>VOFD01000226.1_pt1 | contig 836000 bp, 683 predicted proteins | sample 5384101 | NCBI WGS metagenome assembly VOFD01 (sample SAMN12384723, study PRJNA508395) | human gut metagenome | isolation source: healthy gut C | host: Homo sapiens
GACTGACTCAGGCAGGATTCCGGGACCTTAGGCGGCGGTCCGGATTCTTCTCCTCTCGGGGACGGACCTTAGCACCCGCCCCCTTACTGCGCCGCTGCGGCGCACGAGCATTCGGAGTTCGTCAGGACTTGATAGGCGGCGAAGCCCTCGCGTCCTATCGGTCGCTCTACCTCTCGTGCGGATCGCGGCACGCTGCACCTAAATGCATTTCGGGGAGTACGAGCTATCTCCGGGTTTGATTGGCCTTTCACTCCTACACTCGCCTCGTCCGGAAGCTTTTCAACGCTTATCGGTTCGGGCCTCCATCCCGTGTTACCGGGACTTCACCCTGGGCAAGTGTAGATCACCCGGTTTCGCGTCTGCCACGTCCGACTATACGCCCTCTTCAGGCTCGCTTTCACTGCGGCGCGGCGCCTCAGGCGCCATACCTCGCCGGACACGGCAACTCGCAGGCTCATTATGCTTGTAGGCGCATGGTTTCAGGATCTCTTTCAACCTCCTGCGCGGAGTGCTTTTCACCTTTCCCTCACGGTACTCGTACACTATCGGTCTCACGGGAGTATTTAGCCTTGCCGGATGGGCCCGGCGGATTCGCACAGGATTGCACGTGTCCCGCGCTACTCAGGGTACCGCTATGTCCCGCACCGCTTCGCGTAAGGGGCTATCACCCTCTATGGCCGGACTTTCCAGACCGTTCCGCTCGCCGTGCAAGGTACAATCACGCGGCCCTACTACCCCCGGACGGCCGGAACCGACCGGGTTTGGGCTACTCCCCGTTCGCTCGCCACTACTGGGGGAATCACTGTTGTTTTCTTTTCCTGCGGGTACTAAGATGTTTCAGTTCCCCGCGTTGGCCCCGCACACACGTGCGGTGTCGCCCAAAAGGACGACGGGTTGTCCCATTCGGAAATCCGGAGGGCAGACTTGAACTGCCGGCCTCCACTCAGTGTGGCGCTCTAACCAACTGAGCTATGGGACTCCGCCGGACGGCCGAAGCCGCAAGCCTTCCGGTAAGGACGGAGGGGCAGAAAAGGTGTTAGCCGCACCTTCCGGTACGGCTACCTTGTTACGACTTAGCCCCAATCACCGGTATCGCCCTAGGCCGACCCTCGCGGTCACGGACTTCAGGCGCCCCCGGCTTTCATGGCTTGACGGGCGGTGTGTACAAGGCCCGGGAACGTATTCACCGCGCCATGGCTGATGCGCGATTACTAGCGAATCCAGCTTCGTGGGGTCGGGTTGCAGACCCCAGTCCGAACTGGGGGGCGCTTTCGCGATTCGACGGGCCTTGCGGCACGCCTGCGCTCTGTACGCCCCATTGTAACACGTGTGTGGCCCCGGACGTAAGGGCCGTGCTGATTTGACGTCGTCCCCGCCTTCCTCGCACCTTGCGGCGGCAGTACCCCCAGAGTGCCCGCCACGACGCGGTGGCAACTGGGGGAGGGGGTTGCGCTCGTTATGGCACTTGAGCCGACACCTCACGGCACGAGCTGACGACAACCATGCAGCACCTTCACAGACGCCCCGAAGGGCCTTCCCATCTCTGGGTCGTTCGTCTGCAATTCAAGCCCGGGTAAGGTTCCTCGCGTATCATCGAATTAAACCACATGTTCCCCCGCTTGTGCGGGCCCCCGTCAATTCCTTTGAGTTTCACCGTTGCCGGCGTACTCCCCAGGTGGGACGCTTAACGCTTTCGCTTGGCCGCGGAATAAAACAACCCCACGGCGGGCGTCCATCGTTTACCGCGCGGACTACCAGGGTATCTAATCCTGTTCGATACCCGCGCTTTCGAGCCTCAGCGTCAGTAGCGCTGCGGCGGGCTGCCTTCGCAATCGGAGTTCCTCGTGATATCTAAGCATTTCACCGCTACGAATTCCGCCCGCCTTCCGCGCACTCAAAGCAACGCAGTTCGCGCCGCAGTGCCATGGTTGAGCCACGGCATTTCACGGCACGCTTACATCGCCGCCTGCGCTCCCTTTAAACCCAATGAATCCGGATAACGCCAGGACCTTCCGTATTACCGCGGCTGCTGGCACGGAATTAGCCGGTCCTTATTCGCGCGGTACCCTCAACGGGCGTCACGACGCCCCCTTTGTCCCCGCGCAAAAGCAGTTTACAACCCGTAGGGCCGTCTTCCTGCACGCTACTTGGCTGGTTCAGGCCTGCGCCCATTGACCAATATTCCTCACTGCTGCCTCCCGTAGGAGTCTGGGCCGTGTCTCAGTCCCAGTGTGGGGGATTCCCCTCTCAGGGCCCCTACCGATCGTCGCCACGGTGGGCCGTCGCCCCACCGTCCAGCTAATCGGACGCATCCCCATCCCTTTCCGGCTTACGCCTTTCGCCGCGACCTGATGCCGTCGCGCGGCCGCATCCCGCATTAATCCCCCTTTCGGGGGGCTGTGCCGGGGAAAGGGGCAGGTTGGATACGCGTTACTCACCCGTGCGCCGGTCGCCATCAGTAGGTGGCAAGCCACCTACCATGCTGCCCCGCGACTTGCATGTGTTAAGCCTGTAGCCAGCGTTCATCCTGAGCCAGGATCAAACTCTACACTGTATAGTTCCATTTTCAAAATATAACCTTCAAGGCTGCGCCTGCGACGCTCTCATCCCCACGCCAATACAACGCGGGATACGCGCGGCGCGCCGTCCCTCACCTGTGCCAGTCTGTCAAAGAACTTCCGCTCCACAAGGGCTTGCCCCTCGAAAGCGGATGCAAAAGTACGCACTTTATGAATAACCGCCAAACTTTCAAACGGAAATTTTATCCAATTAGACGGATTTTAACATACATTTACAAATACACGGCCGAATAAACGGGCTTACACATTAATAAATAATATATACGAAAAAACAGGGGCCGGCACATTGTGGGGAATACAGGGAGAATGTCGGCCTGTAAATGATGGCTTTTTCATCGCAACTGACAGGCATATACAGTTTTTACACTGTGCCATTTAATATTGCAATAAAGATATATGCACAATGCAATTCTTCAGAAACATCACCCCCTACATGATACACAACAGAAGAAGTGAATTGTTGAACTTGATTATTCTCAATTGCTATACTCTACCAAATCTTGCCTCAAACTGTTGTGTTAATGTCTTAAATTGTTCTAACAGATACTGCAATGCGTGTTCGCGAATTGACATAGAGACACCATACAACGGTTCTGCAATATTTGATTGTATTACAAGTTAAAGACATCTCTCATACTACCACCGTAAAACAATTTCTGAACACAGTCTCCAGGTCTTCAGGCCTATTTTCAAAAATCCCAAAAACCGCGCTTCCACTTCCGCTCATTGCCGAATATACCGCTCCCATTCCATATAAAGCCTGTTTTATTTCATGTATTTCAGGATGCAGTGTCTCTATACTTTGCTCGAAATCGTTTACAAGAACATCCTTCCACTCATCAACTGGCATGGCGACAATATCACGGCAACACACTTCAGGCCGCCGCGGAGTTATATGGGAAAAAGCCTCTTTTGTACTAATCATCAACTGTGGCTTTACTATTGCTATGCTATAAGCGGCCAAGTCGACATTTACTGGTATCAACCTCTCGCCTATCCCTGTAGCGAACGATGGTACCGGGTTGATAAAAAAAGCACAGTCTGCTCCCAATCTTGCCGCAAGCCCACGCATCTCATCCACAGACATGCCCAGACGAAACATCTCATTCAACATTCTAATGACGTATGCACAGTCAGAAGAACCTCCCCCCATTCCGGCCTGAGACGGAATGTTTTTTGTCATCTTTATCGAAACACTTGGAAGTTCAGGATATATTCCTTTCAACAAATTATAAGCTTTCACAACAAGATTGTCGTTGGCGTTTCCGGCTATGGAAAGTCCGTCCAGGCTGAGACTGCAACAGCCATCAACGCTTTGGCTATCCGATACTTCTTCAATTTCCAGCCTGTCACACAACCGTACAGGGTAAAAAACAGTCTCAAGGTCATGATATCCGTCCGGTCGCTTATTGGTCACGTTCAGGCCGAGATTGATTTTGGCACAAGGAAAATCTATCATTTCTCTGAATATTTTTATACCTGCAAATTTAATCATTAATTCGTAACATACCATCTTTAACCGGATATTTATTTGTACTTTTGCACTACTAAACCAATAAAAATATATGCCTGAAAATAAGAAAAGCCGTGCACTTGACAACAGTTATGCACACATTCAGCCCCAAGCAATTGATATTGAGCGCATTGTATTGGGCGCGCTCATGATAGACAAAGATGCATTTTCAGTTGTCAGTGAAATATTACACCCTGAAACTTTTTACGAGCCACGTAACCAGAAAGTGTACAGTGCGATACAACGACTAAGCATCGACGAAAACCCTGTAGACATAATGACTGTCACCGAGGAACTCAAACGGCAAGGCACACTCGAAGACGTAGGCGGTCCAGCCTATATTTTGGAACTAAGTTCACGTGTCGCTTCATCCGCACACATTGAGTATCATGCCAAGATTTTGGCTCAAAAGCATCTCGCCCGACAGCTAATCTCATTCGCAAGTGTCATTGAAACAAAGGCGTTTGACGAGACTGTAGATGTAGACGAACTGATGCAAGAGGCCGAAGGTTCGCTATTCGAAATCTCGCAAAAGAACATGCGGCAGGACTATACGCAAATAGACCCCGTTGTAAAGCAGGCCGTGGAAATCTTGCAGAAAGCCGCCGCCAACAAGGGAGGACTTACCGGAATACCTACAGGCTATGCCAAGCTTGACGACTTTACCGCCGGCTGGCAACGCAGCGACCTTGTAATCATTGCCGGACGCCCTGCCATGGGCAAGACTTCGTTCGCCTTGTCGCTTGCAAGGAACATCGCCGTAGACTATGGCCGGCCCATAGCTTTCTTTTCTTTGGAAATGAACAACGTGCAATTGGTAAACAGACTCATATCCAACGTGTGCGAAATTGAAGGACGCAAGATATTGAACGGACAGCTTGACGACGAGGAATGGAAACGCCTTGACAAGAATGTGGGCAAACTGCAAGCCGCACCTATTTATATAGACGACACTCCGGCATGTCGATTTTCGAGCTTCGCACAAAGGCACGCCGACTTGTACGCGAAAAAGGTGTACAGCTTATAATGATTGACTACTTACAGCTGATGAACGCCAACGGTGCCCGTTTCGGCAGCCGACAGGAAGAAGTGTCAACCATTAGCAGGTCATTGAAAGGACTTGCAAAAGAACTTGACATTCCGGTTCTTGCCCTTTCGCAGTTGAACCGAACCGTCGAAGGGCGTGAAGGGGCAGAAGGGAAACGCCCGTTGCTCAGCGACCTGCGAGAATCGGGAGCCATAGAGCAGGATGCCGATATGGTTCTTTTCGTACACCGTCCTGAATATTACCGGATATACACAGACGAGAAAGGGAACGACCTGCATGGAAAAGCGCAGATAATAATTGCCAAACACCGCAAAGGCGGCACCGGCGACGTGCTGCTAAACTTCCGAGGTGAGTTCACAAGGTTTGACAATCCTACTGATTCAAACAACGCTCCGTTCGACGGAGGTGAAATCATAGGCTCGAAAATCAATGGCGACGACGGAATGCCGATGCCGCCTCCATACGGCGGAGGCTCGCCTATGGACGGTCCCTTGCCGTTCTAACGGAAAATCCCTAATTATCAAAGACTTAACAAAAGGCCGCCTTTTACGATGTGAAAGGCGACCTTCTATCTTATAAAAGGTGGCATATTGGAAGCCAATATGCCGCCTTTTGCAAAGCATGACTTTACCGGTCAATATGTATGCGATACTACATGCCTCATTAAACGTTTTTGACCGCCACCTTATATACAGCAAAAGTATAAGCACCTATTTCTGCTTCAACAGAACGACCGTCAACGGAAACAGACTTTTCCTGCGGCACAATAAGCGACGGATTGTCAAGAGTATTGTCAGCGTCGAGATTGTCTGAATGGAATACAAGGCACTTGGCATCGCCCAATCTTACTTTTTTCTTCAGCCCGTCAAAGTCTATCCGAAGTTTCCTTGCCTCGCCTGACGTGTTAACTATCTTTACAATGTAAGTCTTTGAAACCTCGTCCCAAACCGAACTCGCAAACAGCCCGTGCTGCCCCTGCTGTCCGCTAACCGCCTTCTTGTCCATTGTGAGCGGTACAACGTTAGTTCCACGGTTGTGGCCGTAAAGCCACTGCACATACCAACTGCACGTGCGGACGGAGCGGAGATTGTCAAACCATATCAGGTCAGGCCGCCACTGCCATCCTTCAACATGGGCGAACAATGGAGCATACGTCGCCATATATACGACATCGGCATTACGCTCAACGCCAGTAAGGAAGGCCGCCTCAAGGAGTGAGGCATGAAAATGGTTCCACTTCTTGCCCTTACCGTGGCAGGCATACTCGCCGGCAAACACTTTAGGGCCTTTCCTGTCGTAATTGTCATAACGGCTGCCGGAAGCCAGAAACCAATCTTCCGGACGATAGAAATGTTCGTCAACAAGGTCAACTTTAAGTTTCCTCATCTCCGGCCAAAGATATTCAAAATCCTTTCCCTCAGAATTTGGCCCTGCCGAACCTATAATCTTGATGTCTGGGTAAGCTTTGCGTATAGCGTCGACAAACACTTTCAGGCGAGCAGGATATCCCTCGCCCCACTGCTCATTGCCCACGGCGATATACTTCAGGTTGAACGGCGACGGATGCCCCATACGCGCACGCAGGCTTCCCCACACAGTAGTAGTATCACCGTTGGCAAACTCTATAAGGTCAAGCGCGTCCTGTACGTAGCTGCCAAGGTCTTCAACCTTGACATGAGCATCCTCGTCCTTATTCTGGAACTGACACGCAAGGCCGCAGCTTACGACCGGCAACGGCTCGGCTCCCATATCCTCCGCCAGAAGGAAGAGCTCGTAAAAGCCCATTCCATAAGACTGAAAATAGTCAGGGAAAAGTCGGTGCTGAAACGAATAATGCCACCGGTTCTCGTTCAGCGGACGGTTTTCCACCGGCCCAACGGAGTTCTTCCAATTATAACGGGTGGCCAAATCCGTTCCCTCTACAATGCAGCCGCCAGGAAAACGGAACACGCCCGGTTTTGTGTCGGCCAATGCCTGCGCCAAATCCTTACGCAAACCGTTTCTGCGTCCCTTCCATGTATCTACAGGGAAAAGGGACACATGTTCCAAGTCTACCTCTCCGTCTGATGCGAGGAAAATGCGAAGATGAGCCTTGGCAAACGTCTCTTTCGGCGTGATTGTCATCTCGTATTTCTTCCAGTCTGCAGAGTTTATAGCCAACTCGCCGGATGTCATCACCTGGGTCTCCCCCATCGAAGCTGTATTTACAAGCTCGACCTTTATCTTCTGGTTGGTTCCACGCGCCCATACGGAAAAACGGTATTCCTCGCCCTCTTTCACACCAATCCCGAAAAAACCTTCGTTCTCAATGCCTGTAAACTTGGCATCATGACTTGCCGGTGAAAGACGCACGTAATGAGGATTACGCTCGAACGGGCCATCATCTTGCAACGACACGTTGCCAAATGTCCTCCAGCCCATGAAATGCTGTGGAAACTCAAACGAACGGTTTTTCACCAATTCGGCATACAGACCTCCGTCTGCCGCAAAATTGATGTCTTCAAGGAAGTGTCCGTACATGGTAGGCTGGATTTCTGCACCAATCTTGTCAGCTTGCACTACCATGACGCTCTCGTTTTGAGCACTCATCTGCATGCCCAACGGCAGCAACAACGCCGCAAATAATAAACAATGTTTGTTCATGATTACTTTATGTTTGGTTTTATAGCATTATCAATTAAAAGGCAACACACATGGACATAACTAATACTTGCGTTCGTATCATCAAGCAACGCTTATCCTCCGCAAAGATAAAACAATATATTGTACTGTTTACACTTTTATGCGAAAATGTTTTGATTATTCGTGAAAAATCAATAGTTTTGCGTATGACTATTACCGATATAAACAACACTTAACCTTAAAAACATTTATGAGAAAAGCGAAATTACTATTTATTATGGCTATGGCCTGCTGCCAAATGTGGGCACAGAAAACGTCAGTATGCAGCCCGGACAGTCTTTTGAAAGTAGATGTCAACATTGATGGTGGCCGCCCATCATACTCTGTTACATACAACGGGAAAGTGTTTCTTGAACCTTCTCCGCTGGGCTTTGTGGCCGATGTTGGCGACTTCAGCCGCGACATGACGCTTTCAGGCAGCAAAACAAGGAGCATAAACGAAAGCTACACCTTGGACAGGATAAAGAAATCGGCTGTAACTTATATGGCCAACGAGCTGAAAGTAAGCCTTGCCAACAAAGAGAATAAAACTGTTGACGTAACATTCAGGGTAAGCAACAACGACATTGCATTCCGCTATGAGATGCCACGCTATGGCGAGACTGGCAGCATTGTCATAAACAACGAAACAACGGGATTCAACCTGCCGGTACAAACCACTACTTTCCTAACGCCGCAAAGTGACGCGATGATTGGCTGGAAGCGTACTAAACCGAGTTATGAAGAGGAATATGCGGCAGACGCTCCGCTGACTGCACGCTCCAAATTCGGACACGGCTTCACATTCCCGTGCCTGTTCCATATAGGCAATGACGGATGGGTATTGATTAGCGAAACCGGCGTTGACAGCAGGTACTGCGCCTCTCACCTGAACGACGCGACCGCTGAAGGCGTATTCACAATAGCCTTCCCCATGCCTGAAGAGAACAACGGTAACGGCACCGTAGCGCCAGGAATGGCACTGCCGGGAGCAACCCCTTGGCGCACAATAACCGTAGGCGAGACGCTTAAACCGATAGTGGAAACCACCATACCGTGGGATGTGGTGCAACCACGCTTCACATCTGAACACAAATACAAGTATGGACGCGGCACTTGGAGCTGGATAATGTGGCAGGACGGAAGCGCTAACTATGACGACCAGGTTACATACATCGACCTTGCTGCCAGCCTGGGCTATGAACACATACTTATAGACGCATGGTGGGACAAAAACATCGGGCGCGAAAAAATGACGGAACTTGTAAATTATGCAAAATCGAAAAACGTGGACGTAATGCTCTGGTACAGCTCAAGCGGATATTGGAACGACATAGAACAAAGTCCTACGGGCATAATGGACAACCCCATAGCACGCAAACGTGAAATGAAATGGATGCAGGAAATCGGCGTAAAAGGCATAAAGGTTGATTTCTTTGGCGGCGACAAGCAGGAAACCATGCGCCTTTACGAAGCGATATTGAGCGATGCCGACGATTATGGACTGACGGTAATCTTCCACGGATGCACCCTGCCCCGAGGCTGGGAACGCATGTACCCGAACTATGTAGGCAGCGAGGCGGTACTGGCTTCAGAAAACCTAATATTCAGCCAGCATGCCAATGACAACGAGGCATTCAACGCCTGTCTGCATCCATTCATCCGCAACACTGTCGGCTGCATGGAGTTTGGAGGAACACTGCTCAACAAGAGGCTGAACAGAACCAATGACGGAGGATGTGTGCGCAAAACAACTGACGTGTTCCAAATTGCTACCGCCGTATTGTTCCAAAACCCCGTACAAAACTTCGCGATAGCTCCCAACAATCTAACCGATGCGCCTGAAGAAATAATAAACTTCATGAAAGACGTGCCGACAACATGGGATGAAACGGCGTTCATTGACGGTTACCCCGGCAAATACTGCGTATTGGCACGCCGGCACGGAGACAAGTGGTACATCGCTGGCATCAACGCTACAAAAGAACCGCTGAAACTAAAGCTTGACTTAAACATGATAAACAAAGAGGACAAGGCAACAATCTATTACGATGACAACAAACGGCGAACCATCATGAAGCATATTGACATTAAAAATTCTAATAATACGCCGGTAACAATACAGCCCGAAGGCGGCTTTGTATTGATAAAATAGCTATATGGTATAACTAAAAACACAAAAAAAGCGTGACAAGCCTATTTATGCCTGCCACGCTTTAATCTTACAAACAAGCCTTATCAATCAGCGAATAAAGGATATTTCAACATCGTTTCATTCACCTTTGCACGTACACTGGCTATAACTTTTTCATCCTCGGGACTGTCAAGCACTTCCTCGATAAGGTCGGCTATGAGCAACATCATGTCCTCTTTAGCTCCACGCGTAGTAATAGCAGGCGTGCCAAGACGTATACCCGAAGTTTGGAAAGCACTGCGAGTGTCATAAGGCACCATATTCTTATTCACTGTTATATCAGCTGCCACAAGGGCGTTTTCAGCAACCTTTCCTGTAAGATCCGGATATTTTGAGCGCAAATCCACCAACATTGAATGGTTGTCCGTTCCTCCGCTCACAATGGTAAAGCCACGCTTTATCAACTCGTCGGCCAATACAGCTGCATTCTTCTTTACTTGTTTTGCCCATTCCTTGAACTTTGGCTGAAGAGCCTCGTTAAACGCTACCGCCTTAGCTGCGATGACATGCTCAAGCGGGCCGCCCTGTGTGCCGGGAAATACAGCACTGTTGAGCAGCTGACTCATCATCTTTATCTGGCCTTTAGGCGTTGTTTTACCCCATGGGTTTTCAAAATCCTTACCCATCAATATGATACCTCCACGAGGGCCACGCAAAGTCTTATGCGTTGTCGAGGTTACAATATGGGCATATTTTAATGGGTTGTCAAGCAAACCAGCTGCGATAAGTCCGGCAGGATGCGCCATATCTATCATAAGCAACGCCCCAACTTTATCCGCAATCTCACGCATACGCTTATAGTCCCATTCACGGCTATAAGCAGAACCGCCACCGATAATCAGTTTAGGTTTATGCTCGACAGCAAGCTGTTCCATTTCGTCATAATCAACACGACCCGTTTCCTTATTCAAATTATAGCCTACAGCATGGTAAAGTATGCCTGAAGTATTGACACTTGAACCGTGCGACAAGTGCCCACCATGAGCAAGGTTGAGGCCGAGGAATGTATCACCAGGATTGAGAACTGTCAGAAGTACGGCAGCATTAGCCTGTGCCCCGGAATGGGGCTGCACATTGGCATACTCTGCTCCAAAAAGTTTTTTGACACGCTCTATTGCCAAAGTCTCAACTTCGTCAACCACTCCACATCCGCCATAATACCGTTTGCCAGGATAACCTTCAGCATATTTGTTAGTCAGACATGAACCCATAGCCTGCATCACTTCATCACTAACAAAGTTCTCTGAAGCGATAAGCTCCATGCCTTTCAATTGGCGTTGGTGCTCTTTTTCAATAAGGTCGAAAATCAGTTGGTCTCTTTCCATTGTATAAATGTTTGTTTTTACTTGAAAAATTATCGGCTTTTTATATTAATTGCACTTTGTTTATATCCTGCTCTTTGTCACAGTAGTGGCATCGTATAATACCGGTTTCCTTGTCTATAACAGAAAATATGGTCGGCATTGGCTCATTGTTGGTAACGCATTTGGGGTTGTTACATTTAACAATACCCCTCAACTCATCAGGAGTTTCCACTTTTTTCTTTTCCACAACTTCAAAATTACGTATTATGTTCAGCACCACGTTTGGAGCAACAACGGACAAGCGGGATATTTCTTCATCGCTGAAAAACTTGTTCTCTATTTTAATTATACCTTTGCGACCTATCTTTTTTGACAAATAATTATAACCTATAGTCACCACGGTGTCGAGATTTTGCAACCCGAGCACACTTGCCACTTCGTAAGTTTTCTCTGAAGGTATATGGTCTATGACGGTTCCGTTTTCTATAGCCGCCACCAATCTCTCTTTCTTGTTCATTTTGTCAAGGCATGTTTTACAGAGTTGTTATTCTATTATTGTATTGTCATTAACAATATCATCGAACGATATTCCCAGCACATCGCATATTATCGCCTCACGTGCATAAAGCCCGTTTTGCGCTTGTTGAATATAATATGCATGTGTGTTTGAATCAACTTCATATTCAATCTCATTCACACGTGGCAGAGGATGAAGTATTTTCATGTTTGTACGGGCGCTTTTTAGCATGTCGTTTTTCAATATATAGACGTTCTTCACCTTTTCATACTCCATCAAATCCGAAAATCTTTCCTTCTGCACACGGGTCATATAGAGTATATCTGCCTTGCTTATCACATCCTCATTGAAATCCGTATGTTCTATAAACTTTATCCCGTTGTCCTTGCAATATTGCTTATATTCATCGGGCATGGCAAGTTCTTTCGGCGCAATAAAATGAAATGTGGGATTAAAATGACGCATTGCCATAATCAACGAATGCACGGTACGTCCATACTTCAAGTCGCCGACAAGGCATATTTCAAGGTTTTCCAGGGTTCCTTGCGTTTTATATATGGAATAAAGGTCAAGCATACACTGCGACGGATGCTGATGGGCACCGTCCCCCGCATTAATGATTGGAACCGGCGCCACTTCGCTTGCATATTGCGCTGCACCCTCAATATAATGGCGCATAACAATCACATCTGCATAATTTGACACCATCAAGATAGTGTCTTTCAACGTTTCTCCCTTTGTAGCACTGGTAACTTTAGCATCACTAAAGCCTATTACACGTGCCCCAAGGCGGTTGGCTGCAGTTTCAAAACTAAGTCTGGTACGTGTTGACGGTTCAAAAAACAATGTGGCTACGACCTTTCCTTTTAGAATTTCCCTATTGGGATGTTTCTCAAACTCCTGAGCCAATTTTATCAGATAGAGTATCTTCTCACGAGACAAATCGGCTATTGTAACAAAGTTATGTATTGCCATTGCTGTTAGTTTGTAAATACAAATTCGTGTGCTAAGTTAAGCATTATTTTTAATTTATGCAGGATAAATAAAAAGAAAAGTAGTATTTTTGCAGCTAAATAGTCTATGAACAATAAAAAATGAGGAAAACATTTGTCCGCATATTGTGGGGCGTGCTTTGCACTGCCGTAATATTTTTAACGGTGGCATTCACATCAATATGGTTTGGATGGATTGGATATATGCCAGACATTGCCGACTTGCAGAACCCTATCAGCCGATATGCATCACAAGTATATTCAGTTGACGGGAAAATACTCGGCACCTATAATATAAATAGAGAGAACCGTGTACACGTTGACTTCAACAGCCTGTCGCCTTATTTGGTACAAGCTCTTGTCGCAACGGAGGATGAACGTTTTTACGACCATTCCGGTATTGATTTCATTGCATTGACAAGAGCTATTGTCAAACGTGGCATACTTGGACAGAAAAGCGCCGGCGGCGGTTCGACAATAACCCAGCAGTTGGCCAAACAGCTTTACTCGGCCACAGCGAAAAGCACACTCGAACGCATGATGCAAAAGCCAATAGAATGGGTTATCGCTGTAAAATTGGAACGGTTTTATACCAAGGAAGAGATAATAACGATGTATCTCAATTATTTTGACTTTTTGCATAATGCCGTCGGTATAAAAACTGCTTCAGACGTTTATTTCAGGAAAAATCCCAAAGATTTGACTTTGAATGAAGCGGCTACGCTTATCGGACTATGCAAAAATCCTTCTTTCTTCAACCCTGTAAGATACCCGGACAGATGCATTGAACGACGCAACATCGTGCTTGGGCAAATGGCTAAGGCTGGATATATTACCGAAGCGCAATACAAGGAAGCATCAAACGAACAATTGGCCTTAAACTTCCACAGGATAGACCATAAGGACGGTATCGCAACTTATTTCAGAGATTTCCTACGCCGATACATTATGGCGGAAAAACCCAACCTTGATGATTACCCTTCTTGGAACCGCATACAATACAACATCGATTCAACGGCCTGGGAAACAGACCCTTTATATGGATGGTGCAACAAGAACTTCAAGAAGAATGGAGAACATTATAACATATATACAGACGGGCTTAAGATTTTCACTACGATAGACTCACGGATGCAACGGTATGCCGAAGAGGCCGTGATAAAACATGTGGGACATTACCTTCAACCGGCTTTTGCAAAGGAAAACAAGACAAAACCTAACGCGCCTTTCACAAACGCGCTGACCGCTACCGAGGTTAAAAACATATTAAACCGCTCGATACGTCAAAGTGAACGCTACAGGGCGATGAAAGAGCAAGGCTCAACAGAAGAAGAAATACAAAAAGCATTCAGAACACCGGTTGAGATGTCCGTATTTACATATCATGGAGCTGTAGATACGGTGATGACGCCATTGGACTCAATAAGGTATATCAAGTCTTTCCTGCGTTCAGGATTTGTTAGCATGGACCCTAAAAACGGAGCGGTAAAAGCGTATGTAGGAGGCGTTGATTTCACACACTTTACATACGACATGGCCACACAAGGGCGCCGTCAAGTGGGATCTACAATAAAGCCATTCCTTTATTCGCTTTGCATGTCCAACGGCATGTCGCCATGCGATGTAGCTCCAAACGTACAGCAGACATACGGTAACTGGACTCCACGCAACGGCAGCCGCGCCAGATACGGACAGATGGTAACGTTGAAATGGGGACTTGCACAATCCAACAACTGGATTTCAGCCTATCTTATGAGCCGGCTAAACCCGCAGGATTTATTACGCATTCTAGACGATTTCGGCATAAACACATACGGAATATTCCCATCAATGGCTCTTTGCCTTGGTCCGAATGAAGTCTCTGTTGCCGAAATGGTGTCAGCATATACAACTTTTGCAAACAACGGAATACACTGTTTCCCGATGTTTGTCACTAAAATAGAAGACAGTGAGGGCAATGTCATCGCAACATTCCAGCCACGCATGAACGAAGTAATAAGCGAGGAAAGCACATACAAGATGCTTGAAATGCTGCGTGCCGTGATGAACGGCGGAACCGGCAGCCGCATGCGTTACCGTTACAACATAAATTGCGACATGGGTGGCAAGACTGGTACGACAAACCGTAACTCTGACGCATGGTTCATGGGATTTACACCGTCATTAGTCAGCGGCTGCTGGGTCGGAGGAGAAGACCGCGACATTCATTTCGACTCGACACGTATGGGACAAGGCGCCAACATGGCTCTTCCAATTTGGGCATATTACATGCAAAAAGTATTTGCCGACAAATCGCTCGGATATAGCCCTGACGATAAATTCGACATTCCAGAAGGTTTCAATCCCTGTTCATCAGAATTTGACGATTACCAGCCAGGTGGTATAGAAGAGGTGTTTGAATAAACGTAACAAGCAAAAGGACATTTCATTGCTTCTACAATATTGGTATTCATTGAAATAATCGCCATTGGATACATAGCATTAAAAGTATAACAATTCAACACAAAGTCCACAAGCCGGATTTGAGAAAGTGAAATATGGAAGCCTGTTTTTGAATTTGCAACTCATTGACTACCAACAATGTGCAAATCACTTGTCAGTTCTTCTGCAAAATGCGGTCTTTCGCATGTCAATTAATGGCATTTTACACGACAAAAGGGCACATATTACAATCTCAAACGCCGTATATTGAAAAGATATAGTACAACATCGGTTTTATTACCCCACTCCAACCCTGTGATAATACAAAACAAACCAGGCTAAATGTAAAGGCCGTAAAACAGTTTTTACATTGCCAACGGATATGCAGGGTATAACGCATAACATTTAATTTGTAAATTTTTAACCTATAAAGCAGAACAACTTACTGATATTTTTTGTAATTTTGCACCGTTTTTAGAGGTAAAATGAGCTATCAGCTTAATAATCAGGAACTTACATTTTTAAGGCATTTAGATGAGACAACTTAAAATTCAAAAAAGTATTACCAACCGCTCAAGCGAAGCTTTAGACAAATATCTTGTTGAAATAGGACGCGCTCCTCTAATTTCAATAGATGAGGAAATCGAACTTGCGCAGAAAATTAAGAAAGGCGGTCCTGAAGGTGAAAGAGCGAAAAACAAACTTGTCACGGCAAACCTGCGTTTCGTCGTTTCTGTAGCCAAGCAATACCAACACCAGGGACTTACGCTCACAGACTTGATAGATGAAGGTAATATAGGTCTTATCAAGGCTGCCCAGAAATTTGACGAGACCCGTGGCTTCAAGTTCATTTCCTATGCGGTGTGGTGGATTAGGCAAAGCATCTTGCAAGCAATAGCTGAGCAAAGCCGCATAGTACGCCTTCCGCTAAACCAGGTTGGCTCACTGAACAAAATCAACCACGAAATAAACAAATTCGAACAGGAAAACCAACGCCACCCGTCAGTATCAGAACTTTCGGAAGTAACGAAGCTTGACGAAGAGAAAATAGGCCAGTCTTTGGCAGCCGACGGACATCATGTCAGCATTGACGCGCCGTTCCAGGACGGTGAAGACAACTGTATGCTTGACGTTATGCCGAGCGGAGAAGACAGCCGTACCGACCGTGTCGTTGACCATGAATCCATGGCGCTCGAACTTAATACGGTTCTCAGCAAAGTATTGAAAGAACGTGAGATAACCATCATACGCGAATGCTTTGGCATAGGATGCCATGAAAAAGGGCTGGAAGAGATAGGCGACCAACTTGGACTTACGCGCGAACGTGTACGTCAAATCAGGGAAAAGAGCATAGCCAAACTGCGTGAAAGCGGCAATGCCAAGATACTGATGAAATATTTGGGCTAAGCCCTTTTCAGGCAAAAAGTATAACCTTATACTGGCTGGATACGGATGTTGCGGCAGCAAGCGTATCCAGCCAGTTTGCATTACAATCGCAGCCTTAATTGTAGTTCAAGGTCTGTAGCCGACGAACCATCTATTTCCTGATAACCGCTTCCAATCTTGTCACGGTCAAAATATTTTGTAACCCCGACCTTGGCTGTAACCGTTATTTTATCTGAAAAGTCGGACACTGCAAACAACGCGGCCCTGACGCCATTTCCATAATATGCCGGAGAATAAAACGAATAGCGCATACCACGCTCATAAGCATATACCCTGCTGTCATAATCGTCTGTATCAAAATACCCAAACGACATTATTGCATAAAACAATTTCTCCATCCTCACACTGACATTTTGGCTTAGCATCCAACCAAAACTTTTCTTCTTATAATCTGTATATGCAATATCCGCCTGGAATTTACCGCCCCAAACACCGCTGTCATACGCTGCCGACAAGCGCCCTTTATGTTCTTTCTTGAAAATCAATGCACTCTTTTCTGCGTTATCACGCTCACGCATCTTATAGCGATAGCGTGCAGAAAAAGTCCATCCGCCCGGCACGTAAATCATTTGCACTAAATTGTCAAACGACCTGGAACTGTCTGACGCCTGATATTTTGGCCATGCAAAATACGCAAAATCAGAATATGCCATGACGCTTAAATTGGGAATTGGTCGCCAATTGGCGCCCAGATATATGCCACTCTCATTCTGAACAGCCCCACCCTCGCTAAAACTTTCTGCAAATAAGGAATAATACCTGAATGAATAAAACCGCTGCAAAGCCAGCAGATCTAAATTATCAGTAAGGCTAAAACTCAACGAATTTATAGTTGCGAAAGCATTGCATCCGCCTGTAGCAGTCTCTCCATGAAACGAAATTCTGTGCCCTGTATATCCGTAATCAATACCTATATTATAAAAATCTTTGCCGCTGGCGTAATGACGGCGGTAAACAGCTTCCGTCTTAGGCTTCAACCTTTTATCCAAAGAAACATAAACGCCGGTAAGACCAACATGAAATCCGCCGGCACTATAGTCTACATTGCCACCGGCCAACACGTGGGAAGAATTGTTTTTCTTATCCAGCTCTGTTTCCGTACGGTGATAGCCAGACTCCAATATAGTAGCTATTGTGCCGTCGTCAGAATTCAATGTCGCATCAAACTTCCTGTATGAAACAAACGCACTGACATCAAGCCCTTTCACTATATTCACCGTCGTTGCCGCCCCTTGCAGGTAGTTACCGCTCGACAACGACGAATGAGCGCGGATATTGCTGCCGCCCCGCCCCAATGACGACAAAGCAGACAATTTACCGAAGCTAAAATTATTATTTATGACAAGACCCATACCGAATCTTACACGGTAACGTCCAAGCGCCAAAGTTTTTATCTTCCCCAACTTTTTGAGTACAAAATAAAACGAATAGAAATCATACCCCAAGTTGTTCTTTCCTGCAAAAAACGGTTCTCCTGCATCTTGCGCTCCCAAAACGCCAAATCTCACCCTGTCACCATAGGAAAAATCATACCTTATGCTATGCTTATACTGATACCCCTCATATCCATCTTTGTCACCTTTCCTTGTATAAAATGGAACCTTCACAGTTCCCATCACGTCATGCTTCCCGTATTTCAGGATGTTTTTCATCGATGGGAAAGTCCTGCTTTCAACCTCTCCAGCATAAGTAAAATAAAATAAAAGACGTCGTTTGAAATAATCCAGGTTCTCTATCATTGCCAACTCTCCAAGCGATTTCATTGGCCCGTGCAAATAAAGGTATTCACTAATGTCTTCAACTTCTTCCGCTGTAAGGAATGGCAACTGCTCCAACTCTTCACGAGTTGCTGTATTTATATTTATCGGATTGGCTTCCAAATCACAAAGCATGTCATAATAAGACTCCCAAACATCCGACTCAGTGTCGTTCATTTCACTTATTTGGTACAAATATTGTTCCCATTCACGTTTTTGTTGTGCGTTTGCATGTAAAGAGAAAAAAGCAAACAATATAATCAAAGTGTATTTTATCATGCGGTTTTCAAGGTTAGTTTGTTTCTGCAAAAATAAACATTTTTTCGTTTATTTTCATAAATAGGCATTAAAAATATAGTACCATACTAAACTTTTCGTCAACAAACAAGCCAATGTCGGCCGCCATAATCCAATGCTAAAGTTAAGGTTTCCAGAAGTCAGTCAAGAGTGGTGATTGACCTTTATTTCTTTTTGTTTGTCGCCAACAATGTATATAAAAACAATTGACAAGGCCGACAAATCGTTGATTTGTCGGCCTTGTCAATTGTAGACTTTCATTATTTATGAAGCCTTGCGGTGCGTACGGTAATCGTACCTGCCGCTTATAATATCTTTTTAATCAGTAACTTATGCGTAACCTAAAATTTAATGGTTACGACTTGGTTACGATTTCATTTTGTCAATTTTCGTAGCTTATGACACCACCGTGTCACCTTTCGATTGCAGGTGCAAAAGTACTACACATTTTTGAAACATGCAAGTTCTTGACAATATTTTTTTCAGCCTTTTTTCAAGTGCAAGGTGCGAGCCTATATATATAAATAGGCTTGCACCTTGCACTGAACTAATTTTGAACCTATTAACCTTACTCCTGACCGAAACGGATTGACCTCGCATTTTCCCGCAAAAAAAATGCATGAACAAAAAAATTATGGTGTAGTACACGTATAGTATACCATGCGGATTTTGACTTATCGGGAACTTTGCGGCAAACATTTCAATAATTAGGATTATGACAGAAGTTATCGTAATGGAAAGTGCCGCCTATCAAAAGATGATGGGGCAAATAGCGAAAATCGCTGAGTTCATTACCAAGAATGAACACAAGTTGCAGGATTGCGACTTTGACAACGATGTATGGCTGGACAGTCAAGAAGTGGCCGATATGCTCCATATCAGCACACGCACCCTGCAACGGTTAAGGAGCGACGGACTGGTAGAGTATTCGGTGTTCCGCCGCAAGTGCCTGTACAAGCTCTCAGAAATAGAGAAAAAGGTACGGGAAAAGGTTATCACGTGTGAACCGCACCTGATAGACGTTTACAAGAAGAACCGGTTGTTGGATATAACAAAGGACGAAGACAATGAATAAGGAGGATATTTTGCAGGCGACGGACAGGGGGCTTTCGGTGTTCAGACACTACCTGCCCGTGCCGTTCCGCATCGGTAAGAAGTTCCTGAATCCTTTATATAAGGATACGAAGGCATCGTGCAACGTATATTATGACCGGCGGCATTCGGTGTATAAGATGAAGGATTTCGGCAATGAGGAATATTCCGGGGACTGCTTCGAGTTGGTAGGGACAATGACGGGGCTGAGTTGCAGGAACGCGAAGGATTTCGTTGAAATCATGCGCATCATTGACCATGACCTGCATTTGGGGTTGGCAGACGGTTACGAAAATTGTGTGGACACATCTTCCGTTCAGGTAGTTTGTCCGCCCACGCCGGAACAGGTGATAAAGAAAATACGCCCGTATAATATCGTACCAAGGGCGTTCAATGAAACAGACCGGATATTTTGGAGCAAATCCAGAATCACGGAGCATACATTAAATAAATATAATGTACGGCCTCTGCATTCGTTCAGTTCCGTCAATCAGGAAGGGAAAAGCTATACCTTGACTGAAACGGCACAGGAACCGATGTATGGCTATGTAGGCGACAAATACATTAAAATCTACCGCCCGCGCTCGGAGATGCGTTTCCTCTATGCCGGAGATTTGGGCGACAATTACTGCTTCGGACTTGACCAATTATCCGCCAAAGGGGATTTGTTGTTTATCACAGGCGGTGAGAAAGACGTGATGAGCCTTGCGGCAAACGGATTCCATGCCATCTGTTTCAATTCGGAAACGACGGTCATCCCTACCTCTGTGCTGATGCTGCTCTCCTACCGGTTCAAACACATTGTCCTGCTGTATGATATGGACAAGACCGGTCTGGAAGTTTCCGCCAAACGGCAGGAAGAATTGAAGCCGTTTGCATTGAAACGCCTTTTGCTGCCACTGTCAGGAACAAAAGAAGAAAAGGATGTAACGGATTATTTTGCGTTGGGACACACGCACGACGATTTGTTGAAATTGTTCTTAAACCATTTGGATTCATTATACAAGGAAGATATGTCAGCATTAAAATCATGCGAGTTGGATTTCAACAACCCGCCACCTGTGGCACAAATGATAGTATCGGTGAACGATGTGCCGCTGGGAACACAAGGGAACCTGCTCTGCATCACCGGCGGGGAAGGTACGGGGAAAAGCAACTATGTGGCAGCCCTGATTGCCGGGGCTGTGAAACCGGAAAACGCGGAGGGCATCGACACGCTGGGCGTTTCCATTGAAGGGAACCCGAAAGGCAAGGCGGTGCTGTTCTATGACACCGAACAGAGCGAGGTGCAACTATACAAGAACGTAAGTACCCTGCTGCGCCGTTGCGGGCGCGACACGATGCCGGAGTGGTTCAAGGCATACTGCCTGACGGGGATGAGCCGCAAGGAGCGGCTGAAGTCCATCGTGCTCAGCATGGACAAGTTCCATTACCAATACGGGGGCATCCATCTGGTGGTCATTGACGGCATCGCCGACCTGATACGCTGCGCCAACGACGAAGCGGAGAGCATCGCCGTCGTGGAGGAACTCTACCGGCTGGCGGGCATCTACAACACGTGCATCGTCACGGTGCTGCACTTCATCCCCAACGGGCTGAAGCTGCGCGGGCACTTGGGCAGCGAACTGCAACGCAAGGCTGCCGCCATCCTCTCCATCGAAAAGGACACGAAGCCCGCCGTTTCGGTGGTGAAAGCCCTGAAAGTACGGGACGGCAGCCCGCTGGATGTACCGCTCATGCAATTCGCATGGGACAAGGAGAAGGCGATGCACGCCTACTTGGGCGAGAAGCCGAAGGAGGAAAAGGACAGGCGCAAGGAGGAGGAACTTGTGGCGGTGGCACGCGAACTGTTCAGCCGGAAACGCTTCATCGGCTACATGGAGCTTTCGGAAGAACTTCAGGCGGCTTTCGAGGTGAAGGAACGCACGGCCAAGAGCTACATCCGCTTCATGCGCGAGAAGGAAATCATTGTGAAATCACCCGACAGCCCGAACAGCTACATGCTGGGCGAGGTATAAAAAGGAGGAACGGCCATGTTAGTGGACAAGACTGAATTTGAGGCATGGATGGAGCGCATCATGGGTGAATTGTACCGCATATCGCGCAAGCTGGACAAGGCGGAGAACCGGCAGAAGCACCTGAACTACCTGAACGGGGAACGGCTGTATGACAACCAGGAGGTGTGCCAACTGCTGCGCATCAGCAAGCGCACGCTCCAGCGATACCGGAACAACGGGGCATTGAAATTCCATTCAATATACCACAAGACCTATTACAAGGAATCAGACCTGCACGAGTTCATCCGCAACAACTTCGACGAGAACGAAATCAAGCGTCAGGCACGGAAGGACAAGCTGTCGGAAACTTATCCGATGCCCGAAGAATCGGATGAAAACGGCGGGGAGAAAGAAACAGAAGAAAAAGAACTCTCAGATGATTGTGGATAATGCATCTTGGATGTTCATCGTTCAGGGATACTCTCTACCGCTGTGAAGCAGGAAGTTCCCGCTAATTAGGTTAAACAACCGGCTTCATTCTGTCGGGAGGACAGGGTGGAGCCATTTCTGAATCCATTTCTAATAAAATTCCAGTTTTGTGTCGTAAAAACAAGAATATTTCTTATCTTTGCACCGACAATCAAGGACATGGGATTATGATTATCACAAGGGAAGTACAGAAACGATTGGAAGATTTTCAGCCCGATTATGTGTTTACCTACCGGGACTTAAACTTGCCTGCCGAAACGAGCGAAAGCATCATTAAAATGCTGAACCGGCTGGCGGGTGAAGGCTACTTGGCTAAAATATCCAAAGGACGGTTCTACAAGCCTAAAGAGCGTGTTCGGAACGTTGAAACCCAGACAAGAAGAGTTGGTGAAGGATTTGTTGGAAAAGAACGGAAAGCGCATCGGATATTTGACCGGTTACTCCGTCTTTAATCGGTTGGGGCTTACTACACAAGTGCCCAACATCATCCAAATCGGCACAAACCAACGCAGGAACAAGAAACAACGGGATATATTCACCGTCTGCTTTGTCCTGCAACCTAACCCGATAACCAAAGACAATATTCCGCTCCTGCAATTATTGGATGCCATCCGCTTCATCAAGGAAATACCCGACACCACGATAGAGGCATCATACAGGCGCATAGCTTTTCTGGTAGGAGAACTTGGCAGGAGGGAGAAGGAAAAGATGGTTGCCTTGGCCGAGGCCTATCCGCCAATGGTACGCGCCTTGTTGGGAACCATCATCGAGAACGATTGCGGTATGGCGAAAGCGCAACCTTTATGGGATTCATTGAATCCAGTAACGGTCTATAAATTGGGAATAAATGAAGATACATTGCCTAATAAAAAGAAATGGAGGATTGAATGATACTGGAAAAACAACCTGAACTGTTAGCGGATGCAATACGCGCGGCTTCCGAATATTACCATATAGCACCGGTCTATATCGAAAAAGACTATTGGATAAGCAAGATATTGCAACAACTCTCCCGAAGCGTTTATATGGAGAACACGGTGTTCAAGGGCGGCACATCCTTGTCAAAAGGGTACGGATTGATTAACCGCTTCTCGGAAGATGTGGATGTGGCTGTACTCACGCAAAAGTTGAGCGGAAATCAGATAAAGACTTTGATTTCCAAGGTCTGCAAAGAAATGACCCAAGGCTTGCAGGAACAGGTTGTGCCTAAACTGACAAGTAAGGGTTCCCGTTATCGGAAAGCCTTGTACCAATATCCGGCAAGCGTCCATGACCCGTTGTTTGATTTTGTCGCCAACCGTGTAGTCGTGGAAATAAATTCGTTTGCCAATCCTTATCCATATGTCAGACGGCAAATAAAGAGCTTTATCACTTCCTACCTTGAAAATACAGGTATGGACTCTTTCATTGAAGAATATGACCTGCATCCGTTTGAACTGAACATTCTGGACAAACGGCGCACCTTGTGCGAGAAAGTCGTTTCGCTGCTCCGTTTCTCCTTTATGGATAATCCGGTGCAAGGATTAACCGGGAAAATCCGCCATTTCTATGATATCTATTTTCTGCTTGACGATAGGGAATGTATGGAATATGTGGAACAGGATTTCATTAAAGACCTGCAAGAACTGGCGGCGCATGACCGACAAATGTTTGACTCACCGGAAAAATGGAAACATACACCCATTAAAGAATCTCCCCTTCTTGGTTCATTCAATGAGCTATGGAAGCAATTGGGCGGATATTATGAACGGGAATTAAATTATCTGGCATATAGCCGGATACCTGATGCGAATCAAGTTGGAAAGAAATTGCACGATTTCATTTCGATAATTGAAAACAAGATATAATTTACAACATACAGGGATTTATGGCTCGACCGATTAAAGAAACGCCGGTAGTTACCGGTAAGGACGCTAAACGCTTTGCGGAGAAGATGGCTCACTTGAAACCTGAAAGCAGGGAAGAAAGGGAGGCTGCAAAGAATGTTTATGAGAAGTTCAAGGCTCAATATACATTCTGGGTGAAAAACATATCAAGAATGTATTCGAGATTTGAGATAGAAAAACTTGGCAACTACCATATACGTGTAAGGAGGTTGCCAAGTTTTTCATTAAGTGTACCCCGCTCACAGCTTCATCCTCCATTTCGGTTTTTCCTGCGGCTTCTCCGTGCCGTCTTCCGGTTGGGGGATGCCGCCGATTACGACCTTTTCCTTGCCCGCGCTCATCAGCTCCTTGATGCTGATGGTCTTGGGCATGGCTGACAGCACCGGCGGTTTGCGCTCCGCCGCATGTGCCATGTAGTCGGGCATACGATGGACGTATGGTTCGGATGCTGCCGGGACGGCAGGGTCGCCGGGCATTGAGGGAGCGGGTTGCGCCACCGATGGAGCTTGCGGCTCCGGCCGGATTTCCGTTACCCCTTCAGTGTTGGCCTCCTGCGCATCGACGGATTTCAAGGAGAGCAATATCTTGCGGTCAAGCGTGGCAAGCTCGGCCTTGAGTTGCTTCAACTCATCCTCTTTTTTCCATGTTTCATCCACGACCTGCTTCAGGACGGGAATTTCCTTTTCAATGTCAGCATTGTCCCGCGTATATTTCTCTATCAGGCGGGGGATGCTGTCAAAGGCGTTGATGAAATTCCGGCAGGCGGTCTGCGGGTCGGCTGCCAAGCGTCCGTTGTTGTAGTTGTACAGGAGCTTGCCCGTGCCGCGCACGAAGAAGCGGTTCTCGCAGAAGTCCAATCCCTCCTTGACGGTGGTGTCGGTCTTGACCACGATTTCGAAGCCGTAGAGGGAGCCGATGGGAACCGGCTGACCGTGCGTGCGCTCCTTGTCCTCTATCTCGTGCAGTCGGGCGGCAATGACTTTGGGGTCGCTGCCCGTTACCCCGTCAATCTTCAGCGGGTTGAGCTTCTTGCCGTCCTTGTCGTACTGCACGCGGCTCTCGAAGTCGGCCATGTCCTGCCGCGCCCTCGCGATGATGTCGCTGTTGGAGGCTTGGTTGGCCAACAGGGTCTCCAACCGGATGCGCGAATCGCCCTTGCTGCGCTGGAACGCCTTGCGCTCGCCCTCCAGTCCGGCAATCTTCTTCTCCAGACGCGCCTTGTCCAAAAGGTCTGTGTTGCCGGAGAGGATGGCCACATACTCGGAGTAGTTCATGCCCCCCTTCTCGTCCATGCTGCCCTCGTCGATGGTGCGGCTGCCCATGCGGTTCTGCTTGAGCTGGGTGATGAAAAGCTGCTTGTTGTGGAGCAGGTTGAACTTGTAGCTGTCCAATGACTTCTCCACCGCATAGATGATGACATCCACCTTGTTGTCCGCGTAGAGCTTTGCCACCTCGTTGCCCTTGCGGATGCCGCGCCCGTCGCGCTGCTGGAGGTCGCTGGGCCGCCACGGTGCGTCCAAGTGATGGATCGCCACGCACCGCCGCTGCGCATTGACACCCGTGCCCAGCATCTCGGTGGAGCCGAACAGCACGCGGATGCGCCCCTCGTTCATCGCCTCAATCATCGCCTTGCGCTTCTTCTCGGTCTTGGCTTCCTGAATGAAGCGTATCTGGTCTTCGGGGATGCCGTGGTCTTCGACCAGCTTGCGCTTGATTTCGCTGTACGGGTTCCACTGGTCGGGCTTGTACGTGCCCAAGTCGCTGAACACGAACTGCGTGCCCTTATGCTCGGCGTATCGGTTGTAATACTGCGCAATCATGTCGGCGCAGTGGGTCGCCTTGTTGTCGCGGTCGTCGTCATATTTCAGCGGGTCGATGAGCCGCATGTCAAGCGACATCTTGCGGGCATAGTCGGTGGCGATGAGCATCTTGGCCTTTTCTTCCTTCTCGGTCAGCGGCGGACGGCCCAATACGGTGGCATTGCCGGTCTTGGCGAACTCCATGAGCCTGGCGATGAACTCCTGCTGGTCGGGCGTGGGCGCGATGTTGTGCAGTATCTCGTTCTTCTTCGGGCGGTCGATGCCGATGTCCTCCGCCGTGCGGAAGTCGGTAATCTCGGAATAGAACGAGGCGAGTTCGGGCACCTTGATGAAATAGCGGAAGCGTTCCTTCTGCACAATCTCGTTGGTCACGGAAAACTCATAGTCAATGGACTTGCGTGCGAACACCGCCGCCCATGCGTCGAAGGAGCGGATGCCCTGCCGCTCCAGTTCGTTGGGGCGCAGGTATTTGAACAGGAGGTACAGCTCGGTCAGTGAGTTGCTGATGGTCGTCCCCGACAGGAATGTGGCTCCCAAGTCCTTGCCGGTGCGCTGCTGGATGGTGCGGATGGCAAAGAGCATGTTGAGCGCACGCTGGCTGCCCTCCGAGTTGCCCAGCCCCGCCACACGGTCGTGGCGCGTGGTGAACATGAGGTTCTTAAAGCGGTGGCTCTCATCGACAAAGATGTGGTCGATGCCCATGCGCTTGAAGTCCGCCACATCATCCTTGCGGGTTTCTATCTCGTGCGTCAGCTCCTTGAGCTTGACTTCCAAGTTCATCTTGCGCTTTTCCGCGCCCTTGAGTTGGGCATTGGTTACCTCGCTGCCTAACTGGTGCAAGACTTCCAAGTTTTCCTCCACGCTGTCCAGTTCCTGCTGCAAGATGTCGCGCTGGATTTCGGGCGACTGCGGTATCATGCCGAACTGCTCGTGCGAGAGGATGATGGCATCCCAGTCGTTGTTCTTCATCTGGTTGAAGATTTCCACGCGGCGGTCGGGCGTGAAGTCCTCCTTGCCCGGATAGAGTATCTTGGCATGGGGATAGGCGGTGCGGAAGGTCTGCGCAATCTCGTGGATGTTCGCCTTCAGGCCGGTAATGAGCGGCTTGTGCGCCAATCCGAGCCGCTTCATCTCGTAGGCGGCGACGCACATTATCAGCGTCTTGCCGCCACCCACCTCATGGTCAGCGATGCCGCCGCCGTTCATCTTCAGCATCCAGATACAGTCTTTCTGAGATGGATACAAATCCTTGATGCCCAACCCTTTCAAGTCAAGGTCAGGAAAGGTCTGGTGGCTGCCGTCGAACTTGGGGCGCACGAAGCAGTTGAACTTGCGGTTGTACATGTCCTCCAGCTTCTTCTTGAACTCCGGCGACTGCTCCATAAGCCAGTCGGAGAAGCCTTCACGTATCTCGTCAATCTTGCTGTTGGCCAGTTGCGTGGCTTCGGGGTCGCGCACCTTGATGTCCTTGCCGTCCTTGTCCGTGACGGTCTTGGTGATGTTGGGCGTGGTGTTGTGGATGGCGTGGCGCATGAGGGCCACGCCGTTGAACAGGCGCATTTCGGAACGGACTGCGTACTGGTCATAGATACGCGGGCTGAGTTCGGAGGCACGGATATTGTACTCGTCCGCGCTGGCGTTGTAGCGGACGGACACGTCGGTGTCGAACAGCCATGAGGCATAGCGGCTGTACACGGCTGCCGGTATCCACCGCTCGCCGAAATTGAAGTCCAGTTCCTCGAAGGGGATGGGTACCGGTGCCGCCTTACGCAATGCTTCAAGCGAAACGCGCGATTCGGCATCGTCGGGATGTGTCTGCAAGTATTCCCCGATATACTCCGCCTTTGCCACGACATTGCCCGCGATGAAGCGGTCGGCAATCTCGAAACGCTTTGCCAGCGGGTTGTAGAACACCCTGCCGCGCAGTTCCTCCTGAAGCTCGGCCTGCGGTCTGTCGGTGAGCGACTCCATATATTCCATGTTTGCCTCGCCGTACTTGTTGAGCGAGGCCGCCAACGCCTCGTGCACATCGTCGGTGTGGGTAATCTCGTTCACGTTGTACGACACGGGATGGTCAAAGATGTCGGCCTTGACCGCCTTGCCGTCGGTGTAACGCTCCAAGGCGAGGATTTCCCGGTTATCGGCATCCATGCGGAACAGGTCGATGTTCTTCTTGTCGTTCAGGTTGCCGAACTGACGGACAAAGCCGTCATACAGACTATTCAGCCTTATGCGCAGTTCCCCGTTCTCCTGCCGGTGTTCCGCTTCGTCGTTGTACAGGCGGTGGTAGGTGTCGCGAAGTTCAATGTAGGATGCGGCACGCTGCTGCTGGCGGGCAGGCAGTTCCAGCGGATGGAACACGGGGATTCTATCCATGTCGGAGAGGTAGCCAATCTGCCCGTCCATATTCACCAGTGAGCCGTTCCGGTAGTGCTCCAGCCTTTCACCGGTGAAGGGGCGTGGCTTCATGCGCTCCTGCCGTGCGGCCTCTTCCTCCGCCCGGCGGCGCTCCTGTTCCCGAAGTTCTTCTTCCGACGGGGCTTGGGGTGCGGCTGCCGGTTCGGGCTGTGCAGTCCGGGCAGGCTTTTCTGCGGGCGATGCGGCAATGGCATCCCCTTTGTCGGGTACAAACTGGCCGCTGAGCGGTTCCACAATGTCGAACAGGGAGAGCTGCGGGGTCTCCTGCTTCTTCTTCCGCTTGGGCTTCCGTCCGGTGCTAAACGCCTGCCGTTCCTCCTGTGTGAAGCCGAAAAGGTCGTACAGGGACATCAGTGGCTCCTGCGTGACGGGTTTCTCCGGTTCAGAGCGGACAATGGGCGGTTCTTCCACAACCGCCTCCGGCGTTTCCGTCGCGACACGCTGCTGTTCCGGCTTGGATAACGCCCGCACCTGTGCAATGCGTTCCTGAAGACTTTCCGCCCGTACTTCCGCCAGTTCGCGCAACTCGCGCACCGGCGAGAAGCGGAGATAAAGGTCAAGGTCGAGGTTTTCCGACAGGTTCTTGTCCAGCATCCATTTCAGGTCTGCGGCGATGGCATCCATGCCCCCGTCATGCAGGAAGACGCGTGCCGGTTTGCCGTAAGGGTCGGTTCCCACATGGCCGCGCGTATGAACAATGGCGGCGGTACGCTCAAAGTATTCATTCTGGGTCGTGCCGTCGGCCTGCGTGCTGACTTCCACGAAGGCTTTTTCAAGGCCGGTGTATTCCCTTCCGGATGCCGTGTCCTTCTGCAACACAATGAGGTCGCTGCCCACCTCCGTACCGGCATAGTCGGTAAAGAGATTGTTGGGCAGGCGGATGGCGGACAGGAGCCGCGCCCTTTCCATCAGATATTGGCGCACGGGAGTGCCCATCGCGGAGTTCATCACCCCTTGCGAGGTGATGAAAGCCACGATGCCGCCCTCGCGCACGGCATCCAGCCCCTTGACGAAGAAATAGTTGTGCAGGGAACCGAGCGCGAAACGCCGTGCCGAACCATCGTCCATCGACGGGTCAAATACCCGGATGTCGCCGAAAGGGATGTTGCTTGCCGTCACATCGAACCGTCCGTTGTCCTGCGGGGGAAGCTCCTCGAAGCCCTGCACACGGACATCCGTACCGGGCTGAAGCTGCCGGAGGATACGCCCGGTCAGCAAATCCTTTTCATACGCGGTGGCTTCGGGCACAGCGGTGGCGTTATAGAAATGCGGCTGGAAGGCAGACAAGAAATTGCCCGTGCCCGATGACGGGTCAAGGAAGCGGTGCGGCGACACGCCATGCTCACTTAATGAGGATGCCAGTGCACCAATGATTTCCGGCGGTGTATAGAACGCGGTAAAGGTGGATGCCTTCACACTGTCCACCAGCCGTTTGTATTCCCGTTCATCCGTCGCCCCCTCGCGGAGCACGCCATGCAGTTCCGACACAAGGGGAAAGAGTTCGCGGTCGCTCTGCGTCCAGCGGAGGATGTCGGTGAGCTTGCCGAAAGGGGACAGTACCGCCTTGATGCCCCCGAAACCGGAATAGGCGGCCAATACCGCCTGCTCCTCCGGGGTGGCGGCACGCCTCTCCCGTTCCAGACGGAACATCAGGCGGATGGCCTCGATGTTGTCCCTAAGATGTGCCTTCTTGTTATATGCCATTTTCTTCGAGCCAGATTGAGATTGCACCGGCCAGTTCCCCGCACAGCCGGTCGAAGTCGGGGGTAAACTCAAAACCGTCGCTCAGGTCGTAACCGCTGAACACCCTGCCGCATTCGGGCAGGAGCTGGAGAGCTACCTCGCGGGCGCGGCCTGCGGGCACCTCATCGGCAAACTCGTTCCACAACACGGTGATGAGCGTGTCGAGCCGGGAAAAGTGCAGACCCTGAAACAGCACCTCGTCCGCCTGTTGGACGGCTTCGTCATAATTCATGCCCGACCTGACGGCATTGCTGAACGCTTCGGCGGCAAGTTCGGCACGCGCGCGGATAAAAGCATCGTCGGCAGCCCGTTCGGGATGCGATTCGCGGAGGTAGGACAACAGGGTAAGGCGGTAATAGGACAGTTCGTCCGGCTCAACTGCCGGAGCCGGGATGTTCGGTTTGTTCGGATTCATGATTTTTCTTTTTATTCGTGTTACAAAATACATTTTATACCGGTATAGGATGAAGCCGTACCTGATGTACCATCAAGCCGGACTTCATGGCACATCAAGTACGGCCTTATCCTGCATCAAGTCCGGGTTGATGCAAGAGGGTTTATTTCCGCTTGGCAGATTTGCCTTTGGATGGTTTCTTGTCGGCAAACTCGTAGCCCACGGAGAAGTCAGGGCGCAATACCAATGAAGCATCGAAAGCCTTGCCCTCCCTGCTTTTGAAACCTTTGATAACACCGGTTCTGCCTTTGGTCAGGAGTTCGGCAAGCTGTTTGTCCGACAGTTCCTTGCCGCCCTTGTTACGGAAGAGGGTAAAGCCACAGTCCACATCGGCGCATTTGACAACCTTGGGGAAGAACAGCACCCGGCTGTTCCGGCATTTGGGACACGGGTATTCGCTTTCCGAAGGCGCTACGGACACTTTGGTTTCCAACAGTTCGGTTACAATCTGTGCGGTATATGCCTCGATGTCGCGCCGGAAGGCGGCAGCATCGGCCTCGCCCGATTCGATGCGTGCCAGCGTGTCCTCCCATGCGGCGGTCATTTCCACGTTGGCAATCTTCTTGTCCTTCACCGTTTCATAGACCGCCATGCCTTTGTCGGTGGGCACGAGGCTTTTCTTCTCCCTCCGGATATAACCGCGTGCGAACAGCGTTTCGATGACGGCAGCACGGGTGGCAGGGGTTCCGATGCCCGTCTCGCGGATGCTCGCCCGTAGCTGCTCGTCGTCAATCTCCCGGCCGCAATGCTCCATCGCCGAGAGCAGCGAGCTTTCGGTGTGCAGCGGCTTGGGTTTGGTCTGCTGCTCTACCGCTTCGAGTGCCTTTACCGGGAGCGTCTCGTCCTGTTCCAGATTTGGGAGTGCCATACCCCCGCCGTCGTCCTCTTCCTTTTCGCCGCGCACGGCACGCCATCCGGCGGACTTGACCACCGTGCCCTTGGCCTGCACCGTGTCGTTGCCCACCGCCGCATGGATTTCCGTTACCTCCTTGATGCAGGGGGTGGAAAAGGCTTCGAGCAGGCGGGCAGCGACCATGTCGTAGATGGCCTGTTCGTCTTTGGAAAGGCCGGAGGGCAGGTTTTCGGTTACAATCAGCGCATGGTGGTCGGTCACTTTCCCTCCGTCCACGCTGCGGCGGTTGAGCGGTGCTCCGGAAAGCGACGCGGCATACTGCCCGAAACGCGGATGTTGCCGCAAGAGGGCGATGAGCGAGGGGATTTCGTCGAACACGTCTTCGGAAATGTACCGGCTGCCGGTACGCGGATAGCTCAGCACCTTTTTCTCGTACAGGCTTTGCGCAAGGGAGAGCGTGCGGTCGGCGGAGAAGTCCAGCCGGGTGTTGGCATCCCGCTGAAGGGCGGTCAGGTCATAGAGCAGCGGAGGTTCTTCTTTGACCTCCCGCCGGGCAAGTGCTGTTATGCGGAGCGTGCCGCACGCTTTCATTTCGCCCAACGCACTGTCTGCGGCGGTCTTGTCCTCGTAACGCTGTTCCGCTGTGGCATGGAACGCAATGCCATCCTTCTCCACCGTGATGCGTATCTGCATGTACTTCTTCGGGGCAAACGACTTGTTCTCCAGATAACGGGAGCAAATCATGGCCAATGTGGGTGTCTGTACCCGTCCGAGCGAGAACACGCCCCGCCCGGCGGCAAGGCTGAGCGCCTGCGAGCCGTTGATGCCGATGAGCCAGTCCGCTTCGCTGCGTGCCTTGGCGGAAAGATAGAGATTATCATAATTGCTGCCCGGCAGCAACCGTTCCATCCCTTCGCGGATGGCCTTGTCGGTCAGGCTGCTTATCCACAGGCGGACAAACGGTTTGGTGCAGCCTAAATAATGGTAGATATATCTGAATATCAGCTCCCCTTCGCGTCCGGCATCAGTCGCCACGATGATGCGGTCGCCACCCTCAAACAGTCCTTTGATGATGTTCAACTGGCGCACTACGCCGGGGTCGTCCTTGTATTCCTTCCCCTCACGCTTCTGGCGGGGGATGAGCGTGAATTGGGCTGGCAGTATGGGCAGGTTCTCCTGCCGGAAACCGGCAACCCCGTAGGCTTCGGGCATGGCCAGCCCGACCAGATGCCCGAAAGCCCATGTTACGGCACAGCCGTTGCCTTCCAGATACCCGTCCTTCCTTTGTCCTGCTCCTACGATTGCCGCGATGCTTTGCGCCACCGACGGCTTTTCTGCGATGATGACATTCTTCATATACACTTATATATTATAGGTAAGTAATTAGAGTGATGCACCGACTCCCTTTTTCTCCGACTTCCGGATACGGCGGTTCTGGGACGCCGTCTGCGCGGATTGTTTCGGCTGCCCGCCAGTCTGTCCCTGCGACTGCTTTTGGCTCTTGTCGGGATTCCAGCGGAAGAAGTCGAACTTCATCTTCTCGTAGTTGGGGCGCACGTAGGCATTGAACGTGCCCCCGCCACCGTCGGACATGCCCTTGACATACGCCGCCTTGCCTGCTTTCAACGCATCTTTCTGCTCTTGGGTCAGTTCCACCCCTTTCAGCTTCTGCGGGATGATGATTTCGCGCTGTCCGCTCTGGCTCTGCCCCTGCTCCACCTTACGGTTCAGCCCCCGGAAGTCGTAATCGAAGCCGCCCTTGCAGACGTTGTACTGGAGGCGTGCGTCGTAATGTTTCTGCCTTCGCTCAGACCACATGCCCTCGACCAATACGGACTCGCCGTTCATCAGGCGGAGTCCTTGGTCTTCGGTCAGCGTTACGCCGTTGATTTCACGTACCTGCTTCATATCCTGCATGGGAAGGTGGTGCAGGCGGTTGGTCTTGGGATTGAAGGACAGAAGACAGGACTCCACCGTACCGTCAGGTTGGCGGATGTCAATGGTTCGTCCGGCGTTGTTCGTTTTCAGCAGGTTGTCCTGCACTTCTTGGGGCAGTTCCGTTCCCATGTACTCCTTCAAATCCGGATACCGTTTGCAGCATTCGATGTTGAGTACGGGTTTTCCGTCGGGCGATTCCACCAGCCGGATGCAGGCCGGTGTTTCAAAGCTGATGCCCTCGAAGTTGGTGCGGATGTCAAGCACGGCAGATTCATGCCCGTTGAGCAGGCGTGCCGTACCGATTTCGCCCAACGATTCGGGCGTGATGCCCATGCGTGCGAGCTGCTGCCAGTCCACCTGCTCCATGCTCCACTTCGTGGATTGCTGCGGGGCGGGTTCTTCGGTGGCGGGGAGCCTGCCGCAAGTCCTGTTTCTGTACGTGCTGTTCCCGGGTCTAACCTGTACCCGTCAATCATGGCCGCGTTCTCTTCCGGCTTGCGGAACAAGTCCGCCATATCCTTGGCGGCAGCAAGCAGTTCCGCCGGGATGTGGTAGAAACGGAAGTCGGACGGGTTGTCAAACTGCCGTTTGAAATTGGAGAAGAAGGCTTCGAGGATGGATTCGCTGCGGCCGATTTTCAGGAAATCGCCGTCGGGCTTGGCCTTTGCCAGCGGCTGGGTCTTCAATGAGCCGTCCTGTTCGATGCGCTCCACCACATGGGGCTTGTTACCGTCGGAAGCGTTGGTCACTACCAGCACTTCGTCTTTCATGTCCTTGAGGTTGTCCATATACAAATGAATTAAATCGTGAAACAATAAATTGATTGCGGCACGAAAGTAAACGGGCTGCCTTGCCGGGCAATGGGAAATCGGCGGACGGGAGGCAAGTGGCTATGGGGTGGCGTGAAGTGTCCGCCCGCTTCTTTTGAAAAAACATCCGACCACCCGGTTTGCCCTTCCGATTCTTTTCGTATCTTTGGGGCAGTGGGATTAGATATGTGCCTGACGGTGTGCTGAATACCGGGCAGGTTATTTACCATTAGCAATAAGATACGGCCATGAACATTAAAAGCAATATTTTAGGATGCCTTTCCTACATCGGAATAGCCATAGAGTTTCTGTTGATAATTCAAACCTATATATTCTTGGATATGGGGAAATACGGCTATATGTTGGTAACCGGAAGCCTTGCGGTGATTCCGTTTGCCATTATGTACTGGAATATGCGGAGAAGCCAAAGGCGGGAAGAAGACAACAAAAAGAAACACAAGGAATGGCTCCGTTCCAAAGGCGTTGCGTTGGAAGTGGATTTGAACAGTTGCAAAATTTCCGAAAACAAACGAACCGTCCATTATACCCGGATGGACATTCCTGCTTATTCGTTAAAAACATGTTTACATGCGCCTGCTTCACTGGATGAACCGGATTTGCCCTACCAATCATGGCGCAGCCAGAGTACGAATGCCAGCGAAGCACTTATGAATCCAGACCGGATGTATGAACCGTTTTCTTATGAACGCTGCTATTGCATCGTAAAAGCAACCTTGGATTACAAGGGTAAACGGACGCAGTTTTTCAGCGAACCCATACTGATGGACAAGTGCAGTTTGGGCGTTCTTGCCTTGCATAAAAGCGGAATCATTTATGTCAATCCCCGAAATAAAAAGGACTACTTTTTCGACCTTGATTTCCTGAAACAGGAATGATTGATGGCAGATAAGATGATGAAACTCGAAGCCTTTGTAATAAGGAAAATCAAAAATTTCGGAACGATATGGACTATGTAAGCAGTATATGGAATGAATTTTCAAAAAACGATAATAATGATTGATATTGTAGGACTGGAAAGTATAGGCAAATATATTATTTGGCTATGGAGTAAATATGTAAAACGAAAACATATACCTTTATATGGACCTTGAGTTTCATTATCCCAACTATCTCTTTATAGCATTGGGGAGTATTGTTGTTGTCATCTTTTTAGTTATAGCAATAACCTATTTTTCAATTGACTAACGTGACTCCGATATAATTCAGAACATCGTAAGTTGCCCGTCTATGAGAAAATTGAGGTCATTGGCTGCACTTCATCTAATCGTTTTGCGCCAAATGCTTGCCATAAACACAATATTTCCTTATCTTCGCTGACCAAAAAACATAAACCTACGCATCAGCATGATAACCAACCGGGAAGAAATCATTGACAGGGCATTCGGGGTATTTGTCAGGATGAACTATGAGAAGGCAAGCATCATCACGCTTGCCAGAGCCTGCGGACTGACCAAGACAGGCATCGTCTATTATTTTCCGCACAAGCTGGACTTGTTCATGGCCGTGGCGGACAAGTATGTGCTGCAAATGCACAAGCCGGGGAACAAGTTTACCGCTCCCGCCGATACGCTGGCGGAATTCATCGGGCAATACGTGGCGGGAGTAGCCGCTTCCATGAAAAGGATTCTCGAACTGATTGGCGACAACCACAGCCCGCATGATTGCTGCCCGAATTCCTATTACTTCCATTTCCTCTCGCAAGTGCGCATGTACTATCCGGGCATCAGGCAAAAAATCGAGCGGATTTTCCGGCTGGAGTATGAGCTTTGGGAGAAAGTCATACAGAAGGCGAAAGAGAGCGGAGAAATCAGGAGCGACACGGACGTGCGGAAGGCGGCAACCCTGTTCCGGCAGATTTTTCTCGGACTGTCCTACGAACAGGCGTTCCTGAACGGTCTGGACGTGGACGAACTGGAGAAAAACTTCCGCTATGTTTATTCCCTGCTTAAAGCCTGACGCCGTTTAGTCTTTTTAACTTCCATTATTTTGAACGATTGTTCAAAATATGCCGTTTTTTCACTACCTTTGAAGCCATGAAGCAAAATTCGACGACATGGACAAGGCTCAGAGGCAAAGAGGGAGCATCATCCTGCACAAGGAAGAAAAGGATGGTGTGGATTATGTCCGGATAGAGTATGCAGGAAACGGGGCAATCCCCCTGCTGCTCGCTCAGGATACAGGCGTGGAAATGACCGGCAAGGATTCCGCTTGCATGGCGGCTGCCGTTTTCAAGCTGTCGGATTTCTACGACCGCTACTCTCCCCATGCCTACATTGATTACAGCCGGGTATATGTGCGGCATCCCAGACCCAAGAGGGAATACACACTGCCAGAAGGCTATCTGGAACTGCTGGAACAGAAACGCTACAGCCCATCCACCATAAAGACCTACCGGGCTTATTTCAGCGACTTCGTGGAGTACCACAAAGGGCGCAACATCGACCGCCTGAAAGTGGCGGACATCAACAAGTACATTCTTTATCTTGTAAACGAAAAGAAAATTTCCGTTTCGCAACAGAACATGCGCATCAACGCCATCAAGTTCTACTATGAGCAGGTGAAAGGCGGGAAACGGCAATACTACGGCGGCATTACACGGGCCAAGGAGTACAAGACACTGCCGGAAGTGTTGAGCCGGAACGAGATAAAGCGCATCCTTGACCAACTGTCCAACATCAAGCACCGCTGCATGATTTCTCTGGTTTACTCTGCCGGATTGCGGCGGAGCGAACTGCTGAACCTCACACCCAAAGATATCAACAGTGAAACGATGTCCGTGCGCGTCATGGGCAAGGGCAAGAAATGCCGCTACTCGCTGCTTTCGCCCAAGCTGCTGGAAGAGCTGCGGCGGTACTTCCGTGAATACCGCCCGAAGAAATGGCTGTTTGAGGGCGGAACTCCCGGACAACCGTACTCGGCAAGCGCATTGGTGAAAGTGCTGAAAGAAGCCGCGCAACGTGCGGGCATCAAGCACCGGGTGCATGTACACATGCTCCGCCACTCCTTTGCCACCCACCTTTTGGAGCAAGGGACAGACTTGCATACGATACAAGAACTGTTAGGGCACAACGATATAAAGACCACTGCCATATATCTTCATGTATCGAGTGCGCACAAAGCCAAGATACCCAATCCGCTTGACACTCTGGATGATTCGTAGGGTACAGCTATTAGAAATTAGGAAACGCACCTGCCGGGTGTCGGTTATCGAAATATTTTACACCTAAGGGTGCATTTATAAACAAATTACCCACGTAGTAAAGATATGTTTAGAACACAAATTGAAATATTTACTTCTCGCAGTTTTGGAAGGATTCCAAGACTTCCCGAAGATGGTTACATGGTAGATGATGTGACAGAATCCGTAATTCAGCAAATAATCGAGGATAAACTTATAAAGAGAGTTCAAATAAGCGATTATATTCCTGATACGGTTCTTGAAAAGTTGAATCGCATATTTATATCACGTCCTGATATTTCTTTTCGTGTATATGGAGGGGCTGATAAAACTTCTGGATATGAGGATGATTTCAATGGTTGGAATCTGGATTTCCTACGATTTGTTCCTGATGTACAAAATATCGAAATAGGCAGATTTGAATATAAGAATACTGACTTATCGATTCTTTCACGTTTGTCAAATCTAAAATCGTTAATATTAGACATTTATAATTTAAGGGATTTTTCTTTTATCAAAACACTATCAAGCCGGTTGGAGCATTTGTATATAGATGCGGTTTTGAAGAATGGTAAACCTGTGTTTGATTGTCAATGGCTTTTGCGTTTCAAAAATCTCCAATCCCTCTTTCTCGGGAAATTAGATAAGAATCTTGAATCTATTGTAGGACTAAGTCAATTGAAAAAGTTGGAATTAAGGGCTGTCAAGAACAAGGATTTGTCTTTCTTAAAACAAACGCCTATTAATGACTTGTCCATTTGGTGGTGTGACGGTTCAAAAATAGACTTGACGGTTTTGAGTGATTTTAGGACTTTGCGCCAACTAAGACTTTTTAGAATATCTAAATTGGATGATATTTCATTTGTTAGTACACTCACGGGACTTGAAAGGCTTGAGTTGATTTGGTTGGCCAATATTACTAAGATACCAAACTTATCCAATCTAAACAATTTGACCGAAGTTTATATTGACGACCTAAACAAGTTGGTTGATATTACAAGTCTTGTAAATGCTAAAAAATTGAGAAAAGTATATATGTCAGGCATTAAAAGTATGACAAAAGAATCTGTATATGCAGTATTAGATAATCCAAATGTGGAAGAATTACGTTGTTTTGGCGGAAAATCAGAAATAAGTAATATACAAATAAATCGAAGAAACAAAGAATAAATTACGTGGGTAACAAGCACCTGTTCCGCCTAACGGCGGCAAGCTGCATCCCATTATCAACTAATTCTAATTATCAGCAGATTGATTAATTTCCTAGATTATTATAACAGTACAAAAAACAACCAATATATGAATAGACGAATAAAAAATATTAGAAAATATAACAGATAAAGAACCTGATACATTCGTAGAAGAAAATAAACAAAAATTAGAACTTTTTTGCAAAGACTCCTCATATTATTAGATTAGACTATTTATCCATGCGATTTGTTGCTAGTTTCTACTTGCGAAAATGCTGTAAATTATTTTGGTATGACCCTAATGAAAATAATTTTTGTTCACTTTTAGACTATTTATTTTACTATTATTCAAGTTATATTGTTTATTTTTCAGACTCGAATCGTAAAAATGAATTAGTGAATCAAGTCGGACTAACATCTGCTTTTGGGGGTTTTGACTTTTTTCCCAAAAAAAGAATCCGATATTATGCTATGTATTTTAATTGAAAGAATAGATGATGTATTAAAGAGCGATTTTCCTTATGTATACTATCAAGATACAATTCTGCAAGAATCAATTGTTATGTATGATAAATATTATAATAAAAACAACAGCCACTTATTAAATATTTATACAGAGAAGAGGCTTAACCCCATATATGCCCAATTAATAGATAATATTTGCACAGATGACACGACTATGTTTAACCAACTAATAGATGATATTTGTATCTACCATTTACGAAAATGTAATGATGGTAACTTCTCTAAAAATGAGTTTTACTTTACAGAATGGCAATTAATTCCCACGGAAATATTGGTATTACTACGATACCGTCATATTCAAGGGAAAAATATAAAGTTTATAACAAACGAACTGATTAAGAGGTTCATTCCGTTTTTAACCTTAAAATCATTTATGCTTTCTGAAGAAACTATTCAATTTAGAGAAAAACTTTATAATATATATATGGAAAAAGTAATGGCAGAATTGGAAAATGAAAATATAACAAAAATAATAAATCTATAGTTATATTTTATTATGTACGAGAAATTCTTAGAAAAGAACATCAATAGTATAAGGCAGACAGTTGATGATGCCTTTATCGCTAAATACTCCGATTTGTCTTATCCAAAACTGACTGCTTTATGGCAAGAAGTTAGGTTGGGCAGCTATTGTGAAGGATTGCTTAAAATCATAAATCCGTCAAGATTACCAAGATGTACTAAACTCTTGTTATATTATGGACTATGACAAATCGTTTCTTCCATTCATGTGTACGACTTTCGGTGATATCTTTGACTTATATAGATATAAGTACACAAACAATCGGCATGTTCAAAGATTTAGATAAATTTTGAGTTTGAAAAAAGTTGATAACAACGCAGGATAACGGCAAGCCGTTCCCTGCTGAACCATTATCGTCAATATGCATAAAATATGAAAGATGAAATACAACAATATATAGACAACAACATTGTTGAAAATCCAAATATTGACTTAAGCAAGTTGTCTGTATTAACACAACCTGACGAACTACACTACCTCGCAAGTGTTGTGAATTGGGATATTCACATGCCAATATTAGAATGGATTGTGAAGCAAGCTATATGTAGCGAAGCCACTGCTTTAATGATTTTTTGGCAGGCACAACCGCAAGACTTTACTGTTTATAGGTGGAATGAAACCCAAATAAATGAGGACATCACTGTGTTCCACCTTATAAAGATTATCATCATCAACTATACTAATGGATTTTATCTTAAAACAGATATACATTACAATCCGGCAAACGACAAAAAGGATATTTTTGTTATTCCCAATTTTATGTATAAAGACGTTAAAGGAGAAGAACCATATAGTATTTATGATGAACAAGACGTGAAGTCTTGGTTTGGCGAATATCTGAATAAGCAGATAAATTCTTGTTCATCAACTATGGATTTATATGGTATAGCTTGTAATCTTCCCCTTCTTGGAAATATAGATACAGTCTTTCATATTTTAAGGCATCCATTATGTGATAAAGGTATAGCTTTTATGTTGTTTTGGCGATTTGAGCCTATTGCCAGTGATGATATTCTCAAACGATTTATTTCAGAAATCTGCCAAAAGAATTATCCCGAAATAATTGAATACAAACATGATTGGAATAATTCAAAAGCTATGTGGAATATTCCTGAAATAATGATGAAACCTGTATAATATGACGATAACAAGCACCTGTGCCGCCTAACGGCAGCAAGCTGCATCCCATTAGCGAAAACAGAAACCAGTATGATACAGCAAATAGAAAAACTTAAAAAAATAATCAATCAAAACAGCATGGGGCATTTGCCTTTATCCTATCGTGTTGATTTGATGAAACAAATAGGCAACCCCCAGACAGTGCAAAAAGTGTTGTGTGAGTGCTGCAAAAAAGCTTGTTCCTGCTTTCCAGAAGAATTTGGAGCAGAAAGCCTGTTATACGATGTCTTGTCGGAAATGGACAGTTATCTGTACAAGAATAAAGGAACTACCGAAAGCATATTGGTCTCAATAGAACGGCTGCGCAATTATGTGGAACAATCCGCAGACAGTCCCGAAGGCATGGCAGGTTGGGCTATCATAGCTTTGGGATATGCAATCCATTACGATGCAGCTTCCATATTGTCAATAGAGGATTATGATGGTGAAGATGATGATGCTTTCGACTTTGAAAGTTGGAATGCGGATTTTATAGGCTCGATAGCTTGCTCTGGCAGCAATCCTTTCGTGGAAACAGGAGACGTAGAGAAACGTAAGGAGTACTGGCTGTGGTATGTAAAAATGGTATTGGAAGTTTCTCAAAATCCAAATGCCAAATACCAGTCATTGCCAGTATGCAAAAGAGTAACTCCTTTAATTGATATACCTGTTCGTCATCAATTAGATTTAGTAAAAACAAATAAAAGAATATCTTTTGATGATATTAGAGATGCTATTTTACTTCAAATACCCTCTGGAATGAAATGGGATTTTATAGATGTTTTATTTGTATCATGCACCAGCAGTATGTTAAATATACGCTTTTCTACTGGAGATAAGATAAAAATAGGGACGATGGCGACCATCAATATATGCAAGGAATTTAGATTAAAACGAAAAGAAATGTATATGTATTATCCAAAGGAAGGAGCTTGGTTCTCTCTAAAAATGGTCATTAACTCAAATAGTTCTTACAATTTGGATTTTAATTATGATAATTGGGATGAAATTCCAAGTTATTTCCAGGAATTAGATTGGATTTTGAGCTTTTACACCAAATTTCCACGAAGTATAGAATATACCCCTAAGTGGTTAAGGAAAATAGTTGGAAGTAGAAAGCTGTACTTGACTTAGTTTCTGTGAGTATATAAAATAATTTCGCTAACAACGCAGGATAACGGCAAGCCGTTCCCTGCTGAACCATTAGTCGCAATTAATTAAAAACAAAAGAATATGAGCAAGAAGAATATTACTTATTTCGGTGAAGTAGATAATAAGGAAGAGGACTATTTTGAAGGTCATGTAATGATTTGTAACAAGGATGCCGAATTGGATTTGGACTTCTGCAATTATGAAGGCAACCCCAAGGATTGGTCGGCAGAACTGGAAGGCTATCTTTCCAACCTTCTTAAATACAAGACAGAAATAGATAAATCCATATTAAAGGATTATGAAGATGGTGGCACAACGAATGAATATGTCCGTTGGCATCTTGACGAATGGGGTGATAATGTTGATGATTTATTGCCAAATGCTGATTCCACAAAAACAAGGGAAGAACAGTTTCTATCCTTGTTGCTACAGAGGGTGGAGAGAATTAGTTTTTATCCCGGCGATAATCACTATGCTGTTTGGGATTACATGATTGATAGTGAAAATTCCGATGAAATAGTCGTAGTACATACAGACAATAAAGGAAAAATATTAGATATTACTTGGGAAAGCTAAATATGCGACTAACATGCACCTGTGCCGCCTATAACGGCGGCAAGCTGCATCCCATTAGATATAACAGATATGAGAATATTTATACTATATTGCTTGTTCCTTTTTCCACTTAGCTATGTCATAGCGAAAAACGGCTGTATGGAACAAAATTCTGCAAAATATCATTATTTGGCTGAACAAGATTCCCTTTATATAGAAACGGAAAAAACAGAATCTGAAATTCTATATAGGTTATGTTTTAATCAGCAAAGTAAAAAGAATGTTGTTTTTGAGCTAAAAGCAGTAGATGATAGTAGTATTGACTTCATACAACGCTATACAATCAACGGAGCAAGAAAGTTTGATTGCTTCGCTGTGTATGATAATGTGGCAGACGGAAACCGTTTCCTATTCTTTGATTATGAAAGTCAAGCAGCTTACATAACGCCTACTTGTTTTTCCGGTTTCTATCCGATATGCAGTTCTGTGGACTTTTCAAAAATGGAAGTATTGCTACAAAATGAACATTCTTGTTTGAAGCATCCAAGCGATACGTTAAGTATTGACAGTAAGGTGACTTATGTTCCATTTAACTGTAATAACCGAATCATAAAGGCAATTTTTGTTCCATACGCTCAAGTAGGAAAAGATAATAAATATCTAACAACGAAAGATAGCATCTGACGATGCTCCTTTCTAACCATTACTAACAAATAACGTACATATATGAATAATACAACAAAAGTAAGAATTGTATATGAATGCAGCATAATAGGCATTGTTTTGCTGACATTCTTAAAAAGTATGTTCCCATACATGGGGGCATGGTGGCAAGTAGCTATTATCGCTTCACTTGTAGGACTATGGTTCTCGTTGTCTTATCTGAAACGTCATAATTATAGATGGGGTTTCAGCTACATAGAAAATCACTTATACATTGACCTGTTATTGAAAGTACAGAAATGGTTTCAGAACGCTACAATCATAGCCCTATTGATACCTGTCTTCTTAACAGACCTCATGTATAATCATTTTTGTTTTGTAGCATATATATTGCTTGTAGGCATGTTCTTAGGTGTGAAGCTGGCTACTTACACTGTAGAGTACGCCATATATAAAAGCAAATTCATTGGAAACAAAGGAAGATAACCCCTGAACGGGTGTTTTCCACCAAACCATTTCTCTGTTCTATTACTGTATCTATGTCGTTTCCCTTGTTGTCCAGTTGGCGACTTTTTATCTGTTGCTTAGTAGCGCATGAGGAAATTCAAATTGGGAAGTAAAATAATTATGGACTATATTACAGCAGAAAGATTGGGTAGAGTTCTTATATGGGCATGGAACAAGTATGTGAAGAAAACTGCCATTCCTTACAAGGAGATTGACTTTCATTATCCGGATTGGGTCTTTCTCTTGACAGGTCTTGTCTTTTGTGGAATTGCGCTGGGGATTATCCTGCTTTATTTTGCATTTTGGAGAACATAATCGTTTTGGATGAATGAAACAATGAGCAAACCGGGCAAATTAAAGGCATTTGGCAGGGAACGATAAACATAAACAAGCTAAATCCCTACTGTGCGGCATTTCCGGCGGAAATCGGAACAACCGGACACGTGCAACCGGTTATCTTTACGAATTCATCGAACTATAAAAAACATACCGCTTATGAATACAGACTTCATCGAACAGTTGTCCGCCACCGCCCCGGCAGGCTTGGAACAGACCACCGCCACCCTGTGCGGAGAAATGAAAGGGCTGCTGAAAGCCCGCACCCCGAAGCATTACCTCGCGCTGGAACCCTACGCGCGGGACACAAGGCTATGCCACCACATTCTTGACCTGCTGACGGGACAGCCCGCGCTGCCGGAGGTGTCGGCTCCCGGATGCCGCCCGCTGCTGATGCTGCTCGCCCTGTCGGAAGACACGGAGGTGCAGAACCGGCTGCTGCACGAACTGGCAGAGCCTTGGCGGAAAGCCTGCCGCACGCCGGAGATGCTCTACCTGTGCGACGTGCTGTACCAGACCGGCATCCCCCGCCCCCTGTACAACCTGTGCAACGAGGTGTGCGACTACTTCTTTGTGGAGCGGCGCAAGCAGATAAGCCGCCAGCCCACACCGCTCACCGAAGCGGAACTGCAACATGCCGAGAAACGGCTGAAGCCCCTGTATGCCGCCGTGTTCCGGCTGAAGGTGAACCGTTACAGCTACCGCACGAACAGCGTGGAGGAACTGGCGGGGATGCTCTGCATGAGCGTATCGACCTTCCGCGAGAAATTCAGCAGAATCTACCGGAAGTCCGCCAACAAATGGTTGCAGGAGCAGCGCATCGGTCAGATACGGCGGGACTTGAAATACCACTACGACCGCCCGCTCAGGGAGATAGCCGAGAAGAACGGCTTCGAGTCGGCCAACCGGTTCTGGGAGTTCTGCACGGGACAGATGAAGCAAAGCCCCAGCGAGCTGCACAAGGAGCTGTACGACGAGCTGTGCGAGGAACGGCGGAAGTTCTATCTGGGCGAGTGACGGCATTTCCGGCGAAAAGCGGAACAGCCGCGCCTGTCCCCGTCGCTATTTTTGTCATCCATAACCGACAAAAATAGTTTCATATGGATATCTTCTATCTGTGCCCCTACCTGCTGTTGCTGGAACAGGGGGATTGCGATACCGAAAGGCTGAATGAGGCAAGCGACGATTTCATACGCCACCTCAGCCATCTGCATGAGGAACACGGCAACCACACCTGCGTGTTCCTCCATCTCCAATACACGAAGTTCCGGCTGACCATCCTGCGGGAACGCTACCACAACAACGGGCAGAGCCATCTGGTGTGCTACTGCCACGTGGTGGGAGCTATCATGTATGTGGAAAACACGATGGAAAGGATGGAAAAGAGACGGGCGGGTTCCGGAAACGGAGAAGCCCGTCCGCCCGGCGACGGGCCTCCCGTGCTGTGGACGGACGACGCCATCCACCTTGTCGAACTGCTTTATGCCTGCCATGAACTGAAGCTGTTCAATGACGGCGAAATCACGCTCAAGCAAGTGGTGGAATATGTGTGCAGCGCACTGGGCGTGGATGTGAAGAACGCATCGAGCTACTATGCCCGGATGCGCCGCCGCAAAGCGGATGACCGCACCTATTTCATCGACCGCCTGCGTGAAGCCCTGCTGCGGAAAATGGATACGGACGACGAGAAGCAATACCGGCGGAACAAATAGCCTACGCCTGTTTGTTCAACTCCAGCAGGTGCTTCAGATTCGGGTCATTGGCAATACGCTCCAGTTCGTCGGCGACAATCTGCCGGGCTTCCTCCTTGATGCGGTTGTAGTTCTCCTGCACCATTTCCTTCATGCGGTCGATGCCGTCGGCATCCCTGAAGTCGGTGATGACCGGTATCTTCTGGTAGGTCTTTTCCTCTTCGGCGATTTTCTTGGCATCGACCACAATCTCGCAATGGAAAATCTTCTGCTCGATTTTCTCACCGAAGTTGTCCGCCACCGAACCGACGAACATGCCCTGCGTCAGCGAGGAAATCTTGCTCGGCGGGATAAGGCTGTCCATCTGGGTGGAGATGGAGGTGGACACGTCGTTGCGGTTGATGGAGATGGACTGCCGTTTCTGCAAGATTTTGCCGAAGCGCTCGGAGAGCGTCTTGGCTGTCTCGCCCACCACCTGTCCGGAGAAGATGTTGCCGACGGTGTTGATGATGACCTTCGCCTCCTTGTCGGTATAGTCGCGGATAAGCTGCGAGAAGTCCTGAAAGCCCAGCAACACGGCCACCTTGTTGCTGCGCGCGGTGGCGATAAGGTTATCCAGCCCCTTGATGAACACGGTGGGCAGCTCGTCGATGATGATGGAGCTTTTCAGCCTGCCCTTCTTGTTCACCAGTTTGACGATGCGCGAGTTGTACAGTCCGAGCGCCGCCCCGTAGATGGCCTGCCGGTCGGGGTTGTTGCCGATGCAGAGTACCTTCGGCTCGTCAGGATTGTTGATGTCGAGGGAGAACTCGTCGGCGGACATCACCCAATAGAGTGCCGGGGAAATCATGCGCGAGAGCGGTATCTTGGCCGAAGCAATCTGCCCCATGAGCTGGTCGGCAGCCCCGGCGAGCCATGCGTCGAGGAAAGGGCTGAGGTAGTTCTCCAGTTCGGGATAGGAGGACATGATGGGGAAAATCTGCTCGTAGGGCTTGTTCAGGAACTCGACCGCATGGGGGAAGGTGCAATACTTTCCGTTTTTGTAAATGCGTAAAAACCAAATAATTGCAGCAAATAAGATGGTGGGCGACTCGACGAAGAAGTCGCCCTGCTTGGCCGCCCAAGTGCGGTTGAGGTTGAGCATGATGTTGTAGGAACTCTCGTAGGCATCGGAGATGTCTGTCATGAACTTCGGGTTGAGCGGGTTGCAGCGGTGGCTGCGCGAGGGGTCGTCGAAGTTGATGACATAGAACTTCGGCCTGACCTTGTAGCCGTCCAGATGGCGGAGCAGGTGGTTGTAGGCGATGGTGCTCAAGTCCGGGAACTTGAAGTCGTAAATATAGGTGGCATAGCCCTTTTCAATCTGCTGCTTGATATAGGAATTGACCACGGCAAAGGACTTGCCGCTGCCCGGCGTGCCCAAGACAATGGAGGCACGGAAAGGGTTCACCACGTTTATCCAGCCGTGCCACATCTTTTTCCTGTACCAGAAGCGGGTGGGCAGATTGACGGAATACTCGTTCTCGATGAGCCGGGTCTCCTGCATGAAGGATTCGTTCTCGTTGTTGAACACGTCCTCCATCAAGTTCTGCCGGAGCAGGCGGGACATCCATACCCCAGCAGCCAAGAGGCAGCCGTACCCTGCGGACAAGGTGAGCAAATAGAAACCGGTGCGTGCCGACAGGGGCAGCGGCAAATCAAGCAGCCACCAGTTAAAGAAGAACAGCACGATGCCGGCGGCAAGCGCCGCCCAGATATGCGTCCACCTGATTTTTTCCTCCTTCACGCCTTTCGTTCCCAAGCAGGAGAGCGCCAGAAACACGAGGGCGAACAGCTTCGTCCAGAGGATGGACGAGAACAGCCCGGTCGTCCGCTGGAAATTGAGCAGAATCCTGTCCACCACCCCGATGTCGATGTTCCATTCCTTCATCGAGGGGTAGCAGAACCAATATACATTGACTATGACGAACAATACGCTGAGGGCACGCATGAAGTCCATGACCTTGGCCAGCCCTCTCAAATCATCTTCCTGTGACATAAGTCATCTTGTTTTAACGGTGATTGAAATTCGGTTGAATGTTATCCGGGCTGCATTCAGTCCTGCCGCCCGTACCTGCGGCGGCGTTTCTTCTTGTCAGGCTTGTGCAGGCGCGGATGCCGGGGGACAAAACTTGTCTCCGGCTCGATGGCAGAGAACAGGCCGCCCAATACCTTGCCGTCCGTATCGGGTTCCGGCGCAGATGTTGCTATATGTGGCTGTACCTCTTCCGACAGTCCGGGCTGCGCCACGTTGAAACGCGCTTCCAAGGCATTGGCGGAGAACTCCTTGCCCAAACGGGAGCCGTTGAGCACGGTACGGCTCGTGTGGTCGATGAAGGTTACCCCGTAAATCCTGCCGGATTCATTGCGGCGTAGCACCAAATCCACGTTCATGGCAGCCAGACGGCGGCGGAAATCCGCCTCGTCCCTTGCCTTCAGTAATGCCCCGGCCAACGGAGGGCGCAGCCGCTCGCGGCAACCGTCCGCCCTGATGCGCGAGGCTGACCACTCCATGCGCCGTTGCAAGCCCTCCGCACCCGCCATCCTGCCCAGCCTTGCCGACTTGATGGGGGTCGCCACCTTGTTCCCGTCCGCATCCAATGCCGTATAGACAATGCCGTGATAGGCGCGTCCGCCCGCTTCGCCCCTGACTTCCTCCATGCCTATGTTATATAAGGAGAGCAATGCCCGGAACTCGCCCATCGACTGGAAGCGGTAGAGCTTGAGCAACGGCTTGACGGTATCAGCTATCTGCCGGCGTATGTCGCCCTTCGCCGCATCCACCGGGCGGAGCTTCCATTCCTCCGCCTTCTTCTGTCCCTCTGCCGGATGCAGCCTGTACTTCTGTTCCAACTGCTCGGTTATTTCCTTGCTCCGGCGGTGCTCGAAGCGGTCGGAAATCTTCCTGCCCCCGCTGTCCACGCGCAGGGACACGATGTGGATGTGGTGGCGGTCGATGTCTGTATGCTTAAAAATCAGGAAAGGCTGGTTGCCGTAGCCCAACTTCTCCATGTACTCCCTGCCGATGGCGGCAAGCTGCCCGTCGGTCAATTCATCATCGGGATGCGGATTAAGCGAGATGTGGATGACCGGCTTCTCGGTGCGGTAGTGCGAGGGAAGCCATGCCGTGAAAGCCTTCATCGTTTCGCCCATGCGGAAACGCCCGTCCTCTGGGTACGGGAGCAGGTTGGCATCCAATATCTTCGCGTGCCCGTTCTCCACCTTCGTCTGGTTGTAGGCCAACGCGCCGTACAAGTCCTTACCTGTGCTGATTTTCGCCACCATGCCTTTTGAGTTCTTCGGAAAGTCCGACAATGCGGCGGCTGAGCGCCACCAGTTCGAGGGTCAGCTTCTCCAATTTATAGAGCAATGCCAACGCCTTTTTCTCGGTAAAATGCACATGCAGTTCCTTGACCGCCTGGTTGTAGTTCACCCCGACGGCGCGGTACTGCTGGTACAGGGCGGTGAGCCTGGCCACATACTCCATCGTGCCCCGGTCGGTGCGTATGACCCGGAAGCTGTCGCCGAAGATACGCGCGGCGATGAACTTCGACTTGGACGAAAGGCCGGACTGCTCGTAAAGGGTGAGGAACCGGGCGTGCTGCGCGGCGTCGAGATTGACGGTCTCGCGGTGGAAGGCGGGCGCGGACTTGGGTGTCCGTCCGCCTTTCCTTCTTTTCGGGTGTTGCTGTTGTTCATTCATGCTTGCTGTCATTAAAAGGTGAAACCTGCCCGTCCGTGGCCGTGCCGCCGTTATGCCCCATCCTTACAATTTGCGACTTCGGAGCCAAATTGCGCCCCCTGCAAGGGCAAGCGTTTTTTGCGGCAGAAGCGGATGCGTGCTGCAAAAAACACAGCTTGCTATGTTCTGGCGAACATACGTTTTCCCCACCGGTGGGGAAAAGCGCTTTCGGGGAAAGCGGACGATAACCTGACGGAAAGCCTCCGGCCACGCCAACGGATTCATGCCGCAAAGGTAGGAAGCGGAGCCGGTTGCCGCACAACAACCCGACCGGCCACATTATGCCATCGGACAGCCACTTTGCCCGGAGGATGATTCCGACGGTAGCCAGCACCTTCGTTGCAACGTTGGGACAGCCAACCGGACAATCAGACCGACAACCAAACATACCGACAACCGGGCGGTTGCAGAACCGGACAACCCGTCAAGCGGCTAATGGAACAAACAACCATTCAGCCATACAAGCCACCGAAACATCAGCCATTCCACCCGGCAATCATACAGATGTCCAACGGGCTATCCGAATAATTATATGTATGACCAACCAGCCACTCCACGCCAAAGACGTGCCACTCGTACCCCGAAACGTAAAATCCCTTTCCACCGTTCCCGTTTCTCTTTTCCTTTGCCGCATCATTTGAAACGGAAGATTATGCCTACGGAAAAAGAAACACTTTACATCGCCTTCTCCACCCAGAAGGGAGGGGCGGGCAAGACGACCCTGACGGTGCTGGCGGCCAGCTACCTGCACTACGTGAAAGGGCTGAACGTGGCGGTGGTGGACTGCGACTACCCGCAGCACAGCATCGCCGAAATGCGCAAGCGCGACTTGAAAACCGTCATGGAGGACGAACACTACAAGGCGATGGCCTACCGCCAACTGCAACGTATCGGCAAGAAAGCCTACCCGGTCATCGAGGGCACGGCGGAGGATGCCGTGGAAAAGGCGGAAGGACTATTGGAGAGGCTGCCCGGCACGGACATCGTGTTCTTCGACCTGCCCGGCACGGTGAACAGCGGCGGCGTGCTGCGAACGCTGGCGAACATGGACTACATTTTCTCGCCCATCGCGGCAGACCGGGTGGTGATGGAAAGCACGCTGCGTTTCGCGGCCAAGCTGAAGGACACGCTGATAGACCCGGGCAAGACGAACATCAAGGGGCTGTACCTGCTGTGGAACATGGTGGACGGGCGCGAGAAGTCGGAACTCTACAGGGTATATGAGGAAATCATCCGGGAGCTGGGGCTACAGGTGCTACAGACCTTCCTGCCCGACAGCAAGCGGTTCCGGCGCGAACTGACGGGGGAACACAAGGCGGTGTTCCGCTCGACGCTGTTCCCGGTGGACGGTACGCTCGCCAAGGGAAGCCACATCCGGGAGATAACGGAAGAGATACTCACCATTATCGGGAAATAGCTATGGGGGAACGGAAGAAAATCAGTCTGACGGAACTGGACGAAAGCTCCATCGTCGCCTCGTTCAAGGAAGAACGGCCCACCCAGGCCGTCCCTCTGGCGGTGGAGCCGGAAACGCCCGTACCCCACCGGACAGAACATCCGGATATCAAGCCAGCCCATGAGAGCGAATACCTCCGCCTGTTCATCCACGAGTCGCCCGTATGCGCGCGGCTGGGCAAGACCATCTACCTGCGCAAGGAGTTCCACGAGCGGATACAGCGCATCGTGCAGACCATCGGCGGCAACCGGGTATCGCTGTTCAGCTACGTGGACAACGTGTTAGAGAAGCATTTTGCCGACTGGCAGGGGGACATCGAGCGCGAATATGAGCAACGGAATACGGGAATCTTTTAGAAAACAATCCATCTATGACAACCTTTATCACGTTATGCGTCGTGGGCTACCTGCTCTGGACAGCCGCCTATCTCCTGTATGAGCGGCATGAACGCCGGAAAAGGCAATGCGAAAGCGAGGAAACACTGCCCCGAAAAGTAGCCGACGCGGAAGATATTTTAGGCAAAAGCACATTTTCCCTGTGCCACTCCACGCCACAAGTACCCGAGAAAACAGAAACCGTGAAACCGGAAAGCGAAGCGGGTACTTTTGCAACGGAATCGGAACGATACCCCAAGGTGGTGTCCGCCGACGAGCTGGACGCGCTCTTTGCCGAAAGCGGGTTGGAACCTGTGGAGGGGCAGGACGAACCGATGGAATACCGGGAAACGGATGCCGGTGAGCCTCCGATAGACGAAGATGAAATGCTGGAAGGCCATGCTCCCAAAGCTACAGGCCTCCGTTTCGAGGACATGGGGTTGGCAGTGCGCATGGCGATGGATGACAGCACCGCCACCGAAGCAGAACGGCAGCAGGCCGGACGTGCACTTGCCGAACTCAAGGGCACGCCTATGTTCGACCAGCTCACCGCCGGGGATGCGGAACGGGAACGGCGCATCGCCTCGCTCATCGAGCTGCATCTGGCGGACTACCGCAGGCAGCGGCAACCGGAGCCTCCCGCCGAGAGTATCGTACCCGGTGATTTTTCCATTGACGACATTGTTTAACAGCGGTCTATCCGCATAAAACCAACTTTTTATGAACACAACAAAGAGAATCTTTTTCATGGCGGCCTGCCTGATGGCAGCCGGTGCGCTCTATGCGCAAGGTAACGGACAAGCGGGCATCACGGAAGCCACGCAGATGGTCACCTCGTACTTCGACCCGGGAACGAAACTCGTCTATGCCATCGGTGCGGTGGTCGGCCTGATAGGAGGCATCAAGGTATATAACAAGTTCAGTTCGGGTGACCCGGATACGAGCAAGACCGCCGCCTCGTGGTTCGGGGCGTGCATCTTCCTGATAGTCGCCGCCACCATCCTGCGCTCGTTCTTCCTCTAATCCCTATACATAAATAATATATAGAATAGGATTATGGAATATGAACTGAACAAGGGCATCGGGCAGAGCGCGGAGTTCAAGGGGCTGAAGGCACAATACCTGTTCATCTTCGCCGGAGGACTGCTTGCCGTGTTCGTGGTGTTCATCGTGATGTACATGGCAGGAACAGGCCAATGGGTGTGCATCGCCTTTGGCGCGGTATCCGCATCGATACTGGTATGGCTCACATTCCGCCTGAACGCCAAGTACGGCGAGCACGGGCTGATGAAACGGCTCGCCAAACGGCAGCACCCGCGATACCTGATTAACCGGATTAGCGTCCGGAAGTTATTCACCCCAAAGAGAAGCCTATGAGAAATATATTGAAAGCCGCCACGTTGGAAAGCAAGTTCCCGCTGCTGGCCGTCGAATCGGATTGCATCGTCTCGAAAGACGCGGACATCACCGTGGCCTTCGAAGTGGAGCTTCCCGAACTGTTCACGGTAACCTCTGCCGAATATGCCGCCATCCATGCGGCATGGTGCAAAGCGGTTAAGGTGCTGCCCGACTACACGGTGGTACACAAGCAGGACTGGTTCGTGAAGGAACACTACCGCAGCCGGACGGAGGGCGAAAAGCTCGGCTTCCTCTCGCGGAGCTATGAACTGCACTTCAACGAACGGCCTTTCCTGAACCACTGCTGCTACTTGTATCTGACCAAGACGACCAAGGAGCGGATGCGGATGCAGAGCAGCTTCTCGTCGCTGTGCCGGGGCTTTATCATCCCAAAGGAAGTGAACCGGGACACGGCGGCACGTTTTTTAGATGCCGCCGGGCAGTTCGCCCGCATTGTAAACGACACGGGACTGGTCAGACTGCGCCGTCTGTCGGGCGACGAGGTAACCGGCACGGAGGAACAGTCCGGCCTGCTGGAGAAATACCTCTGCCTGTCGCTGGAGGACACCGGCACGCTGGAGGACATCGAACTGGGCGACGAGGGGGTGCGCATCGGCGACAAACGGCTGTCGGTCTATACGCTCTCGGAACTGGATGCACTGCCGGGCCGGGTCGGTACGGACAGCCGCTATGAACGGCTCTCCACAGACCGGTCGGACTGCCGCCTCTCCTTCGCCAGCCCGGTGGGGCTGCTGCTCCCATGCAACCACATCTACAACCAGTACCTTTTCATCGACGACAGCGCGGAGAACCTGCAACGCTTCGAGAAGACGGCACGCAACATGCAGTCGCTCTCCCGTTACTCGCGGAGCAACCAAATCAACAAGGAATGGATAGACCTGTACCTGAACGACGCGCATTCCTACGGGCTGACCTCGGTGCGCTGCCATTGCAATGTCATCGCGTGGACGGACAACCCGGACGAGGTGAAGGGCATCCGCAACGATACGGGCAGCCAGATTGCCGCGATGGAGTGCAAGCCGCGCCACGACACGGTGGATGCCGCCACGCTCTATTGGGCGGGGATGCCGGGCAACGCCGCCGACTTCCCGGCGGAGGAATCGTTCTATACCTTCATCGAACAGGCCGTCTGCTTCTGGACGGAGGAAACGAACTACCGCAGTTCGCTTTCCCCTTTCGGACTGAAGATGTCAGACCGCATCAGCGGGAAACCGCTGCACGTGGACATCTCCGACCTGCCGATGAAACGGGGCATCACCACCAACCGCAACAAGTTCGTGCTGGGCGGTTCGGGCAGCGGCAAGTCATTCTTCATGAACCACTTGGTACGGCAATACTACGAACAAGGAACGCACATCGTATTGGTGGACACCGGAAACTCGTATGAGGGGCTTTGCTCGCTGATACACCAGAAAACCGGGGGCGAGGACGGCATCTACTTCACCTACACCGACGAGCACCCGATAGCCTTCAACCCGTTCTACACCGACGACCGGGTGTTCGACATCGAGAAGCGGGAGAGCATCAAGACGCTGCTGCTCACCCTGTGGAAGAAGGACAACGAACCGGCAACCCGCTCAGAGGAGGTGGCGCTGTCCAACGCCGTGTCGCTCTACATCGAGCGCATCCGCTCGGGGGAAGTGGAAGAACCCTCGTTCAACACCTTCTACGAGTTCGTGAAGTCGGACTACCGGCGGATACTGGAGGAGAAGCAGGTACGGGAGAAGGACTTTGATTTGGCGGGCTTCCTGAACGTGCTGGAACCCTATTACCGGGGCGGCGAGTACGACTTCCTGCTCAACTCGGACAAGCAGCTTGACCTGCTGACGAAACGCTTCATCGTCTTCGAAATCGACCAGATAAAGGACCATCCCATCCTGTTCCCCGTCACGACCATCATCATCATGGAACTGTTCATCAACAAGATGCGCCGTCTGAAAGGCATCCGTAAGATGGTGGTCATCGAGGAAGCGTGGAAGGCCATCGCCTCGGCGAACATGGCGGACTACATCCGCTACCTCTACAAGACCGTCCGCAAGTTCTACGGGGAGGCGGTGGTGGTCACGCAGGAAGTGGAGGACATCATCTCCTCGCCGATAGTGAAAGAGAGCATCATCAACAACTCGGACTGCAAGATTCTCCTTGACCAGCGGAAATACCTGAACAAGTTCGACCAGATACAGACGCTGCTCGGGCTGACGGACAAGGAGAAGGGGCAGATTCTTTCGGTGAACATGTCCAACGACCCGACGCGCAAGTACAAGGAGGTGTGGTTCGGGCTTGGCGGCGTGCAGTCGGCGGTGTATGCAACGGAAACCTCGTTGGAGGAATACCTCTGTTACACCACCGAAGAGAGCGAGAAGGTGGAGGTGCAGCGCATGGCGGAGAAGCTCGGCGGCAACATCGAGCTGGCCATCAAGCGGCTGGCAGAGGAGAAAAGGAACGCAAGGAAAGGATGAGCCTATGGAATATGCAACGTTGTTCCCGCTCGACCGCATCTGCGGGCGGTGGAAAAGCCGGGGCAAGTCGCCCCCGGTCAGAGTGTACCGCGAAGGGCATACGTACCGCATCGCCCTCGCCTACCGCTGGGGAGCCGTGCTGACCGCCACGCTCTACCGGAACGGGCAAGGGACATGGGCGGAACTGCCCGAAAGGGTGCAGGTCGCCTATGACGAAGAAAACGAGCGGCTCGTGCTCGCCTCGGAAGGGGTGTATGTACGGGATTGCAGGGAATATGAATATTGACAAGAACATTTTAATCATCAACGGATATGAATAAAAGAATAACAGCAATCTGTCTTACGGTTTTGCTCTGCACCGCCACGACGGTCCGGGCGCAATGGGTGACCTTTGACCCGTCGAACCTCGCGCAGAGCATCGTGAACACCACGCGGAACGTGATACAGACCACCACGACCGCTGAGAACATGGTGAAGAACTTTCAGGAAACGGTCAAGATTTACGAGCAGGGAAAGAAGTATTACGACGCGCTCAAGTCGGTACATAACTTGGTGAAAGACGCGCGTAAGGTGCAACAGACCGTGCTGCTCGTGGGGGAAATATCGGACATCTACGTGAACTCGTTCCAGAAGATGCTTGCCGACGAGAATTACACGACGGACGAACTGGCCGCCATCGCCTCCGGCTACACGAAGATGCTGGAGGAAAGCAGCGGGATGCTTGACGAGCTGAAGACGGTCGTCACGCAGACCGGCCTGTCGATGACGGACAAGGAGCGCATGGACCTGATAGACCGCATCTACCGCGATGTGAAGAACCACCGCAACTTAGTGCGCTACTACACGAACCGCAACATCGGCGTGTCGTACCTCCGGGCAAAGGAGAAGAACGACACGCGGCGCGTGCTCGACCTGTACGGGACCGATAACCAAAGATACTGGTAGCCATGACGGGAGAAAGTACATTCGGCAACCTGCATGAAGTGCTGCGCAGCCTTTATGACGAGATGATGCCGCTCTGCTCGGACATCACGGGCGTGGCTACCGGGGTGGCGGCATTGGGCGCGTTGTTCTACGTGGCCTCACGGGTGTGGCAGGCGCTCTCACGTGCCGAGCCAATAGATGTGTATCCGCTGTTCCGTCCGTTCTGCATCGGGGCGTGCATCATGTTCTTCCCCACCTTCGTGTTGGGAACCATCAACGGCATCATGAGTCCCATCGTCACCGGCTGCCACGGCATCCTGCAAGGGCAGACGCTCGACATGGAGGAGTACGCCGAGAAGCGGGAGAAACTGGAATACGAGGCGTTGGTGCGGAACCCGGAAACGGCCTATCTGGTCAGCGACGAGGAATACGAGCGGCAGATTGAGGACTTGGGCTGGACACCCTCCGAGTTGAAGACTATGGCAGGGATGGCCATCGAGCGCGGAAAGTATGAAATCAAGCAGACCATCAGCAACGCCTTCCGCAGTTTTCTGGAACTGCTCTTTCAGGCGGTGGGGCTGATACTGGACACGCTGAGGACATTCTTCCTTATCGTGCTCTCCATCCTGGGGCCGCTGGCATTCGCCATTTCGGTGTATGACGGTTTCCACAGCACGATGGTGCATTGGATATGCCAGTATATCAGCATCTACCTGTGGCTGCCCATCTCCGATTTGTTCAGTTCGGTGCTGGCACGCATCCAGACGCTGATGATCGAGAAGGACATCGCGGCATTGACCGACCCGAACTTCGTGCCGGACACGAACAACTCGGCCTATATCATCTTCATGCTCATCGCCATCGTGGGGTATTTCACCATCCCGACGGTATCGACATGGGTGATTCAGGCGGCCGGAGCGGGCAACTACGGCAAACAGGTGAACAACTCCGCCGTCAAGACCGGCAAGGTGGCGGCAGCGGCTACCGGTGCCGGAGCAGGGCACATTGCGGGCAAGCTGCGGGGCAAATGATTCAACAATCAACAACAAGAATTAAAGAAAATGGAATTCAAGTCATTAAAGAACATCGAAACGAGCTTCCGGCAGATACGCACGATGGCGATAGCCTTCGTCGTGCTGTGCGCGTTGGTCACGGGCTACGCGCTATGGAGTTCGTACAGCTTCGCCGAGAAGCAGCGGGAGAAAATCTACGTGCTGGACAACGGCAAGTCGCTCATCCTCGCGCTCTCGCAAGACCTTTCCCAGAACCGTCCGGTCGAGGCGCGGGAACATGTCAGGCGGTTCCACGAACTGTTCTTCACACTCTCGCCCGACAAGGCGGCCATTGAGGGCAACATCCGCCGGGCATTGTACCTGTGTGACGAAAGTGCCTTCCGCTACTACAAGGACTGGGAAGAAAAAGGATATTACAACCGCATCATCTCGGCGAACATCAACCAGACCGTGCGGGTGGACAGCGTGGCGTGCGACTTCGAGCGTTACCCATACATCGTGACGACCTACGCCCGCCAGTCGCTCGTCAGGAGCAGCAACATCACCGAGCGGAGCCTCGTAACCCGCTGCCGCCTGCTGAACTCGGTGCGGTCGGACAACAACCCGCACGGCTTCACGATGGAGCAGTTCACCATTCTGGAGAACCGCGATTTACGGACCATGGAAAGGTAAAAGCGTATGGGAAAGACAAGGAAGTGGCTCCATTACATCCCTGACCGGATAAGCGACGGGATGCGCTACGTGTGCGGGCGGATGTCGCCCGATGTGCGGCTCATCGTGGTGGTGGCGATGCTCGTGGGATTCAGCGCCCTCTCCATCTACATCACCGTGTCGTCGATATACAACATCGGCAAACGCCGGGGAGAGCAGATGAGAATAGAACGGATGCGGCAGTTGGAACTGCATCCGGACATAAGCAAAGACAGTATCCATTTTAATCATGACAGGAAACATGAAAGAGAACAAAACGGAAAAACAGCCGGAAACGGCAAAGAAGAATGAACGCGGGCGGAAGGAGTCCCAACCGCTGACTCCCGAAGAAATCCGGAAACGGAGGAAGATGCTGGTCTATCCGCTGTTGTTCCTTGTCTTCGGCGTGGCGATGTGGCTGATATTCGCACCGTCGGACGAAGGGGAGAGCCTGCCCGACGGCTTCAACGTGGAAGTGCCCATGCCGGAGGAGAAGAACCTGCCTTCGGACAAGCGTGCCGCCTACGAGCAGCAGGACTTCGAGCGCAAGCAGCGGGAGAAGATGAGCACCCTGCAGGACTTGGCGGTGGCGGAGGATGATACGGACAGGGAGGCCGTGGAAGATGTGTTCCAGACCGAAGAAACTGCATCATCGGGCGGGTCGTCCATCCGCACCTCGGCGGATGCCTACCGGGACATCAACCGGCAGATTGGCAGCTTCTACGAGCAGCCGGAGCCGGAGGACGACCAGAAAACGCTGGAACTGGAATGGCGCATACAAGAGCTGGAACGCCGGGCGGAAGAGGAACGCAAGGTAAAGGAAACCGCCGACGAGCAGCTCCGCCTGATGGAGAAATCCTACGAGATGGCCTCGCGCTACCTGCCACAAGAGGGTAGCGGAGCGAAGTCCGTACCCGTAACGGAAACGAAGGGAAGGACGGTCAGCCCGGTCACGCAGGTGGCGGAGCAGGTCGTGTCGATGCTGGCACAACCGATGTCCGATGCCGAGTTCATGGAACGGTACAGCCGTCCCCACAACATGGGGTTCCACACGGTAACAGACCAAGCGCACACGGCAGGCAGGAACAGCATCCGTGCCTGCATCCGGCGCACGGTTACAGTAAGCGACGGCAAGGAGGCGGAAATCCGCCTGCTGGAACCGATTGACGTCGGGGGCATGTATATACCGGCCAACACCGTGCTGACCGCCACGGCACGCATCAACGGGGAGCGTATGGAACTGACCATCAGTACCATTGCCTATAAAGGGATGGTCGTGCCGGTGGAACTGGAGGTATATGACATGGGCGGCATGAAAGGCATCTCGGTGCCGGGGTCGCAGGAACTGACCGCACTCAAGGAGATGGCGGCCAACATGGGTTCCACGATGGGCAGCAGCATCAACATCTCCACCGATGCCGGGGCGCAACTGGCCTCGGACTTGGGACGCGGTGCGATACAGGGGCTGTCGCAATACCTCGCCACGAAGTTCCGCACCGTCAAGGTAACGCTCAAGGCGAACCACGCGGTACTGCTCGTGGCAAAGAAATAACTTTATGTATCACTATTATTCACAAGGAAGAATGAAGAAAATCATGCTTATGGCGGCTCTCATGGCCGCAATGACCCAAGCCCATGCGCAAAGGGTCGTGGAAGAAACCGACTTGAAAGAAACGGAAGAAACAGTAGGACAAACTGAAACGGGCGATGATGGGGTAAAACAAAGCCCGTCCACCGGTGATTTGTTCGACGGGCTGACGCGCCCGATAACTTTCGACCGGATGATACCCCCGTATGCGCTGGAGGTTACGTTTTACAAGACCGTGCATATCATCTTTCCCGCCACCATCAAATATGTGGACTTGGGTTCCGCCGACATCATCGCGGGCAAGGCGGACGGCTCGGAGAACGTACTCCGGGTGAAGGCCGCCCTGCGCGACTTCTCCCGCGAAACCAATCTGGCGGTGATAACCGAGGATGGAAGCTACTATACCTTCAACGTGAAGTATGCCGACGAGCCGACCAAGCTGAACATCGAGATGAAGGACTTCCTGCACGACGGGGAGGCGGTGAACCGCCCGAACAACTCGCAGGAGGTGTACCTGAAGGAGTTGGGCAGCGAATCGCCGCTGTTGGTGCGGCTCATCATGAAGTCCATCCACAAGGACGACAAGCGGCTGGTGAAGCATATCGGCTGCAAACGCTTCGGCATCCAGTACATCCTGAAGGGCATCTACACGCACAACGGGCTGCTTTATTTCCATACGGAACTGAAGAACTCCTCCAACGTGCCGTTCACGGTGGACTTCGTGTCGTTCAAGGTGGTGGACAGGAAAGTGGCGAAGCGCACCGCCATCCAAGAGCAGGTGATTGTGCCGCTGCGTGCCTATAACTACGTGACGGAGGTCGGCGGCACGAGCCGGGAGCGCACGGTGTTCACCCTGCCCAAGTTCACCCTGCCGGACGACAAGCAACTGGTGGTGGAGATAAACGAGCAGAACGGCGGGCGGCATCAGCAGTTCACGGTTACCAATGCCGAGCTGGTGCGTGCCCGTGTCATCAACGAACTGAAGGTGAAGTAGGATGAAACGGACGGTGTTTATTCTAATCGGCATGGCGCTGTGCCTTGTCCTTGCAGACAAGGTGCAGGCGCAACGCTGTCTGCCGGGCATGAAAGGGCTGCGGCTGACGGCGGGCATGGCGGACGGCTTCCATTCGGCAAGCCGGCGTAATGAGCTGGGCTACCACTTCGGGCTGTCAATGGACTCGTACACGAAAGGGTGCAGCAGGTGGGTGTTCGGTGCGGAATACCTGCAAAAGTACCACCCGTACAAGGACACGCGCCTGCCGGTGTCGCAGTTCACGGCGGAAGGGGGATATTACTACAACTTCCTCTCGGATGCGAACAAGGTGTTCCTCTGCTACGTGGGCGGCTCGGCGATGGCGGGCTATGAAACGGTGAACTGGGGCGAGAGCCTGCTCCATGACGGGGCACGCATCACGGACGGCGATGCTTTCGTCTATGGCGGCGCGGTGTCGCTGGAGATAGAGACCTACCTCACCAACCGGACGGTATTGCTGCTCCATGCGCGTGAACGCTGCCTGTGGGGTGGCGATACGGGAAATTTCCACTTCCAGTTCGGGGTGGGACTGAAATTCATATTGGACTAATAAATCATCAAGAAAATGAAACGAATGACTGAACTGATTTTTACCGCCGGTTTCGCGCTGGTTGCCGCCGTGCTGCTTTGCGCCTGTTCCGACAAGCTGGACATCCAGCAGGTGTATGAGTTCGATTTGGCAACCCTGCCGGTACAGAGTACCATCGTGGAAGGCGGGGAAGCCGAAATACGCTGCCAGTTGGTACGCAGCGGGCGGTACGAGGAAACGGAGTATTTCATCCGCTATTTCCAGCCTACGGGCAAGGGGGAGCTTCGTCTGGAGGACGGCACGGTATTGCTGCCCAATGACCTTTATTCGTTGCCGGGCGAGACCTTCCGGCTCTATTACAGGTCGCTCTGCACCGACCAGCAGACGATTGACATCTACATTGTGGATTCGTTTAACCAGACGGTAACCAAGAGCTTTTCGTTCAACAACGAGACGGAAGAAGGAGTAGAGAACCCGGAACAGCCTGCTCCATAATACTGACGGCTATGCTTTGTTTTGCCATTGCTTACTTGACGCTTCTTGCCGTAACCGGCTGTTGCATCTGGCGTGCCATACGCCATGCCCCGACTGATACGGAGCTTTGGGGCGAGGAAACGGACTGACATGCCTGTGGTGTGAAACGGTTGCAGCCCGTCGGATTGGTTCCGGCGCTGCTTCTGCAAGCGCATCATCCCTCTACAATTCCTTCATTTCCGCTATGGGCATGTAATGTTCCAACCATTCCCTTACGGGCTTCATGTTGTATTCGGATGTGATGACTGCCGTATAGCCGTTTATCGGGGTGAAGCGTGTGGTCTCGTAATCGTCCACCCACTTCTTCAGGCTGTCCACGCCCCATGTGTCGATGTCCTCAAACCTACCGTCCAAAACCTCGATGGGTTCGCTAAATGTGATTATCAGCGTTTCGTAACCGTCATTCATTGCCGGCCTCCTTTCTTTCCTTTTCCGATAACCATGCATCGCGCCTGCGGCGGCATTCCTCCAAAGTCGGAGCCACGCAGGAGAACAATTCCCCATCGGATGCCCTGTAATCGTACTGCACAAGCGTGCGTTTTCTTCTCCCAAAACCAGTCTGGAATTTCTCGAATTGTTCCGTTCCTGCTGCCCGGCAGGTCGAAACGCCGTTTTCTGTCATTCTTGTAACCATTATACAATTCCTTAAAATTCGACAATCAATAAGCGGTTCTCCATGCACTTGTCCGGGTCAGATGCCATCCTTTGTTTGAGCCAAAAGTGGCTGCTCCCGTATCCGAAAGCGAAGAAGCGGTTGAACTCCTTGCTTTGTGCAAATACTTTCACCAGTTCGCGAAGCTCCTGTTCTTCCTTTGTCAGCGTCACGGAATTGATGAACTTTACCAACACTTCGGGTATCCGCTCGTCCCACCCGAAAATCATGCTTTCAATCTTTACGTCCATACATTATATATTTATAGGTGAATAATCAAAAAAGGCTCAACTGCTGCGGGGCGGTATAGCGTAACTTCAGTTCCCGCAATCCGGCTTTCAACTTGCGGATATACTTCGGGTTGTAATTTCCCTTGTCTGTCAGGGAGTGGCGTTCCGCATAAGTGTAATGCCCTTCCAGCCGATGTATTCCCGTGCGTACCGCTTCCTTGTAGTCGGAAATGGGTTCATCCCATACCGATGGGTGGCTACCGCCTCCTGCCGTGCCGGTACACCAGCTCACCGTAACGGCATACGTGCCATTCACGGACTGGCCGATGTGTATCACGTTGGATGTGTCCAACCGTATTTCCTCCACGATGGGCAACATGCCATTTATCCATCCATATTCGTTGAACTGCTTGTCCACATAGCCGAAAACAAGCCTGCGCTCGTAGGTATTCACGTTCAGCACAATTTGATGCACGCTTTCGCCGAAGCTCTCGAAATAGGCGGTCTGTTCCGCATCTTCCCGGCGGAGTGCTGGATATAGCGGAGAATGATGTGCCGCTCACGCTTGCAGGCATGGTAGTCCGCCAAAGCCTGCAATTTTTCTTCTTTCGTCATTTGGGATATTATCTTGTCCATACCGTAATTCTTTAGATGGTTGCTTTCAGTATTTCCACGTGGTATTGGGGATTGACTTCCCACAACAGGTATTCGATGAACAGCCTGCGTGCGTCCTTCTCCAGTTCCTTGAACAGCCGGATAAAGGTGCTGTGGTTGCCGTTGATGTAGGTTTCCACCATGTACTCGAAAATGTCCTCCACTTCATAATACTTGCACTGCTGTGCGATAGTCTTGCTGTACCGTTTCATAAGCGTTCTTATTTATAAAGGTTTATAATTATTCTGTTCAGCATCTGCGCCTTTCCTATGGTATAGTATGTGCCGCCATAGGGCAGTCCGTCCCAATAAGCGAGCATGATTGCCGCATGTTCCACCAGAAAGTCGTTGCGCCGGTGGAAACAGCCCTTGTGATAGCTTTCTGAAAGGATAACCGTCTTGTCCGCTTCTTCCAACAGACTGATGTAAAGCCTCTTGTTCGTGTCGGAATAGCGTGCGGACTGCTTCCGGAAAGGGATGGCAGCTACCAACCGTATATCGGTTAATTCGTTTCTTACCGTCAAGACTGCCTTTGCAAAAATCAAATCGCTGCCTTCCGCCATGCCTGAGAGAAAGTTACGGTAGCCCAAAGCATACAGTCTTTTGATTTCCGTCACCATGCCTGTAAAAAGAGTAAGCATGGGTTGGCTTATCCTGCCGGAGCGGTGTCCGGTAAACGAAACGTTCTTTGAAATGTTTGTTGTATCCATGATGATGTGAGTTTAGAGTGTTAATACCCAGACTATGAAAGCGACAACCGAAACAAACGCAAAAAGGAACACAAGGCAGACCCACAGGAAACGGACTACACCCACAAGGAAGTTCCACGCCAGCCACAGCCCGACGAACCACACCAGAAGGGAGCCACCGTACAGGGATGTGCCGAGTGCCGCAAGGGAGAACCTCACCGCCACGCCCACGAATTTATGCAGAGGCAGATTGGGAAGCGACTTATTTCCATTTGTTTCTCTTGTTGCTTTCATAATCACGACATTTTTTTTATGCATTGACGAGTTGGGTGAGCTGACTTATTTCGTAAGCGGGGCAAAAGACAGGGTTTTGCAGAAGCAAATTTTTTCGGTGGAATACTACCTGAGCCTGCGAAGTGTGGAGATTGTGCCTAAAAAATTTGATTTGTCCGTCAAAACCCGAAATTACTTTTGCGCACGTAATAAGTCAGCCCATCCAACCTTTCAATCGCGCATGGTGGAGTGATGGGGAATGAAAGCGGCAAGGGAAACATACCGTAGGAATGTTGATTTCTCTCCGCAATGGACTTTTCCGAAGGAGGTTTTTTAAGGATGGCAATGGATTATTGGCTTTATTTTCTTACCTTTGTGCCAGCGGTGCAAATAGCATCGTGGTAATGTTGTTCATTTACCGGCATCCAGAAATCGCCAATTTCAAAACACGAAGGTAAATGAACCGGGTAGGTTATACCTTGACGTAACCTGCCGGTTCACTTCGTGTTAAGCGTTTGGCGATGCTTTGGGTGCGGTGGCCGGCAGCGTTACGTCATTTGTTAATACCCGAAAGATATGGAATTACAAGCTACCGCCCTGAAGGGCATCGTCCGTTCTTCCGATGAAGAACTTTTCTATCTGTTTCCCATCCAAGATGTGTCCACCTTGCAGCAGACGAAGGCGCATCTGACCTGCGCCATTGATGTATTGAGCCATCCGGAGGAATGCTCGCCGGAACAGCGGCTGGATGCCGTGCGCACGTTGAACAGCCTCGTGGCGGCATTGAGCGTGCATGACGACGACCATTACAATGCCTTCGACTCCGCCCTCGAAGGCGGCAACGTGCAATAACGGGCGGGTCGGACAAGCGTAAAAGCCTACCTTGGCGACAAAACCGGTCAAGGAAAGGTGGCGTATGGGATATGGTGTGATGATTGGGTTCATCACGCTTGACCATGCGGCATGTTTCTACGGTTTTGCGTAGGCGGCAAGGGTATTTCCATTCCCAAAGGGAACGGGGATATGCTTGCCGACGGAAATGACGGGCTTTTACATTCCGCTGCTTGGGTCGGGGATTGGAATATTGTATTCTTTGGCATTTATCCCAAGCCTGCAAGTCGCCCAACCCGTTTCCGTGAGTTGCCCAACTCAGAACTTTGGGTTGTCCGACTCTGTGAAATGTTCCTTTTATTCTTTCCCCGTTTTCACCGTCCGTCCCAAGAACAGGCCGGTAACGGAGTTGGCTCCAAGCTGCATCAGCCTACGTTTCATCTGCTCACGGTCTTCCCTTATCCATGTGGCACGGAAGCCGTCAGTGATTTTCAGGCGATGCGAAAGGAGGCTGCAAAACATAAGCAGGCAATCTACCTAAAGTCTAATGACCTATTGGGGTATAATCATATCCGGTAGCTACCGATGCTTTATTTTTTTGAATACTCTTTGTTTGTCATCAATCTCAATCAAACCTGTCTTGCGTATTAAGAACTTGTAAACGATGCCATGGCTCAAAGCTTCTTTCCTATTTTCTTCCCATGCAGGATAACGAAAACAAAGAATCTGTCCGTCATAACGCCTTTGTATTCGCGGAGGGAATAATTCAGGTTCTACATTGCACACAAGGGTATCTTTGTTTACATACCATCTTCCAATAAGATAATTTCCACCTTCTCTGTCCAGGTTAAAGATATTACCGATATATTCAAAAGTGCCATCAGCGACAAGTTTCATCATCGTCCATACAAGCTCTTCGCCTGCGATATGTAATGTCTGCTGATAGGTTCCGACTAATGTTGAAAGGTAATCCCCTTTTTTTACGGGCAGATGTTCTGTCCTATTATCACCAAGATGCCAACCATTATACGATTTGGGGAAATTCCAAATATGAATATCGGTCTGGGCATCGTTGTTTGCGATACATTCCACTTGAAAAAGGAACGGAGACGCTTCCAACACCTCCAAAACAATAGTATCTCCTCTCAAACACTTGATTGCAAAAACAGTCGTATCTAATGGAATCCTGTTTTGTGGATTACTTTTACAAAATAGATTGTACCTGTACTGCGCTACAATATCCTCTTCCTCCTCCATGTCGTTCACTATATTCCCATGAAAGATGATAGAATCTTGTCCTGTTTGCCCCTTTATTATCAGGGAAGGTAACAATAGCAATATAAGACAAAAAAGTATTCTCATAGATGTTTGTTGCATGGTTGTCTGCTGCCAGTCCATTTGTCTGTAAATCGTTTGCTTCCGGCATATAGTTTCATAACATACGAGATTGTCATTGCCACCACAAGATAAAGTATGATGACTGCGCCAACAATCCAACAAAAGTAGAAATTGTTTTCATTAGACGGTATCATATTCTCCGGCAGAACCCCTGTGCGTTCATATTCCGCTTCGTATGTGCCAAGTGTCGGCAATGAACTAAACCATAATAGGCTCCAAAGGTTAAAAACGGCTTGCAACAGCAAGGCGGACAACCGACACAACGTATTGCGTATAGCCATGTCATACAATATATAAAGAGGGCAAATGCCAATCAGTGCTATCATGCTTGTCAAAGGTCTGCGGTCGTCATGGGCAATCCATTCCCCCTCTTGCATTTCTATCGCATAATATTCAAAGTATAGAATAATAGCGAAAAGCAAGAAGTATATCGTGAACTTTATGGTATTGGCTTTTCTCATTTTTCTTTCCCATATAGCAATTAAAGTCTTTGAATTAATATTCCCTTTTTTCATTTATCAGAAGAATGAGGAAAGCCTCTTGTCAGTATCAAGAGGAATGTTTACCGCATGATGACGATGCAATGAATCTGAATAAAACCGGACTCTCAGGGAATCACCGGAAATAAGTTCCTTGAGGAACTTCCGCTGGTCAGAGGATAGCGAAGAAGGGGCAACAGGCCAACGGGATTCCTTATGGGAACGTGCCATGACCGCAATCGTATCCTCAAACAGCTTCTGAAATTCCGGATTCTTATAAACAAAAATCCGTGGCATGATAATGTAGCGTTTGGATTCGTTGGGAGAAATGGATTCCGCAGAATCCAGATAATCTCCTATAGAGTCGCTTTCACTCCTATAAATGAGTTCGCTATTCCATCTCTTGGAAGGATTGTTATCAAGCTTATAAATAACTTCATGGGCATAGCCGTAATAAGAAGAATGATCAAGCACTGACAGCCTGTTTTTACCTATGTTATGTATCACAAACTCGACCGGACATCCTATCCACATCAATTTGCCTTTCTTGGAAGAGTAACCGAACACCGGATACAAACCGGTACGGGGTTTGAGCAATTTCGTATTCCTGAGCTATGTTCTGATGTATCAAATTCTTGACAGCCTGGATTGAAAAAGCGCATAAAGTAAGCGGCTTTTCAGGGCGGAACTTGTATTCCACGGTTTTACTTTCCGATTCAGGAAACAGCCTGTCTATAATTTCTTCTTTGTATCCCGCCAAAACAAAATCATCCAGCCTTTCTGAATATCCAAATCGGGCATAGCCGATATAAAGGTAGAAACCTTCGCAGTACGGACATTTGATTGTAAATCCCTTGTCCGAGCCTTCAATGCTTATATCTTCTTCATCAGGACAGTCGCCTGCTAACGGAAAGACGCTTTCTCCCGCTGGCTTCCCTCCCTTGGCAAGTTTCACGGACACGATAACCGGGCTTTGGGCACATCCGCCCTTAGCGGAGTCCACGGACATGGTAAGTTCATACATCTGTTTATGAACCTGAATCCTTACGGTATCCCTCATGCTTCCCTTACCATAAGCCATGATAGGGAAAAGCAGGCACAATATGAATGATTCTATCTTTATCATTGTTTTACGTTGTCAATAATGTCATACCATCAGCGGAATCCGCCATCATCCTCTCCAACTCAGAACTTTAGGTTGTCCGACTTTGTGAAATGTTCCTTTTATTCTTTCCCCGTTTTCACCGTCCGCCCCAAGAACAGGCCGGTAACGGAATTGGCTCCAAGCTGCATCAGCCTGCGTTTCATCTGCGTGAAGTTCTCGCCGGTGGACACGATGTCATCCACAAGAAAGACATCGCGTCCCTGAAAATAGACGGGATGGAATATGAGGTTGGAGAGCTTGTCAAGGCCGTGAGTGCCTTTCATCTGCTCACGGTCTTCCCTTATCCATGTGGCGCGGAAACCATCAACGATTTTCAGACACCGCGAAAGGAGGCTGCAAAACCGGGCGAAACGGGCGGCGTTGCGCTCACGGGTAGCCGCCGGGATGGGGATAAGCACGGCATTGGCCGCCTTTTCCTTGTAGAAAGGCATACGGGCGATGCAAAGGGAGAAGATTTTGGCGACAAGGGCTGCCTGCTGTCCTTCCTTGAAGCGGAAAACCAAATTGCTGGTTTTGCGGTCTTCCACAGCGATGCCCTTGCAGCGCGTGGGGTAATAGTCATGGATATAGAAGCACAATGCGCCGTCGATGCGCATCTTGCCCTTGAAACGGGTGTTGTAGGGGAAGAACTGGCGCACGAAATCGCTGTCGAAGGTGAAGCGGAGGATGTCGCGCCAAAGGGAAAGCGTGGCTTCGTCCTGCACGCGATAGACCTCGCCGTCGATGCTCTCCTTGTCGGCCAGACCGATGCCGATGCACAGGCGGTCATTGAAAGCGTCCTTCGATACGATGTACCAGTCGAAGGACTCGCATATCCGCACGATGTCGCACTCCCGGCTGCACAGGAAATAAAACGTGTTGTCGGGCTTCTGGATTATCAGGAACTCGCCGGGCATCTCGGAGAGGATGAAGTAATTGCCCACTTGGGCTTCGGGTACTTCACTAAGAGGGACGGATATGTGGAGGTCTTCTATCATCTTTGGGGCTTTTTCTGCCCAAAGATAAGGGTTTGGAGGATACAAAACGAGCCTTGCCCGGTTTATTTCACGGACAAGCCCCGTTTTTGTGGGATTTCAGTTTTCAGGCTTCGTTACTCTCCTTCAATCGGCAGCGTTCCTCCTTCGCCTTTTTCTTTGCTTCCTTCTTCGCCTCCAGTTCGTTCAGGATTTGCTTCAAAGGCTTCACTGCATCGGGACGTTCTTTCTTGAAGTGTTTGAAATAGATGTCCTCGATGAATTGGGGTAAAGGGGCTTTCCATGTTTCCTGCCGATGGTTGTCTATCTTGCCTAACTTATCGGGATTGAGACCGAGTTCACGCGCCATCTGTACGTGGGTGTCGGACAGCCGATGTTTTTTCTGCGCCGTTATCCACTTTTCTATCTGCGATTTGTTTGTAGCCATATTTCCTGTTACTTAATTGTATGAAATGAATGTCTGGTTGTCCGAAGCGTTGAACACGACAAGGACTTCGGGCTGCTTCTCCTTCAGCCGCTTGTACTCGCACAGGGAGTTCAGCACCCATTCGCGGAACAGCTTCGTACAATAGGTGTTGATGCGGAAGCTGAGGAAAATGACGGCCTCCAGATTATAGTAGGTAACGTATCGCTTATCCTGCTTCTCCGTGATGGTTGCCTCGCTCTCGTTCAGGATGCGCGACTTGAAGATGGAGCGCATATTGGCGTCTATCGTCTGGATGAACACTCCGAACAGGCGGGCAAGCTCATGTTTGGTGAGCCATACGTTGCCGTTCTCCAGCCTGACGCTGACTGTGGGGTGGCGGTTGATGTCCTCCAGCCCGGTGATGGTGATGTTTCCTCTGTGTAGCATAGGGGTATCGTTTTTATTTGGTGGGACAATATACGGATTTATTGGTTGTCATGATGTATTGCGCCGCAATTTTTTCAAACGGGGTGCAGTTACGCGCCACTCTGTCCATTTCGCGCTTGATGATGCGGTCGGTAACATAAGCATGGCGGCCGCGCAGGTCGAACCGCCCTAACATGCGGCATACCGTACCGGTGGATATGCCGTTTTTTGTCGTTATCGTATCCTTGAACGTATGGTAAGCCAGATACATGGTCATGTTCTTTTCGATGCCGCAGAGTTCCGCAATCTCTTTCAGATAGACATTCAGCCGTTGGTTGCTGGGGACGGGCAACAGTTCATCCGTTCCGGCAAACCGGACTTTGTACTTCTCCAATATCATTTGTGGGACAGGCAGCAGGGGAATGTGGATGAAAGCGTCGGTCTGCTCCCTTACCATGAAAATCCACTTCTGCCCGTACTTGTTGTGGAAATTCTCTTTACGGAGGGATTTCAGGTTCTGGTAATGCAGGCCTGTAAAGCTCGAAAAGATGAAAAGGTCACGCACCTGTTCCAAACGCGGTGTGTCAAACGTGGCTTTCATCAGTCTGCTCAATTCCTTTTCGTTCAGACTCACCGCCGTTTGTCTGGCTCTAAGCTGTCTTTCTATCGTTCTCATATTTGTCCTCCTTTCTATAATGCGTTCATGGATACATGCAGCCTGTCGGAAAGGGCTTCCATCTCGCTGCCGCTTTTCTGGTTGATTACCTTCGCGTAGATTTGCGTAGTGCGAATATTAGTATGTCCCAACATTTTTGATACGGATTCTATTGATACTCCGTTAGTTAGCGTAACGGTTGTGGCGAACGTGTGTCTTGCGAGGTGATAGGTCAGATTCTTCCTAATTCCGCAAATATCAGCGAGTTCCTTCAGATATGCGTTCATCTTCTGATTGCTCGGCATGGGCAGGGCACGGTGGTCGGGCTGTTTACCCTTGTACTTTTGCAGGATGCGCAGGGGAATGTCCAACAGGCGCACGTTGATGGGCACACCGGTCTTATGGCGCTTGGAGATAATCCAATAGTTGCCGTCCAGATACTTCTGGATATGTTCGTCTTTGAGCAGATATACGTCTATGTACGCCAACCCCGTCCAACAGGAAAATACAAAGACGTCGCGCACCCGTTGCAGGCGTTCCACTTCAATCTCCTTGTCCATAATGCTCTGGAGTTCGTCCATTGTCAGAAAGCCTTTGTCCACCTGAACGAAGGTGATGGGCTGCGTGAATGGGTTGAACTGGATAAGACCGGCGTTCCTTGCGCGGGTAACGGCTTTCTTGAACAGTTGCATCATCTTCGAGGTGGCGTTGTGGCCGACCTTCTTGTCCACACGCAGGAAGTTGCGGAAGCCGTTGATAAATTCCTCGTTGATTTCCGTCAATGGAATGTCTTTATACTTTTCTTTCCTGAACCTGAACTGAATGTATTCTTCCATACGGCGGTATGTCAGGTCGTATTTCTTGTAGGTGTTCTGTGAGAGCGACGTGCCCACTTCCTTCCGCTTTTCCTCGTTCATCTTCTTGAACACGGTCAGCAGCGTGTTGGCTTTCGTTTCAATGCCCAGATAGATGTTCTTCAGCTTCAGCGGTGAAGGGTAGCGGTTGTTTTCGATTTCCTTTTCGTAGATGCGGGTAATGTCGGTCTTGATTTTCTCTATCTGCGTGCGCAAATACACCGCCGTCGCACTACGACCGACTACGCCACCGTCCTTCCACATCTTCTTATCCACCATTAACTGTGAGTTGAACTGTACCTGTTCGCTGTCAATGGTGATGCGAACCATGATAGGATACTGCTTGTCCTTTCCCTGTTCCCTTTTCCTTGCGTAACAAAGTACGCTGAATGTGTTCCGTTTCATGCGCTTTTAAGTTTTTTGTTGCAAAAATACTGTTTGACAATCACTTGACGCAATCCACAGGCGGACACTTGGCGGCTATGAAACAGACATTTGAGGGTCATTGTCGTGTATCCTCATGAAATGAATCGTAAACGTGCCGGTTGTTTCCTTTTTCTGCTCAGGATTTTAGGTTACGGCGTGTCGATAAAATTGAACGTAAACAACGACAAATCAACGACATATCTACGAAGTCGTAACCAAAATTCCCGTTTTTTTTCTTGGTTACGATTTGGTTACTCGATTTGTCCAATTTTCGACTTCCAACGGGGTATTCATCTGTCGTGGTATAACAAAAAAATATCCCCAAAGTTACTGACTTTGAGGATATTGTCTTCGACTTTCTTATTTCAGTCTTTTTTCGTAAGCGGTGCGTACGGGACTCGAACCCGTGACCTCCTGCGTGACAGGCAGGCATTCTAACCAGGCTGAACTAACGCACCTGAATGTGTAAATAAAGTATTCTCAAGCCTTGCGGTGCGTACGGGACTCGAACCCGTGACCTCCTGCGTGACAGGCAGGCATTCTAACCAGGCTGAACTAACGCACCATTCAGGACATTTCCTTATTTGCGGTTGCAAAGGTATGAATATTTTTTATAACGGCCAAAGATTGATATGACTTTTTATAAAAAAAGTTGCAACAGCACTGCATCATGGTAGTTTTTCCCGTCAAAAAGCCAGTCTTTAAGTTCAGTTGACCGTATAAATCCGCATTTTTCAAACAGTCTTAACGATTGAGCATTGTCTTTGTTCACATAAGCATATATTTGATGGAGGTGTAAAATTTGGGCTGAATATTCTTTGATTTTGCTTATTGTGGCTTGAGCAAGACCGCGGTTCCTGAATTTATTTTCTATTACGATGCCAATTTCAGCCCTCATATGTTTCGGGTCAAAGTTTATAAGATCCACAATTCCTACAACCTCTTTATTCCCGTTTTCTATCATCATCCTTACCTCCCGATCGGTATAAATGTCGTTTTTTGAGTTGGCTATGTATTCGTAAAGCGTATAACGTGAATACGGAACACTTGTCACACCGACATTCCATAAGTCAGTGTCGTTCTCAATGCCATATAGCAAATCTAGGTCTTCCGGCTCTATGGCTCTCAGATGTACAGTGAGAGGTGGCATTGTCATCAGTCAATTATTTCTTTGTCTGTTATTATAAAGTTGTATTTAGGGTTATATGTACCGATGAATACATATTTACATGGGTGTCGGGAGAATATTTCCAATATCTTTTCGTATTTATACGAACTGGTGTCATACACCACATAAACAGGGTTAGCTTTACTTCCTTCTGACAAGGAGTTCAGATGCCCATCCGGGTTAGAGCTTTCATCACATTCTATGTAATCGGCTTCAAGGCCTTTTTTTTCAGCTATAAGCCGGCATGATGCAAGAGATTGGGCCGAGCCTAAAAACAAATAGTGCGGAGTTGTTTTCCGTCTTGCGCCCCTAAATCCCAACATCTTATTTATGTATCGGTGTGACATTCTCGCCAATTCAAATGTTGCTTTTGTATATATGGCCACATTTATCGGTATGGACAACCAAAAACCGAGATGACCGTAATGCTTACGGAAAAAGACAAGCATGGCTTTGTAGAAAACGTGGACATACCTGAACGATGACTTTTGCGTGCTTTCCCCTTTATAGTGGAGTATTCTTGTGGGCAGATACCAGTTTTCAAAACCTTCTATCAATAGCCGGTACGACAGGTCGATGTCCTCGCCATACATGAAAAAGTCTTCGTCCAATAATCCGGTTTTTGCCAAAGCATTTCTTCTTGTCATAAAAAAAGCTCCGCTTATAACCTCTATGCGTCCAGGTTCGTCCCAAGACATGCCACTCATATAATATCTGCCGAAACGTTTGCTTGTCGGGTATTTTGCGCACAATCCGCACATCTTGTAGAATGAGACCATCGGTGTAGGCAGCCCACGACGGCTTTCCAATGCACGTTCGCCGTTATTTTTCAACATCTGCACCCCCAAGCCTCCCACTTGCGGATGTGTGTCCATGAAGCATAGGCATTCCTTGATGCTATTTTCGCCGACAAAAGTATCAGGATTCAACAGCAGTACATACTTGCCAGATGCACGCTTTATGGCCATGTTGTTGGCTTTTGCGAAACCGTTGTTATGATTGCTCGCGATAAGCTTTATCCCCTTGCAGCGGTCATTGATGTAGTTTGGTGTTTCATCTTTTGAATGGTTGTCAACCACAAATATTTCTGCATCTACGCCGTCAAGGGCCTTTTGCAGACTGTCCAAGCACTGCAACAAGTAATATTTGACATTGTAGCTTACTATGATGACAGACAGTTTCATTGCTCTCCTCCTGTTTCTGATACGCATCGGCCGGTGCTCGGATATACGAATATCAGGCATGCAAGGCATATTATGGCCATGTATCCGAAGGCCGTATTTTTGTCGAACAAATAATACAAGAGCGTATTGACCGCCATCGGGACGCATAGCATCATCATCCTTACGCTGCCCCATTTTGAAAGGGCGCACCCTTTGCCTGAGGCGAGTTGCGCCTTTATCCCGTTTAGTTTGAACAGCTTTAGGGACAGTGGTATCATGCCTATTGTGAAGATTGTCATTATTGACATTGTTATGAATTCGGTGTTTGCATCACTTGAAAAGCCGCCGAGTGACAGTATCCGGTTTTCATACAGGATTACAACAGCCAGAGAAACAACGATGCCGGCATACATTTCAGCAGCAAGCAGCCGCCGGGCTTTTTTTATGGTGTAAGATGTTCCCATTCGGATATATATGATAATAGGTGTATGCAATGTTTTGTAAAGATGCCATCACTTCCCGTCAAACGGCACACGGTTTATTATTGAGCGTCCGAGAGTTACCTCGTCGGTGTATTCAAGTTCCTCCCCTACCGATACACCCCTTGCTATTACGCTAATCTTAACGTCCGATTTTGACAGTTTCCGGTAGATGTAGAAGTTTGTAGTGTCACCTTCCATGTCGGGACTTAATGCAAGTATGACTTCGTCAACGCCGCCTTCCGCAACCCTTTCAACTAATGAATCTATTTCTATGTCGCCCGGCCCTATGCCGTCCATCGGCGATATTACGCCGCCGAGAACGTGGTAAAGGCCGTTGTACTGCTGTGTGTTTTCAATTGCCATTACGTCCTGCACGTTCTCCACCACGCATACGGTAGATGCGTCGCGGCGTTTGTTCGAGCAAATTGGACACACATCGGTGTCGCTAATGTTGTGACACACGGTGCAATATCTTATCTCGTTGCGCATGTCGCCAATGGCCTTTACGAAGCGGGTTACTTTATCTTTATCCTGACGAAGCAGGAAAAGAGCCAGCCTTAATGCCGTCTTCTGGCCTACCCCCGGCAGTCCGGCCAGTTCGGAAACAGCCTTTGCGAACAGTTGCGACGGATATTGTTGAAGCATGATTTCTAAGTTTTCCGGCGGCAAAGTTACTTCAATATGCCGTAAAAACCAAGACAAAACATCTTTTTATTGAAGCCGCGTTGCCAGATTGGCTTTCGCCGTTGTGTGCCGTGCCGCTCTTGTTGTTGTCGGACATTTCAGCTTGATTGCGTAACTGCCTGATAAGCAATGCTTTGCAAAAGGCCGTCTTTTAGCTTGCAAAAGATGGCCTTTTGACTTGTAAAAAACGGTCTTTTGGCTTGTAGTTTGCCCCCTTTTGTAAACATGATGCAAGATTATGCCGATGAATACGGCGTCAATGCCGGCATGACTGCAATTGCAGGTACCGCACTTTTCAGCCGCTTTTTCCTGTTTTTATTTGGCATTGCGCCTAACTTGCATTATCTTTGCACGCTGTAACATGTACGGACATGCATTATAGTCCGGCATGTAAAGTCAAGTTGCCTCGCATGGCCGTTTGTTATTGCCGTGGCCTATGTTATGGCCAGGAAGCACGCCATGCGGAAGAAAAATATTGATATGGAAATAAAAAAATCGGAATTTGTAATAAGCAATTCTACTTGGACATTGTGCCCTAAGGACGATAAGCCGGAATATGCCTTTATCGGCAGGAGCAATGTGGGCAAGTCGAGCCTTATAAACATGTTGTGCAACCATAAGGGATTGGCCAAGACTTCGTCCACTCCTGGCAAGACCTTGCTGATAAACCATTTTATAATCAATAACGAATGGTATCTAGTTGACCTGCCGGGATATGGTTTTGCCAAACGCTCAAAGACCGTACAAAAAAAACTTGAGCAGATGATATCGTCGTATATCTTGCAGCGCAGACAGCTTGTCAACGTATTTGTGCTTATAGACATACGCCATGGCTTCATGCCGATTGACCGCGAGTTCATTGACTGGCTGGGGCGCAGCAACGTGCCTTTCTCGATAGTTTTTACCAAGGCTGACAAGCTTGGCCCGGTAAAGGCAAAGACATCCGTGGAAGAATACATGAACTCTCTGACCGAAACATGGGAGGAATTGCCGCCGTATTTCATAACGAGCAGCGAGAAAAAAGCTGGACGTGACGACATGCTTGACTACATAGAAAGTATCAACAAGACATTGAAGGAAGGCGAGTAAAATCATTATGGCTAACGTTTCACCTTATCTCGACGTACAGCATCTTACCAAGTCGTTCGGCTCGCGTGTTCTTTTTGACGACATCTCTTTCGGAATTGCCGAAGGACAGAAGGTCGGGCTTGTGGCACGCAACGGCTCGGGAAAATCCACTTTGCTGTCAATCCTCGCAGGAACAGAGGGATACGATGCCGGCACTATAATATTCCGCCGCGACCTGCGTGTGGGATATTTGGAGCAGTCGCCAAAATTCAACGAGTCGGATACTATTCTTGACGCCTGTTTCAACCATGCCGGCAACGAAGAGAAAATACTCAAGGCGAAACAGATACTTACGCAGCTGAAGATTGAAGACCTTGCGCAGACAATGGGAACGCTGAGCGGAGGCCAGCAGCGCCGTGTGGCTTTGGCCAACGTATTGCTTACCGAACCGGACATGCTGATACTTGACGAGCCAACCAACCATCTCGACCTTGAAATGATCGAATGGCTCGAGGGCTTTCTGGCAAGGGGCAACAAGACGCTCTTGATGGTGACTCATGACAGGTTTTTCCTCGACCGAGTATGCTCTGTGATACTTGAACTGTCCGACAAGACGATTTACACTTACCGTGGAAACTACAGTTACTATCTGGAAAAGCGTCAGGAACGCATCGACAATACCCGGGCCGAAATAGCCCGAGCCAACAACCTGTACAGAAAAGAGCTTGACTGGATGAGGCGGATGCCACAGGCCAGAGGACATAAGGCGCGTTACCGAGAAGACGCTTTCTACGAGTTGGAGAAGATTGCCAAACAACGCATCGAAGAACGGCAGGTAAGGCTGAAGTCGAAAAACATATACATAGGCAGCAAAATATTTGAATGCCAGTATATATCGAAAAGCTGGGGCGAAGGCAATATCATATTGAAAGACTTTTATTACAATTTCGCCAGATATGAAAAGATGGGTATCGTTGGTAATAACGGTACGGGAAAGTCTACATTTATAAAACTCCTGCTTGGACTTGAAAAGCCTGACAGCGGCCGTTTCGACATAGGCTCTACGGTGAAGTTCGGCTATTTCTCGCAAGAAGGGATGAAGATAGACAAGCAGAAGAAAGTGATCGATGTCGTGACCGACATCGCCGAATACATAGACATGGGCGGAGGCAAGCATCTTTCGACCTCACAATTCCTGCAATATTTCCTTTTCACACCGGAACAGCAACACGATTATGTATATAAATTAAGCGGAGGCGAGACGAGAAAACTTTACCTCTGTACAGTGCTGATGCGAAATCCAAATTTCCTTGTACTTGACGAACCGACCAATGATTTAGACATTCAGACGCTACAAATATTGGAAGAATATCTGGCGGATTTCCCTGGATGTGTAATCATCGTAAGCCATGACCGTTATTTTATGGACAAGGTTGTGGATCATCTGCTTGTTTTCAAAGGCGGTGGCGACGTTCAAGATTTCCCCGGGAATTACACCCAATACCGTGAATGGAGCGCGCTTAAAAGCAAGGATGTCGTCAAGGATGCAAAACGAGAGCCTGTTGTAAGGGAGAAACGCCGTTCAGAACAGCGTCGGATGACGTATAAGGAAAAAATGGAATTTGCCCATTTGGAACAGGAGATTGCCGCACTTGAAGCCGAATGCAAGTCGATTGAGGAGCAGCTTTGCAGCGGTTCGCTTTCAGTTGAGGAACTTACCGAAAAAAGCAAAAAGCTTCCTATCCTAAAGGAAGAACTTGACGAAAAGGAAATGCGCTGGCTGGAACTTTCTGAAATAGCAGGCGGATAATATGTTTGCTGGCATAAAAAAGCTTCAACACGTGATATTATAATGCCTTGCGAGGTGGCATATTACAGGCTTAAAAATAGTTAAAACAGCAAGAAAGCCCGACTAATGTTCTTTTTCTTGGATATAAATTATTACTTTTGCACATCAATTAAAAAAATCTAACCGTTTGTTTCCGTCCGTGAAACAAATTCAATCATTAAATTTCCATACGTACATTATATGTATAGCAAAGACGAACTTTTATCTAAAGATGTCGCCGAACTTGAAAATATTGCCGAACAGTTAGGGGCAAAAATGAAGTCAGGTGACAGCCAGGAAGATATTGTTTATTCCATTCTTGACAAACAGGCTGAAGTGGAAGGAAGTAAAAATCCACTGGGAACGAAACGCCGCAGAGTGCGCATTGTGAAGAAAGACACCGACCGGGTATATTCCGTTAACGGCAAAGAAGGAGAAAATTTCGATCTGAAGAAAAACAAAGTGGTAGCCGAAGCTCCTTCTCTTTTCAATGACACACAAGCTGCCGCACCTGCAAAGCCGAAAGCGACAAGAGGAAGACCAAAGGCAAAGGCGGAAGCTCAGGCTACTGTCGATATGCAAACCGTGGCCACTAATGATGCCGTAGAAGTGCAGGCAAAACCAGAATTTGCAGACGCTACACCTCAACCGATACAGGAAGCAGTGCCTGATGAACCAAAAGAAAACGAAGAGGCAGATGCTTTAGTTCCGCCATTCATGCAAGAGGAACAGGTAACAGAACAGGAAGGTATGCCTGTAGTGCCAGAAGAGGGATATTCGTCAAGCGACCATAGTGGCGACACGGAAGAACAATCGGATTTGATTGCTCAACTACAGGCTAAGGTAAACGCTCATAACGAACTTGCTGACGAAAAACGTGAAGCAGCAATGTCAGGTGTATGGGAAGGCGACCCTGGAGATGGAACAGACTTCATTACCGTGGTTGACCTGCCGATAGAAGATCAAATGGCCATTCCTAATTTTGACATGTTCGATAATCCGACGGTTCCGTTGGATATGAATACGGTTGCATATGCTCCACGAATGGAGCCTGATGTCATGCAGGCTTTTGATTTTGAAGACATCATTACAGCCAATGGAGTGCTTGAGATAATGCCCGACGGATATGGTTTCCTGCGTTCAAGTGATTACAACTACCTTTCTTCGCCGGATGATATTTATGTTTCGATACCGCAGATTAAGCGTTACGGCCTTAAAACAGGAGATGTCATAGAATGCCATGTGCGTCCTCCGCATGACGGAGAAAAGTATTTCCCGTTGACGACTATTGACAAGATAAACGGACGCGATGCGGCTGAAGTGCGTGACAGAATTCCTTTCGACCACCTTACTCCGCTTTTTCCTGATGAGAAATTCACGTTGTGCGGTGACCCGTCAACAACCAATCTAAGTACAAGGATTGTGGATTTGTTCTCACCTATAGGTAAAGGCCAGCGCGCCCTCATAGTTGCACAGCCAAAGACTGGTAAGACCATATTGATGAAAGACATCGCCAACGCAATAGCGGCAAACCATCCGGAAGCTTATCTTATGATGCTTCTTATTGATGAGCGACCTGAAGAGGTTACTGATATGGCACGCACTGTTAACGCTGAAGTAATAGCTTCCACATTCGACGAGCCGGCAGAACGCCACGTCAAGATTGCCGGCATTGTCCTTGAAAAAGCGAAACGTATGGTGGAATGCGGTCACGATGTTGTGATATTCCTTGACTCAATAACCCGTCTTGCGCGTGCATATAATACAGTAGCCCCTGCAAGTGGCAAGGTGCTTACCGGTGGTGTGGACGCAAATGCTTTGCAAAAGCCCAAGAGGTTCTTTGGTGCAGCCCGAAACATAGAGAACGGTGGTTCTCTTACAATTGTAGCTACTGCACTTATCGACACCGGCAGTAAAATGGACGAAGTTATATTCGAGGAATTTAAAGGCACAGGAAATATGGAACTCTTGCTTGACCGCAACTTGAGCAATAAGAGAATATTCCCGGCCGTCAACCTTGTTGCGTCAAGCACTCGCCGCGATGATTTGTTACAAGATAAACTGACACTTGACAGGATGTGGGTGCTCCGTAAGTTCATTGCAGACATGAATCCAATAGAAGCGATGAATACAATACATGACAGGATTGTGCATACACGTGATAATGAGGAATTTCTTGCAACGATGAATTCGTAAACTTTTGTTCACGGAGAATAGATATGGACTATTGCTTATGTTCTTAACTTTTGCCGTGAAAATTTGGGTGTGATGATTATTTTACGTAAATTTGCACCCGATTTGGGGTTCCGTAGCTCAGTTGGATTAGAGCAACGCCCTTCTAAGGCGTGGGTCTAGGGTTCGAATCCCTACGGAATCACAAGAAAACTCCCGAAATCCCCCAACATACGGATTTACGGGAGTTTTTTTATGTTCTATGTTGTAAAAATTTTCATGAATGGCAGACAACACAAAAAAACAAAGGGTTTGACAAGTATAAGTAATATTGGACAAAAGCAAATGTTTATTTCTATAGGCATAAAGCTATTCAAGAACCAGTGGAATTAATCCTGGAAAGAAGTAAAAGCCTCTCTTTTTGCAAAGGAATACAATTAAACCATAAAATCATTGATGAAATAAGTTGCAGAATTCCGTTGTGAAAACATTAGGGCAGCCCGTCGACCTTATACGGCGGGCATTTTTCGTATTTGTCCGAAAGCGGCTCTATTGCTTTTTATAGGAGTATTTTTTATTGAAGATATATTCCTTACTTTGTTGTATGAAAAAGCATTATTTGAATATGCAGGTCGACATTGTGCCGCCGGCACAGATTTAGATTGCTTCTCCATACAAAGACTTTGCACACATGTTCCGAATGAAAGGAGGCAAAGCCATGCTGAAGAGGTTGGACGCTGCCGGTTATTCGGAAGACTAAAAGCAGCTGTTGAATTAAACTTGTTTTTTATTCAAGCCGAAGGGCATTTTTTATTTCTAACGACATGTTTTGTCGCTCTGCTTTTCTATCTTTGCCCTTGTAAAAGTTGAAAGTATGAGCAAACAAGTTGAAGGCATGAGACGAATGCTCCTCATTTTGAACAAGTTAAGGCAGTGCCATAGGTTCGTTTCACGACGCGATTTGCTTGATTACGTGAACGAACGGATGGACGAGCGCTACGGCTACCGCCGCATAACGGGTCGCACGCTTGAGCGCGACATCGCGGACATTGGCGAGCTGTTTGGTGTCAACATATCGTTCAACCGCACGCGGCAGGGTTATTTCATTCGCGAAAACTATGGCGAGTATGACGAGCGTGTATGCGAGCTGATGATGAATTTCGACCTGCTCAACGCCATCGACAGCGACCAGAACCTTTCGTCGTTCGTGCTGGCCGAACACCACCGTCCGCTATACAGCGAATGGCTGATGCCGCTTGTCAAAGCCATTCACGGCCAGCATCCTGTAGAATTTGACTATGTCAACTACCGTAACGACTGCGCTGAAAAGCATTTCAGTGTGTTGCCGCATTATCTTAAGGAGTCAAACCAGCGTTGGTACCTGCTGGCTTACGACAGTGCGGTGATGAAGACGTTTGGCGTTGACCGCATCCGCAATCTTGACGTGCTTGAAGACAAGATGTTTGAGCGCAATACCAGCATAAACGTGGCCGACCTTTTCCGCGACTGTTACGGCCTGTGGAACGACCCGTCTATGCCAGTAGAGGACATAGAGCTGCGCTATGACGCACTTGACGGACGATTTGTAAAGTCGGCACCAATCCACCATTCGCAGCGCATCCTTGCCGATACGCCCGACGAGCTGCGTATATCGCTCCGCCTGCGCATAACCAACGACTTCGTTATGGAGCTGCTGTCACGCAGTCGCTCGCTTGAAGTTATCAAGCCGCAGCACCTCCGCGAACGCATACGCCATATGTATGAGGAGGCGTTGAAGCGCAACTCGTGACAGCAATCCGCCATCCGCTCAAAGGCCGTCAAGGCATTGCTTGCAGGCCGTTAAAGCCATCCATTTACGCCGTTGAAAAGAAACGTTTGGGCGGTTCAAGTCAAGCTGCTTTCCAACTCACGGCCTTTTGCTGGGTAAAATGCGGCAAAATGTACGGTAAATGATGCTCTTTTGAACGTTAAAAGATGGCATATTGGAAAACCATTGGAACTGAGGCGGTTACAGTCTGTTGGTTAAGTGACTATTGGCTGACAGCAAGCTACCGGCTCCACACCTTTCGTATGGTCAATATGTTTGACTGCTAAATATCAATATGAAAACTTAAAATAAAAAGATTAAACCAATATTACTATGAATTTCGAAGACGAAAAACAAAGATTTATAGGCTTAGGCTTTACCGGTTTTACAACCATTAGTGAACTTGTTGCCAATATTGACGTTGTTCCACAACTTCCGGGTGTATATGTTGTAATGAGAAACAATGCAAGCCAACCTGAGTTTTTAACGCGAGGCACAGGCGGATTCTTTAAAGATAAAAATCCGAACGTCAGCATTGATGAACTTGAACGTAATTGGGTTGGCGACACGTCTGTCTTATATATAGGCAAAGCCGGCAGCTTAAAGGGCAGTGCGACGTTGCGTAGCCGTTTGAGACAATACATGCAGTTCGGACAAGGCAAAGCCGTAGGTCATTACGGTGGTCGGTATATATGGCAGCTGCAGGATGCAAAAGACTTAGTGGTCTGTTGGGAAGTGACCTTGGATGATGAACCACGCGGTTTTGAAAAGCAAATGATTGAAGAATTTAAAAACAGCCACAATGGTTGCCGCCCGTTCGCAAACCTTAGGGATTGAGTGCTTAACAAAAAAAGAAATAGTTTTGAGACGATTTACCTGCTTAAAGATGCTGTAGCATCGTTAATAATGCTTGTTCTGATAAATGTGTCTGTCTATAAATTCGGGGTTGCGAGTTGTTTTAACAATGTTTTGTCATTTTACGACGGACATATGAGGTTCATATGGCAATATGTGATTATAATGGAATATTATTATTCCAGAAAAAGAGCCTTATAATAGAGCAAATTTCTCCGTAACTAAAATTGGAACTATGGCAATATAAACGTATCTTTGGGAAATTCCATTACATAAACATGTAACAAGTGCTTTTGAGAGTTGTGAACTATTAAATGAAATAGTTATAGGCAATTCTGTAAAAGAAAATAGATGAAATGGCATTTTCTGTTTGCAAACAATTAAGGGATGTTCCTTGATTATAAAATCGAAGGTAAAAGTTTGTGCTTCGCCTTCGATTTTATTTTGTATAAATCTGTTGCCTTGCTTTTGCTTTGTCGCCATATTTGATTACTTTTGCAGGACTTAATTGACATATATAAAAATAAAAGGAAAATATGAGAAGCAGGACAACAACATGGTTTGAGTGCAAGATACGTTATGAAAAGACAATGGAGGACGGCACTCAAAAGAAAGTTACAGAGACATATACGGTTGACGCATTGAGCTTTACCGAGGCGGAATCGAGCATTATAGAAGAAATGTCTGCTTATATCAGCGGCGAGTTCGAGGTTCGCGACATCAAGAAGGCGGCTTATGGCGAGGTGTTTTTCAGTGACGCACCGTCAGCTGACCGTTGGTACAAGACGAAACTGCAGTTCATCACAATAGATGACAAGACGGAGAAGGAGAAACGCTCAAACGTGAATTACCTTGTTCATGCGGCGTCGTTGCCGCAGGCGGTGAAGAGCATCGATGAGGTTATGGGCGGCACGATGATTGACTATGTGATAGTAAGTGTGGCAGAAACGCAGATTATGGATGTGTTTGAGCACAACAAGATTGTCAAGAAGCCAGAAGCCGATGACAAACCGGAATACGAGCAAGGCGGAGAGGAGGTGAAATGATGCAGAACATAGATGTTGCGGCCAACTTGCGTGCCATAAAGGAAACTTTGCCTGAAGGCGTGACGCTGGTTGCCGTGAGCAAGTTTCATCCTGCTGATGAAATCGAGGCGGCATACGCGGCAGGGCAGCGTGTGTTTGGCGAAAGCCATGAGCAGGAGTTGACGAAGAAGCATGATGTGCTCCCGAAGGACATCGAGTGGCATTTCATTGGGCATTTGCAGACCAACAAGGTGAAATATATTGCGCCTTATATCTCAATGATTGATGCTGTAGACTCGATGAAGTTGCTCAAGGAAATCAACAAGCAGGCGGCAAAGTATAACAGGACAATAAATGTTCTTCTTGAACTTCATATCGCCGAAGAGGCTACAAAATACGGGTTTACGCTCAATGCCTGTCGTGAGATGCTCGCGGCAGAAGAGTGGCGTGAACTTAGGAATGTAAGGATTTGCGGCTTGATGATGATGGCGTCGAATGTTGATGACGAAGCACAAATCAAGCGCGAGTTTGAAATAGCAGCTTCTTTCTTTGACGAGGTTAAAGCCGCTTATTTTGCTGATGACGACAACTTCCGTGAGCGTTCATGGGGTATGAGCGGCGACTACAAGATTGCCGTTGAATGCCGTAGCACGATGGTGCGTGTTGGTACAGCTATATTTGGAGAAAGAGAATATTGAAAAAGTGAAGATATTGTCAGAACATGTCTTGACTATTACACTCAAATACGGCCAAACGCATTTCGTTCGGCCGTATTTGAGTCTGCAATAAAACGAATTAATTAGTCAAGGCTACTTCTTTTTAAGTTTAAGCTTTGGTATTTTCAGCTTCATTCCTTCTTTAACGTCGACAACGCCATTATGTACCTGTATGTAGCATTCCATACCGTCGCCAAGATAAAACTTTGATATACCCTTAAGCGTTTCGCCATGCTTCACGGTAACAATCACATCTGTACCGACTATGCGGTATGCACCGGTATTAACCATTGCCGCAGCATTACGCAAATCAAGAGAGCTTGCCGTTGTGGCTTGCGGTACGTTGTTATCAGTCCGCACATCCGCTTTTGCCGATTTTTTCAACGTATCAGCCTGTAACCGCTCAACCTTCACCACCGACACCGTATCTGCACCACGCAACGTGTCCGTACCTTTGGCGACCGACACTAACGGTTTCTTTGCGACAGGCACCGTCTTCGTCTTTGCGACAGGTGGTACAGTACAACGTCCACAATAAAAGCCACCCACAAAAGCAGCCGCTCCGACAAACACGACAAGAAGCGTTACAAGCAGTCCGCGATGGCGCGAGACAAAACTTCCTCCATCATCAGCACCACAATCATCTTCCAAAGCACCATAAGCGTCAGTGTCTTCAGCCGTATCTTCATCAGTTACACCGCCAGCAGGAAATTCAACCAAAGGCTGAGGGACAACGTCCGAAACGGTTTCCTTTTGTGTGGTGTCTTCAACTGAACCTTGAGCCTCTTTCTTATTTTCATCCTCTACAACATCAGACTCATCCGGCAACACTTCCGCAACATCCTCTACTGCAGCACTTTCGTCTGGCATCAAAGCGTTCTCTTCCGACACGGCATCACCGTCATTAACCGATACGTCTTCAACATCATCCGCATCTTCACTCTGCACACGCCCCATTTCTTCCAAATCGACGCCTTCATTCAGAACAACAGTTTCAAATTGGGCAAAAGGCTTGTTCACCAAATCGCGCATTACAGCATCCGGCGTAAAAGTTATCTTGCCATGACTTTCAATGACTACACGCTCTCCCGTATTTACATTAACGCTTTCACGCTCACGCACTCCGATTACCTTAAACGTGCCAAGACCTTTAACCTTAACTATTTTCTCTTCATGCAAACCGTCATTGACAACATCAAAAAGCGCGGCGACAAATTTCTCCGCATCCTGCGGTGACAACCCATGCCGAGCGGCTATGGCCTGTGCCATGTCCTGTGTGGAAACCTTTGCCATCAGTCCTGCCCTCCCTTCTTCAACTTCTCTTTTATGGACGCTATAGGCTTGAAGCCAAGCACCAGTTTTGGTGGAACAAGCATGCGCTGCTTGGTGCCAGGGTTTATTACAATGCGTTCAAGACGCTTCTTTACTTCAAAAGTACCGAACTTTGGTAAGAACACGACATCACCACGCTGGAATGCATCATTCATCGCATCAATGACTGTGCCGACCATCTTTTGCGTATCGTCCTGCGTGAACCCTGTCCGCCGGGACAATTCTGTTATAAAACCCTTATTGTTCATTATGAATAAACTGCCTGTACAATATGGATATCTGACGATGTTATATTACAACACCGTATAAATCAAACTCTTCCGAATCAGTTATCTTGACATTATAAAACGCACCCATACGCAACCTCTTACCTACCGAGGGGATTAGAACCTCAGGGTCAACGTCTGGCGAACTGAACTCGGTGCGACCTACATAATAATCACCTTCTTTCCTGTCGATTATAACCTTGAACGTTTTGCCGACTTTTAAAGCTGCCTTTTCTGCACTTATGTCCTGCTGTAATGCCATAAGCCGGTCCAAACGTTCCATTTTCACTTTCTGACTTATATTGTCCGGATAGTGAATGGCACTGTATGTCCCTTCTTCCTCTGAATATGCAAACGCCCCCATACGCTCAAACCGGGCCCATTTGGTGAACTCCATAAGTTCCTCAAAGTCCTCATCGCTCTCATTAGGGAAACCTACCATCAGCGTTGTACGTAGATGTATACCAGGAACTTCTTTCCTTATACGCGCTATAAGCTCATAAGTCTCCGCCTTGGTTGTATGTCGCCGCATGGCAACAAGCATATTATCCGATATGTGCTGCAAGGCTATGTCCAGATACTTGCAGACGTTCGGCTTTTCACGTATAACATCCAACAGACCATAAGGGAAATGCGTCGGATAGGCGTAATGCAAACGCAGCCATTCAACGCCCGGAATATCTGCTATATCGGAAACAAGCTCTGCTATATGTTGCCGACCGTCGATGTCTATTCCATAATATGTAAGTTCCTGCGCAATGATTTGAAATTCCTTTACACCTGTTGAAACAAGATATCTTACTTCATCAAGTATTTCTGTTTTCGGCCTGCTGACATGCCGGCCCGTTATCAATGGGATGGCACAATAAGCACAATGCCTGTCACACCCTTCACTGATTTTTATATACGCATAATGATGCGGCGTAGTCAATACCCTAAGGCCTTTACATGAAGGTATTTCAGCTTTTCCCAAATCAGCCAAAAGTTGCTTATAATCAAACTTGCCGTAATATTTGTCAACCTGCGGTATTTCCTTTTCAAGCTCTGACCTGTACCTTTGTGAAAGGCATCCCATAACAAAAAGCTTCTTAAGCCGCCCCTTTTCCTTTGCGTCAGCAAACTCCAATATGGTATTGATGCTCTCTTCCTTCGCATCTCCAATGAAACCACATGTGTTTATAACTGCTATCTCGCCTTGCGGACGCTTGCTGTCATGCGTACACTTGTATCCGTTGGCCTCAAATTGCTTCATTAAAACCTCACTGTCAACAAGGTTTTTGGAGCAACCTAAAGTTATGAAATCTATCTGGTTCTTTTTCACTTTTCCTCGTTAAAAAGGGTATCGACAAATTGGGTCTTATTGAACAATTGCAAGTCTTCCATCTTTTCACCCAAACCAATATATTTGACTGGAACTTTTAACTGGTCGGATATGCCTATTACGACTCCCCCCTTGGCCGTTCCATCAAGCTTAGTTATTGCCAGACTTGTTATCTGCGTCACGGCGGAAAACTGCTTAGCCTGCTCAAAAGCATTCTGCCCAGTAGAGCCGTCAAGCACCAACAATACTTCATCAGGAGCCTGTGGAACAACCTTCTTCATAACATCCTTGATTTTCTTAAGCTCGTTCATCAGCCCCACCTTATTGTGTAAACGTCCTGCGGTGTCTATTAAAACAACATCTGCCGAATTAGCCTTCGCCGAACTCAATGTGTCAAAAGCCACACTGGCCGGATCTGTCCCCATCTGTTGCTTGACCACAGGAACACCTACACGCTCGCCCCAAATAGACAACTGCTCTACAGCCGCAGCACGGAATGTGTCCGCCGCACCGAGATAAACTTTCTTGCCGGCTTTCTTGAATTGGTATGCAAGCTTGCCTATTGTAGTTGTTTTACCTACTCCATTCACTCCAACAACAAGTATTACATAAGGCGAATGATCAGAAGGCAAATCCCAATTTTCACTGTCCACGGAATTATTTTCTGTAAGCAAAGCCGCAATCTCGTCACGGAGTATTGCATTCAATTCGGACACTGAAACATACTTGTCACGCGCCACACGCTCTTCAATTCTCCTTATAATTTTAAGCGTGGTGTCAACGCCGACATCAGACGTGATAAGCACTTCTTCCAAGTTGTCTAAAACATCGTCGTCAACTTTTGATTTACCGGCTACCGCCCTCGCTATTTTAGAGAAAACACTTTGCTTAGTTTTTTCAAGTCCCTTGTCTAAAGTTTCTTTCTTGTCCCTATTGAATAACCCAAATAATCCCATATATTTTATTTTGCCACAAAATTAGTAAAATGAACTCACACTAACAACAAAATGCGACAAAAAAGGCCGCAATAAATTTTGCGGCCTTTCATGATATGATGTTCAACCAAATCAATTCTTGAAAAAATCCTTTACTGCCTCATTGGGCACCATCTGCTCGTCAAAGATGTAAGCACCGGTCTTCGGGCTTTTCACCATCTTGATAACCTTTGTATAAGCACGACCATCCTTTGAGCCTTCATGGAGGGTTGCGACGGTTTTCTTTGCCATTGTCTATGAGCTTTTAGTAAGTTATTATTTAATCTCCTTATGAAGAGTCATTTTCTTCAAAATAGGATTATACTTCATTAATTCCATTCTCTCTGGCGTGTTCTTACGGTTCTTAGTCGTTACATAACGGCTTGTACCGGGAAGACCGCTGTTCTTCATTTCAGTGCATTCCAATATAACCTGCACCCTATTGCCTTTAGCCTTCTTTGCCATGACGATTATTCTCCTATAACTTTAATCTCTTTCCAATTGCAGTAGCCTTTAGACACAGCCTGCTTAAGAGCCGCATCCAAGCCAACTTTGTTTATCAGACGCAGACCGGCCGCACTTATCTTCAAGCTTATCCAGCACTGCTCCTCCACATAGTAAAACTTCTTCCTGAAAAGGTTTACATCAAAGCTACGCTTTGTACGATGCTTTGAGTGTGAAACATTATTTCCTATTTGGGCTTTCTTGCCTGTTATTTGACAAATCTTAGACATTGCTATCTACCTTTTTTGTTTTAATTTTGATACTTATTCCAAACAGCGTGCAAAATTACAAACTTTTTCCGAATAATCAAAATATTAATGTCAATAATAAATCTTTTAATTTTTTTTAGTATTGAAACTGAGCCTGCAAACTTTATGAGTTACGCCACACTGCATATAACCTCAAAGCTTATCAGCCTTGGTTTTCGTCCTCGCCCGCATCTTTCAGACGTTCCGTAAGATAATTCAGAAACAGTTGCAGAGCCTGCGTAGTCGCATTTTCCAAATTCAAGTCACGCCCCCTATCCTCTTCAAGCTTCATCGTAACAATGTCGTCGGCATTACCACAGGCCAGCCATATTGTTCCTACAGGTATTTCATGAGTACCGCCAGCCGGTCCCGCTATACCCGTTGCTGATATGGCATAATCAACATCCAGGGCTTTTATGGCTCCCTTAACCATCTCGACTGCAACTTCTTCACAAACTGCAGTTTTCTCTTCAAGAACATCATGGCTTACTCCTAACAGTTTTTCCTTGACGTCGTTTGTATAAGACACTATGCCGCCCTTAAAATAGTTTGACGCACCCGGCATCAATATTATGGCTTCGGCAATCCTGCCGCCAGTACAACTCTCGGCCGTCCCAAGCGTCTTGCCTTTTTCCCAGATAAACTGGCTTATCTCCTTACTTAATATTTTATTCTCGAAATCCATACTTATTTATGTTGTTTACTTAAATGTTACCTTTGAAAATGCCGGTTTGTCTATCGTACAAAAATCCTTGTCTAGATATTTGTAATAACCCGTTATGCCTATCATTGCCGCATTGTCCGTAGTATAACTGAACTTCGGTATATATATAGTCCAACCGTATTTCTTTGAATATTCATGAAAAGCGTTCCGCAACCCTGTATTGGCACTTACTCCACCGGCAACAGCCACATGTTTTATCCCGGTTTGCTTTACGGCAAGGTTCAGCTTCTTCATCAAAATGTCTACAATCGTAAACTCAAGACTTGCCGCAAGGTCTTCCTTGTGGTGCTCCACAAATTCCGCATCATCCTTTACCCACTCACGCAGGTTGTACAAGAAAGACGTCTTCAATCCGCTGAAACTATAGTCCAGACCGGGTATATGCGGTTCAGAAAACTTATAAGCATGAGGATTACCCTGACGGGCAAGACGGTCTATAATTGGGCCTCCCGGATAACCAAGCCCCATCACCTTTGAGCACTTGTCTATCGCCTCGCCTGCGGCATCGTCGATTGTCTGACCGAGCACTTCCATGTCATTGTAAGCATTCACCTTTACTATTTGAGAATTGCCGCCGCTAACAAGCAGGCAGATAAACGGCAAAGGCGGAGCGGACATGTCATCGTCACTCTCCTTGATGAAATGCGCCATGACATGACCTTGCAAATGGTTCACATCTATAAGAGGAATATTCAGCGAACGGGCAAAGCCCTTTGCAAAGCTGACACCCACAAGTAAAGATCCCATCAAGCCCGGGCCACGCGTGAAAGCCACTGCCGACAACTGTTCTTTCTCTACGCCGGCACGCTTCAAAGCCTGGTCAACCACAGGCACGACGTTTTGCTGATGGGCGCGTGATGCCAATTCCGGCACAACGCCTCCGTATGCCTTGTGCACTTCCTGCGAAGCCGTAACATTGCTAAGCAACACACCGTTGCGCAGCACCGCCGCCGACGTGTCGTCGCAACTGCTTTCTATACCTAATATATATACGTCTTCCATAAAAACCTTTCTTTAGGCGGAAAGAATTTCCACACCATGCTCAGTCATAAGGAACGTATGCTCCCACTGTGCGCTCGGCTTCTCATCGCCCGTTATTACTTCCCATCCGTAAGGGTCGTCGGCGTCGATAAACACCTTCCATGTGCCCATGTTAATCATCGGCTCAATGGTAAACACCATGCCTGGAACAAGCAACATTCCAGTACCCTTGTGTCCGAAGTGCATTACTTCAGGCTCTTCATGGAACTTCAAGCCTACGCCATGTCCGCAGAGGTCGCGCACTATACCATAATGATATTTATCCGCGTGCTTCTGTATTGCATGGCCTATGTCGCCTACAAAACCATATGGCTTTGCCGCCTCCGCTCCGATTTCGAGACATTCCTTTGTAACCCTTACAAGCTGTTCCTTCTCCGGAGTGGTCTTTCCGATTATGAACATGCGCGAAGCATCTGCATAATATCCGTCAAGTATTGTGGTAAAGTCAACGTTTACGATGTCCCCTTCCTGTAATATGTCTGTTTCTTTCGGTATTCCGTGGCATACCACTTCATTTATGCTGGTACACACGCTCTTCGGGAAGCCCTCGTAATTCAGACATGCAGGCACGGCCCCATGCTCTGTACAATAGTCATAGCAAATCTTGTCTATCTCGGCTGTACTCATTCCGGCATGTATATGCGCCGCAACTTCATCGAGCACACCGCTGTTTACAACGCCGCTCTTACGTATTCCTTCTATCTGTTCAGGGGTCTTTATCAAGTCACGGGTCGGCACAAGCTTGCCCTTGCTCTCCCAGTACATCACCTGCTTGTCCATGTCCGTTATTGGCTGGCCAGGCAGTGTGTGCCATCTTCTTTTCTTCTTGAACATCGCTTTTACAAAAATAAACTATGTGCAAAAGTACAAACTTTATCGTAAAAACAGACTAAAACACCCATGTTATTTTACTTTTATACGAACAACACAAGTAACAATATAATTACACTTGCGCACTATATATCAGAATTGTCCTTATTTTCTTTCGCCAAACCCAAATTTGCAAACCTTCTTCCCCAAATTCATAGACGTGCTGATTTTGACCCCGTCCATTATTCAACAAATAAATTACATCTTCGCTTGACGGCTGCCATTGAAAATACGACAAAAAATCATCGTACTTCATACCGATAAGGTTGAAACCATTATAAAAGCAATTAATTTCACACCTTATCGTATTGATTACGCCGTCATTGCACCAGACTTCAATACCATCATCTTCAAAGACATAACATTCATTAGTATATGTTTTCTCTTCATATATCAACTTTGTATGGCGTTTCTGCAAATAATCATCTACAGATACGCCGAGCACAAACTCTCCATACGCTTTATTCAAGGACAATTCGTTCTTCATATATTGCATTATCGGCCTATAATCGAGTACAAACTGCCTGTCCAATCCTCGCCGTTCTTCGGGCACATAGTGTTGATGCCCAACTTGCAAGCCGCCTCGACATTGCGCGGCCCATCATCAATGAACAACGTTTCTTCAGGCAAGATGTGTTCATTATCCAAAACAGTCTGGAAAAACTTTGGGTCTGGCTTCATTACGCCAAGACGGTAACTAAGATACAGAGCATCGAAATAATCTTCGAGCGAAGCACTGCCGCCGTCAAAGTCTTTTGTCAACGCCCAACTCATCATGAACGGATTAGTGTTCGACAGCAAGATAAGACGATAGCCGTCTCCACGCAAACGCCTTAAAGCGTCAAGATTACGCTGCGAAACTTCTTTCCTATAGCCCAACCAACCGTATTTGCAGTCGTCAAACGACAGTTCACGGCCTACAAGACGGCTCAACTCCACGCGAAACTCCTCCGCTGTAATCTTGCCATCCTCTACGTCTCCGAATATTCCAGATTGCGTATACGGGTCAAGCCGACGTTCAGCATCCGGCAAACCAAGTTCCTTAAATCGTCTCAAAGCCTCGCTTTGGTCGATTGTCATAATTACTCCGCCAAGGTCAAATATCAAGTTCTTTATCATTTTTGCGGTTTTACGGTTATGGGGTTTTACGGTTGTGAGGTTGCAAGGTCTTACGGTTATAGGGTTTTACTTTTTCACCTTTTCACTTTCTCACCTTCTCACCTTTAACTAATAGTGCTTCATCGCGCGGTCCATCTCCCTGCGGTCTTCCTTCTCTTTAAGAGTTTGCCGCTTGTCATATTCTTTCTTGCCCTTAGCCAGCGCGATGTCAACCTTTGCCCTGCCCTTCGCGTCAATGAACACAAGAGTCGGCACAATGGTAAAGCCCACCTGCTTGGTTGCTTCCTGAAGTTTGTGTATCTCGCGCTTGGTAAGCAGCAACTTGCGGTCGCGCTTCGCCTCATGGTTGTTGTAAGAGCCGAAGAAATAAGGCGATATGTTCATTCCCTTCACCCATATTTCACCGTTATGGATATAGCAATAGCTGTCAACCAATGATGCCTTGCCCAGCCTGATTGACTTTATCTCGGTGCCAGTGAGCACTATGCCCGCCGTGTATGTATCTACAAAGAAATACTCGAACGAGGCTTTTTTGTTACGTATGCTTACCGGACTTTTCTTTCTTATCTGTTCTTCTTCCTTGTTCATCGTTAAAATTCATCATATTATTTGCGCAAAACGGTCGATGTGCTCGTCTATGTAATGAGCAACCTCTCCAACCCAATGCTCCTCGTTCTCAACAAACTCGTCGTCAAGTTCGTCGAACTTCGGATATTTCTCAAACATCGCCATAAACTCCTCGTCGCTGCATTCCGTCTGTATTTCCTTGCCGTATTTCCGGAAAAGCTTGCCTGCCTTGTTCACAAGCGACGCCAAATCGTCAAGCCCCCATTCCCTCACAGCCTTTGCGAAAGGATTGAAAAAGACAAAAGGCCCGTAGCCGTTATATATTAACTGCACAAAACCTCCGTCCATAACCTCTTCATGCAAAGTCTTGAATACAACCAGCGTCATCTGCTCCGGGTTTATTTCCTGCATCGTCTCTGCCGTAATAGCCCCACCGCAAAAATCGAGTATGGCATTATAAAAAACATCCACAAACTCATCATTGCCGGCCTTGGCAGCCTCCATCACCTTGGCCTCGTCTATTTTTACAACATTCATCACAAATAGTCAATTCTTCGTTTATATGCAGGCAAAGATACTTATTTTATCCGACATACATTCCATCTACGGCAAAGTTTTAAGCTCTAATCCGACATACCGACCGCACCAGACAAACAAACGGCAAACAAAAAGAACATGGCAGCCTGCAAATAATAATCTTTTGAACGCTAAAACGTCATCTTTTATACATCAAAATACGGCCTTTCACCTTGCGAGAAGCCATCTTTTACAAATAGCTGGGACACAGGCTGTTACATAAACTGCATAAACATACAAACTCCTGAAATGCTCTAATACAACAAACAAACAGAAACAATATCAATGGAATGCTATAACAACAGGCTTTCAACCGTCGAACTTTCAATGTTCCAGACATCACCATCCTTAACAAGAACAACCGTTCCACCTATCCATTCAGTAAAAGGCTGCTCGCCAATAAGGGGACTAAAACCAACAACAATGCCGTCCTCTATCTCAAGTACACACGGACATACCGCCTCGCCGCCAACAAAAACCCTATTGACAGCCACTCGCCTGCGCTTGGACATTTGAAAATCAATTACTTTTTTGCATCTTTTTCAAGGGGACGGCCTTGCTTTCCGACATCTTCATTGGCGTCGCAAGCGGCCTCGCCGGCAAAGTCTTTCCATCCAACGGCCTGATGCCATTACTCTGAACAGAAGCCGGGGAGTTATGGCTTGACGCTCTCTGCACAGCTTCTACCTTGGCGCTGTCACGACCGACGGTTACCGACCGCCCCGGAGTTTGCGGCTGATTGACGCCCACGGCGTTCCTCATCCTCACCATCCTGATATTATCGATAAACATCAGTCTAAGTAAATTGCCGTCTTCCGTGTCACGCGGCCTTCTGCCCTCGCCCAGATATATAAAGCCCCTTATGGCCTTTATGCCCTTACGATGGATGTCGGACACAGTGACACTATAGTTTGAATTCGCCGCCATCCTGACCGTATTGCTCGCGACACTGTCATTCTTGAACTGCACGGCAAGAAGAGCCATGCCCTCCTTAATGCCGCCATTATATACAAAGTCTGTGTTGAAACTGAATATAATCCTGTCTCCCGGATGGTAAGTGCTGTCCGCATCAATCTCAAAAGTCATGACATTGTACGGTGCACGCGGCATCAACATCGCCGCCGTGACACCACGCCACAGGTTCGAAGTGTCGCGTGCCGACGTCATGTCACCATATCGGCGTATGTCGTTTGCTGAAGCGCCGAGTGCCATTGCCTCGTCTTCAAACCGCTGTGACAAGTTCTCGTATATCTTATGCAACCTGTCCGCATGGCGCATATAATAAACAAGTGACGAATCAAACTCAGCCTGAGTTATTCCATATTTACGCAGCACAGCCTGCCTGTAAAGCGTCACGTCATATGGAACGTCTGCAGACTCACTATTGCTGTTGGCCATGCCATCGGCCAAATGGAAGTCATAAAGTATGTCCTCAAACTCATCCGGCTGTATGTATTCATCCGGAACTTGCGGCTTGCATGAAAACATCAATACCAAAAGCAGCAAAAACGGAAATCTGTGCGCTGTTTTCATTTCTTTGAAAAAGAAATTTGTGACAATTCCTTACGGCAAAACAACAGAGCCATGATGACACCTACACTGACACAGGAGTCGGCGAAATTGAATACCGGGCTGAAAAACACAAACTCATCACCGCCACAAAACGGCATCCAGTCTGGCCACGTCGTGACTATGAGGGGAAAATAAAACATGTCTACAACCTTGCCCATCAGGAACGGAGCGTAGCCATGGCCAAACGGAACAAAGTAAGACACATAATAAGGAGAGGACGCATTGAAGATGAGTCCGTAAAACATGCAGTCGATAAGGTTGCCTATCGCCCCGGCAAAAACAAGCGTAAGGCATATAATCCACAACATACGAACTTGCCTGCGCAACAATCTGGACAAATACCAGCCCAACGCGACAATGGCGATGATACGGAAGATACTAAGAACCGGCTTGTTTATCATTGTCATGCCAAACGCCATACCGTTGTTCTCGATAAAGCTTATATAAAACCAGTTGGTAATCCTTATGCTCTCGTGAAGGCACATCCCGGTCTTCACGGATATTTTTATCCATTGGTCGATTACAAGCAACGCCACCGTCAGCAACGCCACTATCAGTCCTCTTTTCTTAAATGTATCCGATGCAACCATCCTTACGGACAATATACTTTTAACATAAAACACTTATGGGAAATTGGACATCACAACCACCATGCCGTAGAAATACTTTAACGTAATCCGTCAGGCAGTCAATAAAGTCCAACCTCCCATCATTTCCATTGTTTCAAGTTACTGTTCTTCTTTACTGCTCACTTCTTCCGGGCGTTCTTCGACGCAACGCTGAGCGTAGCATGCGGAACGGCACGAAGACGCTCTTTCGGTATAAGCTCGCCCGTTATACGGTCAACACCGTAAGTCTTGTTCTCTATCCTTACGATAGCGGCCTCAAGCCCTTGTATGAACTTCTGCAAGCGGCTGGCCTGCTGTATAAGCTCCTCCTTGGTCTGCGTCGCACTGCCTTCTTCAAGCACCTTATACGTTGGCGACGTGTCGTCAACGTCGTTGCCGTCGGCATTCATCAGCGTCTTCATCATCTGGTTATAGTCACGCCGAGCCAGTCTAAGCTTCTCGTTGATGATTCCCCTGAACTCTTCAAGCTCCTCATCACTGTAACGTGTTTTTTCTGCCATAATATATTTGTTTTAAAGTTAATGTTCTTTTTACATGCAAACAGAACAGTCATACGCCCACATTATGCCTTGGTGACATCTATGAACACATTGAAACCATCCAAGTCAACCTCATGACCGCCGTTTTCAGCAATAACAATGCTATCGGCAAGTACCTGCCCCTTTATGTACACGGCAAACGCCTCCACGGCAGAAGCCACACGGTCGTCAGGAGATATTGTCACATTTACACGGTCGGTAATCTCCAGCCCGCACTCCTTACGCAAGTTCTGGATTCTGTTTATCAGTTCGCGCGCCATTCCCTCATTGCGCAGTTCGTCATTGAGTTCGACCTCGAGAGCCACAGTAAGATTACCGTCATTTGACACAAGCCATCCCGGAATGTCCTCGTTGATGATTTCAACATCAGAGAGTTCAACCGTAACACCCTGCCCGTCCACATCGAACTGGATTTGTCCGGCTTTCTCGAAGGCCACGATATCGGCCTGCTCTAACGCACCCATTCTCGCGGCGATGCTCTTCATCAACTTGCCGAACTTCTTGCCCATGGTGCGGAAATTGCACTTCACTTTCTTTACAAGCACATCCGAACCCTCGACAAACTTCAGCTCTTTCACATTGACCTCATTCTCTATAAGCCCTTTCACGGCCTCGATATGCCGTTTCTGGACATCGTCAACCGCCGGTATCATTATACACTGAAGCGGCTGGCGCACTTTGATATTGACCTTGCGGCGCAATGCAAGCACCATGGACGTTATCTTCTGAGCCATCTTCATGCGGGCCTCAAGGTCGCTGTCCAACAGGCTTTCATCCGCTTCGGGGAACTTGTCAAGATGCACTGACATTTTGTTTCCACGGCCGGTGGCCTTTGTCAAGTCCATATACAGCTGGTCGGCATAGAACGGGGAGAACGGAGCAAGTAGTCTTGCGACGGTTTCAAGACACGTATAAAGTGTCTCGTAAGCTGACAATTTGTCCTTGTCCATCTCCTTGCCCCAGAAACGTTTGCGGTTAAGACGCACGTACCAGTTGCTCAGGTCATCATTTACAAAAGTATCAATCAGTCGTCCGGCCTTTGTCGGTTCATAATCGGCGAGAGCACCATCAACGCCCTTAATAAGGGTGTTAAGCTCCGACAATATCCACCGGTCAATCTCTGGACGCTCCGATACAGGTACCTCTTCCTGCGAATAATCGAACCCGTCGACATTCGCATATAGGCTGAAGAATGAATATGTGTTGTACAATGTGCCGAAGAACTTGCGCCGCACTTCGTCAACTCCGTTCGGGTCGAACTTCAAGTTGTCCCACGGAGACGAGTTTGTCAACATGTAGAAACGAACTGCGTCGGCACCGTATTTCTCGATTGTATCGAACGGGTCAACAGCATTGCCCAACCGCTTGCTCATCTTGTTGCCTTTCGCATCAAGCACGAGGCCGCTCGATATCACGTTCTTGAACGCCACACTGTCAAACACCATCGTTGCGATGGCATGCAGGGTGAAGAACCATCCGCGCGTCTGGTCTACTCCTTCATTTATGAAGTCGGCCGGGAATGCAGTGCGCTTGTCTACCGCATCAGCGTTTTCAAACGGATAGTGTATCTGTGCATAAGGCATGCTGCCGGAGTCAAACCACACGTCAATCAGGTCAGTCTCGCGCTTCATCGGTTTGCCTGACTTGCTGCAAAGTATGATATTGTCAACATACGGACGGTGGAGATCTATTTTGTCATAATTCGCCTGCGAATAATCGCCGGGCACAAATCCCTTGTCTTTCAACGGGTTTGACGGCATAAGCCCGGCTGCAACACTATTCTCTATCTCATCATAGAGCTGTTGCAGCGAACCGATGCAAGTCTCGTTCCCGTCCTCGTCGCGCCATACGGGAAGCGGTGTTCCCCAGAAACGGCTGCGGCTGAGGTTCCAATCGTTAAGGTTCTCAAGCCAATTGCCAAATCGCCCGGTACCAGTACTTTCCGGCTTCCAGTTAATTGTTTTGTTCAGCTCTACCATTCTGTCCTTGCAAGCGGTAGAACGGATAAACCAGCTGTCAAGCGGATAGTAAAGTATTGGCTTGTCCGTGCGCCAGCAATGCGGATAGTTGTGTACGTGTTTCTCTATCTTGAACGCCATGCCGCGCGCTTTCAAGTCCATGCAGATGGTAATGTCAAGCGTCTCGTCCTTGTCGGTAAGATTCTCATCGTATGCGTTCTTAACATAACGTCCGGCATACTTGTTCCACAAATCGACATTGACATATTTATTGACAAACGCCTCGTCAAGGTCGTCAACTACGTAATACTTGCCAGTAAGGTCTACCACCGGGCGCTGGTTGCCTTTCTTGTCAACCAGCACGATGGGCGGCACACCGGCCTTCTTGGCTACAAGTGCGTCGTCTGCACCGAAATTCGGAGCTATGTGTACAATGCCTGTACCGTCTTCCGTGGTGACATAATCGCCTTGGATTACGCGGAACGCTCCGTCTTCCATCGGACTAATCATTGGCAGCAACTGTTCATAGTGCATGCCTACGAGGTCTGTTCCCTTGTAATGCGCTATTATATTATAAGGTATAACCTTGTCGCCTTTCTTGTAAGAGGCCAAGTCTGCACCGCTTCCTTCCGGATTAAAATATGACGATAAAAGGACTTCTGCCATGACAACCGTCACTGGTTCGCCCGAATAAGGGTTATAAGTCTGCACGGCCACGTAGTCGATATTAGGGCCTACGCAGAGAGCCGAATTGGCCGCAAGCGTCCACGGGGTTGTTGTCCAAGCCAGGAAATAAGGCTTGCCCCACCCTGTCATCTCCGCCTTCGGGTCTTTCATAAGAAACTGAACTGTAGCCGTGGTGTCCTTGACGTCACGGTAACATCCAGGCTGATTAAGCTCGTGGCTCGACAAGCCCGTGCCCGCCGCCGGCGAATAAGGCTGGATGGTATAGCCCTTATAAAGCAGGCTTTTGTCATAAAGCTGCTTCAAGAGCCACCAAAGGGTTTCTATATACTTGTTGTCATACGTGATGTAGGGATGGTCGAGGTCAACCCAATAGCCCATCTTTTCTGTTAGGTCGCGCCACTCGGCTGTGAACTTCATCACGTTCTCACGGCATTTCTTGTTATAGTCTTCAACAGAGATATACTTGTCAGACTCCTTATTGTCGATGTCAGCCTTTGTTATGCCAAGCTCCTTTTCCACTCCAAGCTCTACGGGCAGCCCATGAGTGTCCCAGCCTGCCTTGCGGTGAACCTGGTAGCCCTTCATGGTCTTGTAGCGGTTGAACGTATCCTTTATGGCACGTGCCAGCACATGGTGGATGCCGGGATGGCCGTTGGCCGAGGGAGGCCCCTCGAAAAATACGAACTGAGGGCATCCCTCGCGTTCTGTTACAGATTTACGGAACACGTCGTTCTTGCTCCATTCCTCCAATACCGACTTGTTAGTAGCGGTCAAGTCGAGACCTTTATGTTCGGCAAATTTGTTGGACATATCTATATTACCTTAATTTATACGCGTGATTATTTGAGGCGCAAAGTTAAGGAAAAAAATCGTTATATCAAAAACTTTGCGTAAAAGTTTGAATCTATTAAGGCTCTCGCTGGCGACACGAAAACGGACTTGGCGCAAAGCTCGTTTCAAAAAAATGCTTAAACAGACTACTGTAGCACTGCATTAAAGCCGCCAAGACGCATTGTTTGGATGGCCTAAACGAAGCTTTTTGACGGCTTTAAGACACCGTTTTGACGGCTAAAGCAAAGGCGCAAGTATGACATAACGTAACGTCCTGATATTCAATACGTTGTAAAATACGGCATTTCAGCGTGCAATATACGGCCAACTGCAATGCAAAAGAAGGTCTTTCGCTCCGTATTCAACCTCTTTTCGCTAAACCGTATAAAATGACATATCCCAAACATTAAAAACAAACATGGCTGAAAGCAGTTATGCTTTCAGCCATGTTATCGATTTCGCTTTTTCAATTCAGAAATGATATCCAAGCGTAAACAACAGCTGGTGGCGCTTATTGTCTACTTTCACGGAATTGCAGATATTGTCATATTCTGGAGAATCTTCAGCCGAAGCATAGTAACTTGTGAAAGGACTGAAGTCCCCACTCTGCGCCGAATACTGGTAAGCAAGGTCGAGAGACAACTTGCCCACGTTGTAACCAACGCCACAAGTAAAGCGGTTTGTAGCCTTCCAATTCGTATAATCGGTTGAAGATGTGTAATATGTACCGGGCGAATCAAGCGTAACGTCCTTATAGCCAGTGCTCTCGTACATCGGCGAAACATAGTTGTAACCTACACGGACAGCCAATTTGCTGTCGGGTTTGAACTCTGCACCGATTTTAAATGTGCTGACACCCTTCAGTGTGTTCTCTGTATGCCGGTTCATGGTGCGATCGCTTGACGAGCTTTCATAATACTCGTCATAATACCAATCATATCCGCCACCGGTATTTACACGGCTGTCAAGACTGCCATAATCAGCATATTCATAGCCAGCACCTACAGCGAGGTAATTGCCAAAGGTTGTGCCGAGGCTTACACCGAACTTCCAAGGAGTATACAGTTTGAAATCGTAGCTTTCGCCTATATTTCCAGAATCGTACATGCCGACATTGGAATTGTTCTGCAATACAGTATAATTGGACGTTGTAAGGTCATACCATGTCGGCGTTGCAACTGAAAGGCCGACACGGAACGGAGATGTTTCTATCGGACGGAAGATTATTCCCGCCTTTACATTAAAGCCCGTTCCGCTTATACGGCGCTCATCGGCCATCATGACATTACCGATGCTTCCCCCGGCCGCATCAACAAGAGTCTCGGTGTATTCACTATACCCCTTGTAATTGACATCGCTTATGCCAAAAGTCAAACCAAGGTACACGCGGTCGTTTATGTTACCGCTTATGTTGAAATCGTACTCCCCGATGTAGCCGGAATTTGCGCGGTTAAACATGTAACCGTTGGCGTTATTGAAGTAAAAGTCGCCATTGTCATCTGGCAATAACACATTATAATAAAGATAGTCGACTTGATTGAAAGTATTGTCGTCGGCCATGAATGTTCCGCTATTATCATAAATGCTAAACAAGCCCTCCGCACCTTTCATGTAGGAAAGTTTGTTTTGCGACGCTCCGTTCAAAGCACCGGCGGCAGAAAGGATATAATCGAAATTGCGGCTCTTATGATAATTGAACGCAAAGTTAAGGAACGAGCTGCGCCCTGTACGGCGTGCATAAACGAAACCGGCCTGATCAAAACTCATGTTTGTCTTGTCTACTCCGGCAAAGCCGCTTCCTCCCTGTTGCGAAACAAAGCCAAACGAAACATTGGCAGTTGAATGACGGAACAAGCCAATGCCTGCCGGATTTGTCGCAATGGTGGAAATATCAGCTCCAAGAGCGTCCATCGCTCCACCCATACCGACATAACGCGCCGTACCATTCAAATCTTCCATTGCAATATTGGCATTCTCGTAAGTTTCTTGGGCATAAAGAGATACAGCTGCAATAGCTGAAGCAAATATCAATGTTAACCGTTTCATATTCATAATTTTTTCAGTTGGAATTTGGCGGAAGGCAACGTTGTCTGCTGCCTTCTGCCACAATCATTAGTACATTAATTAAACATTTATCCGCTAAAATTTCACCGGCGTCCGCGGAAACCGCCACCGCCTCCTCCGCTACGGCTGCCACCAAACGAACCTCCACCACGGAAGCTGCCTCCGCTGCGACTACCGCCAAACGAATTGTTGTACGACGGGCGGCTTTGATAATTGTTCCTGTTAAAATTGTTCTGACGGTTGCCACGGAAACGGTTGCTGTAATTTGTCCTGTTATTATCGCGGTCGTAATTGTTACGATTGCTGTTTATGCGGTTATTTGTTCCACGATATCCTTTGAAATTACCGCTTCCGACACTTCCGTGATGATATGGCCTTCCGTGGTTGCTTGTACCTGTAACACCGTAATATGGACGGTGATAAGAAACCGGCCAATACCATGAATAATACCATCCCCACGGACGATGCCAACCATAGAACCAAGGATCATACCACGGGTCGTACCACCAGCCGGCATACCAGTACGGACGTCCGTACCAATATGGGCCATAGCCATACCATCCATAATACCAAGGGGCATGCCAATAATAATCGTCATACCGGCTCAACTGCCTGCTGTACTCATAGTCTTCAGACGAATCGTAAGCATAATCGGTAGCATCCGTCCCGTTGCTTACCAAGATTGTATCGCCTGCTACAGTTGACGTATCAGCATCAAAAAACACCACATCACTGTACAACGTGTCCAAATCAACTTCCGGACTGACACCTGCGAACCGCCCATGACGGTTATATTCGTCAACATTTCTTAAAGAGCCTGTATACATCTTGGGCTGCTCCTGCACGGTTTCAATCTTATCTGTTTTCTTCGGCGTGAAATACATATCGTCTTGCGCAATAATATCATGCGGCAAAAGACTTACGAAAGTCGTTACAAAAACAATCTTTTTCATGTCCATATCCACCTCCAATATAATCATTTTTACTTTACAAAAGTACAATATACTTTAATGCAAAAATACGGAAAAACCCTAAAAGACAGTAGGTTTTCCCCTATTTTTTATACATTTGCAGAAGAATTTAACAAGTATATGAAATATCTGGAAACAATATTCACCTTAACTTACAACAATAAAGGTGAAACTTGTGACGAAACAATAATTCAAGCAGCCAAGGACGTGTTATGCGAATGCTTGGGAAATATCGGTTATGAAGCGTTTGAAGACAGTGATATAAATACCGTAACCGGCTACGTACAAACAAGCACATTCAATGAAACCGCATTGAATTCATGCACCAGAACCTTCCCTTTTGAAGGTATTGTCATCACCCATACAACAAAAAACGTAGAAGACAAGAACTGGAACGAGGCATGGGAAGAACATGGATTTGAACCTATATGGATAAAGGACAAATGCGTAATACACGACCCTATGCACCCTACCGGCCAAGCTACAAGCGGCATTATCGACATAACTATCGACACTAAGCAGGCATTCGGCACAGGTGGACATGAAACAACATTCATGATTGTAAACGAGTTGTTCAACGCCGAAATGCAAAATAAAAACGTGCTTGACTGCGGCTGTGGCACCGGCATACTGTCTATCGTTTCCGCCAAGCTCGGTGCACAAGAAGTGACAGCATACGACATTGACGAATGGAGCGTAGAAAACACGAGACACAACAGCAGCCTCAATGGCATCAACAATATAGACATCAAACACGGTGACGCCAGCCTTCTGAGCACAATAGACAAAAAATTCGACATTGTTTTAGCCAACATCAACCGCAACATCCTACTGACGGACATGGCTGCATTCAGGAATGTAATGGCAGACGGAGGCATCTTACTCCTAAGCGGATTTTACTTGCAAGACGCTGATTTACTGATAAATCATGCAAAAGAATTAAACCTTAGCTTAACCAAGCAAACAACAAAGAACGGCTGGTGCATGTTAAGGTTTGAAACAATTGGCAAAATACAATAACAATGTACAGCGACACGAACCGTTTACAATTCAATTGCCAATTGTAAGTTTGCGCAAATCATAATAACTTCCGTTGTATATGTTGAAGTCTACATATCCGCTGATTCCTGGCAGACGACCGGCATCAGTATGCTGCCAGAACTTCCATTCGCCCGGATATTCCACTTTGTCAACATAATAATGGGCTATCCAATAAGGATAGTCATCAAAGACGGGTGCGTTCAGATAGTTCATCTTGAACTTATAATATGTATATATTATCGGTTTCACATGGTATTTGTCCTCAACAATGTGAAGCCATGTAAGCACGTCACGCTGGAAATCCTCAACGCTTACGTCTTTAGGCTTGTTCTCTATGTCAAGCACAGGTGGTAAATCCCCGTCAAGCAACGCGACATTTTCCAAGAAGAAATACGCCTGTTCCCGAGCCGACGATTTGTTGCTCCAAAAGTGGTACGCCCCTCTTATAAAACCATAATCCTTTGCTTGGGCAAAGTTTTCATTGAACATTGGGTCGAGGATGCTCTTGCCTTCAGTAGCCTTTATCAGGATAAAGCGTATCGGACATTTTTCTATCATTGCATTACGCAACAATTCCCAATCAATTTCTCCCTGATGGTGGCTGATGTCTATGCCACGGATTTCATAGCCTTCGGGATACTTGGCATCTCCATACAAAGCCCTCCACCTGAAACCGAAAGGCCCTACAAAAACGTAATAAAATATCCAAACGTAAAAAGCGGCCACGCCCAATCCACCCAGCCACCATGCCCACCGTGGACAACGTAGCATGGAAGCATGGAAAGAACCGACACGGTTGCCGCGCCGCCTTGCATTACGCCTACGCTTTCCATGAGACGAATTGCGTCCTTGCATGCCCGTTTTACGATTTTCAGCCATTACGTTAAAGTAAAGGGCGGCCCATCAGAGCCGCCCCGAACAACATATCAATGCTTATTCCTGCTCCAAAGCAAGTGTCCTTGTAGGCCTGTCACACACTTCAGCAGGTCCCCAATACTGTATGGGACCCGGATATACATAACAGGTTTCCTTAGCCCACTTGTCGCGGTTCTTCGCCAATTCCTTGAAAGGATTGCCGTCAAGCTCAACCAAAGCCTTGCGTATTACAGGCTTCATCTCGCCGTTTCTGCGCTCCATGTTCATCATCATGGTTATTGGCACTCCGCCCGCTTTCCATTCGCTTGCCGGCTTGGTGGTATTCTGCACGATTGCCATATATCCCGTCTTGCCGTTTGCAATGAGGTGTGCTGCGCTCGTACCCAATGCGTAGCAATAGTCTGCATCGAAGTTTGAAGGAGCAGCACAACGTCCTTCATATCCGAAGAAGTGGTGCAATGCGGCGAACTTGCCTGTATATTTGCCTTCCTTCTTCCATTCGGCAAGTTTCGCCTCACACATGTCGGAAAGCAATTTTTCCGTCTCAATCAGCGAAACCTGTACGTTTCCGTGCGGGTCTCTGTCCAAAGACAGCTGACGTGCTACATTTGCAGGCAATGTTGAGAACGTCTGACGGTTGGCTTCGCTGAGGTGAGCCAGTATATACTCACGCTGCGCTACAGGGTCAAGTCCCTTATAATCGTCGCCGTGTGCGGCAAGCAGGTCATTCAGTTCCTCAATCAGTTTGCCTATGGAAGGAATGAACTCTATAAGGCCCTCGGGAACAAGTATCACGCCGAAGTTGTTGCCCTGTGATGCGCGGTATGCTATTACTTCGCAGATTTGTTCAACAATCTGGTTGAGCGTCATGTCCTTCGCCTTAACCTCTTCTGACACAAGGCAGATGTTGGGCTGGCACTGCAACGCGCATTCCAATGCTATATGGCTTGCGGAACGTCCCATAAGCTTGATGAAGTGCCAATATTTGCGTGCCGAATTACAGTCGCGCTCGATGTTGCCGATAAGCTCCGAATATGTCTTTGTGGCTGTATCGAAGCCGAACGAAGTCTCTATCTGGCTGTTCTTAAGGTCGCCGTCGATAGTTTTCGGGCAGCCTATCACCTGAACGCCGTACTTCTTAGCAGCATAATATTCAGCCAATACGCAGGCGTTTGTGTTAGAGTCGTCGCCGCCGATGATGACAAGAGCCTTTATGCCAAGTTCGCGGATTATCTCAAGTCCCTTCTCAAACTGCTCTACTTTCTCCAGCTTTGTACGGCCAGAACCTATCATGTCAAAGCCTCCGGTGTTACGGTAGCCGTCGATGAAGTCCTTTGTTATTTCTATGTATTTATGGTCAACAAGTCCGCCTGGTCCCATAAGGAAACCGTAGAGCTTGTTCTCCGGATTCATCTTTTTTATCGTGTCAAACAGTCCGGTTATGACATTGTGTCCGCCGGGAGCCTGTCCGCCGCTCAAGATGATGCCAACGTTGGTAACGTCGCTGTTTTCCGTATCGCTTGGTTCGAACTCAACGACAGGCATCCCATACGTGTTAGGGAACAGCTGCTTGATTTCCTCCTGATTGTCTACGCTTTGTGTCGGAGCACCTTCTTTTACCTTGACTAATCCTTTGAGTGCATCCGGCAGCTTGGGGCTGTAAGCCATCCTTGCTTGTTGCAACACGCTTTTTTCCATGACAAAAAAATTAAATTAATTATTCTTGATAAGCCTTTTCTCTTTTGGCAGTGCAAATTTAATAAAATTCATTTACATTGGAAAATAAATGAGCTTAATTCAACTAAAAATAGGTTTACGAAAGGGCTTGTTGCAAAAGGCCGTCTTTTGTATTGTAAAAGGTGGCGTTTTACAACGCAAAACACGGCCTTTTGCTTCATGAAAAATGGCCTTTTGGGAAACAGGCCGCACCGACACGCCTGTCAACCGGCAAAACGCCGCTTGTCATTGCCCGGCAATCTAAAAAACTGATAAAAACAAAAAAAAAGATGTTTTTTTATGCGTATGGCGACAACATTTGACTTTTATTCATTATATTTGCCTTGTATAACCAAGACTAACATTAATAGATATGGCAAACAAACGTAAGCTTAAAAAAACAATCAATTATATATGCAGCGACCTCTTTTCAGAGTGTATAGCCGCATCGTTGTACAACGGCAACAAGAAACAGGCGGAAGTCAACGCAATCCTGACATCCATCATCATCATACAGCGTGACTACGTTTGCCGCATTTCGCACCCCGAACCGGGAATGGAGGCAAAAAAATATTTCAAGAACCTGAAAGAACATTTCAGCATACAGATTGAAGAAATCGCCGACAACATTTCCAGCATCTGAAAACAGCTTACATATACCCATGCTACAAGCATTGTCCAAATGGATTTTATATAAGCTGTTAGGTTGGAAAAAAGAAGTGACGATCAAACATTCCGACAAATTCGTCATCTGCCTTGCACCGCATACAAGCAATTTCGATTTCGTCTTAGGGCAACTTTATGCCAAGGCTGAAGGCATGAAAATAAGCTTCCTTATGAAAAAAGAGTGGTTCGTCGGCCCTCTCGGCCTACTGCTCAAGCGGATTGGCGGCATCCCCGTCAGCCGTGACAGGCATGCCAACATGACCGACGTTCTGGCCCGGAAAGCTGTACGCGAAAATGAGTTCCGACTCTGCATCACACCCGAAGGCACGCGTTCTTTGAATCCGGAATGGAGAAAAGGCTTTTACTACATCGCCTCGAAAGCCAACATTCCAATCTTGTTATACGGCCTCGACTATGACCGCAAACTCATACAATGCACGAAAAGCATTGTGCCCGGAGGAAATCCGGACAAGGACATGGATGAAATAAAAAATTACTTTAAAGGCTTTACCGGGCGGCATCCTGAACTATTCACTACCGGACACTGACAATGAAAAAATATTTCCACATATTTCTTGCCTGCATCACGCTGGCATCATGCGGCACCCACCGCAACGTCATATCGACAACCCCCGACGGAAATAAAGGCAAAATAACGAAGGAAGTCAAAAAAGACATCACCTACAACGGTCTGCCGTGGGTTGAAAACATATCTAAGCCCATAAACATAACAAAGGGGCTTAAGAACAAACACTTGTCGATATGGGCAAGCCACGGACGCTTTTACGACCAGAACAAAGGCAAATGGCGGTGGCAGCGGCCAAACATGTTTTGCACAAACGAAGACCTGTTCACACAGACAATCGTCGTTCCCTACCTCATACCGATGCTCGAAAACGCGGGTGCAACGGTGTTCACGCCGCGCGAACGTGACTGGCAGAAAAACGAAGTGATAGTTGACAACGACGACGCGACAAAACTTCCATACTATACGGAGATTGGCATAAACCGCAATTGGGAGGATGCCGGAGAAAAAGGGTTCGCCGCAAGCAAAAAGACATACGGCGGATGTGACAATCCTTTCAAAGACGGAACTACGCGCATGGCCGTGGCCTCACCAACAAAAGGATGCGAAATTTCATACCAGCCGAGGTTCACTCAGGATGGAGAATACGCCGTCTACGTGAGCTATCCGACATTGGACAAAAGCATACCTGATGCAAAATACATAGTATTCCACAAAGGGCGGCGCACCGTTTTCAATGTCAACCAAAGGATGGGAGGCGGCACATGGGTGTACTTGGGAACGTTCGAATTTGCCAAAGGATGCAGCTCTGACAACCGCGTTGTGCTGACAAACGAAAGCGCCTATCAGGGCATTGTCACGGCAGACGCTGTGCGTTTCGGCGGCGGAATGGGCGTAATAGCACGCGACGGGAACACGAGCGGACTGCCCAAATGCATCGAAGGCTCACGCTATTATGCGCAATGGGCAGGCGCACCCGAAAGCGTTTATAGGGTAAAAAGCGGAACCGACGACTACAAGGAAGATATCTACTCGCGTCCATACATGACAAACTGGCTCGCCGGAGGCTCATGCTTCGCACCCAGACAAGAAGGGCTTAACGTGCCGATAGAGCTGGCTTTGGCCGTACACAGCGATGCAGGATTTTCCAAAGATTTCTCGTCACTTATCGGCTCGTTGGCAATATGCACGACAAATACGGGCAATGGCCTGCTGGCTTCAGGTCATTCACGCAAAAGGTCAAAGACATTTGCAAGGATGCTGCTTGACGGTGTACGCAACGATATTGCCGGAACATATGGCAAGTGGAACAAACGAAACTTGTACGACCGGAACTATGCCGAAACAAGATGCCCAATCGTGCCGTCGGCAATAATAGAAACCATGTCGCACCAGAACTTTCCCGACATGTTCATGGGGCAAGACCCAAATTTCCGTTTCACTCTTGCACGCAGCATATACAAATCCATTTTGCGCTTCAATTCGGAAACACACGATACGAAATACGTAGTAACACCGCTTGCACCGATAAATGTTTGCACAGAATTTATGTCCGGCGACACAATAATAATAAGGTGGGATGCCCAACGGGATGCCACGGAACCGTCGGCAACACCTGATTCTTACATACTTTATACGGCCATAGGCGATTACGGTTTCGACAACGGCATACGCGTAAACGGCCAGGCATGTAAAGTTAAACTTATGCCGAACACCCTGTATAACTTCAAAGTTTCAGCCGTAAACGAAGGCGGAGAAAGCTTTGCTTCAGAAACTGTATCGGCACTATACAACCCTAAAGCAACAAAAACCATTCTTGTTGTGAACGGTTTTCAACGCCTTGCCGCTCCGGCACCGATAAACACCGACACACAACAAGGCTTCGATATTGACGCTGACCCAGGCGTATGGCCGGGAAAAACGCTCGGATTCGCCGGCCGGCAGATATGCTTTGACAAAAACATGATAGGCAAGGAAGGCGAAGGCGGACTTGGTTTTTGCGGCGACGAACTTACCGGGCACATCATCGCCGGCAATACCTTTGCCTACATTCCCATACACGCAAAAGCGATAATAAGCGCCGGCGCATACAACATTGCAAGCTGCTCTAAGTACGCAATAGGCCGACATGTTGCTGATCTAAGCAAATACGGATGCATAGACCTTATAATGGGGCTGGAAAAAGATGACGGTTATTCATTACGCCAATACAAGACTTTCACACCAAAACTGCAAAAAGCATTATACGAATATACCGACAATGGTGGCAACCTGATTGTAAGTGGGGCTTACATAGGCAGCGACATGAAAAGCAGCAGGGACGCGGAGTTTGTCAAAAACGTGCTGCACATTACGCACAACGGCTCGACACGCCCAGGCATTGAAAACACAATAAGCGGCATGGGCACATCATTCAACATTTATACAACATTAAATGAAGAAAACTATGCATCCACATCAATTGACCTTATCAGTCCGGTAGCCCCTGCCTTCTGCGCATTGACCGAAAACGGCGGCCACTCCGTATGCGTTGCTTATAAAGGTGATGACAGCCGTACGTTTACAATGGGATTTCCGTTCGAGTGCATCACGTCTGAGAAAAAACAATCAATGATAATGCGAGGCATACTGAATTTCATATTCAATTGACAAACATAAAAAAGACGAAAGCGGACGTTGGTTGTTTACATACCCAAGCGTCCGCTTTCATTTTCAGCCCTCGCCCAAGGTTATGCTTGACCTGACGCGGCTCAAGGTTTCAGGTGTCATTTGCAGATAGCTCGCTATATAAACAAGAGGAGCACGCAAAGACAATTGCGGAGACAGCTTGCAAAGCTTACGGTACCGGTCTTGAGCTGTCTCAAAACGCACCAAGTCGGCATGTATCTGGGAATTGATCAAAGATTCTTCGAGTATCTTCCTGTATAATATCTGTATATTGACATTGTGCAAAGCCACCTCTTCAAGCCTCGCCTTCGGCAAGGCATATATCAGTACAGGCTCCAAAGCCTCCACCTGCAAACGTGTTGGTTCCTCCTTGAAAAGGCTCTCTATGCACATTATTATCTCACCTTCAGGAGCCATGTGCTCAGTAACGTCCTTACCTTTCTTGAAGTAAAACTGCCTTACAAGCCCTTTCTCTATATAATAGATGTTCCTGCAAACCTCTCCTTCCTTCAAAATCATTTCGCCCTTGGCGAACTTCATCTGCACAAGTACATTCTCAAGAATATCGAGTTCATCGTGAGTCATTGTACTGTACTTACGGGCCAACTCACGCGCAATGTCCCGTTTAGTTTTCAACATTTCTTTCATATTCCTCCTCCTTTTTATATTTTATCAAATAAATAATGAGCAATCAAACAAATGTAACCATAATTTCTCCTCCTCATTATCTATCATCATTCTCAATATACACTAATCCAGCTTCAGCACTGCTAAAAAAGCCTTCTGCGGAACCTCAACGTTGCCTATCTGCTTCATACGTTTTTTGCCCCTCTTTTGCTTTTCCAACAATTTACGTTTACGGCTGACATCTCCGCCGTAGCACTTTGCCGTGACATCCTTACGCACACACTTGATGGTCTCACGTGCTATGATTTTCGAACCTATCGCAGCCTGTATAGCTATGTCAAACTGCTGTCTTGGTATCAGTTCTTTCAGTTTCTCGCACATACGGCGCCCCAAAACCACAGCGTTGTCCTGATGAGTAAGCGTTGACAAGGCATCCACCGGCTCACCGTTAAGCAGGATGTCGAGCTTGGCAAGCTTTGACGGACGGAAGCTATCGATATGATAATCGAACGAAGCATATCCCTTCGAGATGCTTTTCAGCTTGTCATAGAAGTCAATGACGATTTCTCCCAACGGTATCATAAAGTACAGCTCAACCCTGTTTCCGCTGACATATTCCTGCTTTACAAGCTCCCCACGCTTATCGAGGCACAGCTTCATTATCGGGCCGATGTAATCGGTGCTTGTTATTATGGAAGCGCGTATGTAAGGCTCTTCGATATGGTCAATCATCGTAGCTTCGGGCAGTCCCGACGGGTTATGTACTTCCTTGGCATTTCCCTGCTTGTCATAAACCATATAAGACACGTTCGGGACTGTGGTAATTACGTCCATGTCAAATTCCCTGTCCAAACGTTCTTGCACTATCTCCATATGCAACAATCCAAGAAAGCCGCAACGGAAGCCGAACCCCAATGCTACAGACGACTCCGGCGAGAACGTTAGTGAAGCATCGTTCAACTGCAGCTTTTCAAGCGACGCACGTAAATTTTCATAGTCCGCAGGGTCGATGGGATAAACTCCGGCAAAGACCATCGGCTTGACTTCTTGAAAACCGGAAATGGCTTCTGTGCAAGAATTGCCAACATGGGTAATCGTGTCTCCGACTTTTACCTCCTTACTGTCTTTTATTCCACTTATAATATAGCCAACATCGCCTGTTTCCAAGCGGCTACGGGGTATCATGTCCATCTTCAGGACACCTACTTCGTCGGCCACATACTCCATTCCTGTATTATAGAATTTCACCTTGTCGCCCTTGCCTATGCTTCCGTTCTCAATCTTGAAATAGGCGATTATTCCCCTAAAGGGATTGAAAACTGAATCAAAAATCAAAGCTTGCAATGGCGCATCGGCATTTCCTGACGGATGCGGCACACGTTCAACCACTGCGTCAAGAATGTCTTTTATACCTTCACCTGTCTTGCCTGACGCACGTATTATCTCACTTCGGCTGCATCCCAACAAATCTACAATCTCGTCTTCAACCTCATCTGGCATAGCCGAAGGCATGTCGATTTTGTTTATTACGGGAATAATCTCCAAATCATGCTCCAAGGCCATATACAAATTGCTTATCGTCTGGGCCTGCACCCCTTGTGTGGCATCGACAACGAGCAACGCCCCCTCGCACGCAGCAATACTTCGTGAAACTTCGTATGAAAAATCAACGTGCCCCGGAGTGTCGATAAGATTCAATATGTATTTGGAACCTTCATAGTCATATTCCATCTGAATGGCATGGCTTTTTATCGTGATACCACGTTCACGCTCAAGCTCCATGTCATCAAGCATTTGTCCTTCGGTAATCTGGATTGTATTTGTATATTCCAACAAACGGTCGGCAATAGTAGATTTTCCGTGGTCAATGTGTGCTATTATACAAAAATTCCTTATTTCGTTCATCAATATGTCATTTTGGAACGCAAATATACAAAAAATGCAGTTTAAGCCCAAGAATTCGGATAGTTTTATAGTTAAATTTTAAAATAGTCATCGTTATCTTACCGAATAAATGACATTCCGCAAATTGTCTTCAACGACACCAACGCCAGCCAGACATTAATCAGACAGGAACAAAATACTAACGGGAATATAGCTGAAAATCAACGCATTTCCCAAAGGCGGCCTTTTACAGTTTAAAAGGCGGTCTTTTACATCATAAAAGACCACCTTTCGCAATATGAAACATGGCCTATTGGAAACGGTTTTATTTCGCATCACATAAAAATCCAAACTCTTTTCACGTTATCCGTCTTTTTCTTCGGCTATTCAAACGATGTTCACTATATTTGCAAACGAAAAAAGCAATTGTGATGAAAAAACTTTTCTTGATTTTCCTGATTTGCCCCACGACTTTCGTTGCATGCCATGAAAGCCTTGAGGAAAAGGCCGCACGGGAAGCTGCGGAGTTCACAAGAAAGAACTGCCCCGTAGCAGTCAGTGAAAACATAGTGAACGACAGCATGGTCTACGAAAAAAACACGCGCACCATACATTATTATTATACAATCAACGGAAACGCCGACACCACGGCCATAAACATACAACAGGCAAGAGACATGCTTATAAAAGGCGTGAAGGACGCAACCGCACTAAGGCCCTACAAGGAAGCCGGATTTAACTTTGCATACACATATTTTTCAGCAAAAAACAAGGGCAAAAAACTAATTGAAGTGCCAATCACTCCCAAAGACTACAATGCCTCGGAATAAACACATCTATACAAAAGGATTTGTTTCCATAAAACAATAAAAGAGGGGTTGAACACCCCTCTTTTATTATTAATTCATTTACATTATACTCGCCATAACATATTATTCTTCAGGCCGCATATTGGTGTAAACATTCTGTACGTCCTCATCGTCTTCAAGCAAATCCACCATTTTGTCAATGGTAGCACGCTCTTCCGGCGAAACGTCCTTCAAGTCGTTCGGAATACGCGTAAATTCAGCTCCCGTAACCTCGAAACCGTTTTCCTCCAAGTGCTTTTGTATTTCACCAAAGCTCTTCGGGTCGCCGTATATTGTTATTTCGCCGTTCTCCTCGTCAACGTCATAATCGTCATCGACACCGTAATCTATAAGGTCAAGTATCAATTCGTCCATATCAAGCCCGTCTTTTTTCTTGAACGAGAACACGCATTTATGGTCGAAAAGGAACGACAGGCTGCCCATTGTACCAAGGTTGCCATTGAACTTGTTGAATATTGCACGCACATTACCCACCGTTCGTGTAGTATTGTCAGTCGCCGCATCAACAAATATGGCGATTCCATGAGGACCATACCCTTCATACGTCATCTCCTTATAGTCGCTCTGGTCTTTTCCCATAGCGTTCTTTATGGCACGCTTAACATTTTCAAGCGGCATGTTCTCACGCTTGGCATTAAGTATGATTGAACGCAAATGAGGATTGTTGTCAGGATCTGGGCCGCCGGCCTTTACAGCTATAGCTATCTGTTTTCCAATCTTTGTAAAAGTCCTGGCCATGTGGCCCCATCTTTTAAGCTTTGTAGCTTTACGGTATTCAAATGCTCTTCCCATATTATTGTTTTATTTTTACTTTTCCACGAAATATCATCTCAGTTCTGCGTCCAGCTCTTTCTTGATGTTGTTTATGAGTTTGTTCATGATGGCATCAATCTGCTTGTCCGTCAATGTCTTCTCTTCATCCTGAAGGATAAAGTTCACGGCATAACTCTTTTTGCCCTCCGGCAGATTCTTCCCCTCATACACGTCAAACAATTCAACCTTCTTCAAGAATTTGCGTTCTGTCTGGTTTGCTACTCTTTCTATGTCTGCAAACTTAACGCTCTTGTCTATCAACAGCGCCAAATCACGGCTTACGGATGGATATTTGCTGATTTCACGATAGCTTACAGTGTTCTTGCTGACAGCCTTTATTACATCGTCCCAATGTACATCGGCATAATATACGTCATTATCTATACCGAACGCCTTGACAAGTTTCTTGCTTATGACTCCTAACTCAACCAAGACTTTTCCATTCTTTGTCTCCAATGTCATGCCACATGAAAAGATGTCATTGCCGCTTTCCTTTACAGATACAGAACCGGCAGGTACACCCATGCGCCTCAAAACATTCATTACATATGCCTTCAATTCATAGAATGTCGCATCTTCGTCAGGATGAGCCCAGCTGCCCGACACACGTTTGCCTGTCACCCACAAACCGAGATGCGTTCTTTCCTTATACGCCTGCATCGGATTTTCGGGATTCTTCTTGTCTGGATTGTACCTGTACACGTTGCCAAATTCAAAAAAGCGCAAGTCAGGATTTTTCCTATTGGCATTGTATGCGATGCTCTCAAGTCCGCCAAACAACAATGTGGCACGCATTACATTAAGGTCTGAACTTAGCGGATTAAATATCTTTACAATGTTCTCCGCATGATAAGTGTTCAGCCCGTTGTAGTACGCTCCCTTTGTAAGAGAATTGTTCATGATTTCGTTGAAGCCGCAACCTACAAGTTGTTCGCCTACGATATTTTCAATCTTATGCTTGTTATCCTCAGCTCCTTTTATCACAAGTGAACTCTTCAACTGTGTAGGTATCTCCACATTATTATATCCGTATATGCGCAAAATGTCTTCAACGACATCGCAAGGACGCTGTACGTCCACACGGAAAGGAGGTACGCTAAGCTCCAAACCATCATTACATTCCGAGTCAATACTCATGCCAAGGCTGGTCACAATTGACTTTATCATATCCGGCTGAAGTTCCTTACCTACCAGGCTGTTCACATATCCGTACTTCAACGACACCTTGAAGTCATTTATCGGTTCAGGATAAACGTCCTTAATCTCCATAGACACCTTGCCTCCGGCCAATTCCTTGCACATTATCGCCGCCTGTTTAAGCGCATATATTACGCCGTTGGGGTCGATACCGCGCTCGAAACGGAACGACGCATCAGTGCTAAGTCCATGCCGGCGAGCACTTTTCCTTATCCATGTAGGATGGAAATACGCGCTCTCAAGCACAACATTCGTGGTCGTCTCATAAGTTCCGCTGCCCTTTCCGCCAAATACTCCGGCTATACACATCGCGTCCTCCACGTTGCATATCGCGAGATCGTGTGCCCCGAGCTTATGCTCCACTCCGTCAAGTGTGACAAACGGCGTACCCTCAGGCATCGTCTTCACCACGATATGATGTCCCGTCACCATGTCGGCATCAAAGCAATGGAGCGGCTGTCCATAAGCCATCATTATGTAATTAGTTATATCGACGATGTTGTTGATGGGGCGCAAGCCTACAACACGCAACCTTTCCTGAAGCCATGCGGGACTTTCCTTGACATCACATCCGGTTATACTTACGCAGGCATACCGTTTGCATGCGTCATTGTTTTCTATTGTCACGTCAATCGGACAGTCATTGTTGTCAACGGCAAAAGCCTCACAACCTGGACGGTGAAGTGATGTCTCATACCCATTGCGCACAAGCCATGCATAAAGGTCGCGCGCCACGCCCCAATGCGAAAGGGCATCCGCCCTGTTGGCTGTTATGTCTATTTCTATAAGCCAGTCACTTTCCAGATTATAATATTCAGCCGCAGGCTGGCCTACCTTGGCATCTTCCGGCAACACGATTATTCCATCATGGCTCGTGCCGACACCTATTTCGTCTTCGGCGCATATCATGCCGAAGCTGTCAACACCACGCAATTTCGACTTCTTTATGACAAACTCCTTGTCGCCGTCATAAAGCACGCAACCCAAGTCGGCTACGACGACTTTCTGTCCGGCCGCCACGTTCGGGGCGCCGCACACAATCTGCGACGGAGTTTCACGGCCAAGGTCTACCGTTGTAATATGCAAATGGTCTGAATTCGGATGCGGTTCGCACGTAAGTACCTGCCCCACATACAGTCCCTTCAATCCGCCTTTGATACTCTGAACTTCCTCCAATGCGTCCACTTCCAGTCCTGTAGATGTCAGCGCATCGCAGACTTCCTGTGGAGTAAGGTTGAAATCCACATATTCTTTAAGCCACTTATAAGATATGTTCATTGCGAATTATTTTTTATGCTTTTTTACAGACCGCAAAAGTAGTAATTTTTAGTCACTTACACAAACTTTGCAGTAAAAACAATTGGTTGTGATACAATCATAACCGAAAACCGTATTGCAAATGTCACAGGCAAGAAAGCCTAACCACCCTGACTCCCGTCATGGTACGTTGTCTTTGCAAATAAGAATACAATGTCAACGGTTCTTCCACCACTTTGCGCCTCAAGCTTGAAGCATTGAGCAGGTGCAGGCCGTCATCATGCCACACGGCAAAGCCTACATGCTGGATATCAAGTCCTTTCAGTGTTGTGGTTAGGGCCAATATGTCGCCATCTTTAATCGTAGACCGAAGCAGAGTGGAGTTTTTAACCGCCGACTTCGGAACATACCTGAACGACTTTTTGTTCAACGCTTTTTCCGTTTCTGCAATCTGCGGCACATATTCCGGATTGTCTTTCAGCATCTTATATTTCTCCGGGTAAGTTGACATGTAGTAAACATTGATATCCTGCACGGCTGTAAACGGTGGCACAGGAGCCTGCACTTCACGACATAATCCTTTGGCCGTGTTGTCCTCAATCCAATCGGTAAAATAATGCAGCCGCTTGACATAATGCGGAACGGAACCTCCGCGGTAGCGTATAGTACGAAGGTTGTCGCAAAAAGCATTGAATGTATATGCCTTCTGCCTTGCGCACATGGTCAATGCCACTACATTCTCAACGTATGTCGTGCAGTCAAGCTGCCGCAGGTTTACGACAAGCCTCTCGCGCCTGTTCACCTCCAAGGTATGTGCCACATAAGGCAGTCCAAGCAGTTTGCGCGCAAAAAACACAGTCACGTTAGCCCGGCCTGACAGCTCACTCGCACTTTCAAGCAGCCCCACAACTTTCAGGCTGTCAGCTTTAGTGTATTGCATATAGCTTGCCACAGTTCCGCTCCCCATGTTTTCAACCGACAAAGCATGCGAGGCTGCTGCCGGAGCATGCCCGACAGACGCACAAGTGACGGCCGTGCACACAGCCGCAAGTATCAAGTTACAGCATAATATCTTCATAGCCAAATGACATTTTGTATATAACGGTTTTTCAAAAGGCCGTAAATTGGCGTGCAAAAGGCCGTAAAACGCACGCTAAAACATTGCCTTTTGCAATGCGATTGACGACATATTGGGAAGCACACCGTTCCTTACCGCATCAAAATTTCCCTAAAATCCTGTCCATCACCCAGTTAACCGGCGTAGCAGACACGCTTGTACACGAGCATACGCCTATGCCTTGCAGGTCTTCGATGACATTCTTTATTATCGGCAACTGCACATAAGGCGGATTGGGGACATTAATACTTGAAGTACCCTCACTTGTAACCAAGCGTATAGGATCATAGTTGAAAACGGAAAAACACAGCATACCCTTGTCGCCTATAACCTCCACACAGTCTTCCTTAGACGACTTATGTCCTACAAAGCACCAAGAACCACTGCCCGACAGGCCACTCTCAAAACGGAAGCATGCACATACATTATCCTCGGCGGCATACAGGCCGGCACGGTTGGCGCATATACCCTCGGCCTCGACAATCACCCCGAACAAGTCTTGCAGTAAGTCGAGCTGATGTGGGGCAAGGTCATAAAAATAGCCTCCTCCAGCTATATCTGGCTGCAACCGCCATGGCAGTGACGCTCCGGCAGAATAATCCAAATCACGGGGAGGACACGAAAACCTGATTTGCACATTCATAATATCGCCTATCACCTTGTCGTCTATCAGGTTTTTCACCTTTTTAAAATAAGGCAGGTATCTCCTGTAATATGCAACAAAGCATGGCACACCCGTCTGTTCGCTTACACGGTTAATCCTCGCACAGTCATCGTAATTAGCAGCCAAGGGTTTTTCTACATACACAGGCTTGCCGGCACGCATGGCCAGAATGGCAAACGTGGCATGGCTTGACGGCGGAGTGGCTATGTATATGGCGTTTACATCCGGGTCGTCGATAAGTTCCTGCGCATCAGTATACCATTTTCTCACGCCGTGCCGTTCGGCATATGAACGCGCCTTTATCGCGTTGCGGCTCATTACAGCCACCACCTCGGAACCTGTGACCTCGTTAAATGCTGGACCGGATTTTTTCTCTGTGACCTCTCCGCAGCCTATAAACCCCCATCTTAAAAGTTTCATTTCAATCGCTTTTAACCAGAATAAAAACACTAAAAGCACCGGCAAACCACCAACGACAACGGTAGACATTGCCGCCCTTTGCCGGTTTTGCATACAAAGTTAGCAATTTTTATCCATACCTTAAGCCCATATTATTAAGAATATTGCTACCTTTGCATAAATAAACCACAACAAGGCGTGTTTCCTGTATGAAAAAGTAAACATACCGGCTACGGCAACAAACGCCAAATCAACAGGGATATAAGACATGGGAAACCTCAAACAAGCTTCAATAAGCAAAAGCCGCAGTTATACGGCTTGCCTGTCGGAAGCCCATAGAATGCTTTTCGACAATATCAGAAGTATATTCAGCAGAACCTGGATTTATTGCCTCGCGCTGGCCTTGGTGTCAGCGGCGTACCTCTCGCTGTACATCCACGCCATGCTTTATGGCAGCAGCACGTGGCTTACGGTGGCGCTATGCGCCGTATCGCTTATAACGCTTTGTGCGGAAATAGCCTATTATGCAAGAGCCATGTTCGTAGTCAACGGGCAGCCAATGAAGTGGAACATCAAGAGATGTACAATCCTCACGGCATATTATATTGCGTTCTGCATTGTCATGGCCTTTGTTTACGCAGCCGTTTTCTATGGGGTGACGATGGCTAAACAGCCTGCAACCTTATACGACATGATGCCGACGTTCTACATCCTCGGAGGTGTGTCTGTCGTCATATACCTCCTGCTTCTTCCGTTCATATACGTAGGAATGAAGTATCTCGTCGAGACAGACAGCAAGCTGGAAAAAATCATATTCAAGTCGTACAAGACTGGATTACGCCATTGGGGGCTGATTTTCACGGCGCTGTTCCTTGCCACGCTTTGTGCGATAATATGCGCGGTGCTCGTATCCGCACCTATGTTCATTGTTTTGGCGGCAAACTCACTATCCGTTTACGGAGTGAACTTCATCGGCGACCCGACGGGACTGCCGTCTTATTTCACTGTCATACAATTTGTGGTCTATGCGCTGACATTCTTCATCTGGGCATATATCAACATGTTTATAATCTTTGTATGCTATTTCCTTTACGGCAGCATAACAACCCGTGAAAAGGAAAAGAACGAGATGTTGAATGAACTGAAAAACAAATAAGAATGCCATGGGAGCAAAACGAATCTTGTTCATAGACCGTGACGGAACACTTGTAGAAGAACCGCAAGACGAGCAGGTGGACTCGTTCAACAAACTGAAGTTCACCAACGGGGTGTTCAAAAACTTGGGCTTCATACGCTCACACCTTGACTTCCGCTTCGTAATGGTAAGCAATCAAGACGGCCTCGGCACAAGCTCTTTTCCAGAAGACACGTTTTGGCCTGTACACAACTTCATATTGCAGACTCTTGAAGGTGAGGGTATTACGTTTGACGACATCCTGATTGACAACCATTTTCCCAACGACAACCATCCATGTCGCAAGCCGGGTACAGGCATGCTTACCGAATATATCGGCAATCCTGAATACGACATAAAAGGGAGCTACGTCATCGGAGACCGTGACACAGACCGGCAACTTGCCGAAAATTTGGGATGCAAAAGCCCTTATACTCGGTAAGGACGGTATGACATGGGAGAAAATAGCAGAAATATTATTTGCCGGAGAACGCACGGCCAAGGTGAAAAGAACCACTAAAGAGACCGATATCAAGGTGGAACTGAACATCGACGGCACCGGTAAATGTGACATCTCGACTGGAATCGGTTTCTTCGACCACATGCTCGAACAAATTGCACGACACGGAATGATGGATTTGACAATCCACACAGAAGGCGACCTTCACGTAGACGAGCATCATACCATCGAAGATACGGCTTTGGCTTTAGGCGAATGTATAAGCAAAGCCCTCGGCGACAAACGCGGAATTGAACGCTACGGGTACTGCTTGCCGATGGACGACTGCCTGTGTCAAGTTGCCCTTGACTTCGGGGGACGGCCGTGGCTCGTATGGGAAGCAGACTTCAAGAGAGAGAAAATCGGAGAAATACCTACCGAGATGTTTCCACATTTCTTCAAAAGTCTAAGTGATTCTGCACGCATGAACCTTAACATCAAGGCAGAAGGACAAAACGAGCATCACAAGATTGAAGGAATCTTCAAGGCTTTGGCACGGGCTTTACGCATGGCGGTAAAGCGTGATATATATCATTATGAGCTGCCTTCCACAAAAGGAATTATATAAAGGCTGGATAACACAAGCATCTAAACAACAAACACGAACCTCGCCGTATAATATAACTGGACTGCCAATATGTAAACAGGGAACAATGGAGCTGCCGTTACAATTCCAGCACATAGGCTTTTAAATGCATCGGGAACACCCGTGAACGTTCCGCAGACAAAACCATAAACAAAAGACATAGCCGTCACAACAAAAGCCAATAATGGAACAAGTGACGCACTGAACGCACTCGGAAACAAGTCGCCAGACAAGCCAAGAAGAACTGCATGCGGAACAAAAGCAAGAAGAAATACAACCACAACAAAAACAACAAGAACGCCAAGAGCTGAACACATGGCGCGACGTTGACGTCCTGTGATATTTCCGCCATACAACAATTGTACCATAGCCCTGCAAAATCCACTCCCTGCAAAAGAGCCGTAAGCCATCGAACAAAGAATTATCCAGACAATGAGATTTCCTGAAACATTGTCAACGAACGTACCCAAAAACCACCGTATCCCCTCGCCTCCCAACATCGACCTAAAATGGGATGACGGCAGTACAGTAACAATTATCCATGACAGCAGAACCAAAACAACTTCTGCAGCAGCCAATACTACCGACAATAAAGGAAATATTCTTTGCTTCATACTTTTTGTAAATAAGTTTTTAACACTTTTACCAAAGTGAGCCCGATACAGCCATAGCATCTATTCCAAGCCATACATCCATTAATTTTCATCCGGATACAGGTTGTCGGCATCTAGGATATGCAGCTCAATGGCTCTTGTGACAAGACGCGTGGCATTGACACCCACACCTCCATTCCCGTCAGGAAAGAACTTTCTAACAAGTTCATTCTGTCGCTTCTCAAGACTTTTCACACCGAAAGGCATTCCGCGCAAACCTGTTATCTGCTCTTTCGTATACCCTAAAGCAAGATGACGTAGAAAACGCTCGTCGTATTCGTCTATCTCGTAGTTAACCAACGCCTCCTGACGAGCAATCTGGCTGTTCACACTATACTTGAAGCGTTTTACTATTTTCTCAAGTATCGGCTGATTGAAAACCAGCTTCTTTCCGCTCATAACGCTCACAATGTCTCCTCTTGTCAACAGTTCTCCACTTTTCAGGATTATCCCGTCACATCCAGCATCAAGTGCATCCACCCATAACTTCTCGTTAAGTATCTCCCCGGTAAAAATCAAGACTTTTACATTGCCATATGCCTCCTTGGTATGTCGGCATATTTCCACACCGACAGTCGTGGAACCGCCAAGTCCCAAATCAAGCAAGACCAAATCTGGCTGCTGCTGTTTCATCAATCGCCAGTATTCAGCCTCATTACCTGCCGTACCTATTACTTCAGCTTCTGGCACGTCGTTCTTTAATATACCTTCAGTACCTTTCAATTCCAAGGGCACGTCTTCTACTATTATAACCTTAAAACTGTCCATATATCCAAATAATAATGTAATACAATTATTGGTTCATGTTCTCATGACATTCTCTACACGTGCGAACAACAAGCGGACAACAAGCATTTCGCCGTCAGATCGATCAACCGTAATTCCACATCCATGGCGATTGGCATGTTCCGCAATCTCGCGCATTATCTGGCGACATATCATAAACGGAATATTCCCAACTTGTGGGGCAAACGAATCTTGGCATTGTTTCTCCATTTGTCCGGAACATCGTCCTGAAAACTCAAGTATCACATATTTTGAATCTTCAGGAGACACCTGTATGGAAGAAAACGAACATCCACACTGTTTTTTCAACACTTCAAACAAATAAGCCACGAGGGCTTTATCACCCCACACACATTCATCTACGCCCAGCAACTCCGTCAACTGTACCGGTCTGCACTCGAAAGTTATGGCCTCCGACTGATGTCTTACCTGTTCGCACAATATGGAATACAATTCTTTATAATATTCCAAAACCTCACTAACCGCATCGATATTCCTTATATCCTCGCCCACCAAATGGCCTATACGTGATGGGTAATACATTGTTTCATGTTTCAAAGCACTCAAACTGTTGTCTATTACGTTGTTGCGAACATACAGCTTTTCATCTTCATACATCACACGATTCAACTCGTCTTCCGCCGCTTCAATTGTCTCAATCTTCGCATCGCCAAGCTCCAAAGAACATCGCAATTCCTCTTTAATCATATCCACCGCACCTTTTAACTCGTCAGATATTTTCAATACATCAATATTCCCGATCAAACGCAGTTTCTCTTCATCTGAAATATCTGCATGTAACACACCTACTACATTCCCCACACATTCCCCACACAACCGCAGATACAAAACATGGCGATAATAAAGAAAATAATACACAAACACAACGGCAATAACCAGCAGCACAATTACAACAATTGCAGCGGTCTTGTTTGTGCTTGCCGACTGCACCGCAAGACAATAACCTTCAAGTCCCTTATCTGCAGAACGTTCCTTGAACAATCGTGTGTAAATCCTATTATTATACTCATACAAGTCCCATCGGTGCAAAGCCAAGGCGGCCACAGCGCCCTCATTGCGAATGTCAAGGATTATGTCATAATCAGTATCTATTCCTTCATTAAACCAGCGTATTTCCGCCGGAATATTCCTACCATCATCACATCCCGACATCAGACAATCATCTCCAGGTTTTATTGTCCTATAGTACTCATTCAAACACAACCGTGCGGAATCTGCAAACGCAAGCGTCTCTTCATAACGTCCTTCTATATTGCAATAATATGCAGAATCGGCATATTCGTCGGCTTTATTCAACAACACAGCTTTTCTGTCATTCGAAGCAGAAACATCCTTGCCGGCAAACAAACACAGCATAAGCAACAATATGCCACGCAGCACACCATACGGAAGCCTGAAGTAAAAACGGCTACCACTGCCTTTGACACTCTCGACAAACAATCCGCATACATTGAATATCTGACTTATCTTCTTATATTTGTCAATTATTCCCTTGCAATTCATTAAACCAAAACCGTGTCCATTACGAACCTTACGGCTGAATATTCCAGAAAGTTCGTCCTCAGCCATCCCACACCCTGTGTCTTTTACCGATATTTCAACATAACTGCCGGCATCTTCCGCATATACTGTCACCAAACCTCCATTCGGAGTAAATTTACGGGCATTGTCAGCAAGAGTATTCAGCATGAATAAAGTCAGAGCCTTGTCCGCCTTCACCACGGAGTCTGTAGGTTTGACATCAAAACCAACACCCTTCAAACTAAATGACATTCCTGACTTTGCAAGGACAGAAAAAACCTCCTGCAACCTAAAACTTTCTATGTGCAAACTTAACTGCCCCTGCTGCAGCTGAATCCAATGCGTAAGCACCGTGTTGTATTCGCTTATCCTTTCCACAAGCTCCGACATGTATGCCCAACGCTCACGTCGCACGTCCTCGGATTCGTTCCCTGCTTTCAACCTCGCCACTTCATTTATCATACGGTCAATATAGGGCACAACATTGTCCACGATAAACGCCTTGGCCTTGTTATCAAGACTTCTCCTCTTGTCTTTTTCCAATTGTAACCGCTTCAACTGCAACTGTTCGTTTGCAATCTCAAGCCTTTCATCAAGGCCAGACATCATGGCTGCACGCTCCTCATGCCATTCCCTCAACGGGGCAAGCAGACTTACCGTGTAATCAGTTTCGCCGCTACGTTTTCTTCTTTTGTTAAATACAAATAAGAGTGTCAGAACCACGCCTGCCAATACAAGGACGGACGACATAAGCACGTTTAACTGTGCGGAAATACGGTCAAGACGTTCCGCACGCGCCTCAAGCTGACGGTCCTGCCTGGTAAATTCTTGTATGTCAAGATATGCATTGCGGTTGATATCGCTGTTGTTCTTGTCACCAAGAGCCGAATAAACAATGCTCAGACATTCACGTATGCTTTCCACAAGTGCAGGAGCTTTCTCTATAGCCTTGTCATTATACAAGGCATTTTCCAAACATATCAGCGCCGACCGGTAATCACCAAGTGCAAAATAGCATTGCGACAATGTCCTGTACGCACCCGCCGCCTGATACACATCACCGTATTCCTCGAACAACCCAAGTGCCTTCTGCGCCAAATAACCGGCAAACAGACTGTCTGGCATACCGTCTTCGTCAAGATAAGTCAGGGCTGCTTTTATTCCGGCCGTCATGTAGCCATCATCAGCATCGAGCAAATGCTCGCTTATCGACTGCAACGAATTAGCCTGCCAATATACCATGCCGCTACGTTCCGCCAACAAATAGCACTTGACAAGGCATTCGAACTCCACCCTCCAAATCTCACTCCGAGGCTTACCACTTATTATACCGCCGCTGCCAATCTGATACAAATAGGCTGCATACTGCGCAGTGTCAGCCTGTATGCCACCTGAAGGCTCGATATGCGACATGACCTTGGCCGACTGTCCGGCAAGGCCGACATAATAAAAATACGTTGAGCAGACTATCCTGTATTCGGTCTTAGCATACACATAGCGCGCCTTCTGCCGTTCGGTCATAACACCGGCCTTTTCATCTATGCGCTTCATCCGCCTTACAGCACGCTCCCTACAATCATAAAAGTCCTTGTTTCTCGACTCTCTTTGGCACAAGCGCATGTTTTGTATGTCGGCAACAAGCAGTTCCAGCTGGTTGTCTGTCAACATAGCCACACTGTCAAGCCGCGCACGCGCCAGCGCATAATCCATCGCCGCTATGTCAGCGAATGCAAGGTTGTTGTACGCCTCGGCCTTTCCCGTAGGATAATCCCCGGAGGCAGCCAATGCCTTCAACGCAAAATTTCTAACAGAGTCAAGATTGCGATAATGATAAGCGTACGACAATGTGTTCAGCCTGTCTGCCCCGGCATCGCCTGACGGGGCACAAGCCGAAAAGAAAAAAAGGCTCAATAGGCATACGAGCACTATTGAGCCTTTGCTTACATGTATGTTATCCGCGTGCCTTGGCAATGTATCCAAACACCTCCTTGCACTTGTCTGTTATGGCCTGCCAGTCGCCTGCCGCAACGACATCTTTCGGGAACAGTTTTGAGCCCATGCCAACGCAGAACACGCCGGCCTTGAACCAAGAGGTGAGGTTCTCCTCGTCGGGTGACACGCCACCGGTAACCATCAACTTCGACCAAGGCATAGGAGCGAGCAGTCCTTTAACAAGCTTCGGGCCGAGCACGTCACCGGGGAACACCTTGCAAAGGTCGCATCCCTTCTCCTGTGCGAAACCAATCTCCGACACACTGCCGCATCCTGGAGTGTAAGGTATCAGTCGGCGGTTGCAAACAATGGCGATGTCAGGATTGTACAACGGGCCGACAACGAAGTTAGCGCCAAGCTGGATGTACAAAGCAGCCGTAGCGGCATCGACAACAGAGCCTACGCCGAGTGCCAGTTCGGGGCACTCTTTGGCTGCGAACTTAACCACCTCGCCGAATACCTCGTGAGCGAAATCGCCGCGGTTGGTAAACTCGAAGGCGCGCACGCCACCGTCATAGCAAGCCTTTACAACTTTCTTAGCAATCTCAACGTCCTTGTGGTAAAACACAGGCACCATGCCGGTTGCGCCCATCTTGCTCAACACGGCTATCTTATCAAATCTTGCCATTTTATCAATTATTTACTTTTTCACGTTTAAACACCAAATACAGCCCGAGGCAATAGGAGAACACAAGCTCCCATACCTCGTCTGCCAATTTGTTTATACCCTTCTCCTCGTTGGACAAAAAACATTTTACCTTATATTCATATCGCGCCATAACAACACCGTTATCTCTGCACACGGCCCGACGCGTCGCCTCCGGCAAGGTTCTCAACCTCGGCTGTAGAAACCAAGTTGAAGTCGCCCGGTATGGTATGCTTCAAAGCCGAAGCCGCAACAGCAAACTCAAGAGCCTTGCCCTGGTCACCCGGATATGTCATCAAGCCGTGGATAAGGCCGCCTGAGAACGAGTCGCCGCCGCCTACGCGGTCAATAATAGGCAGTATGTCGTAACGCTTGCTCTGATAGAACTCCTTGCCGTCATAGATAAGCGCCTTCCAGCCATTGTGGCTTGCAGAGAGCGACTCACGCAGGGTTGACACCACATACTTGAAGCCGAACTCCTGCATCATGCCCTTGAATATTCCGTAATAGCCCTCGGCGTCAGTCTTTCCGCCCTCTACGTCGGCTTCGGGTTTGAAGCCGAGGCACAGCTGCGCGTCCTCTTCGTTGCCGATGCAGACGTCAACATATTTCATCAAAGGCTTCATTATGCTCTGCGCCTTCTCAGGAGTCCACAGCTTCTTGCGGAAGTTAAGGTCAACGCTGACAGTCACGCCGTGACGCTTTGCAGCTTCGCAAGCCAGGCGTGTCAGCTCTGCCGCCTTGTCGCTTATCGCCGGAGTAATGCCGCTCCAGTGGAACCACTGCGCGCCTTCCATTATAGCGTCGAAGTCGAAGTCTGCAGGGTCGGCCTCGGCGATGGCGCTGTGCGCACGGTCATAAATAACCTTTGACGGGCGCATGCACGCTCCGCTCTCAAGATAGTATATGCCTACACGGTCGCCGCCACGAGCTATGTAGCGCGTATCAACGCCGTAGCGGCGCAATGCGTTCACTGCACACTGGCCTATCTCATGCTTCGGCAACTTGGTTACGAAGCAAGCCTCGTGCCCATAGTTAGCCAAACTTACTGCCACGTTGGCCTCTCCGCCGCCGTATACCACATCGAACACATCGCTCTGTACAAACCTTTTCTGTCCGGGGGATGAAAGGCGGAGCATTATCTCGCCCAATGTCACTACTTTTGCCATGTTCTAGTCTTTTTTAGATTTTTGAATGTTTATAGATTTATTGATTTGTTTTTTAGCATACAAATTTAATACTTAAATCGGTTATGAACAAATAAAACCGAAAAAAACGCATTAATTTTACAGAAAATACAATTTGCCGGACTTTGACAGGCCGGTATCCGGCCTCTTCCACACCTTTTGCCAAATATTGTTTATGAATATTTTTCACCGTGTTCCCTGCTCCATATTCTTGCGGCCCGTACAGCCAGGCTCTTGACTATGGCGACATGAAACAGGCGGATGACAAAGAAATAAATCCTGCCTAAGCAGTTGTTATAATTTACGAGCGTCGAGATGCTGACGCACTGCCGGCCCTGCAACAGAGGCTCACATTCCAATACAATGTAAAAATCGAGATGCTTGTCCCGTTTCCCCATAACCAGTTCCGTTTCATTTTCCTCAATCACCATATCCGCAAAACCACCACCGGCTTTAAGGCCGAAAGGCTTTACAAATGCGTTCCTGAGTTTCATTAGCCATGACACAGGTTCCGGATACCTGACAAATACAAGCTCCAGCAAATCTCTTGGCTTCATCAGCTCACCCACGATTAATGTCCGGCTGAAGCAATCTTCGTAGTCCGCAGGGCGGTATTTGCCAATCAACTTTTTCATTACAGCACAATTATATCCGCGAAGATAAGGATATTCAACGAGTTAGGCAAAGAAATAATAAGAAAACGCCATAAAACCGAAAGCTAACAGGCAGTATGTAGCCTTGCCATGCGACATTCCAAGCACCGCATCCACATGCAAAAACAACAAACAGAATGAAAGGAGCAAAGCCGTTTCATATTGCATTTTGACAATTTGGAAGTTTCCATGAAACTGATTAAAACAGATATTCTGACGGCAAAAAACAACCTCTTGCATGCCAGATTAACATCTACGCAATGACAAAACACCGTTAAATGGAATGCAAGACATGGCCTTTTAGCCAGCAAAAGAGTGCCAAACAGATAAGAAACAACGGTCAACAACCCTTCAAAAGACGGTCTTTTTGCCACATAGGAACCTAAATTAAGGCACAAGACAGCCAATATTCATTGCACGTTTAACCGTCGGACATCCATAATGCACTCATATTCAGACATATAAAAGTGCACACACTAAAAGGCGCATAAATCCGTCCGAAGTATAAAAATTCCACAGCAAGGCCGCTATACAGCGTCAAGCAAAATCAACATGTCGCGTTTCAGGCAAAACCGCTTACATTTTGCAAACGCATGCCGGTACAACCGGCAAAGGCATATACATCCACCAACCAGCACCAAACAAAAACCACAAGCGCAAAAAACCAAGGCCAACGGCCAAGTTTTCCGTTTTTTATTATTACATTTGCAAGGCAATAATAAAACCTATGGAACAGCAATTCTACTTATAATAAATCAAAACTTTAATACAGTATGGATAAAAAGCTAATTGCCAGCATTATAGCATTATGCGCCACAACTTCTATTCTGGCGCAAAAGACATTCAACGTAACAGTAACCAACAGCCATGCAAAGGCAAAAGCCAACGCGCCGGTGGTAATGTCGCTCGACGATTTCGGCATGGATGTCAAATCGGCTTTGGTCATTACAGACGGCAGAGAGATTCCATGCCAGCTTGACGACATAAATCAAGACGGACGCATGGACGAACTTTGCTTCATCATTGACGTGAACGGCAAATCGTCACGCAAGTTCAGCGTTACGTTATACGATACCGGCAGCCCAAGAGAATACGAGCCGCAGGTTTATGTCGAAATGCTGCTCAAAAACAAGAAAATCAAGTCGGAAAACAAGCAGAACCTATACATATCAGAACTGACAGTAGACAATGGAACGAACCCGTACTGGCAGCTGCACCACCACGGAGCCGCATTTGAAAACGACATGGTGGCTTACCGAATATACTTCGACCACCGCCAGACCGTGGACATTTACGGCAAATACAAAAAACAGCTGGAACTGAAAGAAACTCAGTTCTACCCCGACAAAGAGCAGAAATCGGCCATGTACGGCGACGACGTATTGTGGGTAGGCTCGACGCTTGGACTTGGGACGCTCCGCGGATGGGACGGCCACGAGCCAACAATGCTCAATGACGTGGAGAAAAGAAGCCAGAAGATAATAGCGCGTGGCCCGGTACGCACAATTGTCGAAGTAAAAGACAAAGGCTGGACTCCGCAGACCGAAGCCCCAAACACCAAGCCTGTGAACATGTCTATACTGTACACACTGTATGCCGGGAGACGCGAATGCAACGTAGACGTGAAAATAGAAAAGTCCGAACAAGACCTTATGCTGGCTACTGGCTTCATCAACGTAAAGAACTCCACCGAATTTTCTGACAAACAAGGGCTGCGCGGATGCTGGGGCACAGACTGGCCTGTATCGGCAAAAGACAGCGTGGGACACAAGCGCGAGACCGTAGGACTGGGCATATACATTCCCGAAAAATACATAGTAAGCGAGGAACCGGCCAACAAAGACAACTACGCCTTTGTGGTAAGTCCCGGCAACGGAGAGCTACATTACCTGATAACGTTCAGCAGCGACAACGAGACTTTCGGCTACCATAACGCCGACGACTGGTTTACCTTCCTGAAAGAATGGAAAGAGGATGTTGAAAATCCAGTGGAAGTGAAGATTGAAGAATGAAAAAGAACGTAATACGTAAAAACAATCAAATTCTTTACCATTAACTTGGATGAACAGGCTTAAGCGCATCATAAAAGTCACTGTATGGACTATCGCCGCCGCATATATTGCGGTAGTGATAATGGTGCGCATGCCTTTCGTGCAAGACTGGCTCGGCAACAAGGCAAGCTCGCTAATCTCCAATAAACTCGATACAAAGGTTGCAGTCGGCAAGGTGTACCTCGGTTTCCTCAACAGGATCATCGTTGACGACTTCAAACTATACGACAAGCGTGGAAAACTAATGGTAAGCACATCGCGTCTTGCCGCCAAGATTGACTACGGACAGTTGATAAGGAACGGCCGCATACTTGTTTCCTCGGCACAGGTGTTTGGTTTCAACGGCACGTTCTACAAGACCGACAGCCTTGCGAAACCGAACTTTCAGTTTGTACTCGACTCACTTGCGTCAAAAGACACAAGCAAGAAATCTGACATAGAACTAAGCGTAAACTCCCTCATTATTAGGCATGGCGCGATAAAATACGACATCTACGACAAGGCTCGGACACCTTCGCGCTTCAACATGTCGCATTTGGACATCAAAGACATCAGCGCACACGTAATAATACCTTATTATACAGCAGACAGCGCCGCTGTATCACTGAAGAAATTGTCACTGAATGAGGCTTCGGGACTAAATTTGCGTAAGCTTAGCTTTGACCTGAAGTATGATAAAAGCCAAGCTGTACTTACTGGTTTCAACCTGTCGCTGCCACACACAAGCATCAACATCAACCGCCTTGAGGCCGAATACAAACAAAGACGGCAAACCCGACATTGCGACATTGCGCCACCGTGGAATAATGTGGTCGTCAACGGTGACACCTGGCGACTTTGCATGCTTCATTCCTGCATTAAAGAACTTCACCACACCACTGTATATAAGCACCACTTTCAATGGGACAGCCGATTACATGAACATATCAGCCGCAGGAATACGCACTGCAGACAACGGCATAATGTTTGAAGGAAGCGGCAAACTAAATAGAAGTGGACACGGCATTGAATGGAGTGCCGACATTGACAGGCTTACATGCACGGAAAAAGGCATCAACAGCATAATAGACAAACTGCCCGGAGAAAACGGCAAGCTGAAAGAAACTGCAACCCGTCTCGGCGACATACAATACAAAGGCGACATCGGCGGCACAGGCAACAACCTGCATGCAGACGGGACGCTGACAAGCAGCATAGGCTCGGCTAGCTTCAAACTCAAACAAGCCGGAACACACATCAACGCACACCTTGAAACAAACAGACTCGACATAGGCCGTCTGACAGGCAACAACAAATTCGGCACGCTTGCCACAACCGTTGACGTGAGCTGCAAAAAGGACGGCAAGACATTGTCAGACATACGTGTGGACGGCAAATTTCCACGCTTTGACTATAACGGATATTCATACACAAACATCATCGCAAAAGGCGTTTACAACAAGATGTCGTTCAAAGGTTCGCTGGGAATGGACGACCCCAACGGACAAATAAGCATCAATGGCGACATGCAGCTTGGAAAAGCCATGCAAACCGCCAACATAAATGCGGAAATAAGAAGGCTCGACCTGGCTGCACTTAAGATAACAGATAAATGGAAAGGTGCGAAATTCGACCTTGACATAAGCGCCGACACACACGTGGCTGACACAGAAGACAACCTGTTCAGAGGACGTATCGGAATAAAGGGACTTACTATGTATTCCGACGAAAAGGAATACACGCTCGACAGCCTGACTGTGACAGCAGAAAGCGGGAGACTGGTTATGCGCAGCGATTTCGGCCGTGCTTACCTGTCAGGCAGATACAAACTGAAGACAATTGCGCAAAGTTTCGCTAACCTGCTGCACTCAAAACTGCCATCAATGTTCAAGGCTGGCAGCAAGACTGAAAATGAGTTCACCCTTGACGCAGTTATAACAAAGTCCGACTGGCTCAACACCCTATTGGGTGTTCCATTGACTTTTGACTCGCCTCTATATGTCAAGGCCGGAATAAATGACGGACAAGAGACGATGACATTAGCCTGCAATGCCGATAAGATTTCATACGGAAACAGTCCGTATGAAAAAGTTTCCGTATCAGCAACAGCTTACGGTGACACGATTTCCGTAAACGGCAACGTCAAGAAAATAATGGGCAACGGGCACAAACTTGACTTGGCTTTGCTCGCGGCAGCGGCTGACGATAGGCTAAACACTTCGATAAGATGGGACAACAACCAGCAAAAATCAATGAAAGGCCAGCTGAATGCCGAAACAAAATTCGTCAATACGGGAAACAGTAAGCCCGATATTGACATAGACATAAAGCCTTCAAACGTACTCATAAATGACACTGTATGGAACATCATGCCGGCAAACGTTCTTTACAGTGGCGGCGACCTTGCGATAAAAAACTTTGCCATAGAGCACAACAGGCAACACATAAAGATTGATGGAAAGGCGACAAAAAGCGATAACGATTCCATAATCATAGACATGCAGGACGTGGATGTAAGCTATGTGCTCGGCCTCGTAAATTTCCATTCAGTTGAGTTTGGCGGCCACTTAACTGGCAAGGCTTCAATAAAGTCTGTGTTTTATGAGCCTGACGCATACGCAAACGTTGTTGTCAACAGGTTTACTTTCGAACAAGGCCGCCTCGGAAAATTATACGCCGATGTGAATTGGAACAAAAAAGACAAACGGATTGACATCGACGCGCACGCCGATGACACAGACGAATCATGCACAGTGATAAAAGGCTACGTATCGCCAGCTGAAAACAACATCGACCTCAGCATAACGGCAGAGGACACAAACATCGAGTTTCTTAAAAGTTTCTGCGGCAGTTTCATGGACAACATAAGGGCGAAAGCCAACGGAACAGTGAGGTTGCACGGACCATTGAATGCAATAAACCTAACAGGTACGCTCGTAGCCGACGGCAACGTACTCGTTACTCCAATAAACGTGGAATATACGTTGGAAAGAGATACGATACGCTTCATGCCCGATAATATTGTATTCCGTTCTGACACAATTCGCGACCGCAATGGAAACATCGGCATAATAAACGGTGCTCTGCACCACCAACACTTGAGCCGTCTGACATATGACATAAACATTGAAACCAGAAACCTGCTGTGCTATGACACCAAAAGTTACGGCAGCGACACATTCTACGGCACTGCATTTGGTACGGGAACATGCACAATAAGCGGACGAAGCGGCAGAATTGATATTGACATTGACATTACTCCGGAAAAAGACTCTTTCATCGAATACGACGTAACCAGTCCTGAAACAATTGCGGACCAGCAATTCATAACATGGCACGACAAAACTCCCCACCCTACCGGAGAGGACTCAACCGACATGCACACACATATCGGAACGCCAAGCACCATACCTGCCGGCGACATCCCATCGGACATGCGCATAAACTTCCTGATAAACATGACCCCGAAAGCATCGCTACGCGTATTGATGGACAAAAATACCAACGACAGGATATCACTGAACGGCAACGGAACAATAAGGGCTGAATACTTTAACAAAGGCTCGTTTGACATGTTCGGAGCGTTCCTAATCGACCACGGAACATACACTCTGACGATACAAAACATTATCAAAAAAGAATTCCAGTTCAAGCAAGGCAGTACAATCATATTCGGAGGAAATCCGTATGACGCATTGCTTGACCTGCAAGCAATATATACGGTAAACAGTGTGCCGCTGTCAGACCTGCAACTGGGAAACAGTTTCACAAGCAACAACGTAAGGGTAGACTGTCTTATGAACATAAGCGGTACTCCACAATCTCCACAAGTTGATTTCAACATTGACATGCCAACCGTCAACGAAGACGCAGAACAGATGGTGCGCACAGTCATCAACAGTGAAGAAGAAATGAACCAGCAAGTTGTCTACCTGCTAAGTGTAGGACGTTTCTATATGCCCGGTAACAACAACTCAAACGACCAGAACAGGCAAAACCAAACAAGTCTCGCGATGCAAAGCCTATTAAGCGGAACTATAAGCCAGCAAATAAACACGATATTAGGAAACCTCGTGAAGAACAATAACTGGACTTTCGGTGCAAACATCAGTACCGGTGACGAAGGTTTCAACAATGCGGAGTATGAAGGTCTGCTTTCCGGCCGCCTACTGAACAACCGCCTAATTATTAACGGGCAATTCGGCTACCGCGATAACAAAAACGCTACGACATCATTCATCGGGGACTTCAACATTAACTACCTGTTGCTGCCTAACGGCAACATAGCCCTGAAAGTATACAACCAAACAAATGACCGTTATTTTACAAAGTCTTCACTGAACACGCAGGGAATAGGGCTAATCCTGAAAAAGGATTTCAATTCATTGATGGAATTGTTTGGACTGAAGAGAAAACGCACATCAACCATACAGATGAAAAAAGAAAAAGAACAGCACTGACATCATTCCAAATCAAGATAACAATACCTGGCTGTATGCCCGCCTTCCTCACAAACATACTCGCGGCTATATTCGCCTTTAATATTGAAATCAACAGGGTGACTGAATATCGGCCCTTCGAAAACAAATGAATGATATTCACCGTTTTCTCCACAAACATCTGCACCGGAAGGGAAATCTGCAATGAAATCATTGTCTATTATTCTGCCGACAAAACTCTCGGAAAGAACAGAACAGTCAACACAGGTGACAACAGCCTTGAAACCAAGTTTGACAAACTCGGAAACAACATCTTTTGTCGGAATATGCCACAACGGGAACACCGCCTTGATGCCGTCTGCAAAACATTTTGTTTCCCTCTGCCTCCGCAATTCCTCCAGATATAAGTCTCCGAACATGGCCGTAGTCAATCCTAATGACTTTAAAGACTCCACTACCTGTGACATATTGGCTTCATAATCATTGTCCGTCCATGACGTATCGATATGAAATGGAATGAAAGGAATGCCTACAGCCTCGGCCTGCTTACGCAAAAGATGCTCTCCTACTTCATGCATGGCAAGCTTTCCGCTGTCTTTCTTCACAACAGAAAACAAAGCCTTGACATCAATATAAGTCTGAACAAATAGAACGGTACAACGCCAAGGTTGCATCTTTTCCTCCGCTCCAACACAAATAAGCCTGTTCCATGGACAAATATTAAAAAAACGTGAGTTCGGTATAAGAAAACGATTGAAAAAGTTGTGGGAATGAAATATTTTTAGTATCTTTATAGCTGATAATCAATAAGTTACATAAAAACATCCATTCCCATGACTGATGCAAATTTAATAGAAATTTTCTGTATTCTCGATGAGTTCTGCAAATATTTTGCTCCTGAACTGAAAAAACACACGCTTGACACCTGCGGCAAACGCCGCCGCAACCGCCCGTGCCTCATGTCCGACAGCGAGGTGATGACCATTCTCGTACTCTTCCATACCATGCGCCAGCGCGACCTCAAGTCGTTCTACCTCGGTTACGTGTGCAACCATATGCGCAAGGAGTTTCCACACCGCCTGTCGTACAACCGCTTCGTAGAACGTCAGGCCAAGGTAGGGCTCCATCTTTTGCTGTTCCTGCAGACATGTGCGTTGGGTAAATGTACGGGAATATCCATTATCGACTCCACACCGTTGAAGTCATGCAATATAAAGCGTGCGCACAGCCACAGGACGATGAAGGGATGGGCTGCCAAGGGCAAGTGTACGATGGGATGGTTCTACGGGTTCAAGCTGCATATAGTGATAAACGACCGTGGCGAGATAATACAATGGACGCTTACGCCGGGGAACGTGGACGACCGTGAGCCATTGAAGGACAAGGACTTTACGCAAAGGCTGGCAAGATTTTTTGCCGACAGGGGATACATAAGCCAGGAGCTTTTTGAAAGGCTTTTCATTGACGACATACACCTTGTGACCAAACTCAAGAAGAACATGAAGAACTCGCTCATGGACCTGCATGACAAAATCCTGCTGCGGAAAAGGGCGATCATTGAAACAGTAAACGACGAACTCAAGAACGTATGCTACATTGAACATACAAGGCACCGCAGCATTGACGGATTTGCTTCCAACCTGATTGCAGGGCTTATCGCATACAACCTGCTTCCTAAGAAACCGTCACTCAATATTGACATCATTGATAAAAGCAGGCTTATTGCATAAGGTTATTATACCGAACTCACGTTAAAAAACAAAACCAAGATAAAACATAAAGCGATGACGAAAGAAAACAGACTTTCGCCATCGCCCGAAATAAATAAACTCAGCCAAAAAGGCTTAAACGTTAAGCGACTTCTTGATAGCCTCAACCTTAACAAGTGCGGCGTTATTGCAACGCTCATAGCACCCGGCGCACTTCATCGTATCCTTAATCTCAAGATAGAACTTGATTTTCGGCTCTGTACCTGACGGACGGACACTAATCTTTGTCTCGTCATCGCAGAACCACTGGAGCACATTACTTGTTGTCGGCATATCGATTTTTGTGACATTGCCAGCGGCATCACGCTGCTCAAGAGTCTGATAGTCTTTCCATAAAACGACCTTGCTACCGCCAAGTTCGGTAGGCGGATTGTTGCGGAAATCGGTCATCATCTGCTTGATTTCATCGGCACCGGTTTTTCCTGGCTTAACCACATTGATTGTCACCTCCTTCGAGAAGCCATATTCAAGATATATATCCATCACTACATCATAAAGTGTCTTGCCTTGGTCTTTCGCCCAAGCGCAGATTTCTGCGAGTAACGAACAAGCCGAAACAGCATCCTTGTCACGTACAAAATCCTCTGCAAGGAAACCGTAGCTTTCCTCACCGCCACCGATGTATTGCTGTTTTCCTTCAGAAAGAGCTATCTCACGTGCGATCCATTTGAAGCCAGTATAGCAATCACGCATCTCAATATGCTGTTTGTCAGCTATTTTCTTGATTACTTCCGTGGTTACAATAGTCTTAACGATGAAATCAGTAGGCTTCATCAGCCCCTTAGCCTGACGGTTGCGTATGATGTAATAGAGGAACAAAAGACAAGTCTGATTGCCGTTAATAAGTATCCATTCACCCTTGTCATTCTTGCAAGCCATTCCCACACGGTCGGCATCGGGGTCGCTCGCCATAACGATGTCGGCATCAATCTCTTTTGCATCGCGCAAAGCAAGTGTAAGAGCCTCACCGTTTTCGGGATTAGGACTTACAACCGTTGGGAAGTCGCCGCTCTTTATCATCTGCTCTTTCACACAATGAACGTTCTCAAATCCCCACAACTTTAACGAGCGCGGAATAAGTTTCATGCCGGTGCCATGCAACGGAGTATAGACAATCTTCAAATCTTTCTGACGCTTGATAACTTCCGGGTCAATGGAAATTCCATGTACAAGTTCAAGATAAACCTTGTCTATTTCTTCACCGATGATTTCTATCAGCTCTTTGTTCCCATTGAACTTGACATCTTCCACCTTCACTTTGTTCACCTCGTCGATGATGCCTGTGTCATGCGGAGCCAACACCTGTGCACCATCTTCCCAGTAAGCCTTATAGCCGTTATACTCCTTCGGATTATGGCTTGCCGTTATGTTTACACCGCTCTGGCAACCCAGATGGCGGATTGCGAATGAACATTCAGGTGTCGGACGCATATCGTCAAAAAGGTAAACTTTTATTCCATTGGCTGAGAATATGTTTGCTACTGTTTCAGCAAAAAGGCGGCTATTATTACGGCAGTCATGGCATACAACAACCGATATTTGCTCGCGGTCGGCAAAATTCTTCTTCAAATAATTTGCGAAGCCCTGCGTGGCCATGCCAACCGTATAGACATTCATACGGTTGCTGCCAGCTCCCATTATGCCACGGAGGCCCCCCGTACCAAATTCAAGGTTCTTGTAAAAACCCTCTATAAGGTCTGTCTTGTCCTCATTTTCAAGCATACCTTTTACGGCTGCCTGTGTTTCAGCATCAAAGACTGGTGTGAGCCACTGCTTAGCCTTGGCCTCACACAATGCAATCAATTCAGAATTATTTTCCATACTATTATCAAATGTTAGTGATTCATGTTACAAGGAATAAGGCTACATATAGAAACAGGTATCTTGCCGATGCACTCTAAACTGCCTTATTTTGCCACAAAGATAATAAATAAAAGTAAAAAATATTGTCACACAAATTATTTTTCACGTTTTTTCATCGAATTTTATTGCTATTTCAATACATTCACTATGACAGTCAATCCCGACATTATAAGGTCATCAATGATTTACGCCATAGCCAAACAAAGCAAAATCTCCCTTCAAAGGGTCTTCTGGAAATATCTCTGCAAGCTTGGCCGACAAATTTCTAGCAACAGACATCGAAGCTGTTTTTGCATTAATCAAACCTAAACGGTTAGCCTCTTGAAGCACATGAGTGTCCATTGGGATTATCAATGTCCGCTTATCAATAAATCCGCTCCACAACCCAAGGTCTACAGGCGAACTGTCACGCACCATCCAACGTAAGAACATACATACGCGCTTGCAGGCAGAGGTGGTATTTTTTGGTATTATAGTCTCTATCCCCATGCTCGAAAAATAATCCGTAATACATTTTACCGCGGTAAAACCATCTGTTGCTTGCGACTGCACATACCGCCCGATAGTGCCGTATTCACGAAGCATCTTGTTCATGGCGACAAGCAATGCATACATGGTATGCCACGTATACAGACGATAGAAACACCTTTCATCGTCGTCAGGAACATCATGCTTGAACCTTCCGCTTTGCAGCCAATCATACACATTATTCTTAGATACATCCAAGAAAAACTGTATCTTCGGCATAAATTGCTTTCGGCTTCCATAGCTTAAGCAGGATGCGATAAAGGCGACTGTCTCCTGATTATCCTCACCTTCTACCTGGTGCATGAACCAGCTGGGGTCATCCGGAAGAAACTCGGCTGTCTCGTATTCTTCAGCATACTGCCACAAAAGTTTTTTTATATCGTCCATTTATGAATATATTTGACGAAAAAAAACAAAGAAGACAAAAGATGAAATCAAGCTTTTACTTCATCTCTTGCCTTCTTCTGTTCCATTACTTTTTTAGTTCACAAATTTCAAAGTATTGTCTTAACTGCCTCTAGCATACCTTTTTCCAAAATCAAATCAAGATCTTTCTTTACGAGCGCATTCAGTCCCTTTATGTTATTAAGGTCTTCGCCCCATATTTGTGTGGCAGAAAGTACACCATCCGTAACCTTTTGGGTATCGCCCGTAGCCCACAAGTCTTTCAACAAATCCATTATTTCCTGCGAGTCGTTAGGAACAATATCCGTACCATCTGCACGCTTGCCACCCTTATAATAAGTAATGATAGCAGCAAGACCGAATACAAGTCCTTGCGGCAGTTCACCCTTGCGCTCAAGATAAGTCTTGACACCAGGCAGGTCGCGTGTCTGATATTTGGGGAATGAATTAAGCATTATGCTCGTTACCTGATGGTCTACAAACGGATTCATAAAACGCTCGAGCACATCGCTTGCAAACTTCTGAAGCTCGTCTTTCGGCAAGTTGAGAGTCTCCATAAGTTCTTCAAACTGCACCTTATGAATATATTTGCCGACAACTGGATCTTTACATGCGTCACGAACAATGTTTATTCCACTAAGGAACGCTACAGGGCTCAGCACGGTATGTGGACCGTTGAGAAGCGTAACTTTACGCTCATGATACGGTTCTTCCGACGGGACAAAGAGTACATGCAATCCGGCCTTGTCGGCAGGGAATTCCTCTGCTATTTCTTTCGGAGCCTCTATAACCCAAAGATGGAAAATCTCGGCCTGTACAACGAGATTGTCCTCATAACAGATTTTCTGCTGTATGTCCTTTATTTCCTTGCGTGGGAAGCCCGGCACAATACGGTCAACTAATGTGGCATAGACTCCGCAGCAGTCTGTAAACCACTTCTTAAAGTCATCACCAAGATTCCAAAGCTCTATATACTTATAGATACAGTCCTTAAGCACATGACCATTGAGGAAAATAAGTTCGCAAGGGAATATGATAAGTCCCTTTGTCGGATCGCCGTTGAATGTTTGGTAACGGCGGTAGAGAAGCTGTACGAGCTTGCCCGGATACGAACTTGCAGGAGCATCTTCAAGCTTACAGCTCGGATCAAAGGCAATACCTGCCTCTGTTGTGTTCGAAATCACGAAACGCATCTCCGGCTGGTCGGCCAGTGCCATAAACGCCTCATTCTGAGAGTAAGGGTTTAATGCACGGCTCACACAATCGATACGTGTAAGGCTGTTTACAGGTTTCCCGTCCTCAAGTCCTTGCAGGTTTACGTGATAAAGGCAGTCCTGACCGTTGAGTTTGTCAATCATACCGCCGCCAAGAGGCTGCACTATTACGACTGAACCATTGAAATCTGTTTTCTGGTTCATGTTATAGATAATCCAATCAACAAAGGCACGAAGGAAGTTACCTTCACCAAACTGAATTACTTTCTCCGGCATAACGCTCTTTGGCGCAGTCCTCTTGTTTAAAGCTTGTAATTTTTTCATGATTTGATTTACTAAATTCGTTTTTATTAATTTTGTTGCAAAATTACAGTATTATTGAATAATGTGTACCATTTTTACGCATTAAAAGCACGTAAAGGTTTGCGTGACTGCATTTTAGGCAGGCAAGCGGACAAGATTCAGACAGACAAGCATATAAACTTTTGTCATTTACAAAAATTTCGGATACGTCACGTCTGTCCTTGTCCGCTTGCCCGGCAAAACCTTACATGGCAAATACGTTAAATCCACCGTCGACAACAGCCACGGTTCCCGTGACAAACTTGGCGGCATCGCTCATCAGATAATGTATCGTTCCGCAAAGTTCCTCAGGATCTCCCATACGCCCGAACGGAGTCTGACGTACCACATCATTACCTCGCTGAGTGTAAGAGCCGTCAGGATTAGTCAACAACGCACGGTTCTGCTCGGTTATGAAAAAACCAGGTGCAATGGCATTTACACGGATGCCTTCGCCAAATTTCTTGGCACATTCCGCCGCCATGAATGCAGTGAAGTTACTGATGCCGGCCTTGGCTGCTGCATATCCGCATACACGGGTCATCGGACGGAACGCCGCCATACTCGAGAAATTGATTATCGAGCCTTTGCCCTGCTTCACCATTGGCTTAAGGAACACCTGCGTAGGTATTACCGTACCTGTAAGATTGAGTTCAAGCACTTTCTGAAACTCCTCAACTTTCAAGTTGAAAAAAGTCTGGTCAGGAGCAATTGTCGCACCAGGCATATTGCCTCCGGCTGCATTCAGCAGAGTATCTATGCGTCCGTACTTTGCCATTATGTCATCACAGTTCTTCTGTACGGCTGCATAATCCATCACATCGGTTTTCATAAACTCGGCCTTTCCACCGTCTTTCACGATGTCATCAATTATTTCCTTTCCCACCTCTTCCTTACGGCCGAGTATTACTACTTGCGCTCCATTGACTGCAAGATACTTGGCTATGGTACGGCCGAGAACTCCAGTTCCGCCGGTTATCACTACTACATAGTCCTTGATGTTGAATAAATCGTTCATGGTTTCTAAAGTTTTATTGTAAAGCCGACAAGCCGAGCTTGGCCGGCCGGCCCTATATGAAACTGCTGTATGTTCTTTATTATAAACTTCTTATTCTTGGTTTATTCCCAGTTCGCGGTCAACTGTGGCGAGGATGCCCTGCACCTGCCCCATCGCAAACATACGTCCGAGGAAGGTATAACCTGCGTTATATCCACGGTTTTCGTCTCCAAGCATGTTGGGGCCGTGGTCAACGCGCATCGGCAGCTTCGGGTTTGTCTTCTCGAAAATGCGGGCAAGCTCGATAAGGTCTGCACGTCCGCCAAGATGCGAAGCCTCGGTAAAATCGCCATTGGGAAACACCTTGCACGAACGCATGTGCACGAACCAAGTGCGGTCGGCATACTTACGTGCCAATTCCACAACATTATTATGTGCACCGGCTGACAAAGAACCAGCACAGAAAGTAAGGCCATTATGCGGATCGTCAACAGCCTTGAGAAACCACTCGATGTCCTCGTCGCACGTAACAATACGCGGCAAGCCGAGGATGGGGAACGGTGGATCGTCGGGATGCACGCACATATACATTCCATATTCGTTGCACGTAGGCATGATAGCGGCAAGGAAATAACGCATGTTTTCCCTAAGCTGGTCTTTCGTGATACCCTTATAAAGGTCAAGCAGCTGGCGGAACAGCTCCACAGGATGTTCGTCGTTTTCGGTAATATTTCCGTTCACAAAGCCCTGTGTCTTCACTATGATTGTGTCCACCAGTTTATGATTGTCCTCCGGAGTCATTGTCTGCTTCAGCTTTTCCACTTCAGCCATCACCTCCGGGCTGTAATCCTTTTCCGCCCCCTCTCGCTTCAGTATACAGCAGTCGAAGTATGCGAACTGCGCATGGCTGAAGTAAAGATTGCTCGTACCGTCGGGATTGGGGTGTGTAAGGTCTGTGCGCGCCCAATCGAGTACAGGCATAAAGTTGTAGCAGATGGTGTGCACACCTTCAAGGCCGAGGTTTTTCAGGCTCTCCTTGTAGTTCTCAATCAGCCTGTCACGGTAAGGGCCTGCATATTTGATACTCTCGCACACCGGCAGACTCTCCACAACAGACCAGCGCATGCCATAACTCTCGATATATTCACGCAAGTCACGTATCTTCTCACGTGTCCAAACTTCTCCGTTCGGAACGTCGTGCAGGGCTGTGACAATACCCTCCACACCGATTTGTTTCAGCATAGACAAGGTTATCTTGTCGTTCTTGCCGAACCATCTCCATGTCTTTTCCATATCAAAAAGTCTTTATAAAAGTTTTAATGTTTTCCCTATAACCTTTCACTCGTGGTGGTAAGGCTCGTTCTTTATTATCGTGCAGGCACGGTAAATCTGCTCAACAAACACAAGCCTGACCATTTGGTGTGACAATGTCATGCGCGAAAGTGACACTTTCCCGTCCGCCCTGTCATACACAGACTGTGAAAACCCATAAGGGCCGCCTACTACAAATGTCAGACTCCGTGCAGTCTGCTGCTTGTTTTCAAGCCACGAGGCAAATTCCACACTGCGATATTCCTTGCCATGTTCGTCAAGCAACATCACAAAGCTTTTGTCCTCTATAGCCTTCAATATCAGTTCTCCTTCCTTTTCTTTCTGTTGGTTCTCGGTCAGGTTCTTGTTGTTTTTCAAATCAGGTATTACCTTTATATTAAAAGGTATATAATGACTTATGCGCCTGGCATAGTCCTCGATTGCCTCGGCGTACAGCTTTCCGGTAGTCTTTCCTACAAGCAGCAATGTGGTTTTCATCTGTTCAAGTGGTATATGTTTCAGGCCGGATACTCGCCTTTCCGTCTGGGATTCATCGGAAACCAGCCTTTAATCACCCTGTCACGCTGTTCGAACAGCTCTTTTATGGACCACAGGCATGAAGCCCCGAATATACCGAGCAACGCCGACACTATGGGATTTGCAATGAATAATGCGGCCGCAATACACGCCAAGCCTGCCACAAGGAACATCCACCAATATTTTGTACCCGTGTAATATTCTGTCTTTATCACTATCGGATGGAACAATCCTATTATCAGAAAACATGATATGGCGATGACAATTCCCGTAAAATACAATACCATTGTTTTTCGTTATCGTTAGAATGCTTACAGATTGCAAATATAATAAGAAATTCTTATCCAAGCAAAGCTAATCCGGATAAATAGGACGTGCCTTTAGAAAAACCTGGAAATTGAAACATATTGTTGGTATATTGAAACGAATAAGCAACGGCATCGTCTGCACACACATCCCGATGCACAACCGGACGTATTGCAAAAGACTATCTTTTACAAGGCAAAAGGTGGCCTTTTAACATACAAAACGTGTCCTTTTGCAATGCAAAAGGACACGTTTTGCAAAACCAGCAATAAATGTCTGTAAATCAACAAGTTATCAATCATAACACAAATAACGGCACTACCTGTTCTTGTGCCTGACATACCAGCCGTGGGTAAATGCCAGATACATGGCCAAAGCTATGCAACACAATGCCAACGACAGAACCAATGCGCCATGAACATCGCTATGGAAAAAGCCATAGCCAAGGAACAAGCCCGACGAGAGCCCCGATTCGCAAGCCAGGAAATATGTGCTTTGGGAAGTTCCGCGCTTGCAATGCGGACTCAGTTTTATGAAAAACAGCAGGAAACGTGAACCTACAACTCCCACTCCACAACCTACAAGCACCGGCACAAGCGAATACACTGCGCCTCCGTCGCCTGACAACATAACGAGCAATGCCGCGATTATAAGCGCCATCCCCGTAACAGCCTCGCTCTTAAGCTCTGCATTGACGAAGACAAAGCGGGCTGCCAGCAGAGACAAAACAAACCCCACTGACAACATTCCGTAAAAGCGCACAGTGCCGCTTATTGAAAAAATCAGCCCGACTGACGCCATTACAAGCATCAGGTTAGCAAAAAGCCATTTGCCTTGAGGCAGGAAGCGGTCGGTTGATACATGGCGGACTATTTCCTCAGGGGCCTTGAACGGGAATTTGACTACAAATATGAGTAGTATAGCAAACACGCACAACACCGAACCGGCAAGCATCACGCCGCCAAAGCCCATCATCGGTGCCAAAAGAATAGCCACCATAGGCCCTAACGACAACGCTATCCGCGAGAACCATGCCGCCGAATAGTTGGCTTCAGTACGGCGAAACGACTCGCAAGTATCAATAATGAGCGTGCTCGACAGCACCATCTGCGCCAAACCGAACAGTGCCCCCTGCACCAACCGTACAACAGCCACGATGCAAAAAGCACCGGCCGCAGTCTCCGCTCCGCCCTGAAGCCACTGTAAAACATAGAAACACACAGCGACGGCGATGACGGAATATATGCAAACCATATTGCGCCGGTAACGCTGAACGAGATAGGAGCAGAAACATCCGAGCAGGAACACGCCTACGCCAGGCAGCCCCGTGCATGCCGCCGCTTCAACAGGAGAGCATCCATATACCTGTATCATCCATGCCGGGAGCAACGGCAAGGGTAGATACATGGCCGCTGTCAGCAACAGGCTGGCCACTGCCATAAGCCAGAAGTCCCTGTGCCAAAGCCTTACATGTACGGGAGTGTTCTGTGTATCCATCAATATGCCTCGTCTGCTGTTGGGAAAGCCCCGTCCTTAACATCGGCAACATACAGCCCGATGGCATCAGTCATTACAGTGTTAAGGTCGGCATAACGGCGCAAGAAGCGCGGATTGAAGCCCTTTGTCATGCCAAGCATGTCAGCCACTACAAGCACCTGGCCGTCCGTACCAGCGCCGGCACCAATACCTATTGTCGGCACAGTAATGGCCTTTGAAACCTCAGCGGCAAGTGCGGCAGGCACTTTCTCCAGCACAACACTGAAACATCCAGTCTCACTTAACAGCCTTGCATCGGCCATAAGTTTTTCCGCTTCAGCCTCATCCTTGGCGCGCACGGCATATGTTCCAAACTTGTTGATGCTCTGTGGGGTAAGTCCGAGATGTCCCATGACGGGTATTCCGGCATCAAGTATGCCCTTTACTGTGTCTATGATTTCTTCTCCGCCTTCAAGTTTGAGCGCGTCGCACCCACTCTCTTTCATTATACGTATGGCGTTCTTCACGCCCTCTTTCCGGTCAACTTGATAGCTTCCGAAAGGCATGTCACACACTACGAGAGCACGTTTGACTCCGTTTACTACCGCCCTTGCATGGTATATCATCTGTTCCACGGTCATAGGCAGCGTGGTTGTATTGCCTACCATGACATTGGATGCAGAGTCACCTATAAGTATTCCGTCGACTCCCGCACCGTCAACGATGCCTGCCGTAGTGAAATCATACGCCGTAAGCATGGAGATTTTCTCTCCGCGCTGCTTCATTTCTATAAACCTGTGTGTTGTAACTTTGCGCGTATCGCTAACTAAATATCCTGACATAGTCCAATGTTTTTTGATGTTTATTAAAACAAATGTGTCTGAAATAGACTTATAATATAACTTTAATTAATATCATTAAATTCCTGGGAACAAAACACTTACAACAATATTGAACATAGTTTGTTAAGGTCGAGCCCGTGATAATCAGGTATCACGCAGTCACAATACGGACGTATTGCCTCTGGGCTGTTTGTGGTCGAAAGCCCAACCACAGCCATGCCTGCCGCACGTCCGGATTTCAAGCCGTTGAAACTATCCTCAAACACCACACATGCGTCACGCTCCAGCCCGAGCATGGCTGCTCCCCTAACATAAGGGTCTGGGTCGGGCTTGCTGCGTTCAAAGCATTCTGAAGTAAGTACGGCATCAAACATGCCCTTAAATTCGGGACGAGCCACATATACAGACTTCATCTTCATCTGGTTTGAACTCGTGACAACGGCCGTCTTAACGCCACTGTCGCGCAGGTCGGCAATGAAATCTGTAAAGCCGCAGACGTACTCGAACTTCATATTGCGTTCAAACTCGTCAAGACGGGCCACAATCTTGGCCTGCTCGTCCTTCATGTTTGAAAACCACGCGTCAAATATCTGGGTTAGCGTCTGCCCTTTTATCTTATGCTCAAGCCCGGGCTTGTCAGGATGATACAACCTGAACTGTCCACCCCAAAAGACCGTGTACTGACTTTCCGTATCAAACACCACACCGTCCAAATCGAACAGCGCAGCACTTATTTTCCTTTTATCGGCCATATTTTTTAATACCGTCTGAAAAACGACTTGCCATTACCTTCACAGCGCAGCAACTGCGATATGTGGCATGGCAATATCATGCCAGACCTTGTTTTGAATTGCGCTGCAAAAGTAATCATTTTATAAGACATAACAACATGTAACTGTCGTTTTCCTGTCTTTATACCTAAATTGTACCCGGTGCCGACCTTCAAAAACGCCGACAGCAAGACGTCATTTTACAATAGGCCACCTTTCACGATGCAAAAGGCCTTCTTTTGGAACGCAATATGCGTCCTTTTACAAGGCAAAAAGCCACATATTGGAAACAGGCTGATTATCAACGCCTTGCACGTAGGTTGCCAATTGTCTCGGAAATAGCTACCAAAATAGAGGGGAGACATGCGGTGAAAATGTATTTTAAGCCATAAAATACGCCGCTACTCTTGTTTGTCAGTTTTTTATATTATCTTTGCAGATTGATATATTTACAATGCGAGAATACTGCCGCAGCAACGACAAAGGCTGCGCTTTTCAATTAACATTAACGACACAAGTTCTTATTATGAAGAAAAAACTTTTCTCCGCTCCGTCCATTTTGTTGGCAGCCGCACTGTTTACCGCCTCTTGTGGAGGCAACACAGGCAAAGGAGGCAACGCCAGTGACAGCATTACGTTTGACAGTATAAAGGTGGATTCAACCCTGTCATTGACCGAAGATACAGCCGGACCGCGATGCCATGTCAGCCTGTGCCTGACATACGCCAAAGGCAAGAACGCAGACATGATAAACGATTCAATCATACGCTCCGGCATACTCAGCCCTGACTATTTCTCGATAACATCTGAAAAGATAAGCCCCGAAATGGCCGTTGACTCGTTCGTTAAAAGGTATCTCGCCGAATACAGGCAGGATTACGGCGAAATTTACAGGGCCGTAGGCGGCGGAGCTTCGTTCAATTGCGACTATATCGTGAAGACATACGTTATTGACGACAACGACAAATACTTCACTTACATTGCGAATGTATATTCGTATGGCGGCGGAGCCCACGGTAACTCTGTCGTAATAGCAAGGAACATCGACATTTCCACAGGCAAGATAGTGTCGCTAAAAGACCTGTTCGTACCCGGATTTGACGGAGAACTTAACGATCTGATAGTAAAGGCGTTGTGCGACAAATACGAGGTCAACGGCATAGAGGGTCTGCATGAAAAGACGATTTTCTCCGGCATTGACGTATACGCACCTGATAACTTCATCATTGGCAAGGATGACATTACCTTTATATATTCTCCGGACGAAATCGCCTGCCACGCAGAAGGTGAAATCAGGGTTTCAATAAAAAATGATGACATGGAACGTCTGCTGAAGAAATAGCATATAGGAACATACTGATTTAAAACTGAAAAACTTGCATATGTGCAACGTTTCATCAATATAAGATATGGATATTATATTAAAATATTTCCCTGACATTACTCAAAAACAGCGTGAGCAGTTTGCCGCGCTTGACAATTTGTACCACGACTGGAACAGCAAAATCAACGTCATATCAAGAAAAGACATTGATTTTCTTTACGAGCACCATGTGCTCCATTCGCTCGCAATAGCCAAAGCGATAAAGTTCAGGCCAGGGACAAAAGTCCTCGATCTCGGTACAGGAGGCGGCTTCCCTGGCATACCGCTCGCCATAATGTTTCCCGACACTCGTTTCAAACTGATTGACGGCACGGGGAAAAAGATACTCGTAGTGCAGGAAGTGGCAAAAGCCATTGGCTTGGAGAACTGCGAGGCCGCACATTTAAGAGGCGAAGACGAGACCGGCAAATACGACTTTGTTGTAAGCAGAGCCGTTATGCCGCTCCCCGACCTTGCCAAACTTGTAAGGAAAAACATCGCCAAGGCTCAACGGAACTCATTGCCCAACGGACTGTTATGCCTGAAAGGTGGCAACGTAGACATGGAAGTCAGGCAATTCAAACACATCATAGACACCACAGAACTTAGCTCAATGTTCAGCGAAGAGTGGTTCAAACAAAAATACTTGATTTACTTGCCGCTTTAAACAAGCGCGCCAATACAAAGGTAAAAAGAAACTTCGGTGATATGAAAATCCAACGGTTCGTCTGCAACATGTTCCAAGAGAACTGCTATATCGTCAGCGACGAGACTGGCGAATGCGTCATAATTGACTGCGGAGCGTTTTTCAATGAGGAGAAAAAAGCCATTGCAGATTATGTGAAAGACAACAATCTGAAGCCCAAGCACCTGCTTTGCACACACGGACACATTGACCATAACTTCGGCAACAAGTTCATATTTGACACTTTCAAGCTACATCCCGAAGTAAGCAAAGCCGACCAACCGCTGATGGACAAGCTCGGGAAACAGGCCAAAGCGTTCATCGGTATTGACTGCGGAAACGATTTTCCAAACGTCGGCAAGCATATAGAAAACGGCGAAAAGGTGGCTTTCGGCAACCACACATTTGACATAATAGGCACTCCAGGACACACTCCCGGTTCGGTATTCTTTTATTGCAAGGAAGAAAATCTGGCTTTTTCAGGCGACACGCTGTTCCAGATGAGCATAGGACGCACCGACCTTGAACTCGGCGACTTTGACAATATAATGCAAAGTCTGCAACATATCGCACAAACACTCCCTGCCGATACGGTGATACTTCCAGGCCACGGAGGGCGCACTACGATGAAAGACGAAATTGCAAACAATCCGTATCTCAACGCAAACTGGTAATACATGACCGAGAAAATAATAATGGGCATAGACCCGGGTACCAACGTCATGGGTTACGGACTGCTGAAAGTGCGCGGCAACAAGGCGTCAATGATGGCAATGGGAGTCATCGACATGCGGAAAATACACGACCCGTATCTTCGCTTGGGACGTATTTTCGAACGTATAACCGGCCTTATTGATGAGTTCCTGCCTGACGAAATGGCTATAGAAGCCCCTTTTTTCGGCAAAAACATACAGTCTATGCTCAAACTCGGACGCGCACAAGGAGTCGCCATTGCCGCCGCCATACACCACGATGTTCCCATACATGAATACGCACCGATGAAAATCAAGCTGGCGATAACCGGCCAAGGAGCAGCCTCAAAAGAACAGGTAGCAGGAATGTTGCAACGTCTGCTCAACATAAAAGACGAAGACATAAACCCGTTTATGGACGCAACCGACGCACTTGCCGCGGCGTACTGCCACTTCATGCAGGCAGGAACGCCAGCCACAGACAAAAAATACGGCAGCTGGAAAGACTTTGCCAACAAGAACAAAGACAGGATAAGATGCAACGGATTATAAAAATCAGTCATGGCGAAACACGTATGCAGGCATGGAGATTGGCCGAACCTGTTGATTTCGAGCTGTGCAACGGCGAACACATTGCCATTGTAGGGCCTAACGGAGGCGGAAAAACGATGCTTGTAGACATGATAACAGGCCGGCATCCACTTATCGGCAACGGCATTGAATACGACTTCCGCCCAAGCAAAAAGCCACTTGCTGCCGACAATATAAAATACATCGCCTTCAAAGACTCTTACGGCACTAACGACGGAACATACTACTTGCAACAAAGATGGAACCAACACGACATTGACGAAAACACGCCCACGACCGGCAAACTTCTCGAAGACGCATTCCATGAAACAGGAGAAGACACGCCGGAACGCAGGACTTTGCAAAACCGTCTATATTCATTGTTCAACATCGGGCATGCCCTCGACAAATACATAATATCACTTTCAAGCGGCGAACTCCGTAAAATACAGCTCATCAAAACGCTGCTTGCAGCCCCGAGGGTGCTGATTATGGACAACCCCTTCATCGGGCTTGATGTGGAAACACGCCACCAACTGCATGGTTTGTTATCGGACATCGCAAAGGAGCAGACGTTACAGATAATCATCATACTGTCAAAAACTGGAGAAATACCTTCCTTCATCACGCATGTCATAGAAGTCAAGGACATGAAAGCCGGACAGAAGATGCCTGTCAACGAGTTTATTGCATCAAACGAAAACAACAGACATAACAAGGTAACATTCCCAACACATCCCTTCTTGACTGAGCTGCCATGCAATAAGGCTTGCGAAGATTGTGACAAAGTAGTTGAAATGAACGGCGTCACCATACGCTACGGGAACCGGAACATACTCGACCATTTCAATTGGAATGTCCGTAAAGGCGAGCACTGGGCTGTTTCCGGCCCTAACGGAGCAGGCAAATCCGCTCTATTGAGCCTTGTATGCGCCGACAATCCTCAGGCATACGCCTGCGACATAACCCTGTTCGGACGCAAACGCGGCACCGGTGAAAGCATCTGGGACATAAAGCGCCGCATCGGTTACGTTTCCCCGGAAATGCACCGCGCATACCATAGCGACATTGCAGCGGTAAAAGTTGTGGCAAGCGGGCTGAAAGACACCGTAGGACTATATGCACAACCGAATGTCAAAGAGAACGAGACATGTCGCTTATGGATGGATATTTTCGGTATAAAAGAGCTTGCAGACAAAACATTTCTCAAACTGTCGAGCGGCGAACAGCGGCTTGTACTGCTTGCAAGGGCATTTGTAAAAGACCCAGAACTGCTGATACTCGACGAACCGTTCCACGGACTTGACGATGCAAACCGACTGATGGTGACCGAAATTATTGAGACATTTTGCCGGCGACCGGGTAAGACTCTCATCATGGTAAGCCATTACAAGGAAGAATTGCCGCCCTGCATTGACCACACTCTAACGCTTAAACGCACCGTATAAAACAGCCAATGCGATGAACGAGACAATACAAATCATCATTGTAACAGCTGTAACCGCCTGCGCAATAGCCTACGCGGCAAGACGCATATACAAGGCACTGACCGGCGGAGGAGGTGCATGCGATGGCTGTCCGTTGAAAGACGCTTGCCTAAAAGACAAACGCAAACGCAACAAATGTACAACTCCGAAATAAACACACTACTTCAGACGCTTTCCAAAAGGCGGCCTTTTACCGTGCAAAAGGCCACAAAACACAACATAAAAGACGGCCTTTCACTTTGTAAAAGGGCATGAGTTGTAAAACAGTTGGTTTGAGCCGCCCAAACGTTCCTTCTCAACGGCGCAAACGGAAGGTCTTAACACCCCATACAACAAGCATAGACGGCCTTTGACTGTGCAATTGTCCGATTACCAATATTTTTATCCCGAATCACTGACATTTATGGATATTGAGAAGAAATAGGTATTGCCTATTTCAAGCCGGTAATTTGACTATGAACCAGTTTATGCGTATTTTTAGAAACAGAATTCAGATATAAGAAAACTTACAACTGAATCCTGCTTCCAATTACAAAAAACTTCAGACTGCATCAAAGATTTTATTACCGTCAGCTTTGCTTTTTGATGTTTTCGCTGAACAAAGCCATACGACGGTCAAGTTCGGCGATTTGGCGGTCTTCCACAAACGATGTGCATACGCGCAAACCCTGCTGACAACTACCCGTGGTGGAAAGGCAAATGGCACTTACACCATAGTACATAAGCTCATGGGCAAGCTGTCCGCCGGTCATACCGGGATAACCGATTGTGAAATAAAATCCGTCGGCAATGTTTTCGTCAAGGTCTTTGTCATAAACAATATGAAAACCATGACGTAAAAACACTTCCTTCAACTTACGGGCACGCTCACCGTACACACTGACATCGCGGCGGAAATCATATGTTCCGTCGGAAGCGGCCTTCATCATAGCCGCCATCGCATACTGCGCGCTGTGACTCGTGCCTGACGACAAGGCGTAAAGCATGCGCGTGGAATACACAAGACCGAACGGCAGTCCCTCATAACGGGTATCAAGGTCAGCATAATGACGCTTAAACAATTTGTCGCAAATGCACACTACCCCTATACGTTCACCGGCATAACTGAAAGCCTTGCTGCCGCTGATGAACATCATATAGTTGTCCGTATAACGGGCAACGGTGGCTTGGTATGGAGGCTGAAAAGGTGTGCTAAGCTGTTTGCGGAAGTCCATTGCGAAATAAGCAAGGTCTTCCATCACTATTGCGTCATATTTGGTCGCAAGCGTTCCTATTGTCTCAAGCTCATCCTCGCCAAGACATATCCATGACGGATTGTTTGGATTGCTGTACACTATGGCACATATATTGCCTTGACGGAGATACGCCTCAAGCTTAGGTCCGAGCTTTTCACCACGATAATCATAAACGTCAAAAGTTTCATACTTGACTCCAAGCACCTGCAACTGCATCTTCTGGACAGGGAACCCCGGGTCGATAAACAATACGGTGTCCTTGCTCCTATCTGCCTGCGAACATGTAAGGAAAGCCGCAAACGTGCCTTGCATGCTTCCGCATACCGGCACACAACTTTCCTGCGGCACATCAACGCCAATAAAAGCCTTGACAAACCGCGATGCTTCCCTCTTCAATTCCGGGTTGCCCTGAATATCTGGATATGAATGTGCTATACCCTCACGCAGAGCCTTAACCTGCGCATCGACACCAACCTGCGAAGCCGGAAGTCCAGGTATGCCCATCTCGAACTTTATAAACTCAACGCCAGACTTGTTTTCCGCATAAGCCGCAATCGCCTTTACCTCGCGAATGGTAGCCATCTCAAAATCCTGTATGCCAAAATCGCGTATGGCAGAATCTATAAGTTCACGGCTTATCGGTGTTTTGATATTGTCAATGGATTTTCCCATACATTTATTTATTAACACCGTTGTTCACCCCTATTTCAAGGGCCTTTAAATTCACCTCGACAACAGTATCACCTTTACGGGCGAACACCGCGCGCACAGCCTGTTCCATCTTGTCACGGCCTATGCCTATAGCCTTTATGGCGGCACCGAGCAAAATCATATTGGCCGAACGAGGCATATCGTTCTCCTTGGCAAGACGCTCAATATCTATCATAACGACATTGTCCAATTTGGCATATTCAGCTCTTATGCTGTCTATATCAGGATAATCTGGTATATTCACAAACGGAACACTTGACGTTATAATCCATCCTGTCTTCTTGTTCAGGTAAGGTAGATAACGAAGTGCCTCCATCGGTTCCATCGACACAATGACATCGGCCTGGCCTTGTGATATAAGGTCGCTATGAATCGGTTGCGACGAAATACGCAAATTACTCTGCACGTCGCCTCCACGCTGCGACATCCCATGCACCTCTGCCTGCTTTATATTCAAACCTTCTTTCATTGCGGCCTCGCCTATTACTGTAGCTATTGAGAGAATGCCTTGACCTCCCACTCCGCAAAGTATTATATCTGTCTTCATCCTAATTGCCCTCCTTTTTGTTTCTTTTCCCTTAAATGCCGCTGCAATGTCTGCATACACTCACGGCACGGTATTATTACACTCACCCCGTGATAATTTATCTCGTCACGTATAAGTTTTTCTATCTCCGGCATGTTCTTTGGCAAAGGCACTACCGTTCTTAAATGTTCTTCTTCCACACCCAAGCCACGACATATAGCTTCGAGCTTGTTTGTTCCGGCAGAATCCTGTCCTCCAGTCATTGCCGTTGTCAGGTTATCGCTTATTATAACTGTTATGTCAGAGTTCTCATTGATTGCGTCAAGCAGACCTGTCATGCCTGAGTGCGTAAAAGTGGAATCTCCAATGACTGCCACCGCAGGCCACTGTCCGGCATCAGCCGCGCCTTTAGCCATAGTGATGCTTGCTCCCATATCAACGGTTGAGTGCAATGCCTGGTATGGTGGCAAAGCTCCGAGTGTATAGCAGCCTATATCACCGAAAACCCTTGCATTGGGATATTCTTTCAGTACGTCATTAAGAGCTGCATACACATCCCTGTGCCCACAGCCTTTACATAAAGCCGGCGGCCTTGGAACTGTATTCTCACTTTTTGCATGACCTTCACAAACATCCAGCTTCAATGCCTTCTTAATGACATCCGGTGTAAGTTCGCCTGTTCGTGGAAGGTCTCCGGTAAGCTTTCCTTTTATTTCTGCATTACCAGGCATTATTCCGTTCAATGCATCTTCAATGAAAGGCTGCCCCTCTTCTACAACAAGAACACTATCACACTCCTCTGTCATCTTGCGTATCAGCTTCTTCGGCAATGGATAATGACTGATTTTCAATACAGGGAACGGACTTCCGTCAGGATAACATTCGTTCAGATAATTTATACCTATGCCACTGGCAATAATCCCCAACGAATGGTCGGCAGCATCTATAAAACGATTGTAACTGCTGTCTACTGCATCCTCCTCAAGTTTGGTCTGTTGTGACGTAACGATGTCATTACGACGGCGCGCCATTGCCGGAAGTAATATCCAATCATTAGGCCTGGCCTCATAATTCAACGCATTTTGTTCTCTCGGAGTTTCTTTGATTTCAACAACAGCCCGGCTATGCGCCATCCTTGTTGTTACACGCATTAAAACCGGCAGATGAATGCTCTCGCTATAATCAAAAGCAAAATGCACCATGTTGTAAGCCTCTTGCTGGTTTGAAGGTTCAAGACAAGGTATCATTGCAAACTTTGCATAGAAACGGCTGTCTTGCTCATTCTGTGACGAGTGCATCGAAGGATCATCGGCAACAAGAACAATGACTCCCCCATTCGTTCCCGTCATCGCGGAATTTACAAAAGGGTCGGCACATACATTCAAGCCGACATGTTTCATACACACCAATGCACGTTTGCCCATGAACGACATGCCAAGAGCTTCCTCCATAGCAGTCTTCTCATTCGTCGACCACCGACGATGGATATTACGCTCTTTTGCGACAGGCGAGTTCTGGATGTACTCTGTTATCTCCGTCGACGGCGTTCCGGGATAAGCATAAACGCCGCTTAAGCCCGCGTCTATTGCAGCTTGGGCTATAGCCTCATCTCCCAATAATAACTTTCTCATCATATTAGATCTTAACAAATATCTTCTTCCGTATGTTTTTCATTAATAAGAAAATGTTTGCCGGACATACATTCCACAATCATGGAATATAATCCGACAAACAAGTATGCCTGATCACTTTACCGTAACCTGCAATGGAGCGCGCAAAGCGCCAAGTGTTTCTTCCGCACGCAATTTCCATTCATTCAGCGTGCGGACATCATTCTTGCTCCATGCCGAACCAAAATAATAAGTATATTTCATGCCCGGCTTGTATGTGATAACACCAACGCCATGTCCTGAATTACCATTCGAGGGAGTATCATATATCATTGCCTTGGTTGCATTCACACCTTCCGGGAATAGTACACCCACATAAATCTGGAAGTTTTGTTTCGAAGGATTGTCCGTAGGGTCAGCATAAAGCACGTAATCATTACCGTAAAGCACGCTCTTGGTATCTTCACTGTGAATTACAACGCCAGCCACCATGTCGCGTCCATTTGTCAAACCGTCATACCACACGGTCATCTTATTGAAGTTGCTGCCTTTGTCACAACTGATAATACGATGCTCAACCACGTTCTTGTCGTTGCCAATGGTAAAAGGATTGTATTCCAGCTGTACAGTAAAACGCAACGGGCCATTATCCAATATCTTGTATGTTTTGTAACAATATGGCATAACCATCTCGTCGCCATCCATCAACGCCGGCGTACCACATCCCAATGTAGGGCCTACCTTGTAACAGTCTAGCCCATAGCCGTGGTCAAAATGGTATGTCGTTTCCTGTTGCATTTCAGTAGCTTCTTCTGTTTTTCCGGCCTTCTTAAGTTCTTCAATCTTCGCATGGTTAGACAATTCCGTGTCGTAACGCTTTTCCACCTCAAGGTCTGGAGTGTTTTTCACCCAAACGTCAATACCGAAAGCCTGTTCACCGGTACGCTGCAATGCCGGACCATAAACACGATAAGCCGTCCTGTCATTTTCCCATGCAATATCATCTACACGCTCTGGATACTGTCTTCCACAGACATACGTCTTCATTGGTTTCGGCGTTCCAGGCGTTATAATAAATTCAGCGGTTCCATTAGGACGCACACTTGCATCAATAAGAAGTTTCCCATCATAGGTTACCTGGTATACAACCTGCTGTCCAAGCGCATTCTTTACAATGAATTGCCCGCCTTTCTGTATTCCCAGACGGGTGTAAACGTCGTCAACGGACACTTCAACAAGCTCCTGCCGCTGCATTCCCGTATTGTTCGAAACGGATACTGTGACATTTTCAGCATCCGCAAACAACGGCGCAAGTAGCAATCCAAGCACCGTTACATAAAATGACTTTGATTTGTTCATATCTTTTTAGTTTATAGTTTCCGAAATTCAATCTTTCATTATTTCAAATTGTCGATGAAGAATTGCGTTATCTGTCTGAACAGATGGTTGCGAGTATTCCCACCGTAAATACTGTGATTACGGTTGGTATATACGTTCATCTTGAAATCCTTGTCTGCCTGTACAAGCGCTTCTGCATATTCAAACGTGTTCTGCGGATGCACATTATCATCGGCAAGACCATGGCATATCAGCAACTTGCCGTGCAATTTGTCCGCACGCCTTATAGGATTGACATCATATCCTGACGGATTTTCTTTCGGGGTGCGCATGTACCTTTCCGTATATACCGTATCATAATAACGCCAGTCTGTCGGCGGAGCAACCGCCACACCGGCCTTGAATACTCCGCGCCCTTCGCTCATGCTCATCAGTGTGTTGAAACCGCCATAGCTCCAGCCCCAAATACCAATGTTATCCTTGTCTACATAAGGCAGCGAACCTATATAAGCGGCGGCCTCAACCTGGTCTTTCGATTCCAGGTCACCGAGCTTCATGTATGTGCATTTCTCAAATTCCGCACCACGTCCGCCTGTTCCGCGGCCGTCAACGCAGACAAGAATAAAGCCCTGCCCTGCAAGATATTCGTCAAACAACGCGCCATTACCCATGGAACCTATGTTCCACGAGTTGACAACCTGCTGGCTGCCAGGGCCGCCGTATTGCCACATTATCACGGGGTATTTCCTGCTTGCATCGAAATCCGCAGGCTTTATCATCACTCCGTTAAGCTCTACACCCTCGGAAGTCTTAAAGCTGAAAAACTCTTTTTTCGGCAAGTTGTATTGCGCAAGCGTAGCTTTCAAAGCCTTGTTGTCCATCAACGAAACGACTTTCTTACCTGCACTATTATATATCACATATTCAAACGGCGTATTGCAGTCACTCCACGAATTGATGAAATACCTATAATCCTTGCTGAACACAGCACTGTTCCATCCTCCGGCGGGAGTCAGGCATTCGGTCTTTCCGTTTTTCATTGTAACATATACTTCGCGGTTCATCGCGTCCTTGCCCGCCGCCTGGTAATATACGTTGCCTGTGCGCTCGTCATAACCATACACAGCCGTCACCTCGCCAGGTCCCTTTGTAAGCTGACCTTGCAGCTGCCCCGTCATGCTGTACATGTACAATTGCATACAGCCACTCCTGTCGCTTGGCAACAATATATGGCCTGCCGTAATCTGAATGCCGTCCAGCACTTCTTCTTTTACATACTTCGGCACGCTTTCTTCGATAAGCAGTTTTGCAACCGTGCTACGAGGATTTACCGAATAAAGGCACAGTTTGTCTTGATGGCGGTTCATCGTATAGACAATGATTTTTTCCGCGTCTGCCGTCGGCTTTATCCTCGGTATGTAACCTTCGGCATCAAGCGGCACCTGCATCGTGCGTGTCTGACGTGACTGTATGTCAAAACTCATCACTGAAACCTTGGAATTCGGCATACCCGCCTTCGGGTATTTGTACGAATACAAACCGGGATACTCGGCGTATTCGCTCTTTTCCGGCTCAAGCCCCTTGTACATCTGTAGCTGGTACATTGGCACTTCGCTCTCGTCGAACCTTATCCAACACAGCATTGAGCCGTCCGCATTAAAGGAAAGGGCGCGGCTGAACGCAAACTCTTCCTCGTAAACCCAGTCAGGCAGGCCGTTTATCACACCGTTACGCTTGCCGTCCTTGGTTACCTGACTCTCAGAATTTCCATAAAGAAGCTTTATCAAATAAATATTGTTGTCTCTGACAAAAGCCACCTTCAAACCATCAGGCGACCATACCGGCGACTGCTGTGGACCGCCGTCTGACAGCCGTTCAAGCCTGCGGTCGGCAATGTTGTATATATAATATGTGGCGGCGAACGAACGGCGGTAAACCTTCTTTGTCTTCGTCTGTATCAGCATCTTCGTCTCGTCGGGGCTCATTATGTAGTTGTCAAATCCGTCGATGCTCTCACCTACGGTATTGGAGACGTCAAACAGGACGGCCGTCCGCTTACCCGTCTTGTAAGAATACTTCTCCACAGTATTGCCGTCTTTGTTTATCATGGCGTAACTCTCACCATCTGCCAACGGAGTAACCGCGCTAAGACGCTCCGCCGAGAACTTGTTGTCCGCAATATCTTTTATTGAAAACTGATTCTGCGACATGGTACTGCTTGCAGCAACAATCAAAGCCACACACATTACAAAAAACTTTCTCATTGCTTTTTTTACTGTTATTTTTCGGGCAAAGATAATTAAAATTCACTACATTTGCATCCCTATCAGATTTAAAAGATATTAATATAAAGCCTAAGCCTTACCAGCATCAGGCCGCAAAACTCAAAGGATTAACCACACATGGGACACCTTCCGGAAACGAAAGCATTGCCATACAACGACTTCGGGACATGGCTGCACTCACGTTTTAAATACAAAGTACAGAAAATATCGGTTGACGCCGGCTTCACATGCCCTAACCGCGACGGGCGCATCGGACGTGGAGGCTGCACTTTCTGTGACAACACCACATTCAATCCGTCATACTGCAACAAGAACTCGTCCATAAGAGAACAGCTTGAAACAGGCAAAAAATTCTTCGCAAGGAAATATCTCGAAATGAAATATCTCGCTTATTTCCAAGCATATACCAACACTTACGCCCCTCTTGACACACTGAAACGCATGTACGAGGAGGCTCTTGGCACAGAGAACATCGTAGGCATCGTCATCGGAACACGTCCCGACTGCGTCAACAAAGACCTGCTCGACTATCTTGGCAGCCTGTCACAACAGGTGTTTGTATCTGTGGAATACGGCATTGAAAGCACTAATGACACGACCCTCAAAAACATCAACCGAGGCCATTCCTTCAGCTGCTCACGCCGCGCCATAGCCGAAACAGCCTCTCGCGGTATAACCGTGGGCGGACACGTAATACTCGGACTGCCGGGCGAAAACATGCCAGAAAGCCTGCGGCAAGCATCAATAATATCGTCAACGGAGCTCGACATATTGAAAATACACCAACTCCAAATCATCCGCGGCACGCGCCTTGAACGCGAATACAGCGAACATCCGTTCCACTTATACACGCCTGAAGAATATATTGACCTGCTGACCGAATACATACGCCGCCTGCGGCCTGACATAGTGCTCGACCGCTTCACGTCGCAATCGCCTTCAGACATGCTCGTTGCGCCGCGCTGGGGACTTAAAAACCATGAATTTGCCGACCGCCTTGCCAACCACATGCGTGCCGTAGGAGCATATCAGGGTCAGTTTTATGACATAAATAGGCCGTAGTCCGTAAGTGTCTGTATATCAATGATATACTAATTGAACGTGAGTTCGGTATAATAATCTTATGCAATAAGCCTGCTTTTATCAATGATGTCAATATTGAGTGACGGTTTCTTAGGAAGCAGGTTGTATGCGATAAGCCCTGCAATCAGGTTGGAAGCAAATCCGTCAATGCTGCGGTGCCTTGTATGTTCAATGTAGCATACGTTCTTGAGTTCGTCGTTTACTGTTTCAATGATCGCCCTTTTCCGCAGCAGGATTTTGTCGTGCAGGTCCATGAGCGAGTTCTTCATGTTCTTCTTGAGTTTGGTCACAAGGTGTATGTCGTCAATGAAAAGCCTTTCAAAAAGCTCCTGGCTTATGTATCCCCTGTCGGCAAAAATCTTGCCGAAAAGCCTTTGCGTAAAGTCCTTGTCCTTCAATGGCTCACGGTCGTCCACGTTCCCCGGCGTGAGCGTCCATTGTATTATCTCGCCACGGTCGTTTATCACTATATGCAGCTTGAACCCGTAGAACCATCCCATCGTACACTTGCCCTTGGCAGCCCATCCCTTCATCGTCCTGTGGCTGTGCGCACGCTTTATATTGCATGACTTCAACGGTGTAGAGTCGATAATGGATATTCCCGTACATTTACCCAACGCACATGTCTGCAGGAACAGCAAAAGATGGAGCCCTACCTTGGCCTGACGTTCTAGCGGTTGTACGACAGGCGGTGTGGAAACTCCTTGCGCATATGGTTGCACACGTAACCGAGGTAGAACGACTTGAGGTCGCGCTGGCGCATGGTATGGAAGAGTACGAGAATGGTCATCACCTCGCTGTCGGACATGAGGCACGGGCGGTTGCGGCGGCGTTTGCCGCAGGTGTCAAGCGTGTGTTTTTTCAGTTCAGGAGCAAAATATTTGCAGAACTCATCGAGAATACAGAAAATTTCTATTAAATTTGCATCAGTCATGGGAATGGATGTTTTTATGTAACTTATTGATTGTCAGCTATAAAGGTACTAAAAATATCTCATTCCCACAACTTTTTCAATCGTTTTCTTATACCGAACTCACGTTAATTGAGGGCCAAACTCTTTACAAAAGGCCGTATTTCAGCCGGCAAAAGACCACGTTTTATAAAGCAAAAGGTCGTGTTCTGCAATGCAAAACACGGCCTTTTGCAAACAGTCGGTTTGCCAACGGCTATATAAAACAAATGAAAATCACTCCTCGACAAGTTTTCCGCCCTTTTCCAACGCATTCCATACAGAATAACGTGCCTCGCTGTTCATCCCCTCAATTTCCGAGAAAAGTCCCTTCATGTCATCCCTGTGCGAATCTGTTTCGTATGGACACAGCTTCACCTGCTTGCGATACATCTTTAGAGCGGAGTATTCAAGCAAATCACTTTCCGCCTCAAGACACAACGGACGTATTATCGTCAGCGGCATCTTACGCATCTTCAAGCGCACCGGCATCGTTGAAAAACTGCCTTGAAAAAACACGTTCATCATCGTGGTGTGTATTATGTCGTCCATGTGATGTCCCAACGCAATCTTGTTGCAGCCAAGCTCCTGAGCCTTCATGAACATCTGCTTGCGCCTGTTCCACGAACAGAGGAAGCATGGCGACTTGCGCTTGTCCATGGAAGCGTCAAAACCGGTAGTAACGACATGGAACCTTACGCCGCGGCTTTCACAAAAATCGCGCAAATAAGACACATCTGACTCATACTTGATGTTTTCCATCCTTATGTGCAATGCCTCAACCGAGAAAACCGGCTTCCTTATCTTTTGCCGTGCCGCCAACAGTTCGAGAAGGCACAACGAGTCTTTTCCGCCTGACAGACCAACCAAAAGACGGTCGCCATCCTCTATTAAACGATAATCGTAAATAGCTTTCTGGAAACGACTTACGATTTTACGTTCAAGCTTTTGTTCCTGACTTAATAACGGCATGCGCTATGAAAACGTATTCAGGCAAAACCCTGTCATTTCATAAAGACGAGGTAAACTGCACATATAATTAACAGGAATGCAAGGATATGATTCCAATGAAGGTTCTGCCCCTGAAACATGATGTTGGCAATAACTGCAAACACACCGAGGCTGATACATTCCTGAATGACTTTCAACTGAATAAGAGAAAACGGGCCTCCGTTTTCTTGAAAGCCGATACGATTGGCCGGAACTTGACAGCAATACTCGAAAAAGGCTATCCCCCAAGAAAAAGCGATGACGCCTATCAACGGCCACTTTGCCGACACGCCGGACGCCTGTAACTTCAAATGCCCATACCAGGCAAGCGTCATAAAGACGTTGCTTAGTATGAGCAATACGATTGTATAAAACCCGTTCATCTTAAAAATCAGCCTTTCAATTGCTTGTCCATATTCGCAGCAGCACGCCTGCCGTCGCCCATTGCAAGAATAACCGTAGCTCCGCCACGTACAATGTCACCACCGGCAAATATCTCCGGACGGGAACTCTGCATCTCATCATTCACCACAATGGTATTCTTACGTCCAAGCGTCAAGTCCTTTATTGACTTCGGCACAAGCGGATTGGGCGATACGCCGATTGCCACTATCACTTGGTCAGCTTCCACTGTAACGGTCTTACCATCAACAGGCACAGGGCTTCTACGACCCGATGAGTCAGGTTCACCAAGTGTCATAACCTGCAATACGGCCTGTTTCACTGCTCCGTTTTCATCTGCAATGTACTCTATCGGATTATGCAGGCACAAGAATTTGATGCCTTCTTCCTTAGCATGCTTCACCTCTTCCACACGCGCCGGCATCTCAGCCTCGGAACGGCGGTAAACAATCGTCACGTCTGCACCAAGCCGCTTAGCCGTGCGGCACGAGTCCATAGCCGTGTTTCCACCGCCAACGACAAGCACTTTCTTACCGATGTTCAACGGAGTATCAGTCGTAGGATTAGCCGCATCCATAAGATTTACACGCGTAAGATACTCGTTTGACGACATCACGTTTATCAAGTTCTCACCCGGAATATTCATGAAATTAGGCAGTCCGGCACCAGAACCGACAAAAATCCCCTTGAAACCACTACGCTCCAGCTGGTCTATGCCGATAGTCTTGCCGATGATACAGTCTGTCTGGAAATGCACACCCATCTTCCGAAGGTTGTCAATCTCGACGTCAACAATCTTATTCGGAAGGCGGAATTCTGGTATTCCGTATTTCAACACGCCGCCGATTTCATGCAAAGCTTCGAACACATACACGTCATAACCACGCTTTGCCATGTCTCCGGCAAAGCTCAATCCAGCAGGACCAGACCCAACAACCGCTACCTTGATACCGTTAGACGGAGCAAGTTCCGGCACAGACATATTGCCGCTCTCACGTTCATAATCAGCTGCAAAACGCTCAAGATAACCGATGGCAACAGCCGGTTCGTTCATCTTCAAATGTATGCAACGACTCTCGCACTGCTTTTCCTGCGGACAAACACGGCCGCACACAGCCGGCAAAGCCGACGTGTTTTTAAGAACTTTGGCTGCCGCCAAGAACTGGCCACGCTCTATATTCTTGACAAAAGAAGGAATATCAATATTTACGGGACAGCCTTCAACGCACGTAGGCTTGGCACAATCGAGGCACCTTTTTGCCTCCATAAGCGCCATCTCCTTGGTAAGTCCCTTGTTTACTTCCTCATAACGAGTCGTTACACGGTATTCGGGAGCAAGCTCCGGCATCACAACGCGCTCTATTGCAGTGCGCTCTTTCGGCTTCATCGATGCACGCAAGGACTTTCTCCACTCGGCGTTTCTGTCGGTAAGCACATCCAACGGCTCATCCGTCGGCGCAACATCCATAGCCTCTCCGGCAGGCATCGCCTTTCCTTCACCGGCATCACCATCCGAAACAACAGTCTCCAAATGCTCTTCGAAATGAGCCATCTCGTCCTGCTCGGCACGCTTGAATGTCCCCATGCGCTTGAACATCTCGTCCCAATCAACCAAAGCGCCGTCAAATTCAGGCCCGTCTATGCAGACAAACTTAGTCTTTCCACCTATTGTCAGACGGCAAGCGCCACACATACCAGTACCGTCCACCATGATGGTATTAAGCGAGACATCTGTCGGTATGTTGTATCTCTGCGTAAGCATGCAACAGAACTTCATCATTATAGGAGGCCCGATGGCAAAGACTTTGTCAATATGTTCCTGCTTTATGAGTTTCTCCACTCCAACAGTTACAACTCCCTTCTCGCCATAAGAGCCGTCATCAGTCATTATTATGAGTTCATCGCTGCAGACACGTACCTCGTCTTCCAAGATTATAAGTTCCTTGTTGCGTCCTGCTATGACGGAAAGCACACGGTTGCCGGCTGCCTTCAGCGCCTTAGCTATCGGCAACATGGGAGCGACTCCAACCCCACCACCGGCACAAATAACCGTACCGTAATTCTCTATTTTGGTCGGATTGCCCAAAGGACCTACAACATCTGTAATATAATCGCCCTCATTCAGAAGGCACAACTTTGTCGAAGACAAGCCCACCTCCTGGACAACTATGGTTATAGTACCCTTATCCTCGTCGGCATCGGCTATCGTCAACGGCATTCGTTCACCTTTGCCACCAACGCGCACAATGACGAAATTGCCGGCCTTCCGGCTTCTCGCAATGAGCGGAGCTTCGACTTCAAAGAGAAAAACCTTCTCGGAGAACTGTCTTTTACGGATAATCTTGTTCATAATAAAACCAAATTATAACAAGCTACGGTTATATGGTTATAAAGTGCATCTGCGTTGTATAACCTCATAACCACATAACCGTATCAAGCTCTATTAGAAATTCTTGTCATCAAGCATTTCAAAACCACAATAAGGAACGAGCACCTTTGGCACACGGATGCCGTCAGGGGTCTGGTTGTTTTCTATTATTGCAGCCACTATACGCGGCAGCGCAAGCGCCGAACCGTTAAGCGTATGGCAAAGTTCAGGCTTCTTTGTTTCCGGATTACGATAACGGCATTTAAGCCTGTTGGCCTGATAACTTTCGAAGTTGCTGACAGACGAAACCTCAAGCCATTTCTTCTGTGCGGCACTATACACCTCAAAATCATAACAAATTGCAGACGTAAAGCTCATGTCACCGCCGCAAAGACGCAATATATGGTAAGGCAATTCGAGCTTCATGCACAGTCCCTCTACGTGAGCCAGCATCTCGTCCAGCGACTTATAAGAATGCTCGGGCTTGTCTATACGTACAATCTCCACCTTGTCGAACTGGTGCAGACGGTTCAGCCCACGCACATCCTTGCCATAAGAACCGGCCTCGCGACGGAAGCAAGCCGAATAAGCGCAATACTTTATAGGCAGGTCTTTCTCGTCAAGTATGACATCACGGAATATGTTTGTAACCGGAACTTCTGCAGTAGGTATCAGGTAAAGGTTGTCCATGTTGCAATGGTACATTTGCCCTTCCTTGTCCGGCAGCTGTCCCGTTCCGTAGCCGGAAGCCTCGTTTACCACGTATGGAGGTTGTATCTCAAGATAACCGCTCTTGCGTGCCTCGTCGAGGAAAAACGCCTCTAGCGCCCTTTGCAGGCGTGCCATCTTACCTATATATACAGGAAAACCAGCGCCGGTGATTTTCACTCCGAGGTCGAAATTTATAAGATTGAACTTCTTGCACAAGTCCCAATGACACAAAGCGTCCTCCGGCAGGTCCGGTATCACACCGCCTTCCTTCACCACTACATTGTCTGACGCATCCTTACCCTCAGGTACGTCGTCATTGGGAATATTGGGAATAGTGCAAAGCAATTCGGTAAGCTTGCGCTGAACTTCGTCAAGTTCATGTTCAAGAGCCTTGGAAGTGTCCTTCAGTTTCGACACGTTTTCCTTTATCGCATTAGCCTCGTCGACTTTCTTCTCTTTCATCAGCTGGCCTATCTGTGCAGCCATCTTCTTGCCTTCCTGCAAGTTCTTGTCGAGCTGCTGCTGCGTCTGGCGCCTTTCCTTGTCAAGGACCAACACATTGTCTATAGCCTCTTTTGCACCGTCAAAATGTTTTTTCTCCAGACCGCGGATTACACGTTCTGTTTCCTCAGTAATAAGTTTGAGTGTAAGCATATATCATTTATTTAGTTGACAAGTTACGGGCGGACAAGCAAACAAGGCAGCTTTTCATCCGAAAACCAAATAAGTCCATACTCCATGCCGCCTACCTCGCGTCCGCCTATTATCGCATTGCCTGCAAAATTACAAAATATTCCCGATACATAGTAACATTAAACGGCAAAAATCCCAAATCTCGTAAGAGAAATGGGATTTTTGTTGTTTGTTTGGAATAAATATAAATACTGTGTGTTTAAGCCTCGGTTTCCGGTATTACCGACACTACGCTCTTGTCGCGGCGGCCCTTGTGGAAATTAACCACACCGTCAACCAGCGCGTAAAGCGTATCGTCCTTGCCTATACCAACGTTCTTTCCCGGGTTGTGCTTCGTGCCGCGCTGGCGAACAATAATGTTGCCGGCGATACACTTCTGGCCGCCCCAGATCTTAACGCCTAACCTTTGAGAAGCCGATTCACGTCCGTTCTTCGAACTACCTACACCTTTTTTATGTGCCATTTCTTGTTCCTCCTTAAGTTTAAGCGATTACTTCCTTGATTTTAACCTCTGTGAATTGAGCGCGGTGACCCTGCTTTTTGCGGTAATCCTTTCTGCGCTTCATCTTGAAAACGATGACCTTGTCACCCTTTACAAGAGGATTCACAACCTCACACACTACTTTTGCGCCGTCAACTGTCGGAGCGCCTACTTGTACTGAACCATCCTTGTCGACAAGCAGTACCTTGTCGAACTCAACAGCCTGGCCTTCTTCCACATTCTTCATGTGGTGTACGAACAGCTTTTTGCCTGCCTCGGCCTTGAACTGCTGACCGTTAATCTCTACAATCGCGTACATTTATAATATATTAAACGGTTTTTTTCCGTAAGGCGCACAGCTTCATGCCGTAACTTGTTTGAGCCTTTGCGGACTAAATCGGCCGCAAAATTACATCAAATTATCCGAACCTCCAAATTTTACCAACGCAAAATAGTTAATAAGGCATAAAACAAAAATATTGATGCAAATGCAGAATTAACAATTCAAAATGTCTGAATACATCTTGATTATCACATCGCGTAATTTAAAATAGCCTGGCACAAGGTTAAGCTTTGTATCGTCCATATAAACACTCTTATTCACTTCTATCATTACCGAACGATAATTTATGGGGTTCACTGGTGTCAGAGAATTTGAGTACGGCTCATTCACGCCAACCCTATAACCGGCATCAGTAAATGAACTGCATATTAAACAAAGCTGTTCATCTGACGGCCGGCTCTCATCCTCATTATACCCGATGCATATTTGCACTTCTTTGTTTACCGAAGAAGGGAACGAATGGCAATCAATCAAGATGCTATCACTGTCAAGCAACGGTTTAAATGAGTTTAAATATTCATGATATATATCCATCAGCCTATCTTGATTGACGACCTTCCGATTATTTCCATTAAAGCAGGTATATATTATTCCCTGCCCGATTTTGTTCATCTCGTCATCAACAAGTCGTTCTGCATCAACGTAAAATCTTGAATACTTGAATACGTTTGCCTTTATCCTGCCGCCATACGTCTCGTCTGGAATGAAAAGGCTGTCAGTAAACCAGTCTGTCCACTCATCTACCTGTCTCCTCAACAAATCCATATCGTCCCATTCATCTGCATCATAATTCAAAGCGGATGAATGTGGTATATTCAAAACAATATTTCTCATTATGCTAAAGATAATTAATGTCTACTCAACAATGCGATGTATGCCATCGCATAAAGATGCAAATAAAGATACAAAATGACAACAGAACCAACATCGTTTCCACGATATAGCCTTTGCAGCTTCAATCGTCCATATCAAATTTTTCAAATTACCATTTCTCAATGAAAACAAACAACATATTGCTTCAAATCAAAGCCATATTTAGCAAAAATAGCGTCAACCAAAGAGAAATCAATATTTTCCATAAGCACACCTGCGATATAATTAATTATGACGTATGTCTGTATTATCTCGCGTGGAAAAAGGTCTTTTACATGACGACGATCGTCATCGTTAAGATAGGGATGCTTTGGAGAACAAGCCAACTCAAAATCTACAAGTTCTAATGCCCATGTGTAATTTTGCTCTATAATTGCATTATGCAGTATACCATTGTCATGCAGTATACGAAGATTGCGCACAAGCACATTGGCCGCTATTAAGTAAGATTGGTCAACCCCAAGGTCATTCATCTTCTCCCATTTTGCCACTTCTGCGTGTATTTGTTCTAACCGCATGAACGGAGCGTCGCTTATCCGATATGGGCACTCTACATTATATTGCAACAATACGGGTTTTAATGTATGCCCACTCGGCAAAAGCACATCCTCAACAAGTTCCATCACATATTCCATATTATTTGTCTTTATTCCAAGACCTTGGATTTCTTCCTCTAAAATAAAATCACGTTCAGCATCTTGTTTTAGCAACAAGCCCCAAGTATCATCAAAAAATTCCCTTGTGTGCAACAATGAGTATTGAGTACAACTTAATCCATTACCTTTACTGACAACATACCGCCCATTCCAATATGTCTTTAATTTACTATTACTTCATATATTAACTTTTTATGATTTTGACTTTTGCAAAGTTAAAACATTTTATTCTCAATACAAAATAAATTCATGACTTTTTAGATTGCAAAGCGTATACTTTTTCTATTGCTGCTAATGTCATGTCTCTCGATTCTTCCACAGACATGTATCCCGTTCTTTGGATTTCCTCGTTATATATGATTTTCACCTCGCCGTTCTCAACGAAAACCTTGCTGCCATTTATGTCGACAACCTCGTTTATGATTTTCCGTCTCGTCCTTTTTCCCATAATCGTCTTATCATTAGCTATAAATACATTCCCTTTATGCAAAGATAGCAAAAAAATATCGAAAAACCAAGTTCTCGACAATATTCTTCACGTTGGCATAGCATAAAAAACAACTTGCTCACATGATAAAAACAATATGACACAAAAACAAGCTTGCACTTACACTTTGCTTTTCGTTGACGCTCCACAGCGGCGATATTTTGAAACGAGAATACTGCGGACGGAAATAAGCCGAGCATAAGTGTGCAAATATAAATTACGCTTTATCAAAACATTACCTTGTTTCCATGCCTGAATGTGCAATAAAAAGCGTTCAGGAATGCTTTAAAAACAACATAAAAAGCAAGAAAATGCCGCTTTTACGACAGGGGGAAACGGCTATTAACGATGCGAAACATGGCTAAATGCGGTGTAATATGCCACCTTTCAGTTTCCAACATGCCATGTCTTACAATGCAAACGGGCACAAACTGCCATGCCAACAGCTGTAAACGGACATTCCGACAATCTATTTCAACAAAAACAACGGTGATTTCCAATCTGACAAAATGCAAGGATTTGCCATGCAAGAGCGTTCAATATGTCATACGATGAGCATCCCAAAACAGCCTGGCCGTTAAGGGGAAAGACGCATAAGGCAAGCGTGGAAAATCACCGAAACCGGACGCTCTTTATGCAAGCCTGTCACATTCGTAAACATTATTTATAATCAAAGGTTTACGCTTTGTCGTGTATTTTTATTATTTTTGCCGGGGAATATTCTATTTGTAAAAGCACATACATTTAACATCTGACAGACATTTATGCTGAAAACGAAAATCATAGCACTGGCTTTGCTGCTGCTTTCTGCCGGCATCTCGGCGCAGGCGCAAAAGAGAAAAAACGTGAAGAAGGCAAACGCCAAAGTGGAAATGACTGAGGAAGAGATGGCGGTAGAAGAGCTGTATCAGTCGATGCTGCTGTCAACGGCCCAGGTAATGTTCATCGACAGCGTCGTGGTTGACTCGGCTGACTTCATCAGTAAAATACCGCTCAACAAGGAGTCAGGACGCATAGGTACTACCGGCGAACTGACAAAGACAGCAAGCACCCCTGAAGGCGGAGCGTACATAAACGAGTTCGGCAACAAGGCGTTTTACTCGAAAGCCACAGCTGACGGACATTTCAGCATATACTCGTCAGACAAGCTCGGCGGCAGCTGGACAGAAGGAAGGCTGATAGACGAGTTCGGCAGCGAATTCGAGGACATCAATTACCCGTACATGATGGCTGACGGCATGACGCTTTACTTCTCGGCAAAAAGCAAAGAAGGCCTTGGCGGATACGACATTTACGTGACAAGGTTCAACACTGATTCGGCAAAATTCTACCATCCGGAGAATATAGGCCTGCCTTACAACTCGAAAGCGAACGACTACTACTGCGTGATTGACGAGTTCGACAACATCGGATGGCTCGTAACCGACCGCCGCCAGCCCAAGGGCAAGGTGTGCATATACACCTTTGTGCCCGCTGAGACGCGCACGACATACGACGGCGAGGTAATTGGCGAAGACACGTTGAAAGCCCTTGCTGAAATAACAAGGATGAGCGACACTTGGACAGACAAGGCAAAGCTACAGTCTGCACGCCGTAGACTGGCATCGCTACTGACGCGCAACGATGCGGTGAAAGCGAAAACCTTTTCGTTCATCGTAAACGACAAGACTGTTTACACATCATTAAGCGACTTCAAGTCGCCAAAGAGCAGAGAGCGTCTGGCAAAGCTTCAACAGATGGAAAAGGCGGCCAAAGACATGGCCGATGAACTCGACCAAATGCGCCGAAGCTACTCGGCAGGCAATGCGTCTGCCAAGAAACGCCTTGCCAATGGCATAATATCGACAGAAAAGAAGCTCGAACAGCTGCAAAACAACATCCACGAAGCCGAAAAAGAAATACGCAACGCGGAAAACATTGCGGAAGAACAACGATAACGACTAACAAGGAAGGCAAGGACCAAACAAGCCGGAAACACTTATTTTGCAGCGGTTTGTACAGCCTTGCCTATATTTAACACTTAAAACAACAAGCTATGGAAAAACAATATTTCGCCGAATCAGAGCTGATTATCAACCCTGACGGCAGCGTATTCCACTTGCACGTAAAACCCGAGCAACTGGCAAACAAGGTGATATTGGTAGGCGACCCCGGGCGCGTCAGCCTCGTAGCGTCACACTTCGAAACGAAAGAATGTGAAGTGGAAAGCCGCGAGTTCAAAACCATTACAGGCATATACAAAGGAAAACGCATCACCGTAACATCCACAGGCATCGGCTGCGACAATATCGACATCGTGCTGAACGAAATGGATGCCTTGGCCAATATCGATTTCAACACGCGCATTGAAAAGGACACACTGCGGCAACTCGAAATCGTAAGGATTGGCACTTGCGGAGGATTACAGCCCTTTACACCCGTAGGAACGTTCATCTGCTCGGTTAAATCAATAGGATTTGACGGCCTGCTGAACTTCTACGCAGGACGCAACGCCGTATGCGACCTGCAAATGGAACGCGCACTGCTCAACCATCTCGGATGGACGGGCAACATGTGCGCCCCTGCCCCATACGTGATTGATGCCGACAATGAACTTGTTGAACGCATCGCCGGCAGCGACATGGTGCGTGGCGCAACCGTCGCATGCGGCGGCTTTTTCGGTCCGCAAGGACGTCAGCTGCGCCTTCCGCTGGCCGACCCTCACCAGAACGAAAAAATAGAGAGCTTTGAACACAACGGAATGAAAATAACAAACTTCGAAATGGAAAGCTCCGCACTCGCCGGTCTCGCACGCCTCATGGGGCACAAGGCCACCACTTGCTGCATGGTCATAGCCAACCGCGTTACCCAAAAGAGCGACACTGGCTACAAGAGTCACATTGACGACCTGATAAAGCTGGTGCTGGAAAGGATTTGAGGATGAAAAAACTGGTGCTTACATTACTGCTCGCGGCAAGTGCCGTGCAAGGCGCGTTTGCCCAATATGACTTTCTCCGACCAGTAAAAGACTCCATACCCGGAGGCTATGACTTCTGGGTATACACCCCACAGGATTATTATTACTCTTTGGAAAACACCCCCGTAATAATATTCCTGCACGGACGAAGCCTATGTGGGCGCAACCTCAACAGAGTGAAACGCTACGGTCCGTTGGACGCTATCGTAAAAGGCAGACAGATAGAAGCTCTTGTCATTGTGCCGCAAAACCCGGGCGGAGCATGGAAGCCCGACAAAATAAACGATGTGCTGGAATGGACCAAAAAGCATTACGCCATGGATTCCACACGTGTTTACGCCATAGGAATGAGCCTCGGAGGCTATGGTACGCTTGACTTCGCCGGAACATACCCTGACAAGGTCGCAGCGGCAATGGCTCTCTGCGGTGGAAGCACGCTGAAAGATGTCAGCGGACTTGGCAAAGTTCCACTTTGGATTATGCACGGAACGGCAGACCGGGCCGTACCGATAAAATACTCTAAAGACGTTGTCGAGCAGCTACAGAAGAGCAATAACGACAAGCGGTTGCGGTACGACTGGATAAAAGGGACGTCACATGGAGCACTGGCACGTATATTATACATGACAAAAACCTACGAATGGCTGTTCTCCCACTCGCTTTTGGACAAAGACAGGGCAGTAAACAGGGAAATAGACATTGACAAGTCAGACATGAAAAAAGCGTACAATGACATGATTTCAGGCGCACCAGACCCCGAGGTAGTCTATGATAAAACAATATATTGATATTTATTTTTCTGTTTGAAAGCACAAACCCCAAAATAAAATCAGCCGGACGAGATACTCGTCCGGCTGATTTTTATCTATAAATGATATTTATTCGTCGTTAGAAGAACATGTAACGATTGTCCTTTACACCGGCCTTAAGGTAAAGCTCCTGCATGAAATTACCAACGTACCGCATCATTTTCTGACGCTGACGCTGTTCATATTCCTTCTCGTCATACTTCACAGGACGGTCTTTCTTGTCTGTAACTTGGAACATATAGATACCTCCATAGCCTTTCACCGGCTGCGCACAGAACTTGCCTTTTGCCGTAGCTGCAACCGCACCGCTCAATGCCGGCTCACTCATACCTGTAGACTGTACGAACACTGAAGCAGCAAACGTCACCTGATTTACAGTGTCAACCTTTGCACCTTTGCTCTTAGCCGCAGACACACTGTTCACACCCTTGACTTGAGACATAAGCATTTCTGCTTTTTTGTCACGTATAACCTCATTACGTATGTAACTTCTCACGCTCTCATCTTCAAGTGAACGGTATCCTTCCTTATTAATCTTTGTCAGGACAAGAACAAGCAGATGGTCGTTCTCTCCACACTCATATAGTGGAGAAACCTCATTCTCCTTTGCACCAAACAACCACTTCATAGCTTCACGAGTATCGCTAACTCCTGCAACATAATGCTCTGAATTGCGAACATCAGCACGCTCCCTTACGGTAAATCCATATTTAGAAGCATTTTTCTGCATGGCTTCCAAAGTTTGGTTTTCGCTCACAAAACGGCTGAAATTATTGTAAGCATTTGAGTAAGTCTCCTTGGAGAACTCGATAGGCTTCTTTATTACTGCTGCTACATACTTGCTCGTCATGGCTCTGCGGTCGGTAACCTGGAGTATCAGATTGGCTTGCATGAGCTTTATATTCTTGATTTCGTTCACGCCGAGCGTGTTAATCGACTGGATGTAATTCCGCGTATCGTTGTCCATTGAAGGAGCATTCTGGTATTGGGCGGAAGTTATCCACGTCTTTTCGCCTGTCTGGCCGTACTTCTTTGCAATAGCTTCGAAATCAGCACCGGCCTTCAATGCCGTGTAAATACTGTCCGCACGCTTTGATGCTTCATCAGCAGTTGCACCTCCAACCTGAATTACACGCATCTGAACAGAGTCCGGCAATTCTGTCTTTGAAATAAGTTTTATTACATTAAGGGTATTGTCTGACTTGTTTTCTACAGGCGTGGTTATTGCTCCGACAGCAATAGAGTCAAGACGTGCTGCAATGTCTGACGGGAAAGCTGCTTTGGTCTGCGGTATTCCAAGGTAAGCTATAAGTGAACCGCTCTTCCTTATTATACCTGACGGGTCGGCCGTATCCCTCAATGCTTTCATGTATTCATTGACTGTTTTGTCAAGAGCCTTGCGGTCAGCCTGTGACGGAACAACTTGATAATCGACATATTTAATGGAACGTGTTTCCTCATACTGTCTGAAGCGTGATTTCAGTTCCTCGTATTTTGCCTTGAGGTCGCTCTCTGTAACATTTACCTTGTTGTCATTGATTGAAGAATAAGGGAATGACGCAAGCTGTATGCTGCTCTCCTGGTTTTCGTCATCAAATGCCATTTTTGCAGATACTGGATTGGAAAGCAAACATCCGTAGAACAATGCCTGATATTTCTGTGCGAGCAACTGCTGGCGCAATGTCTTTTCCACGAAAGTCCAAAAATCATACAGGTTACGGTATTGGTCGGCCATTTGTGTGTTTGTTCCCTGTGCCTGTTTGTACTCTGCAAGAAACTGTTTCAGAAGGTTTGCATCGAAACGTCCCGTCTGCCTGTTCACGAAAGGAGTCTGCAAAAGCATCGGGTTGGTGCCTACATTGAGTACGTTCTGCAGTTCCTGGTCTGTTACCTTAAGCCCAAGCTTTTCAGCTTCATGGTTTACAAGCTCGTTTTGAACAAACGTGTTCCAGACAACGTCTTTCACCTGGTTGAGTTCTTCATCGGTAAGATTGTCACGGCCTTGCGTCATCCTTATGACGTTTGTGTACTCATCAACAAGCTTCTGGAAATCCTGCACGTTGACTTTGTCGCCTAAAACTTCGCCTACCTGCGCCCTCCGCTCGTTGCTAACACTGTCGCAAGAACGGAAAAACTCTTCAGCAATGAACGCAAAAAGGGCAAGACCTATCACGCAGATAAGTATTACGCCTTTGCTTCTGATTTTTCCTAATACTGCCATTATTACAATTATTTATTTTTTTAATTTATTCAAACAGGAATTATCATATTGCAATTTAGCGCACAAAATTACAAAAAAGAAAATAAAAACAATGATTTTTCCGATAAAAAGTTGTTCCCATCTCTTGTTTAATCAGTTTAAGGACACTTTCAATGCGTTTTCCTTGCAGTCGGTGTAGTGGGCAGCCTCTTTTTCGCCTTGACCGTATCCGGAGCTGTCAAGATGCTGTCGCCTTCGTTTTCAACCACGCCTCCTTTCACAAAAGCACCCTTTGAATTTGTAATAGTATAGCGCGTCATGCGTTCGTCACTCCGGAAATAAGTGCCTTCCATCTCCCTTTCCGGGGTAACAAGTTTCGAATATTTATTACTGTAAAGTTCGTGTTTGTTTTGATCCCAAAACAACTCTTCACTTGAAAAGCGCAGCCCCTCAATGTTTTTCACACGGACACGGCCACGCAGTTCCCATAACTTTTCCTGGTCAAAATAATAAGCCGTGTCACATTGTATATAAGCCTCAACGTGGAATTTCGGGTCAAACTGTTCTAGAAACAGTCCCTTCTCGAATATCCACCGTGAAGGTTTCTTCGCCTGATTTGCCTCCCAGCATTCCGACACTATGCGGTATTTCATCATGCCCGAATCAGACACAAGCATGTTTACGCCATAGGTCACCATTGTCGATACGGAGTCTCTTGGGTTAACTGCCGGCGCGATGTGTTCCTTCCTTTCCTGACAACCGAGGAAGGCAAACAAAACAACGAGTATGAAGGGAATTAACTTCAAGTTGCCAAAAGTTTTTTATCCTGTTTCAATCAACTTTCCACTTCATAAACCACCGCTCATTAAACGTTATTCCGATATTGATGCGGAAAGTGTTTTCCGTCAGCAGACCTTTAGCCGACGAATGAACCCATTGTCCGGAAATATTAAGTACGGAACGGTTGTTATAAGCGTTTATTATCGGTATTCCGAAACCTATGCTGGCACTGATTTCGTCAGGACCGTCAATTCCGTTGACCTTATAATATGAAGACGCGTAGGACACGCCAGCGCGGAAACGTACTCGGTCAAAAAACCTTCGGCTCTCCCAATTGTTGCAGAATTCGCCACCAAAGGTCACCTTGTATCGGTCGGAATAATAGTTGTCCGTAAGTTCGTATGAAGGTGTTTCGTTCACAACCCTATATACCGGGAACTCCAAGCTGCCCCACTTCTGATATGAAAAGTCGGCTCCAAGTTTCAGCTTGTCAGCATGGTTCCACGAAAGCCCCGCACCAAACGTAGTTGGTATCTCAAGCCCGTTATTCACGGTAAACGATGCTGTGTCAGCAACTGCCGTCATCGAGTTGTTCGATATTACCATGCATTGCGGGTCGGCGTTAAGCTTATGCCCGAGCCCATAGGTAAGGCCGAGCGTAAGCGCATTTTTTTTGTCTATGGCGAGCGAATACTGCAAGCCGAAATCAAGTTTGTAGTTGCTTACCGTAGCTGTATAATATTTTGACAAGGTGTTTATGTAGCGATCGGTATAGCTGTTGATGACCGAGCGCTCAATGTCTCCCCATAAATAAGAGATGTTTGCTCCGACAGACAGGCCCTTGACAAATTCCCATCCGGCACCGATGTAAAACTGGTGCAAGCCACCGTTACCTGCATACGTATTGATATATCCGGAGTTTCTGTCGCTGTTCAGGTATCCGGCCATTGAATAGTTATAGCCGACATTTGTCATAGGAATTATTCCGAAGCTTACGCCGACATGCTTGAAAGCGCGGAACGCCGCCACAGCATATTCAAAATCGGCGTTCTTTGCATTCCTCTTCTGTCCGTTCTCCTCAAAATTCGTAATCTGTCCCGACATGCCAACATCGAATATGAACGTCAGCGAATCCACTGCCGAATATGATGCCGGGTTGACGTAATTCACCTGATTGTGTTCCCTGAATCCAAGCCCCAAGCCGTTCATGCCCCTGTTGAAACCGCTTGACTGCTCGTTCAACAAGCCAAGTCCGTACTGGCTGTAAGGTGAGTTTGTGCCGCTTTGGGCTGCCGTTGGAAGGATGCAAACCGTCGCCAGCGCAACAATACTTAATGCTCTTTTATAAAAATTCATTTCCTATTCAAATATTCTGTTAAGCCCGTGCGGACGACAAAATCGACTGCAAAGATGGGCATTTTTTCTGAAAAATCCAAATCGGCACAGCTGCTTGCAGTTAAATAAACCAAAAGTTAAAGATATTTTTCATATATCTCTATACCAATAGCGGTTTAGCGCAGGCACGTTAAATAGCCCCATGCCAGATACCGCCCTCCTGCTTCAGCAGAACCGCCAAACATGCGTCACCATGCGATTGACGGTCTTTTAGCGTCTAAAAGACGGCCTTTCAGGCTCCAAAAGGTGGCCTTTTACAGTCCGAAACACGGCCTTTTAAAACGCCAACGGCAAGTATCTGGCTGCCAGTCAGTTATGAGCCGCATTACAAACAGCTGTACATTTTCTACTCACAGCGCGTCACATAGTCCGTAAAGCACATGAGCCCAGCTTTTGTTTACAGCCTGCAAAATTATTGAAAAATTTTGGAATAATAGTGCGCAAAATGAGAAATATGAAGTATTTTTGCACCGTGAAACGCGTTATACATATCTTTGCGTCGGCCATCATTTGCCTTATCTCGCTGACATGCAGCGAGATACACGCTTCCACTCCTGACGCGAAGACAAACACGGACTGCGATTCGATAAAGATCAGCCTGCTTACTTGTGCTCCCGGAAACGAGGTTTACAGCCTTTACGGCCATACGGCCATACGCTATACCGATTATAATAAAGGTATAGATGTTGCAGTAAACTATGGAGTTTTTTCGTTCAGCCAGCCTTTTTTTGTCCTGCGGTTTATTTTCGGACGGACTGATTACGAAATGGGAATAGTGCCTTTCGACTATTTCCGCATGGAATACGAAAAGGAAGGACGCCCGGTCTACCAGCAGGAGCTTAACTTGTCAGCAAAAGAAAAAGCCGCAATACGCGACGCAATTGACAACAACTACCTGCCCCACAACAGGGTCTACCGCTACAATTACTTCTATGACAACTGTACGACGAGGGCAAGGGACATCCTGATTGACAACATCGAGGGGCGTGTGAGTTTCCCCGGAACCGGACAGAAGTACCCTTCATACCGCGAACTCATACACTCATTCAACGAAGACTCGCCGTGGGCACGCTTCGGCAACGACCTGCTGCTCGGTGTAAAAGCCGACAGCAAGACAACTCTTTCAGAGCGGCAGTTCCTGCCATTCTTCTTGAAAGAGGATTTTGACAAAGCCCGTATAACATGTAAAGACGGCAGCACAAAACCGTTGGTGAAGCGGTCTGCCTGCATAACTGACTACCCGGCGTTACGACAAGGTAGCAGTTTTCCACTGCGCCCAAGCACATGCGCCTGGATAATATTCGCCGTTGTGGCAGCAATGACAGTGCTAGAAATCACCACAAGGAAAAGATTTTGGGTACTCGACACCGTATTAATGGTTCTTGACGGATGCGCGGGGATAATTATCTTCATGATGTTCTTCTCGGAACTTCCCGCTACTAATACCAACCTTCAAGTATTGCTGCTCAATCCGCTGCCGCTGTTCTTCGCATACAGCGTGACAAAAAAAGCGGCAAAAGGCAAGCCGTCACGCTTCTGGCCATGGAGTGCCGCCGTGCTGGCGATGTTCTTCCTTTGCGGATTTTTTCAGCAATATGCAGAAGGAATGTATATTTTGGCATCATCTTTGCTGCTAAGATGTGTGTGGAACACAGTCAGGCAAGCCAAACACTTGTAAAATAAACAAATGATAAACAAATATATAACAGCAGCCATACTTGCCGCCATCACCGGCGGAGTCGCCGGGGCGCAAGTGTCACGACCTGTGCCAAGGCTCGTAGTAGGCATCACCATAGACCAGCTCCGCACCGACTACATCGAGGCGTTCATGCCGTCGTATGGGGAAAACGGCTTCAGGAAACTGCTCAAGGAAGGAGCGGTGTACAATAACGCACAATACACTTTCGCCCCTGTTGACCGCGCCTCGTCAATCGCGTCAATCGCAACTGGGACCTCGCCGTCAAACAACGGCATCACCGGTTTCAGGTGGCTTGACAAGAATTCGCTTGTTCAGGTGAATTGCGTTGACGACAACGACTATGAAGGCATCTTCACCAAAGAGCGCACTTCGCCCAAGAACATTGCGACGACGACAATAAACGACGAACTGAAAATCGCCACCGAAGGCACGGCTATCGTATACAGCATCGCAATGAACCGCGATGCGGCAGTAATAGGTGGAGGCCATGCCGCCGACGGCGCGATATGGTTCAATGAGGACAGCAAGTGCTGGTGCTCGTCAAAATACTACTTTAAGAAAGCTCCTCAATGGCTTGAAGGCTACAATCTTATATACACTGACGCACTGACAGCCGACAACATCAATGCGAACATTACGAACATAGCCCTCCAGTGCATTGCGTCAAACGGAATGGGTAACGACAATGTGCCTGACATGTTGTCGCTGGTGTATGACGCGAAGGTACCCATCGAGAAGGATGTCCTGAACAAGCAGCTGCTACAATACAAATACATCCAACTGGACAAGGAGCTTGACAAGCTTGTGACGCAAATCGAAAGCAAGGTCGGCAAGCACAATGTGCTCTTCGTTGTGACAAGCACTGGCTACTGCGACGAGCAGGACATAGACTATTCCAAATACCGCATTCCTAACGGAACATTCTACGTTAACCGCACCGCCAACCTGTTGAACATGTACCTCGGTGCGATTTACGGACAAGACAAGTACGTGGAAAGCTGCTTCTACAACCAGCTTTACCTTGACATACAGCTGATTGAGCAAAAGCGCATAAATACAAGCGAGCTGCTAAGCCGTGCACAGACATTCCTTATGCAGTTGTCGGGAGTAAGCAATGTGTTCACAAGCAAGAACCTGCTTTTATCCGGTGACAGCAACAGTTCACGGCTGCGTAACTGGTTTTACCCCAACAACTGCGGCGACCTTATTGTAGAAGTGTCGCCCGGATGGAAGCTGCTGAACGAGGAAAAATTCCAACAATACACATCGAAAGAAAGTTCGATGCCGTTTCCACTCATATTTTACGGTACTGGAATAACGGCAAAAACAGTCACAACTCCCATAACAATAGACCGCATTGCACCGACAATCGCGAAATCAATACGCATCAGGGCGCCAAATGCTTGTTCGGTCACACCTCTCTATTGACACCATACAACAAAAAAAGCAAATAACAATTACAATGCGGCAGGAACCGGTTGAAACCGACAATTCCGCACGAAATAATAAACAACAAGACGAAATATCATCAAGAAATGGGTTTAAATACATTTTTGAAGTCACTCTTCGGTGACAAATCCACAAGGGACATGAAACTTATACAGCCTGTAGTTGAAAAAATAAAGGCTGCTTATCCCGAAATAAAGGCTCTTGACAACGACGCATTAAGAGCACGTACAAAAGAGATACAAAAATACGTTCAAGACTCGGCCAGCGAACAAAAGAAGGAAATAGAAGCACTTAGGGCGAAAATAGAAGACACCCCTATCGACGAGCGAGAAGCTATCTTCAACCAGATAGACAAGCTGGAGAAAGAAGTGTTGGACATATATGAGAAATCGCTTAACGAAGTATTGCCCATAGCTTTCAGCATAATGAAAGACACGGCACGCCGTTTTGCCGAGAATGACGAAATCGTTGTGACCGCTAACGACTTCGACCGGGAGCTCGCAACTACAAAAGACTTTGTCCGCATTGACGGTGATAAGGCCATATATAGCAACCACTGGATGGCCGGTGGCAACGACATGAAATGGGACATGGTGCATTATGACGTCCAGCTTTTTGGCGGAGTGGTGCTGCATCAAGGCAAGATAGCCGAGATGGCGACTGGTGAAGGTAAGACCCTTGTTGCCACGCTGCCTGTTTTCCTCAATGCACTTACAGGCAACGGAGTACACGTTGTCACTGTCAACGACTACCTCGCAAAACGTGACTCGGAGTGGATGGGACCGCTTTATGAATTCAACGGCCTGTCAGTTGACTGCATTGACAAGCACAGACCGAATACTCCACAAAGGCGGAAAGCTTACCAAGCAGACATCACTTTCGGAACAAATAATGAGTTTGGATTCGACTATCTGCGTGACAACATGGCCATATCGCCGGCTGACCTTGTACAACGCAAGCACAATTACGCAATTGTCGACGAGGTTGACTCTGTGCTGATTGATGACGCCCGTACACCTCTTATTATTTCAGGTCCAGTCCCTAACGGTGACGACCAGATGTTTGAAGAATACCAGCCATTGGTTGAACGCCTTGTCGACGTGCAACGCAAGCTGGCTACGCAATACCTTGCCGAAGCTAAACAGAAAATAACCGAAGGCCGCGAAAAGAACGACCAAAAGCTTCAGGACGAAGGTTTCTTGAGCCTGTACCGTTCCCACAAGGCACTGCCTAAAAACAAGCCGCTCATCAAATACCTTTCTGAAGAGGGTATAAAGGCCGGCATGCTCAAGACGGAAGAATATTACATGGAGAACAACAACCGCAAAATGCCTGAGGCGGTAGAGCCTTTGTATTTTGTAGTTGACGAAAAACTGAATTCCGTCGACCTTACCGACAAGGGCACAGACTGGCTCGCCAAGCAGGTAAACGACAAAGACCTATTCGTCCTCCCCGACATAACCACGCAGTTGTCCGCACTCGAAAACGAGAAAGACCTTGACGACCAGCAACGCCTTGACAAGAAAGACCAGCTGTTAAATCACTACGCCGTACAAAGCGAACGCGTACATACCTTACAGCAACTACTCAAGGCTTACACCATGTTCAACAAAGACGACGAGTATGTTGTGATGGACGGAGAGGTGAAAATCGTCGATGAACAGACTGGGCGTATAATGGAAGGCCGCCAATGGAGCGACGGCTTGCACCAGGCAATTGAGGCAAAGGAACATGTCAAAGTGAAAGAAGCCACCCAGACGTTTGCCACAATCACCCTGCAAAACTACTTCCGCATGTATCACAAGCTGGCCGGCATGACGGGTACGGCAATAACAGAAGCCGGCGAGTTCTGGGACATTTACAAACTTGATGTCGTCGAAATACCGACAAACAAGCCCGTTGTCCGTAACGATATGGACGACCGTGTGTACAAGACCGCACGCGAGAAATACAATGCGGTAATAGACGAAATAACCGAAATGCGCAACTCCGGACGTCCTTGCCTTGTTGGTACGACATCCGTAGAAATATCTGAATTGTTGAGCAAGATGCTCCAGATGCGTCACATTCCGCACAATGTGCTTAATGCAAAGCTACACCAAAAGGAGGCGAACATCGTTGCTGAAGCCGGTCAAAGCACACCGGGCACGGTGACTATAACCGACCCCGACGGAACAACACATACCGAAGAACGTATGCTCGGAGCCGTCACAATAGCTACAAACATGGCTGGTCGTGGTACCGACATCAAGCTTTCGCCCGAAGTGAAGGCTGCCGGCGGTCTTGCCATTATCGGTACTGAACGCCATGAAAGCCGCCGCGTGGACCGCCAGCTGCGTGGACGTGCCGGTCGACAAGGCGACCCTGGAAGCTCCGTATTCTACATAAGCCTTGAAGACAAGCTGATGCGACTGTTCGCTAGCGAGCGTATCGCCCGTGTGATGGACCGTCTCGGGTTCAAAGAAGGCGATAGAATAGAAAGTTCGCTGATAACCAAGAACATAGAGCGTGCACAGAAGAAGGTAGAGGAAAATAACTTCGGTATACGCAAGCGCCTGCTTGAATACGACGACGTTATGAACAAACAGCGCACCGTAGTGTACGAAAAACGCCGCCATGCACTTATGGGTGAGCGCATCGGCATGGACATTACGAACATTATTTGGGACCGCGTAGTTGAAATAATCGACAAAAACGACTATGAAGGCTGCAAGGACGAGTTCCTAAAAGTTCTGGCTATGGAATGCCCGTTCACGTCAGAAGAATTTGCCAACGAAAACCATGACGACCTTGCCGAAAAGGCTTTCCAGATGGCAATGACCGACTTCAAGCGTAAGACCGACCGCATACAGGCCATTGGCTGGCCGGTCATTAAAGACGTGTTCGAGAACCAAGGCGACCGCTACGAGCGCATAATGGTGCCCATAACCGACGGAAAACGCGTCTACAACATACCATGCAACCTGAAAGAAGCCTATGACACGGAATGCAAGAGTGTGGTAAAACAGTTTGAAAAAACCATACTTCTGCATGTAATCGACGACTGCTGGAAGGAGAATCTGCGCGCACTCGACGAGCTGAAACACAGTGTACAAAACGCATCCTACGAGCAAAAAGACCCTCTGGTTATATTCAAGTTGGAGAGCGTGAAACTGTTTGACGACATGGTGAACCAGATGAACAACCGCATCGTAAGCGTGTTGATGAGAGCGCAGATACCCAAGATACAGCGTGAGGAGGTACGCGAGGCCGCACCCGAACAACGCAGCCAAAGGTACACCGAACAGAAAGATGACCTGACGAATCCGGCACAGCGCGCTGCCGCAAACCAGGACACTCGCCAGAACGCCGAAGCAAGAAGGCAACCGATACACAAAGAAAAACTGCCCGGACGTAACGATCCGTGCCCATGTGGCAGTGGAAAGAAGTTTAAGAACTGCCACGGCAGAGGACTTGTGTAAACCAATTAATAGTTAAAAACTGAAAGTCTGCGTTAAGCTAATTAAGAGTTAAGAAAATATGCGGTTGGTGTTATAATTATCAGGGCATGTTTCTTAACTCTTAATTCTTAACTATTAATCAAATCCTGTCACTTTAATCAATTTGTAAAACATGCAAATAAACATCTCAAACCTTATAAAACGGTTCGGCGACAAGACTGCAATCAACATACCGAGCTTCACAATCAATAACGGCGACATTGTAGGTTTGGTAGGCAACAACGGCGCAGGCAAGACCACGTTGTTCCGCCTGCTGCTCGACCTGATTAAAGCCGATGAAGGGCATATAACCATGTCCCATGATGCGGAAGACGGCACATTGGCGGAAACCGACCCGGCGAAATCAGAGGATTGGAAATCCTTTACCGGCGCATATATAGACGACGGATTCCTGATAGACTTCCTCACGCCGGAAGAGTATTTCCAGTTCATCGGGAAAGTGAACGGGCTGTCAGAACAAGAAACAGCTTCGAGAATTGACAAATTCCAACATTTCATGAACGGGGAAATACTCGGATTGAAAAAACTAATACGCAATTTCTCCGCCGGAAACAAGCAGAAGATTGGCATAATGTCAGCCCTGCTTAATACCCCTCGCCTGCTGATACTCGACGAACCGTTCAACTTCCTCGATCCGTCAAGCCAGAACATACTGAAAAACATACTGAAAGAATACAACGCCAAGACGGGCGCAACCGTCCTTATAAGCAGCCACAACCTGACCCATACGGTTGACATATCGAACAGGATAGCCCTTCTCGAAAAAGGGGAAATCATAAAAGACCTGCCAAACTCGAACAACAGCGCGGAGAAAGAACTTGAAGACTACTTCAACATATAGCACGGCACACGGCGCATTAGAAGTTTCCGCCTTACTCGTCAAGCTGCCACATTAAGCCCCTGTCAAGCATGCATTCGTAACTGTCTGTGGCACAACATTTTACAAAACGCGGCAAATCAGTTTCCGATTTACCGCGTTTTACGTTGCAAAAGACCGTCTTTTGCAACGTAAAACATGACCTTTCACAAACCACTCCACATATCAGCCGGCATGACAAGCCATACACGGCATCACCATATGTAGGTATTTTGCACGAAAGATGCAAGAAAGTCCTTATTTTTTGCTACTTTTGCATGACTTAAAAACACGTATAGAATGAGACTGTCCGAACTTAAAACCGGAGAAAAGGGCGTCATCGTGAAAGTGCTTGGGCACGGAGGCTTCCGCAAACGCATCGTAGAGATGGGCTTCATACGCGGCAAGATGGTTACCGTACTGCTCAACGCGCCACTGCAAGACCCCGTAAAATACAAAATAATGGGATACGAAATATCATTGCGCCACTCGGAAGCCGCGATGATAGAAATAATCTCCGCAGATGAAGCGCGCAAGCTGGAGGAGGAAGAAGCGCATAAATTAGGACTTGACGACATATCGGAAAACGCTCCTAACGACGACGGATGCCTTACCGACGAGCAGCTGCACAACGCCGCGATAAAGAAGAGCCGCACAATAAACGTCGCTCTCGTGGGCAACCCGAACTGCGGCAAGACATCGCTCTTCAACTTTGCCTCTGGCGCGCACGAACGCGTTGGCAACTACTCAGGGGTGACCGTTGACGCCAAGGAGGGACGAGCCGAGTTCGACGGTTACCAGTTCAACCTTGTCGACCTGCCCGGAACTTACTCGCTTTCAGCCTACAGCCCCGAGGAACTTTACGTGCGCAAGCAAATAATCGAGAACACACCCGATGTCATAATAAACGTCATAGACGCAAGCAACATCGAACGCAACCTGTATCTGACGACGCAGCTTGTCGATATGAACATCAAGATTGTGGGCGCGTTAAACATGTTCGACGAGTTCGAACAGCGCGGCGACAAGCTGGATTACGACAAGCTCGGCGAACTGTTCGGCTTTCCGCTGATACCTACGGTGTTCAAGACCGGGCGCGGAGTGGAGGAGCTTTTCCGCACGGTTATCGACATTTACGAAGGCCGTCCGGTGCCCGGCAAGAGTGTAGTCCGCCACATACACCTGAACCACGGCAAATACATAGAGCAGGCAATAGACACAGTAAAGGCCGAAATTCAGAAGAACGAACAAATCAGGTACAAATACTCCACGCGCTTCCTGGCAATCAAGCTGCTTGAAAAGGACGCGAAAGTGGAAGACATTGCACGGTCGCTGCCTAACGGCGGAGACATCATAGCCGCACGCGACAAGGCCGCCGACTACATAATGAAAGAGACAAAGGAAGACAGCGAGACGGCGATAATGAATGCAAAATACGGTATCATACACGGCGCGCTGCACGAAGCCGGATGCGAGGAAGGCACAAAGACCGACACCTACCAGACCACACACATTATCGACTCGGTAATAACAAACAGGTATGTGGGCTTCCCTCTGTTCTTCCTCTTCCTCTACATAATGTTCGAAGTGACGTTCACGCTCGGACAGTACCCTATGGACTGGATTGAGGCCGGTGTTGCCGCGCTCGGCGACTTTACAAAGTCAGCCCTGCCGGACGGGCCGTTGAAGGCCATGCTTGCTGACGGCATCATAGCCGGAGTAGGCTCTGTCATCGTATTCCTGCCTCAAATCCTAATCCTCTACGCATTCATTTCGTTCATGGAAGACTCCGGCTACATGGCTCGCGCGGCTTTCATCATGGACAAGCTGATGCACAAAATGGGACTTCACGGCAAGTCGTTCATACCGTTAATCATGGGCTTCGGCTGCAACGTTCCGGCCGTAATGGCGACACGCACCATAGAAAGCCGCCGCAGCCGCCTCGTCACCATACTCGTGTTGCCGCTGATGAGCTGTAGCGCGAGGCTGCCAATATACATAATGATTACCGGCACGTTCTTCGCTGCCAAGTATCAGTCGCTCGTCATGCTTTCGCTTTATGCCATCGGAATAATCCTAGCCGTGCTGATGAGCAGGCTGTTCAGCAGCCGCATTCTCAATGGCGACGACACGCCGTTCGTAATGGAACTGCCCCCCTACCGCTTCCCCACGGCCAAAGCCATGGGGCGCCACACTTGGGAAAAGGGCAAGCAATACCTGAAAAAGATGGGCGGCATAATCCTCGTTGCAAGCGTCATCGTATGGGCACTGGGCTACTTTCCACACGACGACAGCCTGAGCCAGCAGGAACAACAGGAACAAAGCTACATAGGGAGGATAGGCAAAGCAATTGAGCCGGCTTTCCGCGCACAGGGCTTCGACTGGAAACTCGATGTCAGCTTGATAGCAGGCGTTGGCGCGAAAGAAATTGTCGCATCAACAATGGGAGTGCTCTACGCCGATGATGAGACTGTGGCCGACGATACGACAGACAGCCCTGAAAAATACAGTGTGTTGCGGCAGAAGATGCAGGCTGACGGCATAACACCGCTGACAGCATTCTCTTATCTGCTTTTCGTGCTAATTTATTTCCCCTGCATAGCCACAATCGCCGCCATAAAAGGAGAAACGGGAAGCTGGCGGTGGGCAGTGTTCGCTGCATTGTACACCACCGTGCTGGCATGGATTGTTTCCGCAGCGGTATATCAAGTTGGCTCTCTGTTCATATAGACAGATGCCAGCCACTTACATATATGTTTACGGATGTACAACATCCGCCTTGGCGTGACATAATGAAACAGGGGCAAGCGGCATAAGTTTGCCCCTTGCACATTTTACGATAAAAATCAAGCCTGATGTTCTCTAATTCAAAAGAAAACTGTAATTTTGCATCCAAAAGACTAAAAACAAGGACGTTATGATAAAAATTACATTTCCCGACGGCTCTGTACGCGAGTACGAACAGGGCGTGACGGGACTTCAGATTGCCGAGAGCATATCGCCCGCACTGGCGCGCAACGTGCTGGCCTGCGGCGTAAACGGCGAGACGGTTGAGCTTAACCGCCCCATCAACGAGGACGCAAAGATAGAACTTTACAAGTGGGAAGACGAGGAAGGCAAGCACGCTTTCTGGCACACTTCTGCCCACCTTTTGGCCGAGGCGCTGCAAGAACTTTACCCCGGCATCCAGTTCGGTTTCGGCCCCGCTGTGGAGAACGGCTTTTTCTACGACGTAATGCCGAAGGAAGGCGACGTCATCAAGGAAAGCGACTTCCCGAAAATAGAACAAAAGATGAAGGAGCTGGCCTCGAAAGACGAACCTGTTGTACGCAAAGAAATATCAAAAGCCGACGCTTTGGCTGAGTTCAAGGCCGACGGCCAGGAATACAAATGCGAACACATCGAACAGGATTTGGCTGACGGAGAAATCACGACATACACCCAAGGCAACTTCACCGACCTTTGCAAAGGCCCTCACATCATGAGTACCGGCGCAATAAAGGCTATCAAAATAACCAGCGTTGCAGGTGCATTCTGGCGCGGCGACGCAAAGCGCGAGCAGATGACACGCATCTACGGCATCTCGTTCCCCAAGAAAAAGATGCTCGACGAGTATCTTGTAATGCTCGAGGAAGCCAAGAAACGCGACCACCGCAAGATTGGCAAGGAGATGGAACTGTTCATGTTCTCCGAACGTGTCGGCAAAGGACTCCCCATCTGGTTGCCAGCCGGAACAGAGTTGCGCCTTCGCCTTCAGGACATGTTGCGCCGCATACAGAAACGTTACGGATACAAAGAGGTCATCACTCCGCACATCGGCAGCAAGAACCTTTACGTAACTTCAGGTCACTATGCACATTACGGTAAGGACTCCTTCCAGCCCATCCACACTCCAGAAGAGGACGAGGAGTATATGCTGAAGCCCATGAACTGTCCACACCACTGCGAGGTATTTGCATGGAAACCTCGCTCATACCGCGACCTTCCGTTGCGCATCGCAGAGTTCGGAACGGTCTACCGCTACGAGAAGAGCGGCGAGTTGCACGGTCTTACACGTGTCCGCTCGTTCACACAAGACGACGCCCACATCTTCTGCCGTCCAGACCAGGTGAAAGCCGAGTTCCTTAATGTGATGGACATAATACATACAGTGTTCTCAATCTTCGACTTCAAGGACTTCGAGGCGCAGATTTCACTCCGCGACCCGAACGACCGCGAGAAGTACATCGGCTCTGACGAAGTTTGGGCGGAGTCCGAGCAGGCCATCATCGACGCATGCAAGGAAAAAGGCCTGAACGCCAAGATTGAATATGGCGAGGCCGCATTCTACGGCCCCAAACTCGACTTCATGGTGAAAGACGCCATCGGACGCCGCTGGCAGCTGGGCACAATACAGGTGGATTACAACTTGCCGGAGCGTTTCAAGTTGGAATATACGGCAGAAGACAACACCAAGAAGACCCCTGTTATGATTCACCGCGCACCTTTCGGTTCGTTGGAACGTTTCACGGCAGTGCTTATCGAGCATACTTCAGGCCATTTCCCACTGTGGCTTACGCCTGACCAGGTTGCCATACTGCCAATAAGCGAGAAATACAACGATTATGCAAGGCAGCTTGCCAAGTATTTTGACACCGTAGGAGTACGCGCAATCATTGACGACCGCAACGAGAAAATAGGCCGCAAAATACGCGACAACGAGATTAAGCGCATACCTTATATGGTAGTTGTAGGCGAAAAAGAACAGGCAGACGGGTCTGTCGCCGTAAGGAAACAAGGCCAAGGCGACCAAGGTTCCATGAGCAAAGAAGACTTTGCAAAGAAAGTAAACGACGAAGTGGCCGAGCAACTTAAGGCCATAGACTGATAAATAATCATATAAAAAAATCTCCCAACAGCAATTGCCGTTGGGAGATTTTTTATGTTTTATCGATTTTTTCCAGCAATTTGTCGATATGATATTAGAAAATATCGTATCTTTGGGGCGTTAACCATTTTATTTTTAACTTAAATCTATTTTTTATGAGAAATGTTTATTACGCAATGTTGTCCTTGTTTAGGAAAAATGTTTTGATTTTTGCATGCATCATGATTATTCCGGCCATAACCTCTTTTGCGAATGCCGATGTAGTGTATCCTGCTGAATCTTACACCTTGTCTGACGACGGGCTTACTTTGGAAATGTGGAAAGGTTCTGAAACAGACATCGACATGAATGTGGATGAAAATTTGGCTAAAGTCAAAGAAATTGGAAATTATGCTTTTGAGGGTAAAAAACTGTCTTCTATTGTTATAGGAACGAAAGTTGAAAAGTTGGGAAACGGAGCGTTCTTTGACTGTGCAGGATTAAAGACCGTTACATTTTCCGGCGATGTCAAGACAATAGGGATGGCTTGCTTTTCCGGCTGTATTATGCTTGACAATATAGTGATACCGAAGACTGTTACGGAAATAGGTAATTCCGTTTTTTACAATTGCACTTCATTGACGAAAATCGAAATACCGGCAAACGTCACCGCTTTGTCTGACGGCCTTTTTAACGGTTGCACAAGTTTGTCAGAGGTTTTGTTAAGTGACGGTGTCGAAACTATTGGTGAAGAAACGTTTAAGCTGTGCCAATCCCTGAAACAATTGTCGTTGCCTGCCGGTTTGCTGGAAATCGGCACGAATGCGTTTACCGAATGCTCATTGTTGGAAACAATAGACTTTAATGCTGCTTTGCAGACTATCGGCACGAGTGCTTTCAGTGATAGCGGTTTGAAAAACGTAGATTTATCGAAGGCAACAGCATTGACATCCGTTGGAGTGAACGCTTTTCTTGACTGTACTTCCCTGCAATCTTTAACATTGCCGCCAGGCAATGTGTCATTCAAAACAAGTGCTTTTTCAGGATGCACGGCATTGACGGAAGTTGCAATACCCGACACTTATACAGAAATAGGTGTCAAGATGTTTTACGGCTGTACTTCACTTAGTAAAGTTGTCATTGGAAAAAATGTCGAAACGATAGGCAATTATGCGTTTTTTGAATGCACTTCGCTGAAAGATGTAATGTGGAATGAAAATCTGAAAACAATAGAATGGAGTGCTTTTTACGGCTGTACAGCCTTAAAAGAGCTTGTGCTACCTGAAAGTCTGGAATATATGGACAACTGGGTATTTCAGGACTGCAGTAATATAGAAAAGGTTTCGATGGGTAGCAATGTAACACATATAGGCCAAGAATGCTTCTCTGGCCTGCCCGAACTGAAGCGGATGGAGATAATGGCCATAGTTCCTCCTGAATTGGGAAGCTATACATTTCATAATACAAGCGTAGAGTCTTGCGAACTTGTCGTTCCTGACGGAAGCGTGGAAGATTACAAAGCCGCCGAACAGTGGAAAGATTTTATGCTGATAACAGCCACATCAATGCCATCGATTGCCGTCAATTCTGCACCAGTAGTATCGGTAAAAGGCAACAGATTGTGTGTTGGAAACATACATAACGGTTGCACTATCTCCATTTATTCTGCAAGCGGCCAAAAGCTGTATTCCACACAGATAGCAAACGGCACGGTGGAGAAAGAACTTCCATCTGGCGTGTATATTGTCAATATCAGCGGCAAACCTGCTAAGATATTGATACGTTGACATACACAAAAGGGCACCTTTCGCCTTGCATTTGATGGCCTTTCGCGTTGCGAAAGGCCATCTTTTGTATTGCAAAAGACCGTGTGTTGAAAAACGGCAGCAAACCGTCCGCCTGCATTTCTGAAACAGTTAAATGGGTTGCTGTCCAATGCAAAGGATTTACACGAAGTTAAAAAGCAACGATTGCACCGGTCTCACCTCGTAGACCTGAAACTTTCCATATTCACATACCTACGCTTCATAAAACGACGGTATATGTTGGCAATCCAAAAGCTGTGTGTAGAAATGAAAGCAATGCCGAAAAACAGCAGTACAAGATAAGCCGTACTTTCACTACACAAAGTCCTTAACGAGGATATTACGACAACGGGCAGGAACATGGCCACAATAAGGGCTACAATCTGAAAATAATTGTTTTCAACGTTACCCTTGCTTATAAACTTGGTATTAAGCGGCATCGTTTGCCTGTTGTACACAGCCATCTGCATGAAAAGGCAATACACCGGGCCTGCCGTAAAGCACATCATTGAAAACAAGGCCAGCAAGCTGTGCTTGCCTGTAAACACGGTGGGAAGCATCAGCAAGAAAGGTAGCACGAGCATCGAACCGTAAAAGAAATATTTAGCCCGTAGCAATTGCATTATGTTCTCTTTGTGTACGGCCAAGAAATCGATATAATTGCCCTCGGCACACATTATTTTCATAAGGGTGTTGGCTCCATAAAGCATGAACACGTAAGCCACCCAGAATATCTTGGAAAAATCGTCCTGATAAAGATCCGTAAAGGAAACGATAAGGCTGAGAAAAATCGTGAACAGTGTGCTGAACACAAACGACTTGCGCATGTTTTTATTACGGATAAGGCTTTTAATCTCCAGTTTCAGATATTCGCCGGTCTGGCCGAACCTGTCGAACATACGGAATTCAGACACATGTTTCATCTTGGGTGCCTCGACATTGGCATTCTCCAAATAAGTAAAATGATACTGCATCCGCTTGTTCGCCTCAATAAAGGCAAACAAGACAAGCAACAAGCCTATATAATGCAACGGATGCCAAAAAGCAAAGCCTCGCCCCAGCGACGAATATATGTCAAACAAAGTGTCTATGCTGTCGAGATAAAGCGGAGAGAACACCGCAGCATACACGACAATGGGCAACACCCACCATTTCAGGCTCTGGTTTATCAATGTCCTGACGAGCATGTACCATTGACTGTTGATGGTTACAAGCAACTGGAACGACACTATTATACCTATCGACGCAAAAAAGCCGTCACTGAACATCGTTGTCATCAAGACATATGGAATTGTGACAGATGTCCAAATAAGATTGTTCGGAGAGACTGCACTTGACAGCACAAACATCTCTACGCACGTGTATTTAGAGATGGGAAGCAGCGAATAAGGTTTTATCAGTTGCACCGGTGTCTGCTGACTTATGAACCGGAACAAGAAATCGACTGCAAGAAAAAACGGCAAAAGCCCGAAAAGGAACTCATACGGTGTCTGCGAACTTGACGTATTGGCGATAAGCGACAGCATGATGGCTATGAAAACAAGATATAACACGACAAAAGAGCCGCCAATATACAACAGGACTTTGGCTACTTTGTTTTGCTCGTATGCCACGCTCCTTTTCTCTGCCAGTTTAAGATGACGGCGAAGCGCCCGGAACAAATGCAGTTTATTCATTTATGTTTTGTTTGATTTTGCTAGTGTGTCCAATGATTACGACACAACAAACTACCGCTATAGAACGATACATTTACCGCAAATCGACTATCTCTGCGTTTGGATAATCTTTTGAGTTGAACCTGAATGTCGCATCACTAAGCGGCTTCGACTTGAAATTTGACACAGTGATGGTTGTCCAGCCATTGCTTTGCCGCATTTTTATAACCTTCGGCTGATAATTCTTGCCTATCGTTATATACATTTCCTTGATAGAACGTTTCTGATTGGTGGCATAAAGATGTACCTGCCATCCTCCCGACACGTTTTTCAGCCCAAGCTTGAAACCGCTTTTATATATGTTGATGAACTTGTAAGGATTCATCGATTGCTGTTGCGCCTCTGTCGGCGTGCTGATATTAACCTCCTGGCTGCTTTTCATGTACGTCCACTGCGTCTTGCCGTCATACCAGACAATGGCCTGTGGCGTGCGCGCGTTGAACTTATTACCTTTCACGGCTATCGTTCCCGATGAGTTTCCATATTTTCCACTTACACTGAAACTTGCACTTGCGCCATTCTTGTTTCCGACAACAGCAGCTGTCTTGTCAAGTATCTTGCGCGCCTGTGCCGAGTTCTGGGAATATACGCTCAAGACAACGAACAATGCCAATAGGGCGAATAACAATCTTTTCATCTTACTTGCATTTACAGAAAGTTCTATTTTTATAAAATGTAAACCTTTATTGTTCCTGAAGCAGAACATCATTACTTTTTCAATTGTGACAATAGCGATTCAAGGCTGTTCTCATCCTGTATCAGCACTTCACGAGGTTTACCTCCTTGAGCCGCCCCGACAATCCCGGCCTTTTCCATCTGGTCCATCAAGCGCCCTGCCCTATTATAACCTATCGAGAAACGGCGCTGTATCATGCTGGTAGAACCTTGCTGGTTTATGACTATCACACGGGCGGCCTCCTCAAACAACGGGTCAATATTATTAACCTCAAGTCCGCCGCTGCCAGACTCACCGCCTTCATCAGAAGCCGGTTCAGGCAATTCCATCGGTTCAAGCGGTCCGGGCTGCTCTGCCACATATTGGTTGATGCGTTCTATCTCCGGAGTATCAATGAAAGCACACTGCACCCTGACAGGTTCATTGCCGTTAAGGAACAGCAAGTCTCCACGCCCTATCAGCTGGTTGGCTCCCGGACGGTCAAGGATAGTGCGCGAATCTATCATCTGGCTGACCCTGAACGCCATACGACCGGGGAAATTGGCCTTGATGTTTCCTGTTATGATGGATGTCGTAGGTCTTTGGGTCGCTATAACCATATGTATTCCGACTGCACGTGCCAACTGGGCGATGCGCGCTATCGGCAGCTCTATCTCCTTTCCGGCAGTCATTATAAGGTCGCCGAACTCGTCGATTACCACCACGACATAAGGCATATATTCATGGCCGTCAGTCAGTTTCAGTTGGTGGTTTACATATTTTTTGTTATATTCCTTTATATTTCTTGCCCCTGCAAGTTTCAACATATCATACCTTGTGTCCATCAACTTGCATAGGCTGTTCAATGTACGGATAACCTTTTTAACGTCGGTTATTATTGGTTCCTCGTTGTCATCCGGCACTTTGGCCATAAAATGTTTGGCTATCGGCGCATAGACACTGAACTCAACTTTCTTCGGGTCAATCAATACGAACTTCAGTTCGTTGGGATGCTTCTTGTACAGCAATGATGTTATAATGGCGTTCAGACCGACAGACTTACCCTGCCCTGTAGCTCCAGCCACAAGCAAATGTGGCAGTTTAGCCAAGTCTACCATAAAAATCTCATTGGTAATAGTTTTGCCTATAGCTATTGGCAAATCCATTGTTGTTTCCTGGAAACGCTTTGAATTGAGTATGCTTTCCATCGAAACAATATTTTGCTTCTTGTTCGGAACTTCTATTCCGATAGTTCCTTTACCGGGAATTGGCGCAATGATACGTATGCCTAAGGCTGCAAGGCTTAAAGCTATGTCATCTTCCAGATTTCTGATTTTTGAAATCTTGACACCTTCGGCAGGAGTTATTTCATACAGAGTTATGGTTGGTCCTACCGTAGCCATTATAGTCTTGATTTGCACGCCAAAACTGTTCAGGACATCGACTATTCTGTTTTTATTAGCCGTCTGCTCCTTCATGTCAATATAAGGCTTGCCGTCATTATCGTATTTTTTCAGCAAATCAAGAGTCGGATACTTATACTTTGTCCACGGTTCACGAGGGTCTATCGGTACAGACAGGTCTTTCACTCCCGACACGTCATGAGAATCAGCCTTTGCTTCACCACCGGGTTTATTGATGATTATGTCCTGTTCATTCCCCACTTTTTCTTTTTCGGAAGATTCTTTGACATCTGGCTTATCCCCTGTTGTATCCTCATCATCAAAAACGACAGTTTGTGTTTCCGGGTCATCGAATGTTGTCGGGTCTTCCAATGTCTGCACACCATGACCTTCTTCAATGCCGTTACCAGATACATTTGTTACACCGAAAGTCACCTTTCTTGTCAACGCGCCTATCGGATTTAAGACTTTCCTTACAACATTTATGGTTTCCTTGCTCAGATATGTAAGGAAAGCTATCGCCGTAAAAAGCAGCACCGCCATCAATCCGTACACGCCAATAACATTCTCGAGCCATTGGCTACAATACAATCCGTGGTCTCCACCCGGATTATAGATATTGCTTCCCATTATCGGTGTCAAAATCTTGGCCGACATAATGGAAAACCATATCATCACAATCATCAGGCAAATAAACCATTTCAATAGATTTATCTTATACGCCTTGACAAGCCTCAATCCGGCCATTCCTATGAATATAGGTACAATAAAGGCGGACAGCCCGAAGCATCTTGATATGAAAAAATAAGAGACAAATGCCCCCAAAGAGCCACAACTGTTCTTAAATTCCCTGTTCTTGTTTAGTATTTCCTGTGATGTATGGTCTAATATTAAACTTTGGTCATACTGTCCTGTAGAAAAATATGATATGAATGCTATTATCATATAAATCGACAGCAATATAAGGATGAGGCCTAAAATGGAATTCAGAATATCGTTTTGGAATATAATCTTCAACCCGACAATTTCGCTGAAAGATTTATTTAAACGTGTATTTTTTTTCTTGCCCATTAGCGTATTTGATGTTTTATCTGCAAAAGTAATCGAAAAAAGTCATAACTGACCACAAAACTCGCCTTTTTTTTATATTTTTGCACGCCCCCAAAAGCCGCACAGGCACAATTTCGGTTTGCACATTATGGAGAAAATTATTTATAATAGATTTGACAAACATGATATACAAGGACTGCCAAGAGCTGTTTTCGATGGCAGGATAATAGTAATCAACACATCCGCCGAAGCCGAGAAAGCCGTCAGTTATTTGCTTTCCCAAAACATTCTCGGCATTGATACCGAAACAAGGCCGTCATTCAAAAAAGGCAGAACCCACGAGGTGGCCCTTTTACAGGTGTCGACACATGACACATGCTTCCTTTTCAGACTCAACCTTACAGGGCTGACACCTGCCATAATACGGTTGTTAGAAGACGAGACCGTCACAAAAGTAGGGCTATCGCTGCACGATGACATCAACTCACTTCACAAGCGCGCCGACTTTGTTCCCGGCAAATTCATTGATTTGCAAAAACATGTTGGCGAACTTGGAGTTGAAGACCTAAGCCTGCAAAAGCTCTACGCAAACTTTTTCCGGCAGAAAATAAGCAAGTCTGTACGGCTGAGCAACTGGGAAAACGACGTGCTTAGCGACAGCCAGAAACTGTATGCCGCCACTGACGCATGGGCCTGCATAAACATTTACGAGGAACTTATGCGACTTGAAAAAACAGGAGATTACCAACTTGTAAAAATCGAAGAACATGGAAATTGACACAACATACAAAAACATATACTTGAAAAAAGGCAAGGAAGACAGTCTTAAACGTTTTCACCCTTGGATTTTTTCCGGTGCCATAAGCCGTTTGGACGAAGGGATAAACGAAGGTGATACAGTACGCATCCTAACAGCTGAAGGAGGTTTTGCCGGGCTGGGACATTTCCAGATAGGAAGCATCGCCGTTCGTATACTATCCTTTGAAGACATCAAGATTGACGGACATTTCTGGCGCAAACGGCTTTTGTCCGCATTGCAGATGCGCCAAGCATTAGGCATAGCCGACAACCCGGAAAATAACACGTTCCGACTGGTACACGGAGAAGGCGACAACCTCCCCGGCTTAGTTGTTGACTGTTATGGGAAAACAGCCGTTATGCAAGCCCACAGTGTAGGCATGCACGTCTGCCGGCATGAAATTGCAAACGCCATTGCAGACGTGATGGGCGATAGAATAGAAAACATTTATTATAAGAGCGAGACAACTTTGCCATACAAGGCCGGATTAGAGCAGGAAAACGGCTTCATCTATGGAGGCTGCGACGACAACATTGCCGTAGAAAACGGGCTGAAATTCCATGTCGATTGGCTTAAAGGACAAAAGACAGGCTTCTTCGTAGACCAGCGTGAAAACCGCCTCTTGCTTGAACGCTACTCCCGTAACAAATGCGTTCTCAACATGTTCTGCTATACCGGGGGATTCTCTTTCTATGCCATGCGCGGCGGTGCCAAGCTCGTACATTCAGTAGACAGCAGTGCAAAGGCCATTGAACTGACACAGGCCAACGTAGCCCTTAACTTCCCGGAAGACAACCGTCACGAGGCATTTTGCGAAGACGCATTCAAATATCTTGATGCAGCCGACGGGAAATACGACCTTATCATATTAGACCCTCCGGCTTTCGCCAAGCACCGCGCCGCCCTGCATAACGCGCTGAAAGGATACACCCGCCTGAACATGAAAGCCTTGGAACGTATCCAAAGTGGCGGAATACTGTTCACGTTCAGCTGCAGCCAGGTTGTGACGAAAGACAATTTCCGCAATGCCGTATTCACTGCGGCAGCACTGGCAAAGAGAAACGTCAGGATATTGCATCAGCTCCACCAGCCTGCAGACCATCCCATAAACATATATCATCCTGAAGGAGAATACCTTAAAGGTTTGGTGTTATATGTTGAATAAGCTGTTTTTACAAAAGGTTTCCAAGTTCATCTCGTTGCATAAGCTTATGCAACGAGATAAGAAATATCTTGTAGCACTGTCTGGCGGAGCTGACAGCATAACTTTGGCACTGGCACTTAAAGAACTCGGATACACTATAGAGGCGGCCCACTGCAACTTCCATCTGCGCGGTGATGAATCAAACCGCGATGAAAAGTTTTGCAAAAAATTCTGCAATGACAACGGCATTGCACTTCACATTACACATTTTGACACCAAAGGTTTTGCACTACTGCGGAAGATTAGCATAGAAATGGCCGCGCGGCATTTGCGTTACGCATACTTCAAACAACTGGCAAACGACATAAATGCGTCAGCCATATGTGTGGCTCATCACCAAGACGACTCAGTAGAGACTGTACTGCTCAACCTTATCCGAGGCACAGGTCTGCACGGTCTTACCGGCATAAAGCCCAAAAACGGCAACATTGTACGGCCGCTGTTATGTGTAACCAGGCACGAGATTGAGACTGCACTAACCGAAGCCGGACAGGAATACGTAACTGACAGCACCAATCTCGTAGACGATGTTGTCAGAAACAAGATACGCCTTGACATCCTGCCGCTGATGAAAGAAATCAATCCTTCCGTAAGCCACAGCATCGCAGGCACGGCTGAACGCGTGGCCGAAGCAGCCACTGCACTTGACACTATTGCTGAAAACACCGCCCAGACAGCCCTGACCCGAAATGGAGGCTCTACACGCATCAGCATACAGGCAATTGTCCAAGAACCGGCATCAGGCTACATCCTGTTCAGGTTGCTGAAGGATTATGATTTCACACCAGCGCAAATCGAGCAAATTCGCTCGTCTATGACATCTGAACCCGGACGCATTTATTTTTCTCAAACCCACAAGTTGCTTATAGACCGAAGCTGCCTCGTAATAGAGCCCAAAGAAGACATCGGGCAGCGGCCTGTCATCATTCCTGAATGCGGCCTGTATGTAATAAACAACAGAATGAAAATAAGGGTTGAAAAAGTGAGCCGAGACAACGGTTTCGCCATTCCAACCGCCGACAAATGCTGCTGCATGGCCGACGCGGCAAATGTCGTATTCCCACTGACCGTAAGACTTGTAGCACCGGGCGACCGCTTCAAACCTTTCGGCATGAACGGTTCCAAACTCGTAAGCGACTACCTTACGGACATAAAACTAAACCTCTTCGACAAGCAACGCCAACTGATAATGACCGATGCCGAAGGCCATACGGTATGGCTTGTAGGCTTGCGCCCTGACGACCGGATACGTATAACCGGACATACGGCTGAAGCCATAAAAATAACTTACATGACAAATGGGTCTGAGCACAACAAAACTGACAACAAGCAGGGCGGCTAATTGCATTGTCTCTCATAAGGCCTTGACACTCAACACTTTACAAAAGGCGGTCTTTCGCAATGCGAAAGACCGCCTTTTAGCTTGCGATTTACGGCATTTTACAACGTCATTTGCCGTCAAACGCAAATCAGCAACAAAAATTCCGAACGTAGCCAGGGCCTCAACGTCACTATAGCACACATCTGCAGACAGGTTCATCGACGTGTCAATCCACGCTGTCCGCCCCAGCCTTATACACAAGACCAACCGGCTGCAAACATTAATTAAATGAAAATAACGGCACAAAGAAATAAAATGTCAATTAAAATGAGTAAATTTGCACCCCAATATAATGATTTGAAACAACAAAACAAGCAAACAAAGGTGAAAGGATTGGCTGGATGGAGCACGACATGCAAGCATGGCGGCCGGTCCGGATGCACATATATGCGAACAAAACTTATGAACAAAGAAGTCAACAATGCTTTTTCAATGATAGCCGATTACGAAGGCGACATAACAAAACTGTTTGAAGGAGACAAAGACGGCGAGCTGCCCATACTCGCCACACGAAACCTCATATTGTTTCCCGGAGTGGTATCGCCAGTACTTATAGGGCGCACTTCGAGCCTGAACCTTATCAGCTATCTGAAAGAATCACCAGACAAAGCATTCGCTGTATTCTGCCAAAAAACAGCAGAAGAAGACAATCCGTTAAAAAAAGAGCAACTCTATGAATACGGAGTGTATGCCAAAATAATACGTGTGCTCGAGATGCCGGGACAGACAGGCAACGTTACCGTAATCCTGCAAGGCCTGGGACGCTGCAAACTTACTTCCATCAGCAACACCGTACCGTTTCTGAGGGGCACGGTGGAAATGGCGTCTGAAAAAATACCGGACGAGAAGGACAAAGAGTTCATGGCCGCAATCGAGGACCTGCGTAACGTCACAATAGAATATGTCAAGAAAAACGACGAAATCCCCGACGAGGCTCAGTTCGCCCTTCAAAACATCAGCAACGCCGTCATACTGCTCAACTTCATATGTACAAGCCTGCCTTTCGACACTGATGAAAAAATCAAGTTGCTGAAGACAAACTCGCTAAAGGACAGACTATTCAAGCTGCTCAAGATATTGCATCGCGAAATGCAGTTGCTCGAACTGAAGCACGACATACGCACCAAGACACGCGAAGACATCGACGAACAGCAGCGCGAATACTTCCTGCAACAGCAAATCAAGAACATAAAGGAAGAGCTTGGCAACGGCGAAAGTTATCCCGAGCGCAAGGAACTGCTGGAAGAAGCAAAGAAAAAGAAGTGGCCTGACGAGATAGAAGCCACATTCAACAAGGAGCTGGAAAAGCTTGACATCCTCAACCCGCAAAGTCCGGAATTCAGTGTACAGCTGAATTACCTGCAAACCCTCGTCAACCTGCCGTGGGAAAGCTACACACAGGACGACCTGAACCTGAAACGTGCCGAAAAAGTGCTTGACAAAGACCACTACGGCATGAAAAAGGTGAAGGAGCGCATACTCGAATACATGGCGGTATTAAGCCTCAGAAAAGACCTGAAATCGCCTATCATATGCCTGTACGGTCCTCCCGGAGTGGGCAAGACAAGCCTGGGCAAGAGCATTGCCAGCGCGATGAAACGCAAATATGTACGCATATCACTGGGCGGCGTACACGACGAAGCGGAAATACGCGGACACCGCCGCACGTACATAGGAGCTATGCCCGGCCGCATAATAAAAAGCATACAGAAAGCCGGCTCGTCAAACCCCGTGTTCATTCTCGACGAGATTGACAAGGTGACTCAAAACACGATAAACGGCGACCCGGCATCCGCCCTGCTTGAAGTGCTTGACCCGGAACAGAACATCGCATTCCACGACAATTACCTTGACGTGGACTACGACCTGTCCAAAGTACTCTTCATTGCCACGGCAAACGACCTCAACACCATACCGCGCCCACTGCTCGACCGTATGGAACTGATAGAGGTCAGCGGATACATCACCGAAGAAAAGGTTGAAATAGCAAAACGCCACCTCATTCCCAAGGAAAAGGAAAACACCGGACTGGCCGACGAGAAGAAACTTGTGTTCACCAAGCAGGCCATTGAGAAGGTTATAGAACAATACACCCGTGAAAGCGGAGTAAGACAACTGGAGAAACAAATAAACAAGGCTCTGCGCAAATTGGCTTTCCTGAAAGCGAAAGACGGCGTTCTGCCTTACAACAAAATAACTCCAGACGAACTTTGCTCTCTTTTGGGCAACCCTCCGTTTTACCGTGACATATACCAAGGCAACGAATATGCCGGTGTTGTGACAGGGCTTGCATGGACAAGCGTAGGAGGAGAGATTCTGTTTATCGAGACAAGTCTGAGCAAAGGGAAAGGCGCAAAACTGACGCTTACGGGCAATCTTGGCGATGTTATGAAAGAATCTGCCATACTTGCGCTTGAATATGTCAAGGCTCATGCCGACATACTGAAAATAGACTACCGCATCTTCGACCACTGGAACATCCACATCCATGTGCCGGAAGGCGCTACGCCGAAAGACGGTCCGTCGGCAGGCATTACCATTGCCACGTCCATTGCGTCGGCACTGACACAGCGCAAGGTTCGCGCAAAGACAGCCATGACAGGCGAAATAACCCTAAGAGGCAAGGTGCTGCCTGTAGGCGGAATTAAGGAAAAAATCCTTGCAGCCAAACGCGCCGGCATCACTGAAATCGTGATGTGCAAAGACAACAGGAAAGACATCGAGGAAATATCAGAGGAATACATCCGCGGCGTAAACTTCCATTATGTCGAGAACATACAGGAAGTATGGAACTTTGCCCTCACTGACGAGAAAGTAAAAAATCCCGTAACGTTCAGCATCGAAGATTGAGGAATGTTTTTCGAAATACAACATACTGACAACGCCAGCGACGCACGCACAGGCCTCATTACTACGGGGCACGGACAGATTCGGACTCCTATATTCATGCCTGTAGGAACGTGCGGCAGCGTGAAAGGCGTACACTTCAGCGAGCTGCGCGAAGAGGTGAAAGCCCAAATAATCCTGGGCAACACCTATCATCTATACCTGCGCCCCGGACTTGACGTACTCAAGGCAGCCGGCGGACTCCACAAATTCAACACATGGGACAGGCCGATACTAACTGACAGCGGCGGCTTTCAGGTTTTCTCGCTGACCGGCATAAGAAAGCTCAAAGAGGAAGGCTGCGAGTTCCGCTCTCACATTAACGGTTCAAAGCATTTCTTCACCCCGGAAAACGTCATTGACACTGAAAGGATTATAGGAGCCGACATCATGATGGCTTTCGACGAGTGCCCTCCAGGTCAAAGTGATTACCAATATGCAAAAAAGAGCCTGATGTTGACACAACGCTGGCTCGACCGCTGCATCAAACGGTTCAACGAAACGGAACCTCTCTATGGGTACAATCAGGTATTGTTCCCAATTGTCCAAGGCTGTACATTCAAGGACCTGCGACGTGACGCGGCCAAGTTCGTCGCCGACAAAGGCGCTGAAGGCAACGCTATCGGCGGCTTGGCGGTAGGCGAACCGACCGAAGTGATGTATGAGATGATTGAGGTAGTGAACGAGATACTGCCAAAAGAGAAGCCAAGATACCTGATGGGAGTCGGCACACCTCAAAACATTCTCGAAGCAATAGAGCGCGGTGTGGACATGTTCGACTGCGTTATGCCGACAAGAAACGGACGCAACGCCATGCTGTTCACATATAACGGTACAATGAACATGCGCAACAAGAAGTGGGAAAAAGACTTCTCTCCCATCGACCCGGATGGTTGCGACGTTGACAAGACATATTCAAAAGCCTATCTTCACCATCTTTTCAAGGCGCAAGAACTTCTGGCCATGCAAATAGCCAGCATACATAACCTTGCATTTTACCTGCGCCTTGTCAACGATGCACGCAGCCACATAGAGGCAGGAGACTTCGTAAGGTGGAAATCTACCATCATCGACCAGCTTGGGAAACGGATTTAACGAAATGGCATGAAAACGAAAAATATCAGGAAATTCAGAAAGGCATTAAAGCTAATGAGGTGGACGAAAGGTCATCTCAAATGGCTTTTCATGGCATTCGCATGGATTGGAAACAAGCTGAAATACCTTAATCCCTCAAGATATTTGAAGATTCTGGACTGGTATATAATCAAGAAATTCATCGGCACATACTTCTACTCCATCGCGCTGATCATATCGATTTCAATCGTTTTCGACATAAACGAGAACCTTGCAAAGTTCACTCAATACCATGCTCCATTAAGGGCTATTGTGGTTGATTATTACATGAACTTCGTTCCTTACTTTGCAAACCTGTTCAGCCCACTGTTTGTCTTCATCGCTGTGATATTCTTCACATCGAAACTTGCCGGGAACTCGGAAATAATATCGATGCTTGCGGCTGGCGTAAGTTTCAAGAGATTGATGCGCCCTTACATGATATCGGCTGCACTAATATCAATAATGACCTTTTTCCTTGGTGCCTATGTAATACCAAAAGGCACTATAATAAGGCAGAACTTCGAAACAATCTATAAGAATAAGAAAAAGAACACATCGGCAGAGAATGTCCAGCTGCAAGTAGGCAAAGGGGTTATTGCATACATACAGCACTATGACAACAATATGAAAAAAGGTTATGGCTTCTGCCTTGACAAGTTTGAGGACAAAAAGCTGATAAGCCACATGACTGCATCTGAAATCCAGTACGACACTATTTCGGACTCGAAGTATCATTGGAAGGCGCGCAACTGGCGCATAAGGCAGCTTAAAGGTATGCGTGAGACAATCACAAGCGGTTCGGTAAAAGACACAACAATAATGATGGAACCTACCGACCTTGTATTCTCCAAAGGCCAGCAAGAAACTTTTACAAGTCCACAACTCCGTGACTATATCAGCAAACAGATTGACCGAGGGTCGGGCAATGTAGTACAGTACGAAGTTGAATTCCACAAGCGCATAGCAACCTCCTTCGCTTCATTCATATTGACAACCATAGGTCTTTCATTGTCATCAAGGAAACGGAAGGGTGGAATGGGATTGTATCTTGGCATCGGATTGGCGTTAAGTTTCACTTATATCATGCTACAGACCGTATCTTCCACATTTGCAATCAACGCCAACACCCCACCTATGCTGGCCGCATGGATACCTAATATAATTTTCACGGTAGTGGCATATTTCTGCTACCGTAAGGCACCAAACTAATATCAACATGGATTTTTACGATTTAGATTTAAGCGACAACACTCTCGACGCAATAGACGATATGGGTTGGATGGCATGTACTCCCATCCAAGAGAAATGTATACCCGAGATAATTGCAGGAAAAGACGTGCTCGGAATAGCACAGACGGGAACAGGAAAAACCGCCGCTTACTTGCTGCCCATACTTAGCATGCTTGACGAAGAGGACTTTCCGGAAGAGTCAATAAACTGTGTCATCATGAGTCCTACACGCGAATTGGCACAACAGATAGACCAAGCTATGCAAGGTTTTTCATATTATATGCCGTCGGTCAGCAGCGTAGCGGTTTACGGAGGCAACGACGGCAGCCGTTATGACCAGGAATACAAGAGTATGAAGATGGGAGCGGATGTCATCATCGCGACTCCCGGTCGCCTTATAAGCCATATCAATATGGGCAATGTTGATTTTAGCAAAGTGTCATTCTTTGTTCTTGACGAGGCCGACCGCATGCTCGACATGGGATTTCATGAAGACATCCTGTCAATAGCAAAACTACTGCCAGAAAGTTGTCAGACGATAATGTTCTCGGCCACAATGCCTCCCAAGATAGAAGAACTTGCCAAAACTATATTAAAAAATCCTGCCATAATAAAACTTGCAGTAAGCAAACCTGCCGAAAAGATAAAGCAGCTTGCCTGCATCTGCCACGAAAACCAGAAGAACGGAGTATTAAGACACATATTCCTGACATACGGGCAAAAGCGTGTAATAATATTCTCAAGCTCAAAACAAAAAGTCAAGGAAATAAACAAGGCGCTCAAATCGATAAAAGTAAATAGCGGAGAAATGCACTCCGACCTGATGCAAAGCCAAAGGGACGAAGTGATGTATCTCTTCAAGAGCGGACAAATCGACGTGCTCGTAGCGACCGATATTGTTGCACGAGGCATCGACATTGACGATATTTCCATGGTAATAAACTATGACGTGCCACACGATTGCGAAGATTATGTCCACCGCATAGGCAGAACCGCACGCGCCGACCATGACGGAATAGCCATAACACTTGTCCGTGGCAAGGAAATACGCAACTTCATGGAAATAGAAACGTTCCTCGGACACGAAGTGGAAAAAATCCCATTACCAAAGGAACTGGGCAAAGCCCCCGAATACAAGATTTCTGAATCAAGAAGCGGACATCATAACGAAAAAAGAGGAAAAGGCCGGTTTAAGAAAAAAGGCAAATTCAATAAAAAGGGGAACAAGCCTAAAGAACAGCGTAAGTAAGCACTTTCCCGTCAAAGATACGATAATATACGTCCGACGTTTCGCCACGTTGGACGTTTTCCGTTTTTATTATTCCACGAGCATCATCGCCTCCAATTGACAGCACACGCATATCTTTCAAGGCAAGATGCTCTTCCGAATACAATTTGTACAACGTCTCTTTAGCGCACCAATGAAGCAAAAGCTCCGTCAATGTATCCGCATTTTCGTCCGCGCGCAACATTTTTCCAGCAACATTCGTCACTCTGCCGTCAAGACATTCCACGTCAACAGCGACAACTCTCTCCCGTGAAATGACAACAGCCGCACATCCCTTGGTATGGCTTATGCTGATATTCAGTCCATTGGAAAGATATGGCTTCCCTGATTTCTCATGAAGCAACCCGACGTCGTCACCAACCATTACATCAATCAACGACCACACCGCAAGCACTTCCCTGCGGCGCCCTACTGCTCTGTAACTATCTATAATGGCCTGCCTGTACAATGATGTAGAACTTCCCTGTAAAAGAATTTCATCCACACTTTCCGTTATATCCCACAAGCCAAGCCTAACGCCTTTGGCTACTTCTTCTACTGACATCAACGGCATATCCGCGTACTTCTCATATTAAAAGCACCGTCTTCAGAACGGTGCCTTGTCTATACTGCCCTGCTGTTCCACAGGCTGCGTGCCCTGGCCTTTCTCCATATTGGATGAAGGCTTTGGCGACAACAGTTCCATGCTGTCTGCATAAACCTCGGTTACATAATGGCGGATGCCTTTCTGGTCGTCATACGTGCGGTAATGTATCCGTCCTTCTACATAAAGCTTGTCACCCTTGTGTACATACCTTTCAACAATTTTGGCCAAGCCCCGGTACAACACTATGTTGTGCCAGTCTGTACGGTCAGGCACTTGTGTTCCGTTCGGAAGGGCATATCCGCGCTCCGTCGTCGCAAGTGTAAAGGTTGCTACCGCCTGGTCGTGGTCATAGTACCTGACTACCGGCTCCTTACCGACATTGCCTATAAGCATCACCTTATTCATCTTTCACGAATGACGAATTAATATTATGCCGACCACTGTTGTCATATTACAAATCTACAGGCTTGTCAGCCTCCGCCTACTTCCACATTCCCAAATACTTGAAATGGAAGTTCTTTCCCTTTGCCGAAGGGAACTGGCTGCGGCTGTCGACACGTCCGCGCAAATGTTCCACCATGCGGTTATAGCAGTCAAGCCCTGACATGGCCTTGCAATTCACTACAAAATGCGTATCGCGGTATTCATGCTTGCCCGTAACCGGCACAAGCACTACCCTCTTGAAATCAAGAGTGCCTTCATACCAGCCCGGCCTTTCCTCTGTCAACTTGGCCAAAGCCGGTGCAACGTCATCACGCTGGTCGCCGGGATGAAGGTTCGAGCGCAACGCTTTCTTTTGCTTGAAGTCAAGCATCGTGGCCGCCTCTGTCTTTATTATAATGAAATACACTCGCGGACGTATCTTGTAACGCTTAGGATAATACACATTGCTTGCGGCATAATCCCTCACGTCACGTTCCAAATCAGGGTTCATCCCGATTTCAGAAATAGAATACAGGAAGGCTATGGCATCATCGACATTAGTGACCAAGGTCTCTTTGTCGAAATATCTCAAATATAAGTTCATGATTGTATTTTTCGTTTCTGAAGAAGAGCGGCAAACGGGACTCGGACCCGCGACCTCGACCTTGGCAAGGTCGCGCTCTACCAACTGAGCTATTGCCGCCTATAAAACAATAAAACTGATGTGTGAAGAGGAGGAGACTCGAACTCCCACGAAACAATTTTCACTACCCCCTCAAAGTAGCGCGTCTACCAATTCCGCCACCTCTCCAACATAAAAATATATTCTGAATAAATCGTGCCCAAAACAGGACTCGAACCTGCACGCCGTGAGGCACACGCACCTGAAACGTGCGCGTCTACCAATTCCGCCACTTGGGCTTTTACGGGAAGAACCCGACACTTGGTTTATTCAGAATATTGAGCGGCAAACGGGACTCGGACCCGCGACCTCGACCTTGGCAAGGTCGCGCTCTACCAACTGAGCTATTGCCGCCTGTTCCTTTTCAAAGGAGCATTTCTCTAAATGCGGTGCAAAGATACAGCTTTTTATTAAACCTGCAAAACTTTTGCACTTTTTTTTTCATTTACCTTCATTTTTTGCTCAAATCATGAAAGAAAAGAAGAAAAAACAGCCCGGATTTTCCGGCTTTTCCTTTCTTTGGACTGCAATCAGTCCATGCGGCTGCGATAGTCTTCATAACCGAACACACGCAACATTTCCAGTGTGCCGTCCTCATGGGCCAATGCGACTGCAGGATGCGTTATGCCGTTAAACATGTTGGTTTTCACCGTTGTGTAATGCAACATATCCTCAAATATCACGCTGTCGCCTACATCAAGGCCGTTCGGGAATCTCCAATAGCCCATAAAGTCGCCTGAGAGGCAGCTGTTTCCGCCAAGGCGGTAGACATTGCCTGAACGCATGTCGCCATCGCCGGCGTCTTCCAGCGTTTCCGCTCCGCGCACCGCAGGCATATAAGGCATCTCAAGACAGTCAGGCATGTGACATGTAAAACTTACGTTGAGTATGGCTGTCTTTATACCATGGTCTTCCACAATATCCACAACTTGGCTGACCAGCGGCCCAGTCTGCCATGCAAACGCGCTGCCGGGTTCAAGTATTACAGCCAGATGCGGGTATCTCGCACGGAAATCCTTTAGCGTTTTTATCAGCAACGGCACATCATAGTCGCGGCGCGTAACAAGGTGTCCGCCGCCGAAATTTATCCATTTTATCTGTCCGAACCAAGATGAGAACTTGTCCTCTATATGCGCCAATGTCCTTACAAAGACATCCGCACCGCTCTCGCAGTGGCAATGGCAGTGGAAGCCTTCCACGTCATCGGGCAGACGGTCCGGCAGCTTGTCGGCCGTGACGCCGAAACGTGTGCCCGGCGCACACGGGTTGTAAAGTGCCGTTCCAACCTCTGAATACTCTGGATTTATGCGCAGTCCGATGCTCAATCCGTCGTTTGCACGCCTGGCCCTCACGTGCAGCCGGCCGTACTGCGACAGCGAATTGAACGTAAGATGACTTGAACAGCGAGCTATCTCGTCTATCTCGTAATCTGTATAAGCCGGTGAGAAAGTGTGCGCCTTGCCGCCAAACTCCTCGCAGGCAAGGCGCGCCTCATACAACGAACTGGCTGTAGTGGCACGGATATATTCGCGGAATATGGGGAATGTCCTCCATAACGCATACGCCTTGAAGGCCAAAATAAATTCCACCCCTGCCCTTTCGGCCACGCTTTTTATCAGCGAAAGGTTGCTCCGCAGGCGTTTTTCCTCAAGCACGTAGCACGGTTGCTTCAACTCTTCAAATGTTTCCAGATTAACTCTCATTGTATTTCCATGATGTAGTTTCAAGTGCAAACTTACATATTTTTTACCATTATGCAGCACATTCAAGGAAAGATTTTCTCACCTCCTACGAGGAGGCGCAAGGTGTATCGGTTGCGGTGCGTTTGCAAAAGGCCACCTTTCATGCTGCAAAAGGCCTTGAGTTGCACAGTAAAAGGCCGCCTTTCGCAATGCAAAAGACGGCCTTTTAAAAACCGCTACGACAAGACTGCCCACATAATGGATTATAAAGGGGAAGCTGACATACGCCCTGCCCTTTCATCAGGCATAAGCGTCCATCAACTTGCTTATGTATTTCTCAATGGTCTCGTCTCTCATGTTTTTCAGCTTTCTCTTGTCAACAGCCTTTGCGACGACAAAATACAACATGGTGAGCAACACTCCGGCAAACACACCAGACAGTAATATCTTAAGGCCGTCGCCGAACCCAGACAGAATAATTACGGGCATAACAAGCAGTATGCCAGGCACAAGAAGGTTCTTGCTGCGTTCCTCCATACGGTCAAGAATGCGCTGTTTGTCGTATATGTAATCCTTCACGTCGGCCTCGGTCGTACCATAATCTTCAGGCAGCGGAAAGCCGTCGTCGCCCTTATGGTCTTCAATCATGTTATACACTATGTTTTCCCAATCTGACTGCAACTTTGTTTCCATAATAAAAAATTTCTCCAAAGGTATGACAACTATGCCGAAACACAAAATAAATTTTGGAGGAAATGAAAATAATTACTACTTTTGTGCCATATTTTGTTATATATTTAAATCGTAGCGATATGAATTTACCTGATTTTATGTCATATTCAAATAAATTCACGGCAGGTGACTTTATTGAGAAAATATCAAGGATAGCCAAGAGGGCTGGCGCAAAACTGGTGTATGCCGCGTTCATACTTTATTATACTTTGCAGAGCGACAAGGTGTCGGTCAAGGACAAGGCCATAATAATTGGAGCTTTGGGGTATTTGATAAGTCCGTTGGATGTCATTCCCGACGCAATTCCCATTGCAGGACTCGGCGACGATTTGGCCGTGCTGGTATATGTATTAAATAAGGTATGGGGCAATGTTTCCGACGAAATCAAGGAAAAGGCCAAGTCAAAACTTGAAAAATGGTTTGACGAAGACGAGATTGCAGAAATAAACACATTGTTCGACAAGGACAAACAATAAACGGCCGGATATTATGGTGATAGATTTTGACAACATCAAGGAAGATTGCATAGCCGGCTTCAAGGGCGGACACGGCGAGCTGATTACGCGCAACTACGTGGACGGTAAGTGCAAAATCATGATGAGCCGCCTGCGCCCCGGAGCCTCAAGCGGCCTGCACCGGCACGAGGGCAACTGCGAGATTGTCTACATTATAAGCGGTACAGCTACTTTTTATTATGACGGTGAAGCGGAGACCGTAGCCGAAGGCCAGGTACACTATTGCCCCGAAGGACATTCGCACTACATGGAGAACAATACGGATAAGGATTTGTGCTACCTGGCAATAGTACCTGAACACCACATTTGAATTGCCCGCAATGCGGCCTTGACCGTAAGGCCTTGAAACCGAGTACGGCATATCATGCGCAATGTGACTTAATTGATGCATGGAATGCCGTATTTGAGATAAAAAAGGTTGTAATGTTTTGTTTTGTCTGCGACATGCGCTATCTTTGCAGGTCGATATGGCAACAAGGAAAATTGACAATTATAACAGCCGGCCTGATTATATAAATCTCGTCGTAACAGAGGAGAATACTCTGCTCGAGTTTCTTCTTGCAAATGTGAAGCATTGTAGCCGTACTAAAATAAAGGCCACATTGCGCGGTCGGGGAATAAAGGTTGACGGAAAGATGGTCACGCAGTTCGACTTTCCGTTAAAGCCCGGCATGAAGGTTGCAGTGAGCAAGAAAAAGCGTGACGACTTGCAGCTGAAGAGCCGCTATGTGAAACTTGTGTATGAGGACAGGTATCTCGTAGTAGTCGAAAAGAACATCGGCATACTTTCAATGGCGGCAGGACACAGCTCGCTTAACGTCAAGTCGGTGCTTGACGATTATTTCCGCAAAAGCCACCAACATTGTACGGCGCATGTAGTGCACAGGCTTGACCGTGACACGAGCGGACTGATGGTCTATGCCAAGGACATGGAAACCGAACAAATATTGGAGCACAATTGGCATGACATCGTTTACGACCGCCGTTATGTCGCTGTTGTCAGCGGCGAGATGGAAGACGAAGGCGGTACAATAGCCAACTGGCTTAAGGACAACAAGGCTTATGTGACATATTCGTCTCCGGTTGACAACGGTGGGAAATATGCGGTGACGCATTTCCACACGCTTGCACGCACAACAGATTACAGCCTTGTGGAATACAGTCTGGAAACCGGCCGCAAGAACCAGATACGTGTACATTCGGCAGACATGGGGCACCCTGTCTGCGGAGATACGAAGTACGGCAACGGCGACGACCCGCTTCACCGGCTTTGCCTGCATGCCTACATGCTGTGTTTCATCCATCCGGTTACGGGCGAACGCATGGAGTTCGAGACCCCTATACCGTCGATGTTCAAAAGCTTGTTTTAAGTAAACGGACAGATTGTTTTCAACATGGGAAGTTTTGCATATTACGTTTTTATAATAATAGCGGCCGTAGTCGCAATAATCGTTTTCAAGAAAGTTGCAGGATGCCTTATGAAGTCGTTGTTCTTCGCCGTGATTATAGCGGTCCTTGCAGCCTTGTATTTCTTGTATTTCAAATAGGAACCATGGCCTTTTGCCACGGTCCTGCAAATGTCAACATAATCCGGGATATACGATGGACGGTGTATTTGCCTTATACAGAAACCCTTACGCGAGCGAATATACTTATGTTCGGCAGACTGGCGACGAACCGTTGGCATTGCATTCTTATGAAGAGCTTGCCGGCAGATCAGGCTTCGTGTTCGCGCCGTTCCGCATATCCGCGGAGTATCCGTTACTGCTGATTAGTCCCGATATTGTGGAGCGCCGCAGGGTTGACACGGAAGTGGACTTTGACGTAAGCCTTTTTCATGAACGTGACACTGCCGGTGAACGCAGCAGATACGGAGAAGTATTTGCGCGTTTCCATGAGAAGCTTGGCAAGGGGGATTTTTCCAAGATTGTGCTGTCGCGCTGTTCTGAAGAGGAGGCGGCAGAACCGCTTGACTGCAAAAAGCTTTTCATGCGCGCTTGCGTCCTTTATCCGCGTATGTTCATAGCCTTGGTCTCGACGCCGCAGTGCGGCACGTGGCTCATGGCCACTCCCGAGATATTGCTGGAAGGCGGCGCGGACGGATGGCACACCATGTCGTTGGCCGGGACTATGCCCATTGACAGCAATGCCGACACCGATGCCGACCTGGAAGAAAGGAAGCTCAATGGCATCATCAAGGAATGGAACGGGAAAAACGTCCGTGAGCAAAAGTACGTATCTTCGTATATAAAGGAGTGCCTGGCTCACTTTTCCAATACCGTCGACGAGCACGGCCCTTACACCGTGAGGGCGGGATTGGTGAAACATCTGCGCAGCGACTTTTACTTCAACATGCAAGACGGCTACATCGGCAAGCTGATAGGCAGTCTGCACCCTACGCCTGCCGTATGCGGAATGCCCAAGGCTGATACATACGGCTTTATCTGTGGGAATGAAGCCTACGAACGGAAGTATTACAGCGGTTTCACAGGGCCGCTGTGTTTTGACGGAAGCACACATCTTTATGTAATATTGCGGTGTATGCAGATTGACGGTTGCAAGTATCGGCTTTATGCCGGTGGCGGCCTTCTTGCCGATAGCATAGAATGTGAAGAATGGCTTGAGACAGAGGCTAAAATGGAAACGATGAGGAAATGTTTGGCAATAAGGAGAATGTAAACATATTGACATCATTGCTTGTCGGGCATGGTGTAAGGCGTGCGGTTGTGTGTCCGGGGTCAAGGAATGCGCCAATAGTCCATAACCTTAATGAGTGTGGCGAAATAAAGTGTTATCCTGTCACTGACGAGCGCAGCGCCGGATTTTATGCCTTGGGCATGTCGCTGGCTGACGATGCGCCTGTCGTGGTGTGTGTTACGTCGGGAACAGCCTTGTTGAACCTTGCGCCGGCCGTGGCGGAAGCGTCCTATCAGCACCACGGCCTTATCGTAATATCGGCTGACCGTCCTTCGGCATGGATAGGCCAGCTTGACGGGCAGACATTGCACCAGCAGGATGCGTTGGGTTGCTTTGTGTGCAAGAGCGTCTGCCTGCCTGAATGCCATGACGACGTTGAACGCTGGCATTGCAACCGCCTTGTCAACGAGGCTTTGATTGCTGCCGGTGCAAACGGACGCATGTCAGTGCATATCAATGTGCCGATAAGCGAACCCTTGTTTGAGTTTGACGTCAAGGCACTGCCCATGGAACGTAAGATTAACGTAGTTGAGCCTACATTGGACGTGGCGGCATTTGAGCGCCGCGTGCTGTCGCCGATGTCTGAAGCCAGGCGTCCTATGCTTGTTGTGGGGCAGATAAACCGCAATGTGGAACGTATCGGCAAGGAGCTTGACTTCATCAGCAGGCATATTGCAGTCTTGTCTGAACCGTTGTCGGGTGGAACGCAGACGCTGGCGGACTTGGCTCTTGCCGGTATTGATGACACGGCAGATTACCGTCCCGACTTCTTGCTTTATGTCGGGGATACGATTGTAAGCAAGAGGATAAAGCGTTTCCTTAGAGAAGCTGGTGCCAGTGAAGTGTGGTGCATCGCCGAAGACGGCGAGGTGCATGATACCTTTATGTGCCAGACCGGTGTCGTCAAGGGAAGTCCTGTGGAAGGGATTTCGGCTTTGTCGGCTTATCTGAAGAACAATGGTGTAGCCGATACCGGGTTTGCAGACTTGTGGCGGAAGCGCATTGACCATGCTGCAAGCCGGGTATGGAGCTATGAGCCTGCGTTTTCACAGATGGCGGCCGTGAGGGAATTTGAAGTGTCGCTTGCCGACATGGATTATCCCTACCATGTCCATTACGCCAACAGCAACGCCATTAGGCTGGCCTGCATATATGCGTCGCGCCATGTGTGGTGCAACCGTGGTGTCAACGGCATAGAGGGCAGCCTTTCCACTGCTTCCGGCTTTTCAGTTGCAACGGCGGATTTGGTGTTCTGCGTGATTGGCGACTTGAGTTTCTTCTACGACCAGAACGCGCTGTGGAACACTAACCTGAAGGGCAACCTGCGCATCATATTGCTGAACAATAGTTGCGGCGGCATATTTTACAGTTTGCCGGGACTGCGTGAGAGTGCCGCGTTCGGCAGGCTGGTGAGTGCCGGCCACAATACAGACGCAAAGGGGATATGCGCCCAGAACGATGTAGGCTACATGCCGGCCCGTAGCATGGATGAGCTAAGGCTGGGCCTTGCCACGCTGCTCACGGCCGACGCTTCGCGCCCTATGCTGTTAGAAGTTTTCACCGACGCGGAGGATGACAAACGTGTAATAAGTAATTTCATTAAACATATAAAGGAATGAAAAACAGGACATGGACTCCCATCGAGGGGTTTGACTTCAAGGAGATATTGTTTGAAGAGTTCGATGGCATAGCCAAAATCACCATCAACCGCCCGCGTTACCGCAACGCCTTCACGCCAAGGACAACGTGGGAGATGAGCCAGGCGTTTGCATATTGCCGCGAGGCACAGCGCATAGGCGTCGTAATCCTTACGGGGGCAGGCGACAAGGCCTTCTGCTCGGGCGGCGACATGCATGTGAAGGGGCGCGGAGGATATGTAGGCGAGGACGGCGTGCCGCGCCTTAATGTCCTCGACGTGCAGAAGCAGATACGCTCGCTGCCCAAGCCCGTCATAGCGATGGTCAACGGATACGCCATAGGCGGAGGCCATGTGCTCCATGTAGTCTGCGACTTGACAATAGCAAGCGAAAACGCCATATTCGGCCAGACGGGGCCCAAGGTCGGCTCGTTCGACGCAGGCTTCGGGGCTTCCTACCTTGCACGCATAGTTGGACAGAAGAAAGCCCGTGAGATATGGTTCATGTGCCGGCAGTATTCGGCCCGTGAGGCCGAACGCATGGGGCTTGTCAACTGCGTAGTGCCGTTCGACGAGCTTGAGGATACATGCGTTGAGTGGGCGCAGACGATGATGGAGCGCAGCCCGTTGGCGTTGCGCATGATAAAGGCCGGACTCAACGCCGAGCTTGACGGGCAGGCCGGCATACAGGAGCTTGCAGGCGACGCCACCATGCTTTATTATTTTCTGGACGAAGCGCAGGAAGGCGGCAGGGCCTTCCTTGAAAAGCGCAAGCCCGATTTCAAGAAATACCCCAAACTGCCTTGACAGGCGCAACATGGCATTAGATATGTTCAAGATAAACATAATACCGAGGACGTTCCACTTCAAGCAGCCGGCCCGGGACATCGCGCGGCGTATATACCACAAGGCGGTCATGGCTTCTGGAACTTACCGACACTACACGGCCGGGGCTTAAAGGCGTGGGCGAATGCGCGCCCCTGCCCGACTTGAGCCGTGATTACAGCAGTGATTATGCCGGGAAGCTGCGCGGCTTCTGCGACAGGTTCGAGGCCGAAGGCGAAATAGATTATGAGCGGATGAGGGAGTACCCTTCAATGCTTTTCGGCCTGGAAACGGCCTTGGCCCATCTCAACGCCGGGACAACCGCCTTCTTCGACACACCGTTCAGCCGCGGCGAGGAGGGCATACCCATAAACGGCCTCGTATGGATGGGTTCATACGGGGAGATGCTCGCCCGGATGGAGGATAAAATAAGCCAGGGCTTCCACTGCGTGAAGCTGAAAGTCGGGGCGATAGACTTCGAGAAAGAACTTGACTTGGTGAAGCGCATACGCGACCGCTTCACGCCATCGGAAATAGAGCTGCGCCTCGACGCCAACGGCGGCTTCACCCCCGACGAGGCCCTTTACAAGCTCGAACTGCTGTCGCAGTATTCCGTGCATTCAATCGAGCAGCCCATAAAGCCCCGGCAGTGGAGCTACATGGCGCAGCTGTGCCGCGAGTCGCCCCTGCCCGTTGCGCTCGACGAGGAGCTTATCGGAATAACCGACCCCTCGATGATGGCCTACATGCTCAACGTAGTCAGGCCGGCATACATCGTGCTCAAGCCCTCGCTGCACGGAGGCATGTACGGCACAAGGAAGTGGATTGAGGCCGCGGCCGGCAACAACGTGGGGACATGGATTACCAGCGCGCTTGAAAGCAACGTGGGCCTTAACGCCATAGCGCAGCTCGCAGCCAGCGTCTACGGCCCCGGCATAACCATGCCGCAAGGCCTCGGCACAGGGCAGCTCTTCACCGACAACATCGCCATGCCGATAGAAATCCGGGGCGAAAAGATATACTGTAACGTGAAGCCTTGAAATGGATTTGCAGGATTTCCTTAACGACTGGCACAACGGTTCGCCAACCGTGCCAGTGCATACAAGCGGGTCTACCGGCGCTCCCAAGCCGCTGCGCGTAGAGAAGCGCAGGATGGAGGCCAGCGCGCGCCTTACGTGCGACTTTCTCGGCCTTGCGCCCGGCGACACAGCCCTGCTGTGCATGCCCCTCGACTATATCGCAGGCAAGATGATGGTAGTGCGTTCGCTCGTCAGGGGGCTGCGCCTCGTCAGCGTAAAGCCCTCGAGCCGCCCGCTCGCCGGGCTGCCGGAAGCGCCGGTGTTCGCCGCCATGGTGCCCATGCAGGTGGCATGCAGCCTGCACTGCGCCGAAGAGCGCAGGCTGCTTATGGGCATAAGGCACCTCATCATCGGCGGCGGAGCCGTTGACAATGCCTTGGAAAAGGAGCTTCGCAGTTTCCCCAATGCCGTGTGGAGCACATACGGAATGACAGAGACCCTCTCGCACATAGCCCTGCGCAGGCTTAGCGGCCCTGACGCCGACAGCTGGTACACACCGTTTACGGGTGTCGGCGTGAGCCTCGGCGCCGACGGCTGCCTGGTTGTCGACGCGCCCTTGGTATGCGACGGGACGCTGCACACCAACGACCTTGCCGAGCTTCACCCCGACGGCCGCCGCTTCCGCATACTCGGGCGCAAGGACAACGTGATAAACAGCGGAGGCGTGAAAATCAGGATGGAGGACGTCGAGCGCCTGTTGAGTCCGCACCTGCGCGCACCGTTCGTCATAACGAAGCGGCGCGACGCACGCCTTGGAGAAGCCGTGGCGATGGTGTTCGAGGGAAAAGAGGCCGACGTCCGCGGCATAAGGGCCGTCTGCGAAAATGTCTTGCCCGGATACTGGCGGCCGAGAACGTTCGTCGCCGCAGACAAAGTGCCGCTGACCGGAACCGGCAAGCCGGCAAGGGCCGAAGCGCGAAGGATGGCGGAAACGTCGGCAGGGAATACAATTTGACTTAGCCGTGTTGGTGCGTCCGCCGGCAAACCCGGAGTTCACATACACCTGCTCGCTTTCGCCGCTGGTTTTCACCGTGCGCTCGCCGTCCGCGTCATACCAGTAGTTCGTCACGAAACCGTCGTCGTCGGAGGCCAGCAGGCGGTTCTCCTCGTCCCACTTAAGCTTGCGCTCATGGGCATTCTCGTCCGTTCCGCCGTCCTTCTTCACGCGCCCGGTGTTGACGTAGACGAGGTTGCCGTTGGCGTCATATTCATAGGCGTGGCTGTTGGTGACTTTTACGTCCTCGCCGGGAGCTGTTTCCGTGCGGTAGTTAACGTCCGTCACGTTGTCCAGCCGGAACTTCTTTCCTTCATCCTGTCCGTAGGTGTACGTAAGGTCGTAGCCCACGTTGAGCGTGCCGTCGAACTGCAGGTTGTCCTGCGTGAGGTGCTGGCTCTTCGAGGTGATGCGGTGCATGTTGTCGTAGCCCATCGAGAGCGTGTAGCCTGCCGTCTTGCTGTCCGCGCCCGTGTAGGTGCCGGTGGCGCTTGACAGGCGGTACAGCGCGTCGTAGGTGTAGCTGTGGCTCATCTGCCCGCCGGCCTTGCCGCTCTGTGGCAGGGCCGCGCCGTTGCAGTATTTCATGTATGTGCGCTGGCCGAAACACTCTAACGACTGTATGGTTTTAATAACTTATGGAGTATTGTCTATATAATTTACAACATTAAATTTTTTTATATCAATTTGAGGTTGTAGGTGTTTTTTTTCAGTTATTATCTTATTTGAGTTCGGTGTGGTATGCGTCCCTATAATTTTATATAAATACATACTATCTTTAGTACATCTGACGTAAAAATGGCGACTATATAAATTATTACCTCCACCATAAAAACATTCAAGTATAAATCCTTTTTTATGTTTCTTTATATTAACACTAAAATTCTTTATGTCTTCAGAAGATGGGAATTTTATATTTGCAATAGCTTTCTTGTTTTTTTCAACAAGAAGATATTTACTATGCCCCCCATCTTCTGTAAATCCACTAAATAATTGAACAACAAAACATGTTTTTTGTGTTCGTATAATAATAGCAGATTCCATATTACTAATTTGTGAAACACATATATTGCCTTTCCCTATTTGAAAGGGAAAGACAATATATATGATCAATATTAAAATACATCTCATTTCTTCTCTATTCGCCAAAATATTGAATGCCCTGCAGTTCCAGTAGCTTTAAGATTGTATAAAGCTCCTGAAGCATTTGGCCAACTATAAGTAAAAGAACCATTTTCCCAATTTGCTTTATTCGTAAATACAGAAGCTGGTATTGTATACTTCTCTCCATAATATGTAACAGTTCCTTTTGGATATATAGATCGCTGACTTTTGAGAAAATCATTATATATATCTTGAGGAATTGTTATAGTATGGTACTCTTCAAATTTATTTTGCGGTGTACCATTGGGAGATGATAGTCCCCATGCTAAAAAATCTGTTCCATCCCAAAATTGTGCTCCATTTGTCGGGTCTGTAGTATTTATTAATGCATCAATAACACCTGCTCGAACAGCTTTAGCCTTATTGGAATTATCAAGCACGGAAAGTCCTTTTTGCTTATCAGATTTTGACACGGAAGAGTAAGCTGTTAACAACAATCCTAACATGGTTTTTTTCTGTGCAGCAGCCCGATTCTTAACTGTATGAGAAAGCCATAGAGCCTCCTTCTCGTCATCAGTACCTGCTTCATGGTAAATTATATTTGCTAATCGTTTAAAATCTGAATGAGCTATGCCCAATTTTATAGCATTAATAAATTTCCCATTCTTTTTTTCTGAAGCCAAATAAGTTAAGTCGTCTTTTTTATTGTCTGTTCCAAGCCAAACTCCTTTATTCGTATAATAATCACCACAGCCATCGGGATCTATCATATTCAATGGATTTTCATGACAATAAGTATAGCTGCTTACATTAGGATAGTTCTCTTGCAAGGGATCTGTACTCATCCACAAGCTCAGCCTCGGGTCATAATACCTCGCACCGTAGTAGTACAGTCCGGTCTCCTCGTCGAACTCCTTGGCGTTGAATAGGTACGGAGTATTCCACTTGTTGTTCCGCTCTTCAATGAACACCTCGCCGAAAGGCACGTACTCTATGTGCTGCACCACATCGCCGTCAAGGTTGGTGATGTAGCTCGTGCTGCCCAGATGGTCTGCATGGTAGTAGAACTGCAGGTTCTCGTAGGCATCGCCCTCCTGGAAGTTGTCGTCAAGCGCGTTGGCCTGCGCCACCGCCTCGGCCTGTGCCGCCTCCAAGGAACCGTCGTCGCAGCAGAAGCCCTCGCCGTTCACATAGTCGTCGTTGTCAGTTCCGTTGTACGGCACGCCAAAGGTAGCATAATTATCCTTAATGGCCTGCAACTGTTGACTATATTTAACATCATAGTCCACAGTTACCGCGTCGGCCTCGCTGCCGGCGTACTCTATGCGCCTCGGGTCGGGGCCGTAGGACGCGAAGTCGCCTATTTTCGAGACGATGCGCTCGCCGCCTATGTAGATGTGCTTGGTGTAGCGTCCGCCCTGGTTGGCCACGAGGTGATATATGATATACTTCATAATTGTGCTTTTTTATATCGATTAGGTATAAGAATATCAAAAAGGTTGTGGAAGCAGAATATTTAAATGTCTTTATGGTTGCAATCATATACATCCATACCACCTGATAAGTGCAAATTTAATGGAAATTTTCTGTATTTTTTAATGAATACGGAAAATATTATGATTTTACATGAAAACAGGTTGGCTATGCCGGTAAACTTGTTGAGGGACTGTTATTAACAAAGCGCGAGATAAAAGGTCATGGTTATAAATCGTACAGTTTATTCCAAACAACATGTCGTATAACCGATTTGTCGGGCGGCAGGCTGAAGCCGGGATATGCCTGATGTTGTTTTTATTGGTTATGTACATTGTGTAAAAGTGCGTTTGGCAGCTTTATCAACAGGCATAAACCATTCTTTGCTATCCATTTGAAAATCAGCGAGTTGCCAAAAGATGGCCTTTTGCCGTATGAAAGATGGCCTTTTGCGTTGTAAAAGGTGGCCCTTTACAACGCAAAAGGTGGCGTTCTGTAAATCATTGGTCGGGGAGGGAAAAGGTGAAAAGGTAAAAAAGTAAAAGAGTAAAAAGGTGAAAGCAGGAACGACTTATGCGGAGCAATTGTATATCTTTCTTTTTTACCTTTTCACTTTTTCACTCTTTTACCTTTTTACTTTTTTACCTTTTTACTTTTTCACCCTTTCACCTTATTAAACGTTTGCGAGATATTGCCTGAAGTCGTCGTACCTGTTGGTCATCGGCAGGGATTGCTTTCTGCCGTGCATGAATGCGGCCAGGCGCGGCGGAACGCTGACGGGCGCCCCTATGACAGGCTCTATGGTTTCTTTGAACTTTGCCGGATGCGCGGTTTCGAGGAACAGGCCGGCTTCGCCGGGTTGCAGGCTTCCGGCCAGCGCGCGCCAGGCGCACGCGCCGTGGGGGTCGAGCAGGTATCCGTCAGCCTTGTAGCAACGGGCGACGGCCTGGCGTATCTGCCCGTCGGAAAAGGCGGCTCCGCTTATGTCGGAGGTAATGGCCGCGTGTGAGTTGCGGTACAGCTCGAGTATGCGTGCGAAGTTGCTGGGCGCGCCCACGTCCATGGCGTTGGCTATGGTCTGCATGCTGGGGCGCGGCGTGTATGTGCCGGTTTTGAGGTATTCGTAGAACACGTCGTTGGCGTTGTTGGCGGCAATGAAGCGTTTTACGGGCAGGCCCATGCGGCGGGCGAACAGCCCGGCGGTGAGGTTGCCGAAGTTTCCGCTCGGCACGCTTACAACGATGCCGCTGCCGCAGCCCTGCTCTTTCAGCCTTGCGTATGCGTTGAAGTAGTAGAAGGCTTGGGGGAGGAAGCGCGCCACGTTGATTGAGTTGGCCGACGTGAGGCATGCCCGCCTGTTAAGCTCCGCGTCGGCGAAGGCGTCTTTCACAAGTGCCTGGCAGTCGTCGAACGTGCCGTCAACCTCGATGGCTGTGATGTTGCGCCCGAGAGTGGCGAACTGGCTCTCCTGTATGGGGCTGACCTTGCCCTTTGGGTAGAGCACGTGCACGTGTATGCCGTCAACACCGAGGAAGCCGTTGGCCACGGCGGAGCCTGTGTCGCCGCTTGTGGCCACGAGTACGTTTATGCCGCCTGCGCCCATGCTTGCCGGGCTGCCTGTCCTTATGAAGTATGAAAGGACGCGCGCCATGAAGCGTGCGCCTACGTCCTTGAAGGCCAGCGTAGGGCCGTGGAACAGCTCAAGCGCCCGGATGCCCGGGCTTACGTTGACTACGGGGCAGTCGAACGACAGCGTGTCATACACTATGCCACGCAGCTCTTCTTCATCGATGTCTTCGCCGAAAAACCGTTTTGCCACTTCAAAGGATATTTCACGGAACGACAGGTTCTCGATGTTCCTGAAGAAACTTTCGGGCAGGCGCTCTATCCTTTCGGGCATGTAGAGGCCGCGGTCGGGCGCGAGCCCGTGTATTACCGCCTCGGCCAATGTCGCCTCGGGGGCGGTATGGTTTGTGCTGTAGTATTTCATTGTTGTAATGGGGGTTATGGGGGTAATGGGAGTTATGGTAGCAATAAGAGCAATGGGGGTAATGGGTGTTAAGGAGTAGAGGATGTCAGTCTCTCAGGAATGTCTGCATGAACTCGCCGAGCTTCAGCAACCCATAGCTTCCGCCGGCGCAGCTGTATTCGTCAAAGCAGTTGACCGTGTCGGCCTCCATCCCGTTGTGCCATATCGCGAAGGGCACGGGCTCGTCCACGTGGGTGCGCAGCTCCACCGGCGTGGGGTGGTCGGGCAAGAGGGCTATGCTCACAGGGTCGTCGCGCCATGTCCTTACTTCCTCGTATATGGGCCCCACCACGCGCCGGTCGAGGTTCTCGATCGTCTCGAGCTTCAGGCCGAGGTCGCCGTCGTGTCCGGCCTCGTCGCTTGCCTCGATGTGCAGGAACACAAAGTCGCAGCGCCGCAACGCGTCGAGCGCGGCCTGCACCTTGCCCTCATAATTGGTGTCGGCAAGCCCCGTGGCGCCTTCCACCTTTATTATGTCCAGCCCGGCGTAATGGCCTATGCCGCGTATAAGGTCGACGGCGGAGATTACCGCCCCCCGCCTTATCTGCGGATATATGTCGCACAGTTTCCGCATGTCGGGCCTGTAGCCGCCGCCCCACGGCCATATGCTGAGCGTGCCGCCGGAGGCATATAAGGAAGCATGTCCGTTAAGTATTTCCTGCGATTGCAGGATAAGTCGGTTTATCAGGTCGGCCGTTTCCTGCCCGGTCATGCGGTCGCCGTCGCGCCTGTGCTCCCATCCGGGTTCGGGCTTGGCCAGCAGTGGGCGCCAGCAGGCGTCGGGATTGTCGTGCGGCGGTGCGCACACAACATGCTTGTTGCCGCGCCGTATAACGAGGAGGTTGCGGTATTGCACGCCCGTTACGAACCTGATGTCGTCGCCGCCCAAGCGGTCGTTAAGGCGTTTTATGAGCACGTCGCTGTCTTCCGTCGTCAGGTGTCCGCCGTGGTGGTTCTTTATCCTGCCGTCGGCCAGGGTCACGATGTTGCAGCGCAGGGCAAGGTCTCCGGGGCGCATCTCGTAGCCGATGCTTGCGGCCTCAAGCGGGCCGCGGCCTTCGTAGACTTTGTCGAGGTCGTAGCCGAGTATGGCGGTGTTGGCCACTTCGCTTCCGGGATGGTAGCCTTCGGGTATGGTGACGAGGCGGCCTGTACGCCCCTTGCGTGCCAGCATGTCCATATATGGCGTGCGGGCGTACTGCAAGGGGGTTTTGCCGTCAAGCCGCCCTATCGGGTGGTCAGCCATGCCGTCGCCGAGTATTATGATGTGTTTCATTTGCGTTGTTGGATATTTGGCATACGGAAATCAGATGTTGGCGATGCTCATGATGTTGGCGAACACTCCGGCCGCCGTCACGCTCGCCCCTGCTCCGTAGCCTTGTATGAGCATGGGGTACTCTTTGTAGCGTTCGGTTGTCAGCATGACGATGTTGTTGGAGCCTTCAAGGTTGTAGAAGGGATGTCCCTTCCCGACTTCTTGCAGGGAGACGCAGGCGTGCCCCATCTCCATCTTAGCCACGAACCGCCAGCGTTTGCCCTCGGCCTCGAGCCTCTTGCGGCGTTGCTCGAAGTCGGCGTCCAGCCGTGGCAGCCCGTTCCAGAAATCGTCCAGCGTGCCGCCGAACAGGTCGTCGGGGATGAACAGGTGTTTTTCCACGTCGCCAATCTCCACCTTGTACCCGGCCTCGCGCGTCAGTATCACGAGCTTGCGTATCACGTCGGTTCCGCTCAGGTCGATGCGTGGGTCGGGTTCGCTGTAGCCTTGCTCCTTGGCGCGCCTCACGGTCTCGGAGAACGGCACGTCGGCTGAAATCTCGTTGAATATGAAATTCAGCGTGCCGCTCAGCACCGCCTCAATCTTCAATATGCGGTCGCCGGAGTTGCATAAGTCGTTTATCGTTCCGATGATGGGCAGGCCGGCGCCGACGTTGGTCTCGAAACGGAACTTCACGCCACGTGCCAGAGCCGTTCTTTTCAGCCTGACGTAGCTGCCGTAGTCAGACGACGCCGCAATCTTGTTGGCCGCAATGACGGATATGTTGTGCTCGAGGAACTCTTGGTACAGCGCGGCCACGTCCTTGCTTGCCGTGCAATCGACGAAGACGCTGTTAAATATGTTCATGCCGATGATTTCGTCACGTAGGCGTGCGGTGTTGCTTTCCGCCGAGTCCATCAGCTGTCCGTGGAAGTTGTCAAGGTCGATGCCGTCACGGTTGAATATGGCGTGCGTGCTGCTGGCTATGCCCACCACGTTGAGCTTCAGCCTGCGGTTCTGCTTCAGCTCCTCATATTGCAGCTTGATTTGCTCGATTAGCTTGTTGCCCACCGTGCCTACACCGCAGATGAAAAGGTTGAGCACGTTGTATTCAGACAGGAAGAACGAGTCGTGCAGCACGTTGAGCGACTTGCGCAGGCTCTTGCCGTTGACAACGAACGATATGTTTGTCTCCGACGCTCCCTGGGCACAAGCTATCACACTGATGCCGCTGCGTCCGAGCGTGCCGAACAGCTTGCCGGCAATGCCCGGGGTGTGCTTCATGTTCTCGCCGACTATGGCGATTGTGGCAAGTCCGCTTTCGGCGTGCATCGGGAACATCGCGCCGGTCTCAATCTCCTTGGCGAACTCCGCGTCGAGCACCTTTACCGCCTCTGCCGCGTCGGAATCCTTTACGGCAATAGACGTTGAGTTCTCCGAGGAAGCCTGACTTACAAGGAACACGGAGATGCCGTTTACGGCAAGGGCGGTGAAGATGCGGCGGTTCACGCCGATGACACCTACCATCGAGAGGCCGGTCACCGTTATGAGGGTTGTACCGCTGATGCTCGATATGCCCTTTATGGCCTTACGGTCGTTGCCGGCCTTCTCCTTTATTATAGTGCCCGGGCTGTCGGGATTGAAAGTGTTTTTCACCTTTATGGGTATGTTTTTCACACATACCGGGTATATTGTAGGGGGATAGATAACTTTCGCGCCGAAGTTGCACAGCTCCATCGCCTCCTTGTAGCTTAGCTCGTTGATGGTGTATGCGGTGCGTATCACTTTCGGGTCGGCGGTCATGAAGCCGTCGACGTCAGTCCATATCTCAAGCACGTCGGCGTTGAGCGCCGCCGCTATTATGGCCGCCGTGTAGTCGCTTCCGCCCCGTCCGAGGTTGGTTGTCTCGCCGGTGTGCTCGTCACGGCTGATAAACCCCGGCACGACTGATATCTTGGGCAGCTCCTCGAAGGTGCTGCATACCAGCCTGTTGGTAAGTTCGCTGTCAAGCGTATTCTTGTTGTTCTTGTGGCAGGTCTTGATGAAGTCCATGGCGTCATACAGCTTCGCGTTCTTTATCAGGGCGGCCGTGATGTTTGAGCTTAGGCGTTCGCCGTAGCTTACGATGGCGTTCTGGGTCTTTTCGCTTAAATCGTGGATGAGGTAAACGCCGTAATATATGCTTTTCAACTGTTCGAAAAGCGAGTCAACGGCGTTAAACAAGTCCTCGCGCTTTTTGGGTTCGGTGAAGATGGTGTCAATCATCTGGTGATGGCGTGACACCATGGCGTCAAACTCGTCCTTGTAACAGTCGTCGCCGTTAAGGGCGAGCTGAGCGGTTGACAACAGCTTGTCGGTTATGCCGCCAAGGGCGCTTACCACCACTACTACAGGCTGACGCTTGGCCTCTTTCTCTACAATTCTTTTCAAGCAAAGGATGCTTTTAACGGAACCTACGGATGTTCCTCCAAACTTCAATACTTTCATTTTTGGTGAATTTTTGTTTCGAGAACCCTGGAACAAACAGGGGATGCTCTCTGTTAATTGAATGCAAAAGTAGCAATATTTATTTTTATTACGGCATTTTTGTTCATTAATTTGAGAAAACCGGACTAAAATGTATGATTTTGTCACGAATTTACGTAAAACGATATTCCATTGTCCGCCGTCCGTGCCCATTTCCGCATAGGTTGAATGACTGGCAACTCAATACAAGAGACTTAAATTGGCCAAGAATAAAAAAAAGTAGGAAAAACTTTGTTAATTGGCTGATTTGTCGTAACTTTGCAACCGATTTTCATAAAACATCCGTAAAAACAGTTGATGAAGAACGACAAAAAGAATTTTTACCGCGTGAATGAGCAGATTCGCGTAAAAGAAGTCCGCATCGTAAGCGACAACGGTTCTACAGTAGTACCGACACGCCAGGCATTGGATATGGCACGCAGCCAAGGCGTAGACCTCGTTGAGATTTCGCCGAACGCGCAACCGCCGGTTTGCCGCCTCATCGACTACAGCAAATTCCTGTACCAGCAGAAAAAACGCGCAAAGGAGCTTAAGGCGAAACAGGTGAAGCAGGAGGTGAAGGAAATCAGGTTCGGGCCCCAGACAGACGACCACGACTACAACTTCAAGTTGAAGCACGCCAAGGAATTCCTTGAGGAAGGCAACAAAGTACGTGCATTCGTATTTTTCCGCGGCCGTTCAATCCTGTTCAAGGAACAGGGAGAAGTGCTTTTGCTGCGCTTCGCCAACGACCTTGAAGAATATGGAAAGGTGGAACAGATGCCGGCTCTTGAAGGCAAGAAGATGTTTCTGTACCTTAGTCCGAAGAAGGCCGGCGTGGCAAAGAAGAGCCAGCAGAAGATGGACAGGGAGCGCCGTGAGGCTGAAGCCAAGGCTCAATCCGCACAGACGGATGTAAAGGCTGACGACGACATCCCTGCAAGCGGAGGTCTGTTCGCCAATGCAAAGAACGGAGCTGACGCTTTGAAAAAGCTCAATGAGGGCAATGAAACCGAATAAGAAACAAGAATATAAATGTGCGTAACGTCCTGGTATATACGTTGCCACAGCTGTAAATAACAATAATTAAAAATTAAAAAAATGCCAAAGCAAAAGACAAATTCCGGTGCGAAGAAGAGATTTAGCTTCACCGGCACAGGTAAGATTAAGAGACATCACGCTTACCACAGTCACATCCTGACTAAAAAAACAAAGAAACAGAAGCGTAACTTGCTTGGTTCTACACTGGTAGACCATGACAATCTGAAGCAGGTGAGAGACTTGCTCCGTCTCCGTTAATCTATGTCTAACAAAACTAAAGGGAAAAAATTATGCCAAGATCAGTAAATCACGTTGCTTCAAGAGCAAGGAGGAAGAGAATTCTTAAACTTACCCGTGGATATTTCGGAGCAAGAAAGAATGTCTGGACGGTAGCGAAGAACACTTGGGAGAAGGGTTTGACGTATGCATACCGTGACCGTCGTAACAAGAAACGCACTTTCCGCGCATTGTGGATACAGCGTATCAACGCTGCCGCACGCCTTGAGAACATGACATACTCTACTTTGATGGGCGCACTTCACAAGGCAGGCATCGAAATTAACCGCAAGGTTCTTGCCGACCTCGCAGTTAACAATCCCGAAGCATTCAAGGCAATTGTAGAGAAGGTGAAAAACTAAATTACAACAAGTCTTACAGCTTATAAAGCCGCATGTCCAGCTTATCTGGAATTTGCGGCTTTTTCCGTACATACAGCGGAAAGTCAGCTGTGCGCTTGTGTTTGTCGATAATAATGCCTACCTTTGCACACGTTCACAATCAAAAGATAATGCAAACAAGCGGAAAAAGAACTTACTCTCAATTTTCCAAGAGCTGCTTGTCTTATGCAAAGATAAAAATTTCATATGGGAATTGTCATAGGCATTGATGTCGGCATAAGCACGACAAAGATAGTCGGAATATCAGACGGAAAGGTTGTCTCGCCGATGCGCATAAAGGCAACCGACCCGATTACGTCCCTTTACGGGGCTTTCGGAAAATATCTGTACGACAACAAGATTCTGTTGTCTGACGTGGAACACGTAATGTTGACAGGGGTCGGCTCGGCTTATATCAACAAGCCTGTTTACGGCTTGCCTACAGACAAGGCCGGAGAATTCATCGCCGACGGCCTTGGAGCGTGTCATGTTTCAGGCAAAGATCACATCATTGTTGTCAGCATGGGTACGGGAACATCGCTTATCAAATGTGAAGGCGACAGGATTGAGCACATCGGAGGCATAGGCATAGGAGGCGGCACTCTCCAGGGCTTGTCACGTTTGCTGCTTAAGACGGACGACATACGTACCGTATCGGAAATGGCGATACAAGGCAACATCTCGAAAATCAACCTTCGTATAGGCGACATCAGCGCACGTCCTTTGCCCGGTCTGCCAATGACTGCGGTAGCATCATTATTCGGAAACGCCAAGAGTGACGCCTCACGTGAGGACATTGCGATTGGGCTTATATGGACTGTATTGCAGTCAGTGGGCCAGTCGGCAGTACTGGCATCGATAGGAAGCAGCATACGTGAATACGTCATGATAGGCAACCTTACGCTACTCCCCCAGTGCCGTATGGTATTTCCGCCGATAGAAAAGCTGTACGGCGTCAAGCTAATCATACCTGAATATTCTGAATTTTGTACAGCCATAGGTGCAGCTCTATGCTATTTTGACGAAAGGTTTGAAACAGAGTCTCTGTAGATTTTGACCTTGTACACGCATTTTTAACATTTGAGATACAACTTTTCCCATGGAAGCGAGTATAATTAAATCGTTATGAAACAATTGATTGTACGGCGGCCAACACATTTGCATTCAAACGTAATTAAACAATAAATCTACGGAAAGGCTCTGGTTGTATATGTAGAAAAATGCGGAAATGCCAATTGTGACATTTCCGCATTTGCCATTCAAATTATTTGTTTGGGTTAGGCGTTTGACGAGTGCGCTTTAAACGAAAAACTTTTTATGTTCTCATAAACGAATCGATAAAAAATTACCGAATGCCTCATTTTCTGCCAAATGAGAAAAGACAATCAAGCCCCTATATTTCCAAGAGCTGATGAACGTCAGTAATTAGTTATGGATTGGACTTCAACATGTGACCTTTTACCTTCCGAAATGTCATGTTTTACAATGCGAAAGGCCGTCTTTTAGATGACAGGAAGATGCACAAGCGATGTAAACGTAATGTAAAAAAAGAGAAAAGAAAAGCATAAAATCATCCGTCACCTGTCACATCACAGTGTAAGGACATTGGCTTACACCGAATTAGGACGTGACGGATGAATACTGAAAAGCCTTATCCTGCAATCGATTTCGGCAAAGCCTTGGAGGCTTCCAATTCTTTCTTTAGGAATATCGGGGTAAAACCTTTGCCGCTCATTGCAACCTCTTCAGGCGTTCCTGTAGACAAAACAAGTCCGCCGCCGCGTCCGCCTTCAGGCCCCATGTCAATTATGTGGTCTGCAAGTTTTATCACGTCAAGGTTGTGTTCTATAATTATTACGGTGTTGCCGCGGTTTACGAGTTTCTGCAACACGTTCATAAGGATGCGTATGTCTTCAAAATGCAGCCCCGTGGTAGGCTCATCAAGGATGTATAAAGTCTTTCCCGTGTCACGTTTGCTTAACTCCGTAGCCAGCTTCACACGCTGACTTTCGCCGCCGCTAAGGGTTGTTGACGGTTGGCCGAGCTTGATATAGCCAAGTCCGACATCCTGTATCGTCTTTATCTTGCGAAGTATGTCAGGCACGTTTTCAAAGAACTCTACAGCCTGATTTATAGTCATGTCAAGCACATCGGCAATGCTTTTGCCCTTGTAGCGCACTTCCAATGTTTCACGGTTGTAACGTTTGCCGTGACATTCTTCGCACGGCACCATGATGTCAGGCAAGAAACGCATCTCTATCGTCTTGTATCCGTTGCCTCCGCACGTCTCGCACCGGCCGCCCTTCACGTTGAAAGAGAAGCGCCCCGGCTTGTAACCGCGGATTTTAGCTTCGGGCAGATTGACGAACAGCGAGCGTATGTCACTGAAAACTCCCGTGTAAGTTGCAGGATTTGAACGCGGCGTGCGCCCGAGCGGACTTTGGTCTACATTGACAACCTTGTCTATATACTCCAGGCCTTCAATCGAGTCGTATGGCATGGGCTCTTTCAAAGAACGGTAGAAATGCTTGCTCAATATGGGTTGGAGGGTCTCGTTTATCAATGTGGACTTACCTGAACCGCTTACTCCTGTAACGACAATCAGCTTGCCGAGAGGGAATTCCACGTCGATGTGTTTCAGGTTGTTGCCCGATGCTCCGTGCAGTATTATGCTGTGGCCGTTGCCCTTGCGCCGTTCTTCAGGCACTTCTATTTTCATTTCGCCGTTGAGATATTGCGCTGTCAAGGTGTGTGTATTAAGCATTTCCTGCGGCGCTCCCTGGAACACTACTTCCCCACCCTTGCGCCCTGCCTTTGGACCTATGTCAACGATATAGTCGGCGTTGAGCATCATGTCTTTGTCGTGCTCAACAACAATTACAGTGTTGCCTATGTCGCGAAGTTCTTTCAGCGACTTGATTAGCCGGTCGTTGTCGCGCTGGTGCAACCCGATGCTCGGCTCGTCGAGGATATACAGCACGTTGACCAACTGCGAACCTATCTGCGTGGCGAGACGTATGCGCTGGCTTTCTCCGCCCGACAATGTAGCAGACTGCCGGTTGAGGGAGAGATAGTCAAGACCTACTTCCAGCATGAAGTCGATGCGCGTAACGATTTCCTTTATTATTTCGTCGGCAATCCGGCGTTGCCTGTCATTCAAGTGCGTCTGCGCCTCAGCCAGCCACGACTTCAGCTCGGCTATATCCATTTCAGCAACTTCGGATATGTTCTTGTCCCAAATGCGATAGGAAAGCGATTCCCTATTAAGCCGTTGGCCGTTACATTCCGGACAACGGCATACGCTTTGGAACTGGTCTGCCCATTTCTGGCCGCTTGAACTGTCGTCGTTCTCTATAACGTTTTGCAGGTATTTCACTATGCCGTCGAACTCAACAAAATAGTCACTCGACGTATGTACCAGCTCTTTACGAATGCGGACATTATCCATCGAGCCGTAAAGTATCTCGTTCATGGCCTCTTCTGGAATTTCGTTTGCAGGCGTGTCGAGTGTGCAGCCATACTTTTCAAGGATAGCCTCTATCTGCCAGAATATCATCTGGTTTTTGTATTTGCCCAGTGGCATTATGGCACCTTTGCGGATAGAGAGCGACGTGTCAGGCATTACCTTGTCAAGATCTATCTGGTTGACGTAGCCTAATCCCTTGCACCTTGGACATGCTCCTTCGGGTGAATTGAACGAGAACTTGTTGGGGGCGGGATCTCCGTAAGATATTCCCGTTGTGGGACACATCAGACGCTTGCTGTAATACTTGGCCTCGCCCGAGTCTTTTTCCATTATCATAAGCAGGCCGTCGCCTTGCCTCATGGCTTCAGCCACGCTGCGTTTCAGGCGTTCATCGTCTTTGTCCTGCACGCGCAACTTGTCAACAACCACTTCTATGTTGTGGTTCTTATAGCGGTCAGTCTTCATGCCACGCGTTATTTCCTTAACCTCGCCGTCAACCCTTATGTACAGGTAGCCCTTGCGACGCATGCTCTCAAACAGTTCGCGGTAGTGTCCCTTGCGGTTACGCACTAACGGGGCTAATATCAATATGGGCTGCCCACTGTACCGCTCGTGTATCATGTGGAGCACGTCCTCCTCCGTGTACTTCACCATTTCCTCGCCCGTTGCGTAGCTGTAAGCTATGCCGGCACGTGCGTAGAGCAGGCGCAGGTAATCATATATTTCAGTAGTTGTGCCAACGGTAGAGCGAGGGTTCTTGTTTGTTGTTTTCTGCTCTATGCTGATAACGGGGCTAAGTCCTGTTATCTTGTCCACGTCCGGACGCTCCATACCGCCAAGGAAATTCCTCGCATATGCAGAAAACGTTTCGATGTAGCGGCGCTGCCCTTCGGCGTAGATTGTGTCAAAAGCCAACGAGGACTTTCCCGAACCGCTAAGCCCGGTTACTACGGTGAGGCTACCGCGTGGTATTTCAACGTCGATGTTTTTCAGGTTGTGTACCCTCGCGCCCCACACTTTTATTTTATCGGCAGCTCCGATTTCTGTCTCTTCTTCAGTTTGTGTGCTTTGAATGTTGTTGCCTATATTGCCTGTCATGTTGCCTGTCATTGCCTGCGTGTCAGTAAAAATGAGGGAATGAATGAAAAAGACATGTGTCAATTGAACGTTCCGCCGGACTCTTCGGTATATCCGCGCAGCAGGTTCACATCGCGCTTTATGTTGTATTCCTTGCCGTCAGCGCCACGCGCTTTCACCAATACGAAGTAAACGCCTTGCGCAACGTCCTTTCCACCCGACTTGCCGTCCCATCCGCCAGCAGGGTCGTCCCATTCATATATCTTCTTTCCCCAACGGTTGTAGATGCTTGCATGGAACTCAACGATTGACTGATAGTTTGATTTCGCCTTGTATACGTCGTTTATACCGTCTCCGTTTGGCGAGAAAGCGTTAGGCATTTCAAGACGGCTCTCGCTTACGGTGACGCGCAACGGGCCACGGTCAGCCCAGTATTCCTGCGTATAGGCAATCGTATCGTTGCCGTTAACAAATGTGGCGTACAGCTCGATGTTGTGGGTTCCAGCGGCGTTGAACGTGTATTGCGTGTCTTGCTCGTAGCGGATTAGGTAAGGCTCCGTCTCCCCTTCCATCGTGAAACGCCACTCATAGTTTGCCGTATAATCACCTACGTTTTCCGGATTGGCCTCGAAACGACCTGCCAATGGGGCGTTGCCGGAGTAATCCTCGCTTTCTTCCTCGCCGTTTTCAGTCGTATACGTGGCTGTCGGGTTTATCGTCGGCAATTCATCGTATTGCTGGGCGTGTGCCGTTACCGTAGCAACCGTAAGTAAGGCGGTCTGTGCCAATATAAATAATGTCCTCATTCAGAAATAGAATATTTGTGCAAAATTACGCATTTAAGTTGACTTGCCAACTATTTTTCATCAAATATTATAAATAATGTGGCGCTTGCAGCTGTCCGTACAGAATGCTTGAAGTAGCATTGCCACTGGCGTGTTACTGCGGTTTAGTATGATTGTGGTGCTTCTGACAGAATTCAATTGAAAGCGACAGAACAGATTTCTTTTTGATTTCCATGCCATAAAATCCCAATACACGATTTCAGATTAAAACAAAAAGGTGAATGCAGAAAATCCGACATTCACCTTTTTGGGATTATCAACAGCAAAGCTGTCTTTATTTCTTCTTTTCTGTCTTGGCAGGCTTGTAAGCCTTGTTCAAGCCGGAAATGACCTCGTCTGTAATGTCGTATGCTTTGTCTGCGTACAATATGTTGTCACCGGCCTTACTAAGTATAAGCGAATATTTCTTGTCCTTGTTATATACAGCAAGATAGTGCTGGATGCTGTCACGAAGGGCTTTGTTGAACTTGTCGGTTTCAGCCTGGAACTCAGAACCAAGCCTCTGTTGTAACTCCTGAAGATCTGCATTCTGTTTCTGCAAACCGGCATTCACGGCCTCGGCCTGTTGCTGGGTGTATTTATTGTTCTGAATGTCCTGTTGGAACTTGGCAACTGCATTCTGAAGCGAACGTCCCTTTGACGCAATTGTGTTCTGGATATTCTGCCCCTTCTTCTCAAGGATGGCCGAATACTCCTTGCAGAACTTGTACTGTGACATTATCGAATCAACTTCGATAAATGCAATTTTCATCTCTGTGTTTGCCGCTGTTGCTGTAGCAGGCTTTTCGTCAACCTTTGGAGCCTGCTTATTGCATGAGGTCGCCATCAGAGATACTGCTGCCACGACCAAAGCCGAACAAATAACTTTTCTCATAGTGAATTCCTTTTTATTTTAATTTATTATTCCATTAGCTGTAATATCAGTAGCCCGACCCTTTTCGACGCGCTTCCCTGTCCTGCTCCATGACACAACGTATCTTACGCTTTCTCAATCCGGGACTGTCATCCACATGTTGTGACGAGAACTTTCCATCCTTACGCAATATCAACTTTATGCAAAGCAATGACATCGATATAGCAATTATTAACACGACAACAAGGAAAGTTTCTACCATTTTTACGTATTTTTGCGGCAAAGATAGTGCAAATCGAGTGAAATGCAAAATAAAAGTGAGTGAAATGAGTTTTTATTTTAAATTCCGAGAGGCAGCCTATCTTATGCAGGGATGATGCAAATCGAATGAAATGCAAATAAAAAAAGAGAATATAGAAAACATTTAATAATAACTAAAAAACAAAAGACTTCTGATAATGGATAAAAATGAATTGAAACCGCAATGCGTCTTTGAACAGTTTGCCCAAATAAACAAGATTCCACGCCCGTCAAAGCACGAGGAAAAGATGATAGAATTTTTAAAAGACTTCGGCAATGGCCTGAAGCTTGAAACCGAAGTTGACGAAACGGGAAATGTGATAATACGCAAGCCTGCATCACCAGGTTATGAAAACAGAAAAACTCTGATATTGCAAAGCCACATGGACATGGTTTGCGACAAACTGGTAGACGTGGACATTGACTTCAACAACGACCATATAGAAACATACATAGACGGCGAATGGTTAAGGGCCAAAGGCACAACTCTTGGCGCTGACGACGGAATAGGATGCGCCATGCAAATGGCTGTACTCGCAGACGATAAACTGGAACACGGCCCGATAGAATGTGTTTTCACAAGGGACGAGGAGACCGGGCTAACCGGAGCACACGGAATGAAACCCGGCTTTATGAAAGGCGAAATGCTTATCAATCTAGACAGCGAAGATGAGGGGCAGTTCTTCATCAGCTGCGCCGGAGGCATGACAACCAAAGCCACTTTCAAAATAGCAAGAGAAGCCGCACCCGAAGCCTACTTCTTCATGAAGCTCTCGCTGAAAGGATTGCACGGAGGGCACAGCGGCGACGACATTGACAAGAAATTCGCAAACGGAATAAAGCTGCTTTCACGCTTCATGTACATCATAAGTGAAAAACATGATGTGCGTCTGGCAAGTTTCAATTCTGGAAGGATGCACAATGCAATACCAAGAGACGGTGTCGTTATATTCGCCGTGCCAACGGAAGCCAAAGAAGACATACGTATTGCGCTCAATATCTTCTCAAAGGACGTGGAAGACGAATTCCACGTCACTGAAAACAGCATCCAATTCAACCTTGAAAGTACTGATGCTGAGCCTGTTATGCCACAGCAAACCGGTAAAAACATAATATCCGCACTGCAAGCCGTAGACAACGGCACATTCTCAATGTGTCAGGACGAGGCTTTGTCATGGATGGTCGAGACATCAAGCAACATTGCAAGCGTAACAACAACGGCTACAGCCGTGAACATTGTAGCATCGCAACGCTCAAACGTGACAAGCAACCTCGAAAATATGGGCAACACGGTCAAAGCCGTGTTCCAGCTGGCCGGAGCGGAAGTGGAGCAAGGCGACAAATACCCGGCATGGAAAATGAAGCAGAACAGTGAACTGACGCAAATCGTAGCGGACACTTATCGGAAATTATTTAACCGGGAACCTAAGATAATCGGCATACATGCAGGTCTTGAATGCGGTCTGTTCTCCGAGAAATATCCTTATCTCGACATGGTTTCAATGGGACCGACATTACGCGGAGTACATTCGCCTGACGAGCGTCTGCTAATCCCCACTGTACAAATGGTATGGGATCATCTGCTTGAGATAATGAGAAACATTCCGATAAAGAAATAAAAGACACATAATTTATTAATGCAAGGGATATTTCTGTTGGACAAAACAGTATTTTGCATATCCGATATTTAATTCCAAAATACGCTATGCTCCAACAAAAATATCCCTTCCCTATAAAACTAAAATAGTTCATTAATTTATGTTGAAGAAAATACCAGCATACATGGTTGCAGCCCTTTTGTTGTGTGCCTGTGGCAAGCAGTATAAAGCTGAAGATACGGTGAAAGCGTTTCTCGACATCAACTTGAAATCAGGGAACTACGATGTTAGTTTCACAAAAATCGATTCAACCAAGCTCATTTCCGACAGTATTGTCAATGTAATGAGAACCATTGCCGCTAAAAACACAGCTTTCAAACCAAACATAAAGTATGGCGCAGAACCGCCACAAGCATCATATATCTTTACAAAAGCAAGTATTATCATCGGCAACGACACCATGAAACATACGTTCTATCTAACGCCAGAATTATCAAATGTCGTTGCATTCAAAAACAACTGACAATATAAGCCTCACTTTTTTAACATAGGGAAAAACCACAGACAATACCTGACACACATATATCCGTTAAAAAGATTCTGGAAAAACGATGCCGTATTGAAAAAAATCCGTAATTTTGCACAAAAATAAAAAACCGCTGTAAATTGATAGAGAAGCACATTGTACTTGAAGACATAGACCCCGTAATGTTATATGGGGCGGGAAACACATACCTTCAGATAATCAAAGCCCTTTATCCAAAGCTGCGCATAGTGGCAAGAGGCGATGTGATAAAGGTGCTTGGAGATGAAGAACAAACGGCCGAATTTGAGGAAAACATCGAGAAACTAAGGTTGCATGTCCTGAAATACAACTCTATTGATGAAGAAAACATCATAAACATAATAAAAGGAAGAAAGACCAAAGAAGACACCGCCAAAGATGTAGTAGTTTACAACATAACGGGGCGTCCCATTAAAAGCAAAAGCGAGAACCAGCAACGTTTAATTGAAGCATATGGCAAGACTGACATGGTGTTCGCCATCGGGCCGGCAGGTACAGGAAAAACATATCTTAGCATAGCTTTAGCTGTAAAAGCCCTGAAAGAAAAAACAGCGAAAAAAATCATATTAAGTCGCCCAGCCGTCGAAGCAGGAGAGAAATTAGGTTTTCTCCCCGGAGATATGAAAGACAAGATTGATCCGTACCTACAACCACTTTATGACGCACTGGAAGACATGCTACCAGCAGTAAAGCTGCAAGACATGATTGAAAAACGCGTGATACAGATAGCACCATTGGCTTTCATGCGTGGACGCACCCTTAGCGATGCCGTAGTAATACTCGACGAAGCGCAAAATACTACTACTGCACAGATAAGGATGTTTCTCACAAGAATGGGATGGAACACCAAGATGATTATCACAGGCGACCTCACCCAAGTAGACCTTCCACACGGTGTTACAAGCGGATTGCGTGAAGCAGTAAACATATTAAAAAATGTTGAAGGCATATCAATAATACGCATGGACGAGAAAGACATTGTAAGACACAAACTCGTAACACGTATCGTCAAAGCCTATAACGAAGCGGACAAAGCAAAACAGATTACAATACAATAAAATAAGACAATGAAGGCATTAACAAGAACCGATTTCCATTTTGAAGGACAAAAAAGCGTTTACCACGGAAAGGTACGCGACGTTTACAACATCAACGACGACCTGCTCGTCATGATAGCGACAGACAGGATTTCAGCCTTCGACGTGGTTCTGCCCAAAGGCATACCATTCAAAGGACAAGTGCTCAACCAAATTGCAGCAAAATTTCTTGACCAAACAACGGACATCTGCCCCAACTGGAAACTTGCCACACCCGACCCTATGGTGACAGTCGGACTGAAATGTGAAGGTTTCCGCGTGGAAATGATAATCCGCTCAATTCTTACGGGGTCTGCTTGGCGTGAATACCAAAAGGGCTGCCGTGAATTGTGCGGCGTGAAACTGCCGGACGGAATGCGCGAAAATCAACGTTTCCCCGAACCAATCATAACCCCCACAACTAAAGCAGACGAAGGCCATGACATGAATATTTCAAAAGAAGAAATAATCGCACAGGGCATTGTCAGCAAAGAAGACTATGAAGTAATGGAGAACTATACCCGTAAGATTTTCGCACGTGGACAGGAAATTGCCGCAAAACATGGCCTCATACTTGTTGACACAAAATACGAATTCGGCAAACGTGACGGGAAAGTTTACCTCATTGACGAGATACACACTCCAGACAGCAGCCGTTATTTCTATGCAGACGGCTACGAAGAGAAATTAGAGAAAGGAGAACCACAGCGTCAACTCTCAAAAGAATTTGTACGCCAATGGCTCATAGAACACAATTTCATGAACGAACCGGGGCAGACTATGCCTGAAATTACAGACGAATACGCGGAAAGCGTGAGCGAACGTTACATAGAGCTATTTGAGCACATCACCGGCGACAAGTTTGATAAAGCTGCGGAAGAGGGTGACATCGCAGCCCGTATAGAAAAAAACGTTACAGAATATCTGAAGACATTATAAAGGCAATATCTGCACAAGCTGAAAGAAGAGGCTTGAAACATATTGTATTCATTCGCAACAATACATATGTCAAGCCTTTTCTTCAGTTGCCAATCATCGACAATCAGAGCCTATTTCAAAAATGACTTACCGACAAGAACGCATAACGCCATACGGAAACGGCGAAGAAAAGAGCAGACAAGTGGAGACGATGTTCAACAACATCGCCCATTCCTACGACACGCTCAACCACCGTCTTTCATTCGGCATAGACTTCCTTTGGCGGAAAAAGGCGATAAGGCAACTCGTACCATACAAGCCTAAGAAAATTCTCGACATCGCAACTGGCACGGGAGATTTCGCCATTATGTCGGCCAAGAAGCTACATCCGGAAAACGTAGTAGGCATTGACATTTCCGAAGGAATGATGCGTATTGGCAGCGAAAAAGTCAAGGCGACCGGACTTGATGACGTGATTTCATTTATGAAAGAAGACTGCGAGCACATGTCATTTGCCGACAATACGTTCGATGCCTTGACGGCCGCATTCGGCATAAGGAACTTTCAAAACCTCGATGCTTGCCTTAAAGAAATGTGCAGGGTTCTCAAAAAAGGCGGTCAACTAAGTATCCTCGAACTTAGCCGTCCTATAAAATTTCCGATGAAACAATTATTCTGGATATATTCACACAGCATCCTTCCCCTGTACGGAAGACTTATATCCAAGGACAGTGAAGCCTATAAATATCTGATATCCACCATCGAATCGTTCCCGCAGGGCGAGGAAATGGAAGGTATTTTCAAGAAGGCAGGATTTGCAGAAGCAAGATTTACGAGACTCACCTTCGGCATATGCACATGCTATTTCGCAATAAAATAACAAGAGATATGGACAAATACGGACTTATCGGCTATCCTCTCGGGCATTCTTTCTCCATCAGTTATTTTAACGAGAAGTTTGCAAACGAGAACATCGACGCAGAGTATATCAACTTTGAAATCCCCTCAATCGATGATTTTCCAGAGGTGCTGGCTTCAAATCCCGAACTAAGAGGGCTGAATGTCACTATTCCATATAAGGAAAAAGTGATGAGTTACCTTGACACCATAAGTCCCGAGGCCCGCGCCATCGGTGCGGTCAATGTAATACGCGTAGAGCACAAAGGCAATGAGACGAAATTGAAAGGATATAACAGCGATGTGATAGGCTTTACCAGAAGCATAGAGCCTTTGCTTGAGCGTTTCCATAAAAAAGCCCTGATACTCGGAACTGGCGGAGCTTCAAAAGCCATTAACTATGGTTTGAAATCGCTCGGTCTTGAGACTGTATTTGTCAGCAGGTACGAACGTCCCGGCACAATACAATATAACAAGATAACTCCCGACGTAATACGCGAATACAATGTCATTGTAAACTGCACTCCATGCGGAATGTACCCTCATATTGATGAATGCCCGTTGCTGCCATACGAAGCAATGAACAGCAGGACTTTGTTATACGACCTGCTTTATAATCCCGACCAAACTCTCTTTATGAGGAAAGGGGCCGAACACGGAGCCACCGTCAAGAATGGTCTTGAAATGCTGCTCCTGCAAGCCTTTGCGAGCTGGGAATTCTGGAACGGGAAATAGAACCATCCCCATGCGGCATTCCGCATCCTTGTGTTTCAAGACAACACGACAATGCCTTGAAACATCAACATACAAAAAACTACCCCAACCCCATAACAAATACAGATGATGGATACAAGCAACAGATACATGATGCGCGGCGTTTCCGCTGCAAAAGAGGATGTTCACAACGCAATAAAGAACATCGACAAAGGTATATATCCACAAGCTTTCTGCAAGATAATACCTGACATTCTCGGCGGCGACCCTGAATATTGCAACATAATGCACGCCGACGGAGCCGGAACAAAATCGTCACTGGCATACGCATATTGGAAAGAAACCGGAGACCTTAGCGTGTGGAAAGGCATAGCGCAAGACGCTCTTATAATGAACACCGACGACTTGCTGTGCGTAGGAGCTGTTGACAATATCCTCGTTTCAAGCACCATAGGACGCAACAAGATGCTCGTGCCGGGCGAAGTCATATCCGCCATAATCAACGGTACAGACGAACTGCTGGCAAGCATGCGCGACATGGGCATCGGCATCTACGCAACAGGCGGTGAGACAGCTGATGTAGGCGACCTCGTAAGGACAATTATCGTTGACTCTACCGTTACGTGCAGGATGAAGAGGAGCGACGTAATCAACAATGCCAACATCCGTCCGGGCGACGTAATCGTAGGCTTGGCATCGTTCGGTCAGGCAACATACGAAGACCGTTACAACGGAGGCATGGGAAGCAACGGACTGACAAGCGCACGCCATGACGTATTTGCAAAATACATCGCAGAGAAATATCCTGAGACTTACGACCACGCCGTACCCGAGGAACTGGTATATAGCGGCAGTTACAAACTGACAGACGCTGTTCCTGACGCACCTGTCAACGCAGGCCAATTAGTCCTCTCTCCCACCCGTACATACGCTCCCGTCATAAAGAAGGTGCTTGACGAGTTGCGCCCTGAAATACACGGAATGGTGCATTGCACCGGCGGAGCGCAGACAAAGGTTCTCCACTTCGTCGGCGACAATTGCCGCGTAGTGAAAGACAACATGTTCCCCGTACCTCCTTTGTTCAGAATAATAAAGGAGCAAAGCGGCACCGACTGGCAAGAAATGTATAAAGTGTTCAACATGGGACACCGTATGGAAATCTACGTTAGGCCGGAAATAGCGGAGCAAGTGATTGCCATTAGCAAGAGTTTCAACATTGACGCACAGGTGATAGGCCACATCGAGGAAGGCCAAAAGAGCCTTACCATAAAATCGGAATACGGAGAATTTAACTACTAAGCCATGCCCGACAACAACAGCATATTGGAAAAACTTGAAGGTCTTGAAAGCCGTTACGAAGAAATATCGACGCTAATCACCGACCCGTCTGTAATTGCAGACCAGGAGAGGTATGTGCGGCTTACGCGCGAATACAAAGACCTTGACGACATAATGAAGGCACGCAAAAAATACATTGCGTGCCTCAACTCCATCAAAGAAGCGAAAGACATACTTGCAAACGAGAGCGACCCCGACCTTAAGGAAATGGCGCGCGAAGAGCTGCAGGTCAACGAGGAACTGCAGCCCAAGATTGAAGAGGAAATAAAAATGGCGCTTGTACCGAAAGACCCGGAGGACGCAAAGAACGTACAAATGGAAATACGGGCAGGCACCGGAGGCGACGAGGCCGCCTTGTTCGCCGGAGACTTGTTCCAGATGTACAAGAAGTTCTGCGACAGTATGGGCTGGACGCTCTCCGTTACGAGCGTAAGCGAGGGTGCGGTAGGCGGTTACAAGGAGATTGATTTTGCCGTCAGCGGCGACAACGTTTACGGCACATTGAAATACGAGTCAGGCGTACACCGCGTACAGCGCGTACCTGCCACCGAGACACAAGGACGTATGCACACCAGCGCGGCGACTGTGGCCGTACTGCCCGAGGCTGACAAGTTTGAAGTGAACATCAATGAGGGCGACATCAAGTGGGACACGTTCAGAAGCTCTGGTGCCGGCGGACAGAACGTCAACAAGGTGGAGTCAGGCGTGCGCCTGCGCTATCCGTGGAAGAACCCGAACACCGGCGAAGTGGAGGAAATACTCATTGAATGTACCGAAACACGCGACCAGCCGAAGAACAAGGAGCGCGCACTGTCGCGCCTTCGCACGTTCATATACGACCGCGAGCACCAGAAATACATCGACGACATAGCGAGCCGCCGCAAGACACTCGTCTCAACAGGCGACCGCAGCGCGAAAATACGCACGTACAACTTCCAGCAAGGCCGCGTGACCGACCACCGCATCGGCTACACCACACACGACCTGCAAGGCTTTCTCGGCGGCAACATCAAGGACATGATTGACGCATTGACTGTTGCCGAGAACGCTGAAAGAATGAAAGAAGCGGAACTGTAAACCAAGTTGACAAGCAAACAAGATACAAGCAGACAAGGACATTGCGACAGTTGTGCATCCACTTTCAAAGGAAATCTCCTTGTTTACTTGTCTGCTTGTCAACTTGTCACTATAAAAAGCAATAACAATGACCCGACAACAACTCATCGAACAGATTTTCACAAAGAAAACTTTTCTTTGTGTAGGACTTGACACCGACATCAAGAAAATCCCACAGCACCTGCTTGGAAACGACGACCCGATTTTCGATTTCAACAAAGCCATAATCGACGCTACCGCCGATTACTGCGTGGCTTACAAGCCCAACCTCGCCTTCTACGAGTGTATGGGCACAAAAGGATTAGCCTCTTTCGAGCGCACAGTAAAGTACCTGAAGGAGAATTATCCCGACCATTTCATCATTGCCGACGCCAAACGCGGCGACATAGGCAACACATCGGCCATGTATGCACGCACATTCTTTGAGGAATACGACGTCGATTCGCTGACCGTAGCCCCGTATATGGGCGAAGACAGCGTTACCCCGTTCCTGCAATATGACGGGAAATGGGTCATACTGCTTGCGCTGACAAGCAACAAAGGCTCGCACGACTTCCAGCTTACCACCGACCAGGACGGTGAGCGGCTGTTTGAGAAAGTCATCCGTAAGTCGCAGGCTTGGGGCAACGACGAGAACATGATGTACGTCGTCGGGGCAACGCAGGGCGAAATGTTCAAAGACATTCGCCAAGTAGCACCTACCCACTTCCTCCTCGTACCCGGCGTTGGTGCACAGGGCGGCAGCCTTCAGGAAGTGTGTAAATACGGCATGACCGAAGACTGCGGACTAATAGTTAACAGCAGCCGCGGCATAATATACGCATCAAGCGGCGAAGACTTTGCCGAAGTTGCGGCAGCAAAGGCCAAGGAACTGCAAACTGAAATGGCAGCAGAACTTGACAAACTGAAAAGCAAATAACATAAACGGCTCGCATAGAAGCTAACCGCGCGTAAGGATGAACATAGCCTTACGCGCGGTTTTTCATTATGTCAGGCAAGCGGCGACTTCGCTTACAAACTGATTTTCGCTGGCGCACCACAGCAGAGATATTTACAGACAAGCAGAGATTTGGTCGCAAATACGCCATTCTACGATGTGCAAACGCAACTTTCTATACAGCAATGCGTTACAGTTCCAGCCCCAAAAGTGTGCAACAAATACGACGCGGAAAAGTCCCAAAAGCCGCCATTATGTCCCGAGAATACCGCCTTTTCGTATCAAGATAACGGCATTCAAACACCAAGATGACGGTCTTTGACACTGTAAAACACGGCATATCACACTTCAAAACACGGCCTTTTGTCCATCAATATGTAGCAAAACACGACATTAAACATGGCCGACGCCACCACAGGCAACTTATTTCATCACTTTTACCCGGCAAAACCGGAATGAACAAATGACGCGCAAACAGCCGTTTGCGCTTACAATCTGACATAACGGCGGCAATGCTTTGCCGTGAAAATCAACAAAGCAAGAGTCTCAGTCCCAGCTGTTCCGTCCGGCACATTGCGTCCCATAAAACCGTAAAAACGCCCTTTAACTAAAAAGTTTGGTTATAATTTGCAATTAGACAGAATTATCATTATCTTTGCAATGACATCACGGCCGATTAACAAACCAAATTCTTTTGACATGAAAAAACTTTGCCTTATCTGTTTGCTCGCAGCCTTATTCTCACTGAAAAGCCTTGCTGCAGTTCCTGACGGAGCATTTCCGTTTATCTTTGACGGACATCTGTACCTTAAAGCGACATTGAATGACACCATTCCAGTTACAGTCATCTACGATACTGGAGCCGACTTTCTTTATCTTGACGAAGATTATCTAAGGCTCAACAATCTGCAAAACACATTCGGGAGAAAAGGCAAGGCAATGATGGAGGGTGTAGGAAACAAAGGAGCTGTACCAACAGAAATATTCATCGACCCGGTTAAAATCCATTGTGGCGAGTTGGAGTATCAAAACAAGATTACGCCAATAATCAATCTGCGCGACATTCTCGGAAGATACACCGACGGCATATTAGGCAATACCCACTTATTAAAAACTCCTTTGGAAATCAATTTCAGCGAGAGCCACTTACAGCAGTTGAAAGAGCCATTACCAGCCGACCTACTTGATAATTATACAAAACTTGAAGCCCGGTTTGAAGACAACCGCATTGATGTAAAAGCAAAACTGCAAATTGACGACAAAAACATATTGGAAGGTTGGTTCAGAATGGATTTAGGTTCAGGCTCCAGCATATCCCTTACCAATGAAGCTGCATCTTCTCTAAATCTTACTGATGTGCCAAAAGCGCATTTCTACACACAGGCCGACGGCATTGGCGGAGGTTCTGACGATGTTACAATAAGAGCAGCAAAATTCTGCATGACCGACACGCTTGAAAACCTTGTGATAGATTATTCTCTCAATGAGAAAGGCGCATTGTCATTTGACAGACCCTATATAGGCATAATAGGTAACGAAATATGGTCGCTCTACGACATTGTGATAGACCCGAAAAACTCTTCCGTATGGGTAAAACGTAATAATGACAAGGGCACTTATACACAATCGTCAGTAACACACATGGCATACTTCGACCGCACAGACATTTGCGACGGATGGATTGTCAACGGTTTATACAAAGAGGGCATAGCTGAACAGGCCGGCATCGAAATAGGCGATATAATCATAGCCATAAACAACCGCCCTGTCAAGGAAATAACGTGGGAAGAACAACGAAAGGGCTTGGGGCTTAAAGGCGAAACCATATATACCGTTAAGAAAAAAGACGGCAAAACTGTTTCATATACCTTATTCATTGATAAACAGATTATTTAATCACAACCGCAACTTTTCCAATATTGGGCTGTGCCTATTTGGTACAGCCCACTTTGTCGTATTACCCCAGCGACTGCAAACGAAAAGACAGACAAAGGTCCTAATAAAGTTTCTAACGAAGGAACTAAATAATTTATTATGTCCACACAAAAGATTTGCAGTTTGTAGAAAAAATCTTAATTTTGCATTATTGAACATAGCCACATAATGGGAAAACCGTATAAGGATGATGACAAACAAGGTACTTGACAAGCTGAAAGGACATCCGCATCTGACTGAAGGAACGGTCTATACAATACTTTTCACCATCGGCACTTGCCACTTGCTGAACGACATGATACAGTCTGTCATACCTGCTTTGTACCCTTTGCTTAAAGACAAATTCGGATTCACATTCGCGCAGATTGGCATCATTACATTTGTGTTCCAGATAACATCGTCAGTGTTTCAGCCGTTCATCGGCAACTACGCCGACCGCCATCCACAGCCTTATTCGCTGGCCTTGGGAATGTGTTTCACACTTTTAGGTCTGCTCGCGTTGGCCTTTACACCCGGCTTTCTGACAATCCTGCTGTCCGTTGCACTCATCGGCTGCGGCTCGTCGGTATTCCATCCCGAATCGTCGCGCGTGGCACAGCTCGCCTCGGGAGGAAGGAAAAGCCTTGCGCAGTCGATATTCCAGGTAGGAGGCAACGGCGGCAGCGCCATAGGGCCGCTGCTGGCCGCGCTCATAGTGATGCCCTACGGCCAGCACGCAGTTGGCTGGTTTGCGTTGGCCGCATTGCTTGCCGTATTCCTGCTGACGCGCGTCGGTTATTGGTACAGCCTTGTATTGAAACAAATCAAGGCCACGCAAAGCAAACACAAGGCTGCAACATGCACATTACCGAACAAGACAGTACACATGGCATTGGGCATACTTGTGCTGATGATATTCTCAAAATACTTCTTCAACGCCTGCATGACGAGCTATTTCACATTCTTCCTCATCGACAAGTTCGGTGTGTCCGTGCAGACGTCGCAGTTCTGCCTGTTCGCCTACCTTGCGGCATTCGCCATAGGCACGCTGGCAGGAGGTTTCCTCGGCGACCGCTACGGACGCAAATACGTCATACTGTTCTCCATCCTCGGAGCCGCTCCGTTCACCCTTGCCCTGCCCTACCTCAACCTGGCAGGAACAATCATAATGTCCGTATTCACAGGACTTATCATAGCTTCAGCTTTCTCGGCAATAGTAGTCTACGCCACCGACCTGAAGCCAGACAAGGTCGGCATGATAGCCGGAGTGTTCTTCGGGCTGATGTTCGGACTTGGAGGCATCGGCTCGGCCTTCTTCGGCTGGCTTGCCGACTTGACAAGCATCGACTTCATCTTCAAGGTAAGCACATGGCTGCCACTGTTAGGCATAATAGCAGTGTGGCTGCCTGACGTAAGGCCGGGCAAAACAAACGGATAAAAAAACACTTACCGTAAATGGGAAAGAAGATATTTACAATGCGCTATTCTTCGCCATGCGGAGAACTGCTGCTCGGCTCGTTCGCAGACAAACTATGCCTGTGCAACTGGACAACGGAAAAGCATCCGGGCAGAATTGACAAACGGCTGAAGACAACGCTGCACGCCGAATATGAAGAAGCTCAGACTGATATCACGATTGAGGCAACCAGACAACTTGACGAATATTTCCACGGCGGACGTAAAACATTCGACATTCCACTGCTGACCGTCGGCACAGACTTTCAAAAGGAGATTTGGAATGAACTCTTGGTTATACCGTATGGAGAGACGGTTTCATACGGGGATTTGTCGGTACGCATAGGCAAGGCTCACGCCGTGCGTGCCGTAGCAAACGCCAACGGCGCAAACGCGATATCAATATTCATCCCATGCCACAGGGTAATAGGCAGCAACCGCTCGCTAACAGGCTACGGAGGGGGACTGGACACAAAAAAATTCCTTCTGGACTTGGAACAAGCAGGAATAGAACAAACTTAGCCCTTGGTTTTATTGTCCATTAAAGCGAAATTAATTACCTTTGCATGACTACAGACCCTGCAAAACAATGAACGACAGCAAAATAATAAACGACCCGATATTCGGTTTCATCAAAATACCACACGGCCTTCTGCTCGACATTGTAGAACATCCGCTGATGCAAAGGCTCACAAGAATAAAACAGCTCGGACTTACATCCATGGTGTATCCGTCGGCCCAGCATACACGGTTCCAGCACTCCATCGGCGCGTTTCACCTGATGAGCGAGGCAATAACCTCGCTCACACAAAAAGGAATATTCATCTTCGACAGCGAAGCCGAAGCCGTAGAAGCAGCCATACTGATGCACGACATAGGACACGGGCCTTTCTCGCACGTGCTTGAACACACGCTGATTGACGGCGTAAGCCATGAGGAAATATCACTGCTGATGATGGAGCAAATCAACCACGAGATGAAGGGAAGCCTGAACCTCGCCCTAAAAATATTCAAGAACGAATACCCCAAAAAGTTCCTTCACCAGCTTATAAGCAGCCAGCTCGACATGGACAGGCTCGACTACCTGCGGCGCGACAGCTTCTTCACAGGAGTTACAGAAGGCAACATAGGCAGTGCACGAATAATAAAAATGCTCGACGTTGCGAACGACAGCCTTGTGGTAAACTCAAAAGGACTGTATTCGATAGAAAACTACCTGATGGCGCGGCGGTTGATGTACTGGCAAGTGTATCTGCACAAAACAACCGTTTCAAGCGAGAAAGTGCTTGTAAACGCTTTATTGCGTGCAAAACAGCTGGCTCACGAAGGCAAGGACATCTTCGCTACACCATGTCTGAAATACTTTCTGTATAATGACGTTGGCGCAGAAACATTCAAGAACGACGAGGAAGCACAGCATAACTACGCGCTACTTGACGACAATGACATCTGGAGCGCAATAAAAGTATGGATTTACAATGACGACAAGGTTCTATCACTCCTGTCCGCCGACCTGCTCAACCGCAAACTCTTCAAAGTTGAAATATCAGGAACACCGATAGACGAAGAAAGGACAGAAGGCATAAAGGCCACACTCGCAAATAAATTCGGCATAAGCAAGGAGGAAGCCGAATATCTGATAAGCGTGGACACGATACAAAAAGACATGTACGATGTACATGACGACCACATAACAATATTGTTCAAAGACAATACGCTTAAAGACATTTCAGAAGCGTCAGAAGTTATGAACATAGCATCGCTTTCCAAAAAAATTCGCAAATATTACTTGTGTTATCAACGTTTTTGAATAAAAATATTTACCTTTGCAAAAATATGCACAATTATTAATGTAATTCACATTGTAATGGAATTTACAGCAAAACAGATAGCAGGTTTCATAGAAGGGAGAATTGAAGGCGACGAGAACGCAAAAATCAATACCTTCGCCAAAATAGAAGAGGGGAAGCCGGGAGCCATATCATTCCTCTCAAATCCTAAATACACACATTATATTTACAACACACAGTCGAGCGTAGTGCTTGTCAACGAAGACGTAGAACTGACGCAGCCTGTAAACGCAACAATCATAAGAGTAAAAAACGCCTATGATTGCGTAGCCAAGCTATTGCAGCTTTACCAATCATACTTACCTAAGAAAACCGGTATAAGCCCAATGGCATTTATTGCGGAAAGTGCGAAAATAGGCAAAGACTGCTATATCGGGGCTTTCGCCTATATAGGAGAAAATGTTGAAATAGGCGACAACACACAAATCCACCCACATGCGGTAATCGAAGACAATGTAAAAATTGGCAATGAATGTCAAATATATCCTAACGTCACAATATACAAGGAATGCAGGCTCGGGAATAATGTCACAATACACGCAGGTTCGGTCATCGGTGCCGACGGCTTCGGCTTTGCACCAAATACTGACGGATACGACAAGATTCCACAAATAGGCATTGTTACCATCGAAGACAATGTTGAAATAGGAGCCAACACATGTGTTGACCGTTCAACTATGGGTACGACAATCATACGCAAAGGTGTAAAACTCGACAACCTTGTACAGATTGCACACAACGTTGAAGTAGGTGAAAACACTGTCATGTCAGCACAAGTAGGCGTAGCAGGCAGCACAAAAATAGGCAAATGGTGCATGTTCGGAGGCCAGGTGGGAATTTCCGGACATATCAGCATAGGCGACAAGACGTTCCTCGGGGCACAATCCGGCGTACCTGGCAACATCAAAGGCAACACTACGCTTATTGGAACACCCCCTATGGAGCCGAAGGCGTATTTCAAGTCAATTGCACTTACACGCAAACTGCCTGAAATATATAAGCAATTAGGCGAATTACAAAAACAAGTGGAAGAATTAAAAAAAGACCTAAAATAAATGGAAATGTCTAAACAGAGCACACTAAAAGGCAGCTTTGCCTTATGTGGCAAAGGACTGCACACAGGGCTGAACCTTACAATCACATTCAATCCGGCGGCGGTCAACACTGGATACAAGATACAGCGTATAGACCTTGACGGGCAGCCGACCATTGATGCTGTGGCCGAAAACGTAGTGGACACGCAGAGAGGAACGGTGCTCGGCAAAGGCGATGTTAAAATTTCAACGGTTGAACATGCCCTTGCCGCACTCTATGCACTCGGCATTGACAACTGCCTTATACAGGTTAACGGACCGGAATTTCCCATACTCGATGGTTCAGCCGCACAATACATCAGCAAAATTAACGAAATAGGCATAGAGGAGCAGAACGCTCCGAAAGACTATTATATAATACGACACAAAATCGAGGTAAAAGACCAAGAGACAGGGTCGTGCATAACTATTCTGCCAGACGATGAATTCAGTCTGACGGCAATGTGCTCGTTTGACTCCAAGTTCATAAACAGCCAGTTCGCCACGCTCGACCACATGGAAAACTTTGCAACTGAGATTGCCCCAGCACGTACATTCGTGTTCGTCAGGGACATCGAACCGTTGCTCCGTGCCAATTTGATAAAAGGCGGCGACATGGATAATGCCATCGTGATATACGAGAAACAGACAACCCAAGAAAGGCTTGACGCTCTTGCAGATTTTCTCAATGTGCCGCACCTTGACGCGACAAAACTCGGATATATCCAACATAAGCCTTTGGTATGGGAAAACGAATGTACACGTCATAAACTGTTAGACATTATCGGAGACATGGCTCTCATTGGTAAACCGATAAAAGGACGTATTATAGCCACAAAGCCCGGACATACCATAAACAATAAGTTTGCAAGGTTGATGCGCCGTGAAATACGTAAACATGAAATACAGGCACCTATATACAACTGCAACGAGCCGCCTATAATGGATGTCAACCGCATACGCGAGTTATTGCCCCACCGCTACCCCATGCAGTTGGTTGACAAAGTTATAGCATTAGGGCCCAGCAGCATTGTAGGCGTAAAAAACGTTACAAGCAACGAGCCTTTCTTTATGGGACACTTCCCTCAAGAACCAGTAATGCCAGGTGTACTTCAAGTTGAAGCGATGGCACAATGTGGTGGCCTGTTAGTGCTTAACACCGTGGAAGAACCTGAACGTTGGTCTACATATTTCATGAGGATTGACGAAGTCAAGTTCCGCCAAAAGGTTGTACCGGGCGACACTCTTCTATTCAAGGTTGATTTGCTTGCACCTGTACGCCACGGGGTTTCATCGATGAAGGGATATGTCTTCGTTGGCGACAAAGTTGTGTCTGAGGCAACATTCACCGCTCAAATTGTAAAGAACAAATAACAATACCTTAATTAACATAAAGGGCAGGCAACGCCTGCCCCTTTAATACTAATACTACAAATATGAACCAGATAAGTCCGCTTGCATATATTCACCCTGAAGCGAAAATGGGTGATAACAACATCATTGGCCCATTCTGCTATATAGACAAAAACACAGTCTTAGGCGACAACAATGTATTGCAAAACAGCGTAACGATAAACTACGGTGCACGCTTAGGCAACGGCAACGAAATTTTCCCCGGAGCAAGCATAAGCACAAAACCGCAGGACCTCAAATTCAAGGGTGAAGACACCACCTGTGAGATTGGTGACAACAACAGCATACGGGAATTTGTAACCATATCAAGAGGCACCGCCTCAAAGGGTACAACCAAAGTAGGTTCCAATAACCTGTTTATGGAGAATGTACATATAGCACATGACTGTGTGGTCGGCAACGGTTGCATAATAGCAAATTCCACAAAATTCGGTGGCGAGGTAACTGTTGACGATAACGCAATAATAAGCTCGGAAGTTCTTTGCCACCAGTTCTGCCACATAGGCGGATATGTTATGATACAAGGCGGATGCCGTTTCAGCCAAGACATCCCTCCGTTCATCATTGCGGGAAAAGAGCCTACAAGATATTGCGGAATCAATCTTGTTGGACTGCGCCGCCGTGGTTTCAATAATGAGCTTATCGACAACATACACGAAGCCTATCGACTGCTTTATTCAAAAGGCGTGTTGAAGGAGGGTATCGATGAAATACGCAAATGCTTGCCCGAAAGCAAAGAAATCAATTACATAATAGAGTTTGTCGAGAACTCGAAAAGGGGTATCATAAGATAAACTCATGAAGACACTGATTGTCATCGTGGGGCCGACGGGAGTCGGCAAGACTGCTTTATGCCTTGATTTGGCCCAACGGCTTGACACGGTGATAATCAATGCCGACTCGCGGCAAATATACGAAGAGATCCCCATTGGCACAGCCGCACCAACAAAGGACGAGCTGGACAGAGTAAAGCATTTTTTCGTAGGCAATCTTCATATCGGCGACTATTACAATGCCGCCATGTTCGAGAATGACGTGCTAAAGCTTCTCGACAAGCTTTTCACTGAAAAAAACGCCGTTATCATGTCGGGAGGCAGCATGATGTATGTTGATGCCGTGTGCAATGGCATTGACGACATTCCCAATGTCAACGGCCATGTAAGAAAACAGGTAAAAGAAGACTACGAAAAATACGGGCTGACAGCAATGTGCCGCTTGTTGGAAAGGCTTGACCCTGAATACTACGCCATTGTAGACAAGAACAATCCCAAACGGGTAATCCATGCAGTGGAGATATGTATTTCCACAGGGAAGACTTATACCTCATTCAGGACAAGCACCCGAAAAAAACGCCCGTTCAACATTATAAAAATCGGACTCATACGAGAACGCGACGAATTGTACAGACGCATTGACATGCGTGTCGACAAAATGGTAGAAGCAGGTCTAATTGACGAAGCCCGACGCATGTATCCCCATAAGGGACTCAACGCCCTTAATACCGTAGGTTACAAAGAGCTTTTCAACCACTTCGACGGACTGTATTCTTTAAACGAAGCTGTTTTCAGGATAAAATGCGACACACATAAGTATTGTCGTAAACAGCTAACATGGTTCAAGCGCGACAAGGACATAAGGTGGTTCTCGCCCGACAATGTTGAAGAAATCATAAATTATGTAACTACTTTCCGTTAGAATGTAGCTTTTTCATTACATTTGCACCGCAAAACAGAGAATCCCATATTATGTTCCAAAAACTTCACGACTCATACATAGGCCGCATTGCAGGCCTATGTTGCCGCAAGACAAAAGCTTTTTGGCATTGGTACAAGAGCCTCTACAAAGGCAGCAGATGGTATAAAAAAACCATTACCGTCATCGTGTCCCTCATTGCCCTTTTCATTATATATTTAGGCATGGTGGACATTAATTTCCTATGGCTTTTCGGCAAATCTCCTGGATTTGCACAAATAAAGAAACCTACCACGAGCGAAGCTTCTGAAATATACAGTGCTGACGGTGTTCTCATCGGCAAATACTTCAGCGAAAACCGTACACCTGTGAAATATGAAGAAGTCAACCCTGTATTTTGGAAAGCACTGATAGACACCGAAGACGAGCGCTTTTACAAGCATCGCGGAGTTGACCCTATAGGAATGTTCGCAGTGCTGAAAGATGTCATCTCCGGCGGCGATGCACGAGGAGCGTCAACCATAACACAGCAGCTGGCTAAAAACATGTTCCGCGTCAGGACGCAATACTCCACCGGTTTGCTCGGTCACATTCCCGGGAGTGCGGATGCTCATCATGAAGAGCAAGGAATGGATTATCGCCACCAAACTTGAGATGCTTTACGACAAGCGTGAAATCCTGACTATGTACGCAAACACCGTAGATTTCGGCTCAAACGCATTCGGCATAAAGACGGCTTGCAAGACTTATTTCAACACCACACCGACCGACATTACCGCCGAACAGGCCGCCGTGCTTGTAGGCATGCTGAAAGCGACCACATACTACAACCCTATCAGTCATCCCGACAACAGTCTTGTTCGCCGCAACACCGTGCTGCACAACATGATGACGCACGGGGATATCAGCCGCACCGAGTACGACTCGCTAAGCGCAATACCCATAAAGCTCGACTACAGCGTGGAGAGCAACTATGACGGTCAGGCCAAATATTTCCGTGAAGCAGTGGCCGATTATCTTAAGGACTGGTGCAAGGAAAACGGCTACGACCTGTACAGCAGTGGCCTGAAGATATATACCACTATTGACACGCGCATGCAGAAGTACGCGGAAGAAGCGGCACGAAAGCAAATGCGCCAAGTACAGCGCAACTTTGACCGTCACTGGGCAGGGCAAGATCCGTGGCGTGACGAGAACCATCAGGTTATACCGAACTTCATCGAAGATATTGCCAAAAGACAACCGGCATACAAGATGCTTGTACAACGTTTCCCCGACCAGCCCGACTCTGTGACCTACTACCTCAACAAGCCACACAAGGTAAAGCTGTTCGATTATGAAAAGGGAACAATAGAAAAGGAGATGAGCACCCTCGACTCCATACGCTACATGGTGAAGTTCATGCACTGCTCGTTCGTGGCTATGGAGCCGCAGACAGGACACGTCAAGGCGTGGGTCGGCGACATTGACTTCAACTCGTGGAAATACGACAAGGTTACAGCAATGCGCCAGCCCGGTTCCACGTTCAAGCTATTCGTATATACCGAAGCCATGAACCAAGGTCTTACGCCATGTGACAAGCGTCGCGACGAATACATCCGCATGGATGTGTACGACGCTAAAAAGCATGAGATGACAACATGGACTCCAACCAATGCTGACGGACATTTCAGCGGAGACTCCATTCCTCTGAAGGGAGCTTTCGCCCGAAGCATAAACTCCGTTGCCGTAAGGCTCGGACAGGAGATGGGCATCAAGAACATTGCCAAGACGGCACATGACATGGGCATTACCAGTCCGCTTGACGAGCAGCCGTCACTCGCCCTCGGTTCGTCAGACGTCAACCTTCTTGAAATGGTCAACGCATACTGCACCGTAGCCAACGACGGCAAACACATCGGTCCCGTACTTGTAACAAGGATTGTCGACAAGGAAGGTAACGAGGTGTACACTGCTGAAACCGAAGCAAAACAAGTTATCCCATATAAAAGCGCTTTCTTCATGCAGCAGTTGCTCATGGGCGGAATGCGCGAGCCGGGCGGCACATCTCAAAGCCTGTGGGGCTACGTCAACGCCGCACCAGACACTGACTTCGGTGGCAAGACAGGCACATCCAACAACCACTCCGACGCATGGTTCATGGGCGTAAGTCCCAACATCGTAGTCGGAGCATGGGTTGGCGGCGAATACCGTAGCATACACTTCCGCACCGGCGCGTTAGGTCAAGGCAGCCGCACCGCCCTGCCAATCTGCGGTTATTTCCTCAAGTCGCTAATGAGCGACCCTGACTTCAGAAAATACCACGGCCGTTTCCACAAACCGGTTGACGACGACATTACGCGCTCGATGTACATGTGCGATAGCTACTATCCCACAAGGAAAGACACTGCCGCAGTTGACAGCGCCGCCATCGCCGACTCCATTGCTGCGGAAAAAGCCGGGCATCCCATGAACGCTCTCGAAAAGATGGTAATCGGAAACGCCATTAATATTGAAAGCAACCAGCCTAAGAAGCAGGAAGACAACAAAGGCAACTCACAAAATGCTACTAAGCCGCACGAAGAAGAAATAAGGCTTGAAGACATGTAAGAGTGAAAAGATGAGGATGTGAAAAAGTAAAAAGGTAAAAGAGCAAAAATGTAAAGAAGTAAAACTCTACTCATAGCCTTTCCTGATTTTTACCTTTCTACTTTTTCACCTCCTCACCTTTTCACCTTTTTACTTTTTTACCTTTCAAAAAGATGCCCGACCTCGACAACCCGGAGCTGCAACAGGCTCTGCAAATAATACAATACACACACCGTTCGCTGTTCCTCACAGGAAGAGCCGGCACCGGCAAATCCACCTTCCTGCGGCACATCTGTGCCACCACAAAGAAGAAACACGTAATACTGGCCCCTACCGGGATTGCCGCAATCAACGCCGGAGGCTCAACCCTGCATAGTTTCTTCAAACTGCCGTTCCATCCCCTTCTGCCTGACGACACACGCTACTCCGTGCGCAACCTGCGCTCAACGATGAAATACACCTCTGAGAAACGCAAGCTGCTGCGCGAGGTGGAACTGATTGTCATTGATGAGATAAGCATGGTGCGCGCCGATGTCATCGACTTTATTGACAAAGTGCTTCGCGTATATTCACGCAACATGCGCCAACCGTTCGGTGGCAAGCAGCTGTTGCTCGTCGGCGACATGTATCAGCTTGAACCGGTGCTAAAGGAAGACGAGCGGCGTATGCTGCATCCCTACTACCCCACTACTTTTCTTCGGCGCACGGGTATGGCGTGAGATGCGCCTTGTCAGCATAGAGCTGAACAAGGTTTACCGCCAGACTGACCCGGGCCTTCATCTCCATCCTCGACCATATCCGCACGAGCGACGCCACCGGCAACGACTTGCGCACGCTCAACACACGTGTGGGCAGCAATTTAGACACAGCCACCGGCGGCCTTGCCATCACACTATCGACACGCCGCGACACCGTTGACTACATCAACGAGCAGCAGCTTGACAAGCTACCCGGCAAGCCCGTGACATTCACCGGCGAAGTGACAGGCGAATTTCCAGACAGCAGTCTGCCCACACCTGTAGAACTTGAAGTGAAGGCCGGAGCACAGATAATCTTCATCAAGAACGACATCGACCGCCGCTGGGTAAACGGCACTTGGTGTAATCGAAGGAATTGACGAGGCTGAAGGCGTGCTGTACATAGTTACAGAAGACGGTCACGAGTACGACGTGCGCCGCGAGCGGTGGAGCAACATGCGTTATCGCTTCAACGAAAAGGAAAAGAAAATAGAGGAAGAAGAGATTGGCAGCTACGTGCAGTTTCCCATACGATTGGCATGGGCCATCACCGTACACAAGAGCCAAGGGCTGACGTTCAACCGCGTCAACATCGACTTCACCGGCGGAGTATTCGCCGCAGGCCAGGCATACGTCGCCCTGTCGCGCTGCACCTCGCTCGGAGGCATCAGCCTCGCCACGCCCCTGCGCCGTGACGACGTGTTTGTGCGCCCGGAAATCAAGCGGTTCGCCCTTACCTTCAACGACGCCACGCTGATAGGCGGCGCACTGAAAGAGTCAGCTGCCGACAAGGAATACCACGATGCCGCCCAAGCCTTCGACCGTGGTGACTTCGAAACCTTCCTCTCCGCCTTCTTCCGCGCCATCCACCACCGCTACGACATCGAGAAACCTGCCGCCAAGCGGCTCATCCGCCGCAAGCTCGGCATAATAAACACCCTGCGCAGCGACAACAAACGCCTGCGCGACGAACTTGACCGCCAGCGCGCTTTCCTGAAAAAGCTCGCCGTAGAATACGTCATGCTTGGCAAGGAATGCGAGCGTGAACACATGCCCGAAGCCGCAGCCGCTAACTACCGCAAGGCGCTTGAGCTGTGCCCCGACATCCCCGAAGCAAAAGGCGGCTGAAGAAACTCAGAGGAAAGTAAAAAGGTAGAAAGGTAAAAAGACAAAGGGAGCTATGTGTATATCTTTCTACTTTTTTACCTTTTTACTTTTTTACCTTTTCACCTTTTTACCTTTTTACCTTTTTAATTACAGGTAAAACTCTTCGGTAAGGCGCGAATACCACGGCGAGCGTGTCATGTCGGCATTGTTCAGGCATTCTTCGCTTTCCTCAACCTCCATGGCAGGACTTGTGCCGTATGCCAACAGGCAGCGGCTGACAGGCTTGTGCGGCACAGTGCGTATGCTGCACGCGCGCCGAGGGTACAGCCCGGAAAGAGCCGCCTCGATATCGAACTCGCGGCGTAAGTTCGACGGAATGACTACCGACAACTCGCCATCACAGGCCAACAGCCGCGCCGCATGGCTGAACAGGTCGGCAAAAGGCAGAGTGGCCGCGCTGCGCGCCATCGTCCTTGCCGCCGTCTTGCTGTCCAATGTTCCGGCGTAAAACGGCGGATTGCACACTATGGCGTCATATTCTCTGCCACGGAACGCCTGCAACGATGCTTCGACAACACTCACCCTATCGGCAAACGGCGACGCCGCCACATTCTCGCGAGCCTGCAAGCACGCCCCCGGCTCAATGTCAATAGCCGTCACTTGTGCATCAACAAACCGCTGCGCCATCATCATCGCGACAAGCCCCGATCCCGTACCGACATCCAATATGCGCCGTCCGCCGCGCGCCCACGCCCCTAACAGCACGCCGTCTGTACCAACCTTCATGGCACACTTGGCGTGGCTCACAGTAAAACGCTTGAACGTAAAACCGCTTGACATAATCTGAACTAAAAGGTAAAAATGAAAAATCAAATTGCACGTGCAAAATTAATGAAAATCAGCCGTTTGGCAAAATAAAAGACCGGCTCACCAGAAACTTTGCATGATGAACATTAATAGCAAATTCTTCACCTCGTGGATGACTGAAACAGGTTGCTTTATTATAAAAAGAGAAAAGAAAAACACAATTCATCCGTCACCTGTCACATCGGGGCGTAACACATTGATTGACAATTGATTACGATGTGACAGATGAAGCAAAGCAACCGTCATACCCATCTGTCACAGGCAATACCGTGACGGATATGACGGATGAAGTATCTTCATCTGTCACAGCATATAACGCTGATAATCAGAGCACTACACCCTGATGTGACAGGTGACGGATGAAACGCATTTTTTGTTTTCTGTTATAGAAGAAACAGGTTCACCAGCCGTTTTCCCATACGGGTTTTATCCCCAGCAAAAGGGCACGTTTTATGCTGCAAAAGGTGGCTTTTTACAATGTAAAAGGTCATCTTTCACCGTCTAAAAGATGACCTTTTAGCAATACGCTGATTTTCAATGCGTACCGCGCCGTAAGCTTTTTCTGCACACGGCAAGCCCTGCTTGCAGATTTTTTTGTACTTTTGCAGTATCTTAGAACACAAGCTGTACCCATATAAACAGAAGAAAGGAGAAAGAATGCCATTAAGGATACCTGACGGACTGCCTGCCATCGAGGCGCTGAAGAGCGAAAACATATTCGTTATGGACTCGTCGCGCGCCCACGCACAAGACATCCGTCCGCTGCGCATAGTAATACTCAACCTCATGCCTCTGAAGGTAACGACGGAGACAGACCTGATACGTGTGTTGTCGAACACGCCGCTGCAAATCGACGTAACGTTCATGAAGCTGAAGAGCCACACGCCGAAGAACACTCCGGTGGAGCACATGATGGCGTTCTACAAAAGTTTCGACGAACTGCGCGGAATGAAGTTCGACGGCATGATTGTGACCGGCGCGCCCGTGGAGCACCTGCGCTTCGAGGACGTGAACTACTGGCCGGAACTGACTGAGATATTCACATGGGCGCGGACACATGTTTACAGCACACTTTACATCTGCTGGGCGGCGCAGGCCGGGCTGTACTTCCACTACGGCGTGGAGAAGCGGATGCTTGAAAGAAAGATGTTCGGCGTGTTCCGCCAGTTCATCGAGGAACCGCTGCTGCCAATATTCCGCGGCTTCGACGACTACTTTTACATGCCGCAGAGCAGGCATTCCGAGGTGACCACTGGCGACATCGCACGGCACAAGGAGCTGCGCATTATCGCCCAGTCGCCCGTAAGCGGCGTAGGCGTATGCATGGCGCGCGAGGGGCGCGAGTTCTTCATCACAGGCCATCTTGAATACACGCGCGACACGCTCGACAAGGAGTACCGCCGCGACATGGGCAAACGTGACGACGTTGATGTGCCCGTGAACTACTACCGCGACGACAATCCGCAACTCGGGCCGCTGGTAAGATGGCGTGCGCACGCCAACCTGTTCTTCACCAACTGGCTTAACTACTACGTTTACCAGACAACACCGTATGATATTGAGAAAATCAAGTGAAGGTGAGACGGTGAGAAAGTGAGACGGTGAGAAAAGTGAAAAGGTAAAAAAATAAAAAGATAAAAAAGTGAAAATATGAATAAGTAAAAAACAAATACCAGAAAAGGTGATGCTGTGTATGCACAGCCTTTTATACCTTTTTACCCTTTTACTTTTTACCTTTCTCACCTTCTCACTTTCTCACCTTTAAAATAAGTTGAACATGCAAACATTAGAACTGCTATCGCCTGCCAAGAATCTTGAGTGCGGCATTGCTGCCATCGACCACGGAGCCGATGCGGTTTACATCGGTGCTGAAAGCGGAGGGGCACGTGCCGCCGCCGGCAACAGCGTCAGCGACATTGCGGAGCTTTGCCGCTACGCCCACCAGTTCGGCGCGCGCGTGTACGTAACAGTGAACACCATCGTTTACGAAGACGAACTGACGGCCATACGTGAACTTCTACGCAGGCTCGCCGATGCCGGTGTCGATGCCATACTGGCACAGGATATGGCCCTGCTGCAAATGCCACGCTACGGCATGGAGCTGCACGCAAGCACGCAAACCGACAACCGCACGGCGGAAAAGGCGGCTTGGCTCGCGCTCAACGGGTTCAGCCGCGTAGTGCTGGCACGCGAGCTATCGCTCGACGACATACGGCGCATCCATCAAGCGGTGCCGTCGGTGCAGTTGGAATGTTTTGTACACGGAGCGCTGTGCGTGTCGTATTCAGGACTGTGCTACGCCTCGCAATACTGCTTCAAGCGCAGTGCCAACAGAGGTGAGTGCGCCCAGTTCTGCCGGTTGAAGTTCGACCTGGTTGACGCCGACGGCAAAGCCATAGAGCGCGGAAAACACCTGCTTTCACTCAAAGACATGAGCCGCATGAAATGGATAGAGCAGTTGGCCGACGCCGGAGTGACATCGTTCAAGATAGAAGGAAGGCTCAAAGATGTTGCATACGTCAAAAACATAACTGCCGCATACAGTGAAGAACTTGACAAGCTCGTAGCCCGGCATCCCGACCGTTACCGCCGCGCGTCGCTGGGACGGTGTAGCTACACGTTCAAGCCCGACATCAACCGCACGTTCAACCGCGGCTACACCGACTACTTCATGCACGAAGCCGGCAGCAGGATATGGTCACCCGGCACGCCGAAAGCCATAGGACAGAGCGTAGGCACAGTAAAAGACGTTGGCGCAGGGCATATCACCGTTGCTGGAACGGCGGTGTTTGCCAACGGCGACGGGCTGTGTTTTTTCAACGGCAAAGAGCTGTGCGGCTTCCGTGTGAACCGAGCCGAGGGGAACAAAATATATCCCTTAAGCATTCCACAAGGACTGCGCAAAGGCATGGAACTATTCAGAAACCACGACAAGGCTTTTGAAACACTGCTTGCCAAGCCTTCTGCCAAGCGCAAGATAGCCGTAAGCATAAGTATGGAGGAAACTGACGGCGGACTGAAAGCCGTTTTCACAGCCGAAGACGGCACACGGGTGGAAGTGGAAGAGCAGATTGATGCGCAACAGGCGGAGAAGCCCCAGAAGGAATATATGCGCCGGCAGATGGAGCGGCTCGGCAACACTCCGTTTGAATGTACAGCGTTCTCAACCGTGCCCGAAGAGCCTCGCCACTTCGTTCCGGCCAGCATATTGGCCGGAATACGCCGACAGGCCGCAGACAAGCTGCAACAGGCAATAAGCCCAAAAGACCGCTCGTACAAACCGCAGAACAACACGGCGGAACTTGAAAAGATTGCACGCAACGAATATCCTGCCGCAACGCAGTACAACTACAACATAGCAAACAGCGAGGCGCGGCAGCTATACCGCAACGAAGGAATAGCCGTCGACACTCCGGCCTTCGAACTTCAGAAGCCGCAAAGGCCGCAGATAATGCAATGCCGACACTGCCTGCGACGCGCATTGGGTCACTGCCTGCGCCACGGAGGCACTCCACCGCAATGGCGCGAACCGCTCAGGCTGCGTATGGACGACGGCAGGACGTTCAGCGTGGAGTTTGACTGCAAGCAATGCCAAATGAACATATACGCCGACTGAAATGAACATTTTACACAACAGACACAGCATGCTCGCCACTGCGGTCATACTCACCATCATGGCCGTGACCGTGCTTTCAAGCTGCCACGGCTATCAGCGCAATAGCGCATGGGCACAATACATGGCCGCCGACACCGCCACCGCCGACTCTAATACCATACGCAGGCATTACGGACAGAGCTACAACTTCGTGGTAAAGGCCGACTCCATAATCATGGTAAAACAGCAGCCGGAAGAGGTTTTGACACGCATGCACACCGACACGCTGGCCGTTTATGAAGACGACCACGTAGCCGTGGCCGAGATACGCATACTGCCTAACGACAGCGTGGACAGCGTATGGGTGCAGATAGCACGCGACCAGCAGACCATCGGATGGCTGCACGAGCAGACCCTGCTCTCGTCAGTTGTGCCAGACGACCCCATATCACAGTTCATAAAGACATTCTCCGACGTACACATTGTAATGTTCCTGACGGTAATCTGCGTCATTGCCGTTGTTTACCTGATACGTACCGCCACACGGCGGAAGGCGCACATTGTACATATCAACGACATACCGACTTTATACCCCACCCTTTTGGCACTCACTGTGGCCGCCGGAGCCGTGATATATGCCAGTCTGCGGATGTTCGCCGGTGACGTATGGGAACATTTCTATTACCACCCTACGCTTAATCCGCTAATCGTACCGCCGGTATTAGGCGTGTTCCTTGCATTCGTATGGGCTATGGTTATCATCGCGCTGGCCGCAATCGACGTGGTGCGCAACATTCTCCCGCCGGCCGACGCCATGCTGTACCTGTGCGGACTGGCCGCCGTATGTGCAACGAACTACATCGTTTTCACCGTTGCAACATTATATTATATTGGTTACCCGCTGTTCATAGCTTACGCCGTGTATGCCGTCTGGACATACTTCAAAAGGTTCGGGGCGCTGTATAAAAATACACATAAATGATGATTGTACGGCTCGCCGATTGTCACTACCTTTGCAGGCGTCAAACAAAATAGCCCATTTCAGGATAATGACAACAAGCATCATAATAGCAATAGCCGCCTGCATAGCCACTGCGCACACGCCTGGCAAAAATGGAAGCGCAACCGCAGAAACAATGAATACCGGCAATGCCGCGGCAGACACGTCACGCGTCTACGATCTCGACGAAGTCATAATAGTATCACAACCCAAGGAAGTAACACGCCTAAGGCAGCAGCCGCTAAGCTCGACAGTGTTCACCGGAGGTGACCTTAACCGCCTCGGCATAAACAGCCTGTCGGCATTAAGCTCTTATGTACCGTCGTTCTCCATGCCGGCATACGGCTCGAGGCTTACCGCCTCGGCCTACGTCCGCGGCATCGGGTCGAGGGTTGACAATCCAGCCGTCGGCATTTACAGCGACGGCATACCGCTTGTCAACAAATGCTCGTACAACTTCCATACTTACCAAATGGACCGCATCGACGTGCTGCGCGGCCCACAGGGCACTCTATACGGAATGAACTCCGAGGGAGGCATTGTGCGCCTGTACTCCAAGGATCCGATGAAATACTACGGCACGGACATAGTCCTTTCCTTAGGAAGCCATCTGTACAGGAACGTGGAGCTTGCACATTACCACCGTCCGAGCAGCAAGCTGGCCTTCTCGGTGGCCGCATTCTACAACGGGCAGAACGGATTTTTCCGAAACTCAACAACCGACAGGCGCGCCGACAACTACGATGAGGCCGGCGCCAAGGCGCGACTCGTTTACCAGCCGAACACAAAATTTACGGCAAACATCGTCGCCGACTACCAATACACCTCGCAAAACGCCTTTGCATACGGCGAACTCGACACAAAGACAGGACACATATCATCCCCGTCAGGCAACCGTCCGAACACTTATCGGCGCAACATGCTCAACACCGGCATTGGCATTACATACCGTCTTGACGGAATACAAATAAACTCGCAGACAAGCTACCAGTTCCTACGCGACAACATGGCAATGGACCAGGACTATCTTCCACTCGACCTGATGCACTTGGCACAACGCCAGACCCTCAACGCCCTGACGCAAGAGTTGTCGATAAAAAGCAACACAGAAGCCGCATGGCAACACACCAGTGGCCTGTACGTGTCGCAACAATGGCTGCGCACCGAAGCCCCCGTATCATTCGATACAGACTTCACCGACCGGATTGCATCAGGCATACAATCGGCCATGTACTCATCCATACACACCGCAATGGCGGAGCAGATGGCCGCAGCAGGCATGCCGCAGCAAGCAGCCGAGCAAATGGCCGCCTCGATAATCGAACAGGCTGGAGGCGTCTCTGCCGGCGTACAGATGCAAGTGCCGGGACTGTTCCACACCCCTCAGCTGAACATAGGCATCTTTCACGAGTCAAACATACGCCTGTTGCCACGCCTGACGGCCACTGTCGGGCTGCGCTATGACTATAGCCGGGTAGCTGTGAGATACGATACACGCGCGGCAATGACCGTTTCGGCCAACGTAATGGGAACATCGGCCGAAAACACCCTGTCGTCGAAACTCAACGGCAAAAGCCACAATTCGTACAACCAGCTGTTGCCGAAAATCGGACTTACCGCCACACTGTCAGACAACGGCAGCAACATATACGCCACCGTAAGCAAGGGATACCGCGCTGGAGGCTTCAACATACAGATGTTCTCGGACATCCTGCAATCAGAACTTACGGCAAATTCGGCACAGGCAATGAAAGGCAGCTATGACATTCCCCACACGGCCGATGACTATAAAAAAGTGAACAGCACAATATCATACAAGCCTGAAGAAAGCTGGAACTACGAACTCGGCGCACACCTGAACATACCGGGCTGGGCCATGCAGGCCGACTTCGCAGCATACTACATGCAGGTGCGCAACCAGCAGCTATCGGTCATGGCCGACGCATACGGCTTCGGACGGATGATGGTAAACGCAGGACGCAGCCGCAGCATAGGCGTAGAAGCGGCATTGCGTGGAAGCCTTGCAGACAACCGCCTGCAATGGGGAGTGACATACGCACTGACCGACGCCGAGTTTACCGAATATTCCGAAACCGCCGAGGACGGCTCACGCATCGACTATAAAGGCAACTCCGTTCCCTTCGTTCCCCATCACACGCTTTCTGCAAGGTGCGACCTGCGTCTGCCATTCGGCACGTCACGCAAGCTTGCAGCTCTCTTCGGCGCGGACATGACAGCGCAAGGCTGCACTTACTGGGACGCCGCCAACACCGAGAGCCAGCCACTGTACGCCATCCTCAACCTGCATCTCGGACTGCAATATGCCGACACCTCCATACGCCTATGGTGCCGCAACGCCACCAACACACACTATGCCACATTCGCGTTCAGCAGCTCAGCCAGCGGCAACGACACATGGTTTGCACAGCGCGGCAACCCAATACAATTCGGCGTTGACCTCCGTCTCAACCTGCAATGACAAGCAACGCTTTGCAAAAGGCCGTCTTTTAGCTCCTAAAAGGCGGCCTTTTACCGTATAAAAGACGGTCTTTCGGAATGCGAAACACGGCATTTTGCAAAGGCGGCAACCACAACAAGGGCAAACAGCAACAAGCCATGCACCCATGTAAAGCCGCCGATGCGATGTTATTCAGCCATTAATTTGGCAAATTCAAAATAAAAGTGTAATATTGCAAGCTGAAAAATCGACAAACAAAAAGCAAAACCAGCATGGACGGAACATATTGGCAACCGGAAATAGAAACGATGCCACGCGGCGATTTGCGCAAGCTGCAGGCCGAAAAGCTAAGGCATACCATCGAGACGGCATTACGCTCACCGTTTTACGGCAAAAGACTGCAAGCGCTTGGGATAACGCCAGACACGATAAAGACCGTTGACGACATAAGGAATATACCGTTTACAACAAAAAAAGATTTAAGGGAAAACTACCCGTTCGGCCTTGTAGGCGGCGACATGAAAGACGCCATAAGGATACACTCGTCGAGCGGCACTACCGGCCACCCAACCGTAGTTGTATATTCAAGACACGACATTGAGTCATGGGCGAACATGGTTGCACGCAATATGTACATGGTAGGTTGCCGCAACACGGACGTGTTCCAAAACAGTTCTGGTTACGGAATGTTCACCGGCGGACTGGGTTTCCAATACGGAGCGGAACGGCTTGGGGCGACAACAGTCCCGGCTGCGGCAGGCAACAGCAAACGGCAAATAATGTTCATACGCGACTTCGGAACGACATGCCTTCACGCCATACCCAGCTATGCCATAAGACTGGCCGACGTGTTCAAGGAAGAAGGCGTCGACCCACGCAGCACAAAGCTGCACACACTATTCATCGGAGCAGAGCCACACACCGAAGAGCAACGCCGGAGAATAGAACAACTGTTAGGCGTAAAAGCTTATAACAGCTTTGGAATGACCGAGATGAACGGTCCCGGAGTAGCGTTCGAATGCAAATACCAAAACGGAATGCACCTATGGGAAGACAACTACATAGCAGAAATAGTTGACCCCGACACCCTGGAACCGTTGCCTGACGGAGAAACGGGAGAACTTGTGCTAACCACGCTCGACCGTACAATGATGCCGATACTGCGATACCGCACACGGGACCTGACCCGGATAATCCCCGGCGAATGCCCCTGCGGAAGGACACACCGCAGGATAGACCGCATAATAGGACGCACCGACGACATGTTCATCATAAAGGGAGTGAACGTGTTCCCGATGCAGGTGGAAAAGATACTGGCCCAGTTCCAAGGTCTCGGAAGCAATTATCTAATCACACTCGACACAGTGAACGACAATGACACGATGACCGTAGAAGTAGAACTTGACAGCATGATATCTGACGTCTATCCGGAACTGCACGAAATGACAAAGAACATCCAGCGCGCCCTTAAGGACGAGATACTGCTAACCCCGAAAGTCAAGTTAGTGAAAAAAGGCTCGATACCCGTTTCCGACGGAAAGGCCGTAAGGGTCAAGGACTTGAGAAAAAACAGATAAATATATAGTTTCAACAAAAACAAGACATGAAAAGAAAAACCATCCTGACAATGGCGTTATCATGCTGCATGCTCGCGGCTACGGCACAGGTGACAATAAAGGACGTGCTGTGCAACATGCCCGAAACCATAATTCCATACATAGGCGAAGAACAGCGTGAGGAAATATGCAAGTTCACAAACGAAACAGATACCATAAAAATAAAGAACGAGCTTAACGGCTTTACCGAAGTAAATCTGTCGGGAACTGATTTCGCCCTGATAAAACTGAATGAAAGCGCAACTCTGCAAATTAAACTGTTGCCAATGAACGATACGGTACAAATCATCTGCATGGCAAAAACAATGACAACACCCATATCGGAAAGCAACGTGAAATTTTATTCAACCGACTGGAATCCTATAAATGACAGTTTCGGATTGCCACAATTTCCAAAATCAGAAAGCCTGGCCGCAACATTCACACAACGGCCAGACACTATGCCGGAAAACAAATATGAAGAACTGCTTGGATATTTCGACCCGGTTACGGTTTATGCCGACATAAGCAAAAAAGACAATGTCATAACATACAGCCTTGGCATCCCATTGGCATCAAAAGCTGAAAAAAATGAACTAAAAGCGATAATAAAGCCAAAATCTTATAAATGGACGGGGCTTAACTTTAAAAAACTTTAATAATAAAACATTTTTATGCATTATATTTTGCATGATAAAAAATAATCCATACCTTTGCACTGTGTTTTTCATGGTATTAGATTATTAAGGTTAATAAAAAGATTGGTTGTCGTGAGACAACCTCTTTTTGTTTTAAAGCCCTCCTATATTTGGACGCATCCAAAGAAAAACATTCCACCTTTCTGATACCGGGCATTAACTAATTATATTAAGGTGAAAACACCGGACACGACATTCAAAAAAGACAAAAGGCAAAAATCATAAAAAATATTGTCACAAAAAATTTGCAGGAACAAAAAAAATGCTTACCTTTGCAACCGCATTTGAGCGATAATGCTTCGGTACTATAAACCGGAAAGGAAGTTTGGGTGAGTGGCTGAAACCAGCAGTTTGCTAAACTGCCGTGCGAGTTTATCGTACCGGGGGTTCGAATCCCCCAGCTTCCGCATCAGTTGGAGGACTTATAACATACTTGATATGGTGGATTCATCTAACGGTTAGGATACAAGATTCTCAATCTTGGCATAGGGGTTCGATTCCCCTATCCACTACAAAGAGCTGCAAAAGACATTTCTTTTGCAGCTCTTATTTTTTCATCCATACTGGAGCGCCAGAATGTCATATCACTACTTTTTGCTTCAATTTACATGCCAACACACGTCTCAAAGACACAAAAACACGGCAAATACGTATCACTTTGTAAATATAAATAATTTTTGGATAAAAGATTGTTGCCAATCCGAACTTATTTCGTATTTTTGCAAATTGAAATACGAACAAAATGTAACCATCATCGAAATAAATGAGACCAACCGCAATATTGCTGCTCCACTGTCCAGACAAACAGGGCATCATAACGGAAATAACAAAGTTCATAACGGACAATAACGGGAACATTGTATATCTTGACCAATACGTGGACCGTCAAGACAAAATGTTCTTCATGAGGTTGGAATGGGAGCTTGACGGATTTATCATTCCAAGGGACAAGTTGAAAGATTACATCCAAACCCTGTACGCACAACGATATGACATGACGTTCAGCCTGTATTTCAGCGATTTAAAGCCACGCATGGCGATATTCGTAAGCAAGATGAGCCATTGCCTGTATGACCTGCTTGCACGTTACAATGCCGGCGAATGGGACGTGGAAATACCATGTATAATAAGCAACCATGAGGATTTGCGCTACGTTGCCGAACAGTTTGGCATTCCGTACTACGTGTGGGCTATAAATAAGGACCATTCAAACAAGGCTGAAGTGGAGCAAGCGGAAATGGAACTGCTGAAAAAGGAAAAAATAACATTCATCGTATTGGCAAGATATATGCAAATTATCAGCGACAAACTGATAAACGAATATCCGCACCACATCATCAACATACACCATTCTTTCCTTCCGGCATTCATAGGGGCAAAGCCCTATCACCAGGCCTGGGAAAGAGGTGTGAAGATAATCGGTGCGACAAGCCACTATGTGACAATGGAACTTGACGCAGGCCCCATAATCGAACAGGACGTCGTGCGCATAACTCATAAAGACACGCCTGAAAGCCTTGTGCTGAAAGGCCGTGACCTGGAGAAAATAGTATTGAGCCGCGCCGTAACAAAGCACATCGAACGTAAGATTTTGACATACAACAACAAAACGATAATATTCAGCTGACGGAAATTGCAAATTGTTTTTCAGCATTAGTCACTGCCGAAAAACAAGCCACGGCTGCACGTACAACCATGTGTGATAGAATCAAAGCTGTTAAATCGTAAAGCATAAAATGGAAGTAGCTGTCATAAAATACAATGCAGGCAATGTGTACAGCGTTGTAAACGCTTTACGGAGACTTGGCGTAGAACCTGTGCTTACCGATGACCGTGAAAGGATAACATCAGCCGACAAGGTTGTTTTCCCCGGCCAAGGCGAAGCTGCAAACGCGATGTCCTATTTACGCAGGCACGGGCTTGACAACGTAATAAAAAATCTACGACAGCCGGTTCTCGGCATTTGCATAGGCCAACAATTGTTATGCAGACATTCAGAAGAAGGTGATACGGATTGCCTTGGAATATTCGACGTTGATGTATTGAAGTTCAAAGCCTTGTGCCATGAGGACAAAATCCCGGCAATGGGATGGAACAGTTTGCATGACTTGATGTCACCGTTGTTCAAAGGCATGGAAGATGGAGAATACGTATATTTCGTACACAGTTATTACGTGCCTGTATGCTGTTTCACCACGGCAAAATCAGATTACATACTTCCATACAGCGCCGCCATGCGAAAGGACAACTTCTACGCCACACAATTCCATCCTGAAAAGAGCGGATTTGTTGGCGAGAAGATTTTACGAAACTTTCTTGAAATACAATAAAGCTTTAGAAACAAAGCGATATGATTGAACTGATACCGGCAATAGACATCATGGACGGCAAGTGTGTACGCCTGACAAAAGGCGACTATAACAAGCAAACCGTCTATTCAAACTCGCCTGTTGAAATGGCAAAAGCATTTGAAGCGGCAGGAATCAGGCGACTGCATGTGGTTGACCTTGACGGAGCAAAGTCGAAGCATGTTGTAAACCTTGACACACTTAAAGGGATTACCGCCAGCACGAATCTTACCGTTGACTTCGGTGGAGGAATAAAGACAGACGAAGATATTGAAAATGTGTTTGCCTGCGGAGCTTCTATGGTGACTATCGGTTCGGTAGCCGTCACCCAAAAAGGGTTGTTCGGAAAATGGCTTGACAAGTTCGGGGCTGACCGTATCATTCTCGGAGCAGATGTACGTAACGGCAATATAAGCATTAACGGATGGAATGAAGACACGTCGGAAAACCTTGTCTCCTTTCTCGAACATTATGTTTCCCTTGGAATAAAGAATGTACTTTGTACTGACATTTCAAAGGACGGCATGATGCAAGGCCCTTCGTTCTCATTATACAAGGAAATATTAAGTGCGTTCCCCGGAATAAACCTGATAGCAAGCGGAGGCGTCTCGTGCGTTGAGGATATTAAACGCCTTGATCTTGACGGAGTTCCTTCCGTTATATTGGGAAAAGCAATTTACGAGGGGAGCATTGACATAAAAAGCCTGGTAAGTGAAATTGCCGGATGTAAAAATGTGAAATTCCATCAAGGCAGAGCCAATAACCAACCTATTGTTTAATCATGCAAAGAGCTATGGCAAAAGGATTGGCAAAAAGGATTATCCCCTGTCTTGACGTTAAAGACGGGTTGACAGTAAAAGGCACTAATTTCGTAAACTTACGCAATGTAGGAAGCCCTGTGGAACTTGGTAAAGCCTACAGCGATGCCGGAGCCGACGAATTGGTGTTTCTTGACATTACAGCCAGCAACGAAGGGCGCAAAACATTCACCGATGTTGTCAGCCAAGTAGCGGAGGCGATAAACATACCATTCACTGTTGGTGGCGGAATAAACAACATTGACGATGTCGAGCGGTTACTGTATGCCGGCGCAGACAAAATAAGTGTGAACAGTGCAGCTTTACGCAACCCAAGTCTGATTGACGAAATTGCAAAAAGATTCGGCTCGCAAGTCTGTGTTTGTGCAATCGATGCAAAATATGACGACGGTCTGTGGACATGTTTCTTAAACGGCGGCCGCATCCCTACTGACCGCAACCTGTTCAATTGGGCAAGAGAAGCGGAAGAGCGTGGCGCAGGAGAAATACTTTTCACCAGCATGAACCACGATGGAGTTAAAAACGGATACGCAAACGAAGCACTTGCAAAACTATCCGACGATCTTGGTATTCCAATCATAGCAAGCGGAGGGGCAGGAAAAAAAGAACATTTCAAAGATGCTTTTACAAAAGGTAAAGCCGATGCAGCTTTGGCTGCAAGCGTATTCCATTTCGGAGAAATTGAGATTGCAGAACTGAAGCGTTATCTGCATGACGAAGGAATAAACGTTAGGTTGTAAAAATAAGATGATGAATATGAAACTTGATTTTGAAAAAATGAACGGCTTAGTGCCAGCCATAATACAGGATGACAGGACATTAAGAGTCTTGATGCTCGGGTTTATGAACGGAGAAGCTCTACAAAAGACTTTGTCCACCAATAAGGTCACGTTTTATAGCAGAAGCAGAAAATGTCTTTGGACTAAAGGCGAAACATCAGGGAACTACCTGAATGTGGTTAGTATAAAATGTGACTGCGACAATGACACCTTACTTATAAAGGCAATACCTGACGGTCCTGTATGCCATACCGGAGCCGACACTTGCTGGAACGAGCGCAATACGTCCAGTCCGTTAGCGTTCCTTTCTGAACTTCAGGATTTCATAGAAAAACGCCACGAAGAAATGCCCGAAGGGTCTTATACCACAAGCCTGTTCAAAGACGGAATTAACAGAATGGCGCAAAAAGTTGGAGAAGAAGCGCTTGAGACAGTTATTGAGGCGGTAAATGGCAGCGAGGAACGCTTGATTTATGAAGCTTCTGACATGTTTTACCATCTTATTGTATTGCTTACAGAAAAGGGTATCCGTATAGAACGCATTGCAGAAGAGCTGCAGACGCGCCACAACCCCAATTGGCATAAACATTGAATTTTGTGTAAATATCAGGACATTATGTTTATAGAATATAAGAACGTAAGCATCTATCAAGACGATGTATGCGTGCTTGAAAATGTAAATTTTCAAGTAGACGAAGGCGAATTCATTTATATAATAGGCCATGTTGGTTCCGGAAAAAGCAGCTTGCTTAAAACGCTTTACTGTGAACTTGACATACACGACGGTGACGAGGCCATGATATTGGAGCGGAACCTGCTGAAGATAAAGCGCAAGGAGATACCGGCTCTACGTAAAGAACTCGGCATCATTTTCCAAGATTTCCAACTGTTGCACGACCGCAATGTATATAAAAACCTGCAATTTGTATTGAAAGCTACAGGCTGGAAAAACAAAAAAGAAATCAACGAACGAATTGACGAAGTGCTTGAGGCTGTCGGAATGTCGGACAAGCAACTTAAGATGCCATACGAACTTTCAGGCGGAGAACAACAGCGCATAGCCATTGCCCGTGCGATATTGAACACTCCCAAGATAATAATCGCCGATGAGCCGACTGGCAATCTTGACCCTGAAACAGCTGACAACATCGTAAGCCTGCTTAAGCAAATCAGCCTCACGGGTACGGCTGTTGTAATGTCAACCCACAATCTGCCAATGCTTGACAAATATCCTGGCATTGTCTACAAATGCGAAGACGGGACGATAAGCGATGTCACAAGCATCTATAACAAGATAAGCTTGCAGGATGAAGAATAACCCCTGTCATAAATATTGAATAAGAACAGACAAAAATATAAGAGTTATGAAAGTAATGAAATTTGGAGGTACTTCCGTTGGTTCTCCTGAAAGGATTAAAAATGTGGCTTCTTTAATAACAAGCAGCGGCGAACCTGTGATGGTTGTGCTTTCCGCCATGTCGGGTACAACAAATTCATTGGTTGAAATATCCGACTATCTATATAAAAAGAACCCGGAAGGCGCAAACGACATCATAAACCGTTTGGAGAAAACATACATGCGCCATGTGGAAGAACTGTATTCAACAGACGAGTGGAAAAACAAGACGCGCGATTTCCTTCATGGAGAATTCGACTTCTTACGCTCGTTCACAAAAGACATATTCACGAGTTTCGAGGAGAAAAGCATTGTCGCCCAAGGTGAAATCATGAGTACTAACATGATGGCGAACTATCTACAGGAATGTGGAATAAATACGGCTTTAATTTCCGCACTCGACTATATGCGTACAGACAAAAACGCCGAACCCGACTCTGCTTACATAAAAGACAAACTGTCAAAGCTTTTGGAACAGACTCCCGGCAAGCAAGTCTATATCACACAAGGATTTATCTGCCGCAACGCTTACGGCGAGATTGACAACCTGCAGCGCGGAGGCAGCGATTACACCGCGTCACTTATAGGAGCAGCTGTCAACGCTGAAGAAATACAGATATGGACCGACATTGACGGCATGCACAACAACGACCCCCGTGTAGTAGACAAAACCGAAGCCGTACGCCAACTGCATTTCGAGGAAGCAGCAGAGCTTGCTTATTTCGGGGCGAAGATACTGCACCCCACTTGTGTGCAACCGGCCAAATTCGCAGGCATCCCTGTGCGCCTTCTCAACACCATGGACCCTGCAGCTCCCGGAACCATCATAAATAACGAGATTGTTCCCGGCAAGATAAAAGCCGTTGCTGCAAAAGACAACATCACGGCTATCAAGATAAAGAGCAGCCGCATGCTTTTGGCTACCGGCTTCCTACGCAAAGTCTTCGAGATATTTGAAAGCTACCAGACCCCTATCGACATGATCGCCACAAGCGAGGTTGGAGTATCTATGAGCATAGACAACGACTCGCATTTGAACGACATCGTAGCAGAACTAAAGAAATATGGTACTGTAACCGTTGACCGCGACATGTGCATCATCTGTGTTGTAGGCGACTTGGACTGGAGCAATGTAGGTTTCGAGACACTGGCCACCGACGCGATGAAGAACATACCGGTAAGGATGATTTCCTATGGAGGCAGCAATTACAACATATCCTTCCTTGTCAGGGAATGTGACAAAAAACGTGCCTTGCAATGCCTTAGCAGCACATTGTTCAACAACAAATAAATGAGGATTGCAAAATGAAAGGCGTATTTCCGATAGACAAATTCAAAGAAACAGATACACCATTTTATTATTATGACACCGACCTGCTACGCACAACCCTGCGCGAAATAAACAAAGAGGCCGGCAAACATGAGGGCTTTCACGTTCACTATGCCATAAAGGCGAATGCCAATCCGAAACTGCTTAACATAATATGCCAAGCAGGACTCGGCGCAGACTGCGTAAGCGGGGGTGAAATAATGGCAGCTGTCAATGCCGGTTTCCCCGGCAACAAAATAGTCTTTGCCGGAGTTGGAAAGAGCGACAAGGAGATAAACATAGGCATAGACAAGGATATTTTCTGCTTCAATGTGGAGAGTGTTCCCGAACTTGACGTGATAAACGAATTGGCCGGGCGCAAGGGCAAAACGGCCTGTGTGGCATTCCGTATAAACCCCAATGTCGGGGCACACACCCATGCAAACATTACGACAGGACTTGCCGAAAACAAATTCGGCATCGCAATGGACGATATGGAAAGCGTCATAGAGAAAGCACAATCAATGAAGAATGTTAAATTCATAGGATTGCATTTCCATATCGGCTCACAAATCCTCGACATGGGTGATTACGTTGCCCTTTGCAACCGTATAAACGACTTGCAGAACCAGCTCGAAGCCCACCATATATCCGTTGGACACATAAATGTAGGCGGAGGATTGGGGATTGACTATACTCATCCAAACAAAGTGCCAGTGCCCGATTTCAAATCATATTTCGACACTTTCGCACGCCACCTGAAACTGCGCAAAGGGCAGACGCTGCATTTTGAGCTGGGCCGTTCCGTCGTAGGACAGTGCGGTTCGCTTATCTCAAGAGTGCTGTATGTCAAGCAAGGCGCAGTGAAGCAATTTGCCATCATTGACGCAGGAATGACCGACCTAATACGCCCCGCGCTGTATCAGGCATACCACAAGATTGAAAACCTGTCAAGCGACGGTGCGGCAAAGACCTACGATGTGGTCGGGCCGATTTGCGAATCGAGCGATGTCTTCGCCAAGGCGGTCGACTTGAACGAATGCCATCGCGGCGACATTGTGGCTATCCGTTCGGCCGGGGCCTATGGAGAGGTCATGGCTTCATGCTATAATTGCCGTCCGTTGCCAAAGGGCTACATAACAGAAGATATGAGATGAGGCCGCAAACGCCAAGCAAAGCAGCCCATGAAAAAGTGACACAAATATGATTTTCGACACTATAACCATTACCGTTTGTTTGGTTCTTACCGTTTTGGCTGTATTGTCTTCATTCGCCGACAGCTTCTTCAGGAAGGTGTTTCCAAATGAAGGCAAGCCATTGACAGATGTTGAAAGCCAGCCTGTTTCGGTCGTCATCATTGCAGACAACAACGCAAACGAGCTGAGCAAGAACCTGCAGGCCTTCCTCTCTCAGGACTACCCTGCCGGCTACGAGGTGATAGTGGCTGTCGAGAAAGACGATGACGGCACCGAAGACGTATTGAAACAGTATGGAAGCCACCCCAACCTGTATTCTACCTTCGTCCCGGACACGTCACGATACATGAGCAGGCGCAAGCTCGCAATAACGCTTGGGGTAAAGGCAGCCAAGAACGAATGGGTGTTGTTGACCGACGCCACTTGCCGTCCGGCATCATGCCATTGGATAAGCTGCATGGCGCAACATTGCGGAAAGGGCATCAACATGGTGGCCGGGTATGGCAACTACGTGGGGGAAGCCGGAGACTTCAAAATATTTTACCGCTTCCACCGACAATATTCACTCCTGCATGAAACCCTGAGAGGGAGGGCTTACGGTATGGAAGGAAAAAACCTCATGTTCAGGAAAAGCATGTTCATGGACGGCAACGGCTTCCAAGGCAACTTGAAATACCTTCGCGGCGAATACGACTTCCTTGTCAATAAATATGCCGCCGACGGCAAGACGGCAGTAGAATTAAGCCCGGAAAGTTTCGTTCTTGAAGCATCCCCGACAAAAAAGGAATGGCGGAACACGAACGTATTTTACCGCGAAACGCGCCGTCACCTGTCAGGAAGCCTCGCCCACAGGTGCCGTTTCAACGTTGACATGCTCTCGCTTCATGCCTGTTTGCTGGCAAGCGTTGCGGCAATAGTGTTCTCGGCGATATTCCATTACTGGCTCATATTGGCATTTTCCGCCCTCGCACTGCTGTCGCCATGCGTATCCAGAACACTTAACGCAAGGAAAGCGATGCGCCCATTCGGCATCGCCGTTGCTCCGTGGAAAGTCATGCCGTTTGAAATCCGCCTGGTTTGGCAAAACCTCAGATATGCTGCCGCCTACATGTTTTCAGACAAATATGAGTTCATAAGCCACAAATCATAAGCCTTATGGTTGTACTGCATTTCATACCCGACCTAAACGCCATAAAAAGCTCGGCATCCTTGAAATACAAGACGGCTTTATTAGAAGCCATGGCAAACAGTGCGGAAGTACATGTACTGACGTTGGACAAAACCGGCATTCACTTTGAAAACGCAACAATAAAGACATACTCCCCTCCCCATACGCTTCGGCGGAACATGCGCAGCTTTTTTGCAAATACATTGTCGCAGTGCAAACCGGATATAGTACACATCCACGCCTTATGGGAAACGCAGGCCTACAAACTGTTCAAAGAGTGCGCCAGGCAGCATATCCCTACCGTAATGACCCTCGACCACAAGCTTGACAAATGGCACATGAGGCAAGGATACCGGCTGCAGAAACTGCCGAAACTGCTGCTCCACCGGCAGCGTATGCTGGTCGATGCCGGAGCGTTGCATTTCGTGACGACGCAGGAATATTCAAACTTTCTGTCATTTACCGCCCTTTACCGTCCGAAAGGCGGTCTTCCGCTCAACAAAAGGTGCACAATCGTCAAGCCGTTCAACATATCTTGGGGGACAAACGCCAACGACATGAGCCGCAGGCTGCTGGCGCTTTACCAGAAAACGGTTGACAGTTTCCCGTTCTACAGCATGGACGACGACGAGCGGCACATGGAAGACTTGCTCCTGGCGCTTGGCCGTCCGCACGGCAATGCCGGCATACCGTTCACGGCGGAAGACGCCGCACTGGCGGAATCGATGGACGGAAAATCATGGAGACGCATCTTCCTGCACTCGTCGGACGAAGGCATATTGGATTATGTAAAGGCAGGAGCAAAGACCGCCGGCGCCGCGATGCCAACCATAGAGGTAGGAAAGATTGACAGGTTCATGCCCGACGCCCGCAATGCCGCCCATGGCACTGAAAGGCGCCGCAGCAAGTCAAAGGCCAGGAAGATACAGTCAGACAGCAGCATGCCGCCCTTCGAGAAGGAGCTTTGCGCGCTTATTGCCACCGTACTGCACAAGACCGTGAACGCAACCGTACGCAGGGCCGACCTCGCTGAGATGTGCAAGACACTTGAAACAAATGAATACGACGAGGGGCTTGTCAGCGGCAAATTACGGGATTTGGGGCTTCTCGGCGACGCGGCACGCCTGCTGCAGATAATGAAAGAAAGATACCGCCTGAGCGAGGGCTTCATGTTCACCGACCCGTTGGACGACAGGAAGACCGGGAAAATCAGGAAAAAACTATATAAATCGAAAGTACAATGAAAAACGGTTTCCGCGACATAGAGGACGACATGAGGTATCTGCGCCTGCTGTCCCAGTCGTTTCCGACAATCGCAGATGCGAGCACTGAAATCATCAACCTGCAGGCCATACTCAACCTGCCCAAAGGCACCGAGCATTTCCTTGCCGACCTGCACGGCGAATACAAGTCGTTCCAGCATGTCCTGAAGAACGCTTCGGGCAACATCAAGAGAAAGGTCAACGAAATATTCGGCAACGAGCTGCGCGAATCAGAGAAGAAAGAGCTCTGCACGCTAATATACTACCCTGGGGAAAAGCTGGAACTGGTGAAGGCCGGCGAGCCCGAACTCAACGACTGGTACCACGTGACGATACACCAGCTCGTGCGCGTATGCCGCGACGTTTCAAGCAAATACACGCGCTCGAAAGTGCGCAAGTCGCTCCCAGAAGACTTTTCCTACATAATACAGGAACTGCTGCACGAGCGCACCGACGACGCCGATAAGGCCGCATACGTTAACGTAATCATCGACACCATCATAACCACCGGACGCGCCGACGACTTCATCATAGCCATAGCCCACGTAATACAGAGGCTCGCCATAGACATGCTCCACATCCTCGGCGACGTTTACGACCGCGGCCCCGGCGCGCACGTCATCATGGACATACTAAGCGGCTACCACAACTGGGACATCCAGTGGGGCAACCACGACATCCTGTGGATGGGAGCATGCGCCGGCAACGAGGCTTGCATCTGCAACGTCATCCGCCTGTCGCTGCGATACGCCAATCTAGCCACCATCGAGGAGGGCTACGGCATCAACCTCGTGCCACTGGCCACATTCGCCATGGAGCATTACGCCGACGACCCCTGCGAGGAATTCATGCCGAAGACCAACGGCGGCAGCGCCGACATCGACGACAAGACACGCAGGCTGACGGCACAGATGCACAAAGCCATAACCGTGATACAGTTCAAGACAGAGGCGGAGGTCATAAAGCGCCACCCCGAATGGGGCATGGCCGACCGTCTGCTGCTCGAGCACATCGACTACGGCAGGGGCGTATGCAACATAGACGGCAGGGAATACAAGATGAAAAGCTGCGTCTTCCCCACCGTAAGCCCCGAAGATCCCTACCGCCTCACGCCCGAGGAAAAGACGCTCATAGGCCGTCTGCGCCACTCGTTCACTGTCAACGAGAAGCTGCACAAGCACATCCGCATCATGCTCGGCCACGGCTCGCTGTACAACATCATCAACGACAACCTGCTGTTCCACGCCTCCGTGCCGCTCAACGCCGACGGTAGCCTGAAAGACGTGGAGCTTTACAACGGAATGAAGTTCAAGGGGCGCGAACTGATGAACCGCATCGACCGCGTCATCCGCAGCGCGTTCCAGAACGACACCGAACCGCAAGACAAGCTCTTCGCCACCGACTACTTCCTGTACCTGTGGTGCGGGCGCGACTCCGTGCTCTTCGACAAGTCCAAGATGGCCACGTTCGAACGCTACTTCCTGTCAGACAAAAGCACGTTCAAGGAAGAGAAGGGCAACTATTTCAAACTGCGCGACGACGAGAAAATATGCGACCTAATCCTCGACGCGTTTGGCGTGACCGGCGGCAACCGCCACATAATCAACGGCCACGTGCCCGTACACGCGGCAAGTGGGGAAAACCCGATAAAAGCCAACGGCAAGCTGATGGTGATTGACGGCGGCTTCTCCCAGGCATACCATGCCGAGACAGGCATTGCCGGGTACACGCTTGTCTACCATAGCCGCGGCTTCCAGCTTGTACAGCACGAGCCCTTCACAAGCACCGAGGACGCTATCCTGCGCGGTTCCGACATCAAAAGCACCACGCAGATTGTCGAAATGTCGACACACCGCATGCTCGTGGCCGACACCGACATAGGCAAGGAACTGAAAAAACAGATTGCCGACCTTGAAAAGCTGCTCTACGCATACCGCCACGGCTTCATTAAAGAAAGGCGGTAAGAAAACATACATAAATAAAAGACGGCATTTTGAAAGGCAGGAGATGACCTTTCACCGTGTAAAAGACGGCCTCTTGCAACGCAAAAGGCCGTCTTTTAGCATCCGTAAGATGCAATGACTCTGACACGATATAAATAAAAAGAGAAAAGAAATTTGCAAATCATCCGTCATCTGTCATCCCGTAACATAACGCATTGACAATCAATGAATTAGACTATGACAGATGATTTTATACATCCGTCACAGTCCGTATGTTATAGAAGCTTCATGACGGATGTGACGGATTACACATCACCATCTGTCACAACGCATAGCACTGAATATCAATGCTTTACACCATGACAGGTGACGGATGAAACGCATGATCTCAATAACTTTCTCTCTATACATATATAGGTTCTGTATAAGCACACACCATAAAAGCTCATTAGGGCGTTTTCTTCACGCACCGCTTCGCTCATGCTAAAAACTCCCTAATGAGCCAACGGGTTACCCCATTTTGGACACCCCATTTGCTTCTAAAAGAAGCAGCAAGTTGTCCTTTGGGTTACTCAAAAAGGCAGATGAGTAAGTTCAACGAAAATAAGAATGATGCAAGTGGCAGTCAGAACATCTTTTATATTTTATTTAAATTCGTCGAACTCACGTTAGCCAATATCTCAACAATCAGGCATTCAGAATGGAGGAAGGTCATCATTCGAGCCAAATGGGTTGTCAAAAGGAACATTTCCATCTGTCCCGTTTTGTGTTTGAACATCTTGTACAGGATTAGCCCTTTCCACTTTCCAAGCCCTGAGTGAGTTATACCACCGGCCTTGATATTCCCTTGCGTCAATATCAAAAGATACCGTCATCTCCTCTCCATTTTGTATGTTGAAAGAGGCTATCCTGTCTTCACCAAACACTTCAAAGCAAAGCCTTTTGGGATATTGTTCTTGCGTTTCAATGACATATTGTTGGGAAAACCAAGGATTTCCCGTTGTATTCGATACACCGCTCTTTTTATCCAAAACGGCAATGATTTTTCCGCTTACTTCAAATGACATATTTCTTGATTTTAATGTTTTTACTTAACTTTATTCTATTTATTACTCAAAAACCATTTTATCCTTTGGCTTATTTGGTATGTCATGCCAAGATTTCATACTGTAACAATTCTCGTCCTTGCAACATATTGACATCGTGTTCCCGTCAATCTCCATGTCCATTACGCAACCGTCAATGCCAACACTTGTCTTTAGCAGCGAAAGATACAATGTTTTCGATATGTCATCGCCTTTGGCATCTACGGAAACATTGTAAATTATTGGTCTGAACAAACCCAACACCACATCGCTTATCTCATCCAAATCACCGACATACCGTAGGTCGCTTAGCTGTGGAAACTTGCCTGCCACGCCTTCCCTTTCGTCAACACACCAGTTAAGGAATGAAGACACTATGATTATAACATTCAGCTCACGGGCAAGGTTCTTCAGTGCTAAGGCTTGTCTCCTGTAGATGTTGTTTGTACTGCAACCTTCGTTCAAATATTGAAATCCCATAACAAAGATTACTTTCACGCCATGCCTCATTACAACATCACTTATGCTTTTTTGTAGGCTTTCCATTGTCAGAGCCATGCTCATCCCTCCGTCTATGTATGAGCTGTTAAAATATAGAGGAGAGTCGGACAGTTGTTTCATTGCAAATTCTTTCCTATGGGTTTCCTCTGAAGATAAATCCGCGTCAAGCCTTAATTTATGGCAAGATAATTTGGCTGAACTCGCCAACAGCTGATTGGCAAAAGTTTCGTCACCATTCTCCATGTCATAAACGGCTACTGGTATTTTGTCCTTCACAGCCCATCTATGGATTAGGTGCAGGCATAATTCCGTCTTGCCCATCAAGGGCCGACCTGCTATTGTAACTAACTCTCCCAACTGGAAACCTCTGATAACCCTGTCTAATGGCTTTATACCTGTGCTGATGACATTGCAGCCATGCCTTCTTTCATCGTCATGATTATCCAGCAATTTGCTGATGTGTTGGCATTGTATCATAATAAGAAATTTTTATATTGTGTTTTCATCCCCAAACCCAGACTTATTTTAGTAATACGGTTGAAATCATATTGCACGTCCAAAGCAATAATCCATACACTAACATAAAGTTGCAAATATACGGCTTTTATGTCAAGAAACAATAATTGAACGGTGATTTTTTCAAGTTAACAACAACATAATACATACAACTGATGTGGGCTATACCTCTATACTTTATAATTTTGTTTTTCCCGTTGCCGGCAATTTTCCGTCAAAAAATTTTGGAAGTTTGGGAAAAAGCGTTATCTTTGCACCGCAAAAAGCGACAAGGTACCTTGGCCGAGCGGTTAGGTAACGGTCTGCAAAACCGTGTAGAGCAGTTCGACTCTGCTAGGTACCTCAAGGGTTGAAGGTCTTGAAAGGATGTCTTTCAAGGCCTTTTTTCCGTATCCCCCACGTGGGCTTCGGGGCGCACGCCGGCATACTGTAAAAGATGAGGCCGCCGGCAGCGGCTTTGCTGCTGGCGGCCTTGCGCATACGTGGCGGCCGGTTACGGGGCTTATTCCTGCTCGGGGGTGATAAGCTTGTAGCCTTTGCCGTGTATGTTGATTATCTCTATCTGGTCGTCGTCCTTGAGGTGCTTGCGCAGCTTTGTGATGTAGACGTCCATGGAGCGCGCGTTGAAGTAGTTGTCGTCAATCCAGATTGTCTTCAGGGCGAAGTCGCGCTGCAGTATCTCGTTGGCGTGCGAGCAGAGCAGGGCGAGCAGCTCGTTCTCCTTCGTGGTGAGCTTCGTCTGCTTGTCGCCTATTGTGAGGAGCTGCTTCTGTGTGTCGAAGGTGAAGCGGCCGATGTGGTAAACGGTGTTCTCCTTGTTCTTCTTTCCGCGCACGCGGCGCAGAATGGCCTCGATGCGGAACACAAGCTCTTCCATTGAGAAAGGCTTTGTGATGTAGTCGTCGGCGCCGATTTTAAAGCCTTCGAGTATGTCTTCCTTCAGGGTCTTGGCCGTGAGGAAGATGATGGGTATCTCGGCGTTGGCCTGGCGTATTTCCTGCGCGAGGGTGAAGCCGTCTTTCTTGGGCATCATCACGTCGAGCACGCAGATGTCGAACTTGCTTTTAAGGAAAGCCTTGTAACCGGCCTCGCCGTCGGGGCAGAGCTCGGCGCTGTAGCCTTTGGCCTGCAGGTATTCGCGAAGCAGCATCCCGAGGTTCTCGTCGTCTTCGCAAAGTAGGATTTTCAGTTTCTCGTCCATAGTTCTTTATTTTTTGATTATTGGTAATGATATTATGAATTTCGTGCCTTTTCCGCGTTCGCTCTCCACATGTATCTCGCCCTTGTGCAGGTCTACCATCTTCTTGACGTAGGCCAGCCCGAGGCCGAAGCCCTTTACATCGTGTACGTTGCCGGTGTGCACGCGGTAGAATTTCTCGAATATCTTTTTCAGGTTCTCTTTCTTTATGCCCACGCCGTTGTCCTTAACAGAGAAGTAGAGCCTGTCCTTGTCGTTCCACGTCTTGACCGCAAGCTCCACGGGGCGGTCGGGGTCGCGGTATTTCACGGCGTTGTCGAGGAGGTTGAAGATTACGTTGGTGAAGTGCATCTCGTCAACGTATATGGCCGGCTCGGTGGCGTCAAGCTCGGTGGTTATGTGCCCTCCGGTATGCTCGACGCGCAGCGTGAACGTGTTTGCCACGCTCTCGACAAGGTCGTTGAGGTTGAGCTCCTTCTTCTTGAAGATGGCTTTCTTGCGGTCGAACATCGACATCTGCAGTACCTTCTCGACGAGGAAGCGCAGGCGTTTCGACTCGTCGTTGATTACTCCGCCGAGGTGCTTCATCATCACGGGGCTTTTCGTCACGGACTCGTCTCCAAGCATCTGTGCGGCAAGCGATATGCTGCTGATGGGCGTCTTGAGCTCGTGGGTCATGTTGTTGATAAAGTCATTCTTTATTTCAGTATAGCGCTTCTGCCGGAATATCACGACTATGGTGAAGATGAACGTAACGAGCAGCACTATGGTGAACGCCACTGATGGTATCATGAACCTCACTCCGCTGAAGATGTAGCTGCCCATGTCGGGGAAATGTATCTTCACTATGCCCATCTTGTTGGAGGGGTCGTTGCGGAACAACGTCTGCGAATACGTGTACTCCTCGCCCTGGCCTACGTAGTCGGGGCAGCGGTACACTTCCCTGCCGTCCTGCGTCGACACCGTAAAGTGGTAGGGGATGTCGATGCCGTTGTTCATCAGCTCGGTCTTTATGTCCTGGTCGAGCATCTTGAAGTTTATCCGCTCGCGCAGTGGCTTGTCGGAGGCAGTGTAGAGGATGCTGTACACCACCTCGTCCAACAGCGCTTTCTGGTATATGTAGCGGTTCTTCACCATCTCGCGCATCGACTTCGTGGCCTCGGATATCGAGTTCTTGTCGCTGCGCAGTATCATGGCCTTGGGCATCGACGACGGCTTCATGGCCATCGTCTTCAGCTCGAACGACGAATACGCAGAGCCATTGCCGGCGGCCGGCGGATATTGATGGGTTATCCTGGCGTCGCCGCTTCCGCCTGAGGCATCGGCTTTCAGCGCCTTCCTGCCTGAAACGTTGACATCGCGCTCAAGGTATTTAAGCGTCTCGTTCAGCTCAAGGTTGCGCGAGGCTTGGTAAAGGGCCTTGCTCACGGACTCGTCAAACTGCTCTTTCTTCATCTGAACCATCGCCTGGATGTATTTCAGCTGCATGAAGAGCAGGATAAGGAACGAAAGACCCATCACTACCGCTATAAGCCAAATCGTAGTTTTCTTCATACCGGCAAATATATTGCAAAAAAGTACACGCCCTTTTGGTTTTGTTAATTAATTCGTTAGAATTTATCTATATTAACCTAAAAATATTATTTTAATTAATAATAATCAACTTCCATAGTACCAAGCATAGCCCGGCAAATGTAAACCATCCATATACACACTAGCCTTTGCCGGCACACCTTCCGAACGCCTGTACATGCAAAAAAACGGCGGCATGCCTTACAGGCACGCCACCGCAACATATCCATATAGCAGCCCGGCGGCTTTACGCCGGCAATGCTGCCGAGTGTCAGTCGCCATTTCCGGCCATTTCCGCCTCGTGCTCCTTGATGAGTTCCTGCTGTATTTCGTTGGGCACAAGCTCGTAGCTGGCGAACTTGGTAGAGAACGAAGCGCGTCCGCCTGTAAGCGAGCTCAACGAAATTGAGTAGCTTGCAAGCTCCTTCAGCGGAATTTTGGCCTGCAGCTTCTGGTATCCGGCCTCGCTGTCCATACCCATGATCAGCGCACGGCGTCCTTGCAAGTCGCTCATGACATCGCCCATGAAGTCAGACGGAACATATACCTCAAGGTCGTATATCGGCTCGAGGATCTTCGGACCCGCATTCTTGAACGCGTCGGAGAAGGCGTGGCGTGCGGCCAGCATGAACGAGAGCTCGTTGCTGTCAACCGGGTGCATCTTGCCGTCATACACGACGACACGCACGTCACGGGCATAGCTACCCGTCAACGGGCCTTGCTCCATACGCTCCATCACGCCCTTGAGTATGGCCGGCATGAAGCGAGTGTCGATGGCGCCGCCCACGACAGAGTTGATGAACACGAGCTTTCCGCCCCACTCCAGATCGATAACTTCCTTGCTCTTGATGTTCATCTTGAACTCCTGGCCGTTGAACTTGTAGCTCACTGGGTCGGGCATGCCTTCGGCGTACGGCTCTACAATGAGGTGCACCTCGCCGAACTGGCCAGCGCCGCCCGACTGCTTCTTGTGGCGGTAGTCGGCACGCGCGGCCTTGGTGATGGTCTCGCGGTAAGGTATTTTGGCGTCGATGAACTTCACCGCCAGCTTCTCGTTGTTCTCGAGACGCCACTTCAGCGTGCGCAAATGGAACTCGCCCTGCCCGTGTATGATGGTCTGCCTCAGTTCCTTGCTCTGCTCAACGACCCATGTCGGGTCTTCCTGGCGCATCTTTGTCAAGGCAGCCATCAGCTTCTCCGTATCGGCCTCGTTGACGGCCTTGATGGCGCGCGAGTATTTCGAGTTGGGATATTTTATGAAGTCGAACCTGTTGTCGCAGTCCTTTCCGTTGAGCGTGTTGCCCGTCTTCACGTCCTTCAGCTTCACGGTGCAGCCTATATCGCCGGCGTTCAGGCAGTCGACGGGCTGACGGTTGCCGCCTGCGCACACGTAAATGTTGGCGATGCGCTCCTTCGAACTGCGGTCGGCATTCGTCAGATCGTCGCCCGGCTTTACACATCCGCTCATAACCTTGAAGTAAGACACTTCGCCGATATGCGGCTCGACACCGGTCTTGAAGAAGTAGAGCGACTCCGGACCGCCTGCCTCGGCAGCCACCTCCTCGCCACGCGTATTGTGTACTTTCGGCATTTCGCTTACGAACGGCACGACATTGCCCAAGAACTCCATCAAGCGGCGCACGCCCATGCTTCTGCCGGCGCATACGCAGAACACGGGGAATATCGACCTTGTAACCAAGCCCTTGCGTATGCCCTCGCGCATCTCGTCCTCCGTAAGGGTCTCCTCCTCGAAGAACTTTTCCATAAGCGTCTCGTCGTTCTCGGCCGCAGCCTCAACGAGAGCCTTGTGCAACTCCATGGCCTTGTCCATCTCCTCGGCCGGAATGTCCTCTATAATAGGCGCGCCGCCCTCGGGCTTCCAAGAATATTTCTTCATCAACAGCACATCGATGAGGGCGTTGAAGCCTGGACCTGTCTCAATTGGGTATTGTATCTGGACGCACTTCTGGCCGTAAATGTCCTTCATGCTGGTTATTATCGCGTCAAAGTCGCACTTGTCGCTGTCAAGCTGGTTCACGAGGAAGATTACCGGCTTCTTCAGCTTCTCCGTATAACGGAAGTTGTTTTGCGTGCCAACCTCCGGGCCGTACTGCCCGTTGATCAGGATGACCGCCTGATCGGTAACGTTGAGCGCGGTGATGGCCTGGCCAACGAAGTCGTCGGAACCCGGGGCAGTCGATGATGTTAAGTTTCTTGTTGTTCCACTCTACATTGAAAACGGTTGAGAATACCGAGTAGCCGTATTCCTGCTCAACCGGGAAATAGTCACTTACAGTGTTTTTCGCTTCTACACTACCGCGACGCTTGATGACGCCGCTCTCAAACAACATGGCCTCGGCAAGAGTAGTCTTGCCGCTGCCCGCACTGCCAAGCAGGGCGATGTTTTTAATCTCGTTTGTCTGATAAACTCTCATACTATTATAGATTTAAGTTTCTTAATTAAAAATGAATAATTAAAAATGAAAAATCTGGCATACGCCAAAGAACAATCCGCAAGGCGATTATTCATTTTCCACTCTTCATTTTTCATTCTTCCATTAACGGCCTCTAAGTTAATCATTTTTGCCCTAACGCACAAAATATGCAAGCAAAAAGAGCCGAAAAATTAAAACATATTAGTATTTTTGCACGCAAATTCAATGAAAGGTGAAAAGGTAAAAGGGGTAAAAGATAAAAAAATAGAGGGTAAAAGGGCGAAAAGCAAAAAGTTTCAAACCTTGCCACCTTCTCACCTACCTTTCCCCGTTTCCACCTTCACCTTTTTACTTTTTTATCTTTTTACCTTTTCAAAAAATGTCCGGCATCTACGTCCATATCCCTTTCTGCCGCAGTCGCTGCATATACTGCGGCTTCTACTCCACAACCCGTCTCGGCCTGCGCACGCGCTACGTTGACGCCCTGTGCCGCGAGATTGAGCTTCGTAAAGACTACCTGCACGGCACATTCTCCACCGTCTACATAGGCGGAGGCACGCCATCGCAACTCGGCGCGCCACTGCTCCGCCGCCTGTTCTATTATATATATAAGGTGTACACCGTGGCAAACGATGCCGAGGTGACCGTAGAGTGCAACCCTGACGACGTAACCACGGCCTTCGCCGCCGAGCTGGCACAGATGCCGGTCAACCGCGTAAGCATGGGCGTGCAGACATTCTCCGATGAGCGCCTGCGCTTCCTCCACCGCCGCCACACTGCCGCACAGGCCGCCGCTGCCGTAGAGAACCTGCGGCATGCCGGCATAACCAACATAAGCATCGACCTGATGTTCGGCTTTCCCGGGCAAACCATGACGCAGTGGCAGTCTGATATCCGCCGCGCACTTGAACTCGCCCCCGAACACATCTCGGCATACAGCCTGATGTACGAGGACGGCACACCCCTGAAACGGATGCTCGACAGCCGGACAATAAAGCCGGTTGACGACGGGCTGAGCCTTGCCATGTACGACGCACTTGCCGACAGCCTTGCCGCCGCCGGCTACGAGCATTATGAGATAAGCAACTTCGCGCGTCCGGGTTTCCGCTCGCGCCACAACTCCTCCTACTGGCAACAGGAACCGTATATAGGCATAGGAGCCGCCGCCCACTCGTTCGACATGCGCTCGCGCCAGTGGAACACGGCGTCCCTTTCCGACTATATCGCCGCCATAGAACAGGGGCGCATACCCATGGAACGCGAGGTTCTCGACGCACGCACAACATACAACGATATAGTTACCACCGCCCTGCGCACCGCCGAAGGCATAAACACCTCATACGTTGAAGGCAGGCTCGGCACCATATACAAGGACCACCTCGAAAAGGAGTCAGTCCCTTTCATCGCCCGTGGACTGATGCGGCGCGATGGCGACAGCCTGTGCCTGACACGGCGCGGCATATACATCAGCGACACCATTATGAGCGAGTTGATGATGGTCTGACACTGACTATAATGTAAAAGGTGGCCTTCCGCAATGCGGAAGGCCACCTTTTATCATCCAAAAGACGACCTTTTACTGTCTGAAAGGCCACCTTTTGCGCAGTCAATCTTATTCTACAGCCAACTTACTGGTTATCAATCCGTTAGCAGTACGTACCTTTACTATGTACACTCCGCGTCCAAGCCGGCAAGGACAAACTACGTCTTGCATTCCGCCACAGTCGATTGAACGCACCAATGTACCGTCAATGCCATAAACATCAATGCCGTAAACTGCCGCACCACAGCTTGAAACCGTAAGCGTTCCGCTACGATAAGACACGCCAGCTTTGTCGTCTCCAGCCTCAACGGAAACGATACCTGATGCCTCGATAACATTTACCAGTTTGTAACAGTTGGCATAACCGCCTACCGTACCTTCCTCGCTGCCTTGATGGGCCTCTACAAGCACAACGTACCGGGACGGTTCGTAATCTGCATCACAGTCAAACTCGATGGTCTTCGTTTCACCTGCTTTCATGCTTTGCGGACCCATATATACAATGCCGCCGTTCTTTATCGTAAACTGCCGCATGCGCACATATACCCGTCCGCTGAAATCTACCGGAGCGTACAGTGTCAGCGAGCACTTGTACTTACCTCCAACCTCCATCTCGTCGGGCATGTCGAGCGACACAGCCTCAAGCAATATGTCCTTGGCCTCACCTACGGTCAGTGTTGCGGCGTACTTGTCGTTGTTAAGGTCAGGCGTTTCGGTGCCGTCTTCAGTCAAATAACTGATTTTTACCTTATATACACCCGGGTCGACGGGAAGCTTGTTCCTGAAAAGTGCTGTCACTACAGTCTCTCCCTTATCAACATCAATGTCGCTTTGCGCCAACAGATAAGTCTTGTCCGGGTCGGCCGTGTCTTCGAGCCAGCCGATGACACCCACCTTGCCTGCCGCTCCATAATTGCGCGTAGACACCGCAAGCTGGAACACGTCACCCTGTTTCACCTCGCCGCTTTTCGTTCCGTTGGTCCACGCCACAGGCTGCGTAAGACGCATTATTGGAAGTTCGGCCTCCGGCAATACAGTCTGCACGGCATCCTCGCCGCCCACCTGCTTGAACGGATAATCCTCAAACTCTTCTTGATAGAGCGTCAGAGTGTAGTCGCCTTCGGGCATATCTTCAGCCAGGTTGACAAGCAGGTCAACGGTCTCGGTGCTTCCGTTATACACGTTCACCTCGTTCCCGTACTCCCAATACTTTTCAGGGTTGTCAACAGAGGTGAACCTCACCACTATGTTTGATAGGTCAAAGTCGGGCGCATCATTGCGCAGCCGTACCGTGAACAGCGCGCTGCCGCCTGCATAGACGTCGCCGTCGGACTCCAGCGGAGCCAGCAGCGTAACGTCGGGATGAGGCGTTTCGTCAGTATGAAGCGTCAGCTTCCCGTCCTTGGCCATAGCCCTGACGTATGACACGCTGCCGTTCTCATGGCGCATGAACTGCCACGGGCTTGACGCCGTTTCCCTGAAAGCGATGCGCACCTCGCAGTCTCCATCGGCCACGTCAGGACCTACATTCGTCGTAATGTTACGCACATAGGGGAAGAAAGAATATCCACTGCCCGTACCGTAACCGTCCAAATGCGAGTCTGGAATGTCTGCGAGCACCTTCAGCACCTCTCCGTCCCTCGTCACCACGACGCTCATCTGGCCGCTAAACGGCAGCACGTCATAGTTGGTAATTATGTCCATCACGGTGAAATCGTCACCGTAATCCGAACAGCGGAAATCCATTCCGTACAGCGGACGCTCGAAAGGCGCATTATCATCCGTAGGCGGCTGTATGCCGGTTATTATCTCCTGGTCGCGGTTGTAGCCGCCCGAGCCGCCGCCGGCACCAAGGTCGGAGGGGTTGAGATGGTTCACAAGGAAGAAACCGTTGCTCATTCCGTACCATCCCCAGTTGATGTGTACATATCCCTCTGTATCATAACCGTCGCACACAAAGGCGTGGCCGTTAAGGCCGTCGTCACTCGTCGCACCGTAATACACGGGTCTTCCCTCGTCAAGTTCGTGCTTTATGATGTCAAGCCACTCGTTACTGCTGTAATAGTTACGCCGTCTCATGGTTACGGCATCATCGTAACCGAAATATTCCCTGTACGCATATGGTACAAGCATTGACGCCGCACCACTGCCTGCTTCGGCAAACTCCATCTCTACAGCCACGTCAAAATGGAACGTCAATGTGGCCGCGGCAGCCACCTGCTCTGGGGTTACACCGTCGTCGGGATATTCCTCAAGCATGTTGTCCCAGTCGTAAGTGGTGTTGCCGAAGTCTGCTGTCAGTGTCTGCCCGTTGAACTGGTAGCTCTTCGTGCCCGTGCCCTGCGACGGCCAGCAGTAATACCTCATTATCTGGGTAGCCGCCGCAACGACGCAGCCTGAATAGTAATGCTTCGTCTGTCCGCCTGAATAATACGTGGGACACATCTCGTTGAACGGGTACTCCTGCCCCCAGTTAATGCCATCCAACAGAGGTTCTACAACGACAGTGCCGCCACTCCGGGGCGCAGCCTGCGCTCCGCCTTCTATCGAGCCGTCGGCGCAACGCTCCACATAGAGCGCGTTCAGGCGCAGCCATTCGGCCATGTTGTCGGGCATGTTGTCCACGTCGATGCAGCCCGTGTCAGAATATCCGAGCACGGGGGCTGCCGTGTCGTCGCCCGACACTATGACAAACCCCTCTCCGTCACCGGCGTTGAATATATAATAAGGTGGCGTGTCGTCCTGCACCTTGCCTCCGGATTGCAGCATGGCGCGTTGCGGCTGACAAGCAAGCGGCACAGATACACTGTGCCGCTTGCCCATAAACTCCGCCGCAATTTTCTCCGCCTGCGCCTTGCTTACGGGCTTGCCGTAAGCCGACAGCAGCGACAGGAGCAAAAAAATTGCAACAAACTGTAACTTCTTCATTCTGAAAAGGCTTTATCTTACCATAACCTTACGGCTGCTGCCGTTCACGTTCACTATTACAAGTCCTGAAGCAACGCCTATGCGGTTTGCCCCGGCGTGGCCCTGTACCGTCCCTATCTGCTGTCCGCCAACAGTGTAAAGACGTATCGGAGCATCACCGGAAAGTTCTACGACCACACCTCCGTCAACGGCATAAATGCGTGTCTCGTCTGCAGCGTTGACTTCGTTGATGCCTGTACCGGTAATGTCAACCGTAACAGGTGACGACGGCTCTGAAGCCAGCATGCCGATTTCACCATCAACGACTGTACGTGTGTAAGCTGTAACTGTGTACTGATAGCTTGTGTACTCGTCAATAGGAGCGTCGAAATGGCACGACGTTGCGTCGCTTACCTCCTGCTCGGCATACACGTATGAGTAGGTGTCACCGGCCTTAAGAGCCTGCGAAACGGCGAAGTCGTCAATCATAATCTTGTTCATCGTACCGCCGTATGCTATTTCGATATACGTCTCGGCTGTACCTTTCGTGAAGTTAAGAGTATAGTCCTTAAAGCCTTTTTCGGTTGTAAATGTCTTGGTTTCTACGGGCGTTGAACCGTCACCGTTATATATATTGACTGTCACTATGCTCCCACTCTCATAATCACCGTAATACGTTTCGGCAAGGTTCATATTCAAGGTAAACGCCCCTCCATTGTTGGACAAGTCGATTCCCGGAGTCTTCAGATAGCCTTGGCTGTCATAAGGGGCTATACCTATATAACCTTCGGCAAGGCAATAGCTCATGCAATCCCATCCCGGCTGCTTGACGTATTTGTTTATATCGTCGGCTGCATAAAATATCTCAGGATCATCAAGAGTTCCTATTGTAACGCCGGAAAAATCGTCTTCAAAAACATTTACGTCTTCATCGGCAGCCAATACCTTTGTGCAGTTAAGCGCTACAAGGTACTGTGTAGCCTTGTCAACGGCCTCCCAATTCGCAGTGAAGCCGGTTGAAGTAACGTCGGAAGCAGGCAGCGACTTCGGGGCTGGCAGCTCGCTGATTACTTCAACCACCTCTATTTCATTGGAATATTCGGAAACATTGCCATCAACCTTTGCACGGACAGTGAAGTAGTAAGTCTTACCTTCTGTCAGGCCTGTAACTTCATACGATGTGCCTGTAACTTCCTTGTCTTGAAGCAAATAATTTTTTTCGCTGTCATAAACATCAAGCAGGTAGCTTGCAGCTCCGCTAACTGATGTCCAACGGGCGGTAAACGATGTGCCGTCAGCCTTGGTAGGCTGCAAAGCCTCGGGCGCGGAAACGAAAGCATCGCTCGCTTCAACCTTTACATTGTCGATAAGGATGCCGTCCGAAGCCATATAAGGCGCGAACTTAACAACATAAGAAGAAAGCCAATAAGAAGTAGTTTCCAACACACATGATACATGTTGCCATTCGGCATCATAGAGAAAATCTGTCTTGGAAGGGCTATCATATGAAGAATAGCTGGAACCTATCGTTACGGTATAGCCCCCACCATAATCAGCAAGGCTCCTCACATCAAACGAAACCTTGATTTTCTTTGCCGTAACAGAGCCTATCCTGTCAGTCGCAAGATTGCCGCCGTCGGCTATTTTAAGCATTCCGCCTGCCTCATAGACATACTTTCCACTCCAGCCATCCAAGACTTCGCTCAACCTATTAGAATAGACAGTGGAAATGTCTGTTGTTCCAGGCTGCTCCTCTGAACCGTTTGTAAACCCAGAGAAGTCCTCGTCGAATATTACTTGAGGGTCTTGGGCATGGAGACTTGTGCTACAAATACCCCCCCGATAACAAATGTTAACAGAAGTAATGTTTTCTTCATAGTTGAATTGTTTTTAATTATGTAAATAAAGTATATGCACCTCTGTGCATGATGCAATGTTTTGCAAACAATTAATTAGTATTTGGCAAAAATAAAATATTTCATTTATACTACAAAATTATTTGTTTATAAAATTAAAAATTATGCAATAAATTTTCAAAAACCGGGATTATCCTGTTTTTATACATAAAAGACCAGACTTGATAGATGATTATTCCAACAATATAACACAGCCATTATTTTTCCATTTCCTTTACAAATTAAAATCACGAAATAAATCAGACGGCGATGAAAAAACATAAAGACATCGTCGCGAACGACTACTAAACAATGCGCAGACAACGTCATTCGCACAAAAAAGCCGTGAAAAGCAAGTGAAAAAGCCACAGAAAAGCTGCCTGTTGACGACCTTCATTGATTTAAAAGACAACGTTTCATTATGCAAAATGCGGTGTTTCACATTGCGAAACACCGCATTTTGCCATCTTGCTGATTACCAGCAAAGCAACGATAAAGCGTAAAATACTGAACCACAGGCATTTACAAGAACCGCGCAAAAACGTACTTTTTCTACACAAAACACCGTTTAAGCCGCACCACCGGCCTTGTAGAAGCCTTAACTGACTATGCCGTCATCATTTTGGATGCATTTACACTCCTGCCGTCAGCCCGTCAGAACCTCGTCATAAATTCTATTACGAGCTTGTCTTTCTCTGAAGGCTTTGCAATGGCTCCGCTGCGGTAAAAGTATTTCTCGTAGTTCAGACGTATGTCCGAGACGAAAGGCAAGTCGAGACTGAATGTAAGTCCGCCCGTAAGGCGCGAGCGGCGGTAATCGTTGATTACGAGTGTGCCGGCCTCGTCCTCGTCGCCGTTAGTGTTGTGGCGTTTGCCGTCGCTATGGTCGCTCATGTAGTCGTAGCGCACAAGTGGCGATATTTTCTTGAAAAAACACTTGCGCAGAGGTATGTCGTAGCTCACGAAAGCATCAACGGCATGCACGGGCTTGAATGCGCCATGGCCGTAATGCTTGTACAGGTATTCGACCTCTACGTGCCAACCATGGGCGTGGTAGTACGCTCCGGCGTCATACATCATCACTGACACGTTGTCGGGCTTGATTTTCTGCGTGCTCAGCGTGAGGTTGAATCCACGTGGGAAAAACAGCTGCGCCTTGGCCGAGAAGTTTACGTTGTTCGTCCAAAAGTCCTTCTGGTCGGTAAGTCCAGAGCCGTTGAACATGCCGGCCTGAAGCGTTATGGGGAAGCCTACGTTGAACGAGTAGCCAATGGTTGCGCCCACGTCGCGCACGTTGCCCACCTGCTTAGCTATGAACGAGCGGTTGGCAAAGTACTGCAGGTGGGGCGAACGGTGGGCGTCGATGGTGAATGGGGCGCGCATCTGGCCTATGGTGAAGTCGAGCCCGCGCAATGGCTTTATGCGCGTGTATGTATCGAGCATCTTGATTTGGCCTTCGTCGGAAAGGTCGATTTCAACCTTGTACGACACAACCTTGTTTATGTTGCCGTCAAGGCTCACCCTGGCGTTACGCACCTGGAAGCGCCCTTGGTTCTCCTCCGTCTGGTATTCGTACTTTCCGCGTATGGTGCCGTGCACCTTCGGCGTGCGGTCTACCTTGTCTTCATCGTCGTCGGCCATAGCCGTGACGGAAGCGCAAACGGCAAAAAGCACAGCCAATAATACTTTACGGTTCATTGAACAGAATTTTTTAAGTTAAGAATAGAAGAACGAATGATTTAAAGGTATTGCAGGTAATGAGCTCTTCACTCCTCGTCCTTCATTCTTCATTGACATTTCATATTTCGCCGCAAAATTAAGCATTATGTATTACAAAACAGTTACAAAATGAATAAGAAAAGGTGAGAAGGCTGGAAAGGTAAAAATGTAAAAAGGTAGAAAGGTAAAAAGGTAGAAAACAAGGATAGAGCTTTTTGCTGAATGTGCAGCTTTTTTACCTTTTTACTTTTTTACCTTTTCACCTTTCTAAAACGGAAACAGCAGCGGCAATACGAACACCATTACCACGCCCATTACTATTTGCAAAGGCAGTCCCACCCTGACATAATCCATGAAAGTATAGCGACCGGCCTGCATCACGAGGGCGTTTGGCGGCGTAGAGAACGGAGATGCGAAACACATGCTGGCACCGAGAGCCACTGCGAAAAGGAACGGATACGGGCTTAAGCCCACTTCAGTGGCAGAAGCGAAAGCAATGGGAGCCATGAGCACTGCTGTGGCTGTATTGCTTATAAACATGGTGAGCAGCGACGTAGTAAAGTATATCCCGGCCAACAGCACGTAAGGACCGTAGCCGCCGAGACCACTCACAAGCGTATGCGAGATGGCGGCCGACGCTCCGGTCTTCTCCAATGCCACCGACATGGGCATCATGGCGGCAATAAGCACAACGCTTTCCCAGTTGATCGTCTTGTATGCAGCCTCCACGTTGCGGAAGCACCCCGTAAGCACCATCAGTACGGCGGCTATCATAACGGCAGTGACCGGAGCTACGGGTATGAAGTCGAACACCATCATGGCAACCATCGCCAGCATTATGAGGGCCGCCAGCGGTGCCTTGTAGTCAAGCGTCACCTTTGCCGCCTCCTCAAGAGGCTGCCCTAACACCACCCACTTCTCTTCTTCGCCACCTAATCGGCTGATGCTTGCCCATGTGCCTTGCACGAGCAACACGTCGCCTGCGTGAAGGCGCACAGCAGCCAGGCCGTACATTATATATTCCCCTTTGCGCCGTATACCCATTATGTTGATACTATACTTCGAGCGGAAACCGGCCTCGCTCACTTGTCTTCCAACAAGGCCTGACTCAGGCAACAACACAATTTCAGCCATGCCGATGTCGTAGAAGTCGAACTTTCCGCTGCCGGATGCGTCCTTTGGCGGAACCGCAAGCGAATAGTCGGATGCAAAGCGCAAAGCCTGCTCCTTGTCGCCTGTAATGTAAAGCACGTCGCCCTCCTGCACAACGGTACGCGGCCCTGCTGGCATCTGGCTGACGTTCCTTATCAGCCCCTGCTTCGTTGTCTCGCGCCTTACTTCGAGCACAGACAGTCCATAGCGATTGCGAATGTCAAGTTCGGCCATGCTGCGCCCCTTCATCTGCGAACCTCGTCCTACTACGAAACGCCACAGATTGTCAGCTAACCGATACTCGCTCACCAGCTGTTCAAGCGACTTGGCCTTCATCTTGCGGTCGGCATCGTCGCCCTTTTTCTTGCCAAGAAACCACTTGCTTAAAGGAAGCAGTACTATCACGCCGACGGCGATGCACACCAAGCCGACAGGAGTGAACGAAAAAAATGACAACGGCTCGTACCCTTCAGCCACAAGTGCGTCCTGTATCACGAGGTTGGGCGGCGTACCGATGAGCGTAAGCATGCCTCCCATACTACTGGCGAAAGCCAAAGGCATGAGCATGCGGCTGGCATCGACCTTGGCCTTTGCGGCAAGGCTAACCACTATTGGCAGCATCAGAGCCACCGTGCCCGTGTTACTGACAAACGCCCCGATAGCCGACGTCACAGCTATTACCAGCAGAAATAGGCGCAGCTCGCTGTCACCGGCCAGTTTCATAATGCGGCCGCTAATCATCTTGGCCAGTCCGGTCTGGAATATAGCACCGCCGACAACGAACAAACCGACCATCATTATGACTACGCTGTTGGAAAAGCCGGCAAGAGCTTCATCCGGAGTGAGTATGCCAAACACCATGAGCAATATCAATGCGCACACAGCCACAACGTCGGAACGTATCTTGCCGATGGCAAAGAAAACAGCCGCTACGGCAAGGATTGCAAGGGTTATGAACATAATTTAAAGAAAAAGTGAAAGGGTGAAAAAGTGAAAGGGTGAGAAACTTCTCACTCTTTCACAATTAAAATTACCAAAGTTTCAACCGCTCTTCTTTCGGCAGGTACATCTTGTCGCCCGGTTTCACACCGTAAGCAGCATACCATGCGTCGATATGCGGCAATGCGCCGTTGACGCGCCATTCGCCAAGAGAGTGCGGATCCATCTTAGTGCGGTTGCGGATTTCCTCCTCGGTGATGTTTGCCGCCCATACGCCGGCGTACGCAAGGAAGAAACGTTGGTCAGGGGTAAGCCCGTCGATAGTCTTCAACGGAGCGTCCTTGGTGGCGTGTTTGTAGGCGTTGAAGGCAACTTCCAGTCCGCCGTGGTCGGCAAGATTCTCTCCGAGTGTAAGCCTACCGTTGGCGTTGAGGTCGGGCAACACCTTGATGGCAGAGAAGAATGCGGCGTATTCATCGGCGCGTTTGTTGAAGTTGTCAGCATCCGAAGCCGTCCACCAGTCGGTCATGTTACCATTCTTGTCATAATGACGGCCCTGGTCGTCGAACCCGTGAGTCATCTCATGACCTATCACAACGCCGATGGCACCGTAGTTGAACGCGTCGTCAGCTGTCGGGTCAAAGAAGGGTACCTGCAGTATGCCGGCAGGGAAGCATATTTCGTTTGTCGTGGGGTTGTAGTATGCGTTGACCGTCTGAGGAGTCATAAACCACTCTTCCTTGTCAACAGGCTTGCCTGCACGGTAGTCAATATCCCACTTCGCCCAGAACTTACGGCAGTTCTGCACGTTCTCATAGAAAGAGAGCTTGGGGTCGATTGTCAGCCCCGACATGTCTTTCCACTGGTTGGGATAACCAATCTTCACGTAGAAAGAGTTGAGCTTGTCAAGAGCAGCCTGCTTCGTCTCGGCGCTCATCCAGTCTTGAGCCTTGATACGCTCGCCGAGTGATATTTGCAGGTTTTTCACGAGTTTTTCCATCCTCTCCTTTGAAGATGCCGGGAAGTAACGCTCAACATACATCTTGCCAAGAGCCTCGCCCATCTGCGCTTCTACATGAGCCGTAGCGAGTTTCCAGCGCGGATGGTTCTCCTTCCGTCCCGACATGGTGCGCCCGAAGAAGTCGAAGTTGGCCTCAACCACATCATCGCTCAAATAGCTTGCAGCGGAAAGGATTGCATCCCACTCCATGTAGGCGCGCAACTCGTCGGCGGTGATGCCTGCCAGCACGCTGTTGGCTCCCTTAACGAAGTCTGGCTGGCCTACTACCATCTCCTTAAAGTATTCTGTCTTCACACCTTCCGCGTTAAGCATTTTCGTCAAGTTGACGTTGGGATAATTGCTTTCAAACTGCTCAAGGGTCATCTTGTTGTAGTTTGCCTCTACGTCACGCAGTTCAGTCTGCGACTTTGAAACCTTAGCCAACGCAGTCTCAACCTTCAGGATGTCCGCCATCTTCTTCTGCGCGTCGGCCTCGGAGAAGCCGAAAAGCTTGAACATGCGCACTATGTGCTTTTTGTAAGCCTCGCGGATGGCTGTAGTTGCAGAATCGGTATCAAGGTAATACTCTTTCTGTCCGAGCACAAGACCGCCCTGGTATATGTTCAATATGTTCATCTTGGCATTCTTCTCGTCGGCTCCGAAGCCGATGCCCATCGGCAGTCCGTAGCCGAATGTAGCATATTTCAGCTGCAATGCGCGCAGGTCTTCAACGGTCTTTGCACCCTCAAACTCATTGATGAGAGGCATCACGGGCTTCACTCCTTCAGAGTTGCGGCGCACGGAATCCATTGCCAACTTGTAAAAGTCACTGAGCTTCTGCTCGGTAGTGCCGGCCTGATAAGTATTCTTCAGCAGGTCTGTCAGGATTGCGTTGATACGCTTGTTGTTGTCAAGTGCAAGCTGGTCGAAACTGCCGAAGCGTGAATAAGCCGCCGGCAGGGGATTGTTCTTCATCCATCCGCCGCAGGCATATTTGTAAAAATCATCGGCCGGGCGGACGCTTGTGTCAAGGTTGGACATGTCGATGCCCGACTTCAACTGCGCCTGTGCGTCAACGGTCATTGTGACCGAGGCGAACAGCACCATTGGAATAATGTGTTTCATTTTCATAATCAAACCTTTTTATTGGGTATATTCTTCGTTTTTCTTCTTTCAGTCAGTCATTTTTTCAAGCTCTTCGGAAAGTTGTTCCCAGCGGTCGACCTCCCCGTCAAGAGCCTTCTTCGTCTCCGTATACTCCGTAACGAGAGTCATGTCGCTTGCCTTGTCAGGCTGGCACAGAATGCCGTCAAGTTCCTTCAGCCGGGCTTCCAGCCGCCCAATCTTGGCTTCGCTGTCGGCCACGGCTTTCTCCGCTTTGCGCAACTTCTTCTGCATTTCCTTGCGCTCGGCGTATGACAAGGCAGAAGCATTCGGCACAGAAGACGGCGTTTCAGCCTGTGCAGTCTGCCTGCCGGTATCGGCCTTGCCTGCGGCGGCTTTCCTCTCGCCCTGCTGTCCCAATATCTCGTTCTTAGTCTGCTCGTCGGCATGGCGGCTCGAAAGATAGTCGTATATACCGCCGAGATGTTCTTTTACATGGCCTCCGCCAAACTCATAGACTTTGGAAACCAGCCCGTCGAGGAACTCGCGGTCGTGGCTCACCACGATAACCGTGCCGTCAAAAGCCTTGATGGCTTCTTTCAGCACATCCTTCGACGGCATGTCAAGATGGTTGGTAGGCTCGTCGAGAATCAGAAGGTTGACAGGTTCGAGCAGCAGACGTATCATCGCCAAGCGGCTGCGTTCGCCGCCGCTAAGCACCTTCACCTTCTTTTCCGACGCCTCGCCGCCGAACATGAACGCGCCGAGAATGTCGTTTATACGCAGGCGTATGTCGCCCTTGGCCACGTTGTCGATGGTCTGGAATACGGTAAGATTCTCGTCGAGCAGCTGCGCCTGGTTCTGCGCAAAATAGCCGATTTGTACATTGTGGCCGATTTTCAGCGTGCCGGTGAAAGGGATTTCACCCATGATACACTTTACGAGCGTCGACTTTCCCTCACCGTTCTTGCCCACAAAGGCCACCTTCTCGCCGCGCTTTATGGTGAACGTAACGCCGCTGAACACTGTGTGTTCGCCATAATCCTTGCGCACTCCGTCACAGATTACGGGATAGTCGCCGCTGCGCAGGCATGGCGGAAACTTCAGGTGCATGGCCGAATTGTCAACCTCGTCAACCTCGATGGGCACGATTTTCTCCAACTGCTTTATGCGGCTCTGCACCTGCACGGCCTTTGTCGGCTTGTAGCGGAAACGCTCTATGAAGTCCTTTATGTCCGCTATCTCCTTCTGCTGGTTCTCATAAGCGCGCAGCTGCTGCTCACGCCGCTCTGCGCGAAGGCTCACATACTCGTCGTACTTCACCTTATAGTCAACCACCTTGCCACAGCTTATCTCCAACGTGCGGTTCGACACATTATTAATAAACGCGCGGTCGTGGCTTACAAGCACAACGGCCTTGGCACTCGTGGCAAGGAACTGCTCGAGCCACTGTATGCTCTCTATGTCGAGATGGTTGGTAGGCTCGTCAAGCAGCAGCACGTCCGGCCGCTCAAGCAGTATCTTGGCAAGCTCTATGCGCATGCGCCATCCGCCGCTGAACTCGCGCGTAGGGCGCTCTAAGTCTGTACGCGTGAAGCCCAATCCCATCAAGGTACGCTCTATGTCGGCCTCGTAGCCCTCTGCGCCCATCATCATATAGCGTTCATGCTCGCGCGTAAACTTGTCGACAAGAGCCATGTATTCAGGACTGTCATAGTCGGTACGCGAGGCCAGCTCGTCATTCATGCGGTCGATGCGCGCCTTCAGTTCCGTGTTGCCGGCAAACGCCTTCCGGGCCTCTTCGCGCACTGTAGTGTCGTCGGTAAGCACCATTACCTGCGGCAGGTAGCCTATTGTAGTGTCCGCCGGGACGCTAACCGTACCCTCTGTGGGCTTCTGCAAGCCGCAAAGTATCTTGAGCATGGTGGACTTCCCCGCACCATTCTTGCCCACAAGGGCTATGCGGTCGCGGTCGTTGATGACGAAACCTGCATCGCTGAAGAGCGGCTTCACACCAAACTCCACTTTCAAATGTTCTACAGAAATCATATCTTCATATTACATCAAAAGAGCCTTGCTGACACTTGTACGCCAAAGGCTGCACAATGTACGGCACACTCTTTTGGTTCGCAAAGTTAAGCAAAAATCCCGTCTCGACAAACATTTGTAGTGGAAAAGCATACTTAATGGGCAGCCATGCAGGCGCAGGGAAAAGGCGACTTGCGCGGAAGCGTTTTGCAAAAGGCCGTCTTTCGCCGTGTAAAAGGTGGCCTTTCGCCGTGCAAAAGACCGTCTTTCGCAACGCAAAAGACCACCTTTTGGAAAGCCCCCTGAAACAAGGCGTTACGGAAGCGGTGTCAGGCCAAAGTACAACAAAGTATAAAGATAATTTCAATATTCGGCGGAAAATGTGTAAGTTTGCATCCAAATTAGTAAAAACAGGTATTTTTATCATGGCAAAAGAATTAAAAGACTTGACCAAAAGGGCTGACAACTACAGCCAGTGGTACAACGACTTGGTTACAAAGGCCGACCTTGCCGAGCAGTCGGCCGTACGCGGCTGTATGGTGATAAAGCCTTACGGTTACGCTATTTGGGAAAAGATGCAGCATCAGCTTGACAAAATGTTCAAGGAAACCGGCGCACAGAACGCATATTTCCCTCTGCTCATACCAAAGTCGTTCCTATCTCGCGAAGCCGAGCACGTTGAAGGCTTTGCAAAGGAATGCGCCGTGGTGACACACTACCGCCTGCGCGCCAAGGAGGACAAAAGCGGCGTTGAGGTTGACCCCTCGGCACGCCTGGAAGAGGAACTGATTATCCGCCCGACATCGGAAACCATAATATGGAACACATACAAGAACTGGATTCACTCATACCGCGACCTGCCGCTGATGTGCAACCAGTGGTGCAACGTTATGCGTTGGGAGATGCGCACTCGTCCGTTCCTGCGCACATCGGAGTTCCTCTGGCAGGAAGGCCACACGGCACACGCCACACGCGAGGAGGCCGAGGCCGAAGCGCAGAAGATGCTCCACGTGTATGCCGAGTTTGCGGAGAAGTGGATGGCCGTGCCCGTAGTGCAGGGAGTGAAGAGCGAGACGGAGCGTTTCGCAGGCGCGCTTGACACTTACACCATTGAAGCAATGATGCAAGACGGCAAGGCTTTGCAAAGTGGAACGAGCCACTTCCTCGGACAGAACTTCGCAAAGGCGTTCGACGTGACATATCTTAACAAGGAAAACAAGCCCGAATACGTATGGGCTACGTCGTGGGGAGTGTCTACCCGCCTCATAGGCGCGCTTATCATGACCCACTCTGACGACAACGGACTCGTACTGCCGCCTATGCTCGCCCCCATACAAGTGGTTATCATCCCGATAACCAAGGGCTCGGAACAGCTGCAGGCCATAACCGAAAAACTTACACCGGTAATCAACGCCCTGCGCGAAGCCGGCATATCTGTCAAGTATGACGATGCCGACAACAAGCGTCCGGGCTTCAAGTTCGCCGACTACGAGCTTAAGGGCGTGCCCGTCCGCCTCGTCATGGGCGGACGCGACCTCGAGAACAACACTCTCGAAATAATGCGCCGCGACACTCTGGAGAAGGACACAGTGCCTGTTGACGGCATCGTTGAGCGCGTAGAACAGTTGCTCAAAGACATTCAGGACAACATGTTCAAGAAGGCGAAGGCTTACCGCGACGCACGCATCTACGAGTGCGACAACTACGAAGAGTTCAAGGAGCGCATCAAGGACGGCGGCTTCTTCCTCTGCCACTGGGACGGCACAGCCGAAACAGAGGCACGCATCAAGGAGGAAACACAGGCCACGATACGTTGCGTTCCGTTCGGCGTAGAGCAGACCGAAGGCATCGACATGGTGTCAGGCAAGCCAGCAAAACACCGCGTAATCATAGCAAGAAGCTACTAAAAAATTAAGGGCTAAGAATTAAGAGTTAAGAAAAATACATTTTGTCGGTTGTGCACAGCAGCAACAAAAACGGTTGGTATTTTTCTTAGCTCTTAATTCTTAACTCTTAAATTCAATTCACTCAATTTCTTTTTTCTTAATTCTCAACTCTTAATTCTTAATTAAACCAAGTGCTTGTCGAGCTTGCCGTAAGGCTTATCAACCTCGTCGCGCCAAGGCAATGCGCGATGTGCGGATGCCGGCTCGGCATAGGCGAGGACGTGATATGCACCGCATGCAACATCGGGCTGCCGCGAACCGGCTACGCGGCGAAGCCTTACGACAATGAGATGGCAAAGCTTTTTTGGGGACGCATACCTGTTGAAAAGGCCGCGGCGCTGTTCTTTTACAGGGCACATTCGGATGCAAGCAAAATCATATACAGGCTGAAATACCTGAACCATCCTGAAACAGGGGAGCTTATGGGGCGCATGGCCGCCATGGAGTTTGCCGCCAAGCATTTCTTTGACGGTATAGACGCGATAGTGCCCATACCGCTTTCAAAAAAGAGGAAACGCGAACGCGGATACAACCAAAGCCTCGAAATAGCACACGGAGTAAGTCAGATAACACGCTTGCCAATAATAAGCAATGCTGTAAAAAGAAAATCGTTTAAGGGCAGCCAGACGCAAATGAACCGCTGGCAAAGGAACGAAAACGTGGAAGACGAATTCGTCCTGAAAGACAGCGAAGCCGTAAAAGGCAGGCACATACTGATAATAGACGACGTGGTTACCACCGGCGCAACAATAATATCATGCGCCACCGAACTGGCTAAGGCCAGCGGCGTGAAGTTCAGTGTAATGTCATTGGGACTTACGAAATGACAGACGGACACTTGTCCGCACAGCCTCAAGCATCTAATTCCGAATACTTCTTATGCCCCTTGGCATAATACTGCCAAAGGATTGAACGGCGGTATATGCCCTTAACATCGTCAACCTTTCGGCCAGCCTGCACCTTCGCCCTCACTTCCCGGTACTCCGGCAGCCACTTCTTGAAAGCTTTTCGCCCGTTGACTATGGCCTTGAAGTCGCCGAAACGTCCCGACAGCAAAGCCTGGAAGGCGGCAAGGTAATCCAAGAAAAGCCGCACACGCATCACGTGACGAAGCTCATTGTCGGGCAGATTCTTGTAAAGCATGGTAAGGTTGTTGCGGAAATTCAGGTAGGTTTTCATTGGATTGTTCTTCGGCAACGTGCCTCCACCGATGTGATAGACAAAGCTGTCGGGAATGCAATATATCTTCTTGCCATACAGACGCATGCGCCAGCACAAGTCAATCTCCTCGCTGTGGGCGAAAAAACGAGCATCGAAACCGCCTGCCTGCTTAAAGTCGGCAGCCCTGACAACCATGCACGCACCAGTGGCCCACAATATCTCGGCCTCATAATCGTATTGCCCGTCGTCATATTCCAACGTGTCGAATACCCTGCCCCGGCAGAAAGGATAACCGTAACGGTCAAGATAGCCTCCGCAGGCTCCGGCGTATTCAAAAGCGTCCCGTTCTTTCATTGACAACAGTTTGGGCTGACACGCCGCCACGTCGGCATTGTTGTCCATGAATTCTATCAACGGAGTGAGCCAATGATGTGACACTTCCACATCAGAATTAAGCAGAACATAATATTCAGCTTCTATCTGTTCCAGCGCCCGGTTGTACCCTTCGGCAAAGCCCCAGTTCTTTTCCAAGACGATGACACGCACCTCCGGGAAGTGCATCTTCAGGACTTCGAGGGAGTTGTCGGTCGATGCATTGTCGGCAACATATACCACAGCCTCGTCACGGGAGTAATCAAGCACGTTTGGAAGAAAGCGCGTAAGCATCTCCACCCCATTCCAGTTCAGTATGACAATAGCGGTCTTGTCCATATCATAAAATAGCTTTTAATGCGGTCTTGTCATGGTTGAAACCGCCCAACTTCACCGTAATTATTTGGTTGTCCAATTCGTCATTCCCATCTGACGGCGGCAACTCCACACGTATGTAGTTGCGTGTGAAACCGTGCATCGCCCTGCCCCACGTTGCCTTCTCAAACAAAACTTCGGCCTCGGAGCCTATATGCCGGGCATAAAAAGCCTCCGTTTTCTCATCGGACAAGTCCAAAAGACGCTTGCTGCGCAGTTTCTTGTCCGCATCGGAAACGACATACGGTATTTTCAACGCCGCCGTTCCGGGACGTTCTGAATAAGGGAACACGTGCAGCTGGGTGACATCCAACGATTTTATAAAATTGTATGTATCCTCAAACAGCTCCGGCTTTTCCCCCCTTGTGCCCACCATCACGTCAACGCCTATAAACGCATCGGGCATTATCTGCTTTATAAGCTTGATTTTATGGGCGAACAACGAGCGGTCGTAACGCCGGTGCATGAGGCGCAACACTTCGTCAGATCCACTCTGCAAAGGTATGTGGAAATGCGGCATGAACGCCCTGCTATTCGCACAATATTCGATAAGCCCGTCGTCAAGCAAATCTGGCTCGATACTGCTGATGCGGTAACGGCTGATGCCTTCTACCCCATCCAACGCCTTTACGAGGTCGGTAAAACTCTCACCCGTACTTCTTCCGAAGTCGCCTATGTTCACCCCGGTGAGCACAATCTCCTTTCCACCCTCGGCAGCGGCCTGACGTGCCTGTGCAACAAGCGACTCTATACTTGGGTTACGGCTGAAACCACGGGCGTAAGGAATAGTGCAATAAGTGCAGAAATAATTGCAACCGTCCTGTACTTTAAGGAAATATCTGGTACGGTTACCGCGCGAACAACTTGGCGCAAACGTCTTTATATCCTTAGTCTTTACCGTATGATGACGATGAAGTGACGTCTCCTGCCTTGCGCCCGACCATGCCTCGGACAGGAATTGTATAAGGTCGGCTTTCTCATTTGCACCCAATACAAGGTCAACACCGTCAATCCCGGCCACCGTTTCAGGCTTCAGCTGGGCGTAACACCCTGTTACAACTACAAAAGCTCCCGGGTTTTCACGCACCATGCGGTGTATAGCCTGACGGCATTTATGGTCGGCTACTTCAGTGACTGAACACGTATTGATTATGCAAATGTCCGCACCATTGCTCACAGTGCGCACCCCCATATCACTCAAAAGCCGTCCGAAAGTTGATGTTTCGGAGAAATTCAACTTGCAGCCAAGCGTAAAATAAGCGGCGGTTTTACCTTGAAAAGCCGATGTATCAATCATTATTATATCTTACTTTACGGCCAACAACAATAAAAGGCCGCCTCTTGAGGAGTATTACACCTTATTATATAATAGCCCTGCAAACGCTCTCCGCCAATAAGAAAGAAACTTCCCGGCATCACGGTGCATTTTGCATGGCGCAAAGGTACGAAAAAAAGTCGACACGAGTGTAATCCAACAACATTTCTTAATGCCAATAGAAAATTTAACAGATGTTAGCTGTTTGTATATGACTGATACTCAATGATTTATAAAAAAGTTACAAAGATTGGTCGAAAAAAAGCATAAAAAAGAGAACAACGTATTGAAAAAATACTTACCTTTGCAGCGTTTTAATAAACAAATGATTGTTTTACAGATTTAAAAAGCAAAGAAAATGAAAAAGTTAGTTTTAATGTTCGTAGCTATCGCAGCTATCTCTTTCGCATCTTGTGGTAACAAAACAGCCAACCCTGAGGCTGCTGATTCTACAGCAACTGACACTGTAGCTGTTGACACATTGGCTGCTGACACTGTTGCTGCTGACACTGCTGCTGTTGACACAACTGTTGCTGATAATTAGCTACAACAATTAAAAGCGAGTAAAGCCGTAGGACTAAGTCCTGCGGCTTTTGCTTTATGCTCTTATAAAGGCAGGAAATACAGGAGATAAGACTCTAAACCGTAACGTAAAACGCGGCGTTCCCGATTGTGGAACGCCGCGTTTTCCATTGTGACAATATCCTAAATATTCAAATCCTGAACTTCAGACACTCGCTTATGCGCTGCATTGTGGTGAGCCGTGTGGGCACAAGCGGCAGGCGTAACACGTTTTCTATCATACCCATTTCATGAAGCATGGCCTTTACGCCGGCCGGATTTCCGTCAACAAATAGCAGGTTGAACAAGTCTGTAAACTTATGGTGTATCTTGCGCGCGCTCTCTATTTCGCCGTTCATCTCGAGGCGTATCATACGTGAAAACTCTTTAGGCAGGGCGTTGCCTATTACCGATATTACCCCAACCGCACCGCAGGCCACCATCGGGAAGGTCAGTGCGTCGTCGCCGCTGATTACGTCAAACGTGTCAGGTTTGTTCTTTATGATTTCGTCCACCTGCTCAAGACTTCCGGCGGCTTCCTTTATTCCTACGATGTTCGGACAGTCTGTAGCCAGCCGCACCGTAGTTTCCGCCTTCATGTTGACCCCCGTGCGCCCCGGAACATTGTAAAGAACAACCGGAAGGTCGGTTGCCGCTGCAATAGTCTTGAAATGCTGGTAAAGACCTTCCTGGGAAGGTTTGTTGTAATAAGGGCAAACACTCAGTACGCCGTCAATGCCAGAAAAGTCGCCGGTCTGCAACTCATTCACCACCTCCGCAGTGTTGTTGCCGCCGCAGCCCATAAGGATTGGCACCTTGCCGCCAGCCATTTCGACAACAAGCTGCTTAATTCTCGACTTCTCGTCACGGGTCAGTGTCGGTGTCTCGCCCGTCGTTGCGAGAATGCAAAAGAAGTCTGCACCGCCTGCAAGCTGGTAGGCAATGAGCCTCTTCAGGGCTTGATAGTCAACAGAACCGTCCGGAGAAAACGGGGTTACCAATGCTATGCCCAACCCCTTGAATATGTTATATGCCATAAAAACAAGCTTATTTCATTAATAATCGAATGCAAAAGTACTATTTTTACGTCAAAAAGCAAAATTTTCAACAAACAAGTTTTAAGCATACAAGTGCACAAGTAAACAAGTTGACAAGCAAACAAGCAGACGAGTTAACAAATATAAGGCTTGCCAACTTGTCTGCTTGTCAACTTGTATACTGCAAAACTACTTCGACCCGATATACAGGAACACCATTCCGAGCAACACAAGTATAAGGTCAACAACCTTGCTCTTCAGGTTTTTCTCATGCAAGAGCACTGCACCGAACAGGAACGACACAATAACGCTGCCGCGCCTTACCATCGACACGACGCTAATCATTGCACCGGGAATGCTCAACGCATAGAAATAAACAAAGTCGGCAGCGCTAAGGAATATGCTTATAAGTATGATGCACCAGTCCCAGCGGAACGGCGTGGTATGCTTGCGCTTAGGCCACCACAGAACAAGCAGCATCACGCCCATCATAAAACACTGATAAATGTTGTACCAGCTCTGCACCATCATTCGGTCAAGTCCTACCCCACCGTGCCCTGCCGGAGCCATGAGATACTTGTCGTAAAGGCCGCTCACCGCCCCGAGCAGTGCGGCAAGCACGATGAAATATATCCAGCGGTCGTGCTTGAAGTCGATGCCCTCCTTCTTTCCGCTGCGGCTCAACATGAAGAACGACGCCACGGCCAACGCTACGCCAATCCACTGGTAAACGTTTAGACGCTCACCGAACACTATGAACGCGCCGACAAGCACCATCACGGGGCGCGTAGCATTGATAGGGCCGACGATGGTGAGCGGCAGGTGCTTCATGCCGAAATACCCGAACACCCACGACGCCAGCACAATGACGCTTTTCAGTATGATGTACTTGTGCATGTCCCATCCGCCTCCAGCAACTTTGAGCATCGTGCCATCGAGCAAGCCTGTCGTGGCCGACAGTACGATGAACGGAAGGAAAATGAGCGACGAAAACAACGTGTTGAGAAACAGCACGGGGATGACGGCGTTACCGTCAAGCGACTTTTTCTTGAACGAATCGTAAAATCCGAGCAAAGCTGCGGATAGAAAAGCCAACAGTAACCACATTCTAAATGAAAATTAAAAGTGAAAAATGAAAAATCAAATTGCAGGGGATATACAAGGAATAGCCGTTAATCCCTACTCCTTCTCTCCTTACTCCTTTACTTCTTCTCTCCTTCCCTCCTTCAATACAATATCTTTTCAAGGAACAAGGCACACGCCGGAACGCTGTCTCCGGCAGCCGAACGCGACCTGCCCTCTATTATTTTCCTAAACCCGGCGGTGTCAATGCGGCCTCGCCCCACATCGAGCAGCGTACCTACCACGGCACGCACCATGTTGCGCAGGAAGCGGTTTGCAGTGATTACGAAGTGCCAGCCGTACTCATCATCCTGCACCCAGCGTGCCTCGGTTACGTTGCAGAGAGTCGTCTTCACGTCGGTATGGCTTTTGCAGAACGACGCGAAGTCGTCATACTCAAGCAACGTGGCCGCCGCCTCGTTCATCTTGCCGAAGTCGGGCAGGTAATACAGCTCGCACGAGTATGCCCTGCGGAACGGGTCGCGCCGTGTATGCACATAATAATGGTACGTGCGCGACACCGCGCTGAACCGCGCGTGCATCTCCGCATCAACAGCCTCAACCCTGTCAGCCGCGATGTCACGCGGCAGCAGCCTGTTCAGCTTGTACACCAGCTGCGGGCAGTCCCAAGCCCTCAGCCGCGTCGAAATGGGCAACCATCATGCGCGCATGTACGCCAGTATCGGTGCGACCTGCACCGATAACGGGCACTTCGCCGCGCAACGCCACCGACAAAGCCCTCTGCAACTCGCCCTGAACGGTGCGCCCCTCCGGCTGCACCTGCCAGCCGCGGTACGCCGTGCCGTCATACTTCAAATAAAGGAAATACCTCTGCATAAGCTATCATCCCCAATGAAAACACGCGTGCAAAAGTACAAAAAATATCTGAAATACGAGTGGACAAGGGACAAGGAACAAGTGGACGAGGGGCATTTGTTTCCGCCACGGCATGTTGTTCGCGGAGCCGTCGGCAACCGCCTGGTTTACAAGCACTTGCAAACGGCGTTCCAAAAGGCCGTCTTTTAGCCTGCAAAAGGCCACCTTTTGGAACGTAAAACATGACCTTTTAGACTGCAAAACACAACCTTTTAAAACTCCGGCAAAAGCCTACCGTCAGTCCGGGCATATGAGGTTTTACTTCAAGAGCATGTCCAATATGTCGCAAATAACTTGTTTTTCGTTGAAAAGTACAGGAAAATGTCCTTATTATGGAGAAAAAAACTTAATTTTGCCACAAAAAGACAAAAAAGAGATAAACGCAAACATTATGGCGGAAAGTATTTATCATTTGCTCCGTTTTTCACTCAAGCTGCTGTCATACATCCCTTTCCGTTTGCTGTACATCATTTCAGACGGGATGTTTTACCTTCTATATTATGTCATCCGCTACCGCCGCGCCATCGTAAGGAAAAACCTCACAGAGTCGTTTCCCGACAAGAATCTGCACGAAATAATACACATAGAGAAGAAGTTTTACCACTTTTTCATGGACATGTTGCTTGAAAGCTGCAAGCTTGCATCGATGTCACAAGAAACGATAAGGCGCCGCATGGCATTCAAGAACGTGGAAGCCGTCAACTCATTCCTGAGCAGCGGCAAATCAGTAGCTGTATATCTCGGCCATTACGGCAACTGGGAATGGGTGTCGTCCATGCCATTGTGGTTGGAAAAAAACACTATCAGCGCCCAGATTTACCATAAATTAAGCAATCAAAGCATGGACAGGCTTATGCTGCACATACGCGAACGCATGGGAGCCGTGAGCGTAGACATGCACAAGACCGCGCGCTACATTACCACTCTGGCTGCCGAACACAAGGTTTGCACAATAGGTTTCATAGCCGACCAGTCGCCAAAGAAAAGGGATGCACACTATTACCTGCATTTCCTCAACCACTACGTACCTGCGCTAACCGGCACGGAAAAAATAATCAAGCACTACGGATTTGAAGCATTTTACCTGAGCGTAAGGCGGACAAGACGCGGTTTTTACGAGGCGGAGTTCATAAAAATGCACGACAATCCCCGTGAACTGGACGACTTCATGCTTACCGACATGTACTTCCAGCACCTGGAGTGTGCCATCAGACAGCAGCCGGAGCTATACCTATGGTCGCATAAACGGTTCAGAGCAGCAAAGAAAGATTTATAAGACAGGATTAAAATTGTGTTTAACTAACAAGAAGAAGCATTTGAAAAATTATGGATATAGACTTTGTTATCACATGGGTTGACATGGACGATGCCAAATGGCAGGTTGACTTCGCCAAATACTCCGGCAACAAAGGCAATACGAAGAACGGAGTGTCTGAAGCCCGTTTCCGCGACTACGGTTTCCTGAAATACTGGTTCAGGGGGGTGGAGAAGTTTGCCCCTTGGGTGCGTAAGATACATTTCATCACTTGCGGGCAGAAACCGGAATGGCTTGACACTACCAATCCGAAAATCAATCTGGTCGATCACAAGGATTATATCCCGATACAGTTCCTGCCGACATTCAACTCTGTTGTTATAGAATATTACCTGCACAAGATACCCGACTTGGCGGAACATTTTGTGTATTTCAACGATGATTTCTACATTATAAACCATATCGGAACAGAACGCTTCTTCCGAAACGGGCTGCCGTGCGACATCGCCGCCTTCCTGTACAACCCATCGTGGTCGCAATGGTACAAGACATTGAGAAACAGCATACAAATAATCAACCGTAACTTCGACAAGAAAGAAGTCACAAAACGCGACCATGACAAATGGTTCTATAAAGGCTACGGCTCGAAAGCACGCTGGAACTACATACTGAAACCATACGGCAAGTTCATCACCCTGCGCACGCCGCACAACGCCCAGCCTTACCTCAAGTCAACATTCGAGGAAGTGTGGGCCGCCGCCGGAAAAGAACTCACCGCAGCATCAGCCAACCGCTTCCGCTCGCCAAGCGACTATACGCCCGAGCTTTTCCGCACATGGCAGATTTGCCGTGGAAACTTCGAACCGTACAACACCTATCAGGACACCAAGATGTTCCCACTCATGCTACGCCCGAAACAGGCTGTAAAGGCCATCCGCGAACAGTCGTACAAGCTCGTATGCCTCAACGACAACGTCCACATACGCAACTACGACATGGTAATGGAGAACATCAAGAACGCCTTTGAGCACATATTGCCAGAGAAATCGAGCTTTGAGAAAGTTTAAGGTTATAAGGTTTTACGGTTATAAGGTTATGCGGTTGTGAGGTTATTGGGTTATGAGGTTATATGGTAGGCAAAAAGCTTAAAGCCGTAAAACCCAACAAACCAATAACAGCAAAACCTCACAATCCAACAACCCCATAACCATATAACCGTAAAAACTCATAACCCTATAACCGTAAAACCGTAAAACCGCATAACCCAATAACCGCATAACCTCACAACCCCACACTATGAAAAAGGTATACGCCGAGATAATAGCAGGGATAATCCCATTCAAAATGGCGCGCAACCGCTGGCGCGGCATACTGCGTTACGGTCCGCTCAAAGCACTGAAACTGATGTACCGGCTGCACCGCGACCACACGCAGCCCCAGTATTACCTTGCAGTCTGCGCAATTGCCAAGAACGAGGGGCCTTATTTCAAGGAATGGATAGAATGGCATAAAAGCAAAGGCGTTGAGAAGTTCTACATATACGACAATGAAAGCACCGACTGCACGAAAGAAGTGCTTGCTCCATATATAGCATCCGGCCTGGTTGAGTACAATTACTTTCCCGGAAACCATGTGCAGCTTGCCGCTTACGACTACTGTTTTGAGAAACACAGACTTGACACACGGTGGCTCGCTTTGATAGACCTCGACGAGTTCATCGTCCCGATAAAGGACAAGAGCATACCCGAATTCCTGCACAGGTTCGAGGACTTTCCTGTCGTTGAAATCAACTGGCTCGTCTACGGCAGCAGCGGAGCGAAGAAGAAGATGCCGGGAACAATGATGGAAAGGTTTAAGCGTCACTCACAATTCAACCATATACTAAACCGCCATGTGAAAAGCATTGTCAACCCACGGCGCGTATTCACCATGACGGGTTGCCACGAAGCGGCACGCATATCTGGCCGCGCCGCCGATTCACACGGCAACCCGATAAGAAAGAACTTCCGTGAACGCGAACCACAACAGGACATCATCCGCATAAACCATTACGCCGTAAGGTCATACGAAGAGTTTACTGAAAAGCAGGCGCGGGGCAGAGCCGCAGGACGGACGAAGGTGCTAAAATTAGAATATTTCCACCGTTTCGACCTGAACGACATCGAGGAAGAGCAATAAGTTACTTCTCAAACTGTGACTTGTCAGGGAAACGGAGGCTCAAAAACTCCGCCATCCTTTTACGGTCTTCATCTGTTGCAAACTCCGAATCGTTCATGCAAAACAGCATTGGATTATACCTTTCCAACTTCTTGTAATGGTTCTCCCTGTGTATATGGAACCTGAATGACGTTCTCTGTGTGACGTAATGCAGATGCGCACGCTTTTCCGCCAGTGCCACATAAGAATATATATTACGCTGAACATCACTTGCACTGCGCACATGATTAGCAAAAGTAGCCTTTATTTCACTATCGAACACCTGCGCGGCATGCTGATAATCGCTCTTCAAGTAGGCATCAATATTATGGTGCGTCTTCCCTCCGTAATAGATGCCATATTTCTTTTCAACCATCTCTGCGGAACGGCGTATAGTCTGAACGTAATTGCTCAATGCCCTTCCTTGCACTTTTTCCTTAAACCACAAAGTGAACTTTCTTAATGGTCTGCGGTTGAACCGTACTATCGGAAGTCCGTCCTGTGCAAAGAAATCATCTGGTTTTACAGGCCTGTTGACAAACATGTCATCATTTGCATAAAGAAAATGCTCCGACAACCCAGGAATATTATACAAGAAATGCTCTATTACTGCAGAGTTAAAGCACGGGAGGCAGATTTCAGGCATTATTTCCTTATGGTCTACAATCCTGACTTTCGGGTTGGAAGTATCGAGCCATGATGGCACCTGATTGTCTGTAACGATATATATTTTATGTATCCATGGAGCATACTGCGCCACCGAACGCAAGCTGTATTTCAGCTCGTCGTTGTCTGCATACCGGCCTTTGCAGTTCACTCCGCGCTGTGTTTCAGCCGTTCCTATGCAGGCGTTACGCTTTGCCTGCCATTCAGGATCGTTGCCGTTCACCCAAAGATATACCAAATCCACATCCATATCGTCTTTTCTCCTTTATCGGTTTTCACTTGCGTTTATAGCCAGTCTCATTTCTCAAACTGTGACTTTCCAGGGAAACGCCTGTTCAAATATTCAGTAACTTTCATCCGGTCGTCATCTGTTGCGTATTCAGAATCGTTCATGCAGAACAGCATCGGATTGTATTCTTCCAGCATTTTATAATGCTTCATGTTCTGTATGTGGAAACGGAACGATGTCTTACGGTCGACATAAACAGGATGTCCGCGCTTCTCCGCCATTGCAACGTATGCGAAGAGGCTGCGTTGTATGTCATTCGCACTTCTTACATGGTTAGTCAAAGTCGGTTCAATCTCCTTCGCGAACATCTGCTCCACACGCTGATAATCACTTTTCAGATAGGCATCTATGTTGTGATGGGTCTTGCATCCGTAAAAAACGCCGTACTCCCTTTCAACCAGCTTCGCAGCGTTATATACAATCTGCACGTAATTCTTGAACTGTATGCCAAGCAGCTTTTTCTTGAACTGCAAGTAGAAGTTTCTCAAGCCGCTGTGGTTGAGCCTGATTATCGGCAGGCCGTCGTCGGCAAAAAAGAAGCCGGGAGCAAGCGGCCTGTTGATTAGCATGTCATCGTTAGCAAAGAGAAAATGCTCCGACAAGCCCGGAATTTTCCAAAGAAAGTGCTCTATAACGGTAGCGTTGAAACACGGAAGGCACACCTCCGGCATTATTTCCTTATGGTCAACAACCTTGACTTTCGGGTTCGAAGTGTCAAGCCATTCAGGTGTCTGGCTGTCAGTAACAATAAAAACCTTACGCACCCACGGGGCATACATGCCAACCGAACGAAGGCTGTATTTCAGCTCGTCATTGTCGGCGTAGCGGCCTTTACAGTTTACCGTAGACTTCTCTTCCGTCTTCCCTATGCAGGCGTTGTGCTTTGCCAGCCACTTTGGGTCGCTTCCGTCAACCCAAAGATATACCAAGTCAATGTCCATCCTATTATCTGAAAATATGAATTTTACAATCTCCTATTTCTCAAATTCCGACTTGTCGGGAAATCTCCGTTCCAAATACGCCTTGGCCATGGCCCTGCCTTTATCAGTTACATACTGCGAGTCATTCATACAGAAGAACGTAGGGCGATACTTGTCGAGCCTTACGTAATACCGCTCCTTGTGTATTTTCACATACATAGACTCTTTGTCTGTGACATAACGCAACTTTCCGCGCTTTTCGGCCAAGGATGCATACGACATTACGCTACGGTGAACATCGTTGTCATTGCGCACCCTGTTCCCATTATTGGATGCGAACTCCTCACGGAAAACATCCTCCACCATCCTTTTGTAATCACTCTTCAAGAACGAATCGACATTGTGATGGGGTATTCCGGTGTAATACTTCCCGTACCTGCTGTTCACCAGCTGCGAAGAACGGACCAGCATTGTCCTGTAATTGCTCAAATGCTTGTTACGCACCTTCTCGCGGAAAGCCCAGCGGAAATCCCTAAAAAACATACGGTTGAACCGTACAATGGGAAAACCCTCACGTGTAAAGAAATCGTCAGGAGTCACCTCCTTGTTAATATACATGTCATCGTTGGCATATAGAAAATGCTCCGACAAGCCCGGGATTTTATACAAGAAATGTTCAATCAGGCTGGAATTGAAGCAGGGCAGGCTTTCCGCCGGCATTATCTCGGCATGGTCTACTATCCTGACTTTCGGGTTCGAAGTGTCAAGCCAAGCAGGCACTTGATTGTCAGTAACGATGAAAACCTTTCTCACCCACGGAGCGTACATCGCGATAGAGCGCAAGCTGTATTTCAGTTCATCATTATTGGCATAACGGTTTTTGCCGTTCAGTTCGGCGTCACGTGACAAATTTCCGCAAAAAGCATCGTGTTTTGCCTGCCATTTCGGGTCATTTCCGTCAACCCAAAGATATACCAAATCTATATCCATATTTAATTTATAAAGTCACCGATACGTTTAGAATTAACAGCCTTCAATATAATGAAAACACATTTCAATCAACATCCCTTGAAATGAAGTTTTTACAAGTGTCTATCAGCCGGCCGGAATATTCGCGCCACAAATCTCCTGCCATGGGAAGGGGTAAATTTGAAGTCGAAATTTTACATTTCTTACTGAACTTGAAATTGGTTTTAAACCTATTTCCGTCCATGCTTATGATGTTGAAAAAATCACGTATGCCGCTCATCCTGCAAGCCTTTTTCTCCGACTGGCCACTGTTTTCCGTCAGTATTACAGGCGTTTCCAGCCCCAAGCATGGCAATGCGCAGTGAATTCTTGAAGTCACGACAAGCCCCGCCTTGGCATATTTGCCGACAAGCCGCCGCGCCTCACAAAGCCGTTCCTGCTCGGTATCATACTTCTTCCTATAGCCTACGTTCTGCTGGGAAATGTATTCCGCCTCGAGTAACGTATCCTCTGTGAACAGCCTTATATACGCCCGATAAAAACGGCAGGCGACAATCCGCTTCTTGAAATTCTTTTTGTAAGGCAGCTTCCTCGCTATTTTTTCAATTGAGTTCCACTTGTTGCAATGCGACAACAGCCACAACGTGTTGCATATTTCATCAATACCTTTTCTTCCCTTAGGTATGAACGGGTCAACAAAATAACACTTGCCGTCCTTATCTTCCGACTTGTATGTCATTCCCAAAGTCAGCGTCAAGCATGCGGAAAAATATGCGTCCACGCCTTTCGACACGAGCAAATCCCTTGTAAAGTAATCACGGCATCCGATTGGCTGGAACTTCTTAATGTAGTTGATACTGTCCTCTGTGAGCATACCTTCTTTCGCCGAGGCATTTATATGGAACGCCACAAACAGGGGCTTTATCTTGTCCGACGGCGGCCAGTGTTCGGTATGGTGCATATACCACCCGTTCATTATCACCTTACAGGCTTCCCCGTCATATTCTTTCAGCCTCTCCCTTTGTACAAAACCGTCAACTTCAGGCAAGAACTGGGCAGCCGCCAACGCCTGGATATAGTCTCCGATGTTGACGTGTTCTCCTGTGTCCACGCTGACAGCCAATAATTTGTATTTCATTGTTCAAGTGCTTTTACAGCAAGCCTACATCGTAACACCATTTTCACGAACGCCTGAAAGGCTTTGAGGCAACGCCAATTTCACATCATACCACAGTTTTCACGACACATTATAAAATGCGTACAAAGATAATATGAAAAAGCGAAACATAGGACAAACTATGGCAAAAACACTCAAATCATGTGTGTTTTTCCGGACACCTGTCAATATGTACGCAACACATTGCACACTGACAATATTACAATATGCCGCATATTGCCTTGCAAAAGGCCGTCTTTCAGCTTGTAAAAGGCCGCCTTTTGCAAGCTGAAAGACGGCCTTTTGCAGACGCACTGGTAACGCATTGATTTCCAGTAACTTGGCATGCGGATGGTCAGAGCCGTGAAAACGCACAACTTCCGCCGTTAAAGCATGAAGCTTTCACAGCAAAAACGGCATGCCTGAAAGGCGGTAACATTTGCAGTTTTCCCCAACCGGCCACAACGAACGAACGACTGTCACACAAGCCGTTACAAGCCACATTCCACTTACCAGTTCCGACAGAAAGTTTACAGAGCATGCCGGAACTGACCTGATTTCATTTACAATGGAAGATTGTGACGGACTAACATCCTTCACATATCAAAAAACAACGGTTAACAGCATGCTGCTAACCGTTGTTTTTTTGACAGCCAAATCTAATATCAGAACTCGCTTGTGAAATGGAAGCGTATGTGCTTGAAATCCTGCTGCGCCATCTGTAACACGTAACCGCTGTCGGCAAGGAACACGTCGCGCCCGTCCTTGTCCTTGGCCATGTACTGATACTTGCGCTTCTTGAACTGCTCAAGCTCAGCAGGGTCGTCGGAATCAATCCAGCAGGCCTTGTGCAGATGCACTGGTTCCCAGCGGCATTTTGCTCCGTACTCGTTTTCAAGGCGGTACTGGATAACTTCAAACTGCAGCTGTCCTACCGTTCCAATTATCTTGCGGCCATTGAATTGGTTGACGAACATCTGCGCCACGCCCTCGTCCATAAGCTGGTCGATACCCTTTGCAAGCTGCTTTGACTTCATTGGGTCGTCGTTCTCTATGTACTTGAACATCTCAGGCGAGAACGACGGAAGGCCGCGGAAATGCAACAGCTCTCCGTCTGTAAGCGTGTCGCCAATCTTGAAGATGCCGTTATCAGGCAGACCGACTATGTCGCCGGGCCAAGCCTCGTCGATTGTGCTCTTACGCTGCGCCATGAACTGCGTCGGCGAAGAGAAACGTACGGTCTTGCCGAGACGCACGTGCAGGTACGGCTTGTTACGCTCGAAGCGTCCGCTGCACACCTTGCAGAAAGCGATACACGAGCGATGGTTGGGGTCTATGTTGGCCGTTATTTTGAAAATAAAGCCTGTAAACTTAGGTTCTTCAGGCTCAACCATACGTTCCTCGGCCTTCGTGGGGCGCGGACTCGGAGCTATCTTGACAAAACAATTGAGCAGTTCCTGCACGCCAAAGTTGTTCAATGCACTACCGAAAAACACCGGGGCGACCTCGGCCGAGCGGTAATCGTCAACGTTAAATTCCGGATAAACGCCGTCAACCAGTTCAAGGTCTTCACGCAGTTTGGCGGCATCGGCCTCGCCAACACGTGTGTCAAGCTCGCTACTGTCTATGTCAACCTCGACCTTTTCGGTAACACGCTGCTTGTCGGGAGTAAACAAATCAAGCTTCTGCTCGTAGATATTGTAAACGCCCTTGAACTTGGCTCCCTGGTTGATAGGCCACGACAGTGGACGCACCTTTATTTCAAGTTCCTGCTCAAGTTCGTCAAGAAGGTCGAAAGGGTCGCGCCCCTCTCGGTCCATCTTGTTGATGAAGATGATTACCGGCGTATTGCGCATGCGGCATACATTCATCAGCTTACGCGTCTGCGCCTCCACACCCTTAGCGCCGTCAACCACGATAATGGCCGAGTCGACGGCAGTCAGCGTGCGGTATGTGTCTTCTGCGAAATCCTGGTGGCCGGGTGTGTCAAGTATGTTGACCTTGTAGCCTTCATAGTCGAACTCCATGACCGACGTTGACACAGATATTCCGCGCTGCTTCTCAATGTCCATCCAGTCTGACGTGGCCGTCTTGCGGATTTTATTGCTCTTCACAGCCCCGGCCACTTGTATTTGTCCTCCGAAAAGGAGAAACTTCTCTGTAAGCGTAGTCTTTCCGGCGTCGGGGTGCGATATTATGGCGAACGTGCGCCGCCTCGAGATTTCGTTGTTCATTGCTTTATGTTTAGTTGGCAGGCAGGCAAGATGCAAGTTGACAAGCATGTTTGCCGCCTGCCCGTCACTCGTCTATTTGTCTGCTAATAAATTGATGCACTTTTCCAGGCTTTCTTCCCAATAAGGAATGTCCAAGCCGTATGTCTCTTTGATTTTTGTCTTGTCCAAAACGCTGTATGCCGGGCGCGTGGCAGGCGTAGGATACTCTGATGTATGCAGCGGCTTGACGCGGCACGAGGTGATACCGGCTATGCGGTGTATAGCCTTAGTGAAGTCGTACCAGCTGCACACACCTTCATTTGAAAAATGGTATATGCCCGGCTTTACGCCCTTGTCGACAGCCGTCATTATTGCAACGGCAAGGTCGTAAGCATAAGTCGGAGTGCCGATTTGGTCGAACACGACACCAAGCTCCGGTCTCTCTTTGCCCAAACGCAACATCGTTTTGACAAAATTGCCGCCAAACGGGGAATATAGCCACGCTGTACGCACAATCATAGTGCGCTTGCAGAACTTGCTGACGGCAAGTTCACCGGCAAGCTTGGTGCTGCCGTAAACACTGTCAGGACAAGGAGTATCAGTCTCTACGTAAGGTGTATGCTTTGTCCCGTCGAACACATAATCCGTGGAAACATGAACCATCCAGCCACCGCGCGCCTCTACAGCCGCCGCAAGATACGCCGGAGCTTCTGAGTTTAGTGCGGTGCAAAGCTGTTTGTCAGCCTCCGCCTTGTCAACAGCCGTATAAGCAGCACAGTTTATTATGCCGTCAATGGCGTTGGAATTTACAAATTCATTTACTGCCGACTGGTCGGTTATGTCAAGCTCGTTCCTGTCGGTATTGAAGAAAACATGTTGCGGATAATCCGCCTCAAGCAGCCTGATTTCGCTGCCAAGCTGGCCGTTGCAGCCCGTTACTAGTATGTTCATCTGTTTTGTGTTATATGTCTTTACGGTCATGAGGCCTTACGGTCGGCATGCCTTCTGCCATGGATTGTTGAATAAGTTGAACAAGCATCAGCAGTAAGGGCCGACGGCAGTAAAACCGTTAAACCGCATACTCAATCAAACTCAAGAGGTTCTTTCTTGTCTTTCAGATAATAATCGGAAAGCATGCCTATGAAGGTGCTTATTTCCTTGATAGCGTGTTCCGTATCAGGACTTATCTTCTTTTTTTGCAAACGCAGCATCATCACACCGTAAAGGGCGTTGAAACAAGTCTCTATCTCGTTCTCATCACTGCCTGCCCCTCGCTTGCGCAGCTCCACGATGAACGGCAACACCTTATAATATTCACTGTTGTAAAATGGGTACTTGGTGCTTTGCAGCAGCTGGGCGTTAAGTTCTACAAGCTGCTGCATCACGATTTTGTTGATTTGCAGATGACCTTCCTCGCGGCAACCTTCCTGGTTCATCATCCGCACAAGGTTGCCATACCAGTCGGTCATTTCCTCTTTCTGCTCGTCGTCATAGTCGAACTTGTCTACATATTCACGGCGTATGCGCCCCAAGTTGCAGCCATAAGCGCGTATGATGTCTTCAACCTGCCACATATAAAGCAAATACTCGGCTATGCTCTTCTTCCTTAATTCCTGCGATATGAACATTATTTATAAGTTTACCGGCAAACAAAAGACAGGCTGACAAGAAAACGACACTTGTCTTCCCCTGGCCTGCTTCTTGCATGCTAATAATGAAACGTGTAAAGATTGAACACTGTACCTATAAGCACGATTAATGAAAAAATCATGACTATGCTGCCTATGATTTTGTTTATTATGACAATGCTGCCGTTGTCAAACTTCCCTCTTACCTTGTCTATCAGCCATGTCAGCCCGAACCACCACAACAACGCGCCGCATATTATGCTTAAATAACCTACGCACATGTGCAGCGGATGCTTCGGTATGACAAAAGCGAACTGGGCGAAAGCCGCCATAAAGAGGAAAATTATCAGCGGATTGGAAAACGTAACGAGAAATGCCGTCACGCCATTGTGTATCAACGTGCCCTTCTTGTTGCCGCTGACATGGATTTTCTTTGTAGGGTCGGAACGGTAACAGTATATTCCGAAAGCCATAAGCATTATGCTGCCGGTTATCTGCAAGATGAAGCGGTTGTGGTTGTTGTTAATCAAGTCCATAACGAAACTCATGCCGAACCCCGTTATCAGAGCATAAATAAAATCGCTTACCGTCGCTCCGATACCTGTAATGAAACCGTACCAACGTCCTTTGTTCAAAGTACGCTGTATGCAAAGTACTCCGACAGGTCCCATCGGTGCCGATGCCACGATGCCGATAAGCATCCCCTTGAATATCCAGTCAAGTATGTCTAAATGAAACTGAAACGGCATAACGTGTGCAAAATTGCTAATTTTTTACGAAAGAAACAAATTTTGCCGACAAAACTTTGCCGTATATGAGATTTTTGATAACTTTGCATTCTGTCTGAAAATCGATGCTCGGTGCTGTTCATGAAGCCGGTGCCGGACATTGCACTTCAGGCGTGTAAGCATGTAATTAACATCAAACTTTTCAATATCATGATATCACAACCGTTAAAACCTTACGTCATCGGACTTGACCTCGGTGGGACAAATTCCGTTTTCGGCGTTGTAGACAGCCGTGGAGACATCAAGGCCACGACAGCGATTAAGACACAGATTTATACAAATGTGGACGATTATGTCAATGCTTCCATCGAAGCGTTGCAGATTATAATCGACCAAGTAGGCGGCATCGACAAGATAAAGGCGATGGGCATTGGTGCACCAAACGCGAACTATTACAAGGGAACGATTGAATATGCACCGAACATCGTTTGGGCGCATGAGTGCATTGTACCGCTGGCCGACATGTTCAGCAAGAGGCTCGGAATACCAGTTGCAATCACAAACGACGCAAACGCTGCCGCAATAGGTGAAATGACATACGGAGTCGCACGCGGAATGAAAAACTTTATCGTGCTCACATTGGGCACGGGAGTTGGTTCAGGCATTGTAATCAACGGACAACTCGTTTACGGAAGCGACGGATTTGCCGGCGAACTTGGGCACGTTATCATGCGCCGTGAGAACGGACGTTCATGCGGATGCGGACGTACAGGATGTCTTGAAGCATACTGCTCGGCGACAGGAGTTGCGCGCACGGCCCGTGAACTCTTGGCGACAACAGACATGCCGTCGATGTTACGCGATATGGAACCGGAGAAAATCACATCCCTTGACGTATCTATTGCAGCCGGAAAAGGCGACGAACTGGCACAGAAAGTCTATGACTTCACCGGCAACATGTTGGGTGAAGCATGTGCGGACTTCGCGGCATTCTCGTCTCCCGAGGCTTTCATATTCTTCGGCGGACTGACAAAAGCAGGCGACTTGATCATGGAACCGATAAAGAAGAGTTACAACGAGCATGCACTCAACTTGTTCAAGAACAAGCCCCAGTTCCTCGTAAGCGGCCTTGACGGCTCTTCCGCAGCAGTGCTTGGCGCAAGTGCCATCGGATGGGACATTCAAGAACAACAATAAAAACGAAATAAAACAAACGGCAAGCGACAGGCAGGCGGATAAGATTGCGGCCATCCGTTGTAAGGCTATGACAATTCTTATCTTCTGCTTGTCGCTTGTCATTGGAAACAATACAGACGATGAACATACAGGAAGACATCAGAAGAGCAGTTGAAGTGATGCGCCAAGGGGGCGTAATACTCTACCCTACCGATACGGTATGGGGAATCGGATGCGATGCGACAAACGCCGAAGCCGTAGCAAAAGTGTATAAAATAAAGCACAGAGAAGATTCAAAAGCCCTCATCTGCCTTGTTGATTCTGATGTCAGGTTGCAACGTTATGTAAGGAATGCGCCCGAAGTGGCATGGCAGATAATGGAATTAGCCAACAAGCCAACGACCGTTATATTTGACAACGCCGTCAACCTTGCTCCGAACCTTGTCGCCGAAGACGGCAGCATTGCGATGCGTATAACGCAAGAACCTTTCTCAAAAGAACTGTGCTACCGCTTCCAGAAGCCGATAGTGTCAACCAGCGCCAACATCAGCGGCGAACCTGCCGCGGAAAACTACAAGGACATTTCAGAAGAACTGCTAAACGCCGTAGACTACGTTTGCTACAGCCGTAGGCAGGAAAAGCAACCGCACACACCGTCAAGTATAATAAAAATAAAGACCGACGGACAAGTGCAGATAATAAGGAAGTAAGGCCATGATGCAAAACAAGGCTGGCTTCATCTTGCCTGTACGGCTTTCTTTCCCCTCTGACATCACCAACAATACGAACAAATAACAACATTATAGACCGAAGTGAGCCAAGCAAGCTTTGAAAAAGACACAGCGCGCGACAGACAACCATTCATGCAGCGCGTGATAAAACTGCGCGAGCAATACGTTACCGACCGCCAGTTTACGCTTATATTAAGTTTCCTTGTCGGGCTGTTCGCCGCCGTTGCGGCATTCATACTGCATTGGCTTATCGAAGAAATTGCCCATCTGCTTACATCACGCTTCGATGCAAACACATTCAACTGGTTATATCTTATTTACCCTGTCATAGGCATTTACATCACGTCTTTGTTCGTCCGCTATATTGTAAAAGACGAAATCAGCCACGGAATAACGCGAATTCTCTACGCCATAAGCAGCAAGCGAAGCCGCCTGAAGGGGCACAACTGCTGGAGCAGCGTTATGGCCTCGGCCATAACCATCGGTTTCGGCGGCAGTGTAGGGGCAGAGGCACCCATCGTGCTTACAGGCTCCGCTATCGGCAGCAACCTCGGCCAGTTGTTCAAGATGGACAACAAAACGCTGATGCTGCTCGTAGGATGCGGCGCGGCTGCAGCCATTGCCGGCATCTTCAAGGCGCCCATCGCCGGATTGGTATTCACGCTTGAGGTGCTGATGATAGACCTTACGATGGCTTCGCTCCTGCCCATCCTAATTTCAAGCGTCACGGCAACGTGCTTCACATACATCTTCACGGGCAGCGACTCACTCTTTGTTTTCTCACTTGACAATCCCTGGCCGGTAGAACGCATACCCGCAAACATTCTTTTGGGAGTGTTCGGAGGCTTCGTAAGCCTTTACTTCATTCGCACGATGACTGCATGCGAAGGTGTTTTCGGACGGCTTAAGAACAAGCCCATGGCGAAACTCCTGCTCGGCGCGCTCGTGCTAAGTCCGCTCATATTCCTCTTCCCCTCGCTTTACGGCGAAGGCTACGGCAGCATAAACATTCTGCTTAGCGGAAAGACGGAGGCCGACTGGGGCACACTGCTTCACAACTCGCCGTTCTACGGACACAACTCACTGCTTGTGCCATACGTGGCAATGGTACTGCTAACCAAGGTGTTCGCCACGTCGGCCACCAACGGCGGAGGCGGTTGCGGCGGAACATTCGCTCCGTCGCTGTTCATCGGTGCGTTCGCCGGTTTCCTCTTCGCAAGGGTCTGGAACATATACGAGATAGGCATATACCTGCCCGAAAAGAACTTCGCCCTGCTCGGCATGGCAGCCGTAATGGCCGGAGTGATGCACGCGCCGCTGACGGGAATATTCCTCATAGCCGAGATAACGGGCGGCTACCAGATGTTCATTCCGCTGATGATAGTAAGCATCTGCTCTTACCTTACCATCATCATATTCGAGCCTCACAGCATTTACGGCATGCGTCTGGCGCGGCAGGGCAAACTGATAACCCACCACACCGACCGCGCCGTGCTGACACTGATGAGCCTCGACAGCGTAATCGACAAGAACTACACAGCCGTAAGCCCCGACCGAGACCTTGCTTCGCTCGTACATTACATAAGCAAGAGCCACAAGAACATACTGCCTGTGCTCGACGATGCCGGCAACCTGCTTGGCGAGATAGACATTACCAAACTGCGCCACATAGTGTTCCGCACCGAGCTTTACCACCACTTCCACGTGCGCCAGCTGATGTCGCAGCCCGAAACAACGCTTTCAATAAACGACACAATGGAGGAAGTTATGAAGCGGTTTGACGCCACCGACTCGTCGATGCTGCCCGTGCTCGACGCCGACAACCATCTTCTCGGCTACATATCGCGCACCCACATGTACGCCATGTACCGCAAGATGGTGGCCGACCTGTCGGAAGACTGACGGCAATTTATAATTAATTCATAATTGCCATCCGGTTCTGTGTTCAAATCATATCCACTCTTCGCTCTCCGTCCTTCACTCTCTGGCGTATGCCGCTATTATGAATTGTGAATTATGAAACGAAGTTCGGCGAAAGCCAATTATGAATTAAAGAACCTGTTTACACGCGAAGTTTATTCCATTGTAGCGTCAATACCGCGCGGCAAGGTGCTGACTTACGGCCAAATAGCCTGGCTGACAGGCCATCCCAACCACTCACGCCTTGTTGGACACGTGCTCCGCGGAGCGGCAGCCGAACTCAACCTGCCCTGCCACCGCGTAGTCAACAGCCAAGGGCGCACCGCCCCTTGCTGGCCCGAACAAACGGAGCTGCTTAAGGCCGAAGGAGTGACGTTCAAACGGAACGGATGCGTTGACATGGAAAAACACTCGTTTTTAGCAGACAAGTTGACGAGTCAACAAACAGCCAAGTGACAAGTTGACAAGGGACGAGCAGACAAACGGTAAGAAATTTGGCTGTATTTATAAAACAAAATCTTGCCAACGTGTCCCTTCATCTACTTGTCTGCTCGTCCCTTGTTCCTCGTCCACTTAACTCAATACAGTTTCCCGTCTTCCCAGTTGATGTCTGGGTAAGCGGCCTTCAGTTCCTCCACGCTGCGCTCAATGCCACTGCCGCCCGACGTTGCGAACGGCACTACGCGCTTGCCCTTCAGGTCGTGGCTCTCAATGAAGGTATTGATGATATGGGGAGCCACTCCCCACCAGATTGGATAACCGATGTAGACAACGTCGTAACTGCCGATGTCGGCCTTCTTGCCCTTCATTGCCGGACGGCTCTTGGGGTCATTCATCTCCACCGAACTGCGCGACTGCTCGTTGCGCCAGTCCAGGTCTGCCGCGGTGTACAGCTGCTCCGGGACAATCTCAAACAGTTCTCCGCCGGTCTCTGCGGCAATCTTCTGCGCCGCCTTGGCCGTTGTGCCCGTAGCCGAGAAGTAAGCCACAAGCGTCTTTCCCTTACCTTCCACCTCTCTGTCGGCCTTCTTCTGGCCGTCAGGACGGCATGCGCTGATGTTAGTACACATTGCTATCGATGCGATTAATGCCAATAAAGTCTTGATTGTTTTCATAACCTTTTGTTTTTACACGATGCAAAGTTAGCACATAAAAACCTGACGGCACATAAACGAACCACCGAATTTTGTACCCATTTTACTGATTATATTGCCACACGCCATTATGACACCTTAACTGCCCGTTCGCCGACACTTTGATTTACGTTGACGTTCCACAGCGGCATCGTTCTGAAAATAAAATCCTCCGGGCATGAATACGCCCGTTTTCCGTATGCAAACACAATCGCCACAGTATCAATGCTTTAAGCCAAAGTGCCGCCTATGTGTGCAACGAAAGCGGCCGTTTCCCAACGCAAAAGCCGCCATAACGGGGCGTAAAGACGGTCATCAAGCACCTCGTTTACGGTCTTCTCATGCCTCAAAGACGGCCTTTAAGGATGCAAAAGGCCGTCTTTCGCGGGCCAACCGGCCATGTTTAACCACTTAAAAGGCCACCTCTTGCCCATTAAGCGGCATCCGTCCACGCATCAGCCAGCCTATTTCGGCAGGAAAAGCAGACATTCCCTGTTTGACAAAATGACGCAAAACTGTACAAAACGCTTGACAAGCGGCAACGCAACCGACAGCGTTCCACAGCCCGTGCGGCTCGGCAATGGAAAGTAAAAAACTTCGTTTTCTCTTGCCATTGCGCTCGCCTTTCGCTATATTTGCTCCACGAATATAGGATGCGGCTCGACAATGCCAAGCCAAAAAACTTCGTTTTTCTCTTGCCATTGCGCTCGCCTTTCGCTATATTTGCAGATGAAGACTTTTTTGCATGAAGCATTTTATACTGATAATAATCATCACCGCCTGCTTTTTCAGCTGCAAAAGCCAACGCGAGAAAGAGCTGTATGACACTGTCGAAGCATTGTCAAAAGAGGACAAGTTCTATTACAAATTGAACCTGACAACGTGCATCGACATACGGCAATGCCTCGGAAAGATAGACACGCTGGCAACCAACAAGGAAATAGAGAACTTGGCTTGCGGACATGCTTCACCCGTGGTAAGGCTCTATATGTATCAGCTGCTATTGAAGCGCGACCTTGGCAGCTGCATCGACATTGCAATACGGCAGATAAGGGACACGTCGGCGGTAACTGTGGACTACACGCAAGGCTTTATCAGCTATTACGATTACTATCCTGACAGGACAAGCAATGTGCGCATCAACCTATTGACAAACTTCTACAAGGGCAGGAATCTCGCCGCATTAGACAGCGTTTTATTATACTCTTACGGGATTAAAGACATTCTCTATTACAAGCAACTTTTTAAAAAAATACCGGCAAAGCCGGAATACTACAATGTCATCCGCAGGCATTACGTTGACTATGGAAATGACTACGCCTTGATAGCACTTGCAAAATACAGGAAGGAACAAGACAGGAAGCTAATCAACGACGCCCTTTCGGGATGCGGCCAAAAGCCTGTGCCATACGGCTTCGACAGTCTGCGCGACATAGCCTTGTATGCTGTCAGTGAATGGCCTGACGATTACTACATTGACGCATTGAAGCGTTTTTGCAACGATTACCTGTTTGACGAATACGTCTCATTCGGCAAGACATTGAGGCTTTTGTTCAAGGCGCTGATTGCATACGACGACGGTTGGTCGCGCCAGTTAATCAGCAAAAGCATCGATTTTATGAAAAGCAGGGGCAACAAACTTGACTTGCAGCTTTATATGGACGTTCTAAACGAAGCATATAACGAAATGAAGGGCGCAGACAAGAGGCTTCACTCCTTATCATTGAATTTTTATGACGCCACAAAACACAAGACATTCAACGTGACATTCAACGGCGGAAAAATGTTTGTGGAACGGAATATAAGGAAAGTTGAAATAAAAAAGAACATGAAAACAAACGAGGTTGTCTCAACCGATACCGTTCTGCTAAATAAAAAAGACAGCATACCCCTGAATGAACATGATAAAAACTCCATACTTGCACTCTTGAAAGGAATGGAAGCACAGCCTCAAACGCCCAAAAGGAATGGCACAACTGACGATGAGTTTTATTGTGATGTCAAATATCAAAGCGGTCGTATTACTATCAATAGCAACACACTAACCAGCAACACAAGCATTGCCTCGCTTATAAACCTTATAAGAAAGATGTCTCCGATAAAAATTACTTTTTAGACATAACATAACGTCAACCTAATAATACTTTAGTAGATGAATACAGTTCACTATTTTACTAACAAATATAGGATGCGACTCGGCAACAACAAGTTAAAAAACTTCATCCTTTTCTTACCGCGATGCTCACATTTCACTATATTTGCAAACGAGAGACATTCAACATGGCATCCAACAACGGAAACATGTTTTTTAGAACGGAATATAAGGAAAGCTGAAATAAAAAGAACATAAAAAACAAATGAGTTTGTCTATATCTTATGAATGATTATAATGTCATAAATAATCTCCCTTTCGGCTTTGATTTCTATAATCGGTCTCAAAAGGAATTGAAAAAGTATTCGGAATGGTTCTTTCAAAATAAGGAATTGAGGATTGCCGAACTTAGCTATGCGGTTGAACAACATATTGGTAAAACGTGGCACAAAGACTATTCTATTTGTTCATTTAACGAACTGAATTTGTTTTTGCTGGAAAACATAACGTCAGAGCCTCTTACAAAGGATGGATTGGAGAAAAAAAGAAAAATCATACCAAGCCACATTAATATTAATCCATGCGACTTAACAGTAAAATCCCTGTCGTTATTGGTGGATACAGGCATCTATTGGGGAGAAGTAATCATAAAAAATCACAGTCTGTTACATTGGGAACAATATCTCCCCAAAAACAAAAACCTCGTTGATTACGGACACATGGTAATCGTATTGGAAAATCATCCGCCTATAAATCCTATTTGGCTTATGTACATACAAGGACTGAAAATCATAAGAAAAAAGCTTCGCAGAATTTTCTTACTGATTTATATTCAATATGGAAAGACTATATATGATTACCATGCTTGCAAAGAGGTCACACGAAGCTTCAAGATATCAACATAATGAGGCAGTTCTATAAAAAGTTTGTAGAGCATCGGCTGTAATCTCAATAAGAATTCTATTTATGCCTTATTCTTTTTTACTATTGTGCAGAATACAATATGGGGCATGTCCACTCCACGGTAATGCTTCACTATTGTGTCAATAGGATACATTCCCATGCGGCGTGCGACATTCTGCGATGCGATGTTTGTGTTACGGATGATGGAATACAACTTATTAAAATGGAGTTTGCCAAACCCATATTCCCTACATGCCAGCGCAGCTTCTGTAGCATAGCCTTTGTGCCAGTATTCATGGGCAAACAGGTAGCCTATTTCAGGGACTTGCGCCATGTTGTACTCCTGCATGGTGATGCCGCACTGGCCTATCATCTTGTCCGTTCCCTTGAGAAATACCGCCCATAACCCGAACCCATAATCACGATAACGCCTCAGTTGCTTTTCCATCCACTCCATGGTTTCATCATCGTTGAAAGCTCCATTGTAAGCATACATCACGTTTTCGTCTTGCAGCATTGCGGACAAAGAAGTGATGTCGGAAAGTTCCATTTCGTACAACTGTAGCCTTTCCGTTTCCAAAATAACGCGCCTCATAACACAAACTCTCTACAAGTCCATTTCCAGCATCTTGTCCTTACGGTAGCCATGAGCGGTCAGCGCACAAACAAGCTCGCCGCGCTGATTGCATACTTTCACCTCCATGTACGGTAGCCGGTGATGTGCATGCACCTCTATAGCCTCGGCTGTAATCACATCACCCACCATTGCCGGACGCAGAAAAGAAATTGTGCTTTCAACACTTAGCGTCAGCCGTCCGCCGCTGTTCATTACCGCAGCCAGGGCAAGGTCGGCCAGTGTGAACAATGCGCCGCCCTGGCATACCCCTCCGCCGTTAAGATGCTCACATGTGACGGTCATCTCGGCACGCGCATAGCCGTCACGCACCTCAACAATCTGCGCTCCGGCATTTGCAGCGAAGCGGTCGCCTTTGTTAAGAAAATCTTTCAATGTCATACTTTTATCGCATTTTGCCTGCATTTTCGCCATCAATCAGAGTAAAAACAGTACCATAAAAGACAAAAAGGCCGACCTTACAACAACCGTAAGGCGGCCTTTATCGCTATGGACGGGAACATTCCGTCGTACTTTTATTTCGCGTAAGCAACGCTGCGTGTCTCGCGGATTACGGTAATCTTGACCTGTCCGGGATACGTCATCTCGTTCTGTATCTTCGTGGCGATTTCGCCAGACAGCTTCTCCGTCTCCTTGTCGTCCATCTTGTCGGCACCGACAATGACACGAAGCTCACGCCCTGCCTGTATTGCGTATGTCTTAGTAACGCCGGGATAGCTCATGGCGATGGCCTCAAGGTCGTTAAGACGCTTGATGTATGCCTCTACAATTTCGCGGCGGGCACCGGGACGGGCACCGCTTATCGCATCGCACACCTGCACGATTGGCGCAAGCAGAGTGTTCATCTCCATCTCGTCGTGGTGCGCTCCGATAGCGTTCACGATATCCGGCTTCTCCTTGTACTTCTCAGCAATCTTCGCTCCGTAAAGTGCGTGGGGCAGTTCGCTCTCCTCATCAGGCACCTTTCCAATGTCGTGCAGCAGTCCGGCACGCTTCGCCTTCTTCGGGTTCAGTCCAAGTTCAGATGCCATCACGGCGCAAAGATTGGCCGTTTCACGGGCGTGCTGCAAAAGGTTCTGGCCGTAGCTTGAACGGTATTTCATCTTACCGATAATGCGGATAAGCTCCGGGTGCAAGCCGTGTATGCCAAGGTCGATGGCCGTGCGCTTACCGGTCTCGATAACTTCGTTGTCGAGTTGTTTCTTAACCTTTGCCACAACCTCCTCGATGCGTGCCGGATGGATGCGTCCGTCGGCCACGAGCTGGTGCAATGCCAAGCGGCAAACCTCGCGGCGGATGGGGTCGAAAGCTGAAATAACGATAGCCTCGGGTGTGTCGTCAACAACGATTTCCACGCCTGTTGCAGCCTCAAGTGCACGTATATTGCGGCCTTCACGACCGATAATGCGGCCCTTAACCTCGTCGTTGTCTATGTGGAACACACTCACGGAGTTCTCTATGGCGGTTTCCGTAGCTACACGCTGGATGGTCTGTATTACTATTTTCTTAGCTTGTGCGTTGGCGTTTAACTTGGCCTCGTCCATTATCTCGTTGATGTAGCTTGCCGCGTCAGTGCGAGCCTCGTCCTTAAGGCTCTCAACAAGACGGTTTTTCGCCTCGTCGGCACTAAGTCCAGAAAGTTCTTCGAGCTTGGCACGCTCCTGCAACTGCATTTTGTCGAGCTCGTCCTGACGCATCTGTATGAGCTTCTTCTCGTTGTCTATGCGCTGCTGCTGTTGGTCGAGTTCCTGTTTCTTACGGCCAAGTTCTTCCTGGCGCTGGTTCAATGAAATCTCACGCTGTTTAAGCCTGTTCTCACTTTGCTGTATCTTTTGGTTTCGGTTCTGCACCTCCTTTTCCAATTCGGCCTTCTTGTTGAGAAACTTCTCTTTCACCTCAAGCAGCTTCTTCTCTTTCAACACGTCCGCCTCTTTTTCTGCAGAACTAACCATCTCCTTATATTTCCCGGTAATGACATATCGGAAAATACCATACCCCACAAGTCCTCCCAATACAAGGGCAACCGCGGCAATTACAATATTTAATATCATTTGCTTAGTTTATTTTGTTAATATTCTCACTTCACCTTGCTGCCCGAGGATGGTTTCACACCCAATACGTCTTCTATTTCAGTGGTGATTTTTGTGAGAATATCGTTATAAGGCTCAGTGTCGTTGGTTGACTTCTCGAATTCCAAGTCGATGGCAATGTCAAGCATCGCCATGCGTATTATTTCATTCTCGCTCCGACTTGTCCCATAAACGTCCATCAACGAATTGACCTTATCAGTTATAAGCTTCGCCGCTTTACGACAATACGGCTCGTCCTCCGGCCTTACAGTCACCGGAATGTCCGTGTCATAAACGTGCAGTCTTATTTTTATTTTATCGTTCTCTACATCCATCGCCACCTGATTACTTTCCGCTCAGCAGCGTTATACACTTGTCAACCTCCCTTATCAGCCCTGCCAGCCTGCGCTTTGCGGCATCAATGTCGCCATCGCAGATTTCAAGCATACGGGCGGTCTTGAGGCTTTCGTAATCTTTGCGTGCCTGCTCCAGACTTGCCTTGAGCCGCTTTATCTCGTCATCCCGAGAATCTACCATCGCATAAAGCTCGTCATTCTCCTTTTTCAAGTCCTTATATTGGAGAATCATCTGCCTCACACGAGTTGTAAAAAGCGTCAAGATTTTGTCATCATCAGCCATCCGCATTGATTTTGTCTACAAAATTAGACGTTTTTTATCACATTGCAAAATTTATGCAATGGATTTTAAGAAAATTCAGACTTTTAGGCAGTTACAACCGTCTGAATACCTTATCACGCCATCACAAGAACTATTTTTCTCCCTTCATGTCATCGGCATTGGGACGTGGCTCCTTCTTCGCCAGCATCACTACCTGATACACGAAGCCTGTTATCCACTTCTCGCTGAAACCAAGACGCTTGTTGTATGTGCGTATGGCGACAATCGTTTTCATCACGCCCGCATCCTTAAAATCGTTCTTGTTGAATATGTCAGATACGGTTTTCTCCGTCATCGTATAGATTGCCTTTTTCATAAACGACGGCATCCTCAACTTAAATTTCATAAGGTTGCCTGTAAGCATCATCACATCTTGTGTGAAATTCTGGAACTGTATCAGATAAGTCTGCACATCCTGCATCTTACGGCAGTTGCGGCGAATGCTCTGGTCGAGTTCCTTGAAAAAATCGTCATCGGTCTTATACAAGTCCACCAGCATCTTCTTGCAATGCCTTTTCTCGCCTACACCAAGCTTGTTGTTCAACGTAGGCACATGCAAAGTGGCCTTGAACATCCGCAAATCCGGCAATACCGCAAGATTGGTTATTCCGGCATTTTCGGCAATCGCCGCCTGCAAATAAACCCTTACAAGCGTCATGTAATCTTCCATGCCGCCTATCTTATGTTCTTTGTCTTTGTTCTTTCCAAAAAGTTTACCTAAAAATCCCATACATATTAGTATTAAAAAGATGAGACCAAGCCTCATAAAAAATTTGCAAGTGCAAAAATACATCAAATACGCCGAATTTCAAAATAAAATTTGATTATTATCGATTTTTATTATACCTTTGCGCGACGTAAAATATTTATACATTACAATAATATACAAGCACAAAAAGCCAAGCAAGATTTACTTTAGTCATTAATTTCCAAATCTCTTAACAAAAAGCATAAACCATGAAAGGAATTGTACTTGCAGGTGGCTCAGGTACCCGGTTATACCCCATCACCAAGGGCATCAGCAAACAGCTTATACCCATTTTCGACAAGCCCATGATTTATTATCCCATATCAGTCCTGATGCTTGCCGGAATAAAGGAAATCCTGATTATATCAACACCATACGACCTTCCCGGCTTCAAACGTCTATTGGGAGACGGTTCAAGTTTTGGAGTGAAATTTGAATATGCCGAACAGCCATCACCCGATGGGTTGGCACAAGCTTTCATTATCGGAGAAGAGTTTATCGGTGAAGACAGTGTGTGCCTTGTTTTAGGAGACAATATTTTCCATGGAGCAGGATTCTCCGGGATATTAAGGAACTGTGTCAATACAGCGGAAGAAAATAAGGCTACCGTGTTCGGGTATTACGTAAACGACCCTGAACGTTATGGCGTGGCAGAGTTCGACGCGCAAGGCAACTGCCTTAGCATTGAAGAAAAGCCGCAACACCCCAAAAGCAATTATGCCGTAGTAGGTCTTTACTTTTATCCGAACAGCGTCGTTGACATAGCAAAAAATATAAAGCCAAGCAAACGTGGCGAGCTTGAAATCACGTCAGTCAACCAAGAATATCTGAAAAGACACGCACTGAAGGTCGAAACACTGCAACGAGGTTTTGCATGGCTTGACACTGGAACGCATGACAGCCTCAGCGAGGCGTCAACTTTTATCGAAGTCATAGAAAAGCGCCAAGGGCTGAAAATAGCCTGCCTCGAAGAAATTGCATTCAAACAGAAATGGATTGACGCTGAAAGGCTGAAAGAAGCAGCACAGCCAATGTTGAAAAACGATTATGGGAAATATCTTATGAGCCTGATTGAACAGAAATAACAAGCATCGTAACACATAAAATTAATCAAGACAAAGCACAAAATAAATGAACGAATTTAGCAACAATCAGAAAATACAAGAAACGACCGATGAGCAATCGTCGTTCAACTTCCATACAGTTTTTTCAGCATTAATACTGAATTGGAAATGGTTTCTTTTATCAATAATCGTATGCGTCGGTATCGGATTTTTATACCTGCGTTATGCTACGCCCGTATATAACACATCCGCCAAACTCCTCATCAAAGACGGCAATGATGACGGGCGGCGCGGCGGTGGCTCGTTGCAAGCCTTGGAAAGCATATCCAACTTAGGCATCATAAGCAATAATTACGGAACTGAAAACGAACGTGAGATACTTACTTCGACAACTATAGCCGAACAAGCCGTACGCGACTTGAAACTTTATGCCAACTACTACGTTAAGGGCAGCGTAAAAAAACAACTTGTATATAAGACGCAGCCCATCAACGTTGAGATGGACTCCGCCAGCATCGAGAAGCTATACGCTCCGTTGGAACTTAAAATCAAGCGTGAGAACAACACTTATCATATAACGGGTAAATATTATGTCGCCGAAAACGAGATAAGCCTTAACGGGCCTTATGAGATAGAAAAAACCATAACCGGCCTGCCTGCCGTAGTAAAAACACAAGCAGGCACTCTCACCCTGACAAAAAACAGCCGCTATACACTTGAAGACGGTGATACGGAATATGCGTATTTGGTTTCACCGCGCAACAAAGCCCATGAATACGCAGGCAAACTAAGCGTAGAACAAACATCAAAAACCTCATCCGTATTCAACCTGAGCCTGGAAGACCAGGACATTCTGCGAAGCATCGACTACCTTAACCAACTGATAATTTGCTATAACCGTCAGGCCAACGAAGACAAGAATGAAATAGCAGTGAGAACAGAGGCGTTCATCAATGACCGTCTCGTAAAAATCGATGCAGAGCTTAGTTCCACCGACGGGGCTATGGAAAATTACAAGAGGAGCAACAAGCTGATGGAGCTCCAGCTTAACACCATGACAACATCTGCAAACACGTCTACATACGGACAGAAGCTCAATGAAGCCAATACGCAGATATCACTCATTGGCAGCCTCATCCAATTCGCCAACCGCCCCGGCAACAAGCATCAGGTCCTCCCGTCAAACATCGGCCTGCAAGACGAGGCTTCAACTTCATTAATCAACGAATACAATAAGATTGCGCTTGAGCGCAACCGCCTGTTGCGGACCGCGTCGGAAAACAGCCCTGTTGTAATTGAGCTGACATCGCAGTTGGACAATATGCAGGCAAGCATACAAGAAGCACTGGAACAAGCCCGTAAAGGCCTTATCATACAAAGAAACGCCATCAGCGAGCAACTTGGGCTCTACAACGACCAAGTGACAAAAGCTCCAGAACAAGAACGCATCCTCACACAAATCGGAAGACAACAGGAAGTAAGGTCGGGACTTTACCTCATGCTATTGCAAAAGCGCGAAGAGAACTCCATCTCGCTCGCTGCGACTGCCGACAAGGGCAGGCTCATTGAAAAACCGCAATTCAGCAAGAAAATAAAGCCCAAAGGCAGCATAATCCTTCTGGTCGCATTTATGATAGGCGTCGCCGTCCCGTCATGCGTCCTTTACTTAATCCGCTTCTTCCGCTACAAGATTGAGGGGCACGAGGATGTAGCAAGCCTCACGCAGCTGCCCATCATTGCCGACATCGTAATGGCAAGTAATACGGCAAAGACCAGGGCCGACATCGTTGTGCATGAGAACCAAAACAACCAGATGGAGGAAATATTCCGCACGATGCGTACAAACGTCCAGTTCATGCTGAAGCCCGGACAGAACGTCGTGCTGTTCACATCATCCACGTCAGGCGAGGGCAAGACGTTCACCGCCGCGAACCTGGCGGTAAGTTTCGCCCTGCTCGGCAAGAAGGTGATACTTATCGGCTTGGACATCAGAAAGCCGAGACTTGCTGAACTGTTCCGCATCAACAATTATACATCCGGCATCACCAACCTCCTCACAATGGAAAACCCACAATGGAGCGACGTGAAAGAACAAATCGTACCGTCTGAAATAAACAACAAGCTCGACCTGCTCATGGCCGGCCCCGTACCGCCCAACCCTGCCGAACTCATATCACGCCCCACATTGGAACTGGTCATAACGCAACTCAAACAACATTACGACTACGTTCTGATTGACACCGCTCCCGTAGGGCCTGTAGCAGACACGCTGCAAATAGGCAAACTCGCGGACATTTCCATTTATGTCTGCCGTGCCGACTACACGCCGAAATCTTGTTTCGACATAATCAACAGCCTTGCCGAGGAGAATAAACTGCCCAACATGTGCATAGCCATCAACGGTATCGACCTGTCTGAGAAGAAATACAGCTACTATTACGGCTATGGCAAATACGGCAAATACGGCCGGTACGTAAAAGGCGGCAGTTACGGACATTACAGCAACAATTACAGCGAATACATCAACAGCCATTATGGCAGCGAGAACGACGATTCTGTCAAAAAATAACACCGGATCCGATTTGTATTATGACAATAGCAGTAGACTTTGACGGAACAATAGTCGAGCACAGGTATCCGGAGATAGGGAAAGAAATCCCGTTCGCCACCGATACACTGAAAATGCTGATTGCCGACCGGCACAGACTGATTCTATGGTCTGTACGTGAAGGCAAGCTGCTGGACGATGCCGTCAACTGGTGCAGGGAGCGCGGAGTGGAATTTTACGCCGTGAACCGCGACTACCCTGAAGAGCGGGGCATTGAAAACAACAACCACTTCTCACGAAAGCTGAAGGTTGACCTGTTCATCGACGACCGCAACATTGGCGGACTGCCCGACTGGGGAACAATATACCGCATGATAAAAGAACATAAATCTTATTACGACATCATGTGTGAGCGCCTTGGCAAAACGTCATATTATGACACCCCAAAAAAGAAACGCTGGTGGCAAAGATAAGCGGTATGGAATAAAAGAGTTATCAGGAGTTTTTAAGTATTTATCAGGAGTCAGGCGCTTTGCACCGGAATTATCGGAAGTTAACGTACAATAGCCATTACCAACAATGGCTATTGTACGTTAACTTTTACATGAGTTCGGTATAGACACATACCCTTTGGTAGGGACATAATTTTGAAAATTGCTCCATTAAGACGCAATCGTGTCCTTAGTTCTGAAAGAACGTATTTACTTTGCTTCGCTTTATTTACACGCCTCTTCGCGGCGTTCGGACATAATAAATTTTGTCCCTACAAAGGATAAACATTCATATTTATGAGAATTAATCTTATACCGAACTCGCGTTTTGTTATTTTGAATGTGTCTGACCAGATCGTTTCCGTGCTGCTCCAAAAACTTCTTTTCGTCTTTGACGTGATTAGCAAGCAGTTGGTTTATAGATAGTTGTAAACAAACGTGAGTTCGGTATAAGAAAACGATTGAAAAAGTTGTGGGAATGAAATATTTTTAGTATCTTTATAGCTGATAATCAATAAGTTACATAAAAACATCCATTCCCATGACTGATGCAAATTTAATAGAAATTTTCTGTATTCTCGATGAGTTCTGCAAATATTTTACTCCTGAACTGAAAAAACACACGCTTGACACCTGCGGCAAACGCCGCCGCAACCGCCCGTGCCTCATGTCCGACAGCGAGGTGATGACCATTCTCGTACTCTTCCATACCATGCGCCAGCGCGACCTCAAGTCGTTCTACCTCGGTTACGTGTGCAACCATATGCGCAAGGAGTTTCCACACCGCCTGTCGTACAACCGCTTCGTAGAACGTCAGGCCAAGGTAGGACTCCATCTTTTGTTGTTCCTGCAGACATGTGCGTTGGGTAAATGTACGGGAATATCCATTATCGACTCCACACCGTTGAAGTCATGCAATATAAAGCGTGCGCACAGCCACAGGACGATGAAGGGATGGGCTGCCAAGGGCAAGTGTACGATGGGATGGTTCTACGGGTTCAAGCTGCATATAGTGATAAACGACCGTGGCGAGATAATACAATGGACGCTTACGCCGGGGAACGTGGACGACCGTGAGCCATTGAAGGACAAGGACTTTACGCAAAGGCTTTTCGGCAAGATTTTTTGCCGACAGGGGATACATAAGCCAGGAGCTTTTTGAAAGGCTTTTCATTGACGACATACACCTTGTGACCAAACTCAAAGAACATGAAGAACTCGCTCATGGACCTGCATGACAAAATCCTGCTGCGGAAAAGGGCGATCATTGAAACAGTAAACGACGAACTCAAGAACGTATGCTACATTGAACATACAAGGCACCGCAGCATTGACGGATTTGCTTCCAACCTGATTGCAGGGCTTATCGCATACAACCTGCTTCCTAAGAAACCGTCACTCAATATTGACATCATTGATAAAAGTAGGCTTATTGCATAAGATTATTATACCGAACTCACGTTAAACAAGGAAAAGCGCAAAAATGCGCTAACCGCCAACTACTATAATGCACTTGCATTATAATTTGTCTTGAATACATATCAGATTGTCACATTATGCGGCAAACACCATCATCGTGCGCAATAAAATCATTATAAAACATTATCTTTGCATACATCTTATCACCGTTTCAACTAAAAACAAAAAATTACGGCAATGAAGCATTTAGGAATTTTATTGGCACTAAGCTGCATGCTCACATGCGTCGCAATGACATGCAAAGCAGAAGGCATCGGGAGCAACACCACGACCGACGACGCCGGCGGAGCATTTTACACGGGGAAATACAGAAACCTTTTCACCGAATATCTTGGCATCACACAACGTGAGACTGACGAGAGGATAGCGCAAATATGGAAGCATTTTTTCGTTGATGAAGAAACGAAAGTGTATTTTGAAGACAGTGACAGCACGGCATATATTTATGACACAGGCAACAAAGACGTAAGGACCGAAGGCATGTCATACGGCATGATGATATGCGTGCAGCTTGACAAACGCGCCGAGTTCGACAAGATTTGGAGATGGGCGAAGCGGCACATGCTTTACACTTCAGGCAAGTGGAAAGGCTATTTCGCATGGCAGTGCTATCCTGATGGCAGCAAGATAGGCGGCGAACCGAGTTGCGCCACCGACGGGGAAATATATTTCATTACGTCGCTGTTCTTCGCATTCCACCGCTGGGGCGACGACGGGGCTTTCAACTATGGCCGCGAGGCGCAGCAGATACTGAGAAACGTCATGTCGAAAGACGGAACGGAAGGCATCTTCAACATGTACGACAATAAATCAAAGCTTGTGAGTTTCGTCCCTGACGAAAAATCATGGTGGTTCACCGACCCGTCCTACCAGCTGCCGGCATTTCTCGAACTGTGGGCGATATGGTCTGATACGAACAAGGAGTTCTGGAAGCTTACGCCTGAAGCATCACGCCAGCTGCTGTGGAATTCGTCACATCCCGTCACAGGCCTGTTTCCCGACTACTCCGCCTTTGACGGTTCGCCGCTCCAGCCCAAATGGAAAACCGACTATGACGCGAAACGCTACCAATACGACGCCACACGATGCGCAATGAACATCGGCATGGATTACAACTGGTTCGGCAAGGACAAAACCCGGCAGACTGAAATGATGACACGGTTGCTCAAGTTCTTCAAAGAAGACGGTTTCACACACGGGCAGTTCAACCTCGACGGCACAGAGCCTACCGGCGGCTATACGGAAGGAATGGCCGGAGCCAACGCCGTGGGCGCATTCTGCCTAGAAGACAAAGCCTTAGCCAAGGAATACGTCAAGCGGCTGTGGGACACAAAGCCGCCGACAGGCCAGCTGCGCTACTTCAGCGGCATGGTTTACACGCTGTCCATGCTGCACGTGTCCGGGCATTTCAGGATTTATTGAACAGCCTGCCAAATACTCCTATATCACAAAAGACCGTGTATCGGCTTGCAAAGACCGTATATCGGCTTGCAAAAGGCCACCTTTTACCGTGTAAAACATGAGTTCGGTATAAGGTGGCCTTTTGTCGATGCAATGTCATGTGAAAAGAAAAAGAAAAATGCAAATCATCTGTCATCTGTCAGATTTCGACGTAACATACTGACAATCAGCGCACTACACACTGACAGATGAGAAATCAATCTGTCATAAATCCGTCAATAGCAAACTTGCCTGACAGATACCGGCTTCATCTGTCAGCCCCTAACGCATTGTATTTCAACATGTTACGTCGAAATCTGACAGATGACAGATGATTTGCATTTTTCTTTTCCATTTCGTACACTCATGTTAAAACCATAACCGTAAAACCCCATAACCGTAAAACCGCAAACAAACCGCAAACAAACCGCAAACAAAAAGAGTGGCGAACACGGATGTCGTGTTCGCCACTGCTTCAACGTCTATGCCTTATGCACTATTTTATCAGCTGCTTACGGCCGTTTATGATGTAGAGCCCAGGTTGCAGCTGGTTGATGTCGGTTACATTGAGGCGGATGCCGTCAATGGTGTAAACCGCATTTACAGTCGTGCCTTCCGTAGGAACTTCTACGTTGCCGATGCCTGAAGGTATGTCTTCCAATACATATCCGAATGCCGACGAGTCGTCAATAGGTACGGCGAGATAAGCCTCGTGCGCTCCGTTCTCAAACTCTCTTCCGCTTTGAGCACCATAGAAGAAGCCCAAATCTTCGCTGTCGTTGTAAGACAGTTTGTAGTAACTCTCCTCACGTGTTCCTTCAAACACTTCACGTTTGTCTGTTCCCCTTAGCATGTTTGTCGCTGGAGCCCTGCCGCTGCCTGTGGGGGCTGTCACGTCAAACATAACAGTGCCAGGGCCGTTGCCTTTAACCAACAAGCCTGTACCTGACGGCACAACGCTGCCTTCAGCGTATGCGGCGGTAAGCTGAAGCTCGTAGTCAGTTGCTTCCGAGACTTCTGCCGTATAGCCTGTGAAGCCAGCCGGCATTGTATATTGAGCCGTAGTGAAGTAAGTGGCATAACCCATATCGTCAGACGAATGTATCGTGCCGCATTCTGTCACAGTGTTATTAGGATAAGCTGCACTCCAAACGTCCTTGAAGCCGTATGGCACATGCAGCGTGGGCGTAACGGCCTCATCGAACTCAACTGTAACGGGCTGTTCTGAATTGAACCATACGTCGGTAAGAGCCGTACAGCCGTTGAAAATATTGTCAGCGCGAACCCTGAACTCCGGCGACGGCATGTAAACCGTAGTAAGGCCGGTACATCCATCAAACGCCATTGGGTCAATGATAGTCACTCCATACGGAAGACGCAGCTCCGTCAGCTTCGGGCAGTTGCCCACTGCCTGATAACCTATTGTCTCAATGCCGTCGGGCAGGGTTATCTCTGTAAGCTCCGTGCAGTTTGAAAAAGAGTTCTGGCTGAGTGCCGTCACTCCGTCAGGCACAACAACCGATGTAAGCGATGCGCAATTGTCGAAAGCAAAGTTGCCGATAGCGGTCAGGTCCTCAGGCAGTTCTACAGCTTTAAGCGACTTGCAGCCCGTAAACGCATAAAAATCAATTGTTTCGACCGTTGACGGTATTACTACACTTTCCAACGCCGTGCAGCCTGCCATAATGCCGTATGGCAATGTCTCTATGCCGTCGGGAAACTCCATTGATGTAAATTTCTCACATCCGGCAAAAGCCTCAGCGCCTACAGACTGTATCTGCGGAGAGAGGTGCAAGCTGCCAAGAGACTTGCAGTTTTTAAGCATGCCGTTGCTTATGCTGCGTATCTGCATGGGGATGGAAAACGTCTCCAAACTGGTGCACTCGGCAAAAGCAGAGTCGCCAATCTCCACAAGCTGCTGCGGCAGCTGTATTTTCTTCAACGAACTGCATCCCCTGAAAGCCAACATGCCGATAGAAGAAACTGTTACAGGAATGTATACGCTTTCCAACTTCTTACAGTCGTAAAACATGTTGAAGTCAATCGTACGTACTCCATCCGGCACGATGACAGACGTCAGTTCACAGCAATTCATAAATGCGCCGGCACCTAAAGATGTTACCGTTGACGGAATGGTGATGTCTTTCAGCATCACACACTCTCTGAAAGCCCTTTGACCGATAGTAACCAAATTGTCTGGCAGAGTAACACTTGTCAGCGCCTCACAGTCGCGGAACGTATCATGGTCAATAACAGTAACGCCCTTGGGAATTCTAACCGTTTCCAGCCCAATGCAATATCTGAAGGCATTTGCTCCGATAGAAGTCACGGTTGAAGGCAGGAAGTCGGTGTTTTTCAATGCATTGCAGAAAGAAAACACGTTCTCGCCAATCGTTGTAACATTATCAGGCACGGTGATGTCTGCCAGTCTGCGGCAATCGATAAACATATTCAAAGGCAGTTCTTTTAGCCCAGTTCCCACTTTTGCCGAAGTCATATTATAGCAACTGGAGAACAGGTTACGCCCAACAGAAGTTACACTGTTTGGCAAAACCACTTCTTCTATGCCTGTACAATTCTCAAAACAATTGTCTCCGATTGATTCCAAACCTTCATGGAAGGTCAATGTTTGGATACTCCGGCAATTTAAAAACGCATAATTACCTATAGCTTTAACACCTTCTGGTATGTCAAGGTTAGTAAGCAACTGGTCGTCAACATACAAGTTTTGTGAGAAATTCACCGGGTTCGATGTTTGGCCTCCAAACTTCACACCGCACCATGCAGCAATATTTTCAATATGTACTTCATTAATTCCGTCACATTCGTAATAAGCCATATCTCCAATTTCACGCAACGTTGCAGGAAAAGTGACGCTTGAAATCTGATGGCAAGACATAAACGCCATGTTTCCGATGACTTCAATGCTGGTGCCCAACTCTACGTTTGTCAACAAACTACACATTTGGAACGCCATGTTACCAATTGTCTTTACTGTATTCGGCAGCTTTACAGACGTTACCGCCTGCCCTGCGAAAGCCGATTCGCCCACGCCTACAACCGTGTACGTCTCGCCGTCAGACACGATTGTCTGCGGAATGGTTACGTCGCCTGCATAGGTACCGGCTGCAACAGTGGCCGTAGCCTGTTCTGTATTCAACTCATAATTGACGCCACCTATAGCCACCGCCGACCATAACGGCATCCCTATGGCGAGCAGCAGTGAACCCACTGCCGCCCGCATTATATTCAAATGTTTTCTCATAAACATACGTAATTATTATTTTCTGATACAAACCTTCTTGCCGTCGATGATGTAAAGTCCGGGAGCAAGGTTGTCGTTTGCCTCTTCGGCTACCTTTACGCCGCCAAGCGTGTAGACACCCTTAGGTGCGTTCTGCTCCTCGTCGGCAACAACTTCATTGATGCCACTTGTTATGTCGTCAAGCTTGAAGCCGCCTTCCGGTGCCTGTTCTTCCGGAATTTCGATGTAGCAATTATGTGCCGCAACATCAAATCCGTCTCTACCTCTTGCAGACACGAACCCGTAAGTGTCGTCCGCATCATAGCCCAACACGAAATATGATTTGCCGCTTAATTTCGGAACTACAGTGTATTCGTCACAACCGTGCAGAATGTTCTCTCCGTCAAACTCGGTCCTGTCATTGCGGTCAACCTCGAACATCTTGAAAGCACCGTCCTCTGCATAAATCAGCAAAGGCATGTCGTATGGAACTTTCTCACCGGCCTTGAATATCTTTCCCTTATGCAATACATTGCCTGTATTGCCTGTCAAAGTGCAGCCTTCCAGACCTTCGGGCATAGTGTATCCGGCATCGATATAATAAGTAGCGTATTTCTCTTCCGGCAGGACCTCTATAACGCCAGCCTCCTTGAATTCGTTGCGTGAGAAATAGGTGAAGTCTTTTTCCCATGTAGCCAAAGAGCCATAAGGAACGTAGATTACAGCGTTGGCAGGGAACGCCTGCTTGTAACTTACTATCGGTGTATTAAGCCACACCTCGGTAAGGCTTGTACAATTGTTGAATGCGTTATAACCAACATTTGCTTCCGAATTGCGTACTTCAACATACTCCAATGCTGTACATCCTGAACAAGCATTGCTTCCAACAGTTGCACCCTTGGGGAATACGATAGACTTCAAGCTGGTGCAATTCTGGAAAGCATAATCACCGACAGAAGTAACACCCTCGGGAATATTGATACTCTCAAGCGAAGAACAACCTCCAAACAAGAAATCACCAATTGTCGTTATATTTTCAGGCAGTGTGACGTTATTCAGTGCCGTGCAACTGTTAAACACGCTTTCACCCAAAGAATCAAGATTTTCGGGCAACTCTATCGTAGCCAGATTAGAGCAACTTTGGAATGCACGTCCGTAAATTGTAGTCACGCTTTCAGGTATATTGATGCTTGTCAGCCCCGTACAGTTATGGAATGCGCTTACGCCAATCCGTGTGACATCGTCTGGCAGAACAACGCTTTTCAGCATTTCAAGTCCATTGAAAGTATTATCGTTCACCTGACCTATGCCAGTAGGGAATTTTACGTTGGTAAGCTCTTCGCCATTTATGTAAAGGTGCTTGCTTGTCATTGCAGGATTTGAATTATTGCCACCAAACTTAATGTTGCACCAACTGGTCAGGTCGGCAGCATTCACTTTCGTTATTTTACTGCAAGACTGAAAGGCTGCATTTTGGATTTCCTCCACGCCTTTGCCTAATGTAACCTCTGCCAGCATTCTGCAATTCGCGAACGCGTTGCTTTCTATCGTCTTGATATTATCGGGGATAACAAGTGCCGTCAAGCCTTGGCAGCCACTGAAAGCTTCCGATGCAATACTTTCAAGACCCTTTCCGATCTTCAATTCGGTTAATCCATTCCAACCAGAAAAGACGCCACTGCCCAGCTCTGTAACATTATCAGGTATAGTCAGCGTAGTAATTTTATTGCAATAGTAAAAGGCCGAAGCACCTATTCTCTTCACTTTCGGGCCAATAGTCAATGAAGTAAGCTTATTGTATTGGTAGAATGAATAGTCACCGACTTCTGTCACCTCATCAGGTATAACCAACTTTGTAATTTCTTCATCATTAAGAACCAACGGAGTGCCCGTTTTGATACTAAGCGGATTGGCAGTCTTGCTGGCGAAATTGGTCTGACACCATGCTGCCAAGTCTGTAATATTCACTTTCGTAATCTTGGTACATGAACCAAAAGCACTGTTGCCGACAGACTTAACGCCTGTACCCCAATTTACGGTAGTAAGCCCTGAACAACTCATGAATGCGTATGCATCGATAGTCTCTACCGTGTTTGGTATCGTAACCGACGTAACTTTGTCTGGGTCATTCCTGTCTTCCTGGAATGCGTTTTCACCGATAGCGGTAACAGTGTAAACCACATCTTCTACAGTTATGTTTTCCGGTATGTTTATCTCTCCGGCATACTCACCTTCCACAACCGTAGCTGTTTTCGCTTCGGCGTTCAGCTCGTAATTAAGTCCTTCAACAGTTACCGGTTCTGTTTCGCCCGTCTGAGCCGACACTATGCCGACAGCAATACATCCGAGCATTGAAAGTAAACATCTTTTCATACTTGCTAAATTTTTGTTAATAATATAATAATGAGGTGTGCGTCCGTCAATTAACACTCGTTCGCAAATTTATCTAATTTCCAAATGTTTTTAAAATAAAATTGTTCACGATTCATAAATCGTGAACAATTTGTACCGTTTATTGCATAAATACTGCAATATTTTTATAAAAGCGGCAGAGAGGCGATGAAAAACCGGGCTTTGTCGCCAAATTTTATTTCAACGACAACCTTACCGTAACATCGACACGGCCGAGTGCCGACTTTAGTTCTGAGGGAGAAACGCCGTCAATTCTGCCGAGGCGCGTGAAGTTCCATGAGTTGGTGTCGTAATATATCACAAGGAACTTGCCTTGATACAGGATGATGTCGCCTGCCGAGGTAGTAGTCTGCCTGTCGGTGCGTGGCAGGCTCGTCCCAATAGGGCCTACTTTCTCCATATTTGCGTAGTCTTCCATCTCAATTGTAACATCGCCATTGGCAAGCAGTTCAAGCAAAGCCTGCGCCGAGGCGTTGTCTTCCATTGTGGCGGTGAACGTCTTTCCGCCAATGTGCAGTTTCATTTTGTCCGTTTCCATAACTCTTTCTGTTTTCTGTTCTTGCTTTTCCGTTGTTGTGCCGGCATGGCCTGTACATGCCGCCGTGGCAGAAGCGAACACCATCAGTGCGCCCAACAGCAGCCCCGGTCTTCGCATCCGGCCAATGCCTCTACGGCTGTTTGATTTCCTTTTTATCATTTTATGTGTTTTGTCTATTAAATGTCTGTACGCCTGACGGCCAAGTCACTTGCCCATGGTTTCTTTTACACGCGCCAACAAGTTCGGTATGTCGAGGTGCTGGGGACACTTGGCAAGGCATTCGCCGCAACCCACACACGACGAGGCAGGGTCGCCGCGCTGCACCGGCGACATGGAAACCGTATAGTCTGCCATAGCACGTTTCATGTCGCGGCGAAGCAGATAGTTGTTGTAAACGTATGCGAAGATGTAGCCGATGGCCACGTTGTGCGGACACGGTATGCGGCATCACGGCCTGACCGAGGTCTGTCGTGATAAAGCTGCGCGACGGATTGATGCGCGCGAAGGCTGCAAACTCGCCGGCACTCTGCCTCTTGTACTGCGCCATCTGCATTCCTTCGCCCCACAGGCAGGGCAAGTGGATGTCGCACACGCCTTTAAGCAGCCCGTCGCCTGCGTCTTGCGGCGCATCGTCCACAGCGTTGCCGGCAACCATTCCGGCAGCGGCGGCCGGAATGCCTGACTGCACCAAAAGCGCCCCTCCGGCCAAGACAGAACTTTTAATGAAGTCCCTGCGGTTTATTTTCATATTGTTTTTCATTGTGCCTGATTGTTTCCTGATGCAAAGATATTGCATAATCAAATAAGAGTATGTAACAAAATCACGGAGCTTTCAAACCATTTTACGGATATGTCACAGCCGTACAACGCAGCGTTGACACGTTGACATGAAAAACGGTTTACAGCTTACATCCTGACTTTGGTTGACACCCTGATATCGACTTATTTACAAACAAAAAGCCTTTGGCCGCAAATAACGCAAGGAAACATGTGCAATGGCAAGTCGTTAGTTGACAGACAGTTACGTCAAACACAGCAGATATGTGCATCGCTTTTGGCCTTTGAGAACGCAAAAAGCCGCCTTTTCAAGTGCAAAAGGCCACCTTTCAGGTTGCCAAAAGCCGTCTTCAAGAATGCCAAACATGGTCTTTGGCGATGTAAAAAACATGCTTTCAGGCGTCTACCTGCCATATTTCATGGCAATACAAGCCACATTTGATTACAAAAAGAACAACCGGCAGAACAGCGTTTTTTCTATTTTCACTATTCCGCCGGACATTTTCAAAATGACATTTTGCAATGTTATGGCACATAACCGTGTCTTTATGCAATAACGGCAAGCCGCCTGCGGCTGGACAATCAGCCAAATTTACGGAAAACGAACCTTACGATGAGGAAGTTGGTTGGTATTGCGACGCAATACACCGGCACTGGAGCCAGCACGGCACTTACGCCCAACCAGATGAAAAGATTTAGCAAAGTGATTTGCAGGAGGTAGTTGAACGCATGGGCAAAAGCGAAGCCGAGTCCGTTCTTCACAGAGCGTTTCTTACGGAAAGTGAAGCGCGCCGACATCAGATAGTTGGCCACAAAGCTGACAACATAGCCGATGGTATAGGCCACGCTGACGTTCATCACACAGTGCAGAAGCCAGTAAACGCCGTAATGCAGAGCCGTAGCTACAACGCCAACAACACCGAAACGCACCATCTCCCCAAACGTATCACGCCGTAACTGCATGTTTTTTTGTTTTAGGAGGGAAGGAGTAAGGAGCTAAGGAGTAAGTAGAAATGACTTTTCTCCTTGCCTTCCCATCTTTTTGATGCAAAGGTAGTGCAAATCGAGAGCAATGCAAAATAAAAGCGAGTGAAACGAGTTTTTATTTTCATTGCCGAGATGCAGCCTACATTATGTAAAGGTAGTGCAAATCGAGAGCAATGCAAAATAATTCTATGAATATCCGCATTGGCGGCTATTCATAGAAGTTAAAGGAGTTAAAAAAAGTCATCACTCCGCTTCGCTTCGTTAGGAGTTAAAGCCAAATGCCCTGTTGATTGTCTGCAATTAAGCTATTGGCTATAACTCCTTTAACTTCTATAACTTCTTTAACCCCTTAACAATTAAATAATGTTAATGCTTGTCCTAATATGGCAGGCCAATACGTTTATAGTACAGAAAGCTGATTATGGAACAGGCAGAGTTTGAACATATAGCCGCACGCATAAGGCAAAAAGCCGTTGCCACAGCCATAGCCTTATCGGCGGGCGGCGACGAAGCGGAGGACATCGCGCAGGAAACGATGCTGAAGCTGTGGACTCTGCGTGCCGAAATCAGCAACCCTACGCACGCCGAAAAACTGGCATCGTGCATAGCGCACAACCGCGCAATAGACAGCCACAGGCGGCAACACACCGTTCCGTTGGACACAAGCCGAAGCATAATGGACGAGCGGACGGCAAGTCCCGACAAGGAAATTGAGAACAAAGAAAACATGGCATGGCTGGCCGGACGACTGGCCGCGCTGCCCTCGAAGGAGTACCAGATACTGCACCTGAGGCAGGTTGAGCGCAAAAGCCACGACGAAATAGCGCGCATAGTTGGCGTTGAGAAATCGTCGGTGTCAACCATGCTGGCACGTGCAAGGGCGAAAATGCTTGACGATATAAGAAAAAGGACAAGGCTATAATATGGAAAAGGACATACAGACACTCATCAAACGCTTCATGGCCGGACAGACTTCGATTGAAGAAGAAGACAGGATAGCGGAATACCTACGCACGCACGACGTGGGCGAAGACCTGCAGCCGTACAAGGAAATGTTTGCCTGGTTCGACCAAGGGATGCCTCTTGGAAGTGGACAAGAGGACAAGTCAACGAGTGGACAAGTGGACAAGCTGGCAAGTCAACAAGCAGACAAGCAGACGAGGACGCAAGACAAGCCGCGAATCTCACACAAACTGCGCTACCTCTTCACCGCCACAGCCGCGGCCATCGCCATGCTGATTGTCCTTACATGGCCCAAGACTGAGCAGCCGCAGACGGCCGAAAGCACGCCTACCACCGCCCTGCCCGACCACGTAAGGCCTGAAACAAAGGCCGACACGCTGACCGCCGACACGGCAACGGTAAGCACACCTAAGAGAAAGAAACGCCGCCGCAGCGTAAGAAGGGACATGTACAAGCCTATGCCTCCAAAGGTCTACATAGCCGAAGCGGCACAAGACACCATAAGCAAGGAGGCCGAAATGATAGCCGAAGAGAAGATAAAGGAAGCCGAAAAACGGCAGGAGGAGATACTGAACGACATTTACAATGACTACAGACGCATGGAGGCAGGAATAGAAATATACCTTACCGCCCTTGAAAATTACGACGTTGAAGAAGAATATTACTAAAAACAGGACAGATATGAAAGCAATAAGACTGTTAATCACGACGCTGCTCTGCACCTCAATGCCGGTAGCAATGAGCGCACAGGAAAACCTGAAAAAGGCCATAGACAACTTTGTAGGCAACAAAGACCTTGTAGAATACATACACACAAGCAACTTCATGGAGAACAGCGGCCCGGAAAACAAGGTCTCATCCTTCTGCGACCAATATGTATTCGAACTGCCAATGAATAAGAAAAAAGTACTCGACCCTGTGCTCGCAGCCTTCAACAAAGACAAGGGCGCAGCCTACAAGATACATAGCAGGGACGCAAATATAAGCGACGATGTCATGGTCACGGTTGCTTACGGAGAAAAACTTGACAAGACTTTTGCATTTGGCACACATAAAGAGAGGAACTACCGCGTAATGCTCGTACAAGACCGGCAGGACAGTCTGCGGCGTTACTGCTACGGAATTGTGTGGTACGAGGACAAGGACAACGACAAGTTTTGCGGCTCAATCAACGTTGTTTACGGCCTGAACCCGCAGAAAGTGAGAAGAAGCACTTACTACGGCGACCTCTCGTCACTTGGAAATCTCGACCTTAGCGGCCTTGAACAACTGAAGGAACTTGACAAGCTGAAAGACCTCGACAAGCTAAGCGAACTTGGGAACGGCACATACGTGATAATGAACGGCGACACATTGGAAATCAACGAGATAAAAACAAGCACCGGATTCCTCAGGCGTTTCGGCAGTCTTAGGGCAGCATTCAAAAAATCACTAAGCAACCACAAAACCGAAATCAGGACGGTACTGACAAACAAAATATTGGAACTGTGCCGCTCGCACGGCAAGCTCCTCAACAACGAAGAACGCAAACTCTGCACCGACAGCATGAGGGAGCTGCAGAAAATGGAATTTGACGCATACATAAGAGGTCTATTAGACGTTGCCATGTCAAGCCTCAAGAAATAGCACAATACTCTCTCTAATTAAATAACCGACGGAAGTCCGCGACGCTGCAAGCCGGCATCGCGGACTTCACTGTTTACCGGCTATTCTGCAAAGGGACACCTTTCACCTTCCGAAAGGCCATCTTTTACACGCTAAAAGGCCACCTTTTGCAACACAAAACATGGTCTTTTACAAAGCCGCTGATTTACAGGCATTTGGCAATAAGGCAACAAAGCCGCACAGGTTTTTGTTGTTCAATACTGTCTTTAAATAATATAAGGTGCACCCCGGCAATGAAAATAAAAATCCGTTTCACTACTTTTTATTTTGCATTGCGCTCGGTTTGCATTATCTTTGCACGATAAATACAATTATTTATGTGTGGAATAGTAGGATATATAGGCTCGAGAAACGCCTACCCGATACTCATCAACGGACTTAAACGCCTGGAATACCGGGGCTACGACTCGGCCGGCGTGGCCCTCATCAATGACAAGGGACAGCTTAACGTGTACAAGGAAAAAGGCAAGGTGAGCAACCTTGAAGCCATAGCTGCGCAAAGGGACACGTCGGGATGCATAGGGATTGCGCACACACGGTGGGCTACCCACGGCGAACCTTCAGCCGTAAACGCACATCCACACGTGTCGCAGAGCGGACGACTGGCACTCGTACACAACGGCATCATCGAAAACTACGCCAGCCTGAAGGAATATCTTAAAGGCAAAGGCTACACGTTCAAAAGCGCAACCGACACGGAAGTGTTGGTGCAGTTAATCGAATTCATGCAGAACGAATACGGCAAAGACCTTGAAGGCGCGGTAGTGATGGCGCTGCGGCGCGTCGTCGGAGCATACTCCATAGCTGTCATAGAGAAGGACTGCCCGGACAAAATCGTGGTGGCAAGGAAGAGCAGCCCGGTGGTAATCGGCATAGGCGAGGACAACAAGGAGTTCTTCATCGCGTCTGACGCGGTGCCCATCGTAGCCTACACCAAGCAGATGGTATACCTCAACGACAACGAGGTGGCACTGCTGAAAGTCGGCAAAAAAATTGAAATCAGGAACCTTGACAACCAGGAAATAACGCACGACGTTAAAGAGGTTGACATCGACCTCGAGTCGCTTGAAAAGGGCGGTTTCGACCACTTCATGCTGAAGGAAATCTACGACCAGCCCCGCTGCATAGCCGACTGCATGCGCGGACGCCTGCTGTTGAAAGAAAAACGCGTGGTATTGAGCGCCCTCAACCTGCACCGCGACGAACTTGTAAACGCACAGAGGTTCATCATAGTGGCCTGCGGCACGTCGTGGCACGCCGGACTCATCGGCAAACAGCTCATAGAACAGTGGGCGAAAGTGCCTGTGGAGGTGGAATACGCCTCTGAGTTCCGCTACCGCAACCCCGTCATTCTGCCGGGAGACGTCGTAATAGCCATATCACAGAGCGGCGAAACTGCCGACACTCTGGCGGCATTCCAGCTGGCAAAAGAGAACCATGCGCTGTGCTTCGGCATAGTGAACGTTGTCGGTTCGAGCATTGCGCGCGCATCTGACACCGGCATATACATCCACGTAGGCCCTGAAATAGGCGTGGCGTCAACCAAGGCCTTCACAGGACAAGTGACCGTACTGACGCTCTTCGCCCTTGCCCTCGCCCACGAGAAAGGCACAATAACCCAGCAGGAATACGAGGAAACGATAGCCGAACTCGCCAACATCCCCGACAAAATAAAGGCCGTACTCGCCAAGAACACAGCGACATAAAAGAGATTGCCCGTGCACTGACTTACGCCGAGAACGCACTTTACATGGGGCGAGGCTTCAACTATCCCGTAGCCCTTGAAGGGGCACTGAAGCTGAAGGAAATCAGCTATATACACGCCGAAGGCTATCCGGCAGCAGAAATGAAGCACGGCCCTATAGCGCTGATTGACGAAGACATGCCCGTGGTATTCGTGGCAACCCACCATCAGTTGTACAAGAAAATACTAAGCAACATTGAGGAAGTGAAAGCCCGCAACGGCCGCATAATATCCGTTGTGACCGAAGGAGACAAGGCCGTAAGCGGCATATCAGAAGCAACCGTGGAAGTTCCACCTACCCTTGCGCCGCTTGCTCCGCTGCTCTCTGTCATACCGTTACAGCTAATTGCATATCACGTAGCCGTTGAGAAAGGGCTAAACGTTGACCAGCCGAGAAACCTGGCAAAGTCGGTGACGGTGGAATAAGCAAACAACATTATTATAAATGGAAAGAACACAAGGAGTTAAGGAGTTATGAAGTAAAGGAGTTAAGATAATAGACTCTGTGCGGCATTATCCCTGCAAGGCATTTGTCTTAACTCCTTTACTTCATAAATCCTTAACTCCCCCTATATAAGAATAAGCATGACAAAGAAAGATTTAAGGATAACATTCATGGGAACGCCGGAGTTTGCAGTAGAAACTCTGCGCGCATTAGTTGAAGGCGGATATAATGTTGTGGCCGTAGTGACGCAACCCGACAAGCCCGTAGGCCGCCATCAAGACACTCTTCAGCCGTCGGCGGTGAAGCAATACGCCGTAGAACAAGGCCTGCCTGTGCTGCAACCGGTGAAGATGAAAGACCCGGCATTCGTCGAAGAACTTAAGAGTTACCATGCCGACCTGCAAGTAGTAGTGGCCTTCCGCATGCTGCCGGAAGTGGTATGGGCAATGCCCCATTTCGGCACATTTAACGTCCACGCCGCCCTTCTGCCACAATACCGCGGCGCGGCACCCATCAACTGGGCTGTAATCAACGGCGAAAAGCAGACCGGGGTGACGACCTTTTTCCTCGACCACGACATCGACACAGGCCGCATCATCATGCAAGAGCCGTTTGAGATAAAGGACGAATATAACGTTGAAGACGTCTACAACGGCCTCATGAAGCTCGGTGCAGGCATCGCATTGAAAACCATCGACAAAATAATCGAGGGCGACGGACACGTTGACTCGCTGCCACAGGAAGACATGATACCAGTAGAACAGGAACTGCACAACGCTCCAAAGATATTCAAAGAAACATGCCTCATCGACTGGAACGCGACGGCAAAGCGCGTACACGACTTCGTAAGAGGTCTCTCCCCCTATCCCGGCGCATGGACAAACATGACCGGCCAGGACGGAAAGGCCTCCGTATTGAAAGTCTTTAAGACCACTCTGACAACCATCCCTTGCAACGGAAGGGATGCCGGAACAATAATGGTGTTCAACGGAAAGCTGCTGGTCGCCACGGCAAACTGCTGGCTGCAGTTGGACGAAATACAGCTAAGCGGCAAGAAAAGGATGGACGCCAAGGCTTTCCTCAACGGAGTAAGGGACATTGAAAATTTCTGTTTGAAACAGCAGGAAGGAAAGTAAAAAGGTAAAAAGGTAAAAAAGTAAAATGTGAAAGGGCAATAAGATGGAACGAAAGGGAAAAAACTTTTACCTTTTTACTTTTTTACCCTTTTACCTTTCCTCTCCTTCTCTCCTTTAACAACTCAAGAACATGTACGAAAATTTAAGCGACAAGCGGATAGCCGTGCTGCTTTCAGGCGGCGTTGACAGTTCGGTTGTGGTGTACGAGCTGGCAAGACAGGGGCTGCATCCCGACTGTTTCTACATCAAGATAGGGCCGGAAGAAACGGAGGAATGGGACTGCTCGAGCGAGGAAGACCTCGAGATGGCTACCGCCGTGGCCGCGAAATACGGCTGCAGGCTGACCGTTGTCGACTGCCACAAGGAATACTGGGACAACGTTACGCGGTACACAATGGACAAGGTGCGCGCCGGACTGACGCCCAATCCCGACGTAATGTGCAACCGGCTGATAAAGTTCGGCGCTTTCGACGAGAAGGCCGGGCACGACTACGACCTCATTGCGACCGGGCACTACGCCCGTACGGAAGTCATTGGCGGCATGAAATGGCTCACGACAAGCCCCGACCCTGTGAAGGACCAGACCGACTTCCTCGCCCAGATACACGACTGGCAGCTGAAGAAAGCACTCTTCCCGATAGGCGGAATGATGAAAGAGGAGGTGCGAGCGATAGCCGAACGCGAGCATCTTGTCAACGCCAAGCGCAAGGACAGCCAAGGAATCTGCTTCCTCGGCAAAATCAACTACAACGACTACATACGCCGCTACCTCGGTGAAAAGCCGGGCGACGTGCTCGAGCTGGAGACCGGCCGCAAGATAGGACAGCACAAAGGACTGTGGTTTCATACCATCGGACAGCGCCACGGCCTCGGCTTCGCGGAGGCCCCTGGTATGCGGTGAAGAAAGACATGGAGGCAAACATCCTTTACGTAAGCAAGGGTTACGAGCCCATGACGGCGTACAAAAAAGACTTCAACATGCACGGCTTCAATTTCCTTACATGCGACCCGTGGGACAGTTCCGAACCAATTAGCGTGACGTTCAAAATCCGCCATACCCCCGAATTTCACCACGCGACGCTCGAACGCACGGGTGAAGCCTCGTTCGCCGTACACTCTGACGACCACATCCAAGGCGTAGCGCCCGGCCAGTTCTGCACGGTTTACGACGAGGAGCACCACAAATGCATCGGAAGCGGGGAAATATGCGTTTAAAGGTGAGAAGGTGAAAAAGTGAGAAAATGAGAAAACAAAGCATTTGTACTTACTCCTTTACTCCTTTCCTCCTTACTACTTAATAAAAAACAAATGAAAAACTTTGCGGCAATTGACTTCGAGACGGCCAACCAATATCCGTCAAGCGTGTGCAGCGTAGGCGTAATCATCGTGCGCGACGGCGAAATTACAGACAGGTATTACAGCCTAATACGCCCCGAACCCGATTATTACAGCCGCTTCAACACGCGCATACACGGACTCACCAATGAAGATACTGACGAAGCGAGAGTGTTCCCCGATGTGTGGGCGAACATCGAGCCGCTTATCAACGGACTTACCCTCGTAGCCCACAACAGCCCCTTCGACGAGGGATGCCTCAAGGCCGTGTTCCGCGTTTACGGAATGGATTACCCCGACTACACGTTCCGCTGCACCTGCCGCGCATCCCGAAAGGCTTTCGGCAAGCGTTTGCCCAATCATCAGCTGCAGACCGTCGCCGCAGCATGCGGCTATGACCTGACACGCCACCACGACGCACTTGCCGACGCGGAAGCCTGCGCCGCAATAGCGATGAAAATCCTCTGATGGGGTAAAAAGCAAACCTCTGACAATCAAGACGTTACAGGCTGTCTTACGAAAGGCCACCTTTTACCATGTAAAAGGTGGCCTTTTAGCATGCAATTGACGGTCTTTTGGAACGTGGAATAGCACCTTTTGCAAAACTACTTGCCATGAACGGTCTGCCGACAGATGTTATTCGCCAACAAAAATAAAGGCTTTCAAGGATTTTATTATCAAATAATAAACTTTTTGCCGAAAACATTTGTCGTTTGAAAGAGATTTCCTATATTTGCAGACAAAATATCAAACAGACGATTATGAACAATATGTTTTTCGCATGGTGGTGGCGCAACTCAAGATTGAAGAAGTCGTGAGTTACACAGCCGTGTGGTTAATTGAAAGATACAACCGGGCCTGTCGTTCTTGCGGCAGGCCCGGTTTCTTTTTTGCCGGGCGGCAAGGCAGAATGACGGCAAGGCCATAACCGGACATTGACAAGAACTTAAAAAACGGAATAAGACATGAAATCAATGGAAGAATTACAAAAGGTGCTCAACCACGAGACCCTTACGCGCGAGGAGGCAAAGGGCGTGTTGTCAGGCATTACGCGCGACGACTATCCGCAGGAGCAGGTCACGGCACTGCTCACGGCGATGCAGATGCGCGGCGTAACGGTTGACGAGCTGCTGGGTTTGCGTGACGGCGTGCTGGAAACAGGCGTGCCGGCCAAGCTCGACTGTGGCCGTTACATCGACGTGGTGGGCACGGGCGGCGACCGCAAAAACACGTTCAACATATCCACCTGCGCATGTTTCGTCATTGCCGGGGCAGGCTACAAGGTGGCCAAGCACGGCAACTACGCCGCCACGTCCACAAGCGGCGCGTCGAATGTAATCGAAGCCCACGGCGTGAAGTTCACCGACGACATCGACAAGCTTAACCGCTCAATCAATGGTTGCGGCGTGGTTTACCTCCACGCGCAGCTGTTTGCGTCGGCAATGAAGCACGTAGGGCACATTCGCAAGGCGCTGCAGTTCCCCACGTGCTTCAACCTTCTCGGCCCCATCGTCAACCCGGCGCGCCCGGAGTGCCAGCTGCTCGGCGTGGCAGACCTCAACCAGATGCGCCTGTACGGCGGCGTGTACCGCAGGCTCGGGGTTGACTTCGGCATAGTGAACAGCCTCGACGGCTACGATGAAATATCCCTTACGGGCGACTTCAAGGTGATGACGAACAGCTACGAGAGGGTGTTCCGCCCTGCCGACATAGGATTTTCAACGGCCATGCAGGCCAACCTCTGTGGCGGAAACACTGTTGGCGAGGCCAAGGAGATATTCGACAGCGTGCTTGAAAACAGGGCTTTGGCCGACAGGAAGAATGCCGTACTGGCTAACGCCGCGTTCGGAATACAGGTTGTCGACGGGGCGCTGACAATAGAGGAAGCTTTGGCCGCCGCCCGTGAATCGCTTGAAAGCGGACGCGCCCTGGCCGCATTCAGGAAGTTTGTGGAGATAAACTCGTGAAAAAGTAAAAAGGTGAGAAGGTGAGAAAGTAAAAAAGTGAAAATTAAAAAAGATGAAAGATATTCTTGGAGAAATAGTCGCCTACAAGCGAATCGAGGTGGAGCGGATGAAGGAGGAAGTGCCCGAAAGTGCGCTGCGCGCAGCCGTCGAGCGGATGGGTGATACGAGACTGCCCTCGCTCAAAGCCGCGCTCATGCAGTCGGACACGGGCATTATAGCCGAGTTCAAACGCCGTTCGCCGTCAAAGGGCTGGATTAACGAGGGCGGACTGGCCGCTGAAATACCGATAGCTTACCAGCAAGGAGGAGCCGCTGCAGTAAGTATCCTGACCGACGGGAAGTTTTTTGGCGGCACTGACGAATATATAACAGAAGCGCGAAAAGCAGGAGTTACGCTCCCTGTGCTGTACAAGAACTTCGTCATAGACAGTTACCAACTGCTCCAGGCGCGCCTGTGCGGTGCTTCAGCCGTGCTCCTTATAGCGTCAGTTCTCGGCAAGGCGGAATGCGGCAGGCTTACAGATGCCGCCCATGAGCTTGGCCTTGAAGTACTGTTGGAACTTCACGGCGAGCGCGAACTCGACTATGCCGGGCTGAATGCGGACGTTCTCGGGGTTAATAACCGCAACCTCGGCACGTTCGTTACCGACGTAAACAACTCGTTCAGACTGGCTTCATTACTTCCTGATGGCGTATGCAAGGTGAGCGAAAGCGGCATTTCTGACCCTGAAACAATAGTAAAACTGCGGCAAGCGGGCTTCAATGGCTTCCTCATTGGCGAGACATTTATGAAAAACGAACGGCCGGGCGACGAGCTGAAACGCTTTATCGGCGAGGTGGGAAGACGGCTGAAACGTAATGAAAGAAGTCGTCTCGCTATAAAGGTTTGCGGCCTGACGGATGCCGGGAACGCGCTCGACGTAGCCGCACTCGGCATCGACATGACGGGATTTATATTCTATGAAGGCAGCCCACGGCATGTGTCGGCAGAACAGATAAATGCCGTTTGCACGGCTTTTGACCGGAAACTAAACGGCAAGGAAAGGCCGCTTAAAGTGGGAGTGTTTGTCGATGCCGATACCGACTACGTTGTTTCAGCCGTAAAGCGGTATGCACTTGACTGCGTGCAGATGCATGGCAACGAGAGCGTAAGCCGTCTTGCCGGGATACGCAAGGCCGTCAATGCAGAATGCGGACGTAGCGTAAAGATAATCAAGGCGATAGCCGTAGCCGGCCGTGCTGACGTGGAAGGCAGCGCGGAATATGCAGGAACGGCGGACATGCTGCTGTTCGACACCAAGGGGAAGGCCGCCGGAGGCAACGGCACAAGGTTCGACTGGAGTCTGCTTCGGGCTTATTCAGGCTCGTTGCCGTTCCTGATCGGCGGCGGAATCGGCCCTGATGACGCGGATGACATTCTGCATTTCAACCATCCGCAGTTTGCAGGCATCGACCTAAACAGCCGTTTCGAAACATCTCCCGGAATAAAAGACGTCGATGCGTTGGCACACTTCATTGGAAAAGTAAAAGAGTAAAAAGGTAAAAAAGTAAAATATTTGATGAGTTTTTATTAGAACATTAAAATTAAAAACGACAAGGATATGAACAAGATAAACGCATTGTTTGCTGCGGACAAAGGCCGCAAGCTGTTCTCGCTTTACTTCTGCGCTGGCTGTCCTACGCTTGAAGGCACGGCTGAAGTGATAACCACACTCGACCGCAGAGGAGTCGATATGGTGGAAGTTGGCATACCGTTCAGCGACCCGTTGGCCGACGGCCCGGTGATACAGGCAGCCGCAACAACCGCCCTGCGCAACGGTATGACGTTGAAAAAGCTGTTTTCACAGCTTGCCGAAATCAAAGGAAAAGTAGGCATTCCGCTCATACTCATGGGGTATCTGAACGTCATCATGCACTACGGCTACGAGGAGTTTTTCAGAAGTTGCGCCGAATGTGGAGTGTCGGGGGCAATCATACCCGACCTGCCTTTTGACGACTATCTGGCCGAAATCAAGCCTGTGGCCGACCGTTATGACATCCGCGTGATAATGATGATTACCCCGGAGACAAGCGAAGAGCGCATCCGCATCATCGACGAGCACACCGACGGCTTCATTTATATGGTGTCATCGGCCAGCGTGACTGGTGCCCAAAGCAGGTTTGACGACGCCAAGTTAGACTACTTCAACCGTGTAAACGGCATGCGTCTGCGCAATCCACGCATGATAGGTTTCGGCATATCAAACCGCCAGACGCTTGAAAGCGCACGCCGAAATGCCGCCGGAACCATAATAGGAAGCAAGTTCGTGAGCCTGCTTAACGAGGAGAAAGCCCCCGGAAGGGCACTTGACAGGCTTATGGAAGAATTAAGTTGAACGCTTATCAGTTACAAATATGGCATATTCAGTTGACGGAAAAGGATTTTACGGAGAGTTCGGCGGCGCATATATACCCGAAATTCTCCACAAGTGTGTGCACGACTTGCAGGACGCTTACCTGCCAATCATCGAGAGCGACGGCTTCAAGCAGGAGTTTCGCAGCCTGCTGAGGGACTACGTTGGGCGGCCTTCGCCGCTGTATTTCGCCCGAAGGATGAGCGAGAAATACGGCTGCCGCCTGTATCTGAAGCGTGAAGACCTTAACCATACCGGCGCGCACAAGATAAACAACGCCATCGGACAGGCTCTCATCGCACGGCGCATGGGCAAGACACACGTCATCGCCGAGACCGGCGCAGGCCAGCACGGAGTGGCCACTGCGACAGCCTGTGCCCTGCTCGGAATGGACTGCAAGGTGTTCATGGGCAAGACGGACATAGAGCGTCAGCACGTAAACGTCGAGCGCATGCGCATGCTCGGGGCGGAAGTCTGTCCTGTCACTACAGGCAACATGACGTTGAGCGACGCCTGTTCTGAGGCCATACGCTACTGGTGTTGCCACCCTTCCGACACGTTTTACGCCGTCGGTTCAACTATGGGTCCTCACCCCTACCCCGACCTTGTGGCAAGGATGCAGAGCGTAATATCGGAGGAGCTGAAGTGGCAGTTGCTTGAAAAGACTGGACGCGACCACCCCGATTGCCTCATAGCCTGCATCGGCGGAGGCTCCAACGCGGCAGGAACAATCTATCATTATGCCGACAACGAGAGCGTGAGAATCATCCTTGCCGAGGCCGGAGGCTGCGGAATACACAGCGGACGCACTGCAGCGACGCTTCACTGCGGCACCGCCGGAATACTGCACGGCGCCCGGATGCTCGTAATGCAGACCGAAGACGGCCAGATAGAGGAGGCCTGCACCATATCGGCCGGCCTCGACTATCCGGGCGTAGGCCCCATGCACTGCAACATGGTGGCGCAAGGGCGGAGCCAAGTGATGGCAATCAACGACGACGAGGCCGTGCGTGCAGGCTACGAACTGACGCGGCTCGAAGGCATAATACCGGCAATAGAGAGTGCGCATGCAGTGGCTGTGCTCGGCAAAGTAAAGTTCAACGCCGACGACGTGGTGGTGCTTACCGTAAGCGGACGCGGCGACAAAGATATCGAGACATACCTGCGGTTTGGCTGCAAGGAATGAAAGCTCAGGCCGTCATTTATCCATTCAAATAAAGACTAACATCATGACAACAAAGAAATTCTGTTATTCAGTACATACAAGGACGGCCCTTGCCGACATGTACACACCCGTAAGCGTGTACATGAGGCTGCGCGACATGGGGGCGCAGAGTGTCCTCATGGAATGTTCCGACTACCACGACCGCGCCAACAGCCGCTCGTTCGTTTGCGTGAACCCCATCGCCAGCGTGTCGGTAAGGCGCGGACGCGTGGAGTTCTTTTACCCAGACAGGACATCGGCCACAGCGGAAATAAGCCGCAGCTACACCTGCGACGCGGCCATCAACGACTTCATGGCCTGCTTCGACATAACCGGCGACACGCTTGGCTGTTGCGGACTTTACGGCTATACGGCGTTCAACGCCGTGAGATATTTTGAAGACATTGACGTGAAAGACGGCGGCATGGACAAAAACGACGCTCCCGACATCTGCTACATGCTGTTCAGGGACGTGATAGCATTCGACCATTTTGACAACCGCATGACTGTATCGACACTCGCAGTGCCGGGCGACGACGCAGCCGGACACACCGAACAGCTGATGCTCAGGTTAAGCCGTGGCAACCTGAACGTATATCCGTTCAGGAGGACGGGCGGCATAACGTCGCCCATAACCGACGCGCAGCACAAGGCGAACATACGCCGCGGCATAGCCCATTGCCTGCGCGGAGACGTTTTCCAGGTAGTGCTGTCCCGCCGTTTCATTCAGAAATACGAGGGCGACGACTTCGCCGTGTACCGCGCCCTGCGCAGCATCAACCCCTCGCCATACCTGTTTTATTTCGACTTCGGCGACTTCCGCCTCTTGGGCAGCAGCCCGGAGACCCACTGCCGCATAACCGGACGCCGGGCGTACATTGACCCTATAGCAGGCACTACGCGGCGTACAGGCGACACCGAAGCTGACAAGAGAAACGCCGAGGCGCTGCTCAACGACCCGAAGGAGAACGCCGAACACGTGATGCTGGTAGACCTGGCGCGCAACGACCTGAGCCGAAACTGCCATGATGTGGCCGTAGAACTGTACAAGGACGTGCAGTATTACAGCCACGTGATACACCTTGTAAGCCGCGTGGCAGGCACGCTTGACGACGGCGCAAGCCCTGTGAAGGCGTTTATAGACACCTTCCCGGCAGGCACGCTTAGCGGCGCACCGAAGGTCAGGGCGATGCAGATAATCAGCGAACTTGAACCCCACTGCCGCGGCGCTTACGGCGGCTGCGTAGGCTTCATAGGGCTTGACGGCAGCCTGAACCAGGCCATAACAATACGCACTTTTGTCAGCCGCAACGGCGAGCTGTGGATGCAGGCAGGAGGAGGAATCGTAGCCGACAGCGACGAGGAACGCGAGCTACAGGAAGTGAACAACAAACTCGGCGCACTGCGCCGCGCCGTAGAGATGGCAGAGAAGATTTGATTAATGTCCAATAAAAAGTTTAAGACAATGAAAATAGCGGTAATCGACAATTATGACAGCTTCACATATAACCTTGTACACATGCTTAAAGATACGGGGGCAAGCGTCAGTGTGTTCAGGAACGACCGTTTCAGCCTGCCCGACATGGAGCCGTTTGACAGGATTGTGCTAAGCCCCGGCCCGGGCATACCAAGCGAAGCAGGCCTGCTTTTGGACGTAATCAGGCGTTACAAGGGCGTAAAACCAATGCTCGGAGTGTGCCTCGGACATCAGGCCATAGGACAAGTGTTCGGCGCACGGCTCACCTGTCTTGACAAAGTTTTCCACGGAATAGCAACGGAAGGCACGCAATTCGACACAGAACCCATGTTCGCAGGCTGTCCGCGCCGCATCGTCATGGGGCGCTACCACAGCTGGGTGGTTGACCGCGCCACGCTTCCGCCATGCCTTGAAGTCACCGCCGAAAGCGACGAAGGGCTTATAATGGCCATGCGGCATAAGGATTATGACATACGCGGAGTACAGTTCCACCCCGAAAGCGTGCTTACTCCCGACGGCCGCCGGATGCTCGACAACTGGGTACATTGCCGCCGCCCGTAAAACCACTGCCTGCAGAACGTCTTGCAAAAGGCCGTCAATCGCATTCCAAAAGGCCACCTTTCAGCGTGTAAAAGGTGGCCTTTTGCAAGCCAATATGCCACCTTTTGCAAAGCCGCTGATTTCCAGGCAGTTTCCCAATGACAGCGACAGCCGCTGCCGTTACATTCCTATTCATTGATTTCACGCTAATAAAAGAAACATTTGCAATAGTTTCACAAAGAACTACCGACAAGGCATTTGGCTTTAACTCCTAACGAAGCGAAGCGGAGTGAGAATTCCTTTGAGCGGAGTGAAAAACTACTTTAACTACTTTAACTCCTATAAATATTCGTAAAGCGAATATTCATCAATTTATTTTGCACTTCTCTCGATTTGCATTATCTTTGTAATGCGCTAACAAATGTTCGGATTAGAGCGCGTTGACCTTTTGGCATGTTTGCCTTGAATTAACTTGAAAAACGTATGCAATACGTCATTTTGCCTGAAGAAAAGACACGCAGAGCGTCGTTTTACTTAGCAATGGAGGAACATGTGGCACGCCGGTTGCCAGCCGGCGACTACCTGTTTTGCTGGCAGATAGAGCCTTCGGTGGTGTTCGGGCGCAATCAAGTCATGGCCAACGAGGTGAACACGGCATACTGCCGGAACAACGGCATCGGCATGTTCCGCCGCAAGAGCGGCGGCGGCTGCATATACGCAGACATGGGCAACGTGATGTTCTCGTTCATTACCGACAGCGACAACGTAGGCCTTACGTTCAACCGCTACATCAACATGATGGTGCTTATGCTGTGCAAAATAGGCGTAAATGCCGCCGCAACAGGGCGCAACGACATCGTGGTGGACGGCCGTAAAGTGTCCGGCAACGCCTTTTACCACCTTCAAGGACGCAGCATTGTCCACGGCACGATGCTCTACGACACCGACATGGACAACATGCTGCACGCCATCACGCCGCCTGAAACAAAGCTTGAAAGCAAGGGTGTGGAGAGTGTCCGCCAGCGCATAGCCCTGCTGAAAGACTATATCAACATAGGTGTAGACGGGTTAAAGGACGGCATCATGCGCGGTTTGTGCAACAGCGAACATGTATTGACCGCTGTAGACGTGGCCGAAATAGAAGAGCTTGAGCGCAACGTGTACCTATCACCGGCGTTCATCCAAGGCAAAGACCCCATGCACACCATCGTGCGAAGGCGCCGGATTGACGGTGTGGGATGCGTAGAGGCACACATCGAGGTTAAGGGAGGAACGGTGAAAAACATCAGTCTCACAGGCGACTTCTTTGCCACCGGCGACGTAGAGACCATAACAGGCAGGCTTAAGGGCGTAAGCCTTGACCGCAAAGCACTTGACGCAGCGCTGCCACGGAAACTCGACGGTATTATAATGAACATGCACAGAGACGACCTTGTGGCCCTTCTCGCAGGCGAGGAATAAGATAACTGAAACCCTGAAAAAGATAATATGGAAAACAAGAAAACCTGTCTTTATGACAAGCATGTGGCCTTGGGCGCACTGATGCAGCCCTTCGCAGGATTTGACATGCCTATACAGTATTCGTCAATAATCGACGAGCACAACGCCGTGCGTAACGCATGCGGCGTGTTCGACGTGTCCCACATGGGTGAGGCCGTAGTCACAGGACGTGACGCTGAACGCTACGTGAACCATATTTTCACCAACGACGTGAGCCAGATAGGCGCAGGCCAGGTACTTTACGGCATGATGCTGTATCCCGACGGCGGAACGGTTGACGACCTGTTGGTGTACAAGATGGCGGAAGACAAGTACTTCCTTGTAATCAACGCGGCCAATATCGACAAGGACTTGGAGTGGATGCACAAGAACGTTGACGGCTTTGACGTATGCATAGAGGACGCTTCGCCGCGCTACTCACAGCTTGCCGTGCAAGGGCCTGACGCCGAAACTGTTGTAGAGCAGGTGCTCGGCATAGGCTGCAAGGAACTTGTTTTCTATACGTTCAAGACCTTGACGACGGCCGACGGAAAGGAAATAATCGTAAGCCGCACGGGCTATACCGGCGAAGATGGCTTTGAAATATACGCCGGGGCGGAAGTAATCTGTACGTACTGGGACATGCTCATGGACAGCAAACGGTGCAAGCCATGCGGTCTCGGATGCCGCGACACCCTGCGTTTCGAGGTCGGTCTGCCGCTATACGGCAACGAACTTAGTGCCGACATCAGTCCCGTCATGGCCGGTTTGAGCATGTTCTGCAAGCTTGACAAACAGGAGTTCATTGGCAAAGATGCCGTTATAGAACAGAAAACAAGCGGAGTGAGCCGCCGTGTTGTGGGCATAGAGCTTGAAGGACACGCCGTTCCGCGCCACGGATATGCCGTATTGAGCGAGGGAAAAGAGGTTGGCATGGTCACCACCGGCTACCAGTCAATCTCCATAAGGAGTGTCAGCATGGCGTTGGTTGATGCCGCGTATGCAAAACTCGGCACTAAACTCGACATCCAGATACGCAAAAAAAACGTTCCCCGGCACCGTTGTAAAGAAAAGGTTTTACGAAAAACATTATAAGAAATAAAGAGAGAAGGAATAAGGAGAGGATAAGTAAGAGAATACGGTTGGCAAAGGTATTGGCTTTAACTCCTTAGCAAATGGAACGAGCGATAACTTCTTCAACTCCCTTAACTACAAAAATCAACTCCTCTGACAACAAAACAACAAACTAAAAAAGCATAACATCATGGCAAAAGTTATTGAAGGACTCTATTATTCAGAGTCACACGAGTACGTTAAGGTTGACGGAAATTATGGCTACATCGGCATAACAGACTATGCCCAGAACGCCCTTGGCAACGTGGTTTATGTTGACATGCCCGAAGTTGACGACGAAATCGAGGCAGGAGAAGAGTTCGGTGCGGTTGAAAGCGTCAAGGCTGCCAGCGACCTTAATTCCCCGATAAGCGGCAAAGTGGTGGAAGTCAATGACAAACTGGAGGACACTCCTGAACTGCTCAACCAGGACGCATACGCAAACTGGATAATTAAGGTAGAACTGTCAGACACCTCCGAACTTGACAATCTCATGGATGCAGCAGCCTACGAGGCGTTCTGCAATAAGTAAAATTACCGCAAAACCGCATAACCCTATAACCGCATAACCTTAAAATGGCATTCAAGTATTTTCCACATACACCTGAAGACATCAACGGAATGCTGTCCCGTGTGGGTGTGAAGACGCTCGATGACTTGTTCGCAGACATCCCGGAGCAGATACGTTTCAAGGGAGATTATGACCTGCCGACGGCCATGAGCGAAATTGAGGTAAGGCGTTTCTTCGACGGATTGTGCCGGAACGACAGCCAGCTCGTTTGCTTCGCCGGTGCCGGAGTGTACGACCATTACACTCCGTCGCTGATACCCTACATCGTGGAACGCTCGGAATTTCTCACAAGTTACACCCCATATCAGGCTGAAATATCACAAGGCACGTTGCAATACATCTTCGAATACCAGTCGATGATGACGCGCCTTACCGGCATGGACATATCCAACGCCTCGATGTACGACGGCACAACGGCCACTGCCGAAGCTGTGATGATGGCGAAAGCGGCAACGAAAAAGGCAGACACTGTGCTCGTTTCAGACACCGTTGACCCGAAAACCGTAGCCGTAGTAAAGACTTACGCCCACTTCCACGGTATAAACATAGAAACCGTAAGGCAAGACAACGGAGCCACGGACTTGGCGGAAATGAAGCACAGACTTGGTGAAGGCGGCATTGCCGGAGTAGTAGTGCAGCAGCCGAACCGCTACGGAATAATCGAAGATTACAGCGGACTGGCCGATGCCTGCCATGAAAACAAAGCCTTGCTAATCATGAACTCCGTCGCCGCAGACCTTGCCCTGTTGAAGACTCCTGGCGAATGGGGAGCCGACATTGCCGTAGGCGACGGCCAGTCACTGGGCATCCCGATGTCGTTCGGCGGCCCTTCACTCGGCTATATGTGCTGTACGGAGAAGCTGATGCGCAAAATGCCGGGACGCATCGTAGGCCAGACGCTCGACAGCAACGGCAACCGGGCATTCGTTCTGACGCTCCAGGCACGCGAACAGCACATCCGACGGCAGAAAGCTACATCGAATATCTGCTCGAACGAGAGCCTTATGGCACTATATGTCACCATATACCTGTCAGTAATGGGCAAACAGGGGCTCAAGGAAGCGGCACAACTCTCTTACTCAGGGGCGCACTATCTCTGTGACGAGCTACTTAAGACAGGGCATTTCCGCTTGTCTTTCGACCGTCCGTTCTTCAACGAATTCTGTGTGAAATACGACGGCGACGTTGACGCTTTGCGACAAAAATTAGAGGCCAACGGCATACTCGGAGGCGTCAAGACGGCAACAGACGAAATCATGTTCGCAGTCACAGAGAAGCGCACCAAAGACGAGATAGACCGTCTTTTAGAACTGTGCAAATGATGAAATGCAAGGCAACAAACCCTTAACCTTAAGAAGATGAACAACAAGTTATACGGGAAACTGATATTCGAGCTGTCCCACGAAGGGCGCAGAGCCTGTTCCCTGCCTGCCAATACATACGGAAGCTATGAGCTGCCAGAAGCCATGAGGCGTGCCGAAGACGCCGAACTGCCCGAATGCGACGAGCTTAGCGTTGTAAGACACTACACAAACATGAGCGGCAACAACTTCGGAGTAGACAACGGCTTCTACCCATTGGGCAGCTGCACGATGAAATACAATCCCTACATCAACGAGGAGATGGCCGCACGAAAGGAGTTCTCGGCAGTACATCCGTTGCAGCCTGTCGACACGTGTCAGGGCGCATTGGCCGTTTATTACAACCTGCAAAAATCATTGGCGGCCATCACCGGGCTGTCTGAATTTACCCTAAACCCCTTCGCCGGAGCACATGGCGAGCTTACAGGACTGATGGTTATCCGCGCATACCACGAGAGCCGGGGCGACATGAAGCGCACGAAGGTCATCGTGCCCGACTCCGCCCACGGCACAAACCCCGCATCGGCGGCTGTCTGCGGACTTGAAGTCGTAGAGGTGAAAAGCACCGAAGACGGCACCGTTGACATAGAACACCTGCGCGAACTGCTTGACGACACCATAGCGGCGATGATGATGACCAACCCGAACACCCTCGGACTGTTCGAGCCAGGCATACCTGAAATTGCCGAAATGGTGCACAGCTGCGGAGCGCTGATGTACTATGACGGAGCGAACCTCAACCCCATGCTCGGCGTTTGCAGGCCGGGCGACATGGGATTTGACGTGATGCACATAAACCTTCACAAGACTTTCTCGACCCCACACGGCGGTGGCGGACCCGGAAGCGGCCCCGTTGGCGTAAGAGCCGGTCTGGAGCAGTTCCTTCCCAAACCGCGCGTCATTAAACGCAACGACAAATTCGAGGTTGAGACAGGCGGCGAAGGCAGCATCAGCGTGGGTGCATTCCTCGGCAACTTCTGCGTGGACGTGAAGGCGTATGCCTACATCCTGACCCTCGGAAAGGAAAACCTTAAAATGGTAGGACCGCTCGCAACGCTCAACGCCAACTACATAAAGGAAAGCCTGAAAGACGTGTACGAGCTGCCAATACAAGGCCTGTGCAAACACGAATTCGTGTTTGACGGACTGCGTGACAAGAGCACCGGCGTAACGACAATGGACGTGGCAAAGCGCCTGTTGGACTTCGGCTACCATGCTCCGACAATTTACTTCCCACTACTTTTCCACGAGTCAATGATGATTGAGCCGACCGAAAACGAAAGCAAAGAGACCATCGACGGCTTCATCGACGTGATGCGTGAGATTGCAAGGGAAGCAAAGGAAGAGCCGGACACCGTGAAGAACGCCCCAAACAACGCCCCGATAGGCCGTGTTGACGACGTTCTGGCGGCGAAAAACCCGATATTGAAGTTTTAGTTTGCGGTTTTAAGGTTGTGAGGTTTTAAGGTTATACGGTTGTAAGGGCATGAGGTTATACGGTTGCAAGGCATGAGATTGAATATACACATGGATTAACAAATGCGACCGCAAAACCTTATAACCCCACAACCCCATAACCGTAAAACCTCATAACCGTAAAACCTCATAACCGTAAAACCAAAAAACGATGCAAACAGACCTTATTATCATAGGCGCAGGCCCGGGCGGATACCACACGGCGGCATACGCCGCACGCCAAGGGCTAAGCGTGACTATCATTGAAAAGGCCGATGTCGGCGGCACCTGCCTCAACCAAGGGTGCATCCCGACGAAAGCACTTTGCCACGACGCTGAAGCCATCGAAGCAGCCAAAAGAGTGTGCGGAGAAAACGTGCCGGTAGACTTCACCAGAATTTCAGAGCGCAAGCGCGACGTTGTAGAAAAGCTGCGAGGCGACGTTGAAATGCTGATGACGCAGCCCGGCATTACCCTTGTACGCGGCAACGGAGTGCTTACGGGCACTAACACCGTAGCTGTAGGCGGAGAGGAATATACAGCAAAAAATATAATCATCGCCACAGGCTCGCGCCCGAAGACACTTCCCATTGAAGGCATCGGCCTGCCCGGAGTGCTCGACTCAACCTCGCTGCTCGCCACCTACACCGTTCCCAACCGGCTTTGCATCATCGGCGCAGGTGTAATCGGCCTCGAGTTCGCCTCCGTATTCAGAAGTTTCGGCAGTGAAGTGACCGTTGTCGAGTACATGAAAGAGTGCCTGCCGCCATACGACACCGATATCTCGCGCCGCGTGCGCAAGGCTATGGAGAAGCGCGGAGTCAAGTTCGTGATGCAGGCAGGGGTGACAGGCATCAGCCAAACCGACAGCCAGCTGCAGGTTAACTACGAGTGCAAGGGCAAGCCGGGGGGCTGTAACCGCCGACGCGGTGCTTGTTGCCACAGGGCGTGCGGCCAACATTGAAGGCATCGGGATCGAAGCCGCAGGCATAAAGACGGAGCGCGGCAGCATAACCGTCGACGACAACATGCAGACCAGCGTGCCCCGGCATTTACGCCATAGGCGACGTTAACGGCCACTGCATGCTCGCCCATGCGGCCATCATGCAGGGCATGCGCTGCGTGAACCACATAGCGGGACGCGCCGACAACATCAACTTGGAGATTATGCCGTCGGCTGTTTTCACCAACCCCGAAGCCGCCGCCGTAGGACTTACCGAAGCCCAGTGTAAGGACGCAGGCATCGAATACACAGTGCGCAAGACGCCTTATCGCGCCAACGGACGCGCCGTAGCCGACGAAGCCGACGGCGGTCTGCTGAAGCTGATAACCGACAGTGGCGGAAAGATTATAGGCTGCCACGTGTGCGGACTGCACGCCGCCGACATCGTGCAGGAGGCCACAGCCCTGATGGCCACCGGCTGTACTTCAGACCGTCTGCACGAAATAACGCACATACACCCTACCATCGCCGAACTGCTTATTGGCTGACGCTTACGCCGGAGCATGACGGACAAAATGCAAAAGGCCACCTTTCACATTATGAAAGGTGGCCTTTTGCATTGCAATATACCGTCGTTTACAACGCAAAAGACGGCCTTTCATAAAACATTGAACGTCAAGCCGTTATGCAACATATCCTAATACATTATGAAACCGCAGGCGACCCAACCGCGCATCAGCACCATCCGGCCGCATTACTATTTGCCGGGAAAAGCCACAGTTCTACAAAATAAAGCTCCCTTACTTGCTGTTTTAATAACTTTATGCTATCTTTGTAGAAGATAAGCTGCATCTCGGCAATACAAAATAAAAGTTCGTTTCTCTCACTTTTCTTTTGCATTGCGCTCGGTTTGCATTATCTTTGCATAAGATAAGCCGCACTATGGCAAACAACAAGTGCGCACGAAAAACATTAAAAACAATCAGAAAAATGAAAAGCGACCCTAAAGACTGCCTCTATTGCCAGAACAATGAGACACAGCACAATCTTATGATTGAAGTGGCAAAACTAAGTGTTTCACGCCTGTTCATATTCAAGGAGCAGACATACAGAGGCCGTTGCCTCGTGGCATACGACGGCCATGTGGACGACCTGAACCTGCTTACGGACGAGGAACGCAACGCCTTCATGGCCGATGTTGCACGCACTACACGCGCCATGCAAAAGGTGTTCAACCCCGACAAAATCAACTACGGCGCCTACTCTGACACCCTTTCGCACCTGCACTTCCACCTGGTGCCGAAATATGTAGGCGGCCCCGACTTCGGCGGAGTGTTCCGCATGAATCCGCAGGAGGTGTATCTCACTGACGAAGAGTATGCCGACATGGCGGAGAAACTGAAGAAAGAATTGTAAAACAAAGTACTCAACACCCACCCCACCCCTCCCAAAGGGAGGGAGCTTGACATGCCTTGTTAAGGACATAAGGCCATGCTAATCAAACTCCCTCCCAAAGGGAAGGCTGTGGTGGGTCTCAACACTAAAAGCATCGCTATGCGAATTGACATTATCACCGTTCTGCCTGAAATGATTGAGGGTTTTGTGCACGAGTCTATACTTGCACGCGCCCAGAAAAAAGGTCTGGCGGAAATCCATCTGCACAACCTGCGCGACTATTCAACCGACAAGTGGCGGCGCGTTGACGACTATCCGTACGGCGGCTTCGCCGGTATGGTGATGCAGTGTGAACCGATTGACCGCGCCATCAGCGCGCTGAAGGCCGAAAGGGAATATGACGAGGTTATCTTCACGTCGCCCGACGGCGAGCAGTTTAACCAGCACGTAGCCAACGACCTCTCGCTCATGGGCAACATAATAATCCTTTGCGGCCACTACAAGGGCATAGACCAGCGTGTGCGCGACCACCTTATAACGCGCGAAATAAGCATTGGCGACTACGTGCTGACGGGCGGCGAACTGGCCGCAGCAGTGATGGCCGACGCCATTGTGCGCCTTGTGCCCGGCGTAATAAGCGACGAGCAGAGTGCGCTCTCCGACTGTTTTCAGGACGACATGCTCTCCGCCCCCATCTACACACGCCCTGCCGAATATAAAGGTTGGCGTGTGCCGGACATCCTGCTGAGCGGAAACGAGGCGAAAATAAAGGACTGGGAGATTGAGCAAAGCTACGAACGCACCAAACGCCTGCGCCCCGACCTCCTGGAAAAAGGGAGCAAGGAATGAAGAACGGAAAGTGAAGAATGAAGAACCGAAGTGAAAATATGTGGCAAACCGCCACAAGAAAATTCTTCATTGTTCACTTTTAATTTTTCATTTATGCCGACAATCAAATATAAACAGAAATACGACATTAACACATAAAAACACGTTTATCATGCAAGGAATAAAGAAACTACCGTCTTTAGACTTCGGCGAAGCAGTAAAAAAGGTACTGAACAACCTTACAAACTTTAACGGACGCGCACGCCGCAGCGAGCTGTGGTGGTACTACATGCTGTACGCCATCACTACAATTGCACTATTTTTTGTGGTAGGACACGACCAATTGCTGCAAAACATCATCACGTTAATACTCCAACTTACGCTTTGGTCGGTCACAGTACGCAGGCTGCATGACCGCGGCATAGACGGATGGTGGGTGTCGCTGTCGATAGCCCTTAGCATATTCAGCACATATTACATGTACAAAAGCGGATATTATGAGGCCATGTCTGTGGTAAACCCTGACATTGACGAAGCCATGTCGACGCTCCGCAGTCCGATAGTTATGGTCACAGGGCTGGTTTCATTCGTAGTGAACCTCTGCATTTTCATCTTCTGTGTGCTTGACGGCAAGCCCGAAGCAAACAAGTATGGCCCGTCGCCCAAGTACATCCCGTTGGACGAATACATTGAGAAAGTTACCGGACAGCAGGTTTGACACGCCCTGCCCTACCATAATACATATACAAAAAGGCCGCTTTCACGCTTGTGAAAACGGCCTTTTCGTTTTGCCTGTCATCATGAAACATGCCGTCAAATGAACAGCATGCCGTCGCGGCAGTGCACCTTTTCTTCCGCCATAAGATACTCCACAGCCTCCTTGCATACATCCTTGTCAGCCTTACATCCCACAAGTTCGCCAACGCTGTGCGGCTTTCCGTCAGCCAACAGGTCAAGTATCTCCTGCTTTGCCGCGGCAAACGCGTCACTGTCAACAACCTTTCCGCCATGCGCCCGGCACACGTCGCACTGGCCGCAGTCTGTCGATTTCTCCTCGCCGAAGTACCGCAGAAGCTGGCGGCTGCGGCAAACATAATCGTTTTCGGCATATGCTATCATCGCGTTTATGCGCTCCTCGTATTCAGCCTTACGGTCGTCGTACACCTCACGGGGAAAAACCAGCCGTTCCATTTCCTCCCTTCTCTGCGTATAACGGATGTGGGGTATTTTCTTACGGGGAATGAAGTGCAGGATACGCCGCTGGCTCAAGTCCTTCAATATGGCGTATGTAGCCTCGCGCTCCAATCCTGTCTGCATCGAGACAAGACTCTCGTCGATGTAACAGTAGTCTGTGAACAGTCCGCCGTAGTTCCTCAACAAAGCCGTAACAACATTGCTTTCATTCTCCGTAAGGCCGTCAAGGCGGTAAAGGTCGTCGCGCCCGAGCAGCATCCTAAGCTGTGACATGTTGTCGCGTTCGTCCTCATATTCAATATAACCGGCTCTCGACAATATGGCCAAGGCAGAGTTGACCGGCACTGGAAAATGCTTGAAGTACTGGCAGAACTTGTCGATATTGAATTCGAAACGGCATCCGCCGCCGCTTCCTATGCCTATCTGGTAAAAGTAAGCAAGATGCTCATACACTGTGCGTATGAAGTCTTTGTCGGGAAAAGTCTCGCTTATGCGGCGCTTGAGCTTCGCCCCGTCGTTGCCGTCATACAACAAAACGGCATACGAACGGCCTCCATCGCGCCCGGCACGGCCTGCCTCCTGGAAGTAAGCCTCAATCGAGTCAGGGCTGTCAACATGGACAACCAATCTCACGTCGGGCTTGTCTATGCCCATGCCGAAGGCGTTTGTAGCCACCATAACCCTCACCTTGTCGTCCTGCCACAGCTTTTGCCGCTCGTCCCTTACAGCGTCTTCAAGTCCGGCATTGTAGAAAGTGGCGCTTATGCCGCTGTCGTTGAGCATCTTGGCGATTTCCTTTGTCCGCTTCCTGCTTCGTGCATAAACTATGGCCGAACCGTCAACCTTGTCAAGAAGGCGCACCGTGTCATTCTCTTTATCACTCGTTTTCCGAACTATATAGGCAAGGTTCTTGCGCTCAAAGCTCATCCGAAAGACGTTCTTCTCCTTGAAACCGAGCCGGTACTGGATGTCGTCCACCACGCGCGGAGTGGCCGTTGCCGTAAGCGCAAGTATCGGAACATCGGGCTTTATGCGGCGTATTTCGCTGATTTTAAGGTATGACGGACGGAAGTCATACCACTGACTGATGCAATGAGCCTCGTCCACAGTGACAAAGCTCACCTTCCATGTGGCTGAATTTCTTTAGGAAAAGCTCGGAAGACAACCTTTCTGGCGATACATACAATATTTTCACGCCCCCGAAAATGGCGTTTTCAAGCGTTGTTATTACATCGGCATGCATCATCCCGGCGTAAACAGCAGCCGCCTTGACGCCCCTTTTACGGAGATGCAGCACCTGATCCTTCATCAAAGCTATAAGGGGCGTTATGACAAGGCACACTCCCGGCATGGACAATGCAGGCACTTGGAATGTAAGCGACTTGCCTCCACCTGTCGGCATAAGGCCAAGAGTGTCGCGACCCGCACAAATGCTTTCGATTATTTCACGCTGGATGCCGCGGAAGTCATCATATCCCCAGCACTCACGGAGTATCTGTTGGTACTTGTCCATATCTTTTCAAGTTAAGAATTAAGAGTTAAGAATTAAGAAAAACACCATTGCCAAATAACCCAAGCATATTTTCTTAATTCTTAACTCTTAATTCTTAATTATTCTTCCGACGGCCTGATGTCTTCTATCTGAAGCTGGATGCCGTTATGCTTGAACACGTTGTCTTCAATTGTATATGCAATGTCGAAGCTCCGTTTGGACTTTATGTAACGCGCAGAGCCGCTCTGTCCGAAGGCGATACCGTTCATTACATTGTTCGACTTCGAATCAACAAGCTCAAGCTTGATATGCTCCTGCTCCCTGCCTACAACCTTACTCGTGCCGAAATCGTAAACATCGGTAGTGCAGAAAAGCGGCTTTTGGTTCATCGGACCGAACGGGCCGAACTTCCTTATGTCGGCATGCAGCTTGCGCGTGATGTCCTTAAAGTCAATCATTGCATCTATATTGAGGGTCGCCTCAGTCTGTTCAGGCTGGATATGCTCGTCAACATACTTCTGGAAACGCCGTCTGAATTCAGGCACGTCCTCCCATTTTAAAGTAAGTCCGGCGGCATACGTATGGCCTCCGAAGTTGATAAGCATGTCACGACAGCTCTTTATCGCCGAATAAACGTCAAAACCCGTGACGCTGCGAGCCGACCCCGTAGCAAGGTTGTTGTCACGTGTCAGCACGATTGTAGGCCTGAAATATATTTCCGTAAGACGTGAAGCCACGATGCCGATGATGCCCTTCTTCCAGTTCTCGTCATACAGGACGATGCTTGAATGACGCTTCTGGCTCTCAATCCTCGATATTATCTGGTTGGCTTCTTCCGTCATCTGCTTGTCTATGTCCTTGCGCTGCTCGTTGTATTCGTTGATGTGTTTCGCCGCCTCAAGCGCATGGCTGAAGTCCTTTTCAACAAGCAAATCAACGCTTTCACGGCCGTTCTCCATCCTGCCCGACGCATTGATGCGCGGCCCTATCTTGAAAACGATGTCGCTCATCGACAGCGTTCGTCCGCTAAGTCCGCAGATGTCGATTATCGCCTTAAGTCCTATACTCGGATTCTGGTTCAACTGCTTAAGCCCATGATACGCCAATATGCGGTTCTCCTCGACAACCGGCACAATGTCGGCGGCGATACTTACCGCGCAGAAATCAAGCAAAGGGATGAGCCGAGAGAACGGAATGCCATTGTTCTTGGCGAACGCCTGCATGAACTTGAAGCCTACTCCGCAACCGCAAAGATGCTTGAACGGATACGTATCGTCCTCCCGTTTCGGATTAAGTATTGCCACTGCGTCAGGCAAGACCTCGTCAGGAACATGGTGGTCGCAAATGATGAAGTCAATGCCAAGGCTTTTGGCGTATGCGACTTCTTCCATAGCCTTTATTCCGCAGTCAAGTATTATGATGAGCTTCACGCCCGTCTGCCTTGCATATTCAATCCCCTTGTAGCTCACTCCGTATCCTTCGTCGTAGCGGTCGGGAATGTAGTAGTCGATGTTTGAATAAAACTGTTGCAAGAACTTGTAGACAAGCGCCACGGCGGTACATCCGTCCACATCGTAATCCCCATACACCATGATGCGTTCCTTCCTGCCCATCGCATCGTTGAGCCTGTCCACAGCCACGTCCATATCCCTCATGAGGAAAGGGTTTATGAGGTCGTTCAATTGTGGGCGGAAGAAGCGTTTGGCCGCAGATTCCGTCGTAATGCCCCGCCTTATCATTATGCCGGCGAGTATAGGACTAATCCCTATCTTAGCGCCAAGTTCTTCAGCCGCCTGCGTTTGTTCTGCTGTCGGTTCCTCGTAATTCCATTTGAAATGCATTATATTGTTCTTTTATTTTCCTGCCTGCACGGTGCTTGCACAAAGCGTACATGCCGTAAAGCACCTGTTCCGTAACCGGCCGCCAACGGCGGAAGCGCAGCTTGCATTCCGGTTAAGGGCGTGTAAAGTTACAAATAAAAAACAACAATACGGTGTTTTCACACGGAAAAGTTCAGAAAATAGGTTCACGCTGCATCCGACTGATTATCTTCAGACAAAAGCGTTGAAGGCATCCGCCTTAGGATTGCCTTTGATGCGAACCTTTGGCGGATGCCTTCAATACATTAATTATATACTACGCGAAAGGCGTCAGATGCCCAGCTTCTTGCGTATGTCCTTGGGTATGGCGTTCTTGTTGACCATGATGTTCATGGTCTTGTAAGCCACGTAGTTCTTGGACATGTACCAGATGCCCTTGTAGTCGCCGTGGTTGCCCCATGAGTTCTTTACCATGTAATATTCGCGTCCGTTCTTGTCTTTCGCTATTCCATACAGGTGCATGCCGTGGTCGTCGGTCGTTTCCCATGTATCGTATGCTTCCTGCCTCATCTCCTGCGTAGGTACGATTTCGGGAGCGTCAACGCCAAGCGAGTCGAGCTTGCTGCGCTTCTCAGAAGCCGACAGGTTAAACCAACGGTCAGCGTCAGTTCCCGCCATGCTGCGTGCTTTTTTCACATCGTAAGCCAGGCCGAGACCTGTGCGTGTGAAACCGTCCTCTGTCACATCGCCTCCCCATGCAACAGTATAGCCTTCGTTAACGGCGTTGTCGATGATGCGCATCAACTCGTCCATGGGCACGTTGTAAGACAGCGCCCAACGCCAGTTGTCCTGTATTTCGAGGGCGAACTGCGTATAGAACGGATGGTGGGTATAGCTGGTTATCGACACATAGTCGTCAAGGTTGATGCCGAGGCTCTGTGCGAAAGTCTGCGGTGTGTATTCCTTTCCTTCGTACACGAACTTCTCGGGGCACTTGCCGAGGTAAGCGTCAAGTATGCCTTGCAGGCCGAGACGCCACTGCTTTGAAATCTTCCTTGCCTTTGTCTTTGAAATCGCGTCAACATACGGTTCCATTACTTCAAAGAACTCTCCGAAGTTGGCGAGCGAGTCGCCCGTGAGAGTGCCGGGAGCCGGCATGGCCTCTTCGGGGCAGATACCGTAGGTCTGCATGATGGTAACCACATCCTCGAAACTTCCGCCCTGAGAGAACTGGCTGTCGCCGTGCATGCGCACCTTAACGATGGCACGGTCCATATAGTCCTTGTTGGCGATGAACATCTCGCACAGGTTGTAAGTCTTGCCTGTGGCCTTCAGGATTTCGCTTTCAAGAAAACTAAGCGTGGAATAGGCCCAGCACGTACCGCTGCGGTTCTGGTCTTTAATGCTCGTGATGGGGTTTTCCTTCACGGTTGTGAACACGGGAACGTTCTTCTTCCCTGCCTCTTTCTTGTCTTGTGCATAAGCTCCGGCAACGAAGCAGGCCAAGAGGCACATCGTAAATAACTTTCTCATTTTGTCTCTTTTTTATTGGTTTGATTGATTGTTTGCCATAAAATCCTCAACATCCTGCGGATGGTAAGGTATGCGGTCCTTGCCGAGGAAGCGGCAGCCCGTGGCCGTTATGAGCACGTCGTCCTCTATGCGTATGCCGCCGAAGTCGCGGTAAGCGTCGAGCGCAGCGTAGTTTATGAAGTCGGTGTGCAGCCCCTTGGCCTTCCAGTCGTCGATTAATGCGGGTATGAAGTATATTCCCGGCTCGTCGGTCACGACGAAACCTTCTTCAAGCCGGCGTCCCATGCGCAGCGCGCTGGTGCCGAACTGCGCAGACGGGCGCGTCTCCTCGTCGTAGCCTACATTCACTTGGCCGAGTCCCTCCATGTCGTGTACGTCCATGCCCATCATGTGTCCCAGTCCGTGGGGCAGGAACAGGGCGTGCGCCCCGGCAGCTACGGCCTCGTCGGTGTCGCCCTTCATCAGGCCGAGTTCCTTCAGTCTGGCGGCCATCAGCCGGCACACTGACAGGTGTACGTCCATCCACTTTACGCCCGGACGCGCCACTTCGAGCGCATGGTCGTGGCAGGCTTCCACTATCGAGTAAATTTCAAGCTGCTTTTGGGTGAACTTCCCGTTTACGGGATACGTGCGCGTGTTGTCCGAACAGTAGTTGTTGCGGTTCTCCGCGCCTGCGTCGCACAGCACGAGGCGGCCGCTCTCAAGTTCGTTCCACGACGGACAGCCGTGCATTATCTCGCCATGCTGGGTGAAGATGGTGGCGAAGCTCACCATCGAGCCATGCGAGTTGGCAGTGCCGTCCACCTGTCCGCCGATGTACTTCTCGGTCAGTCCGGGCCGTGTCAGCCTCATGGCTGTGGTGTGCATCTTATATCCTATCGAACATGCGTCCTCTATCTCGGCAATTTCCTGCGGCTCCTTGGTAGAGCGCATCTTGACCACCGCACGGATAAGCTCCATCGAGGCAGACTCCTTCTGCTGGTTAGGATGTATGCCGAGCAGGTCGAACAGCTGCAGCTTCGTGTCAAACCTGTAAGGCGGCAGGAAGTGTACGGGCCGGTGCTGCCTCAGCGCCTCGTTGCAGATAGCCTGCAACTGGCGCATCGGGGCGGTGTCGGCTACGCCCACAGCGGCGGCCATGCCGGCCACACTGTCAACCGAGCCGAACCACACTATGTCGTCAATGTCGATGTCGTTGCCCACAAGCGTTTCCTTGTCGGCGTCAACATCTATTACGCCTACAAGCCCGTCACGGTTCAAACCGAAATAATACAGGAACGACGAGTCCTGCCTGAACGGCGAATAGGCGTTGGCCGGATAATTGGCCGGCGAGTCGTTGTTGCCGAACAGCAGGATGACACCGCCCCCGACGAGCTTCTTCAGCTCGGCACGGCGGCGTATGTAAGTTTCTTTACTAAACATGGTTACAATTTGAAATAAGGTTGTTTTGCTTGCAAAGATAGGCATTTTTAAATTGAAACCGCCATTTTTCACATTGTTTTTTATCTGTTTCTTTTACCGATTGACAGCCATGCGGCTGCAACGGCCGTTACAACGGCAAAACGCCCGGCGGCCGGCCGCATTACAAGCAAACATCGTGCCCTTTACGCTTTGTTAACAATGCCAAGACCGCCGGTTAACACTTCGTTCCGAAGTGAAGCAGAACCACAATGTCAACGGTTTTAACACACCACGCTGCGAACGGCATGTCAGCCTAACACATACGGCCTCCATTCTCGCCAAAAGCGGCCATAAGAAGTACAAAAGACGGCCTTCGACAACGCAAAAGACCACCTTTCGCCACCCGATTGACGGCCTTTCGCAAGCCCGTTTGCCGCCTTTTACACCACACTTCACGGCCAACAAAGCAGCCGCCAAACGCAAAACACTGGCTTACAGACACTTGCTGACGCGCCGGAAAACCGTCCTCTCTATCCCAAACATAAATAATTTTGAAAATATCCGATCACAAAATCCACACTTTAACATTATCATCCGCAAAGCTGTTAACAAAACATAAATACGGCAAGTATCGTCGCGCAAGAAGGCAACAAACAACAGGCAAAACAATAAAAATGCACACTTTGGCACGGTGTGCGCATTTTTGGCCAAAACAGTTTTAAAATATTTTAAATAGAAAGACTGTTACAACCTTTTTTGTCATTTATTCCTTATATTTGCAGAGATAATAAGGCAGGATAATGACAGCTAAATGTCAATTTGCAGGCGTTCTGCTTACATTTTGTTTAATACACCTAATTATATATGTTTGAAAATCTAAGTGACAGACTTGAACGCTCTTTCAAAATATTGAAGGGCGAAGGCAAGATAACTGAAATAAACGTTGCCGAGACGCTGAAGGACGTAAGGCGCGCCTTGCTTGACGCCGACGTCAACTACAAAGTGGCGAAGACGTTTACCGACACGGTGAAGCAGAAGGCTCTCGGAATGAACGTGCTGACGGCTGTGAAGCCGGGACAGATGATGGTGAAGCTCGTACACGACGAGCTGGCCGAACTGATGGGAGGCGAGAGCGTAGGACTGAAGCTCGAAGGAAAACCGGCCATTATATTAATGTCAGGCCTGCAAGGTTCGGGTAAAACCACCTTCAGCGGCAAGCTGGCGAACATGCTCAAGAACAAGCAAAAGAAGAACCCGATGCTCGTTGCGTGCGACGTTTACCGACCGGCGGCTGTAGAACAGCTGAAGGTTGTAGCCTCGCAGATAGGTGTGCCCGTCTACTCCGAGCCTGAAAGCAAGGACGTAGTAGCCATCGCCCAGCATGCCATCAAGGAGGCGAAAGCCAAAGGTAACGACGTGGTTATAATCGACACGGCGGGCCGACTGGCCGTTGACGAGGAGATGATGGACGAAATCGAGACGCTGAAGAACTCCGTCAATCCCGACGAGACGCTGTTCGTTGTCGACTCGATGACCGGACAGGACGCCGTAAACACGGCCAAGGAGTTCAACGACCGTCTGGACTTCGACGGCGTTGTGCTCACCAAACTCGACGGCGACACGCGCGGCGGTGCGGCCATAAGCATACGCACCGTGGTGACGAAGCCTATCAAGTTTATCGGTACAGGCGAGAAGATGGAGGCCATCGACGTGTTCCATCCCTCGCGCATGGCCGACCGAATACTCGGCATGGGCGATATCGTAAGCCTTGTGGAACGCGCACAAGAGCAGTTTGACGAGGAGGAAGCGCGCCGGCTTCAGAAGAAAATACAGAAAAACAAGTTCGACTTCAACGACTTCCTCAACCAAATCCAACAGATAAAGAAGATGGGCAACATCAAGGATTTGGCCTCGATGATACCCGGCGTGGGCAAAGCCATCAAGGATGTAGACATCGATGACAACGCATTCAAGGGCATCGAAGCCATCATCCTCAGCATGACGCCCAAAGAACGCACCAATCCCGAGATACTGAACACAAGCCGCAAGACGCGCATCGCCAAGGGCTCGGGCACCAATATACAAGAAGTGAACCGCCTGCTAAAGCAGTTCGACCAGACCAGAAAGATGATGAAGATGGTTACCGGGTCGAAAATGAGCCAGATGATGGGCGCAATGAAAGGCATGAAGGGAATGAGATAATGCCGGACAAGAGACATATCCATCTTGTTGGAAACTTAATTATGAATTGTGAATTATGAAACAAAGTTCGGCGAAAGCCAATTATGAATTGATAGACGGCAAAGCCACGGCTGCCAAAATAAAGGAAGAAATAGCCGAAGAGGTTAAACAGATTGTCGCAGCCGGAGGCAAACGCCCCCATCTTGCGGCTGTGCTTGTAGGCCACGACGGCGGCAGCGAGACATACGTAAAGAACAAGGTTATAGCATGCGAGACATGCGGCTTCACGAGCACTCTTATCCGCTTTGAGGACGATGTGACGGAAGACGAACTTCTTGCAAAGGTAAAGGAGCTTAACGAAAACCCCAACATTGACGGCTACATAGTGCAGCTGCCACTGCCGAAACATATCGACGAGCAGAAAATCATCATGGCAATAGACTACCGGAAGGACGTTGACGGCTTCCATCCTGTCAACGTAGGCCGCATGGCTATCGGCCTGCCATGTTTCATTTCGGCCACTCCACTCGGCATACTCACCCTGCTGCGACGCTATGGCATTGAGACTTCGGGCAAGAAGTGCGTAATTCTCGGCCGAAGCAACATCGTAGGCAAACCGATGGCACAGCTGATGATGCAGAAGCAGTACGGCGATTCCACCGTCACTGTATGCCACAGCCACTCCGCAACTCTCAAGCAGGAATGCCGCGAGGCAGACATTATCATTGCCGCGATAGGCCGCCCTGACTTCGTTACAGCAGACATGGTGAAAGACGGAGCGGTAGTAATCGACGTTGGCACGACACGAGTTCCCGATGCAACAAAGAAGAGCGGATACCGTCTCAACGGCGATGTCAAGTTCGATGAGGTGGCTCCAAAATGCTCGTTCATAACCCCTGTGCCTAGCGGCGTAGGGCCTATGACAATATGTTCGCTTATGAAAAACACACTTGCCGCAGGCAAAAAAGAGTATTACAAATAATGACCGCAGAAGAATTTTACAGGCAAGGCAACCGCTACCGCAAAGAAGGCAACTGGCAGGAGGCCATAAACAACTATGTCAAGGCAATAGAACTTGACCCGGAAAGCCCTGCTGTCGAAGCCAAGAAAATGCTAGACGACATCCTTGCTTACTACTGCAAAGACATTTACAATCCTTAGAGACATCTATAAAAGGACCGGCCACGGCCTTCAGGCAATGGCCGGCCTGTTAACCTAAAACGTATAAGCTATGGGTAAAATCAGAGGAGCCATTGTGGTAAACACCGACCGCTGCAAGGGATGCGCCCTGTGCGTGGAGGCTTGTCCGAAGACAGTTATCGCACTGGCAAAGAAAGTTAATGTCCACGGCTACCCCTATGTGGAAGCCGTAAACCCGGAAGACTGCATCGGATGCGCCTCGTGCGCCATCGTGTGTCCTGACGGATGTATCACTGTTTACAAAAAACGTATGGAGGACTAAGAGTTATGGCAGAACAAGAAGTGACTTTATTAAAAGGTAACGAGGCGATAGCTCATGCGGCGATACGCTGTGGTGCCGACGCTTTTTTCGGCTATCCCATCACTCCCCAGAGTGAAATAATCGAGACGCTTTCAGTGCTGAAGCCGTGGGAAACCACGGGCATGGTGGTGCTTCAGGCAGAAAGTGAGGTGGCATCCATCAACATGGTGTACGGCGGAGCTGGCGCTGGAAAGAAGGTGTTTACCTCGTCTTCAAGCCCTGGAATAGCCCTGATGCAGGAAGGAATAGCATATATGGCCGGCGCGGAACTGCCCGGCGTGATAGTAAACGTACAGCGCGGAGGCCCCGGACTGGGTACGATCCAGCCGTCGCAGAGCGACTATTTCCAGGCGACACGCGGTGGAGGCAACGGTGACTATTATGTAATAGTGCTGGCGCCGGCATCCGTTCAGGAGATGGCCGACTTCATGGATCTGGCTTTCGAACTTGCATTCAAATACCGCATACCGGCCATGCTCTTGAGCGACGGCGTCATCGGGCAGATGATGGAGCGCGTTGTGCTGCCTCCATACAAGCCCCGCCGCACGGAAGAGGAAATCAAGAAGGAATGCCCTTGGGCTACTTTCGGACGTACTAAAAACCGCAAGCCTAACATATTGACATCACTTGAGCTTCAGCCCGAGGAGATGGAGAAGCGCAACTTGCATCTGCAAGAGAAATACAAGACCATCCGTGAGAACGAGGTAAGGTATGAAACCATGCACTGCGAGGACGCCGACTACCTGATAGTTGCATTCGGAAGCGCGGCACGCATATCCGAGAAAGCCATTGAAATGGCGCGCAAGGAAGGCATCAAGGTTGGTCTGCTGCGCCCCATCACGCTATGGCCTTTCCCCTCGAAGGAGGTAGCCGCGATGGCAGAAGGCAAAAAGGGAGTGCTCTCTGTGGAGATTAACGCCGGTCAAATGGTGGAGGACATCCGCCTGGCCGTAAACGGACGTGTGCCCGTAGAACACTTCGGACGCCTTGGAGGCATTGTGCCCGAGCCTGACGAAATAGTAAAGGCATTGAAGGAAAAGTTTTGAAACGCACTTAAATCGTCAATGAAATGAACACAGAAATAATATCTCCGGAGAACTTGGTTTACAAGAAACCGGAACTGATGAACGACGTTCAGATGCACTACTGCCCAGGATGCTCACATGGTGTGGTACACAAGCTGGTGGCTGAAGTCATCGAGGAAATGGGCATGGAAGACAAGGCAGTGGGCGTTTCGCCCGTAGGTTGCGCGGTGTTCGCATACCGTTACATAGACATCGACTGGCAAGAGGCCGCCCACGGACGCGCTCCAGCCGTAGCGACAGCCATCAAGCGCTGCTGGCCCGACCGTCTGGTTTTCACCTATCAGGGCGACGGCGACCTGGCCTGCATCGGTACTTGCGAGAGCATCCACGCGCTGAACCGTGGCGAGAACATTGTCATAATCTTCATCAACAACGCGATTTACGGCATGACGGGCGGACAGATGGCACCGACAACGCTTATCGGACAGAAGACGTCAACATGTCCTTACGGACGTGACCCGCACTTGCACGGATATCCGCTGAAAATCACCGAGATGGCGGCAATGCTCGAAGGCACTTGCTATGTGACGCGCCAGAGCGTTGAGACTGTGGCCGCCATACGGTCGGCGAAGAAGGCCCTGCGCAAGGCTTTCGAAGCGTCTATGGCCGGCAAGGGCTCAAGCCTTGTTGAAATCGTCAGCACATGCAACAGCGGATGGAAACTCTCGCCTGTAAAAGCAAACAAGTGGATGGAGGAAAACATGTTCAAATTCTATCCAAAGGGCGACCTCAAGGACACCACAGGAGAGTGAAGAGTGAAGAATTAAGAGCGAAGAATTGGGGCGGCCGGGCTGAGACTCACAGTTCTCCCACGTCTCCCAGTTCCCCCATAAAAAAAGAATACACTATGAAAACAGAAATAATAATAGCAGGCTTCGGCGGCCAGGGCGTGCTCTCAATGGGCAAAATCCTGGCTTACTCGGGACTGATGGAAGGCAAGGAAGTCACCTGGATGCCGGCTTACGGCCCAGAACAGCGCGGCGGAACGGCCAACGTGACGGTAATTGTAAGCGACGAGCGCATATCATCGCCTATCCTCAGCAAATACGACATAGCCATTGTGCTCAACCAACCGTCGCTCGACAAGTTCGAGCCGAAGGTAAAGAAGGGCGGCATACTCATATATGACGGCTACGGAATAATAAATCCGCCGACGCGCGACGACATCACCGTTTACCGCATTGACGCCATGGACAAGGCCGCAGAGCTGAAAAACTCAAAGGTGTTCAACATGATTGTGCTGGGCGGACTGCTCAACGTATGTCCCGTAGTGAGCGACAACGGTGTTGAAAAAGCACTCTACAAGACTCTGCCCGAACGCCACCACGGACTTATTCCGCTTAACATGGAAGCCATCAAAGCCGGTCGCGACATCATCGAGAAGCAATAACCGCGCACCTTCAACAGGCCTAAAGGCATACAAAACGCCTCCACCGGCACCGCCGGCGGAGGCGTTTCTTTTTACGAATCGTAATACATTGGCAATCAAAGCCTTACATACGGGCTTGCAAAAGGTCACCTTTTGGACTGCAAAAGACCGTCTTTCAGGCTCTGAAAGGTGGCCTTTTACAATGCAAAATGCCGTCTTTTACAAAGCAACCGGTGACAGCCAGCCCTACGCAAGGCCGTGCAACGGTCTTTCATTCCGTTATTTCAATCAGGCAACCTTCCGGCCCCGACACACAGCTTTCATAAAATCCGTCGCCTGTCACACGCGGCCCATCCAATGTTTCATAGCCGTCACGCGCAAGCATTGCCGTCATGCTGTCAACCGTCTCACGGCTACCCACGCTGAACGAGATGTGTATATAGCCTGTGAGCTGTGTGCTTTGGGGACGCTCCACGGTGTCGGGGCGCGACATAATCTCAAGTCTCGAGCCGTCGCCAAACGACAGAAAATATGTCTTCAAGCCGGTTCTTGGATTGTGGTACATGTCGTTTGACTTCGCTCCGAAATACTTTGTGAAGAACGCCTTGGCCTTTTCAAGATCTTTCACGTACATTGCAATGTGGTCGATTCTCATATAGTCATTATTTGTTTTGTTAGAAAGATTCACATGTAAAGCCGTCATGGCATCCATTCCACGATGCCAGTAACAGGATGCTCCTGCCTCCAACGCATGAAGTCGGCCATTGTCCTGACCCCGTCGCGCAGCACTGCCTGATAATATTCAACGCCCATTATATGTACATCTTCAGGCGTTTCAGCCTTCAGCCGGAGTATGGCAAGGCGCGTTTCATCGGTCAGCGCTGCCTTAATGCGTTCCGCCATGCGCTCGAAAAAGCCGTCATACCGCGAGCTTTTGAGTATGTGGATGATGTCAATCTGCCACGGCTCGCCGTCCCCGTCGTCATACCATGCGTGCCATTCGATGCAGGCCTCGTCGGTATCAAGCAGGTTGCGGCATTCTATTTTCTTTATGGCCGCATTCACGGCGAGCTTCGCCATGGCGGCAAAACTGCCCTCTACTGTCAGCGGCGACGAATAAACGTGGATATCGATGTCGCGGTGTGTCATCATCAAACCCATCGCAAGCGAGCCTACCAGATGCGCTTTCGCCCCGGCGTCAGCCCATATTTTCACGATGTCAAGCCGCCGCACGATGTCCCAAGCACGCCGTTGGTTGCGCTTGGACAAGTCCAAAATCTCACTGTCTGTCATAAAACGAAGTTTTATTTCAATTAAGAATTAAGAGTTAAGAATTAAGAAAAATACCTTCGCAACTGCCAACGCAGCATATTTTCTTAATTCTTAACTCTTAATTCTTAATTAAATACTTATTGTTTCTATTCCTCCGAAGGGCACAAGGTGCCTGAAACAGTCTTCCTGTGGGAACAATCCGCCGTAAATGCCGGCACAAATCAACACACCGCCATGGGCGAATATGGCCACGCGGCGGTAAGGTTTGGTTTTCAGTTCGTCAAGAAACGACGACACGCGGGCGTACAAATCAGGGAAACTTTCACCCCCGGTAGCGGCCAAATGCATGTAGTCGTCATACCAACGTTGCAGGTTCTCGTCCTCAATCTCGTCAAAAAGCTTCATCTCCCAGTCGCCCATGTTCATCTCCTTAAGCCTGTCATCGACAATGGGCGACGGCCATCCGCAATACGCAGCGAGCTTTCTTGCCCTTGTAAGTGGCGACGAGAACACAGCGTCAAACGCAACGTTGCCGAGATTTTTCTTGGTTTCGGCAGCCTCGGACTCAAACGTTTCCGCCACAGGAACGTCGCTCCAGCCATAACACGTGCCCTTTGGCACCCCCACACTCGTATGCCTTACTAAAACAATGTCCATAATGCTTTGTTGTTGAAAAAGAGATATGACATGCAAAGATAGAACGAAAGCTCGGTCAGGAGGAACATGGCTCCGCAACAATCGCCCGTATATCCCCTGAGCCTGTGCCATATATAAAGGTACATGAAGTACATAACGAGGCACGGAGCGAATATGAGTACGTCCCAACGGAGCAGTCCGTCTGTCATGATTAGCAGCAAGACGAGCGGCAACATGCCCTGAACGAACAGCAGCAGGCCGGCCTTCAGCGTTATCTTACGGTACACAACGCCCGACTTCGCCTCGCTTTCCGTCCTGGCGTAGGGCATCATCGACACCACCTGCGACGACACCATCTTGCAGAAAGGGTCGCCTGCCAGCACGGCCAAGGCAGCCAGCGGCGCAGGCATCGACGACAAGGCAAAGAACAGCAGCAGGCCGTACAGACCCAATCCGATAACCCCGTAAGTGCCGATACGCGAGTCTTTCATTATCGAAAGCGTGCGTTCGCGGTCGCCTCCGCCGCCCCCGAAACCGTCAAAGAAGTCGGCCAGACCGTCCTCATGCAGTGCTCCTGTAAGCAGAACCCTCGCCGCCAACGCCATAATAACGGCTATTGCGTATGGGAAAACGAAGCTGCCGAAGTAAATAACGGCAGCCGTCACCGCCCCGGTAAGCCAGCCCGTGAGCGGCCAGAACTCAACCACCGCACGGTAACTCTCGCGCGGAGGCTCGTGCAGACGCCACAAAGGCAGGCGCGTAAAGAAAATGAACGCAGCCCAAACGGGGTCGTACCATTTAGAAGTATTTAGTGATATGCGCATTCTGAAAGTTGTTCATTTCGTTCAACATTCTCACCGAACTGTCGATAATCGGATACGAGCAAAGCGCGCCCGTACCTTCTCCGAGCCGCAGGCCGAGGCTCAACAGCGGTTCCGCACCAAGCATTTCGAGCAGCTTGCGGTGGCCGCTTTCGTCGCCGACATGGCCGAAAACCATGTAGTCTATGGCTTCGGGATACTTCATTACAGCGGCCAATGCACAGGCGGACATTATGAACCCGTCAACCAATACGACCATCCGCAACTCGGCGGCGCGCAGCATCGCACCGACGGCGGCCACCATCTCGAAGCCTCCGAAATAGCGTATTATGGTGTCAAAGTCGTCGCAACCGGGCGTGATTTCAATGAAATGCTCCACCGCCTCGGCCAAAACCTCGAACTTATGGTTCACCCCCTTGTCGTCAAGTCCTGCCCCGGCACCCACGCACTCGGCAAGAGGCACGCCGCCGAGCAGGCTCATCCACACACTCGAAGGCGACGTGTTGGCTATGCCCATTTCACCGATACTTACTATATTGCACCCTTCGGCATGACATTTGTCGACAAACTCCGCACCGATGTCAATGGCCTTGGCATACTCTTCCGCGCTCATGGCCGGGCCGTAAAGGAAGTCGCGCGTACCGCGCGCTATCTTCCTGTCGATTATTCCACTACAAGACGACAGGTCATAGTCCACGCCTACGTCGACAAGATACAGCTTGAAGCCGTGCTGCCGGCAAAACATGTTCACCCCTCCGCCGCCGTTTGCAAAGTTAAGCATCTGCTGCCACGTTATATCGCGCGGCGACACGCTAACCCCTTCACGCTCAATGCCGTGGTCGGCGGCGAAGAGCAGGTGGCACGGATGCTCCAACCGTGGGGTAAGAGTCTGCTGAACAAGGCATATCTGCATGGCCAGCGTTTCGAGCCGTCCAAGCGAACCTTTAGGCTTGTTGAGATTGTCTATCTTCTCCTGAACGGCCTGCCTGATGCCGTCGCCAACCGGTTTTATGTCAAAAAGTCTCATAATCGTATTTCAATTAAGTCCCGGAACAGAAGCGCCTGACAATGTCGCCACCCTTGACCGGCACAGGAATGCCACACACCATGAGCACCACTTCGTCGGCCTTGGAAGCTACATACTGGTTCATCCACCCCTGCAAGTCGGTAAAGCGGCGCTGCACGGCATTGCCGCTCACCTCTCCGCTGCCTATCTCGTTTGTCACAAAGATGAACGTTGCATCTTGGTTGACAAACCTGTCGAACTCCTTTTTCAGTCCGGCAAGAGCCTCGTCAACCGTCGGCTGCCGGTCGCCTGCGTCGCGGTCGAAAAAGAAATTGGTACACCACAGCGTCACACAGTCAATCACCGCCACCTTTCCATGTATGTCATACCGGCTCAGATACTTCTCCTCCTCTATGTTCTGCCACTGCGGACCGCGCCTCTGCTTATGGCGTTCAACGCGCAGGGCGAACTCATCGTCCCACACATGAGCCGTAGCTATGTACACAGGCGAAGGCGAAAGGGAAAGCGCAAGCCTCTCGGCACATACGCTTTTACCTGAACGCTGGCCGCCGGTAACAAGTATAATCTTTCTCATCGTCAAGGTAAAATAATCACATCCACCCATGCGGATGCAGCCAATCTGCCTACAAAGATAATGCAAACCGAGCGCAATGCAAAATAAAAAAGACGTGAAACGGACTTTTATTTTCATTGCCGAGATGCAGCTTATCTTATGTAATGATAATGCAAACCGAGCGCAATGCAAAATAAATTGATGAATATCCGCAGGGTGGATATTCATAGAAGTTAAAGGAATTAGAGAAATTATCACATCGCTTCGCTCCTCTATAAGTTAAAGCCAAATACCTTGTCGGGGGCTTATTGTCAAGGTAAAAACGAGCCGTTGCTAACCGCCTGATTGTCAACCGCTTTCCAATATGCCACCTTTTGCGTTGCAAAAGATGACCTTTTTACACGCCAAAAGGTGGCCTTTTATCGTTCAAAAGGCCACCTTTCGCAAACACACCTGCCTGCGGAACAAAACAAACTGCATATTTCCAGCCGGCACATCGGCATGAAACCGGCACACAGACAGCCTGTAACTGCCTACAATACAAACGTATGTAAAAAACTGCATGATATTGTCCTATTATTCGTTAAATTTCGCCTTTTCAAGAGATTATAACACGATTTTAACGAAAATAATTTGCAAGATTAATCCAAATCTGTATCTTTGTAACAATTTAATATAGGTAATAGTCATAAAAAGAGAAGTTTTCAACATTGTAGAATTTAAATTATCACAACATGAAGAAGTTAATTTTAATGCTTTCTGCTATAGCCCTTACGGCTACGGTATCGGCGCAGACCGTCGAGGAAAGCAAGACGCTTGACAACGTTTACATCGGTATAAACGGAGGATTGGCAACAAAAGCCACCGGGCACGGATGGTTCAACAACCTCAACCCGAACCTCGGCGTGCGCTTGGGACGCTATTTCACCCCAGTATTCGGTATGGCCATCGAGAGCAACCTGTACTTCTCGAACAAGCCCTACCCTTCAATCAAGACGTTTGTACGCTCGATGAACACATCATTACTCGGTACAGTGAACTTCACCAACTGGTTCGGCGGCTACAAAGGCGAGCCGAGAGTGTTCGAGGTTTACGGACTTTACGGCATCGGATGGGGGCATGTGTTCGGCACACCGTCGGAATACACGCATGACAACACGTTCACATCAAAGGCAGGAATAGACTTTGCCTTCAACCTCGGAAAATCAAAGGCTTGGCAGATTTACATCGAACCGGCCATGATATGGACGCTCGCCGGAGAGAACACGTTGCCCGACAAAGAGGTGCAGTATGACCTCGAAGAGTCCGGCTTCCAGCTCAACGTTGGTTTCATCTACAAGTTCAAGAACTCAAACGGCACTCACAACTTCAAGATTGCAGAGCTTCGCGACCAGTCGGAAATCGACGCTCTCAACGCTAAAATCAACGACCTGCGCAGCGACCTCAACGGCAAGGACGAGCAGCTGGCCGCCAAGGACCGCCAGATAGCCGACCTGCAAAAGGCTCTTGACGACTGCAACAACAAGCCGGCACCCGTTTACGAGAAGCCCGCTACCGTTACAAACCTCCAGCCTACGGTGCTCTTCCGCCAGGGCAAGTCAACTGTTGACGCAGCACAGTACGCTCCGATAGAGCTTATCGCGCAGTACATGAAGAACCATCCCGAGGCCAAAGTCGAGATAAAGGGCTACGCTTCACCCGAAGGCTCCGCCGAACTGAACCAGAAACTGTCTGAGGCACGCGCCGAAGCCGTTAAGAACATTCTTGTCAACAAGTACAAGATTTCTGCCGACCGGCTCACAACCAAAGGCTGCGGAGCTACCGACAAACTGTTCGAGCAGGTTGAGTTCAACCGCGTGGCAACATTCAACGACAATACGAAGTAATATCAGTACAAGCCTGTATAACCAAGGCGCACCCGGCAACCGGGCGCGCCTTTTTTCATTATTTAATTGAAAACGAAGAATTGTGTATAGAGAATTATGATTAGCTTTGTCAACAGGCAACCTTAAAGGTAATCATAATTCCCCATTCACAATTTCCATCTCTCAATTTAAAAGAACGTGAGTTCGGTATAATAACCTTATGCAATAAGCCTACTTTTATCAATGATGTCAATATTGAGTGACGGTTTCTTAGGAAGCAGGTTGTATGCGATAAGCCCTGCAATCAGGTTGGAAGCAAATCCGTCAATGCTGCGGTGCCTTGTATGTTCAATGTAGCATACGTTCTTGAGTTCGTCGTTTACTGTTTCAATGATCGCCCTTTTCCGCAGCAGGATTTTTGTCGTGCAGGTCCATGAGCGAGTTCTTCATGTTCTTCTTGAGTTTGGTCACAAGGTGTATGTCGTCAATGAAAAGCCTTTCGAAAAGCTCCTGGCTTATGTATCCCCTGTCGGCAAAAATCTTGCCGAAAAGCCTTTGCGTAAAGTCCTTGTCCTTCAATGGCTCACGGTCGTCCACGTTCCGGCGTAAGCGTCCATTGTATTATCTCGCCACGGTCGTTTATCACTATATGCAGCTTGAACCCGTAGAACCATCCCATCGTACACTTGCCCTTGGCAGCCCATCCCTTCATCGTCCTGTGGCTGTGCGCACGCTTTATATTGCATGACTTCAACGGTGTGGAGTCGATAATGGATATTCCCGTACATTTACCCAACGCACATGTCTGCAGGAACAGCAAAAGATGGAGCCCTACCTTGGCCTGACGTTCTACGAAGCGGTTGTACGACAGGCGGTGTGGAAACTCCTTGCGCATATGGTTGCACACGTAACCGAGGTAGAACGACTTGAGGTCGCGCTGGCGCATGGTATGGAAGAGTACGAGAATGGTCATCACCTCGCTGTCGGACATGAGGCACGGGCGGTTGCGGCGGCGTTTGCCGCAGGTGTCAAGCGTGTGTTTTTTCAGTTCAGGAGCAAAATATTTGCAGAACTCATCGAGAATACAGAAAATTTCTATTAAATTTGCATCAGTCATGGGAATGGATGTTTTTATGTAACTTATTGATTATCAGCTATAAAGATACTAAAAATATTTCATTCCCACAACTTTTTCAATCGTTTTCTTATACCGAACTCACGTTAAAAGACAGTTACCAAGTGCCTCGATTGCCGTTAAATAAGAACAGGCAACCAAGCTCCCTTCCTTCGGGAGGGTTGGGGTGGGTATCTAATATGCCACCTTTTGGCTTGCAAAAGGCCACCTTTTAACGTGTAAAAGGCCATGTTTTGCAGGCTAAAAGACGGCCTTTTGCAAACCGCCTGACAGTCAACAAGTTACACATACTCCGCAAAACATGTCGTAAAGACGGCAAAAACACACTTCACGGACGGTAAAAAACAGTCTTGCATCAATCTTCATGTAAACCGCAGACAGGCACAAGTGAGGCGGCAAGACACGGCCATCATTGCACATTTACGTACAAAACGTGCAATTTAGTGCCAATCCGTTACTTTTTAATCGATTTTAATTTCAAATATTGACAATTTCGTCATATTTATTGAAAAACATGTTGTCTGTTCGATGAAAATGATGTACCTTTGCACGAACAAACGATAAAAATAGTTTAACGGGGGATTTTCAGATGAAGCATCAGTTAAGGAGTTCCGTATGTACAGACGGCCGCCGCATGGCAGGAGCAAGAGCCTTGTGGGTAGCCTCCGGCATGAAACAGGAACAATTCGGCAAACCAATCATAGCAATAGTAAACTCTTTCACGCAGTTTGTGCCGGGACATACGCACCTGCACGACATCGGACAGATTGTGAAAGCCGAGATAGAGCGCATGGGATGCTACGCTGCGGAGTTCAACACAATAGCCATAGATGACGGCATAGCAATGGGGCACGACGGCATGCTGTACTCACTGCCCTCGCGCGACATCATCGCCGACTCGGTTGAATACATGGTAAACGCCCACAAGGCGGACGCGATGATTTGCATATCGAACTGCGACAAGGTGACGCCAGGCATGCTGATGGCCGCAATGAGGCTCAACATTCCAACCGTGTTCTGTAGCGGCGGCCCGATGGAAGCAGGACGATGGCGCGGCGAAAACGCCGACCTGATAACGGCGATGGTGAAAGGCGCCGACCCAAGCGTAAGCGACAGCGAGATAAACGAAATAGAACAATGCGCCTGCCCGGGGTGCGGCTGCTGCTCGGGAATGTTCACCGCCAACTCGATGAACTCGCTGACAGAGGCCATCGGACTGGCCCTGCCCGGCAACGGAACCATCCTTGCCACACACGAAAACCGCATACGCCTGTTCAAGGACGCGGCGAGGCAAGTGGTGGAAAACGCCTTCAAATACTATGAAGACGGCGACGAGAGCGTCCTGCCGCGCAACATCGCCACGCGCGCGGCCTTCCTCAACGCAATGGCTCTTGACATAGCGATGGGCGGAAGCACCAACACCGTGCTCCACCTGCTGGCCGTAGCGCAGGAGGCCGGTGCCGACTTCACGATGAAAGACATCGACACGCTTAGCCGCCGTGTGCCCTGCCTGTGCAAGCTCGCACCCAACACGCAGAAATACAGCGTGCAGGAGTGCAACCGCGCAGGCGGCATATTCGGGATAATGAACGAACTGGCAAAGGGCGGTCTCATTGATACCGGCGTGAAACGGGTGGACGGAAAGTCCCTCGGCAAACAGCTGAAGAAATACGACATAACAGGAAACACCATAGACCAGGAGGCCGACCGCATATACCAAAGCGCTCCGGGACGCAGGTTCTCCACGCAAATGGGTTCGCAGAACGAACGCTGGGGCACGCTCGACACCGACCGCACAGACGGCTGCATACGCGACATCGCCCACGCATACACAAAGGACGGTGGCCTGGCAGTGCTCTATGGAAACATCGCGCAGGACGGATGCGTGGTGAAAACAGCCGGAGTCGACCCGTCAATATGGAAGTTCCGTGGGCCAGCCAAAGTGTTCGACTCGCAGGAAGACGCCTGCGAAGGCATACTTGGCGGCAAGGTGAAGAGCGGCGACTGTGTGGTGATAACCCACGAAGGGCCTAAAGGCGGCCCCGGAATGCAAGAGATGCTGTACCCCACTTCCTATATAAAGAGCATGCACCTCGGCACAGAATGCGCCCTCGTTACTGACGGACGCTTCAGCGGAGGCACGTCCGGGCTTAGCATAGGGCACGTCTCACCCGAAGCGGCTGCAGGCGGAAACATAGGCAAAATAATTGACGGAGACATCATAGAAATAGACATTCCTAACCGTTCCATCAACGTATGCCTCACCGAAAGCGAACTGGCAGCACGCCAGCAACGCCCCTTGACGCGGCAACGCACGGTAAGCAAGGCCCTCAAAGCCTATGCACAAAGCGTAAGTTCGGCTGACAAGGGAGGGGTAAGAATAATAGAATAAAAAACAAGAAACAGCAAGTTATCATGCCAAAAGAAACAATGACGGGGGCGGAAATACTAATGAGGGCTTTGAAAGCCGAAGGGGTTGAGACCATATTCGGTTATCCCGGAGGTGCCATCATGCCGGTATTCGACGCTCTCTACGACTATACACGCGGCGAAAACAAGGCTTTCGAACATATCCTTGTACGCCACGAACAGTCTGCCGCACATGCGGCTGAAGGCTATGCAAGGGTAAGCGGCAAGGTTGGAGTATGCCTCGTGACCAGCGGTCCGGGCGTAACAAACACGCTGACAGGCATCGCCGACGCCATGATGGACTCTACTCCAATCGTGGTTATTGCCGGACAGGTAGGCGTTTCGGCGTTAGGCACTGATGCATTCCAGGAGGTTGACCTCGTGGGTGTAGCCCAGCCCATCAGCAAATGGAGCTATCAGATACGACGCACAGAGGACATTGCATGGGCTGTAAGCCGTGCTTTCTACATTGCAAGGTCAGGCAGGCCGGGCCCGGTAGTGCTTGATTTTCCCAAAAACGCACAGACCGGCACCACTGAATACAAGCCTTGCCGTGTTGACTTCGTAAGGAGCTATGTGGCATATCCCGTGCTGAACGAAGACGCTGTACGGCAAGCTGCCGGACTGATTAACGCCGCCAAGAGGCCGATGGCACTCGTAGGACAGGGCGTTGAACTTGGAAATGCACAGGACGAGCTTGTAGAATTTCTTGAAAAAGCAGACATTCCGGCTGCGCGGACGATGCTTGGCCTGTCGGCGTTACCGTCAAACCATCCGCTGAACGTCGGCATGCTGGGCATGCACGGCAACTATGCACCGAACATGAAGACGCTTGAATGCGACGTACTCATAGCCATCGGAATGCGCTTCAGCGAAAGGGTGACCGGCGAATTGTCCGCCTACGCCAAGCAGGCGAAGATAATCCACCTCGACATAGACAAGGCGGAGATTGACAAGAACGTAAAAACCGACGTGGCAGTGATTGCCGACTGCAAGGTGTCTCTACCCTCAATAACGCGCCTTTTGCATAAAAACAGCCATAAAGAGTGGATTGAAAGCTTCAAGCCTCTTTACGAAATAGAATATGAAAAGGTAATACGCCCGGCCATACATCCCACAAGCGGGCCTCTGCTAATGGGCGAAGTGGTGAACGCTGTGGCAGAAGCCACCGGCGGAGAAGCCATACTTGTAAACGATGTAGGCCTCAACCAGATGTTCTCCTGCCGCTACTTCATGCTTAACAGGAAGCGTTCCTTGGCGAGCAGCGGCGGCCTCGGCACAATGGGTTACGGCCTCCCGGCCGCCATCGGAGCTACATTCGGCTCGCCGGGACGCACCGTCTGCATGTTCACCGGCGACGGAAGCCTGCAAATGAGCATACATGAGATGGGCACAATAATGGAGAACCATATTCCGGTAAAGGTCATCCTGATGAACAACAACTATCTCGGCAACGTAAGACAGTGGCAGGACATGTTCTTCGGAAAACGCCGTTCGTTCACCCACATGCTTAATCCTGACTACGGAAAGATAAGCTCCGCCTACGGAATAGCGTACTCTCTCGTGACAAGTCGCGACAACCTGAAGGCTGAAGTGGAAAAGATGTTCGCCACGGAAGGCCCGTACCTATTGGAATGTGCTGTGGAAGAAGAAGAAAACGTGATGCCCATGATACCTCCGGGAAAGTCAATCGGCGATATGATTTTAGAGTCATAAAAAAGTAAAAGACAATGGAAACGACCACAAAAAAGTTTTATACGCTGTTGGTTTACTCTGAAAACCTTGCCGGAATACTCAACCAAATCACGGCTGTATTCACACGCCGGCAGGTCAATATCGAAAGCCTGAACGTGTCGGCGTCAAGCATTGACGGCGTACACAAGTACACTATAACCGCTTGGAGCGAAGAAGACCAGATAATAAAAATCACCAAGCAGATTGAGAAAAAGATTGATGTAATCAAAGCCGACTACTATACGGACGACCAGTTGTTCATCCGCGAGGTGGGCCTTTACAAGCTCTCTACGCCCGAAGTGCTTGAAAATCCGGAAATATCGCGCACCATCCGCAAGGCTGACGCACGCATTGTGGAGGTCAACCCGACATTTTGCAGCGTGATGATGAGCGGCGTTACCGAGGACATCAAAGGCTTGTACTTCTCTTTGGCGAAGTTCAACTGCGTGCTGCAATACACCCGCAGCGGACGCATTGCCATCACACGGAACACCGTTGAAGAAGTAAGCGACTTTTTGGAGATGCAGGAACAAAACAGGAATAAAGATGCTTGACAAGACCGGACGATACGAATTCATGGCGGAGCCGTTTCACTGCGACTTCTCCAAAAGGCTTTTCATGGGGCATTTGGGCAACCATCTGCTCAACGCAGCCGACTTCCACGCCTTCCATCGCGGCTTCGGCATGACGCAACTTAACCCCGAGCACAAGACGTGGGTGCTCTCACGGCTTGCCATCGAGATGGAAACGATGCCTGCTGAATACGCCAAATTCAGCGTGGAAACATGGATTGAAAGCGTCATTAAGTATTTTACGAACCGTAATTTCCGCATCGCCGACGCTGCGGACGACAGCAAGACATACGGCTACGGACGCAGCATCTGGGCGCTGATTGACACCGAAACGCGGCAGCCGCAAAACATCCTTGATGTCAAAGACGGAGATATTGCAAGATATATCAACGCCGACAAGGAATGCCCCATTGACGGACTGTCGCGCGTCAAGATGGGAAACGGCGCACGCCTTGCCGCGACAATCGACACGCATTACAGCGACGTGGACGTGAACGGGCACATCAACAGCGTCAAGTACATAGAGCACGTGCTCGACCTGTTCGACACTGACTGGTACAGCACGCACAACATTCGCCGCTTCGACATTGCTTACGTGGCCGAAAGCCACTACGGCGACAAGCTGAACTTCTACATTGAAGGCGACGGCGAGGACATTTTCTGCGTGCGGATAGCGAAGAAAACGTCGGCTGACGGTGGCGAGACGGAGGTTTGCCGCAGCAAAATCACATTCGTGAAAAAGTAAGACAAGGCGGCCTTACGCCGCAAAGCATATATCAAGCAACAACAGATTAACAACCTGAATGCCGCGCCTAAACGTGCGGCTTCAATAAAAAACATTAACAAAATGGCAGAAATGAATTTCGGTGGCGTAATCGAGACGGTTGTCACCAGCAAGGAGTTTTCATTGGAAAAGGCACGTGAAGTGCTTAAAAACGAGACAATCGCCGTACTGGGATACGGCATCCAAGGCCCCGGACAGGCGTGCAACCTGCGCGACAACGGCTTCAACGTTATCGTAGGCCAGCGCGAAGGCAAGACATACGACAAGGCCGTGGCCGACGGATGGGTGCCCGGCAAGACGCTGTTCTCAATCGAAGAGGCGGCAGAAAAGGGTACAATAGTGTGCATGCTGCTGTCTGACGCAGGCCAGATATCCGTCTGGCCGAAGGTAAAACCATACCTCACAAAGGGCAAGGCGCTGTATTACTCTCACGGTTTCGCAATCAACTGGAGCAGCCGCACGGGCGTAGTGCCTCCCGAAGACGTTGATGTAATCATGGTTGCGCCCAAAGGTTCGGGCACATCCCTGCGCACAATGTTCTGTGAAGGACGCGGACTCAACTGCTCATACGCTGTATATCAGGACGCTACAGGACATGCCGAGGAGCGCACGATAGCCTTCGGCATCGGCATAGGAGCAGGCTACCTGTTCAAGACTACGTTCGAACGTGAAGCAACAAGCGACCTCACCGGCGAACGCGGTTCACTCATGGGAGCAATCGAAGGACTGCTTGAAGCACAGTATCAGGTGCTCCGCGAACATGGCCATTCGCCCTCGGAGGCGTTCAACGAGACCGTCGAGGAACTTACGCAAAGCCTCGGCCCGTTGTTCGGCGAAAAAGGAATGGACTGGATGTACGCCAACTGCTCCACCACCGCGCAGCGTGGCGCGCTCGACTGGGCACCACGCTTCCGCGACGCGATAAAGCCCGTCATGGAGTGGCTTTACCTCTCGGTGAAGAGCGGCAACGAAGCGCAGATATCCATCGACAGCAACTCAAAGCCCGACTACCGCGAGAAGCTGAACGAGGAATTGCGCCAGATGCGCGAAAGCGAGATGTGGAGAGCAGGCGCAACGGTTCGCCAGCTGCGGCCTGAGAATAATTGATTTTTTATATTGGAAGTTAACGGAAGTTAGGCGCTTTGCGCCTAACTCCTTTTAGCTCCCGTCTACCCATTTTCCAAAATGCCACCTTTTAGCTTGTAAAAGGTGGCATTTTACGTTATAAAAGGGCATCTTTTGCAGTTTAAAACACGGCCTTTTACAAGCCTCATGCAACCTGCTGACACATAGCACGTTGTGAATTTATCAAAAATCAGCCGCCGCAAAGGATAATTATAGCAAAAAACAGTGTCCTGAACTTTGCCGTTACATACCTAAAAGTTATATTTGCATTTGATGAAAAGGTATCTGTCCATATTGCTTATGGCGGCATTCTACGGCACGGTATGCGCCCAAGAAGTGCGCGACAACACCGTACCTTCGGATAGCGCGGCCATAAACGGCGCGGCTCCCGAACAAGAAATAATCGGCGGAGCCGACGCTCCCACCCACATATACACTTACGACGGCTATCGCGGCGAGCCTCTCGCAGCAAACGATTCACTACATCTGCCCGTACTCGACAGCTTCGGGCGGACATACATCAACATGTACCCTTACAGCTGGTACGGGATGTATGACTGGCAGTTGCACAAGGGGCTCAACATAAACATCGGCGCATCGGTATTCGCCTCGTTCGGCGACAGCCCCTGGAAAGGCGTCGGCTTCACGCAAAGCATGGCCGCGATGTACGCCATTCCGCTAACCGGCAAACTGTCGCTCGCCGTTGGCGGATATATCGACAACCTGTTCTGGGCGCGCGACACATTCCACGATGCCGGCCTCAACGCCGTGCTCGGCTACAAGTTCGACGAACACTGGGAGGGCTATATCTTCGGACAGAAGTCGCTCGTCAACACACGCATGCCCCTACCCCTTTACGACATAGGCAACATCGGCGACCGCATCGGGGCGGCTGTAAGATATAACTTCAACCCTAACTTCAGTATTCAAGTAAGCGTTTCGGCGGAGAAAAGAAGATAATTTATAGAAGTTAAAGTAGTTAAAGGAGTTATCGCTCACTGCGTTCGCTAAGGAGTTAAAACCATTACCTTTGTAGTTGACAAGGTACGAGGGACAAGTTGACAAAGCATTTGTCTTTAACTCCTTAGCGAACGCAGTGAGCGATAACTCCTTTAACTACTTTAACTTCTGAAGGGTCTTTGATTATTTCCAGTACAATCTCAAACTATTCGTCACCACGCTTACGCTTGAAAAGGCCATCAACGCACTCGCCAGCATAGGCGAAATCTGCCAGTCGAGACCGAAAGCGTAAGGCAGTCCTGCGGCAAGCGGTATGCAGACAACGTTGTAAATGAAAGCCCAGAACAGGTTTTGCTTCACCATTCCCACCGTAGCGCGTGACAACCTGATGGCCTCAGGTATACGCCGGAGATCCGTTCCCATAAGAGTTACCTGTGCAACGTCCATCGCCACGTCAGTGCCTTTGCCCATTGCGATGCTCACATCGGCTGCAGCCAGAGCCTGCGTGTCGTTGATGCCGTCGCCAACCATGGCAACATGACGGCCTTCCGACTGCAACCGGCGCACCATGTCCTCCTTATCCTGCGGCATAACCTTGCTCCTGTAATGCTTTATTCCGGCCTTCTCTGCCCAGTATCGGGCGGCTTCGTCCTTGTCGCCGCTCATCATGTACACCTCTACGCCTTCCTCCTGCAAGGTCTGCATGGCTTCGCGTGCGTTTGGCTTCAGCGTCTCCCGCTCCTCAAGCGACAGCAAGTCGGCCTTCGTAAAGTCAACGTCCTTGTTGGGAATAGTCAGCGTTCCCGTCTTGTCGATAACAAGTGCGTCAACGCGACGCATGTTCTCAAGTGCCGTCGCGTCCTTGATTAAGATGTTGTTGCGCGCCGCTTTCCCTATGCCAACCATCAAAGCGGTGGGCGTTGCCAGTCCGAGTGCGCACGGACAGGCGATTACCAGCACTGACACGGCCGACATTACGGCGTGCGGCAACTGGCTGCTTCCGCCTATGGCATACCACAACACGAACGTAAGCAGCGACAATCCGAGCACCACAGGCACGAATACAAGGGCTATCTTGTCGACGATGCGCTGCACGGGAGCTTTGCTTCCCTGCGCCTCCTGCACTGTTTTTATGATGCGTGCGAGCATCGTTCCGGCACCCACTTCAGCCGCCCGGAAGCGCATCGTGCCGCTTTTCACCACCGTTCCGGCGAACACCTTGTCGCCTGCGGCTTTCCTCACAGGCACCGGCTCGCCCGTTATCATGCTCTCGTCGATATACGCCTCGCCCTCCGTCACGAAGCCGTCAACAGGCATCTTGTCGCCCGGGCGCACCTCTATTATGTCCCCTCAAGGGTCGATATGGGAACGTCGTCTGTCGTTTCGCCGCCCGAAACCAACCGGGCCGTCTTCGGCTGCAAGCCCATCAGCGAGCGTATGGCCGCCGCCGTGCCGTGTTTTGCGCGCTCTTCAAGCACCCGTCCTGTAAGCACGAACGTTATAATCATTACCGAAGCGTCATAATATGTATGGTTGGCAAGCCCCCTTGCGCTCCAGAACCCGTCGCCCCAGAAGGTGTTGAACACGCTGAACGCGAACGACACGCCTGTGCTCATGGCTACCAGCGTGTCCATATTTGCCGAGCCGTGTACAAGCTGCCGCCACGCGCTTGAATAGAAACGGCGGCCGCAATATACAAGGTTGAAAGCGGCAAGCAGCATCATCGTCTGGTTGGCGACATACTCGTCGCCCACATTAACCCATCCCATCGAGATGCACATCACGAGCACCGCCAGCACCCACGATGCCAAAGTCTGCCGCTTCAGGCGGCTCATCGCAGTGCGCTCGATAGCCTCCACGGCTTCGTCTTCGTCAATAACAAGGTCATACCCTACCTTCTGTATCTCTTCCTTCATCACCTTCGGCGACGTTTTCTGTGGGTCATACTCCACCAAAGCTGTGCGTGCGGCAAAGTTGACGCTGGCCTTCGCCACGCCGTCTATCTGCCCCAGACGCCTCTCCACGTTGGCCGCGCATCCGGCGCAGGCCATTCCCGTGACCGCTATTGTTTTCTTTTCCATTGTGCGTATATGTTTACCTTAATATATATTAAGCCGTCAACGGCAACGGCACGCAGGCCGCGCACCGTGCCGCAAGGCTGATACAAAAGTAGTGCAAAGGTAATGCAACCGGGTTGCAATACCAAGAAAACAGGCAGAAATGCAAGAAATTGAAACCTGTTTGCCATCTCATTGATAGCCAGCATATTACAAACGGCTTTGCAAAAGGCCGTGTTTTGACGTGTAAAAGGTGGCCTTTCAGACGCTAAACGACGGCCTTTTGCAACGTAAAAGGCCACCTTTTGCAAAGCCGCCGCCATTTGTCGGATTTGCCGAAAAACAGGTTTCATTCTGTAAGCAAAGCAAAGTTGTTTGTTAATAATATGTAACAAGCCTTTGCGGTTGACGTTTTTTTACCTATATTTGCGAAGTAAACGGATGTTTACATGCAGGACATTTCTACTTTATCAACCATGTACAAACACTTCACAAAGCATACGGCGGACAACGGCAAGACGCAAGGCGGCGAGGCTACGGCACGCAACCGCCGTGCAGGCGGCGTAGTTACGCGCTGTGGCGCTGTTCCGCGTGCTTTCGGTTTTACCCCCCCCGGAAGCCGGGGATAAGCCCTTACAGGGGCTTTTAGGCATGTTTGCGGCGGCATTCAGACCGCGTCCGCAAACATCATTCATCATCACTTTGCTCTTGTTCGTAACGGTTTGCCCGTCTGTTTCGGCGCAGACCGCCACGCACGTGCCGCCGGACACCGCCGCGGCACGCGGCTGGTATGCCGGCGCGGAGGGAGGAGTGCCATTCGCGGTGAGCACCTTCAGCTCCTTCGCCGACGGCAGGACATACGCCGGTTGGCTGGCCGGCGTATTCGCAGGCTACGCCTTCAGCCCCGTAGTGTCGCTTGAGGCGCAGGCCGGATGGAGCCGTCCCGCCCTCGGGACGAGGGAGTGCTGCACGGAAAGCGGCTACTGGCTCGGCTCCGACGGACGGCGTTACCATGCTCCCGTCAGCGGCCTGCCGGGCTGGGACTACAGCTCGCTGAAAAGCCGGGTGACCGTGCAAAGCTACGGACTCCAGCTCAACCTGAACGTCCTGCCGTGGCTCGGAGCGCCGCCGCAGAGCCGCTGGGGTCTGGAGGTTTCGCCCCGTCTGGCGGCTGTAGGCACAAAGGCCAGGTTGTACGACACGTCCACCGGACGGCAGGTAAAGGGCCTGCCTACGCGCTGGTACCTGGGTGCCGGATTCCGCCTGCAGGGCTCTTACGCCGTGGCAGACCGGCTGCGCATCGGCCTGTACACCGGCATGACGTTCCTTACCGGCAAGGGCATGGACGGCATTCCGCGCCACGCCCACTCTTCCAACTACCTGTGGGAGAGCGGACTGCGCCTGTCTTTCTCATTCGGAAAGGCAAAACGCCGGGCCGCCGAGCCTGCACGCACCGTGCCGGTGACGCCCATACAGCCTGCCGCAAAGCCCGAACCTGAGCCTGAAAAGCCTGCGCCCGTTGTGGAGGAGCAGCCAAAGCCGGTGGCAGAGCAGCCAAAGCCGGTGGCTGAAAAGGCGGAGGCCGGGCCTGAAAAGACCGTTTTCCCAGTGATTTTCTTCAACTTCAACAGCACCGCCGTGCGCCGGTCAGAGCGTGGCAAGGCCGGAGAGATAGCGCGAATCATGGCCGACGACCCGGAAATGCGCGTCCGCCTGACCGGCTGGTGCGACACCAAGGGCGCCACGGAGGTGAACCAGCGCGTGTCGCTGCGCCGCGCCGAGGCGGTGAAGAGGCTGCTCGTCAGCCTCGGAGTCGACGGCTCGCGCATAACGACCGACGGCAAAGGCTCCGACTACGAACATCAGGACGATGCCAAGGCGCGCCGCGTCGTAACAGTAATCATCGGGGAGGAAGGATTATGAGACACATTATCGGACATATAAAAACAGCCGTGGCGGCGCTCGTGTTGTGCCTGCCCATGACGGCGTGCACCGACGAGCCGCACGACGGAGGACGCGGTATAGCGGTCGCATTGGAACTTCCCGACCTCACAACCACCACTGTCAAAGAGGTGACAATAACCATAACGGCCGACGACGGCTCGTATCAGACAAGCCGGACGTTCACCGACCTGCGCTCGTTGGCGGCCACCCTGTTCGACGTTCCGCCAGGTTGCTACACCGTGACGGCTACAACTCCCGACGGCCTTGGCGGCAAGGCGCGCACCTGCCTGGACGGAGACGACATACGCCGGGTCACCATCAGGCTGACCGAAGGCGGCGCGGAGCTGCCCGTATTGCGGCTTGACGTTACGCTGCCCGACGACGTCCTGCCGCCTTACGGCGACGGGACGCGAGCCGGAAGCGGAACGTACACGAGGCGGTTCATCGCCGACGTGTTCGCCGCCGACGGCGGAACGCGCGTGGCAAGGCACGAAGTCACCGCGGAGACTGCACCGGGCGGAACAGCCACAATAGACCTTCCACTCGACGAGGGGACGTATGACATACGCCTGTGGAGCGACTACGTGGCGGCGGACGGTGGCGGAACGGCCTTCTACGACGCGGCGGACTTGCAGCAGGTGGGCGTCAACACCGGCGCATACACCGCATGCACGGACTACAAGGACGCGGCGTACGCTTACTTGGAAAGCGTCAGCGTGACGGCGGAGGGAGGCGGAACGGCTGTCGCGCTGGAGCGTCCGTTGGCAAAATACCGCATCGTGACCAAGGACATCGACCGTTACAGGCAGCTTGAGGGAGTGCCGCCGTTGGAAGAGCTGACCGTCGGCGTAAGCTACGATGGATTCTTCCCGTCATCGTTCAACGTTGTGACGGGCAGGCCGAACGACGCCGTCGAGGGCGTAAGTTACGGCTGCGCGCCGTCGTGGGAGGCCGACGCGGAAGGCAACGCCGCGCTGGCGAGCGACTGGGTGCTGGTGAACGGAGCGGAGAGCGGCGTGCGACTGACTGTCACCGTCACCGCCGCCGACGGCTCGACGGTCTGCCGAACCACCGGCGTAAGCGTGCCTTACCGCCGCGGACAGCTGACAACGGTGAGCGGAAACTTCCTCACCGCCGGATTCGGAGGCGGAGGGGTGGACATCGACACCGGATGGGACGACGGCACGTTCGAGGTGGAGTTCTGACAAGGAGGAGGGGGAAGCCCCTCCCCAACCAAAGGGAAGCCCCTCCCCAACCCTCCCGCAGGGAGGGAGACTGAATGGCTTTCGAGTATTAGGCGTATATGTCTTATCAGTCCCATCAGCCCCATTTGCCCCATCAAGACAGGGCGCCGCGTAACAGCCTGATTACCAGCGGCATTGCAAAAGGCCGTCTTTCAGGCTGCAAAAGGCCGCCTTTTACAAGCCAAAAGAGCACCTTTTGCAACGCAATATGCCACCTTTTGGAAAAAGACAAGACAAACAACATCATCATTAAACATATCACATCATGAAAAAAAGACGATTATTCCTGATGCTGGGCATGGCAACCATGCTGGCATCTTGCAGCCAGGAAGAGCTTGGCGGCACGCGCGCGGACGGCGCGATGACCATCACCGCGACAGTAGACAACGGCATCGGGACACGCGCATCGACGTACGACACCGACGACGTAACCATAGACCAGTGCCTGTTGGAGGTCTACGACCAGGACGGAAGCATCGTGGGACAGCAGCTCACGGGAACTCCCGGCGCACAGGAGGGCACGTTCACATTCACCGTGAGCGGCCTCGACCCCGACGCGAAGTACGACTTCCTCTTCTGGGCGGACAACAATGCCGCTGCCGCCTACGACGGAAGCCTGAAAGAGCGCAAGCTTAACGCCGCGGCAAACCTCGCCGAGGCCCTCGCGTTCCAAGGCAAAATCGAGGGCAGCACGCCGGCCGCAGCCACGTCGGTGACGCTGACACACGCCGTAGCCAAGGTAACGCTGAAGACCACCGGTGCGCTTGCCGCAGGCGACAAGGCAACCATCTCGATGGCCGGCGTGGCCGGCACGTGGGACGTTCTCGGCGGAACGGCCGCGGGCGACGCCACCGCCGAATACGCCTATACACTGGCCTCGGCCATAGCCCAGCCGCAGGACGCTGCCGAAGTGACGACCTTCTACGTGCCCGCCCCCGTGCTTGGAAGCACCAGCGACATGACAGTAGGCTACGCCTCGGCCGACGGCTCGAAGGCCGGAAGCGCCTCCGTGACGAACGTTCCGCTGAAAGCCAACTACCGCACGGTGCTCAAGGGCGACGTCGCCGCGCTGTACGAGGGCGCGACGGCCAGCATAACGGCGCAGCTGAACAGCCAATGGAGCGACCCCGACAGCGAGGTTGAGTTTCCACAGACCAACATAATAGAGACCACGGGGGTAGGACAAATCACCTCGGAAGCAGTCATAAAAGCTGCGGAAATAGGCAACGGGACGGTTATAATAAAAGGTCCGTTCAGCGAAAAAGACCTGCAAGCCATAGCCGCCTGCGAGGGATTAGAAATAAACCTCGACCTTTCACAAGCCACACTCCAAAACGACGAGGGGCAAGCGGTTACCGAATTTCCCCATACTTTATACGAAGGCAACTATTCAGACAAGAGCAAAGCCATACTGACAGGCATCATCCTGCCAAGCGGCATAGAAAGTCTGGCAAAATCTTGTTTCCTTGGATGCAAAAGCCTTGCATCCGTAACGCTGCCCAAAGGGCTGAAGACGATAGGCGTAAGCGCTTTCCAATACACGGCGATAACATCAATCAATTTCCCCGAAAGCCTTACGACAATCAACGGTTCAGCGTTTGCAGAGTCGAAGCTTGAAGGCGAACTGATTATACCAGAACACATTACGTTCCCGTCAGAGACCCGCAGTCCTTACGCAACGACCGTGTCGGTATTCAGCACGACAAACTTAACGTCAGTAGTATGGAACTCGCCCAGCCCCATACAGAACAATACTTTCAGGAAAAACACGGCGTTAAAGACAGTCACAATAAACGGAAACTGTACGGGAATTGACAATAACGCATTCTATGGTTGCACCATTGACGAACTGACAATCAGCACGGAAGCCCCGATAGAGTTTGGCCGCGACGAGGGCACTGGCTTCTATGAAGCCACTGTAAAGTCAATAAAAGTTCCAGCAGAACAGGTTGATACCTACAAATCAGCAACAGGATGGAGCTATTATAAGGACATTATCACGGCGATAAATTAAGCATTTGACTTATTATGACATAACGCATAGTCTATCAATACGCCGTTCCGGCGTGATTTGCAATCCGCCGGTTCTTATTATAAGGATTTGTAATCCGATAAACAGTTCCTTGTTTGTTGACAGCAAGGAGTGACGGTTTAAGCGGATTGCAAATCCTTATATTAATGACTGTTGGATTGCAAATTCAACAGAACGGAAAAAGACTCTATCCTTCATTGTTTGCTTCCTTTCTGCCAAAGACATATAAATAGGAATATTGCCAATGCAAAGTTCAGCCACATTCCAAATGACAATGAGCCAATACGCATATACATACACTCTTCTAAAAAGTCATTTTCATTGGGTTCTACTATGTATTTCATATCCACATAGGCATTTATCCATATCAATAACTCATATATAACAATCAGGGCAAATGCAATAATACCGACTATTTTCTGCCACTTTTTCATAAAGAAGTCGTTTGAAATCCACCTGCAAAATTACAAAAAAGTACCGTTTATCAGTCATTTATGGACGGTACTTTTTTGTTTCTCAATGCAATAAGCCGATTACAATTTCATTCATCCTCCGTTCCGGCGTGATTTGCAATCCGCCGGTTCTTATTATAAGGATTTGTAATCCGATAGACAGTTCCTTGTTTGTTGACAGCAAGGAGTGACGGTTTAAGCGGATTGCAAATCCTTATAATACATTCCGGCGGATTACAAATCACGCCGAAACACGGAAACCATTGCAGGTAAGATACGGATGTGTCATCGGATAGCAAATCCTTACATTAAAGTCCGTTGGATTGCAAATTTAAGGGAACGGACAAAGTATTGACACTCAATACGTTACAAAACGCCATGCAAAAGGCCGTCTTTTACACGCTAAAAGGCGGCCTTTTAGCGTGCCGTTTGCTGCCTTTTGGAAGGCGAAAGGCCACCTTTTGCAAAACAGCTTGCCGCGAACGGTATTTTAAGCGCACGCAAACGCCGCAGCGCATGGCGCGAAATAAAATCGCGGAGACGCTTGGCGGTTAGGGCGAAAATGGTTAACTTTGTAAAAACTTTTTAGCAACATAAAAGAAACACCATACCTATGAACATATTTAAGGCTCTGTTCGGCGGAAAGGAAGAGAAGCCGGAAGACAGGAAACGGGCGGAGGAAGAGAGAGACTTCGACGTGTTGAAATACGACGGCGTGCGCGCACTGCGCTCCGGGCAGCATGATTATGCAATACGGTGCTTCACCCACGCGCTGACCATGAAGGATGACTTGGAGATACGCGACTACATGTCGCAGGCCATGATACGCGCCGACAGGCTGCCGGAGGCTTACGAACAGCTGCTGAAGATAGCCGAGGCGCAGACGGACAACGTGCAGGTATTCGTCAGGATGGCGCACGTGGCATACATGATGGAGGACTATACGGCAATGGCCGACGCCTGCGAGAAGGCCATCGGCCTTGACAGCGGCAACGCGGAGGCCACCCTACTCTACGCAAAGGCGTGCATAGGGCACGGCGACACGACTAACGCTGTAGCAATGCTGACAAAGGCCATAGGGCTGAAAGACGACTTCGCCGAGGCACGACTGCTGCGCGGAGAAACGCTGCTGAAAGCCGGGGAGACGGCGGAAGCCGACGAAGACGCCACGCTGCTGCTAACAAACAACACGGAAAACGAGGACGTGCTGATGCTTAAAGCGCGCATCGAGCGGGCAAAGGGACAGGCGGAGGAAGCCATACTGTACTACGGCAAGGTTATCGACGCAAACCCGTTCAACGCCGAAGCGTACCGCGAACGCGGACAAGTGCGCATGGAAACCGGAGACGAAAGCGGCGGACAGGACGACGTCAGGCAGGCCGACGAGCTGACGGTACAGCAGAACGGAACCGACAATGGCGAAAACATGGAGAAGAAAGTGAACGAAGCGTACAAGAATGTGAACCCGTTGGGGATATGATTTTATAAGGAGTTAAAGAAGTTAAAGGAGTTAACGCTCACTTCGTTCGCTAAGGAGTTAAAGACATTACCTTAATATATAAGGTGCAGATGCCTGCCAACAAAGCATTTGTCTTTAACTCCTTAGCGAACGAAGTGAGCGTTAACTCCTTTAACTCCTCTAACTCCTGAAATAAACTTCTTTAAGTCCTGAAATAAACTCCTCTAACTACTAAAAAATCAAAGAAACTCTTGCACAATTCAATTAAAAGCTATATATTTGCAACGAAATGACAAAATAAATGACAATGTACAACCAAAACGCATCTTTCTTTTACTTTTATTTTTACTTTGCAGGGCACTGTGAAGCGGGAAGTTGCGTGTAAATTTCAACTTAAGACAGACATATCTTACAAGAAGATACAGTAAAGTCCCGCTTCACAACGTTGAGGCGGGACTTTCGGTTTTAACAAAACGGCAAAAAAGGAAATATGAAGAGAATAGCAATACAAGGCTCTGTGGGGTCGTTTCACGACATAGCGGCCCACCAATACTTCAAAGGCGAGCAGCTACAGCTTATCTGCTGCGAAACTTTCGAGCAGGTGTTCGAGAACATAAGACGCGACCCTACGGTCATCGGGATGCTCGCCATAGAGAACACCATAGCCGGTTCACTGCTGCATAACTACGAATTGCTGCGCAACTCGGGCACTACTATCGTGGGAGAGCACAAGCTACACATAGAGCACAGCATCTGTTGCCTGCCAGAAGACTCGTGGGAAACGATACGCGAGGTGCACTCCCACCCCGTAGCCCTTATGCAATGCCGCGGCTTCCTGGCCGACCATCCGGAGCTGAAAGCCGTCGAAGCCAGCGACACCGCCGGCGCGGCAAAACTCATCTCGGAACAGAAATGCCGCGGATGGGCGGCCATCTGCAACGCCTCCGCCGCCCGGCTGTACGGCATGAAGGTGCTGAAGGAGTCGATAGAGGACAACAAGCACAACTTCACACGCTTCCTCGTGGTGAGCGATACGCGCAAAGCCGACTTCCTCCGACCGCTCGACAAGACCAACAAAGCCAGCCTCGTGTTCTCCCTTCCGCATGAGGAAGGCAGCCTGTCGCAGGTGTTGAGCATCCTGTATTTCTATAAAATCAACCTCACTAAGATACAGTCTTTGCCGATAATAGGCCACGAATGGGAGTACATGTTCTACGTGGATGTGACGTTCAGCGACCCCATACGGTACCGCCAGAGCATAGATGCCATCATTCCGTTGACAAAGGAACTTAAAGTAATAGGAGAATACAAAGATGACGGAAAGCAACCAGACATACAGCATAAAGCCGGCTGACAGGCTGGCACAAGTGGCCGAATACTACTTCAGCCGCAAGCTGAAAGAAATTGACAGGCTCAACGCCGAGGGCAAAGACATCGTAAGCCTTGCCATTGGCAGTCCCGACATGCCGCCATCGCAGGCCACGGTCGACAAGCTGTGCGAGGTGGCACGGATGGCCGGAGCGCACGGTTACCAGCCTACTTCGGGCACTCCCGAACTGCGCCAGGCCATGGCCGGTTTCTACAAACGTTGGTACGAAGTGGACATCGACCCACAAACAGAAATACAGCCCCTCATCGGCTCAAAGGAAGGAATACTCCACATAACGCTCGCTTTCGTTAATCCCGGCGACAAAGTGCTCGTTCCCAACCCCGGCTATCCTACCTATACGTCATTAAGCAAGATACTCGGAGCCGATGTGGTGAACTACAACCTGCGAGAGGATGACGGCTGGCAGCCCGACTTCAACAGACTTGAGAGCATGGACTTGACCGGCATACGCATCATGTGGACTAACTATCCGAACATGCCGACGGGTGCTCCGGCACGCATGGAGACATACAAACGGCTCGTAAGCTTCGCCCGACGGCACAACATCCTGATAGTGAACGACAACCCGTACTCGCTCATCCTCAATGAAAAACCTCTCTCTTTGCTGCAAGTCGATGGCGCAAAGGATTGCTGCATAGAGCTTAACTCGATGAGCAAAAGCCACAACATGCCCGGCTGGCGCGTCGGAATGTGTGTCGGAAACAGGCAATTCATACAGTGGATACTGAAAATAAAGAGCAACATCGATTCCGGAACATTCCGCGGAATACAGCTCGCCGCTGCCGAAGCGTACAACAACGACGACGCATGGCATCGTCAGGCGAACGTGGAAACTTACCGTCGGCGACGCCATTTGGCCGAAGCCATCATGCAAGAGCTGGGCTGCGAGTACGACAAAGGCCAGGTTGGAATGTTCCTTTGGGGCAAAATTCCGGCACGATACACCAACGCCGAGGAACTTACCGAGAAGGTATTGCACGACGCAAGGGTATTCATCACCCCCGGATTTATCTTCGGAAGCAACGGCGAAAGATACGTAAGGATTTCCCTTTGCGCCAAAGATGAAAGGATAGAAGAAGCCTTGAGGCGCATCAAAGAATACAAAACAACCGAATAAAACAAAGCAACAACGATATGGAACTTGAACTGCAACCGCTCAACTTGCCGAGCGACAACGAACGGCTGACGGTTATCGCCGGCCCGTGTTCAGCCGAAACGGAGGAACAAGTGATGGAAACAGCGAGACAACTCGCATCAAAAGGCTGCCACATATTCCGCGCCGGAGTGTGGAAACCGCGTACAAAACCAGGCGGATTCGAGGGCAACGGCGAGAAAGCTCTGCCCTGGCTGAAACGCGTTAAGGAAGAAACAGGCATGATGACGGCCACCGAAGTGGCGACGCCGGAACACGTGGAACTGGCCATGAAGTATGGTATCGACATTTTATGGATAGGCGCACGCACTTCAGCCAACCCCTTCGCGATGCAGGCTTTGGCTGACAGCTTGAAGGGAACGGACATCCCCGTATTGGTGAAAAACCCCGTAAACCCTGACCTCGAGCTGTGGATTGGGGCGATGGAACGCATCAACCAGGCCGGAATAAAGCGCATTGCAGCCATTCATCGCGGCTTTTCCAGCTACGATAAGAAAATCTACCGCAACCTGCCAATGTGGCAAATACCCATCGAACTGCGCCGACGCATACCCGAACTGCCCATTTTCTGCGACCCGAGCCACATCGGAGGACGGCGCGAACTGATAGCTCCGCTGTGCCAGCAGGCCATGGACTTGGGATTTGACGGACTCATAGTAGAAAGCCACTGCGACCCCGACAAGGCGTGGAGCGACGCCAAGCAGCAGGTTACTCCCGACGTATTGGACTACATACTCGGACTAATCGTAATCAGAGACCAGACAATGAGCACCGAAGGAATAAACACTTTGCGTAAGCAAATTGACGAGATAGACAACCAGCTGATGGAAATCCTCGCCAAACGGATGCGCGTCTGCCGCGAAATCGGCCAATACAAGAAGGAGCACAACATGACGGTGCTGCAGACTTCGCGCTACAACGAGATACTCGACAAGCGCGGAGCGCAAGGCTCGCTGTGCGGAATGGACCCGTCATTCGTCAAGACCGTGTTCGAGGCCGTGCATGAAGAGTCGGTCAGGCAGCAGATAGAGATTGTGAATAAATGATTTTTTTAGAAGTTAAAGAAGTTATAGAAGTTAAAGAAGTTATAGCCATTACCAAAGTCGGATACAGCCGCAAGACATTTGGCTTTAACTTCTATAACTTCTGTAAATTCTCTAAATTCCTATAACAACTATGCGAATTTTAGTTCTTGGCGCAGGCAAGATGGGCAGCTTTTTCCTCGACCTGCTTAGTTTCGAGCATGAGACGGCGGTGTATGAGAAGAACCCCGAGCGGCTGCGCTTTACATTCAACACGCTGCGCTTCACGTCTATGGATGAGGTGGAGGAGTTCAAACCCGAACTGGTTATCAACGCAGTGACAGTCAAATACACCATTCCGGCATTCGAGGAGGTAATGCCCCACCTGCCCGAAGACTGCATAATAAGCGACATCTCGTCGGTAAAGACGGGGTTGAAAGACTTTTACAGCCGGTGCGGACACCGCTACGTGTCAACCCACCCGATGTTCGGCCCGACATTCGCCAACCTCAACCAGCTAAGCCACGAGAACGCAATAATCATAAACGAGGGCGACTACATGGGTCGTATCTTCTTCAAAGACCTGTACAACCGCCTCGGACTAAGCATTTACGAATACTCTTTCGAGGAGCACGACAAGACCGTTGCCTACTCGCTGAGCATTCCTTTCGTCAGCACTTTCGTATTCGCGGCGGTAATGAAGCACCAAGACGCGCCGGGCACTACGTTCAAACGGCACATGAAAATAGCGCGAGGCGTGCTCAGCGAGGACGACTATCTGCTGCAGGAAATCCTCTTCAACCCCTACACTTCGGGACAAGTGGAGCAGATACGCACCGAACTCAAGGAGCTGCTCGGCATCATCGGACGCAAGGACGAACAGGCCATGAAGGCGTATCTTGAGAAAATAAGGAAAAACGTCAGGGACAATCTTTAAATTAAGAGTTAAGAACCGAAGGCCAGCGTCAAGCTAATTAAGAGTTAAGAAAACATGCCATGAAGGCGTGGCATACTTCCAAATATTCATCGTCCATTCAATAATTATTCATTGTTCATTGTTAATTTTCAATTAAAAAATGTGCCTTTCGCTGCTGCTTACATCACTGCTTACGCTCGTACAGCTTAACTGCGAGAACCTGTTTGACTGCCGACATGACAGTCTGAAGCAAGATATCGAGTTCACGCCGGAGGGCGACCGCCGCTGGACAGAAAGCAAATACTGGGACAAGCTGGACAATACGGCCAAGGCAATAATATCCTGCGGCACGGAGGACGGCGACTGGCGGCTGCCCGACATCGTGGCGCTGTGCGAGGTGGAGAACGACAGCGTGATGCACGACCTTACGCGGCGGTCGCTGCTTAGGAGCGCAAACTATGAATACATCGTCACCTCCTCGCCCGACGAACGCGGCATTGACGTGGCCCTGCTCTACTCTCCGGGCAGCTTCGCGCCCGTAAGGCACTATCCGCTGCGCATCAAACCGATGAAAGGGATGCGCCCCACGCGCGACATCCTGTACGTCGCCGGACGCATAATAACAGGCGACACGGTACACATATTCGTCGTCCACGCCCCGAGCCGTTACGGCGGAGAGCGGCGCACAAGGCCGCACCGCAAGCTCGTGGCCGACCGCCTTTCAGCCGCCATCGACAGCCTGCATGCCGTCGCCAACGACCCGATGATAATCATAACGGGCGACTTCAACGAAGGCGGCGACGGCTCTATGGCTGTGCAGATGCGAGCAAAGGGCATGGCCGACGTGTCCGCCGACGCTACGGGCAGCCACGGAGCACAGGGCACATACAAGTATAAAGGCCGCTGGGAACGCATCGACCACATCATGGCAAGCCCACGGCTGGCGCGGCAACTGCGCTCGTGCAGGGTATGCGACGAGCCGTTTATGCTTGAGGAAGACGACAAGTACGGCGGCGTGCAGCCGCTGCGCACATACCGCGCATGGCGTTACCGTCGCGGTTTCAGCGACCACCTGCCACTCGTCGCGCGCTTCGTTTTTGAATGAAAAACACGTTTCAAACGTATAAAAAAGTACAATTTAGGAATTAAAGAAGTTACAGAAGTTAAAGAAGTTATAGCCAATAGCTTAAACGCAGACAACCAACAAGGCATTTGGCTTTAACTCCTAACGCAGCGAAGCGGAGTGAATCGTGTTGTTGAGCGTAGCGAGAAACTTCTATAACTTCTTTAACTTCCTTAGCAAAATATTTTGCATTTCACTCGACTTGCACTATCTTTGCATGATTTATATAGCATAATACTCTGCTTTTCATGCAAATAATGAGCAAACTTTTACTATCAGCCGTGACACTGTTCGCCGGTTGCCTGACCGGCTGCGGACAGCAAAACATAAGGACGGTGGACGCCGACGAGTTCGAGAAAACAATCTCGCAAGACGGTGTCCAGCTTGTCGACGTGCGCACGGAGGCCGAGTTCCGCGAGGGCCACATAGCGTCAGACAAGGTTAAGAACATAGACATAAAGCAGCCCGGCTTCGCCGAACAGGCCGACCGGGAGCTTGACAAAGGCCTGCCCGTAGCCGTCTACTGCCGCAGCGGACGCCGCAGCCTTGACGCCGCCAAGCAGCTTACAGAGCGCGGCTTCGAGGTAATCAACCTGAAAGGAGGCATCCTTGAATGGCAGGAAAAGGGCAAGCCAACAAGGCGGTGAACGGCATCTCAGACTGCTTCTGAATTGAGAATGGATAAATGAAAATGGACAATTATGATTACCTTTAATGTTGTTTGCAAATAAAGCAAATCACAATTATACATTCTCAATTATCAATTGTCAATTCAATATGCTACCTTTTACCCTGCAAAAGACCATCTTTTACCGCCTAAAAGGCCACCTTTTACAACGCGAAAGGCCACCTTTCGCAAAGCATTGAATATCAGGATATTACAACAACTGTTAAAACATACTTGAAAAATGAACATTTTTAAGAGAACATCCGCGCTGAACATGCTGCTACTACTGGCGTTGCAGCTGATGGCGCAAGGGCCTAACGGCACCGGCACTTATTACCAAAACGCCGACGGAGAGAAAGGAAGCGCACTGAAAACGGCGATGTGGGCCATTATAAAAGATCCACAAACAGTGGGTTATAGCGGCCTTTGGAATGCATACAGGACAACCGACAAACGCGACGACGGCAAGGTGTGGGACATGTATTCAAGCATAACTAATTACGACTTTGACGACCACGGTTCTAGTTTTCCTTATGAAGGATCAGGCTATAACAGAGAGCATTCATTTCCGAGAAGCTGGTTTGGCGGTGAAGTAGAGCCGATGAACAGCGATGTCATGCATATTGTTCCAACTGATGGATATGTCAATAACAGACGTAACAACTACCCTTTCGGCGAGACAACAAACCCGACATACACGTCAGACGGCGGTTTTAGCAAACTTGGGCCATCATCAATAAGCGGCTATTCAGGCATAGTTTTCGAGCCGAATGACGAGTACAAAGGCGACTTCGCGCGCATATATTTCTATATGGCAACGTGCTATGAGGACAGGATTTCTTCATGGCACAGCGACATGTTGTCTGGCAACAAATACCCGGCATTCACTGCATGGGCGTTGAATATGCTGCTGCGTTGGGCTGCGGAAGACCCCGTAAGCCAAAAGGAGATTGACCGGAACAACGCTGTTTACAAATGGCAGGGCAACCGCAACCCGTATGTGGACTACCCGGGGCTGGAGCAATACGTGTGGGGAGAGTACAAGGACAAGGCTTTCAGCTATGACAACTACGAAGAACCGGACATCACCGGCGACCCTGACGACCCCATAGACCCACCCGTTAGCGACAGCCGCACATTCACAAAGGTGACATCCCAGAGCCAGCTTAGCCCGGAATATACTTATCTTATAGTATATGAAAGCGGCGCTGTTGCTATGGGAGCAACTGAAAAAACATACAGAAGTCCTATTAACGTGACGCTTTCAGGCAACACTATCACCACTGATGTAAACGGAAACGGACAGCCGCGTGCATTCAATCTTGGCGGAACAGCTGGCGCATACACATTGTATGACGGTGTGGACAAAGTCTATTTAGCACTTAATAAAGCTAACAAACAAATAGACGGAAATGCCACTGCCACTACAAACAAAGAAAAATGGACTATCACAATAGATAACGGTACGTGTGAGATTGCCAATAATGAATATGACGGTTGGTCAATCCAATACAATAAGCAATCACCAAGATTTACTTGTTACTCAAGCAAACAAGAAGCTGTAACATTATATAAAAGTACTACAACAACAGGTATTACCGATGTGATTGTAGCCGACGGAAATGAGAAAGTTGACGTTTACACCATTACCGGAATGAAAGTGCGCTCACAAGTGACGCGCGACGACGCTTTGGATGGTCTTGAAAAGGGTGTTTACATCATTGGGAACAAGAAATATCTTGTAAGATAAAGCCCTATAAACAAAGTGAAGCCCCCTCACGGCCGCAACCGTAGAAAGGAGCAAGTTCTGCCAAAACGCAAACCTGCTCCTCCCTATCGGGGAGGCCGTGAGGGGCTTCTCTCTTTGTTATTTCCGGCAAATAACGGTGCCGTTGGCCTGATGAGTTGCCAGCACAAGAACCTCCGCCACCTGCACATGTTCAGGCGCATTGGCGGCGTAAAGGGCAACGTCGGCAATGTCGTCGCCTGTCAACGGCTGTATGCCTTTATACACATTGTCGGCCCGTTCGACGTCGCCGTGGAAGCGCACGACGCTGAAATTCGTCTCAACAAGCCCCGGCTTGACGTTTGTTACACGCACCGCGGTGTGCGCAACATCAATGCGCAGACCGTCGGTGATGGCCTTTACCGCCGCCTTTGTGGCGCAGTAAACGTTTCCTCCGGCATAAGCCGCATCGCCGGCCACCGAGCCGATGTTGATAACATGTCCCCTGTTGCGCTCCACCATGCCGGGAACTATCAGCCGGGTCATCGTCAGCAGCCCCTTGATATTGGTGTCAATCATCGTCTCCCAGTCGTCCATGTCGCCCTCGTATTCCTTCTCCAAGCCGAGCGCAAGCCCAGCATTATTAATCAGAACGTCAACCGTGGCCCACTTGCCCGTGAGCGACTCGACCGCCGCCGTTGCCGCCTTGCGGTTGCGAACGTCGAAAACAAGCGGCAGAACGTCCGCCCCAAGCTCTCTCGCTGCTGCCTCGACAGCCTTCATTTTGTCTACATTCCGCCCCGTGATGACGAGGTCATAGCCTCCCGAGGCAAACTTTCTGGCGCACGCCTCGCCTATTCCGCTCGTCGCGCCGGTAATCAATGCTATCTTTCTTTGCATGGTGTTATTTATTATTTGGGAGTAAAGGAGTAAGGAGAGAAGGAGTAAGTAGATGTGTTTAAGTAGTAGAGGAGTAAGAAGGGAAGGAGTAAGTAGAAATCAATTTGCTTCTTATCTACTCGCTTCTTTACTCCTCAAACACATCTACTTACTCCTTCCCTCCTTACTCCTCTACTACTTAAACACATCTACTTACTCCTTCTCTCCTTACTCCTCTACTACTTCCTGAATTCCATCAATATCTGCAGAATTCGCTCTGCGGTACGTCCGTCCCAGCGGTCGGGCAGCGAACACTTCTTCCATTGCCCCTTAACGATATCCGCAACGGCGTCGGCCAGTCTGTCGGCGTTCTCCCCCACCAGCACATTTGACCCGAGTTTGACTGTCTCGATGTGCTCAGTATAGCTGTTAAGCGTCACGCACGGCACACCGTTGAACGTCGCTTCCTCGGCAACATTGCCCGAATCGGTCACTATTCCCTTTGCGTTGGCCGTAAGATAGCCGAACTCCAGATAAGACAAAGGCTCTATAATGCAGAAGTTATCCAAGCCTTCAGCAAGCGGCCTGACCGTCTCCGCCGCGGTAGGACGCAGCGGAGCAAGTATCTTTACGCCATCTGCCGCGCGGCACATTGCCGCCAACATGGCCTTGAGGTTTGGCGTATCGGCCAGCAAGACCTTGCGGTTGAGCGTGAAAACGATATACTCACGCTCCTTCACCTGCAACATGTCGAGCACCGCCGGACGCACAAGCCGCGTACGGTTGAAGCGCAACGTATCCATCAAGATGTTGCCGACCATGTAGACTTTTGCCAGTTCCGCACCCTCACGGGTTGCTATGCTGGTGCTTCCAATGCCTGCCGTGAAAAGAAAATCAGACAGCCCGTCGATTACAAGACGGTTGATTTCCTTCGGCATCTTGATGTCAAACGACCGCGTACCGGCTACAAGATGCGCCAGCGTAAGCCCGTGTTTCTTCGCTACTATGGCAACAGCCATCGTTGAAGCAAGGTCGTCAACGACAATCACAACGTCTGTAGGATTGGCGGAAAGATACGAGTCGAACTCCGACATCACACGACCTGTCAGTTCATTCAGGTTCACACAATCGACACCAAGATATACATCAGGTGCCGGAATAGCCAAATCCTCAAAGAGAGAAGGCTCAAGCGTCGGGTCACAAGCTGTCCCGGTATACACCAAACGGTAATCAACTGCCTTGCCGTCGGCCTTAGCCTTGATGACGGCACGCGCCAACGGAGCCACCTTTATGAAGTTAGGACGCGCCGCCCCTGCGACGATACATATATTCTGCATTTCTTTTTATTTTTTAGTTGACAAGCAGACAAGAGACAAGCAGACAAGGACGTTTCATTTGTCACATGCACACTTGTCTGCTTGTCTCTCGTTACTTGTCTGCTTCAATTCATTCTGACTTGAACAAGTCCTTGATGCCTCCTATGCTGCCCATAAGGTTGGTAGCTTCATACGGCAGGTAGACGGTCTTGGTCTTGTCGCCCGTCGCCACTTCTTCAAGCATCTGTATATACTTCTGCGCCAAGAGGTAATTCGCCGGGTTTGTGCTCTTTCCCACCGCCTCTGTTATCTTCTCAATGGCTATCGCTTCGGCCTCAGCCTTACGTATACGGGCCTGCGCTTCGCCCTCGGCATTAAGTATAGCCATCTGCTTGTCGGCCTCAGCCTTGTTGATGATGGCGGTCTTCTCGCCCTCCGACTTCAATATGGCAGCAGCCTTCTCGCCTTCGCTTGTCAATATGGTGGCACGCTTGTTACGCTCGGCCTGCATCTGTTTCTCCATCGCCTGCAGCACGCTTTCGGGCGGAGTGATGTCCTGAAGCTCGACACGGTTCACCTTTATGCCCCACTTGTTGGTAGCATCGTCGAGCACGGCGCGCAGCTTCGTGTTGATGGTATCACGCGAAGTGAGCGTCTGGTCGAGTTCAAGCTCGCCAATGATGTTACGCAGCGTGGTCTGCGTCAGCTTCTCAATGGCGTTCGGAAGATTGTTTATTTCATACACAGCCTTGAACGGATCAACAATCTGGAAGTACAACAAAGCGTTTATTTGGGTCTGAACATTATCCTTGGTGATGACGTTCTGCTTGTCAAAGTCGTACACCTGCTCGCGCAAGTCTATTGAGTTTGTATAAAAATACCTGCCCCGGCGCACGGCTACAATCTCCTTTGCGCGGTCGATAAACGGTATTATGATGTTTATTCCTGGCTTGAGCGTTGCGTAATACTTGCCAAGACGCTCTATGATTTTCGTCTCCGACTGCGGTATTATTACAAGACTCTTCTTCAAAAGTACGATTGCACAGATTACGAGTGCAATCAATACGTAAACGATAGTGTCCATATTCAAATAAGGTTTAAAGGTTTTTACTATGCTTTCTCAACGGTTATTATGATGCTTTCACGGCCTACCACGCGGACGTTTTGCCCCAAAGGCATATACGAACCATCTGCCGACACGGCTTTCCAGTCGTCCCCATCGATGGCTACACGCCCGTAACCGTCCTGCTCAATGGCCTCGCTGACACGCCCGATGCGCCCCATCAGCGCGTCGGCATTGCTCGGACGCTCGCGCCGTTTGCCGTGAAGCAGCTTGCAGAGCTTCGGCCTTACGAAGAAGATTGACAACACCGACGCCACCACGAACACAGCAAGCTGACCGTAGAAGCCCAGCCCCAAAGCCGCCGCTATAGCCGTTACAACCGCGCCGATGGCAAAACACATGATGAAAAAGTCGCCCGATGTCAGTTCGAGTATCAGGCAGACAACGGTCACCAAGACCCAAAGCTGCCACAGGTTGGCTGCAAAATAATCTATCATTACACTTCAACTTTTATTCATTTGCGAAGATAACGATTTTTATCGGGCGGTGCAAGGAATAACTGAAATATTTTTACCACGGCTTGCCTTCACGCCAACGGGAAAAATAAAAAACACAAAAGCCACGCGCATGGCTTACATTCTGTCAAGCATGTCCTTCTCGCGCAGCAGGTCGTCAACACCCTTTCCGGGAGAAGTGAAAATCATGCTGCGCACAACGTCGTCCTTGCCGCACGTGTAGTCGTAATAAGCCTTAAGGTCTCCGTCGAGCTTCGAGCCGTCCACAGCTTCAGCCTTAAGCCCTGTAAACTCGTCAAGCGCAATCCCGTCGCCCTCGCGCACGAGGATGATGCGCCGCGCCACAGGGTTGCAGTTGTAGTCATGGCCGAGGCTTATACCTTTTATATAATGTGGAAAACTCATCACCGGAAGACGCAAACAGACCGTCTTCAATGCAAACGGAACGTCCCTGCGTTCATTGAACAGCATGTAGCCGGCCTCGAACGGAGAAAACAACACCACGCCTTCTATGCACCCTCCGGCCACGGTCCGGCAATACACACGCTGCACTTTGTCGCCATCGGCCACCAGCGTTATCATGTACGGCTCAACATCCATGTATCCCTTGCGCAGCGAAAAACTGTAACCTGTGTACAGACCGGCATAGACATGCGCTTCCGTAAGGTAGCGGCCTGCCGCCGCCTCCAAGTCGCCGAACAGGGAAACGGAGGTTTCACAATCGCCAATCAGCGACTGCGACACTGCGCATACACGGCTGTACAGGTCGTCTACGCTTGTCAACAAACGTCGCTTTGACACGCTTGTAACGTGCTTCAAAGCCTTGTCAAGCGCGTCAACGGCATCCACGCCTTCATCCGTCAAGGCAGTATAAGTGGGCAACACCGACGAATACAGCGACGAGAGCACGCTCTGCTGCATGCCCACGGCCTGCGCTATGTCTTTCATCTTCACGCCTCCGGCGCGCAGTTTCTTCAACTGAAGGTAAAGCATTCCAAGTTTGTCCATGCCAATGCCTTTGTTTTTTTCAATATACAAAGATACGCATTTAGCAGCAAATACGGCACTATGCGGATGCGAAAAGCGCATCCATGCGTCAGAAAATATACTGCAAACGCGCCTGGGCAATGAACAAATCCTTGTCGTAAAAGCTGTTGCAGTGGCTGCCCGTCCACACGTAACTGCCGCTGAACTTAAGCCCGAGGTACTTGTTCAGGTACCAGTTTACGCCCAATGACAGGTCTTTCTCCTGTCCGCCGTATATGCCGCTGCCGTCATGATTGAGGTCGGTATAGTTGAAGCGTGCGACCAACTCGACGGCTTTTGCCGACGAGGGGCGTCCCGGTATGCCGTACATCGCGTCGTACTCGAAGCCTTCGCCCTTCACAAGCCAGCTGCCCTGCACGTAACCTCCGTGCGACTTGTAAGCCTTAAGGCCGCCGCTGCGGTTCATGCGGTCAAAAAAATACTCGCCCTGCAACAGCATCTTGCGCGACGTATAGAGTGCTTCCACCAGCGCCTTCACTTCCGTGCCCATGCCGCTTACCTCCGCCGCGAGCAGCGGCTCGGGCAACATGTCGGTCACTCCGGCGCTTTCAATGCTGCCTACGGGCGCGTCTTTGTTCACGTCTTTTGTCCTGAACGAGAACGCCGCGCCAACATGCACAAGCCTGTTGCGGCTTTCGTCCATGCTGCGCCACACCACGCGCGACGTCGACACGAGCGAGTTCTTTTTCTCTTCGCCCAGTTTGTTGATGTCGTTGTTGGTGTACAGGCCGGTGGCAAGATACCAGTGTGGTGTATAATAATGAAAAGTAACGCCGAGCTTGCGGCTGTTTGTGAAAGCCAGGCACGACGCGGCAGACTGGTTGAAGCGCATGTCGGCCGTGCTGATGAGCATGTCCATGGAAAACGGCTCGTAGCCGTTGCCAACCGACAGCACACCGTTCTTGAAGTGGTAGTTCATCAGCAAATCCTTCACAGCCACCTTTCCGCCGCCCAATCCGATGTCGGCCTTCAGTTCATAACGGCCATACGTGGCCTTGAAACCCACGCGGAAATCCTCCAAACGGTAATATCCCTGCACGTCTTCCTTGCCGTAATCGGTGGCGGTAGCGTCCAGAAGGGCGCGCGAACGGAACTTCACCTTGAGCGTGTCGGCGGCCAACGTCCTTGCGCCTACGGCCAAAAGAGCGGCCAGAACGATATATCTTAACCTGTGCATGGCCTCAAAAACTGATGTCATTCAACACCGGCAGCGCATCTTCAGCCGTTGCCACCCATCCGTAATCGGCCACGCTGAATATCGGCGCGTTGCGGTCGGGGTTTACAGCGATTATCTTCTTCGTGCCGGTTATGGCCGCCGTGTGCTGTATCTGGCCGCTTATGCCGATGGCTATGTAAAGGTCGGGCGAGATGGTCTGCCCCGTCTGTCCCACCTGCTGTGAAGCGTCAACAAGGCCGCACTCAACCGCCGCGCGCGAGCCTGCCACCGCCGCGCCTACCTTCTTAGCCCAACCGGTAATGGCATCAACCGCCGCGCGGCTCTTCACTCCGCGCCCAATGCCCACCACGATGCGGCTGTCGGCCAGCGTGTTGCCGCATACGGCCTTTACGGCTTCGCCCGTCAGGCTTATGCGTGCATCGGGCCTGAAGGCCGAAAGGTCGTGCCTGACAATCTCTCCGCGACGACCAGCATCGCGCTCCGTGGCGTTCATCACTCCGGGACGCACCGAAGCCATCTGCGGACGGTGGCCGGGCGTGACGATGGTTGCCATCAGGTTGCCGCCGAATGCCGGCCTTATTTGGCGCAGCAGGCCTGTTTCAGTGTCGATGTCAAGCTCTGTGCAGTCTGCCGTAAGCCCTGTGTGCAGCATTGAGGCGAGCCTGGCCGACAGGCCGCGGCCCTTCACCGTTGCTCCTACAAGCAGCATGTCGGGACGCAGGCTGCGCACGACGCCGGCCACGGCCTTGGCGTAATTCTCTTCGATATACGCCGAGAGGGCGTCGGCTTCAAGCAGATGTACGCGCTCCGCACCGTAAGCTATAAGCTCGTCGGCCAGCGCGGCCACGCCGTTTCCGGCCAGAATGGCCTCGACCGTGCGGCCAGACTTGGCCGCAAGCTCCCTCGCCTTGCCCAGCAACTCCAACGTTACAGGGGCAATCCGGCCGTGTGCAGTCTCGGCGAGAACGAATATCCCGCCATCATCCGCCGCTGTTTCCGCCTTCGGTTCGTCGGCGATGCTCCACGCTCCTACGGGACATTCGCTGACGCATGTGCCGCACAGGCGGCACGCATAAGGGTCAACCTCGGGCCAGTCGCCCATCTTTATTGCTCCGAACGTGCAGCCCCCGGCGCACACCCCACAGCCTGTACATAGGTCTTTGTCAAGCTGCAACGCAAAATCATATGCCTTGTCCATATCTGTTTTCTTGTTTTTTCAAATATAAATAATCACTTTCCTATATCCGCCCTGCCGCCTTTACTCGCTCATAAGCAGAACCGTCTGGTTTCCGTCCGACAAAAATCTACAACTTTTCAGTCCCATTTGGTTAACGTTTATTACACAAACCGTTATTAAGAACGCCGTCAGTAAGACTTTCACCTATATTTGGTTACAATGTAAAAGGTGCTCTTTTGCATTGTAAAAGACGGTCTTTTGCAATGCGATTGATGGCCTTTTGCAATGCAATTTGCGGCCTTTTACCGTGCCGTTGGCATCATTTTACGGCGCATGCGGCCACCGCACGGACGAAGTCCGCACCTGTGTCGACCCACCGTGTGTCTTTCCTGTTGCTGATTACAGCCGTTGACACAACCTTCGTAGGCGATGCCTTAAGCCCCACTTCAGTTGGCGACAGGCCGAGGTCGGTCTCGTTCCAGCGCGTTATCTCCTGCCGCTGAGCGCGCCGCCATCCGTCAAGCGTTGGCGGACTGACACAGAACTCCTTGCTCGCCATGAGCGCACAGGGCAGCGAAAGGCGCAGCTGCTGCACGGTTTCGCCGCTGTCACGTGTCACGGTGACGGCCTCACTGCCTACGTTGTCAATGCTTACGATGTGTGTAACCTGCGGAAGGTCGAGCTGTGCGGCCACCTCCGGGCCCACCTGCGCCGTGTCTCCGTCAACGGCCATACGGCCGAAGAACAGCATGCTGAAGCCTATCTTGCACGCTGCGGCGGCCAACACGGTGCTCGTACATAGCGTGTCGCTGCCCGCAAAGGCCGGTGACGACAGCAGTACGGCGCGGTCTGCGCCCAGCTGCAACGCCTCACGCAACACTTCCTCGGCCTTGTCGGGTCCCATGCTCACGGCCACCACCTCGGCGCCGGTCGCCTGTTTCATGTCGAGTGCAGCCTGCAGGGCGCACAGGTCGTCAGGATTGGTGCGGCTCATGGCCGACGCCCGTTTCAAAGTCTTCGTCACCGGGTCGATGTCTACTTTCGTCGACTGCGGCACTTGCTTGAGAAATACTATATATCGGTTCATTTGTTTACGGTTTTACGGTTATTGGGTTGTGGGGTTTTACGGTTTTGGGGTTATGCGGTTGTACGGTTATGAAGTTTTACGGTCATTTGGTTTTGAGGTTATCGGGTTATACGGTTGTGATGTTTTACCCTTTTACCTTTTTACTTTTTCACCGTTCCATCTTCTCACCTTCTCACTTTCTCACCCTCTCACCTTTACATTTTACCTTTAATCATCATCCCCCCTTCTTGTTCGAGCGTGCATCGGCGCAGCGTTTCTGAAACTCCGGGGCGAACGGGGCTACCTCTCCGAAGCGCATCGGGTCGAACAGCGCCGCGTCTACAAACGTCTCCTCACCCGTAATCAGCTCCGCCGCGAGGCGTCCCATGCCGCCTCCACAGGCCACTCCGCCGCCGCAGCAGCCCGTAACGGTGTACAGTCCGGCATACTGGGGCAGCGCTCCGATTACGAATTTGGCATCGGGCACGTAGCATGACGGGCCTGACATATAGTGCGCTATGGGCAGGGTGTCAATGTCTTTGAGGTACGCCTTGAGCAGCGGGGCACACTCGTCGAGTACCGTCCACTTGGCGGCCTTGTTGAAATCGAAGTCTTCCAGCTTGTCTGTCAGCGTCGAGGGGTCAAACGCCTGGCACTGGCTCTCGCGCAGTCCGATTATCAGCGCACCCACGTCAGAGCGCGTAAAGGCGCGCGCATCGGGTATTACGGTGAAGGAATGGTTCACCGGGAAGCGTTCCGTATCGGTCGAAGTAATCCAGAAATGGCTTCTTACCGGCGTAAATGGAAGCCCTATGTGCAGCGGACGCATCAGCAGGTTGGCCCACGCTCCGGCGGCATTCACCACCACGGCTGCACCCACCTCCGTACCGTCTTGCAGTCTTACACCCGTTATCTTGTTGCCATCGGCTGTGATGCAGGCCACCTTACAGTTGGGTTTCAGCGTCACCCCGAGCTGCGATGCGGCGCGGGCATAGCCCTGGCAGAGCGACGCCGAGTCGATGAAAGCGTCCGTGGGCATGTATGAAGCCACGCCTACGGCCTCGGGTTCTATCCACGGCAGCAGTTCCTTCAGCCGCTTGTGGTCTATGCGTTCGTTCGGTATGCCGAAGCGTGTGGCCGCCGCCTCAAGCTCTTCAAGCCCTTTCAGCGACGCCTCTGACGATGCCGTGGTTATGCTTCCGCACATTTGCAGGCCGAGTTCCTCGCCCGTCAGCGCCTCTATTTCTTCTATGCAGTCATACGTTTCCTGCACTATCTCCATCAGTCCGGCCTTGGTTCTCGCCCTTGTCAGCAGACAGGCGGCGCGCGAAGAGGCTTGAGAGGCTATGTCGTTGCCGTCGAGCAGGAGTATGTTTCCTACCTTGCGCTTGGCCAGCTGGTATGCCGTGGAGCAGCCGAGAAGGCCGCCGCCCACGACAACTATGTCATAATTAAGCTTTTCCATCATTCTTTTATCAGATTGTGTTGTATTGAAGCTCCATGTAAACGTTGGCGTCCTCCTGCTTCCTGCGGCCATGCCTGCCATGCATGTAACGCTTGTAAATCAGCACAGCGGCCACAAGGAACAGCACTGTACACGTAGCCCCGACGAAGCATGCCATGTGGTTGAACAGCGCGAACCAGTCGGTCTCGATGTTCAAAGACTCCTTGGTGAACAGCAATGTCACCGTACCGATATACCCGATGAAGTCAATCATCGCAATGAAGAAGCCCACATTGCCCTTTATCCGGAAGCAGGCTATGAAGCGGTCGAAGAAGATTGTCTGGAACGTTAGGTACGCAATGTACAGCGACAGGCTGATGATGAACAGCCATGTTACCGGCTGAAGGTCGAGCGTATTGTAGTTGAACGACACGTAAGTGAGCGTAAGGCAGCCTGCAAGCACCAGCGCCATGAGCCCCATTATGGCCTTGATATTACTGCGGAAGAAGATGAACAAGGCGAAGATGCCGAGTATGACGAGCGTCACAATGGTGTCAACTCTGGCGAACATCCATGACGACTGGCCGCTCATGTCGAGTATGTTGACGAGGAAGTCCTCCTTTATGTCGCGCAGGACAAGCAGCATGAAGTTGCCGAAAAAGAGCAGAGTGAGGATTGGAGCGTACTTTAAGAACAACGCCTTGCGTCCCTTTCCGTCAAGCGTTACACGCTCGTTGCGCAGCGCGACGTCCTCCGCTGTGGGCCGCGGCAGGCGTTTCAGCATGTAACCCATGAACACCAATACGGGCAAAGCGCACCCACCGATGACAGCCGGCATCCAGAACTGGTCTATGTGAAGGTCGTTCATGGCGAAAAGGCCGAAGCTTTTGGCGAAGCCTGAGCTGAAAACCATGCTCACTCCGAGCAGACTTGCAAGGATGTCGGTGACCTTGCGCCCCTCTATGAAGCTGAAGATGACGCCCCACATGCAGCCGAGCGACAGGCCGTTGACGAACATCGCAATGACATTGTACGGCATAGGGAGCAGTCCGAAGCCTACAAGCGCAGCCTCGGCCATCACCGCCGAAGCTACGAAAAAGCGGAAACGGTTTTCACGCTTCAGCTCGGAGATGAGCTTGATGCCGAAGAACTTTGAGATGACATACCCCAGAATCTGGATGGTCGTGACTGCTACCTTGTAGTCGGAACCGAGGAACGTAAGCCCCTCGAACGCCGCTGCGATGTATGGTTTGCGCAAAGCGTAAACCAAAGAATAGGAAAGCAGCGCGGCGCCTCCTGCCCAAAGGATGAGCAGAAGGTCGGAAACGTGCTTGTTAGTGTTGTCTTGTTTCATGACGATTGACAGTTTTTCGTGATTTCGGATGCAAAATTACCACCCGCAAAAGACCGCAAAAATGAATTTTCCATATAAATGGAGGCCGTGAAACAAGCAAAAAATTCATTAATGTTTATGTTGCATTGATGAAACAAGTATGCAACAACGACAGCGCGTTTGTAACATATTCTACGCGCAACAATAACTGAAGGCCGGCTTCACAGCCGGCCTTCAGTCAATAATACAAAAACATTATGAATTTTATTTAGCGAACAAGATTTTCAGAAAAGTTTATCAATTGTCAGGCTGCCGGGTGCCATTCAAATGGCCGTCAGCCGCAAATCACTGCGCCTGCCTGCAACTGCGGCACTTCCGCTCGCAGTATCTTTCGCACTGGGCGCATATGTCATACCCCAGCATCGCACCGAGAATAAAGTCTTCCTCGGGTGAAAGCAGGTTCAAAGGACGCGTCACCATGAGCCTGATTGCATCAAGACACTCTTTCCGTCCGAAGAACAAGTTGACGCGGTCGTTGCCTACCGGCTGCACGATGTAGCCGATGTTCTGGCGTCGCAGGCGCGCAGTGGCAAGTTCTTCGTACTTCTTGTTGAAGGTGAACAGCACCATACGGCGCACACCTTTCTTATATTCGTATATGTGGTTGGCGAGCACCTTCAGGTCGGGAGGGAGTATCTCGGTCTGCATAGGCTGTGGGGTTAGAGTGCGTCTTTTATCTGTTCAGTCCACGCGTCGATGCGTCCGTCGGTCTTGTCGTCCTCGTTAACGTCGTCAATGGCAAGCCCGACAAACTGTCCGCCGATTACGGCGGCAGAGTCGCCGAAGGTATATCCGTCAGTAGAAACCTGCCCGACGAACTTAGCTCCGCTGTCTTTCAATCCTTCATAAATCTCCGCCATGGCCGAGCAGAACGTGTCGCCGTAAGACTCGCAGTCGCCGCAGCCGAAGAGTGCGACGGTCTTTCCCGAAAGCTCCGTACCCTTAAGCTTCTCCAATCCGTCGTACCAGTCGTCCTGAAGTTCGCCCGCTCCCCAGGTGGAAGTGCCGAGGATGAGGTTGGTATAACGGCCTACGGTGTCGGCGGTGATGTTTGCCACGTCGTACACATCGGCCTGGGCAACGCCCAGCCGGCCTGCGATTTTCTCGGCTATGGCCTGGCATGTGCCTGTTGAAGAGCCATAGATTATGCAAGTTTTTTCCATATCTGCAGTGTTGTTTTTATTGTTTTACGTTTACGGTTGCAAATATACGGCTAACGTCATTACTGCGCAATACCTAAAAATAGGGTTTCTGCGCATACCTAAAAATGGTTATGCGCAAACGGAAAAGGCCGCCCTGCATTGCTGCGGGGCGGCCTTTGCTATAAGAGGTTGGTTTACTTCATCAAGCCACGGTTCACGAACGTTGCGTTGAGCAGACGGAGATACTTGCGGTACTGCATCTCGGTGAGCACCGAACGCATGTACTTCAGGTCTTTCTCTACAGCCTTCTTCACCATTGCGTCACGCTCGTCGGCGTTTGCGCCTGCGGCGTTCATCATGTCGGCGCAGAATGAAGTGTGGATGTCCTGCACGGCTTCCGCCTGGTCGATTGACAGCTCGAGGCAGTCGGCAAGCTTGCCGTAGTCTACCGCCATGTTGTAGGCGCTGGTGCTTTCAGCGTTGTTCAACTTCTCGTTCTCTGCAAATGCCATAGTCATGCTGAGCACGGCTACGACGCTTAAAAACAATCTTTTCATAATCCTTAAAATTTACTTTTACCTTTGGGCGCCGGCACTCTTCTCGCGAATCGCCTCTGCCCGTTATCCTAAAACTAAAACATCTTTTGTCTTTCGACGGTGCAAAGATACGGCCATTTTCGCTTACTTGATGCAAAAACATCACGCTGTTTGCGTTAACAGCTTACTTTTTTGACCTAAATCAAAGTTCAAGCTGTGATATTGCAAACATATTACAGCCGGCAGCTGTTATTCTGTCACATTTTGAAACGGCTTTGACACATTGTCATACGGACGTGACACACGCCATATATTAAGGTATGTGGAGAACATACGGGCAGCTGTCACAGCGCGTCATGCAACCGGCTGATTATCAACACATTATCATCTGCCTTGCAAAAGGTGGCCTTTTAGCCGCTAAAAGATGGTCTTTTATAACGTAAAAGGTGGCCTTTTACACGGCAAAAGGCCACCTTTTGGAAAAGCAACGGCAAAATAAAACGCCGCACATGGCCGCAAACCGGATTTTTATACATATCTTCAAATAGGACAAGTGACGCCCCGGCAATGAAAAGAAAAGTTCGTTTCTCTCACTTTTCTTTTGCATTGCGCCCGGTTTGCATTATCTTTACATAAGATAAGCTGCACCTCGGCAATGAAAAGAAAAGTTCGTTTCTCTCACTTTTCTTTTGCATTGCGCTCGGTTTGCATTATCTTTGCACATCATAACAAACATCTGAAAGAAAATGGAAAGCAATCTGAACAAATACATCGCGGTGGCTTACAAGCTGTACACCGTAGAAGACGGAGAGAGCGAACTCGTTGAAGAGGCTACCGACGCGCAGCCGTTCCAGTTCATAAGCGGCTACGGCGTGGCGCTCGACGCGTTCGAGAAGCAAGTGGCAGGACTGGAGAAGGGCTCGGAGTTCGACTTCACCCTGACGAAAGACGACGCCTACGGGGACTACGAGCAGGAACATGTGCTCGACTTGGACAAGGCGATATTCTCGATAAACGGCCACTTCGACCATGAGAATATATACAAAGACGCCATAGTGCCGCTGCAAAACGAGGACGGCAACAGGTTCTACGGACACGTGCTCGAAGTAGGAACCGACAAGGTGAAAATAGACCTCAACCACCCTCTTGCAGGCAAGACACTGCACTTCAAGGGGCACATCGTCGAGTCGCGCGAAGCTACCAACGAAGAGATACAGGGCCTCGTAAACCGCATGAGCGGAGAAGGCTGCTGCTGCGGAGGCCATGGCGACGACGGATGTTGCGGACATCACCACGACAACGAGGGCGGATGCTGCGGACACAACCACGGACACCACGAAGGCGGATGCCGCCATCACGGGCACAACGGACATGAAGGCGGTGGATGCTGCCACAAGGAATAAGGGTCACTATGGCGGCACACATACGTCACCGCAGGCTTTCTTAATTCTTAACTCTTAATTCTTAACTCAACATGGGCAACACTTTCGGCAACCTGCTGCGCCTCACAACGTTCGGCGAAAGCCACGGCGCAGCCATAGGAGGAGTGCTCGACGGATATCCGGCAGGCATCGACATAGACACCGGCTTCATCCAAAGCGAGCTTGACCGCCGCCGCCCCGGACAGAGCGCAATTACTACCGGGCGCGACGAAGCAGACCGCATAGAGCTGCTTAGCGGCGTTTTCGATGGACGCTCGACAGGCTGCCCCATCGGATTTATCGTAAGAAACACCAACCAGCGGTCGGCCGACTACAGCGAGATACAGGCCGCCCTGCGCCCGTCGCACGCCGACTACACGTATAACTGCAAGTACGGCATACGCGACTACAGGGGCGGAGGACGCTCGTCGGCACGCATAACGATCAGCCGCTGCGTGGGCGGCGCATTGGCAAAGCTCGCCCTGCGCAAGCTCGGAATAAGCGTTCAGGCATATACTTCGCAGGTAGGGAGCATCGCGCTCGACAACGACTACAGGCTATACGACCTCTCGCTGACCGACAGCAACGCCGTAAGATGTCCCGACGCGGCCAAGGCCGGCAAGATGATTGACCTTATAAAAGAAGTGAAAGCGGCAGGCGACACCATAGGCGGAACCATAACCTGCGTGATAAAAGGATGCCCGGCAGGCCTTGGCGAGCCTGAATTCGGCAAGCTTAACGCCATGCTCGGCGCAGCCATGCTCGGCATAAACGCCGCAAAAGGCATAGAGTTCGGCACGGGCTTCGCCCTCGCCGGGATGCGCGGAAGCCAGGCAAACGACGCTTTTTACAATGACAACGGGCGCATATCCACCACCACAAACCACAGCGGAGGCATACTGGGAGGCATCAGCAACGGACAAGACATATATTTCCGGATAGCCTTCAAGCCCGTAGCCACACTCTTGCAAGAACAGCAGACGGTAACACCCGACGGCCAACCTACCACGCTTAAAGCGCGCGGAAGACACGACCCGTGCGTGCTTCCACGCGCAGTGCCCATAGTGGAAGCCATGGCCGCAATGACGGTTCTTGACTGTTATCTGTCAAACAAAACTGCACACTTGTGATTTTTTTGCGCACATAAGTGTAAAAAAACGTATTTTTATTTGCAAGTACAATATCTTTATTGTATATTTGCACTGACATTTTGAGGTTTGTGAAAATCTTAAATTCGTCAATTTAAGTCTAGTTTAGTTTTTGTGTTGGTTGAGAGCGGTCGTTTGGCCGCTCTCTTTTCATTCATGCAAAAGCCGCAAGGCAGGCAACCGTTGTCAACCGGCCGCCAGTCGTTAAAAGTTGTATAATTATGAAAAAAAACTAAACCGCCTCTTCACTTTGGCTCATTTTTCGTACTTTTGTAAGGCAAAATGTACAATAAACGAATAACAAATTAACATCAATCAAACAAATTTATGAAAAAGATTTGCTCAATGTTGCTGCTCCTTATGGCGGCAATCACCATGCAGGCGCAGCTGCTTTGGAAAATATCCGGCAACGGACTGCAGAAACCATCGTACATCATCGGAACATACCACCTCGCAAATGTGTCGTTCACCGACAGCATCAAAGGCCTAAAAGCTGCAATGGATGCAACCGAACAGGTGTACGGCGAAATTGTAATGGCCGACATGGCATCGCCTGAAAACATACAAAAGATGCAGGCAGCGATGATGCTTCCCGACGGACAGACACTCGACAAGCTGTTCACCACTGACGAGATGACACGCATCAATGCACTGGTAAAGAGCGTCCTCGGTGTTGACATGACCAACCCTATGGTGGCACAGCAGCTCGGAAAGCTGACACCTTACGCCTTGCAGGTGCAACTTGGAGTGCTGATTTACCTTAAGAAACACCCCGGATTCAACCCCAACGAGGGCTTTGACAGCTACTTCCAAAAGGAAGCCGCAGCCAAAGGAAAGGGCGTAGGAGGACTGGAAACGTTCGACTTCCAAATCAACACGCTGTATAAAAGCACCACAATGGAGCGCCAGAAGCAGCTGCTGCTCTGCCTTGCGGACAACCTTGAGTTCAACGAAGAGCAGACGGAGAATATCGTGAAGGCGTTTTTCACACAAGACCTTGACGGCATAGAGAAGGCAATGGACGCAAAACTGAACAACACCTGCGACGGAACGCCAGAGGAAAAGGAAACACTTATCTACAGCCGCAACGACAACTGGATGAAGCAGATGCCTGAAATAATGAAGCAGAAGGCCACCTTATTCGCCGTAGGAGCCGGCCATCTGCCCGGTGAACGCGGCTTGCTGGCACAGCTTAAGAAGGCCGGATACACCGTGGAAGGTGTCAAGTAAGGTTTTATCAGTCAACAAGGGACGAGTTGACAAGTAAACAAGGGACAAGTTTTAAGTCAACAAGGGACAAGCAGACGAGCAGACAAGGAGGTTTCTTTTGCCAATGGAGTGTAAATAGTTGGCAATGCAAATCTCCTTGTCTGCTCGTCTGCTTGTCCCTTGTTGACTTAAAACTCGTCCCTTGTTGACTTAAAACTTGTCCCTTGTCTGCTCGTCTACTTGTATCTTGTCTGCTTAAAGCAAAGCTCCGATAATCTCCTTTACTGACTTGCATCCGTGGCTGTCGAGCCACTCGTTGATGCCGTCGCGCACCTTGATTGTCACCTGCGGGTCGATGAAATTGGCCGTACCAATCTCTACGGCTGTCGCTCCGGCCATGATGAACTCTATGGCGTCACGGGCGTTGCAGATGCCTCCGAGACCTATTACGGGTATCTTCACCGCCTTGGCTACCTGCCAAACCATGCGCAGGGCGACAGGTTTCACCGCCGGACCGCTCAACCCTCCCGTGCCGATACTCAGCATCGGGCGGCGCTTCTCGATGTCAACAGCCATACCCATAAGCGTGTTGATGAGCGACACGGAGTCAGCTCCCTCGGCCTCAACGGCGCGCGCTATCTCGGCAATATCGGTCACATTGGGCGACAGTTTCACAATCAACGTCTTATGATACCTCGCCCTAACGGCTTTGACAACGCTCGAAGCGCCGGCGCAAGTCACGCCGAACGCCATGCCGCCGTCCTTCACATTGGGGCAGGAGATATTCAGTTCAATGGCCGGAATGCGCTCAAGCTCCGCTATACGGGCGGCACATTCGGCATAGTCTTCAGGCGAAGAGCCGCTCACATTGACAATGAAATTGGTGTCAACGTCCTTTATTTCGGGGTAAATATGCTCGCAGAAGTAATCCACGCCCTTGTTTTGCAGCCCCACGCAGTTGAGCATCCCCGACGCCGTTTCAACCATACGGGGGTAGTCATTGCCCTGACGGGGCTTCAGGGTTGTGCCCTTCACTATTATGCCTCCAATCCCTTCAAGGGGCACGAAATCAGCAAACTCCGGGCCGTAACCGAACGTCCCCGATGCGGTCATTACCGGATTTTTCAGCCGCAAGCCTTTTATATCGACGCTTAAATCTGCCATAACAACTTGTTTATATTAAATACAGGGCCTTCCTTGCACACACACAGGTTGCCTTCCGTGGTCTTCTCGACGCAGCAGAGGCATGCACCAAGGCCGCAGGCCATCATGTTTTCAAGCGAAACCTCACACTCTATGCCACGTGACTTGGCGTATTTGGCCACGGCTGCCATCATCGGCTTAGGGCCGCAAGAAGCGATACGGTCGAACCGCACAGCGTCCAACACGGAATGGTTTGTCACGAAACCGCGCTCGCCAGCCGTCCCGTCCTCAGTGGTTACACATACATCACCGTATTTCCCGAACTCGTCGAGCATGAGCAAATCGCCCTTCGAGCGCGCCCCGAGCAGGAAAACAGGCCTGCAACCGGCGTCGTTAAGGCGTTTGCCGAAGTAAAGCAACGGCGCAACTCCCACGCCGCCGCCCACCAACAGCACCTTTTCCGCACTGTCGGCTGGCATCGTAAAGCCGTTGCCCAACGGGAACATGCAATTCACCACGTCGCCTTCATGCAGACCGGCAAGGCGGCGCGTGCCGTCGCCTATGGCCGCAACGAGCAGCCACAGCTGGTTAGCCTCATAATCGACAAAGTTCACCGATATTGGCCTGCGCAGGAAAGTGGAGGGCGAACCGTCAACCCTCACCTCGACAAACTGCCCCGGAAGCATCTCCGGCAGCCTTTCGGCCTGCGTCAGTTTTATGAGAACATACTTATCGTTGATATGTTCTGCCGACACCACACGCAGGTCAGAAACGTATTTCTTCATGCTGTATCTGTTTTTCTTTAATATTAATGTAAACGTGCGTTTCCTGCTGCAAAAGTACAAAATATGAACACGCAATCCAAAGGATGGGCGGCTAAACAGCTAAAAAAGGCTGACATTAAGCGTTGCCGGCAGGCAAAACGCATGCTGCAAGGCATATTTCCGCCAATAAAATCAAGGTTTATAAAAGTCTGTCCGGCCTGTCATTTCATGCCATAACACGCTGACATGCAGAACATTAACTGCCCGTATCAGTGCCGCCCGACGGCATGTTGCAAACAGCCTCCGCTCCCGTGCCATTGCAAAAGGCCGTCTTTTACCTTGCAAAAGGCCGTCAATTACACGCTAAAAGGCCACCTTTTACAGTCTAAAAGGTGGCCTTTTGCAAAACCATGAAAAAGTGGCCGTCATGCCGCCGGTCATTTCCTGGGTACAAAACTCTCATAAGTGCCGTCGTCAAAGAAGACCCGTATCTCCGCAATCTGCCGCGGCGGACGCTCCACAAACCGTATTTCAGGCTTCGCAGCAGGGGCATAACCGCGCTGTTGCGGCTGCTGCACGCCGGACTCGCCGCCACCGCCGAACAAGTCGGGCATGCGCCCCTCGCTATGGATAGGCGGCACACCGTCAGCCTGTCCGCCGTCATTAGCAGTATCATCGCCGTCGCTCTTCGCGTCATTGAACATCTGACCGTGGCCGAACATCAGCCAGTCGGTATTCAGGTTGGGTATCTTGCTCTTTATGGCCTCAACCGTATTGAGGGTAGGACGGGTACGGTCGTTGAAGATGCTGCTAAGCGATGCGGCATTGATTCCGATGAAGTTGGCAAACGTCTGTTGGCTCATGTGCTGGGCTTCCATTATCAGCCTTATCCTGTCTTTCATTTCAGTCATAATCGTGTGTTCACCTCTAAAATCACGTTTTTTCTAAGATTTTACAAAGGTAAATCAAAAATTTTACATACACAACAAATCTAAAGGAAATTATAAAAAGTAAATTTTAGATTTAAGTATTTATATTTATAAAACTAAAAGATGTGAATTTAAGATTTATACGTTTACAAATACAAATATAAATTGAGAGTTGTAAACAGCACATAAAGCCAAAATACAGCGTTTTTACGTAAGTATCTCATTGAACAGACGTTATTTAACGACACATAAACGAAAATCTGCATTTATGCAATAGAAATTGAGTCAAAAGTTGAATACAGTGTAAACATTACTTTAAAGATTGGACATTAACTGCTGAATATCAAGGAGTTAACCGATAAAATAAAATCTGCATGAATATGACTTGTACTTTATTAATTTATAAGTTTTGATATACAAATTTATATTTAGCAACAAATCAACGGTTGTAAATATGTAAATTCACATGTTTGAAATGCTAAATTGAAGTGCAAAATACAAAGATTTAGCATTCTAAACTTTAGAGTTTGATATATTAATAAATGCTAACACTAAATTTGAAGACCCTTTTTCAGGCAAAAATCGCGTTTTTTACGATATTCCGAAACAGGGGTAAAGTTGCTCGAAAATACGCGATTCTCAGAGCGTCAAAAATCATAAAAGTGCCTGATTTTTAACGATTTTACCCTTATTTTTTATGTACAGGAAAACTCACAAAATAGAAAAAAAGAGACCGTTTCAAGGTCTCTTTTCAGTGTAAAATGAAGAAAATAAGCTCTCTTAACAGCTCTCCTACCGGCGTATTCGGGTTGTCCAAGCCCTTGCTTTTGGCATCCGTCTCCCTGATTTTCGATATAATCTGCATCACTTTCACGCCGGAGTAGTTTCTCATGCCAGTGATATAATCCTTGGCTGCCCACCCTCCGCGCAGCTCGAGCCAGCGTGCAACACCGTCGTCAGTGTAAGGCCGTGGGGCATAATATGCGATGAGAAGGTTCTGGAAATAAGAGAACAGCATCGGCACAAGCATGTATGCGTTGCCGGCCTTTGGATTGCCGTTGAAGTAATAGAGTATTCTGTTAGCCTTGGCGACATCCCGGTTCACGATGGCCGAGCGCAGTTCAAAGGCGTTGAAGTCCTTGCTCACCCCTATCCTCGCCTCTACCACTTCGGGTGTTACACGCCTGTCGTTGTCCGTCATCGAAAGGATGAGCTTGTCAAGTTCGCCCGTCAGCCGGCTAAGGTCGGACCCGATGTGGTCTGCTATCATCTGTGCGGCCTTGTTGTCGATGGTCGCCCGTCCGTTAATCTTCAGGTAACTCTCGATAAATGCAGGCAGCTCGTACTCCCGTTTCTTCTTGCTTTCAAAGACAACGCCCACGGCCGCCGCCTTTGCAAGTATCTTCTTGCGGCCGTCAATGGAGCCGTTCTTGTGGCAGATTACAAGCACCGTGGTCTGCATCGGCTTCTCCACGTAGTGCTCCAGGCGTTCCCAGTTCTTTATGTTCTGCGCCTCTTTTACGATGACAACCTGCCTTTCGGCCATCATCGGGTAACGGCGCGCCATGTCGACAATCTGGTTTGCCTGCACGTCGGAGCCGAAAACAACCGACTGGTTGAAGTCGCGCTCTTCCGGCTTGAGGGCGTTGTCCTCGATGAACGACGATATTTTGTCTATGTAATAAGACTCCTCGCCCATCAGGATGTACACCGGAGCGTACCTGCCTTCACGCAAGTCGCGCATTATGCTGTCGTAAGTAGCAATCTTCTTTTCTGCCATAACAATGCTGTTTAAGCACGCGCCGACGGCAAAAACCAAGCAAAAACAAAGGTTTTTCGGTATTATTGAATAACTTTGCCGACGGTAAACGCGCTTTCAGAATGCAAATTTAATAAAATGTACCGATTAAACCTACCACAATACGAAATAAAAATAACCCGGCAGCAGGGCAAGCCTTTCATACTCGACACACTGCGGCGGCGGTACGTAAGCCTTACGCCGGAGGAATGGGTGCGCCAGCATTTCGTCCACTTCCTCACCGGACACAAGGGCTATCCGCCGTCACTCCTTGCCAACGAGGTGGAGCTTCGCATCGGCGACAAGCGCCTGCGGTGCGACAGTGTGCTGTACAACACGGCGGCGCAGCCCGTGATGCTCATCGAATACAAGGCTCCTACGGTGGCGCTCTCGCAAAAAGTGTTCGACCAGATAACGGCCTACAACATGCTTATGCACGTAGATTACCTCATTGTTAGCAACGGCTTGCAGCACTACTGCTGCCGGATGGACTACGAAAACCACACGTACACCTTCCTGAACGACATCCCCAACTACAACGAGCTATAAGCCATGAAGAAAGAAACAAAGGCACTTATTATTGCAACCATCCTGCTGATGCCCGTCTACGGGGCAATATGTTACGCCCTTTACAGGCTCGACGTAATGTCGAAAGACACCACAATCTGCTGCTTTATCATAATGTTGACGACCGAACACATCATCAACTGGTTCAAGAAAAGCAACAAGGAATAAGCCACCACAGCCCGAAAGCAAACATCGCAAAGCCCCGACTCTCACAAGCCGGGGCTTTGATTTATCCCCGGATGCCGCCCCGGAGCAAAGCTTAATATTAACATAAAAACTCAATTTCGCACAAAAAAGAAATGCGGCTTGCATGTTACGCCAAGCCGCAATACAGCATCAGTCATGCTCATCAGAGTCTATCATACCGTAAATAAGACGGTAATCAATCACCCCTTCGCCATTGAAGTCGCAGCGCGCGAGATATTATACTTCATCCTTCCGCCATCAAGATGGAAGAAGGCATAATACACCAAACGTGGACGCTCACGGTGCCGCATCTTCTTGTACATAGTTCAATTTGCGAGACTCGACCGCAGAAGACAACGTCCTTTACCAATAAATACACCCCACAAGCCCATGACGGGCTAACCGAACCGGTGCAAATACACGAAAAATCACATAAATACAAGAACTTATCTTACACTTTATAAAAGCATCATACAAGTACGATGGTAAAGCATTTTGCATCAACAATATAACTCATTGATAATCAACGCATTAAACATGCACGGCCTTTCACTTTGCAAAAGGTGGCCTTTTACATGCTGAAAGATGACCTTTTGCAAGATAAAAGGCGGCAAATTGCAATGCAATTTGCCGCCTTATGTATTCAAACTGACTGCCGGGCGAAACAGCGGAGCATGCACATTGGCCTGCAACTACATGCCGCGTGCCTTGTATATGCGCTCCTTGGCCTCGTTGATTTCCTGGAACTTCTTTTCCGCCGCGCGGCGTATGTCGTCGCCGAGGGCGGCCACACGGTCGGGATGATGCTGCAAGGCGAGCTTGCGGTAGGCGCGGCGCACCTCGTCGTCGGTGGCGTCAGGAGACACGCCGAGCACGGCGTAGGCGTCGTCGAGCGTGCCGCCGGAGAGCTTTAGCATAGAGTCGAGGTCGCTGTCGGCCATGCCCATGCCGCGCGACACGTCCCTAAGCGCGGCCACTTCGCTGCCGGGCACGCTGCCGTCGGCCTGCGCAAGCATCACGAGGAAGTTCAGCAGCTGCAGCCGCTGCGAGTAATCCATGTTGGCGGCTATCTGCGCGCAGCTCTGCCTTATAGTCTCCTTGAATGCTCCGGGACGGCTCGCGTCCATGCGCTTCTGCTCGTCGAATAGGCGCAGAAGTATGCCGTTGCCCTGCTCTACGGCTGCTTCGCCGAAGTTCATGCGTAGGAAACGGCGCACAAACTCCATCTCCGAGTGCATCACCTTGCCGTCCGCCCTGATGATGTATGACGCCAAGACGAGCAGCGAAAACAGGAAACTGTTGCGCTGACCTTCGTAATACTGCCGCTGCCGCGCCTGCTCCCAGGCGTCGTCTCCGCCCATGAAGCCGCTTGTGCGGCGGTCTTCGCCGGTGTTGACGGCCTTCAGTCCGTAATCAAACAACGCTCCCAAGGCCACTCCGGCCAGTGCTCCCAATGCGCCACCCGACATGAAGCCGAGTATGCCGCCTATCCATTTTCCTGCTGACATATCTTTTTTTAGTTACGAGTTGACAAGTAACGGGCTGACGAGCCATGAGAGACAAGCAGACAAGTCACAAGGGGCAAGTTGGCAAGAGACATGCCGCCATCTGCCGTTACACGCTATATTATACGATACAAAAATAACGCCATTGCCGCAAACAATGGCGTTTTTAACCGTGCTTTACCTTAAATTAACAGAAAATAAGCCCTGTAAAGCATATCAAGCTCCATCCCTTGGGAAGGGCATGGGTAGGTATCGGGAGGTTCGGAAATGCCTTTTACCACATCTTCAAAGCCTCTTCCACGCCCTCAATAAGCTGCGGCAGCTCTGCGGAAAGCAGCCTGACGGTCTGCACGCGAAGCTGTCCTGCGCCGTATTCCTTGGTCTGCGTGACGGCAAGCAGCAAGCCGCCGTCGCACGGCGAAGCGTCAAACGTTATGTCGCCGCTCAGCGATGCCACCGTAAGTTCTTGCGGCACAGGTTCTTCCGAGCGCAGTTTGCCGTCCAAAAAGCGTATGGCTGAAAGAAATCCGGCAAGCTCCTTACGGCTGAAAAACAGCTTTTCGCGGTCATATCCGCCCCCTGCGGCCTGCACACTGTGCGTTATTTTCAGGTAGGTTTCCGCACCGCTGTCAATAAAATCCATGTAAATTGTTCCGCGTTTCAGCCTCAACGCCCTGCTCCATCGGCCTGACTTGCCGCGCTCCGGCTCGGTTTTTACAGGCCCGGTTGCACTCTCCTCCTGCGCATTCAGCCACGGCTGACCGTTGTCAAGATACTCAACGTTGTCGAAACCGGCCAGCGCACGCTCAAGCTTTCCGCCCTTGGTGCAGCATCCCACGACAGTCTTCTGCGCCAAAGAGAGCATCAGTACGTTCCTGTCGAACGCCGAACGGGCCGTCACATTGTGTACGCTCGCGTCGCAATGGGTAATAACAAGCAGGCTGCCTTCACTCAAAGCAGTGCGCAAATCGTCACCGAAAAGCGGCGGCATTGCCTCCGCCAGGCAGAGTATTGTGGGTATTTTGCGCTGCAAAAGCGTCGTGAACACTGCACGTTCCATGGGCGACTGGTTGCCGCACATCACGCAGTCGCGCTCCGGCGAAAGGCCGAGCAGCCACTTGCCAACGAGGTATTCCAGTCCGTCAGGCGTTTTCCGGGAGCACACAAAGGCCGTTTTCTCGCGCTGCAAAAGCGCCTCGTTGCCAAGCTTTGATTGTATTTTCATAGTTCATGATCTTATCGTTAACATCTTATTTAGCCAGTTATGCGCCGACATTTCGCTACGTTTCGGTGAACGCCTTGTCATATTCCACTACGCCATGAACGCCGTCCAGGCCGCCGGAAAGCAGCTCTACGGCCATGCAACAGTCGTCGGGAGCATCGAAAGGGAAGCTTATTCCGAAGCCGCTTGCTGGCCGGTAGCCGAACCGGGGATAATAATCCTTGTGGCCGAGAACCACCGCCGAGCCGTAGCCAAGCCGTGCAGCGCGGCTGTGAACCTCGCGTATCAACGCCGTGCCTACGCCCTTCCGCTGCCACTCCGGCAGCACACTGACCGGTGCAAGGGCAAGAGACACATGCCGACATCCGACAGAAACAATGCTGACTTCTGTCATAAGGACATGCCCTATAACGCCGCCTGCACCGTCAACGGCCACAAGCGACAGCTGCGGAACAAACGAACGGGATCGCCGCAGACGGCCTACAAGCTTGTGTTCGGTGTGGTCGCTCTCGGCAACATGCCTGAAAGCAATCTCCACGACACGCTCAACGGCCTCGCGGTCGCGCACTTCCTCCTGCCTTACGGAATACCGACTAAACACTGAAACAGCCATATTTATAATGCGTCTATCTATGGCAAAAGTAATAAAAAATTAAGAGTTAAGAATTAAGAATTAAGAAAAATACCGTTGTTTAATGGCAAAAGCATATTTTCTTAATTCTTAACTCTTAACTCTTAATTACCTTACAAGCGGTTCTTCTGCCCTGCTCCGGCACCCGTTCCCTTGTATTTGCTGCGGCCAACGTTGAACTTATAGCGCACGGTAAGGTTGATGTTGCGCATCGCTTTCGGCTCGTATATCGACTCGCGCATCGTTCCGTAATACGTAACAACGCTGTTTTTATCGGTTTTGAACAGGTCGGCGACGTAGAACGAGACTGACAGTTTGTCCTTCAGGAACGACTTATATAGCGATAAGTCGGCACGGAACGTCGGCTTGCGCAGGTAATTGTTCTCGTCAGAGCCGGTCGTATTGCAGCTCATGTTCAGCGAAATCTCGAACAGCTTTACGTCAAACGTATTGTTGAAGCGGAACGTCGCCATCGGATTGTCAAGCGGATTGTGGCCGTGAACGGCCATGTTGAACCACTGTTTCTGCACTCCGAGCATGACGGAAGGCCGCCAGAAGCCCACCGTGGGGCGCAGGTTGAGCGAGGCGTACACCTTATCATAAGCCTCGCCGTTTACCGGACGGAACAGTACCACGGCAGGGTCGCCGTTGTAAGTCTCGCTGTGGTCGAGGATGGGATCAATGATATGGGAGTATCCCGCGCTGAACATCAGCCACTTATACGAGGCCGCAAAGTTAACGTTATGCGATTTTGTGGGCACTAAGAAGGGGTTTCCGCCCTCGTAGGTATAGCGGTTGTCATAGTTTATGTTGCTGCGAAGCTGGTTATAACTGGGGCGGCGAATGTCTGCGGAATAGCCCAACTGGAGGCCCACTTTGCCTAACATCGCCGACAGGGCGACCGACGGAAACCAGTCGCCATACGCCCTACTCTGCTCCGCCATGCGCACGCCGTCCTCGTAATAGTCGAAGTCTACGTTCTCATAACGCAGCCCGACCTGCGCGCTTACCGGGCCGAACTGCCGCACATACTCCACAAACGCCGTGGCCAGACCTTCCTCCGTGCGGCTGCGGTCGTCGTCGATGATGCCCTTGGGCAAGACCGAATAGACCGACTTTCGCGTAGAATAAGAGTATTCTCCTCCGAAAGACAGGCTGCCGCCGAAGAGCGGAGCGGTAAGGACAAGCTTCGAAGCGATGAGGTTGCTGCGCGGAACGGTGTTGGTTGTCACGTCGTTATGCTCGGTCTCCTGCCCTACTTCGGTGTAATCCTCGACGGTGTTCATCGTCGAATTGCTTTTCGTGTACATCCAGTCGGTGTTGAAGTCGATGCCCCACTTGCCTATCTTGCCCGTGTAATAGGCGTTGCCCTGAAGCGTAGTGGCCTGCTCGGAGGCTGTGTAGTCGCTGCGAAGCTGCTCGGTCAGAGTGCCGTTCTGCGTGAACGTTGATTCCATGTAGCCACTCGGCTTGTCCCATGGCGTGCGGCGGTAGCTGGCACTTATGCCTATGGAATGGTTTTCGTTGAACATATAGCTTACGGCCAACCGCGCATACAGGTTTTCGTCCTTATACACTTGGTCAAGGTTGTTCACCTGCCGCCATGTATCCTCAAGATGAGTGATTTGTTCAAATGTTTTAGGGTCAGGGTTGGCCCATTTAGATGCGCGGAGCGTCGTTCCGATGTCAAGTCCGCCCGTGCGGTAGTTCATGTTGAGGTTGTCTTCGCCTACTAAGTAGCCGTAATCGTTGATTTCTCCAAACAAACGGTTGTCCAAGCTGAAGCCTTCGCCCACAGCCTTTTTCGTCGTGATGCGTATGACCGACGTAACGCTGGCGTCATAACGTGCACCGGGATTGGTGATAACCTCCACATCTTTTATGTTGTCCGCGCTCAAACGGTCAAGCTCCGAGTTGTCCCTCACCTTGCGGCCGTTGATGTAAAGCTCGGGCGTTCCCCGCCCGAACACCTCTATTTTGCCCTGTCTTGCAGATACGTTAGGTATGCGGTCAAGCAGCCGCTCTATGGTTCCGGCGTGCTCAAGTATGGTTCCGCTCACGCCCGTCACCATTCCCTCGCCCTTCAGGCGCGTCTTCGGCAGGTCGCTTTTCACCACCACTTCGCCTAAAACCTGCGCCACGGCGGCAAGCCTGACCGTGCCCATGTCTTCCTTACGGTCGGCAAAGAGCGTCTTGTAACCGAGCGAAGAGAAGCGCAATAGGCGGCCTGCGCCCTTGGTGTCGAGGGTAAACGTGCCGTCGTCAAGCGTCATAACGCCGGCGACGAAGGCCGAGTCGGGCAGCGAGAGCGCCACCACATTGGTGTAAGGCAGCGGCTGGCCGCCCTCGTCAACAACGCGTCCTGTCACCGTCTGGGCCGCCACCGCCTGCGCGATAAAGGCGCAGCAGCACAAGGCTGATAATCTTTTTTTAGTTTTCATCCTGTAGTTTTTACTTTTTACTTACTTTCTAGACGTAGTTTCCTGTAAAATTGTTACAGCATTGAGGCTGTTTTTTTATGACACCCATCACAGCAAGACCTAACACCCACCCCAACCCTCCCGAAGGGAGGGAGCTTAACATGCTTTGCCTGTTGGCTTGGTGCATCGGGAGGGCTGACCGAATAGGCCAGATTAGCCCAATAAGCCTGATAGGGCAGATAAGCCAAGTGAGCCTGATTTGCCTCCACTAATGCTAAGCCAATCAAGCTCCCTCCCTTCGGGAGGGCTGGGGTGGGTATTCAATATGCCATCTTTTACCTTCCGAAAGGCCACCTTTTGCACGCTAAAAGACCACCTTTTGCAATGCAATTCATGGCCTTTTGCAAAGCCGCTGATTATCAACGGCTTACACTACAGCCATAATCCACCGCGCAGACAGCCCCATCTGGCCGTGCAAAAGTATGAAAATACCACGTAAAAACATGGCTAAACAAACACCAATCTGCTTTTTACCCCCCCCCGAAAATTAACATAAATCAACATTATATAAGCCCTATTAGACTTATAAATTCCTATTTTTGCAACAGCAAAAACACCCGAATATGAAGACAGAACTTGAAAAATGCCTGGCCGGAGAACCGTTCCGCGGCGGCGACAGGGAACTTGTGGAAATAACAGCAAAGGCAAAACGCCTGACGCGCGAGCTTAACAACACCGACTATACGGACATGGATAGGAAACGGAACATAATGGAACAGCTCTTCGGAAGCGTGGGACGGCGCGTGCATTTGGACATAGACTTCCACTGCGAATACGGCCGCAACATCTTCATAGGCGACCGCGTAATCATCAACATGAACTGCACCTTCGTTGACAACAACATCATCGAGATTGGCAACGACGTGCTCATTGCCTCGAACGTGCAGATATACACCGCCACACACTCAACGAAGTATGCCGAAAGGATACTTCCCGACGACGGCGAAGACGGCTACGAGTTCTGCCTTACATACGCAAAGCCCGTGAAAATATGCGACGGAGCATGGCTCGGAGGCGGCGTAGTAGTGCTGCCCGGAGTGACAATAGGACGCAACAGCGTCATCGGCGCAGGCAGCGTGGTCACCCGTTCGGTGCCCGACAACTGCGTGGCCGTGGGCAATCCGTGCCGGGTGATAAAGAAAATAGACAACGGGGAGAAATAAAAGAAAGAATGGAAGGGAGGACAACATGGACTTTCTCATAATGTTATTGCTCATTGTCGCAGCGGTAATCTGCGGCGTGCGCTACAATCGACGGCAAAACATGACACTACGCTCTGACGTATGCCTGTGGCTGACAAAAGTTAATCTGGCCGTCTTAGTGTTGGCAATCGTCTCCATAATAATTGAATGGAGCACCGACTTTCAACTTCGGTGGAACATCGGGCGCAACTCTATGTTGCTGGCAGAGCTGACGGGCATAGTGGCATTCTTTGTCGGAATACGCACAGAGAAAACCCGGAGTGTAAAATTATATCTGCGCATATTCTTGGCTTTTGCAATACTTTTTCTGCCGATAATATTCTTTGCCATGTTTTTTTACAAGACATATTACGCTACAAGCGGACATTACACGGTGTGTATTGAAAAAGGATTGCTTAGCTCAAGCTATCCTTATTTCAAGATAAGAAAAACCTACTGGATTATGGAACGTCCGTTCACAACGGCCTCAAATAGTGTTTTTGACCCCGAATTCTACGACAACGCTTGTTACTCATTGACAGAAAACGGAAACACGGGTGCATTGATTTTCACGACAACCAATGAACAAAAAAACGGTGAAGTCTGCACCATCATAATAACTGACACCACAAAATACAGACGCAATATACGGCAAACCAAGGCGGTGATAACCGACAAATTCAAGCGCACAAGCAGCTTCAAAAATTATTATTTTGAATGTGTCTTGCCCGAAAATGGATGGAAAGTAGAGTTGGCAAGCAATTACGAAAACACGGTTTCATCATCTGAAAATGGCAAAAACAAAATAAAACGATATTCAACTTGGTTTGACAATGGTGACAAAGACACGGTTGTCATTAGCTTCAGTATTATCGACACAATGAAATATCAGGACACCAGAGCATACTTGGAAATACCTAAAGATTCGTTGCCAATACTTACCCCTAATAACGCTGTTGATGAGATAACATCACTTTTCCGTAAAAACAAAGTGAAGTCATCAACCTATTATCTTCCGCCTAAAAGCCTCCAAAGCATTGATTTGTCCGCTTACTGACAACGCGGCAAGGCGGTTAACGCAGCCGAGCATGGCCGCTCCGCCGAAGTTCAACTGCCGTAAGTAATTGATTTTGTCGGGAGTTACACCGCCGAGAGCCACAACTTTATTGTCAATAATGCCGTCTTTTGAGGCTTGTTTCAAAACATTGTCCGTAAAGGCGGAGGCGTAACCTTGCTTTGAAACGCTGTCGAATATCGGGCTTAGGAACACGTAACTGCAAGCGTCTTTATACCGCCTGACTTCCTCCAGGGAGTGGCACGAACGGCTGACGTGCCCCTGCCAACCGTCAGGAACAGTGCAGCGGCGCGCGTTAAGGTGTATGCCGCGCAGACCGTAAGGCTGTGCAAGCTCAAAGAAATCGTGTATTACGATGCGTCGGCGGTCGTCAGCCGACAGTCCGTCGAGCAGCCTTGCGCAGTCTTCTGCTGTCGCTCCGGGTTTGCGCAGATGAACAATGTCAACGCCGTAGGCGAACAAACGGTGAAGAAACTGCGCCTCGCCGTCAAAAAAATCGGGGGAAGTTATTACAAGCCAAAGCATCTTTCTTTATTAAGAATTAAAGAATTTAGAGAAGTTATCGCCCGCTACGCAGGCATAGAAGTTAAAGCCATTACCTTTGAAGGATTATAGCCTGCAAGACATTTGGCTTTAACTTCTATAACTTCTCTACATTCTTTAACTTCACGAAGCCACTACTTAAGCCTCTCAATAATCAGCTCTGCCACCTTCTTTCCTGACATAAGCATGCCTCCGAAGATGGGTCCCATACGCGGAGTACCGCTAACCGCAGACGCAGCCATGCCGCAGACGTACAGTCCGGGATATATTTCCTTCGTGCCGTTGACAACCTCCTCCTCGCCGGCAACAACGTCGAGAGAACGCTCTCCGATAACGTCGCCGGTGTCGGTAGCCAGGCGTATGCCGTTCTTACGCGCCACAGTCTTGCACATTTCGCTGTCGTGGCCTGTGCCGTCGATTACGCATTTCGCCATGATATTCAACGGGTCAACGTGCAGGCCCTCGCGAAGCACTGGAGTCCAGTTAACCACAACGCCGCTTACAACGTCGTTCTTGAACACCACGTCCTCAACTGAATAGCAGTTGAAGATGGTCGCTCCGGCGTGAACGGCCTTGTAAAGCAGTGCCGACGTGCTCTCTACGGAGTCCATAACATACAGTCCGTCACCGTAAGGCTTATAGTTTATGTCGAAATCTTTTACTATGTTGATGGCTTCTTCCTGAACAACAATTTGGTTGAACATCATCGCGCCGCCCCACATTCCGCCGCCGGGAGACAGCTTGCGGTCAAACTGCGCCACCTTCAAGCCGGCCTTTGCCAGGTAATAAGCCGCTACAATGCCCGACGGGCCGCCGCCAACGATGGCGACATCGAGGTCGAGATTTCTTTCCAACTTCTCGAAATAGGTACTGATGATACCCTGTGAAACTTTCTTTTCAATCATTTTCTGTTATTTGTTTTTAATCGGTTTATGTTAGAATTTATAGGAATTAAAGAAGTTATCACCCACTGCGTGGGCTTGGAAGTTAAAGCCATTACCCTGCGTTGCATAAGCCTTCAAGGCATTTGGCTATAACTTCCATAACTTCTCTAAATTCTTTAACTTCCATGATTAAACATCACACTCCCCTTCCTTTATGGTCTGGCTTATGCGCATTGCGCAGAAATTGGGGCCGCACATGGTGCAATACTTGCCCCCGACGTGGTTAGCCGTCTTGTAATACTCCAACGCACGCTCCGGGTCAAGGCTCAAGTTGAACTGGTCTTTCCAGCGGAACTCGTAGCGGGCCTTGCTCAACGCGTTATCACGAACCATCGCTCCAGGATGCTGCTTGGCAAGGTCGGCGGCGTGGGCGGCCAGCTTGTATGTCACAACTCCTACGCGAACATCGTCGCGGTCGGGCAAAGCAAGGTGTTCTTTCGGCGTTACATAACACAGCATCGCAGTGCCGAGCCAACCTATCTGGGCTGCTCCGATGGCGCTGGTGATGTGGTCGTAGCCCGGCGCAATGTCCGTAACGAGCGGCCCGAGGGTGTAGAACGGCGCGTTGTGGCACTTCTCTATCTGCCTCTGCATGTTCTCCGGAATCTTGTGCATGGGCACATGTCCCGGGCCTTCGATAAACGCCTGCACGTTCTTTGCCCACGCACGCTCCACAAGTTCGCCCATAGTATCAAGCTCGGCGAACTGCGCACGGTCGTTGGCATCATACACACTACCGGGGCGCAGACCGTCACCGAGCGACAGGGCGACGTCATATTGCGCGCAGATGTCGCAGATATCGTCGAAGTGTTCGTAAAGGAAGCTCTCCTTCTGGTGCATCTGACACCACTTTGATATTATGCTTCCGCCGCGGCTAACCATGCCGGTCATGCGGTTGTCGGCCAGGTGTATGTTCTGAAGACGTATGCCGCAGTGGATTGTGAAGTAGTCAACGCCCTGCTCGCACTGCTCTATCAGCGTGTCGCGGAACAGCTCCCAAGTAAGGTCTTCGGCCTTTCCCTTGACCTTCTCCATGGCCTGATACATAGGCACTGTGCCCACAGGAACGGGACAGTTGCGGATAATCCACTCACGGGTTTCGTGGATATTGTCGCCCGTTGACAAGTCCATGAGCGTGTCTCCGCCCCATTTGCAGCTCCAAACGGCCTTCTCTACCTCCTCGTCAATTCCCGAAGTTGTGGCCGAGTTGCCAATGTTCGTGTTGATTTTAACAAGGAAATTGCGCCCGATAATCATCGGTTCGGCCTCGGGATGGTTGATGTTGGCAGGTATTACGGCGCGTCCTGCAGCCACTTCGTCGCGTACAAACTCGGGGGTTATGTGCGTTTCGATGCCGAGTTCGGCGCAGTTCATGTTCTCGCGGATGGCAACATACTCCATCTCCGGTGTCACAATGCCCTGCTTTGCATAGTACATCTGGCTGACATGGCTGCCTTTCTTTGCCCTCAATGGCAATGTGATATGCTCGAAACGCAGATGGTCGAGCGAGCGGTCGTCGCGCCTCATGCGGCCATATTCTGACGAAATCTCCGGCAAACGCTCAACTCCCCCACGCTTCAAAATCCACGGTTCACGCAGCCGCGGCAGACCTTTCTTCACGTCGATTGCGACATTCGGGTCGCTGTAAGGCCCTGAAGTGTCGTAAACATAAACGTCGGGATTGGGACGTTCCGTCCTCTTTCCGTTCTCAACAGTCACTGTCGGCATCTGATGAACCACGCGCATTCCGACACGGATGTCGGGATAAAGGCTGCCGTTCATGTAGACTTTCTCCGACTCGGGATAAGTTATTTTTATGTTATTCTCCATAAGATATGTTTTTAATTAAGAGCTATGAATTAAGAATTAAGAAAATCATGCTTGCCGTTTTCTTTATTCTTAACTCTTAATTCTTAATTCGTTTACTACTTTCTTCATTTCTTCAACAGGCCGCTCGGCACGCAACACGCTGCCACTGAGGGCTATACCCGACACGCCTGCTGCCATAAGTCTGGATATGTCGCCGCATGTTATGCCGCCGATGGCTACAAGAGGGAGCGTTATTCCATGCTCTTTCATGCGTGAAAGAATGTCCTTGTAGCCCTCGATGCCGAGCATCGGGGCAAGTTTTTTCTTCGTCGTGGTAAATCGGAACGGGCCGCAGCCTATGTAGTCGGCACCTTGCGCGGCAAGCCTCTGCACGTCTTCAAACGTATTCGCTGTGCCGCCGATGATAAAGTTGCCGCCAGCCAAGCGCCGCGCCTCGTCTACGGGCATGTCGTTCTTGCCGAGATGCACGCCGTCGGCACCCACACGGAGAGCCAGTTCTACATGGTCGTCAATGACAAACACGGCCTCCCTGCGCCTGCATTCAGGCAAAATCTGCCGCGCCACACGCTCAATCTCATCCTCACCGGCATCTTTCATGCGAAGCTGAATCCACCGGCAACCGCCCTCAAGAGCAATCATCGCCGAGTCAAAATAAGTATAACGCTCAGTGAAATGCGTTATGAACTGCAACCTATGCTTCATCTTTTACAATCATTTTGCAAGGGTCTGACAAATGGTTGACCGGCCCGTGGCCGTGCCATGCAGTGACACCGGCACCTGCCACGAGGGCTGTAAGGTAAGCCTTGGCCTCTCTAACGGCCTCTTCCCATGCCGCAGCCACGCGCATGGTAAGCCGCAATGGCGGCAGACAGGGTGCATCCAGTGCCATGAGTGTTCTCCGTGTCTACCGTTTCGGCTGAAAACTCCACGCGACTGATGCTTCCACCTTTATATATATATAGGTAGTCGGTCTTTATCTTGCTTTCGGCATGGCCTCCCTTTATGAGCAGTGCCTTAACACCAAGCCCCAATATGGCCTGCGCGGCATCATCTACCGAACTGTCGTTACCGGCCAGCGTCCAAGCCTCGGGCAGGTTTGGAGTAACCAAATCGGCCATGGGCAGCAGCCGTTCCTTCATTATAGCCAGTGCGTCAGGCTGCATAAGAGCACATCCGCTCGTTGAAACCATCACGGGGTCTACCACCAGGAACTTCGGCCTTTGCATCGTCAGGGCGCACACTATGGCATCAAGCGTGGCGGCATCATTAACCATTCCTATCTTCGCCGCGTCCACATCAAGGTCTTCCATAACCGTAATTATCTGGTCGTAAACCACCTGCGGCGGCAGCGCATGGACGTATTTCACTCCCACAGTGTTCTGCACTGTGACGGCGGTTATAGCCGTCGCGCCATACACACCAAGAGCGGAAAAGGTCTTCAAGTCGGCCTGAAGCCCCGCTCCGCCTGACGGGTCGGAGCCTGCGATAGTCAAAGCCGTTACGTATCTTTTCATCGGTCAATGCGTTTTTTAGGTTGTACGGTTATGCGGTTGTACGGTTTTCAGGTTATACGGTTGTGAGGTTTTGAGGTTATACCGTCATCAGACCATACGACTTTCAAGGTCTTTGCAAGGTCTAAAGCTCTGCGGACAAACCGTAAAACCTTATAACCCAATAACCGTAAAACCGTAAAAACATGTACTGTGAAAGGCGGAATGCACGGACGTGCTGCCCTTATGCGGTTTGAAAGAATGAATGTCGTCAAAACTCCCAGCGTCGGCATTATCCGTACTGGTGCAATGTGTATCATCTCAGCCACAGACGGACACAACTCCGCCGGGCACCACCTTTTGAGTACGTCCGCAAAGATAGTGCTTTAATATGTAACGGCAAAACTTTTCAGCGTTTTTTATTTGCACGGGCATTAAAAACCACTGCCACGGCAAACGGTAAATTCCAATTTCTGCAAACCGTATTTATAAATGTTGGCAAGTATCAGCGAATACTTCAGCTCCTCGCCTTCGGCCAGGAGTTCCCTTACCCGGGCGAATTCGTCTTGCGGTATGACGTCTTTCAGCATAGGGCCGCCGCCTGAAGCGGACACAAGCCTTATCGTGCCGGTAAGCGGCGATATTACGTAGGCATAATACGCCATGTACGGTACTTTGTTGAACTTTATCCAGTCAGGGTCGTCCTTCGGAAGGACAGTCTCAAGATAGATGCGCTTGTGTTCATACTGCAGATATGCCGTAAGTCCGCCTGACACGAGCACACCGCCGTCACTGTTCACCTTTATTTCCGGCTCAATGGCATACTTCCCATACGGACACAGGTCATAATACTCTATGTCATCCTCGCTGTTCACAATGGGTTCTTCAGGCGTTTCCGGCTCCGTAACGGTGCGGTCTTCAAGTATCTCTATCAGCTTATACCTGCAATTCGAGCCGTCGGCAGGCGGATTGGCGAGGATGGTTTTCCTTACTTTCAGCTCATAAGCATGCCCCTTTTCATACGTAAAGCCTTCGATTGCTCCGAACACCAGATTTTGCCACTGCCCGTTTCCGCCCTCTTCCTTCACAAGCATGCACTCAATGGGATATTCCGCATTGGTGTCGAAAAGGTCGTAAGTTATGCCTGTCTTTTCCGATACAGACATTGAAATAACCTTAACGATGTCTCCTTTTCCGTCATCATCAGCGCTACAACCTGCCACAACGAAAACTACCAACGCAACAAATGGCACAAGATACTTTTTCATATCAGACTTATTTTATCGCCAAACTTTATATTTGATAGTACAAATATACGGATTTTTCTGTCCGGGGGTAAAATTTTAGCAATTTATATACAATATTAACACTGCGTATGGACAAAACGGCAACAGGGTAATATCGAAACAATAATCACATTAAAATCAACCGCCATCCACCCTGTTTCCGGCGGAATTGCAAAAGGGCATCTTTTACCCTCCAAAAGGGCACCTTTTACACGCTAAAAGGCCGTCTTTTGGAATGCAAAAGACGGCATATTGAAAAGCCGGAAAAAACAGCCTGCCATGGAAACAAAAATCCCCTTGAGCCTGCCTGCTATGAGGCAACGGCTCAAGGGGTAAATATGCGTAGGCTAAAGGCATGTCACAAAACGCGCCATGCGCCCTCTCCTATTGTCAGTCAACCGGTATGTCCTTGTTCACATTCTTGCTGCCCCATACGGCATATATGAACAGGTAAGCCAAGGCTATGAGCGGAACAATGTATGACACCATGTAACCGGCCTTATCGGCGATGAAGTTCTGCACGAGCGGAAGCACACCGCCGCCTACCACCATCATCATGAATATGCCCGAAGCCATAGCCGTGTACTTGCCAAGTCCCTCGGTTGCAAGATTGAATATGCTTGCCCACATCACCGAAGTACACAGACCGCAGAGCACCAGGAGCAGCGCGCTGACGGGCACTGTAACCATTTCAAACGACGAACCGGTAAACACAGGCATCGACGTTGTTGTAGTCTTGGATGAGAACATGGCAAAAAGTATGAGCAGCATACCCACGGCCGATACCGTAATCATCATCACGCGGCTCGACACCTTGTCGGCGATGAAGCCTGCAACGAAACGTCCCACGAGCATGAGCAGCCAGTAAGTACCGGCCACGAAGCCGCCGATTGTAGCGGCGTTGGCAAGCATTCCGGCTCCCTTATCTGACGTATCGGATATGTAGAAGTTAAGAGTGCCGGGTATGCCGACCTCGATACCCACATAAACAAAGATGGCAATGACACCAAGCATGAAGTGACGGAACGCCCAGGGGCTGTGCTCGAACACCGTATCCTGCGTAGCCTTGCCCATTTCGGGGTCGGCAATCGGGATGAACAGCAGCACGATGAACGCCACTGCGAATACGGCCATGGCGATATAAAGCACAAGGTTTACGTCGCTCATAGTAGTGCTCTTTGTCACCGTTCCTACCAGCGCGCCCACCAGCATAGGCGTAAGCGTGCCTGAAAGCGAGTTGAGCGTGCCGCCGATGAGGTTGAGCTGGTTACCGCGGTTGCCGCCTCCGCCGAGAAGGTTGAGCATCGGGTTGACCACAGTGTTGAGCATGCAGACGGAGAAACCGCTGATAAACGCTCCAAGCAGGTACACCCAGAAGCCCGTAAGCCCGGTGGGGAAGCCTGACAGATACTGCACCAATACACCGATGAAGCCCACGGCTATGGCTGCGAGCGCAGTCTTCTTGTAGCCTATCTTGATGAGCATTTTGCCTGCCGGGATGCCCATGAAGACGTATGCAAGGAAGTTCATCATGTTACCCATCATGCCAAGCGTGTTGCTGCCCATCAGCTCAGGCTGGTTCTTCCATATGACACCAATAGGCGCTGCCAGGTTGGTGACGAAGGAAATCATCGCGTAAAGAAACATCATCGCGATTATTGCAACGATGCTTCCACTTTGTCTGTTTGATTGTTTCATGGTTCTGTTGATATTTAAAGATGTTAAGACATTGTCTCTTCAGGTACGAATCCGTCCTCGCCCTCATCCTTCTTTACCACGCGCTTGCGTATTGCGCGCTTGCGCTTGGGCTTGTCCTCCACCGGTTTGTCTGCCTTTACACCGGCCAGTTCGGGGTCGATTAGTATTCGTCCACAGTACTCGCATACTATGATTTTCTTGTGCATCTTGATGTCAAGCTGGCGCTGTGGCGGTATTTTATTGAAGCATCCGCCGCACGCATCACGCTGAACGTAAACTATGCCGAGGCCGTTGCGCGCGTTCTTGCGTATGCGCTTGAAGCTCGCCAGCAGGCGAGGCTCTATCTTAACCTCAAGCTCCTTGGCCTTCTCTTTCAGCCGTTCTTCCTCCGCACGGGTCTCGTCCATAATCTCGTCAAGCTCGTTCTTCTTCTCTTCAAGAGCCTGACGGCGGTCTACTATCTGCTCCTCGGCAGCCTTGAGGTCGGCTGTTTTCTCTTCAACCTTGGTGTTTGCCTCGCGTATCTTCTTGTTGCACAGCTCTATTTCGAGCGTCTGGAACTCTATTTCCTTGCTCAAAGTGTCATACTCGCGGTTGTTCTTCACGTCGTTGAGCTGCGACTTATAACGCTCCACACTGGCCTGCGCCTCGGCTATTTCAGCCTTTTTCTGCCTGACGGCATCCTCAAAATCCTTAATGTCGTTCTTGATTTTCTCAACACGTGTGGTAAGTCCGGCAATCTCGTCCTCAAGGTCTTGCACCTCAAGGGGCAACTCGCCGCGCAGCGCGCGCTCCTCGTCGATGGCCGACAAGGTGGTCTGCAACTGGTAAAGGGCTTTCAGCCTCTCCTCTACCGACAAATCTGTAGGGTCTTTCTTAGCCATATTTCTTTTTTTAGTTGACAAGCCACAAGCAGACAAGAAACAAGGCAATATGCCCTGCAACCAATCTGTCCGCAGCCTGTTGGTTATCTTAATGTATGTTTCAATAATTCCGTAAAAACGACAAGTCACGCCGTCACAAGATATACAGCCTGTCCGCTTGTAACCCGTAACTCGTCTGCTCGTACCTCGTGACTCGTCTGCTACAAATAAATAATAGGATTGGTGTTGGTCTTTGTGAGGTATGTCTTCACCCCGTCACACCTTTCCTCTATTATCTCCTTAAATATTTCGTTGGTAAACTGCTCGCTCTGGTAATGACCGATGACGGCAATCTGTATTTCCTGCTCGTGCCCGAAATACTCGTGATAGTGCATCTCGCCGGTAACAAAAGCGTCCGCCCCGGCGGCAATGGCGTCGCCGAGAAGGAACGAACCGGCACCTCCGCACACGGCAACCGTTTTTATCGGGCGGCGCAACAGTTGGTTGCACTGCACGCACTCCACGTCGAACGTGCGCTTGAGCATCAGCACAAAGTCGTCGCCGGCCACCGCTTCGGGCAAGCAACCTATCACACCGCTGCCGCACTCGATGCCGTCAACCGTCTTGTCCGCAAAAAAACGGCAGTCTTCAAGCCCCATTTTCTCCGCTATCCTGAAGTTTACTCCGCCCCGGGCGTTGTCCATGTTTGTGTGCATCGATACCACCGTCACGTCATTCTTCAACGCCTTGGCCACGGCACGCTGCACGTCGTTATCGTAAGTGACATGCTTCAGCGCGTGGAAAATCAGCGGATGATGGCTTACAATAAGGTTGCAGCCCAAGGCTACGGCCTCGTCAACCACAGCCTCCGTCACGTCAAGACACAACAAAGCCCCTGATACTTCCGCCTCTGTCAGTCCTACCTGCAAGCCGGCATTGTCAAAGCTCTCTTGCAGGGGCAGGGGCGCGAAACGTTCAAGGGCGTCAACCACTTCTTTTATTTTCACGCTTTTCAGCCTTTCTTTTAATAATGTGCAAAGTTAATGATTTTCTGCGGCAAACCCAAACACCGCCATTTTAATTTGCATTCTTTAACTACAAAAAGGCGTAACAGCAGCTGCTGCCGCACGTTAAGACAACAGCCGCTTTGCAAAAGGTGCTCTTTTGTCTTACAAAAGGCCGTCTTTTACACGCTAAAAGGCCGTCTTTTGCATTCTAAAAGACGGCCTTTCGGGAACAGACTGACTATCAGACAGTTACCGCACTCCGGCAAACGGCTGTGCCGACACGGCGGAATAAAACAGCCGTTTCATTGCGGCAGTATCTCAAATCCGCATATTTGCGGACTTCCCTTCTTGCCGTTTTCCAAGGTTACCGTTATCATATTGTCCTTATCGGCTTTTATTCCTTCCACCTCTTTCACCAAAGCCCTGAAGCATCCGCCGGTCTCTTTATATACGTCTATGTCTGTAACTACAGGCTGGCCGTTCACATTCACGTTGAACACACGCTTTCCTTCAGTTGTATTCTTGTCAAGTTCAGCGAAGTGCAAACGCACCTTATATAATTGGCCCGGAGCACCATCCATAAGGCACGGATATGAGCACTTGCCCCAACGGACGGTACGGTAAACCAGTTCGGGTGCAGGATTTTGCACTTTACTCATGTCAACGGTCTCCATGTAATAGCCTACGGAACCATCGAGGAAACCCGGGTCTTTCTTGAAACCGCCACGGTTGTACCCGCCGCAATTTATCCTCGCTTCCTTTTGAGGCTGCAACTTAGGAGCAGTGAAAGTAAATCCGGCATCGCCCCAGCGGCTCACTTCCGCATTGTCATTTGGCGCGACATACTGCGACTTGCCTACTTTCACGTTCCATCCGTCCACAACAACCAATGGTTTTTCGCCGTCAAGGTCTTTTTCCGATGCCTCTATGCTGATGGTCTTTGTTTCTTTCGGTGCGAGCGAAACATAGTTGTCGCTGTAATAAACATGGAGCACGCGCTTGCCGGTTTTAGCCTGACGCAACTGCAAATGAGCCATGAGCGCGACATGATTGCCGAGGTTTCGCAATGTCACTTTCATCTGCATCTTGCCGTCTTCAACCGTATATGACGCCTTTGTGGAAAGCTTTACTGTCGGCATGTCGTCAAGAACCGACATGTCGGCCGGCTCTTCCAACCTGCTGCGCCAATAGAAATTATCCGACAACAGGCCGCCTTCCTTGTCAACAAGTTCCACCTTTATGAAGTGAACATCGGAAAGACCGGCAGGCCATTCAACCGCCCCCAAATCGGCAACTGAACACGGTGCGGCCGCCACGTCATATTCTTTCGTGCCTGCAACGCTGCCGTCAAGATTGTACATAACAATGCGTCCTTTCGCTCCTTCAAGAGCCGACGGCAGATGGTTGACAACCTGCAAGATACCGCCGCCTCTCTCGCTGAACTGTATGTGCACCTGCTCGCAGGCTTTTTTCAGGGCGAAGAACGAAGCGTTAGGCTCTAAATCGTAGTGGAATATCTGCCAGACGAAGCTTGGCTGGGCAGCAACGCTCATCCACAACAGTATGCCTTGCACCGGCTTGAACATCTGCCCGAGCCGTCCTTCGTACATGGCGCGGTGCCCTTCGTAATTCATCATCTGCGCCTTCCGCACGAAGTCGGCCACGTTGCGCACGTGTCCGTAGCGTCCGGTCATGGTTTTCAGCAGCTTACGGCCGCCTCCCGACGTGAAGTTATGTTCCGCCCAGGCATCTGTTATGCCGTTCCAGTCTTTCTCGGGCATCATCCCCTGTACCGACTCCAGCGTCGGCACAGACATGGCTCCTATCTCGGTCTTGAACGTTTCGGCCTTGTTGAAATTCTTAAGTTCGGAAAAACAGTAGTAATCATGCGGCGTCTGCCACTCATACGGGCCGCCCGAATTGCATCCGTAGGCGCCTCCCGAATTTGACTGATAATGCCTGGTAGGATCTATTTCAGCCAAAAGGTAACGCACTGCGTCGTCAAGATATTTGGGCGGATAAGCTTCGTTGCGACCGCACCACACGGCTATCGACGGATGATTGCGCGTGCGCAGCACCTTGTCGCGCACGTTTGCCATGTACAAGTCATGGTCCAAGGGGTCGATGGAGTTGAACTGGAAGAACTCGTCCCATACAAGAATGCCATACTTGTCGCAAAGGTCGTACAGGTCATCGCTTGTGCTTTGTCCGCCCCAGTTGCGTATCATGTTGAAGTTTGCAAGCTTGTGCAAACGCACCTGGGCCTCAAGACGTTCGCGTGGAATGCGTTTCAGCGCTTCGTCCATGCCCCAGTTGCCGCCTTTGCAGAACACTCTCACACCGTTTACGGTCAGTGCAAGCTTGCCTGAATTTGGTATGTCGTAAGTAATCTCGCGTATTCCGAAATCAACGTCCCTTGCGTCTGACACCGTGCCTCCCTGCTCGAACGAAAGGCGGAGCGTGTACATATCAGGTTCTCCAAGCCCGTTCGGCCACCATAGTTTAGGGTTTTCAACCAGCAACTGCGGACAATTTTCGGGAGTGAAGCTGACCGTTTCAGTGGTGTAAGGCCGCAATGTGACTTGCCGTTCAAAGCTTACGTCACCGAAACTGCCTTTCATCACGCCTGCCTGCGCTTCTCCCGTGACGTTCTGAAGCACGGCCTGCACAGTGACAGAGGCTTGGTCTGTACGCGGCAACGGCAGGTCGGTGGTGACAAACGGGTCTTTCACTATCACTCCCTCCGTAGCCGACAAATACACGCCTTGCCATATACCGCTGTTCCTGTCGCGTATTCCGGAAAGCCAGTCCCAGCCGTTCGCACATCCGAAAGTAGGTCCGTCAAGCCGCCCCACTCCGCCGCACGGGCCGCCTACCGTACCCATCGTATGCTCCGATGGTACGCCTGTATGGGGCTGCGGAGATATGCATACCGCGACAACGGCCTTTTCTCCGGCCTTAACGTATGGCGTAATGTCGAAATTTCCACGGATGAACGCCCCCTTGATAGGGCCTACACGCTTGCCGTTCACCCACACGTCGGCGGCATAGTTGATACCGTTGAAGTTGAGCCAGATGTGCTTTCCCTTGTAAGACAGCGGTATGTCAACCTCGTTGCGGTACCACCAGTCCGTATGGCACAGGTATTCGGGTATCTTTTCCGGGCGGTTGTTCTCACCGTACAACGGCTCTTCGTAAACGCCGTTGTCAACCAACGTGGTCAGTACCGTGCCCGGCACCGTAGCGGCATACCACCCTTCGGGCTGATATGCCGCCGTAGACACTTCAAGTCCGGCCTCCGGCAGGCTCGCCGAATTAATCTTCAGCCACCCTTTGTCGCGACCGTCCTGCAGCACTTTTGCAGCATCCTGCATTTTCCAGCCGGTGTTTATGTCGTGGCGGTTCAATGACTGCGCCTGAACACCAATGGCAAATGGCGACAAGAGAACGGCCATGCAAGCCATCCCGGCGGCACGCCTGCGGCAACACCTTCCCGTAAAAAGCTCTTTTGTTATCGTATTTTTCATGCCTGATGTTTTTATGGTTTCAGATATTTCTGGCTTCTACAAAAATACATCCGTACACATTAACCGCGCTATTAAAATTCGATTAAAAACTGAAATTAAAGCAGAAAAGGACAAATTTTATAGCATTTTGCCCGTTGTGTGTACATCTGCACAATGGCGGACACTGTCCGTATGGATTGCGGAAGGTGCTCTTTCGCCTTCCGAAAGGCCACCTTTTACACGCTAAAAGGCCGTCTTTTGGAATGTAAAAGACGGCCTTTTGGAAATACACTGATTATCAAGCAGTTGACAGGCGTTACCAATCGGCAATGTCGGCAACGGCCTCAACCTTGGTCTCAACGTCGTCGGGAAGCGACGGAAAGAAGTCGATGCCGGTGATGCGCTCCACCTCGTCAACTGTATTCACATAGTCGCCCTTCGGCCGGTTGCCCTCGGCGTTCTTGTAGATGAAGCCTATGGCCTTGGCGTCTTCACCCGTCCGGAGCACCACCTTGAAGAAAGCCTCCGGCACGGTGACCTTGTTCTTGCCTATGGTTTTGTGCTTGCCTTTATACAGGATTGGGCCACACACGATATAAACGCCACCGTACTGCTTCGCCCAACGGCGGCAGGCCATCTCCATCTCGTTCCAGTCGCCGCGGTTAAGGTTGCCGTTCTGGGGGCACATGTTTGTGAAAAGAAACGACTCGCGCATGGCCTCCACGCTGTATTTGTTGTCAGCCGCAGGGCACATGTGCCCACGGTCGTAACCCGAACCGTAGTAATCGGAGTCCTCGGCGCGCGGCGCCGGCACGTCCATATCGGCCTCAAAGTCAACGCCTGAACGCTTTGCAGGGCCAGATGTGCGGTCGTCGGTCAAATGCCAGGCCACCCAATTAGGCAGTTTCGTTGCCTTGTTGTAAGACACTATGTAGCCCGTGCGCCTTAAAATCTGCTCCGGCAAACCGCCTGGCGACGACTGTTTCAGCAGTCCGTCACCGCCTTCTGCGGCCACGGCGGCCTCATTACGGCTCGCATCAGACTGCCAGCCATTCTCTATTTCACTCACCACCGCCTTGCCGATTTCCCTGACAAGCGGCTTGTTGCGCTCAAGGAAGTCACACGAACCGAGCGTGACCGCCGCGCACAACGCCAACAAATAAATCCTGACTTTATCCATAACAGCGGCGAAAGTAAGAATTTTACGGCGTATAAACAAGAAAATCGGGCTGATATTGCGGTTATTGCCGCAATGTCAGCCCGACTTCTTCATATTACGCTTATGCCTTTACACCGGCATGTTTACGCGTCCGTAGTTGTACATTTTCAAAACGTTCACACAGTACCTGTTGAACTTCTTGCTGTCCAAAATCCTGTTAACAATCTTTTTCATAATCTTTTTACCTTTCTTTTTTAGTTCTACATGTGGGATGCATCTTCACATCCTGTTATCCTTTTTCTATCATTTACGATGCAAAGATAATACCGTTCACGGCACGCCGTAACGTTTAACGGCCTGAATTTGGCTTTTGGCGCATGTATTTTGACATGCGTCAAACAGGTTGATTTGTATCAATCTGTTTTCATGACAAACAGTCAGTACCTGCCATTCCGCCACCCCCTGTATGCCAGCCGCAGGCCGTTTTAATGGCAAAAAAGCGGCATTTATTTGTTTATTATCCTTACTTATAGTATCTTTGTAAGGCATTTCAACCGGCAATGCAGTCTTATACATATAACAAATGGACAAATTCACACTGCCTCCCGAATGGGCGGAACAAAGCGCAATACAGCTTACGTGGCCGCACGCGGCTACAGACTGGCGTGAATATATTGACGACATCTGCGCCGTGTACATTGATATGGCCGACGCGATAACACGCCACGAACGCCTGCTCGTGGTTACTCCAGAGCCTGAAAACGTCAAGACGCAACTTGAAACAAGACTGACAGATTGGCAGCTTGCGAACGTCACGCTGCACCGTTGCCCCACAAACGACACTTGGGCACGCGACCATGGCTTCATAACGCTGACTGACGGAAAGGCCAAACGACTGCTCGACTTCCGCTTCAACGGCTGGGGCGACAAGTTTCCCTCCGACCTTGACAACGCCATAAACCGCAGCCTTTATATAAATAAGGTAGTGAATGGTGAATATATAGACCATAACGACTTTGTGCTTGAAGGCGGTTCAATCGAGAGCGACGGACACGGCACGATACTGACGACCAGCCAATGCCTGCTCGCCCCCAACCGCAACCAACCGCTTACACGCCAAGAAATAGAGCAACGGCTGAAAGACTACCTCGGTGCTGAACGCATATTGTGGCTCGACCACGGCCACCTTGACGGCGACGACACCGACAGCCACATCGACACTCTTGTGCGCACTGCCCCCGACGACACATTGTTATATGTGCGTTGCGCTGACGAACAGGACAGCCACTACGCCGACCTGCACCTCATGGAGGAACAACTTTAAAACGCTGCGGACGACAGACGGACGGCCATACCGCCTGCTACCTCTGCCCATGCCGCGGCCAATCTATGACGGTGAAGACCGCCTGCCGGCCACATATGCAAACTTCGTAATAATAAACGGGGCTGTAATCTACCCCACATACGCCCAACCCGACAACGACGCGGAGGCCGCACGGGTTATCGGCAAGGCGTTTCCCGACCGCGAACTGATAGGCATCGACAGCCGCACAGTTATACGCCAGCACGGCTCGCTGCACTGCTGCACGATGCAATTTTTAAGGAATTAAAGAAGTTATAGGGAGTTAAAGAAGTTAAAGACAAATGCCTTATCATTGGAACAAGGCTATGTCAGAAACTCATACAGCTCTCTATAATAAACCTTACAACTCGAAATATATTACCATCAGAGCATTTGTCTTTAACTTCTTTAACTCCCTATAACTCCTATAACTTCTAAAAAGAATATGAAAACAGGCATAATCCAACAACACAACACGGCCGACTGCGACGACAACATGCGCCGCCTGGCCGACAGCATAATGGCTTTGGCCGAAGAAGGCGCAGAGCTGATTGTGCTTCAGGAACTGCATAACTCGCTGTATTTCTGTCAGACAGAGAACGTTGACAACTTCGACTTGGCCGAGCCTATACCTGGCCTGTCAACCCGACTTTTCGGTTGTTTGGCAAAGGAACTTCGCGTTGTGCTCGTCACTTCGCTGTTCGAACGGCGCGCCGCAGGGCTTTACCACAACACGGCGGTAGTATTCGAGCGCGACGGAACGATAGCAGGGAAATACCGAAAAATGCACATTCCCGACGACCCTGCTTACTACGAGAAGTTTTACTTTACGCCGGGCGACATGGGCTTCCACCCCATCGACACGTCGGTAGGCCGCCTCGGAGTGCTCGTTTGCTGGGACCAGTGGTACCCGGAGGCCGCACGCCTCATGGCGCTTCAGGGCGCGGAGATACTCATCTATCCTACGGCCATAGGCTATGAAAGCTCTGACACCGAGGCAGAACAGCAGCGCCAGCGCGAGGCTTGGACTACAGTGCAGCGCGGACACGCCGTAGCCAACGGCCTGCCCGTTGTCGCAGTTAACCGCGTAGGGCACGAGCCTGACCCGTCAGGGCAGACCAACGGCATTCAGTTCTGGGGCAGTTCGTTCGTTGCCGGGCCGCAAGGGGAAATACTTTACCGCGCTTCCGCAACTGACGAAGAGCGCACCGTGGTTGACATCGACATGCACCGCGGCGAACAAGTGCGCCGTTGGTGGCCGTTCCTCCGCGACCGCCGCATCGACGAATACGGAGAGATAACAAAACGTTATATAGACGATAATTAAGAATTAAGAGTTAAGAATTAAGAAAACAACTTTTGCATACAACACTTATAAAAGCATATTTTCTTAATTCTTAACTCTTAATTCTTAATTTCAAAAAACAAATAAAGAATGCTCCTCACCCTCCTCATCCCCTTTCTCGGCACTGTTGTCGGCTCTGCTTTCGTCTTCTTTATGAAAGACAAGATGCCGACGCAGGTGCAGAAGTCGCTCCTTGGCTTCGCCTCCGGCGTGATGGTGGCCGCCTCGGTGTGGTCGCTGCTCATTCCGGGCATGGATTTATGCGCCGATATGGGCAAGCTGGCGGTTGTCCCTGCGGCAACAGGCTTCCTCGCCGGAATGGCATCGCTGCTGCTAATCGACCGCATAACGCCCCACCTCCACATCGGCAACGCCAAGCCCGAAGGGCCTCGCAGCCGCCTCTCGCGCACGGCGATGCTATCGCTTGCGGTGACGATACACAACCTGCCCGAAGGCATGGGAGTGGGCGTAGTCATTGCAGGAGCGTTGCAGGACGGCACGCAAATCACCACGGCGGCGTCAATGGCGATGGCGCTCGGCATTGCCATACAGAACATTCCCGAAGGAGCTATCATCTCGATGCCCATGCGCGCCGAGGGCAACAGCCGCCTGCGCTCGTTCACCATGGGCGCGCTGAGCGGCATAGTAGAGCCTTTAGGCGGACTGCTTGTTGTGTTGCTGGCCTCAGTAATGACGCCCGCCCTGCCCTATCTGCTGGCCTTCGCCGCCGGAGCTATGCTCTATGTGGTGGTAGAAGAGCTAATCCCCGAAATGTCGGAGGGCGAACACAGCAACATCGGCACTATCGGTTTTGCAATCGGCTTCACGCTGATGATGGTATTGGACGTGGTTTTAGGATAATCTGAAATATATGTCCTAACACATGTAAAATTACATTTTGAGGTAAATCCGGCATGAACTTCAGCAACAACGTTATACCAGAAACACTGTTTACGTATTACACTTTCAGTTGCTTCATGTGTAATTTTGACGACATTATAGACGTACTTGACGTCGAATATGCGGCGAACGACAAATGGAAAATGCTGCAAAAACCATTCACATTCGACCTTTACCAAGGCGAGCCACAACCCGGAGGCGCACATTTCCCAAAAGTTTATTTCTATATTCCGAAAGTAAGCAGCTGTTGCGTGATGTTCTCCAACTATGCCGACGGACTGGCGACAATGGCTTATTGGATGTCAATAAAAATGCAATGCCAATGCTATAACTTCAGAATTACAAACGTAGGCACCCCCTACAGTTTCAATTCTTTCGAATACATAAACTGCGGAGAGTGTGTAAGAACAGCATACGCCATGCAAGACCCACGATGGGTATTTTACAGTAAAGGCGACACCCTGTGGTTTGAGGACGAAGCATTATACACAAACAAGCTGACAAAACGCAGGCTAAACAGCACAATACTAACCAAGTATTGCCTGAAATTGGGCTTCGACATAACAAATTCCGACTTTTGGAAAAGCAGGAAATCCGTACTGCTTGAACGCATAAAATGGTAAAAACAAACATGATTATGGAACAAACTAATGCAACAACCCTGACAAAAAAAGCAATATCAGCATGGTGGATGGTGCAAGGCGCGGCTTTCATCATACTCACCGTAATAGCCGTATGCCAGCAGACAAAGCCGCCGGTATGGGCATTGACTTTCGGCATAATACTCTGCCTCGCCGCCTACCTACGGCGAAAGGGCGAGGAGTTAAGGCGCATCGCCGACATGGTTCTGCTGGCTTATTCAATCTCGTTCGCCGTCATCGCCGGCCTGCTTGCATATATAAACGCACACGGGCCGGTGTTACAGGCCACGTTAATCATTGTCGCCGTGGCGAACATCGCGGCCAGCATAACGTCGCTGCGACGCAAAACAAAACATAAATAAGACATTTTTTGCGATTTTACCGTCACACTGTCACCGCGTATACTTCTCCGTTGAAACTCAATAAGTTACGCTGTGACAGTAAAACAACATTGACTGTCACCACCGTCACACGGCAAAATCAAAATAATAGAAGTACTTTACTTTTTCCAAACATCAACATAATTCATTTTGCAATACCTATCAAACTCTTCAATTGCAATCCGATACAAATTCATATCCAAACGGAACATTCCACATTCATTGGCATTATTATCCTTACATAATCTTTGAGTACCATATTTTTTATATAAAACACAAATATGTTCTCCCACCAAACCTATAATTTTATGGTATTTACAAAGATTACAATCTTTACAAACATATTTATCGTACATTGCTTTTGCTAAAGCAATGACATAAAAGCCACCAGCACATCTGAATGCAGGTGTACAATCATCATAAGGCAATGTAATTTCATATATCCCCTTACGCTTTTTATCAAAATCTTTACATGTAAACGAACGGTTATCTATATAATATTTTTTTGATGGAAATAAAATAAACTTTTGCATCGGCATATAAAAATCTCCATTATAAATATCCTTTGGATGAAAATTATATAACGTCACAAGCTTACCTTCCACTATAAACTGAGAATTTATAATTGACATTATATCATCTTCTGATTTAACATTAAATTCGATAATTCTAATACCTGAAGAAATTTTCTTATGTTCACACCTATGGGTTACATACACTTCTATAAATATTGGTTCAGACTTGCCTTTTATATCTTGACATAAAATATCTGGAATAAATCTACCGCTATCACACTTGTATTCCATTTCAGCCTGTCCCAACGGAAATCTTGACTTTAAATCAAAATCTTTAGCATTAGCATGTCTAATACAACCATAAACTTTATTTCTCAAATTACATTTATTATAATCTCGGCAATAACATTTTGCAATCAGTCGCAAAAAAATATTCTTTGAACAATTATACCATTCTTGTATCTTTTTTATTGCCAAAGAATGAAGATACTTATCATATGAACACTTTTGTGCATCCGTCTTATGTGCAAAATGCCAATCTCTTAATTTTCCACACTTACTTATCATTTCTTGACCACAATAAGGACAATAAAATTTTACTGAAGCTTTTAACTTCAAATCATACACATTTACCAAATGCCCTGTTTCATCTAAAGCATAATGTTGGTGTCTATGAGTATCTTTCATTCCACAATATCAGATTAACAAATAAAGCAAAAACAGTTATACAAAGATACAAAAAACACAAACAACAAAGAAGATAATATTATATTTATCATACCTATATATTTCTTTTTCCAGGAAACATAGAAATCCATTTTACAAAACACAGTCTTTCACTTTGCAAAAGGCGGCAAACCGCACGCTGAAAGGCAACGTTTTACAAGCTAAAAGACGACCTTTTACAACGTTATACGTATCTTATTGATTACCAGCTATTTACGAGTACATAGACAACATGTGCGGCCTTGCGTCTAAAACAACGTCAGTTCGGTGTAAGAATGTGATAATATGCCGGACTTACGTTACTATGGGGGTGTGATGCAAGTGTTGTGTGAAAAAGGAAAAGAAAAACGCAAATCGTCTGTCATCTGTCAGCTTTCGGCGTAAGGCGCTGATAATCAGCATACTATACGCTGACAGATGAGTCGCCTATCTGTCAGCCCTGTCAGAAAACCGTCGGTGGATATAGTCAAGCTGACAGATGTCATGCTTCATCTGTCAGCCTATAACGTCTTGTATTTCAATACATTACGCCGAAAACTGACAGATGACAGATGATTTGCAAAAAAAGATTTTGCGTACAACCACACCCCCTATGACCGCAAACTCGTGACCGTAAAAGCACTTATATCGAACTCACGTCTAAAACAAAGCCACTATGTTTTTGGAAAAACGAGAAACTCATACCTGTTTTTAGTTGGAAAACCAAACTTGCCGGTGTTTCGATGACAACACCGGCAAGTCCACTTTTCGTCAAACATGCATGTTTTCTTAACTCTTCACTCTTAATTCTTAACTTCCTTCGGCTCCACATACCGGCCGTTCACCTTCAAAGGCTCTATGTGTAGGTTGATGTACGTGCCGTCGCCGAAGTGGCAACGCAGCTCCTGCTCTATGTCGGTGGCGCGGCGGTGAGCCTCGTATAGCGTCAGGTCACCGGGCATCCGCAGGTGCATCTCGATTGAAATGCGGTTGCCTATGCGGCGTGTGCGCAGGTTGTGGATGCCGCTCACGCCCGTCTCGGCTTCGGCTATTTCCTTGATTTTGCGTTCAATGTCCTCCGGGAGGCTCTTCTCCAACAGCTCGTCTGACGCCTGCTTCATCAGCGCAAGGGCGGTTTTTATTATGAATACGCTTACCACCACGGCGGCTATCGGGTCGAGCACGGCCCAGCGTTCGCCGAGGAATATCGCGCCGCCTATGCCGAGCGCCGTGCCGATTGACGAGAAAGCGTCGCTGCGGTGATGCCATGCGTTGGCAACGACGGCCTGCGACTCCGTCTCACGTCCTACCCTCGCGGTGAAGCGGTAACACCATTCCTTGGACACAATGCTGATCAGCGCCGCCCACAGAGCTATCATTCCGGGCTGCGGAAGAGTCTCGCCACGCAGCGCTACGGCTATCTTTTCTGCTCCACCGTAAAGTATGACAACGCCTACGGCAAACAGGGCGAGGCCGATAAAGGCCGTAGCAAGCGTCTCGTATTTGCCGTGTCCATAGTCATGGTCGCTGTCTTGCGGCTTGTTGCTTAGCTTGACGAAAACTATTACTATCACGTCGGTAACGAGGTCGGAGAGCGAATGTACTGCGTCAGCTATCATCGCCGACGAGCGGCCGAGCACTCCGAAAGCGAACTTCAAGGCCACAAGCAGCACGTTTATTATGCTGCCAAGCACCGTAACACGGTATATTCTGCGTTCACGATTTTCCATAACTTTCATTATTTATGTCATGAAGTTAAAGAATTTATAAGAAGGTATAGAAGTTAAAGCCAAATGACTTTCAATATTATTCTCCAATGAAGGTTATGGCTTTAACTTATATAGCATCTATAAATTCTTTAACTTCTCATACATCCTTTTTCCCGAATGCCGGGTCAATCTTCACAAACGCCGCAACGACAAAAGTCATGGCGCAGAGCAACACGACGATGATGAAGAACCACAGATAGCCTACAAGTTCCTGCAACCAGCCCGCCACGAAACCGGGAAGCATCATCGAAAGTGCCATAAGAGCCGTGCAGAGGGCATAGTGCGAAGTCTTATACTCGCCCTGACTGTAATAAATAAGGTACAGCATGTAAGCCGTGAAGCCGAAACCGTAACCGAACTGCTCTACAAAAACGCAGGCATTGATGATGAACAAACTTGAAGGCATGACGTAACTCAGATAGACATACACGAGGTCGGGCAGCGTTATGGCGCACACCATGGGCCAAAGCCACCGCTTAAGGCCGTCCTTGCCTGCCGCCATGCCGCCGAGAATGCCGCCGAGAGTAAGACCTACCACGCCCACAGTGCCCTGCACAAAGCCGTATTCCTGCGGCGAAAGGCCAAGTCCGCCGTTGCTTCCGCTGTCAATAAGGAAGAGCGACGACACCTTGGCGAGCAGCCCTTCAGGCATACGGTAGCACAGCATGAAGAGGAAAGCCCACACCGTTTCACGTACAGGAAACTTCGTGAAGAACGTCTTTATTGAATGCCACAGCTCGCCCAAAATCTCCGCAGTACTGGCATTGCGCCGTTTACGGTCGGACAACGGGCAGGGCAATACGTAGCTGTGCCACAACCAAAGGGCTATGAACAGTCCCGTAACACCGTAGAACATCAGGCTCCACGAATAACGTATGCTGCCACGGAAGATTACCTGCAGGTTGCCTGCCACCATGACAAGGAAACCTTGTCCGAAGATGGTGGCAAAACGGTAGAACGTGCTGCGGATGCCGACGAACCATGCCTGCTTGTGCTCGTCAAGACCGAGCATGTAGAAACCGTCGGCCGCTATGTCGTGGGTCGCGCTGCTGAAAGCCATCAGCCAAAAGAAGCAAAGCGTGCCCTGAAGCCAGAAATCGGTCGGAATGGTAAAGGCAACGCCACCGAATGCCGCGCCGACAAGCAGCTGCATGGTTATTATCCACCAGCGTTTCGTCTTTATGATGTCAACGAACGGACTCCACAAAGGCTTGATTACCCATGGCAGATAGAGCCATGACGTATAGAAAGTGATTTCTGCATTGGTAAGCCCCAGCTGCTTATAGAGCACAAGCGAGATAGTCATAACCGCCACGTATGGCAGCCCCTCGGCGAAATACAGCGAGGGAACCCAGCTCCAAGGACTCTTTTTTAATCTACAGTTCATAATTCACAATTAATTCAATCCATAATCCATAATTCATAATTCATAATTTTGCCGCGCGTCAAAGTACGCTTTACATGGCAAGAACTGTGCGCAGACAAATTATGAATTATGAATTGTGAATTATGAATTAACCATATATTTTCCTTATCTCCGCACCACGGTAATAGTGCAAAAGTATTTCATCGTACTTGCATCCGCGCTCGCCCATCACGGCAGCTCCTATCTGGCAAAGCCCTACTCCGTGCCCCCAGCCTGCGCCGGTGATGACGAAACGCGACGGCACTCCGCCGTCAACGCCGAGCTTGTCAACCACGAATGCGCTGCTGTAAAGGTGGGTATCGCTCAGCGCGCGGCGTATTTCAAGCTCCTTGCCGATGGTGAACGTGCGCTTTGTTCCTATTATTTTCAACTTCCATATACGTCCGCTGCGCCCACGTTCAACGGGCACAAGGTCGATGATTTTGCCGAAATCAATCTTCAGCTTGTCATAAACCAGCGCGGAAAGCCGCTCTTGCGTATATTCAACACGCCAGCGGTAAAAGTCCGAAGTCTCTTGGTCGTAATCGTTAAGCACCTGCGACAGAATGCGCTTGTCGTCCGTATTGCAATAAGCTTCGGGGCAGGAGCGAATCCAGCGCTCGGCCTCCGCCTCGTCGGTAAGGTCAGGCATGGCTGACTGCTGGTCGTCATTGTCCTTCAGAGCGACAAGATACGGCTGCGGATTGTCTTCCCAGCAATACTGGAACTCTTCCGTTATTCCGCCGCAACACTTGCTGAAACGCGCATCGCAAATATCGTCGCCATACATCAGGATTTGGCCGCGCGTCTCCCTTACAGCCTCCTCCACATGTGCATTGACAGCCTTGGTGATGCCTTGGTAACGCTGGCAGTGGTCGTCGGCACACACGTCAAAGATGGTATGGTCGTCGCGGTCGTACCAGCGTATCAGCTCATCGTCCTTCTTTACAAACGAGAAAAATCCGCTGCCGCCTGCATCCTGACTGTGCCTGCGCTTGATTTGCGCCAGCAGCCAGCTTCTTGATATGACAGAGTGTGCTTTTAGAAACTCAAGTGACGAGGTTGCCTTCATCTCGCTTGAAATCACGCTTACCAAGTAATCTTCTACCGGAAGACAGTTTATCACGCACACTTTGTCTGCCTCTACGACAAGTTTCAGCGTTCCCAGAAATGTCTGTGTCTCCTGCCGTTGCCAGTGGAAGTTCACGCCGATTGTCACCCCGTCGAGCGAGAACGACGCTCCGGGACTGTCTGGCGAGAACGTAAGCTCGCGGTAAAGGCTGCCGTTCCACAAGATGCCTCCTTCCGAAAAGGCCACGTCCTGACTGCCTGTAATAACCTCGCCTTTTGCCACATAGTCGCCGTTAAGCACAAAATGTATCTTCTCTGAGCTTAATATACCCACCTGGACATTTGGTTCGCATCCACGGCCTACGGCATTTTTATTTGAAATCAATGACTGTTGAGAACTTTTTATCTTGCCTACAACATCCAGCATCGACGTTTCGTCAATTGCAACTTCACGCAGTATGCCGGCCACCTGTTGCGGTGTCAGCCGCTCAAAGTCCTCCTTACGCGGCGTGATGACAAGCCCGGCCATGTCAAGTGCGCCGGGGCTGACAACGAACTTGTCGCCCTGCCGGCCATAATAGCAGTCGGGACGGTGCTTGGAACGTGGGAAAACAACAGTCTGGCACACTCCTCCCACTATACGGCTTATGACGTTCATCATCGGTTCAGGCGAGCCTTCGTGACGCGGCAAAGCTTCATAGACACGGCGGAACAGGGCCATGTTGTTGTCGATATTGCGGCTTCTGACAAGTATTGCGGGGCAAACCCATCCGTTTACGACCGATATGTCGTCGCCGTTGTCAAGCGAATAAACCACCGTAAGCTCACGTTGCAGCCTTCCCCACGCCGCCTGAAACGGCAAGTCCCCCTGTAAAAATGCCTGGAAGTGCATGTGGTCGGGAGCCGAAGCTCCGCATTCCGGGCCGTTGTAAAACACCGTCATGTCGGAGAAACGCTGAAGAAGACGGTGTATTTCCGTGTAATAATCCAATATACATTGGGGCAGGTGCGAGCGCAACGGTATGGTGAAATGCACCGGCATTATGGGGTATGGGTTGACAAGCATCTCGAATTTGTCGTCCAGATGCTTTACCATCTGCTCTTCCGGCCTGTTCCCACGGCACAGGAAACACGGCCTGTGGCTTATTGTTTCCTTGTCGGTTGACGCGCCGGTCGACACCATCCTCGCCGGGTTGAATTGCAAAACAACGTTGTTTCCGCCTACGGCAAGGGCGCGTTCCCGCACGTCGTGCAAGTCGCGGAAGTTGCGGCGTGCCATGTCCCAAGTCTCTAACTGGCGGTTGAAAAAGCGCATCAGCGAGTTGTCCTCCAAAGCCATTTCCTCGCCGGCGTTCATCTTCTTGCGCGCCATAAGCTCCATGGTGCGCAGCCTGTCCTTATACAGATTGTTGGCGTTTTCCTTTTCCACGCTAAGCGCAGCGTCGCTGTTGCCGTCCCAACGGCGGCAAAGATACAGCTCGGTGAATATGCGCCCGAGCCTGAACCTACGGCTGAAGGCCAGTCCGATGGCGTAATCCTCGCCGTAACTCGTATTGGGGAAACGCACCTGCCGCAACAAAGGCGTGAAGAAAGCGCGCGGCGCGCCAAGGCCGTTGATGCGCAATGCGTTGTTGCATCCGTTCCGGTCAGTCCACTCCGCATGGCTTATAAGCCCGGGAGGCAGCGTGTTCAGGTTGAAGTCGCACATCCTGTAGCTGCCCACTATCATTGCTGCACGCTGTTCGTAGAAGGCGTCCACGATGGTTTGCAGCGTTTGGGGCGACGAATAAAGGTCGTCACTGTCGAGCTGAACGGCAAAACGTCCGCAGCGCGAATCGTCAACGGCCACGTTCCAGCAGCCGCCTATGCCGAGGTCGGTACGGCCCGGGATGATATGTACCAGCCGTTCGTCCGCATATCCGTCGAGCAGCTTCGTAGTATTGTCTGTCGAGTGGTTGTCAACCACTATTACGTTATACTTGAATGATGTTTCCTGTGACAGCGCGCTGTCTACGGCATTGCAGATAGTCTTCTCACGGTTGCGCACGGGGATAACCACCGTCGCCTCGACGTCGAAATCCTGTTCGTCAAAGTCCGGTTCGGCATAATAAGCCGTGTCGACCAACGCCCCTACGGCCTTCAAGTGTGCCGTAACGGCCCGCTCCATCTCAACCTGCACGTCGCGGTTTGCCGGGTTCACATAGTCAAACTGCCTCACTCCGCTTGCCCTCGTGTCGCGTTCTTCCTCCGTATAAAGCAGTTCGTTGACATGGAACATCCTGCCATGCCGGCTCAAATAGAGCCAAAGCTCATACCATCCGGCATACTTGTAATCCGTCTCGTCTGTGTTTTCCGCGAACGAATGCAGCCGACGCGCGTCAACCATTACCACCGAGCCGAAGTCGAAATCGTCACGCAGGCTGCCTTCCTGCCAGTCAATCACCGGGTGAACGGCCTTCACTCCGTCCTTTACCGCCCAACGGTCTGAATACACCAAGGCTGCATCCATGTCTACGGCGGCCCTCACCATGCGCTGTATGGCGTACTGCCCGAGGCTTACGGGCACGTCTTTCAAAAACAGCATGGCGTAGTCTGCCGTCACACTCTCAGCTATGTCGCGCATTGTGGAAGCCGAGCGCAGGCCGTCAACGACAATGAACGAGCAGCCTTCAGGCACGGCGTTGGCCATTGCGAAGGTGCGTGTCACAAGCAAGTTGATATGCCTTATCATGCGGCTTCCGCACAGTTGACGCAGCAAATTGCTTACCGACGCATAATCGCTGCACGGTAAAAAGCAATCAATAGTTCCTCTCATTTCAATGATGTTTCTTCACTCTGCAAAGATAGTGCAAGCCGGGCGAAATGCAAAATAATTTGGTAAGGAAGTTAAAGGAGTTAGAGAAGTTATCACTCCGCTTCGCTGCGTTGGAAGTTAAAGCCAAATGCTTTGCTATAAACATTTTGCAAGACATTCGGCTTTAACTTCTATAACTTCTCTAACTTCTTTAACTTCTACAACTTAATTCTTAACCTTTGAGAATATCGCTTTCTTACCAAACACAACCGTCTCGGCAAGGAAATAGTTGAAAAGCCCCGAAATGAGCAGCGCCGCAAGGTTGCACCACACCACCGTCCAGCCGAAAATGCGCTCGAACAGCAGCAGGAAAAGCATTTTCACCAAAAAGCCCAACGCCGATGAGATGTTGAACACAACGAAACGGCGGCAGAAATCGGCTGCGCAGCGGTTCTCTATGCGGCTCTTCCATATCCAGCAGTACGAGCAAAGGAAATTGCTCAACACCGCGAACTCGAACGATATTACCGGCGACACCACGTAGTCGCCCCAGTATGTATCGAACACATACGTGGAACACAGCCACAGCACGAACGTGTCAACGCCGGTGCCGAACAGCCTACTTACCACAAACTCTATATAACGAAGCATTTTCTTTAATTAAGAGTTAAGAGTTAAGAATTAAGAGTTAAGAATTAAGAGTTAAGAATTAAGAGTTAAGAAAATATGCACCATTGTTCAATGACAAAGGTATTTTTCTTAATTCTTAACTCTTAATTCTTAATTCTTAACTCTTCATTTTTTCAAAGGGTCTTTCAATGCAAGTTCCTTCTTGTCCTTAAAGAACTGTATAAGGTAAACAACGAAAAGCAGCACCGCTATGACAAATCCCACGGCATCGAACACGCCGAACTCATATCCATAGAGCGAATAGCTGTCGTCAGCCCACGACGTGTACATGTAAAGGGTGTTTATCAATATCACTATGAGGCGGAACTCCGTAGGGCCGAAACTGCTGTAAGTCAGGCGGAACTCGCCTTTCAATATCGCCCCGATATACGTGTATATCGACAGGCACAGATAACCTGCCAGCACCAGCATGGCCACATCAAACCGCAACATAGGCGACAATCCCGCGCCGACGCACATTATGCACAGCGTCACGGCGTCGAGCGTATGGTCGATGAAAAAGCCGTAAACAGGACGCTGCGTGTTGCGCACGCGCGCCAGCGTGCCGTCAAGACTGTCGCCAAACCAGTTTACAACCAAGCCCAGTGACGACAGCCAAAGCCATTTCACGTCATGGTTGCCAAGGATGAAGCCCACGGCGCAGATTACCGCCCCGGCCACTCCGATGAATGTCAGCATATCTGATGTAACCCATCGCGGCATCCTTTCAGCCATCCATACAAGCACTTTCTTTTCAGCCGCGTTAAGGATTGACGTCTGTATCCTCTGCGAAGTTTCCTTTCCCATTGCCTTCCGATAGATAGAATTTTGGCTGCAAAGTTACAGTTTTATTACGATATCTATACATTTTTGTAGTTAAAGTTGTTAAACGTTTTTAACTTTAGACTGCCGCTACGTAAGCGTTTGAAACAATGGAAATCAACGATTTTAACGTATGAAGAATACACCCAGACTGCAAAAGACCACCTTTTGGAAGGCAAAAAGGCAAAAAGGTAAAAAAGTAGAAAGGTAAAAAGGTAGAAAGGTAAAAGGGTAAAAAAAGTAGAAAGGTAAAAAAGTAAAAAGGTAGAAAGGTAAAAGGGTAAAAAGGTAAAAGGGTAAAAAAAGTAGAAAGGTAAAAAAGTAAAAAGGTAGAAAGGTAAAAAAGTAAAGCGTAATAACTGACTATTACTTGCACGTTACCTTTTTACCCTTTTACTTTTTTACCTTTTTACCTTTTCACCTTTTTACTTTTTTACCCTTTTACCTTTTTACTTTTTTACCTTCTCACTGTTATTTTCCTTGTGAACGTGCCGTCGGCTGTCACCACGCGGACTATGGCCACGCCGCTGTCAACGCCGTAAATGGTGCATGCCGTGCTGCCGCCGCCGACACTCTCACGCTTCAGCAGAGAGCCGCCTACGGAATAGACGCTGACTTCGAGAAGTTCCGCGCCCGACGAAACAGTCACCTGATGAGCTGCCATCGAGTAAACGCTGACATCATTGCCGCCTACCTCCGCGTCGGTTATACCAGTAGTGCCCGCACCCTTGGCGCGTATGAAGTAACGTCCGTGCGACGCGCCGTCAACCGTCAGCGTATAGCCCTCGGTCAGCGGAGTGTCCGTGTTCATCTCGGCATCATAGAGCGACGGTTCGAGCAGAGCCTCAACGCCTGTGAACGTCAGCGTGGTTACATCGCCATCTGCCGCGAACACGCCGAGCGGTATCTGCTGCAAGTCCTTCACGCGGTTTACGCTCGCCGCCTTGTCACCGGCCACGGTGTAGACAGACAGCTCGTTGGCGTTGTTGCCCAACAGGTTGCGCATCAGCTGCACGTCCTCCGCCGCATCATAGCCGTTGTCGGCATTGTCGGCGTAAGCCAGGGCCGCGCCGCTGCGTCCGCTTTCGTTCTCCGCCGTAATGGTGAAGTTCGTCGTCGTACCGGCCTCGCTGTCAAACTTCTGCATGTCGGCGGTGAACTTCACCGTGTTCTCGCCGACTGAATCCTTCTTCTCCACAAAGAACGCTCCGTAAGGCTCTATTACAGAAGCACCTGTCGTGGCCCAGTGTCCCTCTTCATCAAAGCTACCTGCACTCGTTCCGTCCAATGTTTCCGTCCAATAACTGCCGGTAAGATTGTTTTTATTCGCCTCAAAGAACTTCTGCAAGTCGAGCGGAGTCATATACGGGTTGCCCACAATCATATACTTGCCGTCCTGTGAAGCCACAAGTTCTGCGGTTACATCATCCTTACGCACAAGGGCGAGAGGGTTGCTGCGGTCAAGCAGACCCGATATGAACAGCTTGCCTTCATTCGTGCGGTCGATGGTGCCGGTGCTTACATCATAGTCTGTATCGGCTTTCGGGAAGCGGAACACAAGGCTGTCTGCCGTGCCGTCGCTCGCGTTTGCCGCCTTTATCGAGAAGCCGCCGCCGGCTGTGTAAGGCACTGAAGCGTCGTTGTAAGCCACGCTCCACACCGGCGTTGACGAGTTGAAACCAACATTGGGGTTAGTCGTTGAGTTCTCTACAATCGTCGCATTCTCGTCCCAGCTGCGCTGGTAAACCGCCGGGTCAAGGCGGCTGTAACCGCCACCGTCGAACGTTATGCCGGTGAAATACCTTTCTTCGGCCTGCGTGCCGGTAGCTTTGGTGTACCAGTCGCCGGCATATACGTCACGCAACGGCGTGCTGACAAGCGTCCACTTCTTAGTGGGCACGGCCACATCCATCCAAGCCTTTTGGTAAATCAGCTGCTCGGCGTGCAGCATCTGCGCGCCCTGCATAAAATGAATGTCGTTACAGATGTTCACACGGTAACGCTGGGTGGTAAGAGAATTGTTACTCTCATAAACCATCAGGTCATACTGTATGTTCTCCGTCGGGTCGCCCATGCCCTCGGGACGGTTGTTCGAGCCAGTCCATGCCGCACCTCCTTCTGTATATCCGGCCATATACAGCTGCGCCTTGCTGTACGTAGGCATTATAACGTTTGAGAACAGCATCGGCACAAAGCCTGCAGCCTCGTCGTCGGCGGTATATGAATTGTCCTCTATCTTCAAATCGTCTGCCGTGGCACGCTTCCAGTTGGAATCGTTGTTCCAGTTGTCTTTCTCCGTTCCCTGCCATACAAGGTTCTCGGGCACAACTTTCATCTCCACATTGAACGAACCGTAACATGAGTTGTAAATCTCGCCCGTTCTGTCGCTCTTTTCCTCGAAGTAAGCGGAGAACATGTAAGTATGGCCTTCCTTTGGATTAAACTGGAAGCCGTTGTCCTGCTTGTCAAGATTGAACGTTATGCTCATGTGGTCGTCATATTCGGAACCTTGCTCGTATTTCTCTGCATAAAGTTCTTTTATCTTGCCTATCGGCAGACTGTACTTGTTGAAATCCGCACTTGCGAAGTAGTCTGCATATTCCGGGTCGTCAGAACCAATCAGATAAATATTGTCCCTGTCATCCTCCGTTGTGATTATCCCGAGATGGGTTGCGCCTTCAGTCACTATTTGCGCTCCACGCAAATCAATCCTCAGCGGCGTGGTCTGCGTCTTCTTAATCTGCGCAAGACCTATACGCAAGTCCGGAGCGAAGTCTTCTGCCGGATAGTCCACGTTATTGAAACCGGCATGAAGCTGCGGAGCCTTATCGTTGGCCGTCAATACCAAAGGTATATAGGTCCAACAGATTTGCGCCCATTGTTCATTGCTTAAGCCTGATTCATCCGGAGCTATAAGCGTCTGGATTGGCTGCACTACAAGTTCCAGTCCGTTTTCAAGCAACGTGATGTCAAGGTTCTCACGATGCAGCACAAGGCGTGAGTTTATTCCGCCTTCCGTAATACCTGAATTCAGATAATGAGCAATTATATCATAATCGTCTTGCGAGAACTCTATGAAATCCTTCCCCTCTCCCTCTGATGTGACAGGAGTGCCTGTCTCACTCAATTCTGTTGCATCGGGGTAGAAATGGCGGAAATCAAGAAGCGCCGAACTTAACGATATGCCTCCAAAATCGTCATTTGCTGCGATATATTCCTGCTCGCTACCAAAGAACCAGTCAAAGTAAACGCCATCTTCTATTATCTCAAAAGTCTGGTTTCCTTCATTGTCAACTCCAGTAGGATAACGCAGCTGTGCGGAAAAGTTGAATATCTGCCCTTGACAGAAATCAGTTGAAGGATTAACCACCTCGCCGTTGACCTTGACAAGGGTTTCCGACGCAACGTAGAAACGTGTCTGTATGTTGCAGGGGTCACCTATCTGCATGGCAAAGTCTTCTACCGTCGCAGTTGTTCCGCCGCCCATGTTTTCTGTCGGCAATATCAACATCAGGTAAGGACGGTTGGGCGACAACACTGAATAGAAGTCTACCGTGAGCCTGCGCCCTGCGGCGTCACTCTCGCTGCCGGTACGATAGAAATAGGCTCTTTGATTTTCCGCATCATAATGCTCGTATGCAAATTTACCGTCACCGCCATCTATTGTGTCACCATACAAAAAGTTCTTATCAAAATCTTTTCTAAAGTACAATGTCAAAATCTTCGTGTCGATAGTCTTACCGTCTCCAACGTTGACAAGCGCGGCTTCCACCGCTGCTTTCTTTGCAGCCAAAACGGCATCGGCGTCTGCGTCGTCACCGCCATTAGCGGCTATGAGTTCATTGTACGTTGTGTTGTAAATCGTCTCGTCGATGAAGCAGAAGTCTATTCCGTTCAAGCCGTCACTGCCCTCTCCGCCAAGACGTGACGTAAGTCGCTCCCAGTCCATCTCTATGTTCATGTGGGTGCGCTCGTTTGTACAGGTATATTCCTTCTGCGTTACCGCAGCGGTTGGCTGCATAAGATAAACCTTGATGTCGTCAAGGTAATAGTCGCCGCCCGTTGTTGACGCACTGTTGTTTTCTATCTGCAACACATAGGAAACATAATCGGCCGCACCTTCATTTTCGTTGATGAAAGAGAAATAAAGCTGATACCATTCATTAGTACCTGAGCCTGTGCCCGGGTCGCCTTCATTAAGCCATGTTGTCGTACGTATCTGGCTGCTCGAATGGCGGTAAATAGGCGTTTCGTTTCCATCCCCGTCTACTCCCAGCACAGTGAAAAGCACTGCGGCATCCGCATTATCTCTTGAACCTCCTGATTTCATCCACGCGGTAACATAAAGCTCTGAACCTTCACACAACCGCTCTTCAAATGGCAGACGAGCCAATATTCCCGGACGGTCGGATGCGTCTACATATATATGATAATTGCTTGCGCCTTTAGCCAATAATTCACCAGTCGCCGGGTCTGGTGTCGGACGAGCGTTATTACTTTTTTGGTCCCCCCAACCGATATAATCGTTAGTTATCGCATAATAGCCGAATTCAGGATACCATCTCTTATTATCATAATTGGCACTGCTTGCAAAATCAAGCCACGGAGAGCCATCAAAGAAAGCGTAGCTACTATTGTCCCATGCCAATGGGAAATGGAAATACTCATCCTGTCCATATCCGGCAGCGGCATCAGGGTCAAAGTCGAATGTCTGTTCCGTCAGTTTCTGCAAGTTTTCATCCATCCAGTCAGGAGAACGGTAACTGTAATTCCGCCATGTTTCACTTCCTCCTGCAGTACCAAGTCGCGACACCTGTGTCTGCGTCAACGGAATGGCATCCGCCACAAACGTAAGGTTAAAACGCGCGATGTTGTAAGTTTTACTGTTGTAAGTCTTGGTAACATATATGGTTGCCGTGGTTCCATCAGGAACATCCCATGGTGTATTAATACCAACCCCGGCCTTTCTAAACTGAATTATACGGTTCTCTTTTTTCAACTCTGTAGTAATAAGTTGTAAAAGGTTATCGGTGCTTGTCATTTCGATATCCAGATTTGCATTTTCATTACGTCCTGCTCCAGGAATGGCGTAACTCTGTGCATCTTTCGACAAAGCGACAAGTTCGTCAGTGTAATTTGACAAATGCACATTCGGGAAAGTAATGTCATACTCCTCAAGGTATTTCTTCCCTGACGTATTAAGGCCTCCGTCTTGATATTCCTCATTTAGAAGACGGCCATGTCCTCCCTCCCAACTTTCTTTTTTGCTTTCGCTTGCATCATTGTCACGATCATCCACACCAACAATATAATAAATTACACGCAGTGCTATTGTCGGCTCATAATAATCGTTTTCTTCGAATTGTGTTGCACACGCTTGAACAATATCGTCACGGGTTTCATCCGTTCCAGCTCCTTTTGATGAAAAATGTTCTGAGAAGTCAGTATATCCCGACACGTCACACGCTACGACAAACCAATCGTTATCGACACTTGAACCTGGGAACCACTGTTCAAACTCGGCATTCGTTGGATAATAAAAATCCATGGCATAGGCAATACTACCTAACGGACGACCCACATAACCGTTTGTAAAGCGGCTGACATCCGTAGCTCCATTTGGCGTCAGCAAGTCATAAACACCGTCAATGTGGTTTGTTTCAAAAGTTCCATCTGTACGGTAACTGTACCAACGCTGATATGTCTGCGCACTCGAGGAGCCACCCTTTGCACCACTTTCGCTTTTTGTTGGCAACGCCAATGTTATGCTCGCTCCCTTGTGCATGTAAATTGTGTCTATATAAGTGTGCGCAGCCTGAATGCTATCAACAGACAATGACAACTCCGGTAGGAATTTATTTATACCATGATCGAACGAACCGACACTTTGATTTGGCAACCCGAGTTGTCTCTGCAAATCAAACCACTTGGCATCTTTATGCTGGACGGCTCGGGAAACTTCAAAACTATAATAGAAACGAATTTCATTTACAGCAAGCCTATAACCATTGCCAGAATCCCTATCAGGGTCAAGTTGCAAGCGCAAATATCTTGTTGTCAACGTATTGTCAAGATATAATCTAAGTTCAGAATCATTTCTGTTGGTAGCGAAAGATTGAACAAGTGTCCAACGCTGGCCGTCTGTCGATGAATACACCAAGACATTATTAGGTTTTTCTTGGTTTTGTTCACCATTATAAATGTGTATAATGTCTATATTTTGCGATGAACGGAAAGTAAAATCAATGTTTACATCGCCATTGCGGGACGACTTCCACCACGTGCCTGTATTCCCGTCAAAGATATTTTTTATGTTTACATAATAACCACCTTCATGAGAATTTCCAGCATCAAGATTTCCATTAACAGTTCTTGCAGTAACAGTCCTCAATGATCCTACATTTATTTCTGATTCATTGTCATAATAATTACCCGTTTTCGCCTGCCCCCACGCAGCTTGCAAGCCGCAGCAGAACAGGAATAATGCGGATAAGGCTTTATATAAAAAGTTATTGGTTTTCATATATCTATTTTCCTCCTTATTACTTCGTCTTAAACATATTGAGCACTTCACCACCCAACAGGCGCATTCCGCAAGAGCCGCCGGCTCTCGTGCCCGTCTTGAACTCGACATTAGTGATGTCGATTGTATGTATGATAACGTTATATGTGCGCGTCAACAGATTGGTTTCCTCAATTGTGGCAAACCATGACACCGTTACCGAGAGCGGTAAGTATGTGCCGACGCCTACCCCGGCAGACAAGGCTGCGCTCAATGTAGCACCTGAATTTGACTCAACTTTTATTTTGCCTGCCAAATCATCAGGAACAGTCCATTGCACACTTTTAACTTTCGCCGTATTAGTTGACGATTTCATGCCGGCAACAGTAAACTCGAACTGCGCTCCTTCCGCAATGTACACTGTATAATTTTCCGCATCAACTTTCACTTCTACAGGGTAATTGCCTATCGGAGCGACCCATGAACGCCACTCAATTACAGGAGCATAATCGGGGAAGGTAAGCTTTAGGGGATAAACAGTGTTGCGTGGCAGCTCGCAGCGACGGGGGCTGGCTGTATAAGTGGTAACGCCGGTGGTGTTGTCGGTAGCGAGTGTCACTGTAAACGGGATGCCGTCAGGTGTTTCGTTGGCATAAAACGAGAACTGCCTGACGCCCTCCGTATCTTCCACTTCGCTTAGCTTGGCTGTGAATTCACCGGTGCGGTCGCCGTAAGCGCTTGAAGTCGAGCCTTCCATCAGCGGTACATTCTGCGAATAGCCGAAGAATGTAAATGTGGTATTCTCGTTCACGGTTTCGGGAAAGTCGCTTATAGTCATTTTCACTTTGCTTACAAGGCGGTCGAGATGCACCGTGAAGCCGGCTCCGCTGCCGTTGTTCATGTCGCTTGTTACTGTCAACTTCTCGCTTACGCCGCTCATCGGGATGTACATTTCGTTGCCAAAGTCAATGTTCTCCGCCGGGTTTATAATGCGGTAGGCATTAAGGATGTCAGTATTCAATGTTCCGCCTGCCGGGAAGCATTGCCCCAGCATGGCTTCGCCTGTCAAGTCTTGCGTGTCATCCGTCTCGCCATTGTATTTTTCTATGTTGGCAAAGGCGTAAACGGTGTAAGTTCCCGGGGCGATGGTTATCGGGTCTGAATGCCACTCCTCGAGGTCGCCTGTCTGTGCCAGGATGTTCGAGCTTAGGTCGGGCGACAAGTCTTGCACTATTTGTTTAGAATCGTTCACGATGTACACCTTCAGCGTATTGATAAATTCGTGCTCGTCGGCAGGCACTATGTCACCCTCGGCACGTGTGCCGTTGAGGTCGCCTATCTGTGCGGCTGACACATTCAGGCGCACCGTCACCGGACCGTTGTCATACGTGCCGCCGTCATCGTCGTCGCTGCACGACGACATCAGCGAGGCGCACGCCAACGGCAGTGCCAGCAGGGCGTATCTTAATAAGAATGCGTATGTTTTCATAAGCCGTCTCTTTACATTTCATTACATGGGCAATGTCTCTTCTTCGAGCGACACCCAGTCGTTCACATATACATGGGCGCGCAGTTCTTCGGCGCCGGGTATGTCGCCACCGATTGACGAGACAGAGCTTACGGTCACCTTATATATATTGTTGCGCACCACGGCATACTCCATAATGCCGTTGGTGGTGTCGTCACCGTTGTTGCTGTGGCGCAGCCACCAGATGTAGTAGCACTGGCCGTTATAATACGTGCGCAGCCGCTCCTTGCTGTTGGTAAACAGCACATCGCGAGTGTTTATGCCGTCTTGGTTTATCTGCGGACCGTTTTTTGCGCTGCTTTCATCTACGCCAAGCACATTACACATGTATTTGTTCCAATCGTAAATGCTGTCGATGCTGAAACCTGTATCCGCACCTGCCCCGGCAAGCCCTTTCAGATAGGCGGCGTAGCCTGTGGGGTCGGTCAGTCCGTCGGCAAATTCCGTAACGTCGCTCCATGACTTAAATCCCTGTTTTGCGTCACTGACGTATTGGGCGAAGTTCTGCTGGCCGTTAAGGCTTGCCATCATGCCGGTAAGCGTGGTATAGATTGTGTTGTCATAACGGAAGAACGTGTTGCCGGAAGTATAGTCCGCAACGCCAGCCGGAGTGAACTGCGCCTTGAACACGATGCCCGTGTTGTAGGCCGTCGACGTATTTTCCGCCAACGTTGTGTTTTCAAGCGTATAGCCAACGCGCGTCCAGCCGGCGCCTGCGTCTTCCATCGGCGTGCCCTTCTTGCAATAGTCTGCCCACGCTTCAGGGTTTGCGCCGTCAGGTATTGTGGGGTAGTAAGTTTCCTGTTCGTAAAGCCCTGCGGCATTTACCTTCGTTCCATTAACTTCAAAAGGAGTATTGCCATCTGACAGCATGGCGTTAGCCGCTGTCTTGTCCGCCATCCACGGGTCTATTACGTAATTGGTGGCTACGCCTCCGCCTGCGCCTGCAGGCTCTTCGTCGCCAAGATAGGTGACGTTATCGGTTATGTTGCCTTGAGTCACGCGCTTGATAAGGTATGTGCCTGCGGTAAGCTGGTTGATGATTGCCGCTCCGGTGATAGTTACCGAGCCGATGCCGTCTGTACAGTCGTAATTGTTCTTTTGGTTGGTCTGATAGTCAACGCGTGCCGCCAAACGCTCAACGTCAACGTTGGTCGTGGCCGGATTGGTCTTGCTTGTGTTCTTTTCGGTCACGGTGATTGTCTCCGTTCCGTCTTCTGACGACATCACGAAGTTAGTGTAGCCGTCGGTGTCGTTGCCCGTCCATGCCTGCGTATAAATATGGTCGCGCACTCCGCCGAGCGTCCGGCCTTCGGTTCCGGCCCAAGAGATGTCGCCGGGGTTGGCTACTACTATCACATTATACGGCGTGTTCAAATCCAACGACACCTGAACGGGGTTTGTTACCCAGCTGCCGTTTTCCTTTTCCTCGGTCACCGTCGTCAGATGGGCATACTCGTCAATCTGGGTTGAGGCTTCAGCGTTTATGTTGTTGTTGTCGTCAGCACGGTAAAAGAATACAAGTACAGAGTTTATGCTGTTCTCATAAGTCTGCCCCACTTCCGTGCTATCACCGGCTTCACCGCCAGTGGGGTCGCCGGCACGCGAAACGGGAGCCTGTGACGGAACGGAAACGCGCAGCTTCACGTAGACCTGCTTAGCATCGTCCGTGCGGCCGCAATCGGCAGAGATGTCGTCGCTCATGCTGCACGATGCCGCCATCAACGCCAATGCCACATAAAGCGCCGCGCCACAGTATTTACATAAATCACATTTCATAGCCAATAACTGTTTAGGTTTCTCTCCACTCACTTTCTCGTATTCTCAACCTCCCGCCTTCCACTCACAGTTCTTCAAACTGCACGCGCTTTGTCCAGCCGAGCACGCTTATGCTGACGTTAATGTATTGCAGCTTTCCGTTCAGTAGGAAAAACTCAAGGTCGTAGTCATAGCCGCGGTCAAGGAACTCCTGCTTTGAATAGTTGCGCATCTCGTCATAGTTGGCAAGGCGCGAGAGGATGTCGGGCAGGTTTACCGTAATGTTCTCCGTATTGCTGTTCTTGTTCCTTATAGCAAGCACTCCGTCGTCACCCGGGTCGTCGTGGCTGATCAGGCGCGAAGTCATAAACTCCGCGTGTCCGGTATGGCCTACGCCTTCGAGCACGTTGCCGTTCTGGTCGGTAGGCGGAGTAAGGTCGTCGGTGTTCCACGTTGCGTATGGGCGGTAAACCACAGTGCCGGTAGCCTCGTCGACGGAGTTGTCCCACAGCAGAGTCGAGTTCCTGTCGGTTATCGTCATTTCATAATCAGCGATGTCCATTTCCCTCGGGTCGCTAATCTCGCGCAGGCTCACGGTAATCCTCTTGGTGTCGCGCACGAGCGGAACCGTAGCGTAAGCTGCGCGGTTGGCCTCGCGGCTGTACACCTGCACCGGCTCCGTCAGCATGCCGTGCCAAAGGGTGTCAAGCGGCAGCGCGTTGTTTACTATGTCATACATGTTGCTGCCTGTCTGCACGCGGTCAAGCTGTACGCCGACGGCCGTCATGTCATCGCCTGCGGCCAAGTCGTTGCGCACGAAGCGTGCGCGTGAATCGGCAAGCATGTCGGCGTATGGCCGCTGTCCTGCCAGCGCGATAAACTGGTAACGTCCCGGTGCGAGGTCGGTTATATGCATGGCATAGCCTGCGTCCTTAAGAGGTGCCACCGCCCCGACGTTGCTCTCTTCCTGCGTCTTCACGAGCTTTCCCTGCTCGTCGAAGATGTAGAGGGTGACAGAGCCTACGTGGTCGTTGAACATGTCGGCGCGCTGAAGGTTATAGTCATACTTGAAGCTGACATAAAGTCCGTAGGGGCAGTCTTTCAAGTCGTCCTCCATCATGCCGCACGAAGTGAACGCGGCGGCTGCGAGCAGCATGCAGCACAACCATCTGAAAGGTTTTTTCGCTGAATATTCCATACTAATATTTTTAGTGTTTCTCTTTATAATGGGAGAGATAGGAGTACTGGGAGAAATAGGAGAGCTGGGATGGATAGGAGTAATAGGGCTGATAAAAGCCATGCGGACTATTCACTCTTAATTCTTAATTCTTCGCTCTTAATTCTTAATTCTTCACCCTTAATTCTTCACTCCTCACTCTTAATTTTCTTATTTGTTGGGTGCCCATAGGGCGCCGGTGTCATCCAAGCCGTGCCAGCTAATTTGACTTTTCTACAAAACCTGGCGGCTGTCGCCAGAAGCGTTGCGGCATGTGCTGCCGCGATTGTTGTTGTTTTTGTTGTTTTTAATCCCGATGGCGCCGCCGAAACGGCGCCACCGGAACGAGATATTACATCTACATTGAAACTGTCTTTACAAATCCGCACTCTGCGTACGCTTGGTCCAAGAAAGGACGTTGATGCTTACAGCGATGTAGCGGCTCTCCGGGTCGTCAGTGTCACCGGTGATGTCGGGAACTGAAGGCGAACCGATGTTCTTGATGCCTGTCACGGTTATGTCGTACCAGTTGTTGCGGAGCACGCCGTAACGTCCGAGCCAGTTTGCATTAGCTTCTGCTCCTTCATAAGCACCGCTGGTATTGGACGTTTCTTCAGTCCACGGGGTCTGGTCGTCACCGAAGTGCTTGATCAATATAGGATAATAAGCGTATCCGCCCTTGTAATAAGATATCTCAAGGCCATCCTCGTTAAGGGCCGTAACCTGTTCGGCGATGTCTGCATTCAATGTTGTAAGGCTCTGCTCGTCCTTAAAGTGAAGACTCGCAACATCTTCTTCATCAAGCTTAGCGGAAGTGATTGTTATCACGCCTCCCTCGTCAGTCGTTGCATTTGAAAGCACAACGTCGATTGCTGTTCCTGCAATTTCTCCGGTACTACTAAAGTATGTGTCCCAGTTGGCTTGCAGCCAGTCTGCTATCCTGCCCTGAACTGTAGCCACAACGCCGTCTTTCTTATAAATAGTAGAGGTGTTGCCGTTGAGGACATAGAAACTTCCGTCGTTCTCGGCCAAACCGCTGCCAAGGGTAAGCTTCGCCTTTACAACCACCTGGGTTGTGCGGTTGTTTATCATGTTAGCCACATCAAACGTGTTCTCAAGGCAGTATCCCGGATTGTTTGCGCCGAAACCGAACCATGTTGTGTTGGCAAGGTCTTCGCCTGACTTGATGATGAAATCGCCAGCATTATAACCATCAGCGTTGTCATAGTTCGGGTCTTCACCGAAATATGTGCGGTAAAGGTTTGTTGCAACGGCTACATTGCCTACGAAGCGATACTGGTCTGCACCTGTAGTACCTGCAGCCTTAAGTGCCCACCAAGAAGAGCCGTTGGCTACATTGCGCACGGGATAAGTCTTGGTGTTGGCAACGTTGAACGTCCAGCCTGCAACCTCATACGATGCGAGGTTTTCGTTACCACCTGTAACAGTCTGGCTGCCCGTTGCATTTACAGTAACCTTAGCCACAGCGCGCTCAACATAGATGTTGGCTGCAGGGTTACTGCTCGCCTCGGCCTCTGTAGTATAGATTTTATTCTTATCTATCACGGTAAGGGTCGATACAGCTCCGCCTGTGGGGTCAGAAATGCCGCCCGGCTTTGAATAAAGCGGAGCGTTGCTCATAAAGATGCCGTTGCCGGTAATGTCGTCAGCACCGTTTGACAGTGTCAGCACAGTTTCATAAAAATTCTTGAAAGTGCCGGTAAAGTTCGAACCACCGACGGTCAACGCTCCTTCAGCACCGACTGTAATCTTACCGTTGTTGTTCAGCACAACGAGGGCGTAGATATTGTCATCGTTCGTTGTCGTCGGCACGGTTACTTCCTGAACGAGCGTGGCACTGGATGTGATTTGGTCTGTAGTGCTGCCGTTCATAGCGAAGCCTGTGGCGTCAAGATTGTAAGCAGAGGCGAACGTAGCGCCGTCCTCGGTCGCGCCGGAGAACAGGAGCAACGTAGCGTCGTTCACCTTATACTCTGAAGGCAGACCGTCGTCAAGCGTTTCATCAAATGCACGCCCGGTAGGCTGTGTAGGCATGTTCACAGATATGCTCACATAGCCCTTTTCACCACCGGTGATGGCAGGTTCTTTCTGTCCAATGACATCGTCGCTTGAACATGCCCCCAGCGCAAGCACCGCAAGCGCGAGAGCAAAAAACTTTGTTGTTTTCATCTGTTAAAAACTTAAATAATTAATGTGTTGTTATATTCTTCAATCAATGATGCGTTGGCTTATGCCTTGCATCCGTCATAAATGTCATACGCCAAAGGCTGTGCCGTGCGCCGTCAGTCGCCCATTATGTCGAGGTTCTGCTGCGCCTCCTTCACTCCGCCCTGCGCGGCGATGGTGAACTGCCGGCGCGCCTCGCCGTCGTCGCCCTGCTTCAGGGCTATCACTCCGCGTGCGTGTGCCGCGTATGGCGAGTTGCCGGCCTTGTCGAGATAACGCGACGCTGCCTTGTAGTCGCCCCGCTCAATCTCGGCGCATGCTGCGTTGAGGTTGGCCGTGGGGTCTTCGGGATAAAGGCGCACTGCGGTCTGGAACACCTCGTTGAACTCGTCAGACCCCGGTTCGTAAGTCTGCGCCACGAGGTACATCTCTTCAAGCGACAGCTGCTTGGGCTTTGTGCGCAGTATCTCCTTGGCTTCTTCTACAGAGAACGGGCGCACGGTGTAGCTTACCACATAGTCGGAATGGCGCAGGGCCGGATAGAACGTGTCAAGCATGAAGCGGTAGTCCTGCGGATAAGTAGACTTTATCTTCCACTCGCGTGCGTCAGGCTCAAGCCCGCTGTTGTCGATGATGTCAAGTATCTCCTTCTTGTGCTCGAGATTGCTTGACAGCAGGGCCTCGCGCAGTCCGTCCCAGTCCTCGGGCGTAGACGTAACCTTGAACAGGCGGTCGTCAAGGTTGACAAGGCGGCGCACATGGTCGGTAAGCGTCTTGGCGCGTCCTTCAGCCAGCCGCGCGTTATAGTCGTAAGGAGCCTCGGGCGAGGCGTATCCGTGAATTTCGATGTTGGTAATCGACACGTTCTTGTCTTCCTTTACAAGGTTGATTGTGCCCACAATCTTGTCAAGCTCGCGCGGGTTGTTGCGGTAGTCGGGATAAAGCGTTGTCTTGTCCACGGGGAAGTCAATGAACGCCCTGCCCTCCTCGGTGCGCGCCTTCCGCGCCTCGGCCTTCGGGCGCAGGTAAGCCATGTACGGCGTGCGCAGGCGTTGTATTACGGTCTGGTTCTGCTCCTCTATGTCGCCGCATCCGCAAAGGTCTTCGGCAATCACCACGTCAGCGTTCTTCATCCATTCCTCGTATGGCACAACGGCGTTGTAATCGTAGCTCTGCGCCGTTCCGTTCTTGCGGCGCACAACCTGCGCGTCGTCAGGAAAATCCTTGTGGGCGTAACGCTTGAAGGATATGTCCTGCTTGCGTCCGTTGACTACTATTTGCGGCATCAGCCGCTCTTGTCCGTCTTTTGAGCGTACCACGGGTGTGAACACCAGCCTCTGGTTCGAGCGCAGGTGGAGCGAGTCCATGTTGAGCGTGAGGTCAACCACAAGGCTGTGGTCGGTCTGCTCTACCTTCTTGTTTTCAATCACGATTGAGTTGTCAGCAAGGCGCGTGCCGTCGGTCTGTGCCTGCAAGGCACACGGCGCGGCAAGTAGGGCTGACATATATATTAATGTGTAACGTTTCATTTTTTACGGTTTTTGGGAATTATGGGAGTTATGGGAGAACTGGGAGTTATGGGAGAACTGGGAGATATGAGGGTTTTACTTTTTTTACTTTTTTACTTTTTTACCTTTTTTACCTTTTTTACCTTTTTACTTTTCTCACCTCCTCACCTTCTCACCTTTTAAAATATATACAGCACGCTTAAAGCGAGCTTTGTAGGGCCGAAGTAATTTTTGTGGTCGGACTTCACTTTTTCTCCGCACTCGCCGCACCTGAACTTGTCGAACTTTATGTAGTCATAGCCAAGGCCGAGCGACGCCTCTATGTTCCAGTGTTTCGACAGCACCCACTGATAACCACCTGTTATGCCGCCACCGGCGTACCATCCTTCGTAGCGGTGGTCCTCAACCTCGTCGAGCAATCCGAACGGCATGTCGATGTTGCTCACGTTGAACTGCCCTCCCATGAGGTGGGCACCCACAAACCATCCGTTAAAGCTCTCGCAGAACCAGTAACGGTATTCAGGCATCAGCAACCAGTGGCGCAGGCTGCGCTGCTTGCCGCCGGACTGTTTCCACGGGTTAAATCCATAAAACAACTGGAGGGAGTGTTTTTTACCTACGGACGCTTCTACGCCAATGTTAGGCGTTGTGGTAGCCCAATACAGGGCATTGGTTTTCACCGCTACGTTCTGCGCTGGCGCAGGGAGAGCGGCCGCTATAACCAAAAAAGCAAGAATCAGTATGTGTCTAATCATACGTCAGAGGTTATTTGTTATTCTATGAGTCTTATCGCCTTTTAAAGGCTGTACAGTCTTAATCGCGGCATCGTCCTGCCGCGTTTCACACATGACAACAAAATGTATTTATATGTACACGCTACGTTGAACCTGTTTAGTTATTGTTTTCGGCTTCAAAGGTATTAATAAATTTCTATTTTTACCCCCCCCCCCGATAGTTAACAATTATTAATAAAGGCCATTTTTTTCATTTTTCCTACAATAGTGTAAACTTTATGTTAACAAAAGGCCGAAAAACGGGATGACGGGAGAGCCGGGAAAACGGGGAGAACCGAAAGGGCCGGGCATGCCGGGAGTTATGGGACGGATAGGGGAAACACGGCTAACAGAATGGCTTATATGGCCGACATGCAGCCAATAAGGCAATGGCAATAAAGCTCCCTCCCGAAGGGAGGGAGGAGAGAGGGGGTTCATCCGCAAATCTGTTGGATGAGAAAAGGATTATAAAATCGTACAAAATTAATGTCAAATGAGGCACTCGGTAATCGTCATTCCGCGCTCCGACGCGGAATGACGATTACCGAGTGCCTCACTTGAAAACGATTATTTACTGAAAATAGAATAAAAACCATCCAACAGATTTGCGGATGAACCAGAGAGGGCATCTTTTGGACTGTAGAAGGCCGTCTTTTAGCGTGTAAAAGACGGCCTTTCGCCTGGCGTTTTGCCATGAATCGCAAACGGGCTGGCGTTCAATCCGTTACGCGAAAGAAAGACATTAAAGAACTTACCGTCACATGGCAGGATAAAAACTATCACTGGTGTTGCTCACGCAACAGGTCGTTGACGGTCTTGACGGGGTTGAACGTCGACAGCGGAACTTCAACGAAAACCGTGTTCCAGTCGCTCATCGCGCCGTTCCACAGCCCAGGCAGCTCGAGCGCCTTCAGCTCGCGGCCGTTCTTGCTCTTGCTGCTGATGAAGCCAGTTGACTTGTCAACATAATCGGGAAGGTTGAAGGGACGGCCCTTGTAGTCCTTTACGGCGCATACAAGGTCGACGGGGTTGAAGTGAGTCCCCTCGGTAAACATTTTCATGTACTCGCCGTTAGACTTGTCTATCTGGCTGCTTTCGAGTATCTGCAGGCTCACGGTGCCATCCTGGTTGTATGTGAGGAACGGGCCGCCGCCCGGCTCCCCGACGTTCTTCACCACTCCGCACACGCGCATCGGGCGGTTGAGCTTGTTGTGGAGATATATTACCAGCTCGGCGTCTTCAAGCTGCTTTATGTCGGCCTTGCGGCAACAGAGGTCGCGCTGCACGAAGCGTATGATTTCTTCCAGCTGTTCGTGGGTGTACCGTCCGGTGTCGAGCAGACGCAGATATTCGAACGCCTTTGCCTGCAACGTAACGAGCATGCCGGCAATGAGCTGCTTGTATGTCACGGTGTCGTCCTTCAGGCGGTCGGGCACAACGTTGTCGATGTTCTTGATGAACACCACGTCGGCGTCGATGTCGTTAAGGTTCTGTATGAGAGCGCCGTGCCCGCCCGGACGGAAGAGCAGCGAGCCGTCGTCGTTGCGGAACGGGGTGTTGTCGGGATTGGCGGCTATGGTGTCGGTAGACGGCTTCTGCTCGGAGAATGTCACGTCATACCTTATGCCGTATTTCCCGGCGTATGCGGCACACTTCTCGTCGACTTTCTTCATGAAAAGCTCACGGTGCTCATGGCTCACGGTGAAGTGTATGTGGGCTTCTCCGCCCGACGCGGCGTAAAGCGCGCCCTCGACAAGATGCTCCTCGAGCGGCGTGCGCGGCCCTTCGGCGTACTTGTGGAACAGCAGCAGACCCTTGGGCAGCTGTCCGTAGTTAAGCCCCTTCGGCTCAAGCATGTTGGCCACAACGGCCTTGTAACCGCCTTCGGCAATGAGTGAGGGTATGTCCTTGCCTTCGTTTTTGACGCAAGCCTCGTTAAGCTCGCCGTAGAAGGCGAATTTCCCGATGTTTTCAAAGTATTTCTTCTCAAAGTCGGTCTCGGGCGTGTCATGGTCGCCGTTCAGGAAAGCGAACATGTCCTTGAACATACGGCTGGCCGCCCCGCTCGCCGGCACGAACTTTACAATGCGCTTGCCGCCGGCCTTGTAAGAGTTCCAGGCCTCGATGTAGCGTGCGCGCTCGCCGTCAGCGGGCGCAGAAATGCCGTTGCCTATGGCAGCTGCGGCCTCAAGGCGCAAGAAAGGGAAACCATGTTTAAAATCCTCAAGCTGCGTTTCCACCTGAGCCTCGGTTATGCCTTTGGCGGCAATCTGCTTCAAATCTTCTTGTGATAACATAAATATTTGTTTTTATTAGGTTAAGGTTTTTATTTTCTTAGAATTTAGAGAAGGTAAAGAAGTTATAGCCAAATGCCTTGCTGTGTTGCAGTGCAACCACACCATATCTATAATATGTCTATAATATGGTAATGGCTTTAACTTCTTTAACTACTATAACTTCTTTAACTTCCTCAATATCTTCATTTCATTGCAAAAATAACTCTTTTTCATCAAAACAAGCAGCAAAAGCCATTAAAAAGTTATTACTTTATGCAATAAAACTTACAAAAAGCATTTTCCGGAATACAAAGCAAGACTATTTCAGGAAAAATGAGTAAGTTTGCATCATGCCATATGAAGGCGCGACAGAACAAGGCGTAAAAAGATGAAAGGACTGACATTCACCATAGACGAGAAAAAGACGGCCATAGAGCTTGCACGCAAGCTGACTGAAAGCATGAGCGAGCTTGCAAACGGCAGCGACAGGAGCAACGTGTTAAGGCACATCAAGGCGGCGATGGGCTGCAATGCGGTGGAAAGGGACGTGTTCGGGCTGAACCCGATAGTGTCAAGCCTGCAAACGGCAGCCATCGCAGTGGACGAAATCGGACTGAAACGCGACGGCGTGCTGGCGATACTGCTGTACCCGGTAGTGCAGGATTATGACGAGATAAGACAGGCTTTCGGCGACAACGTGGCGCGCATAATACACGGGCTTGGCAAAATACAGGAACTTTACAAGAAAAGCCCCGTAATAGAAAGCGAGAACTTCAGAAACCTGCTACTGTCGTTCGCCGAAGACATGCGCGTGATACTCATCATGATTGCCGACCGCGTAAACCTGATGCGGCAAATACGCGACACGGATAACGTGGAGGCGAAAACCGAAGTGAGCGAAGAGGCAAGCTACCTGTACGCCCCGCTCGCCCACAAGCTGGGACTGTACAAGCTGAAAAGCGAGCTTGAGGACCTGAGCCTGAAATACCTTGAGCACGACGCCTACTACATGATAAAGGAGAAGCTCAACGCCACCAAAAAGAGCCGCGACGCTTACATAGAACGCTTCATCGCCCCGATAGACAAGAAGCTGAAGGAGGCCGGATTCAAGTTCCACATGAAGGGACGCACAAAAAGCATACACAGCATCTGGCAGAAAATGAAGAAACAGCAGTGCGCTTTCGAAGGGGTGTACGACCTGTTCGCCATACGCATAATACTCGACTCGCCGCAGGAACTGGAAAAAGTGCAGTGCTGGCAGGTGTTCGCCATCATCACCGACATGTACCAGCCCAACCCGAAGCGCATGCGCGACTGGCTGAGCGTGCCCAAGTCAAACGGCTACGAAAGCCTGCACATAACTGTTCTGGGGCCTGAAAACAAATGGGTGGAAGTGCAGATACGCACTGAACGCATGGACGAAATAGCCGAACGCGGACTGGCCGCACACTGGCGCTACAAGGGCGTAAAGGGCGAAAACGGGCTGGACGAATGGCTAAACAGCATACGCTCGGCACTGGAAAACAAGGACGACCTGCAGGTAATCGACCAGTTCAAGATGGATCTGTACGACGACGAGGTGTTCGTATTCACGCCGAAAGGCGACCTGATGAAATTCCCCAAAGGCGCGACTGTGCTCGACTTCGCATACCGCATACACTCGAACATCGGCGACCACTGCACCGGGGCGAAAATAAACAACAAGGTGGTGACGTTCCGGCATGTGATGAAGAACGGCGACCAGGTTGAAATAATGACATCGGCAAACCAGAAACCCAAGCAGGAATGGCTGAACATCGTCAAGACAAGCCGAGCCAAGGCGAAAGTGCGCATGGCGCTCAAGGAGCTGATGGTGAAAGACGGCGCATACGCCAAAGAGATGTTTGAGCGAAGGCTCAAGAACAGGAAAATAGAGTTTGACGAGAGCGCCGTGTCGCACCTTATAAAGAAAATGGGCTTCAAGGAGGCCAACGACTTCTACAGGAACCTGGCCGACGGCACGCTTGACGTGAACGACGTGATTGAGAAATACCAGGAGACTCTGCAACGCGACAACAACGCCCTGCCCCAGCAGCCTGCACGAAGCGCCGTAGGCTTCAACTACGAAAACCCCAACGAAGAGCTTGCATATTCGGGCGACGACGTGCTCGTAATCGACAAAAACCTGAAAGGCGTTGACTATACGTTGGCAAAATGCTGCCACCCCATATACGGCGACGACGTGTTCGGATTCGTAACAGTGAACGGAGGAATAAAAATACACCGCAAGGACTGCCCCAACGCGCCGGAACTGCGCAAACGCTTCGGCTACCGCATCGTAAAGGCAAAATGGAGCGGCAAAGGCTCATCGCAATACTCCACAACGCTGAAAATAATCGGCAACGACGACATCGGCATCGTGAACAACATCACAAGCATCATCTCGAAAGAGGAGAAGATAATGATGCGCAGCATCAACATCGACAGCAACGACGGCCTGTTCAGCGGCAACCTGGTTGTAAACGTCGAAGACACACCACGCCTTGAGCAGCTGATAAAAAAGCTGCGAAACGTCAAGGGAGTGAAACAAGTGATAAGAATTTAATTAAGAGTTAAGAGTTAAGAGAAATACCATTCTTCAAAGCATATTTTCTTAATTCTTAACTCTTAATTCTTAATTTTCAGAAACGAACTTGTCGAGATAGGCCAGGCCCTTTTCCGTACAACAGCCACGCAGGAATACGATTATGAACGTATGGAATATCTCGTCAAGTTTATATTGTTCGTAAAGCCGTGTCTGCATGACAAAATCCATAGCCGCATCGCCCATCTTGTTCACGATGCCGTAATTAAGGTCGCCGCGGAAAAAACCGTGCTCAATGCCCTTCTGCATGAACACCTGCGAATGGGCGGACTGTTTTTCCTTGTTCTGCCTGAAAAACCTCACTATCCGCTCGTACTTGTTCATTTCAGTAAAAAACAACGGATTGATGGAACCCAAGTCTTTCAGCCTCAACTTTATGAAATAAGCGATGACGGCCATCTCGTTTTCCGCCGTAAGCGCATAGTCTGCAAGCTGCTTGGTCAGCAGTTCGTTCTCGTTCCTCAAACATTCGAAGAGCAAATCCTCCTTGTTGCTGTATATCTCATACAGGGTGCGCTTTGAAATCGCGATTTCAGTCGCGATGTCGTCCATGCGTACGGCCTTTATCCCTTTCAGCTTGAAAAGTTGCATCGCGGTTTCGAGAATTTTCATTCTCAAACTTTCACGGTAAGTGGTCGGGGTGCCGGTTTTACGCATTGCTTTTAGTTTTTATTTGCAAAGTTAATAATTTATTTCCGAAAACTATTTGCCTCCATTTATTTTTTTATTACATTTGCAAAGACTTTTCAATTACGGTTGTAATAAAAAGAAAGGTAAAAAGACGAAGTCAGCATAAAGCAAGGGCTGCAAGTAAGAAAATGAAAGATTGTGGGGCTAAAATCCGTCACACGCGCAAAACGTGCAAAATCAAAGCGGAACAGCCGCACAAAGCTAACAGTTTCATGCGCATATAGAACAAGAACAAATAACATAATCATGGTAAACATTACAAAAGAAGCCGCACTTGAATACCACAGTAGCGGCCAACCCGGAAAAATAGAAGTAAAGCCTACAAAACCTTACAGTACACAAACGGACTTGAGCCTTGCCTACTCGCCGGGCGTCGCCTTCCCGTGCCTTGAAATACAAAAGACACCGGACGACGTGTACAAATACACCGACAAGGGCAATCTCGTGGCCGTAATCAGCAACGGCACAGCCGTACTGGGCCTTGGCGACATAGGCGCAATGAGCGGAAAACCCGTGATGGAGGGCAAGGGACTGCTGTTCAAAATCTACGGCGGCATAGACGTGTTCGACATCGAGGTGGCCGAGAAAGACCCGGAGAAGTTCTGTGAAGCCGTTGAACGCATAGCGCCTACATTCGGAGGCATCAACCTTGAAGACATAAAGGCACCAGAGTGCTTTTACATCGAAGAAAGGCTGAAACGCACACTCGACATACCGGTAATGCACGACGACCAGCACGGCACGGCGATTATATCGGCCGCCGGACTGAAAAACGCCCTCGAAGTAGCAGGAAAGGAAATATCGGAAGTTAAAATAGTGGTGAACGGAGCCGGAGCAGCAGCCATCTCATGCACAAAGCTGTACATAGCCCTCGGCGCAAAGAAGGAGAACATCGTGATGCTCGATTCGAAAGGTGTCATCACCAGTGACCGCGAGAACCTTACCGAACAGAAAAAACTCTTCGCAACCGACAGGCGCGACATCCACACCCTGGAAGAGGCCGTAAAGGACGCCGACGTGTTCGTCGGCCTGTCCAAGGGGAATGTGCTCACGCAAGACATGGTTCGCTCGATGGCCGACAAACCTATCGTGTTCGCTTTGGCTAACCCCGTACCTGAAATATCATACGAAGACGCGATGGAAAGCCGCCCCGACGTCATAATGAGTACCGGCCGCTCCGACTATCCCAACCAGATTAACAACGTCATCGGCTTCCCCTATATCTTCCGCGGCGCACTTGACGTACACGCTACAGCCATCAACGAGGAAATGAAGATGGCGGCCGTACATGCCATTGCCGACCTGGCAAAGCAGCCCGTGCCTGACGTAGTTAACGACGCATACCAAGTGAACAAACTCACATTCGGTCCGTCATATTTCATACCGAAACCAGTTGACCCGCGCCTTATCACAGAGGTCTCGGCAGCAGTTGCCAAGGCGGCCATAGAAAGCGGCGTGGCACGTACAAGAATAACTGACTGGGACGAATACAAGAACCGTCTGCGCGAGATGCTCGGACAGGAAACCAAGCTGACGCAGAAGCTCTACGACACGGCACGCAAGCATCCGCAGCGCGTGGTATTCGCCGAAGGCATACACCCGACAATGCTCAAAGCTGCAGTACAGGCAAAGAACGAAGGCATCTGCCACCCTATCCTGCTCGGCAACGACGAGCGCATCGCAAAGCTCGCAAAGGAACTCGACCTGAGTCTTGACGGCATAGAAATCGTAAACCTGCGCCACGACCGCGAAAACGACCGCCGTGAACGGTACGCACGTATTCTGGCAGACAAACGCCAGCGTCAGGGCTACACTTTCCAAGAAGCCAACGACAAGATGTTCGAGCGCAACTATTTCGGCATGATGATGGTTGAAACGGGTGATGCCGACGCATTCATAACCGGCCTCTACACAAAATACTCTAACACAATAAAAGTGGCAAAGGAGGTTATCGGCATACAGCCGAAATACAACCACTTCGGCACAATGCACATCATCAACTCGAAAAAGGGCGTACTGTACCTGGCCGACACGCTAATCAACCGCCACCCCAACAAGGACGTGCTCATCGACATGGCGCGCCTCTCGGCCAACACTGTACGTTTCTTCAACGACGAACCAAACATCGCGATGATAAGCTACTCCAACTTCGGAACCGACGAGGCTGGCAACCCGGCAGAAGTCCACGCCGCCGTAGAAGAGATGCAGCAGCGTTACCCTGACCTCGCCATAGACGGAGAGATGCAGGTTAACTTCGCACTGAACAACAAGCTGCGCGATGCAAAATATCCTTTCACACGACTGAAAGGAAAAGACGTGAACACGCTCGTGTTCCCCAACCTGTCAAGCGCAAACAGTTCATACAAGTTGCTACAGGCACTCAATCCCGATGCTGAAATCATAGGACCGATACAGATGGGACTGAACAAGCCCATCCACTTCACCGATTTCGAGTGTTCTGTACGTGACGTGGTAAACATTACAGCCGTAGCCGTAATCGACGCTTACGTGCAAAAAATCAAAGACGGTCAAAACAAGTAAAAACGCAAACATCAGCTAATACAGCAAACGGAACGGATCTGCAGTAATGCAAATCCGTTCCGTTTTTCTTATTCCGCAGACATCATCGGGACAACCCTACTTGTCCATAACGTTCTTTATGTCCTGCAATGTCAGCTGTCCTGTAAGCACGATGACGCTTGTGTCTTCACTGTCAGTGTTAAGCAGGATGTACTGTTTTTTACCGCCCGAAAACTCTTTCATGTATATGCCGGTGCTTTCGCCTTCACCGTTGACGTCCATCAACTTGGTGTAATTCTCCTTGGCGATTATCTGCCGGCATTCTTTTTTCAGGGTGTTGGATGCTGATTTTGTCTCGGAGTTGAGTATTTGGATGTTGTCCAGCTTCGAGGCCACGACCGAGAAGTCCATCCCGTCGCTTTTCATGTCGGGCATCATGCCGAGGAGGGCTTTCGAGACATAAACTGACGTTATGCCCTTTACGTTGCCGAATTTCTTGGTAAACGTTTCCTGTGCTGCAAGGTTTGCCGTGAAAAGTATGGCGGCGGTCAGTATTGATAATAACTTTTTCATTGTTCACCGTTTTTTTGAGAGTTCCATACATTTGTTTATTTTTCTGTTCAGGTCTTCAGTTTTTTGCTGCGCGTATGCCATTTGGTCAAGACCTTTGTTCAGCGTGGCCGAGAACTTTACAATCGCCATTTGCGCCTGTGCCAGTGCGGCCCGTTCTTCAGGCGTTATGCTTGTGCGGTTGTGCAGGTATGCGCCGAACGAAGCCACAACGAGTATGCTGGCCGCTATTCCGCAGGCATGGCGCAGCTTCATCTTTATGCTCCGGGCGGTGTGCCGCCCTGTGCTGTCAGCTTTTTTGCTCCATGCGTCAATCTGCGCGTTGAGCTTACGGTCAAGCCGTTCGGCTGACGGTGTGGCCTTGCAGCCGTGCAAGGTCATGAAGAAGTCTTGTTCGGCTTTCAGGCTGTCGGATACGTCGCCATCCCTGAAGAACTCGGTTATGCGTGCCTCCTCGTCTTCAGATGTTTGGCCGTCGTAATAACGTTCCAAAAGTTTTTCAATATCCTTTGTCGCCATAATTCCTGATGTGGTTAAATTGTTCACGTAATGTCTTTCTTGCCCTGCTAAGCGTCACGCGGATGTTTGTCATGCTAAGCCCTGTGGCCTGTTCAATCTCGCCGTAGTCGAGGTTGTTTACGTCGCGCATGGTTATCAAGAGCCGTTGCTGTTCCGGCAGGCGGGCTATGCACCGGCGCATTATTTCGGCATGGTCTTTAGTCTCTACTTCTCTTTCCATGTCGGCGTGTGCGGCCTGCCGCATTGTCTCGGGGCGGTCAACGTCAAGCGTGGCGTGCCTGCTCCTCAGCCTGTCGTGGCAGATGTGCCTTGTCAGCGTTACGCAGTATGCTTCGGCGTTCTCCATGCTTGGCAGGCTGTCACGCCGTGTCCATAGCCTAAGGAATGCGTCCTGCACAGCATCTTCGGCCTCCTGCTCGTTGCACGTCAGGCTTAGAGCCACGGCATACAGCTTTCCGCTGTATGGCATGAACCGTTGTTTGAACTCTTCGCCTGTCATTGTTTGATATTAGTTGACGAGTGACAAGTAACGAGCAGACAAGTGAATGGCCTTGTTACTCGTCAACTCGTTCCTTGTATCTTCTAAAAACTAATCGTCTTGTCATTGACCAACTGACCGATTTTGTCTTTGGGAATACTTCCAGTGAAGCACACCATCACGCAGTCCTCGTTGTCAGACACGGCTACAACAACCTCCTTCAGTACATCGCCTTCCGCACGGCCAAGTACTTTTACGCGGTCGTCATCTTCGAACACTGTAACAATAGGTTCGTAAGCCGGGTCAAGTTCGGCAGTCGTGTTATTGAACACATCCGACTTCGCCTTGTCGGCGTTCTCTATTATCAGCACGCAACCGTTGTCGATGTCTTTCAACATCTCTCCAAGTTCGTTGTTGCCTGTCTTGCCCATCTGCATGGCAACCATCTCCTTATTGAAGCGTATCACCTGCGCGCCGGTAGACTTCTCTATTTCTTTGATTACTTCATCGGCTGTCTTCGCCGTACCCGTGAGGCAGAAAGCCGCCATCACGATAAATGCTAAAATCTTTTTCATTGTCTTTATCTTTTTTGTTGTTTATAATGTATTCTCAATCATTCCGCGCTACTATTTTCCGTATGTCCTCCTGCGTCAGCTTGCCCTTCAGCCGTATCAGGGTGCAGTCGTCATCGCTTGCCACTACCACGAGCATTTCCCTTATGTATCCTTTTTTCATCCTGCCAAATATCTGCACAGTTTCGCCGTCTTCATCGTTGACGCTTACAAAAGGCTGGTATTTGCATGTGTCAAGCTCGCTTACGCTTTCCATGAACGACCGCCTTGCCTTCTCGCCTCCGTCCTCAACCGTCACTATTGTGCCGCTGCTTATGTGCCCCATAGCCTCGCCGAATGCTTCGTCTTTCAGGCCGGGCAGCAGAGCCATCATCAGTTTGTTGAACCTGATGGTTAACGCCTTGTTGTTAGTCCGTATGTCGCGTATCACCTCGTTGCTCGTCTTGGCCGTGCCCGTTATGCAGAACGCAGCCGCAAACATGATGAGTGCAAATATCCTTTTCATCGCCATCACTTTTTACGTCTTTTTATTATGCAGACGTAACTCGCGACGATTTTGTTACATCAAAAACGCATTTTTTTCAAAAAAAGTGCGGAGCACCATTTCCGCGCTCCGCAACATGCTGTTATTCCCATACAAAATGATATACGAGTATTGGTGTTTCCCAGTCTTCGGGGTCATTGACAACGCACGATTCTGGATAGCCTTTATCGTCAAGCGTCCAATCCAAAGTTGTTGTGCCGATTTTGACTGGCAGATGTTTAGTTCCTTTCCCGAAAATACCGAAATAATAATAATCGATATAAAGCACATTCAAGTCAAGCATCTCCATTATCATTGCACCACCTTTGTTTTCTATTGGCTTGGTTATATTTGTGTTTGTGTACGAGAATTGGCGTGTCCCTTCATAAGGGTCTTCTGTGCTTGTTATATCGCCGTCAGCGTTGTAGCTTATTGTCATTTTGTAATTTTCATTTACTCCTTCTGGATCTTCATCGCAGTTGTAGGCTGTCAGTTGCCCGTCTTCATTATATGTAAGTGTGCTTGTATTTGTCACATCTTCAATGATTATTGCATAGCCTTGGCTGTTTAGCGTGATTTCTCGGTTATTAATGTACGCTTTGTTGCCGTCGGAATAGGTTATTGTGCTGCGCCCCTCTGTGCTTTCAAATGATAAGAGTTTGTCATTATCCCATGCCGGATTATCAAAATGCCACCACATGCCATCTTCATTATCGGTAGCATACATTGTTTTCAACTTTCGCTCGACGGTCGATGGCTTGTGTCCATCATCTTTGTCATCGTTGTGGTCTTTGCGGTCGTCATCATCACTGCACGCAACAAATATCATCATAGCAAGCACTACCAAACTAAAATACTTCAACTTTTTCATGTCTTTTGTTTAATTTTATGCCCCTTATTCCCAAATCAAGGCGATTGATTAATTAAGGTATAGGTATATATACGAAAATAGCGTGGGAACTTTGCCCGTCGCCCGTCCCACACTTTGAGGCCTTCGCATTGCCCTGTACCGTCGAACGGACAACGCAGAAGCCCACGCCGTGTATGTATATACGCATCAATAGCGTTATGCCCGGACGGCATACGCCAATGATGGCTGTATAAATATACACCCATGAGCATCTACTGTTGCCATGTTCTTGACGGTACGGAAAGTTGCGAAGTTTCAGAGTGTCAAGACCAAAGCGCCAAGTAAACGCTTATCTTATATATATGTTCCCCATGCCCTCCGCCAGTGCGGCTTCTGCAAGAGGAACGTTGCAAATATAATGAAAATAAAGTTATGCTGCAAATGTTGTTGACAAAATAATCTTTCAATCTTTCACATATTCAATGTGAAGATATTTTTATATTGTAGAACGGTAAAGAAGCAAAGGATATAGCAAACATCCTTTCATCGCTTAACACATTGATTTACAGCGAATAGAAATCTATTATAAAAATCGGGGATAGAACGGCAAAACCGCTTATTTTCAAGCGTATTACAAAAGACGGCCTTTTGCTGTGCAAAAGACCGTCTTTTACATTGTAAAAGGGCATCTTTTAAAACGCAATTTGCCGTCTTTTAGAAACTCGCCAAAATACTACCTAAAAGAGGGAGCTTGATTATTCTTTTTTATTTAACGTGAGTTCGATATAAGAATAATCCTTCTTTGAAATTAAATAATTTATATGGTTTTGTATTTCAAATAGTCGGTTGGTAACTGTCATTCCGCGCTCCGACGCGGAATGACAGTTACCAACTGATCGCTTGAAGTAAGAATACTATAACATTCTCTTATATCGAACTCACGTTTATTTAACAACAATTGAGGCTCTCGGTAATAGTCATGCCGCACGCCGATGCGGCATCCAGAAAACACCAAGAATATCAAATAACGTTGGTTGCATACACTGGATGCCGCATCGGCGTGCGGCATGACTATTACCGAGAGCCTCAATTGACATTAATTTTATACGATTACTACAATCGTATTTCCACCCGGCTAAACTGCGGATGGCCTCTGTTAAAGACTCGCTTCAGCACATCCTCATTTCCGGAAAGGCCGTGATGTATCGTCAGCGCGCCACTTCGGTTATCCATGCGGCGATGTCCTGCATAACCTCGGGCGACACGGTTTCCTCTATCTGGCCATATTCCGTTGTCAGGCCGGTGGTGCAGTGCTGGAACAGATGGTTAAGTCCGGGGTATTCCTTGATAAGGTTCCGGCTGTTTTCGGGCAGCAGGCAGCGTATGGCCGCAAGGTTGTCGGCGGCTGTCACCTGCACGTCCTTCGAGCCGTTGACAGCCATCACGGGACATTTCACAGCCTTTATGTCGGCTGACGGATCGTAGCCGATGAAATATTTAAGCCACGGCGTGCATATCTCCATCGACTTTGCGAAGTTCTGCACAAGCGGTTCGGGCAGGCTTACGCCCGTTTCTTTCGCTATCTCGCGCACCTTGGCCGCAGGGTCGGCGACTGTGCCCGGCTGCGCCATTACGACGAACATCTTGGCGAGCACCTTGCAATAGTCGTCAGCCATGTTGGCAGGCACACCGCCTTGCATCATTCCGCGGCGGTTCTGCGCCAAGAGTATGCTGTCGCCTCTCACGCCCGGTCCGGCCATGCTCACAATGAAGTCGGCCTTGCCGCGTGCCGCAAGCATGAACGCTATTGCGCCTCCCTCGCTGTGGCCGAGCACTCCCGTGCGGCCGAACTTGCCCGTGCCGCGCGCATAGTCAACGGCGGCCAGTGCGTCCTTCATGTTGTTCTCGGTCGTTCCGTTTGCCGCGTCGCCGGTCGACTTGCCTGCTCCGCGGTCGTCATAGCGCAGCGTAGCGATGCCGTTGCGCGCAAGAAAGTCGGCAATAACAAGGAAAGGCTTATGGTCGAAAATCTCCTCGTCGCGGTTTTGCAGTCCGCTGCCGGTCACCATTACCACCACGGGCACAGTGCCTTTCTTCATGCCGTCGAAGCCAACGGGATATGTCAGCGTACCGCTCAGTGTGGCGTTGTCCGCCGTGTTGGTGAACGTCACCTCCTCCGTTGCATACGGATAAGGCTCTTTAGGAGTCTGCGGACGACGGCGTTCAACCGTTCCGGGCTTCATGTCAAGCGCAAACGACATGCCGCTTTGCGTGAAGGTGCCTTTCAGCATGCCGTCTTTCAGCTCGCCTTCATACGCCGCCATGAGTGCAGGCATGCTGATTTTCACCTTTACTCCGCCGGTCACCGTGATTTCCGCAGGTATGCCTTTTGCGCCTTGGTCGGGGCTGTCCATTGTGCAGGCGAACGCCCCGTCAGCGCCTTTCGTTATGTTGAACACAAGGTTAAGCTGCGTTCCCATAACGTCGAGCTTGCCCGTCCAGCTGCCTTCCACGGTCTGTGCCGCGGCTGAAAACGCCGTTACGAGCGCGAATAAGATAAGGATTGTTTTCTTCATGGATGTAAGTTGTTAGTGGTTTACGTATTGCAAAAGTAACAAATAAACCGCTAACACGTAACATAATGGCGCAAAAAACGTTCCCTTGCACCGTTTCCGGCATGCAAGGGAGCGTTGTCATATCATCCAAATCATGTCATTGCAAGGCTTAGTCGCAGAGTTGTACACTCAACAAAGCCTTTCTGTAAGCCGTTTCATCGTATGAACTTCCGTCATATATCTTGACGGTCTCGTTGCCGTCAACCCATATCGAAGCCATCACGAGAGGGAACTGCAGCACCTTATGAGCGTCTTGCATGAAGTAATATCCCAATCCTGGATACCAGAAAGAAATGGTAACATCATGAGTTCCGCCGTCATAGTTCAAGCCTTTAAGTTCAACAGACATCGGATAGAAATACATATAAGCTACTTGTCCCTGTATGTTGTATATGGCAATCTGGCCTTTTATCTGCAAGTTTCCTGCGTTTTCTATCGCCTCCTTCAAGCCTTTGTGCTGTTCACCGTCTATTTCCTTTGCCAGCACACGTCCCGAAACGCCGTTCAAAACGAAAGACACGGAGTCCCTGCCGGCAAGTGTTGTCGTATAGTTAACGCCTCCTTTAAGACCGTATCCGCTCAAAGAGTCGGTCTTGCTGGTGTTGTTCTTGTCGGTGATTGTGTCGTTGTAGAAATAGACTTTGTTGGCATATAAGCCTGTTCCACCGTAATACGAACCCCTCATTTGGGTGTAATACTGCCTTACAAGCTCCGGGTCAAGGCTGTAACCGTCATCACTATCAAGACAAGAAGTCACCGACATCGCGCCAACACAGCACAAAAGGATAATGAACAGTTTGTTAAATCTTTTCATTGTTTTATTTGTTTATTAATAATTTTGCTACCTATAAAACAATTCATAGGTGAAAAACTTGCATCTGTTGGTAAAATTTTTACTTATTTTAAATGAATATCCGCAAATTCCCTACGTCTTTTTCATCAGTCATAACCGCACAAGGCATTTGTCTTTAACTTCTTAGCGACCGTAGGGAGCGATACCTCCCTTAACTTCTTTAACTTCTAAATGAATGCGAGCTTTACTCACATTCATTTACTCTAACATTATATCCGCTTGCTTTCTCCGCGCAAAAGGTTCATAAACTCCTCGCGTGTCTTGGCCTGGTTGAAAGCTCCCGAAAAGTCGCTCGTCGTCGTTATGGCGTTCTGCTTCTCCACTCCGCGCATCTGCATGCACATGTGTTTCGCCTCGACAACCACCATGACACCGAGCGGTTTCAGCGTTTCCTGTATGCAGTCCTTTATTTGCAGGGTCATGCGTTCCTGCACTTGAAGGCGGTGGCTGTATATGTCAACCACGCGTGCAATCTTGCTAAGCCCTGTGATATACCCGTTGGGGATGTAAGCTACGTGTACCTTTCCGTAGAAAGGAAGCATGTGGTGCTCGCAAAGCGAGAAGAAGTCAATATCCTTGACTATCACCATCTGGCTGTATTTCTCCTCAAAAAGGGCGTCAAGAAGCACCTTGTGGGCGTCCTGACTATAGCCGCGCGTCAGTATCTGCATGGCCTTCGCCACGCGCATAGGTGTCTTCTGCAAGCCTTCGCGGCCTGTGTCTTCGCCTAAAAGGCTGATAATGCTCTTGTAGTGTGATGCAAGGTCGTCAAGACCTTCACGGTATTCCGTTTCAGGATTCATCTTTATTTTATGTTACAAACAAGTATTCCATGCCGCCGGGCGCATGCATTCCAAACATCCGGCGGTAACGATATAATATATAAAGGTGTTAATAAGCCACAGTGATTTTGCCTTTTACGATGCACGCCTGGCGGTAACCCATATCCTTTATTGCCGCCAACACCTCGTTGGCTTCCTGATAAGTGCGGAAGTTTCCCACACGGCATATCCACCGGGGCGAGTAGAAATGCACGTAGACAGGAAGGTCGGGGAACCTCTGCTTGATGGCGTTGCCTATGCTTTCGGCCTTCTGCCTGTCGGCTCTTGAGTTGCCGCCTGAAAACGCCTGCACGCGGTAGCCTGTGATTTTCTTGCCTCCGCGCATCACCTTCTTCGACGTGTCAACTACGGGAAGCTCGCCGCTCTCCGTGCCGGCAGCCTCCGCCTTGTGGTCCGTATTTGTCCTGGCTACGGGCGTTTTGCCTGTCGCAACTTTGTCTGAGGCAGTGTCATGCACGTTCTGCGCAGGCCTCTTGACCGGCTCTTTCTTTGGAGTTGCAGGCTGTATCCTCAAAAGCCGGACGTTGTTTACCAATTCGTCGATTTCCGGACTTTGCGTCACTGTCACCGTTCCCTGCCCGGTGTTCTTAGCCCTTAGTCCGTCAAGAAACGACTGGGCGTCGGCATTCAGGGCGCAACCTGACGCCAAAAGTAATATTACGGCGAATTGTCTCATTGCTTTATTGGTATTATTCTTTATGAAAAAACAATGGAAAAAGACGGGCGGAAACGGCCTTTTGCAAGGCTTGCCGCCGTCTTTTCCCCATCAGTAGGTATTATTTCCAAGCGTTGATTATGCCCATGAAGTCGGTAGCTTTCAATGAAGCTCCGCCTATAAGGCCACCGTCGATGTCGGGCTTTGCAAACAGTTCGGGAGCGTTGCTTGCCTTGCAGCTGCCTCCGTAAAGTATTGTCGTGTCGTCAGCCACTGCCTTTCCGTACCTGTCAGCTATGATGCTGCGGATGTAGGCGTGTATTTCCTCTGCCTGTTCAGCCGTTGCAGTCTTGCCCGTTCCGATTGCCCAGATAGGCTCGTAAGCGATGATTATGTTCTTGAACTCTTCCTCCGTAAGGTTGAACACGCTGCCTTCAAGCTCGGCCTTTACCACCTCGTTCTGCTTGCCTGCTTCCCTTTCCTCAAGGCTTTCGCCGATGCAGAATATCACCTTAAGGCCGTTCTTCAGTGCAAGCAGCACCTTTTCTTTCAGTATTTCAGGAGTTTCAGCGTAGTAGCCGCGACGCTCCGAGTGGCCGAGTATTACGTATTGTGCGCCTGTGCTCTTAACCATTTCAGCCGAAACCTCGCCCGTATATGCGCCCTTTTCCTTGTCTGCGCAGTTCTCTGCGCCAAGTCCAATCACGTCCTGATTGAGGAATTGCGCGATGCTTGCAAGATGGATGAACGGCGTGCAGATTACAACGCCGCAGTTGGGCTTCTCGTTCGTGAGTGTCTCGTTGAGTTCCTTAGCAAGAGCGATGCCGTCTTGCAGGTTCATGTTCATTTTCCAGTTACCTGCTACAATTTTCTTTCTCATTTTCTTTTTGCCTTTTAATAGTTGATATATTCGGTTTGAATGTTCTTTCTTCTTCAGCCACTGCGTGAACTTCCACGTGCGGTCGGCCAATGCGAGGAGCATCAGCGGAAGTATGTACCACAGCAAAATCTTGGATATTCTGCCCGTCACGGTATGTTCGGGCTGGTGTCCGTATTCGGTGTATTCAAGCCATTCCGACTTGTAGTCGAGCTTCGGCAGATCGTTGTGGCTCCACTTCCCTATCACCACTCCGTCCTTCAAGAGCAGCAGTCCGGGATTACTGCGTATGATGGTCTTCAGCGTAATGTCATCGGTATTGTAGAAATTGTATTCCGCCCCGGTAATGTCGCGCCAGTGCGCCACGGCATCTTGCATGCTGGCTGTAAGCGCATAGAATGGGTAGCCGTGGTCAACGCTGTATTCATATATTGCGTCTATCTCACCGAAGTTTGAGTCGCTGGCGTATTCCAAGTGTGGCGCAACCAGAAGGAACACGTACCCCTTACGGCCTATCACGCTGTCGGTAATGTCCTCTCCGCCGTCCATGGTCTGTATGGAGAAGTCGTGGATGGGCGGCACATAGCCCTCGGCGGTCTGCACGGTCTTGCTGTCGATGAACGTCCAGGTGGAGTCAGGGTAGTTGTCGAGCGTGAACTCCTTGCGCTGTCCGTCCTTTTCCATTATGAACGTAGTCTCGAACTGCGGCTGCGGCGCGCCTTCGGGTATTTCCATTCCCTTGCGTATGTCGGCACCGATGTGGTACGGGCGGAAGTCGAAGGGCGGCAAGGTGTACAGGCTCATGCTGCTTGACACGAGGATGAACAGCACCGTATACGTGGTGACTATCCACTGGTTGGAGCGGCTTATGAACCTCGGCATCATCAGCGGACGCCTGTATAGCAGCACCGTAGCCGCCAAAAGGACGACGTTTTTGTAAAAAGTCTCCCAGTTGGTCAGCACCACCGCGTCGCCGAAACATCCGCAGTCCTTTATTGGGTTGTCGATGGCGAGCCACAGGGTTACCGGTGTCATCACGGCCATGAACAGCAACAGCAGGCGCGTAACAAGCCTGCGCCTTATGGCGAAAAGCAGCAGCACGCCGAGGCTGAACTCCAATCCGCCAAGCGCTACGCTCGCCGCCAGCGTCAAACTGTCGGGCACATAGGCCGACAGTCCGATTACTTCAAGATAGTCTTGCAGCTTGTATTGCGTGCCTAACGGGTCGATGGCCTTGACGTAACCAGAAAAGATGAACGTCAGCGCCACCACAAACCGGCACAAGTTGACGGCTACCGCTGTTATGACCTTGCGCCTGCTCATTCTCCGTAAGTAAGCTTGATGACCCCGAACACGGCGTAATTGATGATGTCCATGTAGTTGGCGTCGATGCCTTCCGAGACGAGCGTTGCTCCGCCAAGGTCTTCAATTTCCTTCACACGCTGTATTTTCGTCAGGATGAAGTCGGTATAGCTGCTCACCCGCATCGACCTCCAAGCCTCGTCATAGTCGTGGTTTTTCTTCAGCATCAGTTGCAGCGCAGCCTCAGCCAGCCTGTCATAAAGGCGCAAAGCCTCTTCTGCCGACATGTCAGGCGTATCGACAAACCCCTTGTCAAGCTGTATGAGGCCGATTATTCCATAGTTGACCAACGCCACAAACTCGGGCTTTATGCCTTCACCCACAAGCGTTTCCTTCTTCACTTCGAGGCTGCGTATGCGCTTGGCCTTGATGAACAGCTGGTCAGTCAACGCCGACGGGCGCAGTATCCGCCACGACGGGCCATAGTCGTGCAGCTTTTTCGCGAACAGCGAGCGGCACTCTGCCATCACCGCCCTAAACTGTTCTTCGGTAGTTGAAGCGTCTTTTGACATGTGTTATTATATTACGAGTGCAAAGATAGTGATTTTATGGCAATGTTAAACATATTTAGTAGTTAAAGTAGTTAAAGTAGTTAACGCTCCCTACGGTCGCTAAGTAGTTAAAGTCATTAGCTTTTTCAACAGACAAGCAACGAGGGACAAGCAGACAAGGCATTTGACTTTAACTACTTAGCGACCGTAGGGAGCGTTAACTACTTTAACTACTCTAACTACTAAAAACCTCACTTCTCCTCTTCCATCTTCTTCTTTATGTACTTGATTTTTGCGCACTCAACGTCGAATACTGTCTGTAGCGAGTCGCGCTTCACGCGCATCAGGTTGACCGTGCGCAACTGTTCTTCAGTAGCCGCGCTCTTTTCGCGTAGCGCGTCGACGGTCTTTTTCATTTCCTGGTATTCGCGGTCAACGCGCTGAAGCACCGTGTCCACATTGCTGACAACGAGCTGCGCGCGCTTCAGCTCAACTTCCTGATATAGCTTCAGGGCCTGCTTGCGCGCCTCTATTGCCTCGGGACAGTTCTTGCGCAACGTGTCGATGGTAGCCAGAGCCTTTGCGTAAGCACCGGCATTGAACTCCGTCCGCGCCTGCTCAAGCAGCCCTTCGGCCTTCTTCTCCATATCGTTTCCGCCGCAACCTGTCGTCAACAGCGCGGCACACACGGCCAAAGCCGCAGTAAAAAGCCTTGCTTTCATAATTAAATCGAAGTTTGATGCAAAGATAATGCAAACCGAGCGCAATGCAAAAGAAAAGTGAGAGAAACAAACTTTTCTTTTCATTGCCGAGGCGCCGCTTATCTTATCTAAAGATAATGCAAACCGGGCGCAATGCAAAAGAAAAGTGAGAGAAACAAACTTTTCTTTTCATTGCCGAGGTGCAGCTTATCTTATCTAAAGATAATGCAAACCGGGCGCAATGCAAAAGAAAAGTGAGAGAAACAAACTTTTCTTTTCATTGCCGAGGTGCAGCTTATCTTATCTAAAGGTACAAAAACATCTGAAAACAAATAAATCGGCGCATATTTTTCAGCAGGAAAAGCCTCCCGGCACAACGCCTCCCGGCCACCCATATAACGCGCTGGTACTCAATGCGTTGCAAAAGGCCGTCTTTTAGGCTGCAAAAGATGGCCTTTTACACGCTAAAAGGTGGCCTTTTGCATTCCAATTTGCCGCCTTTTGAATTAAGAATTAAGAGTTAAGAATTAAGAAAGCATGATTTGCCGGATGTTCACAGGATATTTGACAAATCATGCTTTCTTAATTCTTAACTCTTAATTCTTAATTTACCAGCCCTTCGGCGGCCAAAAGCGATTTTCTTAACTCTTAATTCTTAATTCTTAATTAATTAACGTAAATTTGCAGCCGCTTTAATTTTTCATTACAATGAGGATGCTTTCAGACGCCGAACTGGCTCAACTTCTTGATAAAGACATATTCCATAACATATCCGACGCTGCCGACACGCTCGGCCTTGAGTGCTATGTAGTGGGCGGATACGTGCGCGACCTGTTTCTCGAACGCCCGTCAAACGACATCGACGTGGTTGTAGTAGGCAGCGGCATAAGCATCGCAGAAGCTCTGAAAAAACGGCTCGGCAAGCGCGCGCGGCTGTCGGTGTTCCGTAATTTCGGCACCGCGCAGGTCAAGTTCGGCGGCCTCGAGGTGGAGTTTGTGGGCGCACGCAAGGAGAGCTACAGCCACGATTCGCGCAAGCCTATAGTAGAAGACGGCACATTGGAAGACGACCAGAACCGCCGCGACTTCACCATAAACGCACTCGCGGTGTGCCTCAACAAGGCGCACTTCGGCGAACTGGTAGACCCTTTCGACGGCCTTGCCGACCTTGAAGACGGCATAATACGCACGCCGCTCGACCCCGACATAACCTTCTCTGACGACCCTCTGCGCATGCTGCGGTGCGTCCGCTTCGCCGCACAGCTTAACTTCTTCATTGAAGACGAGACGTTTGACGCACTGACGCGCAACGCCGACCGCATACAGATAATCAGCGGAGAGCGCATACAGGAGGAGCTAAACAAAATCATGATGACCGCCGCGCCGAGCAAGGGTTTTGTCGACCTGTACCGCTGCGGACTGCTGCCGCGACTGCTGCCCGAGCTTACCGCCCTCGACATCGTTGAGACCCGCAACGGCCGGGCGCACAAAAACAACTTCTACCACACGCTTGAAGTGCTCGACAACGTCAGCCGCAAGTCGGACAACCTGTGGCTGCGCTGGGCGGCACTGCTGCACGACATAGGCAAGCCCAAGACCAAACGGTGGAACAACGCGCAGGGATGGACGTTCCACAACCACAACTTCGTGGGCGCGAAAATGGTGCCCGACATCTTCCGCAGGCTAAAGCTGCCGATGGACGCGAAGATGAAATACGTGAGCAAACTTGTAGACTTGCACATGCGCCCAATCGTAATAGCCGACGAAGTGGTGACCGACAGCGCCGTGCGACGCCTGCTCAACGACGCCGGAGACGACATAGACGACCTCATGACCCTGTGCGAGGCCGACATAACCAGCAAGAACGAAGTGCGCAAGAAGCGGTTTCTCGAGAACTTCCGCATAGTCCGCTCCAAGCTGCATGACCTGAAGGAGAAGGACTACAAGCGGCTGCTTCAACCCTGCATCGACGGCACCGAGATAATGGAAATGTTCCATTTGCAGCCCTCGCGCGAAGTGGGCGAACTGAAAAAGGCGCTCAAAGACGCCGTGCTCGACAACCGCGTGCCCAACGAACGCGAACCGCTTATGGCCTTGCTCATGGAAAAAGCCAAGGAAATGGGATTGGTAAAAGAATAACAACAACAAACGGAAGCCATGTGCATGGCTTCCGTTCTTATTTTGAAAAACGCTCAATCCAGCTCCTTGTCGAGCGTTTTGTAAAACTCGTCGGTCTCTCCCTTGAAGCATTTTATCACCTTTCTTTTCGGCGAAATAAGCACTTTATAGGGATAGCCCGTTACGCCGTAACGTTCTTCCGTTATGCCGTCGGGCGAAAAAACGTGCAGCCAAGGAACGTTGTTCTTAGCCACCGCCGCCTTCCATTTGTCTTCCTTGTCGTAGCAGGCAATACCGACAATCTCCAATCTGTCCCTGTATTTGTAGTATTCTTTCATCTTGGGAAATCCCTTGATGCACCATGAGCACCAAGACCCCCAGAAGTCCACAACGATGTACTTTCCCTTGCCAAACAAGGAGGCCAGGTTGAAGTCGTTGCCGTTGATGTCTTTCAGTGTAAAGTCGGGCGCACGCTTGCCCTCTTCTATCTCAAGTTTCGCCTGTTTCGCCGCCGCAATCTCTTTCTGCACACGTGTGAAAAGCTCTTCTATGCCGTCAAGATAGTCCTTGAAGCGGCCGTTGCGCACATCGGGCGACAGTCTGTTGATTACCTGCGGTATCTCCTTGTAGTCAAGCGAGAACAGCATTGTGGCCGTAACCTCGTCGTCAAGGTGCTGCATTATGTACGGACGCAGGGCTTCGCGCTTCCTGTTGTTGATGTCTCTCTGCGCCGAGTTCCTTGCGGCTTTCAGCCGACTTTCGTCCTGTCCTTGTGCAACGCCGTTGCGGTATTTGTCCGACGCGGCCTTCGACTCCATCAAAAAAGGCCGCTCCATGAGCCTTACGCTGTCAAGTTTTTTGTAGAACGCCGTTCCCTTGAGCGCCCATCCGGCCTCAAAATCGGACGTTCCCACGACCTCGACGCTCTCATTTGGCACGAAGAAGAAAAACGACTCGTTGCCATTTGATTGTACCTTCAGCGACGCTGTCACGGCATAGTCGATACTACATGAGTACGTAAAGCCGCCGCTGCCATCAACGGGCACCCTGGCCTCGGTTATCTTACGCTCCGGGGTATGGCACACATATTCAATCTGTAGCGTGTCGTTCGCCACGTCGGTAAGGCGTCCGCTGATTGTGAAATTGTCGGCAAAAGCGCCCATACAGAACACCGCAAAAAGCGCGGAAATAATAGTTTGTTTCATGTTTTCAGTCTTATAAGGTTATCGTCGACACGGAGTCATGCCAAGGCGACAGTCCGCCGCCAGGCCAGCTTCCACTCTTATAACTAACAAAGTTAGGTATTTATCACTGAAAAACAAAGCCGGCGTTGTACGTTTAACAAACCTTTAACATATCCGCAGGCCACACCGCGCACCATAACAAAACGTTAGCGTAACGGCAGTTGTTGCTTACTTATTGGTTTTCCTTGACGCATTGAGACCGCGTTATTCCGAAAAATAAAAATCAGAGGACGAAATATCGCATTCTCATGCGTGCAAAAATAAAATGTTCAATATCAGCAGTTTATGCCTAAAAAGTCGCTTGGTGTGCAATGACTGACGGCTGAAAACAGCCCTGAAAAGCCTTGTTTAGGGTGAAAAAGACCGTAAAAACAATGGTTTTTGACGGCAAAAAGCAATATAAAAGACGGCCTTTCGGGATGCAAAAGGCCGTCTTTTACATTCCCAAAGGCCGTCAATGGCGTTGCGTCAGGTCATGTTCCAAGGCGCAACAGACCGTTTCCGCCGCTTTGCTTCATCTGGTTTGACCGTTCAAACGTACATTTCCGCTTTGACGTTTTGTCGATTTCATGCGTCTATATGCAACATTATGCACGTTTACCCAATCACATTTTATTGCATACATAGCCGTTGAGCGGAAGCACAATCACAGCATAGCCACAGCCTTGCGTATGCTTTCCAAACGCTGTGCAAGCGTCTTGTTCTCTCGTGCTGTACGCATGTTGTAGTCAAGCTGTATGCGCATAAGCATGTCAGAACTTACCCCCAACGCCGCCTCAAACAACAAGGCGGTTGTCGTAGATAGCGGACGGCGGCAGTTAAGAATGTCATTGAGCATCTTGTACGACATCCCCATTTGTTCCGCCAATGCGCTTTGCTTTATGTTGCGGTATTCAATTTCTTCCTTTAATATCTCTCCCGGATGTATCGGTCGTTGGCAAACATATTTCTCCATAGCATTAATTGTCATTTGTAATGGTTCGACAGTTCGATTATATTACACACTGTTACAACGGTTTCGGCAGCCATTTGCGTCACCGTAAACTCTATCCTGTATTGGTCGTTAACCCTTATTGACGAAACACCGGCCTTGTCTCCTTTCAATACTTCATAGTGCAAAGCCTTGTAAGGATATAGCTCTTCCACGCATGTTGCCTGTTCAAGCATTTTAATTCTTGCTTGGTATCTTGCTATTATATGCGGCTGAAACCTATGTTTCTTGTCCGTAGACTTGCCGTTTTCGTACAATTGACGCAGGTATTCCTTCTCAAATGTTATTTCCATAATAAGGGAACTGTGTGCGCAAAGATAGTAATTATATTCAAATCCACAAATAAAGTGGATAAAATATACCGTTATTTTTCCTTAACCACCATCCTTTTCCCATCATAACGGAACGTCGCTATGCCCATGTCGTTAAGTGCTTCTACGGCCTGTCGCAGCGTTACGGTGCGCGGAATGTTGAAGTGTACGCGCACGTCCAACGGCTTACGCGACAGGAAACTGACGCTTACGTTATACCATGCGCCTATTTCCGCCATCACGTCTTCAAGCCTTGCGTCGTCAAAACTGAACATGCCGTGACTCCATCCGGCTGCTGCCTGCGTGTCAACAGCCGTCACTTTCAGCCCCTGCCTGCCGTCAAACATGGCCCGTTGGCCGGGTTTCAGCGTCTCCGGACGTACTCCGCCACCGGCGCTCACCTGCACTTTGCCGCTGTAAAGCGTCACAGAGCCGTGTGTGCCGGGATAGGTACTGACATCAAAAACAGTGCCGAGCACACGCGCATCAAGGCCGTCGGCATGGACGGTGAACGGCTTTGCAGCGTCATGTTTCACCTCGAAACGCGCCTTGCCGGTGAGTTTCACTTCCCTTGTCTGTAATCCGTCGAAACTCCGGGGATACTCAATGCGCGAGCTTGCGCCGAGCAACACGCGCGTGCCGTCGGGCAAAACGGCCTGCAAGGTGGTGGCGGCAGGGGTACTGATGATGGCGTTGCCGCCCTTCACCGTCTGCTCGACGTGCTGCGGAACGTCCATTGCCGTAAACGTTTCAAGACCCTCTGCCACGTCCCTAAGCCGCTGCCAAGGCATCACGAGCACAACCACAGCCACGGCGGCAGCCGCCGCCAGTGCCCATATTGCGGCCTTGCGGCTGCGCCGTCGGCGGATATCCGTGCGGTGCTTTGCCTCAAACGCCGCCCATGCCGACTGCGTTTCGTCGGCCGACGGCAAGTCGCCTGTGGCCTCGCCGAGGGCGTAGAGCAGCCTCATGTCGTCCTCGCTGAAGTCTGTATCTTGATGTTTCCTGTTGTCGTCCATGGTCAATCCTCCTGTATTTTTATTTCTTCGCGCATCATGCGCAGTGCTTTCCGTATATGCTTTTTCACTGTTTCAGGGCTTATTCCGAGGCGTGCGGCGGTCTGGCTGTACGTGTTGTGCTCGTAGTAACACAACCGTATGACTGTCCGTGTAGGCTCTTCCAACCGTCCGGCAACAGCCTCCACCTGCCTCAACAGCCGCTCGCGCTCCACCATGTCTGCCTCTGTCGCCATGCGACAGGACTCCGCCATCAGTGCCGCATGGCGGCTTTCCACGCCCCGGTGCTTCAATCTGTTCAGGCAAGCGTTGTACACACAGGTGCGCAACCATGTGCCCTGGCGTGCCGTGTCGATGCCGCCGAAGTTGCGCCATGCTGTCTCCATCACGTCGGAAACCACGTCGCGCCCCTCCTCATCGTCGCCTGTCAGCTGCACGGCAAGCCTCACCAGGCGTGGATAATGCTCGCAGAACATGCGGCGGAACAGCTCTATCTTGTTTTCTTCGTTGTCCATTCGTTTGTTTTTGGCTAATTCTTCACTGCAAAATTAGCCATTATCTGCGTAACGGCGGCACTACATTCGCTGTTTCTCGCTTTGTCCGGCGCCTTTTCCGCGGTACTTGCTCTTCGTGGCGTTAAACGTGTACGTTAGGCTTAGTTCAATCCGCCGGTAGTCGCGGTAGTTGTCGCTCGACGAATAAGTGCGGTCGCCGTAGGCCGTGAAAGGATAAACGCGGGTGTCGAATATGTCCTTGACATCAAGCGCAACCTTCAATGACTTGTCCTTCAGGAACGTCTTTGCCACGCGGAAGTCGACGTAGCCCACAGGGCGAGTGATGGCGTAGCTCTGCCTTGAATAGAACGTGTAAGTGCCGTACAGCTTGACAAACCAGCCGTGGTTGAACGTGAAGTAGTTGGCAAGTTCCAAGGTTATGTCAGGCTCGTTCCAGTGTTTCGTTATGCCGATTGACGTTGCATCGGCGTCATACCAGCTGATGTCAGCCTCGAAGTTGGGCTGCCAGAAACCTATTTTCGGCGTAAGCGACAGTGCAACCCCATACTGCTGCGTGTGCGGAATGCTTGCCATCGTCTGCAACATCACGCCCGGATGGGTGTCGTCATTGTACGGTTTGTAGTACGTTGTGTACATGTTTTTCGTGTAATCGTAGAACAGACTGAGGTTAATCCACTTCCATCCGCCGAACAGCGAGACGTAGTTGTGCTTCTGCGGAACGAGGTTCGGGTCGCCGTTCGCGTACATGTACTTGCTTGAATAGCTTGTTGCGCTCGACAGCATGCGGTAAGACGGGTTCAATTTCATCAGCCTGTAAGCCAGCGAAAGGACAAAGTCGCCATGCTGGTAATCGACCGACAGGGACGGCAGAAGGTCGTCGTAAGTGGGGCTTTGCTCGCTGTTGAATACGCCGGCCTCGAAGTATTTGGTGCGCTGATGCTCGTAACGGAGGCCCGCCTGGAGGCTGAACCGCCCGAGGGTGATGCCGTAATCGGCAAAGACCGAGTAGTAATCCTGGCGCAGATGGTCGTCGGCGTCGGCGGAAAAGCCGCTCTGCGTGAAGCGGTCGCGCCTGTCGGTAAAGGTCTCTTCGGTGCCGACTGACAGCTGTCCCTTGCCTATCTGGCGTGACAGCACGAGCTTTACGGCGTACAGCCGGTTGCTTACGTCGTTTATTGACGAGGCATCAACCACGCCGTCATACATAACTTTCTGCCCCGTATGCCGGTCAGACGTATAATAGTCGGCGTTGAAGTCGACGCCCCAGGAACCGAACGTGGCGTTGTAATATGCGTTGACGGAGTGACTCCAATCGGCTGTCATGTCAGAGGACGACACAGAGTTAAGCTCTTCAACGAGACTACCGTCGCGGCATACCACGGTATTGCCCGTGCGCCGCGAGCGTGCCTTGCCGAACAGTTTGCCGGGAACATAGCGCACGCCGAACGACTGGTGCGCGTCAGGCTCATAGTTGAAGCCTATTTCGCCGCGAAAGTTGGCACTGCGGTCAGTGCCCGAGTTGTGTATGGAGGTGCGCCACGTGGAGCGCGTCCACATGGCAGTAGTGGTTGACGAGGAGCTGTAATCGTTGTCCTCGAAGAAGTATCCGCGCATGAAGATGTCAAGTCCGCCGGTGCGATAGTTAAGCGACACGCCTTGGTTCCCATGCCCGTTGCGCCCCTGCGACCACAGTGCTGTGGCCTGTCCGCTAAGCCCTTGCCCCTGCCTCCGCTTCGTCTTGAGGCGTATTACCGCGCCGGTTTCCGACGAATAACGCGCTCCGGGGTTCATGATTATCTCTGCGGAAAGTATCTCGTCGGCCTGAAGCTGCTTCAGTTCTGCGGCATCGCGCACCTTACGGCTGTTGATATAGACCTCCGCCGAGCCGCGACCGATGACGCTGTAGCTGCCGTCCTCGCCGCTGACAAGGGGCAGGCTGGCTATCATGTCGTCAGCCGAACCCATCTGTGCAAGCGGCGAACCGGCCACGTTAGCCACCAAAGTAGAGCCGCGCCGCTCAACCATGGGGCGGTTGTTGGTGACGGTTACGCCCTTGAGCAGCCGCGAATCGCCGTGCAACACGATGTCGTTTGTCTGCCGACAGTCCGTAAGAACCGTCTTAAAACCCACGAACGACACCTTGAGCAGGCACCGCTCGCGCGGCATTGAGGGAAAAGCGAACGAGCCGTCGGCCTCGGTAACGCAGCCGCTTATATAAGAAGTATCGCGCGCGGAAAGCATTATCACGTTGGCGAAGCCCATCGGGCGGCCCTTGTCATCAGTCACACGGCCCGTCACTCCGGTGCTTTTCGCGCCGTCACGGCTGTACTGCACCACGAAGTAAGCCTGCCTCTCGATAAACGAGAAAGGCTTTCCGGCAAGCACGGCGGCTATGGCTTCGGCCTGCGTCTTGTCCTTTATCGTGGCCGTTACGCGGTAACGCCCGGTCTCGCTGTAAGTAAAGAGGATGCTCTTGCCGCCTGCCTGCTCTATCTTTTTCAGGGCTTCAGGCAGTGGCTCATCGGCCAGTGTCAGCGTAACGAGGCCGTTGCCGCCTGCCGCACAGGCAGGTGCGGCGAGGCAGAGCAGCATGGCCAACGCCGAGGCAAGATGTTTGATGTAAGTTGGAAAGTTGTTCATTGATATGTTGTTTGTTTTTACTTACTATACAACTTAAGTCCTTATTCGGGTACGGTGAACGTCGTTTTTTGTCGTTTTTTAACGTCTCAGTCAAGCGGTTGGCCGTCGTTGCAACGGTTACCGAGGCTTTTGGGAATTAAGACAAGTTAACCAAAACGGCGGCTTAAAATGTTAATTAACAATCGCGAAAAGACTTGTCTTTGCAGCATAAGCGGACTTTGGCACGGAAAAGTAGCGAAAAACGCCAAATTTCTATATATCTGTAAGTCAGCAAGTTACGGCAAAATGCGCCACAAACAGCGTTTTCCGTCCATGCAAAAGGCCATGAATCGCGCTGCAAAAGATGGCCTTTTACAACGCGGAAGACCGTCTTTTGCAGAGCAAAAAGCCATGTTTTGCAGCGCAAACAGTGGTCTTTTGATGTGAGAACAACCGTCTTTCACCAAACAAAAGTTATCCTTCCGAGCTGTTAACGGACACAACACGAATGGAATTTTGCAGTTTGCCGGAACTCGATTGTTAAACAGCGAAACCGAAATATTAAATATTGCAAACGCCGAAGCATGACACCCCATAGTGGCGGCAGGCATGTCCGATTAGTCGGCAAAACACCTGTCCGTTTTTCCCCGGCCAACCCTCAAAACCCTTTTAGACACACGATTACCACACAAAATAAAGTTAAAACACGATAATTATCATTTAGACCTGCTACAAAATACAATTATAATATGTACATTTGCACTCCGAAAACCGGACGGACAAAAATAGTTTTCACTATCAAGACCGTTCATGACACCGGCATTTACAAGAAAATCTCAAAATAGTTTCAATAAATAGGTATGAAAAAGAACAATTTTCTATTGCTCGCAACGGCTGCCGTGATGCTTGCATCGTGCGGCGGCAAGCAAGGTGGAAGCGGCGACAACGAGTACGCCGTGAGGACAATCGAAACCCAAAACGCCGAACTGCAGACCACTTACCCGGCCACAATCCGTGGTGTGCAGGACGTTGAGATTCGTCCGATGGTTTCAGGATTTATCACGAAGATGTATGTCAAGGAAGGACAGACTGTAAAGAAAGGACAAGTACTGTTCGAAATCAACAAGGTAACTTATGAAGCGGCGGTGCGCCAGGCAAAGGCTGCCGTCAACTCTGCCGAAGCTCAGCTCAACACATCAAAGCTGACTTACGAGAACAACCAGAAGCTGTTTGCCAACAACGTAATCGGTACTTACGAGCTGCAATCGTCGAAAAACAGCTACGAGAACGCACAGGCCGCGCTGGCACAGGCCAAGGCCAACTACGTGTCGGCAAAGCAGAACTTGGACTTCTGCTATGTAACCAGCCCGTCTGACGGCGTTGTGGGCGACCTGCCCTACCGCGTTGGAGCACTCGTGAGCGCGTCGAGCGCACAGGCGCTGACCACCGTGTCGGACATCAACACGATGCAGGTGTACTTCTCAATGACCGAGAAAGACATGCTCGACATGACAAAAGAAAAGGGCGGACTTCACGCAGCAATAAGCGAATACCCGGCTGTCAAGCTGCAGCTGGCCGACGGGACGACCTACAACCACGACGGAAAAGTGGCTGCCGTAAGCGGTGTCATCGACCAGTCTACCGGCTCGGTATCGATGCGCGCAGACTTCCCCAACCCTGAGCACCTGCTAAAGAGCGGCGGCTCGGGCTACATTATCGTGCCGCACGTAAGCACAGGCGTCATTGTATTGCCGCAAGACGCAGTGGTACAGGTTCAGGACCGTTATTTCGTTTACGTAGTAGGAAAGGACAACAAGGTTAAATACACCAATGTGAACGTCAACCCCAACAACGACGGAAAGAGCTACATTATAGAAAGCGGACTGAAGGCCGGCGACCGTATCGTAGTGAAGGGCGTTACAACCCTTAAGGACGGCATGCAGATAACGCCGATAACAGAGGCGCAGTATCAGGAAAAGCTGAAGAAAACCAGCCAGATGGGCGCAAGCCAGAACGACCTGAACAAGCTCAAGGAAAACTTGACAAAATAGTTTTTTACAAGGAACAAGCAGACGAGTAACAAGCAGACAAGTCATGTACAGGCTCTGTCTGTCATGTTGCCTGAGTACAAAGCAAATTCCCTTGTCTGCTCGTCTCTGGTTAACTTGTCAACTTAAAAGATAAAACAATGAGATTAGACAACTTCATAAAGCGCCCGGTGCTGTCAACGGTGATATCCATCCTGACGGTCATCCTGGGTCTTATCGGATTGGTGTCGCTGCCAATGGAGCAATATCCTGACGTTGCGCCGCCAACCGTCAGCGTGAGCGCGAACTATCAGGGAGCCAACGCGCAAACAGTGTTGAACTCGGTCATCGTGCCTTTGGAAGAGCAAATCAACGGTGTGGAAGGCATGACCTACATGACATCCACCGCAACGAACGAAGGCTCGGGCCGTATCACGGTGTTCTTCAAACAAGGAATGAACGCCGACATGTGCCCAGGTGAACGTGCAGAACCGCGTATCGCAAGCATCCGCACTTCTTCCGGCGGAAGTTACCAGAGCCGGTGTCACCGTGCAGAAGCGACAGACCTCTACGGTGCTCCTTATGTCAATCGTCGGCGACCCGGAGCGCTACGACGAGAAATTCTTGCAGAACTACGCCGACATCAACATCATTCCGGCACTTAAACGTGTCAACGGTGTGGGCGACTGTGAGGTTATGGGTGCAAAGACGTACTCAATGCGTATCTGGCTCGACCCCATCAAGATGAAGAACTACGGCCTTATGCCGTCTGACATCTCTAATGTGCTCTCACAGCAGAACATCGAGGCCGCTCCGGGTAAGTTCGGCGAGCAGAGCGACAACCAGTACGAGTACACCATAAAGTACCGTGGTCGTCTGCAAACTCCGACGGAGTTCGAGAACATGGTCATATCAAGCGACGCCAACGGCAACACAATCCGCGTGAAGGACGTTGCCCGCGTAGAGCTTGGCGGACTTTATTACAGCGTTACGTCAAAGGTTGACGGCAAGCCCGCCGTCATGATGATGGTTACGCAAACGGCAGGTTCTAACGCTACGCAGATAGTCAACGACATTAAAAAAGTTATCGACCAGCAGCGCGAACTGTTGCCTCCGGGCGTGGAAATCAAGTACATGCAGGACGTGACGGAGTTCCTTTACGCGTCAATCGACAACCTTGTACACACCCTCTTTGAGGCGTTCGTGCTGGTGTTCATCGTCGTATTCATCTTCTTGCAGGACTTCCGCTCGACGCTCATACCGCTTATCGCGGTGCCGGTGTCACTTGTCGGTACGTTCTTCTTCCTTTATGTGTTCGGCTTCTCGCTCAACCTGCTTACGCTCTCGGCGTTAGTCTTGGCAATCGCGATAGTCGTCGATGACGCCATAGTGGTCGTCGAGGCCGTCCATGCGAAGCTCGACTTGGGCTATAAGTCGGCACGCCAGGCCTCAATCGACGCGATGAATGAAATCTCCGGAGCTATTATCTCCATTACGCTCGTGATGTCGGCCGTGTTCATCCCTGTGTCGTTCATCGGCGGAACGTCGGGAACGTTCTACAAGGAGTTCGGTATTACGATGGCTATCTCAATCGTCATCTCGGCTATCAATGCGTTGACGTTGTCTCCTGCGTTGTGTGCAATCCTTCTGAAACCGAAGAATGAGGACGGCTCTGCACGCAAGATGTCGCTGCTCGACCGCTTCTGCGCCGCATTCAACGGGGCTTACGGCAAGGTGCAGGACAAATACACGAAGAGCGTCCGCAAGATTGTTGAGAAACCGGCTATCCCAATCGTTTCCGTACTTGTCGGCATAGCAGCCCTCGTGTTTACGGCTATGAACACCAGAACAGGCCTTGTTCCTGACGAGGATACGGGTACGGTGTTCTGTACGGTTTCAACCGCTCCAGGTACATCTCTTACCAAGACCAACGAAGTTATGGACCAAGTAGACTCCATGCTTGCCACCAACCCGGCAATCGAGAACCGTCTGCGCATCACCGGTTACAACTTCATCTCCGGCCAAGGTACCAACCAAGGAACGTTCGTCATCAAGCTCAAGTCGTTTGAGGCACGTGACAAGGAAGAAGGATTCATGAAGTATTTTGACGTACACAGCATGGGTTCGAAGATGGTTCTCGCCATGATTTACAAACAGACGGCAGCCATCAAGGGCGCACAGATACTGGCGTTCCAGCCGCCTATGGTGCAAGGTTTCTCGGCAACCAACGGTTTGACATTCTCAATGCTTGACCGTACCGGTGGCGATGTCAACAACTTCTTCAACATAACACAGAACTTCCTGGCGGAGTTGAACAAGCGTCCCGAGATTGCAACGGCCATGACTTCGTACAACTCACAGTACCCACAGTACCAAATCGACGTAAATGTAGAGAAGTGCAAGCAGAGCGGCATCGACCCGAGCACCGTGCTTACGGCAATGCAGGGATATTATGGTGGTCTGTATGCGTCGAACTTCAACTCGTTCGGTAAGCTCTACCGTGTCATGATTCAGGCTGACCCGAAGATGCGAGAGAACCTGAACAGCATGAACAACATTTATGTAAGGACAAGCAGCGGCATGGCTCCAATCAACGAGTTCGTGACGATGACAAAGGTCTACGGTCCACAGGAAATCGCACGTTTCAACCTGTTCACGTCAATCGACATCAACGCCACCGCAGCCGACGGCTACTCTTCGGGTGACGCCATACGCGCCGTTGAGGAAGTGGCAAGCACCACATTGCCGACAGGTTTCGGTTACGAGTTCTCCGGTCTGACACGTTCAGAGCAGGAATCAAGCAGTTCCACGATGATTATCTTCGTGCTCTGTCTTACCTTCGTGTACCTGATTTTGAGTGCGCAGTACGAGAGTTATCTCGTACCTCTGTCAGTCATATTGTCAATTCCGTTCGGTATCGCCGGCGCGTTCATATTCACAGACCTGTTTGGAAAGCAGAACGACATCTACATGCAGATTGCGTTCATCATGCTTATCGGACTTTTGGCCAAGAACGCCATCCTTATCGTGCAGTTCGCCCTCGAGCGAAGAAGAACAGGTATGGCACTCTCATGGGCGTCAGTGCTTGGTGCCCAAGCCCGTCTGCGACCGATTTTGATGACTTCTTTGGCGATGATTATCGGTCTTATGCCGTTGCTCCGGCCTACAGGTGTGGGATACAACGGTAACATGACTCTCGGCGCTGCCGCAATCGGCGGTATGCTCATTGGTATGATTTGCCAGCTCCTGGTGGTTCCGGTGCTCTTCTACATATTCCAATACTTGCAGGAGAAGGTTAAGCCGCTTGAGTTCGACGACGACAACGCAACCGTTGACACCGAGCTGTTGCAGTACACCCGTCCGGTAGAAAACAAGAAAAATGACAAATAAGATGAAAAGAAATAATATTTTGATACTCGTTTCCGCCGCTGCTCTTATGAGCGGCTGCGGAATCTACGGCAAGTATGAGCGCCCGGAGGTGAACGCCACAGGATTGGTGCGCGACGTGACATCAACCACCGACACGCTGGCGGTAACCGACACTACGAGCTTCGGCAACCTGCCTTGGCGCAGCGTTTTCACCGACCCGCAACTGCAGGCACTGATCGAACAGGGACTTGAACACAATACCGACCTGCTCAACGCCGCCCTCAATGTGAAGATGGTTGAGGCACAACTCACGGCGGCCAAACTGGCATTCGTTCCTTCGTTCACGTTCTCTCCGCAAGGAACCATCTCCTCATGGGACGGAAGCAAGGCTACGAAAACATACTCATTGCCAATCAATGCCAGCTGGAGCATCGACCTCTTCGGCAACCTTCTGAACCAGAAGCGCAGCGCGCAGATGGCCCTCTTGGCTACAAAGGACTACCAGCTTGTAGTAAAGACCAACCTCATCGCAAACATTGCGAACGCCTATTACACGCTGCTGATGCTCGACAAGCAGCTTGAAATAGTTGACAACATGACCCAGCTGACCAAGGAGACATGGGACATGATGAAGTTGCAGAAGGAACTCAACAACGCAAAAGAGACCAGCGTACAGAGCGCCGAGGCCAATTACTACTCGGTATTGGCGCAGGCTGCCGACTTGAAACGCCAAATCCGCGAGACCGAGAACTCGCTCTCGCTGCTCTTGGGACAGCAGGCACAGACCATTGCACGAGGCAAAATCGAGAACCAGTCGCTGCCTACGGAATTCAGCACGGGCATTGCCATACAGATGCTCAACAACCGTCCTGACGTACACTATGCAGAGATGACCCTCGCCCAGTGCTTCTACGACACGCAGGCTGCACGCTCGAAGTTCTATCCGAACATAACCATCAGCGGCTCCGGCGCGTTCACCAACAGTTCAGGCATGGGCATTGTGAACCCAGGTAAGTGGTTGCTTAGCGCAATAGGAAGCCTCGTCCAGCCGATATTCCAGAACGGACAGCTTGTTGCGCAGCTTAAGGTTGCCAAGGCAACGCAGGAACAGGCCTACAACACTTGGCAGAACGCCGTGCTCTCGGCAGGTTCTGAAGTAAGCAACGCCCTCGTGCTCTACAACTCGTCTGACGAAAAGAGCAAGCTTGAGGCAAAGCAGGTTGAAAGCCTGACAAAGAACGTCCAGTATACCAAAGACCTCTTCAATATGGGCGGCAGCACATACCTTGAAGTTATCACGGCGCAGCAGTCGCTGCTCAATGCCGAGCTGTCAAAGGTACAGGACGACTTCTACAAGATGCAGGCTGTCGTAAACCTCTATTACGCCCTTGGCGGAGGAAGAGAGTAAAGTGTAGGGTTGTGCGGTTATGAGGTCATAAGGTTATACGGTAAAAGCCGGAAAACCGTTATGACCTCACAACAACTCAAACCGTATAACCGTAAAACCCACAACCTTATAACCGATTAAAATTAAACAATATGATAAGTCCAAAAGCAGAAATAGACCCGAAGGCGAAAATCGGGAAAAACGTTACGATTTATCCTTTCGCCTACATCGAGGGCGACGTTGAGATTGGCGACGACTGCGTCATCTATCCCTACGTCAGCATAATGAACGGCACACGCATGGGACGCGGCAACACTGTGTACCAGAACACCGTGCTCGCTGCCATTCCGCAAGACTTCAACTTCAAGGGCGACAACTCCACGCTTATTATCGGCGACAACAACATCATACGTGAAAACGTGGTAGTCAACCGCGCAACATTCAGCGACGGAAAAACCGTAATAGGCAACCACAACGTGTTGATGGAAGGTGTACACGTATCGCACGACACAAAGATTTCCGACAACTGCGTGTTCGGCTACGGAACAAAAATAGCCGGCGACTGCGATATTGAGAACGATGTGATTTTCTCGTCGAACGTTATCGCCAACGCAGGCGTGCGTGTAGGCCGAGGTTCCATGATACAGGGAGGCTGCCGCCTGAGCCGCGACGTGCCACCTTACATCATCGCTGCCGACAACCCCGTCAAGTATGGAGGCGTCAACGCTACGATACTTGACATCCACAATGTCAGCAACAAGGTGCAGGACCACATCGCCAACGCCTACCGCCTTGTGTTCCACGGACAGACAAGCGTGTTCGACGCCGTGCGCCAGATACGCGAGCAGGTGCCCGACGGGCCGGAAGTGCGCCACATAATCGAGTTTATCGACGCGACAAAGCTCGGTCTGATAAGCAAGATGTGGTAATAACAAGAACAAAAATCCGTTTCCAAAAAGGAAGCGGATTTTTTGTTTTTGTGATTTTCTTGCTTTATTCAGAATGAACAGGACAAATAAGGCAGATAAGACTAATATACCTAATCAGAAAAAGCATATAAAGCTCCCTCCCTTCGGAAGGGCTGAGGTGGACCTGTTTTTTAATTAAGAATGAAAAATTAAAAATGAACAATTATGATTACCTTTAAGGCTGCTTGCCAACAAGGCAAATCATAATTATCCATTCCCAATTATCAACTCTCAATTTAAAAGGTGGCAAATTAGAAGGCAAAAGGCCGTCTTTTACTTTCTAAAAGGTCACCTTTTGCGCTGTAAAAGGCGGCCTTTTACAACGCATTGAATATCAATACGTTACGCCATAGGCCACAAAGCACGTTCCAAGTGCCTTGCAAGCGCGGTACTTTTACCGTCGGCAAATTTGCCGCCTTGCCCTAAATTGAGTAATTTTGCCACAAAAACAACAGCCTATGGAAAAACCTCGCTCGGAAAGAAACCGCACCATCATACTGACCGAAGCCGACAAGGCCGCGCTTCAACCCAGCCTGAGCAAGATTGACGCAGCATGCACCGCAAGCGACATTATAGGCAAAACTATCAACCAAAACTTGTTCGACATCATCGAATTCCTGCCAGAAGGCTTCGCCGACCTGCTCGTGATAGACCCTCCCTACAACCTTTCAAAAGATTTTGCAGGCATGAAGTTCAAGGCCACCAGCAACGACAGCTACACTGAGTACATACGCAGCTGGCTTCCAAAAATAGTAAGATGCCTGAAGCCCGACGGCAGCCTGTACGTATGTTGTGACTGGAAAAGCTCAAGTGCGGTGTTCCAGGTGCTCGACTCTATAGCAATCATAAAGAACCGCATCACCTGGCAGCGCGAGAAAGGGCGCGGAGCGAAGACTAACTGGAAAAACGCCATGGAAGATATATGGTTCGCCGTGATGGATGCCGACAACTATTACTTCGACGTTGAAGCGGTGAAGATGAAGCGCCGTGTCATCGCCCCCTATAAGGTTGACGGCAAACCGAATGACTGGGAAGAAACAGAGGACGGCAATTTCCGCCTCACCCACCCCTCAAACTTTTGGGACGACATCAGCATTCCGTACTGGTCGATGCCCGAAAACACCGAACATCCAACACAGAAACCCGAGAAACTTATAGCAAAACTCATCCTCGCCTCCTGCCCCGAAGGCGGCGTAGTGTTCGACCCTTTCCTTGGCAGCGGCACAACATCGGTCGTCGCCAAGAAGCTCGGCAGGCAGTACTGCGGCATTGAAATAAACCGTGACTACGCCCTGCTCGCCGCCAAACGCCTCGCCATGGCCGACGAAAACAAAAGCATACAGGGCTACAGCGACGGCGTGTTTTGGGAAAGAAATACGCTGAACCTTCAAAACAGGGCGAACAATGAAAAGCGGAAAAGTGAAAAATCCATCACCCTATAAAGCATTCGGATTTTTCACTTTTCCGCTTTTCACTGTCCGTTTCCACTATTCATACTCCCTGACAACAAGCTCTCTCGGCAGCGTGATGAGTTTAAGACGCTTGAACCATACACGCATCGAGCTGTTGAAATGACGCGTGGTGTGGCTGCTTATCATGTAATAATCTAATGTGTATTCATCCATAAGGCAGGCAAACGCGGCCTTGATGCGTGAACATTTCTCGTTGATTGCATTGTCGGTAGGATTGGTGAGGCGGCTTACCGTGTCGTCAATCTTGGCCGAGTCAGAGCTTGGCGACACGAGTTTGTACAGCCTGCGCAACTCTTCCACATGGTCGGACAAGTCCTTAAACTCAATGCCTTCCTCATGGTTGAGGAAGAATATGTACAAAGCCTTGTGTACAGGAGTAAGCGCCACCTCCTTGTTATAGTCCTGCAAGATGAAGCGGAAATCGCGCGTTATCACCAGCCGGCTCAGCTTTGCGCGTGCGGCCTCAATGCGCAGACGCTCCAGCACGGGCACGCTTATGGCACGGAGCATCAGGTCATAACGCCCCGTCTGCTCCATCCTTGCCACCAACACGCGCAGTTCCTTTGCCAGTTCTTCCGCGTTTCCCATGCCGTTTCCCACTGTTTCCATGATGCAAAAATACTCCTTTATTTCATTAAAACAGCCGTACCGTGTAAAGTTTTTTCGTCTGCAAGCCTTGCAGACATATTGTCTTTATATGAAAGATAACTATCTTTGCGGCATAAAACCGTAACATCATGCAAGAAACAAGACATAGCATAGTCGACTACGGCGAACCCGTAGACATGACAAAGAACATCATCAAGGTCATCGGCGTTGGCGGCGGAGGCTGCAACGCGGTGAGAAACATGTATGAGGAAGGCATCAGCGACGTGTCGTTTGCCGTCTGCAACACCGACAGCAAGTCGCTTGCCCACTCGCCTGTGCCCGTCAAAGTACTGCTCGGCGATTGCGGATTGGGTGTCGGCGGCATACCCGAAAAGGGCAAGGAAGAGGCCGAGAAGAGCATCGACGGGATAAAGAAGCTGTTTTCAGACAACACGAAAATGGTGTTCATCACAGCCGGAATGGGAGGCGGCACGGGCACTGGCGCAGGCCCGGTGGTGGCCTCCGTCGCCAAGGAAATGGGCATGTTGACAATCGGAGTGGTAACAATCCCGTTCTATTTCGAGAAGGAAAGGAAGATAATAAAGGCCCTGAAGGGGGTCGAAGAGATGCGCAAGAACGTCGACGCACTACTCATTGTGAACAACGAACGCCTGTGTGAAGTATATTCAGACACGCGCATTTCGGTAAAGGATTCTTTCAAGTACGCCGACAACGTGCTTGGAAACGCGGTAAAGAGCATATCCGAACTTATCACCATCGAAGGCGACATTAACCTTGACTTCCGCGATGTCGAGACTACGATGAAAGGCGGCGGAGGCGCGATAATGGCCATAGGACGCGCCGGAGGAGAGCACCGTGTGGAGAAAGCAATAATCAACGCCCTTGACTCTCCCCTGCTCTACGGCTGCGATGTGAGCAAGGCCAAGCGCATACTGTTCAACATCTACACCAATCCTGACTGTCCGCTGTTCGTTGACGAGCTACAGGAAATCGACGCGTTCATGGACGAGCTGTCTCCGCAAATTGAAGTAATATGGGGCGTATCCGACGACGATACCATAGGCGAAGACGCCAAGATAGCCATACTTGCCACAGGACTTGACGATGAAGACAAGGACTTCGACTCGACAGACGACAGCAAAAGGGACAATGACGACGAGCATTACCGCGGACTGATAAAGAAGCTTTACTCTCCCGGCAACGGCAAGAGCGACACTACTCCGCAAAATCATGACGATATACCGATAACCGTCACAAACACCGATGGCGGTGAAACGCCCGACGACGACGAGCCTTCCGGCGGTAACGACAACAACGGAACAGGCACAGAAGCCAACACTCCGGGCGGCGACGGCACGCCTTTCGGTGGAGGCGGAACAGCCGTAGAGCCTGACACGCCCCAAAAACCGCAACCCTCCATGACGCTCGTCGAGCGTCTGAAGAAGATCCTTCACGACGCCCTTCTTACGGAATGACGGCAACTATGACCAACACTCTATGAACATATCCTAACCCCTTACGCCAAGGGCGTTATCCGCCTGTTTTGCAAAAGGTGGCCTTTCGCATTGTGAAAGGCCACCTTTTGCGTTCCAATATGCCACCTTTTGCAGGCTAAAAGACGGCATATTGGAAAACCGCCCCAATCAAATCTCACACACACCCCTGCAAAACCAGACACCCACCCCAGCCCTCCCAAAGGGAGGGAGCTTATATACCATTGTCTGCTTGGCAACAACACCCACGACGAAAATCCTGTACGGAACCACCGTTTGAACGGCATATTAGGGTTAAAGAATAAAAAAAACAACCACACATACCGCCGTTTGGATTTTTTATTGTAAGTTTGCATTAAAATCACTCAACAGCGTGAAAACTGCATCCATTGTCAACAATACAGTCAAAATACTGCTTCCGCTCTTGTTCGGAGGTGTCATCCTGTATTGGATGTACCGCGACTTCGACTTCCGCAGCGTCGATGACATACTGCTGCACGGCATGGACTGGACGTGGATGCTGCTTTCTTTCCCCTTCGGCATACTGGCACAGATGTTCCGCGGATGGCGCTGGCGGCAGACGCTTGAGCCTATAGGCGAACGCCCGAGAACGGCGACGGCCGTCCATGCGGTGTTCCTATCATACGCGGCCAGCCTCGTAGTGCCGCGCATCGGCGAGTTCACGCGGTGCGGAGTGCTCAAGAGATACGACGACGTTTCGTTTCCAAAAGCCCTCGGAACGGTTGTAACCGAACGTGCCATAGACATGCTGCTCATGGCCGCCGTGTGCATGCTGACACTCTTCATGCAGATGAGGGTGTTCTCCACGTTCTTCAACAAGACGGGCACGAGCATGGACTCAATCCTCGGCAAGTTCTCCACCACGGGCTACATCGTCACCGCAGCCTGTGCCGTAGCCGCGTTGCTGTTGCTACACATCCTTCTGAAAAAGCTCTCAATATACAATAAGGTAAAAGCCACCGTAGGCGGAATATGGCAGGGAGTGGTGTCGCTCAAAGGCGTAAAGAACGTTCCCCTGTTCATAATCTACACCCTTGCCATCTGGGTTTGCTACTTCCTGCACTATTACCTGACGTTCTTCTGCTTCGACTTCACCGCCCATCTCGGCCTCCAGTGCGCCTTGGTGACGTTCGTCGTAGGCAGCATCGCCGTAATAGTTCCCACCCCCAACGGGGCCGGGCCGTGGCATTTCGCCGTAAAGACCATGCTCATACTCTACGGCGTGGCCGACAACAACGCCCTCTACTTCGTGCTGATAGTCCACTCCGTGCAGACCCTGCTCGTCGTGGCTCTCGGCATATACAGCTGGGTTGCGCTGGCTTTCACGAAACAAAAAGTGAGAAGGTGAGAGGGTGAAAAGGTGAGAAAATACCGCGTCAGCGCACGTCTCACCTTCCCACCGTCTCACCTTCTCAACCCCAAACAATACGAACCTTTAAATATTTAGTTACTATGAGTGAAATCAAAAACCTGAAACCGGAGTGCATCTGGAGAAACTTCTACGCACTGACACAAGTTCCGCGCCCGTCGGGACACCTTGAAAAGGTACAGCAATTCCTGCTCGACTTCGCCAAGAACATTGGCGTAGAAGCATTCAAGGACGAAGCTGAAAACATCGTTATGCGCAAACCTGCCACACCGGGCATGGAGAACCGCAAAACCACCATACTGCAAGCACACATGGACATGGTGCCGCAGAAGGAGAAAGACAGCACACATAACTTCGAGACTGACCCCATACAGACCTACATCGACGGTGACTGGGTGAAGGCAAAGGGCACAACTCTCGGTGCAGACGACGGCCTCGGAGTGGCTGCAATCATGGCCGTCATGGAGGCCAAAGACCTGAAGCACGGACCCATCGAGGCGCTTATCACCGCCGACGAGGAAACCGGCATGTACGGCGCAAACGGCCTTCCAGCCGGTGAATTGGAAGGAGAAATACTGCTCAACCTCGACACCGAGGAAGAGGGCGAACTCATTATAGGCAGCGCCGGAGGCGTTGACATCACCGCAACGTTGGAATATAAGGAAGAGGAAAGCGACAAGGATGACATCGCAGTGCGCATAACCATAAAGGGACTGAAGGGCGGACACTCCGGACTTGAAATCTCAGCAGGCCGCGGAAACGCAAACAAGATGCTCGTGCGCATCATCCGCGAGGCCATCGCCGACGACGAGGCGCGCCTCGCTTCATGGCATGGAGGCAACATGCGCAACGCCATTCCGCGCGAAGCCGAGGCTGTTCTCACGCTGCCGAAGGAGAACAAGGCCGACCTTGAAGAGATTGTAAACAACTACCGCGAGACGTTCAACGACGAGTACAAGGACATCGAGGGCAATATCGAAGTCGTCATTGAAGACGTTGAACTGCCTGCAAACGTCGTGCCGCAGGAGATACAGGACAACCTCGTTGACGCCATCTACGCGGCGCACGACGGCGTATGGCGCTACATTCCGTCAATACCCGGCATTGTTGAGACGTCTTCAAACCTCGCGATCGTAGACATCGAGGGCGGCAAGGCGGCAGTGAAAATCCTGGCGCGCAGCTCAAGCGAGACCAAGAAAGACGAGCTTGCGACATCTCTCGAGAGCTGTTTCAACATGGCAGGCATGAAGGTTGAGTTCAGCGGAGCTTACGGCGGATGGGATCCGAACACTGACAGCGAGCTTATAAAGCGCATGCGCAAGATATACAACGACCTCTTCGGAAACGAGCCTACGGTGCAAGTTGTACACGCAGGACTGGAGTGCAGCATCATACTTTCAAAGTATCCGGGTCTTGACATCTGCTCGTTCGGCCCGACGCTGCAGTCGCCCCACACCCCGAGCGAACGCGCCCACTGGCCGTCAACGACAAAGTTCTGGAACCTGCTGGTCAAGACTTTGGAAGAGATACCAGAGAAATGACATTGAGGCTCATGCCTAAACGTTTTGCAAAAGGCCGTCTTTCGCGATGCGAAAGGCGGCCTTTTAGCGTGTAAAAGACCATGTTTTGCACGCTAAAACACGACCTTTTTGCACGGCAGTTGATAACACACTGGTTTCCAACAGGTTGCGAAGCCTAATGCAAATAAGCGTCCGATTGCGTCAAGCTTGCGTCAAAAATAACGGAAAACCGTTACTGTTATTCTTAAAAAAGGTGTTTTATTTGCAAAAATAAAGTACTGACAAATAAAACACATACAGCCATGAAGAAGTTAAGAAGATTGTCACTGATGGCTGCAGGGCTGTTTGCCATGCTGGCATTCACCGCATGCAGCGACGACGAAGGCGGCGGCACAGGCCCCGACCCTACGCCTCCGCCCGTGGACGAAGACGTGTTCCAGCTGTCGTCTGACGGCGAACAGAAGGCCGTAACCGTACCGATAGCCGAGCCGTGGGAGGCCACATCGAGCGCCGACTGGCTGCAACTGTCGCAGATGGGCGGCAAAGGCGGCGAGAGCGTGCAGGTTATCGCGGCGAAAAACCTTACCGACAAGGAGCGTATAGGCTATATCCGCTTCGGCGAAGCACCCGGTACAAGAGCCTCGGCCGACTCCATGCAAATCGTGGTACGCCAGCCTGCAAACACCAAGGACGAGGCACCCGGCGTAGTGCTTACGGCAGCGTATTATAAGGACGGCGGCGTATACGTCGAGATTTACAACGGACGCGAGTCGACAAGCTCGATGCAAGAGCTTACGATTGTAGGCTCGGCGTTCTCTTACCGACCCCGACGCCACCGTACCGGTAAAAGACCCTCCCAAATATGTAGGCCAAGGCAAGTATTATACACGTTCAATCCATACGTGATACTTGACGCCGATGGCGTGGCCGAAGGCAAGTTCGCCATAGCCGGAGAGCAGTCGGTCAACACGCTCCGGGTGAAACAGAACGTCGTGTTCAACGACCTCGGGCAACTCGGCAACGAGGGTTCTGCCGGCCTGCACTTCACCGACGGCAACGTGATTTACTACGGAGGCGGCATTATCAAGCAGACTGACACCGGCTACCAGCAGACCACACCGAGCTACGAGTTCCGCTCTTACAACACCGCTACGGGTGAAGAGACGGCTTACGCCGACATTCCCGAAAGCGGCGCAGGCGCGGTATGGGACGGCAATCCCGTGATAGTCGGCGCGGAAGGAGTGTACGTCCTCGACGGCGGACAGTGGCTCACGGCGGCTCTACGCACAGCACCGGCTGTGGCGGCGGCCGTTGAGGGCAACACGCTCTACGCCGTTACAAGCTCTGCCATAGAAACTTATACCCTCGGTCTTGATTCCGACGGCAACCCGACAGCAACCCTCGAAGGCAGCAACGAGCACGGCGAATACTTCGGTGACGTGGCCGTTACGCACGACGGCGACGGCACCACATGGCTCATGGACGACCTTTTCCACACGGCATACGCCGTGAAAGGCGGCGCACTTGAGCCAACAGACTGCGCCCCGGCAGACTCTCTCAACCCACAACTAAGCTTCATCGGCGTGGCCGACGGCTGCATATACGCCTTCAACGGCACTACGGTAACGCGCTATACCGTGGGCGACGGCACTCCCGAACCACTGCGCATGCTGGGCACATTCAGCTGGTATGGCGCAACCGAATGCGTGGGCGGACAGCTCTACAACTTCGGAGGCACGACACGTTTCAGCACAACCGCAACGGCTTCACGCGGCCTGCGCCGCTTCAGTCCGGAGACTATGCACCGGTGTCAGTAGCCATTCTGCCCGACTAAGAACAGCAACCATTCACCAGAACCACTCCAAAGCAACGAAGCCCGGCACGCCTTTGCCATAAAGCTTACAAGGCATTCAAGGCCAATTGGCACAAGACTGGCTACAGGTTGATTTCAGGTGGTTTTCCAAAAGGTGGCCTTTTACCGTGTAAAAGGCCACCTTTCAGCGTGTAAAAGACGGCCTTTTGGAACGCAAAAGGCCGTCTTTTGCAAACCCTCCAGAAAACACCAGTCTTCCAATTTACGTAAAATATCATAAAAAACGGCGGCATGACGCTCCGCATAACATGCAAAAACATTAACTTTGCATCGATGAAACGCAGGATATTCAAGCCCAACAACAGAAGTTAACGACAAAAAACAATCTGACAAACACCATGAAAAACCGCGTAAAGGAAATAGACTACCTGAAATGTGTGTTCATCGTCCTGATGGTGATTTTCCATTTAGTCTACGTCGGCGACAAGTATCCTTATGCAAAACAGGTGGTCTACACGTTCCACATGCCTGTCTTCCTGCTCATCTCCGGCTATCTTGCCAACATGGACAAAGGCGCGGGCGACATGCTCGCCAAGCTGAAATGGCTGTTCATTCCATACGCCGTGATGGAGGCAGGCTACGTCGTTTCGGCATCAGTCCTGCCCATACGCGAGCACATCGACAACCTTACAGCCGCCCTGTTCGCCGAAAAGCTGCTGCTGCATCCGCTCGGCCCTTACTGGTATTTGCACACTCTCATGGTGAGCTACATTATATATTACGCCGCCAACCGCCTGCGGCCTCGCCTCGGTGTGGTGTCGTTCGTGTGCCTCCTGGGCTTGTGCTTCTACATGGCTGCGCGCCTGCTGCACGTCATAGAGATGGGCAACGCCATCTACTTCCTCGGCGGCGTGCTTATAAGACAAGCAGGACTGAAGTTCCTGCAAGTGTTCCGCCCGTCACTGCTGGCCGCCCTGCCCTTCGCATTGCTGTGCATTGTAAGCCCCGGGGAAATGCACAAAGACTCTTTGACGGGCGTCGCCATGGTCTATTTGGCAGTAAGCGTCGCGCTCGGAATATACGGCCTGCTGCATGAGAAAGTGAAAAACGCCGCCTGCTTCATCGGCTCTAACACGCTCGCAATACTCCTATTCTCGCCCATGTTCACAATCATCGCCAAGCAGTTTGTCCCCATATTCGCCTTCGACGGCAGCGCATCGCTCTACACTTTGTTCTCCGTCGTGTTCGTGCTGGCAGGCAGTCTTGCCGTGGCCTACGTCATGGACAGGCTGAAACTGTCGCGTTGGTTCAGCGGAAAGGAGCTGTACAACCGTCCTTAAAAGCCCGGCATACTTGCCGTTTTGCCGGAAAACACTTACCTTTGCATATCATTTAAGATATTAAGGAACGCGCGCATGAGCACCATGCACGCAACCGCAATACGACCATACACAATATCACAACTATGGGAAAAGCATCATTCTTACGTCAGCTCATCGTCGCAGCCGCACTGGCTGTCGGCATGGCGGCATACAGCGCGCCGCAGAAAGGCGGCACGTTCACCGTCGGCAACGGTACATTCATGCTCGACGGAAAGCCCTTCATAGTGAAAGCCGCCGAGCTGCATTACCCCAGAATACCGCGCGAATACTGGGAACACCGCATCAGGATGTGCCGTGCGTTGGGCATGAACACCGTCTGCATGTACGTGTTCTGGAACCTGCACGAGCAGCGCGAAGGCGTTTTCGACTTCACGGGGCAGAACGACATCGCCGAGTTTTGCCGCCTTGCGCAGAAAAACGGGATGTACGTAATCGTGCGTCCCGGCCCTTACGTCTGCGCCGAATGGGAAATGGGCGGCCTTCCCTGGTGGCTGCTAAAGAAGAAAGACATACGCCTGCGCGAGCAAGACCCTTACTTCATGGAGCGCGTCAGTCTGTTCATGGACGAGGTAGGGAAGCAACTTGCACCGCTGACGATACAGAACGGCGGCCCGATAATTATGGTTCAGGTGGAAAACGAGTATGGTTCTTACGGCGAGGACAAGGCTTACGTCAGCGCGATACGCGACATTGTGCGCCGCGCCGGGTTCGGAGATGTCACGCTGTTCCAGTGTGACTGGGCGAGCAACTTTACCAAAAACGGCCTTGACGACCTTGTTTGGACGATGAATTTCGGCACCGGTTCCAACATCGACGACCAGTTCAGCCGCCTCCGCGAGCTGCGACCCACATCGCCGCTGATGTGCTCCGAGTTCTGGAGTGGTTGGTTTGACAAGTGGGGAGCACGGCATGAGACGCGCCCGGCAGACGACATGGTGGCCGGAATTGACGAGATGTTGTCTAAAGGAATATCGTTCTCTCTGTACATGACTCACGGCGGAACGTCGTTCGGCCACTGGGCCGGAGCAAACTCGCCGGGCTTCGCTCCCGACGTGACTTCATACGACTACGACGCTCCAATCAATGAATACGGACAGCCTACGGAGAAGTTTTACAAGCTGCGCGACGTCATGCGGAAATACGCCGACAGCCCCCTGCCCGACATTCCACAGCCAGCCGCACCGCTGATAACAATACCCGAGGTGACGCTCAGCGAGCACGCGCAGCTTATGTTGGGCACAGACAGCATCTATGTTGGCGGCCTGCGCACGTTTGAAGACATGGACATGGGCTGGGGACAGATGCTATACTGCGCCCCGTTGCCCGAAACCCACGCGCCAGGCACGCTTCTGCTGGACGGCTGCCACGACTATGGCAGGGTGTTCGTAAACGGCAAATACGCCGGAACGGTGAACCGCCTGAAAGGCGAAATGTCGGTAACGCTGCCGCCGATACCCAAACATTCCACACTGGCAGTACTCGTAGAAGGCATGGGAAGGATTAACTTCGGGCGCGCGATAAAGGACAGCAAGGGACTGACGGGAAAGGTTACGCTCATCGAAAAGACCGACAAATGCGAAGCGATACACACCTTTGACCGCTGGGCGCACTTCCGCATACCCGACGACTACGCCCGTGCGGAAGCGGCGTTCATGCTGCAAAGCCGTCACGGCCCGCTCGAACGCGGACACGCCAAGACGCCTGAAAAAGAGCGGATGACGATATGCGGCACGAAGATGCCTGCCTATACAGACGACGACATGAAGACTGCCGGATATTACCGCGGCCACTTCAACCTTGAGAAAACCGGCGACACGTTCCTCAACATGGAATCATGGGACAAGGGGCAGGTGTACGTCAACGGACACGCCATAGGCCGCTTCTGGAGCATAGGGCCGCAACAGACGCTCTACGTGCCGGGCTGCTGGCTGAAGGAAGGGCGCAACGAGATAGTCGTGCTCGACGTTATCGGGCCGCGGCGTGCCGTGGTTTGGGGACAGGACAAGCCCGAATTAGACAAGCTACAACTTGAAAACGACCTACGCAATGGCACTTCCGGCAACCGCCCCGACCTGAAAACGGCGGCCTTGGCGGCGTCGGGCAGGATGGCAGACAAGCGCGGATGGCAGACAATAGGATTCGGCTCGCCTGCCAAAGGGCGGCACATTGCCATTGAATGCCTCAATGCGCACGGCGGCGGAAACGCCGTATCGATTGCCGAGGTCTACGCCAAAGGCGCAGACGGGACGCGCATCGACCGCAGCAACTGGAGCACATCATACGCTGACAGCGAAGACATTGACGGCGGGAACCACACCGGCGACAAGGCGTTCGACCTGCAAGAGTCAACCTACTGGAGCACCGCGCCGGGCAAGGCCGCGCCCCACCTGCTCGTAATCGACATGGGAACGGAACACGAAATAAGCGCACTTGAATACCTGCCATGCACCGTCAACGGTGGCGCAGGCGGCATAAACGAATACAGAATATACGTATATTGAGGAACATTTGCAAGCCATTAAACCGCCACAACAACGCAAATGAAGCTTCACACGTAACCTCCTGACTGTCAACACATTGCAAACACGCCTGTAAAAGGCCACGTTTTGCACGCTAAAAGGCCGTCTTTCACACTGCGAAAGGCGGCCTTTTGGCGTGTAAAAGACCACCTTTTACAAAACAGCCAGCCATAACCCTTTTTGAAAAAGGCTGCAATACTGCTATCCAGAAAATGCAAAATTAAAACTATTTTCAACCGTTTTATTTTGCGTTTCACTCGGTTTGCACTATCTTTGCAGCGCAAAACGGAAATTCAAAACTTATATGGACGACTATCACGCGGAAAAGATGAACCTGTAAAGTGAGGAGGCATGTCTCTCAGGGCGGTCTTCCCACCAAGCGTAACATTTTCGGAGGATTAGCAAATGAGAACATACTGGAACACCAACAAAGGTTTGAAGCAGATTGGCCAGTGGGAGCCGAACTGCTGGATACAAGTGACATGTCCTACGGAAGACGACCAGCGTCTTCTTGAAGAAGAATTCAAGATTCCCGATTATTTCCTTTCCGACATCAGCGACAACGACGAGCGCGCCCGCTACGAGTACGACGACGGATGGATGCTAATCATCCTTCGTATCCCGTTCGTCAAGGAGGTACGCTCGCGCACGCCGTACACCACCGTGCCGCTCGGCATCATACACAAGCGCGACGTAACCATCACGGTGTGCTTCCACGAGACGAACATGATGATTGACTTCGTAAGCTACCAGCAAAAGCGCGGCGAAGGCTTCACCGACTACGTGGACATGATATTCCGGCTGTTCCTGTCGTCGGCCGTATGGTACCTGAAACGGTTGAAGCAAATCAACAACCTGATAGAGAAAGCCAAGCGCAACCTCGACCGCGAAGTGAACAACGAGTCGCTAATCGGCCTGTCGCGCCTGCAAGACTCGCTGACATATTTCATCACGTCAATCCGCGGCAACGAGAACCTTCTTGCCAAACTGAAGTTCAAGTTGCAGGTGGACGAACTTGACGCAGACCTAATTGAGGACGTAAACATCGAGATGAGCCAGGCGCGGGAGACAACAAACATATACTCTGACATCCTCGAATCGACGATGGACACATACTCGAGCATCATCAACAACAACATGAACACCGTAATGCGTACGCTCACCTCGGTGTCGATTATACTGATGTTCCCCACGCTCATATCAAGCATCTTCGGAATGAACCTGGTAAACGGCATGGAAACCAACAAGTTCGGCTTCCTCATCGCGATAGTAGTGTCAGTGCTGATTTCAGGCATTTCATGGTGGATTTTCCGCCATAAACGTCTCATTTAGTCACGAAAAGACAAGTTTTTCAAAAATATTTTAGGCGTTTACAATTATTTTATATAAGTTTGCACACCTATAAAAGAACATGGAAAACCGATTCATTAACTAATAAAAAAGTTAGAATGATGGACTCTCAAGAAAACACTCTCGGTCAAGAGAAGACAGAAGAACTGAACATGGCTCCGGCCGACAACAGTGTAAAGACTGACACCGACACAACCGACACAACCGTCAGCGAACCAGCCGAAGCTCCTGTCGATACGGCTGCCGGCGACATCGACGCGGCAGCCGGAGAAGCACCAGAGCCCAAGAAGGTGTACAAGACGAAGAAAGAAGTTATTGAAAGGCTAAAAGAAATAGCCCACAGCGATGACGACCCACAAAAAGACGAAGTGGAATACCTGAAGACAATATTCTACAAACTGCACTTCGCCGAGAGGGAAGCGGACATGAAAGCCTACGTAGAAGCCGGCGGCGACCCGGAAAACTACAAGGTCACGCCCGATGAATATGAAAACGAATTCAAGGCGGAGATGAGCGTCATCAAGGAAAAACGCGCTAAAATCTTCCTCGAACAGGAACGGCTGAAGCAGGAAAACCTGAAGAAGAAACTCGACATCATAGAAAAAATAAAGGCTATGGCGACATCGCCCGAAGAGGCGAACAAGTCGTATCAGGACTTCAAGAAGCTCCAACAAGAATGGAAGGAGATCAAACTCGTCCCGGCGGAAAAAGCCAACGAACTGTGGCGCAACTACCAGCTGTACGTTGAACAATACTACGACCTGCTAAAACTGAACAACGAAGCACGCGAATACGACTTCAAGAAAAACCTCGAAATAAAGACACATTTATGCGAGGCGGCCGAAAAACTGGCCGACGAAAGCGATGTCATAAGCGCTTTCCACCAGTTGCAGAAGCTGCATCAGGAATACCGCGAGACAGGCCCTGTTGCAAAAGAGCTGCGCGAAGACATGTGGGCGCGCTTCAAGGCGGCATCTACCGTAATAAACAAACGCCACCAGCAGCATTTCGAGGAACTGCGCTCAAAGAGGAAGAAAACCTTGAAAAGAAAACCGCCCTATGCGAAAAGGTTGAGGAAATAGCGAAAGAAGAGGTCAAGAATGCAGGCGACTGGGACAAGAAGACCAAGGAAATAATCGCCATCCAGGCAGAATGGAAGACCATAGGCTTCGCCCCTCAGAAGATGAACGTCAAGATTTTCGAGCGTTTCCGCTCGGCATGCGACGACTTTTTCGGTAAAAAGGCAGAGTTCTTTAAGGATTTGAAGCAGAAGTTTGCGGAAAATGCCGAGAAGAAAAAGGCTCTCGTAGAGCAGGCGCAGGCACTTCAAGACAGCACCGACTGGAAAGCTACCAGCGACAAACTCGTAGCCCTTCAAAAAGAATGGAAGACCATTGGCATGGTGCCAAAGAAACTCGGCGACAAGCTGTGGAACGATTTTCTCACGGCATGCAACCACTTTTTCGACGCACGCAACAATGCAAACGCCGGCACACGCACTGAGGAACGCGCAAACCTTGAAAAGAAACGCGACATCATAGCCCAGCTGAAGAAGTTGGCCGACGATGCCGAAGATGACATACAGGAAAAGGTACGCGAACTCGTTGAACAATACAACGCCGTCGGACACGTGCCGTTCAAAGAGAAAGACAACGTTTACAAAGAATACCACGACATACTCGGCAGGCTCTACAAGGAGCTGAACATAACGACGGCGCGCCGCCGTCTGGACAAGTTCAAGAGCAATCTGAAGAACGTGGCAGAGAAAGGCGTAGACGCGCTTGACAACGAACGTGCACGCCTGATGCGCCGCTACGAACAGCTGAAGCAGGAAATCCAGACATACGAAAACAACATGGGCTTCCTCAACGCGTCAAGCAAGAAAGGCAACTCGCTCATTGACGAGATGAACCGCAAGGTGCAAAAGCTGAAAGACGACATGAACCTTGTACGCGAGAAAATCAAGGCCATAGACGCTGAAAACTGAAAATAATTAAGAATTAAGAGTTAAGAATTAAGAAAAACGTCGTGAAATATTGCATAACCATTTTCTTAATTCTTAACTCTTAATTCTTAATTGTCAAAAAAACTACATTTTTATGAAGTACATCGCGTCATTGTTAATCATCCTATCAATAACCTCGACAGCCACGGCACAGTCGCTCAAACAATGGCGCGACTCGCTTGAAGTTGTGAACAAGCAGCTTAAACTCGAACCGAACTCTATCCGCCTGCTGTTAAGCAAAGCAGCGGTAAACCTGCAACTGCTTGAATGGAATGACGCAATTGACGCATGCGGACAAGTTCTTGAGAAAGACAAGAACAACCTCTCGGCCCTGTATTACCGGGCATATGCCAACAACAACCTGCGCCGCTACGAACTTGCGAAAAACGATTACGAGAGATTTCTAAGCCTGTCGCCCGACAATGCGGAAGCCCGGTTGGGGCTGGCTTATACTTACATAAAGCTGGAAAGCCCCAACAGTGCGCTCGACCAACTTAACAACCTGATTGAAATCCACCCAGACAATGCCGTAGCCTATGCCGCCAGAGCCGAACTGGAAAAGGACATGAAGATGTATGACACCGCCCTCTTCGACTTCGACGAGGCACTGAAACGCGACCCCGGCAACAAAGACTACACAGTATCAAAGGTGGAAATCCTCATCATGCAAGGACGCAGAAGCGAGGCAAAGAAAGCCCTCGACGCAGCAGTAAGCCACGGAGTGCCGCGCGGCCTGCTTCTCGAATGGTACGAACAGTGCAAGAAACGTTAGTACAATTATCAAACATGCAGGCAAAATGCTAATATGAAATGCGCCTTGCCACACCCATTTTCATGCACGGACATCTTCCACCGCCTGGCAAACCGGCTTACCGAACACCAGGCATCGATATGAAAAATTTGAATACAAACAACAGAACTACATTCAAACCACACAATGGCGTGTGCCCTTCCGTCGTATAAAAGGCCATGAAACGCATTGCAAAAGACGGCCTTTCACACGCCAAAAGACGACCTTTTACAACGCAAAAGGCGGCATATTGCACTGCATACAGCTATAAGATGTTTTTTGGAAAAGCGTGTTTATTGTCACATTTCGCAGTAACCAGCTGTCTATCAACGCTTTAGGATGTGACATTAAAACCCGTTTACTGTCACGGTATTGTCACCAATGAGCCAACAAAAAAGGCATCTTGAAACCAAGATGCCTTGTCTTTGTTGGGATACCCGGATTCGAACCAGGAATGACAGGACCAGAATCTGTAGTGTTACCATTACACCATATCCCAATGCTTAACCAGCTATTAAACTTCCGTTAACTGGTGTTTTGCGAGTGCAAAGGTATATATTTTTTTTGAAACGGCAACATTTTGTCCAAGATTTTTCTAAAAAAACTCAAAATAACAGTGCTTTGTCATTGTTTTACAATAAATCCGTGTACCTTTGCATAATAAAAAACGGTGTGACGGCCAGGCATGGAAGCTACTGCTCCACAACTGGTCTGCACGCCGATATCTTGCATTAACAACATTTCATTTCTTAATGGAACAAGTAAAAAAATTAGTCGAGACAATAACAAAAGGCATTCAAGAAAAGAAAGGCTCAAACATCATCATCGCCGACCTGAACGGCATCGAGGGCTCGATATGCCGTTATTTCATCATCTGCCAGGGCAATTCGCCCTCACAGGTCGAAGCCATAGCCGATTCCGTTGAAGAGACGGCAAGGGTTGAAGCCGGCGAGAAACCGGTACACACGGTTGGACTTACACACGCGCATTGGGTCGCGATGGACTATACGGACGTGATGGTGCATGTCTTTCTGCCCGAAACAAGGGAGTTCTACAATCTGGAAAACCTTTGGGAAGATGCGAAATTGACAAAAATTCCCGACATTGACTGACGCCATACGGTACACACCAAGTTGTAAAGAGTTCTTTACAGCAAAACATCTATGGACAAAATGGAACAAGATAAGAACAACAAGAAGCCTAAATTCAGCATGAGCTGGATTTACATGCTCGTATTATTCGGCCTCATGGCCATGTATTTCTTCGGTGGAGAAACCGTGGGCGGAAGCGCGAGCAAAAAAGTTTCATACGACGAATTCAAGACTTACGTGAACAAGGGCTACGCCTCAAAAATCGTGATAAACAAGGACGAGAGCACCTTGAAGATGTATGTAAACCCTCAAAACACGCGCGACGTATTTAAACAAGGTGTGAAAAACGTTGGCAACAACGCCTACATAACAACCGAATTCGGCAGCGTTGACAAGGTTGAGACGTTTGTCGAGGCTGAAAAGAAAGCCGGAAAATTCAAAGGACAGCTGAACTATGAGAACAAGCGCGGCAACGACTTGTTCAGCATTCTGCTCAGCTTCGGCCCCATCCTGCTGTTCATTTTCCTGTGGCTTTACTTCATGCGCCGCATGGGCGGAGGCGGAAGCGGAGGCACAGGCGGCGTCTTCAACGTAGGCAAAAGCAAGGCGAAGATGTACGAGAAAGGTGCCGACATTAACGTTACGTTCAAGGACGTTGCCGGACAAGCCGGCGCAAAACAGGAAGTTCAGGAAATAGTGGACTTCCTGAAAAATCCTAAGAAATACACCGACCTTGGCGGTAAAATACCCAAAGGCGCCCTGTTGGTAGGCCCTCCGGGAACAGGCAAGACGCTGCTGGCCAAAGCTGTGGCCGGCGAAGCAGGCGTACCGTTCTTCTCCATGAGTGGTTCCGACTTCGTCGAGATGTTTGTCGGCGTGGGCGCAAGCCGTGTGCGCGACCTCTTCCGGCAGGCAAAAGAAAAGTCACCGTGCATCATTTTCATCGACGAGATTGACGCCGTAGGCCGCGCACGCAGCAAAAACCCCGCAATGGGAGGCAACGACGAGCGCGAGAACACGCTCAACGCCCTGCTAACAGAAATGGACGGCTTCGGCACAAACAGCGGTGTCATCATACTCGCCGCCACAAACCGCGCCGACATGCTTGACTCCGCGCTGCTCCGCGCAGGACGTTTCGACAGGCAGATAAACGTAGACCTGCCCGACCTTAACGAGCGCAAGGAAATCTTCAAGGTGCATCTGAAGCCGGTAAAGATTGACGAAAGCGTCGACGTCGACATGCTGGCACGGCAGACTCCGGGCTTCTCCGGCGCCGACATCGCCAACGTATGCAACGAGGCGGCACTCATCGCGGCGCGCCACAACAAGACACACGTAGGCCGCCAGGACTTTCTCGACGCTGTAGACCGCATCATCGGCGGACTTGAAAAGAAGACGAAAGTAATGACGGAAGGCGAACGCCGCACAATAGCCCTGCACGAAGCGGGACACGCTACAATATCTTGGTTCCTCGAACACGCCAACCCCTTGGTTAAGGTTTCAATCGTTCCGCGTGGCCGCGCGCTCGGTGCGGCGTGGTATATGCCCGAAGAACGCCAGATAACCACCAAGGAAGAGATGCTCGACGAGATGTGCGCCACGCTTGGAGGACGCGCCGCCGAGGAACTGTTTGTCGGCCACATATCCACCGGAGCGATGAACGACTTGGAGCGTGTGACAAAGAGTGCCTACGGCATGATAGCCTACGCAGGCATGAGCGACAGGCTGCCCAACATCTGTTATTACAACAACAACGAGTACAACTTCCAGAAACCATACTCCGAAACGACGGCGAAAATCATGGACGACGAAGTGTTAAGCATGATAAGCGAACAATACCAACGCGCCAAAGACTTGCTACTTGAGCACAAGGAAGGGCACAACAAGCTGGCCGAACTGCTGCTTGAGCGCGAGGTTATCTTCGCCGAGGACGTTGAAAAAATCTTCGGCAAGCGCCCGTGGGTAAGCCGTTCAGAGGAAATAATGGAAAACCAGGGCGGCAACGAGCCTGAAACCGAAGACGGAAAAGGCGACAGCCAGACCGCTGCCGACAGCAACGAAGCCAACGCCGGGACTGAAAACGGCGAAGAGAAAGTATGAAATGCGGTTTTGAGGTTTTAAGGTTATAGGGTTTTACGGTTACAAACAGGCAACCACCTAATAACCTTAAAACCTCAAAACCTTAAAACCCTATAATATGAAAAACCTCATTGTAAGAAGCATCACGGGTGTGATTTTCGTAGCGGCCATCGTTGTCAGCTTTATGAAACCAGTGGCGATGGAGGTTCTTTTCGCCTTGGTTACCGGCCTTACGATATGGGAATACAGCGGATTGGTGAACGATGTGAAGGGCGTACAGGTAAACCGCTTCATCAGCACCATAGCCGGAGTGTACTTCTTCTTTGCCGTCGGCGGCTTTTGCAGCGGCATGACACCCACCGGCGCGGTGTTCATTCCCTACCTGCTGACGCTCGTATACCTCTTCATCAGCGAGCTTTACGCCAAGACGGAGAACGCAATCAACGACTGGGCGTACACCATGCTCGGACAGATGTACATCGCCCTGCCCTTCTCCACCATCAACGTGCTGGCGTTCAACGCGACAGAGAGCGGCGAAGTGGTATTCAACTACCTCGTGCCACTCTGCGTTTTCATCTTCCTTTGGGCGAATGACACGGGGGCATACTGCACCGGTTCGCTCCTCGGACGGCACAAGCTGTTTCCGCGCATATCGCCGGGCAAGAGCTGGGAAGGCTCTATCGGCGGCGGCATAATAGTGCTAATCGTGGCCTATTTCATAGGAAGCTACGAGGGCGGGCTTAACTCTGACACGGGGCTTACCGTCATACAGTGGATGGGCTTGGGACTTGTCGTAGTGGTGTTCGGCACGTGGGGCGACCTCGTAGAGTCCCTTTTCAAGCGTACCCTCGGCATAAAGGACAGCGGAAACATACTGCCCGGCCACGGCGGAATGCTCGACCGCTTCGACTCTTCGCTGATGGCGATGCCCGCATCAGTCATCTACCTGTACTCGCTGACACTGTTCTGATTAAGAAGAAACATAAAGAAACGGCAGCCGCCTGAATGCAATATTCAGGCGGCTGCCGTTGTATAACATGAGTTTCTTTTTCCTACTCTTATGCAAAAGCAACAAAAAAGTTCATTATTTGTCGAATGAAACAAGGTCGTCTATTATCTGATGTACAAGCATCACAATATCCGACATGTCCTCCAAGCACACCCATTCTTTTTTCGAATGCGAGTTATTCTGTCCGCTGTAAATATTAGCACCGCCGTTCAAACCTTTTGCCGCTACAATCATCGCCGCGGTTGTACCTCCTCGGACTGACTGCGGCTGCATGTCCATTCCCACTTTGCGGGCTGCGTTGCATATCAGTTCTTCAGTGCCTTTCCAAAGAGTGTAAGCCACATTCTCGTATTGCAAGACCTCGTCCGAAACGACAACACCAACAAAAGGATAAGCAACCTGTGTCTTTTCAACCGCTTCGTGAATATAATCACGTAGCGTATCACCCTCCGCCTTGTCAAAATAACGCAAACGGATTTTCACTATCACATCCTCCGTGTCTTCTTTTCCGTTACCGTCAACCGGGTGCGTCGTGGTATAACAATGTATGTACCCTTCCTTTCCGCGCGATGCGCTGGGATGCTTGCCCGGGGGTAACTGGCCAATGAAATAAGACGAAGCTGTCAGCGCGTCGCCATACTTCAGTTCCGCACCATTTCCTGGATGTCGGTCATTCCCATCAAAAAGCACATTCAAAGCCACCGCTGTAAAGTTCTCCACGCTAAAACGGTTAGGCTCTTCGCCGTCACAATCTATGATAATGTCAGGGAGGACGCCAAAAACCTCACGTGCATCAAACCTGTCTCCAGCGCGCCCTATATCCTCATTTGTGGAATAAACAAAGTACACGTCTCCATGTTTCAGATTAGGGTTGTTGACAAGATTTTGTATAACCGTAGTCAGAATGGTGCATCCTGCTTTGTCGTCGCCGCCCAATAATGTCGTTCCGTCTGTCGTTATGATGGTTTTCCCGTGCATCGAATTCAGCCTGCTTCCCTCGGGAGACGTAGGACTTAATGTCACTCCCGGCGAAAGTTCTATATCGCCACCTTTATAATTGTAAGTGACTTTCGGCTTTATCCCTTTGCCCTCACACTCGGGGGTGACATCAAGATGGGCAGTGAACAGGATGCTCGGAACGGCTTTCTTACTCGAAGAGTCGAGATTGGAGGGCACTTTTACATAAACATAGGCGTCGTCGCTGAGCGTTACTTCAACGTTTTCACCACCAAACGACTTTATCTCGTCGGCCACATAGCGAGCTATCTTCTTTTGTCCTTCCGACAAAGGAAATGTTGTATAATCCGGGGTGTCTATGCTCTGCGATTCTATCTTCACATAATTGAGAAAGCGGTCAAGCATGTCCTTGTCGCCTACTTTTTTCATGTCTTTACCTATTCCATCGCATACGGCCTTCGTTTTCCGGCTCTTCACATTACCATATTCCATCACATCTCCGTCGACAAGCATTTTGTCCGTCGCGTTCAAAACCGGTCTTGCCTCCGCCGATGCAGTAACAAAGCCAATACACATCACAAGTAAAAAGAGTTGCATCTTCATTTCTTTTCCTCCTTTTGCACCCTCCAGTTCCTAAAGGTTCCTTTCATTATACACCAAGGCGTGGAACTGCAACGCCGCCACATCCGATTTGCCGCCAACAAGAAGCACCATCAGCAATTGCGTGAAAAAAGCATCCCGACCACAGTATAAAGCCCCGTTCGCCCATATAACCTACAAAGAGGGAAGCCTTACACACGTCCAAACCGGACAGCAAACATAACGCCCTTTCTTTTCTACACAAACTATTGGAAGGAGTGCTCCCACCGAATGCAAATATAATGAATTTATTTGACAAACCATAACCGCCATACAAGAATCGGCACTTTAAGGTTATTTCATCGCTTGCCCACGCGTTTTTATCGTCAAAAAGCCGTTCCACGTTCCGGTTTTCATAAACAGTCAGCAAACTATTAGTTACAACATCCTGTGCATCCCATGAAAAACCATAACGCACAAGCACGCATTCAATTACAAACCCATAGCACAGATACGTCAAAACAATAAAAATACAACAAGAACACGTTTGTTCTTTTACAAATCAAAAGGCCACCTTTTAGCTTCCAAAAGGCCGTCTTTCACCGTGCAAAAGGCCACCTTTTACAAGCTAAAAGGCGGCCTTTTGCAATGCCTCTTATAAAAAGCGGCTCCGCGGCCGGCATACAAGCAGAAAAACAACGGCCACAGGCGGCTTTCTCGAAAATATTTCGTAATATTGCAGACCGGCAAATGACAAGGAAAACAAAACAACATACTATGAACAAGAAACTGCTGATTTTGCCCGTTGCGGGCATGGTTCTTGCAGCCAACGGACAAACGGCTCAGCCGCGGCTGGCTTATCCCGAGACAAGGAAATGCGACGTTGTTGACACGTATTTCGGCACCAACGTGCCCGACCCTTACCGCTGGTTGGAGAACGACACGAGTGCGGAGACGGCGGCATGGGTGGCCGCGCAGAACAAGGTTACAGGCGAATACCTGCGGCGCATACCCTTCCGCGACGCGCTGCTGAAACGGCTCACCAGCGTGGCCGACTACGAGAAGATTGGCGCTCCGTTCAAGAAACACGGCAAATACTACTTCTTCAAGAACGACGGACTGCAAAACCAGAGCGTGCTCTACGTGCAGGACAGCCTCGACGGAACGCCCCGCGTGATGCTCGACCCCAACAAGCTGTCGGCCGACGGCACCGTGGCACTTACCGGCATAAGCTTCTCGCACGACGGCAAATACATGGCCTACACCATCTCGCGCAGCGGTTCAGACTGGACGGAGATTTACGTAATCGACACGAAAAGCGGACAGACGCTAAGCGACCACATAGTGTGGGCCAAGTTCACAGGGGCTTCATGGCAGGGCGACGGCTTCTACTACAGCGCCTACGACGCGCCCGAGAAAGGCAAGGAATACTCCAACGTGAACGAGAACCACAAGATATACTATCATAAAATAGGCACTCCGCAGCAGGCCGACAGGCTCGTTTACGAGAACAAGGAGCATCCCAAACGCTTCTACTCGGCCAGCGTCAGCGATGACGAAACCGTGCTCTTCCTCTTCGAAAGCGGCGAAGGCAACGGCAACGCGCTGTATGTGAAGGACCTGACGAAGGCCGACGCGCCGTTCGTTCCCATGGCGACGGACTTCAACTACCAGTATTCGCCCGTTGAGGTAATCAACGGAAAAATCTTCATCATAACCAACTATGGCGCCCCGAAATACCGCATCATGACGGCAACGGCGGCAAAACCCGGCGTGAAAGACTGGCAGGAACTTGTGCCGGAAAGCGCCTACGTGCTGTCGGGAGCAAGCGTGATAGGCGGCAAGATGCTGCTCACCTACGACAAGGATGCGGCCAACCACGCCTACGTATACACCCTCGACGGGCGCATGGAACATGAAATCAGGCTGCCGTCGCTCGGCTCCGTTGGCTTCAGCGGCGACAAGGACGACAAGGAGTGCTTCTTCACATTCACGTCGTTCACCATACCCGGCGCGACATACAAGTATGACATAGAGCGCAACACGTACACGCTGCTGCGCGCGCCGAAGGTTGACTTCAACGCCGACGAGTACACAACCGAGCAGGTGTTCTATCCAAGCAAGGACGGAACGAAGATACCCATGTTCCTTACCTACCGCAAAGACCTGAAGCGCAACGGTCAGAACCCCGTCTACCTGTACGGCTACGGCGGCTTCAACATCAGCCTCTACCCCGGCTTCTCGTCGTCGCGCATCCCCTTCCTCGAGAGCGGCGGCATCTACGCCCAGGTGAACCTGCGCGGCGGAGCGGAGTATGGCGAGGAGTGGCACCTGGCCGGAACGAAGATGCAGAAGCAGAACGTGTTTGACGACTTCATAGCCGCCGCCGAGTGGCTGGTTAAAAACGGCTACACCGGCAAGGACAAGATAGCCATCGTGGGCGGCTCAAACGGCGGGCTGCTCGTAGGCGCGTGCATGACGCAAAGGCCCGACCTGTTCCGCGTAGCCATTCCGCAAGTGGGCGTGATGGATATGCTCCGCTACCACAAGTTCACCATCGGCTGGAACTGGGCTGGCGACTACGGCACCAGCGAAGACTCGAAAGAGATGTTCGAATACCTCAAAGCCTACTCGCCGCTGCACAACCTGAAGCCCGGCACACGCTATCCGGCAACGCTCGTAACCACCGCCGACCACGACGACCGCGTTGTGCCGGCCCACTCGTTCAAGTTCGCCGCCACCTTGCAGGAGTGCAACGACGGCACCAACCCCACCTTGATACGCATCGACAGCAAAGCCGGACACGGCGCTGGAAAGCCCCATGAGCAAGGTGCTTGAAGAGCAGGCTGACATCTACAGCTTCATAATGTACAATCTCGGAATGACATACAACGGCAAGTAACATTACCTCCCGATATGCAAAATGCCGCCTTTCATACGATGAAAGGCGGCATTTTGCGTTGTAATTTACGGCCTTTTGCAGGCTAAAAGACGGCCTTTTGCAACGGCTTGGGCAACTTTCTGTGAGCCAACAGGTTAGAACCTGACAGTGCGTGTGCCGTCCGCGTTCTCCTCGATGGTTACCTTCACGGCATCTTCGGGCAGCAGGCTCTCTATCAGTTCGGGCCACTCAATGAAGCAGAGACCGCCCCCGTAAAAGTATTCCTCATACCCCATGTCGTACACTTCGTCGAGTTTCTTGATGCGGTAGAAGTCAAAATGGTAAATTGTATCGCCTGACGTAGCCGACGTGTACTCGTTGACGATGGCGAACGTGGGCGACGTTATAACGTCGTCAACGCCCAACTGCTCGCACACGGCCTTGATGAACGTAGTCTTACCGGCGCCCATTTTGCCGTAAAAGGCGAATACGCGAGCCTCGCCCATGCTGTCAATGAACTGGCGCGCGGCCTCGCTGATGTTGTCAAGATTGCTGATTTTTATTTCCATATTTATTATTTTTAGTTCACGAGTGACAAGATACGAGTCGGCAAGATGATTTGACTTGCTCCTTGTCTGCTCGTCACTTGTTCGCTTGTCTGCTTAAACTCACCTTTTCCTCGCCCTCATCGTGACAATCGGAACAAGCATTTCCTCCATCGAGATGCCGCCATGCTGGAAGGTGTCTTTGTAGTAAGAAACATAATAGTTATAGTTGTTCGGATATGCGAAGAAGGCGTCGCCTGTGGCAAAAACGTATGAAGTACTGATGTTTGGAGCCGGAAGCATGGCACGACGAGGCTCCTTTATGGCAAACACCTCCTTCGGATTGTAGTTCAGGTTCTTGCCGAGCTTGTAGCGCAGGTTGGTGTTCGTGTTGCGGTCGCCTATTATTTTGACGGGCTTCGAGGCGCGTATGCTGCCGTGGTCGGTCGTCAAGAGTACCGTATATCCGCCTTGTGCAAGCATACGGAAAAGCTCCGACAGCACCGAATGGCGGAACCAGCTGAGCGTTATGCTGCGGTATGCGGCCTCGTCACCTGCCAGCTCTCGCACCATCTTCGACTCCGTCCGGGCATGGCTCAACATGTCGATGAAGTTGATTACAAGCACGTTCAGGTCGTTGGCCGACAGCGAATTGAACTTCTGCATAAACTTCTCCGCCCCTGCGGAGTCGTTTATTTTATGGTAAGAGAAGGTGTCGTGGCGGCGGAAGCGCTCAAGCTGGGTCTTGATTAGCGGCCCTTCGTTGAGGTTCTTGCCCTCCTCCTCGTCCTCATCGACCCACAGTTCGGGAAACATCCCGGCTATCTCGACAGGCATCAGTCCGCTGAAGATTGCGTTGCGAGCATACTGCGTGGCCGTGGGAAGTATGCTGACGTATGTCTGCTCGTCGATGTCGAACATGTCGCCGATTTCCTCTGCCAGCACGCGCCACTGGTCGAGACGGAAGTTGTCGATGACGATCAGGAACACCTTTTCGCCCTCGTCGAGCAGCGGAAACACCTTGCTCTTGAACACATCGACGCTCATCATCGGACGCTTTTCCGCATCATGTCCTGCCGCAGCACGTCCGCCGTAGGCCATCCGCAAACCGCCTGCCTGTCCAGATGCCGCCGAATGCGACGAACTTATGTCGTCCATCCAGTCCATGTAGTGAGCCTTGATATATTTGGCGAAGCCGTTGTCGGCCTCCTCTTTCTGCATCTTGAGCATCTCGGCCATGCTGCTGTCGGCGGAACTAAGCTCCAGCTCCCAGTGAACGAGGCGGCGGTATACTTCCTTCCAGTCGTCAATGGTCTTGCAGGCATCTATCTGCATGGCTATGTCCTGGAAGCTCTGGCGGTATCCGCTCTGCGTAACCTCGGTCACGATTTCCCTGCGGTGAATGTTCTTTTTCAACGAAAGGAGTATCTGGTTGGGGTTAACAGGCTTGATAAGGTAGTCGGCTATCTTCGAGCCTATGGCCTGATCCATGATGTTTTCCTCCTCGCTCTTAGTCACCATGACAACAGGCGTGGCCGGAGATATTTCCTTGATTTGCTGCAATGTCTCAAGACCGCTAAGCCCTGGCATCATCTCGTCGAGCAGCACAAGGTCGAACGTGCGCTGCCTGCACTGGTCAACGGCATCGGTGCCGTTGGTTACTGTAACCACGTCATAACCTTTCTTCTCAAGGAATAGTATGTGGGCACGGAGCAGTTCCATCTCGTCGTCGGCCCATAGAAGTAATCCGTTGCTCATTGTTTTTTATTTAGTTGACAAGGAACGAGATACAAGTTGACAAGGTAGTTCGCCTCGTCTGCTTGCCGCTTGCCTGCCCGTTTCTCGTCACTTGTCTGCTTGTTCCTTGTCACTCGTCCCTATATCAAAATCCGTCAAGTTCATAATACTCGTCTTCAAGGTCGAAACCGTCCTGGCGGTTGTCCTCTTTCGGAGCGTTGTTGCCTGCGTCTTCATTGCCGCCGAAGCCGTCGTTGAACTCGATTATAAACTCGTCATCCGGAGTGTTGTCTGTACCCGTTTCGTCAGAGGCCGTCTTTTGGCTTTCAATTGACGGCCTTTCGGCTTGCGTTTTGCCGTCTTTTGCAGGCTCATTTGCCGTCTTTTGCCCGGGCGTTGCCTGCGGTGGAGTTTCCGGTTCAAGTCGGATTACCGTAGCGCCTTGTGTTTCAGGTACTTCCGTTGCCGGTTGCGGTGTTTCCGGCTCGTCGTTTATGATGAAAGTATTGTCGGTGCCCTGCGGTTCTTCCTGCGGAGTGTTGTCCTGCGTGTCGGGTATGGTGACAGTTCCGTCAGCCGGCTGTACGGCATCAGGTTCAGCCGGTTCTTGCGGCGTGTCGGGTACGGTTATCGCACCGTCGTCAACCTGGGGAGTTGCAGGTTCTCCGGTTTCAGGTATCACAATCGCGCCTGCACCGGCATTGCCTGCCGGCTGGTTGTTCTCCTCGTCACCTATTATTAATGTGGTGCCGGTGTCTTGCTGCTGCGCCGCAGGCTCGTCTTCAATGAACAGTCCGCCCTCGATTACGCCTCCGTTATACAGCCCGTCGCCACCGTCAGAGCCTATCTCGTCGCCCGGCTCATATTCTATGGTTGCCGGTTCGGTAAGCAGGCGCACCGTGCTGACCTTCAATGGAACGAAATGTTGCTCGTAGAACTTGTCATAATCGTTGTAGCTGTACTGTGTGCCGAGCAGTTCCAGATTGGTGTCGCTGATTATTATTGCACGCGCCTTCTTGGCCAACCGGGCGATATTGGCGTTGCCGTAAAGCTGGCGCGCGTACTGAAGCGCCTCGTCATAGCTCATAAAGCCGTTTATTATCATGCGGTGCAGGCCGCCTTGCTCATTCAATGCGATGTCGAAATTCCTTACTATGAAGTTGGTGAAATTGAACCTTGCAAGCTCGAAAAGCAGCTTGTTGCCGTCGACGGAATCGGGCTGGTACACGAGAAGGAACGAGAATGGCGTGTTGCGTTCGGCAACGAACGTGCGCGCAGCTATGGAATCGCTGTCATTAAGCACAATCGTGCGGCGTTCCCAGATGTCGCTCATGTCGAACTTTCCGCCGTACAAAGGACGTCCGGCCTTTACTCCATTTATAATCATTCCGGCCATTTCGCCCACGTCGCTTTCGGGATATTTGCTGATAAGTTCCTGCATGTCGGCCAGGCATCCCTCACTGTCGCCGCTGTTAAGCTTGCTCAATCCGCCGATGAAGATGAACTTGTCACGGTTTGCTCCAAGCGGAAAACGCGACGCCGACAACGACGTGTTTGCCGCCACTTCGTCAAACCTGTCTGCCTTGAATGCGTTGTATGTTGCGGCGTAAAGCGAGTCTTCAATGTGTACTCCGAAACGGGCGTTAACCTCATAATTCGGGTCTGACAGCAATGCAGTCCACTCGCTTTCGGGGAAATCGCGCTTGAGCAGGGCGAGATAGGTGTCGGCCTTGCTCTTCTCACGCCGCCGCGAATACAGAAGGAAGAGGTGATAATACGCCTCGTCCATGTTCTCGTAGTCCTTATAATTGTCGGAAAGGCGGCGCAGATTCTTCTCGCTCAACACGAGATTGTCGAGCTTGTCCTTGAAAATCACCCCCGAATGGAACAGTCCGTCCTCAATGATTTTATTGCTTTCAGCCACCTGTTCAGGCGTGAAAGGTATCTGTTTCAGGTAATATTCGCGCTTGTGCGGGTCGTTGTGGGCACTGTCCATTGCATTTTCGATGGAGTCCTGCATGGCTTCCACGGCTGCAATGGAGTCACGTTGCTCGTCGGTAAGCTCCTCGAAAGCCGGAGTCTGCGCCACAACAGTCTTGTTCACACGTTGCCAGTCGTCAACATTCTCACGCCGTCCCCACAACTTTTGGAACGTGGCCTTGCCCTGACTTACGGCCATGGGGTTGTAGAAATACCACGTACCCTTGCTGTCTGTCATGCCTGTTTGCGTTCCACTTTGGGCCGCATTGTTGCCTGTGCCGCCCTGCTGGGCAAGATACTGCTGCGCCTCGGCCTCCGCCTGGGCGTCGCGTTCGGCCTTTTCCTTCTCTTTCAGAGCCTCGATCACACGGTCGATGGCAGCGTTCCGCTCGGCTTCCGGCATCTTGGCAAGGGCTTGCAGGGAGTCTTGCAGATGTACGGCGTCGGTATATGGCACAAGCTCATCAAGCACTTTGGAACGGTCTGACAGCCGTTCGTAATCCTCACGTTCCTTTTCGAGCAGGCCGATAGCTTCTCCGTAGCAACGCCGGGCGTTGCTGTAGTCCTCGCGTTCCCAGTACAGGTCGCCGAGCTTAAGCAGCAGAACGCCCTTCTCTATGCCGTTGCGCGTCGACTTGATGTTGCCCTGCTCGTAAGCGGAAATGGCGTTAACGGTGTCCTTTTGGTTAAGATATATGTTGCCGATTGCGTAATATACCTGGTCAAGGTAGTCCTTGTTGTTTTCCGACCGGGCCATGCGCTTCAGCTTCTTTATCATCTTTCCCGACTTGCGTCCTGCCATAACCTCGGTCATTGCGATGCGCGCGTTGAAGGCAAGTTCATACGGCGGACTGAGCCTCAACACCCTCTTGAACGCCTTGTAAGCGTTGTCCTCATGTCCGAGAGCCGCCTCAAGCTGCCCCATAAGGTACCACTCGCGCGCCCGTTGTTTGCGGCGCATCTCGTGCTTGATTACCTTACGCAGGTAAGGTATGGCCTCGGCGTACTGCCCGGTGTGTATGTAATAGTCGGCATAGGTATAGTCCCACTCCTTGCGCGCCCTCCAATGGATTGAGTCGCGGTGCATCTTCGCCATAACGTCCTCGGCATCATAAAGCCAGTCTTGCTCGATGTAACACTTCGCCAGCCAAGCCCTCGCCCTGCCGTAGATGGCGGGCTGCGTGGCGTAAAGGCGGCTCATGTAGGCGAAAGTAGACGCAGCCTCGTCAAACGAGCCTTTCATGAACTGGGCGCGGCCCATCAGCAGCCACGCCTTCCACAAGAAAGGATTGTATTCCTTACGGTTAAGCCACTCGATGTCTTTCTCCGTCTTCTTCCTGCTTTTCGTCCATTTTGGCCGCCGCTTGATGCTGTGCAGCTTGATGGCCTTCTGGCATTTCTCTATGGCGCGGTTGAAGTTGGCCTCGCCGAGGGAGCGGCTTTCGCGGTTGCCAACGGTGTACAGGGGCAGCATCTCGGTGAAGTTGTCCTTGTTGCCAGTCTCTTTTTCAAGCGAACCGTCGATGTATGCCACCGTACCATTATAATAGGTGTTGTACCGCGCGGTAAAGGAGTGCCACCAACGGCTCTGCGGAGTGTTCTTCTGAGTTGAACACCCTACAGCCAGCACGAGTACCGCCAGCGCAAGAAAGGGGATGATATGTCTTGTCTTTATGACTTGCATTTTGTTTCAACAATGGCCGCAACGCCACTTTTATATAACTTGCAAAAAGCCTTTTTATTGCGTTACGGCCAACCAATGTCAGCCTTCGGCCAGCATATATGCCTCATCTTTCAGCTGGTCGGGCAGGCTTACGCAGCGCAACTGAAGGCTGTGCAGCCAGTCTTTCACCTCGTCGGGACGCATGGTGTACATAACTTCGGCGAACTCTGCGGCCTCGTCGTCCGTGTAACCGTCAGAATCACGTCCGCGGAAACGGTCGAGCTCTTCATCGTCAAAATATTCAATTGTGCCCACGGCGGCCTCGATGGCGCACTCCTGCAAGCACCGGCCAGGCTCCGCCGGGCACGACTTGCACGCCTGCCCATCCTGCTTTTCCACACCGGCACCGCTGCCGCCACTATTGCCGAACAGCCGTCTAAGCACTACGACGATTACAGCCAACGCCACAAGATACAGCAACCAAGCCCATACGCCCATGTCAGCCTTCCTCCGTTATGGTGAAACCGGCACGGCGCATCTCGTCCCAGAAGTGAGGGTACGACTTGCTCACAACCTGCGGTTCGTTTATTTTCAACCCAGGAAACACCATCGCCGCCGGTGCGAAAGCCATCGCCATGCGGTGGTCTTCGTATGTGTCAATCACAATGTCTTCCGTCCTCCCGCACCGCTCGCCGTCCCAGCTTAGCTCGCCCGGAGCCGTCTCGCGCACAACGTAACCCAGCTTCCTCATCTCCGTCTTGAGTGCCTCTATACGGTCGGTTTCCTTTATCTTCAGCGACGCAAGCCCCGTAAACCTGAACGGAACGCCGGCCAGCGCGCAGCATACGACAAGCGTCTGCGCCAAGTCAGGCTGGTTTACAAAGTCATAGTCGAGCCTTGGCGGCACAGGTTCTACGCGCTTCAGAGTCACCGTTGTGGGCACACCGCGCTCGCGCGTCTTGAAAACAGTGCGCACACCGAGCATGCTGAAGAGGTATTTCACTGCCGAGTCGCCCTGCCGCGAACCGTCCATAAGTCCGTCAAGACGTACCTCCGGCTCATCGTTTCCTGCCAAAACAAGCGTTTCATACCAGTATGACGCCGCGCTCCAATCGTTCTCTATGAAGAACGGGCGATGCTCGTAAGGCTTCGGCCTTACTGTCACCGTGTCAACGCCGGTCCATTCCGCATCAGCCCCATAGTCTCTCATCATGCACAGCGTAAGGTCGATGTAGGGCCGCGACACCACCTCCCCGGTAAGCCTAAGCTCAAGACCGCGTTCAAGCACAGGGCCGAGCATGAGCAGCGCCGATATGTACTGCGAGCTTATGCCGCCCGGCATTTCAAGCCGTCCACCCTCGAGCCTGCGCCCATTTATACGCAACGGAGGGTAGCCCTCGTCGCCGTCATACATTATGTCGGCTCCGAGGCGGCGCAGCGCGTCTACCAAAGCGCGTATCGGCCGGTGGCGCATCCGCTCTGTACCGGTTATGACATGCTCGCCGGGAGTGGCCGCGAGGTAGGCCGTAAGGAAACGCATGGCAGTGCCCGCCGCCCCTATGTCGACGGTAGCAGGCATGCGGCGCAGCGCGTCGAGCATAACGAGCGTGTCGTCACAGTCGGAAAGATTGTCGGGCATAATCCAGCTTCCAGCCAGCGCATTGATTAAAAGAGCGCGGTTGCTAACGCTTTTCGACGCCGGCAGGCTCACCGCGGCATCGAGCCTGTCAGGCGCGTTGATGATGTATCTCATAATGTCATTAATTCTGTTTGGTGGCATGCGGCACGTCAGTGCGCGGCTTGTCTTATGCAAAGACAATGCAAACGGGCGGAATGTAAGCTTGCTTACAAATTCCCGGGTGCCGCTTGTCTTATGCAAAGACAATGCAAACGAGCGGAATGTAAGCTTGCTTACAAATTCCCGAGTGCCGCTTGTCTTATGCAAAGACAATGCAAACGAGCGGAATGTAAGCTTGCTTACAAATTCCCGAGTGCCGCTTGTCTTATGCAAAGGTAAGGCAACTTGCAGACAACTCAAAATAAAATCAAATAAAAAATCTTATCGCACGTATTCCGAAAGGTGGCCTTTTACGTTCCGAAAGGCCATGTTTTGCAAGCTGAAAGGCCACCTTTTGCAGTCCAAAAGGCGGCCTTTTACAAAGCGCTGAATATCAGCATGTTGCAAAGGCGGCATGGGAACGTCGCTAACCCACTATGCTTTCGCCGTCATCTCTGTGCTTGGCAATGTTTTCAATTACGCACTTGCGGCTCGTGTTGGCATAACAGTAAACGCAGAGATGGCCGCACGTGTTGTACATCCCGATGTCCTTCGCCACCATACAGCCGCACAACTTGCGCTGCCCCTTGTCCTTCATCGCCTCAGGGCCAAGCCCCTGCGACGCGTCGGCTACGTCGAGCCAGTTGCCCTTGTCGGGCAAACGGCCGTGGTTCAGGTAAAACACGAAATCCTTGTCGTCGGCAAACACGCGCTTCATCAGTTCGCCGTCTATGCAACGGTTATGCTCCACGCCGTATTCGGCGAGGTTTGCCGCCTCGGCGCACGTTGCCAAGGTGACATTCCATCCGTCGCGCTTACACCAACAGTCGCGCAGCTGCGCCAGCCCCTCTACGAACCGGTTTACCTGCACATAGTCAGGTTCGGCACAGGCGACGTTGTCTTTCGTAAACAGGCTTGTCTCCCTAATCAAATTGTTCTGCACCTTTTTATAAGCGTTCACATCGACAAAGCTGAACACAAGTTTCTCCGTGCAGCCCTTCAGCTGCTCCCCGATGCGCCGCACGCGGTCGAGCAACACATCTGGCGGAGTGACGCTTGTGAACATCACTGGGTCGAAACGCCACACCACGCGCTCCTTGCCTATCATCCCGGCAAGCCGCCTGAACATATCGATGCGTTGCCCAAGGGGCGGCACATTCGGCTCGAACCCTTCGCGCTCGTAATCGTTAAGCGTGAACTGGAAGTAATAATGCAGTCCCAGTTCGTCAAGTTCGTGCAGGTATGGGATAATCGGTTCCGGGTTCTTCGTCCAGAACACCACAGCCTTCACGTTCTTGAACGACACGTACATCCTCTGCCTGTTGAACGGATTATACCACGCCACATACCCACGCCGCAGCCGCCCGACAAACCACCGGGCGTAAAACGCCGGTATGTCCGTCGACCTGCTGGCCGATATTATGACCGGAGCATGCGCCCCGACACGCTCGCCCGAGTCGGTGGTTATTGTTGTCTTGTCTGTCATCTGGTGCCGCATTGTCCTGCCGCCCATGTCCCCTTACCTCATTTCCTCCATGAACATGAGCCGTACAAAGTTAATACAAACGCTTAAAACAATGAAATAAATCATTAATTATATATGCCGGAGCCACATCAATTTTGATAAATAAGCGCCTCGAAAAGTACCGCCTTCGGGCATAATATACACCTATCATACAGACATCCTTGCCGTAATCCGCCACAAAAAGTTTTCTTAAAAGCTGTACGTTTGACGCTCCGGGAAGGCAGGCGGCGGACAGATGGCAGAGATTTCGCCATAAAAAGGACGTTATGGAACGTCAAATGCAAGTTCTTGATTTACAAGACGTTGCGGCAAACGGCGGTTGAACGTGGGATGATATTCCGCCGTTTATAATGCAAAAGGCCGTGTTTTGCAGTGCAAAAGGTGACCTTTTACAGTACGGAAAGCCATGTTTTGAGGATGAAAAGTCGGCTTTCAAGGGTGGAGTTTACGGCTGTTCACGCGCGAATATGCTGCTTTTTACAATACAGAAAAGGCGTTCGCAGGTTGTGGAAAGCCGGAAGCCGCGCTGCCAGATGCTGTTTTGCGAAAAACGATTGTAATGAATTCTTACCGCCTTGCGGCGGTTTTTCCTCTTCAAGTTTTCTCCTTTACGTCCGCCGCTTCAGCAAAAAAACGGTGGAATATTTGGTTATGTGAGGATTTAGACCCACCTTTGCGCCCGATTTGAATTAAAGGTAAAAAGGTAGAAAGGTAAAAAAGTAAAAAGATGAAAAAGTAAAAAGGTGAAAGAATGAAAGGGGAAAAAGTGAAAACCAAGGAATGAGCTTGCCGGAATGCGCAGCTTTTTACCTTTTTACTTTTTTACCTTCTCACCCTTAAAAACAGAATGGTCATGAAAGAGTTAGACTTGACAAAGGGCGGCGTCACCAAAGTTTTGATGCAGTTTGCGCTGCCTTTCCTCATCGCGAACGTGCTGCAGGCACTGTACGGCGGCGCCGACCTGTTCGTCGTAGGGCGTTATGACGACGCGGCGAGCGTGGCCGGAGTGGCAATAGGCAGCCAGGTGATGCAGACCATTACGGGCATCATCCTCGGCCTGACTACAGGCACAACCATCATCATCGCGATGGCTACGGGAGCCAAGGACGGCAACCGCGCCGCCTCGGCCATAGGCACATCGGTGTGGCTTTTCGCGCTCACGGGGCTGGCGCTTACGGGCATAATGGTGCTGGCGCACGAACAGATAGCCGTAATGATGCACACTCCGGCGGAGGCGATGGCCGACACGCGCCATTACATACTAATCTGTTCGATAGGCATCCCGTTCATTATGGGCTACAATGTGGTGTGCGGCATATTGCGCGGACTGGGCGATTCGCGCTCTCCGCTGTACTTTGTCGGCATAGCGTGCGTCATCAACATCGTGGCCGACTTCGTCCTCGTGGGCGGCTTCGGCATGCGTGCCGCCGGTGCGGCCATAGCCACCGTGATGTCGCAAGGCATCAGCTTCATGGCCGCCCTGTGGTTTCTCTACCGCCGCGGTTTCCACTTCGACTTCGGGCGCAGGCACATCCGCCCCAACGGCGAACTGTCAAAACGCATCCTGACGCTGGGCGCTCCAATCGCGTTGCAGGACGCGCTGGTCAACGTCTCGTTCCTGCTGATAACGGTAATAGTCAACCAGATGGGCGTAATAGCGTCGGCTGCACTCGGCGTTGTGGAGAAAATCATCGTCTTCGCCATGCTGCCGCCAACGGCCATCGCCGCAGCAGTGGCTACCATGACGGCGCAAAACTACGGTGCGGGACTTGTCTTACGCATGCGCCAATGCCTGCGGTCGGGCATCGGTATGGCCCTTGTATTCGGCCTGGCCGTATGCATTTACTCGCAATTCATGCCAAGAACGCTGACCGCAATCTTCACCAACGACCCGGCCGTTGTAAGCATGGCAGCCGGCTACCTGCGCGGATACAGCATCGATTGCATCATGGTGAGCTTCGTGTTCTGCATCAACTCGTATTTCAGCGGACAGGGCAACTCATGGTTTCCGATGGTGCACAGCATGATAGCCACGTTCCTCTTCCGCATCCCACTGTCATATATCTTCGGCCAGCTGCATCCCCACGACCTCGTGCTTATGGGTTATGCGCCGCCGCTGTCAACACTGGTGTCGCTGCTGATTTGCTTCTGGTACCTGCGCGTAAACCGCCGCAAGCTGGAACGGATGTACCCGACGAAAGGGTGAAAAGGCGAAAAGGAGGGAAGGTAAAAAAGTAAATAAGGTGAAAAATTTGGGTAATAAACAAAAAAGGAGTACCTTTGCACCGACTTTATTACATGCCATTTGAACGCCATGGGAAAAAGAATGAGGAAACTAAAGAACGTAAGACTTCACCGCGAAGGCACGGACACGCTGTTCTACGGGCTGCTTGTGCTCGTGGCCGTGGCGATGGTGCTGTGGATATACGTTGACAGCAAGGCATTCTTCTGGACATTCATCATAGTGTTCGGCACGGTGTACGGCATCGTTGTAAACTTCTTCCGCTGCCCTAAACGCTACTTCGACGGTGACACGGAGAAGATAGTCGTGGCTCCAGCTGACGGCAAGGTGGTGGTCATAGAGGAAGTAATGGAGGACGAATACTTCCACGACAGGCGGCTGATGGTGAGCATATTCATGAGCCTTTTCAATGTACACGCTAACTGGTTTCCGGTTGACGGCAAAGTGAAATTCGTCAACCACTTCAACGGCAACTACCACAAGGCGTGGCTGCCGAAGGCGAGCGAGGAAAACGAACGCGCCGACATTATGCTTGAAACGCCCGAAGGCACGGAAATATTGTGCCGACAAGTGGCAGGAGCGGTGGCACGCCGCATAGTAACATATGCCAAAGCTGACGAAGACTGTTATATAGACGAGCACTTGGGCTTCATCAAGTTCGGCTCGCGCGTTGACATATATCTGCCCTTAGGCACTGAAATCTGTGTGAAAATGGGGCAGGCCACCACAGGCGACAAGACGGTAATAGCGAAACTGAAATGACAGTTGACAAGCAGACAAGGGACAAGTAGACAAGGGACAAGTCAAACCATCTCGTCAAAATATATATCATTACTTGCCTACCAAGCAAGAGAAAGCTCGTCAACTCGTATCTCGTCACTCGTCAACTAAGAAAAAATGATAAAAAAGCACATCCCAAACACTCTTACTTGCTGCAACCTCATATCCGGCTGCGCGGCTACGGCTTTCGCCTTCGGAGGACAAATAAGCACGGCCTTTCTCTTTATAATAATAGGCGCGGTGTTCGACTTCTTCGACGGCATGAGCGCACGCCTGTTGGGCGTATCGTCGCCAATCGGCAAGGAACTTGACTCGCTTGCCGACGACGTAACATTCGGTGTGGCACCGGCAACGATGGTATTCTCCGTGCTGTCTGTGCTCGACTATCCGGCGTTTCTCGAACCGCTGCGCCAGGTGTTGCCGTTCGCAGCCTTCATAATGGCGGCATTCTCAGCATTGAGACTTGCCAAATTCAACCTTGACGAACGGCAGACAATGGGCTTCATCGGCCTGCCTACACCGGCAAACGCCCTGTTCTGGGGTTCTCTGCTGTTAGGGGCAAGCTCGCTGTTGGAGTCGTCACCGTACATGGTTTTTGCCGTACTGGCGCTTGTGCTGCTGTCAAGCTACACGATGGTAGCCGAAATTCCCATGTTCGCACTCAAGTTCAAGCACTGGGGATGGCGCGACAACGAGGTGCGCTACACGTTCATAGCCACCTGCATACCGCTGCTGCTGATATTCAGAATGTCGGCATTCGCCGTAATAATAGTGTGGTACGTGCTTCTGTCGGTATACTCAAACAAGAAAAAGCGATAATCAAATGTTTGCTTTCCTGATAAATTTAATACTGCTGATAATATTCGTGGCGTTCATCATTGTGTGCGTCACGGCATTCCGCATATACCGCTCGCTGCACAACATAAAGCGCAAGTTCAACTCAGCTTCCGGCAGGAACGGCTCAAGCAGGCAGCGATACGGCGGAAGGACGGACGACGACGAGGTTATAATCGACCGCCGCACGCCCGACGAGGCCAACCGAAAAATATTCTCGAAAAACGAAGGTGAATACGTAGATTTCGAGGAAAAGAAGTGAGAATTGCAACCGCAGAATACTTAATCTAACCTTACAAGACAAATGAAAAAAATCCTGACCCTGGCCTTCGCGGCACTGCTCGCAGTGGGGGCTAACGCCGATGGCGGAAAGACAAAGTACGCCCACCTGTACAAGAACCTGCCTTTTGAGATGGAACAGGTCACCGCGCCTACATTCCCAAACAACAAAGTGAACCTCAAGGACTTTGGAGCGAAGGGTGACGGCTCGTCGCTTTGCACCGAGGCTTTCGCCAAGGCGATAGACGCTTTGGAGAAGATGGGCGGCGGACGGCTCATTGTTCCGCAGGGCGTATGGTACACCGGGCCTGTCGTTTTGAAAAGCAACATCAACCTTCACCTGCAAAAAGGCGCGATAATACTGTTCTCGCCCGACCCTGCATTGTACAAAATCATCGACACGTCGTTCGAAGGATTGAACACCCGTCGCTGCCAGTCGCCTATCTCGGGAACTAACCTTGTGAACGTGGCGATAACCGGACAGGGAGTAATCGACGGCAACGGCGAATACTGGAGACCGGTAAAGCGCGACAAGGTGACGGCTAAACAATGGAAGGAATTTACCTCGCGTGGCGGCGTTGTGCAGAACGACAAGATATGGTATCCGTCAGAAGGCGCGCTAAAAGGTTCCACAATGGCCGACATGAACGTGCCGACCGGCGTAAACAGCGAGGCTGAATGGAACGAAATCAAGCAATACCTGCGCCCCGTGATGGTAAGCCTCGTGGGCTGCAAGAACGTGTGGCTGAAGGGCGTCATCTTCCAGAACTCACCGGCATGGAACATCCATCCGCTGATGTGCGAGAACATATTGGTTGAGGATGTACAGGTAAGAAACCCGGCATTCGCACAGAACGGCGACGGCATCGACCTCGAATCGTGCAAGAACGCGCTGATAGTCAACTCGTCGTTTGATGTCGGGGACGACGGCATTTGCATAAAAAGCGGCAAGGACGAGGACGGCCGCAAGCGCGGCATTCCGTGCGAAAACGTAATAGTGAACGGGTGCACCGTGTTCAAGGGTCACGGCGGTTTCGTGGTTGGAAGCGAGATGAGCGGCGGCGTGAAGAACATATATGTAAGCGACTGCCAGTTCCTCGGAACTGACGTCGGCCTGCGCTTCAAGAGCACGAGGGGACGCGGCGGCGTGGTGGAAGGCATCCACATAAGCGACATCTCGATGTTCGACATACAGACTGACGCCATCACATTCGACCTGTATTACGGCGGAAAGTCGGCCGTTGAATCACTCGAAGACGGCGACGAGAACAAGGAAAGCACACCCAAATTCAAAGCTGACGAAACAACACCGTGCTTCCGCGACATATTCATCAACCACGTTATATGCCGCCGCGCACGCCGTGCGGCCTTCTTCAACGGACTGCCCGAAATGCCGGTAAAGAACGTCCAGATAACCGACCTTGAAGTAAACAACGCAAAAGAGGGCATCGTGGTTAACAACACAGACGGCGTGAAGCTCACCAACGTCAGCATAAGCGCCGAAGGACACACGTTCAACGCGACGAACTCAACCAACGCAACGGTGAACGGGAAGACGTACAAGAAGATTGACTCGAAGGGCATCACCCTCGACCTTTGACGCATCACAAGACATTAAAAAACATACTCCGCGCGCCGGCTCATGCACCATGCAGGGCCGGCGCGCAGCCGTTTTACCTCCGAAAAGCGGCCACGCATATTACGCCCGGCAACCGCCTTCATAACGCACTGATAACCAACATGTTGCAAAAGGCCGTCTTTTACAATGCAAAACATGGCCTTTGGGAATGCAAAAGACGGTCTTTTGCAAACCAAAACACGGTCATTTGAAATCTAAAAGGCTGCAAACGGGAATGCCGCCACATATTTCCCTGACTGCATCGGCCTGCCTGCAGTCCCCTGAATGATTGCCGGCCGGCAACGTTTACCAGACAAACCGCATGGCTTCTTTACGCCATACAAACGCCCACGAACCAATACACAGGAATAAAAACTGCATTTTTATTCTTTAATATCATTCTTTTTTAATACCTTTGCAGCCGCAAAAAACAACCGAGCTACAAATATACATGACAACAGCTGCTGCACATAACACGAACACGACGCTGCGACGGCCATCCTGCCGGATGCACTCCTGCCTTGTGGTCCATGTGCACTGGTTCAGTGGTTTCATCTAAGTAGCAAATCCACACCACATTTTTTCCGCACAGTCTGGCGCATTGCCGGCATGCATTGCCACGCTCCGTAAACGGTGCGTGAGGGGCATTTGCGCGCCTTCACCGCATCGCCAACAGGGCATGAAGCATGATTTTGTATAACAAAAAACAAGAAGCAGCCATGTTCAAAGTACTGATATTGCTGGCTGGTGGCATAGCCTTGGGCTACGTCTTGCGCCATGCCAGCCTCGTTAAGAAGACCGAAAAAAGTGTATCCGCCACCGTCCTGCTGATGCTTTTCGTGTTCGGCATAACCATAGGAAGCAACAGCAGCCTTGTAAACAATCTCGGAAAATACGGCGCACACGCGGCCATCCTCGCCGTGGCAGGCGTGACCGGAAGCATTGTGACGTCGTACATCGCCTACCGCATGGTGTCGAAAAAGAGGAAAGGAGGTGGTGAATGAAAGACTGCCTTACCGTTATCGCGGCGTTCAGCCTCGGCATAACACTCGGACTGGGAGGCCTTTTGCCTGAAGGACTGCTGCCCCACGACGCTCCGATATACATCCTTTACGCCCTCGTGTTGCAGGTAGGCATAAGCATAGGCTCTAACGACCGGCTGAAAGAAATGCTGCGCAGCCTGTCGCCAAAGATGTTCGTCCTGCCGTTGTCTACCATCGCCGGAACGCTGCTATTCTCGCTCGCGGCCAGCCTGTTCATCACACGTTGGGGAGCGGCCGACTGTCTCGCGGTGGGCAGCGGCTTCGCCTACTACTCGCTGTCGTCAGTGCTCATAACCGAACTGAAAGGTGCGTCGGCCGGCGTACAGATTGCCACCGAGCTTGGCACACTGGCCCTGCTGGCCAACATTGTGCGCGAAATAATCTCGCTGCTTGGCGCACCTGTATTCGCAAAAGTGTTCGGAAAGTTCGCCCCCATATCGGCTGCCGGCATCAATTCGATGGATGTCATGCTGCCGTCTATCAGCCGTTATTCGGGCAAGGAGATGGTACCGGCGGCCATACTCCACGGCATAACACTCGAAATGTCAGTCCCATTGCTCGTCAGCCTGTTCTGCGGAATGTAAGCTTTCATTCTTTTGCGTGGCAAAAGGATGGGAAATTAAGAGAATTAAGAGTTAAGAATTAAGAAAAAATGCTTTGCTAATTGGCACAAGTTGTTTTCTTAATTCTTAACTCTTAATTCTTAATTTATTCAGTTATGTACCAGCGTTCCTATGTCCTCACCGTCCATAACACGCTTCAGGTTGCCCACAACGTCCATGTTGAACACGTAAATAGGCAGGTTGTTCTCCTTGCACATGGTGGTAGCCGTGAGGTCCATCACCTTCAGTCCGCGCGTGTAAATCTCGTCGTAAGTTATGTCGCTGAACTTCGTTGCCGTAGGGTCTTTCTCCGGGTCAGCGGTGTATATGCCGTCAACGCGCGTGCCCTTAAGCATCACGTCGGCCTCAATCTCGATGCCGCGCAGCGAGCTTCCCGTGTCGGTTGTGAAGTAAGGCGAGCCTGTTCCGGCGCTGAATATGCACACATATCCGGCCTCCATCGCCTCGATGGCCTTCCACTTGCTGTAAAACTCGCCGATAGGCTCCATGCGTATTGCCGTGAGCACCTTGTTCTTTACGCCCATTGCGCCGAGCGCCGAACTAAGGGCGAGCGAGTTGATTACCGTGGCGCACATGCCCATCTGGTCGCCTTTTACGCGGTCGAAACCTTTTCCTGCGCCGCTAAGGCCGCGGAATATGTTGCCGCCGCCGATTACTATACCTATCTGCACGCCCATTTCATGCACTTCTTTTATCTGGCGTGCATAGTCGTTAAGCCGCTCCGGGTCGATGCCGAAGTGCTGGTTGCCCATCAGGCTCTCGCCGCTGAGCTTCAATAAGATACGTTTGTACTTTGCCATAACTATTCTTTTATATTTGGAAGTTAAAGGAGTTAAAGAAGTTAGAGGAGTTAAAGACAAATGCTTTGACTTTTAGTCCCAACCAATTGGCGACAATATGAAAAATCATTTGTCTTTAACTCCTCTAACTTCTTTAACTCCTTTAACTTCAGAAATAACATACTCCATTTCCTTAAACAGATAACCGCTCTCGCTTCCGTCCGCCCGGCGCAGCACGAAACGGCCGTCAGGCTCCACTCGTTCGATAGCGGCCATGAACCAGCCCGTGGCATCACGGTAGGCATGAAAGCCCTCGCGGCGGTAAAGCGAAGCGGCGTAACGGGCGTGTATCTCGTCGTAACGCCCTGCGTCAATCATGCCGAGATACGACTTGAAGGCGTCGATGAACAGACCGAGAAGCTCGTCGCGGCTCGCCTCGCGCCCTAAAATGTTCGCCAGCGAGACAGGATTTGGCGCACCGCCGGTAAACTCCTGCTGGTTCACATTTATGCCTATGCCAAGTATGCAGCCGCTAACAAGCCCTTTGGCTACGGTGCATTCAGACAGCGTTCCGCTGATTTTCATGTCTCGCCAATACACGTCGTTCGGCCATTTCACGGTAAAGCCGTTGGCGTAATGCCTGAGAGCGTCGCGCACGGCCAGTGCTCCGGCCTCAAGCATGACGAACTGTCGGCGTGCGGCCAGCCCTTTCGGACCAACCTTTACGCTGAAAAGCAGGTTTTGTCCAGGCGCACTTTCCCACGTGTTGCCGCCCTGCCCTCGCCCCGCCGTCTGATAATCGGCAACGGCAACGGTCATCAGCCGTCCTTCCTCTCCGCGGTAGTCGCGCAGCAGGCGGTTGGTGGAGTCGGTCTCGCCGACCTTTATCATAACAACGTCTTCAGTCATTTCAGTATTGCATCGGCATGAAAGCGTCCTCTATATGGTTAATGGTGAAGTCGGCGTCGGTCGTCCCCGTAACGGCCACAATGTCGAAACGCAGCGGAAACTCGATGCGGTACATGGCGGCAAACTTTGTCGCCGCGATGGCCAAGTTGCGCATCTTGCGCGCGTCAACGGCCAGTTCGGGCGGCATGAAGCTGCCGCTGCGGCGCGTCTTCACCTCGACAACGACAAGCTGGTCGGCGTCAACGGCAACGATGTCGAGGTCGCGATGCCCGTCGCGCCAGTCCTTCCAAAGTATGCGGTAGCCCTTGCGTTCAAGGTATTCGGCGGCCTTCCGCTCGCCCCACCGCCCCGTGTCGTTGTGTTCGGCCATTGCTTTTTATTTTTAGAAGTTATAGAAGTAAAAGAAGTTATCGCACGCTTCGCGAGCTAAGAAGTTAAGAGCCGAATGCCTTGCAGGATGTCATACAAAGCCAGCCACACATGGTGATGGCTTTAACTTCTGTAACTTCTCTTAATTCTCTAAATTCTTTTCAATGGCAAAAATACAATATTTCCGCAACATACGGCCACAGTTTGCGGCTAAAATGGTTACTTTTGCAGCAAAAACACATATATGGAAAACTTACAGGAAGACAACCAGCGGAAAACCGACGAGCAGATGATGCGCAAGGCTTTGGCCGAAGCCGAGACGGCGCGCGAGGCCGGCGAAGTGCCAATCGGTGCGGTGATAACGTGCAACGGCAGGGTGATAGCGCGCGCCCACAACCTTACCGAGACGCTTAACGACGTCACCGCACACGCCGAGATGCAGGCCATCACGGCGGCGGCGAACGCCCTCGGCGGCAAATACCTTGACGGATGCACACTCTACGTGACCGTAGAGCCGTGCGTGATGTGCGCCGGAGCCATCGGCTGGGCGCAGCTGCGGCGCGTTGTCTACGGTGCGCCGGACGAGAAACGAGGCTTCACACGCTTCGCACCCGACGCCCTCCACCCCAAGGCAACGGTAACGCCGGGCGTGCTCGAAGACGACTGCCGCCGTCTGATGCAGGATTTTTTCAAAGCAAAACGCTGACTTTTACTTACAACGTCCGTCCACAGTTACTTCTCAATTTTTATATTGTAAGCAAACAGGCAACGTCTGCTTACAATCCAAAACGCCACCTTTTGCAACGCAAAAGGTGGCGTTTTAGCGGCTAAAAGGCCGCCTTTCGCAAGGCGGAAGGCGGCCTTTTGCAAAGCAATCATAGTTGAACCAAACACCAACCCCGGCCTCAACAGATACACTCCCAACCCATTCCGAATGGAGGAAGCTTGATTACATGTTACCAATTAGCTGTAATTTGGATTTCCGATCTTTGTCATTGGCAAATTACATACTGTACACCTGGACTGTTGACGGACATTAACCAACACGAAAGAAGAACTCTTTTTGCCGGTAAGAACAACATTTTTTGCCGAAAGTGTATAATAACCTGCGACACTATGCTTTATTATCAGCATTTTTATATGACAAAACGAAAGTTTTAACAGTTTTTTCATTACCTTCGCGCTATGACTAAGATCTTGCCTTGGCTGCACCTACCTGTCTGTAAACCAATAGTTTACAGACAGGCAGCAGTCCTACACAAGCAAATCAACTAACAATAAAACAATAAAAAAGAATGAAGAAAACAGTACTTTTAGCATGTATGCTTGCCGCATGTACAAGCGGAATGGCGCAGGGAGTGGACGGCAACGCCGCAAAAATCACAATCAATGAGGGATTAAGTTTTTTGCCAAGCACGTTTACAACAGATGGGAAAACATATATCTCCATTCACTCTGGAGATTTTTACAAACCCGATGCGGAAACCCTCGACATAACTTTATATGACGAAGAGATTACTCCCGTACACAGTTTTAAGCTACCACAGGTTGAGAATGGGATGGAATACAAAATAATTGACCAACGCGGATGGATACACATAATATATCCTGACGACACGGAATTATGGAGCTGCACTGGAGAATGGTCTAAGACACGTGAAGATTTGAACTGGGACACTCCTGCTATAAGTATGGATTTTATTGACTGTGACGACGCAGATTTATATACCTCCAACTATTTTTACATTACCCAAACACTGTTCAATGACGATGAAGAATATGAATATTTACAGCCCATATACGAATATTCGCAAAGCAAAGAAGAAAGAGACCAAGACGGCGATGTTGCCATTGACTATATTGAAACATGGTACACTCCACAGCTTGTGGGCTTCAAGATAATGACTGTTACTGGCACTGAACTACAAAGAATAGACTTTGACACACAGGATGGACTGGACTATTACAATGAGTCCTTGGAAATTATTAAAATTAATGGGAAATATTACCTGTGCGTAGATGCTTATAGTAAGACCACCCAAGATGATGATTATTCTCAATACTTGTTTTTTTACAGAATAAACCGCGAGACTTCAAGCGTCCAAAAGGTAGGCGCTCCGATAAAAGGGATGAGCGTTAGGCCGCGGATGCAGGACCGTGGAGGCAGCTTTACGGTTGAACTTGACGGCGACAGCAACGTTGAGCGCAATGTGGTAGTAGTTAATTCAGCCGGTCAAACGGTATGGGAGAAAAAGGTTCCTGCCGGACAAAAGACTGTAAACATAAGCGCGTCAAGGCTCAGCCAGGGCTTGAACGTTGTGACAGTGCGCGGCGGCAAACAGCCGGAAAGCTGCAAAGTAATAGTGAAATAATGTTTGTTTACTGATAAAAAGAGACCTCGACAACCAATGGCCGCCTGCCGCTTGGACAACAAGCAGCAGGCGGCCATTATCAGTTTAACACCCCATGACACGAAAAAAGCGGCCCGGGAAACCCGAACCGCCGCAGTTGTAATTCTAAATAAAATGCCTTATCCCAAGCTGATAGCCTCTGACGGACATACGTCAGCGCAAGTGCCGCACTCTGTGCACATGTCAGGGTTGATTGAATACTTCTCGCCCTCAGAGATAGCTCCAGCCGGGCATTCGTCGATACAAGTACCGCAAGCGATACAGTTGTCACCAATTACGTAAGCCATAATACTGTTTTATTTATTTGATTAATAATGTTTTGTACCTACTTTTGTACACCGCAAAGGTAATACAATTATCCTGAATACCTACTTTTAGGTAGTCGTTTTTAGATTGTTTAACGGTTAAAGACTTATATAAAAGGCAATAACGAACGCTTGCAATGCGACGTCCGTTATTGCAGTAGGAGGAGAAGAGGAGTAAGGAGAGAAAGAGTAAGTAGATATGCTGCGGCATTTTAACACTCAACTACTTACTCCTTCTCTCCTTACTCCTCCCCTCCTAATATTTCATTCAAAGTAGAACGACAGCACTATCATCTTGCTGTGGGCCTCGTTTATGGACCTTGCGTATATGCGCATGTTCTCGTCGCGCAGCCGGTCGGCGTGTTTCGTATCGAGACTATTTAGCAGACTGTAGCAGAACTTCAGCTCCGGGCGCAGCTTGAAGAACGGCAGATAGACGTCACATCCAAGTCCTACTTCAAAGAAAACGTCGTAACGCTTCAGCTTTACGTAGTCGTTGTCGCCGCCAGAAAGGTTAATCATGGGGTTTATTCCGGCCATGACGTATGGCCTTACGTTGTCCAACCTCGGAGCACAGAACTGCAGGTCGAGCGGTATTCCGATGTAAACGGTCTTCATGTCTTGCGTCTGAACAATCGGCGTTCCGTCCTCAAGACGGTCGGTATGGTTGTATAATGAAAGGTGGCGGTTGCCGAAATACATTGTCGGGGCAAACCTGAAAGCAAAATAATTGTTGATGCGCAGGTCGCCAAGCACGCCGACATGAAAGCCCAAGTCCCACCTGTCCTGGTCGCAGGTGATAAGTGTCTCCGTCTGCGAACCGTCCTCCGCGACAACCATCTGCGGCCCGATGTTGTTGAAGTCAATGTCCTGGAAGTGCGTTCCGACGACAACACCGAAATGGAAAGGACGCAAATCAGTGTAAGGACGGTTCTGCACCGCATCGCCTTGGGCGTAAGAACACAAGGCGGCGGCAAGCAAACAAATTATCAGAAACAGTCTGTTCATCGCTTAAATAACGGTGCAATGGCAAGAATATTTTATCTTACGGAAGAATTAACGGCCAACCGCTGCTGCATTCAACGGTCAAAGTCAACCACAATCTTGCCGACATATATGCCGTGCTTGCCGTTCTGGTCGTTTGGTATTTCACGCCCGTCGAGGTCCTTCACGTATTCCATATTCTTAAAATACGTGTGTGAATGTCCTCCCAGAACAATGTCAACATTACGCAATTGAGGCATAAGTTCGGTGTCGTCGAGGCCGGCAAGTTCCCAACCGAGATGCGAAAGGCAGATTACAATGTCGCATTTCTCCTTTTCCTTCAGGGTCTTCGCCACATCGTTGGCAGCCTTGACGGGGTCGTTATACTTGACTCCCGCGCACGATTCGGCCAGCACAAGTCCGTCAAGTTCAGGCGACAGGCCGAACACTCCAATCCTCAACCCGTCGCGCTTGAGCACCACATACGGTCTGACAAGCCCCTCAAGGGCGGTCCCTGTGAAGTCGTAATTGGCACAGACGATGGGGAAATCGGCCTTCTTGAACAGCCGCGCCATGTTCTCTACGCCGAAATCGAACTCATGGTTGCCTATCGTAGCCGCGTCGTAACGCATCAAATTCATCAGCCCTACCTCGACATCGCCTTTATATAAGGTATAATAAGACGAGCCTTGCGAAAAGTCGCCGCTGTCAAGAAGCAGCAGGTTTGGATGCTTCCCACGCTCCTCTCTCACCATCACCGCACGTCTTATGAAGCCGCCACGGCCTGCAAGCATGGTGTCGGCAAGGTGCTTGTTCAACGGATATATGCAACTATGGGTGTCGTTTGTGTGAAGTATCACGAGCTGTTTGCCCTGCGCACATGCACCGGCAAACACCGTAACGGCCAATACGGCGGTAACTAAAAAACGCTTCATCTGCCTTCTATTTTAATACGTCCTTCTACTTTCGAGCCAACGCTTTCGCCCCTTTGCCTCTTCTCTTTCATGTATTTCATTATGATGAAACGCACGTTGTTCTCATCAGAAGACGGCGACTTGACATCCGTCGAAGCCTTAAACGCCTCTAATTTGTCGTTGCCCTGGGCAAGATAATCCAACGTGGCGATGCGGTATTTGGCATCCGCAACGATGCGCCTGCCGTCAAGTAAGGCCGACTTAAGCCGTCCGTCTTCTGTTATCACCAGCTCAACACCGTGGCTGACGGCCTCTCCCCCGGACGCGGCTATCTGTCCGAAAAGTTCCATTACCTTGTCCCCTGTCAGCGTGACAAAACAGATTTTATTCTCGAAAGGCGCGACATCGAGCACGTCGCCGTATGTGATGTCACCCTTGGCAAAGGCCGAACGTATGCCGCCGATGTTGTAAACGGCGAAGTCTGGGCGCTCGCCATAGTCCTTTCCACACCATACAAGGATGTCGGCAAGCAGGTTTGACAGGTTGCTTTCCGGCCTTTCGGCATACAGATATTCAGCCGCTGTGCCCACAACGGGGCTCATTATGCTGTCGACATGCTGCCTGTAAGGCTCAATAAACGCAGCCACGTCCTTGTCAACTGCCTTGTCATAAGAACTGTCTACCAATATCCGCGACCGCTCGAAGCCTACTATCCGGTGGCTCGAAGAACATGACGCACACACCAACGCCGACGAGACAAATGCGCTGAAAATAAGTTTTTTACACATATAAACCATATAAAAAGCTGTGCAAAGTTAGCTAAAAACGCATATAAGGCAAAGAAAAACGCAAAAAAATGGCCTTATGCTTTGCCGACATAAGGAAAATACGTACCTTTGCACCGCTTTCCGCGTAATCGCTGACAGGAAGAAGAGTAGCCTCGTTATGTTGCGCCGGAACAATGAACAAATTTAATTATCAAACAACAATGGATTTAATTAAAGTTGCTGAAGAAGCATTTGCAACCGGCAAGAAGTTCCCTGAGTTCAAGGCAGGTGACACTGTAACTGTCGCTTACAAAATCATTGAGGGTTCAAAGGAGCGTATCCAGCTCTACCGTGGTGTCGTAATAAAGATTTGCGGCCAAGGAGACAAAAAGCGCTTCACCGTCCGCAAGATGTCTGGAACTGTCGGAGTAGAGCGTATCTTCCCGATAGAATCGCCCAACATCGACAGCATCGAGGTAAACAAGATCGGCAAGGTTCGCCGCGCCAAGCTGTATTACCTGCGCAAGCTCACCGGAAAGAAGGCCCGCATCGCAGAGAAGAAGACCATTGCGAAGAAAGAAAACTAAGCTCAATCTGCAACGAAAACGAACGGCGTGGAATGCTGACTGCATTCCACGCCGTTTGCTTTTATATGCCGCTTTCACTTGTTTTCCAACGGCGTTATCCGCCCGTCGCCGCTTATTTCCAGCCTTCCGCCAAACACGTCGGCTTCGGTCAGCATCCTGATGTGCCTTATAACGACATTGCTTGTATCGCGTCTCGGGCCAAGCCCCCTGCGCTGCACGAAAGGATATATGCGTCCGCCGAGGAACTTTCCGCGCCTGTCGGTGTCGACAACGATTACCGGGGCATAGCCCGATATGCCGGCAATGCTGATTGAATAGGGCGTGCAGAAGTTGCCGAGGCTGTAGGCTATGAAACGGTTTTTGTACATCTCGACACACCGCACCACATGAGGGCCGTGACCGAAAACGATATCCGCGCCGTTGTCTATGCAGAAACGGGCGAAGCGGCGCAGCGAACCGCGGTTCTCGCCAAGGAACACTTCCGTGCTGTCTGGCAAGTGGCTGAAAGCCATCCCCTCGCCTCCGCCGTGGAACGACACCACTACTACGTCGGCGCGTGAACGCAGGCTGTCAAGCACCTCGCGCACCTTTGACAGTTCCTGATGGCGCAGCGTATGTGCATTGTGCCCGAACGAGCACAGGCCGTACCTTATTCCGCCGCGTTCTAGCACAACTGACTCCTGCCTATGCCTTATCCCCGAATAGCTTATCCCCTGCCCGTCGAGGGCCTTCTCGGTAGAAAGCATACCGTCGTAACCGAAATCGAAGGTATGGTTGTTGGCCAGACTAAGATAGTCGTAGCCTGCTTCCTTCAACCGCGCGGCAAACCTTACCGGCGTGCGGAACGAGTATGAATGCTCCGACTTGCGCTTCCTCGTCGCCGCGCTGTCGCACAATGTGCCTTCAAGGTTGCCCACGGCAAGGTCGGCAGAAGCCAGGATGTCACGCACATCGACAAAGAGAGCGCGCCCGTCGCCTGCCGGAAGCAGCGTGTCGGGATATGTAGTGCCCATCATTATGTCGCCCGTAAGCGCCACACTGTACACCTCCGCCACAGGCTGCGGCGTCTCAACTACGGCTGTATCGAGCGCAACGGCAGCGACAACGGTTACAGCCCGCCTTCCGCCGCCTGCCCCACAGGCCGACAGCACAAGGCAAAAAACAATTAGGAACGGGGCAATACCAAGTTTCATGGGAACTTATATAATTAAGAATTAAGGGTTAAGAATTAAGAAAACATACTTTTGTCATAAAACACTTTCTTAATTCTTAACCCTTAATTCTTAATTCAACAGCTATTGCATGACGCGGCGCGCACCAACGTACCTGCGCGAGTAATACCTCTCTTTCGAGTTGCTTACCTTTACACCCTTGATGCTTGCATGTATGAAATTAAAGCTTCCGCTAATAGGGTCGACATCAACCACAATGCCGACATGGCCTATCGGGCCGCGGGTGTTGGAGCCGGTGAAGAACACGAGGTCGCCAGTACGCAGCTCGTCCTTGTCAACCGCCTCGCCTTGCGTATATTGCGAGCGCGACGAGCGGTTAAGCTCTATGCCCATGTTCTTGAATACATAACTTGTAAAGCCCGAGCAGTCGAAGGCGTTTGGCCCCGAATGTCCGCGGCGGTAGCGCGCCCCGAGGTGTGAGAAAGCCTCGTTAAGCATGTCGTCAATCTTTGAGAACTCGTAGTCTTCGCCGTATGCTTCATTGTCATACAGGAAGTCGAAGTTGTCTATTTCCTCGTATTGCTCTTGTTCATTGTCGGTATTGTCGTTGTCGGCCGCCGCCGGAATTCCGGCTGTAAACAGCATCAAAGCAACGGCAAATATCTTAAAGTGTCTCATGTCTGACGGTTAATGTAAATATATTATGAAAGGGTTAAAGTTGATTTCGCTTGCGAATTTAGCGAAAAAAAGCCGTATATCAAAGCCTGTTTACATCTTTTGGTACAAGCAAAAAGCGTGCCACCGCGCCTCGTCTGGCGCGTTATGCGTTGAAACATAGCGCTTTACGGCGGAATGGCTGAAAAAAGACTTCAATACAAAACTTTTACATTTTTTAAGTAACAAATTCTGTTTCGTTTAACACCCCACGGCGACAGACATTCTAAAAGGCGGCAAATCGCACTGCAAAAGGTGATCTTTTACCGTCTAAAAGGCCACCTTTTACAATGCGAAAGACGGCCTTTTGCAACGCGGAAGGCAAGCCGCTGATTACCAGGAAGTTACAGAACGCACTGGAAAGAGCCGCCCAGGCGGATGGCAAAAGCCGTGGAAAAGACCGGCGAAAACGGCGCAGGCGGTACGCATTGGCGGTTGGCAACGGCCAGTTTTTGCTGCCCGCAGACAAAATATTTTGGCTCACGAAAGTACAACTATCGGATATTTTCCATAAATTTGCATACCGAAATCTGATAAAACGAAAAATATGCTCAATTTAGACGACCTTTACAAGGCACGCTATGTGCTTAGTAAAATTCTCAGGCGCACCGACCTTGTACATGCGCCCAAGCTCAACCCGGAAAGCGACATCTACCTGAAGCCGGAGAACCTGCAAATAACCGGCTCGTTCAAAGTGCGCGGCGCGTACTACAAAATCTCGCAGCTTAACGACGAGGAGAAGAAGAAAGGCGTGATAGCCTGCTCCGCCGGCAACCATGCGCAGGGCGTAGCCCTCGGCGCGACAAGCCACGGAATAAAGTCGCTAATCTGCCTGCCCGAAGGCGCACCCATCAGCAAGGTGGAGGCCACACGCCGCCTCGGAGCCGACATCTGCCTCGTGCCGGGCGTGTATGACGACGCTTACCAGCGCGCGTTGCAGCTGCGCGACGAGCACGGCTACACGTTCATCCACCCCTTTAACGACGACCACGTGATAGCCGGACAGGGTACTATCGGACTTGAACTGCTTGACCAGCTGGCAGACATCGAGGCCGTCGTGGTGCCCGTTGGCGGCGGAGGACTAATCAGCGGAGTGGCTTACGCCATAAAGTCGTTGAAGCCCGACGTAAAGGTTTACGGCGTACAGGCAGCCGGCGCGCCAAGCATGTACAAGAGCATACACGACCATCACCCCGAGACTCTTGCCAGCGTATCGACCGTTGCCGACGGCATCGCAGTGAAGACACCGGGCGACCTGACCTACGAAATCTGCTCGAAATACGTTGACGACATAGCCCTTGTCAGCGAAGACGAAATCTGCGCCGCCATACTGCGCCTGCTTGAAGAGGAGAAGATGGTGGCCGAAGGCGCCGGAGCCGTGAGCGTTGCCGCGGCGATGTTCAACAAAGTGCCCATAAAAGGCAAGAAGACCGTCTGCCTTGTGAGCGGCGGCAATATCGACGTGAACATCCTCAACCGCGTTGTCAACCGCGGTCTCGACAAGGACGGACGCATCTGCACGCTCGCCATGGAGCTTGACGACAAGCCCGGACAACTGCTCGAGGTAATACAGGTGCTCGCATCCCTCGGCGCAAACGTGCTTAGCGTACACCACGAACGCGGCGGCACCAGCCACAACGTGAACTCGTGCGAGCTGCGCGTAAGGCTCGAAACGCGCAACCACGAGCACGTAGAAGCCATCAAGGAAGGCTTGCAGAAAAAGGGATTCAAACTGAAGTGAAAATAGTGAAAAGTAGTTATAGTAGTCAAAGTAGTTAGCTCGCTTCGCTCGCAGTAGTTAAAGTCATTAGCCTTGTTGGCTGTCTACATATTAATGACGCAAGCGTAGCAGGTAATGACTTTAACTACTGCGAGCGAAGCGAGCTAACTACTTTGACTACTATAACTACAAACATAAACATCAAACAATCTAAAAACGTAAACAATGAAAGCATTGCATTCAGACAAGGCGCCTAAGGCTTTAGGCCCTTACAGCCAGGCAATAGTTGCCGGCGGATTTGTGTTCGCATCGGGACAGGTACCCATCGACCCAGCAACTGGCGAGTTCGTTGAGGGCGGAATAAAGGAACAGACACGCCAGTCGCTCACCAACGTCACCAACGTTCTTGCCGAGGCAGGCATCGACCTGACACACGTAGTAAAGACAACCGTGTTCCTTTCAGACATGGATAACTTCGCCGCAATGAACGAAGTGTATGCCACCTTCTTCAAGGAGCCGTTCCCCGCACGTTCAGCCGTTGCCGTAAAGACCCTCCCGAAAGGCGCTTTGGTTGAGATAGAAGTTATTGCTGAACTATAAAAACAGCCCTTTCCCGGCCTCCCCGAGGGGAGGAGACCGATTAGTTCTGTTGTTTTGCAAACTATCTCCTCCCCTCGGGGAGGCCGGGAAGGGGCTGTTTCTTATCCTTTCTCCTCCCCTCGGGGAGGCCGGGAGGGGGCTTTCAAATATTCTTTTATCGCCTCCACATATTCCTCGAACGCCTGCATGCCCTCTTCCGTGAGGCGGCACGACGTGTTGGTGCGCTTCCCCACGAAGCTCTTTGTCACCTCTATATATCCTGCCTTGCTTAGTTTGTCAATCTGCACGCTGAGGTTTCCGGCAGTCGCTCCCGTCTGCTTGCGCAGGTAAACGAAGTCGGCCTCGCCCACGCTGACGAGCAGTGACATCACCGCCAGGCGCAGTTCGCTGTGTAGTAATGGGTTGAGCGGTCTCAACATGGCATTTTTATTTTGTCTGCTTTTTTGTCAATCATCAGGCCGATTTTTGCGGAATAGGCTAAGAATGCGCAGTTCCAGCCTATTGACGCAATGGTTGTCCGCCCGTTGTCGGCTATCGTCAAGAGGTTGAATGCAAGTCCGATAAATCCACACCACATTATGGCTTTGTTCCTGAATATGCCGCTCAGCATGAACAACGCCCCACTCAGCACTATCGACATGAGTGGAGCAGCAAACAAAGGCTTGTCCGTTGATACGACAACCGGCAAGAACAAGCCAACAAGAGCAAAGCATCCCCAGCCTTGTTTCACAACCTGTCCTGTTATGGTCATCGGCCTTTTCCACATCCTGTGGTATGCGAAAGGCACACCATAGCTGACAGCAGCTACTACAGTCCACAGCCTTTCATAGCCTTGGCCGGGCATTGTCAATGTAACGATATATACAGCCAAGCCCAATATTCCATACAAAGTGACGAAGTTAAGACGGCCAATCTCGGTGCGCTTGGCGCGCTCAATCATATCGGAAATAAGCCTAAGGCTCTCTCGTTCATTCAATTTTTCGTTCTCCATTTTGCTTTCATGTTTTATATTTGATGACTTTTCCCGGCACCGCCAGGCGCAGTTCGCTGTGTAGCAACGGGTTAAGCGGTCTCATCAGGAAAATCTGATTTCGTCAACATTGCCGCGAAGCGACAGGCCGATGTACACGCAATAGGCGAAGAATACATACGAAAACAAATTGGCGTTGGTATATTTTCCGCCGTTAGTAGTTATGAACATTACGCCAGAAACAAGCCCGAAGTAACCTGCAATGAGTATGGCTTTCTGCTTATAGATGCCGCCAAGCATGAAAAGGGCGCAGCTTCCGACTATCACCATGAGCGGCGGAACGAACGCAGAGGCATCCCAATATCCCATGATTGGCACGAAAATGCCGACTAAGGCGAACAGTCCCCAGCCGTATTTTACGACACGTCCAGTAACAGTCATTTGATTGCGCCACATCTTGTGGTAAACAAACGGCACGCCGTAACTCAACACTGGCACAGCCATCCACCACAACTGAAAAGTGGCATCAATCCATATCAGGCTTAGAGTGTACATCACCAAGCCCAATATTCCATACAAAGTGACGAAGTTAAGGCGGCCTATCTCGGTACGCTTGGCACGCTCAATCATCTTCGTTATCAGCTCAAGACTCTCGTATTCATTCAGTTTCTCGTTCTCCATCGTGCTTCCATATTTTATATTTGATGACTATTCCGGGCACAACAAGGCATACCAAGCCTACCATTGCCATGTCAAACGCCTGCCCTGCACCGTTGTCTTGCAACGCCCACCCTGCCGCCATGACCGCCATTGCGGCAAAACCATAGTTCTCATTGACACCCATCACCGCCGTTTGAATGGCCGATGCAAGGGCGAACATGAATATTACAATCGGATATACGGGCACATACGGCCACCCATGCGCCGTATCGTCAGGGAAGATACTGAATATTACCGCGAAAACTGAAAGCATCGCAAAGAACATCCACGTCCATCTCACTACCTGCGCAGCAAACGTGGGAGCCTGCCCACCGTCGTACTTCCGCTTCAGGTTTATCAGGTAATAGCCCCAGCCAATGCCACCCATCACAACCCAAAGCAAGTTCCAAAGCGGTTCGCCTGTAGCGCTCCACGCCCATGATACTGCAATACCTGTAACGCATATAAGTACGCCCCACACTATCATCGGCGTCGCGGCGTCGTTCATAACATCACGCCTACTGCGCCAAATGGCGTCGCTTATTATTTCAAGGCTGCGCCCGGCATCCATTTTCTTGTCGTCTTCCATATTGTTAATTGTCCTTTCTTGATTGCAGGTTGAGCTTTATTCCGGGTATGACGAGCAGCGTGACGGCCGACAAGGCTACGCAAACAGCCTCGTAAGGACCGGGATACAACAGGGCGAAGTTCACCAAAACGACGTTGCACCCTATGAGAACGCCATACGCTTTGTCCTTCATCACGTAAGCCGTAACAGCCGAAGCGAACGTCAGCAGCAGTATGGTAACAGCCGTAATGGGCAGGTGCGAGCCGTAAACCGACGCATCGCTTGACAACAGCCCTATAACGGCGACGGACACGGCAAGTATGCCGAACACCATCCACGTCCACCCGACGAGTTTCCATACGTATGAACTGGGGCGGCTCCCGATGCGCTCCCTGCGGTTCATCAAGACCTGCACGACCCATCCAACGGCGTACATGGCGAACCAAAGCAGGTTCCACACCGCGCTGCCGGTAAGCCGCCAAAGCAGGCACACTATGCCGCCCGTAATGCAGGTGAGTACTCCCCACACAATCATCGGCGTGCCGGCGTTGCGCTCCACGTCGCGGCGGCCAAGCTCGATGGCTTCGCTTATTATCTCAAGACTGCGCTCGACTGTTAGCTTGTCGTTATTATCCATAATCTCGGTTTCTTTATTTAAGGTTAGCGCAAGGGTCTGCAGAAAGGCCCTCGCGCCATGCAATTAACTTATTTACACGTCATTCGGCCTTGGCATTCGCCACTTTTTCGGGTATGTTCTCAAGCCTGACGGTGGCCGTTCTATTGTCTTTCGAGACGTCCACGTTGACGAAACCCACGTATTCCTTAGGCATACCGTTCTCCATATCGCAGTCCATGTTGCCGTTTTCATCGTGCAGCACGTAGAAGGTCACAGCCCCGTCGGGCACATTCTCCACATCTACCGTCATGCTGCCCTGTTTAGCCTGCACAATACCAGACTGTCCCTTGTCGGTTGCTACGAGTATTTTGCCGTTGCTGTCGGGTATGTTCGTCACGGTCAGTGCTACCTTGTTCTGGGCTGTTGCCACGCTTGCGGCCATCATCGCCACTACCGACAACGCCGCCGCTTTTATTCTCCTTTTCATAATCCTGATGGTTTTGAAAGGTTAAAAACTATGTTACCAATTCACGCCTCCATACCGCCTCCACTGCAGTTGGACACGATATGGAGTTTCATTCGAATGCAATGCAAAGATAAATCGGTTTATAATATAAACCAAATAAACGTGAATTAAAATGCTTCTTGTTATTGTTTATTAACAGATACGGGATTTATTGACACCCATCAAGGCGTCACCTGAAAATCAAAGAAGCAATGGCAGCTTTCCAAAAGGCCGTCTTTCTGACGGCAAAAGGTGGCCTTTCAGGCGATAAAAGACGGTCTTTTGCAATGCAAAAGGTCATCTCTTGGAAAACAAAATGATAGCTATTGCCGGCTGAATAATGTCCAATGCAACGGCATTGTACTACAAGTTGCTGCGTATCAAGCCATTACACAGCCACACATTACTTTCTTTTATGCCTGTTGACGGCTCTCTGCTCGCGCCTGTTCTGCGCCTTTATCTCGTGCTTGGCCTCGTCTTCGTCGTCGGTCTTTTTCCATATCGGCGTATAAAAGTCGGGCTTTTGCGTTATCTCAAAGTCAAGTTCGGGAAGCTCGTTGTCTTCTGACGACTTGAACGGAACGCCCAAAGGCAAGGTGTATTTTTCAACCCTCACCATGGCAAGGCCAGCCGAAATCATGCCAAGCTGTTTCGCCGCAGCATACGACAGGTCGATTATCCTGCGCGTGCCGCACCTGTCCGTAACCTTCACAACCACGCTCTTGCCGTTCTTAATGTTGGTAACCTTGAGCATTGTGCCCAGCGGATAGCGGTTGTGAGCACACGTAAGGCTGTCGCGGTGGTATCGTGTGCCGTCGCTCATGCGCCTCCCGTGCAGGCGGTTTGCATAATAACTGGCTATACCCTTCTCCTGTGCGGGAAGAAGGGTACAGCCAGTCAAGCTAATTATTATTATGAGAAAAAGTTTCTTTATCACGCGCTTCCTACTGTTTATACTATGCCTTGAGCCATCATTGCGTTGGCAACCTTCATGAAACCGGCAATGTTCGCGCCCTTTACATAGTCCACATAATCCGCGCTTTCACGTCCGTACTTGACGCACTGCTCATGGATGTTGTGCATGATTTGATGCAGTTTCTCGTCAACTTCGGCCTCGCTCCAGCTAAGGCGGATGGCGTTCTGCGTCATCTCAAGACCTGAAGTAGCCACACCTCCGGCATTGACAGCCTTGCCGGGAGCAAAGAGCTGCTTTGCTGCTATGAACTTCTGCACGGCTTCCTCCGAGCATCCCATGTTGGAAACCTCGGCCACGCAGATAGGCTTGTTTGCCAAAAGCATGTCTGCATCCTCACCGCTCACCTCGTTCTGTGTAGCACACGGCAGGGCGATGTCGCACTTAACCTCCCACGGCTTGCGGCCAGGAACGAACTTTGAGCCGGGGAACTGGTCTGCATAAGGCTGGCAAACGTCGTTGCCGCTGGCACGAAGCTCAAGCATATAATCGATTTTCTCGCCGCTGATTCCTTCCGGGTCATAGATGTAACCGTCAGGTCCGGATATGGTGATGACCTTCGCTCCGAGCTGGGTTGCCTTTGTAGCAGCGCCCCATGCCACGTTGCCGAAGCCGCTGATTGCAACAGTCTTGCCCTTTATGTCATATCCGTGGGTCTGCAACATCTGGTTCACGAAGTACAGAGCACCGAAGCCCGTAGCCTCGGGACGTATCTTGGAACCGCCCCACTCAAGTCCTTTGCCCGTGAGGACACCGCCCCACTTGTGTGTAAGTTTCTTGTACATGCCGAACAGATAGCCTATTTCGCGTGCTCCGACACCGATGTCTCCGGCCGGAACATCCTCGTCGGGACCGATTACCCGGTAAAGTTCTGTCATGAATGCCTGGCAGAAACGCATTACCTCTGCATCGCTACGGCCACGCAAAGAGAAGTCGGAACCGCCCTTGCCGCCGCCCATTGGCAACGTGGTGAGCGCATTCTTGAATGTCTGTTCGAAACCCAAGAACTTCAGGATGGAAAGGTTAACTGACGGATGGAAGCGCAAACCGCCCTTGTAAGGGCCAATGGCACTGTTGAACTGAACGCGGTAACCGATATTGACATGTACCTCGCCTTTGTCGTCAACCCAAGGAACACGGAACGTAACGACGCGCTCCGGCTCTACAAGACGTTCGATTAGCTTTGCCTTTTCGAACTCGGGATGCTGGTTGTAAACGTCCTTAATAGACAACAGCACTTCCCTTACGGCCTGCAAGTACTCCGCTTCTCCCGGATGCTTCTGCTCCAGGTCTTGCATTATTTTCTCGACTTCCATAGTATAAGTTTTAGTTAAACTAACATTGTGTCATAGTTCTGCTGCAAATATAGAGTTTTATAACGAAGGCGCAAAGGGAAACGATGAATATTTGACTTGCCGTCCTTACTTTTTGTACTTTTTCACAATAGAAGGCGGAAAAGGTAAAAGGTGAAAAGGTAAAAGGGTAAAAAAGTACAGAGAATTCTGTTTTAAGTCTGTTTTTTACCTTTTTACCCTTTTACCTTTTTATCTTTTAAATCCTGTCGAGTGCCTGTTTCAGGTCTTCGATGATATCGTCTACATCCTCGATACCTACAGAAAGGCGGATTAAGTCTGGGGCGATACCTGCCTCGCGCAGCTGCTCGTCGCTAAGCTGGCGGTGCGTATGGCTTGCTGGATGAAGCACACACGAACGCGCGTCGGCCACGTGTGTCGCGATATGTACAAGCCGTAGAGAGTCCATGAACTTTACAGCCGTGTCACGTCCGCCCTTCAGTCCGAACGACATTACGCCGCAGGAGCCGCCAGGCAGGTACTTCCTTCCAAGTTCATAGTCCATGTCGTCAGCCAGTCCGCAATATCTAATCCATGCAACTCTCGGGTCAGAATGCAGAAATTCGGCCACACGCTGCGCGTTCTCGCAGTGCCTCTGCACACGCAGATGCAGCGTTTCGAGACCGAGGTTGAGGTAGAACGAATTTTGCGGTGACGCTACCGAGCCGAGGTCGCGCATAAGCTGCGCCACCAGTTTAGTCATGTAAGCCATCTTGCCGAACGCCTTGGTATATGTCAGCCCGTGGTAGCTCTCGTCGGGAGTCGTCAGCCCCGGGAATTTGCCGGCATGCGCATCCCAGTCGAAGTTGCCGCTGTCAACGACGCATCCGCCCACCTGTGTGGCATGTCCGTCCATGTATTTCGTGGTGGAATGCACCACAATGTCGGCTCCCCATTCGAACGGACGGCAGTTCACGGGAGTTGCAAACGTGTTGTCAACGATGAGGGGCACACCGTTCTTATGTGCTATACGTGCGAACTTCTCGATGTCGAGCGCGCGGCAGCCGGGATTCGAGATAGTCTCTCCGAACAGGGCTTTAGTGTTCGGACGGAATGCCGCCTGTATCTCCTCCTCGCTCGCATCCTGGTTTACGAAGGTACACTCTATGCCGAGTTTCTTCATCGTAACGCCGAAGAGGTTGTACGTTCCGCCGTAAATCTCGTTTGAAGTCACGAAATGGTCGCCGGCCTGGCAGATGTTGAACATTGCGTAGAAATTGGCGGCCTGGCCCGAAGACGTGAGCATGGCGCCCACTCCTCCCTCAAGGGCGGCTATCTTTGCGGCCACCGCGTCGTTTGTAGGGTTCTGCAAACGGGTGTAGAAGTAGCCTTCCTTTTTAAGGTCGAAGAGCATTCCCATCTCGTCGCTGTCATCGTATTTGAATGTCGTACTCTGCACTATTGGCGGCTGCACAGGCTCGCCGTTCTTGGGTTTCCACCCTCCGCGTACGCAGAGCGTCGCCGTTCTGAGTTTCTTTTCCATCGTCAATCCTTTCTTTTTTTTATCTCCGCGCATGGTGTCAGCGCGCGGCTGCAAAGGTAAAACAAAAAATTGACAGACGGCAAACACGAAGGCTTAAATAGTGTTTCATCAGAAGAACCGTGCATTTTCCACAACAAAACACCGCTACACCTTATATTATATATGGCCAGCCACGCTTCAGACTGATTTAGCTCAAATTTGTATATAATGTTACAAAATAATTACAAGATTTCAGTTTGCTTTCAGAATTGCCCCATACTTTTGCAACAGAGACGGGCGGAAAACGCTTGGAATGACAAAAGAACAAGAATTATAATAAACAAAAAAACATTACGATTATGAAGACTACAGAACTGACAAAATGGATGATGGTGTGCGCCCTCGGCGTTTTTTCAATGACATCATGCAGCGATGACGATGACAGCAACGTGAATGTGCCCGAGAATGTGACAAGGGCGTTCAACGACAAGTACGCCGGTGTAGGCCGCGTAGAATGGGACCGCGAGCGCGGCGGCTACCTTGTGGCAGAATTTAACAAGGACGGCAAAGAGTACGACGCTTGGTTCACGGAGACCGGCGAATGGGTGATGACTGAAGTAGACCACGGCAGAAGGATGGAGAACCTGCCCCAGGCGGTGCAGGCAGGATATGAAGCCACGACGTATTATGCAGAGAATTGGACTATCGACGACATCGACGAAATACAGCGCCCGGCGTATGAAACATTTTACATCATCGAGGTAGAGAAGAAAGGCCAGCTGGACTACGACCTGTACTTCGACGCCAACGGCACGCTTTTCCGCGTCCGCGAAGTCAAAGGCGAAGGTAACTACAACGGCGACCTGGTAGGCAACCAGCTGCCTGCGGAAATGCAGTCGTTCATCGACTCTGAATACCCCGGAGCACGCGTGGTTGACTTTGACAGCGAGGACAACGGCTACGAGGTAGACGTAATACATGACGGCAAGAGCAAGGAAATATGGTTCGACACGCAGTACAACTGGGTGCAGACGTCTACTGACGTGACACGCGACATCCCGGCCAACATCCGCGCAGCGGTGGAAGCGCAGTATCCCAACAAGCGCATTGACGACTGCGACTACGTAGAGACCGCACAGGGAGAGGCTTACTACCTGGTAGACCTTGACAACTACTACAATGACCTGAAGGTTGCATCCGACGGCACGATAACCGAAGTGGACGACTATTAAAAGCATTGACGCACGGCAGGCGGAAGCGCGACAGGCGGCTTCCGCCTGCCATCGTCTCCACCCGTTTGCAACCCATTGACTGCCAGCACGTTTCCAATATGCCACCTTTTGCATCGCAAAAGGTGGCATATTGCATTGCGAAAGGCGGCCTTTTATCACACAAAAGGCCACCTCCCGGAATACATCCTCAGTCATGCAACAAGGCGGACGGCCGTCATGCCGCATGAAACCAGTCTCAAACAAGGCTCGTGCGGATTGCCATGCCGCATTGATGTTTTCACCTTGCAGGCAACCGTTGCATATTCCGCATCATCCGTTTACAAAAATATAAAGCGACAAAAAAATCATACCATATCTTAAAAAAACATTATAAGAACATTTGTTTTTTTATTTATTTTAATTACATTTGCACACAAATGTAGCACTAATACCCGTCCGCTTTCGTCACCGCTCTTATGGGGTTAAGACGTGTGCGGACACATACAGTCGTTAATTAACCATACGTGAAAACCATACATTTTAATTATGACAGAAAAAAGAGTTTACACCTTCGGTAACGGAAAAGCCGAAGGAAAAGCGGACATGCGTAATCTCCTGGGAGGAAAAGGTGCCAACCTTGCTGAAATGAACCTCATCGGAGTGCCTGTTCCTCCGGGTTTTACCATCACGACCGACGTTTGCAACGAATATTTCGAGAAAGGCAAGGAGGCTGTAGTAGCCCTGCTGAACGACGACGTTGTGGCTTCAGTACACCATGTTGAGACACTGATGAACTGCAAGTTCGGCGACGTAGACAACCCGTTGCTCGTCAGCGTCCGTTCAGGAGCACGCGCTTCGATGCCCGGAATGATGGACACCATTCTCAACCTCGGCCTTAACGACGAGGTTGTTGAAGGCTTGGCAAGGAAGACCGGGAACGAAAGGTTCGCATACGACAGCTACCGCCGCTTCGTACAAATGTACGGCGACGTGGTATTGGGAATGAAGCCTGTCAACAAGGAAGACATTGACCCGTTCGAGGCCATAATACAAAAGGTGAAGGCTGTGCGCGGCATCACGCTCGACAACGAAATGACAGTGGACGAGCTGAAGCAGCTCGTAAAGCTGTTCAAAGAAGCAATAAAGAAGCAGACCGGCAAAAACTTCCCCAACGATCCGATGGAACAGCTCTGGGGAGCGATATGCGCCGTGTTCGACAGTTGGATGAACGAGCGCGCCATACTGTACCGCAAGATGGAAGGAATACCTGCCGAATGGGGTACCGCCGTTACGGTAATGGCTATGGTATTCGGCAACATGGGAGCGACATCGGCCACAGGAGTATGCTTCAGCCGCGACGCCGCTACAGGCGAAAACTGCTTCAACGGCGAATATCTTGTCAACGCGCAGGGTGAAGACGTTGTCGCCGGCATACGCACTCCGCAGCAAATCACCAAGGAACGCTCTATCAAATGGGCACAGCAGCAAGGCATTTCGGAAGAAGACCGAGCAACAAAATACCCGTCAATGGAAGAGGCGATGCCCGAAATATACGCGCAACTCAACGCCTTGCAGGAGAAACTTGAGCACCACTACCACGACATGCAGGACATGGAGTTCACAGTACAGGAAGGCAAGCTCTGGTTCCTGCAGACACGTAACGGCAAGCGTACAGGAACTGCTATGGTGAAAATCGCAATGGACCTGCTGCGCGAAGGCGAGATTGACGAGAAGACGGCACTTGAGCGCTGCGAGCCCAACAAGCTGGACGAGCTGCTACATCCCGTATTCGACAAGGACGCACAGAAGAGCGCCAAGGTGCTTACACGAGGACTGCCGGCGTCACCCGGAGCAGCGTGCGGCCAGATAGTATTCTTTGCCGACGACGCAGCCAAGATGCACGCAGAAGGCCACCGCGTAGTGATGGTACGCATCGAGACAAGCCCTGAAGACCTTGCCGGAATGGCGGCAGCCGAAGGTATCGTTACGGCACGCGGCGGAATGACGTCGCATGCGGCCGTTGTCGCACGCGGCATGGGCAAGTGCTGCGTGTCCGGAGCCGGCGCACTGAACATTGACTACAAGGCGCGCACCGTAGAGATTGACGGCACCATACTGAAAGAAGGCGACTACCTGTCAATCAACGGTTCGACCGGAGAAATATATCTCGGCGAGGTTAAGACCAAGCCTGCGGAGGTAACGGGAGACTTCGCCGACCTGATGAAGCTGTGCGACAAATACACAAAGCTGGTTGTACGCACCAATGCAGACACTCCGCGCGACGCAAACGTGGCACGCAACTTCGGTGCTGTGGGCATAGGTCTTTGCCGCACGGAACACATGTTCTTCGAAAACGAGAAAATCAAGGCCGTGCGCGAGATGATACTCGCCGACTGCGTAGAGGGACGCGAGAAGGCTCTCGCCAAGTTGCTGCCTTACCAGAAGCAGGACTTCTACGGCATACTGAAGGCAATGGACGGCTACCCTGTCAACATACGACTGCTCGACCCGCCGTTGCACGAGTTCGTTCCGCAAGACCTTGAAGGCCAAGAGATTATGGCAAAGGAGATGGGCATCACCGTACAGGAAGTGCAACAGCGCGTCAACAGCTTGAGCGAGCACAACCCGATGCTCGGCCACCGCGGCTGCCGCTTGGGCAACACATATCCCGAAATCACGGCTATGCAGACCCGCGCCATACTCGGAGCCGCAATACAACTGAAGAAGGAAGGCTTTGACCCGCGTCCTGAAATCATGGTTCCGCTCATCGGTATCGTGAACGAGTTTGACATGCAGGAAAAGGTTATACGCCAGACTGCCAAGGAACTGTTCGAGGAAGAAGGCATCGAAATACCGTTCCGCGTAGGCACAATGATAGAAATACCACGCGCAGCACTGACCGCCGACCGCATTGCGGCTAAAGCGGAATACTTCAGCTTCGGTACGAACGACCTTACACAGATGACCTTCGGCTACAGCCGCGACGACATAGCAAGCTTCCTGCCGGTATATCTCGACAAGAAGATTTTGAACGTTGACCCGTTCCAGGTACTCGATCAGAACGGCGTAGGCCAGCTAATCAAGATGGCCGTAGACAAGGGCCGCTCGACACGTCCCGAACTGGTATGCGGCATCTGCGGCGAACACGGCGGCGAACCTTCGTCTGTCAAGTTCTGCCACAAGGTGGGTCTGAACTACGTCAGCTGCTCACCGTTCCGTGTGCCTATCGCACGTCTGGCTGCGGCGCAGGCGGCGGTAGAGGACTAAAATCCTATTAACATAATGCTTCACATCAGGCTGTAATTACCGGTTTTGCCGCAATTACAGCCTGATTTGCATATATCCGGCAAAAGCCGGAAGGAGAAATGGCGCGCATTTCACGGCTACACTTACGGCGGCATGTAAATTATTGAAAGCCAGCATGTTGCGCTTAACATTGCAAAAGGCCGCAAAACGCTTGCTGAAAGGTGGCATATTGGCGTGCAAAAGGTGGCCTTTCGGAAGGCAAAAGGCCACCTTTTACAAAACCGTTTGTCCGCCACTGCCATAAAAACCGCCGCAGGCTGCGCCGTTTTCGGATATTTTGCGTACATTTGCAGATATATAACCGTTATAGGAAATACGAACTTACATATACCAACATGAGTGAAAACACGCCACAGAAGTGGAACAAGTTTTACCTGAAGGACGTGACGTTCATGAACCTCATGACGCGCCGCATCTTCAACGTGCTCATCATCGCCAACCCGTACGACGCCTTCATGCTTGAAGACGACGGGCGAATAGATGAAAAAATCTTCAACGAATACACAGAGCTTGGCATGCGCTATCCGCCCACCTTCACACAGGTGAGCACAACGGAAGAGGCTGCCGACGTGCTTGCTTCTACCAGCATAGACCTTGTAATATGCATGCCCGGCAACGCGGACAACGACGCTTTCACCGTGGCACGCGACGTTAAGGACAAGTTTCCGGACATTCCGTGCGTCGTGCTCACGCCCTTCTCCCACGGCATCACACGCCGCATGGAGAACGAAGACCTGTCAATCTTCGACTACGTGTTCTGCTGGCTCGGCAACACCAACCTCATAATGTCGATAATAAAGCTCATTGAGGACAAGATGAACATAGAGCACGACATAGCCGAAGCTGGCGTGCAGATGATTCTCCTTGTTGAAGACAGCATCCGCTTTTACTCTTCACTGCTACCGATGCTCTACAGCTACATCCTCGCACAGAGCCAGCATTTCTCCACCGAGGCTCTTAATCCGCACAGCGCGATGCTCCGCATGAGGGGCAGGCCAAAGGTGGTGCTGACCCGGACATATGAAGAGGCGATGGAGCTGTACGACAGATACGCCGACAACACGCTCGGCGTAATATCCGACTGCCGCTTTCCACGAGGCGGAAAGGTTGACTCCGAAGCCGGCCTCGAACTGCTGCGGACCATCCGCAGGCGCAACGAGTATGTGCCGTTAATCCTACAAAGCAGCGAAACGGAGAACAAGGTGAAGGCCGAAGCGGAGCATTTCCACTTCATTGACAAGAATTCCAAGGCCATGAGCATCGACCTGCGGCATATCATGGAAGAGCACATGGGCTTCGGAGACTTCATCTTCCGCGACCCCAAGACGCATCAGGAAGTCATGCGCGTGCGCACCCTAAAAGAATTGCAGGACAACATCTTCAAGATACCTTACGACTCAATGCTGTACCACATATCGCGCAACCACATGAGCCGGTGGCTCTGCGCGAGGGCGATATTCCCCGTGTCGGCATTCCTGAAGAACATAACGTGGCACGAATTGCAGGACGTCGACCTGCACCGCAAAATCATTTTCGACGCCATTGTGCAGTACCGCCACATGAAAAACATCGGCGTCGTGGCCGTGTTCGACCGCGGAAAGTTCGACCGTTACGCCCACTTCGCACGCATAGGCGACGGTTCTCTCGGCGGAAAAGGACGCGGACTGGCGTTCCTCGACAGCATAATAAAGAAGCACCCGGAGTTCAACGAGCGCGAGGGTGTAAGCGTGTCAATCCCCAAAACGGTGGTGTTGTGCACCGATGTGTTCGACCAGTTCATGGAGAGCAACAACCTCTACCCCATCGCCTTGAGCGATGCCAGCGACGAAGAGATACTCCGCCATTTCCTCCGGGCACAGCTGCCGGACAAATACATAGCCGACTTCTTCACTTTCTTCGAGGCTACCGACAGGCCGATAGCCATCCGTTCGTCGAGCCTTTTGGAAGATTCCCACTACCAGCCGTTCGCCGGCATCTACTCAACCTACATGATTCCGAACCTCGACGACAAGTATCAGATGCTGCAGATGCTGGCCGCCGCCATAAAGAGCGTGTACGCATCGGTGTACTACAAGGACTCGAAGGCATACATGACGGCCACGAGCAACGTCATCGACCAAGAGAAGATGGCCGTCATCTTGCAGGAAGTTGTGGGCAAACAATACGGCGACCGGTACTATCCCAACATATCGGGCGTGCTGCGTTCAATCAACTATTACCCCATTGGCGACGAGACTTCGGAGGAAGGAATAGCCAGCCTTGCGCTCGGCTTGGGCAAATACATAGTTGACGGAGGGCAGACGCTGCGCGTAAGTCCGTACCATCCCACGCAAGTGCTGCAAACGAGCGAGATGGAGACGGCACTGCGGCAGACGCAGACACAGTTCTATGCTTTGGACATGAAAGACGTAGGCGGCGACTTCAAGGTTGACGACGGGTTCAACATCCTGAAACTGAAAGTGAAGGACGCCGACAAGGACGGCTCGCTGAACTACATCGCCTCGACATACGACCCATACGACCAGGTTATCCGCGACGGCATTTACGAGGGCGGCAGGAAAATCATTTCGTTCTGCGGAGTGCTGCAACAGGGCGTGTTCCCCCTGCCCGAACTGATGCAGATGTCGATGAAATACGGAGCCGAGGGCATGCGCAGGCCGGTGGAAATAGAGTTCGCCTGCAACATCAACAACGACCGCACTGGCGAGTTCTACCTGCTGCAGATGCGCCCTATTGTGGACAGCAAGCAAGTGCTCGACGAAGACCTGGCCGCCATCGACGACTCCGCGTGCCTGCTCCGCTCGCACAATTCGCTCGGCCACGGCATCAGCGAGGACGTTGTTGACGTTGTTTACATCAAGACAGACGACAACTTCACCGCATCGAACAATCCGCGCATAGCCGACGAGGTGGAGCGCATCAACCGCAAGTTCGTGGCCGAAGGCAAGAACTATGTACTCGTAGGGCCGGGCCGCTGGGGGTCGAGCGACTATTGGTTAGGCATCCCCGTGAAGTGGCCTCACATCAGTGCGGCGCGCGTCATAGTAGAAGCCGGACTGGCAAACTACCGCGTTGACCCGAGCCAGGGCACCCACTTCTTCCAGAACCTGACGAGTTTCGGCGTTGGCTACTTCACAGTCAACACGTACAAGAACGACGGAATATACCAGAAGGAACTTTTGGATGCAATGCCGGCCGTGGAAGAAACGCAGTACGTGCGCCACGTGCGCTTCGACCGTCCGCTGCGCATCATGATGGACGGAATGAAGCAGGAGGGGATAATCCTTCTACCAAAGGAACAGGGGAATTGACAACCCGAAAGGCAATCATCCGCCTCCATCCAAAACAGAGAAATCAAACCCCATTGCAAAAGGGATTCATCCGCAAATCTGTTGGATGGTTTTTATTCTATTTTCAGTAAATAATCGTTTTCAAGTGAGGCACTCGGTAATCGTCATTCCGCGCTCCGACGCGGAATCCAGAAAACATTAAAGGCGTGAAATGACGTTGGCTGCATACACTGGATTCCGCGTCGGAGCGCGGAATGACGATTACCGAGTGCCTCATTTGACATTAATTTTGTACGATTTTATAATCCTTTTCTCATCCAACAAAACTGCGGATGAACCGCAAAAGGCCACCTTTTAGCTTGTAAAAGGTGGCCTTTCTGCGTCTGATTGACGGCCTTTTGCAATGCAAAAGGCGGCATATCGCCAAACCACTGACAGTCAACGGGTTGCACACAGTACAGGAACCGCGGCGGCAACGGCGCAAAACAATGACGCCGGCGGTTGTAAACAAGGCAAAAAACAGGCGCGGCCGGCATCACTGCCAACCGCGCCTTACATTAAAAGAGTCTATGTCAAACTAAGCATTCATGCTCATTGCTCCGTGATGTTTCACATTCACGCCTAATCAGCCGTTGCGAACACTGACATCGGATAAATGCCGCTTACGCTGTGGGTGACGCCGCTGTACTTCTTTACCAGCTTCGGGGTGTCGCCGTTGCAGTCGTAAACCAGTATGGCCGACTGCGGTATAACGCCTTCCCACCGTGTGTCCGATGTTGCCACGTAGATGTAGCCCGACTTCCTGTCGGCTACCACGCCGCAGTCTACGAGATTGGCCATAGGCTCGTCGGCCTTGAAGTCTACAATGTCTTTCTCCACCCTTCCCGTCTCAACGGAGTAACGGCTAAGCGTGGTGTGCATGGCCGATGTGAACTCTGTTTCATCCGCACCGGTAAAGTAGATGTAGCCGTTCAGGTAGGTAATGCCCGAGTTGGAGCTTGAGCCGGGTGATATGTTGGCGGCTATTGTCTTCTCCTCCTTTATTTTCCAGCTGTCAATGTCGATGAAGTAAAGGTAGCCCGAGTTCTTGCCGCGCAGGTAAGTGGCCACCACGAGGGTGCCGTCGTCGGTCACGCAGATACCGCTTACGAGGTCGCCGCGTGGCAGGTCGAGGCTGCGGTTCACTTCGTCCTTGCCCTTGGCGAACTCGAGCAAGGCGGCATTGGTCCAGAAGCCGCCGGTTGCCGCGTACATGCAGCCGCCGATAGTGACCGCGCCTCTCGGCGACACGGTTGACTCTACGGTGTTGGCCGAGCCTTTGTTGCCTATGGCGTAAGCGCCCTCGACAAGCGTCAGCTCGCCCGTGGTGCAATCGAAGCGCAGCACTCCCTGTGCGAAGATGAACACGTTGCGCTCGTCGAGCACGGCTATGCCGCCGAGGCTTTCGTCAACCTCTTCCATCACGTCGTTGACGGGATGCTTGAACACCATGTCCGCCCTTTTGAACGACATCTCCTTTTTCAGCGTCACGGCGTCGGCCACGGTCAGCAGTCCGGCGTTGCCCTTGCCTTCCGCCGTGCGCCAGTCGTTGCAAAGAATGTACTGCTTGCCGCCGCACATGTACAGCCCTACGCCGTCGTTTCCAAGCTCTGCGCCGTTAGCCTGGGCGTAAACGTTGTTCTCGGCTTCGCCTTCCGGCGTAATGAACGTAAGAAAGGCGTTCTCCTGCGTGTATGTGCCGCCGCTCAATATGAGCACCCCTCCTGGGGCGGCATAGCCCGTAAGGGTTGCCGACGGAGTGTCGCCGCCACCTTCGCCGCCGGTCTCGCCGGGTCCTTTGCCTGTGTTTCCGTCGCCGTCGTCGCCGCAGGCTGCAAGCAGCATGCAGCCTGCGAGAATATAAGAATATAACCTTTTCATTGTCTAAAGTTTGCCGTTATTTGTTGAAAAAGAAGCCTGCCGGGAAGTTGGTGTAGTTGTCATACTTGTTGACAGGCGTGTCAAGGCTGGCGTCGAAGTCAAACTCCCAGACGGAGTTGGTGGTGTACATGTTGCCAAAACCTTTCAGCGAATTTACGAACACATGGCCGGTAACGGGGTTTACGCCCACTCCGTTGTACAAAAGTCCGGCGTTGGCGTCCAGCGAATACAGGTCGGTCAACGGCTCGTCCGCAGGGTCTTGTCCGCCCTCGGGGTTGAACACGGCGCGGTAAACGGTCGTGCCGTTGGCGTAGTACACGGTGTTCCCGTAGGCGGCAAAGCTGCTGCAATAGTCTCCGTTGGGCGTAGCTGAAAGCACGTTCTGCACAAGTTTTGCATTAGCTATGTCGAGTTTGCCTATCGATACAATGCCTTCTCTCGCCTCGTCAGAGCTTGATGTGCCCATAATCCACAGGCTGCCGTCTTCAGCCGGGGCTATGCCCAGGAAGCTGTTTATCATCGGCGTTGCCGACCAGAAGGCCATACTTGCCACGTTTGAAGACGTGTCGGTGGCCTGGTCAACCTTCTTCAGGGCGGCCAAGAGCCCGTTCTTTACGAAATAAACCTCGCCGCCCGTCACCGCGAACTGCTTTTTCAACGCGCCGTCGGAGCCTGTTACAAAGGTCAGCGAACCGTCGTCCATGTTCAGGTGCCATACGCCTTTGTTGTCGCGGATGTACACATGCTGCTCGTCTATTACCGCAATGTGCGTAGGCCAGTCAAGCCCTGCCAGCTCGTCGGCGGTAAAGCTCTTTACCTTTTCCAGCGTCTTGCCGTCTGCAACGACAAGCATTCCGTCGTTTTCAAAGGACGTACCGACGGGATTCTCACCTCCGTTCTGCGTTATGATGTATATTTTCCCGTCGTAGAAGCACATGTCCTGCGCCACATTTCCAAGCTCCGTGCCGTTCACACGCTTGTATGCGTCGTTGACATAATACCCTTCCGGCGTGATGTAGTCCAGCGAACCGTTTTCCGTTGTCATGTTGCCTTCGTTCAGGACGAACGTTCCGCCCGTCCCGTCGAACGTCGCGCGGTAAAAGTCTATGCCGTCGGTCGTCACGCTGGTGCCGTCAAGTCCCGTCACCGTAAGCCTCAACGTATATGTCCGGGAGGCATCGGTTTCAGCCGGAGGAGCGGCTACCGTTATGTTGCCAGCCGTCTCATCAACCGACACCTGCCAGCCTTCCGCCTGGCCGTCCACCGCTATTTCCTTCACTCCCTCACCGTGATACGCCACGGTATATGTCTCGCCTGAAACCAGCAATACAGGGTTTCCGGCGGTCTCGTCGGTTACTATTTCAAAGACCAAACCGTCCACGTCAGACCCTCTTCCGCCTCCATCGTCGTCGCTGCACGACGTTAATCCGAACAAGACGCCAATGCACATCAGCATCGACAGACCAACCAAACCAAAGTGTTTTTTCATCGTTTTACTTGTTTTTATGGGTTATAATAATTCTCTGCAAGCATATTTGCCCATATAATGCCCATGCTCACGGCATGCGGTCACTTTTTTATTGCAAGGTTGTCTACAGCCGCATAGCCTGGCGTATTCAGGCCGAAGCTGCCGCAAAGGTCATCGGAACCCATCAGGAAGAAGTACAGTTCCTTGACTTTTCCAAGCGTACTAAGGTCGAACTTCACCCATTCCTGCTCGATGTCAGTGCCCTTGCACAGGTCGATGTACGCATAAGCCTTGCTGCCGTCGGCCTTCACACCCTCGGCGTAAAGCCTGAACCAGCTGGCTTCGGTCGCCGGAGTGGCCGTGCCGGAGCCGTTGTGCAGCGCGTCGAGCACGTATGACGTGTTGGTGGCATACACGTATTGAGGCTCGAACTCCGCACCGTCAATGTAAAGGGGGCTCGTGGCCGTATAGCCCGAATTGGCGTCTTCAAGCGTGCTGCGCCAGCTGTACACTACCATGAAATTGTCCGAGCCGTCAGCCCCCGGGCCTGGGTTCTTCGTCGTAGAGACGGTAAGCTGGCGGTCCATGCCTACGCCTTCGTATGTCTCGCTCCAGTAGTTCGATATGGCGTAACCTCCCGACCAGAACGCCGCGCCGTAGCCCGAGTCGATGAATCCGTCATACGTAAGGCCGGTGTTTCCGTCGTCGCAGAACCAGTAATCTGCGGCCTCTTCGCCGTAAAGCAGCGGCCCCATGTTCTCCGGGTTGTCTACAAGGCTTGTCCAGTAGTTAGCCGCGCCGCCCTTGAAGTCATCGTCTTCGAAGGTCAGCACAAGCGTGTCAGGCTTCTTGCCTGTGTTGTCGTTGTCGTCGTCGCTGCACGCTGTGAATGCCAATGCGGCAAACAGCGCAGTGGCAGCCAATGTCAATTTGTTTGTTCTTTTCATAACTTTAATGGTTTAAATGTTTGAATATCATTTTCATCATTGCCCCTGGTTTGCCAGGTGCAAGTCGGTTATTCCCATGACTTCCGTCGACGTCTCGCCTACCCATCCGCACTGTTGGTTCACGCCGGTGTATATTTTTATGAAGTCGGCTCCGGGCAGGTCTACGCTGTTGCCGTCGCCGTCAACGGCCCAGTCGATGTCGAAATCCGACTCGTCCTCGGTGTTCAGGCGGTTGTCGGCATAGCCCCAGTCGTAGGCGTAGAGCACCCAATACGTGCCCGTTCCGCTCTCGTCGACGGCGTTCGGAGGAAGAAGCGTGCCACTGAAAGCCAGCCCGCCGTCCTCAATCCACTGCGGCCAATAGTCCTGCGAATGGTATTCGTTGCGCTGGATGTAGCCTGCGCCGCCTTGGTTATCCGTCCACGGGATGTCGGCAAGCGTCGCTCCGGCAGGTCTTTGGTATGTGATTTCATAGCCTTTTACGGTAGTAGGCTTGCCGTATTCGCTCCCGGCAAGCTCGTACCACTCGTCATCGTCGGGCTTGCCGTTCTTGTTACGGTCGTAGGCCACCATCACTATGCCCGGCTCGCAGCTTCCGCCGAGGCGTGAAGTGCTGCCAGCCTGAGTTTCACTGCTGTAGAAGGCGTTGCCAAGCACCTTGAAGTCGGCCTCTCCCGGCACGTTCTCTATGGTGTGGTCGAAGCCGCATACTATGTAGCCTCCATACCCTCCGAGGGTGACAAGGCCGCGCGCGTTGCCTCCGATGGCGGCCAACGCCTTGGCGTTCATGTCCTCCTGGGTGTCGCCATCCTCGTATTCGGGCATCTCGTTGACAAACTGTCCCGGCGCCGGACGATATTCCAACACCTGGGTTACGTAAGGGCTGTAATCCTTGCCGGTGTCTCCGCCTGTCCCATCTCCGGCCTCGTCGTCACTGCACGAGCCCAAAGCGAGCGGCGCAACTGCCATCAGCGGATAAATAAAAAACTTTTTCCTGTTCATCTTAATATGTTGTTTTTCTTGATTGCCAATATCCGTTCGCATTTCGGTCGACTAAAACCGTAAGCAAAGACGGTGCTATTTGTTACACTTGCCGGGCATATCCGCCCTGCCGAAACGACATTGTAAGCATTTCCACATGCGTTCCTTTCAATTCCGAAAGGCGGTCTTTTGCAATGCGAAAGATGGCCTCTTGCCGTGCGAAAGACGGCCTTTCACAATGCGGTTTGCCATGTTTTGCAACGTTCTTGCCCTTTAATCATTCTTCATTCGCCTTTCTTCAAAAATGCGAAGTGCGCCGGAATGTCGCCCGTAGTGACGCTCCACTTCTTGCGTCCGTCGGGCGTAAAGCAGTAGAGAGTGCCTCGGACGACATAGCTCTTGGCATCGGTCACGTAGATTTCCTTCGTCTCCGGGTTGACGGCTATGCCGTAGGGCATCTGTATTTCCTTCTCCGTGCCGTCGGTGATGAAGTTGTGCGAGACTACGGTACGCGTCCCGGTGTCGATTTTCGCGTAGGATACGCCCCACCCGTCCGAGGCCGTATAGCTGTACTCCGCGCCCAAGACATACAGGTCGTCGCCGTCGATGCACATCTCGCTGACTGCAACACCGAGAGTGTCTGTCACCTCGTCGGTGCGCGTGTCGATGACGAAAAGGTCGGAACCTATGTCGTAATAGTCGCCGCGCGACGACACCCAGAGCTGTCCGTAACTGTCGGCCACGATGCGGTGGAGGTTGGGCGCAACGTCGATTTTCTTCGTTTCGGTGAACGTCGCGAGGTCGATAACCGACACGGTGCGGTCATAATCGGGCACGCGGTAGCCCCCGGAGTTTGCCACATAGAGCTTTCCGCCGACCACGGCCATCTCCTCCGGCTGGTAACCGACGGTGCACTCGGCCACCACTTCGAGCGTAGCCGTATCGACCTTTGCAACATATCCGAGCCTCGCATTGGGGTCTACCTGCACCGGCCCGGCGTAAGACGACACGTAGGCGTAGCCCTCATGGAACACGATGTACCGGCAGTTGGGTATTTTTATTTCGCCGATGTGGCGCGCGTCGGCCTTCGACATCACCTCGACGAAGTTGGAACAGTTGATTACGGCATACAGTTTCGAGCCGTAGGTCTGTATGTCGTTGCCCACGTCTCCAAGCTCAAGAACGACGTCGGGGTTGGTTTCGGCGTAAATGTTGCTGCGGTAATAGCCTGTGGTTGCGTCGAAAAAGTCGAGCGTACACTTGTTGCTGCCCATGTTGCCCTCGTTCAACAGGTAGAAGCCTGTTACCGAGCGGGGCTGCGCCGGAGCGGCAACCTGCGTCCAGGTGGACGGCACAAGCACCTCGTCGTCACCCCGGCAAGAGGCCAGGAGCACTGCGGCGAGGATGAGGAAAAGATGTTTCAGTCTCATAACAATGCGCATTATATTTCCACTTTAAGTATTACTTTGTAGTTAGTCCCCGGCATGGGATAGCACTTTACGACCTCGAACTGCTGGTTGAACACGTTGTTCACCTCGGCGGTAAGGCGCGTCTTAACCCCTCCGAGGCGGAAGTTGTAAGACAGTGCGATGTCGCTCGTGTACCATTCGGGCACATGGTTCTGCGGTATGTTCTCTGTGGCGTCGTAGCGTTCGCCGGTGTATATGAAGCTGTAGTCAAGCTCGAAGCCGCGCCACGAGGCGTTGACTATGGCCGAACCGCTGTGCCACGGGATGTAAGGTATCTGGTCGCCGTAGTACGTGTTGGCGCGGCTCGTCACGTCTTCGGCCTGCTCGTAAGTGTAGCTTAGCCGCCCGTCAAGGCGCAGTCCGCATGGAAATTCCAATGTCGCCGAGGCCGAAACGTCAAGGCCGAGGATGTCAACGCGGCCGAGGTTCACCATCGTCCAGCGGAACTGGTTTGACGTGGGGATGGCTATGATTTTGTCTTTCACCTTATTATAATATGCGTCCGCCTGCACTTCCAGCCGCTTCAGCCACGAGTGCCGGGGGGCAACTGCGTAGGTGAAGCCAAGGTCGTACTGCGTGGTGTACTCCGGACGAAGCTTTACGTTGCCTATGAACGTATAGTAAAGGTCATTGAGCGTGGGCATACGGAATATCTTTTTATAGAACCCTCGCAGGTTGAAATCGGCACGCTTGAACGGTTTGTACGACATGACTACCGCCGGAGTGAACTCCGTCCGGTCGTCGGCCTTGTCAGAGCCTACGGCCACGCGGTCGGCAACGAACGTGCCGAGCAGGCTCGCCTGCGCCTTGAAGCGGCTGTAATCGGCGGCAACGGCGGCGGCAACGAGTGCCGTGTGACGAGTGGGATAGGCAAAGTTGTAGAGGTCGGCGTTCAGCTTGTTCCACTGGTAATCGGCCGAAAGCGACGCGCTCAAATGGCTGTCGAAGCGGTAAAGGTTCGCCACCGAGAAATACACTTCATGCTGGCGGTACCTGTTGTCAACGTACATCGCGCTCTCGTCCAAGGCCGGGTCTGACAGGTAATGCAGGTAGTCGTAGGCGTACTTGCCGTTTACGAGCAGGCTGTACCTGTCGGTCACGCGCTTGCGCAGCGACGCCTGTACGAACGTGTTGGTGTCCCACTGGCGGTCTTCATGCTCCAACCGGCCGCGCACCACCGCGCCTGGAAGCCCACGCTCGGAACGGTAGACGTATGCCTTGGCGCGCCACGAGCCGCCTTTCAGCCGCCCGAAGAAGCCAGCCTCGCCGCGCAGCGCGCTTACGTCGCCGTTGGCGCGCACCGCCGTGGTGTCATATCCGCCCTGGGTGCTGTACCGGTACTTGTACCGTCCGTTGGTGTACATGTATTCGGCGCTGACCGACGAGCTGACGTAATCGTTGATTTTCTGCTCCCAAACGAAAGCCGGATTGGCCAGCCCGAACGACCCTGCCTTCATCGTTGCGCGCAGGTTGAAACGCTTGCCTTCCTCAAACACCGGCACGCGGCTTTGCAGATACACCGTGCCGGCCGAGCCATAGTCTTTTGCCGACTGGAAAATCGAGCTGCGCTGGCCGTTGTACACGCTGACGGCCTCCATGTTGTCGAGCGAGAAGCGGCCAAGGTCTATCTGTCCGTTCTGCGCGTTTCCAAGCTCTATGCCGTCGTAGAACACGCCCACATGCTGCGTGCCCATGCCGCGGATGTTGACCGTCTTCAAGCCGCCCACGCCGCCGTAGTCCTTTATCTGCACGCCCGAAAAATAGCGGATGGCGTCGGCCACGGATAGCGCCGACATCCTTTCGAGCTGCTTCCCCGTAAGACTTTGCACGGGCAGGAGGTCCTTTTCCGCGTCGCGATGCGCCGTAACGGTAACTTCGCTGATGGTTCTTGTCGACGAGACGACCGTGTCGGTAAGCGCTTCCTGACCGTAAACGCAGGGCGCAACAAGACCGAACAGGCCGCAGATTATGGTGTTTCGTAATGTCATTGTCTGTTTCATCACTCCTAAAACAACGCTCCGCACCGTGACGTATGGATGAAACAGGATTTGCGCAGCCGCAAAGGCGCACGCCTTGAAGTTCCCCCACAGCCTTTCCGCGAAAGCCGTTGAGCATGCAAAAAGCCGGTGTGGCAGGTCTTCTGACTTGTTCCTGACGGCAAACGCCTTCCCGAACGACCATGTCCAGTGGCATCATTGCCTGCCGTCACAAAAAAGGAACTTACAGCAGCGGGACTGTTCAGGACTCTCACCTGATTCCCTTTTAATCGCCTCCGCCCGTCGGGACGTGCGGCGAACCTACACGACTGTAATAAACGTAAATGTCCGTTGAACGGACGGTGCAAAGATAGTCAATGTATCTTAAACGGCAAAGGAAACAACGGCTAAAATTCAATTATTTTGCAATATGCCGTATTTTGCATTCCAAAAGGCCACCTTTTGCACGCTAAAAGGCCACCTTTTACAATGCAAAAGGTGGCATATTGGGAACCGCCTGACCGTCAACAAGTTACGAGCAGGCCGCGACACGCCGTAAAAAACACCACGCACAGCTTTGAGGACAACGATATTTTGTCTGTCTTCAGACAAGATAAGCTGCACCTCGGCAATGAAAATAAAAGTATGTTCACGCACTTTTATTTTGCATTGCGCCCGGTTTGCATTATCTTTGCAGGACTAACCTTACAACCAAAAGCATAATGGAAGAAGACAACAAGAACGGAAAAAGCCTGCAGACAGCAGGCAGTTATCTGACAATCGGTATCTGTTTGGGCGTAGCTTTCGGCATTATTTTCGACAATCTGGCCGTGTGGCTGTGCCTCGGCGTGGGCATAGGGCTGCTTGCTCCGCACATGTTCAAGAAGAAGGACGGCACCGGCGACAAGGCATGAGCAATCAACGCACACGACGCGGCGACGCCGCAAAACGCACGGTTTAAGCCCATTTATTTTGAAATACGCCCATTTTGCAGTATTTTTGCACCGCGAAAAGTTAAACTGCAAGATATGAAAGAATTAGCATTGAAGTACGGATGCAATCCGAACCAGAAGCCTTCGCGCATTTACATGGACGAAGGCGAACTGCCCATCGAGGTGCTTAACGGCCGCCCGGGGTACATCAACTTCCTCGACGCGCTCAACAGCTGGCAGCTCGTAAAAGAGCTGAAGGCCGCCACCGGCCTGCCTGCCGCCGCCAGCTTCAAGCATGTGTCGCCGGCCGGAGCCGCCGTCGGCCTGCCGCTTAGCGACACTCTGAGGAAGATTTACTTTGTTGACGACGTGAAGATAGAGCTTTCGCCCCTGGCATGCGCATACGCACGGGCACGCGGCGCTGACCGAATGAGCAGCTACGGCGACTTCGTGGCACTTAGCGACACGTGCGACGAGGCAACGGCCACGCTCCTCAAGCGCGAAGTAAGCGACGGTGTGATTGCCCCGGACTATACTCCCGAAGCGCTCGCCATCCTGAAAGACAAGCGCAAGGGCACTTACAACGTAATCAAGATTGACCCTTCATACGTGCCCAATCCCATCGAGCACAAGCAGGTTTACGGCATAACGTTCGAGCAGGGACGCAACGAGGTAAAGCTGGACGACCCGGCACTGTTCGAGAACGTTCCCACACAGAACAAGACTTTCACGCCCGAAGCGAAGCGTGACCTCATCATAAGCCTCATAACCCTGAAGTACACACAGAGCAACTCGGTATGCTACGTTAAGGACGGACAGGCCATAGGCATAGGCGCGGGCCAGCAGAGCCGCATCCACTGCACCCGCTTGGCAGGTAACAAGGCCGACATCTGGTGGCTGCGCCAGCACCCGAAAGTTATGAACCTGCCCTTTGTTGACGGCATACGCCGCGCCGACCGCGACAACACAATAGACGTTTACATCAGCGAGGAGCATGACGACGTATTGGCTGAAGGCACATGGCAGAAGTTCTTTAAGGAGAAGCCGGAGGTTCTGACGATGGAAGAAAAGAAGGAATGGATAGCTAAGAACACGGGCGTAAGCCTCGGCAGCGACGCTTTCTTCCCCTTCGGCGACAACATAGAGCGCGCCCACAAGAGCGGCGTTGAGTACATAGCGCAGGCCGGCGGCTCCGTTCGTGACGACAACGTGATTGAGACTTGCGACAAATACGGCATAGCCATGGCCTTCACCGGCGTAAGGCTGTTCCACCACTGATAAAATAAAAAGGTAAAAAAGTAAAAAGGTAAAACACGTTTTTTAGCGTTCCCTCTTTACTTTTTTACCTTTTTACCCTTTTACTTTTTTACCTTTATAAAAATGGCAGACATCGACGACATCATTGCTGGCGGCGGAATAGTGTTCCGCAAGGCAAAAAGCGACAACGGAAACGACAGCGGCAAGGTGAAGACCAAAGCCAAGAAAAAGCAGTATATCACAGGAGCGCACGGCAGCGGGTCGGCACGCCAGAAGGCAAAATACCGCGAACAGCGCGCCAACAGGCACAAGAAATAATGGCCGGACGTAAGCAACGGGGCCATGATAAATGAAAAAATGCGGCACTGTATGCCGCATTTCGTCGTTATAAAAGTATCTTGTCAATTTGTTTTCAGACTGAAACCGATGTCCGTTATGCCGGGCAGGATTTCACGTTTCATCACGTGCCGCACGCGCACATGCAGTGAATCGCCCTTTTGCAGGTCGATGTCTGGAAGCGCAAAACCGTACTGGTAAACACTAACTCCGTGACCAAGCACATTGCCGTCGTCGTCATACAGGCGGCAGTCAAGCGTGTCAACGCTCACACGATGGCCGGGTTCTACAGTCTGGCAGACCTCTAGGCTAAGGCTTGTAAACGGATAAGCCGCCGCTATCCGCAAGCCTATCTCCCGGATGTAACGCCCTGACGAGGCAACCGGAGGCACGTCGAAAACAGCTGTGTCGTTCTTTTCCAATCCGTCGGAAGGCATGGAAACGAACTTGTCGTACACCGTTCCGCCGCCGCAAGCCGACACTACCGCCGCCACAAACATGACCGGCAACAATATATATAATGTGCGCCTAAGCATCATTACGCCTTCACTTCCTTGCCTTCGGCTGTTCCTCCGCCACCTTTCTTGGCTTGTGCGTCGGGCTGTTTGCCGCGTCCTTTGGCTGCCTGTTTGCCGTTTTTATTCTTCGACTTGCGTTTTTTCTTGTTCTTGTCGAAGCGTGTAAGGCTCTCGTTTTCAAGCAAGTCAACGGGTCGTTCCTGCTTCTTTGCCGTACCGTCTTCCTGAAGTGACAGCGGCTTTTCGCCCTGCTTGTTCATTTCTATCACCTCAAGCGCGCGCCTTGCGGTAATCACTTCAAGGTTGGCAGGCACTTTCTTGTCGGTAGAATACGTCACCATGCCGGCCAGAATGTCGCTCTTGAACAGATAATAGTCATTGTCCTGCGTCTGCAACACAACCTCCTTGCTCGGCAACTTGCGGCTCGCCTCCATGTAATTGTCTACCTCGTAGTTCAAGCAACACTTCAGTTTTGCACACATTCCAGCCAGCTTCTGCGGGTTGAGTGATATGTCCTGATAGCGCGCCGCGCCCGTACTTACCGACACAAAGCTCTTCATCCATGTTGCACAACACAGCTCGCGACCGCACGGCCCAGTACCTCCTATGCGTCCGGCTTCCTGCCTTGCACCTATCTGTTTCATCTCTATGCGCACATGAAAGGTCTCCGCCAGCACCTTGATTAGCTGCCTGAAGTCCACTCGCTCGTCGGCAATGTAATAGAAGATGGCCTTGTTTCCGTCGCCCTGATACTCCACATCGCCGATTTTCATGTCAAGATTCAGGTTCTTGGCGATTTGGCGGCTGCGTATCATTGTATCATGTTCACGGCTCTTTGCCTCACGATACTTCTCCATGTCGACGGGCTTCGCTATCCTGTATATGCGCTTGATGTCATCTGCCGACTTGATGTTTGCCTTGCGGATTTGCAGCTCCACGAGCTTGCCTGTCAGTGTAACGACACCTATGTCGTGACCAGGACTGGCCTCAACGGCCACGATGTCGCCTTTCTTCAGGTCGAGATTGTTGACGTTATGGTAATAACCCTTGCGTGTGTTCTTGAACTGCACCTCCACAAGATCCGTGCTTTTGGCGTTGCCCGGCACGTCGGCCAGCCAGTCATAAGTGTTCAACTGGCGGTCCTGCCGTCCGCAACCGCGAATGCAAAGGCCGCGGTCGCAGCCGTTGTATATCATGTATTTCCTGTTCTTGAAGTCCATATCAGAATATGTTTATATATGTAATTGCGTAAACCTAAGGTTTTCTTATCAAGGCAACGATGATGTTTGTAGCCATGTCGAAGAACACAATCTTGGCGTTTGCGTTCTGTCCGATGTCGCGTATGGCGCGGTTCATCATCGCTGAAATTTCCAAAACGTTGGCCTCGTTGATGTAAGGAGAGAAGTTACGGGCGAAGTTTTCCTCATCGCGTGTCATGTAACAGAGTTGCGGATTGCGGAAGTTGTACATGAAGTTCTCGCGCACCAGGCGAAGGAAATACTCCAACATACGTTTCTGCCGCTCACGTCCGAGTGCGGCGGCGGTGTCGCTCCACTTCTTCAAATCCTTTATCTTGCGCATGTATGCGAGGCGCATCAGCGATATGAACATGTCAAGAAACTCCTTCTTCTCGTTCCCGGCATCAAGCTCTTCAAGTGCTCCGAGCCAGCTGCCGCCAGCCGCACGTGCCAGCATCCGCGCCCCGTCGGGGTCTATTCCGCGGCGTTCAACGAGGGCACACTCTATGTCTTCGTCGGCAATACGGCGCACATCTATACGCTGCGCACGGCTTTTTATAGTGTCGATAAGCATCTCCGGCTCCTCGCAGACGAGTATGAAGACCGTAGCCTGCGGCGGTTCTTCAAGCAATTTGAGCATTTTGTTGGCGCATTCGGCGTTCATCCGCTCGGGCAACCACAATATTGCGACCTTGTATCCGCCCTGACTTGACTTCAAGCTCAACGCCCGTGACAGCGCGTCACTTTCCCCTACACCCATCTGTGCCTGCTGGTTGGCCGCGCCCATGCAGGCCAGCCACTGCTCTATAGTAAAGTAAGGGCCTTGCAAAAGCAGTCCGCGCCACTCCGAAGCAAAGTCCTCGCTCGACATCTTATGCTCCGAACCGGTGCCCGAAGGACGGATTACGGGATAGGAGAAATGCAAATCGGGATGAGCCAGCTTGGCCGTCATGACGCACTGCGGGCACGCTCCGCACGCATCACCTCCGCTCCTGTCACGGCACAGCAGGTAAGAAGCGAAAGCCAAGGCAAGAGCCATCTTGCCGCTACCTCGCGGTCCGCAAAGCATTATCGCATGAGGCACACGGTCTTCACTTACCATCTGCCGCAGCCTCTGCTTAACCTCTTCCTGGCCTATAACGTCGCTGAACTTCATTCCGATAACAAGTCAAATCGGTGCAAAATTACTAAAAATCCACCTTATATTAAAATAAATGGCAGCAGAACTGACTTTTATTTTAGAAGTTAGAGAAGTTAAAGGTAGTTATCGCTCACTACGTTCGCTAAGAAGTTAAAGCCATTTGTCAAGAAGTTAAAGAAGTTAAAGGAGTTTTTCGCTTCGCTCAAGAAAACTCTCGCTCACTGCGTTCGCTTAGGAGTTAAAGCCATTTGCTTTGCCATTAAAGCCTGCGGCTGACAAGGCGATAAGCCCCAACCACCGCGACAAACACGGCCACCGACACGCCGACAGCAGGCAACCATGACAGCGACAGCAGTCCCACGAACACCTTTGTTGCGGTCAGCATATAGACCACTCCCAACACTGTGTCAAACAACCCCACCTTTTTCTTGCGGCGTTGCCTTACTATCAGCCACTCAACCGCCAACATTGCAAACACCGTATAGAGCATTGACACACCGCATACTTCCTCTACAAACAGGCCTGCCGCAAAGATAACGACAAGCGAAAGCACCTTGTCGGTAAAGCCAAACGGTATCTTGCGCCAACGCCTTACAAACAAAACGGCTGCCAGCACAATGATGATTGAAAGATAAAATACTGTCAGAGCTGGACTCATTTGCTATAAAGATTAAAATACATATCACTTTTTCGGCCTGCGCGCCCCCATCCACGTGGCGTTATGCCACAGCTGTTCGAGCGGTCCGCGATTATGGCTTGCAAGCCACAGGCGGCAGAACGTGTACTGCAACAGCACGAAAACAATGCCAAGGACAAGGCTCATGGCATGGCCGCTGACCGTGTAAAGGCCAAGCCCCCAGTGGTAGAAGATGAAGCCGCCCACGACAGACTGGCCGAGATAGTTCGACAAACTCATCTTGCCATACGGCAACAGCTTCGACAGATAGCGGCGCATGCGCGTGCGGTGGTACATCAGCGTGATGGAGCTTACATAGAAAAGCGTCATCGCGAGGTTTTTCCACATGTCGAGCATCACCGTCAACGACGCCTCGGCACACGGCGAAACAAACATCTGCGGCACAGTATAGCGCAGCGGACAGAGCACAGCAAAGGCCACCAACGACCACAGCATTGTGCGCTTCCACACCGCCGCATTATGCCCCTCGTCATAGAACATGCGCCGCCGCCCGAGCCAAAGTCCGAGCAGGAAAAGGAACAGCGTCTGCATGAACCGCCCGTGCTCGATGGCCCACGTGAAGTTTACGGGCAGGCCGTAGCGCAGTCCCGCCACTGCCACATCAAGCCAACTGCCACCCTCTTGCGCAGGAAGTATCTCAACAAACATGGCATCGGAGCCGAGATTGAGCGGCTGAAGCTGCGGATTTATCAGGCTTCCGACAAAATAAACCACCTCTATCGGCTGCAACGCAAACAGCAGGGCGAAGCCCAGCAGTACGCGGTTGCTTGCGCGGACGAGCGGCAACACCAACAGGCCGCACACAGCATAGACCGTAAGAATGTCGCCGTTGAAGAACAACAGGTCGAGCAGTCCGAAGCCGAACAGCAACACCATGCGCCACACAAAGCGCGGACGGAAGTCGTAACCGCGCTGCGCCTGGTTGTCATGCTGCACGAACAGCGTCACTCCGAACAGCATCGCAAAGATGGCGTACATCTTGTTCGACAACAGGAAGAACACAACGTCCCACACGGCCTCGTCGAACTTAGTCAGCGGAGGGAAGCTGTAAAAGTTAAGATGCTCAAGAAAATGCACGAGAATGATGCCGCCCACGGCCACGGCACGCAGCAAGTCGGCAGCGTCGATGCGCGTGTTCGGCAACGACGACGGTTGGTAATGTGTCATGGATGTCTGTTATTTTTCACGATAAACAGTTGCAAAGATACAACAAATTCCAAACATCAGACATGTTTCCGGCCATCTTTTACGCAGAAAAACATACTGCCGCACATGACATTATGCAACTCACGGCAGCCTTATCAGCATCAACATGTCATTTGAAAAATGTCCACATAAAAGCACGAAACAGAAAAACGGCACTGCAACAAACGGCCTCCCAAACAAGCAGGGAAGGCCGTTTTAAGTGCGAATACACCCAGAGAGCACAATAAAACTTGCCATTCGGCACATCAAAAGACCGCCAATGCGCACACAGAATACGGCCTTCAGCGATGCAAAAGACGGCCTTTCGCCTTCCAAAAAGCCACCTTTTGCAAAGCAAACAGCCGCGGACACTGCACACAAAAGCCTGCAAACGCCGCAACATCCTACAACTCACGCAATTACGTTTGCACACGAAAAACGGCCTTATTCTGGCCTGCGGCATTTTATTTTACGAATAACGCACCTACGGAAGCCCATCGGAAAACAATGTGAAAGCCGACATGCCAGTTGCGGTTGCATTCTGTCAGCCTGTGCAGACGTGCTGAAATTCCCTGTCTCAATACAGGCAACACACATGAAAACGACGTTAAAAACAAACATTTCAACGGCAATTTTGGTCGTATCTTCAAAATTTCTACAAAATTGGCAGATACTTTTGCGCCCATAAAAAACAGCCGCAAGGTTATGGACAATACAGGAAACTACCAGCTTACAATCATCATTCCAGTGTACAACGAGGCCGGAAACATTGCCGCCTTGGAGCAACGGCTCGCCGACTTCATGCCAAAATCCATACGCAGAGCATGCGTATTGTTCGTCGACGACGGTTCGACCGACGGCAGCCTCGGCCTTATCGCCGCAGCATGCGGCAGGCATGAAGGCTTTTTCTACATAGCCTTGGAGCGCAACTCTGGCCTCAGCGCGGCACTGAAGGCAGGCATCGACACGGCCCGTTCACCGCTCGTGGGCTACATGGACGCCGACCTTCAGACCACGCCGGACGACTTCAACCTGCTGCTCGGACACATCAACGAGTACGAAATGGTGACGGGCATACGCGCCGAACGACGCGACTCGTCCTTCAAGAAGTTGCAGTCGAAGATAGCAAACGGCTTCCGCCGCATGATGACCCACGACGGAATGAAGGACACGGGCTGCCCCCTCAAGGTGATACGCACGGACTGCGCGCGCCGCATTCCGTTCTTCACGGGCATGCACAGGTTTCTCCCTGCGTTCGCATTCACCAACCACGGCGTGCCATACGCCGACAAACCGCCGCTCTACCTGTGGCTGCTGATGGCAGCAAAGACGCTTTCGGGCAGCCATCAGATGTGGCTGCTGTCGCTGTTCTCGCTCATTCCGGCACTCGTAACGGTGTCGGTAATGAGCCGGTGGGTGACCGAAGATTGCGGCAAAGACTGCGCGGAGACCGGCGGATGGATGCTTATTACATGCGGACTGTTCGCCGGAATGGCGGTATTCCTTCGCATAGACATGCTCATGTGCATGTTCATCACGCTGGCGCTACACACCTTTTACAACATGTTTCGCGGCCGGGGGCGGCGCCGGGTCAATGCGGTGATGTTCCCGGTGTACATCTTCCTGGCCGTGTTCAGCAAGGGCCCGATGGGCATACTTGTGCCGCTTGTCACGACGGTAACGTTTCTCGTGGCGACAGGCCGCGGCCATACGATAGGCCGTTACTGGGGGAAAACAACGTGGGCGGTGCTCGCCTTGTCGTGCATAGCATGGTTCGCGGCGGTTTATTGGGAAGGAGGCAGCGGCTATTTAGGTAACCTTCTGCTGCACCAGACGGTCGACCGGGCGGTCAACTCGTTTCACCATGACGAGCCTTTTTACTATTATCTCATTGCGATATGGTACTCTATGGCGCCGTGGACGCTGCTGATTGTCGGTATGACGGTTTACGCAGCGTGGCGCAGAGGCGTGCTTACGGACATGCAGAAGCTGTTGCTGGCGGCGGTGTGCAGCACGTTCGTGATGCTCTCTCTTGTCAGTTCGAAAATCCAGGTGTACATGCTGCCCTTGTTTCAGCCTGCCGTCTATCTTGCGGCCACGCTGCTTCCACGCGTCGGACGCACGCCTTTTGCCGTATTGTCGACGGCCTTTCCTGCCGCAATTTTCGCCCTTGCGCTGCCCGGATGGGCTGTTGCAGCGGCATTTGACGTGCCATATATGGCCGATATCCGTATCGCCCTGTCTGCCGCATCGCTGTCGGTTGGAGGCTGCGCCGCGCTCTTCCGCCTGCACAAACAGCGTAAGGCTGACGACGCGGTGAAGCCTGTTGCCTGCGGAATGCTGGCCGCCATGTTCTTCACGGGTCTCGCCGTGCCGGGCGTAAACGGCCTCATCGGCTACAAGGAGCTGTGTACAGCGGCGCAGGCGGAAGCCGGACGGCACGGCACGCAGCGGTTTTACACGTGGAATGTGAAGCGCAGCGAGAACATGGACGTTTACCTGAAGCAGGACGTAATCAAGCTGGACGACGAAGACCTAACGCGCGACAGCCTGCCAAGGGGTGTGCTGATGATGCGCGGAAAAGACGCGGACAGGCTGCCGCCTGCGTTGAAACGGCAAGAGAGGAAGGCCGTAGGAAAATATATTGTGACTACGATAGGACAATAAAAGACTTCATGCGATGAAAGTACTGGTTACTGGCGCCGCCGGATTTATAGGCAGCGCAACGGTCAAGGCAATGCTGGCCGAAGGACACGAGGTGGTTGGAATAGACAACATCAACTCTTACTACGACACCCGCCTGAAGTATGCGAGGCTGCGCGAGGCCGGCATACAGCAGGAGGACATACGCGAAAACCGTATGACAGGAAGCCGGACGGACACGGCTTACAGGTTCGCCAAGCTCGACATCGCTGACCGCACGGGCCTTGGCAGGCTGTTCGCCGAGGAACGTTTCGACACCGTTGTGAACCTCGCGGCGCAGGCCGGAGTACGCTATTCGATAGAGAACCCGTGGGCTTACGTCGACTCCAACATCGTGGGCTTTGTCAACATACTTGAATGTTGCAGGCAGAACGGCACGCCACACCTGGTGTTCGCCAGTTCGAGCAGCGTCTACGGGACGAACAGGAGCACGCCTTACGCCGAGAGCGACGCCACAGATACACCCGTCAGCCTGTATGCTGCGACGAAGAAAAGCGACGAGCTTATGGCCTTCGCCTACGCCCGGCTATACGGCATACCGACAACCGGGCTGCGCTTTTTCACGGTGTACGGCCCGTGGGGACGCCCCGACATGGCTCCGTTCATCTTCATGAAAAGCATACTGGAAGGCCGCCCCATCAGCGTGTTCAACCACGGGCGGATGAGCCGCGACTTCACTTTCATCGACGACATCGTTGACGGCGTGGGCAAGGCCACAGCCCTTACGCCCACCGGCGACACGCCGTACAGGGTGTACAACATCGGCAACTCGCACCCCGTAAGCCTGCTGCAATTCATCAGCGTGATAGAAAACGTGACAGGGCACAAGGCCGTAATGCACATGGAAGGCATGCAGCCGGGCGACATGCAGTGTACTTACGCCGACATATCGCGCATCGGCCGCGAGTGCGGATACAGCCCGAAAACGAGCGTGGAAGAAGGCATTGCACGCTTTTATGACTGGTACAGGAATTTCTACGGAAACCGGTGACTTTGCAAAAGGTGGCCTTTCGCATTGTAAAAGGCCACCTTTCAGCGTGTAAAAGACGGCCTTTTGGAACGCAAAAGGCCGTCTTTTGCAAAGCCGCCTGCCACAAGCGTTGCACACACAGGCGGCAAAGCGGCGTATGACTTTGAAACAATGAATTTTACATTTGCACACGAGAAACGTGCGTTTTTCCAACAAAAACGATTATCTTTGTCGGCAAATAACCATGCAGAAGGCGATACCAAGGAAAACGTTGCACCATTAAGACACCTTAAAAACGCGCACGTGCATATAATAAACCGCTGAAAGCCGCGTTATTACTGATAACAACCTATATTAACAACATTAACAAAAAACAATTACCATGAACCAAAATCAATCAGGCAGCAAGGCTTACCTGTTCTCAATCGTGCTTGTTGCCGTGTTGGGCGGACTGTTGTTCGGATACGACACCGCCGTAATCTCCGGAGCCGAAAAGGGTCTCCAAGCATTCTTCCTCGGTGCTACCGACTTCACCTACACCGATGCGTGGCACGGTTTCACGTGTGCCAGCGCGCTCATCGGCTGTATTATCGGTAGCGCAATATCGGGCTACCTGGCATCGAACTGGGGCAGAAAGAAGTCGCTTATCTTTGCCGGCGTGATGTTCTTCATCTCCGCCCTCGGCTCAATGGAACCGGAGTTCCTCTTCTTCGAGCACGGACATGCCGACTACCCACTGCTCATCGCCTTCAACATATACCGCGTCATAGGCGGCGTAGGCGTTGGTCTGGCCTCGGCCATATGCCCTATGTACATCGCGGAGGTGGCACCTTCGAACATACGCGGCACGCTCGTATCGTGGAACCAGTTTGCAATCATCTTCGGCCAGCTGGTTGTCTACATGGTAAACTTCATGATTCTCGGCGACCACACCAACCCGGTTATCGAGTCGATAGGCCAAGGCATGAGCGAATTAGTACCCGGTTACGACCCTTGGACAGTATCAACCGGCTGGCGTTACATGTTCGGTAGCGAGGCCGTTCCCGCCGGATTGTTCACCATATTGATATGCTTCGTACCCGAAACACCGCGCTATCTCGTCATGGCCGGACAGGACAGCAAGGCTCTCGCCGTGCTCACAAGGATTAACGGAGAGGCTGAAGGCCGCAACATCCTCCATGAGATAAAGAACACCGTGACCGAAAAGACCGAAAAGATGTTCACCTACGGCATACTGGTTATCTTCGTCGGCATCATGCTCAGCGTGTTCCAGCAGGCCGTCGGCATCAACGCCGTGCTCTATTACGCACCGCGCATCTTCGGCGACATGGGCATGGAGAACCCGATGATGCAGACAGTCATCATGGGCGTAGTCAACATCCTCTTCACGCTTGTTGCCATCTTCACCGTTGAGAAGTGGGGACGCAAGCCGCTGCTCATCACCGGCTCTATCGGCATGGCAGTCGGAGCGTTCGGCGTTGCGCTTACGTTCGGCAACATGGATTTGGCCATAGTTACGATGCTTAGCATCATGGTGTACAGCGCTTCGTTCATGATGTCATGGGGACCGATTTGCTGGGTGCTCATATCCGAAATCTTCCCGAACACCATCCGCGGCAAAGCCGTTGCCATTGCAGTGGCCTTCCAATGGATATTCAACTGGATTGTAAGTTCCACGTTCGTACCGATGTTCAACATGCAGACCGCTTCAGACCCCAACTTCGGCCACTGGTTTACCTACGGCCTGTACGGCGCAATCTGCGTACTCGCCGCCATCTTCGTCTGGAGACTTGTCCCGGGAGACCAAGGGCAAGACGCTTGAAGACATGACGAACCTGTGGAAGAAGAAGTAAATTAATTAAGAGTTAAGAATTAAGAGTTAAGAAAATATGCCTTGCAGGGTGACTTGTGGCAAACCGCAACAGCACCGCCCTGCAAGGCATATTTTCTTAACTCTTAATTCTTAACTCTTAATTTCTCAATTCTCAACTCATATTTTCTTAACTCTTAACTCTTAATTCTTAATTTCTAAGCGCCTTAAATCCGCTCATGGCTATGGGCACCGCAAGGACGAACGACAGCATGTCGGCGCACGCCTGGCACATCTCCACGCCCTGAAGACCGAGGAAATGCGGAAGTATTATTATCAGGGGGATGAAGAAGAGGCCGTTGCGCGAGGCGGCAAGGATATTGGCCTGCCAAGGCTTACGTATCGTCTGCATCATCATGTTGGTGTACATCACCACCGCGCCGAGCGGCAACGTGAGCAGCTGCCACCGCAAGGCAACGCTTCCCACCTCGACCACCGCAGGGTCATGGCGGAACACCGCCACCACTTCAGCCGAGAAAGCAAAGCCCAGCACGGCAACAAGCACGAGGAACGACGTGCCGAGGCGCACGATGAACCAATAGCCCTCACGCACCCGGGCGTAAAGACGCGCACCGTAACAGAAGCCGCACATGGGCTGGAAACCCTGCCCCAGACCGATTACCGCGGCAAAAACCACGAAACATACTCTGCTCACTATGGACATGCCGGCTATCGCGGCATCGCCGAAACGGCCTGCCGCCACGTTGAGCAGGGCAACGCCTATGCTTGCCATCCCCTGCCGGGTGAACGACGGGGTGCCGCCGGCAAGGATTTCCCTGAACAACGCCGGGCGCAGCGAAAAGTCGCGCGGACGTATGCGTATGGTGCCGCCCTTGTGTGTCATGACCAGCAACACTACCATGCTGCACGCCTCTCCGACAAACGTTGACAGCCCCGCGCCTGTTATGCCCATGCCCATAAAGAAGATGAACACGGGCGCAAGAAACACGTTTATCAATGCTCCTGTAAGTATTCCGAACATGGCATAGGCCGCATTGCCCTGAAAACGCATCTGGTTATTCAGGCAAAGTGCGCCGCACATGAACGGCATCGCCAGCAGGATGAACGCCAGGTAACGCCTGGCATAAGGCAGGACGGTAGGCGTAGAGCCGAGAAGCCGGACCAAAGGGTCAAGCAGAAGCAGTCCGGCAAGGCAGAGCACGATGCCTGCGGCCACTGCGCTGAAAAAGCCGGTGGATGCCATACGGCGTGCGTTGCCGTGCCGCTTCGCGCCCAGCTCGCGCGAGATGTAGTTGCCTGAACCTTGTCCGAAGGTGAAGCCTACGGCCTGGATTATCGACATTACGGAGAAGGCTATGCCAACGGCAGCCGTGGCCTGGGTGCTGATACGGCCCACGTAGAATGTCGTGACGATGTTGTACACACTCGTCACGAGCATGCTTATTATCGTGGGAACGGCCATTGTGAGTATCACGCGGTGAACCGGCGCGGATGTAAGAAATGTGAAATTGTCCTTGTTGCGCATACCTTCGCCTTGGTAAACTTCACTGCAAAGGTACGCAAAAATCAATACACACAGACGTTTCCGTCTGTGTTTTATCGTTAAAAAACATATTGACTTCGCACAATTCACGGTGCATAATGCCAATGTGGACGACGCGCCGCAATGCTATTGGCAACGCATTGGCAGCCAGCAAGTTGCCAACGGCTTTGCAAAAGGTGGCCTTTTACCGTCCGAAAGGCCACCTTTTGCACGGTAAAAGACGGTCTTTTGCAGCCTGATTTGCCGCCTTTTGCAAAACATGCAGCCGCATAACACCGCAAAAGGGCGGCAATACGTCCATAAAAAACAACACCAAAACAAATTGAAACGATGTTGCGACATTCTAAAACGAGATTGTAAGCCAACATCGGTATATTTGCAAAAACAACAACGAAAAGCACCATGAAAAAACTATTCTCCGCCATATTGGCCTTAGCCGCATGCTGCGCCACATCATCAGCGGCCGACGTTACAGAAAGCTTTGACGGCCTTGCAACCGGCACGGAGTTTGAAATGACCTCCGCGCAGGGCGGCACGGCCACAGTGGCTGAAAACCCCATAGGGGAGGGTAAAATCCTCGACGTAACCAACGCAAACTACAACGCCGTACCGCAAATAAACTTCACGCTGCCCGAAGGGAAAACACTTGGCGACTGCACAGCCGTGTCTTTCTCATTATACATCCCTTCAAGCAACAGTGACGGGAACGCGAACTACAAGCAAAAGCACATCTACCTGAACGGCGTACTTAAATATAAGGACACCGACGAACAAGGAAACGACGTTTATCCGAAGTTAGGAGAGAAAGACACATGGATAAGCATAACAGTAAGCACAGCCGAACTGCAGCTTACCGAAGAAGAAAAAAGCCTTACGTCCTTCACCCTCGGCGTTGGCCTAAACGACAACAAGCTGCATTACTACCTTGACAACGTTTCCCTGAAATACCCCTTTAACACAGCTCCGCCTGTGCTCCCGGCGCAAGGCGCATATTACACAGGCGAATACCGCAACCTCTTTCTTGAAGCAGGATACACGCAAGAGCAAATCGACCAACGGCTCGACGACCTGTGGCACACCTACTTCGAAGGCGATGAAGACAATGAGCGCCTGTATTACGAGGTTGGCGACGACATGGCATACATACTTGACGCCAACAACAACGACGTGAGGACGGAGGGCATGTCATACGGCATGATGATATGCGTGCAGATGGACAAGCAGGACGAATTCAACCGCATTTGGAAGTGGGCGAAGACTTACATGCAGTTCAAACCAGGTGACGAGCGCGAAGGTTACTTCTCGTGGAAGCTGCCGACTGACGCAAGCAGCCTTGCGAATACACCCGCTTCCGACGGCGAGGAATACTTTATCATGGCACTGATGTTCGCCTCCAACCGCTGGGGGAACGGCGAGGGCATATACGATTACGAGGCTGAAGCAGACTACATAATTAAAAACTGCTTCAACAAGCCCATGACCGAAGTGGCTCCATACTCATCGTTTACCAACCTCTTCAATATGGACGAGAAGCAGATAACCTTTGTTCCGTACGCCTCGTCGGCAAAGTTTACCGACCCGTCCTACCACCTCCCGGCATTCTACGAGCTGTGGGCCATGTGGGCTAAGGAGCACAATCAGGATTTCAAGGACTTCGCCGCGAAGAGCCGCGAGATGTTTCCCAAGTTCGCGCATGCCGACACCGGCCTGATGCCAAACTACGCCGAATATGACGGAAGTCCGCATACCGGCGACGGCGACAATCATGATTTTCTTTACGACGCTTGGCGTTGCATCATGAACATGGCTGTGGACTTCTCGTGGTTCCAGCCCGAAGACGTTGACTATACCGCCCTCGTGAACAGGCAGCACAACTTCCTCGCGACGGTAAACGGCGGAGTTCCCAACTATTACAGCGTCTACACGCTTGACGGACAGCAGAAAAACGGCAACACCGACCACTCCCCAGGGCTCGTGGCATGCAACGCTACGGGCACGCTGGCAAGCAACCAGATGGTAGCATGGGAGTTCATCGACGATTTCATGGCCACCGCCATACCCACAGGCCGCTACCGATATTATGACGGCCTGCTGTATTTCCTCAACTTCCTCCACGCTTCGGGCAACTTCCGCATATGGAAACCGCAAAGCGGCACAGGCATAACCGACGTGCAGGCAACGCCAGGAATACATATCGACGGCGGCATGATACACCTTGGCGGCAATACCGGCGGATGCTACAGGATAGTCAACCTCGGCAGCGGAACAGTAATAATGAGCGGCACGGCGCAGCATGACACAATCGACATCGCCGCCCTTCCCCACGGCATATACGCAATAAGCGTTGACGGAAAAACGCTTAAATTCATTAAATAACCTAATTCTAACAATCTAAAAATTATCATTATGAAGAAACTATTTACTTTTCTCGCGTCCGCGCTGTTCGCAATGACAGCCGCACGTCATCAGGCATCACCGACGTGACGGCTGAAGGAACTGCGATAGTTGTCGGCAACGGATGCGTAACCATAACTGCCGACGATGAAACGGCAGTCGCCATATATACTGCGGAAGGGCAGCTCGTGGCAAGGGAGACAGTTTACGGCAGCACTACGATAAGCCTTGCACGCGGACTGTACATCGTAAACGCAGGCACGCAGGTACGGAAAGTGCTTGTGAAGTAATGCTTACGAGACTGGCAACATCACGTTCCGGATTACAAGAAGTGGCCTTCCGCAGTGCGGAAGGCCACTTTTTTGACTGCAATTTATCGCCTTTTACAAGGCAGGCTACACAATCTTCGCCTGTGCGCGATATACTTGTATCGGGCGGAAGCCCCCTCCCAACATCCACGAGGGGAGGAGAATAATTGGTGACAGCCCCCTCCCAACATCCCCGAGGGGAGGAGAATAATTGAGTGACAGCCCCCTCCCAACATCACCGAGGGGATGAGAATAATTGGTGACAGCCCCCTCCCAACCTCCCCGAGGGGAGGAGAATAATTGGTGACAGCCCCCTCCCAACCTCCCCGAGGGGAGGAGAATAATTGATTATGTTTGCTTTCCAGATTGCTCCCCTCCCCTCGGGAAGGTTGGGAGGGGGCTTCTACTATGTTTGGAGGGGGCTTCCGCTCTATTCGCTTACTTCCTCTACGCTGTAGCGTCCTACCTCCTCGAACTTTATGCCCTGCAAGGCTTTGGCGCTGCGCGTGCGCACGCCGTTGCTCACGTTATCAATAGTTTCTGGGCGGAATACTATATGGTAACCGCGCAGGTGACGTGAAGGTGTCCATTCTTTCGGCGTGTCTGCAGGACGTGTCCTCATGCCCACCTTGAACGAGCCGATACCGTCCATCATCACGCGGCTTCCGTTAAGCAGCTCGTCACGCATCACGTCAGACAGGCCGTATAGTACTGCGAGAATATCAGAACGTGTCACAGTAGTAGCTCTTTCTATCTTCTCGGCCATCGACTCCATAGTTGCAATATTAGAAACTACAGCTCTTGCGTACCATTTACCTTGGAAACTTGATGTTTTTCTATTGTCCTGATATAATTTATACTTGACAGACATGGTATTTTACTATTAAAGTTAAACATATAATTAATTATCTCACTTCATTTTTAATGATGCCTTTGGCAAATATAACGACTAATTTCCTAATCTGCAAATATATTTTAATAAATTTTATATGAATATCTTTTTGTCAGTTTTTACATAGTGTAGCAGTTTGTAGCGAAAAGCTTGCAAACTGAAAAAGCTTGATGTTCTGAGAATGAGATATTTCAAAACAAAATACTTATGGCTGAAAATACAGCAATGTCAGGTGTGCAATCTCAATCGATTGACTTACAGCACATTACTCGAAAAATTAAAATTTTGTGCTTAAATTCTATTTGTAAATGTGAATAGAAACGGCATTTTTTAACACAAAAGACAAGTTTTTCAAAATCGAAAGGTAAGCGCACGATTGTCGAAAGCTTACCTTTCGATGTTGTTCAAAAGCTTACCTTTCGATAATCAAAAGGTAAGCGCACGATTTATTAACAAGCATTCCTTTACAAATTAACTTAATGCTTTTAACATAGTTGAGCTGGTTTGCATGAAAACCTGTACATAATTGAAGTGTCAAAAAGAAAGCAGAATGAAGAATATTGCATCAAATTGCAAATTTTCACGCGCTGTTGGATTTACATTGCGTTTACTGCTTTGCAAACTTCATGAAATTACATGCATGACGTGAAAATACATGACAACATAATGTGTTTGACGGCAAAAATGTATAACTTTGCAGGCGTTTTACTGAACATAGGCACAACAACAGGTTTTCAGAACACCATGTCAATGCAGCAGAAAGAAGAAGAGAACGTACACGAAGCGTTGAAGGACACGGCGATATTCCTTGCCGAATACGCCGCGACGATGATGGCCGTAGGTGCACAGACGTCGCGCATACAATATAATACGGTGCGCATGGCGCGCTCGTTCGGCTACCACATCAACCTGCTTATATTTCCCAAGACGTTGAGCATAACGCTGCTTGACGCCGGGCACAACCGCTCGTACACCTATATAAAGAAGACGCCTGGCATGGCGCTGAACTTCAAAGTGAACATGAAGCTCTCTGCACTGTCGTGGCGGGCGTTCGACAACAAGCTGCCGCTGCGTGAGCTTTGGCGTCTGTTCAGGATTATTGTGAAGGAGAAACGCGAGAGCCGGTGGACGGTGTTGCTGCTGGCGTCGGTGGCTAACGCGTGTTTCTGCCGCCTGTTCGACGGCAACCTTACGTCGATGTGCATAGTGTTCGTGGCCACGCTCGTGGGCTTTTTCATCCGCCAGGAGCTTACCCGGATGAAGATGAACCACTTGGCCGTGTTCGTAATCTGTGCCTTCGTGTCGACGATGATTGGCGTTACTGACTATCTTTACTTCCACGGCGGAACGGAGGACATATCGCTCGGAACGTCGATGCTGTACCTTGTGCCTGGCGTTCCGCTGATTAACGGCGTGATGGACATTGTCGACGGCCATGCGCTCGATGGCGTGGCGAGGATGATAAACGCCGGACTTCTTATAATTTGCATAGCTGTAGGGCTGTCGGCAACGGTCGTGATGTTCGACATCGACCCTACTACGTTCACCAAAGTGGTGCGTCCCGACGTTGTCCGGGCGGCCATAGCCGACGGCTTGTTTGCCGCCGTGGCCGGCGTAGGCTTTGCCGTCATCAGCAATCCGCCACGCAAGGCGTTGATTGTCTGCTGGCCTGCATAGGGCATGGTGTAAGGTATTTTCTGATGCACAATGCAGGCATCGCGCTCGACCAAGGTTACGGCATCCGCGATAGCCGGCTTCACGATAGGGCTGCTCGCCGTGCCGTTCTCCATGCGCATACACTGCCCTGCGGAGTGCTTCGCCTTTCCTTCGCTGCTGCCCATGGTACCCGGAATGTTTGCCTACAAGGCCGTGCGCGACTTAATCAACATCGTGCGCCTGCCTGACGAATATACGATGGAATACGTCTCGCGCTTTTTCCACAACTCGTCGCTCACGGTGCTTATAATGTTCGGAATGGTTGTGGGCTGCATCATCCCGATATTCATTTTCCACCGCCAGTCGTTCTCGGTGACGAGGAGCTGATAATAGCGGCCATACATTACAGCCGGTCCGTAGCCGCAATATTCACTACAAGCAGCAAGAAGCATGTTTGCAAACAAATATGAAAAACGCTGCTTGTAGTGAATGTTTTATATACAAAAAGCTTGCTTTTGTCTAAAATAACGTTTATCTTTGTAAACGTTAACGCTAATCACTGAAACCATGAAGCACTTGTCTTTAATCATATCTGTTTATATAATATTGGCGATGTCATGCTCGTCGAATGAACGGTCACATATCTCGTTCGTACAAACAAATGAGAAAGACATTGTTATAGAATATGTGAACGACACTATTTTCATTGACGGAAAAATGTCTTTCATCCGTGCCGGTGGAGAATATTACACTGTAATAAAAGAGCAGAACGGTAATATCTATAAATGGAACGTGTGCCTTTCGACACTGCGCGACACGTCGTTTATCGTGCCCCGGCATGTTCTCTTTCCGGCAGGCATTGACTACAAGGTCGTAATAAAACATGAAAAAGACAATCTGTACAGTACAACACAGATACTTGATAAACAATTTTGACATAACACAGCCACGTACTTTTTTATTGGGAAAATATGTTTATGACAAGAATTACAATATCGTTGAATATACTGATGTCAAGTCTGTTGACCTGTATCCAGAATGACCGCACGTATGTAGGACAATGCTTATAAATGACAAAAAACCGTTGAACAGCAACATAATGATGAGATTAATTACTGCAATATTAGTTTTGTTTATACTATTGGGGTGCTCAAAGACAGGGCGCACAGTAAGGCTTTCAGCAAAGACACACAACATTGTCGATGTTGTTACAGATGCCGACACTGTATGGATAGTACATAAAAACAGCCGTAACGGTAAAGAGAGCATCAGCAAGCTAATACGTTATGACAGTTGTTTCTATGCCGTTTCAAACGGTAGAAGGCGCTTGATGATGTCAAACAGAGATACGAGGTATGATTATGAATGCAACGGAGACGAGTACAGAGTCAATATCTCGCAGTCGCCGGACGGACTGCGAGTAACAAACGTATTCCGCTCTTCTCCCGATAGAGCAGGCTTCCTTTATTCATTGCACTATACAAAAGAACTTGAATTGGTAAAAGTAGAAGTTTTAGATACTGTCACCTACAAAATGCACTAAGCAACAATAGCATCATAAGAATATAGCCGTCATTGCTTTTAAGCTATGGCGGCGAATGTGACAGACCATTTTTTCAAAACAATGGAAACAACGATTACAAATAATTATGAAAGCTTTTATTTTTCTGCTCGCTTTGCTCCAGTCGTTACAATCGTATGCCCAAGTCATAAAATACAATGACGTAGACAGTGTGTTAATCAAGCGAATGGATTGGAATATAAATGAATTGAGAGACCCTCCATTGACCTGCGCAACTTTCGAAGAATACGGAACGAAGGAAGGGTACATAATAGACAAGACATACAACATAAAAGAAATAAGGCGATTATGCAAGGAACTGGGAAACATGACTGTATCACAGCCAAATGTAATGGATGTGAGGTGTAAACTGTATTTTTACATATCAGACACAATTACATGTACCGCCTGCATTGATTATAATACAACTTTGCTTGACGGCAGTTATTATAAGACAACGCCGCGCTTACGGAAGACAATAGACAACATGGCAAGCAAATATAAAGAAAAGGTCTTTGTCGGCAAACAGACGGTAAGAAACGCCGACAGTATAATATCCGGCAGGGACAGCCTGATAAACTATCTGAAAGAACAAATGCCTCTAATTCTAAAGAATAACACCAACGACAGCTCTGCAATAATCTGTATTTCATGCAACGTTGACAAACATGGGAACACCGTAAACGCATATATACGCCAAGACAAAGGCGTAAACAAAATACCATCAAACATAATCAATCACATCAAAGCTATATGCAAAGATGTGATAAGATGGAATGCAAACAAGGAACGGACAGTATTTGACGTCATAACAAAACGCATTGAACTTTCGCCGGAATGAACCTTAATCTTTCAATATTTACCACTATGAAATGGATTGCAATTATTTTTTTAGCGTGTACGGCATGCTTTCTATTTGGCTGCTTCGCCGCTGGATTTTATTTCAAAAACGTCACTTTTAAAGAATACAAGAACAGGCAGAGAAACGAAGAAGCAAGCCTTTATAAGTTTACAGATGCAAGGAGCAAGGATTTTATCATACCGTTTGAAGCATCAAAGGAAAATGGCTTTGTACCATCTAATGATGTTTACGAGTTGTCAAATGGTGCAATTCCTGACGCAAAAACAGCCGCAAAGGTCGGCACTTACATCTTGTCGTCAATCTACGGCTATGAAAACGTGAAACGGGAAACCCCATTTACGATACAATCGCTATATGATAAGGTATGGCTACTGACAGGTGCTTTGAATAAAGAGCATAAAGAAGACGCGCTTTATGTTTACATCCAGAAATCCGACGGGAGAATACTTGATTTGGGACGGTTGAAATAATCATCCCTAAAAACAGACTTCATAATGCACTGGTAGTGGCTGGGGCACGGACAAGGATTTAGGTTAAGGAAGAGTGAAAGATGAAGAACGAGATGAGTGAAGAGTGAAGAACGAAGAGTGAAGAATATGTTTGCAATTCATTAAGCAAATTAATTCTTCACTCTTCGTAATTCACTTTTCACTTGACAACGTAGTCCAGGTTTCCGGAAAGAAAGTTTTTGATGCTGTGAAAGACGGTCTTTTACAAGCAAAAAGGCCATCTTTCACACGATGAAAGGTGGTCTTTTGCATAGACCGCAGTAACTATAGGCGCAGCAAAGCGCCGTTACCGGCCTTATTTGGAGGCAGGAGACAGTTTGTTGACCTTCACCACTTCATACACGCCTGCATACGACTTGGCAAAGCCCTCGTCAGCCTTGCCCATGTCAACAACCTCTATTTCGGCATACACGGGCGTGCCGTTCTTCGTCCCGCGGGTAAGTTTGTCGTATTCACGCGCCAGCTCGCCCGACTTGTCAGCTATCCAGTAAGCCTCCTCTGCGCCCTTCGGCGTGAACGAACGCACCTCGTGCGCCATCACGAGAGTGCCTTCCGTGATGAAGCTCTTGCCCTTTGCCGGAGTAAGCTTGGTCATCGGCACGCTCTCCTTCGCCTGCTGTCCGTTGTCACGGGCGTACTTCAACGTAAGCGCATTTCTCCTCAGAACAATGCTGTCTTCAGTGAGTTTCACCATCACGAGGGTGTCAGCAAACGAGCCGGTGACACCGTTTCCGATGCTCTTGCCTGACAGTATGAGCAGGCTGCCGTCGCGCTTCCATGACTCATACTGTAACGTAGCCATGTTGACCGACGACGCGCGGCCTCCGCTCTCAAGCCTGAAGCCATGCGTAATGTGCTCCATTCCTGGCACTGGCTCTACCCACGTGCCCTCAATTCCTGCCTTGCCGTTGCATGACAACATAGCACCGGCCAACAGCGTGGCTGCAAAAACTCCCGGCAAACAAATTCTTTTTGTTTTCATGTAAATAGATTTAATGTGATAAAATGTTTACTTCACGAATGTATGTTCAGCTTGCGCCAAAGCCAGTTAGGCAAGATGCGCCATGCAGCAACAAGTATGCGGTAGCGCCAGTCGATTACGCACACATGGCGGTGGGCGTAAATGGCACGCACGATATGGCGCGCCACGGCGGTCTTGTCCATAAGCATCGGATAACGTCCGCCGCCTGCCAGCAGGTCGGTATCTGTGAAACCTGGGCGTATGTCGGTAAACCTTATGTGCAGCCGGCGCATGTTTGACAGCTGCTCAAGCGCCTGTATATACGTGTTCTGATATGCCTTCGATGCGCTGTAAGACGGCGCCGCGCCCAGTCCTTTTGTACCGGCGACCGACGATATTATGGCTATGTCGCCGCCGAGATTGGCCGCCATATAATTGAACATGGTGCCAACCATCACGGTGAAGCCCTTTACATTGACATCAACAGTGGCAAGCTCTGGCTCCGGCTCAAGCTCCGCGTTCTGCCAGCCAACGCCCGAACAGTAAACAAAGAGGCTCACTCCGCCGAGCCTTTTTGCCAGTTCCAGCAGGCGTGCGGATGCGTCCGCCGCCGTAACGTCAATCCTCATTACCTCGACACAGTCGGGTCTGGAAGCCTTAAGCTCCAACAGCAAGTCCTCACGACGCGCCGCAACACCGATCGTCCAGCCGTCGGCAAGCAGCAGTTTGGTAACTTCACGCCCTATGCCCGAAGACGCCCCGATTACTATTGCACGTTTCATAAGCGCGAAAATAGCAATATTCGGCAATACAGTAAAACTTTACCGGTTTTTTAAAGCAAAATAAAATAAAATCGTTATCTTTGTGGCTGATTAGCATACAGCATTTCCAATAATTACAACAAAACAACATTTTTATGAAAGACTTTCTCAAATATATGTCAGCCACGGTAGTCGGACTGATTGTATTCACGCTCATCACAGGCGTCATCGGCACCATGTGCATAGTAGGCATGATAGCTTCGGGCAGTTCGGCAAAGGACGTAAGCGACAACAGCGTCATGGTAATCAACCTCTCCGGAATGCTCGACGAACGCTCCGAGAGCACATTCATGGACGAAATCAACGGCAACACAGTAGGCACGATAGGGCTTGACGACGTGCTCTCGGCCATAGACAAGGCCAAGGGCAACGACAAGATAAAGGGCATATACATAGAGGCCGGCATGCTGTCGGCAGACTCTTACGCATCGCTCGCGGCGATACGCAATGCATTGCTTGACTTCAAGAAGAGCGGCAAGTGGGTTGTGGCATACGGCGACGTGTACACACAGGGCGTATATTACGTAGCATCGGCTGCCGACAAGGTGTTCCTCAACCCCAGCGGACAGGTTGACTGGCACGGAATAGCATCGCAGCCGATATTCCTAAAGGACGTCATGGCCAAGTTCGGAGTAAAGATGCAGCTTGCAAAGGTAGGCGCTTACAAGAGCGCTCCCGAGATGTTCACCGCCGACAAGATGAGTGATGCCAACCGCGAACAGGTGACCGCATACGTAAACGGCCTGTGGCAGAACGTATGCAAAGGCGTTTCCGAAAGCCGTAAAATCAGTGTAGAGCAGCTGAACGCTTACGCCGACAGCTTCGTTACGCTTAGCGACGCAAAGGATTTCGTGAGATACAAATTCGTAGACAAGCTCATCTACACCGACGAAATCAAGGCGGAAATCAACAAACTCCTTAAGAAAGACGCCGACGACGACATCAACACGGTAAGCCTCGCAGAAATGAAAGTCGTTAAAAGCAAGGAGAATAAGGGCGAGGAAATAGCCGTTTACTATGCCTACGGCGACATTGTTGACAGTGAAGCAGGCGGACTAATGTCTGACGGGAACAGCATCGTCGGGAAAAAAGTATGCAAGGATCTTGAAGACCTGATGGACGATGACGACGTGAAAGCCGTTGTGCTGCGCATCAATTCAGGTGGAGGAAGCGCATACGCATCAGAGCAAATGTGGCACTACGTTGAGATGCTAAAGAAGAAAAAGCCAGTGGTGGTGTCAATGGGAGGCATGGCCGCATCGGGAGGATACTACATCAGCAGCGGCGCAAACTGGATTGTAGCCGAGCCTACGACGCTTACCGGCAGCATTGGGATATTCGGAATGTTCCCCGACATGAGTGAACTGCTTACACAGAAGCTCGGAGTAAAGTTCGACGAGGTGAAGACCAACAGGCACAGCGCATTCGGAACTCCGGCACGTCCGTTCAACGAAGAAGAGATGAACTACCTTAATAAATATATAGACCGCGGCTACAACCTGTTCCGCCAGCGCGTTGCGCAAGGGCGCAAGATGAAGGTTGAGGACGTTGAGAAAATAGCCCAAGGGCGCGTATGGCTCGGACAAGACGCTTTGAAAATCAAGCTTGTCGACGAGCTTGGCGGCCTCGACAAGGCCGTTGCGAAAGCCGCCCAGTTGGCAAAGCTCAAGGAATATCATACGTCGGCATATCCCGGCAAGGCCGACTGGCTGGACCAGCTGCTCAACAAGACCTCTGGGGGCAGCTACATAAACGCCCAAATGCGCCAAAGCCTCGGCGAATACTACGAGCCGTTCATGCTCCTGAAGAATATCAACAGCCAGTCGGCGATACAGGCGCGTGTGCCTTTCATGATGAACATAAAATGAGGTGAATGACTAAAAGCATGGAAGGCGATTTTATCAAGATAAACGAATGGATGACGCCCCTTAGCTGGCTGTACGGCCTCGGAGTAAAGCTGCGCAACCAGATGTTCGAACTCGGAATATTGAAAAGCCGCAGTTTCGACATTCCCGTCATATCGGTTGGCAACATAACGGTAGGCGGCTCGGGCAAGACCCCACACGTGGAATACTTGATAAGGCTGCTTAAAGACAAGGTGAAGGTGGCCGTACTAAGCCGCGGATACAAGCGCAAGAGCAAAGGCTTCGTACTTGCCGGGGCGGATACAAAGATGGAAGACATCGGCGACGAGCCTTTCCAGATGAAGACAAAGTTTCCCGACATACACGTGGCAGTGGACAAAAACCGCTGCCACGGCATTGACATGCTGACCGGAATGGAAGAAAGCAGCGACACGGACATCATCCTGCTTGACGACGCATACCAGCACAGATACGTCAAACCGGGAATAAACATCCTGCTTGTTGACTACCACAGGCTCATCATCTACGACAAGTTGCTGCCCGCAGGACGGCTAAGGGAACCGCAAAGCGGCAAAAGCAGGGCCGACATAGTAATCATAACAAAATGCCCCAAAGACCTGAAGCCGATGGAATACAGGGTCATCATCAAGGCGATGGACCTGTATCCGTACCAACAGTTATTCTTCACCACGCTTGAATATGACAATCTACGCAGCATATTCGGCGGCGAAGAAATGCCGTTACGCTGCATTGGCAAGGATACGAACGTGCTGTTATTGACAGGAATCGCATCTCCGAAACAAATGGTTTACGACCTTAAAGAACATTCCAAGAACATCACTCCGCTGACCTTTCCCGACCACCACCAGTTTACCGACAGGGACATCGAGCGGATAAACACGGTGTTCGCCGAAATGCCTTCACCCAAAATAATCATCACAACGGAAAAAGACAACGCACGACTGGCCGGCAAGGACGGACTGACCGACGAAGTAAGGCAACACATCTACATGCTGCCCGTCAGGATAAAGTTCATGCCCGGACAGGAAGAAGAGTTCAACAATAAAATCATCGGCTATGTACAAAAAAATTCAAAAAACAGCATCCTGGCTAAAACAAAGGATGACAACAAGTCCAAAAACGGCGATAATACTCGGCACCGGACTGGGACAATTAGCTTCAGAAATAACTGACAGTTACGAATTTCCTTACGAGGAAATCCCCAATTTCCCCGTATCAACAGTGGAAGGGCATGCCGGCAAACTGATATTCGGCAAGCTCGGAGGAGTTGACATCATGGCGATGGAAGGCCGTTTCCACTACTACGAGGGCTACAAAATGAAGCAAGTGACCTTCCCCATACGCATTATGTACGAACTGGGCATAAAGACTCTCTTCGTAAGCAACGCCTCGGGAGGCATGAACCCAGACTTCAAAATAGGCGACCTGATGATTATCACCGACCACATAAACCTGTTCCCGGAGCATCCTCTGCGCGGAAAGAACCTGCCGACTGGCCCCCGTTTCCCCGACATGCACGAGGCTTACGACAAGAAACTGATTGCCGAGGCTGACGCGATAGCCAAGGAAAAGGGCATACGAGTGGTTCACGGAGTATACGTAGGAGTGCAAGGCCCGACGTTCGAAACGCCTGCCGAATACAAGATGTACCACCGCCTTGGCGGCGACGCCGTAGGAATGAGCACCGTGCCGGAGGTTATCGTGGCACACCATTGCGGCATAAAGACATTCGGCATAAGCATCATTACCGACCTCGGACTTGAAGACCAGCCAGTGGAAGTAAGCCATGAGGAGGTGCAAATAGCCGCAAACAAGGCGCAGCCGCTAATGACCGAAATTATGAGGGAAATGATCAGGCGAAACGCTTGACCAATTCATAATTCACAATTCATAATTCATAATCGGGGCTTACGCCATTATTGAATAACCGTTTAATCAATTCATAATTCACAATTCATAATTCATAATTGGGGCTTACGCCATTATTGAATAACCGTTTAATCAATTCATAATTCACAATTCATAATTCATAATCGGGACATACGCCGTATTTGCAGACAGCGGCAACGGCGACAACCGGCTATGAATTATGAATTATGAATTATGAATTATGAATTACCACAATGACCGACATAGCAAAACTTGGAGAGTTCGGACTAATCAACCACCTTACCGACGGCCTGAAACCGAAGAACGAGGCTACGAAATACGGCGTGGGCGACGACTGCGCCGTGCTGCACTACCCCGAAACCGAGGTTCTCGTAACGACCGACATGCTCATGGAGGGCGTACACTTCGACCTTACCTATATTGACCTTGAGCACTTGGGCTACAAGTCTGCCATGGTGAACATCAGCGACATATTCGCCATGAACGGCACTCCGCGCCAGCTAACCGTAAGCATCGCGCTAAGCAAACGCTTCACAGTGGAGGACATGGAGCAGTTTTACAGCGGCCTGCGAACGGCCTGCGACAAGTGGGGAGTCGACATCGTTGGCGGCGACACCACGTCGTCGTACACCGGAATGGCCATCAGCATAACCTGCATCGGAGAATGTCCGAAGGACGGGATTGTGTACCGCAACGGCGCACGCGACACCGACCTGATATGCGTATCGGGCGACCTCGGCGCGGCATACATGGGCCTGCAACTGCTCGAACGCGAGAAGAGCGTGTACTACCAGCAGGTGGACGAGGCACGCAAGAAGAACGACAAGCGCGCACTGGAAGAGCTGGCGCACTTCCAGCCCGACTTCGCCGGCAAGGAATACCTGCTGCAACGCCAGCTGCAACCAGAGGCCCGGGGCGACATCCTGCAACGGCTACGCGAACTGAACATACGCCCAACGGCAATGATTGACATCAGCGACGGACTCAGCAGCGAACTGATGCACATCTGCAAGCAGAGCGGATGCGGATGCAGGATTTACGAAAAGAACATCCCGATAGACTATCAGACAGCCGTGATGGCCGAAGAAATGAACATGAACGTCACCACCTGCGCCCTTAACGGAGGTGAGGACTACGAGCTGCTGTTCACCGTTCCCATCGGCGACCATGAGAAAATAGAGCAGCTTGAAGGCGTAAAGCTAATCGGACACATCACGAAGAAAGAGTTGGGGCAGATGCTCGTGACGCGCGACAACAACGAGTTCGAGCTTAAAGCGCAGGGCTGGAACCCCCTGAAGGACTGACGTTTACAAGCCTTTCAAGCATAAAAGCGCCCCTGCGAAGACGGAAGTCACCGTCCAGGCAGGGGCGTTTCTCATAACCGCCTGACATTGAGCATATTACAAAAGGCCGTGTTTTGCAATGCAAAACACGGCCTTTTGCAAAGTAAAAGATGACCTTTCACATTGCGAAAGAGCACCTTTCAGCGTACCGGCCGAAACAGAACGGCATTACGCCGTCCGACTGCCGTCAGCCATTGTCTTTCGCAAGATGGTCTTTCAGGTTGATGGCCTCAAGCAGCTTTATCGCGTCCACATACTGCGCTATGCCCTCGGCCACCTTCTTTGCGTCGCGCATGGCAAGCACTACGGTTGACGGACGGTTGACAACATCGCCACCGGCAAACACCCCTTTACGGCTTGTCATGCCGCAAGGCGTATCGCGCGTTAGCACATATCCGCTCTCGTCAACGTCAATGCCCTTGGTTGTCGACACTATGCGGCTGGCCGGAACGGAGCCGATTGCCATCAAAACCTTGTCAGCCTTCTCCGTGCGCCGCTGTCCGTCGTGCTCTATCACCACGCCGCTAAGCGTCCCGTCCATGTCAAGTATCTCTACAAGGTTCGACTGCCAGTTGAACTTCACGCCCTCTTCCACGGCCTCGTCATACTCCGAACGCAGCGCGCTCATGTCGTCGATGGTCTTGTGATAGATTATTTCCACGCTCCTCGCACCCATGCGTATGGCCGTGCGGGCCGCATCCATGGCCGTATTGCCGCATCCAAGCACAAACACGCGGTCGCCTTCCTGCACGGGAACGTCCTCCCTCTCGATGCTCCCCTCGTTGTAAAGGCTAACCTTGCGAAGGAAGTAAACAGCCTGGCGCACGCCACGGAGGTTGCGTCCGGGGATGTCGGGCTTGCGCGGCTTCACCGTACCCGTTCCCATGAAGATGGCGTCGAAGCCCTGTTCAAACAACTGGTCGATGTTCAAATCGGTGCCAATCGTCGTGTTGCAGTGGAACACGACACCAAGCTCTTCTATCTTCTTAATCTCCCGGCGCACCACGTCTTTGGGCAACCTGTATTCCGGAATGCCGAACATGAGCACGCCGCCCGGCTCCGGCTCCATCTCAAATATCTCGATGCTGAACCCCTGTCGTGCCAAGTCGCCGGCTATTGTAAGCCCGGCCGGACCGGAACCGATTACCGCCACCTTGCCGCGCGTTTTCGGTTTAAGCTTGTCGCGGATAAGCCCCATGTCGCCGTCGAAGTCGGCAACAAACCTCTCAAGCTTGCCAACGTGTATGCCCTGTCCTTTCTTGGCGAGCACACAATGCCCCTCGCACTGCTTCTCATGCGGACATACACGGCCGCATACGGCAGGCAAATTGCTCTTGTCGTTGATAATCCTCATCGCGTTACCCAAATTGCCCATCGACAATTCGTGAATCCAGTCAGGAATGTCGTGGCTTATCGGGCATCCTTTCTGGCACTGCGGAATCTTGCAATGCAGGCATCTCTTGGCCTCGTTTATGGCCTCAAGCATGGTATAGCCTTCGTTAACTTCCTGAAAAAGCTGTTTTTGTTCTTCCATATAAAGCTTCTATTTGATTTGTTTCCAGTAGGCAAAGATAGTGAAAGACAAGCAAAATGCAAAATAAAAGAGTATTAAACGAGTATTTTCAGACATAACAACATAACCCGGCAAATCGCCATATTATAAAAAATTTATACTTTTTCTTTGCCATATTTCGTTTTTTTATTACGTTTGCCCATAGGAACAAGCATTAAAAGTCTTATGACATCCGCATTCGACCGAACATTTAAACTAGGCATTTTATTATCGATAATAGACTGGCTGACGTTCAACATCGTCTTTTTAGTGTCCTATTATCTTAATTGGTTCCCATTACTTGACTGGGACAACCACTTCACCACGTACATGATAACCGCAAACGTGGCGTATGTAATAGCGCTGCAGGCCATAACAATCAGCCTGCACCACAGGCTTGCCCAACCGGCAAGAGTGCTTAACAACACGTCGCGTACGTCTTTAATATTCACAGTCCTGTACACGTCTTTCCTCGGTATGTTCACCCAAGTAAGCATACCCGACTTCTGGGAGTCGCTCTTTTTCGGGACAATTGTGTTCATAACCACCAGCGTTGAGCGACTTTTCCTGCGCACATACATCATCCATTTGAGGAACAGCGGCCGTGACACGGTAAACGCAGTAATACTCGGAAGCGGCGAAATGGCACAGAAGGCTGCCTACGTAATGGGCGACAACTGGAACGGATACCACCTTTTAGGGTATTTCGCACGGCCCGACAGCATGCAGCTGAACATCAGGCCCGACGGGGAAAAACTTGAACGGCTCGGCGACAAGAACGACATAATGGACTACATAGAGAGAAACCGTGTCGACGAAATATACATAAGCGAAGTCCCATCGGGAGCGACAGGCTTCAAACAGCTCATGCAACTGTGCGACAAGGAAATGATACGAATGTACTACATGCCGTCAATATTCTACGGGGAGTTCAGGAAAGCCAAGGTAAAAGAGTTTGGAGACATATACGTACTGTCGCAATACAACGAGCCTTTGATGAACGTCAACAACAGGATCAAGAAACGGATATTCGACATTTTGGTGTCGTTGATGTTCCTCTGCACCTTGTTCCCGTTCATACTTGCCATCGTCTACATTGTCTCCAAGATAACAATGCCCGGCCCGTTGTTCTTCAAGCAGAAGCGAACCGGTTATGACGGGCGCGACTTCTACAGCTACAAGTTCCGCAGCATGAAGGTGAACAAGGACTCCGACACTGTACAGGCCGTAAAGAACGACCCACGAATTACAAAATGGGGAGCGTTAATGCGGCATACAAACATCGACGAATTGCCGCAGTTCATCAACGTCCTGAAAGGCGACATGAGCATCGTAGGGCCTCGCCCCCACATGCTGGCGCACACCGATTACTACTCAGAACTAATATCAGACTACATGATTCGCCACTACGTGAAGCCGGGAATTACAGGCTGGGCGCAGACACACGGAGAGCGAGGCGAAACGAAAACAGTTGACGATATGCGGCGGCGCGTAGAAAAGGACATCTGGTATATCGAGCACTGGAGCTTCTGGCTGGACATCCAGATTATAATGAAGACCGTGTCTGACGCCATCCACGGCGACGACAAAGCTTATTGACTTAAAGTTTACGAGATACGAGTTGACAAGTAAACAAGGGGATTTGCATTTGCTTCAGGCAACAAAAAAGTTGACAAGTAGCAAGGCAAATCCCCTTGTTTACTTGTCAACTCGTCCCTTGTATCTTGTCAACTCGTCCCTTGTATCTTGTCAACTCGTCCCTTGTATCTTGTCAACTCGTTTCTTGTCTGCCAACTAAATCTCCACAAACTCGGTGTTTGTGATTGTTATGTCAGGATTGTCCTTTATCTCCTTTGCCTGCTTAGTGTAATAGAACGTTGAGTTGTCTATTGTCACGTCGTGTACGCAGGTTCTGCCGGGAAGGCCGGTCACCGACACGGCCGTCTTCACGTTGCGGCATGTAACGTTCGAGATATGAATGTCGCAGAACTCGGGAACAAACGGCGCGTCAGCCGGAACAGCAGCCTGTCCGCCGTCCTTGTCTTCCTTAACGCTGTATTTCTTGTCCATGTAAGTACACTCGAAGACCACCGCGTCGTCCTTTATGTCAGTCATGTAGATGTCGCTGATGTATATGCCCTCGGTCTTTCCGCCACGGCCAATGCCGCTCTTGAAGCGCAGGCCGGTGTCAGTGCCGCTGAAACGGTTGTTGCGCACAACGATATTCTTCATGCCTCCCGAGTACTCGGAACCTATGACAAAGCCTCCGTGGGCGTGGAACACGGCGTTGTTCTCAATCAGGATATTCTCGCACGGACCGTACTTGACGCCCGACTCGCCGGCTCCGCCCTTCATGCAGATGCCGTCGTCGCCGGCATCAATCGTGTTGTTCACAATAAGAACGTTCCTGCAACTGCTTATGTCGAGCGCGTCGCCGTTCTGCGCGTTCCACGGACAGCGGATTGTAACGCCGTCAACAATCACGTTCGTACAGCGCGTTGGGATGAGATGGAACTTCGGCGAGTTCTGGATTGTCACGCCCTCAACGAGCACGTTCTCACAATCCGTGAACCTGATGAGGTGCGTGCGCATCTTCTCCTGCTTCTCCGGCGTGTCGGCAATGTTGGCGTAACCATTCAGGTTGAACGGGAACCACAGCTTGCCGTCCTCTACTACCGTGCCGCCCATGTTCAGAAACTCCTTCCACTCGGTGTCGCTCACCTTCGAGCGCTTGACCGGCCGCCAGTAAGCACCGTTGCCGTCGATTACTCCCTCGCCGGTGATGCTGATGTTCTTGCGCTTGCTCGCGTTAATCATCGGCGTGCATTTGGTGTCTTTCTTGCCGTTCTTCCTTCACAAAGAGGGTCTTTGTCAGGCGAAGCCATCAGCACCGCGTTCTTCTCAATATGCAGGTCGATGTTGTCTTTCAGCGAAATCAGGCCAGACATCCATATCCCGGCAGGTACGACAAGATGTCCCCCACCCTGCTTTTCGAGCGCGCTTATCGCCTTGCGGAACGCCTCCGTGTTGAGAGTCTGTCCGTCGCCAACCCCGCCGAAGTCCTTGATGTTCACCGTATTGTCAGGAATCGAAGGAGCCGAAACCACCGGCATCTGCACCGGCATGTTGCTGTAATACGCCCCGTAGTCTTTCGCACACGCCACGCCTGCCAACAACGTGGCGGCGATGAATGATAAAATGATTTTCCTCATGTTTGTTGATTAGTTTATAAGTTTTATCTACTGATTTTGCAAAAATACAGCAACTTTAAGACATTTCCAAGCATTAAACGTTTTTTAAGTGACATTGCACCTGCTTATAAAAATATCAGCGGGAAAACAGTTCACAGCCAACCGCACTGCAATATGCCACCTTTTACAACGCAAAAGGTCATCTTTTACATTACAAAAGGCCATCTTTTACAATGCGAAAGACGGCCTTTTACAACACATTGATTATCAATACATTACACTATCAGCATAAAACCGCCACATTCAAAGACCTGAAACAAAACTGAAAAACACCGAAAATATTTTGAAAAACGTTTGGCCGTTTGAAATATAATGCGTACCTTTGCACTCGCATTTGAGAAATGCCAGATGCAGATGCGCTTGTAGCTCAGTTGGTAGAGCATCTGACTCTTAATAAGAGGGTCCAGGGTTCGAACCCCTGCAGGCGTACAAAAGAGATTTCCAAGAGGTTCAAGTCAAAGCGGCTTCCTTGTGGAAATCTCTTTGTTTTTGGGCTACAGCAAGCCTTGCCTGTGCGGAAATTTCACACTGCAACAGGCTGCATAAAGACTTATTGTTGCGTATTACATACATGAATCCCGTAATATCCAACCGCCTTGCATAATGATTGGCCTATTTATTTTAAATAGGTAAAATTCAACTTCATTGCTTTATAAATTCCCAACAATGGCCGGCGCAGCCCTGAAAAGGCGTTCAACGGGCATCACTCCGGCCTAAACTGACTGTCAAATACGTTTTTCACCCCCGTCCGTTGATATTGGTGTATCAATCAGTAATCTGTGTATGGACTGGCGGCAGCATACGTTGTAACTTTGCACCGGAACTTAAAACAGCGAGTTACAACAACCAATCAAAAAAACATAAAGCAATGAAAAAGTATCTAATCTGCCTGGCGATGGCCCTTACCGCAGCCACGCTGAATGCCTGCGGAAACGATGACACCGTGCAGGACGGCCCCGGAACAGAGCAGCCCGGGAACAACGATGACACCAACGATCCGACGGGAAGCGGCAAAACCCTTGTAGCCTACTTCTCGGCCACCGGCAACACACAGACTGTAGCGCAGCACATAGCCGACATTCTCGGCGCGGAAATCTTCCGCATAGAAGCCGCCGATGAATACGCAGCCAATCCTTATGACGACAGCGACAGAATTCAGGACGAGGCGTACAACAACCGGCGCCTCGACGTAAAGATGCTGCCCGACGAAGAAACGATAGCTGCCTATGACACTATCTTTGTAGGCTCGCCAATCTGGTGGCACCAGCCAGCAATGGTGGTATGCACTTTCCTCGAGGCATACGACCTCAGCGGAAAGGTTGTCATCCCGTTCTTCACCTACGGAGCCACGACCTACCTTAACGAGTCCATGCAGCGCATATACGCCTCTACACCCAATTCAACACACATACCGGCAACACTGCCCGAAGACATTGACCCCGAAAACATACAAAGTTCACAGAACAACGATGCCGGAATAAGCATGCCTGGACGCAGCGAGAGCAGCGTGGAGAGCTGGCTTCGCGAGATAGGCGTAATCGAATGACAACAGATTAAAAACAAACGATATGAAACTGAAATATTTATTGCTCGCCGCAGCCGTATCAATAGGCATCGGCGCACAGGCCAAAGAAAAGGCCGGAAACATTCTCGTAGCATACTTCAGCTGGGGCGGCAACACCGAACACGTTGCCAAGTTTATCGCCGAAAAAACCGGCGGAACACTCTTCCGCATCACTCCCTCGAAACCCTACCCTACCGAATACACACCCTGCACGGAGGTGGCAAAGGCCGAGAAGGAGCAGAACGCGCGCCCTGCCATAAAGGACAAGGTGGCCGACTGGGACAAGTATGACATTGTGTTCATAGGCTGCCCGGTATGGTGGTGGACTGCTCCGATGATTATCAACACCTTCACCGAGAGCTACAGCTTCAAGGGCAAGACTGTAGTGCCATTCTGTACATACGCCGCCACCTACCGCGACGAGACCCTTGCAAAGATAGCAGAGCTTACTCCAGACGCCAAACACCTAAAGGGCTTCGGCTCGGTGAACCGCAGCACAAACGGCATAGAACAGTGGCTGAAAGAAATAAAGGTAATAAAATAGCATGACGTTAAAAAGCAACTGACTATGACAGTAACAATGATTAAAAGACTGTCCGTGGCCGCCTGTACATTGGCAGCATGCTGGTGCGTCGGCACGGCGCAGACTCCGGCCAACGTTTACTTCACGTCTGAAATATCGCCCGAATCCCTCCTCCGCATCTACCACACACTTGGCGTAAGGGCGACATGGCGCGTTGCAGTGAAAATCAGTACCGGCGAGTCATCCCGGACATACTATCTGCGCCCGGAATTCATCCGCGGACTGGTTGACGAGGTTGACGGAACAATAGTTGAATGCAATACCGCCTACACCGGAAACCGCTCCAGCACGGCAAGCCACCGCCGCGCCATAGAAGAGCGCGGGTTTACTGCCATTGCCCCGGTGGACATCATGGACGAGGAAGGCAGCCTTGACATACCCGTAGCCGACGGCACACACATCAGCTTTGACCGCGTGGGCAGTCACATTGCCAACTATGACTTCCTTATAAACCTCGCCCACTTCAAAGGGCACGCGATGGGCGGCTTCGGCGGTGTTTTGAAGAACCAAAGCATCGGGATGGCATCACGCGAGGGCAAGACGCTAATCCATACTGCCGGCAAATACAGCAACCCGGGCCAGGTTTTCAACAACCGGCAGGGCCAGGACGCATTCCTCGAGTCGATGGCGGCTGCCGCACAGGCAGTGCACAACTATTTCATGGGCAACGTTATCTACATAGACGTGATGAACAACCTCTCCGTCGACTGCGACTGCGACGGCAGTCCGTCAGCCCCACAGATGCACGACATCGGCATACTCGCCTCGCTCGACCCAGTAGCACTGGACAAGGCGTGCCTCGACCTTGTGTTCAACCATGAGTCAACGGCCGGTGATGACAGCGCACCGCTAATCCAGCGCATCAACCGCCAGCATGGTACTCACATTGTTGACTACGCCGAACAAATCGGTCTCGGCACGACATCGTACAACCTAATAGACATTGACAGCGGCGGAACGGGAATAAACCAACCGACTGTTGATTCGCAGAGGTACAACGTCTATGACACCAACGGTGTAAAAGTGCTGACCAACGCCAAGAGCATTGACACTCTGGCACCGGGCGTGTACATAGTAAACGGACGGAAAACAATCATATACAAACATTGAAACAACATAAAGACACATGAACAATTTTGACTATCAATACCCCGTGCGCTAGCATTTTGGCAAGGGGTGCGCCGAAAGCGCAATCAAGGATGAGATGAAACACGTAGGCAAGCGGATAATGCTGGCCTACGGGGGAGGCTCGCTGAAGCGTACAGGACTGTACGACAAGGTCACCGGCTGGCTGCGCGAGTGCGGCAAGGAGATAGTGGATTTCGGCGGCATAATGCCCAACCCGACATACAACAAGGTGCAGGAGGGGGCGCGCATAGCACGCGAACAGCACGTTGACTTCATCCTTGCAGTTGGCGGAGGCTCTGTAATCGACTGCTGCAAGATTGTTTCCGCACAGGCATGCACAGACGAAGACGTGTGGGAAATGCAGTACACCAACCACCAATTCCCGACGAAGTTCATACCTATGGGAGCTGTCGTAACGGCGTCGGGAACTGGCGCAGAGCAGAACAACGGCGCGGTAATAACCAACACGGAGCTGCATCTGAAGCAGCCGCTCGTCGGTGCTTACCACTCGTTTGCAGTGCTTGACAGCGACCTTACGCTGACGTTGCCGATGAAACAGGTTGTCAGCGGAGCGTTCGACACGCTGAACCACTGCATGGAAACGTATATGGGAAAGCCGCTGGAGACGAACTTATCCGACGAAATCAACGAGGCCGTAATGCGTAATGTGATTAAGAACCTGCGCGCACTGATTGCCAATCCAAGCGACGACTTTGCCCGTGGAGAGCTTATGTGGGCATCGGCGATGGCGGAGAACAGCCTTCTCAAGCTCGGCAAACAGACCGACTTCCAGTGTCACATGCTTGAGCATGCCGTAGGGGCGTACACCGACTGCAACCACGGCTGCGGCTTGGCCGTAATCCACCCTGCCCTTTAGCGCCGCATGCTGCCATACGGCAAGGAGAAACTTGCACGCATGGCCGAGGAAGTGTGGCGCGTCAAGGGTGAAACGGTAGAGGAAACGGCGGCGAAAGGCGTAGCCGCATTGGAGGATTTCATACGCGAGATAGGCATGCCGGCAAGCTGGCGCGAGATGGGCATTACTGACGCTGCCGTGCTGCGCAAGGCCGCAGACACCTGCCTGCTTACGCCCGGATGCTGCAAACGCTTCACGCGCGACGAGCTGTACGAAGCCCTTATCGAGCGGATGTAGGCCGCTTTCATAGTAAAACACCATTGAAACAGAAGCGAGATGATGCCTAAGATAATCTGCCACATCATGTCTTCTGTTGACGGAAGGCTGCTCACCGGCAGCTTATACAGTGCATAGAGAGCCGCGGCGGTGTGCACGTGGTGGAATACGCGGCACAGATATGGCTTGGAAACAGGCACTATGAAATGGTAACCCTTTAGCCGCGCAACATGCGGAAGTAACTTCATGGCCGTCAGCCATTTGCTATACTGAAAACAAAACATGGCTAATTGCAATGCAAAAGGCCGCAAATCGCATGCTAAAAGGCCGTCTTTTACACGCTAAAAGACGGCCTTTTGAATATACTCTGATTATCAATGAGTTACAAAGCAGCCGTTCGCAACGTTTCAATCAGGCATGTTCCGCGTGTTAAAATCTGGCTAATATGTGTTTAATAAGTATAAATACGCGGCTGTTCTGTCATATTCCTGCATGCTGAAACGTATATTGATTGTACTTAAAAAACGTATCATAGTTATGAGAAAGAGTATTTGTAAAATCGTGTGCGCAGTGCTCGTGGCACTCTGCCCGATAGCCGCGCAGGCCGGAGAGAGTGGTTTCGGAAAGTTCAAAGGCGTGTGGGCAAGCGCCAAGCAAGAGGCCGTCATAACCGACTCGGTGATGATGTATTTCGCAAAAGACACCGTTACAGGCAACGGGTCGGCTGCGCTGTGCGTGCCGTCGCGCAACATAAGCATGCTGACAACGTTCACGGCGGACACCATCCTGACGGAAAAAGCGCCGCAATACCAGCTTGCACTGGCCGACGACGGCACGCTAAGCATTAACGGCGAGCGGCTGATGAAGGTGGAGGACATCGACATCACGCAGCCATACGACATGCCCTACGCCACCGACAAGTGGCAGATAGGCCGCTGTTTGCAGGAATGGCAGCTCGGAACAGTGGTAGAAACAAGCGGCAACGACATCGTTGTGATGGTCGGGACAAACCGCAACTCGTTCATGTACGACATCACCGGCGGCATGGTTTACCTGCGCGCGGCGGCTCTACTGCATTGCAACGAAGGCTCGCTGTTCATCCAGAACATCCGCATGATGAAGAACCCGAACACTAAGGAGCGTTCAAACATCTTTTTCTACGACAGCCACGAGTTCCTGACACACCTGCCACAGATAGACAAGTCGAAATTCAAGCCGGAGCAATGCGTCTTCGCAGGCGACGGGTTCATATACTGGTCGTACCAGAGCCACACGCCCGACGAGATAAAACTTAACGGCTGCGGCGAGACGTACACATACAAACGCACGCAAAAAGGCACGCCCGGCTTGATTGAATGGATAAAATATGAACCGCAGAAATAAGTGAAGAGTGGAGAACGAAGAGTTAAGAATACAAATGTTTTGACATTAAAAGTCGCATGGATTCACCTTTTGCTTTTCACTTTCAAGCCTTTCTTTTTGCTGTTTTTTTATAAAAAAACAAAAGAAAAGACTTTGTCCTTAATAGAGTTTTTATTATCTTTGCGGCATTAGAATAATACTGTATCATTTGGCAGCAACCAAATATTAGCAGTATTAAATAAAATTCATTCCATAATAACGCAATTAACAATACATTCACGAAATTGAACTTTAACAAAATAAATACCAACCTATAAATAATATACAATCATGAGAACACTTAAAAACACTTTATTATTCATTTGTTTTTTGATTTTCTCTAATTCAATTAATGCCCAAAACGAGACAAAACAGCCATGGCAATACATGGGAAAAGTGGTTGGTGTTACTGAAATAGAGGTATATAGGGACAGGAATGAACAGTGTCTTCACTATAAGAATGCAACAGTTTTTCTTTATTCCTCCTTTGACGGCAATGATATGTCATATAAGATTTATGTACCCACAATAGGAAAATCATATGTGGTACATAAAAATAACAATTACAATGGTTCACAAATAGAATGGAGTAGAAATGGAAAACGTATTGTATCCATGCCTTCTTTAGATAACATGTATACACATTCTGCAGGACCTTATTACTTCAACGTTGCCGAAGTTAGACCTTGATGCAGAGCTGACAACCTCATATTGGCGCAAACGTAAAAGCAATAAAGTAAAAAAAGAAATGCTATTCCAATAATAAAAACATAAAAAGAAACAATAAATAAGTATTGAAAAGAAAGAACGAAGAGTGAAGAATTAAAGTGTTTTTGATGTTGATGTCACTTCAATTCTTAACTCTTCGTTCTCCACTCTTCACTCAACAAGTTTCTCTTCCGCCGAAGAACACGCGCATAACTATGGGCGACGTGTAGGCGTAAGGAATATAATCGACCGACGGTACAGGCTCGGTGATGAAGAAGTTTGCCACCTTGCCCGGAGCTATTGAGCCGTAGTCGCCGCTCAACCCCATTGCATACGCGGCGTTGATTGTAGCCGCATTGATGGCTTCGGCTGGCAAAAGGCGCATCTTGATGCAGGCCAACGACACTACAAACTTCATATCGCCGGAGGGTGTAGAGCCGGGGTTGTAGTCGCTGGCGACGGCAACTCCCAGTCCGGCGTTTATCATCTTGCGCGCCGGGGCGTAAGGCATGTTCAGGAAGAACGACGTGCCCGGCAGTACCGTGGGCATTGTTCCACTGTTCTTCAATATGTCAAACTCCGTCTCGGGCATGTTCTCCAGATGGTCAACCGACAGCGCGCCGTGCTTCACCGCGACAGGAAGTCCGCCCGTGGCGGCCAGCTCGTCAACGTGGATTTTCGGCTTCAGTCCCCACTTGGCGGCGGCTTCGAGTATGCGGTCGGTATCCTCCGGCGTAAAGAAACCTTCATCGCAGAACACGTCTACATAGTCGGCCAGACGCTCGCGGCCCACCTCTGGCAGCATCTCCGATATTATAAGGCTTACATATTCGTCGTGATCGTACTGCCGTCCGACGGCGTGCGCACCGAGGAATGTAGACACAACGCGCATCGGCACGCTCTCTTTTATGCGGCGGATGACGCGGAGCATCTTCATCTCGTCTGCCGTATTGAGTCCGTAGCCGCTCTTGATTTCTACGCAGCCGGTGCCCTTTCGCATTATTTCCTCTGCCCGGCGCATGGCCTGACGGTAAAGTTCGTCCTCCGAAAGGGAGTGCAGCAGGTCGGCGGAATTGAGTATGCCACCGCCACGGCGGGCTATCTCGGCATAGCTCAAGCCCATTATCTTGTCAACAAACTCGCCCTCGCGGCTGCCTGCATAGACTATGTGAGTGTGAGGGTCGCACCACGACGGAAGCACCGTTCCGCCCTGCGCGTCGACCGTTTCATCGGCCGCAATGCCGCAGGAAGGCATGTCCTGCATACTGCCGAACGCCGAAAACCTGCCGTCTTCGACAAGAAGCCACGCGCCGTCAAGCGTTCCGAGGCTCTTCATTCCAGCCCCTTGCAGGCGCGGTTTGTCCCCGCCGGAAATGCCGGCAAGAGTCTTTATGTTAGTTACAAGCAGGCGCATTGTTCTCAAGGAAGTCTATTGAATGCTTTATGTAAGGGTACATCACCTCGTCGTTGACGATGAACGGCACCACCTCGCGGTAAGCTTTGAACACGCGCTGGATGGCCGGTGACGACTTCAACGGGCGGCGGAACTCCAACGCTTGGGCTGCGTTGAACAGCTCGATGGCGAGCACGCGCTGCGTGTTGAGCACCACCTTATATAATTTAATGGCGGCGTTAGCACCCATGCTAACATGGTCTTCCTGTCCTTGGCTTGACGGGATGCTGTCAACCGACGACGGAGTGCAGAGGCTCTTGTTGAGACTTACGACAGAAGCGGCCGTGTATTGCGTTATCATGAATCCGCTGTTGACACCCGGATTGGCAACGAGGAAGCTCGGAAGTCCGCGCGTTCCAGACACAAGCTTGTATATCCTGCGCTCCGAAATGTTTGCAAGCTCGCTTACGGCGATAGCCAGGAAGTCCATCGGCAGCGCAATCGGTTCGCCGTGGAAGTTGCCGGCTGATATTATAAGGTCGTCGTCGGGGCATACGGTAGGGTTGTCCGTGGCAGAGTTTATCTCCGTGTCGATGACCGAACGGACGTAGTCCAGCGTGTCCTTCATCGCACCGTGAACCTGCGGAATGCAGCGGAAAGAGTACGGGTCTTGCACGTATGACTTCGGCTTCTCCACAATCTCGCTGCCTTCAAGCAGCTCACGCATGCGCCGCGCCGTATCAACCTGCCCCTTGTGGGGACGCACCTGGTGCACAGCGTCGGTAAACGGCTCAACAAGTCCGCAGTAAGCGTCGAGCGACATGGCAGCTATCGCGTCGGCCCAGTCGCTCAACCTCTGGCTGTTCAATATCGCCCAAACGGCAAACGCGCTCATGTTCTGCGTTCCGTTGAGCAGGGCAAGACCCTCCTTGGATGCCAGTTGTATTGGCTTCCAGCCGTTTTTCCTAAGCACTTCGGCGCCCGTCATGACCTTGCCTTTATACTCCGCCTCGCCCAATCCGACAAGAGGCAATGACATGTGAGCCAGCGGAACGAGGTCGCCCGACGCCCCAAGAGAGCCCTGCATGTAAACAACAGGGTAAACACCGTTGTTGAAGAAATCGACAAGACGCTCCACTGTGTCGAGCTTGCAGCCTGAATATCCGTAGCTTAAAGACTGTATTTTCAGAAGCATCATTATCTTTACAATCTCGTTTGGCACACGGTCGCCAGTGCCACAGGCATGCGACATCATCAGGTTTATTTGCAACTGGGCAAGATGGTCTTTACCGATTGACACGTTACAGAGCGACCCGAAACCAGTCGTAACGCCGTAAATGGGAGTCTCCGTCTCAGCTATCTTCTTGTCAAGATATTCCCGGCAGCGCACAATTCGTTGCTTGGCATCGTCGCTCAGCTTGATTTTGTAACCGTTCCTGATAATCTCTCCGATGCGCTCGATTGTCAAGTGCTCGGCTGATATTTGGTGAATATTCATTCTTTTATTGTCTTTTAGAAGTTAAAGTAGTTAAAGAAGTTATCGTTCGCTACGCTCACTAAGAAGTTAAAGCCATTACTCTTGCCGGTTTTTCCTCCGTCTGCAAAGCATTTGGCTTTAACTTCTATAACTTCTATTCATTCTATAAATTCTCCAAGATGGAGTCATCTACCATGTTAGGCATTGTCACCTTAAGCCCCGGGGTGCGCTCCATCTCGCGCACGATGCTGTGCATCGAGCCTTCGTTGCGCGCCCAGCTGCGGCGTGCTATGCCGTTGTTCACATCCCAGAAAAGCATCTCACGGATGTGGCGTTCACTGTCTTCACCGCCGTCAATCACCATTCCGAAGCCGCCGTTGATGACTTCTCCCCAGCCGACTCCGCCTCCATTGTGCAGCGAAACCCACGTCGCGCCACGGAAAGAGTCGCCTATTACGTTCTGCACAGCCATGTCGGCGCAGAACTGAGAGCCGTCGTATATGTTGCTGGTCTCGCGGAACGGCGAGTCGGTTCCTGACACATCGTGGTGGTCACGGCCAAGAACAACGGGACGGGTGATTTCCCCTCGTTTGATAGCTTCATTGAAAGCGAGGGCTATCTTGGTGCGTCCCTCGGCGTCGGCGTACAGGATTCGTGCCTGCGAACCTACCACAAGGTTGTTGCGTCCGGCCTCTTTTATCCAATGGATGTTGTCGTCCATCTGACCTATTATCTCTTCTGACGCGGTCTTCCTGATTTCCTCCAGCACTTCGGCTGCTATGCGGTCAGTAGCCGCGAGGTCGTCAGGATTGCCTGAAGTGCAGACCCAACGGAACGGGCCGAAGCCGTAGTCGAAGAACATCGGACCCATGATGTCCTGCACGTATGACGGATAACGGAACCTGCCATCTGGCAACATGATGTCTGCCCCGGCACGTTCAGACTGGAGGAGGAAGGCGTTTCCGTAGTCGAAGAAGTACATTCCGCGCTCCGTCAGCTTGTTGATTGCTGCCACTTGGCGGCGCAATGAAGCCTGTACACGGTTGCGGAACTCGTCCGGGTCGTCGGCCATCATCTTCTTTGACTTGTCCAACGACATGCCGACAGGATAGTAACCGCCGGCCCACGGGTTGTGAAGCGAGGTCTGGTCGCTACCCAAGTCCACCTTTATATTTTCCTCGGCGAGGCGTTCCCAGAGGTCAACCACATTGCCGACATAAGCCATCGACACCGTCCTACGCTCCTCAACGGCCTTGCGTACGGAAGGAATAAGCTCGTCAAGACTGGTGTGCAGCTCGTCAACCCATCCCTGGTCATAGCGTTTCTGGGCAGCAAGCGGATTGATTTCAGCCACCACGCTGACAACGCCAGCTATGTTTCCGGCCTTAGGCTGTGCGCCTGACATGCCGCCAAGACCTGACGACACGAACAGCATTCCATGTATATCCTTGCGTCCAGGCTGCTTTTTGAGCTGCATGCGGGCGGCGTTCATCACGGTGATTGTCGTGCCGTGGACTATTCCCTGCGGCCCGATGTACATGTAAGAGCCGGCTGTCATCTGGCCGTATTGGCTCACACCGAGGGCGTTCATGCGCTCCCAGTCGTCTGGTTTAGAGTAGTTCGGGATTACCATACCGTTTGTTACAACAACGCGCGGAGCGTTCTTATGCGACGGGAAGAGGCCGAGCGGATGTCCGGAATACATCACAAGGGTCTGCTCGTCGGTCATTTCGCTTAGGTATTTCATCGTCAGCCGGTACTGCGCCCAATTCTGGAAGATAGCTCCGTTGCCGCCGTATATGATGAGTTCGTGCGGATGTTGCGCCACGGCAGGGTTCAGGTTGTTCTGTATCATCAGCATGATTGCTGCCGCCTGGAGCGACTTGTGCGGATATTCGTCAATCGGACGCGCATACATCTCATACTTCGGGCGGAAGCGGTACATGTAAATGCGCCCGTACTTCTCCAGCTCTTCAGCGAACTCCGGCGCCAGCGTGGCGTGGAACTTCTTTGGGAAATACCTCAAGGCGTTGCGCAGCGCCAGCTTCTTTTCTTCCTTTGTAAGTATGTCCTTGCGCTTGGGCGCATGGTTGATGGCGGTGTCGTATGGCATCGGCTCGGGCAACACGTCGGGTATTCCGGCGCGTATGTCAAATGCAAATTCTTCTTTTGTCATTGTATTTTGATTTTTGTAGTTAAAGGAGTTAAAGTAGTTAGCGCTCACTTCGTTCGCTAAGTAGTTAAAGTCATCGCCCTTGTGGGGTGTCGTCTTGTCATCACCTGCAAAGGTATTGGCTTTAACTACTCTGACTACTCTAACTACTTTAACTACTTATTATGAATTATGAATTACCTTTTCTACAATCTCCATTATCTCGCGTTCAGCCTTGTCGGCATCAACCATCATTTGGTTAGCATTGTCAATTAGGGCTTTGGCAAGTGCTTTGTCTTTCAAAGAAGAGGCGTTTATCTTGACGTTAAGACCGGCACCAAACACCGCAGCGCGTGCGGCAAGCGCGCCTACGCCGGCATCGGAGACGCTGGCAGGATTGCCGCTTTTGGCCATCGACGCACAAATTTCAAACACTCTGAACGACGTTCTCATTGTTTCGAGCGGCACCTGGGCGGCAAACAACGTTGCTCTTTGTATGGCTTCGGAGCGCAGACGCTTGTCTTCTTCGGTGTTCTTAGGCATGCCGAAGGCGGCCATTATGCAGTTGAAGGCTTTAGTGTCTTCATCGACGAGGTGCAGCAGCTCCTCTTCAAGCTCCACGCCTCTGTCTGCATAGCGGCTGAACTCTTCCCAGCGGTCGTCCCATCCGGGCTTGTGTGCGGAGAGGTTGGCCACCATCGTGCCGAGCGCAGCACCCAAAGCACCCATGTAAGCGGCCACCGAACCGCCGCCGGGAGCCGGCGACTCGCGCAGCGTTTCGTCGGCAAAGCCCTTCACAGTGAGTGCCGTCAGCTTGTCCTGTGCGGCGTTTCCGGCATCGAGCATGTACTCTATCACCTTCTCTTCGGGCACGAAAGGACGCAGGTCGTCAAGCCCCATCGACTTTATCGCGATATTCAGTATGTCTTCTTTCGGCATGCCGGTGGAACGATGTTGCTTGCGGAGGAAATACTTTCCTGCGTCAATCAGGGCGCGTTCGGGCACCAAACCGACTATCTCCGTGCCTGTAACGCGCATGCCGCGAGCCTGCGCCGCGCGGCTTACCTCGTCGAAAGCGGCGTGCAGAGGAGTGGCGTTGATGTTGGTGATGTTCATCGACACCTGGGCTATACCGTACTCCTTGATATACCATCCGATGGCTTTCGTACCCTTGAGCGTGCCCGGACGCATCACGGGACGGCCGTTCCCGTCGCGCTTGATTTCGCCCGTTATGGGGTTGCCGATACGCTCCGGACGGCCTTTCTCGCGCACGTCGAAGGCCACGGCGTTAGCCCTTCGCGTGGACGTTGTGTTGAGATTGAAGTTCACGGCGATAAGGAAGTCGCGCGCTCCGACAGCCGTACAGCCTGTACGCGCCACGCCCTCGTCGAACGGACGTGCGCCGAAGTCGGGCTGCTCTGCGGCGTCGGCCATCCTTTCGGGCAACGCCTCGTATTCGCCCTTGCGGCAAACGGCAAGGTTGCGGCGTTCCGGCTTCAGCGCAGCAGCCTCGTAGCAATAGCACGGTATGCCAGCCTCCGCGGCTATGCGCTCCGCCAGTTTGCGCGCCAAAGCGGCACACTCTTCAAGCGTTATGCCGCTTACCGGCACGAGCGGCAGCACGTCTGTCGCGCCCATACGCGGATGCGCGCCGTGATGACGGCGCATGTCTATCACCTCGCCGGCCTTCTTTACTGCCCTGAACGCCGCCTCTACAACTGCCTCGGGACTGCCGACGAAAGTTACGACGGTGCGGTTTGTGGCCTCGCCCGGGTCAACGTCAAGCAGCTTTACGCCGTCCGACGCCTCTATTACGTCTGTGATTTGCTTGATTACCGCCTTGTCGCGTCCCTCGCTGAAGTTGGGCACGCACTCAACAATCTGCCTTGTCTTTACCATAGCATCAAATCTAATTACTGTCAACCTTAAACCTAACGGAGCGCGCAGGCGCGGCATAAGCCATGCAAACGCCCGCCCGCGCAGCCTCCTACAACTTGCAAAGATAGTGCATTTGCACCATAACAGCAAGAAAAAGCAAGTATTTTTCAAGCGCCTTTTTATACATAATGAAAGCCACGCGCCGTATTTTTAACACTGTCAAAGCACGCATCTGGCCGCATCACGACGACATACCGCGCCGTAACTACCAAAAAGTAATCTTGCGGCAGGGCTTCAACTACAGGATGAGGCGGCACGAGGAAAGTGTCAAGATGAAATGTCTGCCATGCCGAAATCCTGCAAAATGTTACATCTGAAATGTACTCCTCAACCTGCAAAGTAGAAAAGCGAGAAGCCATATAGCAACCAAAAATACGGCAACACGCACCCTAACGGGTATAACCCGACAGCAAAAAGCAACGCCGCCGACCGTCAAAAAGGCCTCAAAACGCCGTTTTCGAGGCCATGAAAGACGGCGTTTGGCGGTGTAAAAGGCTACCTTTTGCCTTCCAAAAGGCCACCTTTTACACCGCCAAATGCCGCATTCCGCTGCACAAAACGGCACAAGACACGCGCAAGCCGCTGGCATACAGCCTTTTGACTTTGCACACTTCACACGGCGTTATTTGCGTCCAAACGTCCTGATTTTTCAAATAACGCCGTATGAAGGCGTCAAGGGAAATCAATGTGTAAGCAAAAACCGCAGTTTGGTTGACAAGCGCGCTTCATTAATATAATAACCCACCGCCCCATCATACACACCCAACAAGGCATTTGGCTTTAACTCCTAACGGAGCGAAGCGGAGTGATAACTTCTTTAACTCCTTTAACTTCCCCATAAAAATATTTTGCATTGCGCCCGGTTTGCATTATCTTTGCAACCAAAAACACCGCGATACATGAACCGGCAATATACATTCTTACGATTTGTCAGCCGCAGGAAATACCTCATCGTATCTGTACTCGGGATTGTGATAATCGGCTTCGTAGGCGAAAACAGCATCCTCAAGCACGTGCAGAACCGCATGCTCGTGCGCGAAATGAAGGCCGAAATCGAAGCCTACAACACCCAATACGAGAAAGACGAGCATACGCTCAAGGAACTGCAACGCAACCCCAAGGCCATAAGGAAAATCGCACGGGAACAATATTTCATGAAAGCTGACGACGAAGACATCTTCGTCCTAAGCGACGACAACAAACAACAGGAAAGCAAAAATGAAACAACTGAATAAGGCGCAGGCCGTAACCATGCTCATCGGAGCGTTGCTCATGGTGGTCGGCGCAGGCATCTACGTGTTCACGGCACAAGCCTTTACTGCATGGCTGTTCGCCGTCGGAGCTGTGGCTTTCGCCGCAATGCAGCTGCAACAGACCTACGAGGGGCGCAACATAACCATAAAAAGGCTGCGCCGCATCATGTCAATCGGCGACGCCTTGTTCATTATCTCCGCCGCGCTGATGCTCGAAAACACATACAACGCGCTGCTGCCGCTCTTCGTCAACTATATTCCCAACGGCTATTACCACTACCTTACTTATATACACAACAACTGGGTAGTGCTTCTGCTCATAGCCGCCATACTCGAAATATACACCACCCACCGCATATCAAGCGAGCTGAAGAAAGACGGCCAGCCCCCTGCAAGCCAGGCATAAGGCGGCTAAAAAAACTATAAAAGACGGCACATTTGTTTTAAATTGCATAAAAAATTTTCCATACATCGGCAATAGGTTGTACTTTTGTGCCTGCATTACAATACTCATTTATGATTAAGACTCTTTACGCATTGCTATCAGTCGTGGCCTTTGCGTCATGCGCAAGCACATACAATATCGAAGGCTCGTCAAACGTCCCCACGCTTGACGGAAGGATGCTGTACCTGAAAGCGTACGACGGCACTGACATGAAAGACATCGACTCGTGCGACATCGTACACGGACAGTTCCACTTCACCGGCCCGCTTGACTCCACACTGCTTGCCACATTGTTCATGGACGATGAGGGACTTATGCCCGTAGTGCTCGAAAAAGGCGAAATATCAATCAAGATTGACAATACACAACAGAAGGTAAGCGGCACACCTCTGAACGAAAAACTGTTCGTATTCATAGAAAAGTACAAACAGCTTGAGAACGAAGTAAACGAACTCGGCCACCTGCAAAGCCAAGCGATAATGGACGGGAAAGACCTTAACGAGGTGAACATACAGCTGTCCGAGAAAGCCAGCAAAATAGCGGAGCGCGAAGACAAGCTGGTAACATCGTTCATAGTCGAGAACTTCGACAACGTGCTGGGACCCGGAGTGTTCTTCATGATGACAGCAAGCCACCGCTATCCTGAACTGTCTCCGTGGATAGAAGACATAATGAGCAAGGCCACCGACAAGTTCAAGAACGACCCATACGTGAGCGACTACTACCGCAAGGCACAGCAGAACCAGGCCATAATGAACGGAACGGCCATTCCGGGAGACATCAACGCGCAGCCGGCTGACGTGCCCACACCCAACGAACTGGCCGCACCCGGCACTACAGGCAACGACTCGATTGCCGCAACTACGGGCGAATGACACCGTGGCCGCACACCGCAGGCATACACATTTATTATGACAATACTGATAAAAGACGCTACAATAGTAAACGAAGGAAAAGCGTTCAACGGTTCAATCGTAATCGAAGACGATTGCATATCTGACATATACGAAGGCGAAACACCCCGTGGCACGTTCGACAAGACCGTCGATGCCACGGGGTGTTTTGTCCTTCCGGGCGCAATCGACGACCACGTACACTTCCGCGAGCCGGGACTTACTGCTAAGGCCGACATCAAAAGCGAGAGCCGGGCAGCCGCTTTCGGCGGCGTTACGACATACTTCGACATGCCGAACACCGTTCCGCAGACCACAACGCTCGTCGCCCTCGAGGTTAAACGCGCCATTGCGGCACGCGACAGCCACGTAAACTACTCTTTCTTCTTCGGCGCCACCAACACGAACGCCGGCCTTTTCAACCGTCTCGACATACACCGCACACCCGGAATAAAGCTCTTCATGGGCTCGTCGACAGGCAACATGCTCGTTGACAAGGAAGCCGCGCTCGACCAGATATTCGCCACCGCGCCCGTACCTGTAATGGTTCACTGCGAAGACACAGGGCTAATCAACAGCAACATGGCGAAAGCCAAAGAACTGTACGGCGACGACCCTGCCGTCATCCATCATCCCGAAATACGCTGCGAAGAGGCTTGCTACAAATCGACAGAACTTGCCGTAAGGCTTGCCAAGAAGCATAACGCCAGGCTGCACGTGGCACATGTAACAACGGCCCGTGAGCTTTCGCTGTTCGAACCGTGGACGGACACCATGCCGCAAATCACCGCCGAGGCTGTCATTGCCCACCTGATGTTCTCCGACAAGGACTATACAAGACTCGGAACGCTTATCAAATGCAACCCCGCCATCAAGACTTCAGCCGACCGAGACGCGCTCCGCAAGGCGCTGACTGACGGCCGGATAGCCGTTGTCGGGACTGACCACGCACCGCATCTGCTGGCCGACAAGCACGGCGGATGCGCCAAGGCGGCATCGGGAATGCCGATGCTTCAGTTCTCACTCGTGGCAATGCTCGAGCTTGTTGACCACGACGTGCTGCCAATCGAACGCGTTGCAGAGCTTATGTGCCACCGTCCGGCAATGCTGTTCGACATCCGCCGCCGCGGATTTATCCGCAAAGGATACAAAGCCGACTTGGCTATTGTGAGGCCGGACAGCCCTTGGACTGTGACAAAAGACTACATACAGAGCAAATGCGGATGGAGCCCGATGGAAGGACATACGTTCAACTGGCGCGTTGAACACACCTTCTGCAACGGCCGCCACATACTTGACAACGGCCGTTTCGACGACAAATGCCGCGGTGAAGAAGTCATTTTCAGATAATAAAGCACACCTATGATCGCCAAATTTTTCATCTATCTAATCATATTCATAACCCTTCCGGACCTTTATATGGAACGGCGCATACTGCGAAAGCATACAAGATACCTGTGGTGGCAGCGCGTGTTATGGTGGATTCCGGGAGCATTCATGTTCTTCTACACCATCTTTCTCGCGACAACACCCAACTTCGCGCCCGACAACCTGCTACTGCTGCACCTCTACCTGCTGCTGTTCGGAATAATGATAGTGCCAAAGTTCCTGTTCGCCTTTTGCTCGTTTCTCGGCTGGGCGCACTGCAAATACCACCACACCCACAACAACTGGGGCAACCTTGTGGGGCTTCTGCTTGGCACGGCTGCCATAATCGCCGTGGCGTATGGCGGCACATGGGGCTTCCGCAAGCTTGAAGTAAGGCAGGAAACATTTGTTTCCGCCGACCTGCCCAAGGCTTTCGACGGCTACAAAATCGTGCATTTCAGCGACGCCCACATGGGCACTTACGGCAGCAGATACGCCGACTTGCCAGAAAAAGCGGTACGTCTAATCAACGAACAGAATGCCGACATGGTAGTGTTTACGGGCGATTTGCAGAACATGGAACCAAAAGAGCTTTACCCTTTCATGGAAACATTAGGGCGGATAAAGGCCAAGGACGGGGTGTTCTCCGTCCTCGGGAACCATGACTATTCGATGTACATCAACGCGGAAAGCGCAACCAAGGTGGCAAACGAGCGCGAACTCATCAGCCTCGAACGGCAACTTGGCTGGGACTTGCTGATGAACGAGCACCGCGTAATACGGCGAGGAGCCGACTCGATTGTCGTGGCCGGGATGGAGAACGACGGCGGGCGGCGCTTCCCAAAAAAAGGAGACATAGGCAAGACGCTCGCCGGAGTGCAACCCGGAGCATTCACGCTGATGCTTGAGCACGACCCTTCGTCGTGGCGGGAAACAATACTTCCCAAGAGCGGAGCACAGCTGACGCTGAGCGGACACACACATGCAGGGCAGCTAAAGATATTCGGCTGGTCGCCGGCGGCAATCAACTACAAGGAATGGGGCGGCATGTACCATGAAGGGAAGCGTGCCTTGAACGTGTCATACGGCATGGGCGGCTTCATACCTTTCCGCCTCGGGGCAAGCAACGAGATTGTGGTGATAACATTGAAAAGCGGAAAATAAGCAAGCAACCCCCACCCCTGCCATCCCGATGGGAGTGAGTTTGGAATGTATTGCCATATAAATGCAAAAGCAGGAACTGACGTTTTTCAATCAGTTCCTGCTTTTATTATATATTAAGAAGGTAGTAAATCCTCTCTCTCCGGGAGCATTTGAACATTTGTCAATCCACCTTATATTTTTCATCAAGTGCGCTTTCAATGGCCTTGCGGCTTTCTTCCATCAGGCGGCTGACGTTCTCCACGCCCCTTGACTGTGGATAAACGGGCTTGTGGATGGTAAGGGTGAGCCTGCGGCGGTGAACCCAGTACCACTTGCTTGTGCGCGGCATGACGTCGAACGAGCCGTTGATTGTAAGCGGCACTACGGGCAGCTGCAGTTCGTCGGCCAGCATGAAAGCCCCTCGCTTGAAGGCTCCGATGCGTCCGTTGTACGTTCGCGAGCCTTCGGGAAACACCACAACGCTCATGCCTTCCTTCAAAGTATGGCGCGCCTTGTCGTAAGACGCCTGTATCTTCTTCGGCGCATGGCGGTCTACGAATATCTGGTGAGACTTCTCGCAGGCATATCCTACGAACGGGATTTTGCGCAGCTGCTGCTTCATCATCCACTTGAAGTTACGGCGAAGATGGCCGAAGATAAGGAAGATGTCGAACGCTCCCTGATGATTGCTTACGAACACGTATGACTCTCCGTGCTTAAGGTTCTCCCTGCCCGTGACTTTCACTGGCAGGAACAGCACCATAAGCACTAACTTCGACCATATCACAGGCGGATAATAGCCCCAGAAGTGGCCGTTGCCGATGATGCACCCCACGCTCGTTGTCAGCGCGGTGAGCAGCGTCAGCACAATGATTATCGGCAGGGCGATGACAATTTGGTAAATGCGGTATAAGTAATTCATAATTCACAATTCATAATTCATAATTAGGGCATACGCCGACAGCTTATTAAACAAAGAACAAGTCCCGGTACACAAGACATCCACAACACGCAATCTGCAATCCATAACCACAGGCTTCAGCGTGTTGAAGGCGAAAGCCCGACTATGAATTATGAATTGTGAATTATGAATTTATCTTCGGATACTTCCTCGTCCACCCGTCCCAGCGCAGCCGCATGACGCCGAAGAACGCCTCGCCGAATATGCCTCCGCTCATCTTCGACACGCCCTCGCGGCGGTTTACGAACACCACGGGCACTTCTTTTATCTTGAAGCCGATTTTGTAGGCCGTGTATTTCATCTCGATTTGGAAGGCGTAACCCTTGAAACGTATCTTGTCAAGCTCGATTGTCTCGAGCACGCGGCGGCGGTAACACTTGAACCCGGCGGTAGTGTCATGCACCTTGAAACCAGTCACCAGGCGGACATACTGCGACGCGAAATAACTCATCAGCACGCGGCCGATAGGCCAGTTCACCACGTTCACGCCGCTGACGTAGCGCGAACCTATGGCAAGGTCATACCCTTCGTCATGGCAGGCGGCGTAAAGCCGCGGCAGGTCGTTGGGGTCGTGGCTGAAGTCGGCGTCCATCTCGAAGATGTAGTCGTATCCGTTGGCCAGCGCCCACTTGAAACCGGCAATGTAAGCCGTGCCCAACCCCTGCTTGCCCTGACGCTCGATGATGTGCAGACGGCCGCCAAACTCGCCGCCGATGAGGCGGTGTACGATGGCGGCGGTGCCGTCGGGCGAGCCGTCGTCAATCACAAGGATGTGGAAACACTTTTCCAACGAGAACACAGCGCGTATGATTTTCTCGATGTTTTCCTTCTCGTTGTAAGTCGGTATGATTACAATGCTGTCGCTTCCGTTCATTTTTCAACGTATATACAGGGCATGATTACCCACTGCAAAAATAGTGTTTTTATGCGAAACACAGGCAACTTTCACTCATATTTTTCTCCTTCTGCGGCAATGTTGGCCGTCACTTGCAGTGAGCACGGCAGCAGGCGACTTTGCAATATGCCACCTTTTACCTTCCCAAAAGGCCGTCTTTCGCGATGTAAAAGACGGCCTTTTGGAAGGTAAAAGGTGGCATATTGGAAAGGCGCTGACTGCCAATGCGTTACAAACATGCAGCCGGATGGGCTACAGGCTTTCCTTCACGCCGTTGCCGGGGAAGTGCATTCCGGCCGTGACGAGCTTGTTGCAACGTATATATTCCACATATTCCTTCCTCATTCTGGCGGCCAGCCGCGGGTTTGTGTCGTAACTCGGACAGATGTCGAGGCTCTGTATTTGCAGGTCGAAGCCGTGCATCAAGTCGCCGACGATGAGCAACCGGCCTATCTGATACACCGTGTGGCCAGCCGTATGGCCGGGAGCCGGCATAGGCTCGATGCCTAACGGAAGCACGTCGGTGTACTTGAACCGGTGTACCCTGTCGCCATACGCCGCCATTGCGGCCATCGCAGCCTTGCCGTTTTGGTTGCCCATGCGCATCCAATAACTGTATTCCGTATCGGGAACATACACCTCTGCATTGGTGAACACCGGCCTGCCGCCATCGGTCATGCCGCCGATGTGGTCCATGTGGAAGTGCGTAAGTACGAGCAAATCTATGTCTTCAGGCTGTATCCCGACTGCCTTCATGCGGTCGAGCAGCCGTCCGCCGCGCTCCATCCCGTTGCCCGTATCAAACAGGATGTTCTTGCCCTGCGTTTTGACGATGAAGCAACTGACTGACGACGGTACCGACCCTTCCGGCGAAAGACGCTCGACCTTGGCAGAATCGGCCTCTCCGTAAAACAGCTTGTTTGGCATACGCTTCTCTCCTTCGTTGTCGTTTATGGCGACAAGTGTCAGCGAGTCTACCTCCATTACGTCAACCCCCTCCACTGCAGCGGCCGCGTCTTGCGCGGCGTTCGCCTTCGTGTTGCTACACGACAAGACAAGCAGCATGGCGGCAGAAACGAGCATAATCCTTGTAATCCCTGATTTCTTCATACATGTAAAATGATTTATGGTTAGTGGTTGCACAAATATACGCATAAATAACGGTTATCCAAAATTTTGCAGTACCTTTGTGTCCTGTTAGAAATGGAAATACAAGGAGTATTGGATTTATACGCCAAGTCGCCGCAGTCGGCGGCGTTGGCGAAAATGCTTTGTGACAAGTCGGCACGCACCGGCTACATCGACGGCGCGCTGGCATCGGCCGTTCCCGTGCTGTTCGCATCGGTGGCGGGCAGCGTCGGGCGTCCGTGCCTGTTCGTGTTGAACGACGCAGAGGAGGCAGGCTATTTCTACCACGACCTTACGCAGATGCTTGGCAACGCCAATGTGCTGTTCTTTCCCTCGTCGTTCCGCCGACAGGTGAAGTACGGCCAGCGCGACGCGGCCAGCGAGATACTGCGCACCGAGGTGTTGGGAAGACTGCTGGGAGAAAGCGAAGAACGAAAAGTGAAAAGTGAAGAATTTATTACCAAAGGCGCTAACAATACGTCAGGTCAAGAGAATTCTTCACTCTTCACTCTTCACTCTTCACTCCTCTATATCGTCACCTGCCCCGAAGCGTTGGCCGAACTCGTGGTATCGCGCCGCAAATTGGACGAGCGCACCGTGATACTCGATGCCGGCGGCACGCACGACATAATGCAGTTGGCAAAACAGCTGCGCCAACTCGGCTTCAACGAGGTCGACTACGTTTACGAGCCGGGGCAGTTCGCAGTGCGCGGCAGCATAATAGACGTGTTCTCGTTCAGCAGCGAGTACCCGTTCCGCATCGACTTCTTCGGCGACGAAATAGACTCAATCCGCACCTTTGAGGTGCAGAGCCAGCTCTCTCGCGACAAGCGGCAACGCATCGAGATTGTGCCCGAAGTGGCTACGCTTGTCGACGAGAAAGTGCCCTTCCTGCACTTCCTGCCTGCCGACACTGTGCTCGTGATGAAGGACTTTGTGTTCTGCCGCGAGAAAATCGACCAGATATACCGCGACGGTTTCTCGTCGCAGGCTGTAAAAGACCGCCTCGAAGGGCTTACCGAAATGGAACAGCAGGCGGCCATGAAAGAACTGCGGGCCGACAACGCGTTGACAACGGGCGCACAATTCGCCGACGACGCGCTGAAATTCCGCCGCATAGAGTTCGGCCAGAAACCAACCGGCACGCCCGACGCGGTGCTGCATATCAATGCAAGTCCGCAGCCGCTGTTCCACAAGAACTTCGACCTGCTTGCCCGTGCGCTCGAAGACTACATCCTGAAAGGCTACAAGATATACATCCTTGCAGACAGTACCAAGCAGCACGAAAGGCTCAAGGAGATATTCGGAAGCAAGGAAAGCCCCCTCAACTCCCCCGGTGTGGGAGCTAAAGATACTTTTGTCACAGCTTGCCAAAGCTCCCCCAACGGGGGAGTTGAGGGGGGCTTTCCCTTCATTCCAGTATCAAAAACCGTCCACGAGGGCTTTGCCGACAACGTGATGAAGGCCTGCTTCTTCACCGACCATCAGATATTCGACCGCTTCCACAAGTACTCCCTGCGTTCGGACACCGCCCGTTCGGGCAAGATGGCGCTGACAATGAAGGAGCTTCAGGAGATGGAACCGGGCGACTACATCGTGCATGTAGACTTCGGCATAGGGCGTTTCGCCGGACTGGTGCGCGTCCCTTCGGGTGACAGTTACCAGGAGGTAATACGCATCATCTACCAGAACAACGACAAGGTGGACGTGAGCATCCACTCGCTTTACAAAATATCGAAATACAAACGGCGCGACAGCGAAACGCCGCCGCGCCTAAGCACACTCGGCACCGGCGCATGGGAACGCCTGAAAGAGCGCACGAAGAAGAAGATAAAAGACATCGCCCGCGACCTTATCAAGCTCTATGCGGCACGCCGCAAGGAACGCGGCTTCGCCTTCTCGGCCGACAACTTCATGCAGCATGAACTCGAAGCGAGCTTCATGTACGAAGATACTCCCGACCAGCTCAAGGCAACCAACGACGTGAAAGCCGACATGGAAAGCCCCCGTCCGATGGACAGGCTGGTGTGCGGAGACGTTGGTTTCGGCAAGACCGAAGTGGCGGTGCGCGCCGCTTTCAAAGCTGCGTGCGACTCAAAGCAGGTTGCCGTGCTCGTGCCTACAACCGTACTGGCCTACCAGCACTACCAGACGTTCTCAAAAAGGCTCAAGAATTTTCCGGTAAGAGTCGACTACCTGTCGCGCGCCCGCAGTCCGAAGAAGACGAAAGAGGTGCTCGCCGACCTGGCGGAAGGCAAAATAGACATCATCGTAGGCACTCACAAACTCATCGGAAAGAGCGTAACCTTCAAGGACTTGGGGCTTCTTATCATCGACGAAGAGCAGAAGTTCGGCGTCGCAACGAAAGAGAAGCTGCGCAAGATGAAGATAAATGTCGACACGCTTACAATGTCGGCGACCCCCATTCCGCGAACACTCCAGTTCTCGTTGATGGGCGCAGGGACATGAGTATTATCCAGACGCCGCCGCCAAACCGCTACCCAATCAGTACCGAGGTGCATACGTTCGACAAAGAAGTCATCGCCGACGCGATAAAACTTTGAGATGAGCCGTAACGGACAGGTGTTTTTCGTGAACGACAGGATAAGCAACCTGCCCGAGATTGCCGGTCTGATAAAGAAGTATGTGCCTGATGCGAGGGTGGCGATAGGCCACGGACAGATGAAGCCGGAGGAGCTGGAAAAGATACTTATGGGCTTCATCAACTATGATTATGACGTGCTGCTGTCCACCACTATCGTGGAGAACGGCATTGACATAAGCAACGCCAACACGATAATAATCAACGATGCCCACCGCTTCGGACTGTCGGACTTGCACCAGATGCGCGGCCGTGTGGGGCGAGGCAACCGCAAGGCGTTCTGCTACCTGCTGGCTCCGCCCAAGTCGGTGCTTACCCAGGAGGCGCGCCGAAGACTCGAAGCACTTGAGACATTCTCTGAACTGGGCAGCGGATTCAACCTCTCAATGCAGGATCTTGACATCCGTGGAGCAGGCAACCTGCTTGGTGCCGAGCAGAGCGGATTCATGGAAGACCTCGGATACGAGACTTACCAGAAGATTCTTAACCAGGCTGTGACGGAGCTGAAGAACGACGAGTTCAGCGAGATGTACGAAGAAGAGATGGCCGGAGGACAGGAAATCGCCGGCGACGAGTTCGTGGAAGACTGCGCCATTGAGAGCGACTTGGAGATGTATCTGCCCGACCTGTATGTGCCGAGCAGCAGCGAACGCATGCTGCTTTACCGCGAATTGGACAACATAAATGACGACGCCGGTCTGCAGGAATACCGCTCCCGGCTTGAAGACAGGTTCGGCCCGGTGCCCCACGAGGGGCTGGAGCTTATGCAGGTTGTTCCACTGCGCCGGTTGGGACGCAGCCTCGGATGCGAGAAAATAATGCTGCGACAGGGACAGATGCGCATGCAATTCGTATCAAACCCAATGAGCGCGTACTACAAGAGCAAGGCTTTCGACAATGTGTTGAACTTCATCGGGCACAATCCTCGCCGCTGCAACCTGAAGGAAATAGCAGGAAAGAGGATGATGACTGTAAGCAACGTTCCCTCGGTTGAGGAAGCGGTAAACGTGCTGAGAAGCATTAATAGCAATTAAGAATTAAGAGTTAAGAATTAAGAAAATATCCTTTGTCAATTGGGGAATGGACATTTTCTTAATTCTTAACTCTTAATTCTTAATTATCTTTTCCCAATATGCCTTACCGGCTTGTCCTGTACGGCATCGCCGGAGCGTGTACCTGACGCAGAGTACCACGGGTTGTCATAACCGTACCAGTTACCCCAGCCCCAGTCATAACCATCCCATCTCGGCGACGACACCTTGTACAGGCGGAAGTCCATAGGATCGCCCCAGTCGCTTTCGATTGTCCCCCTGAAGTCGTTGCCAGACAAAAAATAGTCGTAAATGTAATAATACACGCCCTCTTCATAGGAATAAATCGTAATCGTTCCAGCGTCAACAGTCCACGATATGTTGCTTGCATAATAGTCCCAAGGCGCATTGCTGTAGAAGTCAACCCAGTAACCGTTGCCCGAAGAATATTCATACGGGCTGCGGTCGAAGGCTATCTCCGTGTCATGCGACTCATAATAATGCCCGCTCCATTCGCTCCATACATGCATGTCACCCTGCCATACGCCCCACAGGGTGTCCGCTATGTAGTCGTCTTCGTTGCAACTTGCAAGCGTGAACGCCGCCGCCATCATCATTATTATAACTGATAAAGAAGTAAACTTTTTCATACCGCAGTGTTATTTGATTAATGTCTTTGCTGCAAAATTAGCGTTTTCGTAGTATTTCTACAAGCATACGTCCATATTTTTACGGGGAAATCCCCTACCGTCCTTTATCGTTTTCCCTACGTGGGGAGTCCTCCGTGCCTGCAAAAGGCCACCTTACCTTCCAAAAGGCCGTCTTTCACACGCTAAAAGGCCACCTTTTGCAAGCCGAAAGACGGCCTTTTGCAAGCCGAAAGACGGCCTTTTGCAAACGCGCTGATTATCAACGGGTTACAAAGGGGCGCAAAACCGTCCGGCAATGCGCCGCAAACGGAGCCTCCAAGGGTTAAAAGATGAAAATAAAACAGCACTAAATTTTGCTTTGATACGTATTTTCACTATCTTTGCTTCGCGAAGACAGGATGCGGTTCGGCAACGGCAAATCAAAAAAATCGTTTTTCATTTGCCGTTACGCTCACCTTTCACTATCTTTGCATAACGCAAGCCTGCATACTGGAAAGACGGGCGACACACCCTCACGACCGCTTGCACGGCTCATGCACAGGCAACAATGACAAACCAAATGTTATTAAACGACAAATAAGATGAAGACTATTTATGATTTCACTGTCAAGGACAGGAAAGGCAAGGACGTATCGCTGAAAGAGTATGCGAACGAAGTACTGCTGATAGTAAACACCGCGACAAAGTGCGGTTTCACGCCACAGTACGAAGAGTTGGAGAAACTTTACGAGCGCCATCACGCCGATGGGTTCAACATATTGGACTTCCCCTGCAACCAGTTCGGCCAGCAGGCTCCCGGCACTGACGAGGCCATACACGAGTTCTGCAAGCTGACATACGGCACGGAGTTCCCCCGCTTCAAGAAGATAAAGGTAAACGGCGACGACGCCGAGCCGCTGTACCAGTTCCTTAAAAGCCAGAAGGGCTTTGCAGGATGGGACGAGAGCCATCCGCTTACGCATATCCTCGACGACATGCTGTCGAAGGAAGACCCCGACTACAAGAGCAAACCGGACATCAAGTGGAACTTCACCAAGTTCCTCATCGACAAGAAGGGCATGGTAGTAGCACGCTTCGAGCCGACAGAGAAGATTGAGAACATCGAGAAACAGATTGTGGAACTACTGAATAATTAAGAATTAAGAGTTAAGAATTAAGAAAATATGCCTTGACGGTAAAACTGCCGACAAAACATATTTTCTTAATTCTTAACTCTTAATTCTTAACTCTTTTTCTATGGAAAATTGCGAACATATCCGCTGCCTCATCATCGGCAGCGGCCCAGCAGGCTACACAGCCGCCATCTATGCGGCGCGCGCCAACTTGCATCCCGTAATATACTGCGGCCTGCAGACAGGCGGACAGCTTACACAGACGACAACAGTCGAGAACTTTCCCGGCTACCCCGATGGCGTGGACGGCAACCAGATGATGCTTGACTTCCGCACACAGGCCGAACGCTTCGGCACCGACATTCGCGACGGAGTCATCGCAAAGGCCGACCTCGGCAAAACTCCCTACACGCTGACAACCGACGAAGGGCACGTAATCGAGGCCGACACGGTAATCATCGCCACAGGTGCGTCGGCCAGATACCTCGGCCTTGCCGACGAGGAAAAGTACAAAGGCGGCGGCGTTTCGGCGTGTGCCACGTGCGACGGGTTCTTCTACCGCAAGAAGACAGTTGCCGTAGTGGGCGGCGGAGACACGGCATGCGAGGAGGCGTTATACCTCGCCGGACTGGCAAAGAAGGTGTATATGATAGTAAGAAAACCGTTCCTGCGCGCGTCGGAAGTGATGCAGAAGCGCGTGAAAGACACCGAAAACATCGAAATATTGTTTGAACACAACACGCTGGGACTGTTCGGCGACGGCAGCGTTGAAGGCGTCCGCCTGGTAAAACGCAAAGGAGAGGCTGACGAACAGGTGTACGAACTGCCAATCGACGGCTTCTTCCTCGCCATCGGACACAAGCCTAACAGCGACATATTCAAGCCCTGGCTCGACACCGACGAGACCGGATACATCGTCACCCAAGGCGATTCCACACGCACGGAAGTGCCCGGAGTATTCGCCGCTGGCGACGTGGCAGACCCCCACTACCGGCAAGCCATAACGGCGGCGGCCAGCGGATGCCGCGCAGCTATCGAGGCAGACAGGTATCTTAGGGAACAAGGCATCGTTTGAAAGGTGAGAAGGTGAGAAAGTGAGAAGGTGAGAAAACATGGCAAAATGTGTCTATCGCGCATGTTTTCTCACCTTCTCACTTTCTCACCTTCTCACCTTTTATCATCAGTCCCCCAAACATCAGCGCGCCGTTAAGCAGCAGAAGCTCGTAACCGAAACGGTAAGTCGTGAAGTGGGAGGTGACGTAATCGAGCGCAAGACAGAGCAAGGGAGAGGCCACGGCGATGTAAGGCACGATGCGGTCGTCGGCCTTGCGCTTTGTCAAAAGACCGAAAGCGAAAAGTCCGAGCAGTGGTCCGTAGGTGTAAGAGCACAGGATATAGACCGCATCGATAAGGCTTGTGGAGTTCAACGCGCGGAAAGCTATGATGAACAACACGGCCGCCGCGGCCATGCCAAGGTGCACACGGCGACGCAGACGCTCGTCACCGGGACGCTCTTTTATGTCAACACAATAAGAAGTGGTGAGCGCCGTGAGCGAAGAATCTATCGTGCTGGCCGACGCCGCCACAATACCTATGGTGAAAAGCACGGCCACTAAGTCGCCCAGACGCCCCGTTGCGGCGAACATCGGCAGAAGGTCGTCGGGGCTTGAGGGCATCGCCAGCCCATTTTTTTGCGCCAGCATAATAAGCAACACGCCAAGGCTTAAAAACAAAAGGTTTACCGGCACGAAGGCGAAACCATACGTACACATGTCTTTCTGGGCTTCACGCAGCGTCTTGCAGGTAAGGTTTTTCTGCATCATGTTCTGGTTAAGGCCGGTCATAACGACGACGATGAACGCGCCACTGACAAACTGTTTCCAGAAGTTTTGCGGCGACATCCAGTCCGAGAACTCGAAAACGCGGCTGTGAGAACTGTCCGCCACGGCCATGACGGCTTCGCCAAGGCTCATGTCCAACGCCCCGGCCACCTTTATTATAATAAGAACGAGGGCGGCGAGCATGCACAATGTCTGGAAAGAATCAGTCCAAACCAAAGTCTTTATGCCGCCGCGCCGCGAGTAAAGCCAGATGAGCAGCATCAGCACGGGCACGGTGACGAAGAACGGAACGCCGTAACCGTCGAGCACGAAGCGTTGCAGGATGATGCACACAATGTAGAACTTGACCGCCGCACCGCAAAGGTCGGACAGTATGAAGAAGGCCGCCCCCGTCTTGTACGACCGCCGTCCGAACCGCCTAAGCAGGTAAGTGTATATTGTTACGAGGTTCAGCCTGTAATAAACGGGCAGCAGGACGAACGCCACAATGAAATAACCGAGGATGAAGCCGAGGCACACCTGAAGGTAGGTGAAGTCTGACCTGACCGCCATTCCGGGCACAGAGACGAAGCTTACGCCCGACACCGACGCGCCAATCATGCCGAAAGCAACCATCCACCAAGGCGACTTGCGGTCGGCACAGAAGAACGTTTCGTTGGTGGCACGCTTCGAAGTGAGCCTGCCTAAAAGGCAAAGCACGGCGAAATACGCCAGCACAGTGATTATCATCAACATGGTGCAAAGATACGGAAAAGTATCGTAATAAACAAAGAACCGCACCTGACACCCACCCCAACCCTCCCGAAGGGAGGGAGCCTGACATGCTGTTGAGGTATATTTCCATTCCAGTTCTCCCCACACCTCCCAGCCCTCCCAGTCCTCCCAGTAACCATCTGATTACCAGCAGCTTGCAAACTGCCATACAAAAGGTGGCCTTTTGCCCTGCAAAAGGCCACCTTTTACAACGCGAAAGGCCATCTTTTACAAGCTAAAAGACGGCCTTTCGTTTTGCCGGTAAACTGCTCCGGCATGTCAAATCATCCAAATACGCCATTCAGTACGCTACGACTACAGCCCGCGTATGGCATCTACCAGGCGGCGGAAGTCGTCAGGATGCACGTCGCCTATGTTGCCGATACGGAACGTGTCGGCCTGTGAAATCTTGCCGGGATAGATGACAAAGCCCTTTGCCTTGAGCTGCAGGTAGAACGACTGGAAGTCGAACGATGCCGAGGGATAGTAGAACGAAGTGATGATGGGCGACTGCCACTCGTCTGGCAGGAGCGTCTTGTAGCCCAAGGAGCGCATCCCCTCTACGAGCACGCGGTGGTTCTCGCAGTAGCGTGCGTGGCGTGCGGACACCCCACCCTCGGCCTTCAACTCCGTCAGAGCCTGCATGAAGGCGCGCACTACGTGTGTAGGCGACGTGAAACGCCACTTGCCGTGCCCCTTCTCCATTGTCTCCCACTGGTCGTAAATGTCGAGCGAGAGCGAGCGGGCTACGCCCTTGCACTGCTCGAGCAGTGAGCGGCGGGCTATGATGAAGCCGAAGCCGGGCACGCCCTGGATGCACTTGTTGGCCGAACTGATAAGGAAGTCTATGCCGAGAGCTGCCATGTCTATGGGCACTCCGCCGAAGCTGCTCATCGCGTCGACAATCAGTACCTTGCCGTGACGCTTCACTACGGCAGCTATTTCTTCAAGAGGGTTGAGCACGCCGGTGGTCGTCTCGCAGTGGACTACCGACACATGGGTCACTTCCTCGTGCTCGGTCAGATAAGCGTCGATGGCCGAAGGGCTGACGGGTTCAGTCTCGTCGAACTTCATCACGTGGCAGTTCAGCCTGTAATACTCGGCAATCACGCCCATGCGTTTGCCGTAAGCGCCGTTGGCTGCGACGAGCAGATGGTCGTCAGGACGCACCGTGCTGCCGAGCGTAGCCTCGACACAGAACGTGCCGCTGCCCTGCATCAGCACCGCTGTATATTCCTCGGGGCGGCTCGAAGCGATGCCGACAAGCTCTTTCCTGATTACTTCCACAACGCCTTCGTTATAGTCTTTGTCCCATGTGCACCAGTCGCTCATCATGGCGTTCTTCACTGTCTCCGTTGTAGTCAACGGTCCGGGGGTAAGCAATAAATATGGTCTCATAAGTCAAAATTTTATAAGCCCCTGCCCAACCTCCCCGAGGGGGGAGGTGACTAATTGCCTGACTCCTCCCCTCGGGGAGGTCGGGAGGGGGCTTCTTTTATTTATTTGTTCAACACTTCTATCAATGCCGGAAGCTCCGTTATGTCATCAATCACATAGTCTGCGCCGGCTGCGTACATCCTGTAACGCACCGCTTTCATCCTCGCCTTCAGCTCGTCGGCAGGCATGGCGGCCACCTCGTCCTCGGTAAGCGCAAGCTCGTTGCTGCCCAATATTACGCCTACGCTGCACACACCGGCGTTCACACCCTCCTTGATGTCGGATATTGTGTCGCCCACTTTCATGACAGACTGCAGCGAGGGAACGTCCATCTCGCACATGTTCTGGAATATCATGTAGGGCTTTGGGCGGCCTCCGGGCAGGTTGTCGGACGTCACACAGTTGTCTATTACGTAGCCGAGACGCGCCGCAGCAGGTATGACCACGTCCATCATCTGCCGCGTATAACCCGTCGTCGAACCTACCTTTATCCCCTTGCGGCGCAGCTCCGAGATGGTCTCAACTACTCCCGTGATGGGCTTTGAGTAGTCTTCAAGTGTGCGGAAAAGCTCCTCCTGAAACATATTGTAGCACTTCTGCACGTCCTCCTCGCCCCATTCGCGGCCGTACTTGGCACGGAAATCGGCCCCAACATGGTCAATGGCGAACAGTGCGCGCACCTCTTCTATCTTGGTAAGTCCCATGTGCGCCCTCGTCTCTGCAGCCGACACGGGCGCTCCGATGGCCTTGAAACTCTCCACGAACGCCGCCACCGGGGCGAAGCATCCATAGTCAACGGCGGTTCCCGCCCAGTCCATTATCACACATTCAATCTTTCTCATATCCTTTGTTTTTGGTTATACGGTTATTGGGTTGTACGGTTATACGGTATATTTGGGGTTTTACGGTTGTAAGGTTGTACGGTTTTACGGTAGTAATTGAGGTTATACGGTTATGTGGTTGCCGGGTTATGCGGTGGTAAGGTTTTGCTGTTGGGCGGATGACAGGTCGCAGTTGTGATGCTCACTGCTTTTCTCCGCGCCGCCCTTTACTATCTTAAACCCCTTTACTGTGTACACTTTGTTTATCATGTAGATTATCGAACCGGCGAACGCCAGGCAGCAGGCAACGCCTATATAGACGCTCATGCCGTTGTAGAACGACGTCCAGTCGATGTGCGGAGCTTGGAACTCCTTGAACAGGAGCAGGCAAAGCGTGCCGAGATAGCCGATGAAGTCGATTGTGATTATGAAGAAACCGACATTTCCCTGAACCTTGAAGCAGGCGATAAAACGCTCAAAGAAGATGGTCTGGAAACTCAAATAGGCTATGTCTATGCAAAGAGTCTGCAAGAAAAGCCATGCTGTTACCGGCATGTTCAACGACCCGGCTTCAGCTCCGAGGAATGCTATCGTGCCCATTCCGATGGCCGACATGATGAGAATCAGGCACAAGGCGCGCAGATGGTTGCCCACAGCCGACAGCAGGGCGAACACTCCGAGCAGCACAAGTGTGGCGATTGAGTCGAGATGGGCGAACGCCCAGGACGACACCTGGCTGACATCTATTATGCAGACGATGAAGTCTTCCTTTATATCACGCTGCACAGTGAGCAGCAGGTTTGCGCCGAACAGCATTATAAGCAGCGGCATGAACTTGACGAAAAGCTGCCAACGCTGGTGTCCGTCGAGCGTAACACGCTTGGTGCGGGCGGCGATGTCGGCCGCAGTGGGCGCCGGAAACTTGGTCATCATCCATCCCATGAAGCACAACAGGGGAAAAGCCACCGCCCCGACAAGGGCCGGCATCCAGAACTCGCTTACCCCGAGGTCGTTCAAAGCGTAAAGACCGAGCGACTTGGCAACACCCGAACTCAACGCCATGCTTACGCCCATGATGCTTGCGAGAATGTCGGTTGTGCGGCGGCCTTCAAGGAAACTGAAGATTACTCCCCACATGCAGCCCAGCGAAAGACCGTTGAAGAACAGGGCGAAGATATTGTAAGGCGCGGGCAAAAGGCCGAAAGCGACGAGCGACACCTCTGACAACGCCGCCGAACCGACGATGAACTTGAGGCGGCCTTCGGGCTTAAGCTCGGATATATACTTGATGCCCAGCATCTTGGCGCACACGTAACCGATGAGCTGGATGATGCTGACGACAATCTTATAGTCCATCCCCGCCACCTGCAACCCGTCGAACTCGGCCGCAGTAAACGGCTTGCGAAGGACGTAGACGAGCGAATACGACAGCAGCGCAGTGCCTCCGGCCCACAGCACGAAGAGCCAGTCGGGCATGTTTGAGGCCGCCGTCCGCAGGTTTGGAAATTTGCTGATAACTTGTTTCATGTTATGTTCTTTTAGTTGACGAGTGACAAGTCGACGAGTCAACAAGGCTTAATACATTTCCGCTTGTCTACTTGTATGCTCGTAACTCGTCTGCTCCACGTCCTTTTCCGCTGCAAAATTACTCCGCCGACGACGGTGAAAAAATGAATATCGGATGAATAATATGTCCGTAACAATTCATTAAAATGAATGAAAACGTAACTTAGCGGCAATGCAAAAACATTGCAATCTCAATGTAACACATCTGCAACACATGTTGTTAAGTTTATTGCTTACCTTTGCAACGGAAATCAAGCAAATGAAAAATGAACAATGAAAAACAAACAATATGGCACACGCCAAAGGCTGGTTTTTCATTGTCCATTCTTCATTTTTCATCAAAACAAATTATGGACGACCTCAAGGAAATATACGAAAGGATAAAGTTCTTACGCGGCAAGGGTGTGAAAATGAAGGAAATAGCCTCGCAGACGGGGCTTACGCCGAGCGTGCTGTCGGCACTTTTCACCACCGTCATGCCCGAGTTCTTCAAGAACCTGGACAAGGGGATTGACGAAGACAAGGCCCTTGACGAGGCTCTTGTGTGGGTGAACAACGTGTCTAAAAAGAAGCTGCTCGGGCAACTCGACAAGATGAAGGCCGCCGTCTTCGCGATGGACGCAGCCCCGAAAACGCCCACAAGCAGTGCTGGCAACATGCACGCGGACATCATATCGCAGGCGATGAAAGACGCGGTGAACGGCTGCACGGGCTTCAGCGGAATATACATGAGCTACAGCGTGTCGTCAAGTTCAAGCGCGATGAAAATCGAGCCCTACCTCATCACGCCGTCGGCCGACGGCAGTTACATGGAAGTAATCCACAACAACGCATACGGCTCGACACACCACGGCTTCGCACTGATGAACGGCCTTAGCCACATGTACATCATGTTCAACGAGAACCGGCCGCCGCAACTCGCCCTGTTCAACATCTGCCTGAAGCTGCCAATGTTCGAACGGCCGCCATACCTGCGCGGAATATACACCTGCCTTGACTACAACCACAACCCGATAGCAAGGCGCATACTCTTCGTCAAAGCCGGCGACAGCACGTCGCGCGAGGACTTTCTCAAAGCCAAAGGATGCCTGAAACAGTATGAGGAACTTGACGAGAAGGAACAGATTTACTACAAATACACCTGCGGCGACGAAGACGCGGTGCGCATGAGGGACGTTCCGGCGCCACGCATGACCGACAACGACCTCATGACTGAAAAGGAACTGCTCGCCGGCAGCCGGTGAACGGCACCGCGGCTGACGGCAAACGGATTTATGAAAGACGGCCTTTTGCAATGCAAAAGGCCGTCTTTCATGTTGTAAAAGGCCACCTTTTGCGAGCCAAAAGACGGCCTTTTACAACGCATTGGAAATCAAACACTTACGGAAACGCATACTTATTACGCCGCAAGAAAGGCCAAAACTGACAAAAACAACACATTTTGCAAGAAAAACTTGATAAAGTTTTGCATTACCATCAAAAACACATTATATTTGCAGCAATAATCATTTTTCAAGTGACAAACCGACAAACAACATCGCAAAATGGGGAAACAAAAGAAATTCATACTGCAAGAGAAAGAGATGCCGACACAATGGTACAACATACAGGCAGACATGGTGAACAAGCCTTTGCCGCCGCTTAGCCCGGCAACGCACGAGCCGCTGAAAGCGGAAGACCTCTTCCCCGTGTTCTGCGAGGAGTGTTGCAGGCAGGAATTAGACCAGACCAACGCATGGCTCGACATACCCGACGAGGTGCTGGACAAGTACCGGTATTACCGGCCCACGCCGCTCGTGCGCGCATACGCGCTCGAAAAAGCGCTCGACACGCCCGCACACATCTACTTCAAGAACGAAAGCACCAATCCGCTGGGCAGCCACAAAATCAACTCCGCACTCGCACAGTGCTACTACTGCAAGCAAGAGGGCACCACAAACGTAACCACAGAAACCGGCGCGGGACAGTGGGGAGCCGCGTTGAGCTACGCCGCGCGAGTGTTCGGGCTTGAAGCCGCAGTATACCAGGTCAAGATAAGCCTGAAGCAGAAGCCGTACCGCAGCATACTGATGCGCACCTTCGGCGCGGAGGTTACAGGCTCGCCGTCGATGTCGACACGTGCAGGCAAGGACATAATAACACGCGACCCCATGCACCAAGGCTCGCTCGGCACGGCCATCTCGGAAGCAATAGAGCTGGCAACAACCACGCCCCACTGCAAATACACGCTCGGCTCGGTGCTCAACCACGTGGCGTTGCACCAGACGGTAATAGGACTTGAAGCGGAAAAACAAATGGAAATGGCCGGCGAATACCCCGACACCGTCATCGCATGCTTCGGCGGAGGCTCGAACTTCGGCGGAATAGCGTTCCCCTTCATGCGGCACAACATAAAGGAAGGGGCGAAAACCGAATACATAGCAGCCGAACCGGCAAGCTGCCCCAAGCTTACACGCGGCGTGTTCGAATACGACTTCGGCGACGAGGCCGGCTACACACCGCTGCTTCCGATGTTCACCCTCGGCCACAGCTTCAAGCCCGCCAACATCCACGCCGGCGGCCTGCGCTACCACGGAGCGGGCGTAATCGTTTCGCAACTGCTTAAAGACGGGCTGATGCGCGGCGTCGACATACCCCAGCTGGAATCGTTCGACGCAGGCCTGCTCTTCGCCCGCACCGAGGGCATCGTGCCCGCCCCGGAGAGCTGCCACGCAATAGCGGCAACGATAAGGGAAGCCAACAAGTGCAAGGAAAGCGGCCGACAGAAAGTCATTCTGTTCAACCTCAGCGGCCACGGGCTTATCGACATGACCGCCTACGAGCAGTACCTCAACGGCGACTTGATGAATTATGCCATATCAGACGAGGAAATCAAGGCCAACACAGATAAAATTCATAATTCATAATTCACAATTCATAATGGGGCGGACGCCGTGCAACAAGTCTTTAACAATGACTTTCATTAAGTTTGCACGGCGTCCGCCCCATTATGAATTGTGAATTATGAATTATGAATTAACCGTCAGTTTAGTCCCCAAGTCCTGATTGCCATTGTACTTTCGCGGTCTTCTTCTATATCGTCAGGCAGGTTACAGAAGAAGTCTATGCCTGTAAGTTCCTCCAAATCGTCTATCGTCATGGCGAAATTTGACAGTGGTTCGTCGTCATGCCAATTGTTTTCATCCTGTTCGAACCACAGTCCAATAGCTTTATACCCCAAGCTATTTTTCATCAGTAAGGCCACAAAGAAATATCTCGGTACAATCAGCCTGCCTTGCAAACGTTCAATTATGTTTTCGTCACTGTCGATTGTTCCACCCTTGCATACATACAAAGTATCCGTCGTATTGTCCGGAGTAATGCGGCGCAGCCAGTTCTCCATTCTCACCCAAAGCCCCTCGCCACGATCTGAACCGCTATTAGTGTAACCATTGAACTTACGATATTGCGGCTGCATATTTGTCATATAAAATGTCTGGTAGTTGGCTCTGTTAGAATACGTCCTGTCCGCATTAGGACAGATATGCCCGTGCTCATAACCTGAACGATAAATATAGTCCGTTTCATAATAGTCACCCGGGTCAAGATTCTCCGTGTCATTAAAGTAGCCATCGACAACCCTGCTGAAGCTTCCGCTATACCCCCGGTGCATCTGATAGCACGACCAGCGTTGCGACTTCTTGTCACAGTCCCACTCAACGGCGAAGTTCACACGGTCGGCATCATACGTCCGATTGTCGCTTGTACGGTAAACTATAACCTTGTTGTTGCCTTCTTTCAGGCGCGGAAACTCAAGGCGTGCCACCGCCGGCTCGTCAGTGACGATGTTCCTGTTGGCATTGCGTCCACCGCCTTGCGAGCCGCCGCCGTCGTCATCGCTGCACGATGCGAACGAAAAGGCCGCGGCAAGCAGAATGAGAAAATAATAAAACCTGTTCATATCGTTATTTGTTTAGTAGGAGAAACTTGCCTGAATAGACAAAAAATGCGTTCTGGCGCATATGCGACTACGCCAAAACGCATTTTCTTTTGCCTTCAAAATATATGTGAATATATTATTTGCGCGCCTTACCGTAGCGGCTCATGAACTTGTCTACGCGGCCTGCCGTGTCGACGAGCTTGCTCTTGCCCGTATAGAACGGGTGCGAAGTGCTTGAGATTTCGACTTTTACCACTGGGTAAGTTTCACCTTCAAATTCCACTGTCTCCGTTGTCTTGCATGTGGAACGTGTAAGGAACATATCGCCGTTGGACATATCCTTGAATACGACGGGGCGATAGTTTTCGGGATGGATACCTTTCTTCATCGTTAGTTTTATAATTGAATGTTAATCTGTTTCTTCGCGATAAAACGCTTTCGGGCTGCAAAGTTACTCATTTTCCGGCTAACTTCAAAATTTATCCGGAGGTTTATTACCATTATTTAAACATTATACGCATTCTCCACCCTAAACCTTATTATTGCCCTGCGCTCCTCCGTTGTCAACATATCACAACCCCTTCAGATATTACGTTGTCATAAAACTCACTGCCACGGCGTGCATTCCACTCTTTCATTGTATAGATTATGGGATGTATCATGGCGTTAATATCCCAACCAAGTTCCCAAAACGGATAGGCATACCGCTCGTGGTCACTCTCACTTATACAGTCTTTGTCCAATAAAACGAGCAAATCCCAATCCGACCCCTCATGCCAATTACCACGCGCACGCGAGCCGAACAATATCACCTTGCCGTTTTCTGGCATTACTGCCAGTGCCGTATCTTTTATTCTCTTAACAATGTCAACAGCCATAAAAATATTTATCCGCAAGCAAAGATAATGCAAACGAGCGGAAAGAGAGCTTGCTCTCAATTTCCCGAGTGCAGCTTATCTTATGCAAAGATAACCTTTTTGACCGTCATTTCCAAACTTTTCAAGTGAAATAATGCCTTTGCCGGACTGCCTATAGTCATGCTTCCAACATGCCGGTTGCCGCCAATAAGACGGCTTCTGATAACCAGTCGTTTCCCAACATGCCACCTTTTGCAGTGCAAAAGGCCATCTTTTACACGACAAAATGCCGCCTTTCGCAATGCGAAAGGCGGCATTTTAGAAAGAGGCTGATTGTCAGCGGGTTACGCACTGGCAACAAATCCCATTCAATTACTCGGCATAATGGATGGTTAACTCTACTATCCTTATTTGTGACGGAGCACCTGTTGTCGTACTCGTATTGGTCAATACAAGGCTGTTTGTTGACGCTCCTGTGACCGTTACTGCTGCACCATCAACGTTAATCGTTCCTGCTGAAGTAGAAATATCGCCTGAAGCATTGTAAATAGTACCTTGATATTCGTCACACTTAATGTCTACACTTTCTATTGTTTTTGCAGAACTTATAGTCAATGTGTTGCTGGGATACATTCTAAACGAACCATCGCCAAGCGTATAGAACGCAGGAGCAGTATAACCACCATTCTTGTCAAAAGTCAAAGTCGTCCCATCAACCAATGTGAGAACTGACAAGCCTGTCTTATCTGCCAACCCAAAGCCGTTTGCTTTAACGACAACACTGTTGCCAACAACTTCACCTCCAGTGATAGGTTCGTCATCACCAGTGCCCGGCTCATCGCCGCCGCCCACACTGTTTAACGAGTAAAGGTAGCTCTGACCACCGACAGTCTCCAGCGTGCTGTAGCCTTTGTCGCCGACATAGTTAGTCACCTTTCCACAGACTATTACCTCGTCGCCTACTTTAAGTACATCACCCGATGTGTATTTTGTATTTCCTAAATAATACGAATGGTAGATATAGAATGTGTTGTCATTATTCCCATCGTCGGAAATGTAATAAGTGGCGTTGCCGTATTGCGGATCTGCTTCATCATAATTTTCCTTGATTGAAGCCACCTTCCCCTTGATGTAGACATCGTTAGGAGACTGTTCGTTCGCTTCAAATGTAGAAACATAAGCTATAATGCCTGCCACATTGTACGGATTTTCAAGCGAACCGTCGCCTTCGGGTTCAACGCCCGGTGTCGGCTCGTCACCGCCTCCGCCTTCACCTGTCTGGCCGTTAAGGTACACTAAGTAAGCGTTATTCTGGTCGGTCTCTATCGTTCCGTTGTAGTTAGTAACGGTACCATATACCACTACAGAGTCGCCGAATTCAAGAATATCTTGGCCTTCTTGCCATTTCTTATTGTCAAAGTAATTCGCACGGTAGACAAGAAACGTTGTGTTAGAATCCTCATTGTCTGCAATCGTGAATGTAGCATTACCATACGGAGTGCCACTTGGACCCAATGAATTATAATTCTCTTCAATGCCAACCACAACGCCGGTGATGTACACTTTGCTTGGCAAGTCCTCGCCACTCTCCAATGTTCCGGCCAGTTCAAGTATCCTTGCTACGTTGTAAGGGCTTGCTGCCGTTCCGTCGCCCGACGGCTCGATGACGATGGGCTGGTCTGACGGGTTGTCGTTCGGGTCGTCATACGGTGCCGGAACATCCTCGCAACTCGTGAATGTGAACGCCGCAATGGCAAGGGCGAACACTGAATACAATATCTTTTTCATAACTAAATGTTTTCTGATTGTTGATAAAACTGTTGTCTGTTATTGCCTTATTCTGACTGTTTGAAGTCGCCGTCCTGGCGCATGAGTATCTGCCATGTGTCGCGGTAGCGCGTGAATATGCCGGTAATGTCAACCTTGCCCTCGGGCATAACGGTGCCAGCGAAGTCGGCGTATGTGCTCGTGCGCACAACGATTGACGTCGTTCCGGCTATCATCCGGTTGACGGCGTTGCCCGCCGTTGCGGCGTCTTCAGGCGCAAAAGTGCGCTTGCCGTTGGCTTGTGGCAGAGTTACGCCGCGCACAACCATCAGCTTTCCGCAGTTCTCCTCCATGTAATCGGTGTCGTCAACACGGCTCATGTCAAACTCTTCCGGCGTCATCGTCACCTCGTCAAACGTGCCCAGCAACTTCATGTGCTCAAGCCACAGGGTGTGGTTCATGCGGCTCGGCGATGTATATCCGCTGTTGCTGGTGTACGGAGTGCCTATCTGCGGCTGGTTGCCGTAAGTCCCTATATAAAGGCCTTTCAAGCTTACAAGTATCTGCTGGCCTACAGGCAGGTAGCCCCAAAGGCCACCCTTGTTGATGCAGATAAGCAAAGCGCCCGTCCCGTCCTCAACGGCAATTTGGTTGTACAGGTTTCCTCCCAGGTCGTTTCCTGTCACACGGACCTTTATCTGTATGTCGTCCGTTATGCGTGCGGTGTCCGTCTGTTCCTGCAAGGCATACGAGTACATGTTCTTCAGTTCGGCAATGGTAACGACGTTGGTTTCCTGCAAGTCGTTGTTCCCATACGGAGGAATGTCTCCCGTGGGGTTGTCCCAGTCGTCATCCATGCACGACGTGGCCGCCATGCTGACGACAAGAGCCATCATTGCAAGTTTTATATACTTTAATGTCTTCATCTTCTTTCGTGTTTAGAATCTGTAAGTGATGTTCAGCATGCCGTTGGTGCCGTAAGCGTAGAACTTCATCGGGTTCTTCGAGAACTTATATGCACGCAGGTTTCCGCTGTTAGTGTAGTCGCTGCGGCTCTGCTCGTAACCGCCGGTGCATAGGTTCTGGTTGTTCAGGATGTTGGTTACCATGAGATTGATTGACAACATACCGCGCTTCAGGTAGATGCTGCGGCCGATTGAGCCGTCAAGCATGAAACCACCATGACCTTTAGCCTGTTCAAGCGCCGATGGCAGGATGTTGCCGTCATTATCATAAACGGGGTCTGTTCCTGCAGAGTTTTCCATATAAGCGTTGTCCCTTGCCCCAAGCGTACTTTCGTAACGGTAGCTCGGCGAGTAAGAAAGGTAGATGCGGTCGTAGTAGTTACAGTTGAGGTCGATGTACCATCCGCCGCTGTGGTAGCTGAGACCGAGGCTTGCAGCGGTGAGCGGCGTGCCTGAGTCGCGCATACCTTTATTATATACAATCTCGTCGATGTACTCGGCACTTGTGGAGTTCATGTAGCGCACATGCGAGTTGTTGCGGATTTTTGCGTCGCTGATTGTTCCGAGAAGTTTCACGTCGAACGCGCTCGTTACCTTGAACTTGAGTCCTGCCTCCAAGCCGTAATACTCCTTCTTGATGCCCGTAAGCGAGACGTATGAGAACGAGTTGATATCGTCGAAGTAGTAGTTCTGCCAGTCGGTAACGTTCCTCAAATGGCTGTAATATGCGTTGATGTTGGCGTGCAGCCATGCGTTTTCGAACTGATAGCCCAGCTCCGTGCTGAACACCTGCTCGTTCTTGAGGTTGGTAACGAAGTCGTTGTTGATTTCAGGCGAAGCGAACGCCGTGCGTGCCTGCGGCGCGCGGTGCTCGTATCCGATACCGAACGTAAGCGTGTTGCCGCGTCCGAGGTTGAGGCTTGTGTTGAGCTTGAAGCCTCCGTCGATAAATTCAGCCGTCTTGCTCTTGCCGTAAGAGTTGTCAGCGGCAAGTCCGTTGCGCATCTTTCCGTCGCGCTGCATCGAGGTGTAGCCCAGCCTTGCAGCGAGCGTATAGTGCAGGATGCCGAAGTTCTCGGTGTAGCTTGCCCACAGCTTCGAGTTGTTTACAAGCAGGTTGTAGTCGTAACCGAACTTGTCGCCAACGCCTATCACCTTGTCGCGGTGGTTGAGGTCGTACTGTATCTCGTCGGAGTTACGGTCGTAAGTGCCCAGCGCGTAGGTGTTGATATTGTGGTATGTGGTGGCTCCGAGCAGGTCTTCCATCGTCTGGTAGTGCATTCCCTTGTTTGACGAGCCTATTATGCCGACGTTCAGCTGCTTGTCCTTGCCGAGCTGCATGTTCAGCGTAGAGGAGAAGGTAAGCGTCAGGGCGTCGTTGTGCTTGGCCTGTATGTAGTACATGGCGTCCTGTCCTTGCTGTGCGGCTATGCCGTTGGCGTAGTACAGTTGGTCCCAGTTTATCTGGCGGTTAGCCTTAGAACCCGTCCAGAAAGCATACGCACGATTCCAGTCTTCGAGAGCCTGAGGCGTGCGGTTGGCCCGGGTCGTCGTACCAAACGTCGTAGTAGCTGCTGGGCATGTTCTTCCAGTAGCTGGGATGGGGGTTGCTCGAGTTGTTGTAATTGAGCTTGGTGCTCTCATACATGGTGTACTTGCCGAGCAGCGAGGTGGTGAGCTTCATGTCCTTGTTGATGTTCCAGTCCCACGTGAGCAGCGCAGTCGGCGAATAGTCGTGCACCACTCGCGAGTTGCGCTTCTTTCCGTTCTGGTAGCCCCAGTACGGGTTGTAGTAGCGGTCGTTGGCCAGCCAGTACATCTCGTCAGTGCCGGCGCCCTGCGAAGCGCGCTCGGTGGGGTTGCCCCATGTCACGAGAGACAGCGAATGGCTGCCGTCGCCGAATACTTTTTGGACGCCGAGGAAGTATGAGAGCGAGTTATAGAACGTTCCCTCGACGTATCCCTCATTGGCCCAGCGGTAGGTGATGTTGGCCGAGAAGGCCCATCCCTTGCTGTTAAGGCCGGAGTTGAACGTGTACATTCCGCGCAGCGTGTAGCTGCGGTTGGCTCCGCTAAGGGTGAACCTGTGGCCTACGGGCATAGACGCGGGGCGGAAGTTGTAGTTGTTCGAGCCGCCCATGCCCGTCATGGAGAAGTTGTTTGTCTCGAAGGGCAGCGCCGACTCCATGTTGCGCGTCTGCTGGTTTAGTCCGCCTACCCATGAGTATCTGAACTGCCCCGACTCCATGTCGTTGATTGGAGTACCGTTGATGTAGATGTCGTTGTACTTCTGGTCGAACGCACGATAACGGAAACGCATCGGCGAAAAGAGGTATCCCACCTCGCTCGCGTAGATGTTCGAGTTGGAGTTGATGATTGATACGTTCGATGACATATCATCATCTTCGCCCAACTGAGCCTCCGTGAATGTGAATGCCGACTCGCTCATGACAGTGCCCTTCAGTCCTATCGAATCGCTTTGGGCGAACGCCAAAGGCGAATAGCACAAGGCCATCACTGCTAATTTCAGCTTGTTCTGCATAGATAATTTGTTTTGTTAATACTCGTTGCAAAGTTAACGGAAATCGGGTAAACTTCAAAACGAATGTTGAAATTTGTATTGCAGCAAGGGAAAAATTTAACGCTGGCGTAACATATCCAACAAAAACAAAAGGCCGTCCGGCGCTTACAGTTTTGCAAAAGGCGGCCTTTCACCGTGCAAAAGGCCGTCTTTTACCGCCTGAAAGGCCACCTTTTGCAACGCGAAAGACGGCCTTTTGCAGCGTCGTCCGCAACACACTGAATATCAACAGGTTGCAAACGAAGCGGCAACGGCATTCAAAACACAGCCACACACCTGCGGATTTCAAACACTGCGGCACGCCACTACGGGCACAGCCAAACATAAAGAATAGGGAAATTCCCCACGAAAGTTAGGGAAAAACCTTTCGCCGTCAGGCGGATTATATGTTACTTTGCAGCAGGAAACATAACAAAACATATTGTCATCATGAAACGCATAGCTACCATAATCACGGTGCTCGCCGCAATAACGGCCACCGCAAGCGCGATGAGCTACGAGCAGGCACGCGAGCAGGCGCTGTTCCTCACAGACAAGATGGCATACGAGCTGAACCTGACCGAAGAGCAGTATGACGCCGCATACGAAGTGAACCTTGACTACCTGATGAGCGTCAACACGCCCGACGACCTGTACGACACGTACTGGAGGCAGCGCAACCTTGACCTGAGCTACATCCTGCTCGACTGGCAATACCGTGCTTTCTGCGCCGCAACGTACTTCTACCGACCGCTGTACTGGACCGCCGGCGTATGGCACTTTGCCGTCTACTCGCACTATCCGCACCGCCACTTCTACTACTTCGGCCGTCCACGCATATACATAACCTACCGGGGAGGCCACAGCTGGCACCACAACGGCGGCCACAGCTGGTACAAAGGACGCACCTTCCACCACGGAGCGGCATCGAAAGGACACGGGCTTAGGGACCGATTCGACCGCGGCGACTTCCATAAAAAAGACCTGGGAGGACACGACAGACCGTCGGCTGGACGCGGGAACTTTTCCGGAAACCGCAGAATAAACGCCGCAGGCACGACAAACCGGAAACCGCAAACCGACAAGAACAGCAACAGGCGTCCCTCGACAAACTTCAAAGGCAACCGCAACAACTTCCGCAACAACCGCGAAAGCAGCACTCGCAAGACGGCACGGCCAAACGTAACGAACCGAAACGGCTTCAACCGCAACATCGTAAAACGCCCGTCAACCACAACGACACAGCGCAAGCCGAACGCCACATTCACTCCGAAGCGCAGCACTTCACGCCCAACAATAAGGACAAACAGCCGCCCAACGCGGACAACCGGCAGCATAAGCCGCACGGCTGGGTCGCGTAGCGGCACTGCAAAGAGCAGCGGAAGGAGCGGCGGAGGCCACTTCGGCGGACGCAGGTAAACACGCACACACGTACCTTAATATATATTGATTGTCTATGAAGAGAGGGTGGCGCGCCGTAATGGCATGTCACCCTCTCGTAATCAGTACCCCTGCCGGCACGTCACCGCAACTCAAGCACGCGCACCTCGGCGTTTGTCATCGGCTTGATTTCCTGCATCGGCCTGTCGAAAAACACCGACTGCACCGCCTTGTTAATTATGCCGTGGCCTACGGCGAGCACTACCGACGAGGGAAACTCCGCCCTGACATAATCAAGAAACCTTGCGGCGCGCGCCCTCAAAGCCTCCAGCGACTCGATGTCGTCAGGCCAAGGCTCGTCCTTCAGGTCTGGAATGTACCTGCCGGTAAAGCCGCCCCAGTCTCTCTCTCGCAGCAAGGGAGTGGTTGTTACGGCTGCTCCGTGTGGTGCGGCGATGATGCGGCACGTGTCGTATGACCGCTTCAAGTCGCTTGAAACAAAGGCGTCTATATGTACGGAGGCCATCCTCGAGGCCACCTCCTGCGCTTGTTCCCTACCCCTGACGGTAAGCTCTCCCTGCGTCTGTCCCTGCATTATGCGGTTCGCATTATCCACAGTCTCACCATGGCGGACAAGGTAAAGTGTTGTCATATTTTTGCGTAAAAGTGATGAAAAGTCTTGCTTCTATATGATATTTTCCTTAACTTTGGGGCTAACAAACATATTCTGATTAGCCATGAAGATATTAAGAAGTGCGGTTTTCCGCGCAATCTGCGCCATCGTCACAGGCATACTGCTCATCAACAACCCGGACAGCACGGTGCGCGGGATAACCATCGCCATCGGTGTCATGTTCCTCGTGTCCGGCGTCATATCGTGCGCCACATACCTGAATGCGCGCAAGAACTCCGCCGGAGCGGAGATTTACGATGCTGACGGACGGCTCATCGCCTCGCCGAGGCCGCCGTTTCCCCTCGTGGGAATAGGCAGCATACTGCTCGGACTGATACTTGCCGTCATTCCTGACACGTTCGTCAAGTCGCTGATGTACGTGCTCGGCGCGCTCATCATACTTGGAGCCATCAACCAGTTCATCGCCCTTGCCGGGGCAAGGCGTGTGTTCCGTGTGCCTGCATGGTTCTGGGTGTGCCCATCGGTCATACTCATCACCGGAATATTCGTCATGGTAAAGCCCATGGATTCGGCCACAGTTCCGCTCCTCATCCTCGGCTGGTGCCTGCTGTTCTACGGCGTTACGGAGTGTGTCAACGCAGTGAAAATATACCGGGAAACAAGCAAAGAGTTAAGAATTAAGGGTTAAGAATTAAGAAAAGCACCTTTTGCAGGCGGCATTCGGGACATATTTTCTTAATTCTTAACTCTTAATTCTTAATTGAAAACATTTCATTTTACGATGCTTTCGATATACTTGCAGAGTATGTCTATGCCTGTATGGTTCTCTCCTCCCTGCGGTATTATCAGGTCGGCGTACTTCTTTGTCGGCTCGATAAACTGCTCGTGCATGGGCTTCAGCACGCCAAGGTAACGGTCGATTACCATCTCAACCGTGCGTCCACGCTCCAAAACGTCGCGTTGTATGTTGCGTATCAGGCGCTCGTCCGAGTCGGTATCGACGAATATCTTGAGGTCCATCATGTCGCGGAGCTTCTTGTTCAGCAGCGTCATTATACCCTCGATGATGATTACCGGACGCGGTTCTACATGGACAGTCTCCTTCAACCGGTTGCAAAGCAGGTATGAATAAGTGGGCTGTTCAACGGCCTTGCCGTTGCGAAGGTCGTTCATGTGCCTTACAAGAAGCTTCCAGTCGAAAGCGTCGGGATGGTCGAAGTTTATGGCATGACGTTCCTCTTCCGTCATGTGCGACGTGTCATTGTAATACGAATCGAGAGGTACAACCACGACATAATGCGGCGGCAACGCCTCCACAATCTTCCTTACTACGGTTGTCTTGCCGGAACCAGTACCTCCGGCGATGCCTATTATTGTCATAAAATCAGTCTTTCAAGCCTATTTCCTCAAACATTTTTTCATAGTATGCGGCCTTGTTTTCCACCTTCATTGGGTATGCCCGCGAACTGCTTGGCATCCTGTAAAGCCTCATCTGGCGGCCGTCAAAGGTAAAAGGCTCCGACGTTCCGACCTTCGGCTGCCGCATGCCGAAGCGGGATGTGAACACATCGGTGGCCTTCTGTCCGGTAGTAGCAACAGCGACACACGCCGGAATGCGGCGCAAAAGGGCGTCAATATCGGTCGGGGTTACTATTTCAAGGTCTTTGTCAGAAGCCGTATTCTTTGTCCTCCGCACGGCACTTGCCGTATCATACAGGGCAACGCCCTTCTCTTCAAGAAACCTTATTATGTCGTCCCGACGGAAAACCGACCGCCCAACGTCTACAAAACGCTCCTTGTCACCGAAGAACACAAGCCCGAAAATGCGCCACATGTCGTTGATGAAGTTCGGGTAAAAGAAGTCCATGCACCAGCGTCGGCGCGACGGTGGGAAGCTGCCGAGCATCAGCAGGCGCGCATTCGGCGGCAAGAACGGTTGCAGCGGATGGCTTTCTACGCCATTCATTGCCGCTCCTTTACAAGGTAGACAACAACCGGCAGGTGGTCGCTGTAGCCGTCAAGCCATGCTCCGCCGGCGTGGGTACGCTTGGGAATGCCCTTGTAACGGCCGTCCTTGTTGATGATGTAGTCACGGCGGAATATCTGGTTTTTCAAGTACTTAAGCGTTGTCCAGTCCCTCTTGCCCTTCTTGTCAATCATGTTCGGCGTAAGCACAATCTGGTCAAACAAATTCCACGAGCCTTGATATGACAGTGTGCCAGTGCCCTCTTTGGCAAGCAGGTTGTACCAGGGGTTGTACATGTCGCCCTCGCCCACATCATCTTTTTCAGGCAGTGCGCGGAGAATGTCTTTCATGCTCTTGTTCGTCGGGTCGTCGTTCATGTCGCCCATCACCATTACTTTCATGGCCGGATTTACCCTCAAAAGCGAGTCCTTGATGGCCTTCACCTGCTCTGCGGCACGGTTTCTGTAAGCAGGGCCTGCCGCACGGCTCGGCCAGTGGCATACAATGACGCACACCGAATCGCCGCCCATCTCGCCGGTAACGGTGAGAAAGCCGCGCGTAACATAATCTTGCCTCATCGACCCGTCAGGCACGTAAGGCAGAAGCCTGACCGTACCCACGCTGAACAATGCCGGGTTGTAAAGCATGGCGCAGTCAACACCGCGCCTGTCGGGCCCTTCCACGTGTACATATTTATATCCGCGCGCGCGCAAAGGCTCTTGCGCGGTAAGGTCGTCGAGCACCTTAGAGTTCTCCACCTCTGACAAACCTATCACCGCACAGCCGACCTGCGGAAGCACGTCAGTACCCATGTCGGCAAGCACACGCGCCATGTTGCGCAGCTTGTGCGAATATTTCATGCCGTTCCAGCGGTACGAGCCGGAAGGCAGGAACTCATAGTCGTTCTTGCCGTCATCATGGCAAGTGTCAAAAAGATTTTCCTGATTGTAAAACCCTACGGCGTAAACCGAATACTTCTTCTGGGCAAATCCGCATACTGCCACAAGTAAGAACGACAGTATGAAAATAAAAGTAAGTTTCTTCATAATAACATTTTAATGTCGTAATGCGAGCTTGCTTGTGCGTTTCCAAGCACAGCTTATTTTCTGCAAAGATACGTCATGTAATGTTAACGGCAAAACAAAAACGCCTTTTTTTGCTTTTCTGAGGCCAAGGAAACACGTTCGCCAAACATTGGAAACAGCATTGAAACATATCCGTATGCCACAAGCCGGCAGGCGGCTGCACGCCACGCGGAAAACGGCGGCTGGCAAGGCATTTTGCAAAAGGTGGCAAAACGCACTGCAAAAGGCCATCTTTTACAACGCAAAAGGCCGCCTTTCGCAATGCAAAAGACGGCCTTTCGGAAAACGGACAGCTTGCAGCCGGATTACAGTCAGGCAGCGACTGCCTCCCTTTTATGTATGAACACGTTGAGAACAAGGTTCAGGGCGACATATGATGCCACGTCAATTATGAACACAGCAGTGTTGCATGTCACCTTCAGAAGCAGGCAGTTTAGCACGATGTAAGCCACTGCGATGCACACGATGCACAGCAGAGACTGGCGCTGGGACAGGCCGGCACGGATGAACTTGTGGTGGATGTGCCGCTTGTCGGCCTGGAACGGCGACACCCGGTGGAACATCCTGACCAGAGAAACCCTTACGGCATCGAAGATGGGAACGATGAGCAGCGTGTAAGGCATTATGAAGTCGAAGTCGTGGCGCTGCATCACGCTTTCGTTGTTCATCGAGTATTTTACGCAGAGCACACCCAAAATGAACCCCAAGGTAAGGCTGCCGGCATCGCCCATAAATATCTTCCGGTTCTTGGAAACGTCGCCGAAGACATTGAAATAAAGGAAAGCCACCAGCACGCCGACAAGACCCGAAATCATTATGGCATAAGACCAGATGCCCTGCACGGCGAACATGTAGATGAAACCGCAGAACGCCAATATGGCAAGACTTGCCGCAAGGCCGTCAATACCGTCGATAAGGTTGATGGCATTGTCGATGAACACGATGACAAGCACCGTCAGTGGGAAGCCTATGCTGTAAGGTATTTCGCGTATTCCCATGAAGCCATAAAAATCGTTCAGATACAGGCTGGCAAGCGGAAGCAGGCAGGCGGCTACCACCTGCATGACGAACTTGACGCGCGCAGGAAGCCCCAGAACATCGTCGACGATGCCGGTAACGTAAATGATAAGTATGCTTATGAGGAAATAAAGGCTCCATACGTTTATGGAAATAAGCTCTTGCGTCGAGTTGATGACGAGCAACGCCAAGGCGAAAGCAATAGACATGCTCGGCATGAAGGCTATTCCGCCAAGCCGCGGAACGGCGTTCTTGTGCACCTTGCGTGCGTTGGGCATATCGTAAAGGTTCTTGGCTTTGCAGAAGTTGAGTATTGCCGGGATGAAGACGAAGCCGCAAATTACGCTTATCACGAACACCCCTATCATACAATATATATATATGTTCACGACGGTTTTTTTATTTTTATCCTAATACAATAAACCGCAAAACGTTATAAATATTGCATAACGGCAAGTAAAATAACACTGCAACTGGAACAAAATGCCGCAGAATTACTCTTTGGAACGTGTCCGCCGTTACGGCATAAGGGGCAGAAATGAAACTGCCGCCGGCCTACCTTAACGGCGGCCGGCGGCAAAAAACACACCAACATTCATACTAAAGAACCTATACCGGCCCCACGCCATGCACCGTAGCATGGCGCATCAGGGCCTCGATGTCATTTCGACGAGGCGTAAAGGGCTATCACCGTGCCTGTAAATCCGCCGGCATTCTTGGTTGAAAGATAGCCGGCATCGACGTCCTTGGCAAGCGGAAGCCACTCGCCGTCTGCCTTGGCGTAATAGAAATCGAAGCAAAGTCCGCGCGAAACAATCTTCAGGCGGATGTCGTCAGCAGCCTTTTCCAACGGCGAGAAGCCGACGGTCTCCTCCTTGCCGCCCTCTCCAACACGTATCACTTGCACCTGCTTGCCCCCGTCAGTCATGACTACACAAAGCATATACTGGTGGGTTTCGTCCTTGAATAGCACAAGACCGGCCTTTTCACCGGTGTTTACGGGATTGAAATCAAGTCGCGTCACGCACTCGAACTTGTGGTGGCTGATGCGGCGTGCGACAAATGCCGGGACTTTCTTCTCTGACGACTTGACCGCTGCACACTGCATGGTAAGATAGCCGGGAGTGCCGCCAAGCGAAACCAAATGGTCGACCGGGCCGCGCAGCGAGAACCAGTCAAGCGGCAGCTTGCTTTCATTGAAATCGTCGCGGTAAGAGAAATTGCCGAAGGTCACGTCGCTTCCGCGCTGCGCACCCTTGACTTTCGAGATGAGGGGCACGGTCTCGTCGCCCTCGGTCATGTACGGGAAACCGTCGCTGTTCCACCTTACCGGCATGAGGAACGTCTCGCGTCCAAGATTCTCGAACTTGCCTTCACACGGGCGGCAGGCAAGGAACACGGCGTACCAGTCGCCCTCCGGCGTTTCAACAAGGTCGGCATGGCCGGCGCAGGTCACGGGGTTGGGACGGTCGGCAGGCAGGTGGCGCTGCGTAAGTATGGGATTCTGCTTGGCCGGAACGAACGGGCCGAAGGGGCTGTCGCTCCTGAATATCACCTCCGAGTGCATGTCGCTGGTGCCGCCCTCGGCATCCATCAGGTAATACTTGCCCTTTATCTTATACATGTGAGGGCCTTCAATCCATATTGGTTTGTCCTCGGGATGCACGCCCTTGTTGACAAGAACCTTGGTCGGGCCTACAGTCTTGTCGGTAGCCACATCGAACTCGCGCACCTTGATGGCCCTGTGTCCGTCATATTCGGCAGGCCCTTCCGGCTCGTCGTTGTTAACGATGTACGCCTTGCCGTCATCGTCGAAGAAGAACGAAGGGTCTATTCCGCCCACGTCAGGCAGGCGTATCGGCTCCGACCACTGGCCGAGCGGGTCTTTCGTCTTCACGAAGAAGTTGCCCCACCCCACATTGGTGGTAATCATGTAAAACGTCTTGTTGTGGGGATTGTATGATATGGCAGGAGCGAAAATGCCTCCGGAAACATGCTGGCCGTCAAGTGGAAGCTGCGACGGGCGGTCAAGAACATAGTTCACGAGCTTCCAGTTAACCAAGTCCTTGCTGTGGAACAAGGGCACGCCGGGGTAGAAAGAGAAGGTTGAAGTAACCATGTAATAATCGTCGCCGACGCGGCAGATGCTCGGATCGGAATACCACCCGGGCAGTATCGGGTTGTAAAAAGACGACGCGTCGGGCAACGGATTGTTCTTGTAATAGTCGTCATCGCCGCAGTATTCGAAATAATCGAACTTGGCTGACGACGTTTCACGTAGCACGTCATCTGTCGAGGCGTGAGCCGGAACAGCCGACACGAACACGGCAAAAGCCGCAAGCTTGAAGATATTGTTTCTTTTCATGATATATGAGTAATGTAATAAAAAGTTCTTTTTTCCGCCTGGCGGCACGACTGCGGAACTCCACACACGGCAAGCCGAAACCCGTTTGCAAAGTTAGATAAAAACGGCCTACACATGGTTTTTATTTGTATATAAATACTTTGTATTTGTATCATGCCGCACAAATCAGCCGTCAAAAACGGCATTTTCAGAAATCCAGACCGGCAAAAAGACCGGGATGCACGATGAAAAGCACGGACATCCACCTTTTCAGGACTATTTTGAACCACGCCGGGAACCATAACCGGCTATCTTTGCATACTGTGATCATAACCTAAAACAATTAAAAAAAATGAAACTAAAGACATTTTTGCTTGCGGCTTTCACGCCTCTGCTGTGTGGAGCCGCAGAAGTTCCTGTAGACCCGTCTACGTTCAAGGACAAGTATGAAGCCGCCGCTGACGGCGACATCCTTGTAATGGACACAGGCACATACGGGGGCGAAATCAGCCTGCCTAACGGCAAGACCGTCACACTGAAGGCGGCCGGCGATGCGGAAGTAATCTTCAAAGGCACAGTGAACAGCGACGCGTCCGCCACACCGGCGGCGGCATCGTGTTCGACGGTATCACCGTGCAATGCGACGGCAACTACTTCATGGACATCACCTACGGCGACATCAAGGAAATCACGATGCTCAACTGCGACATTTCCGGCATAGGGAGATGCTTCATCCGCTCGAACAACGAAGGCGCGACAATCGACGAGATTAAGTTCGACAACTGTGTAATACATGACTGCGGAGCCAACGGCTACAATTTCATATATCCCAAACACGGGGTGAAAAAAGTGACCGTCACCAACTCCACACTGTACAACTATCTCAACGGGGAGAGCTTCTTTTCACCCAATTCGACGAACACTGCCATAAGCTTCAGCTTCACTTTCAACAACAACACCGTCTACAAATGGTCAAAAGCGTCGAAATACGCAATATGCAACGTTGAGAGCAAGGTAAACAACATCCTGTCAAAGTACGAGTTCAAGGACAACATCTTCTACAAAGCCGGCGTAGATGGGCAGACGCCCAACATCCTGAACGCCAACGGAGGAAGGCTGACGGCGAAGAAAAACCTCGTAGTAGATTACGGCACTTACGTGATGGCAAGCGCCATAACACAAGACATTGACGACCTGACACTTGACGGGCTCGGGCTTGCGGAACTGTCATTTCCCGACCCAGACAACGGAGACTTCAGCATAACATCGCAGTCTCCGCTGGCCACCGCGTCAACCACCGGCGGCGCGATAGGCGCCCCCCGCTGGCTGAAAAACCTACAGAACGCAGTACACATGGAACTTGTCAACAGCCCTGAGAACGGAGGCACAGCCACACCGGGCAAGGCCGACTACGAAGCAGGCTCGCCCGTCACCATCACGGCTGAAGCCAACTACGGCTTCCGCTTCAAAGAATGGCAAGACGAGAAAGGGCAAACCCTTTCAACTGACAACCCCTACACCTTCAACATTGAAAGGGACATGAGAATAACCGCCGTCTACAACGCCATCGACACATACACGCTGACGGTCAACCGCGACGGCGACGGAGGGAAATGGGGCATCGTGAAGCTCAATCCAGAGCCTACCGACGGGAAGTATGAAACAGGCACAACGGTGACAATAACGGTAGAACCGAACTCCGTCACGCAGTTCCTGCACTGGGAAGACCAAAGCAGCGAAAGCCAACGGACCGTGGTCATGAACAGCGACAAGACTGTGACCGCAACGTTCGACGTCGTACCGTTCATCGTAGGCTGGGACTTCGCTGAAGACGAACCGCGAGGCAACCGCCCCGGAGACTACTGCTTCACGACAGACAACACCGGCAACCTGCAACTCTACAACGGCGACGGCAGCACCACGAACTGGGGCGCGAGCACACGCACCTTTGGCGGCGTTGAGCGCAAGTGCATACGCAGGTACACCGAGATGAACGACATGGACAACCCGAGATACCTCGTGGCAAAGTTCCTTACCGACGGATACAAGAACATAAGGGTGCACAGCCTTGCCGCTCTTGACAACGCCTGCGTACACAAAATCCAGAAGATACAATACTCAACCGACGGGGAAAGCTGGAACGACATCGCTTCGCTCAACATGGGCGACGGCATGGAAAGCAGCGAGTGGATGACGTTTGACGCCACCCTCCCAGAAGGACTTACGGGGCAGGTGTACGTGCGCTGGATTGGCGACACGTCAAGCGAGCTTGTCGGCCAGCCGTCAGGCTCTGACACGGAGGGCTTCTACCTGGCCGACATCGTAATCTTCGCAGACAATACTTCGACTGACGACCACGAAGCTCCGAAGCTTGTTTCCACCTCGCCCAAAGAAGGTTCTGACGTGGCTTCGGCTTCAGGCAACGTGGTGCTTTACTTCAACGAGCGCGTAAAGGCAGGCGAAGGCGACATCACGCTGAACGGCAAGACGGTAGAGCCGTCGTTCGGCAGCAAGACGGCGTCGTTCTCATACAGCAACATCGGCTACGGTACGGCCTGCGAGCTTGTTGTACCGGCCGGCGCACTCACCGACATCAACGGCAACCCGTTCGGCGGCACGACACTCAAGTTCACCACGATGCAACGCCCACAGCCCGAGGCACGCCTCTTCGACGCAGTAGTGGCGGCTGACGGCACAGGCGACTACACATCAGTCCAGGAAGCCATCGACAACGCTCCCGACAACAACGCAGCCCCTTACCTGATATTCGTGAAGAACGGCGAGTACGACGAGCTCGTTGTCATTCCCGAGGAAAAGACATTCATCCACCTCATAGGGCAAGACAAGGAGAAGACGATAATCAAGCACTGCATAAACAACGGAGGCGAAAGCGACCTCGGATATGAATACTCTACGAACAACCCCCAGTCTGACAACTACGGATACAGCAGCGTAGTGGAGGTAAAGGCGAGCGACTTCTACACGGAAAACATATCATACATCGACACTTGGGGCGTAGACAACCAGTCTGGCCCGATGGGGCTCGCGATGTACTCGCGCAACGACCGCCAGGCTTTCTTCAACTGCAAGTTCCGCTCTTACCAGGACACATGGCAGACATCGTCGCGCAATGCCGCCGACCGCCACTATGTGCGCAACTGCTTCATTGAAGGCGCGGTGGACTACTTCTACGGTGGCGGAGACGTGCTGCTTGACAGCTGCACGATGTACAACGTGCGCGAAGGTTCGGTAATAGTTGCGCCAAGCCACAAGGAAGGGACAAAATGGGGATACGTTTTCAACAACTGCACCGTTGACGGCAACGAACTGGCGGCAAGCGAAAACACGACCGCCCTCGGCCGCCCGTGGCAGAACGCGCCCAAAGCCGTATGGCTGAACACCACCATGAAAATAGGAATAAAGCCCGAAGGATGGAACAACATGGGCGCAATACCCGCAATCTTCGCCGAATACAACAGCAAGAACGCCGACGGAGACCCTATCGACTTGAGTAACAGGCGCACCGAATACAGCTATGAAGACCGCGAGACAGGCGAGACCGTGACCGGCACTTGCAAGGCCACGCTGACCGACGAGGAAGCCGCAGCCTATACATACGAAGCCGTAATGGGAGGCGCAGACGGATGGAATCCGCGCAAGCTCATGGAGAAGGTGGCCGCCCCGGCAGGCCTGAAATATGACGCCGCGGCAGAAATGCTGACATGGCAGCCGTCAGAATACGCCATCTGCTACGTCGTGATTGACGGCAACGACAATGTCATAGGCTTCACAACCGACACCAAATACTCCGAAGGACTTGCCGGAGGAGCCACATATACGGTGAAGGCCGTCAACGAATACGGCAGCCTAAGCCTCGGCTCGTCCACCTATGTGGCAACCGGCATAGACAATGTGGAGGGTACCGACGTTGTCGAAGAGGAATACTACAACGCTTCGGGCATGAGGCTCGCCTCTCCTGCAAAAGGCATCAACATCATACGTCAGAAGGCGAGTGACGGCACAGTGAAAGTCGTAAAGAGGATTATCAAATAACACGCGGCCAACTGCCGCACACCAAAAGGCCACCTTTCAGGTTGTGAAAGGTGGCCTTTGAATACGATTGACGGCCTTTCGCGTTGCGAAAGGCCGCCTTTTGCAAAACGTGCCTCAAGCTTCCGTGCCGGCAACGCCATACACGCCGCACCCCTTCACCCGCCACAGGCCGTGCGCCAAGCGCGGAGAGCCGCGCTCATACGTCAGGATTGGCCTTACGGATGTACTCCGTAGGGCTGCAACCCATTATCTTCTTAAAGCAGCGGCTGAAATACTTAGGGTCTGAAAAGCCGCACCTGTAAGCCACGTCGGCCACACTCATGCCGCCTTCTGCCATATACGCCAAAGCCCTCTTTACACGCATCTCGAGCACGAGGTTGTTGGGCGAACGGCCAAACACCTTTTTCATGCGCAAGTACAGCACTGTACGGCTCACCCCGAGTTCCCTGCACAGCATGTCTACGGAAAGGTCGGCATTGCCGATGTTGGCCGATATTATGCCGATGACGGCATATCTGAAACGCTCATCCGGCGTGCCGTCGCCATTGTCCTGCCCGTCGCTGTCCGTGCCGCGCCTTTCGGCCAGAAGCTCGTGTATGCGCGCCATCATCATGTCTACCTTCTCACGCGAGAGCCTGCGCACCTCGTCCATCTCACAACGCAAACGCCTAACATACTTCACCGTCCTCACCGCCAGCCACGCCATACCGACCAACAGTACGCCCAAAGCCACCCACGTGGCGGGCATTTCCGACAGTTCAGGGCGGCGCCTTATCGTCACCGTGCGCTCATTGTCCACCCATACGCCGTCGCCGTTGGTCGAACGCACCCTGAACACATGGCAGCCGGGAGGTATCACGGCGTAGCTTATCTCATGGTTCTTGGTGAACACCCAGTCTTTGTCAACCCCGTCCATGCGGTAAGCATACCATATGTCTTCAGCCTTGTTGTAGTCGAGGGCTGAAAACGTTATCGTAAAACTCTTTTCCTCTGGCTTCAAGGACACCGAGCTGTCACATCCGAACACGATGTTGGGCACATAGCCGCTCTTGCGCGCATCTTCCCGTCCGAACGAGAACACGCCCCTCGTTGTGCCGAAAGCCAGAGAATCTGCCCCGAGAGCCAAAGGCCGAGCCTCAGTAAATGCGAACCCTTCAGCCATGAAGCCGTTGGCGTAATTCGTCATGCTCCCCTTGCGCGTGTCAAAGCACGTAAGGGAGTTCTCCGACACGACCCACAAGGCACCTTGACCGTCGGCTGTGATGTTTATGTTCACATCAGAGGCCAACCCGTCGGCCATCGTATAAGCCTGAAACCGCAGCCGCCCTCCTGCGGCCGAGCCTGCAAGCACCTTGTTCACACCGCCGCCATACGTCGCCACATAGACATCGCCGTGACCGTCTGCGGCCATCCCCATCACCTCGTTGTTGCTCAAGCTGTGCGCGTCGTAGGGGTCACGTCGATTGGCAGTGAACACAGCAGAAACGCCTCTTCCGTGTCCGACAAGCCTGCACGAATACAGTCCTCCGCCCGTGCCAATCAGCATCGTCCCTCCACGCCACGGGTGCAGGCATCTGACCTTTACCGCTTCGGCTGGATAACCCGAAAGCCGGTTGTTCTTGTTTATGAAGGAAATGTGGCCGGCTCCGGGCTTTTCAACTATGTTCACGCCGCCTCCATACGTCCCTACCCACATGCGTCCGCTCCCGTCGAAACAGATGCTGTACACCTTGTCGCAGCTCAAGCTGTAAGCGTCGCCACGCCTGTGCACGTATCTGTCTACGGCAAACCCCGTCCCATCAGGACGCAGGCGGAACAAGCCTCCCGGCTTCGTGCCCAGCCAAATGTTGCCTTCGCTGTCTTCAGCCATGCAGTAAACATTATGCCCGAAACGCGCACCGCCCGCCACGAGACGGCCGTCCGCACCCAGGCACATCGGCTTCTCACCGCTCTTTATCACATGCACATACCCGTTCTTGTCGGCTATCCAAACGCGGCTGTGGCTGTCACGCATCATCGCCCTCACCACCTCGTCGCCGCTGCCGCCGCCGAGCCTCACAGGCTTAAGCGGCTTCCTTACCTTCACGACACGGTCCATACCCTTGTTGGACCATACCCAGTAGCCGCCTTGCCTGTCACGGTAGAGGACACGCACCTCCATGCCGGCATACCGCTCCATGCCGGCTATCCATCCGACTTCAGCGGCTGAGGCCTTGTAACGGTGCATGACGGGCGGCTTCGGACCGTCATACACCCTGAACCTGCACGTGTGGCGGTCAAACACATAGTAATACTTGTCAACGGATTTGCACAGGATGTCTCCGCCAGGAGCCTCGTCAATCATGTCAATCCTGTTTGTAAGAAGCGGACTTCCGTCGCCGGGCATGGCCTTGTAAGTAACGAAGTTGTAGCCGTCATAACGGATAAGGCCTTCACGCGAGCTCAACCAGATGTAACCGTAAGAATCCTGCATCACACAAGTGACGATGCTGTGGGACAGTCCGTCGTCATCCCCGAACCTTGTTATTCCGACCCCGTCGCTCGCCTGCGACACGGCACACCACAACAAAGCCAATAATGTGGATAATATATTTTTCATCTTAAGTAGACCAAGATAACACCTAAACCTTGGCAAGCCGCCTGTAGACGCAGCGGATTGCCGCTGCAAAAATAATCAAAATAACAATAATCCGCCATGTACGCCTACAAAAAAACGATTTTGAACTCCAAAAAGACATTTATCCACCACATGCAATGCTGTTTGCCTTAACTTTGCGGATGAAAAACAAACCTAAATAACTTAACAAACAAAACACAAATGAAAAAAATCATTATGACAGTCATCGCCGCGGCGACCACAATTGGAGCAATGGGCGGCGAACCGCTTGAGCTATGGTACGACAAGCCCGCATCCCATTGGAACGAGGCTCTGCCACTGGGCAACGGACGCATGGCGGCAATGGTATTCGGAGACCCTATAAACGAAGTTTACCAGCTAAACGAGGAGACAATATCCAAAGGCTCGCCCTACAAGAACTACAACGCCGACACCCCAAAGTATCTTGACAACATCAGGCAACTGGTGTTCAGTGGCAAAAGCGACGAGGCACAGGCTCTGGCCGAGACGCAAATCCTTGCCGACACAGACAACGGTTTCGGCGCATCTTACCAGCCGGCCGGCAACCTGCGGATAGAATACCAAGGGCATGAGAACTACTCCGCCATGCGCAGGCAGTTGAGCTTGGACAACGCCGTGTCGACAGTGACATATAACGTAGGCGACGTAACCTACAAGGAAGAAGCCTTCACCTCGTTCACCGACCAGCTGCTCATCGTGCGCGTAACGGCCTCCAAGCGTGGAGCGGTAAACCTGCGCGCCAGCCTCTACTACCCCGACGGGGTGAAAGTGGAGCGCGGCGTGAACGGCAACATCCTCACGCTGGAGGGGACTACGGCCAAAGCAGCCAACAACGTGCCGGGGAAACTCAACTTCATCGTAAACGCCAAAGTGAGCAATGAAGGAGGAAACGTCACGGCCAACGACACTTCGCTCGTGGTAAGCAACGCCGACGCAGTGACCTTCCACGTGGCGATTGGCACTAACTTCGTAAACTACAAGGACATCTCGGCCAACCCACAAGAGCGCGTCGACGCATACATGCAAAACGCAACCCGTACATACGAAGAAGCCTTGGCCGGACACATGGAATATTACAAGGAGCAGTTTGACAGGGTAAGCCTCAACCTCGGCGCGAGCGCCAGCCCGACAACGCCTACGGACAAGCGCATAGAGAACTTCGCCAAAGGCGGCGACAACCAGCTGGTTGAGCTGTACTTCCAGTTCGGCCGCTACCTGCTCATATGCTCGTCGCAGCCGGGATGCCAGCCGGCCAACCTGCAAGGCAAGTGGAACGGCAACACCAACCCGGCATGGAAATGCCGCTACACCGTGAACATAAACACCGAAATGAACTACTGGCCGGCAGAGCCCACCAACCTGCCCGAACTTGCCGAACCGCTCATACACATGGTGAAGGACCTCAGCGAGATAGGCGCCGAAACCGCGCGGAACATGTACAACTGCGGCGGATGGGTGCTCCACCACAACACCGACCTGTGGCGCATGACGGGAGCCGTGGACAAGGCGTACAGCGGAGTGTGGCCGATGGCCAACGCATGGCTGTGCCAACACCTGTGGAACAAGTACCTTTACAACGGCGACACTGATTACCTGCAAGAGGTGTATCCGCTTATGAAGGGCGCGGCGCAGTTCTTCCTCGACTTCATGGTGGAAGACCCACGCGACCAATACATGGTGGTCTGCCCGTCGGTTTCACCCGAAAACTCGCCCAAAGCGTACAAGGGGCAGAACATCTTTGCCGGAATAACCATGGACAACCAGCTCGTAAGCGACCTGCTTACCAACACTGCACGTGCCGCAGAGGTGCTTGGCACCGACGCTGACTTCGCCTCGCAGCTGCTCGAGCTGCGCTCGCGCATCCTGCCGCTGCGCATAGGGCAGTACGGACAGCTACAGGAATGGCGCGACGACTGGGACAACATGGACGACCATCACCGCCACGTGTCACACCTCTGGGGACTTTACCCCGGCACATCCATCTCGCCTTACCGCACTCCGGCCGCGTTCCTCGCGGCCATGACGTCGCTGACGGCGCGCGGTGACGAGTCGACAGGATGGAGCATGGGATGGAAAGTGTGCCTCTGGGCTCGCTGCCTTAACGGCTGGCACGCCTACAAGCTGATAAAGGACCAGCTCTCGCTCGTGCCAAGCGACAGGCTCGAAGGGCAGGACGGCGGTACATACGCCAACATGTTCGATGCCCATCCGCCATTCCAAATCGACGGAAACTTCGGATGCACTGCAGGTATTGCCGAAATGCTGATGCAGAGCCACGACGGCTTCATATACCTACTGCCGGCCATACCTGAAGAATGGGCTGACGGCGAAGTAAAAGGCCTCCGCGCAATAGGCGGCTTCGTAATCGAGGACATGGTTTGGAACGGAGGCAAACTAACAAGCGCGCGCCTGCGCTCCACACTCGGCGGCAACCTGCGACTGCGCACTGCGGCCAAGCTGACATCGGCCACACACGAACTGAAGGCGGCCAAGGGCGACAATCCCAACCCCCTGTTCGCGACTTACTCGATGCCTACGACAATCACGACCGGCGACGGATATGCCGACGTGGACGACCAGATGTACGACGAGCTCCTGTCAGAGGCCGGCTTACGGCCTGAAACCAACCTCTACGACATAGAGACCAAGCCTGGCGACGTAGTCGAGATTACCAATGCCGACGTGCCTTCAGGCATAACATCTGTCACCATTGGTTCAACCGGGAAGCAGCCCGTTTACGACTTGTCGGGCAGAAGGGTGGATGAAAACACGCGCGGCGTGCTTGTCAAAAAGGGCAAGGCCTTCATGAACATGAAATGAAACGCCCCGACGACATTGACCGAACAACACCCCGACGGCACAAAATATGCCGCCGGGGTGTTGCCGTATTCACCGCAACAGCGCAACAACACCGCCGCCAACCGGCAACTTCCGCCAGGAAACAAAAAAGCCTTCGGATGCTTGGCATCCGAAGGCTATAAGCCAAAAGAGGTGGAGCTGGAGGGAATCGAACCCTCGTCCAAACAGGGAAACCATACGCTTTCTACACGCTTATTCCGGCCTTCGGTTTTCGTGCCGCCGCAAGACCCGGACCACCAACGGCGACCTTATCCCCTGAAACTTCACCACGCACGTGGGGCCGGGCGTGACTATTCCCGATTTAACCGCACCGCCGGTTCGGAACGCTTCGGGACAACAGCTTCCGGGCGATGTCTCGTCCTGTCACCTTGTGACGGGATTAAGCCAGTAATCTACTATGCTTCGATTAGGCAGCGAGAGCGTACTTGTTTTCGCCAGATAAATTTATGACCGCTGAGATTTAGGAGCAAACAGACCACGCTCCGCGTGCTTACGTACCATTCCAACCCGCTGTCAAATCCAGTCAACCCCGGAAGTGCGTCGGAACAACGCCGTAAATCTTTGCAAAGATAGCGGTTTATGCGGCACTAAACAAACACCGGCGCGATTTTTAGCCATAATTAACATTCAGGAACAGCGCAAACGGCTACAATGCTGATTTACAACCACTTAACGAAGTGCATCTTGCCACATTGCAAAAGGTGGCCTTTCACGCTCCGAAATGCCACCTTTTACAACGCGGAATGCGGCCTTTCGCAACGCAAAAGGCCGCATTCCGCAGAAACGGCCACGCATGAGCAATCCATGCGTGGCCGTAATACGTGTTTAAGATAGCATTTAGTTAAGGATTTCCTTATTCGCTTTTCATCGTCTTTATGTTGCCGTCGGCGTCGATGTCAAGCTCTTTCACCTTCACGCTGCGAAGCCAGGTCTTGCCTTCTGAAGGCACGCAGTCATGGTGGAACAAGTACCATTTGCCCTTGTACTCTACGATTGAGTGGTGCGTTGTCCAGCCCACCACAGGCTCAAGGATTACGCCTTTGTACGTGAACGGGCCGTAAGGATTGTCGCCTACGGCGTAACACAGGAAGTGAGTGTCGCCTGTCGAGTAAGAGAAATAATACTTCCCGTTCATCTTGTGCATCCATGAAGCCTCGAAAAACCTGTGAGGGTCACTTGCCTTCAGCGGTTCCCCGTTGTCGTCAACAACAAGTACGGCGCGCGGTTCTTCGGCAAACTGGAGCATGTCATCGGCCATTTTCACCACACGTCCGGGCAAAGCCGGCTCGTCGCCTTCAGGCAGATGCTCTACGCCGAGCGCCTGGTTGTCCTTGTAACGCTGCAACTGCCCTCCCCAGATGCCGCCGAAATACGTATAGATGGAGCCGTCGTCGTCTTTGAACACGCACGGGTCGATTGAGTAAGAGCCGCGTATCGGGTCGGGCTGCGGCGTGAAAGGTCCTTCGGGACGGTCGGCAACGGCCACTCCGAGATGGAACACGCCGTTCTTGTCCTTGGCGCAAAACACCATGTAATACTTGCCGTCCTTCTCAACAACGTCGTTGTCCCACAGCTGCCGGCTTGCCCAAGGGATGTCCTCTACAGACAGAACCATGCCGTGGTCGGTGACTTCGCCGTTCTCAACATCGTCAAGCGAAAGCACATGATAGTCCTTCATCTGGAAGTGTCCGCCGTCATCATCAAAGGCTTCGCCCGAATCCCAGTCGTGCGAAGGATAAATGTACAGCCTTCCGTTAAACACGTTGGCAGATGGGTCTGCCATGTAATCACTCGGGAAAAGATACCTTGCTTTGTTCATAATAAAAGGTTTTTAGGTTTATTCGATGTGGAAAAACAAGGAGGATGGCGGTCTGGCATCATGCGCCCTGCCGCCGTCCGCCCCATAAACAAGCTGCCGTCATTGTTTGAACAGCTTTATAATCTTGGCAACAACGGGCTTGGCCTTGTTGTCACGGCCGAACAGCAACGGATAGTTAGTCCGCCCTACTACGGGAAAATCATTGAGCCATGAAGTAGCGTCGGTCACACCCCAAAATGTAATGCGCGATATTTGGTGGCGGTGCCTGTAATAAATCTTGAACATATCGATGTACCGCTGCTCGAAAATCCGTTCAGCCTCAGATGTCAGTCCGTTCCTGTACGGGTTGTATTTCTCGTCATACTTGAAGTTCTGGCTTATCTCCGCGCCGCTGAAGTTCTCAGGGTTGGGCAGCATGTTGAGGTCAAGCTCGGTCATCATAACCTTCACGCCGCATGCCGCGAAAGAGTCGATTGAAGCCTCGTATTCCTTCAAATCGGGATAATCGTATCCGTTGTGCGACTGCATTCCGATTGCATCCACACGGCATCCCTTCGCCTTCAAATCCCTGACAATCCTGCAAGTTGTGGCACGTTTGCCGGGCTTCGCCATGGCATAGTCGTTGATATAAAGCTCCGCATCAGGGTCGGCGGCGTGTGCGAACTTGAATGCAAGCTCGATATAGTCAGGCCCTATTATCTTATAATAAGGTGTTTCACGCATTGTGCCGTCGTCGTTCACAGCTTCGTTTACCACGTCCCAGCCTTTAATCCGGCCCTTGTAACGGGTTACTACGGTGGTTATATGGTCACGCATACGCCTTATAAGGACCTGCCGTGAAACTGTATCGCCCTTCTCGTCGGTAAACATCCACTTCGGCGGTTGCGAATGCCATACGAGGCAGTGGCCTATCATCTCAAGGCCATTGTCCTCTGCAAACTTGACGGTACGGTCGGCATCATCCCAGAAATACGTGTCTTCCTCAGGATGGATTCTCTCCCCTTTCATGCAGTTTTCCGCCACAATGGAGTTGAAATTGTCAGTTACCAGCTTGGCCTCGGCGCCATTCCTGCCCCACACAACATCGGAACTAACCGCCGCTCCGACTGTGAAATACTTGCCAAGCACATCCTTCAGTGTGCCAGCCGCAACGGTTTCACACATCGCAAGGCACGCCGCCGCACATGCCGTAACCAACAAAGAACGTTTATTCATGTATATTTCATTTTTTAGAACGTTGTTCTATTTCCATATTAATCTTGTCTATCACCTCGTCACTCAACTCGTATTTCGAGATAATCAACATCGCGAGGACAAGCAACAAAGCAGGTATGACGGCCACAAGCCACAGTATTCCCTGCTCGGCCAGCGGCGACTGCGACACTGTATTGGTTTGGTCGAAGCCTACAAAGCCCAGCACCAATCCTGGCACAACGCCTCCAAGAGCCATCCCGGCCTTGAAGAATATGCCTGTAAGTGCATTTACAATGCCCGAAATGCGCTTTCCATGGGTATACTCTCCGTATGAAATAACTTCGGGTACAAGCGCCCACATATACCCCGTTGCCACTATTACGCCGGTTGACTTTACAAATTGAGCCACATAAACGAGCCACATCTGCGAGCGCAAAGCTGGTATGACGGATATAACATACAGCAAAGCCATTCCTATGATAGCCACAGAAAGGAAGATGTAGAACATTCCACGTTTGCCCACCTTACGCTTTATGGCGGGCACCATAGGCATGAATATGAATGCCGGGATAGAGCCTAACGCCATGAAGTTAGCCACCTGTCCGGCATCGGCATGAACGTTGTAAATCATGTAATACGAACCTGCGGCGTTGCCTACGGATGTCATCGCGAAGGCCGTGATGAAGAAAAAGGCAAGTATTCTGAGAGGCCGGTTGCGGCTGAACTCCACCCAAAGGTCACTAACCTTTACGTTGGCGGCCTCCGACTTGTCCATCACCACACGTTCCTTTGTCTGTGAAAAACAGAAGACAAGCAGCGCAAGGCCCATCAAAGCGTAAATAACCATCGTGGTGAACCACGCATCGCCGGAGTCCTTTGAATTCATCTTGCCGTCCGGCGACAGTGCGGCGACAATCATGGGGATGCCGTAAGCTACGGCAAGTCCGCCTGCATTGGCCATAAACATACGTACAGACGTTAGCACGGTGATTTCATTTGTGTCACGCGTCAATGACGCATTCAACGCTCCATAAGGCACGTTTATCAATGTGTACAGCATCGACATGCCCACATAAGTAATGTATGCGTAGGCCAGCGAACCTGAAAATCCGTTCCAGAAGCACAATATCGCGAAGCCGCACAACGGTATTCCGGCGAGCACGAGGTACGACCTGTACTTGCCGAGCCTCGGATTATGCTTGTCGACAAACGTCCCGACAACGGGGTCCCAAAGGACATCCACGATGCGTACAAGCAGGAACATGAAAGCCGCCGACGTCGGATTGAGGCCGAAGACATTTGTGTAGAACAACAACAGGTACATGGATATGGTCTGATAAATCAGATTCTGAGCCAAGTCTCCCGACCCAAAACCTATCCTCTGTATCCATGACAGCTTGTAAAACCCTTTCGCCTCATGGCTTCCGGGCTGTGTTTTCATTTCATTTTGCATATCTTATTAAAGTATAAAAACATTTTCCATGTACTTGCATAGCAATCTAAGGCTACGCTGCAAAAGTACTCCTTTTTCCACATAAAGCACCATGGTTTTTGTAACTATTACGTTTCAATTTGTCTCATTACGTTTTATTTCATGCAAATCACTCGTTAAAATCATTCACATATGTTTATTTTTGCAAGAAAATCAACCATCATGAAACACATTGGCACTATCATTTTCACATTGCTTTTACTGCTTTTGCCGGCATCACTGAACGCCGCCGGGCAGTTCGTAAGCTTCAAATCGGGCGACTTGAAACTGAACAACAACGGAAAAGTTCACATCCATGTTGACGCCAACGACTGCAAAGGCGTAGCCATTGCGGCTGCCAACCTCGCCACAGACATCAACAAAGTATGCGGAGCCGAAACGGCAACGACCGACAAGGCCGACGCTGAAATCATTGCAGGCACGGTAGGACATTCTGCCGAAATAGACAAGATGGTGAAGTCGGGCGCAATCGACGGTAGCGCGCTCAAGGGCAAACGCGAGAAATACATAATAACCACCGTAGGCGGCAAGGTTGTCATTGCCGGCAGCGACAGGCGTGGAACGATATACGGAATATACGAGCTGTCGCGCCAAATCGGCGTTTCTCCGTGGTACTACTGGGCAGACACGCCCGTTGAAAGGCACGAAAGCATATATATAAATAAAGGTGTCTACACTGACGGGGAACCAGCCGTGCGCTACCGCGGCATATTCCTTAACGACGAAGCGCCATGCCTTACGACATGGGTTAAAAACACTTTCGGCACCGATTACGGCGGCCACGACTTCTACGCAAAGGTGTTCGAGCTGATACTCCGCCTCAAGGGCAACTTCCTGTGGCCTGCCATGTGGGGCTGGGCGTTCTACGCCGACGATCCCCTGAACAGCAGGACTGCCGACGAGATGGGGGTTATCATAGGCACATCGCACCACGAGCCGATGGCACGCAACCACCAGGAGTGGGCACGCAACCGCGACAAGTACGGCGCATGGGACTATGCCACTAACCAGGAAACCGTTGACCGCTTCTTCCGCGAGGGCGTGGAGCGCGCCAAAAACACTGAAGACATCATCACTATCGGCATGCGCGGCGACGGCGACGCGCCAATGGGAGGCGAGGAAGGCAAAGACCACGAGTTCGTGCCGCAATACCAACGCATGATGAAGCTGATGCAGAAAATCATAGACAACCAGCGTAAAATCATCAGCGACGTGACCGGCCGCCCGGCCAAGGAGCGTCCGCAGGTGTGGGCATTATATAAAGAGGTGCTCGGATATTACGACAACGGCCTGAAAGTGCCCGACGACGTGACACTGCTTTTGTGCGACGACAACTGGGGAAACGTCAGGCGCGTGCCCACGGCCAAGGAGCGCAAGCGCAAAGGCGGATGGGGACTTTACTACCACGTTGACTACGTAGGCGGCCCGAGAAACTCGAAATGGCTGTGCAACACGCCGCCGCAGAACATGTGCGAGCAACTTACGCTGGCCTACGACTACGGCATAGACCGCCTGTGGATACTCAACGTAGGCGACCTCAAGCCTATGGAATACGCCATTTCGCTGTTCATGGACATGGCTTGGGAACCAAAGAAACACCAAGCGCAATCAGTCACGGAGCACACGGCGGACTTCTGCCGCCAGCAGTTCGGCGACGCACAGGCCGAAGAAGCGGCGCGCATACTCAACCTTTACCTTAAATACAACGGGCGCGTTACCGCCGAACTGCTTGACAAAAACACGTACAACCTTGAAACAGGCGAATGGCGGCAGGTGGCCGACGAGTACATGCGGCTCGAAGCGGAAGCCCTGAGCCAGTTCATAACCCTGCCCGAAGAATACAGGGACACTTACCGCGAGCTCATCCTGTTCCCCGTACAGGCCATGTCGAACCTGTACCAGATGTACTACGCACAGGCCATGAACAACAGGCTGTACCAGCTCGGCGACCCGGCGGCCAACCTCTGGGCCGACCGCGTGGCGGAGGCTTTCAGGCGCGACTCCATGCTCTGCGCACAGTACAACCACGACATAGCCGGCGGCAAATGGAACGGAATGATGATACAAAAACACATAGGCTACACCGACTGGCACGACAACTTCGAACGCGACATGATGCCCGAAGTGCACCGTATCGACGGCAACGCGCACGGCGGATTCACCCACAAGGCTGCCGGAGGCTACGTGGCCATGGAGGCGGAGCACTATTTCAGCAAGGCCGACGGCGGCGAGGCGGCATGGACGGTGATACCGTACATGGGACGCACGTTGAGCGGCATATCGCTGCAACCTTATACGAAGCCCGTTGACGGCGCGTCGCTGACCTACCGCTTCACCACGCCTGAAAAGACAGGAGGCGACACAAAAGAGGTGAAAGTACACATCATCGTGAAGTCAACGCTCGACTTCCTCAACAAGGGCGGCCTTACATACAGCGTGGCTCTGGACGGAGGCGGGCCGCAGACGGTGAACTTCAACAAGAACCTCAACGAAGAGGGGGACAACACCTACACCGTATACTACCCCACGGTGGCGCGCCGCGTGGTCGAAAGTGTTGTCACATTGCCCCTTGGCACCGGGCACGACGGCACCCACGAGCTTGTCATCACGCCCAACGACCCTGGCATAGTGTTCGAGAAGATTGTAGTCGACATGGGCGGCTACAAGCCTTCATACCTCTTCATGGACGCATCCGTGAAAGAAAGGACGAAACCCTGAATATCAACTTTTTAACGACAAACGCTTGCCGTTTTACCGCCAAATTACTAACTTCGCACTTGCAAGCCGGCCGCCGGCCGAACGCAAGCGCCAAGCAAGACGGCAACGGCAAGCTGGCAAAAGGCGGCATCCCGTGCTGCAAAAGGCGGCCTTTCACAGCGTAAAAGGCCACCTTTTGCAAGCCGAAAGACCACATATTAAACCGTAAGCACACACGGCACGGATGGTTACAAACACACGGAAAGACACCATTCGTCGCAACGGATTAAAACAATATTCATGCGAAATGTTACAATTTACCCCCGAAAGGCTGTTCGGACTAAAAGCGTAATAACAACCATAGCAGCCTGCCTCATAGCCGCGGTCACCGCTGTGGCCGACAGCGGCCACCTTTACACCGCAGACGAGCTTACCAGCAGCCTCATCAGCTGCATCAGCCAGGACAAGTACGGCTACATCTGGGTAGGAACGGAAAACGGCCTCAACAAGTTTGACGGCTACCGCTTCACAAACTACATGAAGGACAACCTCGACGAAAGGGACTCCACATCGCTGGCAAGCAACGACATAACCAAAATCCTGTCCGACAGGCAAGGCCGCCTGTGGATAGGCTGCGAGCTGGGACTGATGACATACGACGCCGAGAACGACAACTTCAGGCGCTACCGCTTCCCGGCAGGACAGAAACCGAGGGTGCAGGACATACTGCAGGCACGCAACGGCGACATCATAATAGGCACGGCAGGCTACGGACTGTTCAAAATCAAGTCAGGAACCGACATGATAACGCCCGACGAGCGCCTTGGCTGGAACAGCAAATACAAGTTCTCCAGCAAGCTGTTCATCGACAGGCGCGGCGACATATGGCTGTCAAACCACCTGCAACTCATAGCAAAGGCAAGCCACGACGACAATGACGGAAGAATAAAGGAATACAAGTCGCCGTGCGGCTCGGCCGTCAGCTTCATAGACACCGGCGACAAGGGATTTATCATTGTCTGCCTGTACGGCATAATGAAGTACGACTACGCCACAGGCAAACTTACCGTTGCCGACTACGACATGAGCCTGCTCAACCGCAACGTGTCCATCAGGAAGGCCATAGCCGACCAAGACGGGAACATTTACATCGGCACGTCGGGCAAAGGGCTGATGATAATCCCTCACGGCAGCAAGAAGCTGCAGAAGGTTGAAACGAAAGACAAGACTTTCGACTTGTCCACTTCCAACATCAACGACATATTCGAAGACAAGGACAAGAACATCTGGATAAGCTGCTACAAGCGCGGCATATACATGCTGAACTACGAGAAAGACGCCTTCAACCAGTGGGACTTCACCTCGCAGAGATACTTCCTCGGCAGCGGACTGTCGTCAATCTCGGCTGGCGACAACGGCGACATACTCGCCATTGTGCAGAAAGCCGGCGTGTACATCTTCGACAAGCACGGACGCATCACGGCCCATCCCGACTCGCCCTACGGCGCAAGCACCATCTACAAGGACAAGCGCGGGGACTTCTGGCTTTGTACGGAGAACGCCATATACTCGTACAATCCGTACAAAGGCACGTACGAGCTGAAGAACGAATACGGCGGCTACGACATCGTATGCATGACCGACGACGGCAAAGGCCGCCTGTACCTCTGCGACTACGGCAAGGGGCTGTGCGTCTACGACACTCGCACAGGCCGCCAGACAACTTTCAGCATGACCGACCGCAGGCGTCTCGGCACCATCTGCAACAACTGGATAAAAGCCATGTTCATAGACAGCCGCGGCCTGCTTTGGATAGGAACATCCAACGGGGTGTCATGCATGGACACGCGCGACTTCAACTTCAACGTGCTTTGGAAGGACGAGATACTGCCCGGATTGCAGAGCCTCTCGTTCTGCGAGATGCCCGGAGGCAACGTGTTAATAGGCACAAACAACGGCCTGTACGTGTACGTGAGGAAGACAGGAAAGATAGAACTCTTCCCCGGTTCTGAGAAGCTGCGCGACAGGTCGGTGTACGGCATCGTAACAGACAAGGCCGGAGACATCTGGCTAAGCACATCCCGCGGCATCCTGATGTACGACAAGGGCAAGCAGAGCTTCATCAGCCACGTCAGCGGCAACGGCCTTTCAAACCATGAATACGTGCTCGGAGCCGCAGTCAAGTCTGCCAACGACCGCATAGCATTCGGCGCGAACGACGGCGTAACGGTGTTCTACCCCGAAGAAGTGAAGAACAGCACCATCGAAATGGACAGCGTGTATCTCACCAACTTCATAATAAACGGCAAGCCGACGTTCTGCTTCAAAAACAACTTTGAGGTACCGTACAACAGCAACATGATGCAGCTGGAATTCTCACTGCTCAACTACAAGCACACAAACGAGATAAAGTTCCAATATAAAATCAACGACAGCAAGGAATGGCAGACCGTAAGGGACGGCTCCAACTCAATCCAGTTCAACGAGCTCAAGCCCGGAAAATACGAGATTTACGTCAGGGCCGAGTGTAACGGCAAATACTCGAAGGAGACCAAGAAGATTACCATCACGGTGAGAAACCCATGGTATTCGTCAACCACGGCATGGCTCTTCTACATCGCCGCGCTGATAAGCATCGTAGCATACATCATGTGGCAGTATGAGAAAAACAAGCGCGAAGAACTTGAAGAAGCCAAGATGCGCATACTAATCAACGCCACACACGACATACGCTCGCCGCTCACGCTCATCATCGGGCCCCTGAACAAGCTGAAACAGAGAATTACCGACAAGGAAAGCCGCGCCGACATTGAAACCATAGACCACAATGCGCAAAGGCTGTTGCTGCTCGTCAACCAGATACTCGACGAAAGGCGCATCGACAAAAAACAGATGCACCTGCACTGCCAGCATACCGACGTGACGGCTCTCGTGAAGGGCATTACGGCCATGTTCCAAAGCAACGCACGGCAACACGGCATAAGCCTGACAGTAAATAGCGAAGGGGAAGTGTATGCCTGGATTGACCGCACAAACTTCGAGAAGGTAATCCAGAACCTGCTGTCAAACTCCTTCAAGTTCACTTCAGACGGAGGCGAAATCAGCATAACGCTGAAAAACGACGGCGAAAACATAAAAATAGAAGTCGCAGACACAGGCATCGGCTTCAACGGAGAGAACACCGAAAAACTGTTCGACCGCTTCTACCAGGGCAAGAACACCACAGGCACATCTTCAGCCGGCACAGGCATCGGGCTGAACCTATGCCGCACGCTCGTACAGATGCACGGAGGCACAATCAAAGCGTCCAACCGAACCGACGGGAAACACGGCGCACTGATGACGATAACACTGCCAACGGGCAACAAGCACCTGAAACCTGAAGAAATAATAGACGACCAACAGGCGGTGCAGAAGCCGCAGGCCGACACGCAAAAACATCACGCAAGCAAGAGCTACAGGATACTTGTTGTGGATGATGACCCTGAGATTTTGAAGTACATTTGCGACGAACTTGGCGAATGGTACAGGTTCAACGGAGTGCCGAACGGCAAGGAAGCATTGCAGGCCTTGCTGTCAAACAAGTACGACCTGGTAATCTCCGACATCATGATGCCGGTCATGGATGGCATCGCCTTGTTGAAAAACATAAGGGCAAACAGCCTCATATCCGACATTCCGGTGATACTGCTCACATCCAAGACCGATGCCGCCGACAGGCTTGAAAGCTTCAAGAAAGGCGCCGACGCATATCTTCCCAAGCCGTTCGACATGGTAGAATTGCGCATCATGATTGACCACCTGGTGGGCCGCGTGCGCCATCTGAGAGGCAAATTCTCAGGAGCGCAGAACCAGGAAGGCAAGGTGGAGCAAATAAAAGTGAAGGGGAACAACGACGCACTGATGGAGCGCATAATGAAATCTGTCAACAAGAACCTGTCCAACCCCGACTTCAACGTTGAGGAACTGACCAAAGACGTTGGCATAAGCCGTGCCCAACTGCACCGCAAGATGAAGGAAATTACGGGCATATCGGCAGGCGAATTCATACGCAACCTACGTTTGGAACAGGCCGCAAGGCTGATTTGCGAGGGCAAAATCAACATAACCCAAGTGGCGTACAACGTCGGTTTCAACAACCAGACACACTTTTCCACCATATTTAAAAAGCACTTCGGCATGTCCCCCACTGAATATGCGGAGAAGAAAACGGACGCAGCCGGGCCTGAAAGGAAAGAAGCAGAGGCTGACAACGACAACGACGACAAGCTAACAAACAAATGACATAACCATGATACGAAACAAAGTCATAACAGTAATGGCGGCAGCCACGTTCTACCTTGCCTCAAACGCCGACGACGGTTCACGTCTTTGGCTCGGCATTCCGCAAGGAACGCATGTTGAGAGGATAAAGACCAACGACAATTCTGCAGTGGCACGGAATGCCGTCAACGAGCTTACAGCTTGCTGGCACGGAAGCGATGTGACACTGAAGAAGGACGGAAAGATGCCGGACAACGACGGGTTTGCCATTGAAAAAAGCGGGAACGACGGCGGGATTGTAATCAAGGCGCGCCGCAGCGCCGGCCTGCTGTACGGCGCATACGAACTTTTGAGAATGCAGCAGACAAGCGGCGTGATTGCGGAAGAGCGCAGCGAGCCTGACTTCGAGTACCGCATACTCAACCATTGGGACAACCCTGACGGCAGCGTTGAGCGCGGATATGCCGGAAAAAGCATATGGAAGTGGGACGAAATAAACGGCGACAAGGGCACGATGAGCATCGACCTGAAAGAACGCCTCACCACATACGCCCGGGCAAACGCCTCCATCGGCATCAACGGCAGCGTACTGAACAACGTCAACGCATCGCCAAGCATCCTCACGATGGAATATATAAAGAAGGTGAAGGTCATCGCCGAACTGCTGCGACCTTACGGAATAAAGACCTACCTGTCTGTAAACTTCGCCTCGCCGATGGTGCTCGACGGCCTGAAAACAGCCGACCCTCTCGACGACGGGGTAAAAGCATGGTGGAAGAAGAAGGCAAGAGATTTACAAGGAAATCCCCGACTTCGGCGGATTTCTCGTGAAAGCCAACTCGGAGGGCCAACCCGGGCCCCGGCGACTACAACCGCACGCACGCCGACGGAGCCAACATGCTGGCCGAAGCACTTGCACCGCACAAGGGGATAGTGATGTGGCGCAGCTTCGTCTACGGCAACCACGATGGCGAGGACCGCGTAAAGCAGGCCGTGACAGAGTTCGACGGCCTTGACGGCAAGTTCGCAAAGAATGTCATACTACAGTCGAAGAACGGCCCGCTCGACTTCCAACCGCGCGAGCCTTACGCCCCGATATTCGACCAGATGAAGCAAACGCCCATGTGGGCAGAGCTGCAAATCACGCAGGAATACCTCGGGCAGAGCCGCCACCTGGTGTATCTCGCACCGATGTGGAAGGAGTTTTTCAAGTTTGTCAGTCCCGAACAGCTGCGCGGTATAGCCGGAGTCGCCAACACTGGCGACGACACCAACTGGTGCGGCCATCCTTTCTCGCAGGCTAACTGGTACGCGTTCGGCCGACTGGCATGGAACACCGAACTGTCGTCTGACAGCATAGCACGCGAATGGTTGGTGCAGACATTCACCCGCGACACGGCATTCGTCAACCCTATGGCCGAAGTAATGGAAGCCAGCCGCGAAGCCTGCGTCGACTACATGATGCCCCTCGGCCTGCACCACATATTCAAGGCAGACCACCATTACGGCCCGGAACCGCAAGGTTTTTACCCGAAATACCCGATTGAGTGGTGCCCGGTGTACTACCACAAGGCCGACTCCGCCGGCATAGGCTTCGACCGGACAAGCTCCGGGACCAACGCCGTAGCCCAATACCGCCACCCTTACGACAGCATATACAACAGTCTTGAAAGCTGCCCGGAGGAATACCTGCTGTGGTTCCACCACGTAAGCTGGGATTACAGGATGAAGAACGGCAACACACTGTGGCAGAACCTCTGCGCACACTACGACCGGGGCGTAAGCGAGACCGAGCGGTTTGCTGCCGTATGGCAGTCCATGCAGCCGTATGTCGACAAAGAGCGGTTCGCCCACGTAAGCCGTCTGATGAAGGAACAGGTGGACAACGCGAAGGAATGGCGCAACATCTGCCTCGGTTATTTCAGCTCATTCACAGGACAAACCATATACTAAAGCCATGCCAAAGAACATCTTGAAAACCATTGTTGCCGTCCTCATGCTATGCCCTGCGGCGACAGCCACGGCACAGGCCGTGCTTGAAAAAAGCGCCAACGGCGCCCACATCAACGTCAACGGACAGCCGATGCTCATACTCGGCGGCGAACTAAGCAACTCCGCCGCGACATGTTTCGAGGACATAGACCGCGTTATGCCCGAGATGAAAAGCCTCGGGCTGAACACCGTCCTCGTGCCCGCCCAGTGGGACTTGATAGAGCCGCGCGAGGGCGAATACGACCTTTCGCTCATAGGACGCACCATCGACAAGGCACGCGAAAACCAGCTGAAAGTGGTCTTCCTGTGGTTCGGCGCATGGAAAAACTCCATGAGCTGCTACGCCCCGATGTGGTTCAAGGAGGACACCAAGCGCTTTCCGCGCGCCATGACCGCCACGGGCAAGCCGATGGAAATAGCCAGCGCGTTCTCGAAGAACGTGCTCGAGGCCGACCGCCGCGCCTTCACCAAGCTGATGGAATACATCGCAGATAAGGACAAGGGGCAGTCAACCGTCATCATGGTGCAGGTTGAAAACGAGATAGGCATGCTTGAGAACGCACGCGACTATTCGCCGGAAGCCACACGGCTGTACAACGCCGACGTGCCGCAAGACCTGCTTTCATACCTTGAAAGCAACGCCAAGACCCTGCATCCATACACGCTGAAGAAGCTCACCGGCAGCAAAACATACTCCGCCGGCAGCCGCAAGGCCCTTGCCCAGAAGCTCAAGCGCGGCGGCACATGGGCCGGAATGTTCGGCGACGACATATATACCGAGGAAATGTTCATGGCCTACCACTACGCCAAATACGTGGAGCAGCTTGCACAGAAGGCACAGGCCATACACGGCATTCCGCTTTACGTCAACGCCGCCCTCAACAGCCGGGGGCGCAAACCGGGCGAATATCCGTCGGCAGGGCCGCTCGCCCACCTCATTGACATGTGGCGTTGCGCCGCTCCGGGCATATCGATGCTGTCGCCAGACATCTACGACACCGGCTTCAAAAGCTGGGCTTCACAGTACGACCTGCCCGGAAATCCGCTCTTCATACCCGAGTCCCGCTGTTGCGAAAACAGCGGAGTGCGCGCCATGTACACCTTCGGCGAGCACCATGCGGTAGGCTTCTGCCCCTTCGCCATCGACGTCGCGTCACCGAAAGACAAGGCTTCGGTCAAGGGAAGCTACGCCGTGCTCAACCAGCTTGCACCGCTGCTGATTGGGGAGCAGACGAGCGACAAGCAGACGGGCAACGAGGCAAAATCCCTTGCCAACTCGTCAACTCGTGCCTTGTCTGCTAAAAAAACATGGGGGCTGCTACTCGACAAGGCCGACAACGGACGCACAATAACCGACGACGGCCTTGTGATGACCTGCAACCACTACTTCACACTGCCGTGGGACGCCCGGGCAAAGGCCGAGACATGGCCCGAAGGCGGAGGCATCATCATCAAGTTGGGCAAGAACGACTACATTGTGGCCGGCAACGGCATAGTGGTGAAATTCCAGACTGAAACGGAAAAGGCGCAGGAAGAAAACCGCGCACTCGGTGAAGACGGCTTCGCACTGTCCGGGCAAGCCACCGCCAAGAAAGCCGAAGGCGGCAAGAAGTTCTCCGGGAAGCGCATCGGCATAGGCACAGTCGATGAAGTGTCGATTGACGGGAACGGCACAATGAGCTACCTGCGCCGCCTCAACGGCGACCAGACCCACCAAGGCCGCCACGTCAGCATATCGTCGGGCGACAACAAGATACTGCACGTCCGCCTGTACGAATATTGACAACGTGCAACAGCCCCGCAACCAACGCTGTTGCAAAAGGCCGTAAACCGCACGCCAAAAGACCATCTTTTACACCTTAAAAGGCCGCCTTTTACACGCTAAAAGGCGGCCTTTCGCATTGCCTCACGCAACATCCTGACTTCCAAGAAGTTACGGCACGGCATGAAAAAATACGCCCGCAAGATGTGTGAAATACGGGAAAATGCTGTAATTTTGCACGCGGAAAAGAATTTAGGTTATGAGGTCTTACGGTTATGAGGTTTTACGGTTTTAGGGTTATGAGGTCATAAGGTTGTGAGGTCATACGGTTATGCGGCAGTATGGCTATACGGTTCTTGGGCGTTGCAGCAGTACAAGTCAGCCAATGCGTTGTACACATGCAATCATATACCCCTAAAACCTTATCACCACACAACCGTAGAACCCCATAACCGTATGACCTCACAACCTTATAACCGCACAACCCTACAACCCAATAACCGTATAACCGCAAAGCCCCATAACCGCATAACCGCAAACAAGAGTGCTTGTCTAACCTCTTTAAAAACAAGGAAATGGAACAACGTAAACAACAAGTCAGCGTGCTGTTCATGCTTTTCAGCACGCTGTTCTGCGTCTGCCTGATTACGGCAAACGTACTTGAAACAAAGCAAATCTCATTCGGAGCGGTCAACATCACGGGCGGACTGCTCGTCTTCCCCGTGTCATACATCATCAACGACTGCGTGTGCGAGGTGTGGGGTTTCCGCAAGGCACGCCTGCTAATATGGCTGGGCTTCGCCATGAACCTGATGTTCGTGGCCTTTGGCGCGCTTGCCGACGCCATCCCCGGAGCGCCCTACTGGCACAACGACGAGGGCTTCCACGCCGTGTTCGGCCTCGCCCCGCGCATCGCCGCCGCCTCGTTCGTGGCCTTCCTCGCAGGCTCGTTCATCAACGCCTACGTGATGAGCCGCATGAAGATATCGTCACACGGCCGCCACTTCTCCGTGCGCGCCGTGGTGAGCACCGTCTTCGGCGAGACTGCCGACTCGCTCATATTCTTCCCCCTGGCGCTCTCCGGCGTGGTACCGGCCGGCGAGATGCTGCCGCTCATAGTGTCGCAGGTGGTGCTCAAGACGCTGTATGAAATCATAATACTGCCGCTCACCGTGCGCATCGTACGCAAGACGAAGCGGCACGAGGGCGAGGACGTATATGACGAAGGAATAAGTTACAACATCTGGAAAGTATTTAAACTGTCATGACAAACAACGACACACGTAAGGACGAAGGGCTGAAAAGCCTCGGCCGCAACACCGAATACCGCACGGACTACGCCCCGGAGGTGCTTGAAACCTTCGTGAACAAGCATCAGGAGAACGACTACTGGGTGCGCTTCAACTGCCCCGAGTTCACGTCGCTGTGCCCCATCACCGGCCAGCCCGACTTCGCCGAAATACGCATAAGCTACATCCCCGACGTGAAGATGGTCGAGAGCAAGAGCCTGAAGCTATACCTCTTCAGCTTCCGCAACCACGGCGACTTCCACGAAGACTGCGTGAACATCATCATGAAGGACCTCATCCGCCTTATGGATCCCAAATATATAGAGGTGACGGGGCTGTTCACGCCGCGCGGAGGAATAAGCATCTACCCCTACGCCAACTACGGGCGGCCCGGCACTAAATACGAACGGTTGGCCGAACAACGCTTCGCCAGCCACGACACGGGGCGCTGACAGCCGTCAGCCTGCCGTCGCCCACGCTACCGTCGGTTGACGTCGTGATAGTCCATCGTGTTGGCCAACGAGTCGCATTGTCCCGGGTCAAGCCCCCGGAAGGGGTTGCGCCCGTTCCGATGCGCGCAGATGCGCATCAGCGTGTCGCGCTTCTCGGCCAGCAGGCGGCTGTAAAGCGTGGCCAGGCCGCGCCCATCCGGCGTCGAAATAGCGAACGCTCCGCTCTCTATGCGGCAGTTCACGCGCGGCGCGGTCACCACCGTGTCGTCGATTACAAGACCTATCCTGCAGCCTATGGCCTGCTCCGTCGCGTCAGCCCAGGCCTTCTGCTTATGCCTGCATGTCTGCCCGGCAATCATGGGGTAGCCGAAAACGTTGGTATCAAGCCGCAGGTACATAAACTCCTTCACCGCCAATACGGGGCGCGGAGCTATGCTGTCGGCCCTGCCGGGCGTTATGTGATACCAGCCGTTCTCGCGGTGAATGCCCGTCCGCACGCCGCCACCCGCAACGCCCGAAGCCGCCACGGCGGCAATCAGCAGCGTCATTGCAACCAATCTCATTGCTTTCATTTCGTCATAGTTTCATACCGAAAGCAAATTTACTGATTTCCCTCTTATACCGCAAATAAAACCGCTTAAATCAACGGTCGCCGTGGGGCATGTTCCGATTGACGGCCTTTCGCGTTGTAAAAGACCATCTTTTACACGCTGAAAGGCCATGTTTTACAAGACAAAAGGCCACCTTTTGCAACATGTTTTGTATCTTATTGGTTATCAACAAGTTACATAATCGTTCTCCAACAACAGCAAAATGCTCAGCCAAAGTTGCCGGACGTGAAGTGGAAACGTTGTTTTTAACATGTTGAAACATTGTTAACTCCAAGCCGTCCGCAGGCAAAATGTTGCTTGTCTTACCATAATTTTATAAATTTGCAGCCGGTTTCTACAATCAGTCTTGTAGCCCGACGCATCTTGGAAGTCCATGCACGAGCCTTGCATCACTTGTTTGCAACACCGGGCGGCTTCTGCTTTCTCAGTCTTTCCAAGCCACCCTGAAATACAGTTTGCCCGTAGAGGACAGGCTAATTCAACATTATATCATCTTAAACAACAAGCGTATGAAACTGATGTTTTCGGTATTTACCGCTATTCTGTGTGCCCTGCCGTTGCCTGTGTTGGCGCAACGGGCACGTATGTCAAGCCCTGACGGAGGCATGGACGCATATCCAAAGGTCAGAAAAGAAGTGTATGACACGGCCAAGATAGCCGTGTATTATGACCTGAAATACTTGAAAGACAGCACCAAGACCGGCGAATACACCAAGGCGAAAACCGTATTGCAACTGTCTGACAAGTACGCAAAATACGGCGATTACCACCAGCTTGTGCTCGACTCATTGGACATATATTTCAATGAAAGCAGGAAGAACAAGCGCAACCAACAGGCCATTGCCCTATGGTATGGAGCCATTGAAAAGATAAAATACTTCAACGTAAGCGTTACCGACCTGTCAACATATAAGACGAAAGTCCAGACCTATGACGATATTTATAACTTTGAATATACTTTTGAACCGCGCATCGACTGGAGTTTAGTGCCTGGCGATACCGTGATAGGCGGCATAAGGTGCAAGAAAGCGACATGCCGCTATGCCGGAAGGGACTACACCGCGTGGTACGCTGACAGCATACCGCTGCCCTACGGGCCGTACATCTTCAACGGACTGCCCGGCCTTGTAATCGACATACGCGACAAAAAGGACAACTGGGTGTTCACATACGCCGGTATGGAAAACGCCCATTCGTTCCGCGACATGTATCTTTATAAAAAGGATTTTTGGGGAAAATTGAGAAAGGTAAGCCGTGAAGAAGCACTTACTTCAAGCCGTAACGACATAGAAAACTTTGACAATCTTTTTATTGAAACGGCAAAAGTCAAGGTCTACAGGAATGGCAAATGGTTTACGCCTGAAGCCAACAACCCCCGCCGTCCGAGCAACATGCTTGAGCTGGAATGGTAAAACGCCTTATTATATTATTGCTTTCCGCCCTGCTTCCGTGCGCATACGCCATGGCGCAAGGCGGTAAAACGATGTTCACCGGAACTGTAACAAACGGCGAAGGGAAGGCCGTGGGCAACGTCACGTGCAAGCTGCTCGACGGCAAGGACTCGCTGCTGGCTTACGCGCTGACAAAGAGTGACGGCACGTACAGGCTGGAGTACGTGCCCGAAGGGCGGCAGATAGAGTTCGCATTCCTCGGTTACGAGACGCTGCGCACGCCCCTGCAAGAGGGCAGGACGCGGTATGACGCACGGCTGGAACGCACCGCCGTGGAGCTTGAAAACGTCACTGTGACCGCCGACCCGATAACGCAGCGCAAGGATACGCTGCTCTATAACGTGGACGCTTTCCGCCAGGAGCAAGACCGCAGCATAGAAGACGTGCTGAAGCGGATGCCCGGCATAGAGGTGAGCGATGACGGACAGATAAGCTATCAGGGCAAAGCCATAAACAAGGTGAACATCGAGGGGCTTGACCTTATGGGCGGACAATACAACCAAGCCACGCAAAACATGCCGGCGGAGGCCGTGGCCCAGGTGCAGATTATGGAGCGCAACCAGCCCATAAAGGTCCTCGAAGGCCGCGTGAACAACGACCGTGCCACGCTCAACCTGAAGCTGAAGAAGGGCTACAAGGCGCGCCCCTTCGGCGAAGTGGAGGGCGGAATAGGCGGCAGTCCCACGGCATGGGACAACCACCTGACGGCCATCAACATAAACAAGAAGAACCAACTGCTGCTCACGGGGCGGATGAACAACAGCGGAATGAGCCTTGAAAGCCTTACGCGCAGCATGGACAACTACACAGGGATGTACGCCATGGAGCCGCTGCCACAGCCGTTCCTCTATTCGCCTACGGCGCAGACACCGCCCGTGTCGCGGCTGTATTACCTTAGGAACAAGTCATATTACGCCGGACTGAACTACCTGCACGCCTTCACGCCGGAACAAACGCTGCGCCTGAACGTGCTCTACTACCGCGACCACAGCCTTGACCGCGACAGCACTTTCAACCGATACACAACGGGAGAGGACACCGTAGCCATATTCGAGAACAACGACATACACGACAAACAGGAACTTCTGAAGGGGGCATTGCGCTATGAGCTGAACTCCAAAAGGCTGTACCTCACGGAAGAAGTGCAGGCCATGCTCGGCATAGGCAACGCCCTGAACCGGGGCGGAAGCAACCTCGGCGCATTGCAGGAGGGCGTAAGGCGCAGGCAGTATGACGTGCAGAACGTGCTCGAAGCCACCGTAAACACCAACACGCTGCTATTCGACGTGTCGTCAATCGTCCGCTTTTACGGTTCGAGGGAGCGGCTCGGCGTGACCTTCGACGACGGCAACGGCGGCGCGGATTACGCCGTAAGGCTGCGCAACCTGTTCACGCGCAACCGCATAGGCACCAACTTCGGCCTCTTGGGAGGCAGCCTGAGCCTTGGCTATATCATGGAATACAAACGCAATTCGGCCAGCGGCGGCGGTGCGGAAGGCAAGTGGCTGAGCAGCTATTGGCTGCATACCTTGGAGCCGCAATACGAACTCACCCTGCCCGACGGCACGCTGACGCTTACCCTTCCGCTTGAATACATCTCATATTCCAGCCCCCGGCGCGGCGTAAAAACACGCAAAGTGATGTTCTCGCCGATGCTTGACATCGACTACAGGCTCGGCACAATGGCGACAATCGACCTGAACATAGGCATAAACCGCAACGCCGACACGCGGACAACACCCTTCGGCGACGCCATAGCCAACAACTACCGAACCGTAACCTTGGGCACTGACAGCATGTCGTTCAGCCGCACCGCCATGGCCGGAGCGCGCCTGTCGTGGCTCAACACGGCCACTATGCTGTCGTGGAACGTGTACGTAGGCTGGCAGCAGGAGAAGGCCGACCGCCATTACAGCTACCTTTACGCAGGCGACATGACCGTGATTATGCCCGTATGGCGTGACAACAGGCGCACGTCATGGAGCGCGGCGGCCAATGTGAAAAAGGTGTTCCGCAGCACAAGGCTCACCCTGAGGGGCACTTGCAGCTATTCATACAACAAGGCGTTGGCCTCGCAGAACGGCACGGAAGGCTACCTGCGGTACAGCGCGGCAAGCGTGCAGGCGGGCGCGTCGTGGGACAAGCTGAGCTGGATTGCGGCCAACCTCGCCTGCGCAGGCAACATTACGTGGAAACGCCGCGACGTTTTCTCGCCCTCAAACAACGTCCTGAAGAACGCATACTGCTCGCTGCGGCTCGACTTCATGCCGTCGGCCAAGCTCCGCATATACGCCGACGCCGCCGGGACAACCTGCGAGATAACCCACGAACGTTATTCCACCGACTTTTTTGTAAACGCCGGCGTGCGCCTGGAAGTGACGAAAACGCTTGCTTTCACGCTGTCGGCCGTCAACCTGCTCGACCGCAAAAGCTACGGGACATCGGCCTACCGGGGCGCAAACTACAGCTATTTCAGCGTGCCGTTGAGGGGCAGGACGGTAATGTTCAGCGCAACGCTGAAGTTCTGATACGGCCGTCAAGCCAACAATAAAACAGCAAACAGAAAGACAGGCATTAGCCAGGCGCTTTGCAAAAGGTGGCCTTTCGCATTGTAAAATGCCACCTTTTGCACGCCAAAAAAGCACCTTTTGCAAGGCAAAACACGGTCTTTTACAAAGCGGCATTCCTACCGTTGGAAATCAAGCATATACATACGCCAAAAACAAAAGTCCGCTTTCAGATTGTAACCTTCCGTAACCCCTCTGTTTGCGAGGTATGTTTTACAAAACGTAAGGAGCGGAGGCGTTTTTTAGTTAAAAATCATTTCAAAGGGCGAAAGGCGCACAAAAAAAGGCGGCAAACGTTTTTCTGTTCGGAAAAATTCCTATTTTTGCAACCAAGAAGTCTAACGTCTACATGCCCCCGGAAGGGGACATGCAACCTAAAAAATCTGATTATGAAAAAGAAAATCCAATTCAGTCTCGTCTATCGCGACATGTGGCAGTCTTCAGGCAAGTTCCAGCCACTAAAAGACCAGCTCGAGCGCATCGCCCCGGCCATCATCGACATGGGGTGCTTCTCGCGCGTGGAGACCAACGGCGGAGCCTTCGAGCAGGTGAACCTGCTTGCCGGCGAGAATCCCAACGACGCGGTAAGGGCTTTCTGCAAGCCCTTCAACGAAGCGGGCATAAAGACACACATGCTCGACAGGGGACTGAACGCGCTGCGCATGTACCCCGTGCCCGACGACGTGCGCCGGCTGATGTACCGCGTGAAGCACGCACAGGGCGTTGACATTCCGCGGATATTCTGCGGACTGAACGACGTGCGCAACATCATACCCAGCATAAAATGGGCGCTCGAGGCCGGCATGACGCCGCAGGCGACGCTCTGCATCACGACATCGCCAATACACACGGTGGAATACTACAGCGGCATAGCCGACCAGCTGATTGAGGCCGGCGCTACCGAAATATGCCTCAAGGACATGGCCGGCATAGGCCAGCCCGCAATGCTCGGCAAGCTGACCAAGGCCATAAAGACGAAGCACCCCGACGTAATAATACAGTATCACGGCCACTCGGGACCAGGCCTCTCGATGGCGTCGATACTCGAAGTGTGCGAGAACGGCGGCGACGTTATCGACACGGCCATCGAGCCCCTGTCGTGGGGAAAGGTGCATCCGGACATCATCTCCGTGCAGAGCATGCTGAAGAACGAGGGCTTCGAGGTGGCAGAAATCAACATGAACGCATACATGCGCGCAAGGACGCTGACGCAGGAGTTCATCGACGACTGGCTGGGCTACTTCATCAACCCGGGCAACAAGCTAATGAGTTCGCTGCTCTTGGGCTGCGGACTGCCCGGCGGAATGATGGGAAGCATGATGGCCGACCTGGCCGGAGTGCACCGCTCTATCAACTCGATACTGAAGGCCAAAGGGCAGCCCGAGCTGTCGACGGACGACCTTCTCGTAAAGCTTTTCGACGAAGTGGCTTACGTATGGCCGCGCGTAGGCTACCCGCCACTCGTGACACCGTTCTCGCAATACGTCAAGAACATAGCCCTGCTGAACCTGCTCACCATGGCGCAGGGCAAGGGACGCTTCGTGATGATGGACGACTCGATGTGGGGAATGATACTCGGGAAGAGCGGAAAGATACCCGGAGAGATAGACCCCGAACTCGTGGAGCTGGCAAGGAAGCAGGGACGCGAATTCACAGACGCCGACCCGCACACGCTCGTTCCCGACGCACTGGACGACTTCCGCAAGGAAATGGACGAGAACGGATGGGAATACGGACAGGACGACGAGGAGCTGTTCGAGCTCGCAATGCACCCGGAGCAGTACCGCGACTACAAGAGCGGAGCGGCGAAAAAACGCTTCCTGGCCGACCTGCAGAAGGCCAAGGACGCGAAGCTGGGCGCTACGCTGAAGCCGGAAGACATCGCGGCGTTCAAGCATGCGAAGGCCGACGCGATAGTATCGCCGTGCAAGGGCCAGGTATTCTTCGACTTCGAAGGCGGCAGCGAATGCACCCCGTGCCTTGAGCCGTACATAGGCCAGCACTACAAGGAGGGCGAGACGTTCTGCTACATACACACTCCCTGGGGCGAGTTCGAGGCCATACCGGCGGCGCTCGGCGGCAAGCTGGTCGAGATTGCGGCCAAGCAAGGCTCGCGAGTGAACCGCGGCGACGTCATCGCCTACATCGAAAGGGACTGGATTAATGCGTAAACTAAAAGTAAAAAGGTAAAAAAGTAAAAAGGTAAAAATGTGGGAATGTGAAAAGAAAACATAGTCGCACTTTTTACCTTTTTACTTTTTTACCTTTTTACCCTTTCATAAATTATGGATTACCAATCAATAATCGACAAGTACTACAAAGGCAACGGCAAGCTGAAAGACATACTGCTGCGCCACAGCAAGGCCGTGGCCGAGAAGGCGCTGGCCATAGCCGACGCCCACCCGGAGCTGCACCTTGACCGCCGGTTCATCATCGAGGCGGCAATGGTTCACGACATCGGCATCATCAAGACCGACGCTCCCGACATACAGTGCTTCGGCGCGGAGCCGTACATACGCCACGGAGTGATGGGCGCAGAGATGATGAGGGCCGAGGGTTTTCCGCTCCACGCCCGGGTGTGCGAACGCCACACAGGCGCCGGGCTGTCGCTGAAGGAGATTGAGGAGCAGCACCTTCCGCTGCCGCACGAAGACCTGCTGCCCGAGACTTTGGAGGAGAAAGTAATCTGCTACGCCGACAAGTTCTTCTCGAAAACAAAGCTCGACCGCGAGAAAACGCTTGAGCAGGCCGAGCGCAGCGTGGCAAAACACGGCGAGGAAGGCCTGCGGCGGTTTAGAGAAATGGAAAAAATCTTTGAATGAAGGGTTGAGAAAAAGGTAAAAAGGTAAAAAAGTAGAAAGGTAAAAAAGTAGAAAGATAAAAAGGGTAAAACGCTGCAACTTGCAAATATTGCCAACATTTCACCTTTTTACTTTTTTACCTTTTTACCTTTCCACCTTTATCTTACTCTCACAACTTCGTACCGCCTGCTGCCCAGCCCTATTTTCTCGGCGTGGGCGAGGCACGACTTGTACTCGGTGTTGGGGTTGGCGTTGTCGAAGTGGTCGTGATGGTCGCAGAAGCCGGGGGCGGCCATGTGCTCAGTAAGCTGCGTGCCGGGCAGGGGCGCCTGCTTGAGACATGCGTCCACACAAGCCTGGTCGAGCGCCAAGGGGTCGGCCGAAGCGAACATGCCAAGGTCGGGAAGTATGGGCACGTCGTTGCCCGAATGGCAGTCGCACAGCGGCGAAACGTCGCACACTATGGAGACATGGAACTGCGGACGGCCGGCCACTACGGCCTTGGTGTATTCCGCCATGCGGCAGTTAAGGTCCTTCACCGAAGCGTCGTTGGCGAACGATATGGCGTCGAAGTTGCAAGCCCCGATGCAGCGTCCGCAGCCTACGCAGTTGTCCTGGTTTATCGACATCTTCCTCTTTTCCGCGTCAAACACAAGGCCGTTGTTGGCACATTCGGCCATGCAGCGGCGGCATCCGCGGCACGCCTCCTGGTCGATTACCGGCTTGCCGTTGCAGTGCTGCTCCTTCTTGCCTGCCCTTGAGCCGCAGCCCATGCCGATGTTCTTGATGGCTCCGCCAAAGCCGGCCATCTCGTGACCCTTGAAATGAGTGAGCGATATGAACACGTCGGCATCCATCACGGCGCGGCCTATCTTGGCCGCCCTGACATATTCGCCGCCCTCTACGGGCACTTCAATGTCGTCAGTGCCCTTGAGGCCGTCGCCAATGATTACGGGGCAGCCCACGGTAAGCGGCGTAAAGCCGTTCTCCCATGCGCAGTAGAGGTGCTCTATGGCGTTCTTGCGGCTGCCGGGATAAAGCGTGTTGCAGTCGGTGAGGAACGGCTTTCCGCCCAGCTGCTTCACCACGTCAACCACGGCGCGGGCGTAGTTTGGCCTCAGGAAACTCATGTTGCCCAGCTCGCCGAAGTGCATCTTTATGGCGACAAACTTGCCGTCCATGTCTATTTTGTCAATGCCGGCGGCCTTGATAAGCCTTTTCAGCTTGTCGGCGCGTCCCTCGTCGGGGCGGCAGCGGAAGTCGGTGAAAAACACCTTCGATGTAGTTTGCGTTTCGTTCATAGTCATATTGCTTGTTCGTTATGTCTTTGTATCACAGTGGGCGCAATGCCTTTCAGCGTGCGAAGTTAGTCATTTTTCCCGACACTCACCCCTACCCTGCCACGATATTGCCATTCTTTTACAGACGGATGCTGTGCAGCCGCATTGAGAAAGGCCGCCTTTTACACGCCAAAAGGCCGTCAACCGCACGCCAAAAGGCCACCTTTTGCAAGGTAAAAGGCGGCATATCGGAAACGTGCTGACTGCCAGACTGTTACCTGACAGGCCGGAATGGCTGCAAGAAAGGACGCCTTACATGCCACGGCACACGGCCTGACGGCCCTGCGAGGAACGCCAAACACCGCCTCCCCGGCATCAGCCAAAAAGTTAAAATAACAAGAAAAAAATGCCTGATGGCATATAATTAGGTTTTAATTCCGTAAATTTGCACCCTGCATTTGCAATGAGAACTAAAACCGTCATATTCATACTGCTGTCTGCTTTCATATTCGTGATGGCAGAACCTACCATGCCTTTTTTCCACAACGGCGGCAAAGACGGCGGCGGAACGGACTCGACGGCCGTAAGCGACACTGCCGTCCGCACCATCGTGGACACGCTTGCCGCAGGCGACACGCTGCATGGCGACACGGCACAGCTCTCCGACGAGCCTGACACTACCAAGATGGACTCGCTCACCTTGGCCATATACAAGCACAACAAGCACGTTGACGACTCCATAAGGCTTGACAGCATCAACCGCAGGAAGTCTAACAGCCTCGAGGCTCCGGTCGACTTCTCGTCGGAAGACTCGCTCGTTTACGACGCAACCTTGAAGCGCGCCTACCTCTACGGAAGCTCCAACGTGAAGTATCAGAACATGGACTTGCAGAGCGACCGCATATACATGAGCCTCGACAGCAACCTGGTTCACGCCACGGGAACTGCCGACACTACCGGCGAAGTAATAGGCAAGCCGGTGTTCGTGATGGGACAGGACACTTACGAGAGCGACACCATGTCGTTCAACTTCAAGACGAAAAAAGGCTTCATAAACAGCGTCTACACGGCACAGCAGGACGGATTCCTGTCGAGCGAGCAGTCAAAGCGCGACTCGAGCGGAGTGCTCTACCTCCAACACGGCCGCTACACCACCTGCGACCGTGAGCACCCCGACTTCTACATAGCCCTCTCACGCGCCAAGGTACGCCCCGGCAAGGATGTCGTCTTCGGCCCGGCCTACCTCGTAGTGGCCGACGTCCCCCTGCCGCTGGCAATCCCCTACGGCTTCTTCCCGTTCACAAAAAGCTATTCGAGCGGCTTCATCATGCCTACATACGGCGACGAAAGCTCGCGCGGCTTCTACCTGCGTGACGGCGGTTACTACTTCGCCGTGAGCGACAAATGGGACTTGAAGCTGCTCGGCGAGATATACACCAAAGGCTCGTGGGGAGTCAGCGTGGCGTCGAACTACCGCAAGAGATACAAGTACAGCGGCAGCTTCCTCTTCAGTTACCAGAACACCAAGAGCGGCGACAAGGGCATGCCCGACTACAGCGAGCAGACAAGCTTCAAGCTGCAATGGAGCCACCGCCAGGACGCAAAGGCCAACCCGTACACCAGCCTGTCGGCAAGCGTCAACTTCGCGTCGACCTCATACGAGCGCAACAACCTCTCCAGCATGTACAATCCGCAAAGCTACACACAGAGCCTGCGCACCTCAAGCGTAAGCTGGAGCAGCACCTTCTCAAGCATAGGCATGACGCTCAGCGGTACGGCCAACCTCAGCCAGAACATGCTCGACTCCACCGTAAGCCTCACCTTGCCGAGCCTCAACATCTCGGTAAGCCGCTTCTACCCCTTCAAGCGCAAGCACGCGGTGGGCAAGGAACGATGGTACGAAAAGATTTCGATGAGCTACACCGGCCAGTTTGACAACTCGATAGACACAAAGGAAAGCCAGCTGTTCAAGTCGAACCTCATCAAGGACTGGGAAAACGGCTTCAGACACAACATACCGATACAGGCCAACTTCACCCTGTTCAACTACATAAACATCAACCCTTCGTTCAACTTCACCGACCGAATGTACACCAACAAGGTGATGCAATCATGGGACGCAGACGCCCAGGCAGTAGCGCGTGACACCATTTACGGCTTCTACAACGTGTACGACTGGAACATGAGCGTGAGCGCATCGACAAAACTCTACGGCTTCTGGACGCCTTCACGCAAGATATTCGGCGACAAAATCCAGGCGATACGCCACGTGGTCACGCCGCAAATATCGTTCAACTACGCTCCCGATAACGGCTCACGCTACTATGAGACCTACCAGAGGACAAACGCCGACGGCAGCGTGGAGTTGGTTGAATACTCTCCTTTCGCCAACAGCATGTACGGAGTTCCGTCAAGGGGAAAGACGGGAAGCCTCACGTTCGACCTGTCGAACAACATCGAGATGAAGATAAAGTCTGACAAAGACTCAACCGGTTTCAAGAGTAGATTAGCATCATCGACGAGCTCGGTTTCAACATGGGCTACAACCTTGCGGCCAAGGAACGCCCGTGGAGCGACCTTACCGTGCGCCTCAGACTAAAGTGGTGGAAGAGCTATACGTTCAACATGAACGCCGTGTTCGCCACCTACGCTTACGAACTGGACGAGAACGGCAACCCCTATGTGGGAACACACACCGAATACAGCAAGGGCCGCTTCGGTCGATTCCAGGGTATGTCGCAGAACATCTCGTTCACCCTTACGCCCGAGAAAATCAAGAAATGGTTTGGCGGAGGCGACGACGAGGAGGACAACACCGATGAAGAGACCGACGAAGAGGACAACACCGACATAGAGTCGAACGTTGACGACGACCTCGTGCGTGGCCAGCGCGGCGCTAAAAAGGAAAACGCCGGCAAGGCCGAAACCGACGAGGACGGCTACATGAAGTTCTCCATGCCGTGGTCGCTGACCTTCGGTTACGGTATATCCATGCGCGAAAGCACAGACCGTTCGAAGTTCAACAAAAAGACCATGCGCTACCCCTACGAGTTCACCCAGACGCTCAACTTCAGCGGAAACATACGTATCAGCGACGGATGGAACATAAGTTTCTCGTCGGGATACGACTTCGAGAACCACGAGATGTCAATGACCACGGCCTCGCTCCAGCGCGACTTGCACTGCTTCAACATGAGTTGCTCGGTGGTACTTGCGCCATACACGTCGTACAACTTCTCGTTCCGATGCAACGCATCAACACTTACCGACGCGCTGAAATATGACAAGCGCAGCGGTTTCAGCAACGCCGTGCAGTGGTATTGACGTTTCATTGCAGCACGAAACGCACCCATTCCGTAACCCATTGATTACCAACGGCATAGACATTCACAAGATTATTCCGTACAAAAGGCTACCTTTTACGCTGTAAAAGACGGTCTTTTGCAACGTAAAAGGTGGCCTTTCGCCTTGCGAAAGGCCACCTTTCATAAAACCAGTTGCCGGCACACAGGAAACCGCCGCGCGCCGGCGGCTTAATTCTCGGCGTTAAAACGCATGATGTCATCTTCCTCTCCGACAAGCCATACGATGTCACCGGCCATGAGGACACGCGCCGGACTGACAGGCGAAAGGTTCTCCTTGCCCTCCTCTATGCCAACCACCATGCAGTTGAACTTGTCCCTTATCCTGCTCTCTTTCATCGTCTTGCCCGCAAAAGCGCCGGCCTCGCTGATGACAACCTGCCGCAGTTTCATCTCACGTTTCTCAATGTCGGGGTCCTTCTGGCGCACATCCTTTACCAACGCGGAGCCGAAAGCGGTCAGCTGTTCGTCGCTGCCGATGGCCTGAATCCTGTCACACGGGAATATGACAAAGTCGCCGTTGGGGATGTTTATGCGCTGTATGCCACGCAGTACGCTGCTGACATGCACCCCGTATCTGCTCCCGAGGGCAAGCTCGCGCAGCGACCTGCCTGCCCAGACGGAGTCTTCGGGCACTTCAAAGTCGGCTATGTGGATGTCACGGTCAAGCAGCCTGCCCTCGTAAAGGGGACGTTTGCGCCCCATGACCTCGGCTGCAATCTCGCGCGAACGCAAGTTTTGCAGGAACATCCGCTCCATCTTTATGCTGCGCCTCTTGAGCGAACGCGACACCACCATCAGCATGACGGCGGCCAGGGCGATGCTTATCAACAGCGCGTTGGCGAACGGCATGAGGTAATTGCAGATGTAAAAGACAAACGCCGTGGCAACGGCAAGGCGGACAAGTATGGTGAACACCAGCGGAAAACGGTTGTAAACGCTCTCTCCCCACAGAGCCTTGAACTCCTCGCTGTGGTTCTTCTTCATCACAATCGCACGCAGGAAAGGCGCAATCAACAGCAAGGTGGCAAGCCCGCACACGGCGTTCGCCCACCAATGCGGCAGCACATGGCGTATGAAAGGCAGGAAGAACGTGAACATCAGGGCTATCGCCGCGCCCGAAAGTATTGAATATATCACTGTTACGCGCGCCATCTGCACGAGCAACCGTTTCCACTTGTTACCCGTATTGGCCGGACGGCGGCTCAACGTTATGCTGTTCAAGGCCGTAATCCACTGTCCGGGCAGCCGCCGTTCGAGCATTCCGTAACACGGAGTGGCGGCCCGTATCATGTAAGGAGTAAGGAAAGTGGTTATTACCGAGACAGCGACCACTACGGGATAAAGGAACTCGCCTATGACGCCGAGCGACAATCCGAGCGACGCTATGATGAAAGAGAACTCGCCGATTTGCGCCATCGAAAAGCCGCATTGCATCGCGGGCTTCAGCGACTGGCCGCTCAACATGAAGCTTAACGTGCCGAACACGGCCTGCCCTACAAGTATGGTAAGCACGAGAATGGCTATTGGCACGGCGTATTCGACAAGGATTTCCGGGTCGACAAGCATGCCTACGGACACGAAGAACACCGCTCCGAAGAGGTTTTTCACAGGCTCAACGAGCTTTATTATCCTGTCGGCCTCAACCGTTTCGGCCAAAATCGACCCCATGACAAACGCCCCGAAAGCACTGCTGAAACCTACTTTCGTCGACAGGACGGCCATCGCACAGCACAAGCCCAGCGACACTATGAGCAGCGTCTCGTTATTGATTAGCTTGCGCATGGAACGCAACATCCACGGTATAAGGAATATTCCCACAACGAACCAAAGCACCAGGAAGAAGCCGATTTTAGCCACACTGCCGAGCATCTCGCCCCCGTCCGGATTGCCGCCGATGGCCAAAGCCGACAGCATAACCATCAACACGATGGCCAGGATGTCTTCAAGTATGAGCACGCTCATAACCAATCCGGCGAAACGTTGCTGCCGTAAGCCGAGGTCATCGAACGCCTTATATATTATGGTAGTCGAACTCATGGCGAGCATTCCGCCAAGGAATATGCAGTCCATGCGGCTCCATCCGAAGGCGTGTCCTGCCAATATGCCGAGCATCATCATGCAGAACACCACGCTGCACGTGGCGATTATCGGCGAAATGCCCATCTTCAGGATTTTCTTGAACGAGAAGTCAAGCCCCAAAGAGAACAGAAGGAACATCACGCCGATGTCGCCCCACGTGCCGATGTCGGCCTTGTCAACCACCGACATGGTATAAGGCATGTGCGGACTGACAAGAAATCCGGCCACGATATAGCCCAGCACAAGCGGCTGCTTGAGCTTCTTGAACACTATTGTGACAACGCCCGCAACGACAAGTATCAGCGCAAGGTCTTTTACAAGATAAGGAAGTTCACTCATTATTCAGTTGACAAGTTTACAAGTAACAAGCAGACAAGGTGATTACCATTATTAAGAAAACGAGTGACGAGCATTTAATACAACTTGTCTGCTCGTCACTCGTCTACTTGTCTGCTACAAATTAATCATTATATCCTGCCGTTATCTCGCAGATTTTCACGACAACCTGCATGGCCTTCTCCATCACCTGTATGGAGACAAACTCGTAAGGGCCGTGGAAGTTGACGCCTCCGGCGAAGATGTTGGGGCACGGCAGTCCCTTGAACGACAGCTGCGCGCCGTCCGTTCCGCCGCGTATCGGCTCCACCTTGGGTGCTACGCCGCAGTCCTGCATGGCCTTCAGCACGATGTCTATTACGTGCATGTTGGGGTCAATCTTCTCCTTCATGTTGTAATACTGGTCCTTCACGTCGGCCACAACAGTGCCTTCGCCGTACTTTTCGTTCATTTTCCTCACGCATTCGGCTATAAACGCCTTTCTGTCTTCAAACTTCTCGCGGTCATGGTCGCGTATGATGTACGACAGCTTGGCCTGCTCGATGTTCGACTCGATTCCCAACAGATGGTAGAAGCCCTCGTAACCTTCGGTTGTCTCGGGCGTTTCGTCAGCCGGAAGCATGGCCGCAAACTCCGCCGCCAGCCTGTTGGCGTTAACCATCTTGCCCTTGGCGTAACCCGGATGCACGCTCACACCCTTTATCGTTACTTTCGCTGAAGCGGCGTTAAAGTTCTCGAACTCAAGGTCGCCCAGGTCTCCGCCGTCCATAGTGTACGCCCATTCGCAGCCGAACTTCTCTACGTCGAAGTGGTGGGCGCCCATTCCTATCTCCTCGTCGGGGTTGAAACCCATGCGTATGTCGCCGTGCTTTATCTCGTCATGGTCGCGCAGCCAGCACATGGCCTGCACTATTTCTGCTATTCCGGCCTTGTCGTCGGCGCCGAGAAGGGTGTGCCCGTCGGTCACGATTATGTCCTCTCCCTTGTGCGCAAGCAGTTCGGGGAACTTCTTTGTAGACGACACTATGCCTGGCGAAAGCTCTATGTCCTGCCCGTCATAGTTGCGGATTATGCGCGGCTTCACGTCCTTTCCGCTGCAGTCGGGCGACGTGTCGTAGTGGCTGATGAAGCCGATGGTTGGCACGTCTTTCTTCATGTTCGACTTCAGCGTGGCGTAGACGTAGCCCATGTCGTCCATCTCCACGTCGTCAAAGCCCTCGTCTTTCAGCTCGTCGCGCAGGTATTTGGCGAATACAAGCTGCTTCGCCGTGCTCGGCACGGAGTCGCTTTCCTCTGCCGACTGAGTGTCGAAACTCACATACTTCAAAAATCTTTCAACAATATCCATAACGTTATAAGTGTTTTTATTTATGCAATTAGAGCATGGCAATTGCCATCGGAAGGCAAAGATACGGATTTTATTTCATTCTATGCGCCTTGAGCGCCATGATTTTAAGCGCAAGATTAAAAACTTCTTAAATTGAGAATGGAGAGTTTGGAAATTGAGAATGGAGAGTTGAGAATGGAGAATTATGATTACCTTCGAGGTCGCCTGTTAGCAAAGGTAATCATAATTCTCCATTCTCAACTCTCCATTCTCAATTTAAAACACGGCATATTGCAATGCAAAAGGCCGTGTTTTACACGCTAAAAGGCCACCTTTTGCAGCCTAAAAGGTGGCATATTGCAAACGCATTGACAATCAGGCGGTTACACGACGATGCCGACCTGCATCCCAACAAACCCGTTTTGTAACAATATTTTATTAGAATTTTAACATCGGTAAAAGACCATGTCTTGCAGAATAAGCGTATTTTTGCAAAAGCGGAAGCGTCAGTTCCGCCGTCAACCGGAAACAAACCTATATCATGGCAATAATAACCACAAAGAAGAAAAACAAGGAAACACACTACGTTGAGCGCGACGTAAGCTGGATGTACTTCAACCACCGCATACTGCAAGAAGCGCGCAAGGAGAGCATACCGCTGCTTGAACGCCTGTCGTTCCTCGGCATATACTCCAACAACCTCGACGAGTTCTTCCGCGTGCGCATGGCGTCGCTCAACCGCCTGCTCGAGTCTGACAACAAGGAAATACGCAAGCAGCACGACAACATACGCAAAACAATCAAGACAATAAACAAGCTCAACTCGCAGTTCAGCCAGGAATACGCCGTCGCAATAGACGAAGTGTTCAAGGCACTGGAGGAGCACAACATACGACTTCTTGACGAAACGCAGCTCAACGAAGAGCAGCAGGTCTTCCTCAAGAACTTCTACCACGAGCGCCTTAACGGCTATACAAACCCCATCTGGTTCTCCGAAATCGACGAAATCGGCCAGCTTGAGGACAACCGAATATATCTCCTGATAAAGAAGACAGAGCCTGCCGACGGCCTGCGCCTGCCAAAGAGCAGCCTGGCTATAATCAAAGTACCCGACAGGGAACACGGACGCTTCGTCAAAGTGCCGTCGTCTGACGGCTTTGACAACATCATGTATCTTGACGACGTTGTGCGCTACTGCCTTCCCTTGATATTCATCGGCTTCAAGCCGAGCACCTTCGAGGCTTACTCCTTCAAGTTCACGAAGGACGCCGAGATGGAGATGGAGAACGACTTTGAGTACGGCGTGCTGCAAAAAGTAGCCAAGGGCGTAAGCAGCAGGCGGCGCGGCGAACCGGTACGCCTAATCTACGACAGGCGCATGCCCAAGGACATGAAAAAGAAACTCATGTCGAAGCTCGACGTGAGCAAGCTCGACGCCTCGCTGGCAAGCAGCCGCTACCAGAACCACAAAGACCTTATGGGCTTCCCCGACTGCGGACACAACGAGCTGAAATATCCCAAGTGGAAGCCCATATTGAAGCCGGAGTTCCTGTCGCAGGAGAGCATCCTCGACCAGATACGCCGCAAGGACCTCTTCATACACGTGCCTTACCACTCGTTCGACGGCTACATCCGCGTGCTGCGCGAGGCCGCGTTGAAGCCTGAAGTGAAGTCAATCAAGACCACCTTGTACCGTCTTGCCAAGGACTCGAAGGTCGTAAAGGCGCTCATCTGCGCCGCGCGCAACGGCAAGAAGGTGACAGCCGTGGTGGAACTGCTGGCGCGCTTCGACGAGGAGAGCAACATAAAGTGGAGCAAGCGCATGCAGGAAGAAGGCATAAACGTTATCTTCGGCGTCGAGGGACTTAAGATTCACTCCAAGCTTCTGTACATAGAGTCGAAGCAGGGCAACATAGCCTGCATAGGCACGGGCAACTTCCACGAGGGCAACGCCAAGACTTATACCGACTACCTGATGATGACCGCGAGGAAAAACATCGTGCAGGAGGTGAGAAAGGTGTTCGACTTCATCGACCGCCCCTTCTCCCAAGTGCGCTTCAAGGAGCTTATGGTGTCGCCCAACTCGATGAAGAACCGCATTCTCTCGCTCATCAACAACGAGATAAAGAACGCCAAGGCGGGCCGCGAGGCGTGGGTGAAGATGAAGATAAACCACATCACCGAGATGGACGTTGTAAACAAACTGTATGCCGCTTCGGCCGCCGGAGTGAAGATTGGCATCGTGCTTCGTGGCAACAGCTCGCTCGTGACGGGCGTGCCCGGCGTGAGCGACAACATCAAGGCTGTGGGCATAATCGACCGCTATCTGGAACATTCGCGCATACTGATCTTCTGCAACGGAGGCGCGCCGAAGTACTACATCGGCAGTGCCGACTGGATGCCGCGCAACCTGTTGAACCGCATCGAGGTGATGACTCCAGTCTACGACGCCGACATGCAGCGCGACCTTATGCGCACGGTTGACTTCGGACTGCGCGACACCACCAACGGACGGATAGTTGACGGCACCGGCCTGAACACCATACAGCCCGTAGAGGGCGACCGGCCTTTCCGCTCGCAGGAGGAGCTTTACACAGCTTACGAGGCCGAGGTGAAAACCGTAAGCACTGCGGCGGAATAACACCTGCAATGCAAAAGGCCGTGTTTCGCCGTGCAAAAGGCCGTGTTTTACAACACAAAAGACGGCCTTTCGCAGCGTAAAAGGCCACCTTTTGCAAGGCCGTCAGCAACGCACTGAATATCAACGAGATAACAATTTGAAAGTAAACAACGGAGCAACATAAGAAGAAAGGACAGAGAAGGAAACATTACTACTTACTCCTCATCTCCTTACTCCTTCCCTCCTAAAAAACAAAAGCCATGAGATTAGCAGCAATAGACATAGGTTCAAACGGAGCGCGACTGCTCATCAAGAACTTCAGGACAGCCCAGGACGGCAGCCAACAGATTTCGCGCGTGATGTACATGCGCGTGCCCCTGCGTTTGGGTTCCGACGTGTTCACACTCGGAAAAATATCAAAGGAGCGCACGCTCATGATGAAGCACATGCTAAAGGCGTTCCGCCAGCTGATGAAACTAAACCAGGTTGACGATTACCGCGCCTGCGCCACATCGGCCATGCGCGACGCCGAAAACGGCAAGAAGGTGCTCAAGAAGCTGCACGAGGACACCGGCATAGGCCTTGAGATAATCAACGGTCGAGAGGAAGCGCGCCTGCTGTGCAACAACATAGTGGAAAACATCGGCAGCGCGAAAGGCAACTACGCCTACATAGACGTGGGCGGAGGCAGCACGGAAATATCACTGCTGCACGACGGGGTGCTGACCCACAGCCACTCTTACAACATAGGCACGCTAAGGATGCTCGGAGGCATGGTGTCGAAAGAGTCAATACGCCAAATGCGCGACGACCTTGCACGCTTCGCCAAGGAAATGCCCGACATCCGCATAATCGGTTCCGGCGGCAACATCAACAAACTGTTCAAGCTCACCAACTCCGACAAGGCTACGCGCACGGTGGCCGTAAGCGAAATCAAAGCCGTCTACGACAAGCTTAAAGTGTTGAGCGTCGAGGAGCGCATAGAGCAATACGGACTGAAGGTTGACCGCGCCGACGTCATCATTCCGGCGTCTGAAATCTTCATGCTCGCCGCCGAAGCCTTAGGATGCGACAGCATACAAGTGCCCAACATCAGCTTGGCCGACAGCATAATCGACGGACTTTACAGGACGAAGTACGCCGCATCGGACATGTAAATACCCACAAAACGGCCATCCGACACCCACCCCAACCCAACCTGAGACCCACCCCAACCCTCCCGAAGGGAGGGAGCTTGGTATGCTTTTGCTGATTGTTAGGGGTTATTCAGCCCATTAGTCCTATCAGTCCTATCAGCCTTATCAGCCCTATTGTCAGGCAGCCGATTAACTGCCTGACAATCAGAGGCTTGCCAATATGCCGTCTTTTAGCTTGCAAAAGGTCATCTTTTAGAGGCTAAAAGACGGCCTTTTGCATTGTAATTCACGGCCTTTTGCAAAGCCAATGGCAACCAACCGAAAATAAAGCAGCCTCCTTTTGTTTAATAATTGTTAAGCGTTGTCACATTTTAATGCCTTAAAACGTATAAATAATTGTAAACGTTTTACCTTTGCAAAGATATCAATTGTAAAAAAAAATTAACGCGCTTATCAGGCATAAAACAACCATATAACAGGCAAAATGATGAAAAACAAGCTATTGACAACACTTGCCGCCATGACATTTTGCGCCACGGCAGCCGCTCAAACCGACTCGCTGGCCGTTGACACGACACTCACTCTCGGCGAGGTTACAGTAAACGGGATGCGCACTATACAGAAAGTTGACCGCACACTGTTCCTCCCCACAAAGAAGATGGCACGCTCGTCGGCCAACGGCTACGACCTGCTCAAGCTGATGATGCTGCCCGGAATTAAGGTTGACCCTGTGCAACAGACCATCTCCTCGCTGCGCGGCGGAGGCGTGCAGGTGCGCATCAACGACGTGAAAGCCGGCACGCAGGACATCCTCGCGCTGCAACCCGACGAGGTAGTCCGCGTGGAATACATCGACAATCCCGGCGTGCGCTACTCCGACACGTCGCTCGACGCTGTGATAAACTACATCGTCAAGCGACGGTATTCAGGCTACGTGGGCGGCGTGCAGACAATGCAGGCGTTCACGACAGGCTTCAACAACAGCAACGCTTACTTCAAGTTCAACCACAAAAAGTCGGAGTTCAGCTTCAACTACAACTTCAGTTACCGCGACTACGACAAGCGGCGGTATGACGAGACGGCCGACTATTACTTCCCGGACGGCACGACGCGCCACCGCGAATACCGCGGCTACGACACCCCTTTCATGTATAACACGCACGACTTCCAGCTGGGTTACAACCTTGCCGAGCCTGACAAGTACACCTTCAACGCGCGTTTCAACATCAACATAAGCAACAATCCCTACCGCGGTGTCAACCAGCTGGCCGTAGAGACGGGACAGCCTGACCTGTACCAGTACAACAAGGCGGCGTCAAGCAGCTACAGCCCGGCACTCGACTTGTACTTTTCCGCCAACCTGCCGCACAAGCAAAGCATCGCCGCAAACGTCGTAGGCACATACATACACACCGACTATGACTACCTGATGCGCCAGTACCTGTTCGACCAGTCGCCGTCACAGTCGATGCAGACAGCCCCCGTAAACGACTACAGTTACTCCACTTTGGGCAAAAAGTACTCGCTGATTGCCGAGGCGATATATGCCAAAGAGTTCAAGAAAGCCACCCTCTCGGCCGGCGGCGAGTTCTCAATCAGCCGCACGGACAACGACTATACCGGCGCGGTTAACACCGACGCGCTGCTCAACTCGAACAACCTTTACCTCTTTGCGCAGCTCCAAGGCAAGCTCGCCTGGCTCAACTACACCGTAGGTGTGGGTGCAAACAGGGCGTCGATACACCAGGGCGACATCGGATTTGAGAAGTGGACGTTCCGCCCGAGGCTGTCATTCCAGACCTCGGCAATCAAAAACGTTTCACTAAGTCTTACGGGACAAATGTACCAAGGCACGCCTTCGCTCTCACAGCTTAGCGACGTGCGCCAGCAAAGCAGCGACCTCATGGCCGGCGACGGCAACGTAAACCTGAAGCCGTACACCGGCTATCAGGCTTACTTTACCGGCACATGGAACGTTCCGTTGCTGTCGTTATGGGTCAACGCGGGCATCACCTACGCCCCGGACGTCATCATGACGACCTACAACGCCGTGCAGCAGGACAACGGGGAATACATGATTGTATCGCGGCCAGAGAACCAACGCGCCTACTACGACAAGTGGGTGCGCGGCAACCTGACGCTGCACGCCATAAAAAACGTGCTCGACATATCGCTGTATGGCTGCTACGACCGCTATGACAGCCGTGGAAACACCTACCGGCACACGTACAACGCATGGCAGTGGGGTGCGGAAGCGAACCTCATGTTGGGCAATTGGACGGTCAATGCGGACTTCTACACCACGCCGAAAAGCTACTATGGAGAGAGCATGAGCGGCGGGGAGAACTCGTCAGACCTGCGCGTAAACTACAGGTGGAAAGACTTGCGTGTGGGTCTCGGGGCCATACTCGTAGGCTATCCGCAGGGCTACGAATACCCGGGACACACCGACAGCCGCTATTACAAGTCGCATTACAAGACATGGATAAAGGACAACGGCAACATGGTTTACATCACCTTGTCATACAACTTCAGCCACGGACGCAAGTATCAGACCGAACAACGCAGGCTGAACAACGCCGACTACGACAGCGGAATAAGATAACTTAATTGAGAATTGAGAGTTGAGGATGGAGAATTATGATTACCCTTGCTTATTGAAACGGTGCCATTGGAAACGTAATAAATATATAAGGTAATCATAATTCTCCATCCTCAACTCTCAATTCCCAATTCGCGTAATGCGCCAAAATGTCTTGCCCATAAGACAATTTGGCGCATTACGCGCAGTGGTACGTTACTTGCAATACGTTTGGTGGAGGCGGAAAGCAATGCTTGAAGCCGCAAACAATAATGAAACTCAAAACATTTAATGAATAGGAGACAATTATTATGACACCAGTTAATCGTAAAAACAGTTGGTTACCGGACGTATTCAACGATTTCTTTGACACTGACTTCATGCCCCGTACAAACGCTACGGCACCGGCAATAAACGTGAAGGAAAGCGCGGTTGACTATGAAGTGGAGGTTGCAGCACCGGGAATGACGAAGGAAGACTTCAACGTTCACCTCAACCAGGAGGGCGACCTGCACATCAAGATGGAAAGCAAGAAAGAACACAACGAGGACAACAAGAAAGCGCATTACCTGCGCCGTGAGTTCGCCTACTCAAAGTTCGAGCAGACACTGATACTCCCCGACGACGTTGACCGCAACAACATATCGGCCAAAGTGGCTGACGGCGTGCTTACAGTGACGCTGCCCAAGCTCAAGAAAGAGGAGCAGAACGTTGTCAGGCAGATAACGGTAGGATAATTGATAGAAGTTAAAGGAGTTATAGAAGTTATCGCTCCCTGCGGTCGCTAAGAAGTTAAAGCCAAATGCCTTGTTGGTAAACATAGCATGGCTGAAAGTTAAAGAAGTTAAGGAAGTTATAGAAGTTAAAGCCAAATGCCTTGCTGGCAGTCAGGGTTTATACCCTCTCTTACCGGCAAGGCATTTGGCTTTAACTTCTTAGCGACCGCAGGGAGCGATAACTTCTATAACTCCTTTAACTTCTAAAAATCAAAAACCATATACCTCCTTGAGCTTCTCGCCGAGGGCTTCGCCGCGCAAATCAGAGGCGACAATCTTGCCTTCGCCGTCGAGGAGGATGTTGGCCGGTATCGAGTTGATGCCGTACACGGGAGCGGCGGCGCACTTCCAGCCCTTCAGGTCGCTGATGTTCGGCCACTCCATGCCTATCTGTTTGATTGCGGCTTTCCACGCTTCGGCCTTGCTATCAAACGAAACGCCTACAACCTCGAAGCCTTTTCCGTGGTATTTCTTATAGTTCGCCACAACGTTGGGCATCTCCTGACGGCACGGGCCGCACCAGCTTGCCCAGAAATCAACCAGCACATAGTTGCCTTTTCCGCACCAGTCACTAAGCTTCCGGGGCTGTCCCTCGGTGTCGTTCATCGACAAGTCGGTGAACATCTTGCCGGGCATGCGCTTCTCAAGAGCCGCAAGCTGCGCCTTTACACGCGCCATTGCAGGGTGGTTGTAGTAAGGAGCAGTCTCTGGCATAAGCGCCTTCAGCTCGTTGTAGTCAAGCATATAATACAGCTGGCTGAGGAAAAACACAGGTATAAGGTTGTCCTGATTGGCCTTCACTATGTCCAGTTGCTTTGTCACAGCCTCATTCTGAAGCTGCTCGCACTTTGCCATAAGGCTCTCGGCCTTGGCCTTTCCGGCAGCCGTAGTGTCGGAAGCTGCAGCGCGGTATTCCATCACCGCCGCATTAAGCTGTTCGGTGTAGACGGACAGTTCGTTATCGTAAGCGTACATCTTCTTGTTCAGTTCCGAACCCGAAAACGTCTTGGCTACGGTGTTGAGGTCAACAGGCGTACCGTCGTTGAACACCGGCAGATAATAGTTTCCTGTGATGACGAGCATTATTTCGTCCTTCGGCAGCGTGCCGTCGAGCGTGAATTTTCCGCCCGTTACGGCCGCGCTGTCAACAGGCTGACGCGCGTTCATCACTCCGAGATACACCGTCTTAACATCCGCCGGGACCGTGCCCGTAATTTTGTAAGCCGTGTCTTGCGCATTGACCGAGAGACATCCGAGCGCAAGGGCGGCAACAGCTAAAATCTTTTTCATTACAGTTTCTGTTTTCTTTGTTTAATGATTACAAAGGTATTACTAAATGCCGACAAGGCAAACAAAAACCGCCAAAATATCGACTTGTTGACGTTTTTTATGCAAAGCGCGACCGGCTGTTTTGCAAGAGGTGGCCTTTTAGCCTGCAAAAGGGCATCTTTCAGAAGCCAAAAGGCCACCTTTTGCAACGTAAAAGACGGCCTTTTGGAAAATAAAGGATTAACAGCGGAAAATGATAAATTGTTCTTCGGCAAAGCTGGCGCTGGTGGGAGGTTTTGCGGCATGCGGCAAGCGGCCAGGCAATAATTTCCGCTTTTTGCCGCAAACGTTCGTTTGTTAGGCGGAAAATTAGTAAGTTTGCATACATGAACAGCGATTTGACACGCACCACGGAGTGGTGTGAAAACATAATAATAGCCGACGCCGACCATATAGACAAGGTGGCATTCGACCTTATAGTGAACTTCGAACGCATGCTGATGCGCCGCATCCCACAGGCCGACATGGCACGGTGGATTGACTGCATTGCCTTGGACGGCGGCGTGCGCGAGGGCGACAACCACACGCAGGTGGTGCTAATCCACGACAAGGCGCATGCCCGGATGGACAACTTCGCGCCGTCAGTCCACGCCTCTGAACTTGACGGCAAGGCGTTCAGCGACAACCTCGGAGAGTTCACAATCAGCTCCCTTTCAGTGGAGAACATGGTTGGTAAGGACGACCTTTTATGCGAAGTGCTTGCCGAGGCGTGCCGCCGCAAGGAGGTGAAGCGCATCATGGTTGTGCCCGGCGAGGGCGAGGCGTATGACGCCGTGCGCCATGCGCTGCGCCGCGCAGACGACGACAAGCGCATAACCGTGTTCGCCATGCAGCCCATGCCGGGCGGAAACTTCCGTCAGGAGATACTCGGCTACTCGCTGATGAGCGCACTCGGAATAAGAGCGGAGGAATTAGAGGAAAGGTAAAAAGTAAAAAAGTAAAAAGGTAAAGAAAGGTGAAAGGGTGAAAAATTGAAAAGATGAAGAACGGTTTGACATCCAACAGCGTCTTGCATTCCGTCCCATCCGTCCCATAACTCCCTGTTCTCCCCGTCCTCCCGACCCGGAAAAAGAAAACAAACAACAAACAATAAAATTACAACAATGGGAAAAGTATTGATGATTGGCGCAGGTGGCGTTGCCACCGTTGCGGCGTTCAAAATAGCCAAGAACGCCGACGTGTTCACCGATTTCATGATAGCAAGCCGCAGGAAGGAAAAGTGCGACCAGATTGTGGACGCCATCCACAAGGCCGGACTGGACATGCCCATACGCACGGCGCAGGTTGACGCCGACGACGTGGAGCAGCTCAAGGCCCTGTTCAACGACTACAAGCCCGAACTGGTTGTCAACCTCGCGCTGCCTTATCAGGACCTTACCATCATGGAAGCCTGCCTCGCATGCGGATGCAACTACCTCGATACGGCCAACTACGAGCCTAAGGACGAGGCCCACTTCGAGTACTCATGGCAGTGGGCTTACAAGGAACGCTTCGAGCAGGCAGGACTTACGGCCATCCTGGGTTGCGGCTTCGACCCGGGCGTAAGCGGCATTTACACGGCTTACGCGGCAAAACACCACTTCGACGAGATACAGTATCTCGACATTGTTGACTGCAACGCGGGCAACCACCACAAGGCGTTCGCCACCAACTTCAACCCCGAAATCAACATACGCGAGATAACCCAGAAGGGCCTTTACTACAAGGACGGGCGGTGGTTGGAGACCGAACCGCTTGAAGTTCACAAGCCGCTTACCTATCCCAACATAGGTCCGAGGGAGAGTTACCTGATGCACCACGAGGAGCTTGAAAGCCTTGTGAAGAACTATCCGACAATCAAGCAGGCGCGCTTCTGGATGACTTTCGGCCAGCAATACCTTACTTATCTTGACGTAATACAGAACATCGGCATGTCGCGCATCGACGAAATAGAGTATGAAGCGCCGCTGGCCGACGGCTCGGGAAAGACCGCACGCGTGAAGATTGTCCCCCTGCAGTTCCTCAAGGCCGTGCTGCCCAACCCGCAGGACCTCGGCGAAAACTACGACGGCGAAACCAGCATAGGCTGCCGCATACGCGGACTGAAGGACGGCAAAGAGCGCACCTATTATATATATAACAACTGTTCGCATCAGGAAGCGTACAAGGAAACCGGCATGCAGGGCGTAAGCTATACCACGGGTGTGCCCGCAATGATTGGCGCGATGATGTTCTTCAAGGGCCTGTGGCGCAAACCGGGCGTGTGGAACGTAGAGGAATTCGATCCGGATCCGTTCATGGAGCAGCTCAACAAGCAGGGACTGCCCTGGCACGAAGTGTTTGACGGCGACCTGGAACTTTGATTTCTTTAATGAAGCAGCAAAGGAGTAAGGAGAGAAGTAGTAAGCAGATATGCCATAACGGCAATGCCGCCGCATATAGAATACAGCTCAAAAACATTTCTCCCTGCTCCTTGTTTCCTTACCCCTACCCTCCTAAATACCTGAAAAAGGATGAATACATTTTATCCGTTGCTTAAGGTTTTCAGCCGCATGCGCAGCCCGTGGGTGAAGCACATGGGAGTATTGGCTTTCTATCTGGCAAGAAAACGCTATTTAGGCCTGTTCCTCGACCCCACCCAAGCGTGCAACCTGAAGTGCAGGATGTGCTACTTCAGCGGCGAGAGCCACAAGCTGGCAGATCGCTCGCAGCTGTCGCTCGACGACTATAAGTGCATGGCCGACGCGATGTTCCACAGGATACTGAGGTTGCAGATAGGCTGCGGCGCAGAGCCTACGCTATACCGAAGCTTGCCAGAACTTGTGCGGTTGGGCAAGGAAAGGGGCATACCGAACATATCGCTGACAACCAACGGCAACCTGCTTGACGAGGAGAAGCTGGAAGAATTGGCATGTGCCGGACTTGACGAGCTTATACTTTCAGTCCACGGACTTACCCAACCTACATACGAATACTTTATGCAGCACGGGCGGTTTAGCAGGTTTCTCTCCCTGCTTGACGCCATCAAGGCCGTAAAGAAGCGGCATCCCGGCCTGCAATTGCGCATCAACTACACAGTAAACGAAGACAATGTAGAGGAACTTGAGCTGTTTCCAAAGATATTCGAAGGGCTTAGAGTCAACGTGCTTCAAGTCCGTCCGGTACAAAACCTTGGCGACTCGGACTACAAGAACTTCCGTCTTGACAAGGTAAAACAATGTTACGACAAGGTGTTCGGCCTGTTGAAAGAGTATGCCGGACAGCATGATACGCTTCTGATAATACCCTCAAAGGCCAATATTGACGCACTGACAGCGCCAAGAGAGGTGAGCCGCAGGCTCAAATCAAACGAACACATACAGGACCTGACGCACGTTTACGGGCGGCCCGGCTTCCTTTGGCGGCCTGACTTCGATTTCCATACCGACACGTTTGAAAAATATTGCAGGCGCAACGGCTATTTCAGGGAGATCATGTCGGGAGTGTTGCCGTTCGTGAAATGCACCCCCAAGGACACATACGTTACCGAACCATTGAATTATACAGTAAAATAAACATAAAGAAAATATGGCAAAAGACAAAGACAACGCGGCAGAAGCAAGCGCACAGGACGGCAAGCTGAAAGCCCTCCAGGCTGCAATGGCCAAGATAGAAAAAGACTTCGGCAAAGGGTCCATTATGAAACTGGGCGATGAAAGCATCGAATCAGTAGAGGTAATCCCAACCGGCAGCATCGGCCTTAACGCCGCACTGGGCGTAGGCGGATACCCTCGCGGCAGGATAATAGAAATCTACGGTCCTGAAAGCAGCGGCAAGACGACGCTCGCAATACATGCAATCGCCGAGGCGCAGAAGGCCGGAGGCATCGCGGCTTTCATCGATGCGGAGCACGCTTTCGACCGTTTCTATGCAGCGAAGCTCGGCGTTGACATCGACAACCTGCTCATCTCGCAGCCCGACAACGGCGAACAGGCTCTTGAAATAGCCGACCAGCTTATCCATTCGTCGGCCATCGACATTCTCGTTGTTGACTCCGTAGCCGCCCTTACGCCGAAAAAGGAGATCGAGGGCGACATGGGCGACAACAACGTCGGCCTGCAGGCGCGCCTCATGAGCCAGGCGTTGCGCAAGCTGACATCGACCGTAAGCAAGACGAACACTACCTGCATATTCATCAACCAGCTGCGCGAGAAAATCGGAGTGATGTTCGGCAATCCGGAAACGACCACCGGCGGCAATGCGTTGAAGTTCTACGCAAGCGTCCGTTTGGACATACGCAAGGTGACAAGCATCAAGGACGGCGACCAGATTGTCGGCAACCAGGTGCGTGTAAAGGTTGTAAAGAACAAGGTTGCGCCGCCATTCCGCAAGGCGGAATTTGAGATAACGTTCGGCGAAGGCATATCAAAGGTTGGCGAACTCGTCGACCTTGGCGTTGAGTATGACATCATACAGAAGAGCGGTTCGTGGTTCTCTTATCAGGGAAGCAAGCTCGCACAGGGGCGTGACGCCACCAAGACGTTGCTGAAAGACAATCCAGAACTGTGCGAAGAGATAGAAGCGCAAATCATGCAGGCAATCTCTGCCAAGGAACAATATTAAAAGGTGAGAAGGTGAGAGGGTGAAAAGGTGAGAAATTTAATGATGCCATTTCGTCTAAAAACTTCTCACCTTTTCACCCTCTCACCTTCTCACCTTTCCAATAATGCAGGTAACAACGGACATATTGCAGGCTTGGTTCACTCTGTTCAACCAAAAGTATTTTGGCGGAATGCTGCCTGTTCCTGCGTTGTCGGCAGGCAAGTCGAGGACGCGTCTTGGCTCGTTAACGTGGAAATTAAGGCGAAGGATGTTCTCGAAGCAGCCCGGCGAATACGCAATACGCATCAGCAACTACTATGACGCCGACGAAATTACGTTCAAAAGCGTGCTCCTTCATGAGATGATACATTTGTACATAGTGTCCGGAAGGTTGAAAGACACATCTCCGCACGGCGTGATTTTCCGCAGGGAAATGTGCCGGATAAACGCCGACGGATGGCATATCAGCGTGTCGGCCAAGCCCGGAGGCATGAAGGCAGCTGTCGGATTGAAGGCAAAAAAGCGGCAACGGATAGTGCTTGCGGTGGTTATGAACAACGGCAAACGCCTGCTTTCGGTCGTAGGAAGGAACTATGTCATGCCGATAGACACTGCCGTAAGGCGTTCGCCTGACGTTAAGTCGCACACATGGTATATGTCGTCCGACGAGTTTTTTGCCGCTTTTCCAACAGTGCGCACGCCGAAAGGACGTGTCGTTACGCATGAAACATTTGAGCGTATGACCGCTTCCATGCAACCGTTAAGCCTTTAGCCTGAACATGGCGGCATAAAAAAGAATGCCCTAAAGACTTGCGTCATCAAAGCATTCTGCGTTTATGTGTTGGTTGATGGACAAGAACCAATGCTGTCATTGGCCGTAATTCTTGCTGTTAAGCCTGTCGCTGTATATCTTGAAAAAGTCGCATCCAAGTATCTCGGATATTCTAAACAGCTCTTCTGTGCTTATTGTCTGTTTTTCAAAAATCTTGTAGACGTTGGTCCGGCTACACTCCAACTGCTCTGCAAGCCATACCACTGACCGTTTGCTTGTTTTCAGCCTGTTCTTTATTTCAGAGCCGATGTTTATTTTCTCCGTGTACAACCGTGTCGGTTTACGTCCTTTCATCTTTGTTTGGTGATAAAGTCCCAATGCAAAGATAGTCTTTTGCGGCTACAAATGCAAACACCGGATTGGGCATAATGGAACGGTTTGTGCTGGCCGGTGCTTGTCTGGTCGTATTTCGTGCTTGATTGGTTGAAAAAACAACGGATAGCTGTCCGCCGGTGCGGTTGTAGACAAACGGGAAACAATACGGGCGGACAGGATGCCCCGTCCGCCCGTACATATTATTAAAGGTATGGCTGATTTACAGTTTTGCCAGCTCCACAACCTTGTCGACTGCCGCCGAAAGGCCGTCCGGATTCTTGCCTCCGGCTGTAGCGAAATGCGGCTGTCCGCCGCCTCCGCCTTGGATAAGCTTGGCCGCCTCGCGCACCATCTGGCCTGCGTTCAGGTTATGGTCGGCCACGAGGTCGTCGCTAATCATCACGCTCAATGTAGGCCGTCCCTCATAGACACTGCCCACAACGCACAGCAGATGGCCGTCGGCTGCGGCACGGAGCTTGAACACAAGGTCTTTCGCCATGTCCTGTTTCATCGGCATTACGGCTGTTACAACCTTCACGCCGTTCACCATCCTCGCCTGCGACAACAGCTTTTCCTTGGTCTGTTCCACTGCTTCAGCCTGAAAATGCTCGATGCTTTTCTTCATCGAGTCATGCTCCTCGATGTATTTCTCGATAACACCTTTCAGGTCTTTGGCATTGTTGAACAGCGCTCGGATGGCCTTCATGGCGTCCTCTATGTTGTAAAGCAGTTCCTCGCATTCCTTTCCTGTCTTGGCCTCGATGCGCCTTACGCCGGCTGCTACGCTGCTTTCCGACACTATTTTGAGCATGCCTATGCGGCCTGTAGAGCGTGCGTGGATGCCTCCGCAGAACTCAACGCTGGGACCGAAGCGTACCACGCGCACCTTGTCGCCGTACTTTTCGCCGAACAGGGCGATGGCTCCCATCTTCTTAGCCTCGTCCAAAGGCATGTCACGGTGCTCGTCAAGCGGAATGTCCTGGCGTATCATGTCGTTGACGATGCGCTCCACCTGACGTATTTCTTCATCGCTAACCTTCTGGAAATGGGAGAAGTCAAAGCGCAGCGTGTCAGGCGAAACATACGAGCCTTTCTGCTCTACATGGTCGCCCAGAACCTGCTTCAGAGCATAGTCAAGCAAGTGGGTGGCGGTGTGGTTGGCCGCGCTTGCCTCGCGCTTGTCGGTGTCCACGCAGGCCATGAAGTCGGCTTCAGGCTGCTTCGGCAGAGCCTTCACGATGTGGACAGACTGGTTGTTCTCGCGCTTTGTGTCGATTATGTCGATTGTCTCGTTCTCGCTTACCAGCACGCCGCAGTCTCCTACCTGTCCGCCCATCTCTCCGTAGAAAGGCGTGTTGTCGAGCACAAGCTCGTAGAAGGTCGATTTCTTCTGCGTAACCTTGCGGTAACGGAGTATGTGGCATTCATATTCGGTGAAGTCGTAGCCCACGAACGTCTGTTCGCCCTGGCGCAGTTCTGTCCAGTCGCTGTTCTCAACGGCGGCGGCGTTGCGTGCGCGCTGCTTCTGCTTCTGCATCTCCTCGTCAAACTGCTTCTCGTCAACGGTCAGCCCGTTCTCGCGGCATATAAGCTCGGTAAGGTCGAGAGGGAAGCCGTAAGTGTCGAATAGGCGGAACGCCTTTGCGCCGTCAAGCTCGCTCTTGCCAGCCGCCTTGACCTCGTCCATAGCCTCGTTGAGCATGTTGATGCCGTTTGACAGCGTGCGCAGGAACGAGTCTTCCTCCTCTTTCATCACTCGCATGATAAGTTCGCGCTGCGCTTCAAGCTCGGGGTAGGCAGCTCCCATCTCGCTGACAAGTGTCGGCACGAGGCGGAAGAGGAATGCGTCCTTCTGTCCGAGGAAGGTGTATGCGTACCTCACGGCGCGGCGCAGGATGCGGCGTATCACGTATCCGGCCTTGGCGTTGCCCGGCAGCTGGCCGTCGGCAATAGAGAAAGCTACGGCTCTCAGGTGGTCGGCTACTACGCGCATCGCCACGTCCGTCTTCTCCTCCTTGCCGTATTCAAGACCGGAGAGGCGTGATATTTCCTTTATCACGGGCTGGAAGATGTCCGTGTCATAGTTGGAGTGCTTGCCCTGCAGTGCGCGTACAAGGCGCTCGAAGCCCATGCCGGTGTCAATTACGTTCATCGACAGCTTTTCGAGCGAGCCGTCCGCCTTGCGGTTATACTGCATGAACACGAGGTTCCAGATTTCGATTACCTGCGGGTCGTCCTTGTTCACCAGTTCGCGTCCCGGCACCTTGGCCTTCTCTTCGGGCGTGCGCGAGTCGAGGTGTATTTCCGAGCACGGTCCGCAAGGGCCCGTGTCGCCCATCTCCCAGAAGTTGTCGTGCTTGCTGCCGTTGATTATGTGGTCGGCCGGCACGTGCTTTGCCCAGTAGCGTGCGGCCTCGTCGTCGCGCTCGAGCCCCTCTTCTGTCGAGCCCTCGAACACTGTCACGTACAGGTCTTTCGGGTCGAGGTGGAGCACGTCTACCAGGTATTCCCAGGCGTAGTCTATCGCTCCTTCCTTGAAGTAGTCGCCGAAGCTCCAGTTGCCAAGCATCTCGAACATGGTGTGGTGGTAAGTGTCGTGACCCACCTCTTCAAGGTCGTTGTGCTTGCCGCTCACGCGCAGGCACTTCTGCGAGTCGGCCCGGCGGCGCGGCTCGGGGTCGCGCGTGCCCAGGATGATGTCCTTCCACTGGTTCATGCCGGCGTTGGTGAACATCAGCGTGGGGTCGTCCTTGATAACCATCGGTGCCGACGGCACTATCTTGTGTCCTTTCGACTCAAAGAACTTCTTGAAAGATTCGCGTATTTCGTTAGCTGTCATCATTTTATGTAATATTTACTTTCGGTCGGCAAAATTATAAAAAATCCGACAAAAAGCCAAATTATTTGCACTTATGGATGATAAATTCATAATGCGTTGACTGTCAACGCTTTGCCAGGCGTCCGCCGTCGGCATTGCAAAAGGTGGCCTTTTAGCGTCCAAAAGGTCACCTTTTACAAGCTAAAAGGCCAGCTTTCGCAAAGCAAAAGATGGCCTTTTGGAAAACCGCTGTTTTACAGCCGTCACTTAAATTTCGCCCTTATGCGGCTAAGGCTCACCTGCGTCATGCCGAGATATGAGGCTATGCTGCCGAGGGGCAGGCGTTGCAGGTACTCCGGGTTGTCGGCCATCAGGCGGCTGTAGCGTTCCGACGCGTCGGTAAGCAGGAAGGAGATGAGGCGCCGCTCGGTGGCTATCAGCTCTGTTTCGGCGTAGCGTCGCCCCCAGTTGGCTATGTGGATGTCGTCGAGGAAGAGGCGTTGCAGGTCGCGGAGTTTCAGCACGTAGAGCACCGACGGCTCCATAAGTTCCATCGACTCATAGCCCGGCTGGTTGTTTACGTAGCCGTTCATCGATACGAGAGTGTCGCCCTCTTCGCCTATCCAGAAGGTAATGTCGTTGCCGTCAACGATGGTGTAGGCACGCGCAATGCCACGTTTGATGAAGAATATGTCTTTTTCCACCTTGCCCATGCGCAGCACGTGGTGGCCCTTTGGCAGCTCCACTTCCTGCATGTAGGCTTTCATCCGCTCCATAGACGAGGGCGGCAGGGGATAAGTGCGTGATATAATCTGTTCTATGTCCATGCTCGCGTGTATGTTGTCAGTCTGTGCAAAAGTACTAAAAATAAACGTCATGCGGCTGTGCTTTTTATCAAATGTTAAACGTTTTGTCGGCGGAAGGCTTTACCTTTGCATAAGATAAGTTACACTCGGGAAAATGCAAGCGAGCTTGCTTTCCTCTCGTTTGCATTATCTTTGCCGCCGTTTTCACATCAAAATATTATTTTACAGGATTATGAATTGGCTCATATTGATTATCGCCGGCCTGTTCGAGACGGGCTTCGCCTTCTGTTTGGGAAAGATGAAAGACACCACAGGCACGGAGCACTGGCTGTGGTGCGCAGGCTTCTTGGCAAGTCTTACGCTTAGCATGGTGCTCTTGGCGAAGGCCGTACATACCATACCGATAGGCACGGCCTATCCGGTGTGGACTGGCATCGGCGCCGTGGGCACGGTGCTCTTGGGCATACTTGTGTTCAAAGAGCCTGCAACATTCTGGCGGCTGCTCTTCATCGCCACGCTCATTGCATCGGTGGTGGGGCTTAAAATGGCGCATTAGAGGCATGGTAGGGCGACTGTTTGTCGTATTTTTCATATCGGTTTGCTGTTTAGTCTGCATGTACAAAGAGAAGAGATAAACGCCAACAACAAAGGTCTTAATCTTTATCCTTTATTACACCCTAAAGGGTATAAAACAATATATTTTCAATAAAATTACACCCTAAAAGGTATAATTGTCGTGATTTTTTCTTATCTTCGCAGATGACAATAGGTGTATAAACACTGCTGAACATGAACAATGCAGACATGGAGATAGCGGCCTTTGTGAAGGAAGCACGCAAGAAGTTCGGCCTTACGCAGGTTGACCTTGCCGACAAAGCGGGCGTGGGGCTGCGCTTCGTCCGCGAACTGGAGCAGGGCAAGCAGACGCTGCGCATGGACAAGATAAACCAGGTGCTGCGCCTGTTTGGCCGACAGGTGGGGGCTGTTTCCATAGAAGACAAGTGACGAGTTACAAGCAGACGAGTAACGAGTTACAAGCAGACAAGTGGCGAGTTACAAGTAAACGAGTGACGAGTTACAAGTAAACAAGTGACGAGTTACAAGCAGACAAGTGACGAGTTACAAGCAGACGAGTGACGAGTTACAAGCAGACGAGTGACGAGTTACAAGTAAACAAGTGGCGAAACAAATATCCTTGTCTGCTTGTCCCTCGTCCCTTGTCAACTAAAATATTAAGAATGAAACGCGCATTGGTATATCTGCACGACCGGCTTGCAGGCCGGTTGACCGAAGACGAGAACGGTTACACGTTCGAGTATGACGCGGCCTACCTCGCGTCTGACGGCGCGGAGGCAGTAAGTCTTACGCTGCCGTTGACGGCGGAGGCGTATCACGACACGGTGATGTTCCCCTTCTTCGACGGCCTTATACCCGAGGGCTGGCTCCTGGGCATAGCCGAACGCAGCTGGAAGATAGACCAGCGCGACAGGATGTCGTTGCTCCTCGCATGCTGCAAGGACTGCATCGGGGCGGTAAGCGTGGTGCCGGAGACAGGCCACGACACAGCCTGACTACCGCACAAGCCTTCCAAACGGAGGGTGTTGGATTAGTCTTGCAATCAGAAATATCATATTAATGACAAAGAAAACAACGCCTGTTACCCCTTAGGCACACAAAATGCCATCACCAAGGGAAAGGTGGGGAGGGTTTCAAATGAAGTGTTTGTTCTGCTATAAAGACCTAAAGGAGGGCCAGACCGACTACCATCCGGCCTGCGCCCGCAAGTTTTTCGGCGTGAAAAACGCGCCGAAGCTGCCTTACGTCCGCGCCCAGTTAGGCGACCTGGCGCGCAAGGTGGTGCGCGCGCAGACCACGCTAACGGGCGTGCAGGCAAAGCTGTCGCTTGACATCGACAAGGGAGGCAGGAACCTGCCCGACCGCTTCACCATCGTAGGACTGTGGGGACGGTTCATCCTTAAGCCGCAGACCGACACGTACCGCGCACTGCCCGAGCTTGAAGACCTTACCATGCACATGGCCGAAGCGGCAAAAATCATGACCGTGCCGCACTGCCTTATACGCTTCAGCGACGGCGAACTGTGTTACATCACGCGCCGCATCGACCGGCTGGCAGGCGGCGGCAAGGTGCCCATGGAGGACATGTGCCAGCTTACGGGGAGGCTCACCGAATACAAATACAAGGGTTCTTACGAGCAGATTGCCAAGGCCATACGCCGTTACTCGTCGGCTCCGCAGCTCGACGTGGTGAACTTCTGGGAGGTGGTGGTGTTTTCATGGATAACCGGCAACGCCGACATGCACCTTAAAAACTTCTCGCTGTACAACCCCGACGGCGGCGGATACACGCTGACTCCGGCCTACGACATGCTCGCTACGACGCTCGTGATGCCCGAAGACACCGAGGAGCTGGCCCTTACCCTTAACGGCAAGAAGCGCAAGCTGCGCAAAGCCGACTTCATACGCTCAATCACTTCGACCGGCGTTGACGAGAAGGTAATCGAAAATATGGCGCGACGCTTCGGACGGGTGCTGCCCTCGTGGTTCGACCTTATCGACCGCTCGTTCCTGCCGGAAGACATGAAGCACGCCTATAAAAACATGATACTGCGGCGCGTCATAATGCTGAAGTGAGGCCGTAGGGGCGTTTCAGCCTTGTGAAAGCCGTCAAACTACGGTTTTGGAAGGCGCCTGACGGCATTTTATCCTTAAACGATGTTAAAACATCCGGTCTTTACCCGTTTTTCAGTTTCTTTTCAGAAAAGCTCATAATCTTTGCAACAGAAAAAGGAACAAAATGAATAATAACACTAAAAAGAAGAAGATTATGAAACGTATCATTCAAAGCGCAGTAGTAGCATTAGTATGCCTCGTGGCATTCTCGGTAAGTGCATTGGCCGACAACGACAAACCGGTGAACGTAAACCAGCTGCCAGCGACAGCGCAGCAGACGCTCAAAAAGCATTTCAGTGCAAAGAAAGTGGCCCTTGCCAAGATGGAGTCGGGACTTTTCGAAAAGAGCTATGACGTGGTGTTCAACAACGGCGAAAAGGTAGAGTTCGACCGCAACGGCAACTGGACGGAGATAAACTGCAATATGTCTTCTGTACCGGCAGGACTTGTTCCGGCGAAAATAACAAGCTATGTGAAATCCACTTATCCGGGAACGAAAATCCTTCAGATAGAGAAAGACGACAACCGGTATGAGGTTAAACTGTCAAACCGTCTGGAAGTGACGTTCAACAAGAACTTCCAAGTTGTAGACATAGACGACTGACGGCGGCAACCCTGCCCCTGCCGGACAGGCAAGGGCAGGACCGACCGTAATATCCCATAGCATAAATTGTGTACTGGCTTGAATGGAACAAAAGCCGCAAATCCCCTAAAACCGCATAATTACGATGAAAGCTATCATTATATCGCTGCTTGCCGCACTGGCAACGCTCATGCCGAATGTGGCCCGCGCCAATACCGGCGACTACAAGGCAATTCCAGTTGACCGCCTGCCTGCAGCGGCCTTGCAGACAATCAAGGCGCACATGGCAGGCCGCAAGGTCGCCATAGCCAAGATGGAGTCTGGCCTGTTCAGCAAGGAGTACACCGTGATATTCACAAACGGCGAGAAGATTGAGTTCGACGGACGGGGACAATGGACAGAAGTGAAGTGCAAGCGGTCGGCTGTTCCAGCATCGCTTGTTCCCCAGCAGATAGCCAGGTACATAAGTTCCAACTATCCTGACTGCCGCATTCTTGAGATAGAACGCGACGAAGACGAATATGAAGTGAAGCTGTCAAACTATGTGGAAGTGACGTTTGACAGGAAGTTCAACGTCATAGACATCGATTGAAATTAATGGATTGCAAGGAAGGATAACGGATGATTAAATGAATGATTTGACAAATCAGCTGCCCAACTACACCGGAAGGGCATGCGAACGACCGTCTTTTACACAATAAAAGGCGGCCGTTTTGCCATATACAAGTGACCAGACAGTTTCAAATCGGCATCAGAAAACGGGTAAAGCGGACAGCTGGCAGACGAGCGTCCGCGCTATACGCTGCTGTCCTGCAATGCCGGGGTGCAGCAGGTCGGTGTGCTTATCGTGAAAGTAATGCTGCTGTGCGGCCACCATCGGATTGAGTCCGCTTACGGAGTTCAGGTCTATCACAGGCACTCCCCACACGTTGCCGGCCTCCTTCACGGCATCAACGTATGCGCTGAAATACTCTCCGCAAATGTTCTGCCAGCTTTCGTCAGGCTGTATGTTGGTGTCGTCAAAAGTTGCGCCGGCGCGGTGTATCGGAGTAAGCAGCACAATCTGCTTGTCGGGGAAATACGTCTTGAGTTTTATCAGGGCAATGTTTATACGCCCTTTCATTGTGGACAGGTCTATTGACGGTATGCGGCGCTTGCGTGTGTACGTCTTCTTCGCTCCGTGTACGGCGGCTGTCACGGTGTCTTCACGCTCGTCATACCACCGCCCAAGGGGTACTCCGGCGTTGAAATCGTTGGTGCCGATGAACACTATTACGGCGTCAACGCTGTCGCCGTGTTCCTTATACAGCAGGTCGGCTTGCCGCGGAACGTCGTCCCACTGGCGGCCGCTCTTGCCGTAGACGTAAGGCTTTATGGCAAGCATTTGGCTCAGGTAGTGCCAGTATTTGTATGGAATGTCTTGCTTGTTGTTCGCCGGGTCGGTCATGGAATCGCCTATGAAGCCCACACGCTTGCCGTACCAGGGATGGCAGGCGGCCTGTGTTTCGGTGGTTAAAGGACATTTGCTATTTTGTTGTTGTGCCTGTTGCGCAGTAGCAACAGCGCTTACCGCGATGGCAAGCGACAGCAGAAAACATCTTGTTTTCATTGTATTGTTGTTTTGATTTGTTTTATTTGAAAAGCTGTGTAGACAGATAACGTTCGCCGGTATCGGGCAGCAGGGTTACTATGCGCTTGCCCTTGTTGCCGCTGTCCATGGCCGCCTTCACCGCTGCGGCTACCGCCGCACCTGACGATATGCCGACTAATAGCCCCTCGGAGGATGCCATGAGGCGTGCCGTTTGCATGGCTTCATCATCGGTAACGGTGATGATGCCGTCAACAACGGCGGCGTCATAGTTGTCGGGAATGAAGTTCGCGCCGATGCCTTGGATGGCATGCGGCCCGGCAACGCCCTTGGACAGCAGCGGAGATGATGCCGGTTCAACGGCCATAACCTTTATGTTCGGGTTGTATTCTTTCAGCCTCCGCCCCACTCCTGACACCGTTCCGCCTGTTCCGACACATGCTATGAACATGTCAATACGGCCTCCGGTCTGCTCAAGTATTTCCTTGCCGGTAGTCAGGTAGTGGCAACGCGGATTGGCAGGGTTGCCGAACTGGCCGAGTATTACAGAGCCTTCAATTTCGCGGTGCAGCCTTTCCGCCTCGCTTACGGCGGCGGCCATGCCTCCCGATGCAGGTGTAAGGCGCACCTCCGCACCGTATGCCGCCACAAGCTTACGCCTCTCTATACTCATTGTTTCGGGCATTGTGAGGATTAGGCGGTAGCCTTTTACGGCGCAAATCATTGCCAGTCCGATGCCTGTATTTCCGCTTGTAGGCTCTATAACGGTTGCTCCGGGCTTGAGAATGCCACTTTGCTCGGCATCCTCAATCATCGAAAGAGCCACCCTGTCCTTGACGCTTCCGCCAGGATTGAGCATCTCCACTTTAGCCGTTATCGGCGTTTCAATGCCGTAATGGTGCGACAACCGCCGCAATTCCACAATGGGTGTATTGCCGATTAATTGTAAAACATTGTCATATAGCATGGTTTTCTCCGTTTAACATCTTACTGAACAAAGGTTTTCCCACCTTTTATAATCTCGTCCCTGCATTGTTCCATAAGCCATTTCGGTGTGCTTGTGGCTCCGCATATGCCAACAGTCTCGACTCCGGCAAGCCATTCCGGATTGATTTCTGCCGGCTCTTCTATGAGATGGCTGTTAGGATTTACCCGGCTGCATTCGGCAAACAGCACACGCCCATTGCTGCTTTTGCGGCCGCAAACGAACAGGATGAGGTCATGGCGCATGGCAAACGAGCTGATGGCCGGCATGCGGTTGGCCACTTGGCGGCATATGGTGTCAAAACTCTTGAACGTCGCTCCAGCTGCCATATGCATTTGGATGTAGTCGGTTATGCGATGAAACTCATCGAGAGACTTCGTCGTCTGCGAGTAAAGGTATATGTCCCGTGTGAAATCGAGCTGCTTTACGTCGTCCAGGTCGGCCACGACGACGGCGCGTCCGGCGGTCTGTCCCACGAGGCCGAGCACCTCGGCGTGGCCCGGTTTGCCGAAGATTACTATCTGTGCGTCATTGTTTTCGTCGTGCTTCCGCTTTATCCTGCGTTGCAGCTGGAGGACGACTGGGCATGTGGCGTCGATGATTTCGATGTTGTTCCGCTTCGCAAGCTCGTATGTTTCGGGCGGTTCGCCGTGGGCGCGGAGCAGCACTTTCACGCCGTTCAGCCGCTTCATATCGTCGTGGTTGATAGTAATCAGCCCCATCTGCCTAAGCCGCTCGCACTCCATTCCGTTGTGTACGATGTCGCCGAGGCAGTAAAGCGTCTTTCCTGCGGCCAGCTCTTCTTCGGCCTTACGTATCGCCGTAGTCACTCCGAAGCAAAATCCGCTGCCGCTGTCAATCTCGATTTGCATTGTGAGTGTTTTGTTTTTCCGTTATGACTGACTTGACTCTTTGGCGTTAAAATAGCTTTCCAGCAGTTCGTTTGCCGCGGCGAAGCTTGTACGGCGGCCGTCTAATACCGAGCGTTCGGCGGCCTGTAGCCGTTCCTGTATTGCCGGATTGTTGTAGAAATGGCCGCGAAGTTGCTCGTTGATGGTTTCGTACATCCAGTATTTGCTTTGCTCGTTGCGTCGGAAATCGAAGTATCCGTTGCCCTTGACAAAGGTGAAATACTCGTACACCATGTCCCATATCTCCTTTATTCCGGTACCGTAAAAACCGCTGTAACACAACACCTTGGGCTGCCATCCGCTGTCAGACGGCGGAAAGAAGTGCAGCGCATTGCGGAAGTTTCGTGCCGCCAAGTGGCATTTGTCGACGTTCTCGCCGTCGCATTTGTTGATTACTATGCCGTCGGATATTTCCATGATGCCGCGCTTTATGCCCTGAAGTTCGTCGCCGGTGCCTGCAAGTTGGATGAGAAGAAAGAAGTCAACCATCGAGTGGCAGGCCGTCTCGCTCTGTCCGACACCTACCGTTTCGACGAAAATCTTGTCGTATCCGGCGGCCTCGCAGAGTATGATTGTCTCCCTTGTCTTGCGTGCAACACCGCCCAATGAGCCTGCTGTCGGACTGGGACGGATGAACGCATCGTCCCTGACCGACAGCTTTTCCATGCGCGTCTTGTCGCCGAGGATGCTGCCTTTGGAGCGTTCCGAACTCGGGTCTATTGCCAATACGGCGAGCTTTCCGCCTGTACGGTCGAGCACGTGGAGGCCGAACTGGTCGATGGATGTGCTCTTGCCGGCCCCCGGTACGCCGCTTATGCCTATGCGGATGGAGTTTCCGCTGTGCGGAAGACATTTCTCTATGACTTCCTGCGCCTTTGCGTAATGGTCGGGGTTCACGCTTTCAATCAGCGTTACCGCCTGGCTTAGCACCGTCACATTGCCCTTCAGGATGCCTTCAACGATTTCTCCTACCGTCATTTCACGCCTCTTGTACCGTCCGCGTTTCAGGTAAGGATTCACGGTGGAGGGCTGTTCCACGCCGGCGTTTACCGTCAGCCCCTTGTATTCTTTGCTGTTTTCGGGATGTTCCATGTTTGTTTCTTGGTTGTCATTGTTTGACGTTAACGTGTATCACCACCTTCGAATTGTTAGGGTCGTTGGTTATCATCAGTACACGAGGCTTGCTCCTTGCGTTTTTAAGAAGCTTGCGGTAAGCCGTTATTTTAATCTTGGCCGACTCTCCGGGGTCGAGCCTTGACTTGTTCAGGCGCACCTTCAAGCCTGTTGTGAACATCTGCATCGAGCTTATTGTGAGCCTGCTGCGTCCCTGGTTTTCTATCGTTATAATGCCGCTCTTGTGGTCTTTGCCCTCGAAAGAGCCGAGGGTCAAGCGTTTCGGCTGACAGTTTCATCACCGGCGCGTTGAGCCTCTGCGTCTCAGACATGTTCCTGAATTCAGGCAGGAGTACGGCTGAAATGGAGATTTCCTTGTCGTCGCTCACCTTGTCGCCGGGGAACATTCCGAGGTAGACTGACGATTGTGTCAGGCCGTAGCTGCGCAGTTTCATTGAGTTGAGGGTGAACGTTGCCACTCCTGTACGGCCCGGAGCGATGGTTTCAGGCGAAACCGTTGCGCTGATGTAATTGGGCAGGTGCATCACCACGGGGGTTACACTCTCGCTGCCGCTGTTGATGATGTGGATTTTCTCTACCGGCGTTTCGCCGAGGTTTACGTCGTCAAACTCAATGTTGTTCTTGTCTGTGCGTACGCTGCCAAGCGTATAGTCATATACGCCCGAATAGTCGGCAAGATGGTCAACCACCACTCCTTTCATCGTAAGGTAGAACGGCCTGTCTGACGCGTTGCTGTAAATCGCCGCTTCTTTGTAGAAGTGTCCCATCTGCCGGGCGTCGAACGTCACCTCAACGGTAAAGTTGTCGCCCTTGGCTATGGTGCCTTTCGGATATTCGGCAACCACGCAGTCACAGCTTGTCCGCACCGTGTCGATTGTCAGTTCGCTGCCTTTGTTGCGCAGTTCGAACTTCACCGTGACGGGCGTTTCGTACATCACGCTGCCGCAGTCGATGACTTCCTGCTTCGCCGATATGCGTTGTGCCGACACACCCAATGACACAAAAGCCAGAAGAACGGCCGATATTGCTTTTTTGCTCATTGTTTCCCTTGTCTTGTTTTATTTAATTTCAACCGACTGCGATGCCGCCCTTGCCGAGTATTCCGGAGCGTAAGCGCATGAAGCGGTGCATGTTCCGGTCTCGTATCGGCCTGCGCGGTCGATGTAGTATTCAGTTTCTATCACGTGCGTGCCTTTGCTCATGCGGTCGTAATAATAATATGTGGCATTGTCCTTCGGTGCGCAGTAGTAGCCGCGGCGGTATCCGCTGAGCTGGCTCACCGGCTCCATGCAGGCCGCACGCTTGTCTTTCACTTGCACGTAGTCATAGTCGCGGTCGGCATTTATGGTGATGCGCACGGTCACGCGGTCGCCCACTTTCAGGCTGGTTGCAGGCCGTCCGTTTTCGTCGAGGATTTCCCTCGTTATGCGAAAGGCGGCATTTGAGCTTTCAATTGATGACGTTTTGCACAGCGATTGGCCGTATATTGCGCCCCAAGAGGTGCCCTTTGATAACTTGTTGGCTGTGAAGGTGTTACCGCCCTCATAATCGGTTGTCGTCTTGACGTAACCCAGACCTGCCGTAGACTGCGGCAGTTCGAGCTTCTTGCCGTCAACGGCGAGCGTCGTTTCTTCCTTGCCGTCAAGCTCCGTCATGTTTCCGTCGAGGAATGCGTAGACGGCGTTCACGTTGTTGAACGGCGTGTCCCATGCCTGCACTCGCTTCTGCATGAGCAGCCAGCGCCTCATTTCCTCAATGCTTTCGGCGTAGCCCTGTGCGTCGACAAGCTTCATTGCCTCAATCGCTGCGACCTGTGTCGGTATGCGGTAGTCGAACCAGCTGTAACCTGAACGCGGCGAGTCGTAGTAGCGTCCCATTTCTTCCGTAGCCACGGTGTACTCGTCAAGGCTCTTGATGTATTCGACGGCGAGTTGCGTTTCGCCGTGTTTCGCCAGCACGACAGCCATCAGTGCCTTGTAATACAGGTTCAAAACGGCATTGTTCTCCTTCAGACTTTCAAGTACATAGTTGGCTGCCTCTTTCTCTTTGGCTGAAAGCTGCCTGCCGTTCAGTGCGCAGATGTACAGGTAACGCACGCCGTTGTCAACGAATACTATAGGCGTTGAGTTCTTGTCCTTGCGTTCCTTCAGCTTCTCGTAATCCTCAACCACTCTGTTGCCGAGGAACTTCATCGCGCTGTTTATCATCTTCTGCGTGTCCGCTTGCTTGCCGGTCATCTTGTCTAAGCGCACAAGCGTTTCGGTGACTGATGCCGTGAGTGCGAACGAACCGTAGCGCATTCCCGGCCACCAGCACCACGAACCGTCTTCCTTACTTTGCAGTTTGCTTAGCTTTTCGAGCGTGGTCGAGAGGTTGTTGGCCAGCGTAGAGCTGTCAAAATAGTTCGCCAGCATCTGCTTTTGGTCGCTTTCGCGTTCGGCGTCGGCCACCCAAGGCGTCTCGTCGAGCACTATGTCTTTAAGCTCCTGGTTCTTTTCAAGGTTGCTCTTCAGGCTCTCCTGTCCGGCCTCGCGCTTCCACTGCTCGAATACGGAGCGTATTCTCGGCGACTGCTTCATCAGGTATGCGCTTATGCTGTTGGCATAATAAGCTACGGCAAGGCTTATGGCGTTGTCCTCGCGTGCGTTGTTTATATAAGGTAAAGCCTGTATCGTGAGCCAAGCCGGATTGTTGGTGTACTCTACAGTCAGCTTTTCGTCGCTTCCGCCGTCGGGGAACAGTTGCTTCAGGTCAATGGTCTTTACGCCCGGTCCGTGCTGAGTGAAGGGCACGGTGTTAGTTACAAGCTCCGCGTCGGGCAGTATCGGCAGGTAATGTTGCTCTCCGTCGCTGAAGTCTTTGCCTTCGGCGAAGATGCGGCAGACGAGCAGTGTGTGGCTGTTGTCGGGGTTGTAGCTGAACGATACGTTGCCAGTCGAGTCGGCGGCAACCTCGAATTTCTGTTTAAGTTCCAATACAACCTTCTCTGTTTCTGGGTCAACCATCTGCATGATGGCCGTTCCCTTCACTGCGTTTTCAGACGTGTTGAATATCCGTGCGGCAATGGTTGCACGGTCGCCGACGCGTACAAAGCGCGGCATGTTTGGCTGAACCATGACTTTTTTTGATGCAACGGCCTTGCCGTAAACCATTCCGTTGTTCATGTCTTTGTCGTGAGCCAAGCCCATGAAACGCCATGTCGTGACGCTTTCGGGCAGCGTGAACTTCACCGTAACGTTGCCCGTGCTGTCCGTCTGGAGTGCAGGGTAGAAGAAAGCGGTCTCGTTCAGGTTCTCACGCAGCTGTACACCGGCATCCGGGTTACCCTCGGCTTCGCCGCTTGCAGCGTCACTTGTCATTAAGCTTCCGCCCAATTCGTCATTACCTTGAACATCATAAGCACCTATGGTAGTCTTCGTTTTTACTTCAGAATCTTTCTTTATAACGGGCGCGGTGTTCTTAATCGATGCGCCCTTTACCGCCTTTCTAAGTTTTATTGACCTTGTCGAGCCGTAGGAAACCTCTTCGACGGCCACCATGACATTACCGTTTGCACCGTAATATTCAGGTTCGATGGCGATGTAACCGAAGTCGAGCTGCGGCACATTGGCAAGCTTCAGCTTCATGCTGCTGTAGAAGTTAAGCCGGTAATAATCAGGAGCAGACCAGTATGTGTAAGGCAACGAGATTGACATATATGACGGGAACGACCATGAGAACGGTGCCAGTTGCTCGAGAGAGTAGTCGTACATCGTTGCCAGAAGCTGTGCGTCGGCCGGTGTTCCGTCAGGTTTCGTTATGTTGAGTGTCCACTCTTCCTGCTGTCCCGGTGTCAGACGGTCGCGGAAAGTGCCCCATTTCACTATGAGACGCTTGTCGGGCAGGGGCTTGCGTATGTCTTCGTTGTGCATGTAAGCCTGGCCGTTTTTCACCCAAACGAGGTTGATGCGCAGGCCGTTCCCGTACTCTTCTTTATATGTGAACTTGCGTGTTGTCACCTCGCCGTCAAGCTCCAACGTGCCGCTTTTCAGCACTTTGTCGCCTGAAATGACGGTATAGAGTACGTGAACGTCGGCATCCGACGAGCCGAACTGCATGTAAACGGGGCTTCCGTCACGTGGAAACTCGTCGCCGGAGATGTAGAACCAGTCGGGAGTCTCGACACATGGCGTGGTGTCTTCATAGCTGAACACAACGAAGTCGCGGCGGATGGTGTCGCCGGCGCATATTGCCGTGAGCGTATGTTTGCCCGACTTGAGCTGCGCTGCGGTGTTCCATGTTATTTCGGTGGCGGTGTTCGCATTGGCGGTAAACGTGCCGTCAACGCCGCTTACGGTGTAAGTCACGTCGCCGTCAATGCCGTTTCCGGCGGCGTTGCGGAGCGTAAACGTTACGGTTTTCAGGCTGTCACGCAGCGTCTTTTCAGGAAATTCGCAGTCGAAGGCCGTAGACTTGCTGCCCAAAGGCAACGAGATGGTGCCTTCGTGGCTCTCCCCGGCCACGTCGGTAACGTCGGCTTCGGTTATTATGTTGTAGAAACGGGCTATGCGCTTGTACACGTCAAGGGTTACGCCGCAGTTCTCCTCCCATACAGGAAGCGTCATAGGCATCTTTATCTTGAACTCTCCATTGCCGTCGGTCACGGCCTCTCCCTCGGCCAAAACGGTGTTGTCGGCCTCGTTGAGGTAAAGCCCCCAGTAGCTGAAACGCCACCACAGAGCCTGCTTGCGGCTGACAGTGTACTTCACTTTCGCGCCCTGAACGGCCACACCTGAATAGGATTTTGCACGGCCTGTGACGGTTATCGTGTCGCCATTGGCATATTCTTCACTCACTTTGTCGAACTCAACTTCGAACGTGGGGCGCTTGTATTCCTCTACGCGGAACGTCGCAACACCGCCAAAACTGGTTTCGGTGCGCACGGTGAAGCTGCCCGTCAGTCCGTTAGAAGGCAGCACGAAGTCGGTCGAGGCCGTGCCGTAAGCGTCGGTGGTGACAGTCTTTTCGGCCACGGTCTTGTAGTTGGCGTCGCGCAATGTCAGTTTGATAGTCTTTCCGCTAATGGCTTTGTCCGTCAGCCCTTCAATCTTCCTGACCACTGCCGCCACGTGAACTGTCTGTCCGGGGCGGTAGATTTTGCGGTCGGCATACAGCGAAGCTACGGTCCGGTCGTTGTCGGCATCATACCAACTGAAGCGATTGTACGCGCTGGTTGGCGGCATTGCGTTGTCGGTCGGCGTGCAGGCGCGTATGTACATGTCCCTCTTGTCGAAATCATTGAGCACCGTCTCGCCTTTTGCATCGCACGTTACAGTGCGTTCATTGCCGTTCCTTGCCTATGTACAGCGTTGCTCCGGGCACGGGCTGCCCCGTAGTGCCGCTCAATGCGGCCACGCGCGTCTTGTTGCCGGGCAGCGCCTGGTGAACTACGTACATGTCGGTAACGTACAGCAGGCGGCGTTCTGCGTCAACCTTTTTGTTCTCCGTCAATGCTTCAAGCAGGTAAACGCCTACTGGAAGGCCGTCGATGACGAGCGAGTCTTTCACTGTTTCATAATTCTTCCGCCCCGTGTAGGTGCGTGTATAGGTATGCGTTGCGCCTTTTACGGCCAATGCTTTCAGTGCCTTCAGGTCGTTGTTGTTTTCGGGTGTGCGCTTTTCGCTGCCGTCGGTATTGAGCCGTGTCAGCGTAAATGTCAGTTTGTTGGTGTTGCGCACGTCCATTCTTATGCTGAAAGGCTTTTCCGGCAATATCACGTTGCGGCTTATATCTGCGCTGAACATGGGGTATGTAAGCATCTTCATGGCATTGCGCAGTGTCTCCATGCGCGACCATTTGTCCCAACGCGAGAGGCTTTCTTCTATCAGTTTGACCCGTTGTTCCACATTAACGTCAATGCAACCTTCATAAAAAGCATACTTTTCCAAAGCGACCTCACCACATGCTTCAAGGTCGCCGTAAAGGCTGATGAGCGAGTCGAGCGAAGCCACATAGCGCGAGCCTTCAAGCGTCTGAATATATATGTCGCCGCTATTTTGAGCCTGTTGCTTCACCATGTCGAGCGCGGTAAGCAGCGTGGCGTTGCGGTTCGGGGTAGTGGCGTAATAGTCGTGCATGGCCTTGTAGTCCTCGGCGGTGTATCCGATGAGGCTCAGCAGGTCGTTTCCGAAGATTGCGGCGTCGCGTCCCTCGACGGTGAACGGCCCGTAGTCGCCGGCCTTTTTGCCTGCGAGCATGGCAGGATTAGCCATCGCCTTCTTGAAGTAAACCTGCGCAAGGGTGTCAGCATTGACGGTGCGCATCCTCCGTTGCGAGCACGTTTTGCCAAGCGCGGCATAGCATACGGCGGCCAGTGCCGGGTCGGTCTGTTCGAAGCTGGCGGCCTTTTGCTCCAACCTTTTCAACTGCGGTGCGAGCGAGTCACGCGATATTGTACCCCATGTGTACATCATGTTCCACTCGGCTTTTAGCATCTGGCCGTAGTTTTTCTCTTTTTCGGCCATCGCCGATATGGTCTGCAAGTGTTCTATCTGCGTTCTCGGCAAATCCTTCTTGGCCGCTTCTTCCACCTTTTTCCACAGTTGTGTGTATCCGTCGGCCAGCATCGTAGCCGGTGCAAGCAGCAGCGCCGCGAGTAAAGAAACCACTGTTTTTTTCATGTCTGTGAGTGTTTTGATATGTAAATGGCATTCGCGCAGCCCCTACAAGGCCGCGCATACCTTTTACAAAGGTAGGCAAATAACGTTAAAGGGCAAAAAGATTTAATGTTTTTTTAGTAGTTAGAGTAGTTAGAAGTAGTTATCGCTCGCTGCGCTCGCTAAGTAGTTAAAGTCATTACCTTTGTCAGTTGACAAGATACGAGAAACAAGCAGGCAAGGCAAATGACTTTAACTACTTAGCGAGCGCAGCGAGCGATAACTACTTCTAACTACTTTTAACTACTTGGGGAATTTCACTTCTTCACCCTCAACGGGTCAAAACCTTCTCCGAATACGCCGTGGCAGAAAGTCTGCGAGACGATGGCTTCGGGGTCGATGATTTTTATTGTAGAGAGGATGCCGTGCGATTCGTACTTGCGCGCCAGCACGATGAGTATGTCGATGTCATGCTTCGAGTACCAGCCTTTGCCTGGAATGACGGTCACTCCGCGGTGGATTTTGTTGTTAATCATGTCGGCTATCTGCTCGTATTTTTTCGAAATGATGATGAACTGCATTGTCTGGCGCGAGCCGTTAACCACATAGTCGCACACGTAGCTGTATATCAGGGTGAAGGCGATGCCGTAGACAATCGGCTCCATTTCCTTGAAAATGAAGTATGACGACAGTATTATGCAGGTGTCGATGAGCTGGATGGCGCGTCCGAAGTTCATGTGGAAGTATTTGTTGAACATCGCTATGATGATGTCTGTACCTCCGGTTGAGCCGTTGTGCGAGAAGACAAGGCCGAGGCCGGCGCCGCTAAGCACGCTGCCTATCAGCAAGTGCATGAACTTGTCTTCACCGGCGGTGACGATGGGGTACGCCTCGAACACTGGCTGCAACGCCCCTATCATGGCCGAAAGAATGGTGACGCCGATGATGGTGCGCACTGTGAACTGCTTGCTCAACGTGCGGTAGGCTATTATTATCATTATGATGTTGATACCCCAGATTGACAGTGCCGGGGGTATTTTGAAGCCGTAGAACAGCAATGCGGCAATACCCGACGCGCCGCCCATCACTATCTGGTCGGGCAGGATGAACGCCGTATAGCCGAACGAGTACATAAGTATGCCGAAGCAGATGAAAAACATGTCCTTCACGGCCTGCCTTTTCAGCTTTAGGTGGATGTGTGTGATGTCTGAAATCTTGTTCATAGCATTTAAGGTTTATGATGTGTTGACACCGCAATTGGTCGGAAAGGCCTTACGGCTTGCCGTTACCCGAATGCGGATTGTCCCCTGCAAAGATAGTGAATAAATTATAATGCAGTAATGCTTGACGTTAAAAATGTTGTCCGAATACGCCTAATCTTTGTCCGCAAGAGTATGGGTGGATGTAAAACGGGGGTAATATGTTATTTCAATCAGCACGGACAAAAGTGATGCGTTACGGTTTTCAAGAGCCTCTTTTGTGGCTAAACAACGGCAGGCAATCACGCCACCTCCCCTCGGGAGGGTTGAGGTGGGTCGCTTTTCAATTGAGAAAGGAGAATTGAAAATGGATAATTATGATTACTTTTAAGGTTGTCTGCCAGCAAAGCAAATCATAATTGTCAATTCTCCATTTTCCACTCTCAATTTAAAAGACAGCAAATCAGAGGGTAAAAGGCCACCTTTTACCCTCTAAAAGGCCACCTTTTACAATGCGAAAGACGGCCTTTTGCAACGCTCCTGATAATCAACGGGTTACAGACCGGCGGCCGGTGCCGTTACAAGGGCGCAGGTTTTGACGGTTGACGGTACATTTTGCATGTTTCAGAAATCAGGAAATGAAATGGCTGTATGCCGGTTAACCATTTTTTACTCGCAACGTTTCACCGTTTCAATAATTATGGCTATTTTTGCATAAGGCAAGCCGCACCCGGCAATCTGACGGCAAGTCTCCGCCGCCCACGCCTGCATTGCCTTTGCAAAGACCTTACACCTTAAACTTATGTGGTATGCAAAAGTACGCTGATTATATAGAAAGTGTCGAAATAGAGTCGCTCTGGAGCGGACGAAGACACGTGACATGGAGCCTTGACCGCAAGGTCAACATTCTTAGCGGAACCAACGGCATGGGGAAAAGCACAATCATAAACAAGCTCGTGCGCAGCATAGGACCGCAGGGAGACATCGTAAACCATGTGATGAAGGGTGTGCACATGAAGGTAAGTCCGGAAGGAGCCACGCACATAAGGTACGACCTGATACGCTCGTTCGACCGTCCGCTAATACATTCCGAGCTTGTAACCGACATAGGGATGAACCTTGTGACCGAACTCGACCTGCAGCTGTTCAAGCTTCAGAGAAAATACCTTGACTACCAGGTGAACATCGGCAACCGCATCATAGCCATACTGCAGGCCGGCGGGAATGACGCGGCGGAGCGCGCGCAGGCAGTTTCGGAACCTAAGCGCATGTTCCAGGACATGATAGACGACCTCTTCTCGGACACGGGGAAGACCATCATACGCAACGAGAACGAAATACGTTTCTCGCAAATCGGCGAGACGCTTTATCCCTACCAGCTGTCGAGCGGAGAGAAACAGATACTCGTGATACTGCTTACGGTGCTTGTCGAGGACAACCAGCCATACGTACTGTTCATGGACGAGCCGGAAGTCAGCCTGCACATAGAGTGGCAGAAACGCCTGATAAGCCTGATTGTGCAGCTCAACCCCAATGTGCAGGTTATCCTTGCGACCCACTCGCCGGCCGTGGTCATGAACGGATGGCTCGACAGGATAACCGAGGTGAGCGACATAACTGACAACATTTGAATGAAAAGTAGCGGACGGAGGGCAAGGCATGGGAAAACGACTGACCGACAATGTCAACTCAAGCTACTTCGCGGCTGCCAACAGCCTTAGGCCGAAGAACGCCCGGCGGAGGATTGCCGCCTACGTAGAAAGCTACGACGACATACTTTTCTGGCGCACGCTGCTCTCGCTCTACGAGGACGAAACGCGCTATTTCGAAGTCATGTTGCCGTCGCACAGGACGCTGGAGCGCGGCAAGCGCTCCGCCCTTATGAGCCTGCTCTACGGCAAGACGGGCGCGGACATGCTCGCATGCGTCGACGCCGACTATGATTATCTCATGCAGGGAGCTTCGGAAACGTCGCATGAAATCATCTCAAATCCTGCCATACTGCATACTTACGCTTATTCGATAGAAAACCTGCAGTGCTACGCGCCGTCGCTGCACAACGTCTGCGTGATGGTGACCTTAAACGACCACTACATCTTCGACCTGCACGCTTTCCTGTCACAGTTCAGTAAAATCATCTTCCCCCTGTTCGTGTGGTCCATCTGGCACTACCGTAACGGCATCTACGGGCAGTTCACCATAAGCGACTTCAACCGCACGATAGAGCTTGGCGGCTTCAACATAAACCGGCCGCAGGATGCCATCGACAACCTGAGAGCAAAGGTGACGCGCAAAGTAAACCACCTAAACCGCCATCATCCGGAGGCGAAACAAAGCTACATGGAACTGTCGCAAGAGCTTGTGCGGCTCGGAGTTGAGCCTGAACAGACATACCTGTACATACAGGGGCACCACCTTTTCGACAAGATTGTGATGCCGGTGATGAACAAGGTTTGCGGCATGCTGATACGCGAGCGCGAGGCCGAGATACGCCGGCAGGCCGTACATTCCACGCAGATGTACAACGAGTTGTCGTGCTATGCACACTCAACCCAGGACATATCCCAGATGTTAAAGAAGAACACCGGCTACATGGTGTCGCCGCAGTTCATGCAGATGCGCAGCGATGTGGAAAAGTTTTTGGGAATTAAGAATTAAGAGTTAAGAATTAAGAAAAATACCTTTATCCAAATGGGAACGGATATTTTCTTAATTCTTAACTCTTAATTCTTAATTTCCCAGCTCTTAATTCTTAATTAACTTACACGTATGTTTCAAGGAATTTAAGGCTTCCGCTTACATTTATCGTTTTTGTTGTTGCCGGAACAAGCAACGTTTCGCCGCCACGCAGGGTTAAGGTGTTGCCCTCGTTGTCAGTCAGGCTGGCCTCACCTTTCAATCCGATAAGGATGACGAAGCTGTCAAGCTCGCTGTAGTCGAGCGTCATTGGCTCGTCAAGGTCATACACGGCAGTGTTGAAGTAAGGACTGCGTACAAGCGATACGCCCTCGTTTTTCTTCCCAACATATTCCGTCCTGTAGTCAGGCAGCACGCTGTAGTCGATGCATTCCGCCGCTTTTTCAGTGTGCAGCTCGCGCAGGTTGCCGTCCTTGTCGCGGCGGTTGAAGTCGAATATGCGGTATGTCGCGTCCGAGGTCTGCTGTATCTCCGCAAGGAAACAGCCCTTGCCTATGCTGTGGATGCGCCCGGCCGGAATGAAAAAACAGTCGTCGGCCTTAACCGGATACTCTGCTATTGCGTCGCAGATTGTGCCATCGGCCACCATTGCCTTGTATTCTTTAGGCGTTATCCGGTTTTTCATGCCGCAGCGCAGGCTCGCGTCCGCATCTGAATCCATTATGTACCACATCTCCGTCTTGCCGTTCTTGAGGCCGTATTTTTGGGCTTTCTCGTCGTCGGGATGCACTTGGATGGACAGATCTTGCTTTGCATCGATGAACTTGATGAGCAACGGAAACGTGTCGCCGAAACGTTTGTAGTTGTCTGTTCCGACAAGTTTCTCTTTCAATTCGGCTACTATTTCAGGCAGCTTCCGCCCTTCATATTCGCCGTTTGCGGCAATGCTTTCGCTGCCGGTGACGCCGGACAGTTCCCAGCTTTCGCCTATTTGTTCGCCATCGTGGCCGTCAACGCCTTTGAATTTTACGATTTTTTTCCCTCCCCAAAGGGTCTGTTTAAGAATTGGTTTGAACTTGATTGGTTCCATGATGTTGATTTTTTTGTTTTTATAAGGCTGTATGTCAATATGCAACAGGTTCAGTTTTCTTTCCAGAATGACGGCGTGAAGAGGACAAGGACGCTGAAAAATTCAAGACGTCCCATCAGCATCAATGCCGAACATATCCACTTCCCAAGCTCCGGCAGGCTGCTCCACGACATCGTGGGGCCTATGTCCGCTCCCAATGCCGGCCCCACATTGCTCGCGCTGCTGATGGCTATGGTGATGGCATTGGTACTTTCTATGCCCATAAGCTGGAAGCAAAAGAATGCCGCAAGGCATGATATTCCGTACAAGGCGAGGAACACCAGCAGGGTGGACTGCGCCTGGTGGGGAATTATCGAGTTGTTAAGTTTTACAGGAATTACGGCCCTTGGATGGAGCAGGTGCTTAAACTCGTTGCGTATCACACGCACAAGCATTGCACCACGGACACACTTTATACCGCCGCTTGTACTTCCGGCACACGAGCCGAACACCATGCACACAGTCAAAACCACCCACGTAAGGTGAGGCCACAGCCCCGCATCGGTATTGAAAAGGCCGGTGGTTGATATGAAAGAGCTTACCTGGAACAGCGCGTAGCGGAACGAGTCAGCCACCGATATGCCGCTCCTCGTAATCAGCATATACGTTATGAACAGTGTGCTTGCTGATATTACGCCGATGTAGAAACGCAGTTCGGCATCCTTTACGAAATCCTTTATCTTGCCCTTAAGTATGAGGAGGTAAAGCAGGGAGAAGTTGACGCCGGAGAGAATCATGAATATTGCGGCTGTATAGTCTATCGCGGCGGAGTCGAAGAAGGCCATGCTCGCATTATGGGTGGAGAACCCTCCCGTGGCGGCTATCGACATGGAGTAGTTTATACTGTCAAAGAAGCCCATGCCGAAAAGCCAGAAACAAGTGGCGCATGATGCCGTGATGAGCAGGTAAATGCCCCATATCCACTTGGCCGTGGTACTAAGTCTCGGGTGCATCTTGCTCTTTATAGGGCCTGTGGCCTCTGCCGAGAACACCTTGACGTTACCTCCCACGAGCGACGGCAGTATGGCTATGGTGAAGAACATGATGCCCAAACCGCCTATCCAGTGCGTCAATGAACGCCAGAACAGCAGTCCGTGTGGCAGCGCCTCGACATCGTCTATTATGGTTGCGCCCGTTGTCGTGAAGCCAGACATTGTCTCGAAGAAGGCATCGGTGTAGCTTGTAAGGTAGCCGCTGATGACGAACGGCAGCGCTCCAAGCGCACTGAACACCACCCATACGAGCGTAACCAAGAGGTAAGCCTCCCTCCTTCCCATGCTGTTTTCTGCCTTGTAGCCCTTGTATTTCAGCCAGATTGCAGCCAATGTCGTCACCGCAATGGTGATGAGAAACGCCGGAATGTCGTCCTCGCGATAGTATATCGACACGGCAAGGCACGCCACCATCATGATTGCCTCTATGAAAAGCAGAGAGCCTATGACCTTGTAGACTAACTTGAAGTTTATCATAAGAGCCGGTTAAATGAAGAACTTTTCAATCTTCGACATGTTGACGTTATGGCAGAACACCACCACAATATCGCCGGCTTCGATTTGCGAGCCTCCCGATACGAGGTTTCCCTCGCCCCTGCGCACAAGCCCTCCGATGGTGCATCCGTGCGGAAGGCCAAGCTCGAACACCTTTTTCTTGGTGACTTTCGAGCCTTCCTGCGCGGTGAATTCGGCCACATCGGCGTTTGCAGTCATAAGAAACCTGGTGTTTTTCACGTCAGAATCGAGCATCATCTGATATATGTGGCTGGCCGCAATGGCCTTTTTGTTTATTATGGTACCTATGTCCAGGCTCTCGGCCATCTTCACATAGTCCATGTTTTCAACCATAGCGATGGTCTTGCGCACACCCAGGCGCTTTGCCGTAAGGCAGGCCAGGATGTTTGTCTCGGCGTTGCCTGTAAGGGCGACAAAGGCCTGTGTGTTCTTCACTCCTTCCTCAATCAGCAACGGTATGTCGCGTCCGTCGCCGTTGATTACCATCACCCTGTCGGTGTCTATCTCCTCGTTGATTTGCTCGCAGCGGTGTTCATCGGCTTCGATGATTTTCGCTCCCATGTATTCGGGTATCATCTTGACCGCCCTGATGGCCGTGTTGCCGCCGCCCATCACCATGACGTTCTTAACGTCAACGTAGTGTTCCTTGCCTACAATCTTCCTTATATAAGGTATATAGTTGCGAGTTGTCATGAAGTAGGCCATGTCGTACATCTTGAGCACATCGTCGCCGCGCGGTATTATGGTGTCCTCGCCGCGCTTTACGGCTACGATGTGGTATGGCGATTCCGGCTTGCACAGTTCCTTCAGCGGCTCGTTCAGGATTTCACACGTCTCCCTCAGCTTTATGCCGAGCATAACCAGCGCGCCGTTGTGTACGTCCCAGCGTTGCCTCACCCAGCTCATCTTCAGGCCGTTTACGATATCCTGTGCCGCAAGGTTTTCGGGATATATCAGCGAGTCGATGCCGATTTTGGCAAAAAAGTCCTTCAGTTCCGGGTTCAGGAACTCGTAGTTGTTCACTTTGGCCACGGTTCTTTTCGCCCCGAGGCCCTTTGCAAGAATGCAGCTGTTCATGTTCATGTTCTCGTCGGGCGTAACGCCGATATACAGGTCGGCATTGCCGGTACCTGCATTCTTGAGCGCCTGTATGCTCGACGGCGACGCATGTACGGTCATCAGGTCATAATCACTGCTGATGCCGGCCAGCCTTTCTTCGTCTTCGTCAATCAGAACTATGTCCTGATCGTTGCGCGACAGCAGCTTTGCCAGGTGCGTTCCTATTGCATAAGCTCCCGCTATGATTATTTTCATGTCGTTTCTTGTTGTATCCCTATTGTTTGGAAAGAAGTTCAGAGGCTTGCCGCCCTGACGATGGCGGCGGTTATCGAACCGGTGTCAATGCCGGTTATGCGGCGCAGTTCGTCTACGGTGCCGTGTTCCACGAAGTTGTCCGGCAGTCCGAGACGCGTCATGCGTGGCGAGAAACCGTGGTCGGCCATCCATTCGAGCACGGCTGAACCGAAGCCGCCTGAGCGCACTCCGTCCTCCACGGTTACTATTTTGTCAAACCGGCGGCCGATTTCCTCAAGCAGGCTTTCGTCCAGCGGCTTGATGAAACGCATGTCATAGTGTGCCACGTCGAGTCCGCTCACGGCCTCTTCCGCCTTCGCTATGGCTTCGGCGGCGCAGTTCCCTATCGGGCCTACTGTCAGCACGGCCACTTGCCCTCCGTCTTTCAGCCTGCGGCCTGTGCCTACCTTTATTTCCTCAAACGTGTTGCGCCAGTCCACGAGCACGCCGTGTCCGCGCGGATACCTTATTACGAAAGGTCCCTTGCCGTCCAACTGGGCGGTGTACATCAGGTTGCGCAGCTCGTGCTCGTCCATCGGCGAGGCTATCGTAAGGTTGGGAACGGGACGCAGCGCGGCAATGTCGAACTCGCCGTGATGGGTCGCTCCGTCTTCGCCTACAAGCCCGGCACGGTCGAGACAGAGCACAACGGGCAGGCGCAATATGGCCACGTCGTGTATGATGTTGTCATAGGCGCGCTGCGCGAACGAGCTGTAGATGTTGCAGAATGGCAGCAGTCCGTCCTTGGCCATGCCCGCCGAGAAGGTCACCGCGTGGCCTTCGGCTATGCCTACATCGAACACCCTGTCGGGCATGGCTTTCATCATGATGTTCATCGAGCATCCCGTGGGCATGGCAGGGGTCACTCCCACGATGCGCTTATTGGCCTTGGCAAGTTCCAAAAGTGTTTCGCCGAACACGGTCTGGAACTTCGGCGGCGCGCCGGTCTCGTCGGTTACAATGCGTTCTTCGGCGTCGATGTCGAAGCATCCGGGCGCATGCCACACCGTAGGGTCTTTCTCCGCGGGTGCGTAGCCGTGGCCCTTTATGGTGTGCAGGTGGAGCAGTTTCGGGCCTTTCATGTCCCTTAGCTGCCGCAGTATGCGCACAAGCTCGACGACGTTGTGGCCGTCGAAAGGGCCGAAGTATCTGATGTTAAGCCCCTCGAAGATGTTTTGCTGATGGCTTATGGCCGACTTCAGGGCGTTGTTGAGCCTTATTATCCCCTTGCGGCGGTCTTCGTTGAGGTAGCCTTTGGCGTTGAGCCATCTCGACGCCTTGAACCTCATGCGGTTATAGGTCTCGTTGGTGTTCAGCTTGAGCAGGGCCTGCTTCAGTCCGCCAACGCTGCGGTCGATGCTCATGTTGTTGTCGTTGAGGACGATGAGCATGTCGTTAGGCGTGGTGGAAACGTTGTTAAGCCCCTCGAAAGCCAGCCCTCCGCTCATCGCGCCGTCGCCTATAACGGCGACGATGTGCCGTCCATCGTGCCCCGTTTTCTTTGCCGCCACGGCCATGCCGAGCGCCGCCGAGATGGAGTTGGACGCGTGTCCGCACACGAACGAGTCGTATTCGCTCTCCAGAGGCGAGGGGAACGGCATGATGCCGTGCAGCTTCCTGTTTGTGCAGAAGCGCTCCCTGCGCCCCGTAAGTATCTTATGCCCGTAAGCCTGATGCCCCACGTCCCACACTATTCGGTCGTCGGGCGTATTGTAGACGTAGTGCAACGCCACGGTAAGCTCAATCGTTCCCATACTCGAGGCCATGTGCCCCGGGTTTACGGAAAGCTCTTTCAGGATGTCGTCGCGCAGTTCCCTGCACAGGGCGGGCAGCTGTTCAACATTCAGCTTCCTAAGGTCGGCAGGGTAGTTTATGCTGTTCAGGATATTAAATTCGCTTTTCGCTGCTTTCATTACACATATGAATATGAATGCAAAGGTAATGCAAGTTGAGTGAAGTGCAAAATAAAAGTGAGAGAAACGAGCTTTTATTTTCACTTCCGAGACGCAGCTTACCTTATTCAAAGGTAATGCAATTACAGGAAAGTACAAAATAAAAATGAAGGAAAGACCCACCCCAGCCCTCCCGAAGGGAGGGAGCTTGATATGCTTTTACCTTTATTATAGGTGTATTCGGTTTTATTATAGGCGTATTCGGCCTATCATTCCCATTAGCCCTATCGCCCTTATAAGCCCTGCTTGCAGGCCGTTTCCCAACTGACTGGCTGTCAGCGGTTTGCCAATATGCCGTCTTTCAGCTTGCAAAAGGCCACCTTTTACACGCTAAAAGGCCACCTTTTGCAACGTAAAAGGTGGCCTTTTGGAAAATGAATGATTATCAATGAAAAACCAATAACCATTCGCTTGTATTACGGTCTTACTTCACCAGGACTTTCTTCGTTGTGCCGTCTTCCATCCGGATGATGTTTATGCCCTTCTGCTTGCCGGCAATCTTCTGTCCGCCTATGTTGTATATGCCGGTCACTTTCAGGTTGTTGCCGCCGGCATTGGCATTCTCTATGCCTGACGTATCACCGCCGGTGAACGATATTACAATCTGCTCGTTGGTCTCGCCTGCCGCATTCTGCACAACGCCTGCCGGTATAACCATGTAGTAAGTTACGTCGAGTTCGGGCTTGAACGACTGCGTGAACATGTCATAATCTGCCGCCCATACACGCAAGGTGTTATTATCATCACCGGTTGTAGCATACCAAGCGTCGTCAGGCTCTATTGTCTGGCCGCTCACGAGTGCGCCTATGCGCAAGCTGGCTGCCGGGTTGCTCTCAACGATTGTAAACGATTCACCGAAGGTTATGTCAAAAGACAGGTTCATATAGTCGTCACTGCTTACGGTCTCTCCGTCCTTCGGAGTGGTTGAAACATGCTGGAACACGCCCTTGTCGCTCTCCACAATGTCGAAATAATAGTCCCATGTAGCCTCCTCGTAAGCCGCGGTCGTCCCCTTGGGCACGGTCACCGAGGTTGCCGGAACGTTGTAGAACGGGCTGTCATAGTCTTCATACACGTCGTCGATTACCGGTGCTGTCGCGCCGAGGCATGTTATCGAAGCAAGGCTTGTGTTGTTATGGAAGGCGTGGTTGTAAATAGTCTTCACGCCGGAGGGGATTACGAGCGATGTCATCTGCAAGCATCCGGCAAACGCGCCGTCGTTTACGTCAACCAAGTTCTCGGGCAGTGTCACTTCTTTCAGGTTCGTAGAGGCAAAGCCCTGTTCGCCGATGAAGAGGAGGCTCGACGGGAAATTGATTTCCTCAAGCGAGCATTGGCAGAACGCGTATGCGTCGATGGCGAGGAAACCGTCGGGCAGCGTCACCTTCTTTATCTCGCTTCCCCAGAACGCTCCGCCGTTGATGCCGATGCAATTTCTTGCCACCGAAACCTCTTCCAAGCCCTTTTGGGGTATGGCATAGAGCAGCCTGTTGTCGGCTGAATACAACACTCCGTCTTCAATATGGAAGTTGGTGTTGCCTTCGTCGATGGTCAGCGTAGCCACGCCGCTCCGCGCAATGATGCCTGTTCCTAATTCTTCAACGGCGGCAGGGATGTTGAGGCTTGTAAGCGAAGTACATCCGAGAAAAGCCTCGTCGCCAATGCTTGTAACCGTTGAAGGGATTTCAACCGACTTCAGCACAGCGCACTCGTAGAACATTCCGCTGCCTATGGCTTTCAGGGAAGATGGCAGCTTTACGCTCTCAAGGCTGGCACAGTTCATAAAAGTATTCTTCCCAACCTCCTCAAGGCTTTCGGGCAGGGTGACATTTACCAGCGGACACTTATAAAATATTGAGCCGCCGAGCTTCTTCAAGCCCTCGTTAAATGTTATAGATGCAAGGCTGTAGCATGTGAAAAACGCGTCGTCGCCTATCTCCACGACCGATGCCGGTATCGTGATTTCGGTCAAATCGGTAGAACTGAAGGCGTAGCCGCCGATGTATTTCAAGCCGCTTGGCAGCTCGATGCTTGTTATCGGGCAGCTCATGAAGCCGCCGTACTCAATGCGTTCGATTGTCTCCGGCAGTGTAACCGACGTTGCGTCGGTATAGTAAAACGCATCTTCACCGATAGCGGTCACAGTGTAAGTAACGCCTTCGTTCTCAACTGTCGCAGGCACGTTGAAGCTCGTAATGTCATAATCTGCATCTGAAACTTCAACAGTTTTCTCACTTGTTATTCTGTAAGTGAGGCCGTCATCCGTCTTGAATGTGTCTTGCGCGCTTGCCGACAAACATGCAAACAGCAGGCAGGGTAGTAAAAGTTTTTTCATGCTTTAACAAGGTTTAGGTTCTGATGGTTACACTTTGATAAACTTGTTGCCGGCCGCACGGCACCAGAACCTAATTAAAATGCCGGTGCAACCTAACACGTTGGTAAAGGTAGGTTGTTTTTTATGAAAAATTTACCCCCCCCGTTTTCTTAATAAAGATTAACAAAATAAGGTCTGATTTAACTGATTTTATATATCAGATGTGCATTTTACGCACAATCAGAGTGTAGCCGACAAGGGCTGTAAAGCGGCAATTTGTCAGTTGAAAAATGTATGGATTTCCACCCGGAACAGAATGCCAAGAAGACGGCCGGCGGCCTTTTCAGCCGCCTTCTACGTCCGTTTACTGCATGATTGACGGCAAAACGGCATGCAAAAGGTGGCATTTCGCCTTGCAAAAGGTGACCTTTTACATGGCAAAATGCCGTCAATCGCCGTGCAATCAACGGCCTTTCAGAGGTTTTTCTGCCGTTTTCCGTCCGTTTTTTTGCTATTTTTGTTGCACACTTCAACGGTCTTTCAGAGTAACATTATCAATATCAAGCAGTTGCGTTTGCACACTTCTCCTTAGCGTATTTCCGCCCAAAGGTTTTTTGTTTCCCAGCAACGGCCTTCTACAGCGTCAACAAAAATCACGGTGTCAGCCATCAGCTCTTTTCCGTTTACAAATGGTTCGCTGCGACATCGGCAATGGACAACATTGCGTTTTTTACGTCTTTGTTATACCCTTTAAGGTATAAAATTATGCAATTTTCATTTAATTACACCCTTTCGGGTGCAATTAAAGTATGTAATTAGCATGAATTGATTATACTGCGGCCAATAATCCCACTACTACAAAGTCATTTGGCTTTAACTCCTAACGCAGTGAAGCGGAGTGAATCGTGTTGTTGAGCGTAGCGAGAAACTCCTCTAACTCCTTTAACTTCCTTACGAAAATATTTTGCATTTCGCTCGGCTTGCACTATCTTTGCACATCATCTTTCCAATATAATGCAGATGCCGTAACAACAATCTGTGCCATGACAAAAATCAAATACGCATGCGCCTGCCTGCTTGCGGCGGCAATACTTGCCGGATGCAACGACGACGTGTTCATCGACAACTTCATGCCTGACGTGCCGCAGGTGCTCCTGTCTGAAGAAGACAGCTGCGCGGCGGTGGGCTTCAACGCAGCCAACTGGGGCGTGTTGAGGTGTTACAGCCTGTATGGAGGTATGGAAACATCGGCCACTACGCTTGACGGCGAACCGCAGGAGCTGCCCTGGAACGTCGGGAAAAAAGGCCGGATTGATTACGGCGACCGCTTTCTTGACTTCCATCTGGAAAAGGAAAGCAACGGCAGGCTTGGCCTGACGCTGCGCGAAAACCTGTATGACGAACCTGTGAGGATGTACATCGAGGTGGGCAACGAATATGAGACACGCATGCTCGAACCGCTGCTCATGCCAACGCCGAAGTACAAGGTGGACAGCGTCGCATACGACTGGGACAGCTTCCGCTCGTGGAGCGAAGACCCGGTGGTGGAAATAGCCTACTCCACCGTTGTGGACAACCGCGGCAGTTCGCAGCCCGTCAGCATAAGGATGTACCCTTACCGCCACTCGAAACGCACCACGACGTTCTACGCTTCGGAAGGGAACTGGGTTGAACTGAACTACCGCCGCATATTCGGCAACAGCCTGCCGAAAATCGAAATACCCGACGTGGCCGACGGAGAGGCCGCCATGCAGGGCACTGAAGTGGAGTTCGGGCTGGCCCGGCAGACTACGGACTACGGACGCGACACCGACTTCGGCATAGACATAAAGGTGGAGGCAGGGGCTTGGCAGGAAATAACAATAGCCAACGGAATACGCACTTACAGCGTGGATTACACGGTTTACGCCTCATGTCCGTGGTCGGGCAGGCGCAGGACATTCTCCGGCACGCTCGAATGCAGCCGCCCGGAGGGATACATAGTGGCAAAACATGACATGGGAAACAGCAGCGATGAATAAACTGAAGATTGCCTTAGCGGCCATTGCGGCCATGCTTGCCGGCCCTGCACAGGCACAAGACGGCATCCCGGACAGCCTCTCGCGCAAGCCGACACACTATGTCGGACTTGACATCAGGCCGGGATACGTTTTCCCGACACACTCCTTTTTCAAGGGCGACAACGCCGCAGGCAAAGCCATAAGCACAACGTTCGCGGCGCATGTGAAGTACGGCTTCAGGTTCGGACGCGGCACACGGCTCGGCCGTCTATATCCGCATGCGGTGCAAGGCGTGGGCGTAAGCTACAACACTTACTTCAACCAGCGCGAAGTCGGAAGTCCCATTGCCGTGTACATATTCCAGACTTCACGCGTAGCTTCGCTGTCACGCAGGCTGTCGTTGGACTACGAATGGAACTTCGGAGCTTCCTTCGGATGGAAGAAATACGATGAAAACACCAACCCGTACAACACCGCCATAGGCTCGACTGTCAACGCCTACATGAGCGTCGGGCTGCTCTTGGACTGGCGCATGACACCGAACACAAGTCTGAGGGCCGGCGTAACAGCCGCCCATTACTCAAACGGCAACACCGAATATCCCAACGCCGGAGCTAACACCATCGGCGCTACGATTGGCGTCACGCGCCATTTCGGGGGCGACAAAGCCAACAGTTCAAGCTATGACACGCCACCTTCCGAGGCGCAAGAACAGTTCAAGCGCCACGTGAGTTACGACATAGTGGCATACTGGGCGGTGCGGAAAAGGGCGGTATATCCGCCCGACGGCACACCCGGGCATGGCCCCGGGAAAGTTCGCCGTGGCAGGTATCAACTTCACACCGCTGTACAATTTCAACAAAAACCTGCGCGCCGGACTGTCCTTGGACATGCAATACGACGAGAGTGCAAACCTCTCCAACCATGTGGCCGGCGACGGCTCGGTAGACGAAGACGTAAAGTTTTACCGCCAGCCGTTCAGCGAACGCATATCGGTAGGACTCTCGGCAAGGGTCGAGTTCGTGATGCCAATCTTCTCAATCAACGCCGGAGTGGGCCGCAACATCATCTACAAGGGCAGCGACACCGACTCGTTCTACCAGATACTTGCCCTGAAAGCCGACATCACACGCAACTTTTTCCTGCACATCGGATATGAACTAAACAAGTTTAAAGACCCCAACAACCTGATGCTCGGCATCGGAGTGAGACTCAACGCAAAGCGTTGAGCCGGTGCGTGAAAGGCTTTTTACAATGCCATAACGACATGGTCTTTGCACGCTTTGTACGCTACGGCAAAATCACAACTATTGGGTATTGCCCGTAACGGCGCGTTTCCGTACTTTTGCAGATGTCATAACGCTGTACGGAATGCAGACACCAAAGGACTACATAAGACAAGATTTGCTGCGCGCTGCCGAGGAGCTGTTCTTCGAGAAAGGCTACCTCGGCGTGTCGATGCGTGCCGTAGCGGCACGGTCGGGCGTGGGGTTGAGCAACATCTACAACTATTTCAGGAGCAAGGACGAGCTGTTCAGCAGCGTGGTTGCGCCTGCCACGCGCGGCCTCGAGCGCATGCTTGACGAGCATCACGGACGTGAAGGGCACGACATTCTCAACATGTGCAGCGACAGCTACTTTGATTTTCTTGTGCGCGAATACACCGGTTACATCAACCGCCATCGCCGCCTGCTCACGATATTGCTGCTGAAGGCGCGCGGCTCGTCGCTTGCCGGTTACAAGGCTGACTTCACACGGCATGCAACGGAAACAGTAAGGGTGTACTTGGAGGAGATGAAACGGCGGCACCCACAGCTGCAAACGGACATTTCCGACTTCTCCATACAGGTGCATTCGGCATGGATATTCAGCCTGTTCGAAGAGATAATAACGCACGACATCGGGCCGGCCGACGTGCCGCGTGTGGTCGGCGAATATATGACGATAGAGGTTTCAGGATGGAGAGAGCTTATGAAAATATAAGCTCTCTCTTTTTTTTGAATGATATCCCGATATGTTCGCTTTTACCGCAGGCACAGTCCATCCGGTCAACAGGAGCGCTCCGGGCATGCCGTTTCAGGCTGTCTGCACAACGGTTTCTGACCGGCCGCGTAACCGTCTGACAGCCAATGCGTTGCAAAAGGCCGTCTTTTGGCCTGCAAAAGGTGGCCTTTTGGAAGGTAAAAGACGGCCTTTTACACTCTAATTTGCCGCCTTTTAAATTGAGAGTGGAAAATGGAGAATTGACAATTATGATTTGCTTTGCTGGCAGACAACCTTAAAAGTAATCATAATTATCCATTTTCAATTCTCCGTTCTCAATTGAAAAGCGACCCACCCCAGCCCTCCCGAAGGGAGAGAGCTTGGCAACCTGCTTCCAAAGAGCTGCGAGCCTGTTCTCATTTAGCCACAATCGAGGCACTCGGTAATCTTCATGCCGCACATCGATGCGGCATCTATAAAATGAACAAGCAACCATATTAACTTAAAAAAACGATAGAGAATGAAAACATTAAGCAAACTTCAGGGCTACATGGGGCGGCGCAAGGCGCTGCTGCCGGTGGCAATTGTGTTGTCAGCCCTCGGCGGACTGGCCGGTCTCGCGCCGTTCGTGTTCATCTGGCTGATAGTGAGAGAACTGTTAAGCGGCGGCGACATCGGGGCGCAGACGCAGGTGACAAGCTATGCGTGGTGGGCGGCAGGCACAGCGGTAGGCGGCGTAGTGCTGTATTTCGGTGCGCTGATGTGCTCGCACTTAGCGGCATTCCGCGTTGAGAGCAACATCCGCAAGAGCGCCATGCGGCGCATCGTCGGCATGCCGCTGGGCTTCTTCGACAGCAACACGACTGGCCGTATCCGCAAGATAATAGACGACAACGCCAGCATAACCCACTCTTTCTTAGCCCACCAGCTGCCCGACATGGCAGGCACGGCGCTCGTGCCTCTGCTGGCCGTCGCACTGATTGCGGCCTTCGACTGGCGGTTGGGGCTGGCCTGCCTCGTGCCCGTTTTCACAGCTATGGGCATCATGGCATACACCATGAACACGCGCGGACGCGAGTTCATGCGCCAGTACATGAACCTTCTCGAACAGATGAACACCGAAGCGGTGGAGTATGTCCGCGGCATACCCGTTGTCAAGGTGTTCCAACAGACGGTGTATTCGTTCAAGAACTTCTACCGCACCATAATGCAATACAACCACACCGCGACGCGCTACACGCGCCTTTGGGAACGACCGATGACGCTCTACACGGTCATCATCAACAGCTTCGCCTACTTCCTTGTGCCTGTGGCTGTAATCCTTACGGGCATGGGCGAGGGCGTCGGCACGGTATTAGTAAACCTCATTTTGTTCGTGCTCGTAACGCCGGTGTTCTCTGAATGCGTGATGAAGAGCATGTACATAGGCCAGGCTTTCGCCCAGGCCGACGAGGCGGTGAGCCGTCTTGGCCTTACCGCCTACCCCACCCTGCCTGAAAGCAGCAAACCCAAGTCGCCGACAGAGTTCAGCGTGGAGTTCAACAACGTCGTTTTTCGCCTACCCGGAGGCAGCATACGAGCAGACAAGGGACGAGCAGACGAGTGACAAGTTGACAAGAAACGAGCAGACAAGTGACAAGGCAAACACCCTTGTCTGCTCGTCAACTCGTCCCTCGTCAACTTCAAAAAACGTTCTTAACGGCATAACGTTCACCGTAGGACAGGGCAAGAGGGCCGCCCTTGTGGGTGCTTCGGGCAGCGGAAAAACCACCATTGCACGCCTCGTTCCCCGTTTTTACGACGTTGACGGCGGCTCGGTAAGAATAGGAGGGGTTGACGTCCGCGACATCAGCCACAAAGAACTGATGCGCACTGTGTCGTTCGTATTCCAGAACCCACAGCTAATCAAGACCACAATTCTTGAAAACATACGCTATGGCAGGCCGGAGGCCACGATGGAAGAGGTGAACCGCGCCGTTGACATGGCGCAGTGCCGTGAAATCATAGACCGGCTGCCTGACGGCCTTGACACCGTAATAGGAACAGAAGGCACATACCTGTCGGGCGGCGAACGGCAGCGCATCGCCTTGGCAAGGGCGCTGCTCAAGGATGCGCCGGTCATTGTTTTAGACGAAGCCACGGCGTTTGCCGACCCGGAGAACGAGCACCTTATGCAGGCAGCACTGCGCGAGCTGACGCGCGGCAAGACGGTGATAACCATAGCGCACCGCCTCACCAGCGTGGCCGATGCCGACGAGATACTCGTAATTGACAACGGACGCATAGCCGAACGGGGCACGCACGACACTCTGCTCGGCATGAAAGGGATATATTATAATAGGTGGAACGAATATTGCCGGGCGGTGAACTGGACGATAGAAAAGCACCGACAGCCTGCCGAAGGCGGCAAACAAGCCTCAACTTCCACAGCGGAAAGGGCACAGGAAATGCAGCATTCAGGCGTTTCTGATATGGACTTTGCTGCAAAGGAAACTTCTTCCTCCCCACAGGGGAGGCCGGGAGGGGCTTTCACCGCCCTCCGCCGGCGCTTCGCCTTGTCGGAGAAAGGAGCGAGGGACTTCTGCCGCGGCGTGGCGTGGACTACCGTTTTCGACATCGTGCTGATGCTTCCGGCGGTGTTTGTGTTCGTGTTCCTTGACGACACCCTGCGCCCCTTGCTCGGCGGAACGCCGTCAACAGGCCACGGACTCGCCTACTACGCGCTGCTCGCCTTGGCGTTCATGGCGGTGATGTACGTCGTCGGCGTGTTCCAGTACCGCAGCACATACACAAGCGTCTACGACGAAAGCGCCAACCGCCGCATCAGCCTTGCCGAGAAACTTCGCCGCCTGCCGCTGGCCTTTTTCGGCGAGAAGAACCTGTCAGACCTCACCGCCACCATCATGGACGACTGCACAGACCTTGAGCATACGTTCTCACACAGCGTGCCGCAGCTGTTCGCCTCGCTCGCCAGCATCATGCTGATAGCCGTCGGCATGGCCTTCTACTGCTGGCAGCTGGCCGCCGCGCTGTTCTGGGTTGTGCCCGTGGCTATGGGTATCCTGCTGCTTTCAAACAGAAGCATGCGCCGCAGCAACACGGTGAACTACAAGAACAAGCGCGCCGTTACGGAAGTGATACAGGAGGGGCTTGACACCATTCAGGAAATAAAGTCATACGGACAGGAGAGCCGCTACACAGCGAAGCTCGACCTGGCGGTGGACTATTACGAGCGTGTGATGACGCGCGGCGAACTTATGTTGGGCGTATTGGTTAACGGTTCGCAAAGCATATTGAAGTTGGGGCTGGCCACTGTAGTCATAACTGGTGCCGGATTAGTGGCCGCCGGGACGGTTGACGTGTTCACGTTCCTTGTGTTCCTCGTCATAGGTTCGCGCGTTTACAGCCCGATAAACGAAGTGCTTAACAACATAGCGGCGCTGTCTTACCTCAAAATACGCATCAACCGTATGAACGAGATGGAACGCATGCCGGTGCAGGAAGGCGCGGATATAAGGATAAACGGCAATTACGACATCTGTTTTGACAATGTAAACTTCTCATACGAAACCGGCAAGAAGGTGCTGAACGATGTTTCATTCACCGCGCGGCAAGGTGAGATAACGGCCTTGATAGGCCCGTCGGGCGGAGGAAAGAGCACCGCCGCCAAACTGGCCGCACGCTTCTGGGACGCAAACTCGGGGCGCATCACGCTGGGCGGGGTTGACATTTCAACCATAGACCCGGAGGCACTGCTGCGCAACTTCTCGGTAGTGTTCCAGGACGTGGTGCTGTTCAACGCCTCCGTCATGGACAACATACGCATAGGACGGCGCGACGCCACCGACGAGGAAGTGCTACGCGTGGCGCGCCTTGCATGCTGCGACGAGTTCGTAAGCAAGCTGCCCGACGGCTACCATACCGTTATCGGCGAGAACGGACAGACCCTTTCGGGCGGCGAACGGCAACGGATATCAATAGCACGCGCACTGTTGAAGGACGCGCCGGTGGTGCTCCTCGACGAAGCCACGGCATCGCTCGACGTTGAGAACGAGACGCTTATTCAGGCAGGCATATCCGAACTGGTGAAGAACAAGACCGTACTCATTATCGCACACCGCATGCGCACCATAGCCAACGCCGACAAAATACTGGTGCTTGGCAATGGAAAAATCATCGAACAGGGCACTCCGGCGAACTGAAAGCACGCGGCGGCTACTTTGCAAGGATGCTGGCGCTGCAAGGGGAAAAGGCTTGAAAAGGTGAGAAAGCAAGAAGGTGAAAGGGTGAGAAGCCGTCACCCGTTTTCCCAAACGTGGCCTTTCGCATTCCAAAAGGCCTTTAGCTTTGCATCGCAAAAGTAATCATGAAAATTATTACCTTTGCAGTTAATAAGCGTTAACCACAGGAAAGGAGGTGAACACAGCAAAAGGCTGAGTCTTCAAGGACTAAACGTGGTATTCGTACCTTCCTTCCTTTCCGCGGGTGGGGTCCAATTAGGATACAAGGCTTCGATGCCTGTTAAAGGTCTTAGACGAACCCGCGTGTGGCCAACGCTAAATTAAAAACGTGGCAAAGATATGAAGACAAAAAGTCTTTATTGGCATAGACGTGTCAAAAAAGACGTTTGACGCAGTGGTTTACGACGTGAAGGCTGCCGGCGTGCAGGACTGCCAGCACTGCAGGTTCGACAACAACGGCGACGGCTTCGCCTCGTTCAGGGAATGGGCTGTGTCGTCACGTGGCGTGCGCCGCGGCAGCGTTGTGGTGGGCATGGAGGACACGGGCATATACAGCACCGACCTGCGCGTATTCCTTGAGGACGCCGGTATTGACTACTGCTGCTTCAACGCCCTGAAGCTCGGCATGGACATGGGACGTCGCCGCGGCAAGGACGACAGGACGGACGCATACCGCATAGGGCGGTACCTCTACCAGAACCGAGACACGCTGCGCCCGTCGCGTCTCGAGGGCGGCACCGTGCTCAAGCTCAGGGAACTGGCCGCCGAGAGGGCGCGGCTGGTAAAACAGGCCGCCATGAGCAAGGCCCTCGTCACAGACCGAAAGGGACGCAGGCCCACAGCGCAGGTGGAGCGCGCCAAGAAGCTCATCGGGTACATCGAAGGACTCGTCAAGGAGGTCGAGCAAGAGATGCGCGCGACAATGGAACAGGACGACGAGGTAAGAAGCAACTACGGCCTGCTCACCTCCATCAAGGGCGTAGGCCCGGTCAACGCCATGGCCGTCATCACCTCGACGGACAACTTCAGGGCATTCTCCAATGCCAGGCAGTACGCATGCTACGTCGGGGTGGCGCCGTTCCCGTACACATCCGGCACGAGCGTCAGGGGCAGGACACGGACTTCGAAGTTCGCAAACGCAGGAATAAAGGCCGTACTGTCACAAGCCGCAAAGTCCGCCGTCGTGCACAATCCGGAGCTAAGGGCATACTTCATGAGGAAAACAGGGGAGGGGAAGCACTACGCATGCGTGCTCAATGCCGTCAAGTTCAAGCTTGTGTGCAGGATGTTCGCTGTCATTAAGAGACGACTCCCTTACGTTGCCGACAGCAACGAATACAGGATTAGGATTGCTATGGACGATTACACGCCGGCTCGGCACATTAATGTTTCTTAACTAAAACTTTAACCTCAAATATTTGCATAAGTCTTAGAATACCACGTTTTACACGCCAAAAGGCCGTCTTTTACAAGCTAAAAGACGGCCTTTTGCAAAGTCGTTGAATATCAGACACTTGGCAATAGTATTTATGCCATGGGCAACCAACAGACGTATCTTCACCTTGATTGCCATGAATAACCGCTTTTACATTACAATATTACCAATACAAAAATAACAGAAAACAGATTAGGCTCAAAGATAATGACTGGTTATCTGCCCGTTTTCTTGATTTATCGGATAAAATATCGTACCTTTGCGCTATAGCATTTGACATTGAGGAGGGAAAAGACATGAGAACATCTGCTGCAATGGAGAACCTTTGGCTGTACTTGCAGTCGCTGCCAAAGAGCAACAAAAAATGGCTGTCGGAAAAGCTGATAGAAGACCTTAAGGCGGAAAGCGAAGAGACAATAAGCAAGGATGAAATCCTTGCCGGCATCGACCGTGGGCTGAAAGACGTCAAAGCTGGCAAGACAAGACCTGCGGAAGAACTTTTAATGGAGCTTCGCAATGAACTATAGCATAAAGACGGCACGCTCGTTTGAGAAAGAACTCAAACGTCTTGGCAAACATTACGCTTCAATTGCTGACGATTACGCAAGCCTGCTGACAGAACTCCGCGCAAATCCGCAGCTCGGAACAGACCTCGGCGGTGGTCTGCGAAAAATCCGTATGCGCATCACGGCGAAAGGCAAAGGCAAGAGTGGCGGAGCAAGGGGCATCACATTCACGGTAATAGTGGCCGTTGACGAAACTGAAGTCAACCTGCTATACATCTACGACAAGGCGGAACGCAGCAATATAACAGCAAAAGAAATTGACGCACTGCTGCGCAAGAACGGACTGAAATAAGCAAACAACTATGGCACTGAACACGGAAAAGAACCTGAAACTATATTACTCGATAAAGGAAGTGGCCGAAATGATAGGCGTTCCGGAATGCACGCTGCGCTTCTGGGAGAAGGAAATACCTCTGCTGAAGCCAAAGACGACCGGCAACAACGTGCGCCAATACACCGACGCCGACATTGAAAACGTCAAGGCTGTGTACAACCTCGTAAAGGTGCGTGGCTTCAAACTGGCCGCCGCACGCAAGATGCTGCGCGAAAACAAGCAGGGCGTTGACAACAACGCACGGCTTATGGAAAGCATGATTAAAGTGCGCAACGAGTTGAAAGAGATGAAAAAACACCTTGACTACCTGGAATAAGAGCGTGCGGCAAGCTGCCTGTTGATACGCTTTTTACTTTATTTCAATTCAGCTTCATCATATAAATGCTGACGGTTTGTGGCCTTTTGCTTTGCGAAAGGCCATATTTTATTATTGTAATAAACCGCATTTCATCATGCCATGCAATAAACTCCGCTTCCCCGGGACGCTTTCCGCCAAGCTACGACAGTAGCAATGCAGGCATAGCTCATTCCCAAACTTGAAGAAACGAGCCATAAACAAGTCTGAATACATACATTAATCATTGGCTCCTTCCAATCTTCAAATCCCTGCATTTGCAACGCTTAAGTGTTAAAAAACACGCTTTCGGACTTTTCACAGCAGTTAAATTGTTAGAAAAACACTCATTTTTAGCGCATTGAAACAAATGATAATAAAAATGAGACAAAATTGAATACAAGATAAACTTCTACAACCTAAATTTGCATTTATAAAGAAAATTTTTTCTACGGACAACCTTAATCTTTGGACAAAACATTACGAATGAGAGACATTAAGAACCATGTGCGACAGCATCTCCGGCCGGACAACGTCCCCGTCAGGCAAAAAACAAGGCCGCCCTACGGACTGGAAAGACAATATTCCGGATTCCATACCAACCTTCCATGACGACACAGATACTGCCGATACGAAAAAACACCATGAAAGTAAGATGTAGCAAGCGATTTTCTAATACTATAATTATTAACTTAAACTCAAAAGACTATGGATTATTTGAAATCTAAATCAAATCTGAAGGGCGTAGTGCTGGCATTGAGCATGGCCTGCGTAGCTTCTAATGCTTTTGCAGTATCGCTTCCAGACCCACCCGGGGGGGGTAAAATTTCGACCCCGGCAGCGACCCAGCAACAGGTGACTGTTACGGGAAACGTCAGCGACGAAAGCGGTCCTCTGATAGGTGCCACCATCAAGGTAAAAGGCTCTTCAACAGGTGTAATAGCCGACATTGACGGAAACTTCAAAATCGCGGCCAACCCAGGCGACGTTCTCGAAATTTCATACATCGGCTACATCACCCAGGAAGTGACTGTAGGCAGCAAGACAAACTTCACAATCAAACTGGAGGAAGAAAAACACAACCTTAACGAAGTCGTAGTAATCGGTTACGGCACGCAGCGGCGTGAGGCCGTAACGGGCTCTGTTGCCAACATAGGCGGTGCGGAGCTCAATAAAATAGCAGCCACCAATGCAGCCCAGGCACTACAAGGCCGCATAGCAGGTGTGCTAATGACGCAGACATCGTCAAAGCCCGGCTCGGAGATGCAGATTCGTATTCGTGGACAGCGTTCACTCAATGCGAGCAACGACCCTCTAATCGTGCTCGACGGAATACCGTTCATGGGACAGCTGTCCGACATCAATCCGGGCGACATCAAGTCAATGGACATCCTGAAAGACGCCTCTGCCACAGCCATATATGGTAGCCGTGGTGCGAACGGCGTCATCCTGATCACCACCGTAAAGGGTATGGAAGGCACCCCTGCCAAGGTAAGCTACAATGCCTATGTAGGCTTCAAGACCCTATTCCACCGGTTCCCGATGATGAACGGAAAAGAGTATGCCAAAATGCGCGAGTATGCTCAATGGAATACTGGAGGTTACCAGAACTCTGTTGACGAGAGCAACGACATGAACACCGACTGGCAGGACATGTTCTACCGTACAGGCATCACCCACAGCCACGATGTCAGCATTGCCGGTGGAACAAAAGGTGGAAGCTACAGTTTCGGTGCAGGCTATTATCATGACGAAGCAGTCATCCCGACGCAAGGCTACGACCGCATATCAATCCGCGGTAATTTCGACCAAAGCGTTGGAAAATATTTCCGCTTCGGACTTTCGACCAATACAAACTACCACGAAACAACGGGTCAGAACATCAACATGTACAGTGTGTTGTCAATGAGTCCGTTGATTAATCCTTATGATGAAAACGGCAATCTCAAACAAAGGGTAAGAATGCCTGCCGACGACGTATTTGTTGTTACCAAAGACGTAGTAAACAGCCTGAAGGACAATTGGCTGAATGAGGAAAAGGGCCTCGGCTCATATAATACAATGTTCGCCGAAGTAAAATGTCCGTGGATAGAAGGTCTTAGCTACCGCATAAATGTCGGTTTGAACTACCGTTCTTCCAAAACCGGCGTGTTCACAGGTACTGGAGTGAACAACGGCAATAACCCGGACAATCCCAACAGCGCGTCTGTACAGCAGGATATTACAAAGAACTGGGTTGTCGAGAACCTTATTACATACGACCGCACATTCGCCGAGAAGCACCATTTGAATGTCACCGGCCTTTACTCGGCAGAACAGACAACGTTCGAGCGCACATACATGTCCGGCCAGAGTATTCCCGCCGAATATTTCCAATATTATAATATAGGAGCAGCGACCCAAAACCTTTCAGTCGACCCCGACAATCAGAATTATTGGCAAAGCGGACTCATGTCATGGATGGGACGTGTGATGTACACATACGACAACAAGTACATGATTTCGGCCGCAGTCCGTGCCGACGGTTCCTCACGCCTTGCCAAAGGACACCAATGGCATACATATCCTGCCATATCTGTCGGATGGAACATTTCCCGCGAAAGCTTCCTTAAAGATGTCAAGTGGATTGACAACATCAAGCTGCGCGTCGGCTACGGCGAAACTTCAAACCAGAGTATCGACCCGTATTCCACTCTCGGAGCACTTAGCTCACGTCCTTACAACTTCGGCTCTACCGGATTTTACCGTGGCTACTATGTCTCTACGCTGCCAAACGATGAACTTGGATGGGAATATTCATCAACATGGAACTTTGGTGTTGACTTTTCTTTCTTCAGCGGAAGGTTGAGCGGTACGATGGAATACTACATCCAGAACACTCACGACCTGCTCCTCAGCGTGTCACTGCCTTCAACTTCAGGCGTAAGCAGCTATATGGCCAACGTCGGAAAGACGCGCAATACCGGTTTTGAAATGAGCCTTAACGGCGTAATCCTCGACAACAAGAACGGCTGGACATGGGATGCAGGCATAAACCTGTATTTCAACAGGAACAAGCTTGTGGCTCTTGCTTCGGGCGCAAAGCAAGATATAAACAACCGTTGGTTCGTAGGTCACCCGATAGACGTAATCTACGACTATAAGAAAATCGGCCTGTGGCAGGAAGGCGACCCGTATCTTGACATCCTCGAACCGGGTGGCAATGTCGGTATGATTAAGGTTGAGTACACCGGTGAGTACAACGAAGACGGCACACCCGTGCGCCAGATAAACACGGACGACAGGCAGATTATGGACATGGAGCCCAACCTCATCGGAGGCTTCAACACCAACGTTTACTACAAGGGCTTCGACTTCTCGCTCATCGGTTCGTTCCAGATTGGCGGTACACTTATCAGCGCCCTTCACTCCAACATCGGCTACCTTAACTCATTGGACGGCCGCCGCGGACAGATTGACGTTGACTACTGGACTGAAACAAACACTGACGCCAAGTATCCACGACCGGGCGGCATATCCTCAAGCAACAACCCGAAGTACGGCAGCACCCTCGGATACTTCGACGCAGGCTATCTGAAGGTACGCGCCATCACCATCGGCTATGACTTCGCACGCTTCAAGGCTGTCAAGGACTTCGGCATCAGCAAGCTGCGCGCTTATTTCACGGTACAAAATCCGTTTGTGCTGTTCTCTCCGTTCACCAACGAATGCGGACTCGACCCGGAAACCAACTCTATCACAAACGACGGTATTACAGCCGTTTCCATGGAAGGATACACCGGTTCGCACACTCTGCCGATTGTAGGATACAACACTCCGGCTACACGCAATTTCTTATTCGGTATCAATCTGACTTTCTAAAAAACACAAACCATGAATACGTTAAAATCAAAAATAAGGAACTTCGGTATTGCATCCTTGGGAATGTTGATGCTTTGCTCATGCTCCGACATCCTTGACGAGCAGCCCCGTACAATATATGAACCTGGCTTCTTCCAAGAAGAGGAAGGAATCATGGGCGGACTTACTGCGCTTTACGCCCACTTGCGTGACACTTACGGGAACGGCTATTACCTGAATGCTTACGAAACCGGCACCGACGAATACACCTGGGGACATGACGCAGACTCTAACTACAAGAATGCCGACCTTTCAGGCGTAGGTTCTCTCAATGCGGAGACAAGCCGTTCAGACGCTCTTTGGAACAATGCGTTCACGTATATCAATACTGCCAGCGGAATTATCGAGAACGGAACAGCTGCCGGCATTGACGAGGCTCTTATCAGCGAGGCACGTTTCTTCCGCGCATTCGACTACTTCCGCCTTGTACAGACATTCGGCGGCGTGCCTCTTGACCTTGGCGCAGGCGAGCTGAAGTTCAACACTTCACCTTCACGCACATCGGTGCGCAACACCGTCCCGGAAGTTTACACAAAAGCCATCTTCCCTGACTTGCTCACCGCAATAGAGAATTTGCCCGAAACCGGACGCCTCACCGGCGGCGTAACCAAGACGGCAGCGCGCATAGCCTTGGGCTGGGCTTACCTTACCTACGGCTGGTGGCTCGAGAACCCGAACAACATTCCGACTTATCCCGAATGCGACCGCGTTGACCCTGACGGACATGATGCACAGTGGTATTTCCAGGCTGCTTACGACATTGCAGTCGAAGGAATACAAAATCCCGGAACGTTCAGCCTGCAACCTACATTCTATGATGTCAACGTCGGCTCCAACGACCGCAACAGCGAGATTGTACTCTATGCAGACCACACCCAGGAGAGCGAAGAATACACAGGCGGCTCGTTAAGCTGGGCCAACGGTTCTACCGGCGAGAACTTCGCGGCATGGATGGTGACGTGGGACTATACGCTTATGACGGCAAAGAGGCCGGACAACGGAGAGTCGTACAACCCCGTGCAGCGTATAGCAATCCAAGACGGCGGCCGTCCTTGGAAATGTATGGCTCCGCCGCACGAAGTGTTTACAAACACGTTTGCCGACAAGACCTACGACTCACGCTTTGACGGCACATTCACAACCGTGTACCGCGCCAACTGGGATCTTGCACACGCTGACAACTCACCGGCGACACTGGTAAACGCGAATGACATGCAAATCAATCCCGGCGACCCGACATTGACTTTCATCACGGATTATGACGCTCCGGCCGGCTCCGAATACACTACAGAGAACACTGTTGGCGGCTTTGAAGCTCCCGGACGCTCTGACTATGTGGTTCCATTGTCAGCCATCAGCCGCCGCAAGTATCCGGCACTCTGGAAAATCGCGATGTACCGTACCGACAACGGCAACGGTCTGGGTTCTCCTAACGGCAGCATTACACGCCCGTATCCGGTAATGAAGTTCTCCGAGCTTTACTTCATCGGAGCCGAAGCGGCTGTCAAGGGAGCTACACCACAGTCGGGATATTCAGCACGCGAGCTTATCAACGTTATCCGCGGACGTGCAGGAAAGTGGAGTTTCAACAGGGTTACAAACACTGAATACGTCGCCGACTTCAGCCAGCAGATGAAGGACGCTACGCCGCAGACCATAACGATTGACTTCCTCGTCGACGAGCTTAGCCGCGAATACTTCGGCGAAGGCCGCCGCTGGTACGACCTCGTGCGCACACAAACGTGGAGGGAACGCGCCGAAACGTTCCACATCGCAGGTCCTTCAACCGAAGACTACACACCGGAGGAATTCCACCGCGACATCCCCGACGGCTACTATCTACGCCCCATACCGCAGGCACAGCTCGACGGCATGGAGATGACCGACGACGAGAGGAACCAGTATCAGAACCCGGCGTACAGGTGGTAATGAAAGTTTGAACGTCTTGGTATCAATTGATATGATTTGAGTTTGTTGTGGGAGTGGAACGTTTTGGTAATCTTGAAAGTTACATGAAATGTCCACTCCCATTATTGTCACAATCTTTTCACCGTGCCCATACGGGCATGTAATACGTAATTTATGAGAAAACCGATTATTGCCTTATTCGTATTTCTGACAAGCCTCCTCACATGCCATGCCGGCAATGTTGAGCGGAAACAGAACTTCGACTTCGATTGGAAATTCATCCTTGACGACAACCGCGGCTACTCATCAGCATCGGTGGACGACTCAGGATGGCAAGACGTGCAGCTGCCGCATGACTGGAGCACCGCCCTGGCTTGGGACAAAAGCGTAAGCGGTTCGGCGGCACACCTGCCGGGCGGCATCGGATGGTACAGAAAAACATTCAACATCCCGTCAGCTTATAAAGGCAAAAAGGTGTCAATCCTCTTCGACGGCATCTACCATCAGAGCGACGTCTACATCAACGGCCGCCATCTCGGCTTCAGGCCGTATGGCTTTTGCAGCATAGAATACGACCTTACGCCCTACCTTAACTATGAAGGCGCAAACGTCATTGCCGTGCGCGTTGATAGGAAAGAGAAGCAGGAGGTATGCCGATGGTACACTGGCTCTGGCATATACCGCCACGCATGGCTGCAAGTGCGCAACCCCATACACATTCCTACATACGGAACATACATCACAACGCCGCGCGTCACGGCATCACAGGCCGATGTCGACATAGTGACAACGCTTGTAAACAAAAGCGGCAAGCCGCAGGAAGTAACCGTGACACAGCGCATAACCGACGCTGAAGGCAAAACCGCAGCCAAGGCGAAAGCCCTGAAAAAGAGCCTGTCGGCAGGCGACTCCGTGGACGTAAAGCAGTCGCTTGTGCTTGAAAGCCCCACGCTATGGTCGCAGGACAACCCCTACCTGTACGTCATGGAGACAACGGTCAAGGCCGGAGGAAAGACAGTCGACACATACCGCACCACCTTCGGTGTGCGCACAATCAAGTTCGACCCTGAACACGGGTTCTTCCTCAACGGCAAGCACGTCAAGCTGAAAGGCATGTGCCTGCATCAGGACATGGGCGTACTGGGCACAGCCGTGCCCGACCGCGGCTACGAGTACCGCCTCGAAATACTGAAAGCGTATGGCTGCAACGCCATACGCTGCGCCCACAACCAGCCCTCGCCCGAACTGCTTGACCTTTGCGACCGCATGGGACTGCTTGTAATCGACGAGGCGTTTGACAAGTGGAAGTCCGGATATTACGCCAAGTACTTTGACGAGTGGTGGCAGCGCGACATGGCAGACATGGTCCTGCGCGACCGCAACCATCCGTCGATAATCCTCTGGAGCATTGGCAACGAGGTGCAGGAGGCATGGGACGAAGGCACCGAGGGCATAGAACGCGCAAAGATGCTCAACGACTTCGTACACCGTCTCGAACCGACACGCCCCACAACGCTGGCCGCACAGAACAACCACAACGGCAAATTCTCGGCCATTGTCGACGTGACAGGCTACAACTATCTCGAAGCGCGCCTGCTGGCCGACCGCGCCAACAACCCCACCCACTGCTACTTCATATCCGAAGAACTGCCCTATTTCCAAGGGGCGGAGGGCAACATACGCGCCTACCTGACCGACAACCCGTGGAACACGATAGCCGCACACGACTTCATTGCCGGCGGCTTCATCTGGTCGGGGGTTGACTATTGGGGCGAAGCCGGCGGCGACAGCCACGGATGGCCCAACGGTCTGTTTGACATGGCAATGACGGAGAAACCGCGCGCCATATTCCACCGCGCGATGTGGAACCCCGACAAGCCCGTAGTAGGCATAGCCGTTATGGACAATTCGCTCGACATCGACCACGGGCGCGACCTGTGGCAGTGGCCCATGATGGCATCGCACTGGAGCTTCCCCCAACGTTACAGGGGGCTTATGATGGAAGTGCGCACCACCACGAACTGCGAGCGCGTAGAGCTGGTGTGCAACGACAAGCAAATGGGAGTGTACAAAACGGCCGACTATCCCAACCACACCATCAACTGGTTCGTACCGTTCAACCCCGGCACAATCGTAGCCAACGCATACAACGGCGACAGCCTTGTGGCCACAGCACGGCTTGTAACGGCTTACAAGGCCGAGAAAATAAGTGCCAAGGCTGACCGCACACGGCTAAGAGCCGACGGACAAGACCTGTCGTTCATAAAAATAGAGCTACAGGATAAAGACGGCAACCCCGTAGAAGTTGACGACCGCAACATCAGCGTCTCGGTAGACGGCGAAGGAGTGCTGCGCGGCATCGATACAGGCGAGACGCGACGCAAGGAACTGCTGACCGCCAACACCGTAAAGTCATACTTCGGCCGCGCACAGGCCGTAGTCCAGTCGACAAGAAAAGCGGGAACGGTGAACGTCCGCATCAAGGTTGACGGCATAGACGGCGAGCAGGTCATACCCCTCGCCACCGAATGACATCAGGGCGCTCTGGCACGCCAATGCGATACAGGCACAATGTGCCCTCACGGTACACAATGAGACCAAAGTGTTTCATCAGTGTTGTTTAATTAAGGTAGAAGGCGCGCCGCTCATGCGGCGCGCAATTCTTTTTCCCACATTTTACCGTCACCTGTCACAACCGCCAATAACCTGCTGTCAATCAGCAACTTACCCCGTGACAGTAAAATCCGCTCACTGTCACATAACGTCATACCGCCCGAACGCCGCAAAGAGGCGTATAAAATAAACTAAGCCATTTTGATACGTTCTTTCAGAACTAAGGACACGATTGCGTATTAATGGAGCAATCTTCGAAATTATGTCCATACAAGAAGTGCATGCTTATACCGAACCCACGTTAATATACAGTGACTATCGACACAAGCGATTGGGATTCATAAAGTCATGTGAATGAAGACGGCCTGCGCTTGACTATTCCCCTATTATGGTGGCGACTATCCGACGTGCACCGCCGTAGTTGCGGTACTCGCAGAGGTAGATGCCTTGCCACGTGCCGAGGTTGAGGCGGTGATTGGTTATAGGGATGCTGAGGCTTACGCCCGAGAGGGTCGACTTGGCGTGTGCCGGCATGTCGTCATCGCCTTCAAGTGTGTGGGTGTAATACGGCTGACGTTCGGGCACAACGCGGTTGAAGATGCTCTCCATGTCGGTGCGCACATCAGGGTCGGCGTTCTCATTGATGGTGAGTCCGCAGCTGGTGTGCTTCACGAAGAGGTTGAGCAGTCCTTTGCCCGGCAGGGGCGGAAACTGACTTACTATTTCATCGGTTACGAGATGGAAGCCACGGCGGCGCGACTTCAGTGTTATTTCAATTTGTTCTACCATTTTTTAGTTGACAAGAGACGAGCAGACAAGGGACGAGGGACAAGTGGACAAGAAACGAGAGACAAGTGGACAAGGGACAAGTTGACAAGGGACAAGTTGACAAGGGACGAGCAGACGAGGAACAAGGAATGAGTGAAATATTATCACTGTTCTAATCGTCACTCATATCTTGTCCCTTGTCCACTTGTCCCTTGTCTGCTTGTTACTTGTCAACTCGTTTACTTATTAACTTTCCAGTCCTTAAATACGTTTTCAACGGTCACTTGGGCGGCTTCTTTCTTGGCGAGCTGCTTGCTCCACCCTACCCTTTCTGCTGTTTTCGCGCCGTCACCGGTGTTGTCATACTCCAAGTAACGGGCGGTCTGTTCGTTCTTAGGGTTCTTCCAGTTGTGCCATCCGGCAGGCACTATGTGGCCGCCAAGGTCGCAGTTCATAAACAGGGTGTAAGCGTATGGACGCCACGGACGGCCGAGATATACTTTGTCTACGCCGGGAGCGGCGGTCAGACGGCAATGGTTGAACACGTAGCCGAAAGCCACGTCCTGCGGAGTTGACGCCGCCGTGACGTATGAGTCGGCCTTGCTGTGTATGGTGCAGTTCTCAAACCACGCCGTAGACGGGCCGAAAATAAAGTCGGTTGTGCCCTCTATGTAGCAGTTGTTGAAGTAAACGCACGTTCCGCCAACGCCGGTATAGACGGTGTCCTGATTGCCCAAGAAGCGACAACCTATGAACGTAAGGCGGTCGCCCTCGGTGTGTAAGGCTACTGCCTGGCCCAGCTTGGCGGCGTTGTTCTCGATTGTTATGTTCTTGAACGTTATGTCGCTGCCCTCCACTTTCACTGTATATGTGCGGAATGTGCCCATGGGCTTATTGGTCTCTGGCAGGCGTATGTTGGCGTGGTCGTCGTATGTTATGATGGTCTTGTCCGCACTTTCGCCGCAAATCTCGATGTTGGTGAGCCACGACGGGATGATGACTTTCTCTTTGTAAACGCCGTTCTTCACGTAGATTACCTTGTGGTATTCCATGAAGGCGCGGCAAACCTCGACTGCTTCGCCCACGGTGCGGAACTCTCCTGTGCCGTCTCTGGCGACAAAGAGAGTGTCCGGGTTGTCGTATTTGCTGGCTGCATTGGCTGCCAACGAGCAGGCAAAAGCCAATAAAGAGATGAAAATCTTTTTCATTTTCCTGATTGATTTTAGTATTTAACGTTAGCCTAATGAAAGCATGGCGATAGCGAATGTTTTCCTATATGCCGTGTCTTGCTCTGCAAAAGACGGCTTTTCATAGCCTGAAAGGCCATGTTTCAGGCCGTAAAAGGCGGTCTTCGGGCAACAGGCTGGTTTTCAGTGCTTTCCATGCAAGGAGGATTTCGTGACGGAGGGGACGTCAAACCACCTGCGTCACTTCCTGTAGTCCGTCAATCTTTTTAAGTTTGTCGATTATCGTGCGCACATCGTCACGGTCGTGTATGCGCAGGTCGAGCGAACCGTCAAAGATACCTTCGTCACACGATATGGTTATTTTATGAATGTTCACGTTAAGCTCTTCAGATATGACCTGTGTAACTTCGTTGAGTATCCCGATTCGGTCGGTACCCTTAATCTCAATCATAGCGTCGAAGAACAGCTGCTTGTGCATGTCCCACTTGGCGTCAAGAATGCGGTTGCCGTAGCTCGACTTCAACTTTGTGGCCACCGGGCACGAGCGCTTGTGTATCTCGATGCGGTTCTTGCCGTCGATGAAGCCGAGGGCGTCGTCGCCGGGTATGGGGTGGCAGCACTGCGGAAATACGAACTGGTGAATATTCTCGTCGGTGATGTAGATTGGCTTCTTGCGGTTGAAGCCGTCCTTCACTATGAAATAGTCGGGCTTCTTGTTTACCGGCTCTTTCTTCTTTTTACCAACGAAAGGCACGAACTTGCGCAGGTTGCCTGCGATGTTCTGTTTTTTCTTCCTGCCCGTTATTTCGTCGATGTCTTTGTCGCCGAGTATGATGGTCTTGTCGCCGAGAGCCTTGAAAAGCGTTTCGGGCTTCTGCACGTCGTGGTAGTCGCAGAGCTTGTCTATTATCGACGAGTTAGGCTCAAGCGAGTGTTTCTTGAGGAATTCGGCCAGCACCTCCTCGCCTTTTTTCTGTATTTCCTTAGCGTCGCGCCTAAGGATGGCCTGTATTTTCGCTTTCGCCTTGGCCGTAGAAGCGAAGTTTATCCACGAAGGCTGCACATGTTGCGAGTTTGATGTGAGGATTTCCACCCTGGTCGCCGCTCTGCAACTTGTGGCTCAACGGCACAAGCTTATGGTTCACCTTCGCCCCGATGCAGTGGCTGCCGAGGAAAGTATGGATTTGGAAAGCGAAGTCAAGGGCGGTGCATCCGGCCGGCATGGTCTTGATTTCCCCCTTCGGGGTGAACACGAATATTTCCGACGCGAAAAGATTTAGCTTGATGGCGTCGAGAAAGTCCATAGCGTCAGGCTGCGGGTCGTCAAGTATTTCCTTGATTGTACGCAGCCAGTTGTTAAGCTCGCCGTCGTCCTCGGCAATCTCCTCGCCCTCCTTGTATTTCCAATGGGCGGCAAATCCCTGCTCGGCCACCTCGTCCATGCGGTCGGAACGGATTTGCACCTCTATCCAACGCCCCTGCTTGCTCATCAACGTTACGTGCAACGCCTGATAGCCGTTAGCCTTGGGATGGTTCACCCAGTCGCGAAGGCGGTCGGGATGAGCCTTGTATATCTGGCTTATCGCCACGTAGATGTTGAAGCATTCGTTGACCTCTTCCTCCCGTTTTTTCGGCTTGAAGATTATGCGCACGGCAAGGATGTCGTATATCTGGTCGAAGGTGACGTGCTTGTTCTGCATCTTGTTCCAAATGGAATAAGGACTTTTCACACGCGCCTTTATCTGATATTCAATCCCCATCTTGTCCAACGCCTCGCGTATAGGCGCAGTGAAGTCGGCAAACAGGCTCTCGCGCGAAGCCTGCGTGTCGGCAAGCTGGTCTTCTATCAGTTTGTATTCTTCAGGATGCTCGAACTTGAAACTAAGGTTTTCAAGTTCAGTCTTTATCTTGTTCAGCCCAAGGCGGTTCGCCAAGGGCGCATAAATATAAAGCGTTTCGCCTGCTATCTTGTACTGCTTGTTCGCCGGCTGGCTGGCAAGGGTACGCATGTTGTGCAGCCTGTCGCATATTTTTATGAGGATGACGCGGATGTCGTCGCTCATTGTAAGCAGCAGCTTCTTGAAGTTCTCGGCCTGCGCCGACGCCTGCTCGCCGAATATTCCGCCTGAAATCTTCGTAAGGCCGTCAACAATCTGCGCAATCTTATGCCCGAAGATGTTTTCAATGTCCTCTACGGTATAGTCGGTATCTTCCACCACGTCATGCAACAAGGCGGCGCTGATGCTTGTCGAGCCAAGCCCCATCTCCGAACATGCTATCTGCGCTACGGCTATCGGGTGCATTATGTAAGGCTCGCCAGACAGGCGGCGCACTCCCTTGTGGGCCTGTTTCGCGAAATTGAACGCCTTTGTTATCAGGTCTACCTTCTTGCGGTGGCGTGTGGCAAGATAGCTGTCAAGCAAATGCTGGAACGCGTCGTTCACCAGTTTGTCTTCCGCCTCGGCCTTAGCCTTGTCTATGCTGTTCTGCTCTTCCATGGCTGTGTGCTTCTTGGATATTATATAAATAAGGTGTATTTACTTACGGTGCAGAAGATTACCTCACCCTGATTTTCTTCCCGGCACGTATATTGTTGCCACGTATGCCGTTAAGCTGGCGCAGCTTCTTCACCGTAGTATGGTTTCTCTCGGCTATTTCCGACAAGGTGTCACCCTGCCTTATGGTGACCCTTTTCACCCTTGACCGCCTTCTCCGGCTTGACGAGCTTCTCCGCTTTGTCGAACTCTTGCGCACGCTGCTCGAACTTGTGGAATTGTCGACTTCAACCAAAGAACGCCTTGTAAAGAAAGCGTCGGAATTATATTTGTATATTGAGTCTTCATTAGCAATGAAAGTGTTGGTGGCCGTTGTAGGCATCCTTATTATTGACGGTTTGCTGCTGCCGTTGACAATATCACGGCGGTATTGCGGATTAAGAGTGCGCAGCTCGTCCAGCTCGATGCCGCAAACCTCGGCAATCTGCTTCAGATGCACGTCCCTGCTCACCACAATGGTGTCGGTCTTTGCAGGCAACTGCGTGCGCATCGGACAAATGTTGTGCTCGCAATAATAGTTCATCACGTAGTTTGCCGCGATAAAAGCCGGCACATATCCTCTTGTCTCGCGCGGCAGATAAGGGTATATCTTCCAATAGTCGGCTTCACTGCCGGCGCGGTGCATCGCCTTCTTGATGTTTTCCGGACCGCAGTTGTATGCTGCTATGACGAGGCTCCAGTCCCCGAAGATATTATAAAGGTCTTTCAAATATCTTGCCGCGGCGAACGACGACTTTACAGGGTCACGGCGCTCATCAACCAAAGAATTCACCTCAAGCCCATATTGCTTTCCCGTAGCCACCATGAACTGCCACAATCCTGCCGCCCCTGCATGGGAAGTAGCCATCGGATTGAGAGCCGACTCTATCACCGGCAGGTATTTAAGTTCAAGTGGCAGACCGTTAGCTTCAAGAGCCTCTTCGAATATCGGAGTATAAAAGTTTGAAGCCCCGAGCATATAGCTTACCGAATGGCGCAAGCGGCCGGTATACCTGTCGATGAATTGCTGGACAATATCGTTATAAGGCATCTCCATGACATTGGGAAGGCGGCTCAACCTGTCGATATACACCTCTTTGGGATAAGTCTTGTTTTCGTCACGGTAATTGCAGTCGTTGTCCGGCTGCAAATAGGTTTTCGAATAGTATAAGTTCAGGAGGCTGTCAACTTCGTAGTTCATGGCCTCCGGCACATCGATGACTTCCTCCTTTCCATCGTCATCTGTAACGGTGATTTCCTCGTTCACGTTTTGCGCCTGCATCACGCAGTTGCACCCGAGAAACATGACAGCAATGATGGCAGACGTCTTCTTTCTCATTGTTTTATACTGTATATGCATTATATGTTTAAGAGTTCCCTTTTTACACATTCCAACTTAAAATGTCACGAAACATTGCAAACCGATGGACGATGATTTCAACGGATTTGTTGACATGCCGTTGTTTATTATCGCAGGCTGCACCCTAAGGCTAAGGTCTTTGGATATATCAAATTCCGACAACGACGCGTCAACATACGCATCGATGACAGACAAGGCATAAACACCTATCAAGATGAATATGCTGAGATCGCGGTATCTCCTGTAAAAGTCCTTACGCCGCCTGAACAGGTTTTGATAAAGTTCCGAATTCTCAGACGTTATCGTATTGCCCAAGTGCAGAAACTGATTGTAACTCTGCGTATTAGGGTCGTTGTCCATGATGTCCATGTATGCCTGTGAATAGTCATGGTACATCTGGTTGTTCCACCTTATTGCATACAAACATCCCAGAAAACCGCCATATACTATGGGAAGCTTCCAGAACTTGCGGTTATATATCTGGCCAGCGCCTGGTATCACGATTGCAAGCCACATGGCACGCTTGGCACTTGGCCTCCACGTACTCCAATCGCGCTTTTCCTTAGGCTTTATTGGCAATGTGTCTTTAATGCTGTCCAGATTGACTGAATCCGCTGCCGCGATAAGCTTTGCGACGGAATCATTCATCGCCGCAGAAGTCTTTTGTTCCATCATGGCGATGGAATCCGCACCGTTGATTGACACCAAGGAGTCAGCTTCAACCGACTTGCACGGCAAAAGAACAGACAGCACCACACAAACGGCCAATGTCCTCATCAATATGTATTTAGGCAATCTGCTCGGGGAAATCACAACCTTATTGCTGTTCGTTCTGTGTGTCGAAAATACTCATTATACGTTTCAAATCCTCTTCGTTGGCAAAAGGAATACTTATCTTTCCCTTGCCGTTTGCCGAAACCGTCATTTGCACCGGAACATTGAAGATGTCAGCCATACGCTGCTTCAAGGCGGCAAGCTCCTCCGGCATCTGCTGCTTCGAAGCTATTTTTTTCTTTCCGCTTACAATGTCTTCGCCGTTTTTCAGCTTCTGCACCATCTCTTCAACCTTGCGTACAGAATAGCCGTTCTTTTGTATTTCCTTGAACAGCTTTACCTGCGACGAAGGGCTGTCTATTGCCAACAGCGCGCGTGCATGCCCCATGTCAATTTCCTTGTTCTGCAATGCCATCTGTACCTGTGCCGGAAGTTTAAGCAAGCGCAGATAGTTGGCTATTGCCGTACGGCTCTTGCCTACACGCTCCGACACCTTCTCCTGCGTCATGCCTGCGCTTGACAGCAGGTGTTCATAAGCCAAAGCTATTTCTATTGCATTAAGGTCTTCACGCTGGATGTTCTCGACAAGCGCCATTTCCATGACGTTCTCATCCTTGATGGTGCGTATATATGCTGGTATGGCCGTCAGACCTGCTATCTGCGACGCCCTCCAACGGCGCTCGCCAGCAATGATCTGGAACCTGTTTTCATCAACCTGCCGCAACGTTATCGGCTGTATTATGCCAATTTCACGTATGCTGTTAGCCAGTTCCTGCAACGCGACAGGGTCAAACTCACGACGCGGCTGGTTGGGATTGGCTTCTATCTGGGCCAACGGTATTTCATTGATTGTAGAACTGCCTTGCGGACGCACGTCGTCTGTAGAGATAAGCGCGTCAAGTCCACGTCCCAGTGCGTTGCCGTATCTTTTCTTTACTGCCATTGTTTAATATATGGTTTGCGATTTGCGGCTATACGGATTAAGAGTTCCGGCTTCATCAAGAAGTTTCAAAACCCCATAACCGAACAACCCGCACAACACTAATTTTTATTTATGATTTCCTTTGCCAGTGCAAGGTGGTTCTTGCTGCCCGTAGAATCAGCGTCATAAAGTATCACGGGCAAGCCGTGGCTGGGCGATTCACTAAGCTTAACGTTGCGCTGTATTACTGTTTTGAACACAAGCTCCTGGAAATGACGCTTCACCTCGTCATATATCTGGTTGGCAAGTTTCAGGCGGCTGTCATACATCGTCAGCAGGAAGCCTTCAATCTCCAAATCCGGGTTCAGTTTGCTCTTGATTATTTTTATTGTATTCAACAGTTTGCTTATGCCTTCAAGGGCAAAATACTCGCACTGCACAGGAATTATCACCGAATTGGCCGCAGTCAGGGCATTTACAGTGATCAAGCCAAGTGACGGAGAACAGTCTATCAGGATATAGTCATAATCATCCCTGATTGGCGCGAGCAAGTTTTTTATCACTTGTTCACGATGCTCGATGTTTAGCATCTCTATTTCAGCGCCCACAAGGTCGATATGGCTCGGTATTATGTCAAGTCCGTCAATGTCTGTGGTGTACACGGCATCGCGCACGTCCGCCCCGTCGATGATACATTCATATAAAGTGCAGTCAATGTCTTTCGTGTTGACCCCAAGGCCGCTTGACGCATTTGCCTGCGGGTCGGCATCGATTACCAGAACCTTTTTCTCTAATGTGGCGAGCGAGGCCGCCAAGTTGATAGTCGTAGTGGTTTTGCCCACTCCGCCCTTTTGGTTTGCTAATGCGATTATTTTTCCCATTTTCACTATGTTTAAGTCGACAAGTAACTGAATACGGATAAGCTGAATGGATTTGTCTTGTCGCCCACCTGCTTGCTACTTGTGTGCTTGCCTGTGCTAAAATTATTTTGCAAAAGTACATATTTTATGTGAGAAATAATTGATTTAAACCTTTTTTCGTACTTTTGTAGGCGAAAGTAAATGATTTTTTAAGAATACGATGAGACCGTTAATACTTATTTCCAACGATGACGGCTATCACGCCAAAGGTATCAATTCTCTTATTGACATGATTTCTGATTTGGGAGACATCCTTGTCTGCGCACCCGAATCGGCACGTTCTGGTTTCTCAACGGCATTTTCAGCCACCATCCCTCTACGCCTGAAACTGCGCCGCGAACGTGAAGGCATGCAAATGTGGTCGTGCAACGGCACGCCTGTGGACTGCGTTAAACTTGCCCTCAGCGAACTTTGCAACGGGCGCAAGCCTGACATGGTTATTGGCGGAATAAACCACGGCGACAACGCTTCGGTCAACTCCCACTATTCAGGAACAATGGGAGTAGTGCGCGAAGGGTGCATGAAATACATTCCGTCGGTGGCATTCTCACTCTGCAATCATGAAGACGATGCTGATTTTGAGCCTTTAAGAAAATACGTAAGAGCCATTGTATCAAGCGTTTTACGCGATGGGCTGCCGAAAGGCGTATGTCTGAACGTGAACTTTCCCTTGCTAAAAGAATTCAAAGGAATAAAAGTCTGCCGAATGGCAAATGGGACTTGGGGCAACGAGGTCGTTCGCGCACATCATCCACGAGGCTATGACTATTTCTGGCTTGTGGGTGAATATACAAATGACGAGCCTGAGGCCGACGACACTGACAACTGGGCTTTGCGTCACGGCTACGTTGCAATAACGCCTACCACGATTGACGTTACTGCTTATGAAATGATTGAAAGGATTGAGAACATTATTTCAATGCATAATCCACAATCGGACAATTCATAATTAGCTAAACGCTGACTTTCAGTTCACAATTCATAATTAATAACTTGTTGGATTCTGTCGGCAGCTTTTTCCCTTTGCTTATGACAAACAGCCAACAGGCGACGGCCTGCCAATCATAATTCATGAAGCGGCCAATTGTGAACCATGAATTATAATCTTAAGCGATGAAGTATTACATTATAGTAGGCGAAGCCAGCGGCGACCTGCATGCTTCGCGCCTTATGCGTTCGCTGCGCAAAGTTGACAGCAAGGCCGATTTCCGCTTTTTCGGCGGCGACCTGATGTCGGAAGTGGGCGGAACACGCGTCAAGCATTACCGCGAACTGGCTTACATGGGCTTCGTTCCGGTGCTATTGCACCTGCGGACTATATTTAAGAACATGGCCCTTTGCAAGCAGGACATCGTTGAGTGGAAACCCGACGTCGTGATACTTGTTGACTATCCCGGCTTCAACCTCGACATAGCCAAGTTCCTGCATGCAAACACCTCAATCCCGGTTTATTATTACATTTCGCCCAAAATATGGGCGTGGAAGGAGTACAGGATAAAGAACATCAAGCGCGACATCAGCGAGATGTTCTCCATCCTGCCGTTCGAGGTACAGTTTTACGAGGGCAAACACCACTTCCCCATACACTATGTGGGCAACCCGACGGCCGACGAAGTGACGGAGTTCATGGCGTCATATACCGAGACGTTCGAGGATTTTTGCAGCAAGAACTCACTACAGGCGGACAAGCCAGTCATCGCATTGTTGGCAGGCAGCCGCCGACAGGAAATCAAGGACAATCTTCCGGCCATGCTCGAAGCCGCCTCACGCTACGCCGACAAGTACCAGTTGGTGGTTGCCGGAGCACCATCAATACCGCATGAGTATTATTCAAAGTTCATTTCGGGGCATGACGTGAGCATCGTCTACGACCAAACATACCCCCTGCTCGCACATTCATGCGCCGCACTTGTAACAAGCGGCACGGCAACTTTGGAGACAGCGCTGTTCGGCGTGCCGCAGGTTGTGTGCTACGAGACACCCATCCCGAAGGTCATCGCGTTCCTTCGCAAACACCTAATTAAGGTCCGTTACATCTCGCTTGTCAACCTGATAGCCGACAAAAGTGTTGTCACGGAACTCGTGGCCGACACGTTTTCAGTCGAGAACATCGCCGGCGAACTCGGCCGTCTGCTGCCCGGCGAACCGGCACGCACGGCCATGCTCGACGGCTACGCCGAAGTAAAGAAGCGCCTTGGAAAAGAAAACGCGCCCGACAATGCCGCAAACATAATGGTAAAACTGTTATCCGGGAAACCCGGACAACAAGCATGAGAAATCATGAAGATATTGATTTTGAACGCAAGCCCAAGGCGTAGAGGCCATGTTTCTGGCATGTTGGACATTGTTAATGGCGCCGCAGAAGCCGGAGGAGCCGAGGTCAATGTAGTGCGCGTGGCTGACCTTAACGTGAAGCCGTGCACCGGTTGCATGTCATGCCGCAGCACGCTGAAATGCGCATTGCCCGAAGACGACGCGCAAAAAGTCCTTGAAATGATTGACAATGCCGACGCAATAGTAGTCGGTTCGCCGTGTTATTGGGGCAACATTCCGGGCGAACTGAAAGTGGTTTTCGACCGCATAGTCTACGGAATGATGGGCGAGAGCCGCCGCGGCATGCCCAACCCTCTGCACAAAGGCAAACGTGCGGCAATAATTGCCACATGTTCTACACCTTGGCCTTTCAACAAATTATTCAGGCAAAGCCGCGGCGCAGTGAACGCTTTGCGCGAAATCCTGAAGTGGAGCGGCTTCAGGATTGTTGCGACCGTTGAGAAAGGAGGGACAAAGAACCACGCCGGACTGACCGAACGCGACAGACGCGCCTGCCTGAAAACCGCCAGAAAAATAACAAAGCGGTAACAGCGACAAAGGTGCTCATTGTCTGCGGCGGCATGCTTCCCCACCATACGGCAAGACAATACAACCGGGACACATTTCCACCATACACAAAAAGGCCGTGCATCCATTGTGGGTGCACGGCCTTTTTGCTGTTTTCACCAAAGCTTCAGGTCACCTCGCCTCGAACGTTACGCTTGCGCTGCCGCTGCCAACGGCGGCGGCAAGCCCGTCGGGATTGTCTATTTTGCCGATGCGAGTATAGCTGTAGCCGGTGGAAAAGGTGTCGTAGAACAGTACCACGCACGACGAGCCGTACAGCATAAGGTCGCCTGCGTTGATTGTTCCGGGGCTGTACGAGCTTGTGGTCAGGCTGCTGTCAAGGTAATGATACTTCTCGTTGCCGTTCAGTTCGTCCATCTCAAGCGTCAGCGGCAGCATTGCCGCGAAAGCCTCCGCCGCAGCGTTGTCTGCCAGAGTGGCGGCAAACGCCGTGCCGTTTACGGTTATCGTGATGCTCCTGTTCATGCTTTCATCCTCGTTGTTTCCGTCATTTCCGCCTTCATCTCCATTGCTTTCGCCCCCGTTTCCGCTGCCGGAGCCTCCGCCGTCGCCTTCAATGCCGTCCTGCACAGGGTCGTCTTCCGAACAGGCGGCAAGGCTTCCGGCTGCGAACATCAGGAATATGGCGAGCAAAAACCTTGACGCGTGCTTCATAACCATGCTCCTTCCTTATTTCAGATACTCTTTGTAGAACCGCACGATCTCATCGAACGGTATCTTCTCCAGGTTGTCATAAAGGTCGGTATGGCTTGCGCCGGGCACGATGAGGAGTTTCTTGTTGTCGCCTTTAAGTTTCTTGAATGCGTCCTCGCCCATGTATCTTGAGTGCGCCTTCTCGCCGTGTACCACCATGACCGCACTGCGTATCTCGTCGCTGTAGGCAAGTATGGGCATGTTGATGAACGGCAGCGACGATGTTTTGTTCCATCCGTCGTTCGAGTTCAGCGAACGTTTGTGGTATCCGCGCTTGGTCTTGTAATACGCGTAATAGTCCTTTACAAACTGCGGAGCGTCGTCGGGCAGAGGGTCAATCACGCCTCCGGCGCGTGCGTAAGAACCGTTACGGTAGTCCTCGGTGCGCTGCGCGTTGAGCTGGCGGCGCATCTCGTAGCGCGCGTCGGCATTGTCGTTGGCGTCGAAATAGCCGTTGGCCGTGCAGCGGCTGATGTCATACATGGTAGACGCAACGGTAGCTTTTATACGGGTGTCGTTGGCCGCCGCGTTGATGGCAAAGCCGCCGAAGCCGCATATACCGAGAATACCTATGCGCTCGGGGTCGACATCATCGCGCGTCGAAAGGTAATCGACCGCAGCCGAAAAGTCCTCGGTGTTGATGTCGGGCGATGCCACATAGCGCGGCGTGCCGCCGCTTTCACCCGTAAACGAGGGGTCGAAGGCCAACGTGATGAAGCCCATTTCGGCCAGTGTCTGCGCGTAAAGGCCGGAGGCCTGCTCCTTCACTGCGCCGAAGGGGCCGCTCACGGCAATGGCGGCAAGCCTGCCCGTAGCGTTTTTCGGAGTGTAAAGGTCGGCGGCAAGCGTCACGCCATAACGGTTGTGAAACGTCACTTTCGTGTGGTTCACCTTGTCGCTTTCAGGGAACGTCTTGTCCCATTCCTGCGTCAGTTCAAGTTTTTCGTCTGTCATTTTCGTCTGATTTGATGTTTGCGCAACCGCCATTGCCGCCACAGCGAGCATTGCGGATGCAATTGTTGTCCTAATTTTCATACCTTAATTATATTTCGTTCGGAATGTTGCAATTTGACTAAAGCCGCGTGCAAACTGTTTCACGTTGCAAAGATATACATTCTCTACCGTAACAAATGTAAACGTTTTACGGTATAAACAACCATTGTTACGGTATTTTGCGCCGCCGTTTCCACTCCCCTGCACGGCCTGTCCGGGGCACTGCCAGACGCCTGCTACGGGCAGGCACGCCACCCCCGTGCCGAAGGCCCGCAACCAACACCGATGCGAAAGGCCGCCTTTTACACTGTAAAAGGTCATGAAATGCAAGCCAAAAGGGCACCTTTTGCAGCACAAAACACGGTCTTTCGCAAACCTTCTGATTATCAACAGGTTACAGACTGCATTCAAAACCATTGGCTATACACGGCAAACTGCGTCCGCGCCAAAGTACGACGGCACCGCAACAATGGGCAGACAATATCTGTAATATTGGTTGTTTCTGCCTTGAAAAGTTTACATCGGATATTGAAAAAATTATATATTTTTGCAACGTGGGAGTATGTACCCACACAAAAAAGCCACGCCAGAATGGCTGGCTGACGCACGCACGGACATCGACTAAAAACAATACAGGTATGAAAATCAGTAGTTTTGTAAAACCAATGTTGATGACCTTCCTCGGCTGCGGCATCATGCCGGGCTGCGGAATGGCTCAGGAAAACAAGTCAGGGCAGGAGCAGCAGGCTCCCACTCCCGGCAAGGACGGCAACAAATACGTGCCTTACGGCGAGCGCACCGGCAACGAGTCAATCGTTTACTTCACACGCAGCCTAAGCCCGGAAGGGCTTATCAAGGCTTACGAGCAGGTCAGCGCGAACATCAACGGGCGTACAGGCGTGAAGCTGCACACGGGCGAACAGCACGGCCCCAACATCATTCCGCCGGCCTGGGTGAAGGCCCTGATGCAGAAAGACCTGCCCGAAGCCAGCATCATAGAAACCAACACCTACTACACCGGCGACCGTTACACCACCGCGCAACACCGCGAGACGCTGAAGGTCAACGGCTGGACATTCTGTCCCGTAGACATAATCGACGAGGAAGACACCACCACCCTGCCCGTCATTGGCGGCAAGTGGTTCACGAAGATGTCGGTAGGCAGCCACCTGAAAGATTACAATTCGCTCGTCGTCCTGACCCACTTCAAGGGCCATACGCAGGGAGGCTTCGGCGGAAGCAACAAGAACATTGGCATAGGCTGTGCCGACGGACGCATCGGCAAGGCGTGGATACACACCACGCCGGGGCAGGACAACCAGTGGGACATTGGCAAAGAGGAATTCATGGAGCGCATGACCGAGTCTACAAAGTCGGTCATCGACCACTTCGGCAAGCACGTCACATACGTCAACGTGATGCGTAACATGTCAGTGTCATGCGACTGCGAGGGTGTCAACGCCGCACCGGTAGTAACGCCGGACGTGGGCATCCTTTCGTCAACCGACATCCTCGCGCTCGACCAGGCATGCATAGACCTGATTTACGCGATGACCGAAGCCGAGCACCACGACATTGTTGAACGCATTGAAACGCGCCACGGACTGCGCCAGCTGTCGTACATGAAAGAACTCGGAATGGGCAACGACCGCTACATCCTGATTGACCTTGACAACGGCGGACGCCGAATCACGGCGGCAGAGGCCGTAAAAGGGCTGAAGGCCAAGTGAAAAATGAAAGACGAAAGGTGAAAATTCCACACAAAGACAAGCGGAAAGCGAAAAATGGAAAGTGAAAAATCCATTGCCCGATAATGGCTTGCGGCCTTACAATTGACGGGCAATGGATTTTTCACTTTCCATTTTTCACTTTCCGCTTGCTTCCATATCACGCCTTGACTTCGACTTGGTGACAAGCCATACGCCGAGGCACACGAGAATGACGGCCGCCCCCTGTGACGGCTTGAACACGCCTATGCCGGTGAGCACGCTGACCGTTACCGACACTACCGGCTGCACATAGTTGTATATGCTCACGACAGTGGGGCGCAGAGTGTGCTGGCCTACCATCATGAGAATGTAGCTTATGTATGTGCCGAAGAGCACGACGAAGCCTGTTTCGAGCCATGTGCGCACGGGTATGGCGGCGTAGTTGATGCCCGCAACGTCGTTGAAAGTGAACGGAAGGATGATAACCGTTGCGTAAGTGAACATCCACTTGTTGACCGTTATCACCGAATACTTGCGCACAAGCTTGCTGAAGAGCGACAGGTAGAGCGCGAACGAGAACTGCGCACCAAGGCAGAGGAGGTCGCCGCGCAGGTCGCCCACCTTCGAGCTTTGCGCCGTAGCGCTCGTAACTATGAGTATTACCGCGCCCACGCAGCCGATGACTACGCCTCCGGCCTTCATCGCCGTGATGGGTTCTTTCAGTATGAAGAATGCCAGCAGCATCGCGAAAATAGGCATCGACGTGGTTTCTATGCTGGCGTTAACGGGCGAAGTGATGCTTAGTCCGATGGTGTAACAGCACTGGTTGGTGACAAGTCCGAGCACCCCCGCGCCTATGAACATGAGCAGGTCGCGCCGTGGCACGTGCTCTTTCTTGGTGAACAGCGACGTAAGCCAGAACAACACGGCGCCGCCCACAACGCGGAACGTAACCATCTCCAAGCCGCTAAACCCGTGAGTCATTGCATCCTTGCCGAGAGGAGCCATCAATCCCCAGAATGCACAAGCGAAAAACAGGCACAGATGTGCCGTCAATGGCCGATTGTTTGTCATAAAATAGTTTGCCTTTATTTATCGGGGTGCAAAGTTAAACATTTTTACCGACACAGTGCCAAAATACCTGCTGTATTTCAAAAGGTGGCCTTTCGGCTTCCAAAAGGCCACCTTTTACAGCCTGAAAGGCCACCTTTTGCACGCTAAAAGACGGCCTTTTGCAAAACCCTTTGCCAAAGGCCGTCTGACGGTGGGTTTCAGGCTGCATGTCAGGCGAACTTCACCGTGAACCTGTGCCGTCCTTCGCTGTAAGCGTATTCCACGCCCCAGCCGTGATAATCGCATACGGCCTTGACTATCGCCAGCCCCAGTCCGTTGCCCTTGGCGTTATTGACAGGGCGGTAAAAGCGGTCGAAAATGCGGCCGACATCAAGCTCTCCGCTGCAAGATGTGTTCTCTACGGAAAGGCTGCCTGCACACAGCCTCACCACGACTTCGCCTCCCTCGCGGTTATGGCGCACGGCGTTGACAACAAGGTTGGCCGCCATGCTCTCCATCAGCGAGCGGTTGGCGCGCAGCGGCAGCGTGTCAACGCGCAGGTCGGCGGTGAGCTTAAGTCCTCCTACAAGACTCTCAAGATAAGGCAGCAGGCCGCGCACCACCTCAACGGCGTCAACCTCTTCAGTGCTGTCAAACTGGCTGTTGTCCATCTTTGCGAGCAGCAACAGGTTGCGGTTAAGCCGCGACATGCGGCCGCTTATCTGGTAAAGCTCCTGTATCATGGCCGCCTGCCGTCCGGTGATTTCAGGCAACTGTGACAGCAGGTCGAGCTTTCCGCGCATGACCGCAAGCGGTGTCTGAAGCTCGTGCGAGGCGTTTTCCGAGAACTCCTTTTGCACCTTGTAACTGCTGGCGCTTCCCTCCATAAGGCGGCCGAGCGCACCTTTCATCTCGGCAAACTCCCTTATGCGGCTGTCGGGCAACGGCGGACAGACTCCGCTCTCAATCCTGAACGAATCGACGGCGGCCAGCATGTCGTAGAAGGGACGCCATATACGCTTCGACACAATGCGCGCCGTAAACACCACGGCGGAGCCTATTATGACGGCAAATAGGCAGTACTGAAGCATCATTCCGGCCATGATGTCCTGCTCGAGGTCGAGCTTGGGCAGCGGCTGTCCTGCCTCGACAGACTCTATTATGTCAATCATGTCTTCGGCGTAAAAGCTCTTCGTAAGCCAGTAAAACAGCGGAGCGGCGACGAAAAGCAGCAAAGCCGTGCAGGCGGCGAACCGTGTCAGCATGGTGCGCAGCAGGCTTTTCTTGCGTAATTCCATATCCTTAACGTCTTAAAGTTCCACCCATTTGTAGCCCATTCCATACACATTCTTCACGCAGTTGGCGCATCCTGCGGCGGCGAGCTTGGCCTTCAGGTTCTTGATATGCGTGTAAACGAAGTCGTGGTTGTCCATCATGTCGGCCATCTCGCCGCTAAGGTGCTCGGCCAGTGCCCCCTTCGACACCACGCGGTCTTTATTGCTGATGAAGAAAAGCAGCAGTTCAAACTCCGAACGGGTGAGCGTAACCGGCCTGCCACATACCGTAACAGACTTGTCGCGCAGGTTTACGTCAACGCCGTTGCTCGAAAGCACGTTGCTCGAAGCAAACTCCCTGCGGCGTATCACGGCGTAGACACGCATGCCAAGCTCGGCCAAGTGGAACGGCTTTGGCAGGTAATCGTCGGCCCCTATGCCGAGACCCTTCACCTTGTCGTCGAGCGAATCCTTTGCCGATATTATTATCACGCCGGCCGGATTGCGCCGTCCTCGCATGTAGCGAAGCAGGTCAAGCCCGTCGCCTCCGGGCAACATGAGGTCTAACAGCACACAGTCATACTCGTAAATGCCGAGCTTCATCTTCGCGTCGGCGTATGTAAAAGCCTGCTCGCACAGGTAATTCTCAACGCCGAGGTATGCAGCTATGCTGTCTGAAAGCTCGCGTTCGTCTTCTACAATAAGGATTTTCATTGTATGATACATTATTATATTACACCTCACTTCACCAACATAACAATGCTGCCGGCGGTTATCAGCAGCGCGCCGATGACAACACGCAGGCTGACAGGCTCTTTCAGGAAGAGGAACGACATGCAGATGGTGAATACGACGCTCAGCTTGTCGACCGGAGCAACGCGCGAAACGTCGCCCGACTGCAACGCCTTGAAATAGAAAAGCCACGACAGCCCCGTGGCCGCTCCCGACAGAATGAGGAACAGCCAGGCGTTTCTCGGTATGGCGCGCACCTCTCCCGAATGGCCTCCGAAGAAGACAATGCCCCACGTTATGAGCAGTATTACAGCCGTGCGTATGGCCGTAGCCAGGTCAGAATTGATGTCTTTCACCCCTATTTTGGCGAAGATTGCCGTCAATGCGGCAAAGAATGCGGAAAGCAAAGCATAATATTTCCACATAGTTTTACGGTTATACGGTTTTGAGGTTTTATGGTTATACGGTTTTGTTTACGGTTATGAGGTTGTACGGTTTTACGGTTATGAGGTATTGGGGCATACGGTTATACGGTTTTGTATGCAAAAATAACGCAAGATTTTGAAGAAAATTTGAAGATAAAGGAAATAAACTGGAATACATCTCATTGTTTTCTGAATTGCGCAGATTGGTTACCGAGTACCTCATTAGCAATCAAACAAAAGCCGGTAATCAAGCTCCCTCCCTTCGGTAGGGCTGGGGTGGGTCGCTTTTCAATTGAGAAAGGAGAATTGAAAATGGATAATTATGATTACTTTTAAGGTTGTCTGCCAGCAAAGCAAATCATAATTGTCAATTCTCCATTTTCCACTCTCAATTTAAAAGACGGCAAATTAGAGGGTAAAAGGCCGTCTTTTACACGCCAAAAGGCCACCTTTCGCAATGCAAAAGGCGGCATTTTGGAAAACCGCTGATTACCAACACTTTACAGACCGGGTACAAGGCATGCCGCCGACTACATCAACGGCGAGAACAAACGCACAAGAGACTCCCACAGACGGTGTGTGAACGAAAGGCGCAGCGAGCGCGTGTAATCGGTGTATTTCACACAATGCTTCATGTCGTCTGTGAACACCTGCTTTATGCGCAGCGCCATGCTGCGGTCGTAAATGAACACGTTGCTCTCGAAATTGTTGTCGAAGCTGCGGAAATCGATGTTCGTCGAGCCGCAGGTTGACAGCGAGTCGTCGCTCACAAGCAGCTTGGAATGGTTGAAACCGGCGGTATAGAGATACACCTCCACTCCCGAGTCGACCGCCTCCTGCACGTAAGAACGGCTGGCCCACTCCACGAATTTCGCGTCGGCATGCAGCGGAACCATCAGCTTGACGTCCACCCCGGCAAGCGCGGCGGTGCGCATTGCGAACATGACTGTTTCCGTTGGAAGGAAGTAAGGGGTTTCCATGTAAACGTAACGCTTGGCCTCAAGCAGTATGCGTACATAGCCCTGCATCATCTCCGGCCACTGGCTTACGGGGCTGCTCGTCACAATCTGCATCACACAATCGTTTGAAACGGAGCCGTCGGGCACAGGGTAATAGCAGCGGTTGGTGATGAGCGTGCGGTCAACAAAATACCAGTCTACAAGGAATGCGCGCTGTATGCCGTACACTGCGCCGCCCCTTATCCTAAGATGAGTGTCCCTCCAAGGCGTGTCCTTGGTGCCTTTCACATAACGTATTGCGATGTTCATGCCGCCGATGTAACCCACCTTGCCGTCAATCACGCACAGCTTGCGGTGGTTGCGGTAGTTCACCTTGCTGGTGAACGCAGGGAACTTTACGGGCATGAAGGCGTGAACGTCTATTCCGGCGGTGCGCATCCGCTCGAAAAAAGAATTGGGAACGTTCCAGCATCCCACGTCGTCGTAGATGAACCTGACCTCCACCCCGGCCCTCGCCTTGTCCATAAGGGCGTCGGCAACAAGGCGTCCGAGAGGGTCGTCACAGATGATGTAAGTCTCGAGATGTATGTGGTGGATGGCCTTGCCGATGTCCTTCAGCAGGGCAAGGAAAAACGAGTGGCCGTCCGTCAGGATGTCGGCTTCGTTGTTCTTGAACGGCAACGCCCAGTTAAGTGTTCCGAAAAGCTTGACAAGCACGCTGTGTTCCTCGGGCACGACAAGGTTCTGCTGCTCTGAAAACTCAAACATCGAACGCTTTGTAAGCTGGTCCATGCTCTGACGGCTGATGTACTTTTCCTTGCGCGTATTCTGCCCGAAAAAGAAGTAAAGCACTATGCCGATGACGGGAATGAAGATGAGCACCATCACCCAGGCCATCGTCTTGGCCGGCTGGCGGTTGTCCATGAGCACCGTAACCATCGTCACAAGCACTACACAGACGTACACAATGAATATCAACCAGTGTATGTAAACCATCTGTTCTGTTAATGAATAATGAAAAATGAATAATGAATAATCGTGGCATACGCCGTATTCTCATTCTTCATCATTCACTTTCCGTTATTCATTTCTCTTTATTCATTATTCATTCAACCCATTACTATGTCGTTGCCAAGCTCCTTCGCTATTTCGTTCCGGATAACTTGCATGTCCTTGTATTCGGCCATCAGCCGCATCACTTTTTCCGTATCGTTCGCCGAAAGGGTAATTTCGCGCTGCAAGTCCTTCAGATGCTGCTCCACGTAATCCATGCGGAAGTCGAGTATCAGGTGCTCAACCTGGTTGCGCAGCGTGTCCTCGTCGTGCCTCACTTGCAGGCTCTTGCTCAGCTGGAAATGGTCTATGGCCATCTCGGTGGCCGTGCGGCTTACATCAATGTCTGTATGATGGGTGAAATACTCCTCGGCGTTGAAGCCTTCATCGCCGTTGTGTTCCACGGCCTCGGCAAGCATACGGTTGTACAGGGGATTCTTGAAGGCGAGGTTGTCCGCGCCGAGGTCGTAGCTGATATACTGCGACACGCTGAGGTCAACCGTGCCTCCGTCGGCCGTTTCAACGCCTTTATACAGTATCTCCTGACCGTGGCGGACAACCATTTGCACGAGCATATACTCCACATCGGGCTGCTGCCGCACCGGCGCCAACGGCTTGAGCGGCTGCAACGGGCCGTCGGCCTTGGCTTCCTCGCGGCGTTGTTCCTTCTGCTTTTCTTCTATTTCGCCGCGTATGAACTGGTTGGCTGTGTTTATCAACGTGGCCTCGTTCATGCCGAGACGGTGCGCGCATTCGGTTATGTAGGTCGCCCTCGTGATTTGGTCTTGTATCACCGACACGCTCTTTACAATGCTGCTGATGGCCTCGGAGCGTTTTATCGGGTCGGTAACTCCCTTGAGCAGCAGGTTTGTCTTGAACTCGATGAAGTCTGTCTGGTGCGCTTCGATATAGTCGCGGAACTCCTGCGCCGTGTGCTTTTGCGCGAAACTGTCGGGGTCGTCGCCGTCTGGCAGCAGCAGAACCTTCACGTTCATGCCCTCGGCCAGCAGCATGTCTATGCCACGGATTGAGGCGTGTATGCCGGCGGAGTCGCCGTCGTAAAGCACCGTTATGTTGTTTGTGAAGCGGTGTATCAGGCGTATCTGCCCCGTGGTGAGCGATGTTCCTGACGACGCCACGACGTTCTCAACGCCGCTCTGGTGCATCGACGTAACGTCGATATAGCCTTCAACGAGGTAGCAGCGGTCTTGTTTCGTTATGGCGTGCTTGGCCTGATATATGCCGTAAAGCTCGTTGCTCTTGTGGTAAATGAGCGATTCGGGCGAATTGACATACTTCGCAAGCTTCTTGTTGTTCTCCAAAATGCGGCCACCGAAGGCCACAACGCGCCCCGTGACGGTATGCACGGGGAAGATGACACGCCCGGCATAGCGGTCTTGCAGGCGGCCGTCCTCGCGGCGGTAACACAGTCCCGTGGTGACGAGAAACTCCTCCTTGAAACCCTTTGCCGTAGCGGCGCGCGCCAAAGCGTCGCGCTCCGGCAGGGCGTAACCAAGCTGGAAGCGGTTTATAGTGTCGTCGCGGAAGCCGCGCGAGCGGAAATACTGCATGCCGATAGCCTGTCCCGCCTGCGTGTTGAACAGGTTGTCCTGAAAGTAATGCAGCGCCCAGTCGTTGACGATGAACAGGCTCTCACGCTCACTCTCCTCGCGTTTCTCGTCGTCGGTCAGCTCCCGTTCGTGTATCTCGATATTGTATTTCTTGGCCAACCAGCGCAGGGCTTCGGGGTAAGTCATCTGCTCGTGCTCCATGATGAAGCCCACGGCGTTGCCTCCCTTGCCGCAGGAAAAGCAGTGGCAATAGCCCTTTGAGGGGGACACAACGAACGAAGGTGTCTTCTCGTCGTGGAACGGGCACAGTCCCTTATAGTTCACCCCGGCCTTCCGCAACGAGACAAACTCCGACACGACGTCGACGATGTTCGCCGCGTCCATTATCTTGTCTATGGTTGCCTTGTCAATCATTGGAACATCATTTCTTACTATTATTCCTTTGTAAGCGATTTCTCTTCTAACTTAATACGCCGCTCCACTTTTTTCACGTCTTCGTCAGGCGGCAGCTGTTCAGGCACAATGCCGCGCTGCAACAGCATATTGCGTACCGCCGTATTGTTGTCAACGTGCTCCAGGCTTATGCTCTGTTGACCGTGCAGGTCTTTTTGCTGTACCTTTGTGCGAACGCCACTTGAGGCTTGCGCGGGTCTCCGTTCTGCGCCACTAAATAGCAGGCATAACGTGTAAGGAGGTAATCGTTGATTTCACGCTGTGCCCCTTTAGCCAGTCCTATCATTTTGCTGACATCAGCAAAATGATATTCCACCTTCTGTCCGGCATTTTCACAAGCATCCTTTGCCTTGTCGATAATATTTTCGAAGTTGCGCCACTGGGCGTAACCCAACAGCTTCGACATTTCCCTTGCACTCCAGCATTCCACGCCTTCGTAATCGTTGGCGATTGCTTCAAACTGCCGGAACAAAGCTATTATATCTTCGGTTTTCATATTAAATAGCGATAAAACACGTTGGATTGGCTGATAGTCCAGTCTCGCTTCGACCAATATTAGACGCAAAGATAGGCAATATTAATGAAAGTTTACCATCATTCTGCACATTTTACATAAAAAAGCGCGGCGTCAGACCTTAGCTCACGAGCCAGCCTCACGAATCTGTTAAAAGTCAAAAAGTAAGCAATCACGGGAAAAGACGTCTCAAAATGTCATTCAAAAAACATCCGCAGAAACTATTGAAATAGAACAAACGGAGTGCCGCAAGGCGTATTTCGGACTACGGTTTACGGCCACTTTGCACGCGAACAGCATACAACCGCCTGTTTACATACGCCATTCGCGCATGAAAAAGACGGTCAATGTGCACGTAAAAGGCGGTCAACAAGAATGTAAAAGAGCATCTTTAGCCGCCTGAAAGGCCACCTTTCACACCGGCAAAGGCGGCCGGACATTGCACATCCGGCAAACAAACGCCAATAAAACGCTTATTGCCAGAGCGTTGCCTTTGCACACTTTATTACGCGATATTTGCCGACAGACGGCCTGTTTTTCAGAATAACGCCGTATGAAAGCGTCAACGAAAATCAATGTGTAAGCAAAAGTGGGAAAATTAAGAATTAAGAGTTAAGAATTAAGAAAATATGCCTTGTCGGATAAGCAGCAAAGCATATTTTCTTAATTCTTAACTCTTAATTCTTAATTTCCCAAGTAAAATACCTTATCTTTGCATCCAATTTACAACACGGCAGCAAACGCCGTGGCGATAAGGTTTTAGTTTTTAACAGTAAAATAAAGATTAAACGATGAAGAAAATGTTTGTTGCCTTGTGCATGGCAGGAGCGTTGGCCGGCCTGTCATCATGCAAGACGGCGCAAAGCGCGGCCTCAACACTCGAGGCTCTGGATGGAGAATGGAAAATAACAACAGTCGAGGGACAGGCCATTACGCCCAAACCCGGCGAAGCTGAAGCGTTCATCGGTTTCAACGTCAAGGAGAAACGGGTGTACGGAAACTCGGGCTGCAACAGGCTTACAAGCGCACTGCAGGCCGACGCAAAGAAAGGGACATTCACGTTCGGAGCGGCTGCCAGCACACGGATGATGTGCCCCGACATGGACACCGAGCAAAAAGTGCTCACCGCAATGGGCAAGGTTACCGGATATGAAATAACCAAGGACGGCAAGCTCGTATTCAAAGCCGAAGACGGCAAGGCTGTCATGACGCTTGAAAAGAAGTGATTTAGTTTGTGACTAAAAGATGCCAAGGGAGCTAAAGAAGTTGAGGACAAATGCTTTTTACGCAAAAACAAAGCCTGTGTCCCTAACTTCTTTAACTCCCTTAACTTCTTTAACTCCTTGAAAAACTTACTTTCCCTTTGCCAAAAAGTAAAAAAAGTGTATTTTTGCAACCGAGAACTTTACATTATTAATATATTACTATGAATCTTAAAATCATCGTACTTGCAAAACAAGTACCCGACACGAGGAATGTGGGAAAGGACGCCATGACCGCCGAAGGAACGGTCAACCGCGCCGCACTGCCCGCAATCTTCAACCCTGAAGACCTTAACGCGCTCGAACAGGCGCTGCGCCTGAAAGAACAAAACCCCGGCTCTACCGTCGGAATCCTTACCATGGGACCTCCCCGCGCGGCTGAAATCATCCGCCAGGGACTGTACCGCGGAGCCGACACGGGCTGGCTGCTGACCGACCGTCTGTTTGCCGGAGCCGACACGCTGGCTACGTCATACGCCCTCGCTACGGCCATTAAGCACATCGGCGGAGCCGACATTATCATCGGCGGACGCCAGGCTATCGACGGCGACACGGCACAGGTAGGCCCGCAGGTGGCACAGAAGCTCGGCCTGTCACAGGTTACTTACGCCGAGGAAATACTGAAATGCGAGGAAGGCAAGCTGACAATACGCCGCCACATCGACGGCGGAGTGGAGACCGTAGAGGCGCCCATGCCCATCGTTATCACCGTCAACGGCAGCGCGGCACCGTGCCGTCCGTGCAACGCCAAGCTCGTAATGAAATACAAATACGCAACCGTACCGCTTGAACGCACGCCCGAAACGCCGCACGCAGAGCTGTACGAGACGCGCCCCTACTTGACGCTCAACCAGTGGTCGGTAGCCGACATCGACGGCGACCAGCAGCAATGCGGACTGGCAGGCTCGCCCACCAAGGTGAAGACCGTCAAGAACATAGTGTTCCAAGCCAAAGAGAGTAAAACCCTTACAAGCAGCGACGCCGACATTGAAGGCATGATAAAGGAACTGCTTGAAGAAAAGATTATCGGATAAAAATGAAGTAGTAAGGAATAAAGGAGGTAAAGGAGTAAGTAGATATGACGCAAAATTTCAAGGAAGTTTTGCTTGGCAGAAGGCGCATGAGTTTGTCGTCATGGTATATGAAACGACAAAACAATACCCGTCATTTGAACGTTTCGGGCTTTGTTCGCAATTCCAACGTGCGGCAGTCTCAATTCCAGCCAACATAGCAGAAGGCTATAGGCGCGACGGGATGAACGACAAGCTACGCTTCTTGAACATCGCACAGGGCAGCCTTGAAGAATGCAGATACTACATTTTACTGTCAAAAGACCTACAATACATAAGTATTGAAACATACGACAGCATGAATTCTGCGATTGAAGAGACAAGCCGCCTCCTCAATGCGTATTACAAAGGTATCAAGAACAGAAACATCTTATAAGATTACCGACAAGACATACCTACTTACTACTTTACTCCTTACTCCTTCACTCCTAAAAAATAGAACAATGAACAACGTATTCGTATATTGCGAGATAGAAGGCACTACCGTGGCCGAAGTGTCTCAAGAACTGCTCACCAAGGGCCGCAAGCTCGCCAACCAGCTTGGCGTAGAGCTGCACGCCGTGGTTGCCGGCACCGGCATCAAGGGCGAAGTGGAAAGCCAGATACTGCCTTACGGCGTTGACAAGCTGTTCGTTTTCGACGCCGAAGGACTGTTCCCGTACACGTCTGCACCCCATACGTCAATCCTGGTAAACCTCTTCAAGGAGGAAAAGCCGCAGATTTGCCTCATGGGTGCTACCGTAATAGGCCGCGACTTAGGGCCTCGCGTGTCGTCGTCGCTCACCAGCGGACTTACCGCCGACTGCACGCAACTTGAAATCGGAGACTATGACGACAAGAAATCGGGCACACATTACGACAACCTTCTTTACCAGATACGTCCCGCTTTCGGCGGAAACATCGTGGCGACCATTGTCAACCCCGACCACAGGCCGCAAATGGCGACCGTCCGCAGCGGCGTGATGCAGAAGGCGTTGTATGACGGCGAGGCGAAGAACGAAGTTGTTTACCCTGACGCAAGCAAATACACTGACCCGGCAGACTTCATCGTCAAGGTTATCGACCGTCACGTGGAAGCAGCCAAACACAACCTCAAGGGCGCGCCGATTGTCGTAGCCGGAGGTTACGGCGTAGGCAGCAAAGAGGGCTTTGACCAGCTCTTCCAACTTGCGAAAGAACTGCACGGAGAGGTAGGCGCGAGCCGTGCCGCCGTGGACGCGGGCTTCGTTGACCACGACAGGCAAATCGGACAGACCGGCGTAACGGTGCATCCGAAGGTGTATATCGCCTGCGGTATCTCCGGACAGATACAGCACATAGCCGGCATGCAGGACTCGGGCATCATCATTTCAATCAACAGCGACCCCGACGCTCCTATCAACCAGATTGCCGACTACGTGATTGTAGGCACGGTGGAGGACGTCGTTCCCGAAGCTCATCAAGTATTACAAGCAGAACAGTAAATAACAGTTTAACTAAGGAGTTGTGAAAAAGTAAAAGGGTGAAAAAGTAAAAAGGTAAAAGTTTTAATGAGCTTTCCTAACGTTGTTTACTACCATTGGGAAAAGCTAATGGCTTTATAACTTCTCAGCGAGTGAAGCGAGCGAAAACTCCTTTAACTTCCATAACTTCTTCAAAATAAAAAACAATGGCAAACTATTATACAGACCATCCCGAGTTTGAGTTCCACCTCAACCATCCTTTAATGAAACGGATTGTCGAGCTGAAGGAACGCAATTTCGCCGACAAGGACGAATACGCAGACGCGCCCGTCGACTATGAGGACGCCATAGAGAACTATAAGAGAGTGCTGGAAATAACCGGCGACATCGCCGCAAACATCCTCGAACCGAACAGCGAGGAAGTGGACACCGAAGGACCGCACCTCGTTGACGGCCGCATGCACTACGCATCGAAGACCTACGAGAACCTTGACGCAACGCGCAAGGCCGGCCTTTGGGGACTGTCGATGCCGCGCCGCTATGGCGGTCTTAACATGCCGGTAACTCCTTATTCAATGGCTTCGGAGATTGTAGCGGCAGCCGACGCGGGATTCCAGAACATCTGGAGTTTGCAGGACTGCATCGAGACACTCTACGAGTTCGGCAACGAAGAGCAGAGACAGAAGTACATTCCACGCGTTTGCGCTGGAGAGACCATGAGTATGGACCTGACCGAGCCTGACGCAGGTTCCGACTTGCAGCGCGTTATGCTCAAAGCTACGTACAGCGAGGAGCAGGGCTGCTGGCTGCTCAACGGAGTAAAGCGTTTCATTACGAACGGAGATTCGGACATCCACCTCGTCCTCGCACGCAGCGAAGCCGGCACACACGACGGCCGCGGACTGTCAATGTTCATCTATGACAAGAGGAACGGCGGCGTGACAGTGCGCCACATAGAGAACAAGTTGGGCATTCACGGCTCTCCCACGTGCGAACTTGTGTTCAAAAACGCGAAAGCCGAACTGTGCGGAAGCACCCGTATGGGCCTCATCAAGTACGTGATGGCGCTGATGAACGGCGCTCGTCTGGGCATCGCCGCACAGAGCGTGGGCGTAAGCCAGGAGGCTTACAACGAGGCGCTGGCATACGCCAAGGAGCGCAAACAGTTCGACAAGGCCATCATCAACTTCCCCGCTGTCTACGACATGCTGGCACGCATGAAGGCGAAACTTGACGCAGGGCGCAGCATCCTGTACATGACAGCACGCTACGTCGACATATACAAGGCCCTCGAAGACATCTCGCGCGAGCGCAAACTCACGCCCGAAGAGCGTCAGGAACTGAAGAAATACACCAAGCTGGCCGACGCCTTCACGCCCGTTGCGAAGGGAATGAACTCCGAATACGTCAACCAGAACGCTTACGACGCAATCCAGATACACGGCGGTTCGGGCTTCATCATGGAGTACAAGAGCCAGCGTCTGTACCGCGACGCGCGCATCTTCTCTATCTACGAGGGAACAACGCAGCTGCAGGTTGTGGCCGCAATACGCTACATCACCAACGGAACATACCTCGGCATAATAAAGGAAATGCTTGAGAACGAGGTTGCCGAGGAACTGAAGCCGCTGCAGGAGCGCGTCAGGAAGATGACGGAGCTGTACGAGCAGGCCGTAAACTACGCCAAGGAACTGGGCAACCAGGAGGCTCACGACTTCCTCGCACGCCGCCTGTACGACATGACCGGCGACATCCTTATGTCACTGCTCATCCTCGACGACGCCACCCGTGCGCCCCATCTCTTCACCAAGAGCGCAAACGTGTACGTGCGCATGGCCGAAGAGGAGGTTGTCGGACATTACACGTATGTCAAGAACTTCATTAGCGAAGACCTTGTAAACTTCCGCGCGGAGTAAGCAAAAGGCAAAAAAGCAAAAGGGTAAAAAGGTAAAAAAGCATGACCTGGCACAACCGCAAAAGTTGCCAATGTCTGTCGCTTTTTTACCTTTTTACCCTTTTGCTTTTTTACTCTTAATCTTTATTTTTATCCTTTTACTTTTCTACCTTTTTACCTTTAACAACTACGGACGGCACAAAGCCTCACACACTTTGTCCTGAAAGCCGCGGCCAATGGCCGCGCGGCGTATGCCCATGTTGATTATCGAGAAGCAGAGAGTGTGGCCGTTGGCCGCCGTGCAGTAACCGGCCAGGGCGCTTACACCGGTCACGGTGCCCGTCTTGGCATGTACATTACCGTGCGCGTGACCGCGGCGCATGCGCCGGTCGAGCGTCCCGTCCATCCCGGCAATGGGCATCGAGGCGTACAAAGGAACATAGATGGAGTCGCGGCTGTAGGCATGACGCAGGAAAGCCACTTCCAGTTCAGGCGACACATAGTTGTAAAGCGACAGGCCGCTGCCGTCGGCTATGTAGTATCTTGACGGCTCGAAGCCGAGGCGTTCAACCAGTTTGTTCACCTCGCGGCGGCCCTGCTTGGCCGTGACATGCGCCCTGCCGCTTGCCGATGAGGCAAGAAGGTAGAACAAAGACTCCGAATAAAGGTTGTCGCTTTCCTTCATCATACGCGGCAAGATGTCGCTTACACGGTGCGTGACGCTGCACAGCATGCGCGCGCCTTGCGGCACACGGGACTCCTTGACCTCGCCTTCCCACACCAAGCCGGCACCGCGCAGACGCGCGGCGAACTTCTCCATAAACTCGTCTTTGCCTGAAAGCAGCAGCGGCGTGAGCACCGGATTGTCGTCGTCCCAGCACCATCCCTCACCCAGCCGGTCGGCATCCTTCATCGAAAGGTCGGCATACAGATGGCCGCGCAGTGTGTCCACACCGAGCGCAAGCACGCTGTCAACAAACTCGTCGAGGTCTGACAAGTTGAAAACCGGGTCGAAACCGCCGCGGCAGTACAGGTCGCCGCAGAACACATTGCCATCCACCTCGCCGTCAACATACAGCCGGGTGTTATAGCGGTAGTCGCTGCCGAGGCGGTCGAGCGCAGCCACGGCCACCATCATTTTCAGCGAACTGGCCGGACGCATCAGCTGTTTCTCGTTGTATTTATATATTACCGAGTCAGCCGTAAGGTCGTAAACCATCAGCCCCACGGTAGAAGTCTCGAACATATCGGCCTGCAACAGCACGTCAAGCCGCGACTGCACGTTGAGCGGCCACAGTCCCTCGTCTTCATATCCAACCGTGTCTGCCGCGACAGTGTCCGCGCTTACGGTGTCAGCCTCAGCCACAACGCCGGTGCGGAATGCCGTCCCCTGCCCTGCAGCAGCATACAAGCAGGGAACTGACAACAACAAAACGGTTGCCCATACAGCGGCAACCTTACGTATATTCAGAATGCTTTTCGCCATTTTCTTCACCTTTTCACCCTTTCACTTTTTCACCTTCCGGTCTTCGGTTTTACCTTTTTACCCTTTTACTTTTTTACCTTTCCTCCTCCATTTGCCTGCGGCTTATCTCTCCGATAAACGCCTCCTCGTTGACAGGTTGCAGCGAAACGGTATGCCCTGCGCCATAAGTCAGCAGCACATACCTGACCCCGAGCACCCCGGCACGCATCCTTTCGGCCTTCACAATGTCGCTTACCTTTATATATATAGGCCGCGAGAAGCGCCCCCGACTGACAACGAGCCGTCCGTCGGCAGTGAACGTATAGGCCGTGTGCAACACCTTCTCAACCATCATCACCACGGCAACCATGAGCACCAAGCCCACCACCGCGTTGGCCGCCGACCTATGCCAAAACACGCACAACGCTGCAACGCCCACCGCAACGATGGCCGCATAATTGAGGAAAGACGCACGATAATGGAAAGTACGGTCAGAAATCATCACGTGCAAAGATAGTGAAAGGTGAGCGCAAAGACAAATGAAAAACGAAGTTTTTTTGTTTGTCTCTGCCGAACCGCATCCTATCTTCGTAAAACAAAGATAATGAAAGGTGAGCAAATTGCGAAATAAAAGGGAGTGAAAAGTGATTAACGAAGCCAAAGGCTATCGCTTGCCACGTGTCGCCAGCAAGAGAACAATAAACAAAGCGTATGATATTGCGAACATCACAAACCCCGCAGTGCGTACTCCGCCGTTTGCAAAAAGGCAGATTTCAATCACAAACAGGATGGTGTAAAGCAAGAATAATGCAAGTCTTAATTTCTTCATAACCACTCATTTACTCGTGACGAAGATAATGAAAAAGTCCCGTACATTGTACGTTTTGCGCGGAAATAACATTATTTTATTTAACACATGACATAAGAAGGAAGGTCGCAAACTATCTTATTGTGAACTGCATCCACCTCCGAATGAGGCATCCGGTGAGCAGCATGACGGCTACCGGGAGCCTCGGTTGTAGCCTGTTAAAATACATAATGTTGCCAAACAAAGCATGGTAATCAAACTCCCTCCCTTCGGGAGGGCTGGGGTGGGTATCGCTTTAGATTGAGAACGGAGAATTGAAAATGGATAATTATGATTACCCTCAAGTCTGCCTGCCAACAAGGCAAATCATAATTGTCAATTGCCAATTATCAATTCTCAATTTAAAAGGTCACCTTTCGCCTTGCAAAAGGCCGTCAATCGCACGCCAAAAGGCCACCTTTTACAAGCTAAAAGGCGGCCTTTTGCAAAGCCGGATGTAAGTAGCTGTATGCCAACGAGTTACCTACAGCACTACAACCAAGTGAAAAACAATGCCCGGAAAGCGGCAACAGAACACACGAAATAAGCCAAAATATATCATGAATACCCACAATCGCCCTACACTGTCAAGCATGCATATAAGACAACAAGGCATTTGTCTTTAACTTCTTAGCGACCGCAGGGAGCGTTAACTTCTTTAACTCCTTTAACTACCGATGAATGGAAGCCATGCGGACATTCATAAAATGTATCATTCTGAAGCATTTTTTTGGATTTTTCCAACGTTTATTATTACTTTTGCAGGCGGACAACCTTAATCCGGCAGACTGCCGCCTGAAGGCTGCCTTACGGCATAAAGACCTAAAGACATGATTTACAAGTATGACTTTCTGATTATAGGCGGAGGCGTAGCCGGCATGAGTTACGCCCTCAAGGTGGCCCGGGCTAACAAGGGCAGGATATGCATCATCTGCAAGACAACGCTTGACGAGGCCAACACAGCAAAGGCGCAGGGCGGTATTGCGTCGGTTACCAACCTCGCGGTTGACAACTTCGACAAGCACATAGAGGACACGATGATTGCCGGCGACTACATAAGCGACCGCCGGGCGGTGGAACAAGTGGTGCGCAACGCGCCCTCGCAGATACGCGAACTGGTGCAATGGGGCGTGAACTTCGACAAGAACGCCGACGGCAACTACGACCTGCACCGCGAAGGCGGGCACTCGGAGTTCCGCATACTGCACCATGCCGACGACACCGGAGCCGAAATACAGCGCGGCCTCATGGCAGCAGTGCGCAGCAATCCGGCCATAGAGATAAAGGAAAACCACTTCGCCGTGGAAATCATTACGCAGCACCACTTGGGCATAGAGGTGACGCGCCGCACGCCCGACATAGAGTGCTACGGCGCTTATGTGCTCAACCCCGACACGCAGAAGGTTGACACCTACCTGAGCAAAGTGACCCTGATGTGTACCGGCGGATGCGGAGCGGTGTACCAGAGCACCACCAACCCCATAATATCAACCGGCGACGGCGAGGCCATGGTGTACCGCGCCAAGGGCACGGTGAAGGACATGGAGTTCGTACAATTCCACCCAACGGCGCTCTACAATCCGCAGGAAACCCACCCGGCCTACCTCATCACCGAGGCCATGCGCGGCTACGGCGGTATTCTCAGATTGCCTACGGGAGAGTCGTTCATGGAGAAATACGACCCGCGCCTGTCACTCGCGCCGCGCGACATAGTAGCCCGCGCCATCGACAAGGAGATGAAGATACACGGCCTCGACCACGTTTGCCTCGACGTTACGCACAAGGACGCGGAGGAAACCAAGCACCACTTCCCCAACATCTACCACAAGTGCCTCTCCATAGGCATCGACATCACAAAGGAATACATACCCGTGCGCCCGGCTGCACACTACATGTGCGGCGGCATAAAGGTCGACCTGAACGGCGAATCCAGCATACACCGCCTCTACGCCATAGGCGAATGCTCGTGCACGGGACTGCACGGCGGCAACCGACTGGCAAGCAACTCGCTCATAGAAGCCGTAGTCTACGCCGACGCGGCGGCACGCCACAGCCTCGCCAACGTTGACGGCTACGAGTTCAACGACCGCGTGCCGGAGTGGAACGACGAAGGAACCATGACCAACGAGGAGAAGGTTCTCATAACGCAAAGCGTCAAGGAGGTATGCCAGACGATGAGCAACTACGTGGGAATAGTGCGCAGCGACCTGCGCCTGAAGCGCGCCTGGGACCGCCTCGACCTGCTATACGAGGAGACCGAAGCCCTGTTCAAGCGCGTAAAGGCCAGCCGCGACATCTGCGAACTGCGCAACATGATTAACGTAGGCTACCTCATCACGCGGCAGGCCATAGAGCGCAAGGAGTGCCGCGGCCTGCATTACACCATCGATTATCCGCTGCACGCATACGACAAACAGTGATTTTAGTCCATAATTAAGTTAAACTTTGCAAAAGTCTTACGGCCTAACACGCTGAAACACAGCATCAGTTACCCCGGCGTAACCTTGTTACACCGGGGTAACTTCTTGTAAAACAAAGACTTATGTATTATCTTTGCAAACGTAAAGACAATACTAACAAGGAGAAAACATTATGGAAGACTTTAAGGTTTTAGGTGAAGGCACGAACTTCACAGCCATATCCACTGGCAAGTTTGACGATTTGAAGAACTATGTATTGCCGCTGGGCGAAGGCGTGTTCATCAACGGAAAGGTATTCACAGGCGAGGAGTTGAAAGCCACTGGCATGGAAATGTCGCTGCAGACTATGTGGCCCGGACAGGAAAGTCCTTTCCTGCACGCCCACAAAAAGCATGAAGAGCTGTACATGATAATCAAGGGCGAGGGCGAGTTCCGCGTCGATGACAAGGTGTTCCCGGTAGCCGAAGGCAGCCTCGTACGCGTCGCTCCGGCAGGCAAACGCGCACTGCGCAACACCGGAAAGGAGCACATGGTGGTAATGTGCATACAGTACATGGCCGGCAGTTTCGGCGCTGACGACACCCCGGCAGGCGACGGCGTGCTACTCGATGAAGACGCTTTCCCCGACAGCCAGTCACGTTAAGCGATACGCACGGCAAACAACAATTTTGCAAAAGACGGCCTTTCGCATTGCAAAAGGCCGTCTTTTACCTTCCAAAAGGCCACCTTTTGCCAGTCAAAAGGTGGCCTTTTGCACGACAGGATGCAAACCGTTGATTTTCAACGGGATAACAACGCCCGTTCCACAGATACGGAACAGCCGGCCATGTCCGTGCCAACGAAAAGCCAGCTTATGATTATTTGCCGAACATGCACAAATCATTACACTTTAATCCACATTTGAAGCACATCGTGACAAAAGCCCGACGAAAAGCTTGGAACTTTCAGCTAAAATCCCTATCTTTGCCGATAGTTAAGTTTATTTATCTTTAACCAAAACTTGTATCATTATGAAAAAGTTATTGATGGTAGCGCTCTTCGCAATAGTTGCGGTAGGCGCAAGTGCACAGAAGAACTGGACCGTATGGTGGGGTGGCAACGTTGCTGATGTCAGCATGGACGATCCCCTTAATCCGAAATCATCTTTTAAGGCTTTGAACATCGGCGTATCTTACACAGCTCCTATCGCCGACGCTTTTGATTGGTCTGCAGGTGTAGGCTATGTTACCAAAGGTTTCAAAGATTGGGATCCGGGTTTCATACAGTTAGAAGGCAATGCTGCTTGGAACTTTGTAACCAGCGACGAGGCAAAGGTTGGTATCTTCACAGGTCCTTACTTGGGATTTGCTGTGTCAGATGACGATGCAGACATGAATACCGTAGACTTTGGATGGCAAGGCGGTGTAGTAGGTTCTTGGAAGTTCCTCTCACTGAAACTTGGCTATGAGTACGGTTTCTGCAACATTGTAAAAGAAATAAACACTAAACCGGGCGAATTCTTCTTCCGCATCGGTTTCAGGTTCTAACACCTTTGAAGGCAAAACAAAGCGTCACGGACAGTTGTCCGTGACGCTTTTTATATGCCATTACCTTC